>Ga0302349_1000004_pt1 | contig 917417 bp, 908 predicted proteins | sample PhyAR1_FD_202176 | JGI IMG/M metagenome (GOLD analysis project Ga0302349, IMG submission 202176) | Leaf surface microbial communities from alfalfa plants in UC Gill Tract Community Farm, Albany, California, United States - DLSL A.R1... | ecosystem: Host-associated > Plants > Phyllosphere >... | reverse complement strand
GTATGAATAATGCGGATAAGATTAGCTTTCATAGGTGCGCCTCAAATGGAGGAAAAAAACAGGAAGTACCAGAACGAAAAAGCCCCGCACAGGGCGGGGCTTGAGCCAATTTCAAATTGTGGCGAACAGTTTTAACTGGTTAATTGGATCACGGCACCACAAAAAAGTCAATAAAATACATCACCACAGTAAGTATAGTGGTTTATTTATGTGGTATCTTCCTTCTTTTCGTAAGAAACGGAGATATAGACGTGAAAGTAAAGAATGCTGGCATGTATATTCTTATCCCCTTGATTTTCCCTTCATTAGCGTTCGCCCTAATTAAGGAACCAACAAGCTCCAACACCTACTACAAGAAAGGTAAGATTTATCAGTGCATCGTAGATAATGGTTTGACCATCGACGATAAAAAAATCGAAAGCAAACTGCTTGATATGACATCGAGAGAGCGATTCAACAGCGATGCAGTTGACGGAATACTAAAATCTAAGCCCCAATTTGTTAAGGAAAATATTGAGACATATTTATTCCTGAGCGCCCGATATGAAGAAGGGAGAGACAGCATCAAAGCACTTATGGGAAAAGACCCATTCATGTCGATTGATGAATGTAACCTTCTAGTACCATACATAGAGAAATATATTTTAAAATCAAGCGTTAATAAAAAAACATCAGCAACAGATGATTAGCCTCTGATTAGCTCATGGGATGAAATGGACAACGACGCTAAGTAAGTGGTGGTAATCAAAAAGAGCAAAAGCCCCGGAGCTGTACTACCGGGGCTTTTGAGCAATTTAAGCAGCTTTATAGATAAACGGGAACGACATCAACCCGGTATATAATAGGTAAAATCTCTTTCACCAGTTCGCGAGCAAAAACTTCATCGCCCTTCGGAACATAAATGACCTCATGGTTGAGGCCAACAGGTTCACGCTTCCAGCCTTTATCCTCAATGAAATCACCCAGCACGGTACTCCACCCGGCACCGCATCGCAGGCTGAAGCGTACCATTGAGAGGGCATCGACCTCCGTTGCATCTTTGAAAGCCGCAGACAGCAACTTACCGCCGAGAATGTCAGTGGCAGCACTGACTACAGGCTCCTGACCATCAGGAAAATCAACCACAAACGTCATTTTACCCATGATTTTGCTCCTGTACGGAAGTCACCTTACGGTTATTGCGGCGAATTGTTGACCATATCTGAATCTCATTGAGGAATGAGCACATACCACGCACCGTTTTTCGACAGCCTAGCTTATTGGCCTTACCCACCGAGCGGCGAGCCTTACGCATAACACGGCGATTATGCGCATTGCAGACCTCTATCCAACGGTTTTTGTCACTATTTTTATAAGGGGAGTGACAACGTTTTCGACGGAAGCGGTATTCCTTTTGCCATGCCTTGGTTAGTTCATCGAGATAAGTAACTTTACCCATAATCAGTTTTCCTCACGTTCAGTGCCGAACTGCCAGTCGCCCACAGACGCTGCAAGCTCTTTTGATAGCTCACGAATTTGATTGGCCTGCTGTTCAAACAGAGACATCACCCACGTATCTAATTCACCCCAGCTCTCTGACATTTCAAGCAAATGGCGCTCGATCGTCGCCAGGCGACGCAGCTGGCCACGGGCAGCTTTAACATGCTCAGCATACGGTTTAGCTCTGGACATTAAGCACACCCCCATTTTTTCTTATGGCGCTCTATAGCCGCTTTCATCTCTGTCTGGCGGGCCTTTTTGTATACCCGATGATTCATATTGTCCCAGAACTGCCAGCGGGAAACAGAGGGTAGTGTCAGACGCTCAACCACGGTACTTCCGTCGCTGAGATGATATTCATGGAGCGTTCCCGGCTGCTGGTACAGCGCCCCGGTAACATTAAGCATCATGACCTCCAGTAGCAGAATTCAGACTGACAAAAGTACCAGTCGCAAGCTCCAGCTCTTTAATTTTCCGAAAATGTGCCACTACCGTTTTTGCTGTGGGAAAGAAGGTATCAATGACTTCGATCGACCTCTCCGTCAGATAACGGTTCTCTTTGCGCTTAAGGTAAGATTTGCCGCCACGTTCTTTAGCAATAGAGCGTGCCACACGCGCATAAGGATTAATTAAACGCTTCCGCAGAAAAACTTCTGATAGCGGGTTGTAATCCTTATGCTCTTTATTGAGAAAGCCCGTCAGAGCATGTCCATTCTGAGTCAGGACATAAGCCATTCTGGTTTCACTAACGGTGATTTTCATCACCTTAATTTCATGCCCCAGATACAGGAAGCTGACTGGTGCGCCAGACTTGAGGGCGCTTTCGATGCCAGCCCATTGTTGTTTATTAATTTTCATTTTTGACCACCTCATCCAGACTATCGCCTTTAAATTCGGTGCCACAGAATGGGCAATAACGCATTGCAACAACCGTATCAGCGTTGGTTTGCCTGGCTTCTGGTTCTCCACTTTTAAGCCTACGGTGATAACGGAGTCGATAATTAAGAGCGACTGGAGAATGGTCGCCACCATTGAAGTGCCATAAGGTATGTTCAAAGCCTGATTCGGCAATTCCTGCCAGACCATCCCCGACCCTCTGACAAATTTTTTCTTTGCAGGCAGCACCGACCTTTTCAAAGCAATCACAGGCCATGCTGCCCCCCCAGGCTTTGCCAGGCAGCATATGCGATTTTCACCTGGTGAAGCGCATCGGCGAGAGCGTTATGTTTCTCACCTGTGAAGGGAATACTTTTTGCATTGAGGCCTGAAAGGCGAACCAGCGTGCGCAAGTCAGCGATATTCCAGAATTTCCATGGGTAAATATCTTCATCGTTCGCGTCTTTTAGTGGATTCACTCGTTCAAACCACCCCTCCAGAATCGTGATGTCGAAAACGGAACCATTCCCCCATGGAATACAGTCTCGATCGCAATTACGGTCGATAAAAACCCTAAGTTCTGTTGCAACATCCGAAGGATGGCGTGTACCGGAAAAATCCTCATTGCGAGCTTCAGCACTCTGTTTACCCCACCACTCAAGGGTGCTTATTTCCGGCATACCATAGCTGAGTGCAGCATCAATGCTCATGCGTTCATAGAAGATTTCGCCAGTATTACCGGACTGAGGATCAAACAGAACAGCAGCAATGGAAAGCACGGGGCAACCACGCTTTTTACCTAGTGTTTCGATATCAATCATAATATTATTCATGGGTATTTCCTTCTTTCAGGCGTAAAGTCGCCCCTGACGGTTTACGCCATAATTAATGGATAATTAAATTCGGTTTAAATCGTTTTTAAATTCAGCCCGCAGGCGTTAACGATTCAGTCTTAACAAAAAATGGTTCGCGGTCTATTTCAACAATCGTTCCACAATTAAAGTCCCGCGCTTCGGCGACGGTTCTGGCCGGATAGCCGCCGCGCAGGGCTTTACAGGGCTGATAGATAAAGTGGCTACCGACAGCGTATTCCTGGTTAAATGCTTTAGCTTTCATTTATCCCACCCCAGCCGCGAGCTGCAGCGATAGAGCAATAAGCGATACGGGCCTCTGCCCACTGGCGACAGCGACTGGTGCGGGCGTGGCTCAGAGCAGATGTCCACAGTTCGACAGCTTTTCCCCATTCCCCGTTACGCTCTGCTCGGCCCGCGCCCACGGCGTACAATCCATAATTATTACGTGCAGCATTCTCAGTTTTCATATTCATCATCAGACCCCGGCAATATCGAGCGGAATATTGACCAATTTCCCGTTTTCATCCTGCTCTTTAAAATTTATATAAGTAGAAGTAACGGAAACCACCAGCGCTTTATTTAAAGCATCCATAGCCTGCTGCCAGAGTTCATCCTGAATATTGAGCTGACGGAGGGAAACAATACGCCCGGTATTTAGCTTACCTTCCTTATCTACGTCGAATGCATCAGTGATAAGCGTCAGCAGCTTTTCATCTGCACCCGCTGACCATGCCTTCAGGCAGTCATCAATCATATCTTTGGCAACCTGCAACTCCGGCCCAAAGGTCAACCTGTCCTGCACGGCGATCTTAATTTGCTGGCTACCGTCAAAGGTGGAGAAAGTAACATTCCCTTTAAGCCCGCCCGGCTTGCGCCCGAACTTCTCCGCTGACAACTCAATCCAGGCATAGCAATCCCCAAACGACTGTCGCTTGAACTCAGCCATAGCCTGACTTTTCACCTTCGCCTCAGCGACACGGGCGCGGACAAAGTCATCCATCTCCCGGTCATATTCAGATACCTGCTCAACCGGCACCAGTCGGCCCTTACGGTCTTTCATATAGCCTTCAGGAACAACGATATTTTGATTATTAATGGACATTTTTATTTTCTCCGTTAGATGATTGGGTTATTTCTTTTGTTTCACAAATACTGGTATCTAAATGTTTAAAACCTTCTGTCGTTTCCAGTGCCGCGATAATGGCCTGGTGAAGAAATGCCGCATAAGCCGCTTCCTGTTCAGTGCAGGGGCCGCTGGCCTCAATACGGGTGCCCACACCTGTTTCATCCTGCTCAATAAAGACCTTCATTAGAATTGCCATAATTAACTCCAGATAACGGTACAACCGTCGATATATGATGTCCGGGTGGTTTTGCGGACGCCGCCAGAAACTTCCTCCACTTCCGTAACCGGCCACAGTGGCGCACACAGAGGGTGAAGGGCATACACAATCGGCAAACTCTCATGCCAGCCCACCACGCGGCCACCGTGAGAATGAACCTCAGCTTTAGCGCGGGAGCGCAGGCAGTTAATCGTCTGTTTTTCCATTATTTATTCCCTCTTAATGAATCAGCATCTGGGCGTAAGTCTCGATTAACTTCACGCTGATACCCTGGTTACCGATAGCGCTGGCGCGAACCACGCCCCGCGCCAGTTTGAACATGCGGCGATAGTTACCCCTAGAGTGCTTCAGGAACGCCTCAGCAACACCCGGCAGGGTAATCAGGCTTTGCCCGTCCTCCTCCGGCAATAGACTGCCGAGGATGGTATTGAAGTCATCTACCTCCGACTTCCCCTTATGCGCCTCAAGGTCTAACGCCATGCCCACGCGGCTGTAGAGCTGCGCAAACTCACCGCGAGAGCCTTTGAGGTTAATCAGCAGGCGTGGCATCCCCGCCAGCACGATAGCCACCCCGGAACGGTCGTGGATGCGACGCAGTACTTCCAGTGCCCGATAGGGCAGCAACTCGGCCTCATCGACCAGCACCACCCAGCCGGTGCCCGTCAGCGCCTGTATACACTCCTCGCTTAACTCATGGATATTGCCGGTCTTTTTCACACCCAAGCGGGCACAGAGTTCCTGTAGCAGCACTTTGGCGGTATAGCCGGGGTCGGCCTCAATCAGGATTGCGCCTTTGTTCATCTCCACATAGCGCTTCAGCATCATGCTTTTGCCCATACCTGCAGGGCCGTGGATCACGCCGATATCACCGTCCATATGGGTATTACTGATTAATCCCAGCCCCAGCCCGGAGAGTGTGGTCTGAACAAAAGATTCTTTAACTTCCCGGCGACGGGCGCGTTCTTCTTCACGGCTGATAAAATCAGCGAGGGCGGACTCAACATTACTGATATTGCCGTTATAAACACCTTTCAGATACTGAGAAATCACCGCCGTACTCAGACCCGTTTTTGTCGCTACCTTTTTTTGGGTGTAGCCAGACCCCTCCAGCAACTGGATTAATTTATTTTTGATATTCATTTAAATAACCTTATTAGTGATTACTGGCTTTCTTTAAATCGTTTTCTAATTCCGATTCGAATAAATACACTTTATCCGGCTCGGTAATATTCCGTTGTGGGGCAAACATCGTAACGTCAATCTCAGGCAGTTGCTCAAGCGCGGGCCGCAGCTCTTCCTGCTTGCGACGCACCTTGTCTTCCAGATTCCTGACGCTGCGTTTGACACGCTTCTCTTTGAGCTGGTCGATACGGGCTTTAGGGAAAGCGTCGACCTTATTGCCATTCCAGATAGCGTCACATATCCAGGAGCCGTCCATACGGCGCACAATAACGCTCTGAGGGTCATGGATATCAAAGCAGACCCGGACTTCTTCACCTTCGACACAGGCCAGTTCGGTGCTGAAATAGATATTCTTAAACAACTTTATTTCACCACGTCTCGCCGTACACACCTGCTCAGGCCGGAACATTTCATGCAATTCAGAACTGGTCAGGAACTGAATATCTTCCTGCTCCTGCTTAATAACGTGATTACGATAGGCCAGCGGCGACCAGTGCTGCCCGCTGTCACGCTCCGGCAGGCTGCGGTGCGGACGGTTATTATGCCGCTCTATCTGGCGCTCAATCTCCGCGACCAGTTGGCCCATCGTTGGCACCTTGCGTATGGCCGTGGCCTGAACCTCATTCAGCGGTTTCCCTTTCTCCAGGGCGTTGACCGCTGAATCTACCGCCTTGCGGTACTTGCGCTGTGCTTCCCGGTCACCAGATTTACCCACCCAGGAGCCAAAGGCCATCGCCGCGCGTTTAGGTATTTCCTTGTTAAGGCGTTCGATAATGCCGCGCCCCTGTGGATTACCCGGAATACCGGTAGGGTGCTCAATGCCGAGACGGGAGAAAATACCTGTAATATCGGCATCAAATACCGCGTTCTTTTCACCGCCGCCGTTATCGGAGTAGTACATCAGCGGTACACCGTAGCGTGATACAGCGTTACGGATGGCATCACCTACGGCGACCTGACTCTCTGACATGGCCAGACTCCAGCCCACCACGACGCGGGTGCGGGCGTCAATTACCAGTGTAATCTCAGGTCGGAACGGCTTACCTGTCTCAGGATTAATCACTTCCATCTTCATACCATGACCATCACCGACCCATACGCCGTTAACCGGGATAACAGACCAGTCGCGACGTACGAACGGAAGGTACTTCTTGTAATCCGACCCAGTTGCCCGTCCGCGCTCACGCTCAGCCATCGGCAGCTTATCCAGCGCATAGCGTACGGTGTCGATTTTTGGCAGCATGGATAGCATTATTTCGTTGCCTCCATATTGCTCAACCCACCATTTCGCAAAATTCTCGTATGCCATCATGACGGTGGGCTTGTTGGTATCGCGCCAGTAACGCATGAAGTCCGGCATCCAGGAGTACTGGAACACTTCTTTTTTACTGACCTTACCCGGTGCCAGCAGCGCCATACGTTCACCCACCGTGTCCGCCGCCATCCATGCTGAGAGCCAGCGCTGAAGTGTTGGCACGCTGACACCTGTTCGGGTGGCCCCCTTGCGAGCGTTGGCAATATCTGCGGCCCGCTGCACATAATCCGGCAGCGTACCGGCGACAGATGCGTCGGCAATAAACTCAACCGCCTGTTTGCGCTTCATGCTGAGACCTCCGCTCTCGCTACTGTCCATAAGGCGCAGCACCTCCTGAACCAGCACCATCCGCGCATCACCGACTGCTTTCTGGCTGTCGGTCAGCTCGCGCAGCTTCTTCTCCTGCAGGGCCGGGCATTTACGGTACAGCGCCAGCTCACGCTGCACTTTCTCGCCACCGACTCCCGTGACCAGCTCACCTGCGGTGGTAGCCCTGGCAGGAAGGGAAGCGGACTGCGCCAGCAGCTGACGCGCTAAGCGTGCCTGAACAGCTTCACGTGCGGCGTCCGGCAAACAATCAACGTGATATTCGAAGGCTTTGGTGCCTTCACGCTTCCGCACAAAATCAGGATGGCCACTAGATAACCGAAACAGTGCTTCCCGTACCCCTTTGGTTGTTGCGGGAAGTCCGGGGATACCCACTAAGTCTTTAGCAACAACAAACATGGTTACGAAGCCCTCTGAATATAACTTTCAGTCTGGTAACGGCTGGGCCAGATCTCTTCCGGTGTTACGCCCAGTGCATCTGCGACGATCTGCTGATAAGGCTTGCATGGCGTACGCAAAACGCTTTTGAGTGAATCTTTGCTGTAACCCGCCCGGAGAGACAAAGTACGGAACGACAATCCGCGTCGGTGGATCTCCGCTTTGATGATTTCAGGGTGCCAATCGACAACCAGCTCTTCTTTTCGATTCATCATTCATCTATCCTAAAAAGTTGCTCGTGCGGATAACCGCGTGGTTATCTCTACGGATAAAGAATAAGAACATAAAAAGAACCTGTCAAACGTTCTTTTTATGTTTTTGTGTTCATTTTATTTTTCCACATATATTCAATAAGATAGAAAGAAAGGAACGTTTCATGAGTAAAGAACCTGAACGTTCTTTTGTGAATGATGCAAAAGAACCTATCATCGAGAGAATTTTCAAGCTTGTTGAGCGTTATGGCTCCAGAGCAGAAGCAGCAGCTGCATGGGGGGTAAATATCAATACGTTGCAAAATTATTACAAGCGAAGAGAGCAGGCACCTGTGCCCAGAGAAATGCTACTAAGACAGATTGCAGAGCGGGAGGGTGTCAGCGTTCGCTGGTTAGTTAGCGGTGAAGGTGATGCCCCCAAAATGAACACAAAGAACATCGCTATTGAACGTGAAAACTCATTTGTGAACGATATTGATTTAAAGCTGCTAGCTCTGTTTGGGACGCTATCGCCCGATGAAAAGCAGGCTCTGTTTGAAGTTCTGGCCCGTAAAGGCATTGAAACAGCCCTTTACCTACTTGACGAGGATAATATTAAGTTACTGAAGATGGATCGCGTGGTGAAAGAGAAGATATTAGGCATTCAGCATAGAACGCCAGAGGATATGGCTCACGATGATGCAGAGGCTAGAGAGTGTGGTGCCGATAATCCTGGCGAAGCGCTCCCCCAGAACCTAGCATCCGATAAGAAAGTAGGCTAAGTAATCGTAGACTGCACTTTTGTTAGATGTAGTTGCATAAGCTTATGCAGACATTGAGCCAAGTCAACAACTTAGCCACTTTGTTAAATGAAATTCAAAACGATTTAAACGTAGTTCAAACTCACACAAGTAACAATCATTCGAGTATCAAATACCGTTCGAAAAAATCAGTTTTAAATCATTTTTTTGCGACGGGTATCAAACCCCATATTTCGACCAATGCCGCGCCGGTCAAAGGCTGTCGGCTTGCTTGAGGCGTGCACGATCAGTATCAAAATGATTACCCCCCCATACGGCGACGTACGTTTTCCGTTTATTTGCGGAGTTATCGTGATGTGGATTGTTAGCTTGCCCTTCTCGTATCTGCTCGGCGTGTCCGCCGGTCTGGGGCTGGTCGGGGTCTGGCTGGCGTACATTATTGATGAGGGATTACGTGCGGTGTTGATGTTCCGCCGCTGGCGCAGCCGGGTGTGGACGACCAAATCGATGTTTTAGTGCGGTGGGTTCCCGGGGTCGCTTGCGCTCGCCCGGGCTACATTCATGCATATTTGTAGCCCGGCCAAGCGCAGCGCCGCCGGGGCCGGGATTGAACGGTTAACCGATGGTCATCAAACTGGCGTTGCCGCCCGCCGCCGCGGTGTTCACGCTGAGTGAACGCTCATGGTACAAACGCTCAAGCAGCAGATTGGTTTCCCCGCGCGCAAAGCCCTGTACCGATACTATTGCCCCATCACGCGCCGCCACCTGCTCGCACAGCTCGCGCAGCTGGTCGGAATCACCATGGTAGATAACCGCATCGAAGAATTTGGTCATCAACGTTTCTGGCTTCGCAAAGTGCAGGCGTTCGGTGACCGCTTTCGGCAGCGATTTTGCCAGCTCCCGTTGTAACGGCGCGTCGGCCCATAGCACTTCGCTGCCGACCGCCAGAACCGCCGCCAGCTGTATCAGCAGATCGTTTTCGTTATCCGCAAGGCACAGCACGCGCTCGCGCGGCACCAGCGTCCAGGTATTGCGCTCGCCGGTTGGCCCCGGCAGTACCCGTTGGGTACCGGCCTGCGCCAGTTCGCTGTACTGTTGGCTGAGCGCCAGCAGTTCTGGACGATTTGTCAGCCAGGTTTGCAGCTCGCTAAGCGGTTTTTCCAGCAGCGTTTTCAGCTGCGTATCCACCACCTGACCTGCATCCTGACGCGCCAGCGTCACCTTCAGCGCCGTTTCAGGGCGGCTTGCCAGTAAACGGTAAAGATACATCGGGCCGCCTGCTTTTGGCCCGGTACCTGAGAGCCCTTCGCCGCCGAACGGCTGCACGCCAACCACGGCACCGACCATATTGCGGTTCACATACAGGTTGCCGACCTTAGCGCTACCGGTGACCTGAGCGATGGTTTCATCGATACGGGTATGCACCCCAAGGGTCAGACCGTAGCCGGAAGCATTAATCTGACCGATCAGCGCATCAAGCTGGCTGCGGTGGTAGCGCACCACGTGCAGCACCGGGCCGAAGACCTCTTTGGTCAGCTCATCAAAACTTTCCAGCTCGATAAGCGTTGGCGGAATAAAGGTGCCGTTCTGCCACTCCCGACTGTCCTGCGCGTTTTCTCGTGCGGCCTGGAAAACGGTGCGCCCTTTAGCGCGCATTGTCTGGATATGATCCTCAATGCCGGCTTTGGCCTCCGCATCAATTACCGGGCCAATATCGGTGGTCAGACGGCCCGGATTGCCCATTCGGCACTCGGCCATCGCGCCGCGCAGCATGGTGAGGGTGTGATCGGCGATATCATCCTGTAAACAGAGAATACGTAGCGCCGAGCAGCGCTGTCCGGCGCTATCAAAGGCCGAGGCGACTACGTCCACCACCACTTGCTCGGTCAACGCTGAAGAGTCGACAATCATCGCGTTCATGCCGCCGGTTTCAGCGATAAGCGGCGTTGGACGACCTTGTGCATCCAGTCGCGTGGCGATATTGCGCTGCAGCAGCGTGGCGACGCTGGTCGACCCGGTAAACATCACGCCACGCACGCGGGCGTCGCCGGTAAGCTGTGCGCCCACGGTTTCACCGCGACCCGGCAGAAGCTGCACCACGCCTGGCGGAACGCCGGCTTCCAGCAGCAGGGCGACACCTTGGGCTGCGATAAGCGGCGTCTGTTCGGCCGGTTTCGCCAGCACGCTGTTGCCAGCGGCGAGTGCTGCGGCAATCTGGCCCATAAAGATCGCCAGCGGGAAGTTCCACGGGCTGATACACACTACCGGGCCTAACGGGCGATGCGTTTCATTATCAAAATCGTCACGTACCTGACCGGCGTAGTAGTGCAGGAAATCGACGGCTTCACGCACTTCTGCGATAGCGTTGCTGAAGGTTTTCCCGGCTTCACGCACAAGGATCCCCATCAGTAACTGCATCTGATCTTCCATTAACACCGCCGCGCGCTCAAGAATGGCGGCGCGTTCCTCAGGCGGCGTGGCAAACCAGATAGGCGCGTTATTCACCGCGCTTTCCAGTGCGTGCTCCACTTCGCTCTCCGTGGCTTCACGCACATAGCCGACGATATCCTTCGGCTCCGCCGGGTTGATGACCGGCGTCATATTGCCATCAGTCACCGCGGATTCGAGCATCGGTTTGGCCGACCATTTCTGCAATGCGCTATTGAGCAGGGAAGATGAGAGTGACGCCAGGCGATGTTCGTTCGCCAAATCCAGACCGGCGGAGTTCACCCGCCCTGAACCGTACAGTTCGCGCGGCAGAGAAATTTTCGGATGCGGGAGACCCGCAGTACCTTCCTGCAACGCCATTTTCTCGACCGCCTGCACCGGGTCGGCAACCAGTTCGTCCAGCGGCAGACTGCTGTCGGCGATACGGTTGACAAACGAGGTGTTGGCCCCGTTTTCCAACAAACGTCGCACCAGATAGGCCAGCAGGGTTTCATGAGTGCCGACCGGCGCATAAATACGACAAGGGCGGTTTAACTTACCGTCAGCCACTTTCCCGACGACCTGCTCATACAGCGGCTCGCCCATGCCGTGGAGGCACTGGAACTCGTACTGGCCCGGATAGTAGTTTTGCCCGGCCAGTTGATAAATTGCCGCCAGCGTGTGGGCGTTGTGGGTTGCGAACTGCGGATAAATCTGGCTCGGCGCCGCCAGCAGTTTTTTGGCGCACGCCAGATAGGAGACGTCGGTGTAAACCTTGCGGGTATAAACCGGGTAGCCTTCAAGGCCGTCCATCTGCGCACGTTTGATTTCGCTATCCCAGTAGGCGCCTTTTACCAGACGGATCATCAGGCGACGGCGGCTGCGGGTAGCAAGGTCAATCAGATAATCAATGACGAACGGACAACGCTTCATGTAAGCCTGAATCACGAAACCAATGCCGTTCCAGCCTGCCAGTTCCGGCTCAAAACAGAGTTTTTCCAGCAGGTCGAGAGAGATCTCCAGACGGTCGGCTTCTTCGGCGTCGATATTAATGCCAATGTCGTACTGACGCGCCAGCAGCGTTAAGGATTTCAGGCGCGGATACAGCTCATCCATCACCCGGTCATACTGGGCGCGGCTGTAGCGCGGGTGCAGGGCGGAGAGCTTGATGGAAATCCCCGGTCCTTCATAGATCCCGCGACCGTTAGACGCTTTACCTATGGCGTGAATCGCCTGCTGATACGAAACCATATAGGCCTGCGCATCGGCGGCGGTCAGCGCGGCTTCGCCGAGCATATCGTAGGAGTAGCGGAAACCTTTATCTTCCAGTTTGCGGGCATTGGCCAGCGCTTCGGCGATGGTTTCACCGGTGACGAACTGCTCGCCCATCAGGCGCATCGCCATGTCGACGCCTTTGCGCACCAGCGGTTCGCCGCTCTTACCAATAATGCGGTTCAGGGAACGCGACAGGCTGGTTTCGTTATGCGTGGATACCAGCTTACCGGTAAACAGCAGGCCCCAGGTGGCGGCGTTGACGAACAGCGACGGGCTGCGGCCAATGTGCGACTGCCAGTTACCGTTGCTGATTTTGTCGCGGATTAACGCATCGCGGGTGGCTTTATCGGGAATACGCAGCAGCGCTTCCGCCAGACACATCAGCGCGACCCCTTCTTGCGAGGAGAGGGAGAACTCCTGCAACAGGCTCTGCACCATACCAGCGCGACCGCTGGCGGTTTTTTGATTACGCAGTTTTTCGGCCAGCGTCCAGGCGAGCTTATGCGACTTTTCCGCCACCGCTTGCGGCAGGCGTGCCTGTTCTAAAAGCATCGGGACGGCATCGGTTTCGCTGCGACGCCAGGCGGCGGTGATGGCGGCGCGAGTGACCGATTGCGGCAGGATCTGTTCAGCAAATTCGAGGAACGGCTGGTGGTTTTCTTCTACCGTCGACGTTGATTCGTCGCTTTCATTGGCAGCACCAGACAGCAGTGCAGGCAGTTCCGGTAAGGTTTCGTTATTTTCCAGCTTTTCCAGATAATTAAAAATTGCCTGCTTAATGAGCCAGTGAGGGGTGCGGTCGATCCGTGTCGCCGCGCTCTTAATCCGCTCACGCGTTGCATCATCCAGCTTAACCCCCATGGTGGTGGTGCCCATGCTGTCTACTCCTGTTGCTCGATTTTCATTATGAAGTGCGTGACAGGAATATCCACTATGTTGCAACTTTGTGCAACCTTGTTAAATGTGATGTGCGTTGCAGGCTTGAAAATGAATTAAATGTTAATGGTGAAACTTATGATAAGCCTGCCTGGCAATCGGTAAGAAAGCGTTATTTCATGAGCCACTTAACAGTTATTCATGGTGCAACCCGAAAAAGCGTGAGAGAGTGCAACCTATAGAAAAATGCTCTGATAGCAGGGATGCATTTAATGTGAATGCAGTGTTAAATCATTTGTGAAAAAATTCAGCTTCCGTCAGGATACGGTCGCCTCAAATCATTGTCCCGTTCCGGCAATGGTATAAACGGCAAATTGGAATGTTGCCGATAAATAATCCTGGAGATCGTATGACTATTAGCACACCGATGCTGGTGACTTTTCTTGTTTATATTTTTGGCATGATCCTCATTGGCTTTTTTGCATGGCGTAATACCAAAAACTTCGATGATTATATTCTCGGGGGCCGTAGCTTAGGGCCGTTTGTTACCGCGCTGTCTGCCGGTGCTTCGGATATGAGCGGCTGGCTGCTGATGGGCCTGCCGGGGGCGATTTTTATCGCCGGTATTTCGGAAAGCTGGATTGCCATTGGCCTGACCTTAGGCGCATGGATTAACTGGAAACTGGTGGCCGGGCGTCTGCGCGTGCACACCGAGGCCAATAATAACGCCTTAACGCTGCCGGACTATTTTACCGGGCGTTTTGAAGATAATAGCCGCGTACTGCGAATTATCTCGGCGCTGGTTATTTTGCTGTTCTTCACTATCTACTGTGCCTCCGGGATTGTTGCCGGTGCGCGTCTGTTTGAAAGCACCTTTGGCATGAGCTACGAAACGGCGCTGTGGGCCGGGGCGGCGGCGACCATTCTGTACACCTTTATTGGTGGATTCCTCGCGGTAAGCTGGACCGATACCGTGCAGGCGAGTCTGATGATTTTCGCCCTGATTCTGACCCCGGTTATCGTGATATTTGCCGTAGGTGGCCTGGGTGATTCGCTGGAAGTGATTAAGCAAAAGAGCATTGAGAACGTGGATATGCTCAAAGGTCTGAACTTCGTGGCGATTGTTTCGCTGATGGGGTGGGGTCTGGGCTACTTCGGTCAGCCGCATATTCTGGCGCGCTTTATGGCGGCCGATTCCCACCACAGCATCGTCCACGCTCGTCGTATCAGTATGACATGGATGATCCTGTGCCTGGCCGGTGCGGTTGCCGTCGGTTTCTTCGGTATTGCCTACTTCCAGAATAACCCTGCGTTAGCGGGTCCGGTGAGTCAGAACGCGGAGCGCGTGTTTATCGAGCTTGCGCAAATTCTGTTTAACCCTTGGGTTGCAGGGATCCTGCTGTCGGCGATTCTGGCGGCGGTGATGTCCACGTTAAGCTGTCAGCTGCTGGTCTGCTCCAGCGCGATTACGGAAGATCTGTACAAAGCGTTTCTGCGTAAAAACGCCAGCCAGAAAGAGCTGGTGTGGGTAGGGCGCTTTATGGTGCTGGTGGTGGCGCTGGTGGCGATTGCGCTGGCGGCAAACCCGGAAAACCGCGTGCTGGGTCTGGTGAGCTATGCGTGGGCAGGCTTCGGCGCCGCGTTTGGCCCGGTGGTACTGTTCTCGGTGATGTGGTCACGCATGACCCGCAACGGTGCACTGGCAGGGATGGTTATTGGTGCGCTCACCGTGATTGTCTGGAAACAGTTCGCGTGGCTTGGGCTGTATGAAATTATCCCAGGCTTTATCTTCGGCAGTATCGGGATTGTGGTGTTCAGCCTGCTGGGTAAAGCGCCATCGGCCGCGATGCAAGAGCGTTTTGCGAAAGCAGATGCCTATTATCATTCAGCACCGTTACCTCGTACCGGTAGCCCGGACGAGGTGCGATAGCGCCGACTCCGGGGGAACTCGGTGCCTGTCCCGGCGGCGCTACGCTTGGCCGGGCTACAGGGCTGCTGCGGTTGTAGCCCGGACGAGGTGCGATAGCGCCGACTGCGGGGGAGCACGGAGCTTATCCCGGCGGCGCTGCGCTTGGCCGGGCTACAGGGTGCTGCGGTTGTAGGCCGGATAAGGCAAAGCCGCCATCCGGCAATGTGCGCGGTTATGCCTGATGGCGCTGCGCTTATCATGCCTGTGTGACTGTCCCCAAGCCCGCAAATTTTGCGGGCTTTTTCATGCACACAGCCTTAGTCTGCTACCGATAAATTTCGCAACTATATTGCCGCTATTCGTTTACATCTCGTCATTATTTCCCACACATTTCCCTTGTGTTTCCGCTTTTCTTAATGATAATCACTATCACTCACATTTACCGGACTTTGCAAAAGTTGACGGCGTTTCACATTTAAGGATGTCTGCATGTTTGTTCCGTTTCTCATTATGTTGCGGGAAGGTCTGGAAGCGGCGCTGATTGTCAGCCTGATTGCCAGCTATTTAAAGCGTACCCAGCGCGGCCGCTGGATTGGCGTGATGTGGATTGGTGTACTCCTTGCCGCCGCACTGTGCTTAGGCTTAGGGATTTTTATCAACGAAACCACCGGCGAGTTCCCGCAAAAAGAGCAGGAGCTTTTTGAAGGCGTGGTGGCGGTGATTGCGGTGGTGATCCTCACCTGGATGGTGTTCTGGATGCGCAAAGTCTCCCGCAACGTCAAACAGCAGCTTGAGCAGGCAGTCGATAATGCGCTGCAAAAAGGCAATAACCACGGCTGGGCGCTGGTGATGATGGTTTTCTTCGCCGTGGCGCGTGAAGGTCTGGAGTCGGTGTTCTTTCTGTTAGCCGCGTTTCAGCAAGACCTCGGCATCTGGCCACCGCTCGGTGCGATGCTTGGGCTGGCCACGGCAATTGTGCTGGGCTTCATGCTCTACTGGGGCGGTATCCGCCTGAATCTCGGCGTGTTCTTCCGCTGGACGAGTCTGTTTATTCTGCTGGTGGCAGCCGGTCTGGCAGCAGGGGCGATTCGCGCCTTCCATGAAGCCGGATTGTGGAACGCCTTCCAGGATGTCGCCTTTGACTTTAGCGGCACTCTGACGACGCATTCGCTGTTTGGCACGCTGCTGGAAGGTATTTTTGGTTACCAGGAAGCGCCGAGCGTCAGCGAAGTGGCGGTCTATTTCCTGTATCTGATTCCGGCGCTGGTGCTGTTCTTCTGGCCTCCGCGTCCAACAACATCAACTTCACGTATCACACCTTAAGGCTGATAACGGTTGCTAGTGACAACAAACTTTCTTTTAAAGGGATGGAACATGACCAAGAACTTCCGCCGCAGCGCGTTGCAGACGGGCATCGCCGCACTCTTTTCGACCGCGTTTATGGCGCACGCCGGCGATATTCCTCAGGTTAAAGTGACGGTAAACGACAAACAGTGTGAACCGATGTCGATAACCGTGAACGCCGGTAAAACCCAGTTCATCATCCAGAACCACAGCCAGAAAGCGCTGGAGTGGGAGATCCTTAAAGGGGTGATGGTGGTTGAAGAGCGTGAGAACATCGCGCCGGGCTTCACCCAGAAAATGACCGCCAATTTGCAGCCGGGCGAATATGACATGACCTGCGGCCTGCTGACCAACCCGAAAGGGAAGCTGATTGTGAAAGGTGAAGCGACAGCGGACGCAGCAAAAGCCAACGCCTTGCTGGATCTCAGCACCGCAATCACCGCTTATAAAGCCTACGTCGTGGAGCAAACCGCTGAACTGGTCAAAGGCACCAAAGCCTTTACCGACGCGGTGAAAGCGGGCGATATCGAAAAAGCGAAATCCCTGTATGCCCCAACGCGTCAGTACTATGAACGTATCGAACCGATTGCCGAACTGTTCTCTGACCTCGACGGTAGCATTGATGCGCGTGAGGACGACTACGAGCAGAAAGCGGCTGACCCGAAATTCACCGGCTTCCACCGTCTGGAAAAAGCCCTGTTTGGCGATAACAGCGTCAAAGGCATAGAGCAGTACGCCACGCAATTAAACAGCGACGTACTGGAACTGCAAAAACGCATCAATGAGCTGGCCTTCCCGCCTTCAAAAGTGGTCGGCGGCGCGGCGGGTCTGATTGAAGAAGTGGCAGCAAGCAAAATCAGCGGTGAAGAGGATCGCTACAGCCATACTGACCTGTGGGATTTCCAGGCCAACATCGATGGCGCGCAGAAAATTGTTAACCTGCTGCGTCCGCAGCTACAAAAAGAGAACAGCGCGCTGCTGGCTAAAGTTGACGCCAACTTCAAAAAAGTGGATGCGATTCTGGCGAAATACCGTACCAAAGACGGTTATGAAACCTATGACAAACTGACCGACGCTGACCGCAATGCGCTGAAAGGGCCTGTCACCACACTGGCGGAAGATCTGGCGCAGCTGCGTGGGATCCTGGGTCTGGACTAAGCACCATGGAAAAGAGTCACACCGACGATTTGAATGAACCGTCACGTCGTCGTTTATTAAAAGGGATCGGCGCGCTGGGAGGCGCGCTGGCTATCTCGGGCGGGTGTCCGGTTGCCCATGCGGCAAAACCCGACGCTGCGCCTGCGACCCATAGTCGGATGGAAACGCAGCCGTTTTATGGAGAACACCAGGCGGGCGTGTTAACGCCGCAGCAGGCATCGATGATGCTGGTGGCGTTTGACGTGCTGGCGGCAGATAAATCCGACCTTGAGCGCCTGTTTCGTCTGTTGACGCAACGTATTGCGTTTCTGACGACTGGCGGCCCGGCACCGGATACGCCAAATCCGCGCTTGCCGCCAATGGACTCGGGTATTCTGGGGGCGTATATCGCGCCGGATAACCTGACGATGACGCTCTCTGTCGGCCATTCGCTGTTTGATACGCGCTTTGGGCTGGCGGATAAAGCGCCGCGAAAATTGCACAAGATGACGCGCTTTCCCAATGATTCGCTGGATGCCGCGCTGTGTCATGGCGATCTGTTGCTGCAGATTTGCGCCAATACCCAGGACACGGTTATCCACGCGCTGCGCGATATTATCAAGCACACGCCTGATTTGCTGAGCGTGCGCTGGAAGCGCGAAGGGTTTATCTCTGACCACGCGGCGCGCAGCAAAGGCAAAGAAACGCCGGTCAATCTGCTGGGCTTTAAAGACGGCACGGCGAATCCAGACGGCAGCAATAGCGCGCTGATGGATGAGGTGGTGTGGGTAACCGGCGAGCAGGGTGAACCGGCGTGGGCGACGGGCGGTTCGTATCAGGCGGTACGCATTATTCAGTTCCACGTCGAGTTCTGGGATCGCACGCCGCTAAAAGAGCAGCAGACGATTTTTGGCCGCGATAAGCACAGCGGTGCGCCGCTGGGTATGAAGCTTGAGCACGATGTGCCGGACTACACGCAGGACCCGGAAGGCGAGGTGATTGCGCTGGACAGCCATATTCGTCTGGCAAACCCACGCACCAAAGAGACGCAATCGAGCCTGATGATGCGCCGGGGCTACAGTTATTCGCTAGGCGTGACCAATTCCGGGCAGCTGGATATGGGGCTGCTGTTTGTGTGTTATCAGCATGACCTTGAAAAAGGGTTCCTGACGGTGCAGAAGCGGCTGAATGGCGAAGCGCTTGAGGAGTACGTGAAGCCGATTGGCGGCGGGTATTTCTTTGTGTTGCCGGGCGTGGTGTCACCGAAGTCTTATTTAGGCAGTACGCTGCTGGAGGCTTGAGTATTCCCGGCGGCGCTGCGCTTGGCCGGGCTACAAATCGGTATTCATGCGCTCGCCGGGTTACAAATATGCACGAATGTAGCCCGGCCAAGCGCAGCGCCGCCGGGTTTATCCCCACATCAAATTGAAGAATATCGTCAAAAATCAGCACTTTTTTTCATTTTCCCCGCAATTGACATAAAACTGTCATATGACTGTCAGATGCTATCTCAGGTGACTATCGTTATATTTGTGTAAATTTTATGTTGCATTATTTGTGTTTTATGATGTAAACATTAAGTAGAGCGGTAGTTCCCGGCAGTGATGTTGTTTCACTATGGAGATCGCGAATGGTAGCGTCCTTGACTGGACTTAGCAGTATCAAAAACCGCACCATCCAGCGCGGAGGCCTCTCCTCCGGCAGCGATTTCGTCACCTTAATTTTCCCCCCATGCAGAATTCAACTTGTAGTAAACGATGTTATGCGCGGTGCGCGTAGCCGCGTATTCACATCATTTCGACCAGCAGTTGCTATGGCTTACAAGGAAGCCAAACCTCAGACGTTCGTGCGCATAATCGCGCTGTTATTAGCGCGTGTGATGTATACCAACAACTCAAGGTGCTATCCATGGGAAGACAGAAAGCAGTGATCAAAGCTCATCGCGAAGCAAAACGTGTGCTCAGACGGGATTCACGCAGCCACAAACAACGTGAAGAAGAATCGGTCACCTCGCTTGTGCAAATGAGTGGTGTGGAAGCGATTGGCATGGCGCGTGACAGTCGCGACGCCTCGGCCATCGCCCCCCGTAATGACGCTCAGGCCCACTATCTGAATGCTATCGAGAGTAAGCAGCTGATCTTCGCCACCGGCGAAGCGGGCTGCGGCAAAACCTGGCTTTCCGCCGCGAAAGCGGCCGAGGCGCTGATCCATAAGGATGTGAATAAAATCATCGTCACGCGTCCCGTGCTTCAGGCTGATGAAGACCTGGGATTCCTGCCGGGAGACATTTCGGAGAAGTTTGCCCCGTATTTTCGCCCCGTCTATGACGTGCTGGTGAAACGGCTCGGCTCCTCCTTTATGCAATATTGCCTGCGCCCGGAAATCGGTAAGGTAGAGATCGCGCCGTTCGCCTATATGCGCGGACGTACCTTTGAAAATGCCGTGGTCATTCTTGATGAGGCTCAGAATGTCACCGCAGCGCAAATGAAGATGTTTTTAACCCGCCTCGGGGAGAACGTCACGGTTATCGTGAACGGGGATATCACCCAGTGTGATTTGCCTCGCGGCGTTCAGTCGGGTTTGAGTGACGCTCTGGCCCGGTTTGAAGAAGATGAAATGGTAGGGATTGTCCGCTTCAATAAAGATGATTGTGTCCGCTCGGCGCTCTGCCAGCGGACGCTCAAAGCCTACGACTAAACGTTGCCACCTCTGCAAAGCCCGGGAAACCGGGCTTTGTTCTTTCCGGCTGTTGCAAATCCAACAGCGCTGGCGAAGGCGTGTTGCATTTCACACCGCCTCGTCTGCATCAATAAACCTAACTGATTGAAAAACAAAGCTTCTAAGGCTGGCATAAACTTTGCTATCAACTCATATAACTTAACAACGTAAAGACACAATAATTAATTCCATAAATGGATATGTATAAATATCAATCGGATGATTGTGTTTGCGCGTGCTGATAAACCCGAAGAGATGATGCTATGTCAGTGACCCACAACGCTCCAGACTATACCCAACAGGCGCCAGATGCCTATCGAATTACCAGCGATGAAGAGGCTCTCAGTATCGCCCATGAAATAGCAGCCTTCCTGCAAACCGGCGCATCGGAACGGGATCTGTCCGGCATCGTTCCTGCGGAGGTCGTCAATACCTACTCCAACAGCGGCCTGTGGGGGATTACCGTCCCGCGTGAGTTTGGCGGTGCGGAGGTTTCGGCGGCGACGCTTGCCTCGGTGATTGCGATCGTTTCAGCCGCTGACCCGGCACTGGGGCAAATTCCGCAGAACCACTACTGTTTGCTGGAGGATATCCGCCTGCAGGGTAGCGACGACCAGCGGCGTTTCTTCTTTGAGCTGGCGCTGAGCGGCCATCGCTTTGCCAACGCGCTGTCGGAAACCGGCGGCAAGACGGTGCAGGATATTCAGACGCGGTTGACAAAAAGCCCTCAGGGTCTGCGGATTAATGGTCGTAAAGGCTACTGCACCGGCTCGTTATACGCACACTGGCTGGGCGTGCTGGCGCTGGACGATGAGGGACGGGCGCAGCTGGCGTTTGTGCCGCACAACGCGCCGGGTCTGACGGTGGTCAACGATTGGGCTTGCCTGGGACAGCGCACCACCTCAAGCGGTACGGTGCTGGCGGACAATCTGCCGGTAGAAAGCTTCAATCTGATCCCAAGCTGGAAATCCTACGATACGCCGACGCTCGCCGGCCCCTTTGCGCAGTTAACCACCGCAGCGATAGACGCCGGTATTGCGCGCGCGGCGCTCAGCGACACGGTCAGCTTTGTGAACCAGTTTGCTCGTCCGTGGATTGACGCGGGCGTGGAGCGCGCCGGGGATGATCCGCTGACTATCCATCAGATTGGCGTCCTTGATAGCCGCATTGCCGCCGCCGAAGCGCTATTGGAGCAGGCGGGCAAAGTGCTCGACCGCTACAAGCATCTTCAGACCGAAGAGACCGTGGCGCTGGCGTCTTTGGCGGTCGCGCGCGCCAAAATTTTCACCACCGAAGCCGCGCTGGAGGCCGCCTCACGCCTGTTTGAGCTGGGCGGGACTCGCTCAACGCATCCACGCTACAACTTCGATCGCCACTGGCGTAACGGTCGCGTGCATACCCTGCACGATCCGGTGCGCTGGAAATACCATCTTCTGGGCAACTGGGTTTTAAACGGCAAAGCGCCTGCACGCCACGACTGGAACTAAGGAGTCGGCATGTTCGCAATTCTTGCCGAAATTGACTGGGGGGATGTGGCGCAAGCGGCCGCGGACACCCTGACCATGCTGGGCTGGGCGCTCGGGTTCACGATACTGATTGGCCTCCCGCTTGGCGTCATTCTTTACCTGACCGGGCAGCCTCGCTTGCTGTATGCGCCCTTGCTGCATCGGGTGCTTTCACTGCTGGTGAACGTGATGCGCTCGCTGCCCTTCATCATTTTGTTGATTGTGATGATCCCGCTGACCACGATGATCACCGGAACGTCACTGGGCGTTGAAGGCACCATCCCGCCGCTGGTCGCGGGCTGCGCGCCTTTCTTTGCACGCCTGGTTGAGACATCGTTGCGCGAAGTCGATCACGGGCTGGTGGAAGCCAGCTGGGCGATGGGCGGCAGCACCTGGCAACTGATTTGGTACACTTTGCTACCGGAGTCGCGATCCGGGCTGATTGCGGCGGTGACCGTGACGTCTATCGTGCTGGTGGATTACACCTCGATGGCGGGCGTTATCGGCGGCGGTGGTTTGGGGGATCTGGCGATCCGCTTTGGCTATCAACGTTTTCAGACCGATGTGATGGCGGTGACGGTCGTGCTGCTGATTGCTCTGGTACAGATTTTACAAATGAGCGGTGACCGTTTGGTGCGCCGGATGAGTCGTAAATAAGGATAAACCATGAAAAAAACCATCATTGCCGGGCTGCTGGCGCTGTTTAGCGTGTCGGCTTATGCCAATGAAAAGCTGGTCGTCGGCGCCACGCCGGTTCCACATGCTGAGATTCTCGAATTTGTGAAACCGACGCTAGCAAAGGAGGGGGTTGATCTCGATATCAAGGTATTCAACGATTTTATTCAGCCCAATCAGCAGCTGGCCCAGAAGAATCTGGATGCTAACTATTATCAGTATCGCCCGTTCCTGGATGATTTTAACAAGACTCGCCATACCAATTTAGTGCCGGTGGTGGGGGTACATATCGAACCGTTCGGCGCGTATTCAACGAAATACAAAAGCCTTAAAGAGCTGCCTGACGGGGCAACCATTGCGATCCCAAACGATCCGGTGAATACCGGACGGGCGCTGGTGCTGCTGGCGGAAGCGGGATTGATCTCGCTGAAGAATCCGCAAGATCCGCAGTCGACGGAGAAGGATATCACCGCCAATCCACACCATTTTAAAATTCGTCCGCTGGAAGGGGCGATGCTAGCGCGCGCGGTAAGCCAGGTGGATCTGGCGTTTATTTTTGCCAACTATGCGCTGGAAGCGGGCATTGATACGGACAAGGCGCTGATTGTTGAAAAAGGCAAGAGCCTGTACGTCGAATATCTGGTGGCAAGGCCGGATAACATTAACGACCCGGGTATCCAGAAGCTGGCGAAAGCGCTGAATTCGGATGCGGTACGCCAGTTTATCCTGACGAGATATCAGGGAAAAATCGCCCCCGGGTTTTAGGAGTATACGGTATGACGCAACATCTTCATCTCCAGCTTCGTAACATCAGCAAGGCCTATCCGAACGGAGTGCAGGCGTTAGAGGCGGTGAATCTGGACATTCAGCGCGGGGAGATTTTCGGCATTATTGGCCGCAGCGGGGCGGGGAAATCGACTCTGCTGCGCTTATTTAACCGTCTGGAAAGCGCTGATGGCGGTGAAATCTGCATTCACGGAATACCGATAAGCGGCGGCCGCAGACAGTTGCGGGATTTGCGTCGTCGGGTGTCGATGATCTTCCAGCACTTTAATTTGCTCTCGACCAGGACAGTGGCCGAGAACGTGGCGCTGCCGCTACGGATGGCGGGAATCCCGGTCGCTGAAAGGCAACGCCGGGTGGACGATATTTTAAGGTTGGTCGGGCTTGAGTCGCTGCGGGATAGCTGGCCTTCGCAGCTATCAGGCGGACAAAAGCAACGTGCCGGTATTGCCCGGGCGCTGGTGACTCAGCCGGAGATCCTGCTGTGCGATGAGGCCACGTCGGCGCTCGACCCGGAAAATACGCTGGCGGTGTTGAGCCTGCTAAAAGAAATTAACCAGCGGCTGGGGCTGACAATTGTGCTCATCACCCATGAAATGGACGTTATTCGCACCTTGTGTGACCGGGTGGCGGTGCTGGAGAAAGGGCAGGTGATTGAGCAAGGCGAAGTGTGGCGCGTGTTCGGCGACCCGCAGCACGAGGTGACGCGCGGGATGCTTGGGACGTTACATCACGGTCGTGCGGAAAACGGTGAGCAGCTGGACGTTGGGCAGCAGTTTGTGACGCTGCATTTTAATGGGGTGAATGGGCTGGAGCCCGATTTACGCGAGATTGCCCGCGTGCTGGGCGGCAGCCAGTTGATTTATAGCAGCTGTGAGCCTATTCAGGGGCGAATTGTTGGACAGCTCAAGCTTCGCGTAGAGGCGCCGCTGTCGGCAGAGACGCTGAGACTGGCGGCGGGAGTGGCAGACAGGGTTGCGGTGCAGGTGGGGTAGATCGGCGCACGTCCCGGGGGCGGCGTAAACGCCTTGCCCGGGCTACAACCGCCCGGCGAGGCATTGACGAATGTAGCCCGGGCGAGCGCATGCGACCCCAGGAAATATCGGCACGATGCTGACGATCTACAGACGAAAAAAAAGCCCGTACTTTCGTACGAGCTCTTCTTAAAATATGGCGGTGAGGGGGGGATTGACTCGCTTTGCTCGCCCTTCGGGCAGCCTGTTCGCTTCGCGCTCAGTCTGTCCAACTGGCTAGCGCCAGTTGTCGAACCCCGGTCGGGGATTCTCATCCCCCCGCAGGCGTGCAATATGCGAAAAAAAAGCCCGTACTTTCGTACGAGCTCTTTCTCAAAATATGGCGGTGAGGGGGGGATTGACTCGCTTTGCTCGCCCTTCGGGCAGCCTGTTCGCTGCGCGCTCAGTCTGTCCAACTGGCTAGAGCCAGTTGTCGAACCCCGGTCGGGGATTCTCATCCCCCCCAGCTATGCAATATGCGAAAAAAAGCCCGTACTTTCGTACGAGCTCTTCTTAAAATATGGCGGTGAGGGGGGGATTCGAACCCCCGATACGTTGCCGTATACACACTTTCCAGGCGTGCTCCTTCAGCCACTCGGACACCTCACCATATTGTTTGCTGCTCACCTTAGGTGGGCAACGGGGCGCTACTATAGGGAGTCAGGCTAAAACGGTCAAGCATAATTTATGCGTGACGTCTCGTTTGGTTAAGCAATGAACACTGCCCTGGCCTTTGAGGCCAGGGCAGTGGATTTAGCGCTGGGAATCCAGCTGTTCGTTGTTCTTCACCACGTCCTGAGCGCGGGCATAGCTCTCGATAAGCAGCTGGTAGGCCGGGAAGACGTGGGTGTAGACCTCGGCCCATTCAGCGGCATCCGGGCGATTCCACGTGCGCTGGAGTTCGGACGCCACCGCGGCGGTATCCATCGGAACGACGCCCGCTTGCGTTACGCGGGCCAGCGTAATTTCCTCAGCCATCTTGCTGTAAGTCCCGGAAGCATCAATCACTGCGAAAACTTTATAGCCATCGGCCACGGCGGCAATCGCCGGGAATGCCATGCAAACGCTGGTGATTGTCCCGGCGATAATTAACGTTTTACGTCCGGTTGCCTTGACCGCTGCCACAAATTCCGGGTTGTCCCAGGCGTTAATTTCGCCCTTACGCGCAATGTATTGCGCATGGGGCGCATTGGCGTGGATCTCTGGGATCAGCGGGCCGTTCGGACCTTGTGGCACCGATGCGGTGGTGATGACCGGTAAACCTGCCAGCGTTGCCATTTTTGCCAGCGCAGCGGCACGAGCGCGCAGTTCTGGCATCGGCATATCACCGACGGTCTGGAACAGGCCGCTTTGGTGATCGATTAGCAACATCACGGCATCGTCGACATCAATGACCGGGCGTGCACCGTTGAAATTAGCGGGAGTAGACATATTCTTCACCTCTTTAAACGTCAATTTGACCAAAACGGCCGGAGTTGAAATCGCGAATCGCTGCCTCGATTTCAGTTTTACTGTTCATCACGAAGGGGCCGTAGCCGACAATCGGTTCATCAATAGGCGCCCCTGCAAGCACCAGAACTTTCGCGTTGCTGCTCGCATGCAGATGCACGCGCTGGCCTTGTTGGCTCAACACCACGAGCTGTGCTTCCTGAGCCGTTGCGCTACCGTTCACCGTCACGCTGCCTTCCAGCACCACCAGGGCGGTGCTCCAGCCGTCGGGCTGTTCAAAGGAAAACTCGCCGTCCTGGGGCAGTTGCAGATCCCAGACGTTCAGCGGTGAGAAGGTGTCTGCCGGGCCGACCGCATCCTGGTAGCGGCCTGCGATAACCCGCAGGGAACCACCGCTAGCGGACAGATTCACCGCAGGAATCGTTGCCGCCTCAATACTCTGGTAACCGGGCGCGGTCATTTTGTTTTTGGCCGGAAGATTGACCCACAGCTGGATCATCTTCAGCTCGCCGCCCCGACGGGCAAACTCCGCCGAGTGAAACTCCTCATGGAGAATGCCTGCGCCCGCCGTCATCCACTGCACGTCGCCTGGGCCAATTACGCCGCCTTTACCGGTTGAGTCGCGATGTTCAACTTCACCGGCGTAGACGATAGTGACGGTTTCAAATCCACGATGGGGATGTTCGCCCACACCGCGTTTTGCGCCATCGGCCGGGAAGTGATGCGGCCCGGCGTAATCCAGCAGCAGGAAAGGGCTCAGGCTTTCACCGTGTGATTGATAAGAAAATAACGAACGAACCGGGAAGCCATCGCCCACCCAATGCGGACGCGGCGCGGTATAGACACCCGTAATCTGTTTCATTTGTTTTCTCCTGCGTAGTGAGCTTTGATGCTTATTAGCTTATATTTGGAGTTAATGTTCCGGTAGATAGCAAAAGTGACCTTCACTGTTGCAAAAATAGAACGATGAGGTGGCAATGCAGGATCTTAATGATTTTGCCTGGTTTGTCCGTGTGGTGGATAACGGCGGGTTTGCGGCGGCGGGGCGAGCGCTGGATATTCCGAAGTCGAAGCTCAGCCGACGTATTGCGCAACTGGAAGAACAGCTTGGCGTGCGGTTGATTTATCGCACGACCCGCCAGTTCACGGTAACCGAGGTTGGGCAGACCTTTTACCAGCACTGCAAAGCGATGCTGATTGAAGCGGAGGCGGCGCAGGAGGCGATTGCGATGCTGCAAGCTGAACCGCGCGGCGTCGTCAGACTCGCGTGTCCGGTTACGCTGTTACATGTTCATGTGGGGCCGATGCTGGCCCGCTTTATGATGCGTTTCCCCGGCGTGCAAATTCAGCTGGAAGCGACAAACCGGCGAGTGGATCTGGTGGCTGAAGGGGTAGACGTGGCGATTCGCGTCAGGCCTCGTCCGTTCGATGATAGCGATCTGGTGATGCGGGTGCTGGCAGATCGTGGGCACTGTCTGGTGGCAAGCCCGACGCTTGTGGCTGCATTGGGGAAACCGCAGACACCCGATGAACTGAGCCGCTGGCCGGGGTTGAGCATGTCGGCGGGGAAACATATCCATAAATGGCAGCTCTCCGGCCCGGATAAGGCAAAAGCTGAGGTGCATTTTACCCCGCGGCTTATTACCAACGATATACTCGCGCTGCGTGAAGCGGCGGTAGCAGGCGTCGGCGTCGTGCAGCTGCCCGTGCTGATGGCGCGTGAACAACTGGCCGACGGCACGCTGGTTCGCGTGCTGGATGAATGGGAGCCGAAGCGTGAGGTGATCCACGCGGTGTTCCCATCGCGGCGCGGTTTACTGCCGGCGGTCAGAGAGCTGGTGGATTTTCTCAGCGATGAGTATGCGCAGATGGTTGAAGAGTAATTTTTACAATTTATTTACAAAATCGCGTTGAATATGCTATCTCTCATAGTTCTATTTCTCTGTGGCCAGGACTCATGAGTCTCCAGCAAATAATGAATACGCGAGATATTCAGATGACAATCAGCCCGGCTCGTGCCGAGCAGGTTCTGAAAAAGCTGGGCTTCACTCAGCCACCGGCGCTGACCGAACATGGGTTAACGCAAGTCTATCAGGCATGGTGTCGAACGGTGCCTTTCGACAATCTTCTTCGTCGAATTCAGGTGGCGAAAGGCGCTAAGTCTGAGCTTCCCGGTTTTATCCCCGATCATTTCTTCGCAAGCTGGCTGCGTTATGGTACCGGCGGTACTTGCTGGGCAGGGCATGGGGCGCTCTATGCGTTGTTAAAGGCGCTTGGCTTTAGCGTGCAGTATGGCCTGACGACAATGCGCTCCCCACGCCCGGTCAGCGCCGATTCACCGGGGCACGGCACGCTATTTGTGCGTTTGGGTGAGACCCTGTTTATCGTCGATGCCACGATGCTGCACGGTCAGCCTCTCCCGCTGCAAGCATGGTATTCGCCGCATCCCGTGTGGGGAACCCGCGTGCACAGAGATGAAGGCGTCTGGTGCGTTAACTGGAAACCGCTGGGGCGCTCGCGCGTCGATTGCCAGCTGTTGGCGATGGATGCGCCGGAACATGAATATCCGTTGCGCCACCAACAGAGTCGCGGTAATAGCCGGTTTGATGGGGCGATGTTGATTCGCCTGGCGGGCCGGGAATCTATCACCGGGATCGTGAAAGGCGAGAAGGTGGTGAGAGATGCCTCAGGAAAGGAGATATTCACGCCGCTCACTTTCCGTCAGCAGCAGGCGCTGTTGATTGAACGCTTCGGTATTGCAGAAGAGATTGTGGTCCAGCTGCCGATGGATGAACTCGAGAGATAGAGTAACAATACGTAGGCCGGATAAGGCGAAGCCGCCATCCGGCAATGTGCGCGGTTATGCCGGATGGCGGCTTCGCCTTATCCGGCCTACACCAGTCGGTAGCCCGGGCGAGCGCACGCGACCCCGGGGAAATATCGGCACGATGTTGACGGTCTACGGACGAAAAAAAGCCCGTACTTTCGTACGAGCTCTTCTTAAAATATGGCGGTGAGGGGGGGGATTGACTCGCTTTGCTCGCCCTTCGGGCAGCCTGTTCGCTTCGCGCTCAGTCTGTCCAACTGGCTAGCGCCAGTTGTCGAACCCCGGTCGGGGATTCTCATCCCCCCGCAGGCGTGCAATATGCGAAAAAAAAGCCCGTACTTTCGTACGAGCTCTTTCTCAAAATATGGCGGTGAGGGGGGGATTGACTCGCTTTGCTCGCCCTTCGGGCAGCCTGTTCGCTGCGCGCTCAGTCTGTCCAACTGGCTAGAGCCAGTTGTCGAACCCCGGTCGGGGATTCTCATCCCCCCCAGCTATGCAATATGCGAAAAAAAGCCCGTACTTTCGTACGAGCTCTTCTTAAAATATGGCGGTGAGGGGGGGATTCGAACCCCCGATACGTTGCCGTATACACACTTTCCAGGCGTGCTCCTTCAGCCACTCGGACACCTCACCATATTGTCGTCACCAGCATTGCTGGGACGAGCGATAATGTAGGGAAAAGGGCTGTCACCGTCAATAAACTTTTTAAAAAAAACGTGTGTTTAGACAAACTTCCAGCAACTTGCTTCTTAAATACGCATAAATCGTCTTTTTTGCGATCGCTGCCGCATTTACCGGGACAGCGAAACGAAATTTGCTATGCTGTTCAATCACAAAAAATCAAAAAACGGTGCCGCACGGGTAGCCGGTAAAGCGCTTTTAATCAGGAGTCGTTATGGAGATCATCTTTTACCATCCTACGTTTGATACCCCGTACTGGATAGCTGAGCTTGGCAAAAAACTGCCGGGGGCGAAAATTCGTGCGTGGCAACGTGGCGATAATGCCCCCGCTGATTACGCGCTTGTGTGGCATCCTCCCGTTGAAATGCTTCAGGGACGCCAGCTGAAAGCCGTATTTGCATTGGGTGCCGGGGTGGATTCCATCCTGAGTAAACTCAACGCGCATCCTGAAATGCTGGCGGACTCTATTCCTTTATATCGGCTCGAAGACACCGGCATGGCAAGCCAGATGCAGGAGTATGCCGTCAGTCAGGTACTGCACTGGTTCCGTCGATTTGATGACTATCAGGCTTTGCAGCGCGAAGGGCGCTGGCAGCCGCTGGCGGATTATTCGCACGATGAGTTCACCATCGGCATTATGGGCGCAGGTGTTCTTGGTTCTAAAGTGGCGCAAAGCCTGCTGGCGTGGGGCTTCCCGGTCAGATGCTGGAGCCGCAGCCGTAAAGCGTGGCCGCAGGTGACAAGCTTTGCCGGAGAAGAGGAGCTTGCTGATTTCCTGCAACACACCCGCGTGCTGATTAATTTGCTACCGAATACCGCGCAAACCGTTGGCATTATTAATAAGTCGTTGCTGGCGCAATTGCCGGACGATAGCTATGTGCTGAATCTGGCACGCGGTGTTCATGTGGTCGAAGAGGATCTGCTGGTGGCACTTGATAGCGGCAAACTCAAAGGCGCAATGCTGGATGTCTTTAGCCGCGAACCTCTGCCCGATGAGAGCCCGCTGTGGCGTCATCCGCGTGTCACCATCACCCCCCATGTGGCTGCGGTCACTCGCCCGCAAGAAGCTATCGCCTATATCTCGCAGACGATAGAAAAGCTTGAACGCGGCGAAAAAGCCACCGGAGAGGTTGACAGGGTGCGCGGCTATTGATGCCCCTGGCTAATAAATACGAGGCTTTCCTGCTATTCTTGGCCTATGACGAGAGAGGAGAATGTGATGTATCCTGTTGACTTACATATGCACACTGTTGCCAGCACCCATGCTTACAGCACGTTGCATGACTATATTGCCGCGGCAAAGCTTAAAGGGATCAAACTTTTCGCGATTACCGACCACGGCCCGGATATGGCCGATGCTCCGCATTATTGGCATTTTGTGAATATGCGCATCTGGCCGCGTATGGTAGATGGTGTGGGGATCCTGCGCGGGATCGAGTCGAACATTAAAAACATCGACGGTGAAATTGATTGCACCGGGCCGATGCTGACCTCGCTCGATTTTATCATCGCCGGATTCCATGAGCCGGTTTTTGCGCCGCAGAATAAAGAGATCCACACCCAGGCGATGATTGCGGCGATGGCGAGCGGTAACGTGCATATGATAAGCCATCCCGGCAACCCAAAATTCCCGGTCGATATTCCGGCCATTGCCGAAGCGGCGGCGAAATATCATGTGGCGCTTGAGATCAATAACTCCTCTTTTGTGAGCTCACGTATTGGCAGTGAACATAACTGTCAGGCGATTGCGGCGGCTGTGCGCGATGCCGGCGGCTGGCTGGCGCTAGGTTCGGATTCGCATACCGCCTTCACGCTGGGTGAATTTACCGAATGCCAGAAGATCCTTGATGCGGTGGACTTCCCACAGGATCGGATCTTAAACATTACGCCGCGCCGTTTCCTGAATTTCCTTGAGTCGCGCGGAATGGCGCCGATTCCTGAATTTGCTGAACTTTAATGACTAACTGGATTAACTAATGAACGAGTTTTCTATCATCTGCCGTGCGCTTGGCTCGCTGTATTATCGTCAACCGCAGGATCCGCTGCTGGTGCCGCTGTTTACCCTGATCCGCGAAGGTAAGCTTGTGGCTAACTGGCCACTGGAGCAGGATGAACTGCTCGCCCGTCTGCAAAAAAGCTGCGATATCCAGCAAATTGCCGCTGATTATAATGCGCTGTTCGTGGGTGAAGAGTGCAGCGTTCCGCCTTACCGCAGCGCGTGGGTGGAAGGGGCCACGGAAGCCGAGGTTCGCGCTTTCCTGACCGAATGCGGTATGCCACTGGGCGAGAACCCGGCCGATCAGATTGGGACGCTGCTACTGGCGGCCTCCTGGCTTGAGGACAATGCCGTAGAAGATGACGATGCGCTGGAAGTTCTCTTTGATGATTACCTTCTGCCGTGGGTGGGTACTTTCCTCGGCAAACTCGAAGCGCACGCGACGACGACCTTCTGGCGTACGATGGCGACGTTAACCCGTGAAGCGATCTCCGCCATGTACGATGAGCTGCAGGAAGCGGAAGAAGAGTGATTTTGATCACGAATCCAATGTAATTGAAATGTATTTGATGAGCAAAGCGTGCTCATGATCTCATCATAACGCCGGGTATCTGCTAAGATGCCCGCCATGAACGTTATCTTAGCTATCGCAATCACAACAGGTATCCTCTCCGGCATTTGGGGATGGGTCGCTGTCTCTTTGGGTTTATTAAGCTGGGCCGGTTTTTTAGGCTGTACGGCTTATTTCGCCTGCCCAACCGGCGGTCTTAAGGGACTGGCAATCTCTGCCAGCACCACGATGAGCGGTGTTATCTGGGCGCTGGTGATTATTTATGGCAGCGCCTTAGCGCCGCATCTGGAAATCGTCAGCTACGTTATGACGGGCATTGTTGCATTTCTAATGTGCATTCAGGCTCGTCAGACCCTACTGGCATTTGTTCCAGGAACCTTTATTGGTGCCTGTGCGACCTTTGCCGGGCAGGGAGACTGGAAGCTGGTGGTGCCTTCTTTATTGGTGGGGCTGTTATTTGGTTATGCCATGAAGAATAGCGGTCTGTGGCTGGCGAATCGCAAAGCGAAAAGTCAGCTTGTGGACGAGTCAGCGCTGTAAAGCTCAATAGAGTCAAAAAAGGCGGTAGGTTTTGAACCTGCCGCCTTTTTTATTGCCAGGACTTTATGAGTATTAATATAAAAAACATATATGTTGATGTGATATATTAATATTAACTATATGATTTTAAAAGTCAAAATGGCTTGCGGAAATTATTTTGCTGTTATAATGTAATTAAAATGTTTACGAAATGTATACTCATTATGGGTTAAACATACAGGCCCTCCCTTAAATAAGGAGAGGCCCCGGCTAAACGGGGAGTTGCCATGCAAACATTATCTCGCCTTCCGCTCTATCTTACTTCGCTACTGGTGTTGAACAGCGGTTATACGCTTGCCGCGCCGGATGGCATTATCCATTTTCGTGGGCAAATCGTTGAATCACCGTGTGACTATAATCAGCCGTCACAACAAAGAATTCGCGTCAGCTGTTATGAGAATCAACGCCATACGGAACAGACCATACCGCTTAACGCGCTGCTGGAAGGGCGTACCATCGTTAATGAGAGAAGCTCCGCCCAGTTGCATTGGATTAATCGTGAACAAAATCTGGCCATCTTGCAGGTCGAATACAAATAGCCCGAAACGAAATTGCGGTCTGCGTTGTCTATGGTAGACAATAGGGCAGTCTTAGTCAGAGGATTGTAAGCATGACCGTAAGAATTCAGGTGTTGCAAGGGGATATCACTCGCCTTGAGGTCGATGTCATTGTGAATGCTGCAAACCCATCATTAATGGGCGGCGGCGGTGTTGATGGCGCGATTCATCGGGCTGCGGGACCCTCATTGCAGGAGGCTTGCGCCATCGTGCGCCAGCAGCAGGGCACCTGTCCACCAGGGCATGCGGTGATTACCCATGCGGGCAATCTCAAAGCAAAAGCGGTAATTCATACCGTTGGGCCTATCTGGCAGGGGGGAGGGGAGAACGAAGCCTCGCTACTTGAACAAGCGTATCGCAACAGTTTGCAGCTGGCGCTGGATAACGGTTACCACACGTTAGCCTTTCCGGCGATTTCGACCGGCGCGTATGGCTATCCTCACCAGGCGGCGGTTGAGATCGCCGTCAATACGGTCGCCGCTTTCTTAACCCGCCGAAGCCTGCCTGAGATTGTCTATTTTGTCTGTTTTGATGAAGAGATGTTAGCGCTGTACCAGCATCAGCTAAGCCAGACCCGCATCCCGAGTCTGGCGAATGACGCGAATACTTAACGGCTAGCCGTCTGTGCTTTCTCCGCCTTTTGCTGCGGTTTTCCCGAGAAGAGGAAACGCAGCAAAGGAATGCGCAGATGAATTTCATAAAGCACGATGGCGCAGCCCACCACGAAGACCAGACCGGTGGTAAAGCCGAGCAGATTCGAGTTGATATTCGGCATAATCCACGCGCCGAAGAATAGCGTTAATGGATGGTGAACCAGATAGATAAACAACGAGGCGTTAACGAAGTAGGTCACGCGCGCTGACTTGAAATTCAGCAGACGATAGCCAAACGAGAACACCACGTTGACCATCCACAGCCCCAGCACCATCGTAATCACGGATTCTGTTTCATACATCCACGCCTCACCTGAACCATAACGCTGATTCATCAGATAGGCGATAAAGCCAAGTAATGCCGCAAAAACGCACCACGGAGACGGGGCGGTAAAGAGCGCTTTTAGCCGAGGGTGGATAAAGGCCAGCGCGCCCAGAATAAAGAACGGCACGTAGAAGAGCGTTTGCATCACCACGAAGTTAAACAAACCATCGCTTAAGATTGGCGGATAAAGCAGGAAAAGCGTGCGGCGGACGGCGGCATAAACCACGCCGAGCAGCAGGAAGATGAGCGTCAGTTTCGCCATCGACATGTTATCGAACGCGTCGGCTCGTCTGCGAATCTGGCGACGGCGCAGCAGGCGAAATGCCATAATTCCAATTGTGGTTAACACCACCAGCACCAGCAAGAACCACAGGTGCGACACCAGTTCCCACGCCAGCGTATTATATTTTTGGTAGAAAGTGAGCGTGTGCCAGCTTTCCGTCTTACCCTTTACGTATTGCAGCATTAAAAACTGCGGCAACGTGAGCAGCGGGATCGCGGTCAAAAAGGGTATTCCCACGCGTTCTACGCGCACTTTCCACCACTTTTTCAGCGGATAACGCAAAAAAAGCATGTAGGAAAAGTAGCCGGAGATAACAAAGAACACCTGCATGCGAAATGAGTGAATAAAATCGTTAAACAGCGTCAGCCACCACGAAGGGGTTTCGCTGTTCATATGCCAGGTGTGGCTGGAGTAAAGTAATGAGATGTGAAAGGGTATTCCCAGTAGCATCAACCAGGCCCGAATGGAGTCGAGGAAGTATTCACGCTGTGCGGGTTTGTTATTCATAGGGTTAGCTAAGATTCTCAGACTAATCGCCTTACGTAGCCAGACGATAAAGATTACATTCGTTGGCAACCCTACACGAACTCTGGTTACCTGTCTCCAGGATAAGCACGCAAAGTGCAAAGCGCAGTGACGGTTGCTTACTCCATAAGCCACTGCACTGAACAATATGGGGATTATGTTGTCGGATTGCTTGAATTTCCAGTAAAATGGATCGGATCGATTTAAGCACACAAAGGGGGAAGTGCTTAGTTATATGAAACATACACCACAGATGATGAAACTGCGCTGGTTAGGCGTAGCCGTAATGTTGTCCCTGTGTACTTCATCTGCATGGGCATTCACTATTGATGACGTTGCGAAGCAGGCTAAGTCGCTGGCGGATAAAAGCTACGAAGCGCCGAAAAGCAACCTGCCATCCGTGTTCCGCGATATGAAATATGCGGACTACCAGCAAATCCAGTTCAACCACGATAAGGCTTACTGGAGCAAAATAAAGACCCCATTTAAGCTCGAATTCTACCATCAGGGTATGTACTTCGACACGCCGGTGACCATTAATGAAGTCACGGCAACCTCCGTGCGTAAAATTAAATACAGCCCGGACTATTTTACTTTTGGTGATGTTCAGCACGATAAAGACACCGTAAAAGACCTCGGTTTTGCCGGGTTTAAAGTGCTTTACCCTGTCAACAGCAAAGATAAAAACGACGAAATCGTCAGTATGCTTGGCGCCAGCTATTTCCGCGTACTGGGTCAGGGCCAGGTATATGGTCTGTCCGCGCGTGGCCTGGCGATTGATACCGCTTTACCGTCCGGTGAAGAGTTCCCTCGCTTCCGTGAATACTGGATTGAGCGTCCGAAAGCTAACGATAAACGCCTGACGATTTATGCGCTTCTGGATTCCCCGCGCGCAACCGGTGCTTACCGCTTTGTCGTCATGCCGGGCCGCGATACCGTGGTTGACGTGCAGACCAAAATTTATCTGCGCGATAAAGTCGGCAAACTGGGCGTAGCACCATTAACCAGTATGTTCCTGTTTGGTCCAAACCAACCGTCTCCGGCGACGAACTATCGTCCAGAGCTGCACGATTCAAACGGCCTGTCGATTCATGCGGGTAACGATGAATGGATTTGGCGTCCGCTGAACAACCCTAAACACCTCGCCGTGAGCAGCTTTGCGACTGAAAACCCTCAGGGCTTTGGTTTGCTGCAACGTGGCCGTCAGTTCTCTCACTTTGAAGATCTTGACGACCGCTATGATCTGCGTCCAAGCGCCTGGATCACGCCGAAAGGTGACTGGGGCAAAGGAACTGTTGAGCTGGTTGAAATTCCAACTAACGACGAAACCAACGATAACATCGTCGCTTACTGGACGCCGGACAAGCTGCCGGAAGCCGGAAAAGAGATGAACTACAAGTACACCATCACCTTTACCCGTGACGAAGAAAAACTGCATGACGCCGACAGCGCGTATGTGATGCAGACTCGTCGTTCAACGGGCGATGTGAAACAGTCTAATCTGATTCGTCAGCCAGACGGTACGGTGGCCTTCGTGGTCGATTTCACCGGCGCAGACATGCGCAAAATGCCGCAGGATACGCCGGTAACGGCGCAGGCCAGCATTGGCGACAACGGAGAAATCGTTGAAAACAGCGTTCGCTACAACCCGGTGACTAAGGGCTGGCGCTTAACGCTGCGGGTAAAAGTGAAAGATCCGAAGAAAACCACTGAAATGCGCGCCGCACTGGTCAACGCCGATCAGCCGCTGAGTGAAACCTGGAGCTATCAGCTGCCTGCAAATGAATAACACAACGAAGTACATCGATGCACTGTCGCTGAATGAGACTGAAAAAGCCGCGCTTCCCAGCACGAGTATTCGTGCTGTTCATGAAGCGCTGGATGATGAACATCAGACTTTTTCTCGTGATGATGACACGCCCCTGGCGTCCGTTAAGGCCCGGCTCGAACAGAGCTGGCCTGACTCTCTGGCGGGCGATCAGCTGACCAAAGACGATGAAGGACGTACCCAGCTCAAGGCGATGCCAAAGGCAACGCGTTCTTCTATGTTCCCCGACCCGTGGCGGACAAACCCGGTGGGGCGTTTTTGGGATCGCCTTCGTGGCCGTGATGTCACGCCGCGCTATCTTTCCCGCCTGACCAAAGAAGAGCAGGAGCATGAGGCTAAATGGCGTACGGTGGGGTCTTTACGCCGCTACACGCTGCTTATCCTGACGCTGGCTCAGACCGTGGTCGCCACCTGGTACATGAAGACCATTCTTCCGTATCAAGGATGGGCGCTGATAAATCCTGCCGATATGATTGGGCAGAACGTCTGGGTTTCCTTTATGCAGCTGCTGCCTTATTTGCTGCAAACCGGGATCCTCATCCTGTTCGCCGTGCTGTTCTGCTGGGTCTCTGCCGGTTTCTGGACCGCGTTAATGGGCTTTCTGCAACTGCTTATCGGGCGGGATAAATACAGTATTTCTGCCTCGACGGTAGGCGATGAGCCGCTGAACCCGGAACACCGGACGGCGCTGATTATGCCTATCTGTAATGAGGACGTTTCCCGCGTATTCGCGGGGCTGCGTGCGACTTGGGAATCCGTTAAGGCTACAGGGCAAGAGAAGCACTTTGACGTCTATATCTTAAGCGACAGCTACAACCCGGACATCTGCGTGGCAGAACAAAAGGCCTGGATGGAGCTTATCGCCGAGGTGCAGGGGGAAGGGCAGATCTTCTATCGTCGTCGTCGTCGTCGCGTGAAACGTAAAAGTGGCAACATCGATGACTTTTGCCGTCGCTGGGGCAACCAGTATAGCTACATGGTGGTACTGGACGCCGACTCGGTGATGTCAGGTGAGTGCCTGACTAACCTGGTGCGTCTGATGGATGCGAACCCGAATGCGGGGATCATCCAGTCATCGCCACGCGCCTCAGGCATGGACACGCTGTATGCACGCTGCCAGCAGTTCGCAACGCGCGTCTACGGGCCGTTGTTTACCGCGGGTCTGCACTTCTGGCAGCTGGGTGAATCCCATTACTGGGGTCACAACGCCATTATCCGCGTGAAGCCGTTCATTGAGCACTGTGCGCTGGCACCGCTGCCGGGTGACGGTAACTTTGCCGGGTCTATTTTGTCGCATGACTTCGTAGAAGCTGCGCTGATGCGTCGTGCAGGGTGGGGCGTGTGGATTGCCTACGATCTGCCGGGCTCTTATGAAGAGCTGCCGCCGAACCTGCTGGATGAGCTTAAGCGTGACCGTCGCTGGTGTCAGGGTAACCTGATGAACTTCCGCCTGTTCCTGGTTAAAGGGATGCACCCGGTACACCGTGCGGTGTTCCTGACCGGCGTGATGTCTTACCTCTCGGCGCCGCTATGGTTTATGTTCCTGGCCCTATCAACGGCGCTACAGGTCGTCCATGCGCTGACTGAGCCTCAGTACTTCCTGCAACCGCGTCAGCTGTTCCCGGTGTGGCCGCAGTGGCGCCCTGAACTGGCAATTGCGCTGTTTGCCTCCACCATGGTGCTGCTGTTCTTACCGAAACTGCTGAGCATTATTCTGGTGTGGTGCAAAGGTTCCAAAGAGTACGGCGGGTTTATTCGCGTGACGATTTCCCTGCTGCTGGAAGTGCTGTTCTCAGTGCTGCTGGCGCCGGTACGTATGTTGTTCCATACCGTGTTTGTGGTCAGCGCGTTCCTCGGTTGGGAAGTGGTCTGGAACTCACCGCAGCGTGACGATGACTCGACGCCGTGGGGCGAAGCCTTTATGCGCCATGGTTCGCAGATGCTGCTGGGTCTGGTATGGGCCGTTGGTATGGCGTGGCTGGATCTGCGCTTCCTGTTCTGGCTGTCGCCAATTGTTTTCTCGCTGATTCTGTCGCCGTTTGTATCGGTAGTCTCGAGCCGGGCAACCAACGGGCTGCGCACCAAGCGCTGGAAGTTGTTCTTAATTCCAGAAGAGTACAGTACGCCGAAAGTGCTGGCCGATACCGAAGAATATCTGAAGCTCAACCGTGAACGTATTCTGGATGATGGCTTTATGCATGCGGTGTTTAACCCGTCGTTTAATGCGCTGGCAACTGCCATGGCGACTGCGCGTCACCGCGCAAGCCATGTACTGGAGATCGCTCGCGATCGCCATGTTGAGCAGGCACTGAACGAAACGCCGGAAAAACTCAACCGCGACCGCCGTCTGGTACTGCTGAGCGACCCGGTGACGCTGGCGCGTTTGCACTATCGCGTCTGGGCGTCTCCTGAGAAATACACGTCGTGGGTTGGCGAGTACAGCAAGCTGAAGCTCAATCCGTTGGCGTTAAAAACGAAATAAGGGTGATAGTCTTCTGACCCGTAGCCCGGGCAAGGGAAGCAACATGTAGGCCGGATAAGGCAACGCCGACATCCGGCAATCTGCAGAGTTATGCCTGATGGCGCGCTGCTTATCAGGCCTACTTCCGACGCTAGCTCGGGCGGGTGGTTACGCTGACTCTTGGGGACGCAACATGTAGGCCGGATAAGGCAACGCCGCCATCCGGCAATCTGCAGAGTTATACCTGATGGCGCGCTGCTTATCAGGCCTACGTCCGACGGTAGCTCGGGCGGGTGGTTACGCTGACTAGTGGGGAAGCAACATGTAGGCCGGATAAGGCAACGCCGCCATCCGGCAATCTACGGAGTTATGCCTGATGGCGCGCTGCTTATCAGGCCTACGCCCGACGGTAGCCCGGAGGGGGCGTTTATGCCAACTCCGGGAATACACGGAAGACATATTCACCGAAAGAAAATACCGGCATACTGTGCCGGTATTTTTTTGCCTGTTTAATGAGGAATGACGACGTGATACGAATTATCCTGGTCTCTGCTATGGCCTTAATGCTCAGCGGATGCGGCAGTATTATCAGCCGTACTATTCCCGGGCAAGGTCATGGGAACCAGTATTATCCCGGCGTTCAATGGGATCTGCGCGATTCAGCCTGGCGTTACGTGACCATTCTCGATCTGCCATTCTCGCTGGTCTTTGATACGCTGCTGTTACCCATTGACGCAAGCCACGGCCCCTACGAGTAACTAGCGCTCATCCCACTCATCAGCCGCGGCCTCGCCCTCCTCAGTATCCAGTGAGGGTTCGAGCTGATACTCGCCTTCATCCCATTCATGCAGCGTATTTTCTTCAACCCACTCCTGACGTAGCTCGACTTCATCGAAATCGCCGTCAAATACGCTCTGCGCTGCCTCGCCGCTAAGCATCGGCAGGCATTCCCCTTGTTCATCATCGTCAGCGAAGAACTCGACCTGCCACATAATGTCGCCGTCTTGCTGAACGTATTTCTGCATATTGAATTGCTGAACGTTCGCATCACCTTCCTCAAGGCCTGGATTATCGGCGAGGAACGTTTCACGTGCCGCATCAATAGCTTCTTCGAGTGTGGCGTATAAAGTCATCTCAACTCCCTGCAATTTGATGGGTATTCAGGAAAATAATAGCTTAAGTTTTTAGTTGTACACGCCCGGCGCATTTAATTTATGTAAACGACCGGGCGAATGTATTAAGAGTGAGCAGGGGATGAGCGGCGGCGCAGGCTATATCCGGTGTAAATCGCGTTAATCAGCACCACCAGCGCGGTAACGCAGAATACCGCCCTGAAGCCATATTGTGCGGAGACTGCGGCGCCAATCAGCGGCCCGGTGACGTTACCGATATCGCGGAATGATTGGTTATAGCTAAAAATTCGTCCGGCAATCTGATTGCTGGAGTTGTACACCAGCAATGTCTGCACGGCGGGTAAGAGCGCGCCATCGGCGGCACCCAGCAGGAAGCGTAAAATACCCAACTGCCACGGTGTCTGAACAAACGACATGGGCAGAAGCAGCAGTACTGATACCACTAATGCCACAATCAGGATCTTCTCCGGGCCAATACGGTCACCTAATTTTCCCAGTCGCGGCGCACAAAGCAGGGCAGCAACGCCGGGCACTGAGGCTATCATGCCGCTGATAAACGCAATGTTGCTGATATTCCCCGCGAGGTCGCGCACGTATAGCGTCAGAATCGGCGCAATTGAACCTGTCGCCACCTGAATAATCAGGGTGGTCACAAACAGGCTAAGCACCAGTTCACGATTCTTCAGCGAGCCGAAGACTTCTTTGACATGAAGCATCTCTTTTTTCGACACCGGGGTGAACTGCTCTTTGATAAAGCACAGCGTCAAAATAAAGCAGATAAACAGCACGGTAGCCGTCATAAAGAAAACGGGGCGCAGGCCGTAATTATCCGCCAGAAAACCGCCCGCTAGCGGCCCCAGCAGTGCGCCGCTGACGGCACCGGTAGACAGTGTCCCCAGCGCCCAACCGCTTTTATGGCGTGGGATTTGGGTCGCTATCAACGCATTCGCATTGGGAATGAAACCGCCCAGCAGGCCGAGCAAGGCGCGCAGGATCAAAAATTGCCAGATATTTTGCGCCAACCCCATCAGCAGCATCACGATTGCCATGCCCAGCGCCGAACGCAGCAGCATAATTTTGCGGCCTTTACGGTCAGCCAGCCCGCCCCAAAGCGGTGATGCAATGGCGGAGAATAGGAAGGTAATACTGAACACCAGCCCTGACCACATGTTGAGCTGGCTATGACCGGTGATGCCGAGTTGTTCAACGTAGAGCGGGAGAAAAGGCATTACCAGGCTGAATGCGGCACCGGTGAGAAAACAGCCGAGCCAGACGACGGTGAGATTGCGCTTCCAGTTAATGGGTACATCTGAGGGTTGCATAAGGATCCGCAGGCGATATCACGCCGAAAGGGTGTATTTATAAGCCTGCTAATTATGTACCCGTGTTCATAGCGTTGCAATGTGGGGAGCTTTTAAAGCTAAAACGCGCAGCCGGGGCTGCGCGTTTTTGACGGCTAGTAGCGGGAGGGAACGCCCTCGGGCCGCGTTTTGAATCGGCGGTGGAGCCACATATATTGCTCCGGCGCCATCATGATGCACTGCTCAACGACCTTATTCATCCATTTAGCGGTAGTTTCGGCATCATCGAGCGGAGGATTACATTCAGGCGGCAGAATGATCAGCTCGTAGCCCTTACCATCTGGCTTACGACGCGGCACGAAAGGCACCACGCAGGCTTTGGACATTTTTGCCAGCATCCATGTACCGGAGGTGGTCGCAGCGTCTTTAACGGCAAACAACGGTGCAAACACGCTGGCGCGCGGGCCGTAGTCGTGATCCGGCGCGTACCAGATGATTTCGCCATTTTTAAGCGCGCGCACCATCCCTTTGAGATCTTTACGATCGATCATGTCTTTATTGGAACGCATGCGTCCCCAGGTCTGCATCAGATCGATAACCGGGTTGTCGTTTGGACGATAGACGCCGATCCCTGGATTGTGAATGCCGAACATCCGCGCACCCATCTCAAGCGTCAGAAAATGAATACCGATAAGCAGCACGCCTCGCCCGGAATCCTGAACGGTACGAATGTGTTCAAGACCGCTGGCGTCCATCCAGCGATTAATCCGGCGGGTCGGCCAAAACCAGGCCATCCCGGTTTCGATAACGCCCATGCCTACGGACTCAAAGTTTTTGACCACCATCTGATGGCGTTCTTCGTCCGTCTTTTCCGGGAAACAAAGCTCAAGGTTGCGGTATGCAATTTGCGCGCGGCGCTTCATTAAGCGCAAAGCCAGTCTGCCCAGGCTATTTCCCATTCGATAAAGAACCGGATACGGTAACTGTACGATCAACCACAACAAGCCAACGCCTAGCCAGTATGGCCAATAACGAGGGTGCAAGAGGGCGGCGGTAAATTTGGGTAACTGGGTCATGTCTTTCCTGTTGTCATGAGCAACTCACGCTATTGTTGCACTTTTTTCCTGTCATCCAAAACGACCAGCTCTCGACTGACGCTTATTCAAACAATTGTTTTTCTTACGTGATTAATGATGATGATAATGTAGCGCAAAATGCGTGGATGTAAATTAACAGTGATTGCTATATCATGCGCGGCGATTATTACCTAATTCATCATTTAAATTTTGCAGGATAAGAACACCATGCCAGTGTTACATAACCGCATATCGAATGAGACGCTAAAAGCACAGATGCTGGCTGAGACTGAGCCACGCACTACCATCTCATTCTATAAATATTTCACCATTGTCGATCCAAAAGCGACCCGTGATGCGCTGTACGTCGCGTTGTCTGCGCTGAATGTGTTTGGCCGCGTCTACCTTGCGCGTGAAGGCATCAATGCGCAGATAAGCGTTCCGGCGAGCAACGTGGATGCGCTGCGCGCGTGCTTAGATAGCTTTGATCCGGCATTGAAGAATTTACGTCTCAATATTGCTCTGGATGATGACGGTAAATCATTCTGGGTGCTGCGTATGAAGGTTCGCGACCGTATCGTGGCGGACGGCATTGACGATCCCACCTTTGATGCCAGCGATGTGGGAGAGTATCTGAAGGCGGCTGAAGTCAATGCCATGCTCGATGACCCGGATGCGGTGTTTATCGACATGCGTAACCATTATGAGTATGAAGTCGGCCATTTTGATAATGCGCTGGAAATTCCTGCGGATACCTTCCGTGAACAGCTGCCAAAAGCGGTTGAGATGATGCAGGAAAACAAAGATAAAAAAATTGTCATGTACTGCACCGGTGGCATTCGCTGTGAAAAAGCCAGCGCCTTTATGAAGCATAACGGCTTCAAACAGGTCTGGCATATCGAAGGCGGTATTATCGAGTACGCGCGTCGTGCACGTGAACAAGGGCTGCCGGTGCGTTTTATCGGCAAGAACTTTGTCTTTGACGAACGTATGGGCGAGCGGATTTCAGATGAAGTTATTGCCCATTGTCACCAGTGTGGTGCTTCGTGCGACAGCCATACCAACTGCCTCAATGACGGATGTCACCTGCTGTTTATTCAGTGTCCGGCCTGCGCGGCAAAGTTTGAAGGGTGTTGCAGTGAAGCCTGCCAGGAAGAACATAAACTGCCGGAAGAAGAGCAGCGCCTGCGCCGGGCGGGGCGTGAAAATGGCAATAAAATCTTCAATAAATCGCGTGGACGTCTGAATACGCAGCTGGGTATCCCCGACCCGGAAAACAGCAGCAATTAGCTGAAATAGAGATACGCGACGTCAATAAGAGCGAGCAGGAGCGAGAGCAGCAGGTAAAGCATCAGGTGCTCACGGATGTTATTGATAAGGAAGTCGAGCAGGCGACGCATAGTATTCTCTAATGAACGGCCCCGTTAACACGGGGCCGTTTTGTTATTCGTGATTAAAACGGTTGAGTGCAAAAGCGCTTAAATCAAATTCTGGCGTTTTGTGTTGGGCAAACTGGGCGGCAATTTCTCCCAGTACCGTCGCAAATTTAAAGCCGTGGCCGCTCAGGCCGCCGATAAACAGCACATCCGGTTGGCCTGGCAACGTGTCGATAATAAAGTCTTCATCCGGTGAGTTATCGTAGGTGCAGGCCGCGCCGTGCAGACAGCCGCCGATACCCGGCAGAATTTGCCGCAGAAAGCTGAACGCTTCGGAGCCATCTGTCGCCACCGCGCCGAAAGCTTTACGTTCTTCCGGGCTATTGATGAACTGCCCGCCATTATGCTTGCCAATTTTTAAAGCATCATCCACCGCCGGGAAGCCGTAGAACTGGTCGCCGTTGGGTAACTCGCCGGTAAATGCCGGGAAATTATTTTTTTGACTGTAACGACCATCGGCCTGGAACCAGGAGAACACCTTACGCACCGGTTGAATGGGAAATTCTGGGTAGAGCTGTTTGACCCTGGTGCCTGCCGTCAGCAGCAATTTTTTACCCTGCCAGCTTCCTTCTGACGTCTCAATGGTCACGCCGCTTTCGTCGCTTTTTATGGCGGTAACGGGGCAATTAAAGAGCTGCGCACAGCCGGCATCTTTCGCCATGGCGATAAGCGTTTTGACTGCCAGTTCACTTTTAAGCACGCCAGAGTCAGGTTCAAAGATGGCCCGGTAATCCTGCGGCACGGTAATTTCCGGCCAGCGTTTCATCACCGCTGCGGCATCAAGATGCTCAACCGGCAGCGAGAATTGGGCGGCGCTATGGGCAACGGTATCGAGGAAGGTGGAGTCGGCAGGCCCCAGATTGACCACGCCGCTGCGTTCAAAAATAGCTTCGCCACTGATGGCGGCTAATTCATCCCACAACGTCTGCGCGCGAAGCACCAGCGGCACATATTTCTCGCCTTCACCATAGGCGTGGCGCATCAAACGGGTATCGCCGTGATGGCTGCCATGCTGGTGGGGCGGCATATGGGCGTCGGTCATCAGGACATTTAAGCCCGCCTTACGGGCATAGAAACCTGCCGCAGCACCGACGGAGCCGCTGCCAATGATGATGAGGTCGTATTGCATAGTCTTTCCTGACGCGATGATAAGGCGTGAAACGGTATCAGGTAGAGTAATTAACCCACAGTTGTTATACAAGTGTGGAAATAATGAAGGCACCCGAAGGTGCCTTTTGAGCTTAATTAGAAGAAAGTATCGGTATTAATGCCGACGATACTCGTTAGCCTGATAATCACCAGATTCAATTTTGGCAATTCCAGCTTCCAGAATAGAAATAAATTGACGTGCGACATCCGTCGTTAACCACAGCGTCTGGCCAACTTCTGCTTCTTTATTGCTCGATTCATTGGGGTCTTGGTAGTGCAGGCGCAACATCATGGCATCGTAGCTGTCTACGGTGCTGATGTCCCATCCGACGAGGGGATGGGTCTGGATGACTTCATTATTCTTTTCCATCATAACCCCTTATTTATGCGTTAAAAGGCAACAACAACTCTCGAGGTTTAATGCGTTTTTTAGTGAAGCTTTATCAGTATACAACAATTTAAGCAATACTCGAAAATTGAGGTCAAAAGCAACATAAATTCCTGAGTAGCGTGTTGTTTGCGCAATAAACAAGCATTTGTGCATTGTTTTTGCGGCTGATTTAAATAATGGGGATGGAATGTGGAAATAACAACCAGATAAAGATGAAAAAAAGCCGGGGCGACCCGGCAAAAACACAATGTTGTCACAAGGGTTAATCAGTGATGAACCAGTCGTCCGCGCTCTCCCAGGTTTCCTGGAGAATTTCGGTGATACGGTCTTTATCTTCTTTAATACCGCCGATAACGGAGAGGTTATTGTTCGCGGCGTAGCGTACGCTCACGCTACCTCCACGGTCAGGAAATTGATCGTTGATACGGCGGGAAAGTTCATCTGCCAGCGCGTCTAAGGCGCCGGCGGGTAGCGCGGTGGTTTTTGCTACGGTGACTTCAATACGCATAATTGCTCCCTGTGTAATATACTGTATATTTATACAGTCACTCTTGTGAGTTTACAACAGGGGAAGCGAATTTATTTTTTTACCGTCCAGCGCAGGGATTCACCGGCAAGGAATGGTACCAGCGTGTCGTCGGTGAGGGCGATACTTTCAGGCACGGTGCTTTCTTCACGTACCAGCTCGACAAAATCTTCATTCACCGGCAAGCCGTAGAAACGCGGGCCGTTCAGGGAACAGAAGGCTTCGAAGTGTTCAAGCGCATTCATCTCTTCGAACACGCTAGCGTAGCTGCCAAGAGCGGTCGGGGCATTGAAGCAGCCCGCGCAGCCGCAGCTTGCCTCTTTGCGATGGCGAGCATGAGGCGCTGAGTCGGTGCCGAGGAAGGCGCGGGTGAAACCGCTGGCAACCAGCTCACGCAGCGCCTGCTGATGCACGTTACGTTTAAGGATCGGCAAGCAGTAAAGGTGAGGGCGCACGCCGCCAACCAGCATATGGTTGCGGTTAAACATCAGATGTTGCGGCGTAATCGTGGCGGCGATAAGTTCATTGCCGTCGCGAACATATTCCGCTGCATCTTTGGTGGTAATGTGCTCGAACACGACTTTCAGTTCTGGCAGACGCTGACGCAGCGGCTCCATGACGGTATCGATAAAGCGCGCTTCGCGGTCGAAGATGTCGATATCAGCGTGGGTCACTTCCCCGTGAACCAGCAGCGGCATCCCCAGTTTTTGCATACGCTCAAGCACCGGCATAATCGCGTCGGTGCTGGTTACGCCGTGGCTGGAATTGGTGGTGGCGTTGGCAGGGTAAAGCTTGGCGGCGGTGAATACGCCCTCATTAAAGCCACGCTCAAGTTCGTTGGGATCCAGCGTGTCGGTTAAATAGCAGGTCATCAGCGGCGTGAAGTTATGTCCGGCCGGAACCGCGTCCAGAATACGCTGGCGATACGCTATTGCCGCTTCCACGGTGGTAATCGGCGGCACCAGGTTTGGCATGATAATCGCGCGGCCATACAGTTCACTGGTATACGGAACAACCGTGTTCAGCATCTCGCCATCGCGAAGGTGGATATGCCAGTCATCAGGGCGGCGAATTTTAAGAACTTGAGGTAATGCGGTCATGGAAGGCTCCGGCTGGTGAGAGATCAGTCATAATGGCTGCTTTTTGCCGGGCACTAAGGATAAGCGTAAACGTTTTCCTTTGCATCCTTTTTAAATAAAAAACTGCCCGGTATTACCGGGCAGCGGGGAGTCAGTTAGTAAACGGGATAATAATTTCACCCGGTTTAACTTCAATGCCTTTAGCGTATTTCTTCGCCAGCGCTTCGCCCTGGCTGGCATCTTCTTTCAACACGTAGGCTGGCTGCTTGTTGAAGTAAGTGCGCAGCGATTGATTCAGATAAGGAATGAGTGTCTGTACCACCGACTGCATTTTCTCTGGGGCGACTTTGGCATCGACCACTTCCATTTCCTGAAGATAAATCGCGCCTTCTTGCTGATTAAATACCGGCAGGGCTTTCAGGGTCAGAGCAATATTCGCTTTCTGACTGCCGAACAGAGAGTTCAGATCCAGTTTCGCGTCGCCGCTGAGCGTGATTTTGTTTGGCTCGGTTCGGCCAATCGCGCTGGTGAGATTGTTTAACACAATATGGGCGTCGGCAACGCCTGGTACCCCAATATCTTTGGAGAAATTATTGCGCTTTTGCAGCGCCTGATTGATCTCCTGTTCGCTCACGGAGTATTGCGTAAGCTGATTACAGCCGACAACCAGACCGCTTATGATCAGGGCGGCAATGACTAACAATTTTTTCATGGGGTTCCTCAGCGTGAAGCATCGTGTTCATCCTGACAGACAGCAGCATACGATGCCAGTAAGTTTCCGACAGCGGAAAATACTGAAAGTGCCGCTGGAGGGTGAAATCAATGGCCCGTTACCGGCATATTCTTCTGACCTGCGTAAATTCTGATGCTAATGACACAGCGGGTAATCATGCTTAACGGTTGGCGGTGCTATCGGCTTTGGTGGCCTCATCCGTCGTGCTTTGCGAATTCAAAAAGTCGGCATCATCACCTTTGTTATCGTCATTCATCGCTTTTTTAAAGCCTTTCAATGCCGCACCGACATCGGAGCCAAGCGTGGCGAGCTTTTTGGTGCCGAACAATAAAATAACCAGTACGACAATCACCAGCAGTTTAGTAATGCTAATTTCACCCATGATGAACCTTTCAAGAGATAAGGGGATCGCGACGCGTTGCCAAAGACCCACGTTGCGAGATTTTTGAGGGCAGATTTTCGCAAAGGCGGGAGAATTTTATTTGTCCGAAAATGGCATTAAACGCCCAATATAGTTTAAGAAATCATCATTCTGAATTCTCTCAACTTCTTGCGGCTGGGCATTAATGATAAACATCTTCATTTTGCCGGGCCGTCTCACCTTTTGACGTATTGCCAGCAGCCCCTTTTTTTTATCACAATGCAGAATAACAGATTGTTTTTCATTGGCTGCCCTCGGGCAGGTATAGTGAAAAGACCGGGGTATACGTTGGGTACGGGAGTAGTGAGATGTTTGGCTATCGCAGTAGTGTACCGAAAGTGCGGTTGACCACCGACCGGCTTGTTGTCCGTTTGGTTCACGAGAGGGACGCATGGCGTCTGGCTGATTATTACGCAGAGAATCGGCAGTTTTTAAAACCCTGGGAACCGATTCGTGACGACAGCCATTGTTATCCTTCGGGTTGGCAGGCGCGGTTGTCGATGATTAATGAATTTCATAAGCAGGGAACAGCCTATTATTTTGCGCTCCTCGATCCCGAGGAGAAAGAGATTATCGGCGTGGCTAATTTTTCCAACGTGGTGCGCGGCTCATTCCATGCCTGCTACCTTGGCTACTCCATTTCGCAAAAATGGCAGGGGCAGGGAATGATGTATGAGGCGCTCACCAGCGCAATACGTTACATGCAACGCACGCAACATATTCACCGTATCATGGCCAATTACATGCCGCATAACCATCGCAGCGGCGGTCTGCTGGCGCGTCTTGGGTTTGAAAAAGAAGGCTATGCAAAAGACTATTTACTGATTGATGGCGAGTGGCGTGACCATGTGCTTACCGCATTAACCACCCCACAATGGACGGCCGGTCGATAAGGAGACAAAAATGAAATACCAATTAAGCCCGCTGGAAGCGCGAGTTATCGGCTGTTTACTGGAAAAACAGGTGACTACGCCTGAACAATATCCGCTGTCAATTAACGGTGTTGTCACCGCCTGCAACCAGAAAACTAACCGTGAACCGGTGATGACGCTAAGCGACACCGAAGTGCAAGAGCAACTGGATATGCTGGTCAAGCGTCACTATCTGCGCACGGTCAGTGGTTTTGGCAACCGCGTCACCAAGTATGAACAACGTTTTTGTAATTCTGAATTTGGCGACCTTAAGCTGTCCGGCGCAGAGGTTGCTCTCGTGACCACGTTGCTGTTGCGCGGCGCACAAACGCCGGGCGAACTGCGTGGACGCGCGCAGCGTATGCATGAATTTGCCGATATGGCTGAGGTTGAAAATACGCTTGAGCGTCTGGCCAATCGCGAAGATGGCCCGTTTGTCGTGCGCTTACCGCGCGAGCCGGGAAAACGCGAGAGTCGCTATATGCACCTGTTCAGCGGTGAGGTTGACGTTGACACGATGGCGGCAAGCCAGCCTGAACCAACGGGGGCGAATGAAGATTTACGCGACCGCGTCCTGGCGCTTGAAGGCGAGGTCGCTGAGTTAAAACAGCGTCTGGACTCACTGCTTGCACATCTTGGGGAGTAATCGGCATGGCTAAATTGCGCGTTGGCGTCGTCGGTCTGGGCGGTATTGCACAAAAGGCGTGGTTGCCCGTATTAAGCGCTGCGACCGACTGGACCTTACAGGCGGCCTGGTCACCGGGCAAAGAAAAGGCGCTGCGGGTGTGTGAAACTTATCGCATGCCTTACGCCGACTCGCTAACAAGCCTGGCCGCACAGTGCGACGCCGTGTTTGTCCACAGTTCGACGGCGTCGCATTATGCGGTGGTGAGTGAATTGCTCAATGCCGGTGTTCACGTCTGCGTCGACAAACCGCTGGCTGATAAACTCGACGATGCCGAAAGGCTGGTCGCGCTGGCGGCGCGTAAAAACCTGACGCTGATGGTCGGCTTTAATCGCCGTTTTTCTCCGCTGTATCGTGAGCTGAAAAAACATGCCGGTGAGATATCATCGCTGCGTATGGATAAGCATCGGGCCAACAGCGTTGGCCCGCACGACCTGCGTTTCACGTTGCTGGATGATTATCTGCATGTGGTGGATACCGCACTATGGCTGGCGGACGGGAAGGCGAAACTGAGCGGTGGTGTGTTAAATACCACCGATGAAGGCTGTATGTTCTATGCCGAACACCATTTCAGCCAACCGGGTTTGCAGATAACCACCAGTATGCACCGACGAGCGGGCAGCCAGCGCGAATGGGTGCAGGCGGTCGCTGACGGCGGGCTGTATGAAGTTACCGATATGCGGGAATGGCGGGAAGAGCGCGGTGCGGGTGTCGTAACCCAGCCGATCCCAGGTTGGCAGACCACCCTTGAGCAACGCGGTTTCGTCGGCTGTGCGCGGCATTTTATTGAGTGTGTGCAAAATCAGACGGTTCCTGAAACGGCCGGTGAGCAGGCGATTTTTGCCCAGCGCATAGTGGAAGGATTGTGGCGCGAGGCCATTCGCGAATAAGCGCAGATCCCGAGCCCATCCCGGTGTCACTGCGTTCGACCGGGCTACCCGTGGATGTAGACCGGCCGCCATCCGGCAATGTGCCAGACGATGCCTGATGGCGGCGTTGCCTTATCAGGCCTACGGGATGTCACAGGCGTCATTATCTGCCACATCGACAAACTCTCACTCGCTGTAACATCTGAGAGTAGCAATTCATTCCGAACCCGGTAGACTAACGCCACTTTTTCAGCGCCCGCCGACGAGGCGCTTTGGTCCAGGTTGTGGAATCACAGATTAATGAACCTACTTAAATCGCTGGCAGCCGTCAGCTCGATGACCATGTTTTCGCGCGTACTGGGATTTGCGCGCGATGCGATAGTGGCAAGGATTTTCGGGGCCGGGATGGCTACCGATGCCTTTTTTGTGGCGTTTAAGCTGCCGAACCTGTTGCGCAGAATTTTTGCTGAAGGGGCATTTTCTCAGGCGTTCGTTCCCATTCTTGCCGAATACAAAAGCAAGCAGGGTGAAGATGCGACCCGGGTATTTGTTTCGTATGTCTCAGGTCTGCTGACTCTGGCGCTGGCGGTCATTACCGTGCTGGGGATGATTGCGGCACCGTGGGTGATAACCATTACCGCTCCCGGATTCGCCAATACCGCTGAGAAGTTTGCGCTCACCACTCAACTGCTGCGCATCACTTTCCCCTATATTCTGCTGATCTCGCTGGCCTCGCTGGTGGGGGCCATTCTTAACACCTGGAACCGCTTCTCTGTTCCTGCCTTTGCGCCCACCTTCCTGAACGTCAGCATGATTGGTTTTGCCCTGTTTGCCGCGCCGTATTTCAATCCACCGGTGCTGGCGCTGGCGTGGGCTGTGACCGTGGGCGGCGTCTTGCAGCTTGCCTATCAGCTACCGCACCTGAAAAAGATCGGCATGCTGGTGCTTCCTCGCATCAACTTTAAAGATGCGGGCGCAGTCCGCGTCATTAAACAGATGGGCCCGGCGATCCTCGGCGTGTCAGTGAGCCAGATCTCCTTAATTATCAACACTATTTTTGCGTCATTCCTGGTGTCCGGTTCCGTTTCGTGGATGTACTACGCCGACCGCCTGATGGAGTTCCCATCTGGCGTGCTGGGTGTGGCACTGGGGACGATTCTGTTGCCCTCACTGTCAAAAAGCTTTGCCAGCGGTAACCACGATGAATATCAGCGCCTGATGGATTGGGGACTGCGTTTATGTTTCCTGCTGGCGCTCCCGAGCGCCGTCGCGCTGGGGATTCTGGCGAAGCCGCTGACCGTGGCGCTGTTCCAGTACGGCAAATTTACCGCGTTTGATGCGGCAATGACCCAGCGTGCGCTGGTGGCCTACTCGGTGGGGCTGATGGGGCTGATTATTGTGAAGGTGCTGGCGCCAGGTTTCTATTCGCGTCAGGACATCAAAACGCCGGTGAAAATTGCCATTGTGACGCTGATTTTAACCCAGGTGATGAACCTGGCGTTCATTGGCCCGCTTAAACATGCCGGGCTATCGCTGTCGATTGGTCTGGCGGCCTGCCTTAACGCGGCGCTGCTTTACTGGCAGCTGCGTAAGCAAAAAATCTTTACTCCGCAGCCGGGTTGGCGTCTGTTCCTGGTGCGTCTGGTGGTGTCCGTAGTGGTCATGGGCGCGGCGCTTTTGGGGATGATGCATGTCATGCCGGAGTGGTCTCAGGGAACGATGCTGTATCGCTTGCTGCGTCTGATTAGCGTGGTGCTGGTGGGCATTGTGGCTTACTTTGCGACGCTTGCGGTGCTGGGCTTTAAAGTTAAAGAATTTGCTCGCCGGACGGTGTAAGCAAAACGAATCGGGCGGGGCACACTCTTTGGCCCCGCATTGCTTCAGACTGAAAACTTCCTGGCGCTGCGCGCTACGGCAGGACTGGCGGCCTGACCATCTTTACCGTAAAGGCCTGGTTCCTGGTACGGTTTGAGAACGTCAATCGCCTGTTGATTACGCACAATCTGCCCTTCAAGCAGCCAGCCGTTATGCTGGTTTTTGCGCCGTAATTCTTGCGTCGTGTCGGTAATCACCTGCCAGCGTTCGCTAATCCCTTCTTCAGCATCACGCTGGGCATTTTGCAAAACCCGACGCTGCTTCTCCAGATAGTCTAAAGTTGCCAGCAACGAGCTTTTCTCTTCGGTGATGCTGGCAAGTTGTAGGCCATTAACGTTGCCTGCGGAGAGTTGCTGTTGCTCAGCATCCATCACCTCTTGTAAGGAGGTCAGGATGCTGGTCATTTGGTCGAGAATCGCTGACAAACCGCTCATGTGATTATTTACTCTGCAAATAGTCTTGCGTGTCCTGAATTAAAGCGTCAGCAATTTTACCGGTGTCCATCTTCAGTTCACCGTTGCGGATCGCCGTCTTAAGTTCTTCAACGCGTGCCGTGTTGATGTCGCTGCTATCAGAACGGGTTAACGCCGTCTGCGCATTGCTCAGGGTGACGCTTGCGCTGGTGGCGGTAGTCGACTTGTCGGCGCGGGCTTTCTGTGCGCTGGTCTCTGGCATTTCGCGTGGCTGTACGCTGGTGACAGCTTTCAGAGATGATGTACGATCGATGCTCATGGTTCTTTCCTCATGGAGGCTCTGGTATGGGCGCAGGCGCCGACTCTCATTAATTGTTAATTATCTATCGGCAAGCGATACGGTTTCTTTATGACGTTTAGAGATTAATCAGAATATTCCCATCAGTATTAACCTGCCCGCTCACCACCTGTCCCGACGACATTCGCACACGTGCGTTTTGCGACACGCCCGCATTGTTTAATGCCTGACCTTCACCGTTGATACTAAATCCCTCTCCCTGCGCAATCACCTGGACTTTCTGCCCGGCCTTGACGCGCCATGACTGGCGTACCATCGACAGCTGAATTGGCTGGCCAATCGCCACATCACGCAGGCTAATCGCATCTTCGGCTTGCGCCAGCGTCAGCATAGTACGCGGTGGAAGCTTATCAAGACGACCGCGCATTAAAGTCACGCTCTGCCCGTCAAGTGGGCTGCCGCGCACGATAGGCGTAGCGGCCACGACGTAATCACCGACCGCCTGCACGTTCACCTGCAAATACTGCTTCGCATTGCCACACTGGGCCACCACCGTCAGGTTTCCCCATAGCCGCGAATTGCCGGGCGTACTGAAAGCGGGTTCCTCACAGGTCAATTTCAAATTCTGCGTATTTCGCAGACTGACGTTGACCTCATCGCTAAACCCGGTCAGGCGCGCGGTAAAAAAATCGCGCAGCTGCGTCTGAATATCGACGGCCTGAGCCAGCGGGCTAAAAGCCAGTATCGCTGCGGTTAACGGGGCAATGAGCTGACGCATTGAACGCTCCAGTGGATGGCGAATGTAGACATATTACCCCTCCGGCTGCGACATCAACGCAATAAATAGCGACGCATATTGCGCTTATTCCGGCGATAACGCGCGCGTCATGGGAATTAAGCTGTGAGCTGAAACTTTGCCACTCGCGGAGGAGCCATGCTCGATAAACTCGACGCCTCATTACGTTTTCAGCAAGAAGCGCTAAATCTGCGCGCCCAGCGCCAGGAAATTCTGGCCGCCAATATCGCGAACGCGGATACCCCCGGGTATCAGGCGCGCGATATGGATTTTTCCAGTGAACTCAAAAAAGTGATGGAGAGGGGGCGGGTGGAAAACAGCGGTGTTGCGCTGACGCTGACCTCCTCGCGCCATATTCCCGCCCAGACGATTTCGACGCCGGAAACCGACTTGCTCTACCGCATTCCCGATCAACCTGCGATGGATGGTAACACCGTCGATATGGACCGCGAACGCACGCAGTTTGCCGATAACAGCCTCCAGTACCAGACCGGTCTTACGGTTCTGGGCGGACAAATCAAGGGCATGATGAGTGTCCTGCAGCAGGGGAACTAACCCATGGCATTACTCAATATCTTCGACGTCGCCGGTTCAGCACTGACCGCGCAGTCCAAGCGTTTAAACGTTGCCGCCAGTAACCTGGCGAACGCCGACAGCGTCGCCGGGCCTGACGGTCAGCCGTATCGCGCCAAGCAGGTCGTTTTCCAGGTTGATGCGCCCATCGGTGCCGCCACCGGTGGCGTGAAAGTGGCTGACATTGTGGAAAGCCAGGAGCCGGACAAGTTGGTGTATCAGCCGGGGAATCCGCTGGCTGACGCCAAAGGGTATGTTCGCATGCCCAATGTGGATGTGGTCGGAGAGATGGTGAATACCATGTCGGCATCGCGTAGCTACCAGGCGAACGTCGAGGTGCTCAATACCGTGAAAAGCATGATGCTCAAAACGCTGACGCTTGGGCAATAAGGAGATAACCAATGTCCGTCGTATCCAATATTAACGACACTGCCAGCAGCACCGCGATATCGTCGTCGGTCAGCAGTACGGGAACCAACAGTTCGTCCGATCTTCAGAGCAGTTTTCTGACGCTGTTAGTAGCGCAGCTGAAAAATCAGGATCCCACCAATCCGCTGCAAAACAATGAATTAACCTCCCAGCTGGCGCAGATCAGCACGCTGAGCGGTATTGAGAAGCTCAACACCACCCTCGGCTCCATTTCCGGGCAAATCGATAACAGCCAATCGTTACAGGCCAGCTCGCTGGTGGGGCATGGCGTGATGATCCCGGGTAGCTCGATTCTGGCCGGGAAAAACAGCAGCAGCGACAGCGTCGACACCACGCCGTTTGGCATTGAACTGGCTCAGGCGGCTGAAAAAGTGACGGCGACCATTACCGATGGCAACGGCAAAGTTGTCCGCACGCTGAATATGGGCGCGCAGACCGCTGGCGTGCACACCTTTACCTGGGACGGTTTGATGGATGACGGCACGGCGGTGCCGGATGGTGCTTATACCATCAACTTTGCGGCAAGTCAGGGGACGACACAGCTGGTGGCTCAGCCGTTGCAGTTCGCGCTGGTGCAGGGCGTTACGCTGGGTAAAGACGGCAACAAACTGGATCTGGGCACCTACGGCACCACCACGCTGGATGAGGTTCGCCAGATTATTTAAGCCTTTCAACGCGTCATTATTCGGGCCGTTAAAGCAGCCTGAATGATTTCGCGCATCACACTTTCAGGAGAGACGATATGGCCTTTTCACAAGCGGTCAGCGGGTTAAACGCGGCTGCCACCAACCTCGATGTTATCGGCAACAACATCGCTAACTCCGCCACCTACGGGTTTAAATCCGGGTCGGCGTCCTTTGCCGATATGTTCGCTGGCTCCAAAGTGGGGCTGGGCGTTAAAGTCGCCGGGATAACTCAGGATTTCACCGACGGCACAACGACCAGCACCGGGCGTGCACTGGACGTCGCTATCAGCCAGAACGGTTTCTTCCGCCTGGTCGATAACAGTGGCACGGTGTACTACAGCCGTAACGGTCAATTCTCACTCGACGAGAACCGCAATCTGGTCAATTCACAAGGGTTGAAGCTGACCGGCTACCCGGCAAGCGGTACGCCGCCGACTATCCAGCAAGGCGCAAACCCGGTAGGGCTGTCTATTCCGAATACCCTGATGTCGGCGAAAGCCTCCACCACCGGCACCATGCAGATGAACCTGAATTCCACGGATAGCACGATCACCAAAACGTTCAACGTCAGCGACCCGGACACCTACAACAAAAAAGGGACCGTCACCGTTTATGACAGTCTGGGTAACTCCCACGACTTGAACGTTTACTACGTGAAAACCGCGGCGAACAAGTGGGATGTGTACACCCAGGATACCAGCGTCAGCGGCGCAGCAGCCGTGAAAGCCGCGCAAATGGGCTTTGATAATAACGGTACGCTGACCTCAGTCTCCAACTATATTGCCGATCCGGCTAATCCAGGCGCATTAATTCTTGGCCCGGCCAACGCCAACCCGGAAATCAATATCGCGCTGGCTTCTCTGAACGGTTCGCAGGCGAGCACCTTCTCTCTGAGCTTCCTCAATTCCATGCAGCAAAACACCGGCTCAAGTGACGTGGTTGCCACCACGCAGAACGGCTATGAGCCGGGCAGCCTGGTGAGCTATCAGGTCAACGATGACGGTTCGGTGGTCGGCAACTACTCCAACCGTCAAAGCCAGCTTCTGGGTCAGATTGTGCTCGCCAACTTCTCCAACACCGGCGGTCTGCAATCGGAAGGCGACAACGTCTGGTCTGCGACGCAGTCTTCTGGCGTCGCGCTGCTGGGGACGGCAGGTGAGGGTAACTTCGGCTCGCTGACCAACGGTGCGCTGGAAGCCTCTAACGTCGATCTGAGTAAAGAGCTGGTGAATATGATCGTGGCGCAGCGTAACTATCAGTCGAATGCGCAGACCATCAAAACCCAGGATCAGATCCTTAACACGCTGGTTAACCTGCGTTAATCCGCTAACAGGGCGACCTTATGGATCACGCGATATACACGGCAATGGGCGCCGCCAGCCAGACCATGCAGCAGCAGGCGGTCACGGCGAGCAACCTTGCAAACACATCAACGCCAGGCTTTCGCGCGCAGCTCAATGCCATGCGCGCGGTGCCGGTAATGGGGCCGTCACTGGAAACCCGCACGCTGGTGGCCGCCACGACGCCGGGGGCCGATATGACCCCTGGACAGCTGGACTATACCGCGCGTCCGCTCGACGTCGCCATTCAGCAGGATGGCTGGCTGGCGGTGCAGTCGGCGGATGGCAGTGAAGGCTATACCCGCAACGGCAATATTCAGGTCGACTCGACCGGCCAGTTGACCATCCAGGGCCATCCGGTTATCGGGGATGCCGGCCCGCTAAGCGTGCCGGAAGGCTCGCAGATTACTATCGCCGCAGACGGCACCATTTCGGCATTAACGCCCGGCGACCCGGCAAACACGGTGTCTCCGGTCGGCAAGCTGAAAGTGGTTAAGGCCAATGCGACGGAAGTGACGCGCGGTGACGATGGGCTTTTCCATCTCACCCCGCAGGCCTTGGCGACCCGTGGGCAGACTTTACAGGCTGATCCAACGTTACGCCTGCAATCCGGCGTGCTGGAAGGCAGCAACGTGAAACCCGTGGCGGCGATGGCGGAAATGATCGCCAGTTCGCGCCGTTTTGAAATGCAGATGAAGGTTATCAGCAGCGTGGATGAAAACACGCAGAAAGCTAACCAGTTGCTGTCAATGAGCTAAGGAAAATTATGATCAGTTCATTATGGATCGCCAAAACCGGTCTTGATGCGCAGCAAACCAATATGGACGTTATCGCCAACAACCTGGCGAACGTCAGTACCAATGGTTTTAAGCGCCAGCGCGCGGTGTTTGAAGACTTGCTTTATCAAACCGTTCGCCAGCCGGGTGCGCAATCATCCGAACAAACGACGCTGCCGTCAGGCTTGCAAATCGGTACCGGGGTACGTCCCGTGGCGACCGAGCGTTTGCACAGCCAGGGCAACCTGTCCCAGACCAATAACAGCAAAGACGTGGCGATTAAAGGTGACGGCTTCTTCCAGATTCTGCTGCCAGACGGCTCCTCCGGCTATACCCGTGATGGTTCGTTCCAGGTCGATCAGAACGGCCAACTGGTGACCGCCAGCGGCTATCAGGTGCAGCCTGCTATTACCATTCCGGCGAACGCTATCAGCATCACGATTGGTCGTGACGGCATTGTCAGTGTCACCCAGCAGGGGCAAGCGAACCCGGTGCAGGTCGGCCAGCTGAATCTGTCGACCTTTATGAACGATACCGGTCTCGAGAGTATTGGTGAAAACCTGTACATCGAAACGCAGGCATCGGGGGCGCCAAACGATACCACGCCGGGCTTGAACGGTGCGGGGCTGCTGTATCAGGGATATGTCGAGACCTCGAACGTCAACGTGGCGGAAGAGTTGGTCAACATGATTCAGGTGCAGCGCGCGTACGAAATCAACAGTAAAGCGGTATCGACGACCGACCAGATGCTGCAAAAACTGACGCAACTGTAAGTCGTGCGGGCTACAGAGCGCCTGATGGCGACGCCCATGCGTCTTATCAGGCCTACAAACGATGAAAACCCGTAGGCCGGATAAGGCGAAGCCGCCATCCGGCAATCCGTAGCCCGGACGAGGCGTTAACGCCGACTCCGGGATCTCTCGGGGCATACATTGAGATTCAGAAGAAGAAAGCAATGCAAAAATCCGCAGCGTTCCGTTTTCCGCTTTTAACCGTCGTCGCCCTTAGCGTGGCGGGGTGCGCCTTGATTCCAAGCAAACCGCTGGTGGAAGGGGCAACGACCGCCCAACCGATCCCCGGCCCGGTGCCTGTGGTGAATGGCTCTATTTTCCAGAGCGCGCAGCCGATCAACTACGGCTATCAACCGCTGTTTGAGGATCGTCGTCCGCGCAATATCGGCGATACGCTGACTATCGTGTTGCAGGAAAACGTCAGTGCGAGCAAAAGCTCGTCGGCCAACGCCAGCCGCGATGGCAAAACAAGTTTCGGTTTCGACACCGTGCCGCGTTACCTGCAAGGTCTGTTTGGCAACGAACGTGCTGATGTCGAGGCTTCCGGTGGCAATAGCTTCAATGGTAAGGGCGGGGCGAATGCCAGCAATACCTTTAGCGGCACGCTGACCGTCACCGTCGATCAGGTGCTGGCAAACGGCAACCTGCACGTCGTCGGTGAAAAACAGATAGCCATTAACCAGGGCACCGAGTTTATCCGCTTCTCCGGGGTCGTTAACCCACGCACCATCAGCGGCAGCAATACCGTGCCGTCGACGCAGGTGGCGGATGCGCGTATCGAATACGTGGGCAATGGCTACATCAATGAAGCGCAGAATATGGGCTGGCTGCAGCGTTTCTTCCTTAACTTATCGCCGATGTAACGAGGTGAATCATGTTTAAAACTCTGCTCACGCTGGCGTTGGTGCTGGTCACCGGGCTGGCGCATGCCGAACGCATTCGCGATCTGACCAGCGTACAAGGGGTTAGGGAAAACTCGCTGATTGGCTACGGTCTGGTCGTGGGGCTAGACGGGACGGGTGACCAGACGACGCAAACGCCGTTTACCACCCAGAGCCTGAACAACATGCTGTCACAGCTAGGGATTACCGTTCCGGCGGGCACCAATATGCAGCTGAAAAACGTGGCGGCGGTGATGGTGACCGCGCAGCTTCCGGCGTTTGGCCGTCAGGGACAAACCATTGATGTGGTGGTCTCCTCAATGGGTAACGCCAAAAGCCTGCGCGGCGGCACGCTGCTGATGACCCCGTTGAAGGGCGTCGATAGCCAGGTTTATGCGCTGGCGCAGGGTAATATTCTGGTGGGCGGTGCGGGCGCATCGGCGGGCGGTAGCAGCGTGCAGGTGAACCAGCTTAACGGTGGCCGTATTACGGGCGGCGCCACCATTGAGCGTGAGCTGCCAAGCCAGTTTGGCGCCGGGAATACCATCAACCTGCAGCTCAATGATGATGACTTCACCATGGCGCAGCAGATTGCCGATACCATCAACCGTCGCAGCAGCATGGGCAACGCCACCGCGCTGGATGCCCGTACCGTGCAAATCCGCGCGCCAAGCGGCGGCAGCGGTCAGGTTCGTTTGCTGGCGGATATTCAAAACCTTGAAGTGGGCATGCCGCCGCAGGACGCGAAAATCATCATCAACTCGCGTACTGGGTCGGTGGTCATGAACCGTGAAGTGACGCTGGATACCTGTGCCGTGGCGCAGGGCAATCTGTCGGTGTCCGTCAACCGCTCGGCGCAGGTTAGCCAGCCGGATACGCCATTTGCCGGGGGACAGACGGTGGTGACGCCGCAAACGCAGATTGATTTACGCCAGAGCGGTGGTTCGTTGCAGAGCGTGCGCGCCAGCGCCAATCTCAACAACGTGGTGCGCGCGCTGAATGCGCTGGGAGCAACGCCGATGGAACTGATGTCCATCATCCAGGCCATGCAAAGTGCGGGCTGCCTGCGGGCGAAGGTGGAGATTGTCTGATGCTGACTGACAGCAAATTACTGTCGAGCGCCGCCTGGGACGCGCAGTCATTAAACGAGCTGAAAACCAAAGCCGGGCAGGATCCGCAGGCCAATCTTCGGCCGGTGGCGCGACAGGTGGAGGGGATGTTCGTGCAGATGATGCTCAAGAGTATGCGCGAAACGCTGCCGAAAGATGGCATGTTCAGCAGCGACCAGACCCGACTCTATACCAGCATGTACGACCAGCAAATTGCCCAGCAGATGACTGCGGGCAAAGGGTTGGGTCTGGCGGAGGAGATGGTGAAACAGCTGTCAGCGCAGCAGCCGCCTGATGAAAACGCAGGCCAGGTGCCGATGAAGTTTGATAGGCAAACGGTCACCAGCTATCAGAATGCGGCGCTGACGCAAATGGTCCGCAAAGCGCTGCCAAAAGCGCCGGATGGCAGCGATGTTCCGCTGTCCGGCGACTCGAAAGACTTCCTCGCCCAGCTCTCGCTACCCGCGCGACTGGCGAGTGAGCAAAGCGGCATTCCCCATCACCTGATTCTGGCGCAGGCTGCGCTTGAATCCGGCTGGGGCCAGCGGCAAATTCGCCAGCAAAACGGTGAGCCGAGCTTCAACCTGTTTGGCGTTAAAGCTTCCGCAGGCTGGAAGGGTAAAGTGACCGAGATAACCACCACCGAGTTTGAGAACGGCGAGGCCAAAAAGGTGAAAGCGAAATTCCGCGTTTACAGCTCTTATCTGGAAGCCTTGTCTGATTACGTCGGCCTGTTGACCCGCAATCCGCGCTATGCGGCGGTGACGTCGGCCGCAACGGCGGAGCAGGGCGCGCAGGCGTTACAGAACGCCGGATATGCCACCGACCCGCAGTACGCACGTAAATTAACCGGCATGATCCAGCAGCTGAAATCGATGAGCGAGAAGGTCAGCAATACCTACCGCAACGATATCGAAAATCTGTTCTGATTAGCCTCAAGTTTGCAGTCCGCCATCCGATAAGTAATACCATGGCCTTAAGAAGGAGCGTTCATGTCCAGTTTAATTAACAGCGCGATGAGCGGGCTCAGCGCCGCGCAGTCAGCCTTGAATACCACCAGTAATAACATTTCGAGCTACAACGTCGCCGGATACACCCGCCAGACGACGGTGCTGGCGGCAGCCAACAGCACGCTAGGCGCGGGCGGTTGGGTGGGTAATGGCGTTAACGTGACTGGCGTGCAGCGTGAGTACAATGCCTTTATTACCAACCAGCTCCGGGCGGCGCAGAATCAGAGCAGCAGCTTAACCGCCCGTTACGAGCAGGTGTCGAAAATCGACAGCATGATTTCCAGTACCACCAATAACCTGTCGACGACTTTGCAGGACTTTTTCAGCAGCCTGCAAACGCTGGTCAGTAATGCGGAAGACCCGGCGGCGCGCCAGACCGTTTTAGGAAAAGCGGACGGCGTGGTAAACCAGTTTAAAGTCGTCGACCAGTATCTGCGCGATCAGGATAAGCAGGTGAACCTGTCTATCAGTTCCACGGTGGATTTGGTCAACAATTACTCCTCACAAATTGCCAGCCTGAATGACAAAATCTCCCGTCTGACCGGCGTGGGGGCAGGAGCATCGCCAAACGATCTGCTCGACCAGCGTGACCAGCTGGTCAGCGAGCTGAATAAGCTGGTGGGCGTCGAAGTCAACGTCCAGGACGGCAGCACCTATAACATTACCATGGCGAATGGTTATACCCTCGTCGCAGGCAGTAAAGCTAACCAGCTGGCAGCGGTGCCAAGCAGCTCGGACCCTAACCGTACTACCGTTGCCTATGTCGATAATGTGGCGGGCAACGTCGAGATCCCGGAAAAATTGCTGACCGGTGGTTCACTGGGCGGCCTGCTGACCTTCCGCTCTCAGGATCTGGATCAGACGCGCAATAGCCTCAATCAGATGGCGCTGGCGTTCGGTGATGCCTTCAATACCGTGCATAAACAGGGGATTGATGCCGACGGTAACAAGGGCGTTGATTTCTTTAGCTTAGGTGAGCCGTCAGCGTTATCGAATAGCAAAAACACCGGCGATGCTGATCTAAAAGTCACAATCGATAAGTCTTCTGCCGTCCAGGCCACAGACTACAAAGTCACCAAAACCGACAGCGGTTGGGAAGTGACGCGCCTGTCTGACAATACCAGCGTCAAACTGGATTCCGGTAGCGATCTTGCCAATGGCGTGCTGAAGTTTGATGGGCTTACGGTTACGGCGCAGGTTAAAACCGGCGGTACCGATCCGGCGCAGAGTGGCGATAGCTTTATTGTCAAACCGGTGAGCGACACTATCGTCAATATGAAAGTGGCTATCAGCAGTGAATCGCAAATCGCGATGGGACTTGCCGATACCACCGGTGCCAGCGTCGGTGAAAGCGATAACCGTAACGGTCAGGCGCTGCTCGATTTGCAAACCAGTAAAGTGGTTGGCGGCTCAAAAAGCTTTAACGATGCCTACGCCGCGCTGGTAAGTAACATTGGTACTCAAACGGCAACGCTCAAAAGCAGTAGTACGACCCAGGCGAACGTGGTGACGCAGCTGAACAAACAGCAGCAGTCTATCTCCGGCGTCAATCTTGATGAAGAGTACGGCAACCTGCAGCTCTTCCAACAGTACTATCTGGCCAATGCGCAGGTGCTGCAAACCGCAAGCACCCTCTTCGACGCATTAATTAATATCCGCTAAGGAGAGGGCATACGATGCGAGTCAGTACCTTAATGATGTACCAGCAGAATATGGGGGGTATCACTAACTCTCAGTCTGAATGGTTAAAGTATGGTGAGCAGATGTCGACCGGCAAACGGGTGAACCGTGCATCGGACGACCCGGTGGCGGCCTCGCAGGCCGTGGTGCTGTCGCAGGCGCAGGCGCAAAATGCGCAGTACGCCACCGCGCGTACCTTTGCCACCCAGCGCGTTTCAACGGAAGAAAGCACGCTAAAACAGGTGACCACCGCCATTCAGGCGGCGCAGGAGAAGATTGTTTATGCGGGCAACGGTACGCTCAGCGATGACGACCGCGCGTCATTGGCGACCGACCTGCAAGGGATCCGCGACCAGATCCTGAACCTGGCCAACAGCACCGACGGCAACGGGCGCTATATTTTTGCCGGTTACAAAACGGATACGCCGCCGTTTGATGACAGCGGCAAATACGTAGGCGGCGATATCAACGTGGAACAGCAGGTGGACTCTTCGCGCTCCATGGTCATTGGCCATACGGGCAATTTGATTTTCGATCACGCGACCAGCAATGCCAAACCGGATGCGGACGATAATATTTTCACCGCGCTCGACTCCGCCATCGCCGCGCTGAATACACCGGTAGCGGATGCGGACGATGCGACAAAAGATAAGATGAGTGCCGCTATCGACCGGACTAACCGCAGCCTGAGCAACTCGCTGAACAACGTGCTGACCGTTCGCGCTGAACTGGGCACCCAGCTTAAAGAGCTGGAAAATCTCGATGCGCTGGGCGATGACCGTAAACTGGCGCAGACCCAGCAGATGAGCAACCTGGTGGATGTCGACTGGAACGAGACCATTTCCAACTACACCATGCAGCAAACCGCCCTGCAGGCGGCGTATAAAGCGTTTACCGATATGCAGGGCATGTCGCTGTTTCAACTGAATAAATAATAAAGATGGCCAGAAAATATCTGGCCGATGTAGATGTTTTTATCGCCCGCGCACCACCCCGTCGCGGGCTTTTTTTAGGGTTTACTGGGTGCTGACCGCAGCGCTGCGTAAACGGTAAGTTTCGCTAACCCGAATTGCCAGCGCAACAAGACCCGCCACCGTTGCCAGCGCCACCACACCTTCCCAGCCTGCGAATGCATAAACTTGTGTACCCAGTACTGAACCTAACGACATGCCGATGAAGACCCCGGTAAACAGCAGCGCATTCAGACGGCCTCGGGCCTGCGGTTCGAGGCTATAGACCAGATTCTGGTGCGCGACCAGACTGGACTGGAGACCCAGGTCGAAGCCGATAGCCGCTATGGCAATCAATACCAGCTGTGCCATCGTAGGCAGGAAGGGGAGCAGGAACATCAGGGCGAACGAGACGCTCACCAGCGCTGCACCTAACTGCGTGACTTTCTCTGCCCCCACTTTATCCGCCAGACCGCCTGCCAGCGGTGCCGCTAGCGCACCAGCCGCCCCGGCAATACCAAACCCACCGGCCACGGCGCTGCCCATGTGATAGTGCTCGGCGAGCATGACCGCAAGCGTAGACCAGAAGGCGCTAAAGGCGATGGACAGAAATCCCTGCGCCACCGCGGCACGACGCAGCGTCGGGTAGCGGCGCCACAGATGCGCCATCGACATCATCAACGCGGGATAGCGTAACTCGGAGTGAGCCACAAAATGAGGCAGCACGCGCCACATTAGCGCACCTATCAAGGCGATGCTCACCGCCGCCGCCTGATACATGACGCGCCAGCCAAACAGTTCACCGACCACGCCGCTGACCGTCCGTGACAGCAGGATCCCCAACAGCAGACCGGTCATTACCGTACCCACCATTTTCCCCTGTTTGCCAGCGGGAGCCAGAATCGCGGCTGCGGGGACAATATCCTGCGCCATGGTGGCGGCCATCCCTATCAGCAGACTTACCGCCAGCAGCGAGTGGAACTGTTGCGTCAGGCTGTAGACCAGCAGCAGGACGGCAAGCGCCAGGCTTTTTACGAGGATTAAGGTACGGCGGTCGTAGCGGTCGCCGAGCGGCAACAGGAACAAAATGCCCAGCGCATAGCCTGCTTGCGTGAGCGTGGGAATAAGCCCCATGCCCTCAACGCTCAGGTGCAAATTGCTGCCCATCAGCGGCAGCAGAGGTTGGGCGTAGTAAATGGCGGCGACGCTGAAACCGGCGCCAAGGGCCAGGATAAAAATCATCATACTGGCGGTTCGGGTTTGCGTGTTCTGGGTGTTCATCATTAAGTCCTCAACGGTGTATGGAGCGCATTTTCCGCCTGTTGCGGCTGGTGCGGTAGCCATTGCAGTGGTAAAACAGTTATACGTTTGGCGTATAGGCATCAAGATAATGAAGAGAAATGAGCGTATAGATCGCGTGGAGTTAATGCGCACGTTCATCCGAATTGTGGAATCTGGTTCACTGTCAGCCGCCGCCCGGCAGATGGAGACCACTCAGGCGACAATCAGCCGACGATTACAGTCGCTGGAAGAGATGCTGGGGGCCAAGCTGCTGCTGCGTTCGACCCACGCCATGAAGTTGACCGACGACGGCGAACGCTGCTATCAGCATGCGCGAGAAGTGGTTGATTCCTGGCTTGCGCTGGAGGATGCGTTACACGTTATCGATGAGCAACCGGTCGGCACGCTTCGGGTGCGGGCACCGCACGCCTTTGGTCAGCAGCAGCTTTTGATGCCGCTGGTTGGTTTTCTGGCACGTTACCCACAGCTTTGTGTCGAATGGATGCTGCATGACCGGGCGGTGGACTTTATTAGCGATAACGTTGATTGCGCGATCCGCGTTGGGGCAGAGGTGGATCCCGCCACCGTGTCAGTGCTGTTGGCAGAAGTCCCGCGCTGCATCGTGGCAACCCCTGAGTTATTGAGCCGCTATCCCGCCGTGACGCAACCGGAACAGCTTTCGATACTGCCGTGGATAGCCATCAGCACTTTCTATCAGCATGAAGTGGTGTTGCATCATCAGGATTCTCAGCAAACGGCAAACGTGGTAATCGCGGCGCGCTTAAGCACCGATAGCCTTTATGTGGCGAAAAATGCCGCGCTGGCTGGAGTGGGGGCCGCCGTGGTCTCAAGCTGGACGGTGGAGGAGGAGCTGGCAAGCGGCGCGTTGGTGGAACTGTTACCCGCCTGGCAGGCGACACCCTTACCGGTGCATTTAGTCTATCCGTGGGCGCGTTACTATCCGACGCGATTACGCAAATTCCTCGACCTGATGCGTGAGGTGATGCCGCAAATAGCCGGAATGCGGCTGCCGAACAAAACGCAAGGATAGGGGACGCAATTGCGGTTTGCAGGGCAAAAAAAAATCGGCCACCAGGGCCGATTTTTTATATTGCGGTGTCGGATTATTCAGCCGACTGCGGACGCGTAGGACCCGCCGTGGCGGTATGCGTTGCGCTATGACCGCCCGCTGAGCCTTTACCTTCGAAATCGAAGGATGGGCGAACCCAATCGCTCTGGCGTGGTGCATCCGGCACGTAGTCTGGCGCAGGTGCACGAGTCATTGGTGCTGTAGCATGCTTGACCGCAACTTTAGCAACCGTGACTGGCGCAGGTGCTTCAACAACAGGCGTTGGCGCAACCACCGGCGTTTCTTCTACCGGAGCTTCCACCACAGGTGCTGGTGCCGCGACCGGTGCTTCTTCTGCAACCGGCGCTTCAACGACCGGGGCAGGTGTGGCAACTGGCGCTTCTGCAACCGGTGCTTCAACGACTGGGGCTGGTGCCGCAGCTGGCGCTTCTTCAATCGCCGCTTCGACGACAGGCGTTGATTCAACGACCGGTTCAACTACCGTCGCTTCCGCTTTCACCTCTTCAACCTGAACGTCTACGGTTTGTGCCGCAGGTTGTTCATCCACAGTCGTTTCAGCCACTACCGGTGCAGGCGTTTCTTCCTGAACTGGGGCAGCGTCCTGGACTTCAGGCTGTGCAATCACTTCTGGCTGTACTGGCGCTTCGGCTGCTGCGGCAATTGGCGCAACGGCTTCAGTGACTACAGGCTGTTCAATCACTTCCTGCTCGACCGGTGCATCAACAACGGCCTGATCCTGTACCTGAGCAATCGGGTATTGGATCCACACTTTACCTGAAGCCAGTTCCGGTGATGCGCAGGCGAACGTCAGCGGCATCGGTGACTGGGTTGGGTAACGCTCGTCACGATAGCGACGACGACGCTGGCCGCTAACGCGCAGGTGGCGCGGAGAACGACGGGAACGACGCGGCATACCGTTGTTATCACGTGCTTCACCGTTTTCATCGTGCTCAGGCTGAACTGGAGCCTCAACGACGGCTGGCAGGTCAACTTTTGCCAGTGTAGTGGTACGTGGTGCTTCGGTCTGCGGTTCTTCTGGCGCGAATTCGCGAGCGGCGGTCTGCTCTGCGGTTTCGATACGCACTTTCTGCGACAGCTGACGCGGCTTACGGCGCGGCATATTCTGTACGCGATCTTCAGGCGCGGCTTCCTGAGCGACGACAACTTCTTCGCGGCTCTGTGGTTTCGCTTCCTGTGGCGTCTGACGCTTATCATCACTGCGGCGACGGTTACGTTCGCGACGTGACTGCTGCTGATCGTCACGCGACTTCGCTTTTTCGCTGTCATCAACAACGGCAGCGTTCTGCTGGCGGTTTTCACGCACCTCAGAAGACTGCTGCGGTTTTTCACGGCGGTTGCGACGGTTGTCCTCGCGACCTTCGCGGCCTTCAGTATTCTCGTTACGCTCGTTGCGGTCATTACGATCGCCACGGTCATTACGGTCGTTACGACGATCGCTGCGATCGTTGCGGTCATTACGGTCGCGACGGTTGTTCTGACGCGGTTTGCGACGATCTTGCTGACGGTCTGGTTTAGCTTCAGGTTGCTTCTCAGGCTCGGCTGCAACCGGCTTTTCCGGGGTACCGGCAAACAGGTTTTTCAGCGCGGCGAAGAAACGAGAGATAAGGCCCGGTTCCGACGGTGCAGCGGCAGCGGCTTTTACTTTCGGCGCAGCTGCGGTTGCGCTTTCAGCGGTAGCCGTTGGCGGTACTTCAGGCATCACGAAGGTAGCCAGCGCAGGCTGCTCAGGAATCTTACGCTCGGCGACTTCATCGTCTACCGGCAGCGCCATCTCTTCTTCATGCAGCTTCGGCAGCAGATAGCTCAGCGTAGTGGTTTCTTCACCTTTACGCACGCGCAGGACGGAGTAGTGTGGCGTTTCCATCTGATCGTTTGGCACGATGATGCAGCGCACGTCGGTCTGGCGAGCTTCGATAGCAGTTACCGCGGCACGTTTTTCGTTCAGCAGGTAAGAGGCAATCGGCACAGGCACAATCGCATGAACTTCTTTGGTGTTCTCTTTGAGCGCTTCTTCTTCAATCAGACGCAGAATAGACAGCGACAGTGATTCGTTGTCACGCACGGTGCCGGTGCCGGAGCAGCGTGGGCAGACGTGATGGCTGGATTCACCCAGTGAAGGACTAAGACGCTGACGAGACATTTCCAGCAGACCAAAGCGAGAGATATGGCTAATCTGGATACGCGCACGGTCCTGACGTACCGCTTCACGCAGACGGTTTTCAACCGCGCGCTGGTGACGGACTGGCGTCATGTCGATGAAGTCGATAACAATCAGGCCGCCGAGGTCACGAAGACGCAGCTGGCGAGCGATTTCATCGGCCGCTTCAAGGTTGGTGTTAAACGCGGTCTCTTCGATATCGCCGCCGCGAGTGGCTCGAGCGGAGTTGATATCAATGGCGGTCAGCGCTTCGGTGCTATCGATAACGATAGAGCCACCGGACGGCAGACGGACTTCACGCTGGAAGGCGGATTCAATCTGCGATTCAATCTGGTAATGGCTGAACAGCGGAATTTCACCGGTGTACAGTTTAATTTTGCTGCTGAAATCCGGGCGACCCAGTGCGGCAATGTGCTGACGCGCCATTTCCATCACTTTCGGGTTATCAATCAGGATTTCACCAATGTCCTGGCGCAGGTAGTCACGGAAAGCACGAACGATAACGTTGCTCTCCTGGTGAATCAGGAACGGAGCAGGGCGGCTTTCAGCGGCTTTCTGGATGGCTTCCCAGTGCTTCATGCGGAAGCTCAGATCCCACTGCAACGCTTCGGCTGATTTGCCGACGCCTGCGGTACGGACGATTAAGCCCATGCCGTCTGGCAGTTCGAGACTGGCCAGCGCTTCTTTGAGTTCAGTACGATCGTCACCTTCGATGCGACGAGAGATACCGCCGGCACGTGGGTTGTTTGGCATCAATACCAGATAGCTGCCTGCCAGGCTGATAAAGGTTGTCAGCGCCGCGCCTTTGTTGCCGCGCTCTTCTTTATCAATCTGTACGATAACTTCCTGACCTTCACGCAGCACGTCTTTGATATTTGGACGGCCATGCGAGTTGTAATGGGCAGGGAAGTATTCGCGAGCAATTTCTTTTAGGGGGAGGAAACCATGACGTTCGGCGCCGTAATCAACAAATGCGGCTTCGAGACTTGGTTCAATACGGGTAATTTTGCCTTTGTAGATGTTCGCTTTTTTCTGTTCGTGTCCTGGGCTTTCAATATCCAGATCGTACAGACGCTGCCCATCAACGAGGGCGACACGCAACTCTTCCTGCTGAGTTGCGTTGATTAACATTCTTTTCATCGTAACTTACTCATTATTCTTACATTGACGACTAAGCTGCGAGCAGAGTAATGCCTTTCCGGGGTAAACCGATGGCCTCGTGACTATTCACGTCGCCAACCTCACGGTTGTCGCTCGTTTAAGAGGCGCAGAGTGTCGGTAGCCTGTGTTTCAAACGGAACCACAGTGCAATTATTTGGGGAACAACCTGGGATAACTCTCCAGAGAAGATTCCAGTTATACTCGTCATCTTTTAGAGAACAGATGTCCTGGCGTCTTACTTACGTAAGCACGGGAATATCCCGCTTCGCTTTCTGTCTATACGCTAAAAATCGTACAGTATACGTACCGGTAAGGACTGCAACCCGCAGCCCGCTAACTGTTTGAGCGATCAATACGTCTTACGCCATTGCTGCGTGGATGATCAAACAAACAAAATGGGTCTTTCCGTAATTATCCTTGTTATTCCAGGTTCAACACGGAAAACAGCTTCATTATTCCTTGCTAACCTGGTTATAGCAAGATGACTTTCACCTTTTATCACCCGGTTACTCACAGTTTCTTCACCAGCCCGGTGAGATTGTTCTAATAACAAACAACTCGCGGAGCAAAGCACCAGGAGAAAACCGATTATGCTAAATATAAGCATATAAAAATGAGTGGCGCTATTGAGCGGGGATAATTAGAATCGCGCACCATGAAAACTGAGACTCCGACCGTAAAAATGATTGCCATTAGCGCTGATGAAGCCGGGCAACGAATTGACAACTTTTTGCGCACCCAGCTTAAGGGCGTGCCAAAGAGTATGATTTACCGCATCCTGCGCAAAGGTGAAGTGCGGGTGAATAAGAAGCGCGTCAAGCCAGAGTACAAACTTGAAGATGGCGATCAGGTACGCGTGCCGCCGGTGCGTGTCGCTGAGCGTGAAGAAGACGCGGTTTCGCCACATCTGCAAAAAGTGGCCGCATTGAGCGACGTTATCCTCTATGAGGACGACCATATCCTGGTGCTTAATAAACCATCGGGTACGGCGGTTCACGGTGGCAGCGGGTTAAGCTTTGGCGTGATTGAAGGACTTCGCGCGTTACGCCCTGAGGCCCGCTTCCTCGAACTGGTTCACCGTCTTGACCGTGACACTTCCGGTGTATTACTGGTAGCGAAGAAGCGTTCAGCGCTGCGTTCCCTGCATGAGCAGCTGCGTGAGAAGGGGATGCAAAAAGATTATCTGGCGCTGGTGCGTGGACAGTGGCAGTCGCATGTGAAAAGCGTGCAGGCGCCTTTGCTGAAGAATATTTTGCAAAGCGGTGAACGCATTGTGCGCGTCAGTCAGGAAGGCAAACCGTCTGAAACCCGCTTCAAGGTGGAAGAGCGTTATACCCATGCGACTCTTGTGCGCTGTAGCCCGGTGACCGGACGTACGCACCAGATTCGTGTGCATACGCTGCATGCGGGGCATCCGATTGCGTTTGACGACCGTTATGGCGATCGTGAGTTTGATAAGCAGCTGGCCGGTACGGGGCTTAACCGTCTCTTCCTGCACGCCGCCGCGCTGAAGTTCACCCATCCGGGTACCGGAGAGGTGATGCGCGTTGAAGCCCCGATGGACAATGTGCTCAAACGTTGTTTGCAGGCGCTGCGTAACCAGAAGTAAAGCATAAGACCGGTAGCCCGGACGAAGCGTTTACGCTGACTCCGGGAGGTACGGTGTGAAATGCGACATCGTATCTCCCCGGCGGCGCTGCGCTTGGCCGGGCTACAGGGCTTTATCCCACCACACAACCCCTTCATTATGCTGCTGATAAAAAAGTGACCCGGTCAGGGCCAACTTTTTGTCTGGCATCTCCGGTACGAATCCGGGAAAACGTTCAATCCAGCAGGGGATTGAGATTCTCACGGCGTAGCATTTTGCACAGCGCAATCAATGGCAAACCGACCAGCGTATTCGGATCGCGCCCCTCAAGGCGGTCAAACAGCGCGATGCCCAATCCTTCGCTTTTAAAGCTCCCGGCGCAGTTTAGTGGGCTCTCTTTGCGGATGTAGACGTTAATTTCCTGCTCGCTCAGATGACGGAAATGGACATCGAACGGTTCGCATTCGGTTTGCAACTGCCCGTTTGCGGAATTATACAGCGCCAGTCCGGTATAAAAGGTCACCACGTTACCGCTGGCCTTTTTTAATTGCAGACGCGCATTCTCTTCAGTGTGAGGCTTGCCGGTTATTTCACCATCCAGCACGCAAACTTGATCGGAACCAATAATAAGATGGTGCGGGTAGCGGTGGGCCAGCGCCTGGGCTTTCGCCTGCGCCAGACGCAGTACCAGACTGCGCGGAGTTTCACCGGGCAGCGGCAGTTCATGAACCTCAGGGGCTGCGCACTCAAAAGACAGTTCAAGCTTCTCTAACAGCTGTTTGCGATAGGGAGAAGTGGAGGCAAGAATCAATTCAGGCATAATTTTTCAACGAGAGTGTAGCGAATTAGATTCCGACATTTTAAACTATAGGCCGCAATGTGTGCGAATAATTGGCAAAAGGCAACCTGAGGCTGCCTTTTTCTTTGACTCTATGACGCTACAAAGTTAATATGCGCGCCCTATGCAAAACGTAAAATTACCCCTGACTCTCGATCCGGTTCGCACGGCTCAAAAACGCCTTGATTATACGGGTATCTATACCCGCGATCAGGTAGAGCGTGTTGCCGCGTCCGTAGTCAGTGTGGATACCGATGTGGAATGCGAGATGTCCTTCGCCATCGATAACCAACGTCTCGCGGTTATTACCGGTGATGCGAAGGTGACGGTGTCGCTGGAATGTCAGCGTTGCGGAAAATCGTTTACCCATCATGTCCACACAACGTATTGTTTCAGTCCGGTCAAAAATGATGACCAGGTTGAAGCACTCCCGGAAGCGTATGAGCCGATTGAGGTTAACGAATTCGGTGAAATCGATCTGCTGGCGTTGGTTGAAGATGAAATCATCCTCGCCTTGCCGGTAGTTCCGGTGCATGATTCTGAACACTGTGAAGTGTCCGAGGCGGACATGGTCTTTGGTGAATTGCCTGAAGAGGCACAGAAGCCAAATCCATTTGCCGTATTAGCCAGCTTAAAGCAAAAGTAATTGAGGAGTAAGGTCCATGGCCGTACAACAGAATAAACCAACCCGTTCCAAACGTGGCATGCGTCGTTCCCATGACGCTCTGACCGCAGCCAACTTGTCTGTAGACAAAACTTCTGGCGAGAAACACCTGCGTCACCACATCACTGCCGACGGTTTCTACCGTGGCCGTAAGGTCATCGCTAAGTAATCACGCGATGCTCTTGTCAATTACCTCTCGTGGGTGAAAGACAAAAGCCATAGCGTGGTGAAGCTTAGTGAGGCATTTCCCCGGGCAACTGGGGAAACACCAAACCAAGCGGCGACGATACCTTGACACGTCTAACCCTGGCGTTAGATGTCATGGGGGGCGATTTTGGCCCTTCCGTGACAGTGCCTGCAGCATTGCAGGCACTGGATTCTAATTCGCAACTCTCACTTCTTTTAGTCGGTAATCCCGACGACATTACGCCATTACTCGCCAAAGCTGACTTTGAACAACGTTCGCGTTTGCAGATAATTCCTGCCCAGTCGGTTATTGCCAGTGATGAACGGCCCTCGCATGCGATTCGCCATAGTCGCGGAAGCTCAATGCGTGTGGCGCTAGAAATGGTGAAAGAAGGGCGGGCTGAAGCTTGCGTCAGTGCCGGAAATACCGGCGCATTGATGGGGCTGGCTAAATTATTGCTCAAACCGATTAAGGGGATTGAGCGCCCGGCGCTGGTGACGGTGTTACCGCATCAGCAAAAGGGCAAAACGGTGGTGCTGGATCTCGGTGCCAACGTGGATTGTGACAGTACCATGCTGGTGCAGTTTGCCGTCATGGGGTCGGTGATGGCAGAAGAAGTGCTGGAGATTGCGAACCCGCGCGTCGCGCTGCTCAACATTGGCGAAGAAGAAATTAAAGGGCATGACAGTATCCGCGATGCTTCTTTAGTGCTAAAAACAATCACCTCCCTCAACTATATCGGCTATCTTGAAGCCAACGAACTGTTGACGGGGAAAACCGATGTTCTGGTTTGCGATGGCTTTACAGGTAACGTCACCTTAAAGACGATGGAAGGGGTTGTCAGAGTGTTCCTTTCGCTGCTGAAATCACAGAGCGAGGGTAAAAAAAGGTCGTGGTGGCTCATTTTATTAAAGCGTTGGTTACAAAAAAGCCTCACAAGGCGATTTAGTCACCTCAACCCCGACCAGTATAATGGCGCCTGTCTGTTAGGATTGCGCGGCACGGTGATAAAGAGTCATGGTGCGGCTAATCAGCGGGCCTTTACGGTCGCAATTGAACAGGCAGTACAAGCAGTGCAGCGACAAGTTCCCAAGAGAATTGCCGCTCGCCTGGAATCCGTATACCCCGCAGGATTTGACGCGCCTGAGGCCAGCGAATAAGGCCAGTTTCAGGACGTTGAGTTGGGCGGCTATATTAGCGAAAAGTGACTGAGCGTACATGCATACGAAGATTATTGGTACCGGCAGCTACCTGCCTGAGCAGGTGCGGACTAATGCCGATCTGGAAAAAATGGTTGATACCTCCGACGAGTGGATTGTCTCCCGTACAGGTATCCGTGAGCGCCGTATTGCTGGCCCTGATGAGTCCGTGTCTACGCTGGGTTACGAAGCGGCTAAGCGCGCGCTGGAAATGGCGGGCATTGAAGCCAGTGAACTGGGCCTGATTGTGGTTGCGACCACTTCCGCCACCCATGCTTTCCCAAGTGCAGCATGCCAGATTCAAAATATGCTCGGCGTGAAAGGCGCTCCGGCGTTTGATGTCGCCGCTGCCTGTGCTGGCTTTACCTATGCGCTAAGCGTTGCCGACCAGTATGTGAAATCCGGTGCGGTGAAATATGCGCTGGTTGTCGGTGCAGATACGCTGGCGCGCACCTGCGATCCTACCGATCGCGGCACGATCATCATCTTTGGTGACGGTGCGGGTGCGGTGGTACTGGGCGCATCTGAAGAGCAGGGGATCATCTCTACCCATCTGCACGCCGACGGTAGCTATGGCAAGCTGTTGACGCTGCCAAACGCTGACCGCGTGAATCCAGATAACTCCATCTATCTGACGATGGCCGGTAACGAAGTCTTCAAAGTTGCCGTTACTGAGCTTGCGCACATCGTTGATGAAACGCTTGAGGCGAACAACCTCGATCGTTCAGAGCTGGACTGGCTGGTGCCGCATCAGGCGAATTTACGTATTATCAGCGCCACAGCGAAGAAGCTCGGCATGTCGATGGACAACGTGGTGGTGACGCTTGACCGTCACGGCAACACCTCGGCTGCTTCCGTACCTTGCGCGTTTGACGAAGCCGTCCGCGATGGCCGTATCAAACGCGGTCAACTGGTACTGTTAGAGGCATTCGGTGGTGGTTTCACCTGGGGCTCGGCGCTGGTTCGTTTCTAAGTATAAGGATAAAAAACATGACGCAATTCGCATTTGTGTTCCCAGGACAAGGTTCCCAGACGGTTGGGATGTTGTCTGAACTGGCAGCAACCTATCCGGTGATTGAAGAAACTTTTCATGAAGCCTCTGCGGCGCTGGGTTACGATCTCTGGGCGTTGACTCAGCAGGGCCCGGCTGAAGAGTTAAACAAAACCTGGCAGACTCAACCGGCACTCCTGACCGCCTCCGTTGCGCTGTACCGTTTGTGGCAGCAGCAGGGCGGTAAAGCACCAGCCATGCTTGCAGGTCATAGCCTGGGCGAATATTCTGCGCTGGTTTGCGCCAATGTTATCGCGTTTGCTGATGCCGTACGTCTGGTTGAAATGCGCGGTAAATTCATGCAGGAAGCGGTACCAGAAGGCACCGGCGGCATGTCTGCTATCATCGGCCTTGACGATGCTTCCATCGCGAAAGCCTGTGAAGAATCTGCTGAAGGCCAGGTCGTTTCTCCGGTCAACTTCAACTCGCCAGGCCAGGTGGTTATTGCCGGTCATAAAGAAGCGGTTGAACGTGCGGGCGCCGCCTGTAAAGCAGCGGGTGCAAAACGTGCGCTGCCACTGCCGGTGAGCGTACCTTCCCACTGCGCGCTGATGAAGCCTGCGGCGGACAAACTGGCCGTTGAGCTGCAAAAAATCACCTTTAACGCGCCGACCATTCCGGTTGTGAACAACGTCGACGTGAAGTGCGAAACCGATGCAGACGCGATTCGCGATGCCTTAGTTCGTCAGCTGTACAGCCCAGTTCAGTGGACCAAAACCGTTGAGTTTATGGCGTCCCAGGGCGTTGAGCACCTGTATGAAGTTGGCCCGGGTAAAGTCCTCACCGGTTTGACCAAACGTATTGTAGATACCCTGACGGCATCGGCGATTAACGAGCCGGCTGCGCTGTCAGCGGCACTTGCGCAATAAAAGAGGATAGCATGAGCTTTGAAGGTAAAATTGCACTGGTAACGGGTGCAAGTCGCGGTATTGGCCGCGCAATCGCTGAAACACTCGCCGCACGCGGCGCGACGGTTATTGGCACCGCGACCAGTGAAAATGGCGCGCAGGCTATTAGCGATTATCTGGGTGCGAAGGGTAAAGGTCTGATGTTGAATGTGACTGACCCGGCATCTATTGAATCTGTTCTGGAAAAAATTCGTGCGGAATTTGGTGAAGTCGACATTCTGGTCAATAATGCTGGGATTACTCGTGATAACCTGTTAATGCGCATGAAAGATGAAGAGTGGAACGATATCCTCGAAACCAACCTTTCATCTGTTTTCCGTCTGTCAAAAGCGGTAATGCGCGCTATGATGAAAAAGCGTCATGGACGTATTATCACTGTTGGTTCTGTGGTTGGTACCATGGGAAATGCGGGTCAGGCTAACTACGCTGCGGCGAAAGCGGGTCTGATCGGCTTCAGTAAATCACTGGCGCGTGAAATTGCGTCACGCGGTATTACTGTAAACGTAGTTGCTCCGGGTTTTATTGAAACGGACATGACGCGTGCGCTGACTGATGAGCAGCGTGCGGGTACTTTGGCGGCAGTTCCTGCGGGGCGCCTCGGCTCTCCAAATGAAATCGCCAGTGCGGTTGCATTTTTGGCTTCCGACGAAGCAAGTTACATCACGGGTGAAACGTTGCACGTTAACGGCGGGATGTATATGGTCTGACCGTGTTTTGCACAAAGTGCTCAGACAACGGGCAATCTCCGTATGTCTGAGCATGATTAGTGCAAAATCATTTGCGTTATGAGGGCAAACACCCGCAAAATAGCGCAAAATCGTGGTATGACCTGCCGGGATTTAGTTGCAAATTTTTCAACATTTTATACACTACGAAAACCATCGCGAAAGCGAGTTTTGATAGGAAATTTAAGAGTATGAGCACTATCGAAGAACGCGTTAAGAAAATCATCGGCGAACAGCTGGGCGTTAAGCAGGAAGAAGTGACCAACAATGCTTCCTTCGTTGAAGACCTGGGCGCAGATTCTCTTGACACCGTTGAGCTGGTAATGGCTCTGGAAGAAGAGTTTGATACTGAGATTCCGGACGAAGAAGCTGAGAAAATCACCACCGTTCAGGCTGCCATTGATTACATCAACGGTCACCAGGCGTAAGTGAACATCTCCAGGCGGTCATTCGACCGCCTGAGTTTTATCTTTTTGTCCCACAAGCATCTATTTTAATCCCTCCCTGGAGGACAAACGTGTCTAAGCGTCGTGTAGTTGTGACCGGACTGGGCATGTTGTCTCCTGTCGGCAATACCGTAGAGTCTACCTGGAAAGCTCTCCTTGCCGGTCAGAGTGGCATCAGCCTGATCGACCATTTCGATACTAGCGCCTATGCAACGAAATTTGCTGGCTTAGTAAAGGATTTTAACTGTGATGACATTATCTCGCGCAAAGAACAGCGCAAGATGGATGCCTTCATTCAATATGGAATTGTCGCTGGCGCCCAGGCCATGCAGGATTCTGGCCTCGAAATTACGGAAGAGAACGCTCATCGTATTGGCGCCGCTATCGGCTCCGGTATTGGCGGTCTGGGTCTTATCGAAGAAAACCATGCCTCACTGGTCAATGGTGGACCGCGTAAGATTAGCCCGTTCTTTGTTCCGTCGACGATTGTTAACATGGTGGCCGGTCATCTGACCATTATGTTTGGTTTACGTGGCCCGAGCATCTCCATCGCGACCGCCTGTACCTCTGGTGTGCATAACATCGGTCAGGCCGCGCGTATGATCGCCTATGGCGATGCAGATGCGATGGTTGCCGGTGGCGCAGAAAAAGCCAGCACCCCGCTGGGTGTCGGTGGCTTTGGCGCGGCACGCGCACTGTCTACACGCAACGATAACCCGCAGGCGGCGAGCCGTCCGTGGGATAAAGATCGTGATGGCTTTGTGCTGGGTGACGGCGCGGGCATGGTTGTACTCGAAGAGTACGAACACGCTAAAAAACGTGGCGCAAAAATTTATGCTGAAGTCGTGGGCTTCGGTATGAGTAGCGATGCGTATCATATGACTTCACCACCGGAAAACGGTGCAGGTGCAGCGCTGGCGATGGTTAACGCCATTCGTGACGCGGGTATTGATGTGGGCCAGATTGGCTACGTGAATGCTCACGGTACCTCTACGCCAGCAGGCGATAAAGCAGAAGCACAGGCCGTTAAGTCTGTCTTCGGCGACGCTGCAAGCCGTGTGATGGTCAGCTCCACTAAGTCAATGACCGGCCACCTGCTGGGTGCTGCGGGTGCAGTAGAATCTATCTACTCTATCCTGGCACTGCGCGATCAGGCCGTACCGCCAACCATCAACCTGGATAACCCAGATGAAGGTTGTGACCTGGACTTCGTGCCTCATGAGGCGCGTCAGGTTAGCGGCATGGAGTACACGCTGTGTAACTCCTTCGGCTTCGGCGGCACTAACGGTTCACTGATCTTTAAAAAGGTCTGAGTCGGCTTGTCGGGAAATGCTGAGCCGTTAAGCGTCAGTTGACCGATAATGTGGTTGTATAAAAAACCGGAAACGCTTACCCGTTTCCGGTTTTTTTATGCAAATTGGCAAGACTCAGAAAAACGTGGAGCGCTTAGCCCCACGTGGATATTATTGATAGGTAAAGGTGAATTGTACGGTTGTGTTAAATTCGCCGGCCGTCACCGATCCGGTTGGCGTATACAACCGGGCAGAGAGCGGGAAGGTGGCGCTCCGATTAACGGTATCGACCGCTATCGCCAGCGACCCGAGCGGTTGAATTTCCGTAAGATGATCGCGCGTCATGATCTGTAGCGCCATACCCGTCGCATCACCATTCGTATTAGCAAACTTCGTCGGATCGTCGTTATCGGCATTACCGCTGGTGGTGGCCGTGACTTGGGTCGTCGATGGCGGGCAGGATGATAGGGTTAACGAAAAATCCTGCCATTCGCTGGTTGCCCCAGGCGTTTTGTAGTTCACCGCCCGTGCTTGTTCAAACTTTACTGTCTGAATAAGACTTCCTGCATCAACCGTACAGGCTGAGGCCACGACGGTGCCGCGAAGATCAATGTCGGTAGCGTGAGCGCTGCTACCGAGAATAAGCATCACACTCGCGAGCGTTGGGATAAGTTTGCGTACCCGTATTGTCATCATGCCCGTCCTCAATTACTGGTAGGTAAAGGTCGCTTGTACCTGGCCGATAATGCTGCCTGGCATGACGTTTCCTTTGGAAACCGCACGCGCCCGCATTGCCAGATTGTAGGCATGCGTGTTGGGGATGGCGACGTTGTTCAGCGCCGTGCCGTTACTTAGCGTGGTTGCACCATCGGCAGTGGTCAGCTCCAGCGATAGATTCGTGGCGGTGCCGGTATTTTTGTAGTTGGCAGGCACATCGCTATCCGCGTCGCCGCTGAACGTTACGCTAAAGCTGCTGGTTGATGCCGGGCAACTGGTGAGCGCGAGGGTAAAATCACTCCAGCTGGTCAAGCTGCCTGAGGCGGCGAGAGAGTCCGCCTGGATCGTGTCGCCGAGTTTGACCTGCAACGATGACTGGCTGCCATTCACCACGCAGGGTGACGCCACGACGGTACCGTTAATATCGATATTGACCGAGTTGGCGGAACATAAACTTGAGAACAAACTTCCACACGCCAGAATCATTACCGACAATTTTTTTCCATTATTCATTTTCATCTTCAATCCTAAAGAGTTAGTTATAGGTAATCTCAAGCTGAATGGCCGATTTTACATTTCCGGCCGTGACGTTGTTTTCATCATAAATATAGTAACCGATTTTATAACCCGGCAGATCGTAGTTACCTGAGCCGTTATAATTTTCAAGATCATGCGTACCGTTTGCCATGGCTGGGCTACCATCTGCATTTTGCAATTGAATATAAACATTTTTTGCATAGCCATCGCCGGTTACGGTTTTTATTATGCCATTGCTTGCGTCTTGTGTTCCGTAAGTGGCTTTGAAAGCATATTTAATTCCTGAAATTGCACCCGGGCAATTTGTTAATGTCATCGTCGGGATATCAATAGCTTCCTGGGCGCCAGAGGTCAATTTATTACCATACAGGGTTGGTAGAGTAATCGTTGACGGCGCATTAATAGTACAGCTTGTCATTTTAGGCTGCGACGATATACCAGACAGCGCCAGAAATGAGATGTCAGGGTAACCGCTGCCCGTAGGGTTATGGTAATTCAACGTGACGTCAGGAGCTTGGGTAATTGCTCCCGCAGGGACATTTTCAGTGAGACGCACAAGCATGTATTTCACATGCATATAGCCACTTCCACTCGTAGTGGTCGTGAAGGTTATTTTATTGGGCAACTCCCAGGCATACTGAGGCGTAGTCGCGGATGGCGGATCGTAGTTGACTTGATAGGCGATGCCGATGCCCGGATTATTGGTGGCGTAAATTGTCGCCCCCTTGCTATTAATACCCACAGCGGTTCCGTTAACGGTAATATCCGCCCACGCACTGCTTGTGCTCGGAACGACACTCACTTGATATGAACCGCCGTCATCGTACCAGGTTTCACCGTTTACCGCTGACGGAATATTCCACAGGGAAAGATTGTATTTAAGCGTCTTCTGCGTTGCCGAATTAGTATTAAGAAAAGAAGCCTGCGCAGAGAAGGGGAGCAGTGCTTCCCCGGCAAGAATAAATAATGCAATGATTGTCTTTTTATTCATCCTGAATATTCCACTTATGCTCATCTATCGAGAATTAACGACAGGTTGCGCGGGTAGTAATCATGCCGCTGGTTGGGTTATTCTCAGCGAGGTTAAACGTGACGCGGCAGGTTTGATTTGCGGCATTACCCCACTTCGCCATGAGTTCGCCGCGCTCAGGCATCCCGGTGATATAGGCCTGACCGCCGTCGCCGACAATAACGCTGCTGCTATTGTCACCGCCATCAACGGTAACCATGGCACCAAATGGCACGTCTTCGCCTGATGGGCGTGTGAGCGTCATTAGCACACGTTTACCAATATGCGTATCAAAGTGTGCTCTGACGACAGCCCCGCGCGTTGGGGTGACCGTTTTGGCAGAAAGGGTGACATCGGCATCTTCAGGCAGCATTTCGGTATCCAGTGAAATGGTGTTTTCGCGATATGGCGTGATGTAAGGCACGATGGTATAGCCGCGGAAATCGGTGCTGACGCCGGTCTGGTTACTGATGTCGACGCCGCTGGCACCAGGGGCTTCCACCAATGCGGATGTTTCACCCAACTGCTGGCTTAAGGTCACACCGTTGGCATGCGCGATGATGCCGCCGTTGATACCGTAGTTGACTCTGCGCTGATCGTGGTCATAGCCATAGGCCGCGTTCATGCGCGCGTAAGAGCCCTGGTAATCGAGGCTGGCATTACCGCCGGTACCTTCTCCGTGGTTGGTTTTACTTTCCTGTACGCTCCAGTTCAGGTTTTGATTTTCAAGCGCAGAACCGTTTAGGCCGACCGTATGGCTGGTATTCCCCTGTTTGCTGGTGCTAAGGCCATAGCTCGCCCAACTGTTGTTAAGCCAGCGATCCAGCGGAACGTTGATACTCAGCGAGAACACCTGATCTTCGCTGTAGACTACGTCGTTATCCCGGGCGCTGGTTGTATTGCGGTTATAGCTGTAGTTCACGCTCCAGGTTATGCCATTCCAGCTATTGCTATAGCCCGCGCCGATTGAGCGCATATTGCGGTCGCTATTCCAGTAATCTTCGCTGATGGCGTTCAGGGAGAGGGAGCCTGCGCTTTCCCCAAGGTTCTGGTTCAGCAGTAACTCAGCGCGATTACGACGACGTTCCATCGTGTCCAGTTGGTTGTCATCACGCCAGGTATCGAGTACTTCCGATAGCGTGTAATACCCGGACGTTGAATAGCGGTAGCCCGAAATCGAAATATTAGTGCCGGTCGTGAGGATGTTTTTGCTGTAGCGAACGCGTACTGACTGGCCGCTCTCTTTATCCTGCTCTTTTTGCGTTGACCATGCCTGGGTCGCATCGACGGATACTGCCCCCAGACCGCCAAAGTTTTTACCCACACCCGCCAGTACAGACTGGTAGTGTTGGGAGAATTGTCCGCCGCCATAGAGGGTAAATCCGGCGGGCAGGCCATAGATGGCGGTACCCTGGGTAAAATATTCTTTATCTACGGCGCTGTCGTAAGAGCGATACTGGCCGCTGGTCAGGCTGTATTTCAGGCGCCCTTCACGTTGTAAGACGGGGAGGGAAGCGAAAGGGACGATTTGATGCTGTTCGCTGCCATCGGCTTCTTTAATGGTCACGTCAAGATCGCCACTGCTCCCGGTCGGGAACATATCATTGATTTCAAACGCCCCCGGAGAAACGTAGGTCTGGTAAATGGTGTAGCCATTTTGCTTCACAATGACCTGGGCGTTGGTGCGCGCGATACCGCGAACTACCGGAGCGTAACCGCGCAGGCTATCCGGCAGCATGTCGTCGTCAGAGGCCAGCTGAGCGCCGCGGAACGGTACGCTATCAAACATATCCGACGGTGAGTTGCTTTCACCGAGGGTCAGCTGGCTTTTAAGGGCAATAATATTGCGCTGGGCGTAGGTATAGGCCGAATCCCAGTTATCCTGAGTATTGTTGCCCGTGGTGTCTCGCGACCAGGTGCTGTAATTGCGCACGCGCCAGGCGCCGATATTGAGTCCTGGTTGTAGGTTCAGATAGTAGCTGTCGGAATCCTGAGAACCGTTGCGTCGCGCTTCGGTATTGCCGCCGGTAAAGTTGTAGTTAAGCAGCAGGGCATTGATGCCTTCATCAAGTCTTTCCGGCGCAACATAACCCCGGGCGACCGTATTGATAGCCGCCTGAGGAATACTGAGCTCAAGCTGCTGTTTATTGAAGATAAGTTTGCTGCTGGCCTGCGGAATCACCGCCAGATTGGCACATTGACCATGACTGGCTAACTGAGGAAATTGTTCCGTGCGGATGCCAAACGATGCCAGCATTTCAATGCTCAGGCAAGGCTGAAGCGTCTCATTGCCCAATGCATCTTTTTGCATCGAAAATTCAATGTCATAGGTGCCAAGTGAGCTTTTATTCACCAGCACGTCCACGCGATAGGTGCCTGGCATCTGACCGACGCCATCTTCGAAGGCACTCAGATCGGTTAGATCGGTACTCGGCCCATCAATACCTAACATGGCCGGGTTGAAATATTCGCGTGCAAACGCCGGGTTAAGCACTGGCAACGCACACTGTAATGCGATAAAACAGGCCAGTTTTGTTAATGATCTTTTATTTTTATTCACGTCTTTCATTCCGCGATCCTTACGGAGATTTAGGGCGCAAGCGACTACTGGCGGGTTTGATGGACATCACCAGCGGCACCGTAGTCATTGATAATTTTCCAGCTAATGTCGCCCGATGCATTCGCAGGGACGGTAAAGGTTGCGCTGGACATTGGCGCAACATAGGTCGCGTCTTGCACTCTACTGCTGCCGACTTTTACTTCGCTGAAGTTCATGTAATAGGCCGTCGGGTTACTGACGGTCAGTTTTTGCCCACTGCGTACCCAGCTCAGCTTGTCGGTGAGTTTTTCCGGGATATCGGTCAGTGTTTTTGGCCGATAAATGAGTTTGATACGGGTTTTAACGGCGATCTGTAATGTGTTAACGTTTTCTTGTTTTTCTGTTGCTGGAATAGTCTTTATATTCATCCAGAATAATGATTCGCGATCGTCTGGTAAGTTTCCGCCTGCACGAATAATACGTAACTTGTTCTCTTCAGTACCGCCTAAGCGGAAAAGAGGAGGTGTGACAATGAAAGGTACTTTATTATTTTTATTTTCGCCTTCATCAATCCAGGATTGAATAAGATATGAATAATTATCAGGGTTTTTGACGCTGATCGACGTCTCTTTTTTTTCTTCACTATATATAATGCGAGTGCCGCCAACGATAACGCCCGCATGCGCTGCCGCCATCGATAAACAAAATGTCGTGGCGATTAGTGTATTCACTAATTTCATTTGGTTAACCTCAAAAAAGTAAAACCGGAAGACCCGGCTTTACTTATAGCCAAAAGCGGGAATTAATCGTATTACGATTAATTGTATGTCATTGTAAAGTTAACGGTACCGTTGGCTTTACCTGATTTCACGCTCGCCGTTGTTGCGACATACTGTGCGCTAAAGACCATAGTTGCCGTACCTGCAGAGGTGTCAATAGTAGCTGGTTTAGATTCTGTAGACAGCGGCAGAGCGCTACCGTCGCCGTTTAGCAGCTGAATTGCCACGCCTTCGGCCACATCAGTGCCGCCTGCATCGGTCAGTTGCAGATAGTCGTTATTCACGGTATCAGGCGTACCGCTATATTTAACCACAACAGGTTTGCCTTTCAGGTCGTCAGGGCAACCCGTTAATTTCAGGCTAAATGTCGTATTTGCTGCTACTGCACCCGCAGTGGCCAGCGATGCTTTGGCGACATCACCTAATTTAACTGTCTGTGGAGAAGTCAGTGAGCTATCTACCTGGCAACCGGCTTCAATAATATTACCGGTAAAATCTACTTTTCCATCTTCTGCGAGCACAGAGGAGGCCATTCCTAAAGTGGTCAGGAAGGCAACTGCAGCCAGTTTTCCTTTCATGGGTATTATCCTTTTTGAAATATATGGGTTTTTCTGGAAAACAAATACATGTGGCTCCACCGTCGGAAATAGACAGTGGAAAGTAACATTTCTTCCAGACTGGATGGATTATATTGTAACTATATTTAAATATGCATGTTATTTTTCTACATATGATATTAATTAAATCTAAAAATATTGACTCGGTAAATGCTGATGATTTCGTTAAATGTATTGATGGGATGTATTTTATTTCTCATTGTCAGCAACAGTGGGCTTGGTATTTCAGAATTACAAGCATCGCTGCGGCTTTTCGTATTGGTAATTTTGATGTGTCACGAATACAATGAAGCCAGTGCGTAATAATATACGGAGAATGAATGCAATTAATCAATGGATCGCAGACTGACACATTGCCTGCGAACGATCGAAGCGTTCAGTTTGGCGATGGCTGCTTTACCACGGCGCGCATTGTAGAGGGTCAGGTGTGTCTGCTTGATAGGCATCTACGCCGTTTACAGCAGGCCTGTGAACGACTTGCCATTCCTTTTGTCGATAAAGACCTGCTGCTTACGGAAATGAGGTCTTTGGCCGCCGGGCAGGAGACGGGCGTTCTCAAAGTGATTATTACCCGTGGTAGCGGTGGCCGCGGGTATAGCGGCGCACTTTGCCAACAACCTACGCGCATTCTTTCTCTTAGCCCCGCCCCCACGCACTACCATCGCTTAAAAGAGGAGGGCGCAATCCTCGCGCTCAGCCCCGTGCCACTTGGGCGTAACGCGTACCTCGCAGGAATAAAACACCTCAATCGCCTTGAGCAGGTGATGATTCGTTCTCATCTTGAGCAGACGGACGCCGATGAGGCCCTTGTCCTTGACAGCGATGGGTGGCTTACGGAATGCTGTGCGGCTAATTTGTTCTGGCGCTGCGGGCAGGACGTTTTTACGCCGCGCCTCGACAAGGCCGGCGTAAACGGCGTGATGCGGCAGTTTATTATGGCGCAATTGGCACACTCGCCGTATCGCGTTGTCGAAGTCATGGCGCCGCTGTCCGCGCTGGCGCAGGCGGATGAAGTCCTGATGTGTAACGCGCTGATGCCGGTCATTCCCGTACAGCGCTTTGGGGACCAGCAGTGGTCGGCCCGTGAACTTTACCAATTTTTAGCCCCACTTTGTGAGTCATCTGATTAGCATGAAGAAACTGTTACGCATAACGTTATTGATAGTGGTTGTCCTCGGTATTGCCGCCGGCGTGGGCATGTGGAAGGTGCGTCAATTGGCGGACAGTAAGTTGCTGATTAAAGAGGATACCGTCTTTACCCTTAAGCCCGGTACCGGGCGTCTGGCATTGGGCGGGCAGCTTTATACTGAGAAGGTGCTTAACCGTCCGCGGGTTTTCCAGTGGTTACTGCGCCTGGAGCCTGAACTGTCGCACTTTAAAGCCGGGACTTATCTGCTGACGCCACAAATGACCGTCCGCGATATGCTAAAGCTCATTGCCAGCGGTAAAGAGGCGCAGTTCCCGCTGCGTTTTGTTGAAGGAATGCGTCTTTCTGACTACCTGAGACAGCTTCGCGATGCGCCCTATATCAAACATACTCTGAGCGACGATCAATACGCGACCGTTGCTAAAGCCCTGGCATTGGATAACCCGGAATGGGTTGAGGGTTGGTTCTGGCCGGATACCTGGATGTACACCGCGAACACCACCGATATCGCTATTCTTAAGCGCTCCCACCAGAAGATGGTGGCGGAAGTGGACAAAGCCTGGGAAGGTCGCGCTGAAAACCTCCCTTATAAAGATAAAAATCAGTTTGTCACCATGGCCTCTATCATTGAAAAAGAGACCGCGGTGGCGGAAGAACGCGATCGCGTGGCATCGGTCTTTATCAACCGCCTGCGTATCGGGATGCGGCTGCAAACTGACCCGACCGTGATCTACGGGATGGGTGAAAACTACGATGGCAAGCTCTCGCGTAAGGATCTTGAGACGCCAACCGCGTATAATACCTACACTATTGCCGGTATGCCGCCGGGGGCGATTGCCAACCCGGGCGAAGCCTCGCTGAAGGCCGCCGCGCATCCGGCGAAAACGCCGTATCTCTATTTTGTTGCCGACGGTAAAGGCGGACATACGTTTAATACCAATCTTGCAAGCCATAACCGGTCGGTGCAGGATTACCTGAAAGTGCTAAAGGATAAAAATGCGCAGTAATTACATCGTCATTGAAGGACTGGAAGGGGCGGGTAAAACCACCGCGCGGGACGTGATCGTCGAAACGCTGCGAGACCTCGGCATCAACGACCTGCTGTTTACCCGCGAACCCGGCGGCACCGTGCTGGCAGAGAAGCTGCGCAGCCTGGTGCTGGACATCAAATCGGTTGGCGATGAAGTGATTACCGATAAAGCGGAAGTGCTGATGTTTTACGCCGCCCGTGTGCAGCTTGTGGATTCAGTGATTAAACCGGCGCTGGCGCAAGGTCAGTGGGTGATTGGCGACCGCCACGATCTCTCGACGCAGGCCTATCAGGGCGGTGGACGCGGTATCGACCGCCATATGCTGGCAACGCTGCGCGATGCGGTACTGGGCGACTTCCGTCCCGATCTGACCATTTATCTCGACGTGACCCCGGAAGTGGGCCTGAAGCGTGCGCGTGCGCGTGGCGATCTTGATCGTATCGAGCAGGAGTCGCTGAACTTCTTCAACCGTACCCGCGCGCGTTATCTGGAACTGGCTGCGGCCGACGCCAGCATTCGCACCATCGATGCGACACAGCCGCTTGAAAAGGTGATGAGTGACATCCGTGCCACCGTCACCACCTGGGTTGCGGAGCAACAGGCATGAAATGGTATCCGTGGTTACGCCCGCCGTTTGAACAGCTTGTGTCGAGCTATCAAGCGGGAAGGGGTCACCATGCGTTGTTGATTCAAGCGCGTGCGGGCATGGGTGCCGATTCGCTGGCCTATGCCATTACCCGTTTTCTGATGTGTCACCAGCCTGATGGTCACAAGAGCTGCGGCCAGTGCCACAGCTGTCAACTGATGCAGGCCGGAACGCATCCTGATTATTACGTTTTACAGCCTGAGAAAGGCAAAAGTACGCTGGGTATTGATGCGGTGCGCGGGGTGAGTGAAAAACTCTACGAACACGCCCGTTTGGGTGGGGCGAAAGTGGTGTGGATCGCCGATGCGACCCTGCTGACCGAAGCCGCGGCCAATGCATTGTTAAAAACGCTGGAAGAACCGCCGAAAAATACCTGGTTCTTTCTCGCCTGTGAAGAACCCGCGCGTTTGCTGGCGACGATGCGTAGCCGCTGCCGACTCTATCACCTGGCCCCGCCGAGCGAGCAATATGCGCTGGCGTGGCTTGAGCGTGAGATGACCGCGCCCCGGGAATCGCTGCTGACGGCATTACGGCTTTGCGATCATGCGCCAGCCGCCGCGCTTGAGCTGCTGGCTGCCGAGTCGTGGGCCGCGCGTGAAAAGCTGTGTCAGGCGCTGGGTATCAGTCTGAATAACGGCGACTGGCTGGCGCTTTTACCTGCGCTGAACCACGATAGCGTCGTCCAGCGACTACACTGGCTGTCAACGTTACTGCTGGACGCGATGAAACAACAGCAGCGGATCGTACGCTTAACCAACGTCGACCACGCCGAGCTGGTGAATCAGCTGGCGAACGCTTTATCGGCTTCCCGATTGCAGGCCATTGCCGCTGATGCCTGCGTTTGCCGGGAACAGCTGTTAAGCGTCACGGGGCTTAACCGCGAACTTATCCTCACCGAGCGCCTGTTGCGCTGGGAACAGTATTTGCAACCTGGTGCGGTACTGCCAGTATCCCACCTCTAAGAGAGACATTATGTTTTTAGTCGACTCGCACTGCCATCTTGATGGCCTTGATTACCAATCCCTGCATAAAGACGTTGACGATGTGATGGCGAAAGCCGCCGCACGGGACGTTCGTTTTGCACTTGCCGTCGCCACGACCTTGCCGGGCTATCGTCAAATGCGCTGTCTAGTCGGGGAGCGCCCGGAAGTGGTGTTCTCCTGTGGCGTACATCCGCTTAATCAGGATGAGGCGTATGACGTTGAAGATCTGCGCCGCATGGCCGCAGAAGAGGGCGTTGTCGCCATGGGCGAGACGGGGCTTGATTACTTTTATACCCCGGAAACCAAAGCCCAACAACAGCTGTCATTTCGCCAGCATATCCAGATTGGCCGTGAGCTGAATAAGCCGGTGATTGTGCACACCCGCGATGCGCGTGCCGATACGCTGGCTATCCTGCGTGAAGAAAACGTGATGGATTGTGGCGGTGTACTACACTGTTTCACTGAAGACACTGAGACGGCGGGTAAGCTGCTGGATATGGGGTTCTATATTTCGTTCTCCGGGATCGTCACTTTCCGCAATGCGGAGCAGTTACGTGAAGCCGCGCGCTACGTTCCACTGGATAGACTGCTGGTTGAGACCGACTCTCCGTATCTGGCACCGGTGCCGCATCGTGGCAAGGAGAACCAACCGGCGATGGTGCGCGATGTCGCGGAATACATGGCCGTGTTGAAAGGCGTAAGCGTAGAACAGCTGGCGCAACAGACGACGGACAACTTTGCGAACCTCTTCCATATCGATCCTACCCGCCTACAATCTGCCTGATTTTGCGACTTATTTTAATGCTCGTAATTAATGTTCAAAGCGAGTACAGTTCACCGCCGTAAAAGTGGCGGTGAACGTCAATCTGCCAATAAACGGGCCAGTTTATTGTAAAGAAGATTAAAATTCTAAGTCATAACCGTTTGGAATGTGATAGCGGTCAAACAAAACTCAGGGGAATTATTTTACTCTGTGTAATTAATAAAGGGCGCTTTAGATGCCCTGTCCCTGGTGAGTCTCTCCCCACTCACTAATGCGTGAAAACGTAGATAAAAGTACAAATACTCAGGAGCACTCCTAATATGTTTAAGAATGCATTTGCTAACCTGCAAAAGGTCGGTAAATCGCTGATGCTGCCGGTTTCCGTGCTGCCTATCGCAGGTATCCTGCTGGGCGTCGGTTCCGCAAACTTCAGCTGGCTGCCAGCCGTCGTTTCTCATGTTATGGCAGAAGCGGGCGGTTCCGTTTTCGCCAACATGCCACTTATCTTCGCTATCGGTGTTGCATTAGGCTTTACCAATAACGACGGTGTATCTGCGCTGGCTTCGGTTGTTGCCTACGGCATCATGGTGAAAACCATGGCTGTGGTTGCTCCTCTGGTGCTGCATTTGCCTGCGGAAGAGATCGCGGCTAAACACCTGGCGGATACCGGCGTATTAGGCGGTATTATTGCGGGTGCGATCGCGGCGTACATGTTCAACCGCTTCTACCGCATCAAGCTGCCTGAGTATCTGGGCTTCTTTGCCGGTAAACGTTTCGTGCCGATCATTTCTGGTCTGACCGCGATCTTTATGGGTATCGTGCTGTCCTTCATCTGGCCACCGGTAGGTACTGCTATTCAGACCTTCTCGCAGTGGGCGGCTTACCAGAACCCAGTCGTGGCCTTTGGTATTTACGGCTTCATCGAACGCTGCCTGGTGCCGTTTGGTCTGCACCACATCTGGAACGTTCCTTTCCAGATGCAGATTGGTGAATACACCAACGCAGCAGGTCAGGTGTTCCACGGCGATATCCCTCGCTATATGGCAGGTGACCCAACTGCGGGCAAACTGTCCGGCGGCTTCCTGTTCAAAATGTACGGTCTGCCGGCTGCGGCTATCGCTATCTGGCACTCTGCTAAACCAGAGAACCGTGCAAAAGTCGGCGGCATCATGATCTCCGCTGCGCTGACCTCTTTCCTGACCGGTATCACCGAGCCAATCGAATTCTCCTTCATGTTCGTGGCGCCGATCCTGTACATCATCCACGCTATTCTGGCAGGTCTGGCATTCCCGATCTGTATTCTGCTGGGGATGCGTGACGGGACTTCGTTCTCTCACGGTCTGATCGACTTTATCGTACTGTCCGGTAACAGCAGCAAACTGTGGCTGTTCCCGATTGTCGGTATCTGCTATGCGGTAGTCTACTACGTCGTTTTCCGCGTGCTGATTAAAGCACTGAACCTGAAAACGCCGGGTCGTGAAGACGCGACTGAAGATTCTAAAGCTACGGCAACCAGCGAAATGGCGCCTGCGCTTGTCGCCGCTTTCGGTGGTAAAGAAAACATCACTAACCTCGATGCTTGTATTACCCGTCTGCGCGTAAGCGTAGCCGATGTCGCGAAAGTGGATCAGCCAGGGCTGAAGAAACTCGGTGCGGCGGGTGTGGTTGTTGCAGGTTCCGGCGTTCAGGCGATTTTCGGCACCAAATCCGATAACCTGAAAACCGAAATGGACGACTACATTCGTAATAACTAAGTTATTCGATGTGATAGGTTTGGGGAGACTAAGGCAGCCGAATGGCTGCCTTTTTTACGTTTGTGGGTTGGGTAGACATCCCGGCGTCGCTGCGCTCGGCCGGGCTACGCCCTAAACGGTAGCTATAAAACAAGTATGTAGAGCCGACCCTGAAAACACTAAGGCAGCCGAATGGCTGCCTTTTTTACGTTTGTGGGTTGGGTAGACATCCCGGCGTCGCTGCGCTCGGCCGGGCTACGCCCTAAACGGTAGGCCGGATAAGGCAACGCCGCCATCCGGCATTCTGCGCTTATTTGCCTGATGGCGCGAAGCTTATCAGGCCTACGGGCTAAACGGTAGCCCGGGCGAGGCGTTTACGCCGACCCCGGGGAAGCTCATGAAGGGCATCAGAACTGGTAACTTGCCGTGACGCTCACGTTACGCGGTTCGCCGTACACGATAGAACCATCAATATTGGTATCGTAGGTTTTGTCGAACAGGTTGTTGAGGTTGCCCTGTACGGAAAAGTTCTTCGTAACCTGGTAGCGGGTGAACAGATCGACCAGCGCATAGCTGCCCTGTTCTGCACGGAAGGTACCAAACGGTGTGACGGTATCTTTATAGACGCGGTTTTGCCAGTTCACGCCGCCGCCCACAGTGAGCTCAGGCATTGCCGGCAGACGATAGCGGGTAAACAGTTTCACGCTGGTACGCGGCAGGTTCGGGTTGACCGCATTGCCTTCATTATCTTCCGCCACAAATCGCGTTGCGCCAAAGGTCATCTGCCAGTTATCGGTAAGCGCGCCGTTTATCTCAAACTCCACGCCTTTGCTGACGGTTCCGTCTGCGGTGGTATAAGCAATATCCCCCGCGCTGCCCGGAATCGGGTTGCCCGTCGATTGGCCCAGATTATCCTGCTCAATACGGAACACCGATAACGTTGTGGTCAGGCGGCTGTCCATCCAGTCGGATTTCAGGCCCAGCTCGTAGTTATTCCCGGTAATCGGCGTCAGGTATTTCCCTGAGCTATCGCGCACGTTCTGCGGCTGGAAGATAGAGGTATAGCTGGCGTAGGTTGACCAGTTATCGTTGATGTCATAAACCAGACCCGCATACGGCGTGGTGTGGTTTTTCTCCATCGTGTAGCTGAGCGTATCAATGCTCCAGTTGGTATAGCGCGCGCCGAGAATCAGGTGCAGCGGATCGGCAAGCGTCACGCGGGTTGCCGCATACAGCGATTTCATGCGCGTGGTATCGTCCTGCGCCAGACTTTGCGGGTTCCAGTTGGTTTCCGGGAAGGTGGCGCTATCAAAATTATTGAAGCTACCGACTTCATCCGGGAATACGTTCGCCCACGAGCTGAAATAGCGGTTGTTTTGCTTACTGTAGCTGCCGCCCACCATCATATTATGCTGACGACCAAACAGGTCATAACTGCCGTCGGCAAACAGGTCCAGCGCATCGACTTTACGTTTACCGCTGTTCCATCCGGTGCCGCCAACGTAATCAAAGCCTGGGCCGTAGTTACCGTAAGGCCCAACCAGCATACCGGTATTCTTATCGACATAGGCGTCGATATACATGGTTTTACTGTCGAACTTAATCTCGGTATGCGTGGCGTTAAGCGTCGCCTGCCAGGTGTCGGCAAAGCGCTGCTTTAAGGTCATAAAAACTTTATTGCTATCTTTATCGTTATAAGCCCAATCCGGCGCGGTGCTGTGCGCACGGTCGTATTGACGGCTGCTGCCGTCGGTATTCCAGCGCGGCAGGCCGCCCCAGGTTGGGCTATCGACGTTGATTCGCTGATACTCGTAGCCTGCGGAGAGGCTGGTGGCGGAACCTAAGTCTGCATCGAGAATACCGGAGAAGAACGTTTTGTCGCTGTTGTAACGGTCAAGCCAGGAATCATTATTTTGGTAGCCGGCCACAATACGCGCGCGCACGTTACCGTCTTCGGTTAGCGGGCTTTGCAGGTCGGTGACATAACGCTGCTTATTCCAGCTACCGTATTCGGCGGAAACATTGCCGGTGAATTCACGGCTGGTGGCGTGCTTGCGGATCATATTGATTGACGCGGAGGGATTACCGGTGCCGGTCATCAGTCCGTTAGCACCACGAACCACTTCCACACGTTCATAGAGCGCGGTATCGGACAGGGCATCGCCCAGATTCCAGCGGGATTCAAAATAGGTGGGAATCCCGTCGACCATATAGTTATCGATTTCAAAACCGCGGGAGTAATAGCTGTTGCGGTCAGAGTCGGCCTGACTACGGCTGATGCCGGTGGTGCTGTCCATCACATCACCCAGGGTTTGCAACTGCTGATCCTGCATACGCTGCTCGCTGATGATGCTGACTGATTGCGGAATATCGCGCTGCACCATCTGCATTTTCGTACCGGCTGTCGTCGTCTTAACGCTGTAGTCCTGTTTTTGCGTATCGCTACTGCTATCGGACGAGGAACCTTCGACAACAATCGTGTCTTCAGTTTTATCAGCGGTCATGCCCAGTTGAGGGTAGAGCGCCAGCGCAATGCCGACAGCAATCAGAGACGGCGCGGTACGACCATCCCGGGTGTTGGAAGTGAAAGACATGGTAAACCCTTAATCAAATGAGAATTATTTTTCTCCGCAGCTCTACGGCCACGGTCAATCGTTGCTACGCGCATATGTCGTAGTGAATGCAAATGAGAAATATACGCATTTTTATTAAAATGTAAACAGAGGTAAGCAAGAGAAATGGCGCGTAATGAAACGGCTTTTTAGTTAATTCATGAGCAGGAAAAGTGCGGATGGGGGGAAACTTTGGGGAAGCGAGTCCGTAAGCGGTAGCGGGTACGTTGACGTACCCGCGACAATTACCGTCAGGCGAGGGCGTTTTCTTCAAGTTGCTGCATAAACTGACGCACCCAGTCCATGCGCGTTTTACGCTCGGCCAGTTCCTGGAAGAAGCGCAGACGCGTCGGGCCATCTAACCGATAGTGCTGCGGTTGTTTTTGCAGCAAACCGATAAGCCAGGAAGGATTGACGTGATTTTTCTCGGCAAACTCAATGACGCCGCCTTTGTCGTTGCCTTCAAGCTTGCGGATCCCAAGCTTCTGCGCCTGCTGACGTAGACGCGCAATGTCCAGCAGGTTGCGCGCGGCGTCCGGTAACAGGCCGAAGCGGTCAATCAACTCGACTTTAATCTCGTCAAGCTCATGCTCACCTTTGGCGCTGGCGATACGTTTGTAGAACGACAGACGCGTATTTACATCCGGGATATAGTCATCCGGTAGCAGCGACGGCATCCGCAGCTCAACTTCCGTCTGCTGGCTGGTGAGATCTTCAAGCGACGGCTCGCGCCCCTCTTTAAGCGCATCGACGGCGTTTTCCAGCATCTCCATATACAGCGAGAAGCCGATAGATTCCATCTGCCCACTCTGACCTTCACCCAATAGCTCACCCGCGCCACGAATCTCAAGGTCGTGGGTCGCCAGCGCAAATCCGGCGCCTAAATCTTCCAGTGAGGCAATGGCCTCCAGACGCTTTTGCGCATCGGTCGTCATCGCTTTTGGATGCGGCGTTAACAGCCAGGCATAGGCCTGATGGTGGGAGCGCCCCACGCGGCCTCTGAGCTGGTGAAGCTGCGCCAGGCCAAAGTGATCGGCGCGCTCAATGATGATGGTGTTGGCGGTCGGAATATCGATACCGGTTTCGATGATGGTGGTACACACCAGCACGTTGAAACGCTGGTGGTGGAAATCATTCATCACCCGTTCCAGTTCGCGCTCGCGCATCTGACCGTGGCCGATGGCAATGCGGGCTTCCGGCACCAGTTCGGCAAGTTTATCCGCCGCTTTCTGAATATTTTCAACGTCGTTGAACAGATAGTACACCTGACCGCCGCGCAGCGTTTCACGCAAAATCGCTTCGCGCACCACCAGGCTGTCGTACTCGCGGACGAAGGTTTTGACCGCCAGACGGCGCGCCGGTGGCGTGGCGATGATCGACAGATCGCGCATACCGCTCATCGCCATATTCAAGGTTCGCGGAATCGGCGTTGCGGTGAGCGTCAGAATATCGACGTCGGCGCGCATCGCTTTGATACGCTCTTTGTGGCGCACGCCGAAACGGTGCTCCTCATCGACAATCAACAGCCCAAGATCGCGCAGCTTAACGTCGCTTTGCAGCAGTTTATGGGTGCCAATCAGAATATCAATCTTACCTTCGGCGGCCTCGGCCAGAATCTGGGTTTGCTCTTTGGCACTACGAAAACGTGATAACACTTCAATCCGCACCGGCCAGTTGGCAAAGCGGTCGCGGAAGTTATCGTAGTGCTGCTGAGCGAGCAGGGTAGTGGGTACCAGCACCGCGACCTGCTTGTGGTTTTCGACGGCGAGGAAGGCGGCGCGCATTGCCACTTCGGTTTTGCCAAAGCCAACGTCGCCGCACACCAGACGATCCATCGCCAGCGGCTGGCACATATCGCTTAAAACGGCGTTGATGGCCTGCGCCTGATCCGGCGTGGTTTCAAACGGGAAGCTGTCGCAGAATAGCTGGTACTGCTCCTTGTCGTGCTTGAAGGCAAAGCCCTCTTTCGCCGCACGCTGGGCGTAGATATCCAGCAGTTCAGCCGCCACGTCACGCACTTTTTCAGCCGCTTTCTGCCGCGCGCGTGACCAGGCATCGCTACCCAGTTTATGCAGCGGCGCACTCTCGTCCGCGCCACCCGCGTAGCGACTGATAAGGTGCAGCGACGACACCGGCACATACAGCTTGGCGTCGTTGGCATAGATAAGCATCAGGTACTCGGCGGTGATACCACCGGTTTCCAGCGTCGTCATGCCGGCATAACGCCCAACCCCGTGCTCAAGATGCACCACCGGCTGACCGATATGCAGCTCCGCCAGGTTGCGAATTAAGGTATCCGGGTTAATGGTGCGGCGAGAGTCCTGACGGCGACGCGCCACGCGCTCGCCCAGGAGATCGCTTTCGCAGATAAGCGCGCGGTTATTCTGGGTGTCGATAAAACCATGTTCGGCAGCGCCAATCATCAGATAGCGCTGGTTGCCCTCCGCCTCGTCAAGACGCTGGATGCGTTTAGGCGCAAGCTTAATACGCGCCAGCAGTTCACCTAGCGCTTCACGGCGGCCTTCACTCTCCACCGAAAAAATAACCGGCCCGCTAAAGGACTCAATAAATTTTCGCAGATTATCCAGCGGCGCTTTATTTTGCGCCTGCACGGAAAGATCCGGCAGCGGCTGGAAGCCCATATTGACGTGGGCCGCTTTTTTCGCCAGATGCTCCGTCTTAAGCTGGACGCGCGGCCATTTTTTCAGCTCGCTGTTGAGCTCGTCGGTGCGAAGCCAAAGGTGAGCAGGGGCCAGCAGCGGGCGCATCGGATCAACGCCGCGGTTCTCAAAGCGGGCCTGGGCATCGGCCTGAAAACGGTTGGCGCTGGTGTCGATATCACCGGTATTCACCAGCAGCGTATTGGCCGGGAAGTAGCTAAAGAGCGGCGGTAGCGGCTCGCTAAAGAACAGCGGCTGCCAGTACTCGATCCCCGCCGGTAACGTGCCTTTACTCACTTGCTGATAGATATGCTCGGCATCGCGCTTAACGTCAAACTGGTCGCGCCACTGGCTGCGGAACAGTTCAATGGCGGCTTTATCGGTCGGGAATTCGTGCGCGGGCAGCAGATTGATGGCGTCAACTTCATCAAGCGTCCGCTGGCTGTCGACGTCAAAGACGCGCAGGCTATCAATTTCATCATCAAAGAAATCAAGGCGGTACGGCTGGTCGCTGCCCATGGGATAGAGGTCGAGCAGCGCGCCACGGATGGCGTATTCGCCGTGTTCCATCACCTGATCAACATGGCGGTATCCGGCGCTATCAAGCTGGTTACGCAGCGCATCACGCGACAGGCGCTGTCCTTTTTTCATCACCAGCGCGTGGCCGTGCAGGAAGCTATGCGGGCAGACGCGCTGCATTAAGGTGCTGACCGGCACAATCAACACGCCGCGCTGCATGGTTGGCAACTGATACAGCGTTGACAGGCGCGAGGAGATAATATCCTGATGCGGCGAGAAGCTGTCGTAAGGCAGCGTCTCCCAGTCGGCGAGGTTCATCACCAGCGCATCGGTGAACTGGCCAATTTCGTCATGCAGGCGCAGAGCGTTTTGCATATCCGGGGCGATTAACACCACCGGGCCGGGATGATGTTCTGCGATGTCAGCGACCACCGTCGCACAAGCGGCACCGGTCAGTTCGCCAAGCAGGCGTTGCTCACCGGGTTTCGTCGGTAAGGCATAACGGGCATGTTCAGGCATAGTCAGCGCACGTTCTCCAGAATAAAAGCCGTGTTCGATACGGTAATCATATCAATCTTATACGCTTATTATCCGTGATGGTGGCGGGAGTGCAACCGTTGAAAAAGACGATAATGCTTCAGACAGGCTGTCGGCGCTGCTGGCTCAACTTGCGGTATTGCTGCGGCGACATGCCGACCAGCTTGCCGAATGTGCTGTAAAAACGGCTGCTGGAGCGGAATCCGGCGGTCATGGCGATATCGAGAATCGTTTTATCGGTGTCGCTCAAAAGCGCACGGACGTGGTTGATCCGCATGGCGGTAATGTACTGTTTAAGCGTTAACTGCATGACGCGCTGGAAAATACCCATTGCATAGTTGGCGTTGAGTTTCGCATGCTCGGCAACATCGTTAATGGTTAATGCCTGATCGTAGTTATCGGCAATGAATCCCAGCATCTGGCTGACGTAAAACTGTGCGTGACGGGAGACGCTATTTTTATGCGTGCGCGAGGTTTTGTTGAGCAAAATAGGCTGCCAGCCGGAGAGGCTAAAGCGCTTAAGCATCAGGCCGATTTCATCGATCGCCAGCTGCCGAATCTGTTCGTTCGGGCTGCGCATCTCCTGCTGCCAGCGTAATACCTCAAAGGTGCTGAGTTGTTGGGTCGCCAGCGATTTAATCACCATGCCGTGGGTGACGTGGTTAATCAATTCGCGGTCCAGCGGCCAGGAGAGAAAAAGATGCATCGGCAGGCTGAAAATCGCCATCTTTTCGCAATGGCCGATATGGGTGAGCTGGTGCGGGGTGCAGGCCCAGAACAGGGTGATGTGGCCTTGTTCTATCTGAACCACTTCGTTATTGATCAAATACTCAACGTCGCCGTCAAACGGCACGTTCACCTCAACCTGACCATGCCAGTGGCTGGCGGGCATAACGTGCGGGCGTCGTAGCTCAATATCCATCCGCTGATATTCAGAATACAACGCCAGCGGGCTACGGGTCTGCTTCTCATCACCGTTGCACATATGCGGGTCGGGCGGGAGGAGGGTTATCGGATCAATATTCATGATGACTCCATTTCCTGAATTATCAGAATCATGGCAGGTTTCTGGCCTGGTGACCGAGAATGCCGACACAAAAGTCATACTTTTCTTTAAGCATAGGCCTGATTGCAGGCGCATTACTCTGCTTTTCCGCCGACATTGTCCCATAACCTCAGATTTACGCGCTCTGTGCAGACGATCTGAGTTTATGGGAATGCTCATCCGGGAAGCCGGAGGTTTTCACTCACCGCGCGTGCCACGATGAAGAGGTTAACTACTGTTCTGGAGAGTCACGATGACAGCACCAAAAATTACCTTTATCGGCGCGGGTTCAACCATCTTTGTTAAAAATATTCTCGGCGATGTTTTCCACCGTGAGGCGTTGAAGTCGGCGCATATCGCCCTGATGGATATCGACGAAACGCGGCTGGAAGAGTCGCACATTGTGGTGCGTAAGCTGATGGATTCTGCCGGGGCTTCCGGCCATATCACCTGCCACACCGACCAGCGCGCGGCGTTGCAGAATGCGGATTTTGTGGTGGTTGCCTTCCAGATTGGCGGCTATGAACCGTGCACGGTAACCGATTTTGAGGTCTGTAAGCGTCATGGTCTGGAACAAACCATTGCCGATACGCTGGGGCCGGGCGGCATTATGCGCGCGCTGCGCACCATCCCTCATCTGTGGCGGATATGCGACGATATGACCGACGTCTGTCCGAACGCCACTATGCTCAACTACGTCAATCCGATGGCGATGAATACCTGGGCAATGTACGCCCGTTATCCGCATATCAAGCAGGTCGGGCTGTGCCACTCGGTGCAGGGAACGGCGGAAGAACTGGCGCGCGACCTGGATATCGACCCGGCAACATTACGCTATCGCAGCGCCGGGATTAACCATATGGCGTTTTATCTGGAGCTGGAGCGCAAAACGGCCGATGGCAGCTATGTCGATCTCTACCCGGAACTGCTGGCCGCCTATGCCGAAGGCAAAGCGCCGAAAGCGAATTTACACGGCAATGAGCGCTGCCAGAATATTGTGCGCTACGAGATGTTTAAGAAGCTGGGCTACTTTGTAACCGAATCCTCAGAACACTTTGCCGAATACACCCCGTGGTTTATCAAGCCGGGGCGTGAAGATTTGATTGAACGCTATAAAGTGCCGCTGGACGAATATCCGAAACGCTGCGTGGAGCAACTGGCGAACTGGCATAAAGAGCTGGAGGAGTACAAAACGGCGGAGCGCATCGATATTAAGCCATCGCGGGAATACGCCAGCACCATCATGAACGCTATCTGGACCGGTGAACCGAGCGTGATTTACGGCAACGTGCGTAACGATGCGCTTATCGACAACCTGCCGCAGGGAAGCTGCGTTGAGGTGGCGTGCCTGGTGGATGCCAACGGTATTCAGCCAACCAAAGTGGGGGCGATACCGTCGCATCTGGCGGCGATGATGCAGACCAATATCAACGTACAGACGCTGCTCACCGAAGCTATTTTGACCGAAAATCGCGACCGGGTGTATCACGCCGCAATGATGGATCCGCACACCGCCGCCGTGCTCGGCATTGAGGAAATCTATGCGCTGGTGGATGACCTGATTGCCTCGCACGGCAACTGGCTACCGGCCTGGCTGCACCGTTAATTACGGCGACGCCGGGCGGTGAATCCGGCGTTTTACCTCTCTAATAACATCAAGGCGGGCGCTGGTAACAGCGACCCGGTATCCTATGAGCATCTCTCTGAAAACAAAATTAAGTTACGGGTTCGGTGCATTTGGTAAGGATTTCGCCATCGGCATCGTCTACATGTATCTGATGTATTACTACACCGACGTGGTGGGCTTGTCGGTTGGCGTCGTCGGTACACTATTTCTGGTGGCGAAAATCTGGAACGCGTTCAACGACCCGATCATGGGCTGGGTGGTGAACGCTACGCGAACGCGCTGGGGTAAATTTAAGCCGTGGATCCTGCTCGGCACGCTGTTGAACTCGCTGGTGCTGTTTTTACTGTTCAGCGCCCATCTGTTTGAAGGCACCACGCAGGTGGTATTCGTCTGCATCACCTACATCCTGTGGGGCACGACTTATACCTTGATGGATATTCCATTCTGGTCGCTGGTGCCCACCATCACCCTCGATAAGCGCGAACGCGAACAGCTGGTGCCGTTCCCGCGCTTTTTCGCAAGCCTTGCCGGGTTTGTAACCGCCGGGATAACGCTGCCGTTTGTGAACTATGTGGGCGGTGCGGATCGCGGGTTTGGTTTTCAGATGTTCACGCTGGTGCTGATCGCGTTCTTTATTGCCTCGACGATTGTTACGCTGCGTAACGTCCATGAAGTCTTCTCATCAGACAGCGATGCCACGGCGGACAGCAGTCGTCTGTCGCTGAAATCCATTCTCGCGCTCATCTATAAAAACGACCAACTTTCCTGCCTGCTGGGAATGGCGCTAGCCTACAACGTGGCATCGAATATCATCACCGGTTTTGCTATTTACTATTTCACCTATGTGGTCGGCGATGCGGATCTGTTCCCGTACTATCTCTCCTATGCAGGGGCTGCCAACCTGCTGACGTTGATACTGTTCCCGCGTCTGGCGAAGGCGCTGTCAAGACGAGTACTTTGGGCGGGGGCATCAATTCTGCCAATGGTCAGCGGCGGCGTGCTGCTACTGATGGCGTTAGTGGGTTCAGCGAACGTATTGGTTATCTGTCTTGCGGGGATTTTCCTGAACATCGGCACGGCGCTGTTTTGGGTATTGCAGGTGATTATGGTGGCGGATACCGTCGATTACGGCGAGTACAAGTTTAACGTTCGTTGCGAAAGTATCGCCTATGCGGTGCAGACGATGGTGGTGAAGGGCGGGTCGGCGTTTGCCGCCTTCTTTATCGCGGTGGTGCTCGGGGTGATTGGCTATACGCCAAACGTCGCCCAGTCTACCGAAACCGTGCTCGGCATGCAGTTCATTATGATTGTGCTGCCTGTCGTGTTCTTTGCAGTGACGCTGGTGCTCTATTTCCGCTACTACCGTCTGAATGGCGATCAGTTGCGCAAAATTCAGATTCACCTGTTGGATAAATATCGCAAAGTGCCGACGCCAAACGCACCGCATGAGGTGCCGGTAAGTCCGCTTACCGTGACTCGCGATGCGCAGGCGTAACCATGGAGTGGGCTTCTTTGATTGGCTATGCGGCCGCATGCCTGACGACGCTGTCGTTCTTACCCCAGGCTATTAAGGTGATCGCCACCCGCAATACTCAGGGGATCTCCGGCCTGATGTACATTATGTTCGTTTGCGGACTGGTGATGTGGCTGATTTACGGCGTGATGATTGAGGATACGGCGGTGAGCATGGCGAACTTTTTAACCCTGCTGTTCGCCATGCCGATTCTGATTATCAAGTTTCGTCGCGGGTAGAGAAAAAATGCCGGATGGCGGCGTAAGCGCCTTATCCAGCCTACAGTGAGTATCCCGTAGGCCGGATAAGCGTCAGCGCCATCCGGCAGCTTTTAGCTGTCGACAATGCACGCCTGCCAGCAATATCACCGTGGTTAGCGCGCCCAGCAGGGCGCAGAACATATCCGATTGGGTATCCCACGGATCGCCCTGGGTGCCGAGGAAATCATCCGCCCCTTGTCCCATCGCCAGCGCCGCCCACCATTCGATAAGCTCATAGGTCGCGCTAATCGCCAGCGCCACGCAGCAGACCAGAAACGCCAGCATCTTACGCCCGCGTACAATGTGCCCACGTAGCAGAATTTCGCGCGTCGCCAGCGCCGGTACTAGCCCCTGGAAGAAATGGCCCAGTTTGTCGTACGGGTTCCGGCTGAGGTCAAACCACGCCTGCACATCAAAACCAATAGGCACCTTCGCGTAGGTGTACTGCCCACCGACCATCAATATGATGGCGTGAAAGAAAATCAGCGTGTAAAGCAGGGGTGTCAGTGGATAACGTTTGGCCGTTAACAGCAAAACGGGGACCACGATAATCACCGGGGTGACTTCCATTATCCAGGTCACTTTCTCGGCGGCGTTAACGCCGGTATAAATCAGAAAAAGTGCAAGCAGCAGCGCGCCAGCGGCTAACAACACAGGGTTCAGGGTGCGGATCATCATGAATTCGCAAATAAAGGGAAAACATCACTATTGCCCGTTGTGGTGAAAAATTCAATCACCGTGTTGTATTGTCAGCCAATGTCAGGCTTGCGCTTACGGTTCAGTCATTTACCCATTCCGCTTTCGCTTATATACTCGTGCTTCTGCTATCAGCAACCAGACGGATTACATGTATCAACCTGTCGCACTATTTATTGGCCTGCGTTATATGCGTGGGCGAGCAGCGGACCGTTTCGGTCGCTTTGTTTCCTGGCTGTCGACTATCGGCATTACGCTTGGCGTAATGGCGCTGGTCACCGTCCTTTCGGTGATGAACGGCTTTGAACGCGAGCTGCAAAACAACATCCTGGGGCTGATGCCGCAGGCCATTCTGAGCGCCGATCAAGGCTCGCTGAACCCACAAAAATTCCCTGAACAAAGCGTTAAGCTGCAAGGCGTGACGCGCGTTGCGCCGCTCACGACCGGCGATGTGGTGCTGCAAAGCGCGCGCAGCGTCTCGGTGGGGGTGATGCTGGGTATTGACCCGGCACAAAAGGATCCGTTGACGCCGTATCTGATTAACGTTAAACAGGCTGACCTCGTGGCCGGAAAGTATAACGTTATCCTCGGCGAACAGCTGGCCGGACAGTTGGGCGTTAACCGCGGCGATCAAATCCGCGTGATGGTGCCGTCCGCCAGCCAGTTCACCCCGATGGGGCGTTTGCCTAGCCAGCGCCTGTTTACGGTGATTGGTACTTTCGCAGCGAACAGCGAAGTCGACGGCTACCAGATGCTGGTAAATATTCAGGACGCGTCGCGCCTGATGCTTTACCCGGCAGGCAACATTACCGGCTGGCGTCTGTGGCTGGATAAACCGTTGCAGGTGGATACCTTAAGCCAGCAAACGCTGCCAGAAGGCACAAAATGGCAGGACTGGCGCGAGCGCAAAGGCGAGCTGTTCCAGGCCGTGCGCATGGAAAAAAACATGATGGGCCTGCTGCTTAGCCTTATCGTCGCCGTGGCGGCGTTTAACATCATCACCTCGCTTGGTCTGATGGTGATGGAAAAGCAGGGCGAGGTGGCGATTTTGCAAACCCAGGGGCTGACGCGGCGTCAAATCCTCACCGTATTTATGGTGCAAGGAGCCAGCGCAGGCGTAATTGGTGCGCTGCTGGGCGCGGTGCTCGGCGTCTTGCTCGCCAGCCAACTGAATAATTTAATGCCGATTATCGGCGCGCTTCTTGATGGTGCGGCACTGCCGGTTGCCATTGAACCGCTGCAGGTTATCGTGATTGCGCTGGTGGCCATGGCCCTTGCGCTGCTGTCAACGCTGTACCCTTCCTGGCGCGCTGCCGCCACTCAACCCGCTGAGGCTTTACGTTATGAATAAGATCCTGTTGCAATGCGACAACCTGTGCAAACGCTATCAGGAAGGCAACGTGCAAACTGATGTTTTGCACAATGTCAGCTTCAGCATTGATGAAGGCGAAATGATGGCGATCGTCGGCACATCCGGCTCCGGGAAAAGTACGTTGTTACACCTGCTGGGCGGGCTGGACACGCCGACTTCCGGCGATGTGATTTTCAGCGGTCAGCCGATGAGCAAGCTCTCCTCAGCCGCAAAAGCTGAACTGCGTAACCAGAAACTGGGCTTTATTTATCAGTTTCACCATCTGCTTCCGGACTTTTCTGCCCTTGAAAACGTGGCTATGCCGCTGCTGATTGGCAAAAAGAAAACGGCTGAAATCAACGAGCGGGCGCTGGCGATGCTGAAAGCGGTGGGTCTTGACCACCGCGCCAGCCACCGTCCGTCTGAGCTCTCCGGCGGTGAGCGTCAGCGCGTGGCGATTGCCCGCGCGCTGGTGAATAACCCGCGCCTGGTGCTGGCGGATGAACCGACCGGTAACCTTGATGCCAAAAACGCCGATAGCATTTTCAAACTGCTCGGCGAGCTCAATCAGTTGCAGGGTACGGCGTTTTTAGTGGTCACCCACGATCTGCAACTCGCCAAACGGATGGGACGCCAGCTGGAAATGCGTGACGGCCATTTGAGCGCTGAACTGACCCTGATGGGAGCGCATTAATGGCTCCGTCGCTTTCGTTACTGATTGGCCTGCGCTTTAGCCGCGGACGTCGGCGCGGCGGCATGGTGTCGCTGATTTCAATCATTTCCACGGTGGGTATCGCGCTGGGCGTGGCGGTACTGATCGTAGGCCTTAGCGCGATGAACGGTTTCGAGCGCGAGCTGAATAACCGTATTCTGGCGGTGGTACCGCACGGTGAAATTGAAGCGGTTAATCAGCCGTGGGAAAACTGGCGCGGGGTGTTATCTAAGGTCGAAGCGGTGAAGGGCATTGAGGCCGCAGCACCGTATATCAACTTTACCGGCCTTATTGAGAGTGGCAGTAATCTGCGCGCAATCCAGGTCAAAGGCGTTGATCCGCAGCAGGAAGCCAGACTTAGCGCGCTGCCGAGCTTTGTGCAGGGCGATGCCTGGGCCAATTTTAAAGCCGGTGAGCAGCAGATTATTCTCGGTAAAGGGGTTGCGGATGCGCTGAAGGTGAAAGCCGGTGGCTGGGTGTCGATTATGATCCCCAATTCCAACGCCGAACATAAACTGTTGCAGCCTAAACGCGTGCGTTTGCATGTGGTCGGCATTTTGCAACTCAGCGGCCAGTTGGATCACAGCTTTGCCATGATCCCCATGCAGGATGCGCAACAATATCTTGATATGGGTGAGAGTGTTTCCGGTATCGCCATCAAAGTGAAAGACGTGTTTAACGCCAACAAGCTGGTGCGTGACGCGGGTGAAGTGACCAACAATTACGTCTATATCAAAAGCTGGATTGGCACCTACGGCTATATGTATCGCGATATCCAGATGATCCGCGCCATCATGTATCTGGCGATGGTGCTGGTTATCGGCGTGGCCTGTTTTAACATCGTCTCCACGCTGGTGATGGCGGTTAAAGACAAAAGTAGCGATATTGCGGTACTGCGCACATTGGGCGCCAAAGACGGGCTGATCCGCGCTATTTTCGTATGGTATGGTTTATTGGCTGGTCTGTTTGGCAGCCTGTGCGGCGTGGTTATCGGCGTTCTGGCTTCGCTGTATCTGACCGACATTATTAACTGGATTGAAAAACTTATTGGTCACCAGTTCTTATCTGGCGACATCTATTTTATCGACTTCCTGCCGTCTGAGTTGCACTGGCTGGATGTCGTTTACGTGCTGGTCACGGCACTGTTACTGAGTTTGCTGGCGAGCTGGTATCCCGCCCGTCGCGCCAGCCGTATTGACCCAGCGAGGGTGCTGAGTGGCCAGTAATTTGACGTCCTGACCGCGTGGCGTTGCTGCTGCGCGCGTCAGTTAGAGGAATGAACAATGATGCATTATGGATTTGACATTGGCGGCAGCAAAATCGCGCTGGGCGTATTTGATTCATCGCGCCAGCTTCAGTGGGAAAAACGCATCCCCACCCCGAAAGAGAGCTATGACGCGTTTCTGGAGGCGGTCATCGGGCTGGTGGTAGAAGCCGACGAGCGTTTTCAGTGTCGGGGCACGGTAGGTATCGGCATCCCCGGTATGCCGGAAACCGAGGGCGGTTTGCTGTACGCCGCGAACGTCCCGGCGGCCTCTGGCAAGCCGCTGCGTGCGGATTTAAGCCGCCTGCTGGACAGAGACGTGCGTCTTGATAACGACGCCAACTGTTTTGCCATCTCCGAAGCCTGGGACGACGAATTTACCCAATATCCGCTGGTGATGGGGCTGATCCTTGGCACCGGCGTCGGCGGTGGTATCGTGCAAAACGGTAAATCGATTACCGGTCACAGTTATATCACCGGCGAATTTGGTCATATTCGCCTGCCGGTTGATGCACTGGAGGTGGTAGGGCGCGATTTCCCGCTCACGCGCTGCGGCTGCGGTCAACATGGCTGTATCGAAAACTATTTGTCCGGCCGTGGGTTTGCCTGGCTGTATAACCATTTCTACCAGCAGTCACTGACCTCGCCGGAAATCGTTGCCCTGTGGCAGCAGGGAGACGCTAACGCCCGTGAACACGTCGAGCGTTATCTGGATCTGCTGGCCGTGTGTCTGGGTAATATCCTGACCATTGTCGACCCGGATTTAGTGGTGCTCGGCGGTGGATTATCTAATTTTTCAGCGATCGCCGATGGATTAGCGCAACGCTTACCGCGTCATTTACTCCCTGTCGCCCGACCGCCGCGTATTGAACGTGCGCGACATGGCGATGCAGGTGGAATGCGCGGCGCAGCGTTTCTTCATCTCACCAACTAACATGGAGTCGATATGCAGTCGCGCCGCTTACATCGATTGAGCCGTTTTCGGCGGAATAAACGTCAGCTGCGCCAGCGTCTTCGCCAGCGTACATTTTTCGCGGACAGAGCTATGTCAGATAAGACAGAAAAACCGAGGGTATTGGTGCTGACCGGGGCCGGTATTTCGGCAGAGTCAGGGATCCGTACTTTCCGTGCGGCCGATGGGTTATGGGAAGAACATAAAGTGGAGGACGTGGCGACCCCGGAAGGCTACGCGCGCGATCCTCTGCTTGTGCAAAACTTCTATAACGAACGACGTCGGCAGCTGCAACAGCCGGAGATTGCGCCCAATCCGGCGCACCTTGCGCTTGCCAGGCTTGAAGAAGCGCTGGGCGATCGCTTTATGCTGGTGACGCAGAATATCGATAATTTGCATGAGCGCGCGGGCAATAAAAACGTGCTGCATATGCACGGTGAGCTGCTGAAAGTGCGTTGTACGCAAAGCGGTCAGGTATTCGACTGGCCGGGGGAGCTATCGGTTGATGAGCGCTGCCACTGCTGTCAGTTCCCGGCGCCGCTGCGACCGCATATCGTCTGGTTTGGTGAAATGCCGTTTGAGATGGACAATATCTACCTGGCGCTGTCGATGGCGGATATTTTTATCGCCATCGGCACGTCCGGGCATGTTTACCCGGCGGCGGGGTTTGTTCACGAAGCCAAACTGCACGGCGCGCACACCGTGGAGCTCAATCTTGAACCCAGCCAGGTGGGCAGCGAGTTCGAAGAAAAGCATTATGGTTTAGCCAGTGAAGTGGTACCGGCTTTTGTGGAAAATCTTTTAAACGATCTGAAATGATCTCTGACCGGTAGGCCGGATAAGGCGGTTATGCCGCCATCCGGCAATCTGCTCTGCATTGCCTGATGGCGCTACGCTTATCAGGCCTACCATTTCGGATTAACGTCCAGCTTTTAGCTTCTGATAATACTCTTCGTACAGCGTGCTGGTGCTGCCAACATCATTCTGCCATTCACCATTTTTAATCGTTTCGGCATCAGGGTAGAGCGATTTATCGTTAGCAATCTCCGGGCTTAACAGCTTACGCGCAGCCAGGTTTGGCGTAGGATAACCGACGGTTTCCGCAACCTCTTTAGCCACGTCTGGACGCAGTAAGAAGTTAATCAGCTTCAGCGCGCCTTCTTTATTTTTGGCGTTGGCAGGAATGGAGAGGCTGTCCATCCAGAAAATGCCGCCTTCTTTTGGCCATACCACTTGCAGCGGCGCACCGGCCTGACGGGCAACGAACGCCGAACCGTTCCACACCATCCCCAGATTAACTTCACCTTCCAGATACGGGTTGGCAGGGTTATCGGAGTTGAACGCCGCGACGTTTGGCATCAGTTTGCGCAATTCCTGATAAGCCGCCTCAATCTCTTTTGGAGCGGTGGTGTTACCAGAATATCCCAGCTTGCGTAAAGCAATCTGGAACACTTCGCGCGCATCATCGGTTAATAACAGGCTGCTTTTGTATTCCGGTTTCCATAAATCGGCCCAGCTTGTCACCGTTTTAGGGTCAATGACGTCGCTGTTAACGCCAATCGCCGTGGCGCCCCAGATGTAGGGAATCGAGTAGTCATTGTTAGGATCGAAAGGCTTATTCAGCATCTCCGGGTCGAGATTGCCAAAGTTGCTCAACTGGGTTTTATCAATTTTCTGGATCATCCCTTCTTTGCGCATTTTGTCGACAAAGTAAGTGGATGGCACGACCAGATCGTAAGCCCCATTTTTATAGGTTTTGAGCTTGGCATACATGGTTTCATTCGACTCGTAAGTGGAATAGATAACCTTGATACCTGTCTCTTTGGTGAACTGTTCAAGCAGCCCCGGCGGCACATACTCCGTCCAGTTGTAGAAGTAGAGCGTTTTGCTATCGTCCGCGTGGGCGGCACCCATGGTGAGTGCTAAAGCGCCTGCCGCGAGCAGGTGGCGTGACCATTTCATCATTTTACGTCCCCTGAGGTTAGTGCCTGACGTTCAGGCTTTTGGTTTTATCACGTGCAATTAATTGGCTGAGAACCACCATCAATAGCGACAGTACCAGCAAAATGGTAGCGAGCGCATTGACTTCCGGTGATACGCCAACTTTCACCATCGAGTAGATCTTAAGCGGCAAAATTTCATAGCCTGGACCGGTCACAAAAGAGGAGACCACAACGTCATCCATCGACAAGGTGAAGCTCAAAAGCCAACCGGCGGCTACCGCGGGCAGCGCCAGTGGGAGAATGATCTTGCGCAAGATGGTGAACTCGCTGGCGCCCAGATCTTTAGCCGCCTCCAGCATGCGCACATCAAAGCCTTTTAGCCGCGAGTAGACGGTCACCACCACAAACGGCAGGCAAAAGGTAATGTGCGAGAACAGCAGCGACCAGAAGCCAAGCTGAATGCCCAGCAGCATAAAGAGCACCAGCAAGGAAATCGCCATCACGATATCCGGCGACATCATCACCACGAACAGCATGCCGCTGACGAAGGGTTTGCCGCGAAAGCGATAGCGATAAAGCGCGACCGCGGTCAGTGAGCCAATTAATGTCGCGGCGGTGGCCGAGAAAATAGCCATCGTCAGCGAGTGCTGGGCCGCTTGCAGCAGGCTGTCGTTGTTCATTAACAGGCTGTACCACTTGGTGGTGAAACCTTGCCAGTTGATGCCAAAGCGCGAGCTGTTAAACGAGTTGACGATTAAAATGATAATCGGAATATAGAGATACGCATAAATGGCGGACATAAACCCACCGCGCAGCAGTTTACCTATCATTCCAGTTCCACCTTTTTATTGAGCAGTCTTGATGCCCGCCAGTACACCAGCAGCATAAGCCCCATCACTACCGTCAATGTAATGCTGGTGGCTGCCCCAAATGGCCAGTCGCGAATATTGAGGAACTGGCTCTTAATGACGTTACCAATAAGCAGGTTTTTCGCGCCGCCCATTAAGTCCGAGACATAGAAAAGGCCCATCGCGGGAAGCATAACCAGCAGACATCCGGCGATAATGCCCGGCATGGTCAGCGGCAGAATAATGCGGATAAAGGTCTGAAATTTGTTGGCCCCAAGATCCTTTGCCGCTTCCAGTAACGGTTTATCGAGCTTTTCGATGCTGGAATACAGTGGCATGACCATAAACGGCAGCAGGATATACACCAGTCCAATGATAACCGCGCTGGGCGTAAACATGATGCGGATTGGCGTATCAATCACGCCCAGCCACAGCAGGAATTCATTGAGGTAGCCTTTGGTGCTGAGAAAGATTTTTAGCCCATAGATGCGAATCAGTGAATTTGTCCAGAACGGTACAATCAACAAAAACAGCAGCAGTGGACGCACCTTTTGCGGCAGACGTGCCAGAAACCAGGCAAACGGGTAGCCCAGTATCAGGCACGCCAGCGTGGCGATAATGGCCATGTTGAGTGAGTGCAGCAACACCTCAGCGTACAGCGGGTCGAGCAGCCGGGCATAGTTATCCAGCGTAAAGACCATCTGGACGAAGTTGGCATCGTCGCGCGTCAGGAAACTGGTGCCGATGATCATCAGGTTGGGCAGGAACACAAACAGCACAAGCCAACCGACGATGGTGGCAATCACCATATTCTGGAACTTACTTGTGCTCTTCATCTGCCAGTACGACCTCCCAGCTTTCAACCCAATTAATGGCCATCTTCTGGTCAAGTGAATGGTCAAAATCGGGGTCATCTTCATTGAAGAACTCACTGACGATAACCATTTTGCCGTTTTCCAGCTCAACCACCGACTCAAGGGTCATCCCTTTATAGTTACGCTCGCGAACGTAACCAATAAGCCCTTCAACCTCAGTGCCATCGTGAATCTCATCAACGCGTAGATCTTCAGGGCGCAAGAGTACGTTAAGTTTTTGCCCTGGCGTCACCGGGAAGTTGACGTCGATGTTGCATTCACGGCCTTCCACGAGGGCGCGGACGCGAAGATTGTCGAGGCGTTCAATGACCGTGGCGCTAAAGATATTGATCTCGCCAATAAAGCTTGCGACAAACAAATTTTTCGGCTCTTCGTAGATTTCACGCGGCGTGCCGTCCTGCTCGATTTTGCCGTCGCGCATCACCACAATACGGTCAGACATGGTCAGCGCTTCTTCCTGATCGTGCGTGACGAACACGAAAGTGATCCCAAGCTTACGCTGCAACGCTTTTAATTCGTTTTGCATCTGCTTTCGCAGCTTGTAGTCGAGCGCGGAGAGGGATTCGTCTAGCAGTAGCAGGCTGGGTTTGTTGACCACCGCGCGAGCAATGGCCACGCGCTGCTGCTGACCGCCGGAGAGCTGGTGCGGTTTACGTTGCGCAAACTCTTCTAACTGCACCATGCGCAGCGCATCGTTGACGCGGGGAGGGATGTCGCTGGCGGGCGTTTTTTGCATACGCAGGCCGAAGGCAACATTGTCGAAAACCGTCATATGGGGGAAAAGCGCATAGCTCTGAAAGACCGTGTTGACGTGACGATCTTCAGCAGGCACCTCTGTGATGTCCTGATTTTCCAGATAAATTTGTCCGGCGTCGACACTTTCCAGACCGGCAATAAGCCGAAGAACGGTTGTTTTACCGCAACCGGAGGGGCCAAGCAGCGTGAGAAACTCGCCGTTGTTGATAGTCAAATCCAGATCCGAAATGACCGTTTTTCCATCGAAGTCCTTGCGAATCCCCACCAGTTGCACCAGCGGTGACAGCGAACGCGATTTTGTATTCAATTTATTACTCTGTCCCATGTAAACGCATCGGAAAGCGTGTCGATGCGGGGTTTGTGGTTAACCACCTTTAGACGTTTAGAGGTCTGAAATGTATTAATAAGGGCTGGCATTCTACGGCAAACGATACCCAATCGCCAATCCTTGTCTAAGCTACGTGTATGTATCTACATATAATAGCTGTGGTTTGGCGAAAAAAATCGTCTTTGCCGGACTAAAAGTGACCTGACGCAATATTTGTCTTTTCTCGCTTATTGATAATGTTGTCACAAAAAGAGAGGGTGGCTACATGGATAAATTGCTCGAACGTTTTTTGCAGTACGTTTCACTGGACACGCAATCGAAGTCTGGCGTGCGTCAGGTACCGAGTACCGAGGGACAATGGAAGCTGTTGAACCTGCTCAAAGAACAGTTAGAAACAATGGGACTGGTCAACGTCACCCTGAGTGAGAAGGGTACGCTGATGGGCACGCTCCCTGCCAACGTTAGCGGTGATATCCCGGCGATTGGATTTATTTCCCATGTTGATACCGCACCTGATTTCAGCGGTAAAAACGTCAACCCACAAATTGTTGAAAACTATCGCGGCGGTGATATTGCGCTGGGTATTGGCGATGAAGTGCTGTCGCCGGTGATGTTCCCGGTACTGCATCAGCTGCTTGGTCAGACGCTTATCACCACCGATGGCAAAACGCTGCTCGGCGCCGATGATAAAGCGGGCATCGCGGAAATTATGACCGCGCTGGCGGTGATGAAAGAAAAAAATGTGCCGCATGGTGATATTCGCGTGGCCTTCACGCCGGACGAAGAGGTCGGCAAGGGCGCGAAACATTTCGATGTCGCGGCTTTTAACGCTCAGTGGGCCTACACCATCGACGGTGGCGGCGTCGGCGAACTGGAATATGAAAATTTCAACGCAGCGTCCGTGACCATCAAGATTGTCGGCAATAACGTCCATCCCGGCACCGCAAAAGGGGTGATGGTCAACGCGCTGTCGCTGGCCGCGCGCATTCATGCCGAAGTGCCTGCGGATGAAAGCCCGGAAAAGACCGAGGGCTATGAAGGTTTCTACCATCTGACCAGCATGAAAGGCTCGGTGGATCGCGCTGAAATGCACTACATCGTGCGCGATTTTGACCGCAAGCAGTTTGAAGCGCGCAAACGCAAAATGATGGAAATTGCCAAGAAGGTTGGCAAGGGGCTTCACCCGGATTGTTATATTGAGCTGATTATTGAAGACAGCTACTACAACATGCGGGAAAAGGTGGCCGATCATCCTCACGTGGTAGATATCGCCCAGCAGGCAATGCGCGACTGCGGAATTGAACCCGACATGAAGCCAATCCGCGGCGGAACGGACGGTGCCCAGCTGTCATTTATGGGACTGCCATGCCCGAACATTTTCACCGGCGGCTATAACTACCACGGCAAACACGAGTTTGTGACGCTGGAAGGGATGGAAAAAGCAGTGCAGGTGATTGTACGGATTGCTGAGTTGACGGCCAAACGCCAGCGGTAAGATCCGATGTAAACCCGGAGTCGGCTTCCGGCCACGTAGCCCGGCCAAGCGTAGCGCCGCCGGGATTGGGCACCGAGCCTCCCCGGAGTCGGCGTCCCGCCTCGTCCGGGCTACCATCGACAGCATTGTAGGCCTGATAAGCAGAGCGCCATCAGGCACAACAGCATAAATGCCGGATGGCGGTTTCACCTTATCCGGCCTACATCTGTAGCTAGCCCGGCCAAGCGTAGCGCCGCCGGGATTGGGCACCGAGCCTCCCCGGAGTCGGCGTCCCGCCTCGTCCGGGCTACCAGCGACAGCATTGTAGGCCTGATAAGCAGAGCGCCATCAGGCACAACTGCATAGATGCCGGATGGCGGTTTCACCTTATCCGGCCTACATCTATTGCTAGCCCGGCCAAGCGCAGCGTCGCCGGGAAGTCTCGCAGTTTACTCGGCGAAGAACCAATACCCGCTGTTCACCAGCGCCGCCAGCATGGCCAGGAACGATGGATCGTCCAGCGCCTCGCCGAAGTGCTGGCTTTCTAACATGATGCTTCCTGCCATCGCATCCAGCGCCTGACGGTGCGGAGAGTCGACTTTCTCGCCGTTAACAAAGAAATCATCACCGATGCGAATCACCCGCAGGCCGCCTAAACGTTGCAGCATGTCGCCTTGTTGCAGCGCATCATAAATCTCATCGGGCTGATACGGAGGTTCCGGCGGAGCAATATCCAGCTCATGTCGTGACTGGCTGATAAACTCGCCCAGCCACTGCTGGAAATGTTCCGGCTGTCCGATTAGATCCAGCATCATCCCGCGCAGACGCTCTACCTCTTCCGGCAGCAAATCCGCTGGATGGTCGCGCGAGGGCACATCAGGATCGCTATAGTGCTGATTGCCCAGATCGCGCTGCAACACATAGTCAGCGAAACCGCTAATCAACTCACGGCTGTTCGGTGAACGGAAGCCCACGGAATAGTTAAGCGAGTTTTCCAGCGCATAGCCTTCATGCGGGAAGCCGGGTGGAATATAGAGGATGTCGCCGGGTTCCATCTCTTCATCGATGATGGCTTCGAACGGAGCAACCTGTAACAGATCGGGATGCGGGCAGTGCTGCTTCTGTACGGTCTTTTCACCCACACGCCAGCGACGACGGCCGGTGCCCTGGATAATAAAGACGTCATATTGATCAACATGCGGGCCTACGCCGCCGCCCGGCACGGAGAATGAGATCATCAGATCGTCCAGACGCCAGTCGGGCAGGGTGCGGAAAGGGCGCATCAGCGCGCTAGAAGGTTCGTGCCAATGATCCACGGCCTGAACCAGCAGCGACCAGTTGCTTTCACCCAGATGATCGTAACTTTCAAATGGGCCATGTTTAACCTGCCATTCCCCGTCGAGGTGGCTCACCAGTCGGCTATCGACTTCGTTTTCCATCGCCAGACCGGCCAGTTCATCGGGTGAAATTGGGTCAATAAAGTTGGCGAACCCGCGTTTGAGCACAACCGGACGTTTTTGCCAGTAGCGCGCCATAAAATCGGGCCAGTTGAGCGTTAAGTGATATTCCATATTAATATTTCCGCAGCAGGTGTATGACCGGATTATACCTTCTTATTCACAAAACTACCCTGCTGCGGTAACACTATTTACCCTTCGTGACTATCCACATCCTGGTGGCTGAAAATAACCTCCATTTTTGCCCCGCCGAGCAGGCTATCGTGAGTCACGATGCGCCCATCGTACTGCTCCACAATATCGCGGACGACGGCAAGCCCAACGCCTTGCCCAGGACGCAGCGTATCGGCGCGCTGGCCTCTATCAAAGACGATATCGCGCTTACCCTGTGGAATTCCGGGGCCGTCATCTTCAACGATGATATGCAGGTCATTGCCGTTCTGGCGGGCGGACACCTCCACGAACTCCAGGCAATATTTGCAGGCGTTATCCAGAAGATTGCCCATCACTTCCATAAAGTCGTTCTTCTCGCCAATGAAGACAATCTCGGGTGAGATATCCAGCGTAATATTGACCCCTTTACGCTGATAGACCTTATTTAGCGCGGAGATCAGGCTGTCGAGCAGTGGCGCCACCGGATGCAGCTCACGGCTCAGTAACGTGCTGTCAGTGCGCATACTGGCACGATGTAGGTAGTAGCCAATCTGCTGGGAGATACGGCTGATTTGCTCAAGCATGACCGGTTCGGCTTCGCTAACGCTAATTTGCTCGCTACGCAGAGAGCGCAGTGAACTTTGTAATACCGCCAGCGGCGTTTTGAGACTGTGGGTAAGATCGGTCAGGGTAGTGCGATATTTGTCGTAACGTTCACGTTCGCTCTTTAATAACCGATTGAGATTACGTACCAGGCTCGTGAGCTCGCGGGTGGTCTCGGAATTCAGATGCTCGCGATGATGCTCTTCCAACTCCCGTACCTCACGTGTGAGCGCGGCGATGGGGCGAAGGCTCCAGTGTGCGGCGACCCACAGCAGTGGAATGACAAGCAGCAGGTTGGCGACCAGCACATAAGAGAACCAGTTCCAGACCATATAGGAACGCTTAAGCTCGATAGGGATGGTGTCCACCACCACAATCACCACGGCGGGCATCAGGCGAGTCGCGGGGTAACTGTTGACGGCGACGGAGTGAGTCATCTCCGAATCATCGCCCTGGAGGCGCATTTCAGTCAGCTCTTTTTGGATTTCGTGATCGTTTCGCAATAGCGAGCTGGTGGAATCCACGTCGGCTTCGATTTCATAAAAGCCGTTGCCCCTAAGCCAGTCCGGCCTGATGCGGTTAACCAACCAGGGAAGATCTTTTTGCTGCCACAACAACTTACCGTGGGCGTCATAAATCAGCGCTACCGTTGGGCTTTGCATGCTGAGATTATCGGGAATATCGACGCTAAGCTTATTGTTTTCCCATTTGGCTAAGGTATAGAACAGATTACTTTCACCGCGCAGCAGGCGAAATGTCGTCTTATCGAAGCTGACGCTATACCCGACCAGCGCCACCATGCCATAAGAAAGCGACAACACGATAACTACGGCGGCGGTCGCGAGCAGAAAACGCACCCGCAGCGACAAGGGAAAAATGTGCCGACGAAGATTTCTCATGCGCGCAGTTCAAATAAATAGCCCTGACCACGCACGGTAATGATCACGTCGTGAGGATACTGAGTCTGAATTTTTTTACGTAAACGCCCCATCAGAACATCAATAGTATGGCTTTCGCGTAATTCGGCGTCCGGGTACAGCTGCAACATGAGGGCATCTTTGCTGACAACTTTACCGTTGTTGCGAATCAGCGTTTCCATGATGGTGTATTCGAAAGCGGTCAGTTTTATGACCTCGTCATTAATGGAGAGCTCGCGGCGTGAAAGGTCAACCTGGAAGGGCGGTAAGGAGATAACCTGTGAAGCGTGCCCGCTGTTACGGCGCATCAACGCCTGCATCCGCGCTGAGACTTCTTCAATATGGAAGGGTTTGGTGACGTAGTCGTCAGCGCCCGCGCTCAGCACTTCAACTTTGTCCTGCCAGCCTTCGCGGGCGGTCAGCACCAGAATAGGCAGTGAAATATCATGGCTGCGCCAGCGGCGAATCAGCGACAAGCCGTCTTCATCCGGCAACCCTAAATCGACGATAGCAATATCGGGAACATGTTCTCCCAGATAATAATCGGCTTCTTTCGCATCCTCTGCGGCATCTACCTGATGGCCCATATCCTGGAGCTGAACTTTCAGGTGGTGACGTAACAGAGCGTTATCCTCTACGACGAGTACGCGCATACTGTATCTCCATTTAATTAATAACATGAATATATTAACGCCGATTATGGCGTTGTGGAGATAAACATTGATTAAATTATCAGGCGTTTCCCCTCCTTCAGAGCGAAGGAGGGGAAGGTTGAAATTATTTCAACTCATCAACCATGGTGGTCGCACGGCCAATATAGTTCGCTGGCGTCATGGCTTTAAGGCGGGTTTTCTCTTCTTCTGGCAGCGCCAGACCGTCGATAAACTGCTTCATGCCCTCGGCGTCAACGCGTTTGCCGCGCGTCAGCTCTTTGAGTTTTTCGTAAGGCTTTTCAATGCCATAACGACGCATGACGGTCTGAATCGGCTCCGCTAACACTTCCCAGTTATGGTCCAGTTCATCCAGCAGACGATCGCGGTTCACTTCCAGCTTGCTCACGCCTTTCAGGGTGGACTGATAAGCGATCACGGCATAGCCGATACCCACGCCCAGGTTACGTAATACGGTGGAGTCGGTCAGGTCGCGCTGCCAGCGGGAAACCGGCAGTTTGCTCGCCAGATGCTGCAGAAGTGCATTGGACAGACCCAGGTTGCCTTCGGAGTTTTCGAAGTCGATCGGGTTAACTTTATGCGGCATGGTGGATGAGCCAATTTCACCCGCAATAGTTTTCTGCTTGAAGTGGTTCAGCGCAACGTAACCCCAGACATCGCGATCGAAGTCGATAAGGATGGTGTTGAAACGGGCGATGCAGTCAAACAGCTCGGCGATATAGTCATGCGGCTCGATCTGCGTGGTGTACGGGTTCCACTGAATACCCAGCGACGTGACGAACTCTTCGCTGAACTGGTGCCAGTCAACGTCCGGGTAAGCGGCGATGTGGGCGTTATAGTTACCGACCGCACCGTTGATTTTACCAAGAATTTCAACCTGTTCTAACTGACGGAACTGGCGCTCCATGCGGTAAGCCACGTTGGCCATCTCTTTACCGATGGTTGACGGCGTAGCCGGTTGACCATGGGTACGTGAGAGCAGGGGGATATCGCGATACTGCACCGCCAGATCTTTAATCGCATCGATAACTTTACGCCAGTAGGGCAGGACAACTTCCTCGCGGGCGGTTTTCAGCATCAAGGCGTGGGACAGGTTGTTGATGTCCTCAGAGGTGCAGGCAAAGTGGATAAACTCTGACACGGCGTGCAGCTCAGGCACGGAGGCAACTTTTTCTTTCAGGAAATACTCAACTGCCTTCACATCGTGGTTAGTGGTGCGCTCGATAGTTTTAATACGGGCGGCGTCTTCTTCATTGAAGTTAGCCACGATGCTATCAAGGTAACCGTTTGCGTCGGCAGCAAAAGCTGGAACTTCCTTGACGGCTGCGTGTGCGGCCAGCTTTTGCAGCCAGCGTACTTCGACTTGTACACGAAATTTCAGCAAACCGTATTCGCTGAAAATCCCGCGCAGCGCGCTGACTTTATCGCCGTAGCGTCCATCGACAGGGGAAACGGCGGTCAGTGAGGATAATTCCATAGATCATAACTCCGGGGTTAAATGAGCAAGAATTTGTTTGGCCTGAGTAGTCAGGCGATTACGAGAAAACATCAGCTGCAGGCGGCCACCGCCGACCTGGTGCCACAGTACCGCCGCGCGGATACCGGCCAGTAACGAGGCGCGCACTTTGGCTTGCACCTGTGGGCTTTGTAAAACGGCAGGGGAGCCGGTGACCTGAATGCGTGGGCCAAGCGGGCTAATCACATCGACATAAATTCCCGCCATGGCGCTGAGGAGGGTTTCTGACTGTAAGTCAAAATGGTCCAGCTGGCGTTGCAGACCGTTAATTTGGTTGCCGAGCGTATCCATCGCGCCTTTGGCTGCGGCAAGCTTACGTTCAAGCACCATTAAACTCAGCGTGTAGCGGGTGAGTTCAGCGTTCAGACCTTGTCGGCTGCTGGCATTCAGCACGCCAAGCAGGGTTTCAAGGCCGAGGCGAAGATTGGCTTCACTGCCACCGAAAACGCCCAGCGTGGAGTCTGGGTTGAGATCGATAACGCTGTTTAGCGAGACGTGGAGCGCGTCGCCGTCACAGTGCCCCTGATGGGCCAGTTGCTGCACCAGACGGGCGGACTGGCAGATGCCGGCCAGCGCCAGGGTGATGTCATAATAATTCTTCGCCACGCTCACTCCTTGTTGGCGCCTGCCCGACGTCGCGACGTCTGACAGGCTACGTTGAACCTCCGCAGGTGCGGGGTCACGTTCAATATTGTTAGGCTACCGGCAGCGGCAAGCGCTGCTCAATGACGCCGCCGCCGAGGCAAATTTCGCCGTTATAGAACACGGCGGATTGACCAGGGGTGACGGCGGCAACAGGTTCATCAAAGCGAACCTCAATACGTTCGGCGTCCAGCGCGGTCACCGTGCAAGGGATATCCGTCTGGCGATAGCGGGTTTTGACGGTACAACGGAAAGTACCGGTGACCGGTTCGCGGTCAACCCAATGTAACTGCTGGGCAATCAGCCCAACGGACATCAGACGCGGGTGGTCGTGACCCTGAGCCACAACCAGAATGTTGTTCTCGACGTCTTTATCTACCACGTACCACGGTTCTTCGCTGCCTTCTTTAATACCACCGATCCCAAGGCCTTTACGCTGGCCCAGAGTGTGGTACATCAGCCCCTGATGGCTGCCGATCTCTTCACCATCAACGGTGATAATCTTGCCCGGCTGTGCAGGCAGATAGCGACCGAGGAATTCGCGGAACTTGCGCTCGCCGATAAAACAGATACCGGTGGAGTCTTTTTTCTTCGCGGTGATGAGATCCAGCTCTTCGGCGATCTTACGCACCTGCGGCTTCTCAAGTTCACCCACCGGGAACAGGCTTTGCGCGACCTGATCGTGACCCAGGGTATAGAGGAAGTAGCTCTGATCTTTATTGCCGTCCAGACCGCGCAGGAGCTGGCTTTTACCGTTTACGTCAGCGCGACGCACATAGTGACCGGTAGCAATATAGTCCGCCCCCAGATCTTCAGCGGCAAACTCGAGGAAGGCTTTAAATTTGATCTCTTTGTTGCACAGAATATCCGGGTTAGGCGTGCGGCCCGCTTTGTACTCTTCCAGGAAGAGTTCAAAAACGTTGTCCCAGTATTCGGCGGCGAAGTTCACCGTGTGCAGCTCAATGCCGAGCTTATCGCAAACCGCTTGCGCATCGGCCAGATCGGCTGCCGCAGTACAGTATTCCTCGCCGTCGTCTTCCTCCCAGTTCTTCATGAACAGGCCTTCTACCTTATAACCTTGTTGCAATAACAGGTAGGCGGAAACGGAGGAATCTACACCGCCGGACATGCCGACGATCACTTTTTTCTGGCTTTCTGACATAGGAATACTCACGACATTGGACTTCAAGGCGGCATATTCTATCACGCAGCCTTTTACTTGACACCCTCTGTAAACGGCCAGTTAAATTCGCCAATAAGCGACAGCGGATAGCGGGCATCCTGCTGATAGCTGCGGATGCTTTCCGCAACCAGCGCAGAACGAAGATTCTTCGCGTTAAGAATTTCCTCAGCGCTTAGCCACAGGCAGCGGTCAATATCGCTGTCGTGCGGTTCCGTGGCGCACATTTCGCTAAGCTCAACCACAAACAGAAAGCGTAAAAAAGGCGTTTTGTCAGGCGCAATCCACTGATGAACCCGCAGGAAATGCTGCGGCGTGGCGCTAATTCCGGTCTCTTCCCAAAGCTCACGACGGGCGGCCTGGACGAGCGTTTCATCCGCTTCCAGATGACCGGCAGGCTGATTCCATAGCGCTTTATTGTTAATCGTCTCTTCAACAATCAGAAATTTGCCTTCAGCGTGGACCACACAGGCAACGGTGACATGGGGCTTGAACATGCGGCATCCTTATCGGGTGAGTAGAGGATAAGGATATAAAGAAGAGAAGGGAGAAATCAAACTGGCATGGCTGACGCTCATTATCACCATCGTGAGCGCGGAGAATTTCCCGCGCTCAGCGGCGGATAATCAGGCATCTCGCCATTGTCCGTTTGGCAGATTGTCCAGCGTGTAATCCCCCATGGCGTAGCGAATCAAACGTAGCGTCGGATAGCCAACATGCGCCGTCATTCGTCTGACCTGACGGTTGCGCCCTTCATATAGCGTCACTTTTAGCCAGGCGGTAGGAATGGCTTTTCGCTCGCGAATGGGGGGCGTACGCGGCCATAACCATGCGGGCTCGCCAACGCGCTCAATACCGGCGGGTAACGTTGGGCCATCGTTAAGCGTCACACCGTTGCGGAGTGCTTCCAGCGCTTCATCCGTCGGCTCCCCCTCAACCTGCACGTAGTAAATTTTACCCGTCCGTTTGCCCGGCTGCGTGAGTCTGGCCTGTAGCGCACCGTCATTTGTTAACACCAATAGGCCTTCGCTATCGCGATCAAGCCGTCCGGCGGCGTACACATTTTGTACGGGAATAAAATCTTTTAGCGTGCTACGGCCCGCTTCATCCGTAAATTGCGGCAACACATCATAGGGTTTATTAAACAAGATAACGCGTTTTGGTTGGTTATCTTTACGTTGTTTGGTTGCTTGTCGTGAGCTGAATCGCTCAAGCTGGTTTTTTCTAAATGAAGTCTTAATCATAGTATTTTCAGGCTTTATAGATTCGCGCATTATAGCCTAATAACGTGAGTCTTTCATGGCGCCAAACAATCAGGTAGTATTGACAGGCTTATTACAAAACATTAACAAAAATGCTCAAACTCTTTGTGTTGCAGGAAGACGGTAAGACAGTGCATCTCCGGGTAGACGGAATGGGCGTAGTAGCGGCAACAACCTGTGGCGTAAAGGATGACGAGCACACCAGTAGCGCTCGAAGGAGAGGTGAATGGAAAGCAAAGTAGTTGTTCCGGCGGAAGGTCAAAAAATCACCCTGAAAGACGGCAAGCTGAACGTGCCACACAATCCGATTATCCCATTTATTGAAGGCGACGGTATCGGCATTGACGTGACTCCGGCAATGCTTAAAGTGGTTGATGCCGCTGTTGAAAAAGCCTACAAAGGCGAGCGTAAAATTTCCTGGATGGAAATTTACACCGGGGAAAAATCTACCCAACTCTACGGCCAGGACGTCTGGCTGCCAGCCGAAACGCTGGATCTCATCCGCGACTACCGTGTTGCAATCAAAGGTCCTCTGACGACGCCAGTTGGCGGCGGTATCCGTTCCCTGAACGTTGCCCTGCGCCAGGAACTGGATCTCTATGTTTGCCTGCGTCCAGTTCGTTACTATCAGGGCACCCCAAGCCCGGTTAAACACCCAGAACTGACCGATATGGTTATCTTCCGTGAGAACTCAGAAGATATCTATGCGGGTATCGAGTGGAAAGCGGATTCCGCTGACGCCGAGAAAGTGATCAAATTCCTGCGTGATGAAATGGGCGTGAAAAAAATTCGCTTCCCAGAGCATTGCGGTATCGGCATTAAGCCGTGTTCAGAAGAAGGGACCAAGCGTCTGGTGCGTGCGGCGATTGAATACGCTATCACCAATGACCGCGATTCTCTGACCCTGGTTCACAAAGGCAACATCATGAAGTTCACCGAAGGCGCGTTCAAAGACTGGGGATACCAGTTGATTCGCGACGAATTCGGCGGCGAACTGATTGATGGCGGCCCATGGCAGAAGATTAAGAACCCGAACACCGGCAAAGAAATCATCATTAAAGATGTGATCGCCGATGCATTCCTGCAGCAGATCCTGCTGCGTCCTGCTGAATACGACGTTATCGCGTGTATGAACCTCAACGGTGACTACATCTCTGATGCGCTGGCCGCTCAGGTGGGTGGTATCGGTATCGCCCCAGGCGCTAACATCGGTGACGAATGTGCGCTGTTTGAAGCGACCCACGGTACTGCACCGAAGTACGCAGGCCAGGATAAAGTGAACCCAGGTTCTATCATCCTGTCCGCTGAAATGATGTTACGTCATATGGAATGGTTCGAAGCCGCTGACCTGATTGTTAAAGGTATGGAAGGCGCTATCAACAACAAAACCGTGACCTATGACTTCGAACGTCTGATGGAAGGCGCTAAACTGCTGAAATGTTCAGAGTTTGGTGACGCGATCATCAAAAATATGTAACAGCGGTAATTGTTTAATTCATTAACGGGAGCTTAACGCTCCCGTTGTTTTTAGGTAGCTTGCTAACGGTTATCAAAATTTTATCAAAATAATTTATCAAAACCCCCCCCGCATTTCAGACCGCAATAGTGGTCCATCCTTTGCCCCTATCGTCATGGTAGCGAGCTGTCTGGTTCGGTGATTTATGACCGAGCAGTTTCTGCGTATCGATCCCCTGGGCCTCATAAAGACGTTCAGCCAGTGAACGCTGTTCATGAAACGTTGCTGGTGAACCATCGCCCCATTCAATCTTAGCTTTATCCCGTGCTTTGCTGAAATTCATCGTGATGGTGTTGGACTTCACCTGCGCACCGCGCTCCGCTTGTGACGTTGCCCGGAAGAAGTGGATCAAATGCGGGCTGACTGCATAATCCCGGCATCTGGCGACAACATCGCGAAGACACCAACCTATAGCATTAAGGCGCAGAGAAAGTGGGATGGCGATTTTGCTCCCGGTTTTCTCCTGGACGATGTGAAGGTGATCGTCCCAGATGTCGGTAAACTTCATATTGGAGATGTCGCCCAGCCTCTGGCCAGTGACCAGTGCCAGCAGCATGGCGTTCCCCATATAGCGATGATTCGCGTCGGCAATGTCGAAAATTTTCTGCCATTCCTCCAGCGACAAACGTTGCCTAGTAATCCTGCGCCGGGGTTGCTTTGTCGCGAGGGCAGGGTTATAACCCGGAGGAACCTCGCCGAAATGCTGGGCTTCCTTAAAGATATCGATCATAACCGAGCGGATCACCTGCGCCATTCTCGGCTGGCCAGCGGCAATATAGTCATCGAGGATATGCGCAACGTCGCGAACGTCAACCGCTGATATTAACTTCATACCCACACGCTCCTTAAGCAGTGACACTGGCTTTGCTTTTTGTTTATAGGTGTTCAGCTTTATATCGCCAGATTCAAGGCGTTCCTCTTGTATTTTCCAGTAACGATCAAGCCAAGTGATGGTGGTGATCGCTTTTCCTTTACTGGTAGCGATCTTGTCACTGATTGCTAATATCTGGCGCGTGTGCTGTTCAGCCAGCCGGGTATTTGCCTCACTCGCTATCGCAATAGCTTCTTCCTCATTTGTTCCGAGGCTGTGAAATTTACCCGTAATAGGGTGTTTATATCGCCAATAAATTTTATTCACTTTACGGCTGTATAATGGGTAAAGATTCGGCACCTTTACATTATTTTTACGCGGTCTGGCGGCCATCGGACAATATCCTCTGAAGCAGTGGTGGATCTGATTTTTTAATCACTGGTTGAGTTATGATTCCGGTTATTTCTGCATCTTCTCTTACCCTCCAGAATTTTCCCTCTTTCCGGGCAGGTGGGGTGAACATGCTTTGCTTGGCATACCTTCGTAATGTATTAAGACTTGGTGGATTACTCCGGTATTTTTCTGCGGCCCATTCTTCTAAAGTCATCATTTGGATCATGGTGATTTCTCCATATAGCCCGGCTACAGCCGGGCTGTCAGGTTTATTCTTCAGTGTCAGTAGGCAGTAGTCGCTGCCAGATCGCCGATACGTATTTCACCTGGTGGCGAGCATCGGCCAGTGCGTTGTGGGCCACACCATCAAATGGCATAACGTGCTTGGGATCGAAACCAAGCTCTTTGCCGAGCAGTACCATTGTGCACACGTCGCGATCATTCCAATACTTCCATGGGCATTCGATTTCCGCGCGGTCATAGGACGAACGTAGAATCACGTTATCGAATGAAGCGCCATTCCCCCAAACCTGCACATCTGAACCAACATCTGAATTTTCGCTGATAAAATCGGAGAGTAGTTCCAGCGCATCTACCAGAGTTAATGCATCGCTCATGGTGATTGCGGAACGTGCTTCAGAAGATTGCTTTAACCACCAGATAATCGTTTCTGCATCAGGGTTCCCGCCAAATAGCATGGACGATTCCAGTGAAACTGATACATAAAACTCACCCCCGGTACTTCCAGTTGCTGGGTTAAAGAATACAGCACCGATCGAAACGATAGGGGCGTTGGCTTTTTTACCCATAGTTTCAAGATCGATCATTAAGTGCCGATAAAGCTCATTATGATGACCGGGTGCATTATCTACGGAATTTGTCTGCTCACCATTTTGAGCATCGCCTGTAGTTGAGTCAGCTGTTGTTTCGCTAATCGATATTTCAGAGTTAACCGAGATTTCATCGTTGAGAGTTTCTTCCATCTGCACATTGTCGGATGTTTCCTTGCTTGCTGCCGCTGGTGTAGACGTGAGGTTTTCAATGGAATAAATTCCACCGCCCACATTAGCGATCTCAGGCTGTTTTGGTTTAGTCAGATCCTCGTGAATCCACTTTGGATCTGTGGGGTCACTAATGCCCTCTACGAACTCACCTCTGTCCGCCGCGAGCTGGCGGCTCACTTTCTCGCGATTAATAGCTTCTTTTTTAGATTCACTGATGGTTCCCACAATGTGTTGTGCGGCTGCTACGGTTTCTGCTGCCGGTGTGCAGTGCTTTGACTCGGTCAGATTTGCATTGATGTACGTTTGCAGACTTACCGGGAAGTGATGCACGTTCTCTGCGGCGCCGCGGATGAGTGCGAAGATAGCTGCGCGTGAAAAGTCCAGGATGCCAGCGGTTTTGCGCAGAGCCTGCGACCACTCCTCGAATGGGCTTTCTTTCTTGCTGACAATTTCTTTTGCCCGGCGATGGATTGAAACCGGGATGTTGTAGATGTCGAAATCCATTGGCAACGTGGCCAGCGCAATTTCAACGTCCAGTGTGTCAAGTGTGTGCTCGTAATCTGGGTTACGATCAGTCTTATTGCCGCCGCCAGCATTGGTGTTGGTATCGGTACGCTGAATCAGTGACACGCGGTTTCCTTTTGCCCACTCTTTCACAAGCAGACCACGGTCGATATATTCGGTACTCACCCACGCTTTGACAAACTGAACACGGAGCCCCAGTTCATGCCGTTTATCTTCTGGGAACACATCTTTATTTGCGCGTGTAAATTTCCAGAGCGTAGCCTGGTCGAGTTTTCGAATTTCTGGCTCGTTCTCAGCGGCTAAAATCAAATCCTGAATAGCGTGGTTTTCAACGTCCATTTCTAGCGCGGACAAACGGCGGCGATGCGGCATGCTAATGTGGTAGATAGGACCATCTTCGGCAACATATTGTGCGAGCAGTTGAATGCGAAAAGGCATTGCAGCTAACTGAAAGGCTGCGCTTTCATCATCGGCATATTCAGTTTGTAGATCATCTGCGACACAGATACCCGCGGCATTATCAGCATCAGACACGCACATAGTCTGAGGTTCCACTGGTAAGTTACTGACAGCACTTTCATCCATGCTGGCATCAGAGCCTGCCGTATCAACAGAAGATGGCTGTGTCGCTGGTTGAACAATGATTTTTTGCCAGCAGCCATTCTCATCAAGTTGATAACGTTCGCACCAGGTGGCGTCCAGAGTGTTTTCTTCCGGTAAGTCATCCAGTACAGGGAAATTGGTGCGTATAGGTAGCTGATGGTCAGCAGATCGTCCGACAGCAATACCTTCATCTTCGAGGATATTAAGAATCTCGCGCTCGGCGCGGGTGTCAGATTTTGCAGAAAACCAGCAAAACAGGCTTTTTGCCTCGGTGGCTTTTGCTTTTGCTTTAATCAGATACGCATAGTTGTTCATTGCGCTCGGGCTCCTTCAGGTTGTAAGATACCCGGCAGCTGATGGCAGCCGCCCTGGTGGTGGTCATTGGTCAAAACTCGAAACCGGAACGCTTTGGTCGGCTTTCCGGGTGCTTAACCCGCCTTGCGCGGGTTTTGTGCTTTATAGGGCTGTAGAATCGCCCCGAAGCAACTGCGACACGCGAACGCCTTCAAGTGCCTGCAGAATTGGTACAAAGGTTTTATGGGCTGGCAGTTTAGATACAGCAGTGATCACGTCGGTAACGGTGATTTCTTCTCCCCGAGGGCTGTAACCTCCACCGGGGCCGCGCTGTGAAATAACCAGATTCCCGGTGCGCAGCTTTTTAAATATCTGCTCAAGGTATGAAGTCGACAGCTTTGATTCTTTGCTGATTGCCGTAAGGGACACCGGCGAACCATCATATAATTTACTCAGAGTTGCGACGGCCTGGACTGATGCCAGAACGCGTTTCATTCCAAATTCCATATTCACATCTCCGGCCGCAACGGCCATTGGTCAAAACTCGATTAGAAACTTTTTACTGGCTGTTGGTCGGCAGCCGGATCGCCTTTCTGGGCGAGGAAGTAGCAGAAGCGTCGAATCCACACTTCGATTAAATTCAATTTTACGGCCTGTTGCCGAGCTGGTCGGGCTGCAAAACAACTCAGTTTAACGGCCTGCCGCCGTGCTGGTCTGCGTGCAAAATCAATCATGATTTCTCCTGTGTGCCCTTAACGTCTGGCTGACGGAACGGTAATTCCTGCTGCGCGTTGATTATTTTCATCTCATCCGGTGTTTCGTATGCCGCCGGCAGCTACTTCGTGGGCTTCCTGCCTAGATGATTTACTGTGATGGTTTAATTAAACACAAAGTTTATTATTGTGTCAACTAAATGAGTATTTCAGGGTGAACTCTGAGTTTAGAGAGGCGTTATCGCTATGGATAGATACAAAAAAACCGGCGAACGCCGGTTTGATAGGTAAATTTTTTCGGTATAACGGTGTTAGTGAGGTTCATCTTGCGATTTGAAACGACCACGCAAGTATCTTTCGACGTAATCGTCAATCTCTTTTAAGCGAAGTTCGAAAGTATCAATCATTCGCTCCTGCTCGGATTCAGGCAGCTGCCTAAAGAGATTGAGCATCTTATTTTCATTTGGCTTGAGACCAGAGTCCTCAACCACTTCCTCGCCCAAAACCCATGCAACTGAAAGGCCGTAGGCATCAGCAATCTTTAAGGCCGAATTCTTTCCCAGTGTACCCCTGGCAAACCAATTGTTAACAGATTGGGGGCTAACTCCGGCAACTCGGGCCAGATCCGCTTTGGTGACCCCTTTTAAGGCCATTAACTCATTGAGTCGCTGAACCTGAGGGTGATCTGTTTGATGCGATTTTGGTTTCATATCCAAATTTTAAACAAATAGTTTAATGGTTGGTATTTTCATAAAGTTGACATAACTATAAACATAATGTTTAATCTGCTTATGTTAACGATCGGAGCAATTTATGAACGCACTTGAAAAAGCAATCAATGCCGCTGGTGGTGCAAGTCGGCTGGCTGAAAAAATAGGCTTATCCCCGATGGCGATCAGTCATTGGAAGAACAGGCATAAAGGCTTTATTCCTTCAGGTCATGTTTTGTCTGTGTTCCAAGCAACAGGTGTGCCCCCTCATGAGTTACGACCTGATCTGTACCCAAATGCAACAGATGGACTACCTAAGGAATGAGTATGCAAATCATCTCTTTTGAAAATCATACCGTAGTGAAAGGTATGCAACTGAAAACAAAAAATCAGTATTTACCACGGCGCCGGGACGGCATGCAGTGCCAGAAAATTTATACAGCAGTGCAGGAATGGGAATCCATGATCCCCGGCAAAGCACAGGATGCGGTGGCGAAGCTGGTGGCAGAACAGTGGGAAAAACAAAACGGTCGCGGCATCAGTGTTAACAAGCAAAACCTGTACCGCTATCTGAAGAATGAAAACGGTTCTGAGAAATACACCGGATATGTCATCCAGCTTTCCACGGCGATTGCTGATGCGATGCCGATTGAAGTAGCCCGTAAGTACGGTTTAAAGCATGGGTTAACCGAAAAAGAGCTGGTGGCCAGTGCGATAAAAGAGTGTAGCGAGGCTCACCAGGCAAAGTTGTTAGGCGCTCCCGTGCAGAAGCTTGAACGCGAGATAAGAGAGGCTGCAATCGCCTTGTTTAACCTGCTTCCATCTGATTTGGCGGGACCACTACTGGCGAGCGTAGCTGCCGTAGCGCCACAGTGTTTTTAATCGAGTTTTTACCAATGACCACCAGCACCAACTGGTTAATAAGAGGTTTCAGATGGCCCGCATCAGAACAGTTAAACCTGAATTCTGGACAGATGAGAAGGTGGTGGAGTGTTCTATTCCGGCGCGTCTCCTGTTTATTGGGTTGTTCAACTTCGCCAACGACATGGGATGCCTTGAGCGTTCGCCAAAACGGTTGAAGATGCAAATCTTCCCGGCTGACTCTCTTGATTGCGAACCATTGATTCATGAATTGATTTCTCATGGATTACTCACTGAGTACTCAGTGAGTAATGTCAGCTATCTGCAGATTAGAGGCTTCCTCAAGCACCAAAAAATAAACAGGCCTTCGGCTACGAAAATACCTCTGCCGCCAGAATTCACTGAGTCTAAGGCAAGAACGGAAGAAAAGAGGGTGACTAATCAAGGAGGACTCAATGAGGAATCAATGAACCCTCAAGAAGAACTCACTGACGGAAAAGGAAGGGAAGGGAAGGGAAAAGGATCAAACCCCTCTCTCTACGCGCACAAGGGAAATGTTGTTCAGGAACCTCAGTATTTGCAAGGCCTGGATATTCCGATAGGGAAATTCACGATGCATGACCTGTGGCTACCGTCACAGGACTGGCCGCGACTGGCTGCTACCTGGGGAATAGCTCTTCCCGAACCGGCATACATGCCGGCAGAGCTGGCAGAGTTTATCGCGTACTGGAAGTCCGAGGGGAAAGTGTTCACGCAGGTTCAGTGGGAGCAGAAATTGGCCCGTAGTGTGGTTAATGCCAGAGCCAAATCCAAACCACAACCAGCAACCGGAGGTAACGGAAATGCAAGAAATCAACCAGTTAACACCGCATCCCGAGCAGTCCAGCAAATTCAGGAAGCCAGAGAGCTCTGGGAGAAACAACGTGGACTTGCTGGCGGCGGATACGGCATGGCGGCTATGGACGGTAATGGGGGAAATATTCTCGAACCGGTGGACCCAGAAGAACGGGGCAGCGCCCTCGGATATGTGGATTGCTCAGATTGGATCGATGAGTGAAGCCCAGATTGCGCTGGTGTGTCGTCAGTGCATGGAACGATGTGCTTTGGGCCACACATGGCCGCCAGATCTTGCCGAGTTTGTTTCGTTGGTTTCTGCCAGCGGCGCCAACCCATTCAATCTGACTTCTGACGACGTTCTTGCAGAGTACAGACTCTGGAGAAACGAGTCATACCGTTATTCGGGGAGCGACAAATATCCGTGGAAACAGGACGTGCTTTATCACATCTGCATTGAAATGCGCAGAACCGGTGTGGAAAGAAGTCTGACAGAAGGAGAGCTAAAAAAGCTGGCAGATAAGTTACTAACAAAGTGGACGAAGCATCTGGCTAACGGCTTTTCAATCCCGCCGATACGCCGACAGTTAGCTGCGCCACATCACCCTTCGGGACCAACGCCAGCGCAAATTCTGATGGACGAGTACAAGCGCCGCAAAGCGGCAGGTTTAACCAAGTAAGCGAGTTTTGACCAATGACCAAAAAGACCAAAGACCGAGTAACACAGGCGCAGCTGGTGCTCGCCGTTGTGGATAGAACGCCTGATTGTGTCCTGCAGGATATTTGCGAAGCGCTGGATCTTCCGTCAAGCAGTGCGGGAAATCATCTGCGCCAGCTGTACTACGCAGGGAAGCTGGGACGGCTTAACAATGGCACTCAGTACGTTTACCGGGTGCGCGCAGGCATTGAGGTTCCCGATGTTGAATTGCCTGATATGGCGCCGCGCTCTGCACCAGAAAACCAACAGGAAGTCCGGGAAGCTATGGCAAAGGCCAAAGCGTTGGAGAGCAAGGGGCTATGGCGGCGAGCTGCAACGGCGTACACCTCAATCATGGGTATGGCCAGCACTTCAAACGAGCTATGGGGCATTGCAAGGCTGCGCAACCGCTGTCTGCGTAATGCACAAAGGTGCTAATCATGGCAAATAAACTTCGGAGGAAGTGTAAGGACTGGTGCCGTGCTGAGTTGGTTGTGGTTCGGTTATGTAGCGGGAACATGAGGGTAAAACAGATTGGACTGCTTATCGGGCGGTCAGAATCTGCGGTTAGAACGAAAGCGCGGGAGGTCGGTATTAATTTGCGACTCCGTGGCAGGTTCCACCAGTCTGTTAAGTATTCGGATGCAGATGTCGAACTTGCGCGCGCGTTGCACTCTTCGGGAGTAAAACTCCGGGAAATAGCCGAGAAACTGGAACTCCCGAGGGGGATGGTGGATCAGTACGTGTATCTGGATCGGAGGGCATCAGTATGAACGATATCACCATGAAGCAGACCAACAAGGCGCTCGCAATTATCGCCGAGTATCTCCAGCGCGCCAGCCGGAATGAGCAGTTGCAGGAAGCCAAAATTCGCCTGGATAAGAAAATGGTTCTTCTTTCCGATGATGAAAACTGTGATCAGGGCATGCTGATGGCTGCGTTTGTACCGGCCATGACCAGCCACACCCGGGAGAAGTTTTTCGAAGAAGTCGCCTTAGTACTGCAAGGGGCTCAGCCATGAAACCAACATACGAAGAACTTGAAGCTAAATGCCAGCTTCAGCAGAACAAGCTCGATGCGATTAACAAGCTGATGGGTGTCATTGAGGGCGCCAGCGACTTAGCCAAAAGCGGAATCGAGAAGTTAGAGCAGCAACTGGCTGTGGTGGTCGCGGAGAACGCGGGGCTGAAAAAATTCCCTGAACAGATTGTTTGCTTTATTGGAAAGTTAGGGACTAGTGAGATCGGCACAGATACGAAGGAAAAAATTGAATTGGCTGTTAGTCGAGTGAAAACACCGGCAACCGACGCGTACCTGGCTGAAGTGCGGGCTAGTGAAGCTAAGCAAGTCTACGACAACGTCTTAGGCAATCCGGCAGTAACTGACATGGAATCGCTTGTTGATTGGCTTGAACAGCATGCCAAGGACTCCGCATCGTTCGCCACCCAGTTACGCCAAGGAGCCGAGCATGAGTAAGCTTTCGAATGGATTTATTCTCCGCGCTATCTGGCATGCAGTCCTGAGACAGCTTCCTGTTCGCGTCACCCACAACTATTTCGGTGACGGGAAGGTAGTGAGTCTGTGCAAAAACGACTGGTTCTGGTTGCGCAGCAGCACGCAGATTTGCACGACTGGACGCCAGCGTTCGTTAGGTCTGCCACTAAGCGATAGTCAGTCAATGAATCGCATTAAACGCCTTGCCGAAGAGGGACGGATTAAGCGAGAGACTATGACTGGCGGCGCATTCTATTTCTGGCTTCCCGACACCCTGAATAAACCAGTGTTCGAGCGCTGCCTTGAGCTGATGAGCTCGGAAGGGCTTACCGATAAACCCGTGAACATCGCCAATTACGATGAAATCGTGGAGCGAGTGCGGGCGGCACTCCTGAATGAGTTTGGCGATATTAATTTGAAGCAGGAGGCCCAATGAACGATATCACAGCACTGGCACAGCGTATGAAAGCGGCAGCAGAGAAAGCGAGTAACGGCGAATGGGTTAAAGAATCCGGCGACGGCTGGGAAGTATCCTGTAGTGCCAATGACCAAGCCAATGGCGGATTCATCATCGCGCACTTTGAAGGGCCAGATGCAGCGGCGAACCGTGAGTTCGTCCAGGCTGCTAACCCAGCCAACGTCAAGACGCTGGTAGAGGCGCTGGAGAAGGCGCAGGAGGCCGCAAATATTAACAATCAGTGGAAACCTGATGTTTGCCCTATTACCAGTCGCAGATTCTTTATGTGGATTGAGCACCCTCAAATGGGGATGGTGCCGACGTATGGCGGCCCGTTTGACAGCTACACCATCCCAACGCGTGATGATGTAGGCGAATTTTCCTGTGAGCGATACGACCACGATTTTGGCGGTTGGGTTGACGATGAATGCACTGGTCTGTACGTGATTGATGAAGATGAGATATGCCGAGTTCACGAGCTGGAGCAGAGCGTTGTCGAACTGCGCGAGCAACTGAGAACTGTCGAGTTGTCGAATAGCGTGCTGGAGTCACGCACCGCCACCGTGAAGCTGCGTGACATCAACGAATACTTGGCAGAGGTTCACGATAAAACGTTGCGCCATGCACTTCGTCTGACTGCAGAAGGTGTCCGCGCTGGCGATATCGCGGCAATGACCGCCGCTGGCATCCAGGTTATCGAAGGTGAAGGACAATGCGGAGGTAACTGTGAATGAGTTGGCTCTTTTCGCAGGCGCTGGCGGAGGAATACTCGGTGGACACCTCCTTGGCTGGCGAACAGTTTGCGCAGTTGAACGTGATGCCTACGCCGCACAAGTTCTCGCGCAACGACAAAATGATGGAATCCTCCGACCTTTCCCGATTTGGTCTGACGTGTGCAGTTTTGACGGAAAACTGTGGCGTGGAATTGTTGATGTCGTTTCTGGCGGGTTTCCGTGTCAGGACATTAGTGCAAATGGTCACGGTGCCGGCATCGATGGACGTCGTTCCGGACTGTGGTCAGAAATGGCGAGAATCGTCAGTGAAGTACGACCTGCATTTGTCTGTGTGGAAAACTCTCCACGACTCAGAGGAAAAGGTCTCGCCGTGGTCATCGGTGACCTTGCCGAAATGGGGTATGGTTGCGAGTGGTTCCGTCTTTCAGCATCGAACTGCGGAGCGCCCCATGAAAGAGACAGGATGTGGATTGTGGCCTACAGCGAAGGCAACGATTCGCGGGGATTGTCCGAGCGAGAGATTGCGCAGAACTCCGGACTTACCGAGCGCGATAAAAATGCGACCGTTACCGGATGGGTCAGAGCCACTCCAGGATGGACAACTGAACCCTCAGTGGGTCGAGTGGTTCATGGGATGGCCCATAGGGTGGACAGAATTAAAGCCCTTGGAAATGGACAAGTTCCTCGAGTGGCAGCGGCAGCATTCTCCATGCTGCGGGATAAGAAATAATTTACAGGAGCGTGCAGCATGACAATCAACCAAACAGAACGAGTCTCTGACGAACAACTCGACCAGATGATATGGAAGTTAGAGCGTGACGGAGGCATGACGCCAAAGCAGCTGTCGCTGATGAGAGAGCTGCGGGAAGTGCGGAGGGCGAAGGGTGATGGTCGCGACCAGTTCGAAGAGTGGTTCAAGTTCCACCACGGCGAGGAGGGTTCAATCGTCACCCTGCATCGTGCTAACGGCGGCGCAAATTACGCAGACCCTCATGTCGATTTGGCATGGATTGCCTGGAAGGATAGCCGCGCCGCAATGCAGTCCGATGGTACCCTCACCAATGAGGGCACCATACATGCTGGCAACTCTCCGGCAACTCCGGATGGTTGGATTCCGGTAAGCGAGCGGATGCCAGATGTCGGCGATATAGTGCTTACTGCAATAGATGGGTGCGTTAACGTTGGTGAAATGGAGAGGTCTGGAGCCAATTACCGATATTTCACTTCGGTTATTTCTGGCAGAGAACTTCCAGCCACCCACTGGCAGGCGCTCCCGGCAGCGCCGAAGGAGGTGGGGTGATGGTGATTGATCATTAATTATTAAACAATGAAATGGCCACCCCTTAGTGGCCATTTTTTAATTTCTTGGTGGTTTTTCCCTGGTGACCCATCCGAGAAGTCCAGTAACTGCAAGTATCGTAATGATGATTTGATTTAGGGCAACTCCCAAATACGCCTTTTGATAGAGAGCAAAAAGGAATAGAAAAAGAACGATAAAAAATATCCATGAACAATAACGATGGATTTTTGTGCGCATAATTTGTCTCTGCAACTGTTAACTGGAGTATGCTACTCATCACGTAGACCAATGAAGTGATGATTATGAATGACTTCAACATGGCTGCAAAGAGCCAAGAGGAACAAGACAAGGTTAATATCGACCTGGCTGCAAGTGGTGTCGCCTACAAAGAGCGCCTGAACGTGCCTGTTATTGCTGAGCAGGTAGCGCGCGAGCAGCCTGAACATCTGCGAGAATACTTCATGGAGCGCGTCCGCTATTACCGCGATCAAAGCATTACGCTGCCGAAAGCATCGGATCCGCGCTATCTAGACATGGCTCAGCAGAACGAGAAAAAGTAACCACCTTGACGCGCCATTGATAAAATAATACTGTTTAAATATCCAGTATTTTATTGATGAGGTGTCACATGGGTTTTCCATCACCAGCCAAGGATTATGCTGAAGCGCGCTTAAACATAAACACTCTGTGTCATATTGACGCCAATTGTTCAGTTGTTGAAACAACCTCTGGGTATGCCGTAGTAAATAAATCTCTGAGGGCTGAGCAGGGGAACGTAGTCTTTATCACTTACTGCGGACGAAGCCAGTTCGCGAAGTTGATGGGAAAATCCCTTATTACCTCTGACGGCGAAGCGCTGGAAGGAGAGTGCCTTGACGACGTGGTGGTCGCGGGTGTTGTTACGTACGAAATTAAAGTTGTGCATCGTAAAGAATCCGACGACTACCCGGTTATTTAAGCCCCTCAGCTAAGCTTTATGATGACTAACCCGCTCCGGCGGGTTTTTTGTTGTCGTCATAAAAACTCATTAGAAACAACATAGTAACCTTCGCAAAAAATGCTTTTATAGGATTGATAAATCTGTTGTATGGGTGTACTGTTTATTTATACAGTATACGCAGCGGAGGATATATGAGAGTCGAAGTCACAATCGATAAAAAGAAAAAGTTACCTGATGGCGCAGTACCGGCATTGGAATCGGAATTGCTACGCCGGTTAAGCCAGAATTATGAAGACTGCAAACTGATTGTCCGTCGTTCCAGCACCGATGGCCTGAGTGTAAGCGGCGGCGCTGATGGAGATAAAAAGCGAGTGGAGCAAATCCTGCAGGAAACGTGGGAAAGCGCGGACGACTGGTTTTATTAATTCGACGCCGAAACAGGGCTGTAGCGAGGGTTTTGTAGTGGATCTAAAACAGAATATGCCTGATCAGGGCTATGTCGTAATTCGATGCGATGATGGCGTTATTGTCGCCAGGCTTCCATCATTTCCTGTCAGCGAACGTGCGCTAATGTACCGCCGCGGGGATGTGATTTCCTTCATGCCTTTGCAACCAGACGAAATCGTAGGCACACCTTCGTTATTCGCTCAAATGCTTGAAATGGCAAAGTCCCGACCTGGTTACCTGATTCCATCCGGTTCTGCTAAACTCCCGTCATAGGTCTGAACAGCCTATACCTGCTGCGCCACGGAGACACCATGGCGCAAAACACACAAATCCCGATTTCTTCCCTGATGTGCCGCCACGTCAGCGGTTCTCTTTTGTCTTTTTTCTGCCGGGGGACGGTATGAAAAGAGACTGGTTCTACCAGGACAACCTGACCGAAGAACAGGCCGAAGAGCTGGTGGCCCGTTATCGTGCGAATAACATCATCGTAGAAAAAAGCCTCGATGTTGATCCCCGCTTTTGGGTTGTATCAGTATTCCTGCCTGTATCTGACCGCCACCAGCGGACACAGCGCTCTATGTGCTCGCGGGGGTGGAAATGAACGAGAAGGTTTACAACATCACCCCGCTGGGTAAACCCCGAATGACGCGCGCCGATAAATGGAAAAAACGCCCGGAGGTTCTCCGGTACCGTGCTTTCTGTGACGAGGTGAGGCTGAACAAGGTTACGCTCCCGGAAAGCGGGTATCACGTTATCTTTGTGCTGCCGATGCCACCGAGCTGGAGTAAGAAGAAACGAGCCTTGATGGATGGGAAACCCCACCAGCAAAAGCCTGATAAAGACAATTTAGAAAAGGCGCTGCTGGATGCTCTTTTTGGCGAGGATAGCCATATCTGGGATGGGCGCGTGACAAAAATCTGGGGCGAAACCGGAAAGATGATCATCCGGGAGGGGGAACCGTGCGAGCTCTCCTGATGCCAGAGATTGCCCGTCATATGGGTATTGTTCTGCTGAAGCCAGGCAAGGAGCTGATGGGCTTATTCAGCGGCGGACGTATTCTGATTGAGAGACAACCGGACTCAATGAAAGATTTGCCGTCGGGCAGAATAGCGGACGCCCGGCAGCTGCTGGCGGAAGATCCGGCACTAGCGCCATTCTTTCTGGATGCGCGTGTTGTTCGGGCTGCTGGTGGCGTTACGGCGCTCGAGGATTGGCTGGGCCGTAATGTTTCAAAATGCCAGTGGCCGCACAGCAACTACCACCACCGTGAGCTAGTTATGTTCAGGCATGAACCGGGTTCTATAGTCGCGTGCTGGCATTGTGACAACGAGCTACGCAACCAGAGCGATAAAGTTCTGGATGAGCTGATCGCCAGAAACCTCGCTGATTGGGTGATTGAATGTGTTCGTATCAAAACCGGCTGCGCTGCGGACAGAATGCTTTCGCTGGCTGAGTTGTGCTGGTGGGCCGTATCAGAGGGGATAGGGGATGCCATCACCGAAAATATGGCGAGTCGTTCCCTCGGCCTGAAAGATGAACCTTTCCAGTCAGTCTACAAAGAAAGTGAGATTGTCCCGTCACACTCTGCAGCGGACATACTCGCCGAACGGATGAGCCTTGTTCATGCCCGTCAGGAAGTTGCTGAACCACAACCGCAACCAAAAGCCGTAAAACCCATTGTTCAGGTTCAGGTAGACCCAGAAGCTCCCGCCACATTATTCGCACGACCTAAGCGTATTCGCTGGATATCCCCGCGCTTTATTGAATGGGTTAAAACCCAGCCGTGTGCGTGCTGCGGGCAGCCGGCAGATGATGCCCATCATCTTATCGGATGGGGACAGGGCGGGATGGCAACCAAAGCCCACGACATTTTCACCATACCGCTATGCCGGGTTCATCACCGCCGGTTACATGACAATCCCGCCGCATTCGAGCGCGAGTATGCGCCGCAACCAGTATTAATCATTCAATTGCTGGACCGGGCCTACGCGCTCGGCGTTCTGGCGTAAAGGAGAATTATCATGACACCACGTCAACGCCGTCTGCACCAACAAGGGCTCGCCACTGTTGCCGCTGCGCCCCGCAAAAGCTGGTTAGGCCGTTTTACTCCGCTCACCAGTATCCAGGGGGGATGGATTAAATCTTTGCTCACTGTCTGGGGGGAATGTTTCGGCGGCAAGATCCGCGCACAATACCGCCTCGGAAATTGCAGCAGGCTCTGGGCAGGATCTAAAGACTCGGACTGGTCAGAATCGCAGATGTCACGCATAACGGATGCAATAGCGCAGGCGAGGGCAGAAGGATATCGGGGGCCGCAGGCCATCATTCGAGCCCATACAATCCTTTGGCCGGTCACTCTGGGGGAAATCATCGATAAAGCCGAAGATGAGGACGACGCTGATTTTATCGAAGAGGTGATGCTGAAAACGTTTAAAACTGACGATCCTGTTTATCTGGTGGGCATGCAGTTTTACACCACCAGAAACAAAATCGCCGATATTGCCAGAGAGCTGCAGCTGGTGGCCCCATGGCTAACCAACAGCGAAGCGAGAAAGCGCGTTCGCTGGTGTCTGGATATATTCAGGGCAAAAATATTCCTGGCAGTACGCCGGGAGATTGATGAACGGAAAGAATAGCGTTTTAGCAAAAAGTGCTATTAATTCATTTGTGAGTTGAAAACGGGCCAGAAATGTAAATAATTGCTTCATGCTTGGCAGAGCCGCGCCGCGATGGCAGCGAAGAAAAGCAACCAAATATCAATAAAGAAACCTCGCCTCGGCGGGGTTTTTTTATACCCGTCGTATTTAGTTCTTGCTGGGGCTCGGAACCAGAGTTATCTGTATGTCACGCCACTTATTAAGAGTAAAAGACATGCTAAATCAGCAGGATATGACAGAAACGGCAAAGGCCGTTTTCAATGAGTTAAGCGATAAACCGGCTACGGCTGGAGAGATTGCACAGAATACCCATCTTAGCCGCGAACGTTGCCAGCTAATTCTTACGCAGTTGGTGATGGCGGGGTTATCAGATTACCAGTTCGGATGTTATAAGCGCCTCCAGTGATGGGGGCTTTTTGCTGTGGAAATGGGCGGCTGGTGGGTGTTAGCGCACCCGGCCAGCCATCAGCTCATGCTTTCAGGTCACAAGCTAACCAAGGCCCACTGCTTTAGCGCAAAAGCAAAGTGAGCCTATCAGAGTTACGCTTACTGATCTATGAAAAATACTGTAAAAATACACAGTGTTGAGTTAATCAACGCTGATAGTCTGCATTATATTGCCACCCTCCCGGATAACTCCATTGACCTGATTGTTACAGACCCGCCTTACTTCAAAGTGAAGCCGAACGGCTGGGACAATCAATGGAAAGGGGATGAGGACTACTTACGCTGGCTTGATAGCTGTCTGGCTGAGTATGCCCGAGTCCTTAAACCTGCCGGCAGCATTTATCTGTTTTGTGGTCACCGGCTGGCCTCAGATATTGAGATCATGATGCGGGAACGTTTCAACGTCCTGAACCATATCATCTGGGCTAAACCGTCGGGCCGCTGGAATGGATGCAACAAAGAAAGCCTGCGCGCTTATTTCCCGGCAACGGAACGGATCCTGTTCGCTGAACATTATCTGGGGCCGTATACAGGGAAAGAAGATGCCTATGAAAGCAAAAGCACAGAGCTAAAGCAGCACATCATGACGCCGCTTATCGACTATTTCCGTAATGCCCGAGAATCATTGGGTGTGAGTTCGAAAGAGATAGCCGAGGCAACAGGTAAGAAAAATATGGCGTCTCACTGGTTCGGTGCAAGCCAGTGGCAGCTGCCGAACGAGGTGGATTACCGGAAACTGCAGGAATTGTTCACCCGGATCGCCATCGAGAAACACCTGCAGCAAAAGCTGGAACATCCTCACCACCAGCTGGTGGCTACCTACCAGTCATTGAATCGCAAATATTCGGAACTGCTGGAAGAGTACAAAACGCTCCGGCGTTGCTTCTATGTATCTGCTGCCGTTCCGTATACCGATGTGTGGACGCATAAGCCTGTTCAATTCTATCCAGGTAAACATCCATGCGAAAAACCCGCTGACATGCTGAAGCAAATTATCAGCGCCAGCAGCAGGCCGGGCGATATTGTCGCCGATTTCTTTATGGGGTCTGGTTCCACTGTGAAAGCTGCAATGGAGTTAGGCCGCCGAGCTATCGGTGTAGAGCTCGAAGCTGACCGCTTCATGCAAACGGTCGGTGAAGTAAAAGACCTCAGTAAACCATAACGGACATCATGGCCTCGTTGCTGTGGTGGCCATCGAATTCAGGCTCCGGGAATCACTCCTAACTTACCCTTTGACATAAGAGCCCGCGAGCCTGAGCCCTTTCTAACACACAGCACCCGCCACGCTGCGAGGTGAGAGCATGTATCGAATGGACAAACTGACAACGGGCATTGCCTACGGTGCGTCAGCCGGAAACGCCGGATTCTGGGTACTCCAACTGCTGGATAAAGTATCTCCATCACAGTGGGCGGCTATTGGCGTTCTCGGAAGCCTGATGTTTGGTCTGCTGACATATCTGACAAACCTCTATTACAAAATCAAAGATGATCGGCGCAAGGCTGCCCGGGAGAACTGATGTCGAATAAAGCCAAATTGAGTGCCGCGATGTTGGCTCTCATTGCTGCTGGTGCGTCTGCTCCGGCGTTGTTTGACCAGTTTATCAGTGAGAAAGAAGGCAATGCGCTGGTGGCTGTTGTCGATCCTGGTGGTATCTGGTCGTTATGCCACGGTGTCACAGTAATCGACGGTAAGCGAGTCGTGAAAGGCCAAACCGCCACCGAGGCCCAGTGCAAGAAAGTTAACGCTATCGAGCGTGACAAGGCGCTGGCGTGGGTTGACCGAAATATCAAGGTTCCGCTGACTGAACCCCAGAAGGTCGGTATCGCGTCGTTCTGTCCTTACAACATCGGGCCGGGAAAATGCATGCCCTCTGGTTTTTTCCGCAAGCTGAATGCAGGGGATCGTAAAGGGGCTTGCGCTGAAATTAAGCGATGGATATTCGACGGTGGCCGAGATTGTCGTATTCGTTCGAATAATTGCTTCGGACAAATAGAACGACGTGACCAGGAAAGTGCGCTGACGTGCTGGGGGTTAGGCAAGTGAAGCCCACAAACATCTGCATCATAGTGGTTGTCGCCCTGGCAGGTGCGTTTCTCGCCGGCAGTGAATGGACGAACCGAAGGTGGGAAACAAGGTGGGCTGACCGGAATAGCACCGAATCATCACAGAAAGCGAATGCGCAGACCGCCGCGCGATGGATTGAACAAGGGCGAACCATTGCCCGGGATGAGGCTGTTAAAGATGCTCAAGCTAAAGCAGCGAGCGCTGCCGTTACTTCTGCTGGCCTGTCTGCCTCTGTTAAGCAGTTGCAGCAACAAGCCAGAAAGCTTGCTACCCGCCTGGACGCCGCAAAGCACACCGCAGATCTTGCCGCTGCCGTCAGAAGCAAAACAGCAGGAGCCGACACAGCAATGCTCGCCGACATGCTCGGAAGTCTTGCAGCAGAAGCTCGATATTATGCTGAACGAGCTGACGAAAGCTACCGGGCAGGAATGACGTGTGAACGTATCTATGACTCGGTGAGAGAGTCGAACAACAACCCTATAGCCTCGCGATAGTGGGGCTCTCTAACAACTGAGGAATGTGTATGACAGTAGTTCTTACGGCAAAACAGATTGAAGACCTGGCAGCCTTCGCAAAAGAAGAAGGCCAACCGCAATACACCATCACAACTGGGACAATCCCGGAGTTTGAAGCTGATAATGGCGAGATTATCCCCGAATACAAAGGGCTCCTCGCTTACTCATGTTCACTGGATCACGGTGTATTGCAGCTCGACGACTAACTGCATTACAGCAGGCATTCACTGAGTGCCTGCGATAATGCCCACTCTCCAGTAACCAATATGACTAAAACCTTCATCTGTATCGCCAGTGGGCCATCGCTGACGAGGGACGATTGTGCGCTGATAACCTCATCTGGCTTACCGGCGATTGTCGTAAATAATTCCTGGCAGATGCTACCCGATGCCACTGTGATTTTTGCTTCGGATTGTTGCTGGTGGGAAGAGCATTACAGCACCATCACATCATCGGCTGAACGGTGGTGCGGTGATGAATTTACCGCTCGCCGCTTTGGCATCAGCTGCTTTTCCTCGGTGCTGCCTGGCTCCTACAACTCCGGGCAGCGCGCTATTGAACTCGCAATTCATTTAGGTGCCAGCAGGATCCTGTTGCTGGGCTATGACTGCTCATTACGTCACGGCACCCATTGGCACGGTAACCACCAGCCGCTGGCCAACCCGGATAAATTCAGCGTGGCGCGCTGGCATGACGAATTCAGTCGCCTTAATGCTATTGCTGGTGGTGTCGAGATTATCAACTGTTCCCGCTATACGCGGTTGACCTGTTTTCCCCGACAGCATTTAGAGGCTGCGCTTTCTCAGTAGGATATCTATGGCATTAAGACGAAAAGTCAGCATCCGCGGGATGTACGGGCTTGGCGACTCCATTTACCAGCGCGCATTTGTGCGCCAGTATCCCGGGGCTTTCCTGCGTACCCCATGGCCGGAGCTTTATTCAGATCTGGATGTGCGGTTTGTTCGCTCCAACACCAGCCTGCGCACTCAGCGTAAAAACGAAGAGAGAACGGGCGTTACTTACGTTCGGGAGCCGGCGAGGCCTTCGGAAGTTCTAACCATCTTTTACGGACCGGAAGAGCTAAAAAAAGGCTCCATTGTCGACGCCATGACGTGGCAGTTTGGCAAGGCGGCCAGCGTATTCGATCTGCCGTCATACGGTGAATCGCCAGTGACGGCGGATAAGCCGATCGCTGTGATTCGTCCTGCCACAGTCCGTAAAGAGTGGGCGAACCCTGCACGCAATCCTGATCCAAAATATCTGGCCGCCGCCGCGCGAGAACTCCGCAAGCACTTCTACGTAGTCAGTTTGGCAGATCTGGAAGAGGACGAAGAATGGCTGGTAGGCGAGCAACCGGAAGCCGATTTGCAACTGCATCAGGGCGAGCTGTCAGTAACTGAAATGCTGGCGCTGGTTGAGCATGCGGCGGTGGTTCTTTCCGGCGTGGGCTGGGCGTTACCGGCTGCAATCTGCTATCAAACCCCCGTTTTTATCGTACAGGGTGGCTGCGGCGCTCATAACGCACCTCATATCGTTACCGATCCTGATATGGACCTTTCCCGGGTAGGTTGGGCTCAGCCTGATGACTACTGCATGTGTGCCAGCATGGATCACGATTGCAGCAAGCACATTTCCGGATTCAACGACAAATTCAAAGGCTGGTTACATGACATCGTTCTCAAATGAACTGAAAAACGGCCTGGTGTGGTTGCCCGAACTGGGAATGGGGCGCTACCCCGTTCCCGCTGACCGGCCCTATGACGCGAGTTATTTCGCCCGCTATCGCGAGATGGCTGAAACCTCAATAGGCCTCCAGTTGACGACGGCGCGCCTGCTGCTGGTTGGTCGCCATTATCTGGGGAAAGTACTGGATGTCGGAATTGGCTCTGGTCAGTTCGTCGAGTGCCGCCCGGAAACGTGGGGATATGACGTCAACCCTGAAGGCGTTGCCTGGCTACAGGCGCGTGAGCGCTGGGCCGATCTCTATGCTGGTGATACTACCTTTCCGGCACTGACGTTCTGGGATTCACTGGAGCACATCGACGAACCCGAGGCCGCCGTAGCGAAAGCAGGACAATGGGTGTTCGTGTCGCTGCCAGTGTTCAGGAGCGCCGAGCATATACTGAAATCCCGCCATTACCGCAAAGATGAGCATATCTGGTACTGGACGCACGAAGGTTTGCTGAAGTGGTTTGAGGCTCAGGGTTTTGCATGCGTCGAGCACAATACTATTGAAAGTGCGCTGGGCCGCGATGGCATCAGTAGCTACGCCTTTAAAAGAAAATAAGGTCTGAAAATGAATGAGCCAAACTATGAGTACATTGGGCGTTGCACTGTGCTTCAGCGCCGTATCAACAATATATTAGATGCGCTTTGCGAGATTAAAGCCTCTGTTTCACTCTCAGAAGTTTCATTTTTGATTAAAGGCTCTCTGGTGATTGATTACTCAGCAGCAGATCGCATAGAAGAAGCTGCGAGTAAATACAGAATGCAACTCCAGCAAATTACCGCAATGGCGCAGGAACATAATGAATACGCTCCATCAGCTGGCCTTGACCTGATCGACATTCGCCTTTATGGCATCAATTCATCCGAAGTTGCTGAATCTGGAACGGGAAACTATGCCGCCGAGAACGCCAAAAGCCTGTAGAAAACGAGGATGCAGGAATACCACCATCGACCGAAGCGGCTACTGTGATGAGCACAAAGGGGATGGCTGGCAGCAGTACAAACCCGGTCAGACCCGCCACCAGCGCGGTTATGGTACGGTCTGGGATCGGCGTCGTATGCGTATCCTTGAGCGTGATGGTGGGCTGTGCTGCGAGCACCGTAGGCAGGGGGTGGCAGTTGTGGCAAAGCATGTTGACCACATCATTCCTAAATCTCAGGGTGGCACGGACGACGATGGCAACCTGCAGAGTCTTTGTACTGCCTGCCACCGGACTAAGACAGCCCGCGAAGGTCGGGGCAGGGGGGCGGGGTAAAATCTCTCCCGCCTTTGCCTTCCCGGACTGCCCGCCTCGTCATATTTTTACGCGCCCAAAATAAGAAACTTTTTTCCGGAAGGTTTCACCTATTGAATCGGAGGTTTTAATGGGTAGTGTTGTGCGATCTTCCGGCGGTGGTCGAAAAAGAAATTTACCTACAGGGCAAAACAGCAAACTGACCAGAATTGCGCCGCCTCCAGAATTAATGGGGGATGTGGCGATCCGGCTATGGAAAACCCAGAGCAAAATTTTAATTGAGCGGGGTGTGTTCGAGGTCGAGGATGCGCCGATCCTTCTCGCGTACTGCAATGCATTTCACCTGATGATTGAAGCCGAAAAAGTTATCGCAAAAGATGGGCTGACCGTCTCCAGTGAGATGGGCGGGGAGAAGAAACACCCCGCTATTAACGTCAGAAATGACTCTGTTTCTCAGGTTGCTCGTCTGGGTTCACTTCTCGGACTTGACCCACTGAGTCGGCTACGCATGACCAGCGGAAAGAATGATCCGGACGATGCAGGGAATGAATTCGATGAGTTTGATTGATGGCTACATATCCGAACGTCAATGCGGCGAACCAGTATGCGCGGGACGTCGTGAACGGGAAGATTCTGGCATGTCGGTTAACCATTCTTTCCTGTCAGCGTCACCTGGATGATCTCGAACGCGCGAAGGATCCAAACTGGCCCTATCGTTTCGATAAGAATAAGGCTGAACGTTTTTTAAGATTTTCTCAGAAGATGCCCCACACCTCCGGGGAGTGGGCACGGCGTAAGCTCAGAATAGAGTTTGAGCCCTGGCAGAAATTTTCCCTGGGCGTTCCTTTTGGCTGGGTACGCAAAGACACTGGGTTTCGCCGTTTTACTGAGATCTATATCGAGGTGCCGCGTAAAAATGGTAAGTCCGCGATAGCGGCAGCCATCGGCAATTATATGTTTTGCGCTGATGGCGAGTATGCCGCTGAGGTCTACTGTGGCGCCACGACTGAGAAGCAGGCGTGGAAAGTGTTTGCGCCGGCGCTGGCGATGGTGAAAAAGCTCCCCTCGCTGCGCCAGAAATTCAGTATCAAGCCCTGGGCTAAACGGATGACCCGCCCCGATGGTTCCGTGTTTGCGCCAATCATCGGTGATCCGGGGGATGGTGACTCACCGTCCTGTGCGATTATCGATGAGTATCATGAGCATGATACCGACGCGCTCTATACCACTATGACAACGGGTATGGGCGCACGTGAGCAACCTGTGACGCTCATCATTACCACAGCAGGATATGACATTTCATCTCCTTGTTACGAGAAGCGTGCTCAGGTGGTTGAGATACTGGAGCGCATCAGGGAAGGCGGGGAGAACGAGGCCATATTCGGCATCATCTATACCCTTGATGATGGCGATGACTGGACAAAGCCGGAAGCGCTGATAAAGGCAAACCCAAACTACGGTGTGTCGATAAAGGAAAGCTTTCTCAGGGCTAAACAGCTACTGGCTATGTCCACACCCAGCCAGACCAACAAGATCCTCACCAAACACTTTAATAAGTGGGTGAGTTCGAAAGCCGCCTTCTACAACCTGCAGAAGTGGATGGCAGCAGCAGATAAAACGCTGAAGTTGTCAGATTTTGCAGGAGAGGAATGCTATCTGGGGATTGACCTGGCATCCAAGCTTGACCTCAACGCCGTTGTGCCAATCTTCAGGCGAGAAATTGACGGGCTTAGCCATTTTTACTGTGTTGGCCCGATGTTCTGGGTGCCAGAGGATACGGTGTATTCCACCGATCCGGCGCTGAAAACGACGGCTGAGCGCTATCAGTCATTTGTCAATCAAGGGGTGCTGGTGCCCACCGATGGGGCTGAGGTGGATTACCGCATCATTTTTGAGTCCATTCTTACGCTGCGAGCAACAGTAAAAATAGCGTCATGCCCGATTGACCCCTACGGGGCGACCAGCATTTCCCACATGCTGCTGGATGAAGGACTGGAACCCATAACTATCACTCAGAACTACACCAACATGAGCGATCCGATGCGTGAAATCGAAGCGGCAATCGCTGCGGGGCGTTTTCATCATGACGGTAATCCGCTGATGAACTGGTGTGTTTCTAACGTGGTCGGGAAGTATCTTCCGGGCAGCGATGATGTTGTTCGTCCGGTGAAAGAGGGGGGCGGTAACAAGATAGATGGTGCGGTGAGCATGATGATGGGCGTCGGCCGCGCAATGCTGAACGAGCCAAAAGATTTTCTCTCCAATCTCGATCCAGACGAGGACGTTTTATTCCTGTGAAATCACTAATTATCGATGTCGCCGGGCTGTCTGGCTTTGGCGCGCTGGTGGGCGGTATTTACCTAAAATACGGCGCCGCGACTGCGCTTATGGCTGGCGGGGCCGGGCTTCTGTTATGGGCGCTTCTCGCAGCAAGGGGATCAAAATGCTGATTAATGCCATGTTCAGAAGTAACTCGCTGGAGAATCCTGCTGTTCCGTTGACTGCTGAAGCGGCCGAAAACGACGGGATTTTTAACGGTGACGTGATCGTTAACCCCAAAACGGCGATGAAGCTGGCGGCGGTGTATGCCTGTATTTACGTCATATCCTCAAACGTTGCCCAGATGCCACTACATGTTATGCGGCGCACCGGGAAGTTTGTGGAGCCGGCGCGGGATCACCCCGTTTTTTATCTGGTTCATGATGAGCCGAACGACTGGCAAACCAGCTATAAATGGCGCGAGTTGAAGCAGCGCCACATTCTCGGCTGGGGGAATGGTTATACCCATGTAAAGCGCAATCGTCGGGGGGAAGTTACCCAGCTTGAAGCCTGTATGCCATGGGAAACGACCCTGCTGAATACCGGCGGTCGCTACACCTATGGCATGTACAACGAAGAGGGCTCATTTGCTATCAGCCCTGACGACATGATCCACATCCGGGCGCTGGGGAATAACCAGAAGATGGGGTTAAGTCCAATTCTCCAGCACGCTGAAACGATTGGTATGGGGATGAGCGGGCAGAAATATACCGAGAGCTTTTTTAGCGGTAATGCCCGTCCGGCGGGGATTGTGTCGGTAAAAGGGGAACTTAACGACAACTCCTGGGATCGTCTCAAAAAGATGTGGCAGAAAGCCTCAGCCATGCTGCGCAGTCAGGAAAACAGAACCATGCTGCTGCCGGCAGAGCTTGATTATAAAGCGCTGACCGTTTCCCCCGTTGATGCACAGCTCATCGACATGATGAAGCTTAACCGCTCAATGATTGCCGGAATTTTTAACGTACCGGCGCACATGATCAACGACCTGGAAAAAGCGACATTCTCCAATATTTCCGAGCAGGCCATTCAGTTTGTTCGTTACACGATGATGCCCTGGGTAACGAACTGGGAGCAGGAGATAAACCGCCGCCTGTTCACCCGCGCCGAGCGGGAGGCCGGGTATTACGTTCGCTTTAACCTGACAGGCCTGTTACGTGGTACACCGAAAGAGCGCGCTCAGTTCTATCATTTTGCCATCACCGATGGCTGGATGAGCCGCAATGAGGCCCGCGCCTTTGAGGATATGAACCCCAAAGACGGGCTCGACGAGATGCTGGTTAGCGTCAACGCAGCCGATACGGCAAAAAATTTGAAAGACGACGATAAAACGGAGGGCAATTCCGATGAGTGACGATCGGGAAACACGCTGCTACAGCGGTGAGGTCAGGGCCGAGCAGCACGATCAGCAGCCGACGCGCATTATCGGTTATGGCTCGGTGTTCAATTCGCGCTCTGAACCGCTATGGGGGTTCCGCGAGATTATTAAGCCAGGCGCGTTTGATGATGTGCTGGGTGACGATGTGCGCGGTCTGTTCAACCATGATCCAAACTTTATTCTGGGGCGCAGCGCGTCGGGCACGCTGACGGTTTCGACCGATGAGCGTGGTTTACGTTATGACATTGAAGCACCCGATACCCAGACTATCCGCGATCTGGTGCTGGCACCAATGCTGCGCGGCGACATTAATCAGTCAAGTTTTGCCTTCCGGGTCGCCCGGGACGGCGAGCGCTGGTATGAGGATGAAGAGGGCGTGGTTATTCGGGAGATTTCGCGCTTCTCGCGTCTCTTTGATGTCAGCCCCGTAACGTATCCGGCGTACCAGGAGGCTGATTCCGGGGTTCGCTCCCTGAAAGTCTGGCAGGAAGCACGCAACAGCGGCGCGCTGAAGCTTGCCATTAACCAACGAATGGCGCGCGAGCGCGTCCTGACACTTCTTAATGCATAAGGAAACATCCATGAAGCTTCATGAAATGAAACAAAAGCGCAATACCATCGCTACAGACATGCGTGCGCTGAATGAAAAAATCGGGGATAACGCCTGGACTGATGAGCAGCGCACTGAGTGGAATAAGGCTAAATCCGAGCTGGAAGGGCTGGATGAGCGCATTACCCGCGAAGAAGAGTTGCGGGATATGGATCAGAAATACATCGATGATAAAAGTGATGAACAGCGTGACAATCTGGATAAGGATAACGGTAAAAAACCGGATGAACAGCGCGGACAGATTTTTGATAAATGGATGCGCCACGGCGCCAGTGAACTGACCGCTGAAGAGCGTAAAGCCCTGCGCGAACTGCGTGCTCAGGGTGTCGCGCCGGATGAAAAGGGCGGCTACACCGTGCCGGACACCTTCCTCGCGAAAGTCGTCGAGCAGATGAAGGCTTACGGTGGTATCGCCAGCGTAGCGCAAATTCTGACAACCTCTGATGGCCGCACCATGGAGTGGGCTACCGCCGATGGTACCGCTGAGGTCGGTGTGCTGCTGGGCGAGAACGAAGAGGCAGGAGAAGAAGATACCGAATTTGGCATGGACAGCCTGGGTGCGCTGAAAATGACCTCTAAAATCATCCGCGTATCTAACGAACTGCTGCAGGACAGCGCGATCGACATGGAAGCCTATCTTGCCCGCCGCATCGCTGAGCGTATTGGGCGCGGTGAAGCCCGCTATCTGATTCAGGGGACCGGTACAGGTACGCCGAAACAGCCGAAGGGGCTTGTGGCCTCAGTTACGGGAACCACCCCTACGGCATCCGCCACGGCTGTGAAATGGCAGGAAATTCTGTCGCTAAAACACAGTATCGACCCGGCTTATCGCCGCGGGCCGAAGTTCCGCCTGGCGTTCAATGACAGCACCCTGAAACTTATCAGCGAAATGGAAGATGGTCAGGGCCGCCCGCTGTGGTTGCCGGATATTGTTGGCGTGGCTCCAGCTTCGGTGCTGAACGTGCCATATGTTATCGATCAGGAGATTGATGATATCGGGGCGGGTAAAAAGTTCATGTTCTGCGGTGACTTTGACCGCTTCATTATCCGTCGCGTGCGTTACATGATCCTGAAGCGTCTGGTGGAGCGTTACGCTGAATTCGATCAGACCGGCTTCCTGGCGTTCCATCGCTTCGACTGCATTCTGGAAGACACTTCCGCCATTAAAGCGCTGGTGGGCAAAGGCAGCACCAGCAGCTGATAACTTTTGTAACTTCTGACAGAACACACCACGCCGCTTAACGCGGTTTTTTTTGTGCCCGCTTCCGGCGGGCACAGGAGGATTTATGCTGCTCAAAATGGAGGAAATCAAAGCCCAGCTCCGGCTGGACGAAGATTTCAACGATGAAGACAGTCTACTGGAACTGATGGGGCAGGCGGCGCAGAGCCGTACGGAAAATTTCCTCAACCGCAGGCTTTATGCAACGGCAGCCGATTTGCCAGAAGACGACCCCGATGGCCTGGTTATGTCGGATGAAATCAAGCTGGCGCTACTGTTGCTGGTCACCCACTTCTACGAGAACCGCTCAACGGTCACCGAGGTTGAAAAGCTTGAGTTGCCGATGAGCTTTAACTGGCTGGTTGGGCCTTACAGGTATATTCCGCTATGAAACTGCGACAGGCGCAGACCAGCGCCACTTACCTTTTGCCTGACCCTGGCGAGCTGGATAAACGGATAGCGATTCGCCTGCGGGTGGATGAGCCGAATGATGATTTTGGCGTATCTCCTACGTACCCGGATGAGATCCGAACCTGGGCGAAGTTATCCCAGCCCGGCGCAGTGGCTTATCAGGGGTCTGTGCAGACAGAAAACACGGTTACGCATTATTTCACAATCCGCTGGCGAAGAAAGATTACTGCCGATCACGAGGTTTTCTGTGACGGGCAAATATACCGTATTCGTCGCGTACGTGACCTGAATAGTAAGCGACGGTATCTGTTGCTGGAATGTGAGGAGCTAGGTTCGGAGCGAGGGGCCAGCTATGCAGAAAAAAGCATTTTTACACGTTGATTTTGAAAAGCCGAAAGAGCTGGTTTTCAATCGTGCCCGCATGCGCCGGGCGTTTGTCACCATTGGTCAGGTGCATATGCGAGATGCCCGCCGGCTGGTCATGCGTCGGGGACGCTCTGCACCGGGCGAAAACCCGGCATATCGTACAGGGAAACTGGCCCGCTCAATAGGTTATTACGTTCCTCGCGCATCCAAACGACGCCCGGGCCTGATGGTGAAGATTGCGCCCAACCAGAAGAACGGCGAGGGCAATCGCCATATTTCCGGCGCCTTTTATCCGGCATTTCTGTTTTACGGTGTGCGCCGCGGCGCTAAACGCAAAAAAGGCCATCATCGCGGTGCGTCCGGCGGAAGTGGGTGGAAAATTGCTCCACGTAATAACTATATGGCAGAAGTGCTGGAACGTCGCCGCAGCTGGACCCGATATGTGTTGTCGCGTGAGTTGCGCAAGTCCCTGCGACCCCAGAGAAGGAAAAAGAAATGAGACTGACGCCGATTGTAGCCGCATTGCGCGCCCGCTGCCCGCGTTTTGAAAATCGGGTGGGTGGTGCCGCGCAGTTTAAGGCGATACCGGATGCCGGAAAACTGAAACTTCCCGCCGCATATGTGGTACCGGCGGAGGATGTAACCGGGGAGCAACGCTCCCAGACGGACTACTGGCAAGACCTGACAGAGGGTTTTTCCGTCATCGTTGTCCTCAGTAATGAGCGTGACGAAAAAGGCCAGTGGGCATCCTATGATGCAGTACATGATGTGCGTCACGAAATCTGGAAAGCGCTTCTCGGATGGTGCCCGGATCCTGACGCCCATGAAATTCAGTACGCTGGTGGCATGTTGCTGGAGTTGAATCGCTATGAACTTTATTACCAGCTCGACTTCACAGTGAAATATGAGATCGACGAGGCGGACTCGCGCCAGCAGGATGATCTTGACGCGCTGGAAGAGCTGAAAACACTCAGTATCGATGTGGACTATATCGATCCTGGCAGCGGGCCAGACGGTAATATTGAACACCACACTGAAATTACCTTTCCGTAATCCTCCACCTGGAAAAAATAATGCTTGTGAAACCAAAAAAGGGGCGATCTGTTCCGGATCCGAACCGCGGAGACCTTTTGCCTGAAAAAGGGCGAAATGTGGAAGTAAATGCCTACTGGTATCGCCGCGAAGCTGCTGGTGATATTGAGAAAATCTCGCGTAAAGGGGATAAAAATGACCGTAAGCTTTAACACCATCCCGGCTGATAACCGGGTACCGCTATTTTATGCTGAGATGGATAACAGCGCGGCAAACACCGCACAGGACAGTGCCCCCTCTCTGCTAATCGGGATGGCGTTGCCTGAATCGGATATGCCGCTGAATCAGCTGATGATCATGCCATCGAAGGATTTGGCTAAAAAAATGGCGGGCCGTGGCAGCCAGCTGGCGCGTATGGTCGAAGCATACCGACAGGTTGATCCGTTTGGTGAACTCTGGGTTATTGCCGTGCCTGACAATGGTAAGGTGGCGTCAGGCACCATCACCATTACAGGTACTGCGACGGATGCAGGAACCGTAAATCTCTACGTTGGCACCCGTAAGGTGCAGGTGACAGTGGCAACAGGGGACACTGGTGATCAGGTGGCGCAGGCCATGCTGAGCATTATCAATAATAATCCCGATTTGCCTGTTACCGCGGAATATCAGACGACTTCTGCCGGGGAAGTGCAGGGTACAGTTATTCTCTCTGCTGTGAACAGCGGCCCGGTAGGCAATAATATTCCGTTAACCCTGAATTACTACGGTACCGCCAGCGGTGAAGAGATCCCCGCGGGATTAAGTATTCAGACGGGTAAAATGAGCGGTGGTGCTGGTGATCCAGATTTGTCTCAGGCGATTGCTGCTATGGGGGACGAGCCATTTGATTATATCGGGCTGCCATTCAGCGATGCGAACTCCCTGCAACTGATGTCGGTTGAAATGAACGACAGCGCCGGGCGATGGAGTTACATTCGCCAGCTTTATGGTCATGTTTACACGGCCAAAACTGGCTCGCTGTCTGAACTGGTGGCATTTGGTGATTCGCTTAACAACCAGCACATCACCATCGCGGGCTATGAGGAAGAGGTGCAAACCTGTGTCGATGAGCTGGTGGCGTATCGACTGGCGCGTGATGCTGTATTCCTGCGAATCGATCCCGCTCGTCCGACGCAGACTGGCGAACTCACTGGTGCATTGCCTGCGCCGACTGGCAAGCGCTTTACCATCACTGAACAACAATCCCTGCTGACACATGGCATTGCGACCGCTTACACAGAATCTGGCGTGCTGCGTATTCAGCGTGACATCACCACCTACAAGACCAACACGTATGGCGTGGCAGACAACAGCTACCTCGACAGCGAGACATTGCATACCAGCGCCTATGTGCTGCGCCGCCTGAAGTCGATTATTACCAGTAAATATGGCCGTCATAAACTCGCCAATGATGGAACGCGTTTTGGCCCAGGCCAGGCGATTGTCACGCCAGCGGTTATTCGCGGCGAGCTGGGCTCAACCTACCGCCAGCTTGAACGCGAGGGAATTGTCGAGAACTTTGACCTGTTCCAGAAATACCTCATCGTTGAGCGCAATGCTAACGACCCGAACCGTCTGGATGTACTGTTCCCGCCGGATTATGTCAACCAGCTGCGCGTGTTTGCTGTGCTTAATCAGTTCCGTCTGCAGTACAACGAGGAGAGCGCATAATGGGTAAGATTGCAGGAACAACCTATTTCAAAGTCGACGGCCAGCAGTTGTCTATCACCGGCGGCATTGAAGTGCCTATGAATACAAAAGTTCGTGACGATGTCATCGGTCTTGACGGTTCTGTTGACTATAAGGAAACGAGCCGAGCCCCCTATACAAAGGTGACAGCAAAAGTGCCGAAGAGCTTTCCCATCGACAAAATCACCTCGTCTGATGTCATGACCATCACATCTGAGCTGGCCAACGGTCAGGTGTACGTGCTGTCCAATGCCTGGCTGCACGGCGAAGCTAACCATAATCCCGAAGAGGGCACAGTGGATCTGGAATTCCACGGTGAAGAAGGATTTTACCAATGACAAAAGAGCTGAAGCTTAAAGAGCCGATTATGGCGCATAACGAAAAACTGCATGTACTGGAACTGCGTGAACCGTCATATGACGAAATCGAAGCGATCGGTTTCCCGTTTACGGTTACCTCGGAAGGCGCAATTAAAATCGACAGCTCCACTGCGCTGAAATATATCCCGCTGCTGGCCGGGATCCCCCGGTCATCTGCGGCGAAGCTGGCGAAACTCGATATTTTCAAAGCCAGCATGCTGATCCTCAATTTTTTTACTCAATCGGCGGGGGAGACAACCTCAGAAACCGACTCTATAACACCGCTCACTTCTGGCGATTAAACCCCCTTGAGCTTCGGCGGGCGGTCATATCTGAATTTCTGGAACTGGAATCGGAGGCCGTCCGTATTAATGAGGAAATAAAGCATGGCTGACAGTTTCCAGTTAAAGGCCATCATTACCGCCGTTGATCAGCTTTCCGGCCCGCTGAAGGGCATGCAGAAACAGCTAAAAGGTTTTCAGAAGGAGGTATCCGGGCTGGGCGTTGGCGCTGGCGTGGCCGGCGCTTCTATCCTGGGAGTGTTTGCTGGCGCGACACAATCAGCGATGGGGCTTGAGAATCACATGGCTGATGCACGCAAGGCGATCGAGGAGTTGCACGATCCTAAAGCGTTCAGGCAGATGACCGATCAGTTGATTGATATGTCAACCCGGTTGCCAATGAGTGCTGAGGGATTAGCGGAAATAACTGCTGAAGCCGGTCAGGCAGGTATCCCGTTTAAGGAGCTGGCGCAGTTTACTGAAGACGCGACCAAAGCGGCGGTTGGTTTCGGCATGACGGCTAATGAGGCTGGTCACCAACTGGCCGTATGGCGCACAGCATTTAAACTGACACAGAAAGAGGTGATGAACCTCTCCGACCAGATGAATTACCTGGCCATGACAGGTCCGACTACTGAGAAACAAATCGGGGATGTCGTGACATCGGTGGGCAATCTGGCAACAACGGCTGGGGTGTCAACATCTGATCTGGCTGCCATCGCAGCAACCATTACCGGCGTTGGTGTCAGCTCAGATGTTGCCGGTACGGGTGTGCAGAACTTTATGTTGGCGTTGACCAATGCCAACACCAATAAAGCGAAAGCTGTGCTGAAAAGTATCGGGCTGACCTCTAAGGAGGTGGCAACAGGGATGCAGAAAGATTCGCGCGGTATGATGCTCCGCGTACTTGAAGGATTGGGGAAAATATCAAAGGACAAGCAGGCCAAAGGCCTGGAGTGGTTATTTGGCAGGGAGTCGATAAAGGCCATTGCGCCCCTGCTTACCAATCTGGATCTACTGAAGAAAAATTTCAATTCGGTATCAGATGCCTCGAAATACGCGGGGGCCACACAGCGTGAGTATGATTCACGGGTAAACACTACAGAGAAACAGCTGCAAATCCTCAAAAACCAGTTTACTGCCCTGGCTGTTACCGTGGGCAGTGAATTTTTGCCCATTGTGGTTGATGCCACTAAAGCGATGGCTCCCTATATGAAAGAGGCTTTGCAGTGGGTGCGTAATAATCCGGATGTTATTAAATCGATAGCCAAATTTGGCCTGGCGCTTTCTGCTGTTTCAATGGCAATGGGTGGGGTTTCACGAGCCGTTAAAATCATGAATATGGCATTCAACCTTTCGCCAGCGAAACTCGTTGTGGGCGCTTTGGTGATTGGCGCGTATGAAATTATCGAGCACTGGGATGAGGTTGGCCCGATTATCAAGGCGGTATGGCAGGAGGTGGACAAAGTCGCTCAGGCAATGGGCGGCTGGGAGACAGTCATTAAAGGTGTTGGTGTTGTGATGGCAGGCTCCTTTGCTGTTAATACCATTGGTTCCCTGCGCCAGTCCGTGCTCCTGGCGGGGCAGCTCTCTGGCCTGTTGGGGAAAATAGGCAAAATGGGTGCCATGACACTGACGATCGGGATCGTGGTTTCGTTGCTGAAGCAACTGGATGAACTGGACAAGGGCGCAAAAGATGCTGGTGTGGATAAAGGCACTTTCCTAGTGCAGAAGATGCAGGCGAAGGAGCGGGAGAGGGGGTACAACGGCTTTATTCCCCGGCTGAAAGAGCTACTTGGCATTGACAACGCTATTCCAGAGGGCCGATATCGACCCTCCATACCGTTAAACAGAAACCCAAACATTCTTGATCGTGCGGCGACACCCGGTACACAAAGAAGTGAACTGAAAGTAAGCTTTGAAAATGCCCCTCAGGGTATGCGCGTGACAGATATTCCGGCATCCGGCAATCCTCTGATGGGTATCTCCCACGATGTAGGCTATTCGCCCTTTAAAACCCCTCGTTAAAACGCTCCGGCGTTTTTTTCAAAAGGTAAAACCATGGCATTTTTTTCTACGTCAGACTGGCGCGATCGCCTGCGCGATGCGTCATTTCGTGGTGTGCCTTTCTCCGTAGAGGATGATGATGCATCATTTGGCCGCCGGGTACAGTTGCACGAGTACCCTAACAGGGATAAGCCCTACACGGAGGATCTTGGCAGAGCAGCGCGCAGGCTGACCATCAACGCTTACGTGATTGGGGGGGATTATGCTGATCAGCGGGATCGACTGATTGCCGCGGTGGAGACGAACGGCCCCGGCACGCTGGTTCATCCTCAGTATGGTGAAATGCAGGGCAGCATAAACGGCACAGTGAAGGTATCGCACAGCAGTACGGAAGGACGCATGGCGCGCATTTCGTTCGAGTTTGTGGAAAGTGGAGAGTTAACTTTCCCGGTAGCGGGAATGGCGACAGCGCAGCGCCTTGATGAATCAGGCAATCTGTTTGACGGTGCCATTGACGGTATGTTCTCCGCCTTTGGCCTCTCCGGTATCTCGGACTTTATCCAGAATGATGTGATTGCCGATGCCACGGCGATGATCAATACAGTTTCGGATGCATTTAAAATGGTCGATTCCGGCGTGTCGGCCGCCATGCGGCTGCTGCAGGGCGATTTGTCGGTCATTCTGATGCCGCCCAGCACCGCTAATGATTTTGTCAGAGCGCTACAGAAAGCCTGGCGTGCTGGTGATCGCCTGAGCGGTGATACTTCCGATTTGGTCACAATGATAAAAACCCTGTCCGGTATTACGCTGGATCCTGGTCTTTCTCCGCGGGGTACCTGGTCCACTGACTCTGGTTCTATGGTCACCCAAAAAACGCAGAGTAATCTGGTCGCGGCGGCAATTCGGGCAACGGCTATCAGTGCGGCCACTGCTGCGGTGACGACGCTGGCGCAGCCACGTGTTTCGTCAGCCCAAAATACCGCAACGACGAGTGATTCGGACATCATTACTGTTACGCACCCGGCCCTTGATGGTGCACAGAGAGTCAGTAGCGCAAGTCCTCCTCCTAACTGGGACGACCTCACCGATATCCGGGCCGCGCTCAATGCGGCAATAGACCAGGAGCAGTTGCGGATCAATGATGATTCGCTGTTCCAGCAGATTTCCGCGATGCGTACAGACCTGAACCGTGATATTTCGGCGCGTCTGGCGCAGGTAGAGCGTACAGCACAGAGAACGCCGGATGATGTTCTGCCCGCTCTGGTGCTGGCCGCTGGCTGGTATGACGACGCTGGGCGCGAATCTGACATTCTGACCCGTAATCCTGTCCGCCACCCCGGCTTTGTGCCGGTTGAACCGCTGAGGGTGCCGGTACGATGAACAATAACGTTTTTTTGCGCATCAACGGGCGCGAATGGGGCGGCTGGACGTCGGTTCGTATCAGTGCCGGCATCGATCGTATTGCCCGGGATTTCAACGTTGCGATTACCAGTCAGTGGCCCGGTAGCCCTGATGGCACCCTGCAGATTAAAAATGGCGATAAAGTAGAGGTGTTGATTGGCGAAGATCTGGTGATAACCGGATGGGTTGAAGCGCTGCCGCTGCGTTACGACGCCAGCAGTATTACCCGCGGTATCGTTGGCAGAAGCAAAACTGCCGATCTTATTGACTGCAGCGCGGCTCCAGCTCAGCAGAGTGGGAAAAATTTGTTTCGTATTACCAGCATGCTGGCACAGCCATTCGGGATTGATGTTATTGATGCGGGTGCCCCGGTAGCAGCTGTAATTGATGCTCAGCCTGAGCATGGTGAAACTGTAGTGGATTGTCTTAATCGCTTGCTGGGTCAGGTGCAGGCGCTGGCGTATGATGATGAGCTGGGGCGGCTGGTGCTGGGTACACCCGGAAGTGCCAAAGCCGTCACCGCGCTGGTGCTGGGGGATAATATCCTTTCATGTGATACCGAACGCAGTGTTCGCGATCGCTTCTCCAGTTATCTTGTTACCGGGCAGCGCCCTGGCACTGACGATGATTTTGGCGAAGCTACGATTGCCGCTATTCGCCAGAGTACCACTGATTCTGGCGTAACCCGCTATCGACCTCATACTCTCCAGCAGTCCGGCACGGCCACCACCGACAGTTGCAAATCCCGCTGTGAATTCGAGGCGCGCCAGCGTGCAGCTAAAACGCAGGAGACAACCTACACCGTTCAGGGCTGGCGCCAGGGGAATGGGGAATTATGGAAGCCAAATCAGTCGGTGGTGGTCTATGACCCGCTGAATGGTTTTGATAATGAAATGCTGGTGATCGCCGAGGTGTCTTACAGCCAGGACAATAACGGCACGATCACTGAAATCAGGGTTGGTCCAGCGGATGCTTACCTGCCTGAGCCGACAAAGCCGAAGGCGAAGAAGAAAAAGTCCAGCGGGGGGATCGATTTCTGATGAATAACTCCCTACAGAATATTGTGGCTCGTGCTGTTATTACCGCGCTTGATACCGCGAAAAAATGCCAGGCGGTCGGGCTGAAGCTGATTGCCGGTGACCCCAAGGAAGGGGTTGAGCACCTTGAACCTTATGGTTTCACCTCCGCCGCGCAAAACGGTGCTGAGGCGGTGGTGCTGTTTCCCGGCGGCGACCGTTCCCACGGCATGGCGGTCATTGTTGCCGACAGGCGGTACCGGCTGAAAGGTCTTGCGCGCGGTGAGGTTGCCATTTATGACGACCAGGGCCAGTCCGTTACCTTAACCCGCGCCGGGATTGTTGTTGATGGTGGCGGGAAGGCAATCGTGTTCAAAAATGCCCCTAACGCCCGCTTTGAAATGCCGATCGAATCCACTGGAGACATCAAAGATAACTGCGATGATAGCGGTAAAACGATGGCTCAAATGCGCGTGACGTATAACGGTCACACACATAAAGAAAACGGCGACGGTGGTGGAACGACCAACAAGCCAGACCAACCCATGAGCTAACATTATGATTCTCTATGTAAATGGAATCCAAAAGGATGCCACGGTTCCGCTCGACCTTTTGACGCGCGCCGTGGTGATTTCTCTTTTCACGTGGCGCCGTGCTGAGCGGGACGATAAAACCCCGCAGCCATACGGCTGGTGGGGCGACACGTGGCCCACAGTTCAGAATGACCGTATTGGCTCCCGCCTGTATCTGCTGAAACGACGGAAACTTACCAACAAAACCCCGCAGGATGCCCGCGAATACATGCAGCAGGCGCTGTCGTGGATGACTGAGGACGGTGTGGCGGCGCGCATTGATGTGACCTCTGAGCGTACAGGAATCGACACACTGGCCGCTGGCGTAGTTGTTTATCAGCGAGACGGGGCTATTCACAATATTACCTTTGATGATATCTGGAGTGAACTGAATGGCTGACAGTCAATTTGCACGCCCTGAACTCCCGCAACTGATCGCCACTATTCGCAGCGATTTACTGACCCGCTTTCAGCAGGATGCGGTACTGCGGCGCATGGATGCCGAAGTTTATGGAAGGGTGCAGGCCGCCGCCGTACATACGCTGTATGGCTATCTTGATTATCTGGCAAGCAACATGCTGCCTGACTTGTGCGATGAGGACTGGCTTTATCGCCACGCGCGCATCAAGCGCTGTCCACGAAAAGATGCAGTAGCCGCTACGGGGTTTATCCGCTGGGATGGGCTCGGCGGTACGCCAACGCTACCAGCTGGCACGCAGATTCAGCGTGATGATCAGGTTACTTTTACCACCACTCAAACCGTTAAAGCCTCTGGCGGCCTGCTACGTGTGCCAGTTGTTGCCGATGTGGCAGGGCTGGCCGGGAATACTGACGACGGCATTGCGCTACGCCTGGGCACGCCGATTAGCGGTATTCCATCCACCGGGTACGCAGACTCGTTGAACGGTGGGAATGACGTGGAGGAACTGGAGACGTGGCGTGCGCGCGTGATGGAGCGCTATTACTGGATACCGCAGGGCGGAGCAGATCCGGATTACATCATATGGGCGAAAGAGATTGCCGGAATTACCCGCGCCTGGACGTTCCGTCATTATCAGGGGACGGGTACCGTTGGCGTTATGGTTGCCACTAGTGATCCCGCTAACCCGGCTCCTGCCGACGATGTTGTACAGGCGGTGCGTGCCCATATTCTGCCGCTGGCACCTGTTGCCGGCGGCGGTCTGTTTGTCTTTGCTGCAACCGAGCATGTTATCCCGATGACAATCGCCCTGGCAAAAGACACGCCGGAAATCCGCACGGCGGTCACCGCTGAACTGAATTCGCTCATGCTTCGTGATGGTCAGCCGTCGGGGAAAGTCTATCTTTCGCGTATAAGTGAAGCAATCAGTCTGGCTACAGATGAAGTGGCACATCAGATCCGCTCTCCGACGATTGATATCGTGCTCGGGAAAACCGAACTGCCAGTGCTGGGAGAAATCACCTGGGAAACCTACACGGAGGCGACTGAATAGGCATGGCGATAAAAGATGAGTACACGCGACTGCTTTACCATTTGTTGCCAGCCGGGCCAGCATGGGAGGGAAAGAACCCACTTATCGAGGGTCTTGCTCCCTCACTAACCCGTGTTCACCAGCGCGCCGGCGCGTTAATGAAGGAAATCGACCCCGGCCAAACCACTGAACTCATTGATCGGTATGAAGGGTTATATGGCCTGCCGGATTCCTGTGCTCCGGATGGTGTCCAGACGCTTCGGCAGCGCCAGCAGCGACTGGATACGAAAGCTAACGTAGCGGGTGGTATTAATGAGCGTTTTTATCGTGAGCAGCTCGATGCGCTGGGCTATACGACTGCCACCATTGAGCAGTTCCAGAATCTGGATAGCTCCCCAGACCCCGAATGGGGCGAGTTCTGGCGCTATTACTGGCGCGTGAATATTCCGGCTGACGCCAATATCTCCTGGCAGACTTGTACAAGTACCTGCGATTCAGCGATCAGAACGTGGGGTGACACCGTAGCGGAGTGTGTGATCGATAAGCTTTGCCCCTCTCACACAGTCGTAGTTTTTGCTTATCCGGAAGGAACAGAAGATGCATAGAATTGATACGTCCACGGCACAAATTGATAAATTTGGGCACGGTAAAAATGGTTTTACCAATGGTGACCCGTCTACTGGCCGCCGTGCTACAGACCTGAACAGCGATATGTGGGACGCAGTTCAGGAGGAGATTTGTACTGTTATTGAGTCATCAGGTCTGGCGCTTAACAAAGAGCAGCACGACCAGCTTTATCAGGCCATTGTCAGAACTGTTACATCAAAAATCCCTGATGCGCTTATCCGTAATAAGAATCTGTCGGATCTGGCTGATAAGGTTATTGCACGCACAAATTTGGGGTTAGGGGAGCTGGCAGTGAAAGGGATAGGATATATTTATGATTCTATCTACCCGATTGGTGTTGTAACTTGGTTTGCTCAAAACAAAAATCCGAATACGCTGTTTCCAGGAACGAAGTGGAACTATATCGGCGAGAACCGGACGATAAGACTTGCAAGTGCAAACGGCAGTGATGTCATGGCTACGGGGGGCTCTGATTCTGTTACGCTTGCTGTAGGTAATTTGCCAGCGCATGGGCATACGTTTTCTGCTAACACCAGTGGTTTTGATTATGGCACGAAAACAACAAGTGGTTTTGATTATGGCACGAAAACAACATCTTCTACTGGTAATCACAGACACAGGTCTGGTACGGAAGGCACTCTTAATGGTGGTGGGGGGCACACTACAGTTCCGCAGCTGAGTGGTGGTACTGCTACTTATACCGATACTGTTGGTAACCACACCCATACAGTCGCACTTGGTTCTCATAGTCATACAGTCGGGATCGGTGCGCATTCTCACTCTGTTTCAGGAACTACAGCAAATACTGGTTCTGGTTCAGGAGTTAACGTTACTAACTCATTTATCAAGTTGATGGGCTGGTACCGCAGCGCGTGATTTTGCTCTTCGAGGGAGGTTGCGAAATATACTGATGTACATTTTATAATACAGTAATCTCCCTTTAAATAGTTCTAGTCCATTAATGATCCCTCCGTTTTCGTCAATAAAATACTTACTTAAACTCTTTGTGATTATTATTTTTCTTGTAAATTTGAGAGCATCAAACTCTTTTAATGCAAGTGCGGAATTATCGTCTAGGACGCAAAATTTAAATATTATACTATGTAGACCATGTGAATTTATATGTGAGATAAGTCTCAATCTTCTACGATTCCATTTGTCTATTGCTTCGGATTGGTCTTTGTAGTGAAGAAAGTGTATTGTGCATCCATTGATATCTGCAATAGGATAGTTAGTGGTATTACTGTTGAAATGTTTATCTTTTAACTCAATGGATATATTAGACTCTAGGTTATTTATGAATTTAATATAGTGCTCAGGCAGCAAGTATAATCCAACAAAAGGAGTATTATATTCTCTCTTTACGATTGAATATAATCTATTCCCCCAGCAATTATTGGATATTATGCAGAATTCTTTGTTTTTAAAAAAAAGACAATCTAGTCTTTTGGATATAAAGCTAGATAGTTTGATTACTATTTTTTGGGAAAAATACACATCTCTCTCCTGTTTTTTTCGCTTTCCCCATGAACCGGGTAACATCCACCAGTACTCATACCACACGTGCATAATCGGGATTTTCCAGCCAGTTATCCAAGCTGGTTGCTTCCGGTACTGCTTCTACTTACACCAGTAACTCGATATTTATGCCGATAGCTTCGCGTACGCTTACAATAGCGTTCTGATAGTTATCGCGGCAGAAATATTAGGTATAAGAACGCCGAAGGATGAGTCGCCTCTATCAATAGCAACAGAGTATAACATTAAAACCCCTAGCATTGATGTGGTCAAGTTTTTATGTGGTTATATGGGCTATTTTTTGCTAACGGACTTTACCTCCATTAGTCTTAAAGTGGTTATCAAAACTCTGCGTAAACTATACAAAATCAGCTTGTTATGATGAAGGTAAAAGTGGTTGATATGGTTGCATAAAAATCATTAAACTCTGTTAATTCAATTAATTAGGTTTGATTGCTAAAACTACTGTTACGTCATATGGAATGGTTCGAAGCCGCTGACCTGATTGTTAAAGGTATGGAAGGCGCTATCAACAACAAAACCGTGACCTATGACTTCGAACGTCTGATGGAAGGCGCTAAACTGCTGAAATGTTCAGAGTTTGGTGACGCGATTATCGCGAATATGTAATCCAGATTCTGGGTTAGAAGAGAACGGGAGCCGGTTGGTTCCCGTTTTTGTATTAGCCTTTTAATTTTTCTATAACGTATTTAGCACAACTCTACCAACATTCTCTCGTACGGCCATGCTCGAGCATTTTCGCGTATTAAATTTTGCGATGAGCATATTCTTAATAATGTACTTTGATGGCATGTCCAAAATGGATGCAACATAAATGAATGTGCACTATTCGGATGTGCTCTTTCAAAAAGAGCAATTTTTCTTATCCTGGTGGCAAGTGCTTATCTAATGAACGATAACGTACCGATGAGTCTCGATCAAGATTGATATAGATGCTATGATTTTGCGGTTTGGAACCATAATAAATTATAATTATTTAAAATTAGGGTTGAGTAGAATGATAAAAAGAAAAAACATAGACAGTATTCATCAGTTACGTGGTATTGCTGCTCTATTAGTTGTCTTTTTTCATTTTAGATTTTTTCTGAATGATGTTTATGCGCAGAAAGATTTAGGATACATATTATTTGGCGGCGGGGCATTTGGTGTCGATTTGTTTTTTATGATTAGTGGGTTTATTATTGCCGCTTCTACGGTTAATCAGCGGAGTATTATTGTTTTTAATATTAGAAGATTCTTTAGAATTTACCCTACGTTTATTGTTACTTTCGCATTTGGATATCTGGCACTATATCATGTAGATCCCATTGAACTGATTTTAAGATCTTTATTTTTTATTCACCGAGATTATAAGCTTCCTTCCCCTGGTTTCGGCTATAACTTACTTGGCCCGGCATGGACTTTGACTTATGAAATTTACTTTTATGCATTATTTTCAGTTGCTATGCTCATAAATCATAGATACAGGGTGTTTATATGCTCATTGTTGATATTGTTACCATTTATTATTGTTCAAACCCATTTTAATGGCGAAGTATTGATTGCCGGAACTGCTGCTCCCAAAGTCCCAGAAGGACATGAATATTTTTCATTATTAAGATTTGTAGGGTCGCCAATTTTAATAGAATTTGTTATAGGTATGTTTTTATATATAATATATAGCACTTTTAGTTTAAGGATTGGGAAAGAAGTCTCATCTATACTGTTTTATCTGTGCGTTAGCCTGGCAGTTTCATTTTATTTTAAACCAAACCATTCAGGCTTTGGCATGCAAGACTTTGGCTTTTGGGCTCTTATACTCCTGTGTGGTTGTTTATTGTATGAAAAAAATAATGAAGTAAAACAATCGAAAGCTTTAAACTTTTTAGGGGATATTTCATTCTCTCTCTACATTTCTCATTATCCAATAATATATAGTGTAAGTAAGTACAATGATTTCTTTCCGCAAGGATTTGTTGGTATTTCTAAATTTATGTTGTTGGCTACTGTGTGTATTGCTTTTGCCACCTTACTTCATATTTTTATTGAAAGGCCGTTTATTAAAATCGGTAAGGCTATTGAAGCAAGGATAACATCAACAAAGCTATGAAATTAATCAAAGATTCACATTGTCAATTTCCCCTACATAGTTATAGTCAGGATTGACAATATTTTCAGTATGGAGCAGACGATTGTCTTTCGACCAATAATGGCGATTTGCCTCATTGACATCGACCACCCATTTGAATACCCCCGCTCTGGCTAATTCCCGGCAATATTGGTCAAAACGAGTACAGCCGCTGAAATGGCGTTTGGTGGCGATGCGTGTCAAAGCATCACTCGCATTTTGATTGATCTTAATTAACCGTCGTTGGCTTTTTAACGATAAGTAGGTGTCCGCAGTTGTCACCACTTGTACATTTCCCGTAGCGACGAAATAGATATAGTAAGAGATATTGTTTTGCTTTAATTGTGCCAAAAAACGGAGAAAGTCTGATTTACATCTAACTTGCTCAAAAAAAACGCTGAGCATTTCATCGAATTCCATTTACTGCCTCTGAATGAGATCTTTGTATTATTGATAATCTTTATTGCTTAAAAGTAATATCTAAAATAAACACAAATAAAAAATTGAAAAAAGATATATTTACCTTTGCTTTTTTGGGCCCTGGACGCAATAAGAAAAATGCATTAATTGTTACTAAAAATTTCATTAGGGGTATTATTTTGATAGCTTGGGCAAGAGGAACATCCTAAACTGGGGTGAATGACATAAGGAGATAGCAATGTTAGAAGGGTACTTCGATCTAGACAACGCCACCGGCGCTGACGCCTCTGAAAACCGTAAGCGTTTGCTGGCTGTTCAAGCCGCGTTAGAAATATCTAAAGCCTCGGTTTCAGCCTCTACCGCAAACTCTGGGATCCGCTCCCAGATGGACTTGCGCAACGTTTCACAGGAAGTTGCGTCACTGGCCGATGCGATCCAGGACGCGCTGGAAATCGGTGAGTAATTGCCGTTGCCGCCTTCGGGCGGCTATCCCCCACTTTTCCTTTTCTGCAAAATTCCTGCAAAACTGACTAAAAAAACAATTTTCTCCAACGGTTTGCTCGCGAATCATTGACCTAGCACTTTCTCATACTTGTCAGCATAGCGACCATCAAGTTTGTAACAGCGCGCCGTATGCAGGTGTGCTGGTTAAGGTGGCATGGACATATCTGGTAGTATTAATATGCTACTTTGCCCTCTAAATTTTCCCTTTGTAACGTTGGCCATTAAAAATGAACCCTTTTGATGTTGGTTTTTTCACCGAGAATGAATTAAAAAATTTCGGCTTCAAGAAAGTAGGACGAAATGTTTCTATTGCAAAAAACTGTACAATAATAGGCCTGAATAACATTTCCATTGGTGATAATGTCAGAATCGACGGATACACAACCATAGTAGCCAATGGCAATGGTTTTTTAAACCTGGGATCATTTATACATATAGGCGGATATTCTTTATTGTCCGCTGGCGCAGGTATAACTATGGAGGATTTTAGCGGTGTTTCACAAGGCGTTAAAATCTATAGTAAAACAGATGATTACACTGGCAATAGCTTAACTAATCCGACAGTCGATCCAAAATACACAGGAGTCACTTCCGGGGAAGTTATTTTAAGATGCCATGTCATTATTGGTTCAGGCACGGTTATTCTTCCTGGCGTTACCGTCTGGGAAGGGGCGTCCGTCGGTGCATTATCTCTTGTGACAAAGCACCTTCCAGAATGGGGAGTGAATTTTGGTGCGCCTGTGGAAAAAATAAAAAATCGGAAGAAAAAGTTGCTTGAGCTAGAACAGGAATTTTTATCTCAGTACCGAGACTCCTGATTCGGGTACCCGCTCCCAGATGGGCCGGGCAACCTTTTGCTGCAAGTGCTGGCTGGTACAATGAAGTATCACAATAATTTGAATATTTTTTCTCTGAGTGTCAGCTAAGATTTTCCTGTGATCTCAACTACAGGATGAAAAAAATGAAGATAGTCAAAGGGCTGTTAGTGCTTTCAGCGTCAATTCTTGCTCCCGTTGCTTTTTGTGCACCACTCGGCACATTGAGCGTTCATGTTCTGAATCAGCAAACCGGTATCCCATCTGAAAATGTTGGTGTGACGCTTGAAAAGCAACAGGACATGGGCTGGACTAAGATCGCTGAGGGAAAAACAGATGGTGATGGGCGAATCAAGTCGCTTTATCCCATGGATAAAGATATGCAGCAGGGCGTTTACCGGGTCACTTTTAAGACTGGTGAGTACTTTAAAAGTGAAAAACTAAACTCTTTCTTCCCCGAAATACCCGTGATTTTTACGGTGAGTAAAACAAATGAAAAGCTTCACATCCCTTTGCTATTGAGCCAATACGGTTATTCAACTTATAAAGGAAGCTGAAGCTGCGGCGACGTACTACAAGGCTAAATTGTCCTTTTGGTCTTTTTATCGCCAATTGAACTATCCTAAAATACTGCTCCATAAGCGAAATGTGTTACATATTTTTACCGCTGTAATTACAATGCCGCCCAAGAGGAAAGTACTCTTGTAAACGAATTTTGGGCAAGGCTAAGCCTGCGGTGATTTTTCAACGTTTTCGTCCAGGTCAGCTATAAATGCTGACCTTTTTTTTATTCGTCATTTACTCAACTGGATAAAGCGCCGAATTTCTATCTTCCTCGGCGGAAAGGGGTGAATCTCCGGTGAGTGATTAACCTCCTGCAAAGACTGTCATTTTTCTTTCAAGTAAGGAAATATCCTTGTTGTTAGTACCTGATCTCCAACACCTAACACCTGCCTCGCAGAGAGGGGAACGTTTGAACTGGTAACAGGTATTGCCTGAGTAGTGCCAGTTGGTAGTGCTGAATTCTGGATTGTTTATTTTTCATATCCGTACAAATTAATCCTACCCGATAAATACTCACCTAAATATACTTCGCTGATTTTATTGAAACCTTGCTTTGTAACTTCATTTTCCAACCAGTCACTGTCCTTGTTAAGAATTTCTAGCAGATCATTGTTGGCTAAACCATCTACTATGATTGGGTAGCGTATATTTTCATCACCACTCTGTATAATGGTTAACTGCCCATTTTGCTCGAGTACTACGCGTTTTAGCTGCTCTATTTCATAAATTCCATTTGCTCTTAATTTGAACATTAAATCATTTGCAGATACGCCATTTCGCAAACATTCCCGAACATTGATGCAGCCGTTATGTACCAAAGTAATCGGTTTTCCATCAATTACTCTTTTAACTAACCTATTATTTTCTTTCAAAAATTTAAGGACTAAGACCAGAAAAGTCCATATAATTAACACCAGGACAAATTGGAGTACTGTTATCGATTCGTTGTAAATTACACCACCTATAATTCCCCCCAGAACATAGTTTTGAACCTGATCCATTGCGGATGAGGGGGCCAGATTTCCTTTCCCCATAAGATTTATTTGCACGATCAAACACAGTATACCCAAGCCCAATTTTATAATTATAGGTATGTAAATTATCATTTCCGGCCCTCATTTTTTAATGATTTCAATTTGTGGGTTTACTAACGAAACCTCAATTAGGTTGTATGTTTTTTGATCCGGGCTTAAGTTAACACGGTAGTAAAGATCATTAATTTTAACAATAATTCCATCTGAAAGTTGCACTGAACTTGAAAATATAGAATTAACATCTACTTTTTTTTCTTGTGATAGCAACCTTACAAAGTTAACCATTTGTGATGATTGGGAGTGTATATTTTGGCTATCGGTATAATCAGCATACTGAACACCTGAGATAAAAAGTAAAAATAAGAAGGCAATGATCGTTAGGTCACGGTATTTTGTTTGTAAGCGATGGCGCATGTACAGGCTAAAAACAATAATAAGGATAAATAAACTACTAAATATAATAATGTATTTTAAAAAATCATTGATGTTAGACTGCGTTTGGAGATAATCGATACTATAAAATCTCATCTGTCTAATCCCTGCATCTTAAGACCGCTTTTTATTATAGTAACACATTGCTGTTTTCCCCTCAGATATTACTTAACAAATACAAGCAGAAGTTTGCCTTGATCTTTTAGGAGGAAGGATGGGACATCGATAGATTAGCTATTTTCGATGAATAAATATTCGTTCTAAATGTGTTCAAATCTATCATATGCGGCTAATCAAACGTTCAGGCACACAGGCTTAAGGGGACCGGTTTGCATGGATGCTCAAAATGATACTCAATAAGTTAGCCGTTAAATCTTTGGCTAACCTTTGGGAGCCGCTGAAACATGGGGCTGCGCCACGTTTCTCTGGGACTTTATGCGCTGACTGATGCAATCCCGAATGCACGGGGAATCATTATGCGATCGCCATTGTTGTCTCCCAGCGGCAATCCAGATTTTTCACTCTTAGATAAAACAAACACTAAATTATCTGTTTTCTCCATGCCTTTCCCGACAAACCATTCTCCTTATTCCCTGTGTCCTTCGTGCTTTCTTAATGTACAGCGCAGATGAGAAAAGGCCCTGCATTATTAGCAAAAACCATGTTTCCGTTAGGCAACTGACGAATTCGAATGATACGTTGCACCCCAGACAAAAGTGGCATGAGGTACTTGTTCTCAAGCTCGGCAGGGATGTTGTCTCCACCAGAACGAGACGCCTTAGTGACTTCCATCAGATACTCATCTGGGCCGATACGCGTATAGTCATAAATAACAGCACGATTTAAACTGTAATACTTATTTTCATTCTCAATATTGCCAGAAATATAAAGGAAAGCGGCACCACTGCGTGAGAAGGAAATGTTTTGACTGAACGTTAAAAAAGGTGTGCTCTCAGCATTATTATGGAAGGAGGAGTTAGACGATGAACACGTGAAGTTAAGGTTATGTCGCGTATAGACATAACCCATCATCAAAAGCCCAGCCAGAATGAGCAGCCCGACACTATACATTAACACTTTCAATTTTTTCATCCCTGAACCCAGCTGTAATAATACATATTTTGGCAAATGTCACGGCTATCGGGCCACTCCACGCAGCGGCTTACCAGCACTCGAGCCTCTTTATCCAGATGCAATTTTTCCTGCGCATGAATGTAAAACGCCGTGTTTTGCGAACAGGTTTGTTTATTCATGGCTAAGGCTTTTTTCACAACATCAACATTGACGGTGTCCATCGTCTCACTTTTAACACCGGAGATATCATAGATAGCACATCCTTTGAATTCGCCGATTTTACGTGGGATATTTTTTTCCGGCTGCATGAGGTAAACGAAAACGCCTGACATTATTGTGGCTAGTACACTCATGGCAGCAACATATCTCAGCCAATGAGTTTTGGTTTTATGGGCAACAATATTTTCAGAAACGCTAATGTTTTTACTAAAGTAATAGCCCGCACGAGGCACTGTGACAATGGCTTCCTGTTCCCCGATATAGACTGTCAGCGTTTTTCTCAGCAAGCTGATGTACTGATTCAGTGTATTGGACGATGAGACAATTCCTTCCTTCTCCCAGATGTCATCAAAAAGCGTATCGCGAGTGACGAGCTCACCGTGGTGTTGTATTAGATGCGTGAGAATTTTATGCGCAATAGTCGTAAGCGTTGTGGCTTCAAAGGGTTTCTCATTGATACGCCGTAAAGTTCCATTTAGGGAATCGTAGATGACCTTGCCGTCAATAAGATACAACATGACTCGTCTCCATATGTTGAGCATTTTAGATGATAGCGGTTTCTATTCCATCTGTACCGCGATGTTGATGAATATCGTCTTAATGGATTAATAATCTATAATTTTATTATAAATTAGTGTTTTTTGCTATAAATTATGTATACGCGATATTATATCGTTGTTAAGTGAGTGGTGTTTTCTGACACTAAGCGTGTTCTGACAAACGGCGTTTATCCTTGAATATCTGAAGAAGGGATTGTTCATCGAGTATTTTAAGTCGTTAGTTACTCACTTTGGCATTAGATATCGAGGATGTTTTAAAGAGTTAAACCTATTTTTTTTGTGAACGTTCAGTGGCGTTAACGCGTAAAGAAAATTATGGCGGGCAGGGGGGAGTATTCATCCAGACTTTGCTTCTATCCCGTTTATTTAACGGCAGCATAATGCTGAAACATTTATTAGTGCTGTCTTTATGTGTTGTAAAAAATATGACTTATTTCATTGAAACCAAAAATCATTATCAAAGATTAGCCCTGGAGGAACTCCTCGCGCATCATCGTGGCTATCCGTATACCTGTATTATTGATGTTAGTTCTTTCTGTTCCATTATGGAAATCATATCCTGCGTCAGGCGCCATCATCGTGCATCACGCTTTGTTTTTATTGGAGGAACAGATATTTATTCTCGCGCATTATCTCCTTTGATATCGCTTGAAAGTCGATTATCTGTATTAGAGTCCCTCGACCTAATATGCCAGGGGCAGGGGGCGACATATCATGAGACGATGGATTTCTTGCGCAGCTATAGGTGTATGGCAAACTATTCCCGCAGAGATAAAATAACGATTTATGGCATGTTGATAAGTAATACCTTGATGGGCGCAGCCCTGGAAATCGGTATATGCCCCAAATTGTTCTATCATCGCGTAGACAGTCTGGTAAAAAAACTCAATATGCTTAGTCGCTTGCAGGCACATCAGTTTTTCTACAGGGAGTATCCTGCGGAATTTGTTCGCTCGCAGCTTCATGACGCGTGCGTATGCGCATAACGATTGCTTGAAGCGCACTGGCTATCAAAAAGTTGATGCCATCGAACGCTTTCTCTTCTGCTCCCAAGTGGTACACTAAAAATGTGATTTCAATCATGACCTGCGTAAAAACAAAAAAGAGATACTGCTATGCAACATATCATTGAAGGATTCCTCAACTTCCAGAAAGATGTTTTTCCAGAGCGTAAGGAACTCTTCCGCAGTCTGGCCTCCAGCCAGAATCCGAAAGCACTGTTCATTTCCTGTTCAGACAGTCGTCTGGTGCCGGAACTCGTCACGCAGCAAGAACCTGGCCAGCTGTTTGTTATCCGCAACGCGGGTAACATCGTACCGTCCTTTGGCCCGGAGCCAGGTGGGGTGTCGGCGACGATTGAGTACGCGGTGGTCGCCTTAGGGGTGACAGATATCGTTATCTGTGGACACTCAAACTGTGGTGCGATGAAAGCCATCGCCACCTGTCAGTGTCTTGAGCCAATGCCTGCGGTTTCACATTGGTTGCGCTACTCCGACGCAGCAAAAGCGGTCGTTGAGAAAAAAACCTTCGATAATGAAACCGACAAAGTTAATGCGATGGTCGAGGAGAACGTTATTGCTCAGTTGAACAATATCAAAACTCATCCATCGGTGGCAGTAGGTCTGCGTGACGGTGCCATTCGTCTGCACGGCTGGGTTTACGACATTGAGAGCGGAGCGATTCGCGCGCTGGATAAAAACAGCAAATCGTTCGTGTCGCTGGCAGACAACCCAAGCGTTTTCTTTGAATAGAAAAGCAAATAATACAATGTCTTATTAATAAGATACTTGCGAACAGCAAATAGAAAAGGGAGCCATTGGCTCCCTTTTTAGTGCTAAAGAGACTACCACCCGCACACGTCGTGTTCGTTTTCCGTATCGTATGCGCGGACGGTATTAATCAGATCTTTAACCACGTCTGCCGCAACATCAGGGATCAGCAGTTCCATCGGTGTTTCAGTTTCATAATCCACAGAAATCCCGTTGCTGTTGTTGGTGACGGTCACCGTGTAGGTTGCCTTACCCATTTTATTACCCCTTGTGCGAATTCACGACTTTGCCCAAGCCTTTGCCTTCAAGCGTTGCGTCCGGGTCGGCAAAGAAATCGATATTGAAGTAGGTATCATCCGTCAGCAGCTCGATACGGTGCCATTTCTGCGGTGGAGAAATACCAAAGGAGCCGGCTTCAATGACGACTTCAACATCCGGCTCGGTAGCATCGCCGTCAGGAAAACCGAAATAGCGGACAGCTCCTTGCATCACAGAAAGACGACCATAAACGTGGGCCTTCGTATTGTGATGGGTGAATAGGGCTTTCGGCGCGGTATCTTTGTTCCAGAACGGGGTCGAACGCGAATGAACAAAATTTTCAGGGATGCGTAACATAGATGACTCCTTACTATATAGCTTTGTGGGCCTATAGAGATTTCAGCACATCAGCTTCGACAAAGAAGTCGATGTTAAATACGGTATCGTCGGTCATGGTTTCGATGTAATGCCACTTTTCCGGCGGAAATACGCCAAAGTGACCGGCTTCGATAATGAGTTCACTGTCAGGTTCAGTCGAGGTTTCAGAGGTGAAGCCCAGATAGCGGACAGAACCCTGGTGAACGGAAAGTCGTGGATAAACTCCCTGGCGTGTCCCTTTATCAAGGTGACGCTGGAAAATACCGGCTGGCGCCGTGTCCTTGTTCCAGAACGGCGTGGAACGGGTATGAATACAACTTTGCGGAATGCGTAGCATGTTTCCCCCCTATACGTTGAATGTATTAAATCACAAATTAGCCGGACTGTTTATCAAAAAATGCATTTAAAATGCAACTTACGATTTAGGTTAATTTTATGATCTGTATAGGTGCTGTTTGTGAATGTATGGCAACAATAAACATTCAATTTATGCCGCATTAATGTTACAAATACAGCGCAAAATTGTGAGAACAGCGTCGGGAGGATGCGATGATTCTGGAAAAACTGCGGACGCCGAATGGCAAAAAATTTCTGCTTTCCGCTTTAGTGGTATTCGTTATTGCCGTCATAGTGGTAGGGCGGGCGACGTTTGGCGGCGTGGTGAGTGAATATAATTTACCGTATTCGCAATGGACAACGAGCATGTTTGTTCTGCAAGGGGCCATGGTAGTCGTTTACAGCTCGATTTTTACGGTGCTCTTTTCGATCCCGCTCGCTTTTTGGTTTTTAGGCTCTGATATCCAGCGCTAATTCTGCCCGGCGAGTTTCCCGCTCGCCTTCCTGGAATCCTATTGCCAATACGTAAAAAGCCTGACACGATCAAATCCCCGCTTGCGGTATAAAAATCACCCATAATCATTCACATCAGAAATGAAAACGTACCGTGACGCCACGCCGGGTCATGTGGGTGACGTTTCAAGGATTTCACCCATCGGTCCGGGGTATTAGTGAGAATTATTCAGGATAGTCTGCGCAAAAAACAGTCACTCCTCGCTTCGGCTGCGGTGACATGTCTCCTTGTTTGTACGGCCATTGTCTTCTTTTACCAGCGTTCTGTGTCGCAGGTTAACGAAGGCATTAACGCGTTACAAAGCCAGATGGTATCGATGTTCAATGATAATGAGTTAATGGCTGAGGCAACCGGCGTGCGCTATCAGCAAATCAGCCATCATCAGCTGTGCGGGGATGTACCAAATTTTACCCCTCGGGGCAATGCGTGGGCTATCAATGCCGCACCCGGTGCCATCGATAAGGCCCATGGCGCACTCATCACCAAACAACCCGATGACAGCGCACGTTGCATCTATCAGGCCGCTGAATATATACGAGCCAAGGTTCGGACGCTCAATCCCGAACAGCATGACGTTCATCGCTACCTTATCGCAAAGGATGGTCGCTGGTTTTACTGGTTTACGCCAACCGATTCTGCCCCGTTTCAATTCGAGACATCGCAAATGGCGCAGAACCCTCACCATTTTTTTAGCAAACCGGAAATGTATTATGACCGTGTCTTGCAAAAAAGCTTACGTAAAAAATCGCTCAGTGCGACGCAGTTCTACGCGGATAAAATTACAGGCGACCTGGGATATACGATTGTGAGTTATATTTACGATCTCTCCGCCAGTGAGCCAAGTAACGATATTATTGCTTATCTTGCCTACGATCTGTCACGCGTTGAGATTCGTCGCATGTTGCTGTCGGCATTTGCGAATAAGATACCCGAGGGCTTAATACTGGGATTCCAGAGCCGTCAAACGGGCGAAATAATGTGTATCGTCGGCAATTGTAGCTGGCTTGATGATTATCGAATTCACCAGATATCTTTGCGCTATGAAATTAAATACGCGCTACCGGTTTTGTTTTTTGTCACGCAGGATCCTCGGGCATTAATGATGCTGATTCTGGCGCCGGTGTTGTTGGTTCTGCTGTTCCTGTTTTTCCGTTATCACTTAAATCGCGCGGATTTACGTTTTTATCGAGACCCGCTGACGGGCTGTTTTACGCGCAATATCTTCACGCTTGTTCAGCAGCGTTCATTGCCGTTTAGTACGGTGATCCTTTTCGACTGTAACAAGTTTAAAGCGATCAACGATAACTACGGGCATACGGCTGGCGATAAGGCGCTGCAGGCCATCTCATATTGCATGCTGACGGATATTCGCGCTAATGCAGATTGGGTCATCCGTAGCGGCGGCGATGAGTTTATTATTTTGCTCAACCGTACGGATATTGCGCATACGCATATGATCGCTGAGCGAATTGCGGCCAGAATTGCCGTTTTTCCCTTTAGCCCACAGGGGAAGCCTATACCGTTATCGGTGTCCTGGGGCGTCGCGCGGTGTGTCGATTCATTAGATGATGCCATCCAGCAGGCAGATGCGCAGATGTATGAGATGAAGAAAAAAAATGGAGAAAGTCGATAAGTCGGCAAATTACCGACTTATCAGAGGCTTACCACCAGCCGAACTCGACGCCTACGACGGTAATGATGGCGATAATTAACATGATTATCGTGGTCTTTCTCATTGTGCACCTCCCGGTAGCGCATAACCGCCAATAAAGAACCAGCCTAGAAAGACAAGCGCGATAAAGAAAATAACGATGGGAAAGGCGATACCCAATCTCATGGTGACATCCTGATTGTTATCAATAGACAGCGCGTATAATACTGTAATTACCCCATGCGCTGGGCGCTAATTTCCAGGCGATGACGAAATTTTTTGTCCTCATACATCTCGCTATCGGCAGCACGCAGGGCCGCGTCTGGGTTCATTACATTCGGATCCACTACCACCGTACCAATACTGGCGCCAGGGTAATGAATCATCGTGTCGCCTAGCAGATAATCGCCAATCAGGAGCTGGCGCAATGTATTGGTAAACTGCTCAAGTTGTTCCGCCGTACGCGACAGCGTTGCGACCATAAATTCATCCCCCCCCAATCGCCCCAGCTGGTCGTCTGCGGAAATGCCCGATCTCAACCGCTGACCAACCTGCTGTAAAAACGCATCACCCGCCTGATGCCCATAGCAGTCGTTAATCATCTTAAACTTATCGAGATCGATAAAAGCAAGCAGCACCGAATGATTTAAATGGCGTGCCAGTGAGAACAAGACTTCCAGGTTTTCAAATACGGCGCGGCGGTTAGGAAGGCCGGTGAGCGCATCGGTGTAGGAGTGATAGATAAGCGCAGCGTTAGCTTCCTGCAATTGTGCAACCAGCGACTCTTTTTCAATATAACGCGCGATGATACTCGCAAACAGAGCGAGCACATGTTCACTGTTAAAACTGAGCGGTTTTTGCTCGGTGCTAGTGGCACATAGCGTTCCATACAATGAACCATCGGTCAGATGTATTGGTGTGGTCAGGAAGGTGGTGATCCCCAGGGCTTTTGCCGCATCACAATCCCCCCACTGCTCGGGAACGTGATCGGTATAGAAGCAGCCATCATCCAGCGCGCGCTTGCACAGCGAATCGTTCCACGGTACGGATAAATTTTCAGGGATTGTCATCTCACCGCTGTTGCGTGAATAAATAATGTGCTGCAACTGGGCGTCAGTATCAATTTTTGTCAGATAGGTTGATTCCATACTGGTAACCAATCCAAGCATCTCAAGCAGTTGCCGAACGAGGCCTTCGAGCGACTGTTCGGTGGCAAGTGTTTGCGACACGCGTGCAAGAATGATATCTGACATGAAAACAAAGGCCCCTCAACGATGATGTGTTTGATAGTGTATGATCCTAAACAAAACTGGATTAACTAAATTTTATACATTATGTATCGATAAGGTAAGCGCAATGTTGCTTAAAAGTGGCGTTTGCCTGGAGCTGTTGGTTATTACGGATAAAAAAAAGCCCCATCGGGGGCGATGGGGCAAAAATAAAACTCATTGATTATGGAATGTTCTGTTCTCTGGTCAGTTGAGAACGAGTGGTACAATACGTCGCAAAAGTGGAGCTAAATTGAAGAAATTATGGAGTTTAAAGTTAAACTCCTGTCCGAAACTTAGGAGATAAAATGCTAAATCGTTTGAGTTTACTGTTGCCACTATTCCTGCTCGGATGCGCAACCCATGCCGAACCTGAGGCGCCGAAACCGCCGCAAATCGGTATGGCCAATCCTGCTGCCGTTTACTGTCAGCAGAAGGGAGGAGAAAGCCTTCGTCAGGTCAATGCGCAGGGGGAGTCGAGCCTTTGTAAGCTACCTGACGGTGAAACTATTGAGGAGTGGGCGCTGTGGCGTCGCGATCATCCACAGAAAAAATGACAGTAAATTCTCCTTCCAGTACACTACGCCTCTAAGATAATTCTGATTAACGAGAGATGTATGTATTCGCTTAAACCGGGTGCCACCGCCATTATCATCGGTGCCCGTACTGCTGTCGGCCGCGCTAATATTGGTAAGAGCGTGGAACTGTTTGCGTTGATTAACCCAGGTGAGCGTTGTCTGAATCCGGTTAACGGCGTGATGACGGAGCTGGCTGCCGATGCGCCACGGGCGCTGTGGTTAGTGACCGGGGATGTCAGCGCGAGTGAAAACCAATACGGTTTTGCTTTTGTCCGTTCGGAGTATTTACTGCCATTAACGCCGGACGCATTGCCTGCGAAAGAACGAGCGATGCTGGTGGAATAACGCGACGGCGGATGGCGTCGCGTTAGAGTGAATTACAGTTTTTTTAGCCAGTCAGCGAGTACCCGCGCGTGGTTCTGCGTGGTATTGGTGGCGGCGTAAATTAGCGTTAGCCCGCGCTCTTGTGCAATTTTTGCCAGGCGCAGGCCCTCTTCGCGATGGTGCGAAAGCTCCTCGCGATAGTGCTGGCAAAAGGTGGCAAAGTCGATAATTTCACCGTGGTAGGCTTTGCGAAGCTCGGCTGACGGGGTGAGGTCTTTACACCATTCATCAAAGATAAGCGCCTCCTTTTTGATTCCGCGCGGCCAGAGCCGGTCAACCAGGACACGGTAACCATCATCAGGTGCTGCGTCGTCATAAACGCGTTTACACTGGATCATATCCTTCCTCCCTTTATCCTTTTTTGACCATACCATAAAGAATCGTTGGGTTCGCTATCAGGGTGTTGCTATTCGGTTCGCAGATCGCTAATGTGAGGCTCCTTATGCCGTTCTAAACGTCTGTACATAAGGACTTCCATGGAAAACGCAGCAGTGACTCCCTCTCTTCGTATCGCTCTGGTGGGCGACTATAATGCCGATGTGATTGCGCATCAGGCGATTCCTTTGGCTATTGATGACGCGGCAGCGGTACTGGATCTAGCCGTTGAGTACCATTGGTTACCCACGCAAAATATTAAAAGCGCTGAGGATTTCGCCGACTATCACGCTATCTGGCTAGTGCCTGCCAGCCCGTACCAGAATACGCAAGGCGCGCTGATGGCGGTGCGATATGCTCGCGAAAATAGCGTGCCGTTCCTGGGCACCTGTGGCGGTTTCCAGCACGCGATTCTGGAGTACGCACGCAATGTGATGGGTTGGCAAGACGCTGCACACGCTGAAACAGACAGCGAAGGGCGCATGGTGATTGCGCCGCTGACCTGCTCGCTGGTGGAAAAAAGCGACACCGTCGAACTGCGCGCGAATACCCTGATCGCACGCGCATACGGGCGCGACAGTATTGAAGAGGGTTATCACTGCAACTACGGGATATCCCCTGAATTTGCCGCCGAACTGGATGTTCAACCGCTGCGGGTGACCGGGTGGGATGACAATGGTGATATTCGGGCCGTCGAGTTGGTGACGCATCCCTTCTTTGTGGCGACGCTGTTCCAGCATGAACGCCATGCGCTTGCCGGTCGTCCAGCACCGTTAGTTCAGGCTTTCCTGCACGCTGCTGCCCAGTAATCGAAAAATGCCCGGCTGGTATGCCGGGCATTTTTTCGAGGATAACCCCGCGTCGGTGCCGTCGCACTGCGTCAGGGTTGTCGTTAACGCGGCATCTCTCTATCGCGTCCCGCTAATCCGCCAAAGACCGCCATCGCCAGAGCAATCACCGCAACGCAAATCAGCGAGATGTGCCACGCGCCGCTGGCATCGTGTATTTTGCCCATCAGCGGTGGCCCACATGCGGCCAGTAAATACCCCACGGCTTGCGCCATACCTGAAAGTGCAGCGGCCTGATGAGCCGAGCTCGCGCGCAGCCCAATGAAGGTCAGGCCAAGGATCATGGTCGCACCGGAGCCAAAACCAAAGACAATCGTCCAGATCACCGCCTGTGAGGGAAATAACGTGTAGCCTAGCGCGCTGACAGCGCACATCAGTGCCGTGATAATGGCAATGCCGCGCTGATCTTTTAAACGATGTAGAATCAACGGCACCACAAAACCCGGTGCGGCGGTCGCCAATTGCAGTAAACCGTGCAGCGAGCCTGCTTGCGCTTCACTGTAGCCCTGGCTTATCAGAATGGCTGGCAACCAGCCAATAATCACATAATAAACCAGCGAATTCAGGCCTAAGAATAACGTGACTTGCCAGGCTAACGCCGAACGCCAGATACCGCGATTATGCGCCGCTCCGCTACTTGAAATCGAAGTGCCCTGTGTTGCCCGCCATTGGGGCAGCCAAAATAGCATTGCCAGCAGGGGAAAGACCATCAGCGTCAGCAATGCACCGCGCCAGCCAAAACCGTTCATCGCAATCGGCACAACCAGCGCGGAACCTAACGCGGCGGCAGCTCCCATGGTAACCGAATACGCGCCGGTAAATCTGGCTACGTGGGTCGAAAAATCACGTTTTATTAAGCCTGGTAGCAGGACGTTACCAAGCGCTATCCCGCAGCCGATGACCGCCGTACCGATAAACATCAGGGCTACGGAGGGCAGGGAGCGAATGACGATCCCGGCACAAATCAGCCCCATGGCGATAAACAAACTCCGTTCCATACCCATTCGGCGCGCAATTCCTGCCGCCAGAGGCGACACCAGCCCGAAGGCGAGTAGCGGCAAAGTGGTGAGCATCCCGGTCTGGGCGGTGGTCAAACCATAGTCGGCACGGATAGCATCGAGTAAGGGCGCGGCCCCCGTAAAGGTTACCCGTAACGTCGAGGCAATCAGCAAAATTCCAACAATCAACAATGCGCGTTGGCTGGAAGAGGAAGATAAAGAAGACATCGTTTACTCAACTCAGAAATGGGAAAACAACGATACCTGTTTTTACCCTAGTTTAAATCAAGCTAAAATGACAGATTATCGCTAAATTCGGACAATATTATGTTGGGATTAGGATTGGATGGTTATCACCCGGATAGCCAACGGGATGCCGCTGTGGCCTTTGGGATTCAGGTCATAGAAGGTGAGCAATATATTCCCGTGCATCAACATCGTAAGGGACAGCTGATTCTTGCCCTGCATGGCGCTATCACCTGCGAGGTGGAAAACGCGTTGTGGATGGTGCCACCGCAGTTTGCGGTATGGGTTCCAGGCGAAGTGCCGCACAGCAATCGGGCGACGCCACAAACGCAGCTGTGCTTTTTATTTATTGAGCCAGGCTGCGCACGAATGCCAGCGCATTGCTGCACATTAAAAATTTCTCCATTGGTGCGTGAGCTGATTCTGGCGTTAGCGCTGCGAGATGAAGCCTCACGCCAAACGCCAGAAACCCAAAGGCTTGTGCAGGTTCTGTTCGATGAGCTTCCCCAGCAGCCGGAACAGCAGCTTCAGTTGCCGGTTTCTGCGCATCCTAAAATCCGCCAGATGGTGGAGCAGATGGAACGCGAGCCTGCGAACTGGCAGACGCTCGCGCAGTGGGCAGGGCGCTTTGCGATGAGTGAACGCAACCTTGCGCGACTGGTGGTTAAGGAGACGGGCCTGAACTTCCGCCGCTGGCGGCACCAGCTGCAGCTCATCCTCGCATTGCAAATGCTGGTGCGCGGCATGAGCGTACAGCAGGTGGCGCTGTCGCTGGGCTACGACTCGACCACCGCCTTTATCACTATGTTTCGAAAGGGCTTGGGTCAGACGCCGGGGCGTTATCTGGCGTCGCTGTCTACGACTTCCCAATAAGTAACGATACAAGCCCGGCGGCAATCAGCGGCCCAACCGGGACGCCCCGGAACAATGCCACGCCGAGCACGGTACCGATGAGTAATCCCGCCACCAGCTGCGGCTGGCTTCCCATAAGAGTGACCCCACGCCCGCCCAGCCACGAAACCGCTACGCCAACGGCGATAGCGACCAGTGATTTCCAGTTGGCGAATGAATGGAGCAGCGTGGTGGCGGGCAATGTACCGCTGGCAATCGGCGCCATTACGCTAATTGTCAGGATTATAATCCCGATGCTCAGCCCCTGCTTTTCGACCCACGGGAAAAATGTGCTAAGCGGCGTGACGCGGATAATAATCAAAACCAGTATTGAAACGGCGACGGTGGTGTTGTGGCTGACAAAACCCAGGGCAGCCAATCCCAGGAGGATAATCAGGGTGGTATCGAGCATAGAGAGGTGTTCCTTGCCAAAAATAAAAAAAGACAATATTGCTGGTTTGAACGCTATCACGGCCCGGAGCGCAGTGCTCATTATGGCAGCGTGCTTCAATCCGTTTACTGTACGCAAGAAGCGCACAGTAAACAGGTCTTTTTCAACTTTCGCCGTAGATTTCAGGCATTTGACTAATTATTTGAAGCATTGCGTGATTAACGGGCAGCGCTTGCGAAAAAACAGTGGAATCGTCTCCGGGCGGCAACATTATATGACGTGAGTAAGAGGGACCGAAGATTAGCTCTCACGGTGGAAGGCGATAAGCTCGGGCTTTGCAATACGCAGGTAGTCTTGCGTATTCAGGATCACTGATTTATCCAGACTGCCGGCGTTAAAGGCTATCTCGTCAAAACGCTCGAACAGCAGAGGGTCTGCAACCAGACGCAGCGCGTGGTGGAAGCTAAAGGGGGGATTGCGCCAAAGACGCAGGCGGTGAGCGCGTCAACCTCCGCTGGGCTTGCCAGCGAAGCTTTTACTCCTCCAATCAGCTGTGCCAGTTTGCCAAGATCCGCCTGCCGGTCGGCGGGCAGAATGGCGAGCACGTGCTGATTCATACCGTTGCCTTTCACCTTACACACCAACGCTTTTGCGCCCTGGCCCAGCGCAGTACCGCGAATCTCGGAAACGGCTTCGCATTTGCCAACCGCCTCGTGTTCAATAACGCGATAACGTGCAAGCTCTGCGTCGAGTAACGCCAACAGGCGTTGATGAATGTCAGCGGTTATCGGTTCAATCATCATTATCTTCGGCTACCTCTTCGTCTTTTATCCTGATACAGGCGCTCGTCGGCGATTTTCATCGCGCTATCAAGCGTGTCACCGGCCTGCATTTTATAAGCTCCCCATGAAAAGCTCACGCGTTTATGGGTATCGGTGAGACTGAGATAGGCCTGGATCCGCTCGATAATGACGCCCGCTTCCGCTTCTTCATAGTCGACAAGAATAATCGAGAACTCATCTCCCCCAAGCCTCACTCCGTAATCGCTTTTACGAATGGAAGCGGAGATAGCGTCAGCCAGTAATACAATTGCCCGGTCACCCTCATTGTGGCCCCAGGTATCGTTAATGTACTTGAGTTTATCGCAATCTATTGCAATCACGACAATGCCAGCGCCTTGCTCCGTCAGACGCTGAAGGCGCATGTTTTGCACCTCTGAGAGGATTTTACGGTTATACAGCCCGGTGAGAGAATCACTGATGTTATCCTGGCTAACGGTGCGGTACATCCGAAAATGGGTACGCACTAATTGCAGTAGGGCAACGGTGGTGGCCAGATAAAACAGGAATAACTTCCATGAACTCAGCAGGAAGTACATCACGTCAAGTGACACCTCAACATGCATGTTCTCGGCCATCGGACGACGGTAATGGACGTATTTGAAAAGATGCACGGCGCTACGGTGAACGTCGATACGCGCACTATTATCTGAGTCAGTAAACGAGATATCGAGATAACGCCAGACCATCGGCCGATCGCGGGTCACGAAAATGTCGCGTAAATCCTGATGGGAAAGATCGACCATGACAATTCCCTTTAGCTGCTCATGATGATAGACCGGGGTCAGGAATGTTAAGATATTCTTATGGGTGAAAGTGTCAGTATAAATACTCGACACCACCGTCCGGCCGAGAAATAAATTTTCCAGACTGCCAGGAGAAATACCCAGGCGTTTGCCGTAGAGAAAATTCCAGCTGGTTAATGTTGGGTCGGTAATAACAACGCGAGAATTAAAGTAAATATATTGATTCTCTAAATCAATATAATAGCGAAAGCGCTGATTATTTTTCGGCTCATCGGGAAGAATAGGTTTCCAGATATTATTACTGGCAATCGCGGTATCAAACGCTTCCAGTGTTGGAAGGTCGTTAACCCATTGTGTACAAGGTGTTCTGTTAACGGTAAGCGAGCCCTGAAGCCCTGGGTAAGACATCCCGTCGATATTGAGTCCGCTCACCTCACCGCGGTGTTGTACGCTGGCACACGCCCGCGCAGCGGTATCAGCCGACGGCTTTTCATCCTCATATCGTGATATTTGCGATATAATCAGCTGGTTCTCATATTTCTCATACAAAAAGGCCGACTCACCTTTATCGATGATATAACGCATGTAATCCGACATATCCTGATGGCTGACCACCAGTTCATATATCAGAAAAGATGAGGTGAGGATAACAACGCCTGCGGAAATGACGAAGCGTAGTAATGTGTTTTGCATTTTCATGATGAAATTAATTATTCTTCCGTGTCAGCCGGAATTTTATCATGGAGGAGACGGTATCTCTAGCTATGTATTAGCAATAGAAATGTTTTGTAATGCACCGGCGCAAGAAGTGTTCATAATCATTGCATGAAATAGTGCTTAATAAGAAAGTAATGTTAAACCCTGGGTGTCAATGTGTTGCGATTTTGCATGGGTGTTACGGATAACATCCCAGGGGATCAAAGCGTGATAATATTTGCTGAATCTGATAACAGAGGCTTACATAAGATTTTATAGCCGTCATGATCAAATCCGGGCTGTTGCCGTGATAAAGAACCGGCGTTAGCCAGTGAACTCACCGAACCCAGCCACATCCAGTTGCGGATGATATGGTACTGCGTCAAGTCGGCGCTCTCTTCTTTCAACGCAATGGCGCCTTCCCACGGCCAACAAACGAGTTGCAGCCGCTGCAATGCGCTAATCAGTCGCTGATGATGTGCTTCCACGCTCTCTTTACCGCAACAGGCGCCCGCGCATCGATGCAGGGCCTGGCGAAAACAGCCGCGTCCTCGGGTAAGCGACTCAAGGCCAAGTAACCCGTAGCAGAGCTGATGTTCATCAGCGAGCGATTTTAAGGTTTCCAGCGCGGCGCGGCGGTTTGAGAAAAGGCCATACAGACCGGGCTGGTGGGCGAAATCAATTTCCTGCGCGTACACCACTTCCGGTTTATTATCCTTAAAAAGCAGTGAACAAAGCTGGCGGGTGCGGCGCAGGCGTTTATTAAAGAGCGGCTGGTGCTCTTTAATCATTTTCGCTTCCAGCAACAGCGCGCCCACTTCACCCGCTGTCCGCGTCCAGCTTATCCGCTTTGATTGATGGAGCATGGACGCTTCATCCGGGGTCCGCAGGTGCGACATCACGCGGCTGCGCAAATTCACGCTCTTACCGATATAAAGCGGCAGCGTTTCACTTTCACCATGAAAAACATAGACACCCGGAAGCGTCGGAATTTCCTTTAACCATTGGCGCAGGTGTTCAGGGTACGCGTAAATGGCTGAAGGGGTGAATGCAGGGCGATGAGATGGACGACCGGGCAAAATGCCTCCTGATGCTGTTTATTTAAACAGTATATAGCCATCATATGAGGTAATGGAAGGGTTAAAATGAATACAAAAGGTGTATGAAAAGAAAATCAGCCAGCAGGGGAAGTTAACTGGCTGATTTATGGTGCTTAGTCCTTAATCGCAGAACCTTGTTTGTGGAACAGCTCGCGGAACACCGGATAGATGTCCTCCTGATCGCGAATATGCTGAATGGCGAAGTTATCAAACGACGCCTGCAGATGTTCGTACTCGCGCCATAAGGTCTGATGCGCCCGGCGGGTAATTTCGATATAGCTGTAGTAACGCACCACCGGCAGGATTTTTTTCGCCAGAATTTCGTGACACAGCGGCGAGTCGTCCGCCCAGTTATCTCCATCCGAAGCCTGGGCCGCATAGATATTCCACTGCGACGGATCGTAGCGCTCTTTCACCACCTCATCCATCAGTTTGAGGGCGCTGGAGACAATCGTGCCGCCCGTTTCCTGCGAGTAAAAGAACTCATGTTCATCAACTTCTTTGGCCTGCGTATGGTGGCGGATATACACCACCTCGACGTTTTTATAGGTTCGGCTCAGGAACAAATAGAGCAGAATATAAAAGCGTTTAGCCATGTCTTTGGTGGATTGATCCATCGACCCTGAAACGTCCATCAGGCAGAACATCACCGCCTGACTTGAAGGTTCCGCACGCTTCTCATAGTTTCTAAAGCGCAGATCGAAAGTATCGATAAACGGTACGCGATCGATTTTTGCCCGCAATTCGGCAATCTCTTTGCGTAACCGTTCTTCCTCCAGCAGCTGAGCGGGTTCGCTTTTTGCCACCTCATCCAGCGTCTCTTCCAGCGCCCGCAGTTCGCGACGTTTTCCTGCCGTCATCGCCGTGCGGCGGGCGAGAGAGTTTTGTAGCGAACGCACAACGCTAATATTGGCAGGAACGCCGTTGGCGGTGAAGCCCGCGCGATGCGTCTTATACTCGTTTAACTGTCGCTGCTGGTTGCGCTTAAGGTTAGGTAACGCCAGATCCTCAAACAACAGGTCCAGATACTCATCTTTGGAAATCTGGAAAACGAACTCATCCTGGCCTTCACCGTCGGCGCTGGCTTGTCCCTGTCCGCTGCCGCCACCGCCGCCGCCCTGAGGGCGCTCGATACGGTCATTCTGGACAAAATGGTCGTTCCCGGGGTGCACCCGGTGACGTAATCCGCCGCGTCCCTGATGGAACATCGGTTCGCTGATATCATCCGTTGAAATCGAGACAGACTCGCCGCTGTCAACGTCGGTCACCGAGCGTTTGTTGATGGCTTCGGAGATCGACTGCTTTATTTGCGCTTTATAACGACGCAAGAAGCGCTGGCGGTTCACCGCGCTTTTATTTTTGCCGTTCAGACGCCGGTCAATGAACCAGGTCATAAGCCCCTCCTGAACTGCTTTACGCCAACTTACAGCGCCTGTAAGTGCCGGACGGGCTGACGCCAATCCGGCCTACGGGACATTATTGTCGGCCCGGTAAACATTAGGTTACCGGGCGCGATATTATGATGATTTACGCACGCGCAGATACCATTCACACAAGAGGCGCACCTGTTTACGGGTATAGCCTTTCTCCATCATCCGATCGACAAAATCGTCGTGCTTTTTCTGCTCATCGGTTGAGGTCTTCGCGTTAAACGAAATCACCGGCAGCAGCTCCTCGGTATTGGAGAACATTTTCTTCTCGATAACCGTGCGCAGCTTCTCGTAGCTCGTCCAGTTCGGGTTGCGACCGTTGTTGTGGGCGCGGGCGCGCAGCACAAAGTTGACTATCTCGTTACGGAAATCTTTCGGGTTACTGATCCCGGCAGGTTTCTCGATTTTTTCCAGCTCTGCGTTCAGGGATTCGCGGTCGAACAGCTGTCCGGTATCCGGGTCGCGATACTCCTGATCCTGAATCCAGAAGTCAGCATAGGTCACGTAACGGTCAAAAATATTCTGCCCGTACTCGGAATAGGATTCGAGGTACGCCGTCTGAATCTCTTTGCCGATAAATTCGGCGTATTTCGGGATCAGGTAGCCTTTGAGGAACTCAAGATAGCGCTCCGCTTGCTCTTGCGGGAACTGCTCACGCTCAATCTGTTGTTCCAGTACGTAGAACAAATGAACCGGGTTCGCCGCGACTTCGGCATGGTCAAAGTTAAAGACGCGAGAGAGGATTTTAAAGGCGAAACGGGTCGACAGACCGTTCATCCCTTCATCAACGCCGGCGTAATCGCGATACTCCTGGTACGATTTGGCTTTCGGATCGGTATCCTTCAGGCTTTCGCCGTCGTAGACGCGCATTTTTGAATAGACGCTGGAGTTCTCAGGCTCTTTCAGACGCGAAAGAATCGAGAAGCGGGACAGCGTTTCCAGCGTGCCCGGCGCACACGGCGCATGGGTCAGCTCACTGTTATTAAGCAGTTTTTCATAAATCTTGATCTCTTCAGAGATCCGCAGGCAGTAAGGCACTTTGACGATGTAAACACGGTCAAGGAAGGCCTCGTTGTTTTTGTTATTACGGAAAGTCACCCACTCAGATTCGTTAGAGTGCGCGAGGATAATACCGTTAAACGGCAGGGCGGAAATGCCTTCTGTACCGTTATAGTTGCCTTCCTGAGTCGCCGTGAGCAGTGGATGCAGCACCTTAATCGGCGCTTTAAACATCTCGACGAATTCCATTATCCCCTGGTTTGCACGGCACAGGGCGCCGGAGTAGCCGTAGGCATCCGGGTCGTTTTGCGCAAAATGCTCCAGTTTACGAATATCGACTTTACCGACCAGCGCAGAAATATCCTGGTTGTTTTCATCACCCGGTTCCGTTTTGGCAATGGCAATCTGTTGCAGGATAGATGGCCACACTTTGACGACGCGGAATTTAGTGATGTCGCCACCAAACTCATGCAGACGTTTTGCCGCCCACGGCGACATAATCGTACCGAGATAGCGGTTAGGGACGCCGTACTCTTTTTCCAGAATTTGCGCGTCTTCCTGCGGATTAAACAAGCACAGAGGATGGTCATTGACCGGGCTGCGCTCGCCGTTGGCGCTCAGCACATAAATCGGCACGCGCTGCATCAGCACTTTCAGGCGTTCAGCAAGAGAGGATTTCCCACCGCCGACCGGGCCCAGTAAATAGAGGATTTGTTTCTTCTCTTCAAGCCCCTGGGCTGCGTGTTTCAAATAGGAAACAATCTGTTCAATGGCCTCTTCCATGCCGTAAAACTCTTCAAACGCAGGATAGCGCCCAATGACGCGGTTTGAAAAGAGACGGGAAAGCCGGGGTTCCTGCGCAGTATCAACCATTATCGGCTCGCCAATAGCCGTTAATAGCCGTTCTGCTGCGTTAGCATAGGCACTGCGATCTTGCTTACATACGGCAAGAAACTCCTGCAGTGTGAACTCTTCGTCCTTGGCAGCTTCATAGCGCTGGCGATAGTGATCGAATATATTCATGGCATGCCGTCCTTTCATTTTTTAGCACAGGTTAAGAGCCATTGGTATGAGTAGTAGGGGCTCCCGGAAGGGGTTAGCCGAACGACGCTCGCTCTCTCATCCAGCAACCCGTGTGCCAGATTGTTAGCGGATTAACGCCGTCGTGCGTGGCAATAACACCTTCTAAAAATAAGCGTAGATGGCATTTGCAAAACTTGCATGGCGATAAAATCGAATTTCAATGACATATCAACAACTCATCAATATTTACCGCTATTCATTCATTTAAACTTTTTTGCACTTTCATATAGCCGTCACGAATTTGCAAAAACAATGCCATAAGCCGCCAGGATAATGACGGGTCGTCTATTGTCATGACAGGTAAAAAATTTGTGATACGACAATGCGGCAGGTAAACTTCCGCTGCTGACACGTTGAATAAAAAGGAATTACGGATTGTGAATCGAATCAAACTTCTAACCCTAGGGGTACTGATTGCCGCTTCTGCCACGGCGGCTCAGGCGGATAACAAATTCACGCTGGGTGCGGGCGTGGGGATTGTTGAACACCCATACAAACAGTATGACCACGATGTTTATCCTGTGCCGGTTATCAGCTATGAAGGCGATAACTTCTGGTTCCATGGTTTAGGCGGCGGCTACTATTTGTGGAATGACGGCACCGACCAGCTCTCGCTGATGGGCTACTGGTCTCCGATGTACTTCAAGCCGGGCGACAGCGACAACAGCCAGCTGCGCCGACTTGATAAGCGTAAATCTACCGTGATGGCGGGCGTCTCCTGGATGCACCACACGCAGTATGGTTCTCTGCGTACCGCGCTTTCTGGCGACGTACTGGATAACAGTAACGGCATTGTCTGGGATACCGCATGGGTTTATCGCTACACCAACGGTGGTCTGACGTTGACCCCGGGTATCGGTGTGGAGTGGAACAGCGAAAACCAGAACCAGTACTATTATGGTGTCTCCCATCGTGAATCATCACACAGTGGGCTGCGCAGCTACGACCCAAGCAGCAGCTTTAGCCCGTACCTGGAAATGACCGCCAATTACCGCTTTGCCGGTAGCTGGAGCGTCTATGGTACCGCGCGTTACACCCGTCTGTCCGACGAGGTTACTGACAGCCCAATGGTCGATAAAAGCTGGACAGGTCTGCTCTCAACCGGCGTGACTTACACCTTCTAAATCGCCAGTTGTCTGGTTCCTGAAGCTCGCCCACCGGCGGGCTTTTTTTTGCCCATTAACCGTGCAGTTCTGGTTCATTGCCCAGTAACGGGGCGTGAGATTTGTGCAGTGTCACAACGTATCCGCAGTGGTTTATCCTTTACGGTAGGGGCTTTTAACAGGAGATGGCGATGACGGACAACATGATGCAATTTTGTGGCACGCAGCTACCCGCAATCGGGCAGGGAACCTGGTATATGGGCGAGAGCACCGCCAATCGACGTCAGGAAGTGGCGGCATTGAATGCCGGTATTGCGCAGGGGCTGACGCTGATTGATACCGCCGAAATGTATGCGGATGGCGGAGCAGAGGAGGTCGTGGGCGAGGCCATCCGCGGCAAGCGTGATGATGTATTTCTCGTTTCTAAGGTTTATCCCTGGAATGCTGGTGGAAAGAAATTAGCCGCAGCCTGTGAGGCCAGTCTGCGCCGCCTGGGGACAGACACGATTGACCTCTATCTGCTGCACTGGCGCGGTGGCTTTGAGCTGGCAGAGACGGTGGAGGGGATGCAGACACTGATAGCTCAGGGCAAAATACGTCATTGGGGCGTCTCTAATCTTGATCTTGCGGATATGCATGAACTCTTGAAGATTGACGGCGGTGCAGGGTGCGCCGCAAACCAGGTGCTGTACCATCTGGCCTCGCGCGGAATTGAGTATGACCTGCTGCCGTGGTGTCAGTCTCATAAGATACCGGTAATGGCCTACTGTCCGTTGGCTCAGGCCGGACGTTTACGCCGTGGTTTACTGGCGGATCAAACGGTGCAGGATATCGCCAGCGCCCACCGGGCCACGGCGGCGCAGATCCTATTGGCATGGGTGATTCACCATCAAGGGGTGATGGCCATTCCAAAAGCGGCGACGGTGGCGCATGTTGAGGAGAATGCGGCGGCGCTGAACATTGCCTTAACGGCAGAGGATGTGTCCCGGCTCGACAACGCGTTTCCGGCCCCGGGCAGAAAAGTGGCGCTGGATGTGGTGTAGTGCTGATTCAGAGCCGGATGGTGGCGTAAACCGCCATCCGGCAAGGCATCAAACTTAGCGTTTGACGACTTTAATGGTCTGCGCCAGGCGGGCTGGTTTTTCTTCTGTCGCTTTCTGCGTAGCGCTTGCGCAAGCTGTTTCTACGCAAACAAATGTTTTGTAACCATCATCAGGCATATCGCCCATGCTGACGGATAACGCCGGGCCTGGGTTCCAGCCGACGACGTTCACGTGATGATGATGCACCACATCAATGGCACGGTTCAACGACGTATCGTGGATTACGCTGCACGCTTCTGGATTCAGATAGACGCGGTCGGTACGATCCGGGAAGGTCTGGACGCCGTCGGTCAGCTCGCCAATTTCGGCATTCTGCACTTTATCGATATAACGATCGCCCAGGCCGCTGACTTTCACCGCATGGATGTCACCCACGTTGAAATAGGTGTGCAGCGCGGTAGTGGTTTCAAATTCACCGTGCGCTTCCAGCTCCATTTCACAGGTTTTACCGAGTTTAAAGCGCGCCAACAGGCTGAACTCATGCGGCCAGTATTGACGAGTGGCCTCGCTGCTTTTCAGCTCGAAGGTCAGGGTGACGCCGTTATCGTCTTCATTATGGGCTTTCAGCTCCCATGGCAGATTACGGGCAAAACCGTGCGCCGGGAAACCTTCCGTTGCCGCCGGGCCAAACCACGGCCAGCAGATCGGTACACCACCGCGCAGGGCGACGCCGTTTTTAAACGGCGTGTTGTCGCTCAGCCACAGCACTTCTTCTTCACCCGCGGGTTTCCAGGAGAGCAGGTGTGCGCCCTGGAAAGCGACGGACGCTTTGACTTTGGGATGATCGACAACAATAAGCGCCAGCTCATCAAGCTGGCGACGAGAGAGGACAGGGGTAAGCTGTTCAAGAACCGGGAGAGCGAAAATTTTGTTAATCATGATGCAATCCTTGGTGTTTAAATTTTTGGACATAAAAAAAGGCGACCGAAGTCGCCTTTTTGGATCAGATTCTCATCTCAACTTATTTAGAGATGTGAGCGATCAGGTCCAGAACTTTGTGAGAGTAGCCAGTTTCGTTGTCGTACCAGGAAACCAGTTTCACGAAGTTGTCGTTCAGTGCGATACCAGCTTTAGCATCGAACACGGAAGTGCAAACTTCACCGTTGAAATCGGTAGATACAACGTCGTCTTCGGTGTAACCCAGAACGCCTTTCATTGCGCCTTCGGAAGCAGCTTTCAGTGCTTTCTTAATTTCTTCATAAGAAGCAGCTTTTTCCAGACGAACGGTCAGGTCAACAACAGATACGTTAGGAGTTGGAACGCGGAACGCCATACCAGTCAGTTTGCCATTCAGTTCTGGCAGTACTTTACCTACTGCTTTAGCAGCACCGGTAGAAGATGGGATGATGTTCTGGGATGCGCCACGCCCGCCACGCCAGTCTTTGTGAGACGGGCCATCAACGGTTTTCTGAGTTGCGGTGGTCGCGTGAACGGTGGTCATCAGACCTTCGACGATGCCGAAGTTGTCGTTGATAACTTTAGCCAGCGGTGCCAGGCAGTTGGTGGTGCAAGATGCGTTAGAAACGATGTCCTGACCTTCGTATTTGTCAAAGTTAGCGCCTTTAACAAACATAGGGGTGTTGTCTTTAGAAGGACCAGTCAGAACAACTTTTTTCGCACCAGCAGTGATGTGCTTACGAGCAGTTTCGTCAGTCAGGAACAGACCAGTTGCTTCAGCAACAACGTCAACGCCGACTTCGTCCCACTTCAGGTTAGCTGGGTCACGCTCAGCGGTAACACGGATTTTTTTACCGTTAACGACCAGATGACCGTCTTTCACTTCAACGGTACCGTTGAAACGGCCGTGAGTGGAGTCATATTTCAGCATGTAAGCCATGTAGTCTGCGTCTAACAGATCGTTGATTGCAACGATCTCGATGTCAGAACGTTCCTGAGCAGCACGGAAAACAATGCGACCGATACGGCCAAAACCGTTGATACCTACTTTGATAGTCATATATTCCACCAGCTATTTGTTAGTGAATAAAAGGTTGCCTGTAAAATTACAAAAACCTTACGCAGCGTCAAGCGGAATCGTGTCAATCATTGCGACAAATCAATCCTCTGCCTAAGCTTTGCACGACTGACCTGCCTCACTCTTCCTATGAGCTTGAAACCACATGAGGGCGGCGCCGGGGATTTTAAAGGGCTCGAGAGATAAAAATGTGATTTGAGTCACAATTAACCGGCTGCCTTTTTACGCCGATTAAGTTTAGAACAAAAGTTCAGGTTTCATTGTTAATGTTTTGTTAGAATCCTCTGGTAATTGTATTTTTCATAGTGAGATGTGAGCAAAATGGCCAACAAACCCACCCCAGATGATCTGAAAAATACCCTGAGTGAAATGCAGTTCTATGTCACGCAGAAACATGGCACGGAACCCCCATTCACCGGGCGTTTGCTGCATAACAAGCGTGATGGCATTTACCACTGTCTGGTGTGTGATGCGCCGCTTTTTCATTCCCAGAGTAAATTTGATTCCGGCTGCGGCTGGCCGAGTTTCTATGAGCCGGTAAGCGACACCGCCATCCGTTATCTCAATGATTACTCCCACGGTATGCAACGTACTGAGATTCGGTGCGGAAATTGCGATGCACACCTGGGACACGTTTTCCCTGACGGCCCACAACCTACCGGCGAACGTTTTTGCGTCAATTCCGCCTCGCTAAACTTCACGGATGACGAGAACGGCACCTCGATCAAGGGTTGAAAAAACGATTCAGCAAATTATTCCTCAACAGAAGGAGCTGGGCATGAGTATTGAGCAAATGATCGACACGATGACGCCGGAAATTTACCAGCGTCTGGCCACCGCCGTTGAACTGGGAAAATGGCCCGATGGTGTCGCTTTGACCGCCGAGCAGAAAGAAAACTGCCTGCAACTGGTGATGCTTTGGCAGTCGCGCAATAACAATGACGCGCAGCACATGACTATCGACACCCGCGGTGAGATGGTGATGAAAAGCAAACAACAACTTAAAGAAGACTTCGGTATTTCACCGAAGCCGATTGCGACATTCAAACAGCACTAAGCGGCGGCCCACGGTTCGATTAACCGCTCCCGGGCGTACCAGATTGCCTCTCTGACCGCGACGGGCCTGTTTAACAGGCCCAGCGCGTAGAAGCGGTCGGCGATGGTTTGTTGCGCCCGTACCGCCTGCATATCCATCTCCCGGGTCTGATGGCTTCGGCGCGCCAGCGCACAGGCCAGTGAACCGACATCTAACCCCAGTTCGCTCGCCAGTAACTGAGCTGCTTCCTGACGATGACGGTCGATAAACTTGCCCGTTTTCACCAGCGCCGCCACAATCCCGACGATAACTTCTTCATTTTGCAGCGCATACTGACGGCGGGTAATGTAAAACTGATGGTTATTGACCCGGCCTTCGCCGCTGGCGAGCACCCTTAGCGTTCCACTGCGTTCGGCGGCGCTTAACACCGGATCCCACATCATCCAGGCGTCGGCCGCCAGATAGTCACTGGCGGTTAACGGATATTTTGGCGGCGCATACACCACCTTCACATCGTCAAGCCCCAGCCCGGCTTCTTCCAGAATTTGCACTAAAAGCCAGTGAACGTTTGATCCTTTGTTCAGTGCAATTCGCTTACCGCGCAGCTGTTCTGGAGTACGAATATCACTGGCATTCGGCACCACCATCGCCACGCTACGCGGAGCAGGTGGCTCCCAGGCGACGTACAGCAGCGCATTATCTTTAGCCTGAGCAAAAATCGGCGGCGCTTCGCCGGTGGTGCCAAAATCAATTTCGTCATTGCTCAACGCCTGAAGAAGCTGTGGGCCCGCCGGATACTCGCTCCACAATACGTTCACTCCCAGCGCCTCGAAGGATTGTTCCAGCAGCTGACGCGCTTTCAGCACGCCCAGATTACCAAAGCGCTGATAGCCAATTCGCAGTTCCCGCTCGCGGGGAATGGGCAGCGCCGTTTCGCCGGATTTACGCCGTTGCTTAATAACCCCCAGATGCGCAAGCTGCGTCCGCAGGGTATGACGGCTTATTCCCAGTAAAGAGGCGGCCTGACTTTGATTGTTATTACTCTCGCTCATGGCGGTATGGATCATGGTGTGCAGCAGGCGGTCGTAGAGGGCACCGTTATGGATAGCCATCTGGCGGCGCATAAAGTTTGCGAGTTCGTCGCCCTCATCAGCCTGCGGCGTGGGCGCTATGGCAGCAGAGGTGAAGCGCAGATGCTCGGGTCTTAGCTCGTCGTCAGGATGAAGTAGCACGGCGTTGTGCAACGTGTTCTCCAGCTCGCGGATATTGCCCGGCCACGAATAGTCAATGAGCCGTTCCACCGTCTGCGGGTTGAGCTGCTGGGCAGGACGGCCCAGACGCGCGGCATACAGCTCGACAAAATGCTGGGCCAGTACGGGGATATCCTGCTTACGTTGACGCAGCGGCGGCAAGGTGACCGCGGCAATATTGAGGCGATAGAAGAGATCTTCACGAAAGCGGCGCGCCTGAATGGCCTGTGCCAGATCGACGTGCGTCGCAGCAATCACACGGACATTGATGCCGATAGGCTTGTGGGAACCAACGCGGGTGATTTCGCGCTCCTGAAGCACGCGTAGCAGCTTGACCTGCAACGCCAGGCTCAGCTCACCAATCTCGTCTAGCAACAGCGTCCCGCCGTCTGCGGCCTCAAACCATCCCTGATGCGTATGCGTGGCTCCGCTGAACGCGCCTTTTTCATGACCGAAAAGCTCCGACTCCGCCAGTGATTCGGTTAATGCTCCGCAGTTCACCGCCAGAAAAGGCGCGTGGGAGCGCTTGCTGTAACGGTGCAGATAGCGTGCAACGACCTCTTTGCCGGTGCCGGTTTCTCCGATGATGAGTACCGTCGCGTCGGTAGGGGCAAGGCGATCCAGCACCTTTTGAAAGGCCTGTGAGGCGGGGTCAACCAGCGCCGGGCCGGTTGTGGTGAGTTCTGTGTTGAGCATCAAACGTCTCCAGCTAATTTCTTTCTCGACGGTATCTTTTGCCGTGGTGATTTGCCAGAGGGGGAAAGCGGCGGGTTGTTGCCATTGCGGCAGTTTTCGGCGTCAGCATGTTGCGTTTGCAACAGCACTTACAGATGCGATGAATTATTAACTCACTGAAAAATAGATATATTTTAGCTTCTAAAAACTGGCACGTATTTCGCTAATGTCTTTATAACTGACTTAAATAACTGCTTCTATAAATACCAAATATAGTTATAAAGGAAATGGATAATGACAGTACAAGCCGCGCAGAAAATCAATGTCTTCTGGTTTCTCCCCACCCATGGCGACGGGCGCTATTTGGGCACCACGGAAGGCGGTCGTCCGGTCGATCTGCCGTATCTCCAGCAGGTGGCGCTGGCGGCAGATAGCCTTGGCTACTACGGCGTGCTGATCCCGACGGGTAAAAGCTGTGAGGATTCCTGGCTGGTGGCCGCCGCGCTGGCCCCCATTACCCGTAATCTACGTTATCTGGTGGCCGTCAGGCCGGGTCTCCAGCCGCCGACGTTGGCCGCACGTATGGCCGCCACGCTGGATCGTCTTTCTGAAGGCCGACTGCTGATAAACGTGGTCACCGGCGGCGATCCGGTGGAGAACAAAGGGGACGGTATTTTCTTAAGCCACAGTGAACGTTATGAAGTGACGAACGAATTTCTCGACGTCTATCGTCGCCTTCTGGCGGGTGAAAAGGTCGATTATCACGGCAAACACCTCCAGGTTGAAGGCGCCGAAGTCCTGTTCCCAACGGTACAAAAAAACGGGCCGCCGCTGTACTTTGGGGGATCGTCTGAACAGGCCATCGACGTTGCCGCCGACCACATTGATGCTTACCTGACCTGGGGCGAGCCGCCAGCGCAGGTTGCCGAAAAACTGGCGGTGGTGAAAGCCCGCGCCGAAGAAAAAGGGCGTGAGCTGGAATACGGTATCCGTCTGCACGTGATTGTCCGCGAAACGGAAGAAGAGGCCTGGGCTGCGGCAGACAAACTGATCGCCCATCTCGATGATGACACGATAGCTCAGGCGCAGCAGATTTTTGCCCGCATGGATTCGACCGGTCAGGCGCGCATGAGCGCTCTGCACAACGGTAACCGCGATAAGCTGCGCATCTCTCCGAATCTGTGGGCGGGGGTTGGACTGGTGCGCGGCGGGGCGGGAACTGCACTTGTTGGCAATCCACAGCAGGTGGCGGAGCGCATCCGCGAGTACCAGGCGCTGGGAGTGACAAACTTTATCTTCTCCGGCTATCCGCATCTGGAAGAGGCCCATCGTTTTGCCGAGCTGGTGATGCCGCTGCTGCCGGTCAGCACGCAACCGCGTTCGGCTAAAGGGCAGGTCAACACTGGGCCGTTTGGCGAAACGATTGGCGGGGCAAAACGTCCTGCGAAACACGTCAGCGCGAGCTGAAGGGGGAGTGATGTCTGAGCCTCATATCGTGATAGTCGGCGGCGGTTTTAGCGGCACGGCGGTGGCGATTCATTTGCTGCGCGAGGCCACGCGTCCGGTGCGTATCAGCGTGATTGAGCCCCGCGAACATCTGGGGCAGGGCGTGGCCTATTCGGCAACCGATCCTGCTCATCGCATTAACGTCCCTGCCGCGCGGATGCAGTTGGCGGGGGACGAAGATGGCGCCTTTGACCGCTGGTATCGTCGCTACGGCGATTTTCCGCAAGACCCGTTTGCGCAGCAGCCTGACGGCAGCGTCTACCCGCAGCGAGGGGCATTTGGCCGCTATGTCGAGGCGGCGTTTATCGACGTCGCAAAAGCGCACGGCAACCGGGTAGCCCATCTTCAGGAGCGCGCCGTCGATTGGCAAGCAGGCCACATCGTCACCTCTACTGGCCGACGTCTTCGCGCGGATAGCGTAGTCCTTGCGGTGAGCCATCCGCCACCGCGGTTACCCGCGGCTTTACGCGCCCTGGCTCATCACGCCCAGGTGATTGCCAATCCGTGGCAGGCACAGGCGCTGTCGGCGATACCGCCTGACGGCCGCGTGGCGATAATGGGCACCGCGCTCAGCATGGCCGATGTCGTCGCGTCGCTGGTTCGCCAGGGACACCGGGGCGAGGTGATGGCTTTTTCCCGCCACGGCCTGCTTTCACGCCCCAATGCCCCGACAAATCTGCCGAAATGGCCGGGGGATTATCTTGCTGGCACATTGCGCCAGCGTGTACGCCAGATTCGCGCTGATATCGTGCGCGCCAATGCGGCTGACCTGCCGTGGCAGGTGGTGCTGGATGCCGTGCGCCAGCAGGGACAGGATATCTGGCAGCGGATGAGCGCAGGCGAGAAGCGCCAGTTTCAACGCCATTTACGCCGCTTCTGGGATGTCCATCGCTACCGCATTGCTCCACAGGTGGCGCAGGCGATTGCCGATAAACGTCGTGCTGGGACGTTTCGCCATTTTGCCGCACGTTTACGCACGTTAGACGCCCAATCGCCGGGGCTTCGCCTTAATTTGATACTTCGCGGTGGCAAGTCACATCAGGAAACGGTGGATTATCTGGTGCTCACCACGGGCCCCGATCATACGGATCTGATTGCCAGCCAGCCGTTCTTACACGCGTTGCAGCAGGCCGGTCTGATTCGGCCCGATCCGCTGGGTATGGGCATTGAGGTGGATATTTCGTCTCAAGCCTCACCCCAAATTTGGGTAGCCGGGCCCGCTGCCCGTGGACGCTTTGGCGAGCTCATGGGCTTGCCGCAGGTTGCCGACCATGCGCAGCAAGTTGCGCAAAACGTACTGGAAACGCTGGGCTGTCGTCAGCTTGTCTTGTCGTAAATCCATCATCAAAATTTAATGGCACCGGGTGATTCGCCGGGTGCATCGGGAGACCGTTATGCCATCACAACGTGAAATTCGTCTGAACGCTTTTGATATGAACTGTGTCGGCCACCAGTCGCCGGGCCTGTGGGCGCACCCGCGCGATCGTTCCTGGCAGTATAAAGATCTTGAGTATTGGGTTGATCTGGCGCGATTACTGGAGCGCGGGAAATTCGACGGTCTGTTTATTGCCGACGTGCTGGGCGTCTATGACGTCTTTAACGGCAATGGTGACGCGGCGATCCGCCAGGCCGCGCAGGTGCCGGTCAACGATCCGCTGGCGCTGGTGACACCGATGGCGCTGGTCACCGAGCATTTAGGCTTTGGCCTCACGGCATCGCTGTCGTTTGAGCATCCCTATCCGTTTGCCCGCCGCTTGTCGACGCTCGATCACTTAACCAAAGGGCGTGTGGGATGGAATATCGTCACCTCCTATCTGGAGAGCGGGGCGCGCAATATCGGTCAACAGGCGCAAACGGCGCATGATGCGCGTTACGACTATGCCGATGAATATCTGGAAGTCGTGTACAAGCTGCTGGAGGGCAGTTGGGAGGAAGGGGCCATTTTACGCGACCGCGAACGGCGTATTTTCAGCGATCCAAGTAAGATCCACGCGATTAACCATCACGGTAAATTCTTCGATGTTCCGGGCTACCATTTATCCGAGCCATCGCCGCAGCGCACGCCGGTGCTGTATCAGGCCGGAGCATCCAGCCGGGGCAAACAGTTTGCGGCAAGCCACGCGGAGTGCGTGTTTGTGGCATCACCGTCGAAAAGCGCGTTGAAAAAGACGGTGGCCGATATTCGTCGTCGCGCGGAAGAGGCCGGACGCGATCCGCACAGTATTCTGATTTTTAATATGCAGACCACGATTGTCGGTGAAACGGACAAAGCGGCGCAGGCTAAATGGCAGGAGTACAAAAGCTATACCAGCTACGAAGGTGCGCTGGCGCTGATTTCCGGCTGGACGGGGATTGATTTTAGCCAGTTCCAACCGGATGAAGTGTTTACCTATTCCAAAACCAACGCCATTCAGTCGGTGGTGGATACCTTCTCTACGGCCGACCCTGATAGACAGTGGTCGGTGAAAGCGATGGCCGATTGGGTGGGGATTGGCGGATTTGGCCCACTGACCGTTGGCAGCGCCGAGACGGTAGCCGATGAACTGCAATCGTGGGTTGAAGAAACGGATGTCGACGGTTTTAACCTGGCCTATGCGGTGACGCACGAAACCTTCACCGACGTGGTGGAATTGCTGATCCCAGAATTGCAAAAACGCGGTGTCTATAAACAGGAATACCGCGAGGGGACGCTACGCGAAAAGCTGTTCGGCGGCAGTGCCCGTTTGCAGGCCCCGCATCCGGGGGCCGGTTATCGTATTCACGCCAACAGCGGGATTTTGACCCCGGTTTAACCCCCGGAGTCGGTGCTAGCGCACCTCGTCCGGGCAACAGCAGCCATGTAGCCCGGCCAAGCGCAGCGCCGCCGGGATTTACACCGCGCCGCCCCGGAGTCAACGTCCCGCCTCGTCCGGGCTACAGCAGCCACCTAGCCCGGCCAAGCGCAGCGCCGCCGGGATTTACACCGCGCCGCCCCGGAGTCAACGTCCCGCCTCGTCCAGGTAACAGCAGCCACGTAGCCCGGCCAAGCGCAGCGCCGCCGGGATTTACACCGAGCCGCCCCGGAGTCGGCGTCCCGCCTCGTCCGGGCTACGGTAGCCACGTAGCCCGGCCAAGCACAGTGCCGCCGGGATTTACACCGGGCCGCCGCGGAGTCAACGTTTCGCCTCGTCCAGGCAACAACAGCCATGTAGCCCGGCCAAGCGCAGCGCCGCCGGGATTTACACCGAGCCTCCCCGGAGTCAACGTCCCGCCTCGACCAGGCAACAGCAGCCACGTAGCCCGGCCAAGCGCAGCGCCGCCGGGTCAAGCGCTAGTGCTTAATCCCCAGTGACTCAGCCAACTGTTTTGCCAGTTGGTTGTTGTCATCGGCTCCGTACTCCCAGAACATCGCGCCGCCGAGTCCTTTGCTCTTGATGTAGTCCGCTTTAATGCTGACCGAGCGCGGATTCTCATACGACAACGCAAATAGCCCCTTACCGTCGTCCGACTTCACCGTCAGGTACGGCACTTTCGCTTGATCGTCCCAGTGCTCGGTAAACCGTTTCTGCGGATCATTTAAAAGTTTTGCGACAATATCGTTATATTTCACGTAGGTATCCTTGCTTAAATCCACTCCCAGCGATTTAAACAGCTCAACCTGCTGTGGGCCAAAATACGGTTGGGTTGCCGGATTTTTCTGCGCATCCGGTTTACTCCAGTCAATACCCGGCTCTACGCTACGTTTTGGTACGCGGCCGTAAAAACCGATACCCAGATTCATCTGGCTCGGTTTCAAACCGGCAGCCAGATAGTTATTCACCACAAAATCTGCGCTGTATTTATCCGCCTCGGCCACCGTTGGCCACTGGGTGGAGTCATACAAATTGGAGTTGAAATACTGAGTGCCATACGCCATGTCGTAGGTCATCAGGTTGATGTAATCGAGCAGCGGGGCAATCGCCTTCACATCCACCCAGCTTTTCGGGCTCTCGGCGTTGGCGCCCACGGCAATGGTCACTAGCTTGTTTTGCCCCATTGCGCTACGCAGCTCTTTTAGCAGCGTCGTGAAATTGTCTTTGTCCGCAGGTTGGCTCGCGACCAGACCCCACGCGCCGTTAACCGGGTATTCCCAGTCAAGATCAATTCCATCAAGGCCATATTTCGCCACCACATCCTGTACGGAGCGAATAAATACCGCTCGTGATTCAGGCGTTGCCGCAGCCCCTGAGAACCCTCGTGCGCCCCAGCCGCCGACGGACAGCAGAACTTTCAGATTTGGGTTTTGTTTACGCAGCATGGGGATTTGGGCTAAATCCGCCTGCACCTTTGGCGATAACCAAATCTGATGCAGTTTTGCGGGATCTTTCAATGCGTCATTGGTTTCATCTTTTTCATCGTTGTAGATAAGACCAAAGGAATAATTGAGGTGGGTAATCTGGCGGACGTCGAGCTTATTGATATCGCCGCCGGGGCCAGCGGTCACATCACCGCCACCGTTAAAATAGCCAACGGACATCAGTGAATTAGCAGAAACAACCGACGCGCAGAGCAGGGGTAATGCTGCCAGCAAAGGCAAAATTTTCATACAAGGTCCTCTTTGACATTAAAAAAACAAACACGCCACAGCAATGGCGTGGCGAAAAAACAACCGTTTGAACATAGCATTGCCGCTGCGTTAAATCTGCGAGAGGGTTCACGTGAATGAAAGGTTAAATCAGGGGAGGGACGCGGGTAAATTCCCGGAGTCGGCGCTGGCGCACCTCGTCCGGGCTACGGTCAGTAATTAACTTTGTGTCTCGAGCCAGTCATCAAGCGTATAGAGCGTGGCGCCTTCTGCGGCCATTTCCATAAAGGCATTGGCGCTGTCTTGCGGCTCTATATTCACGCCGCGGCAGCCGTCCGTTATCACGTTCACGGTGTATCCCAGCTGCAACGCATCCAGGACGGTGAACTTCACGCAATAGTCCGTCGCCAGACCCAGCACGATTAATTCGTTGATATCGTGCTCGCGAAGCCACGCGTCCAGCCCGGTTTGCTGGCGGTGTCCGTTATCAAAAAAGGCGCTGTAGCTGTCGATATTCACGCTCTGACCTTTATGAAAGACCGCATCAATATCCTGCGTTGTCAGCAGCGGGTGAAACGCGGCCCCGTCGCTGTTCTGTACGCAGTGATCCGGCCAAAAGGTCTGCGGTAAGCCATCAAGCGTCCCCTGAGTATACGGCCGAACGCCGTGCTGACTGGCGAAGCTACCGTGGTTGGCTGGATGCCAGTCCTGGCTTGCGACAACGACATCGCCGAGGATTTTACTGGCGCGGATCATCAGATTCGCCACATCGATGGTGCTGTCGCCTTCGGCAACGGCAAGCGCGCCACCGGCACAAAAATCATTCTGTAGATCCACCAATAATAGAGCACGTTGCGTCATGATTTCTCCTTAGTCGTCCGGCGTCAGTTCACCGCGCAGGTTCTGCTGCATCGCCTGACGGATGGTCTCGGTATCAAGCCCTTGACTCAGCAAATAGTGTAGCTTGGTCAGCGTCGCCTCTACTGTCATATCAGAACCGCTAATCACGCCCGCCTGCGCCAGCGCATTGCCGGTGGCATACCCGCCCATATTCACCTTGCCGGACATGCACTGGGTGAGATTAACCACCAGGATGCCGCGATGGCTGGCTTCGGTCAGCTCTTTAATAAAATTGCCGTTCTGCGGCGCATTGCCAACGCCATAAGAACGCAGGATCAGCGCTTTCACCGGCTGTAACAGGAAGTTACGCACCACATCTGCGGAAATGCCCGGATAAATCGTCACCACGCCAATCGGCTGCGGAGTGATAGGGTGCACAATCAGCTCGCCTGCACCGTGCGGTGCCGGTGGTGTGCCCAGTTTACGAATATGAATCCCGGCTTCCAGCAGCGGCGCTAGGTTAGGCGAGGCAAACGCATCAAAGCCATCGGCATGGGCTTTGGTGGTACGGTTACCGCGATAGAGACGATTATTAAAGAACAGGGTGACTTCGTTAATCGGGTAGTTTGCCGCCACGTAAAGCGCGTTTAGCAGGTTGATTTGTCCGTCGGAACGCAGCTCCGCCAGCGGGATCTGCGAGCCGGTGACGATGACCGGCTTACCCAGATTTTCCAGCATAAACGACAGCGCCGAGGCGGTGAAAGCCATGGTATCGGTGCCGTGCAGAATGACAAAACCATCGTAGTCATCGTAATGCGCTTTGATATCGTCGGCGATATGCTGCCAGTCTTCCGGCGTCATATCGGAAGAGTCCATCAGCGGGTCGTACTCGTGGATGGTAAAGTCCGGCATTTCCGGGCGATGGAATTCAGGCATCAGCGCGAGCTGGCGCTGGAGATGACCGGAAACCGGAATGTAGCCGTGTTCTGAGCGCTGCATCCCGATGGTCCCGCCGGTGTAGGCGACGTAAATGGATTTTTTTTGCATGAGGTCGTCGAATGATTAATCTAAAGAAAATCCCCTCCGTTGAGGAGGGGATTGCGATTAGCGAATATTGGCGCAGGTCAGGCAAATTGCATAGCGATTTTGCGGGTCGTTAAACACGGCGAGCTTATCGCTTTCGGCTTTGACTGCGTTTGCGGCAGAGGCCAGCGGAGCTGGCAGGTACGCCTGCAATGCCTGTGGCAGGGCTGCACGCACGGAGCCTGACATGCTGTCCATCACCATATCGAAGAATGTCGGCTCACTCTGATAATAGTCAATGTGCCAGGTTTTCACCTTTGCAAGCTCTGCGGCTTTCGCCACTGCATCATCGAAATCGCCCAGACTGTCGACCAGACCGTTGGCTTTAGCGTCCTGACCGGTCCACACGTGGCCTTGCGCAATCTTATCGATAGCTTCCGGCGTGCTCTTACGCGACTGCGCCACGAGGGTGATAAAGCGCTTGTAGCCGTTCTCAATGGTCAACTGCATCATCTGCTGAACTTCAGGCGTTAACGCTTTGGTCACCGCCATGTCGGCCAGCGGTGAGGTGGCAACACCGTCGGTATGAACGCCGATAGAATCGAGCGTATTTTCGACCGTATTAATCACGCCAAAGATGCCGATTGAGCCGGTCAGCGTGCTTGGGCTTGCCACGATGTAATCCGCAGGCGTTGAGATCCAATAGCCGCCAGAGGCCGCCATGCCACCCATCGATACCACCACCGGTTTACCCGCTGCTTTCGCTGCCGCCAGTTCAGCGCGGATCACTTCAGAGGCGCTGACGCTGCCGCCAGGGCTGTTTACGCGTAGCACGATGGCTTTCACTTTAGCATCCAGACGCGCGTCGCGAATCTGTGCCGCCGTGGTGTCACCGCCCACGTTACCCGGGGTTTCCTCACCGTCCATGATGGCGCCGTTAGCAAAGACAACGGCAATGCTTGAACCGGTATCCGCCGGGGTTTTCACCGCGTAGTCATACATGCTGATGGCGCGGAAGTTGTTATCCGCTTTACTCCAGCCAAACGCCTTGGTCATCGCTTTTTCGATGTCGGCGCTGGAGGCGAGCGTATCGACTAGCTTGTTATCCAGCGCGTATTTTGCCGTGTCGCCGTCGGCCTTACGCAGGCCATCGAGCATCGCCTGTGCGCCCGGGAACACCTGCTGGGCGGGAATCTGGCGGTTGGCGGCTACGGTATTGAGGTAGTTTTGCCAGAGTTCGCCAATCCAGCGGCTGTCTGCTTCACGCGCGGCGGGAGACATATCGTCGCGAATAAACGGTTCAACGGCGGATTTGTAGGTGCCGACGCGGAAGACGTGGGTGGAAACCTTCAGCTTATCGAGCAAGGTTTTGTAGTAAAGACCGTTGGTCGCGAAACCATGCAAGTCCACCACGCCCTGTGGCGACAGCCAGATTTTGTTGGCAAAGCTGGCGAGGTAATACTGGCCCTGGCTGTAGCTATCGCCAATCGCGTAGACCGGTTTACCGCTGTCACGAAACTCGCGCAGCGCCTTACCGATATACTGCATCGACGGCTGATCGCCACCGGCAAAGTTTTTCAGATCCAGCACAATGCCGGTGATATTGCGATCATCCTTCGCCTGACGAATGGTCTGCACAATATCAAACAGGGAGTTTTCCTGCAGGCGATCGGAGGAGGCGCCAAAAATCTGTTTGCCTATAACGCTAAGCTTGCTGCTGGTGGACGGTTTATCGACCACCACGCCGCTGATGTCCATCAACAAGGCACCCCGGCTGCTACGTTCAGAGGAGCTGCTGGTGCTCACCTGCATCCAGATACCGACGCATACCAGCACCAGTAAGATAAAGACCAGGTTAAACACCAGTTCACGGACGAAATTAAGTAATCGCCACATCCATTTAAAGAATCCGGCAATAAAGCGCCATACGGTTCGCATGTATTCTCCCTGCAATAACGAAAAAGGTTCACCGAAACGGTAAAACGTCAGGCTATCCTAAATAGACCGCCGCCCGTTGTCAGCAGGAATCGCCTTCTGCGCTGTAACAAATTCCTCGCACATGTTAATTTTATGAAAAATAACGTAAGAGGAGTGACCTGATGGATGCACTTGAATTACTGGTGAATCGCCGCAGCGCTTCCCGTCTGGCGGAACCCGCGCCAGCCGGAGAACAGTTGCAAAATATCCTGCATGCCGGGATGCGCGCCCCGGATCACGGCACGTTGCAGCCGTGGCAGTTTGTTATTATTGAAGGCGAAGGGCGCGCCCGTTTTAGCGGCTTGCTCGAGCAGGGCGCAGTCGCCGCGCAAAGTGACGAAAAAGCCATCGAAAAAGCGCGTAACGCCCCGTTCCGTGCGCCGCTGATTATTGCGGTTATCGCAAAATGCCAGGATCACCCTAAGGTGCCGGTCTGGGAGCAAGAGATGTCGGCCGGGTGCGCGGTGATGGCGATGCAGATGGCGGCGGTAGCGCAGGGCTTTAACGGCATCTGGCGCAGCGGTGCGCTGACCGAGAGTCCGGTAGTACGCGAAGGTCTTGGCTGCGGCGCGCTGGATAAAATCGTCGGATTCCTCTATCTGGGAACCCCGCAGCTGAAAGCGTCGACCACAATTGTCGCGCCCGATCCGGCCCCCTTTGTCCGTTATCTCTGAAAATCCGCGACGATTGTCTGGATTCCAGGCAAATACCCTCGAATTCAGACAGTCGTACTTATCACCGCCCGGTTCTGGCGTTAACATACAGCCCTTACGCAAATGCCAGAGCAATGACAGGAGTTGTCCATGAGCGAGCAGGCCATTCGTTTAACCCAGTACAGCCACGGAGCGGGTTGCGGTTGTAAAATTTCACCGAAGGTGTTGCAGACTATCCTGCACAGCGATCAAACGAAGTTTATCGACCCGAACCTGCTTGTTGGTAACGAAACAAGCGATGATGCTGCTGTCTATGATCTCGGTAACGGAACTTCCGTTATCAGCACCACCGATTTCTTTATGCCGATTGTCGATAATCCGTTCGACTTTGGCCGCATTGCCGCCACCAACGCGATAAGCGACATTTTCGCGATGGGCGGTAAACCGATTATGGCGATTGCCATCCTCGGCTGGCCTATCAATACACTGGCGCCAGAAATTGCCCGACAAGTGACCGAAGGCGGGCGTTTTGCCTGCAAACAGGCCGGCATTGCGCTGGCGGGCGGACACTCTATCGATGCCCCAGAGCCGATTTTCGGTCTCGCGGTCACCGGTATCGTACCGACGGAGCGAGTGAAGAAAAACAGCACCGCCCAGGCTGGCTGTAAGCTGTTTTTAACCAAACCGCTGGGAATCGGCGTGTTAACCACCGCCGAGAAAAAATCGCTCTTAAAACCTGAACATCAGGGCTTAGCGACGGAAGTGATGTGCCAGATGAATCTGGTCGGTTCTGCTTTTGCCAACATTGACGGCGTGAAGGCGATGACCGATGTCACCGGCTTTGGTCTGCTGGGGCACCTGAGCGAAATGTGCCAGGGCGCAGGCGTGCAGGCGCAAATTGATTTTAATGCTGTGCCGAAATTGCCGGGCGTGGAAGAGTACATCGCGCTGGGTGCAGTGCCTGGCGGCACCGAACGTAACTTTGCCAGCTACGGCCACATGATGGGCGCGATGAGCGATGACCAGCGCGCGCTGCTGTGCGATCCGCAAACCTCCGGCGGCCTGCTTATTGCGGTGACCCCGGAGGCGGAAGACGCCGTTCATGCCGCCGCTGCGGAATTTGGCATTAACCTGACCGCCATCGGCGAACTGGTGACCGCGCGCGGTGGCCGTCCGATGATCGAGCTGCGCTAAACCGATGCGCCTGTTTATCGCGGAAAAACCAAGCCTGGCACGCGCCATTGCTGACGTCCTGCCTAAGCCTCATCGTAAAGGCGACGGTTTTATCGAGTGTGGTAATGGTCAGGTGGTGACCTGGTGTATTGGTCACCTGCTGGAGCAGGCGCAGCCGGATGCTTATGACAGCCGCTATGCGCGCTGGAATCTACAGGATTTGCCCATTGTTCCCGAAAAGTGGCAGCTCCAGCCGCGTGCCTCGGTCACCAAGCAGCTCAATGTCATAAAGCGTTTTATTCATGAAGCCAGCGAAGTCGTCCATGCGGGTGACCCGGATCGTGAAGGACAGCTGCTGGTGGATGAAGTGCTGGATTACTTGGATTTGGCGGCGGACAAGCGCCGTCAGGTACAGCGCTGTCTGATTAACGACCTCAACCCTCAGGCGGTTGAACGGGCGATTTCTCGTCTGCGCGCCAACAGCGAATTTATCCCGCTGTGCGTGTCGGCGCTGGCCCGTGCGCGCGCCGACTGGTTGTACGGTATCAATATGACCCGCGCTTACACCATTTTAGGGCGTAACGCGGGCTATCAGGGCGTGCTTTCCGTGGGCCGTGTGCAGACGCCGGTGCTGGGATTAGTGGTGCGTCGTGATGAAGAGATTGAAAACTTCGTCTCGAAAGACTTCTTTGAAGTGAAGGCGCATATCGTCACGCCAAAAGACGAACGCTTTACCGCCACCTGGCAGCCGAGCGAAGCCTGCGAACCGCATCAGGATGAAGAAGGGCGTTTACTCAACCGCACCCTGGCGGAACACGTTGTCAAACGTATTACCGGCCAGCCTGCGTTAGTCACCGCCTATAATGATAAACGGGATTCAGAACCGGCACCGCTGCCGTTCTCGCTTTCCGCCTTGCAGATTGAAGCCGCCAAACGCTTTGGATTGAGCGCTCAAAACGTGCTGGATATCTGCCAGAAACTGTATGAAACCCACAAACTGATTACCTATCCGCGTTCCGATAGCCGCTATCTGCCGGAAGAACATTTTGCCGGGCGACAGGCGGTAATTAACGCTATCAGCGTTCATGCGGCGGATCTGTTGCCGCAACCGGCGGTGGATCCTGATATCCGCAACCGCTGCTGGGATGATAAAAAGGTCGACGCTCACCACGCGATTATTCCCACCGCGCGGGCCAGCAACGTAAATCTGACGGAAAACGAAGCTAAGGTTTATCGCCTGGTTGCCAGCCAGTATCTGATGCAGTTTTGCCCGGATGCGGTGTACCGCAAGTGCCAGATCGATCTCGATATTGCCAACGGTAAGTTCGTTGCGAAAGCGCGTTTTCTCGCAGAAGCCGGCTGGCGTGCGCTGCTGGGGGCGAAAGAACGCGATGAAGAAAACGACGGTACGCCGTTGCCGGTGGTCGCCAAAGCCGATGAGTTACTGTGCGAAAACGGTGAAGTGGTTGAGCGTCAGACCCAGCCGCCGCGTCACTTTACCGATGCGACGCTGTTATCCGCCATGACCGGTATTGCGCGGTTTGTGCAGGATAAAGATCTGAAGAAGATCCTGCGCGCCACCGACGGTTTAGGCACTGAAGCTACCCGCGCGGGGATTATTGAGCTGCTGTTTAAGCGCGGTTTTCTTAGCAAGAAAGGGCGCTATATTATCTCAACCGATCCCGGTCGCGCGCTGTTCCATTCTCTGCCGGAGATGGCGACTCGCCCGGATATGACCGCGCACTGGGAATCAACGCTGACGCAAATCAGCGAAAAGCAGTGCCGCTATCAGGACTTTATGCAGCCTCTGGTCGGAACGCTGTATCAGCTGATTGACCAGGCTAAGAGCACGCCGGTAAGACAATTCAGAGGACTAGCGGCTCCGGCTGGAGGCGCGAAGAAAACTTTCAGCAAAGGCAAGGGGAAGAAGCGGGCAGCAAGCCCGGCGCCTGACGCGTAGGCAGTATAAGGTGAGGTCGTTGCGCTGTGGTGCCGGATGGCGGCGATGCCTTATCCGGCCTACATCGTTCACACCCTGTAGGCCTGATAAGCGTAGCGCCATCAGGCACCCTGACCGTGATTAAATCACACCCTGTCCCAGCATCGCATCGGCCACTTTCACAAAGCCTGCGATATTCGCGCCGCGAACGTAGTTGGTTTGTTTCGCTTCACCGCCGTGCTCAACGCAGGCGTGGTGAATATCCAGCATGATGTGATGCAGACGCGCATCAACCTTCTCCGCTTTCCAGCCCATACGTGCGGCGTTTTGCGCCATTTCCAGACCGGATGTGGCGACACCGCCGGCGTTAGCCGCTTTACCCGGTGCGAACAGTACGCCCGCTTCGAGGAATAAATCGGTCGCTTCAATGGTGGTTGGCATGTTGGCGCCTTCGGCCACGGCTTTCACGCCGTTGGCGATAAGTACGCGGGCGGCCTCAACGTCCAGTTCGTTCTGGGTGGCGCACGGCAGGGCGATATCCACCGGCACGCCCCACGGCTGCTTGCCTTCCAGATACACCAGACCAAATTCACGCGCATAGTCGGCAACGCGACCGTCGCGGCTGGCTTTGATGGCGCACAGGCGAGCCAGTTTTTCTTTGGTGAAACCGGCTTCATCCACCACGGTGCCGCTGGAGTCGGAGGCGGTAATGACGCGCGCACCCAGCTCCATCGCTTTTTCGATGGCGTATTGTGCCACGTTACCGGAGCCGGATACCGCCACGCGAGTGCCTTCAAAACCAAGACCATGACGTTTGAGCATGGCTTCGGTGAAATAGACCAGACCGTAACCGGTGGCCTCTGGGCGAATCAGACTGCCGCCGAAAGACAGCCCTTTACCGGTAAAGACGCAGGCGGTGTTGTTGGAGAGTTTTTTCATCATCCCGGCCATAAAGCCGACTTCACGGCCACCGACGCCGATATCACCGGCAGGGACGTCGGTATCTGCGCCCAGATGACGGTACAGTTCGGTCATCAGCGACTGGCAAAAACGCATGACTTCGCCTTCGCTTTTGCCTTTGGGATCGAAATCAGAACCGCCTTTACCGCCGCCCATAGGCAGGGTGGTCAGCGCATTTTTAAAGGTCTGTTCGAAGCCGAGGAATTTCAGAATAGATAAGTCAACGGATGGGTGGAAGCGCATCCCACCTTTGAACGGCCCAATAGCCGAGCTGAACTGCACGCGCCATGCGCGGTTAACCTGCACCTGGTTACGGTCGTCTACCCACACGACGCGAAACTGAATAACACGCTCAGGTTCAACCAATCGCTCCAGCAAAGAAAGCTGGCGATAGTGCGGGTTCTGTTCGAGGAACGGCCAGAGCGTTGTCATCACTTCACGTACAGCCTGAGCAAACTCGGTCTGGTGTGGGTCGCGTTGTTGAACATGAGCCAGGAAGGAATCCAGGGAGCAAACCTTGTCCATAAGTATAAGTACCTCTTATGATTGTGAATATATGTAGTTGTTATGGTTGTGTTTAATACAGTGCGTTATTTCGACTATATCACCACCCTGCTAACCGATGACAAGGAATTTCCCCGCGCGTAATAAAATTAATATTCAAGGTAAGGTCATAACCAAAAGCGATGAGGGAAAAAAGTTAAGTTCGCCGCCAATTTGGTCGATAGTTATAAGAAGAGATTTTTTAAGGAGATAACGAATGAAAAGGTTATGGATTGCGGGGGCGCTGCTTCTGTGTTGCCACGCTGCGCAGGCGAGGCCTCAGGTGGAAGTTAACGTTCCGCCTGAAGTCTTTAGCAATAACACGAATAGCCAGCGCGTGCAGCCTTGCTCTCAGTGCTGTATTTATCAGGATGAGAACTATTCAGAAGGCGCAGTGATCAAAACAGAAGGGGTGCTTTTACAGTGCCAGCGCGATGAACGCGCGATTAGCACTAATCCGCTGGTGTGGCGTCGGGTAAAGCCATAAACGCCTGAAGTAGCGGGATATCGGCCGGGGCGAGATCGTAATTCAGTGCCTCTTGTGGTGTACACCATGCCAGCGCGCTATGCTCGCGAGCGATAATTTCCCCGTCATAGCGCGCGACATGCCAGGCGTGCAGATGAATCATTCGCCCGGAAACCTCACGCATATGGCTGGCAATATAGCGACCGGGACACGCGTGGATAGCGAGCTCTTCCTGGAGTTCGCGCACCAGCGCTTGCGGCTGGCTTTCACCGGCCTCAACTTTCCCCCCAGCAAACTCCCAAAGCCCAGCTTGATCGGCATGAGCAGGGCGCTGGGCGAGCAGAATTTTGCCGTTTTTTTCGATAATCGCAGCAACAACATCAATTGTTTTCAGCATAGTGGTCAAAGACGTGATAAAGGGAATGGCATATTATCGCTGCTTTGTCGTTTCCCCAAGTTTTGCAGGAGTCTGCGGGTGAAAAATCAACAACCCTGGGTGCCGCCGCTCAGCCAGTTACCTCTGAGTTTGAAACCTCTCGTTGCCATGCAGCAAAAACATTACGGCAGCGTGCTCAACCCGACCCGCTGGTGGGGGCGTATGCCGCGTCTGTTCTGGCTGGTTGCGCTGTTTGTCGGATATCTGGAGCGCCGAAAAGCCCGGCTTGAGCCGACGCTGCGGGCCTTGCTGCTAACCCGCGTGTCGCAGCAGTGCGACTGTGCGTTTTGCATTGATGCCAATAGCCTGCGTCTGGTAGAGCGCTGTGGGGCAATGGATAAAGTTCAGGCGCTCAACGACTGGCAGACCGCCACGGTGTTTAGCGCGGCTGAACGTGCGGCCCTGAGTTATGCGGATGGCATGACCGCGACGCCGCCAAACATCACCGAAACGATCAAACAAGAGTTACACTGTCACTTTAACGACGCGCAGATCACCGAAATGACCGCGCTGGTGGCGTTTCAGAATTTATCCGCCCGCTTTAACGCCGCGCTGGAGATCCCCTCGCAGGGGCTATGCCCGGTTGGGGGTAAAACCGATGCTTGATAAACACCTGCACCCCCGCCTGAAACCCGGTCTTAACCGGGTGGCGCAAGTGCTGGATCGACCTGGCATCTCGGCGGATGGTATGACCCTTGTGGGATTTGCCATTGGCGTACTGGCGCTGCCGTTCCTGGCGCTGGGCTGGTACGTCGCCGCGCTGGCGGCGATTGTATTAAACCGGCTGTTTGATGGCCTTGACGGTGCGCTTGCCCGCCGTCGCGGCCTGACGGATGCGGGCGGTTTTCTCGATATCGCCCTCGATTTTCTGTTCTACGCGCTGGTGCCGTTTGGTTTTATCCTCGCCGACCCGGCGGCAAATGCCGTGGCGGGAGGCTGGCTGTTGTTTGCGTTTATAGGCACCGGCAGCAGCTTTCTGGCGTTTGCCGCGCTGGCGGCGAAGCACCAGATAGATAATCCCGGCTACGCCCATAAATCGTTTTACTATCTGGGCGGGCTAACCGAAGGCACCGAGACCATTTTGCTCTTTGTGTTGGGCTGCCTGTTTCCGGCGTGGTTCGCGTGGATGGCGTGGGTGTTTGGCGCGCTGTGCTGGTTAACGACGTTTAACCGGGTCTGGGGCGGGTACATGACGCTAAAATTGCTTAACTCTTCAGCAAAATAAAATCGGCCATTTACGCTGAGGCAGAAATTCTCACGACGTTGAGTCAGTAAAGCCCGCCGCCACGGCATTTGGCCTAGTCCTCCCCAAATAGCACCATCACTCACAAATCGACACTTGAATCCGCGCATGATGCGCGGGTTTTTTATTAACCAAGGAAAATCTTATGAAATTGAAGAAAATGATGATGTGTTTGGGACTGCTGCTGATAACCGCATCAGCCATGGCTTGCCCGAAAGGCGAGCATCCGCATGGAGGCACGGGTTCTCACCATAAGGGTGGGTATTGTTCTTATGATCAGTAAGCGCATTTTAGTGCTGATCTCTATAGGTATTCTTTCTGGATGTGTAGGAAAGGCAAGTCACCCGCAGTGTCAGAATTTGAAAGGTGAAGCATTCGGCGCTCGTCTTGGTGCGGCAATCTCGGGTCGCTATATTGACGATATGAAAGCCAATATCGCTGATACGCGTTATGAGCGCTGTGAGGAGATGTTTGATTTAATACAGTACCAGGAGCAGTTGCAGGAGACTGCATAGCAAGAGCGACAGGAAAGTCTTCAGCAACAGTCAGCTATTGCCGTCAGTCCAACCGTACAACCGTCACAATTGCACTCGGCCTCATTAAAAGACCTTGTTGATTGTGAGCGGACAATATTGGAGCCTGGAAAGCAGGGCGTTTCCGATGAGAAGACCAAATTGTCATATCAGTGTGAACTGGAAATTGATCGGCGTGTAGACACAGGTATTGTTGGCCGCGACACCGTGAATAAGATGCTCAAGCAAGGGTAATCACTCATTCCCATCGTGAAGTTTTTATTCTCATGCACTGGATGTTATTGGGTGAAAAGAGAGGGATGGGTGGTAGTTTGCGTTTAATGTGGTGAGTTTTTGGGGAAGAAAACTTCCCCATTATTCAAAACCCTTATCTCATGACGCGATGAGCCTATATCTCAGCATCGTAAATAACGCCATTACAGCGTGCTGTCCGGTTTGCGCTCGCCCGTCACAACCGGATTTTTCGGATCGGCGCTCCACTCATACCAGCCGCCGTCATACACGCTGACGTTCGGCCAGCCCATCGCGCGGGCGTACATAAACGTCTCTGATGCGCGCCAGCCGGTGCCGCAGTAGAACGATACTTGTTGAGTCGGCAAGATATTCCACGATTTCCACATAGCCGCAATATCGTCAGCGCTGCGCATGGTGCCGTCAGGATTGTGGAAGTCTTCCATATGGGTCGAATCGCTACCCGCATGGCCCCAGCGAGCGCCAGCGATTTCGCCTTTTGGCTTGATGTAGCTATAGCCACTGGTGGTGCCGATAAACTCCGGCCACGAACGAATACTCACCAATGAGGCATCCTGGCGATGCAGCAGCGCGCGCGCCTGTTCCATATTCAGCATCAGCTGCGGCTGGGCAGGTATGGTGACGCCAAAATCAGGGGCTGGGGCGACTTTTTCAGGTAAACCCCGCTCCACCGGCAGGCCAGCGTCAGACCAGGTTTTCCAGCCGCCGTCGAGAAGGCGTACATCTTTTACGCCCGCATAAAGCATAATCTGCGCCACGCGGGCGGCGGCATAGACGTCGCGGCCGTACAGCACCACCGTAGTGTCATGACGGATACCGTGTTTCGCCAGCAGTTCTTTTAATTTTGCGTCGGAAACTTTATTCCACAGCGGTTCGCTTTCCACCTCGTTGGTGTCGATATACCCAGCCCCTGGGATATGGCTCACCAGATACAGTTTCGGCGCGCCCCAGGCGGCTTCAATCACCTTCACATCACCCGCCGGTTTCGCAACAACGTCTTTGCCTTGCTGCAGGTCGTGCAACCATTGCGGATAAACCAGTTGCTCAAAATGCGGTAATTTTTGCAGACGTTCAGGCTGTTGCAGCGCATCGCTAAGGGTCGACAGATTAGTATAGCCTGCCGCTTTAAGGCGGCTGGCAACCGCGTCGTTATCTTTGCTGTCGCCGTAGAGTGCGATATCGGTATTTTTCTGTAACTGATGTTGCTGCGCCCACGCGGCCAACTGCTCATTATTCATCGCAGAAAGCCAGCTTGCGGAAAGATTGAGAGTGCCGGGTTCATGACCCTGCGTCCCATTCACCTGCTGCGGCCAGCCGTTATAAAACGCGCTGACACGCGTATCAATGGCGGTACCTTTTTGTTCTAGCAGATGGGTAAAGGTCAAAGTTTTCGGGGTTTGTGCGGCAAATGCAGAAGAGGCAAGACCGAGCGCAAGGGCCAGCGCGGTCAGTTGAGAAACACGTTTCATCAAATCATCCGACGGAGAAAATTGGAGCATTATTTTGCGCCTCAAGTAGAGAGATTACCTTGCGTTAACGCAGGATTTCCCGCGTCATCGCCAGTTTTCGAGCTGTAAACAGCGTCCGCCCGAAGGCACATCATCGGCATCATGTGTCACCTGGACCACCGGGATTTGTCGGCGTTGCAATTCATTGAACACCCACTGACGAAAACTGCTGCGAAGCTGCGGGTCAAGTCGACTAAACGGTTCGTCGAGCAGCAGGGCTTGTGGCTGTGCCAGCAGCGCGCGCAACAGCGCCACACGAGCACGTTGACCGCCGGACAGCGTGGCCGGATCGCGATCGTAAAACTCTGCCAGCCCCGCATGGGCTAACGCCTGCATCACCTGATTTTGCCGTTCCCGACGAACCACCGAGGCCGGGAGTGCCAGCCTCAGGTTATCCCCCACGCTCAGATGATCAAACAACAGCGCATCCTGAAATAAGATGCCGATGCGCCGCTTTTCCGTAGGTAGCGGGCCGCAGCGGCATCCGTTTAGCCACAGCTCGCCGCTGGCGCGAAAATCAGCGCCCAGCGCGCCGACCATCCAGGCAAAAAGGGTGGATTTACCGCTGCCGGACGGCCCCATTAGCGTGAGAATTTCTCCCGGCTGAACGGTAAAGTTGACGCGGTGCAGTAGCACAGAGCCCGCCCGCGAAAGCGTCAAATCCTCGACGTGTAACATTAGCGTAATCCTCGGCGAAGATGACCTATCCGGCGCGCCAGCAGGGCGGTCAATAAGAAGAAAACCATTGGCAGAATCAGTTGCCACAAGGCCTGAGCAGCGAGGGTGGCGGTTGCGCCACCGCTGCTTAATGCGACGGCTTCGGTGGTGAGCGTCGGGATTCGCCCGCCGCCCAGCCATTGGGTGGGGAGATATTGCGCGATGCTCACCGAAAATCCTACCGCCAGCGCTGACAGCAGTGGACGAACAATCAGCGGACATTTCAGCCGCAGAAAAATACGTCCGCGCGTCCACCCCAGGGTTTGGGCGAGGACAATCTGACGTGAATCTATTTGCCGCCAGGCGGGGCGCAGCATAAACAGCATCCACGGCACCACCCACAATAAATGCCCCCATAGCACGGTATCAAACCGACCATCGAACCAACCGTAGAGCGCCAATTGATATTGCCCGGCGGCGAGCGGTAGCGCGGGCAACAACAGCGGCAGATCGACCCAACGTTGATGCCGAACGGGCCCCCACTCCAGCCACAATAAGCAGACGACCGCCCCAAGCGCTGCCGACGAAAGCGCCAGCCACAGGCTATTGTTAACGGTAGGCGTTGCAGGCAACGACGCGTGGGTCAGATAGGCCAATAGGGCGGTGCAGATCAGGCCGCTTAAAGGCAGCATCAGGCTAACCCCTCTTCCCGGCAACGAAGGAAAGTGGGGATTACGAACGCCGTCGGGATGAGGAAAGTTCGCTCGCCAGCCGCGCCAGAGTTGGCGGGCAACCCCGGCCACTAGCGCGAGGATAGCGAGCAGTAATAAACAGGCCAGCGCGCCTTTCGCCTGGTCGTCCGGGTCGCCGGAATTAAGCCACTGCCACGCCAGCACTGCAAGGGTCGGCGGATTTCCGGGGCCGATAATGATCGCCACATCTACGACCGATAACGTCCAGGCCGTTGTCGCCAGCAGGGCGATGCTAAGCGAGGGCATTAGCGCCGGGAGGATAACGTACAAGAGGCATTGTCCACGACCAAACCCGAGGCTTTTAAATACCACCGTTTGTTCGGCTAACCGGCGCTCGCCGAGGATGGCCCAGCTCACCCACAATAAAAAACCGCTTTCTTTGACTGCGAGTACCAGGCCAAGCCCGATGCCGTAGCTGTCCTGCACGGGCCGCAGCGCTGGCAGCAGACCATATATCGCGCCGCCTTCCGCGAACAGCAGCAGGGCGCAGGTGGCGAAAGCCACATGGGGAAGCGCTAATAGCCAGGGCAGCCGCGACGCCAGCCGCTGCCAGCCGGGTGACGGCCAGAGGGTCGCGATAACCAGCAGCGTGAGCAGCAATGCGCCGCCAATCGCCACCAGCGAGGAGATAAGGGTGGCGAGAAGGGCCTGACTAAGCTGCGGGTCGCTGAATAACTGCTGCCAGTGGAATAGCGAAAACGCAGGCGTCAACAAGACACCTGCGGCAGGAAGCAGGGGCAGATAGATAATCAGCATCATGCCCCAGCACAGAGTGATTAATGCGTACCGTAACGGCGCAGCCATTCCTGCTCCAGTGCATTCACCCACGCCGCATGAGGCTCAGCCAGCACCGGAGGGGCGTTTTCCGGGGTAAGCGCCTGTAATGCTTTTCGCTGTTCTGGCGCTAATTTATCGACCGCCAGCACGTAAGGATCGCCCCAGACCGTTGGGTCGGCTTTGCGCAACTGGGCTTCCGGCGAGAGCAGGAAATTTGCCACCACCTGGGCCGCGGCACGGGCGCTGGAGTTTGCGGGAATCGTCACAAAGTGGACGTTGCCGATCATCCCCTGGGGAAAGCCAAAGCTATAGCTGTCTTTGGGTAACTCACCTTTTGCCACTTTTTGTTTAGCGTGCATTGGGTTAAACGTCACCGACAGCCGCAATGTGCCCGCGGTGAACAGGCTGTCCATCCGTGCGGTGGAAGGGGGAAAATCTTTACCCTGACGCCACAGCAGAGGATGCAGTTGGTCGAGATAGGCCCATAACGGCGCGGTGACGGCGGCAAAAGTGCGCTCGTTCGGTGGTTGTTTTAAGGCGTCCGGCTGGGGGGTGAGATTTATTAGTAGCTGCTCGATGAGCGCCGTGCCGGTAAAGTCTGGCGGACGCGGGTAGGTGATAGTGCCCGGGTGCGCTTTGGCATAGCCCAGCAGCGCCTGTGGCGATGTCGGCGGCTCGGGCGTTTGCTGTTGGCGGGCGATAAAGGTCAACTGTGCGCTGCCCCACGGGGATTCGGCACCGTCAACCGCGACGGAGAAGTCTTCACGCACGGGTTTGCTGGTATCAACATAGCGCCAGTTTGGCAGCTGCTCGGCCCAGCCCGTTTGCAGCAGGTTGGCTTCTTTGAGCGCGCGGAAGTTCTCCCCATTGACCCACAACAAGTCGACTGAGCCGTGGGTTTTGCGTCCGGCGCGCGCTTCGGTCTGAATGCGTTTTACCGTGTCGGCGGCATCGGCAATATGCACGATGCGCAGATCGATGGCGTAGTGGCGTTTCACTTCACCGCTCACCCAATCAAGATAGTGATTGACCGCCTCGTCGCCGCCCCAGGCGTTAAACCACACGGTCTGGCCTTCGGCTTCGCGTTGAATCTGCTGCCAGCTATCGGCGTTAGCGGCGAAGGGTGACAGCATCGCCAGCCCCAGCAGTGCACAGCGCAGGATTTCTCCATGAAAACGCATCAGGATTTCCTCTTTTGTCGTTCTTGATAAAAGGCTTTCGCCGCAACGATAACAATAGTCAGCGCGAACAGAATAAACAGCCCGCTCACCAACCAGAAGGTTCCCCCGGTCAACAGGCTGCCGACCCAGGAGTAAACCACGGTGGCGGGAAGCTGACCGAGGCCGGTGGCGAACATAAACTGACGAAAACGTATTGAGGTCAACCCGGCGGCGTAGCTCACCGGATCAAAAGGAACAAAAGGCAGCAGCCGACACACCAGGATGGTGTGTTTACCATACCGCTCAAAAAATTCATCGACGCTACGCAACACCGTTTTACCGGTGAGCTTTTCCACCACCTCGCGTCCCATCACCCGCGCAATATAAAAGCATAACGCGGCACCGACCATCGCACTGCTCCATGACAGCAGCCCGCCCCAGAACGCGCCAAACAGCGAGGCGTTGGCAAAGGTGATAACAAATGCCGGAAGCGGAGCGGCAATCGCCTGGAGAATCATCAGCAGGAACGACACCACGGCCGCAAGCCGGCCGTAAGAGTGAATGAAGCGTTCAATTTCGTGCGGGTCGAGGGCTAAAAAAGCGCTGACGCTGCGGTCAATAAAGGCGTGGACGGCAGGGATATACCACCACGCCAAAAGCGCGGAGATAAAAATCAGCACCATAAGGCCGCGGATGCACCAAAGGGTGCGGGGTGAGCCAGTCATCGGCGATCCTGTTGTGGGAATGCCACCCGTTTTCGCCGGGCATAGCCTTTTGCCGCCTGCACGAGCGCAAACAGCGCCAGACCGGCGAGGCTAAGCTTCAGCACAAAGGCGAGGGTGATTCCGTCGGCGGCAAGTTCACTGGCCATAAACGTGTAGATAAAAATTCCCGGCAAGGTGGTCAGCGCGGATATCAGCGTGTAAGACCAGAAGGGAATCGCCGTTAAACCGTAGGCATAGTTCTGAATATTATAGGGAAACAGGGGAATAAGCCGGGTGAGGATCAGGAAATCAATCCCGTTGCGGGCAATGCCTCGCTCAATGGCCTGAAAAGTGGCGGTATGCCCGACATAATTGAGTAACAGCGTGCGGCCCAGCGCGCGGGCGAGTAAAAATGACGCCGCAGAGGCAAGTGTGGCGGCAACCAGCGACAGCAATGTACCCAGCCACGGGCCAAAGACCATGCCACCGACTAATACCAAAACGCTACCCGGCATCAAACACACCGTCGCCAGAATAAACAGGGCGATGTAAAGGCCATAGCCAAGCGTGCCGCTTTGTAAAATGAGGCGTTGAAGCTGGCGAAAATGCGTCACCAGATCGACCAAACCAAAATGCTGAATAAGAACGTAGAGTGCGTAGATAACAGCGACAATCAGCAGGAGCTTAAAGGCTGCGTAATACCGACTTCTTTTGCATGGGGGTCCTCCTGCCGGGAAGAAAAGTGCGCGCGACGGTATTATAGATTAGTCACTACAGCAAGAGCTTAGCGCCGGTTTATTGATTTTGCTCAGAATTTTTGCCGTTCGGCGTATCGTTGCCGAGCATCACTGCGCGACACCAGGCTACCGATTGCTGTAGGCCGGATAAGGCGTAGCCGCCATCCGGCAATGTGCTCAGTTATGCCTGATGGCGGCTACGCCTTATCAGGCCTACATGACTACATGGCGTAGCCAGGCCAAGCGCAGCGCCGCCGGGATTGCACACCGATTATTCAGCTTATTTAAACGTCGCCCACACCGGCGCATGGTCAGACGGCTTTTCCATACTACGAATTTCGTAATCAATTCCGGTCTCAACACAGTGCGCCGCCAGCGCCTGGCTTGCCAGCAGCAGGTCAATACGCAGGCCGCGGTTGTCGTCAAAACCTTTCGAGCGGTAGTCAAACCACGAGAAGCGGTCGTTCGTTTCCGGGTTGGCGTTGCGGAAGGTATCCACCAACCCCCAGCCCAGCAGGCGTTCCATCCACTCGCGTTCTTCCGGCAGGAACGAGCACTTACCGGTGCGCAACCAGCGTTTACGGTTCTCTTCACCGATACCGATATCTAAATCAGTAGGGCTGATATTCATATCACCCATGATCAGCACCGGATTATCTTTGTTCAGACGCGTTTCCAGATAATCCTGCAAGTCCTGGTAGAACTTCGTCTTGGCCGGGAATTTGGTTTCATGATCGCGGCTTTCACCCTGCGGGAAGTAGCCGTTAATCACCGTGACGTTACCAAACTCAGACGGTACTTCAGCGATGATGATACGGCGCTGCGCATCTTCGTCATCAGTCGGGAAACCGCGATGCACCGCAATCGGCTCAGCCTTAGTCAGGATTGCGACGCCGTAGTGGCCTTTCTGCCCGTGGTAGAAGATGTGGTAACCGAGCTTAGCGACCTCTTCAAGTGGGAACATATCGTCGTGCACCTTTGTCTCCTGCAGGCCAATCACATCTGGCTGATGTTTTTCAACGATGGCTTGCAGTTGATGAGGACGGGCACGCAGGCCGTTGATATTAAAGGAGACAAATTTCATAGTCGTTGCCACTTTGCAGGATGAATTGTGACGGGATAGTAGCAGAATTTAACGCTGAACGCTGCTTTGACTCAGCGCTATTGCCTATTTCTTTTATCAATGCTGCCGTTTTGCTGAGCAAAAACTGCACCAGGTTTGGGCAACTTGCGCCGTTTTGAGGCGTAAATCTACGATTAATTTCGCAGTCGATCACAATTCCAGAATGATATTTTGCCAATGCATAATTTTTCTAAATTTTACCCTGCAAGGTAATGCAATGCCATTAATATTCACTATATATGCAGTTTCAATGAATATTGATGATTCATAACTTATTGATATTTCGTTCTCACCTCCCATTTATGCACTTTTTTCTCTCGCTGGCACGAACCGTGCAATCTACATTAAAGGGGAAAACACTAAAATCATTAACATAAATTAAACCATTTGTTTACTTATCGAGGTCGCTATGTCTCAGTCAATCAGCCGTCAAAACTTTGATCAATGGATGATGCCGGTTTACGCACCCGCCACGTTTATTCCTGTACGCGGTGAGGGGGCGTGGTTGTGGGACCAGGAAGGAAAAGGCTATATCGATTTTGCCGGCGGCATTGCGGTAAACGCCTTGGGGCATGCGCACCCGGCGATGATTGAAGCGCTGACCGAGCAGGCGGGCCGGTTCTGGCATACTGGTAATGGCTATACCAACGAACCGGCGCTGCGACTGGCTAAGCAGTTAATTGACGCCACCTTTGCTGACCGCGTCTTTTTCTGTAACTCCGGGGCCGAGGCTAATGAAGCGGCGCTGAAAACGGCGCGCAAATACGCGCACGACCATTTTGGTGAACACAAAACCGGTATTGTCGCTTTCAAAAATGCTTTTCATGGACGCACGCTGTTTACCGTCACCGCCGGTGGTCAACCGGCTTATTCTCAGGATTTTGCGCCGCTGCCGCCGGATATTCGTCACGGCATTTATAACGATATCGCCTCGGCCCGCACGCTGATTGATGATGATACCTGTGCGGTGATCGTGGAACCTATTCAGGGGGAAGGCGGGGTTATTCCGGCAACCGTTGAATTCCTGCGAGAACTGCGTGAACTTTGCGACCGTCACCACGCGGCGCTGATCTTTGATGAAGTACAAACCGGCGTCGGACGCACCGGCGAACTGTACGCCTACATGCACTATGGCATCACCCCGGATTTACTTTCGACCGCCAAAGCGCTGGGCGGTGGCTTCCCGATTGGTGCGCTGCTGGCCAGCGACAAAATGGCCAGCGTCATGACCGTGGGCACCCACGGCACAACCTACGGGGGTAATCCGCTGGCCTGCGCGGTGGCAGGAACCGTGCTGTCGATGATTAATACCCCGCAGGTGCTGGGTGGCGTGAAGCAGCGCGAACAGTGGTTTAAAGAACGGTTGCAGGCCATTAACGAAAAGCTGGGACTATTCAGTGAAATCCGCGGCGCGGGCTTGCTGATTGGCTGCGCTCTGCGCGACGAATATGCCGGTAAAGCGAAACAGATAAGCCTGCTGGCGGCGCAAGAAGGGTTGATGGTACTGATAGCGGGGGCCAGCGTGGTGCGTTTTGCCCCTGCGCTGATTATTAATGAAGAGGATGTCACGCTGGGTCTCAATCGTTTCGAGACCGCCTGTGCACGCTTTGTTAAAGGAGAATCATCATGATGATTATCCGTCCCATTGCCGCCGGAGATCTCGGCGGTTTGCTTACGCTTGCCGGGGGAACGGGCGGCGGGTTGACATCATTACCCGCCGATGAACAAACCCTGGCGGCAAGAATTGCCCGTTCACAAGCCACCTGGCAAGGTACGCTGCCCCGCGGCGACCAGGGGTATGTCTTTGTGCTGGAAGATACCCGCAGCGGCGCGGTTGTCGGCGTTTGCGCGATTGAGGTTGCGGTGGGGATTAACGATCCCTGGTACAACTATCGCGTCGGGACGCTGGTGCATGCCTCCAAAGAACTGAACGTTTATAACGCGCTGCCGACGCTTTTTCTCACTAACGATCACACCGGCAGCAGCGAGCTGTGCACGCTGTTTCTCGATCCGCAATGGCGAAAAGAGAGTAACGGCCATCTGCTCTCATGCTCGCGCTTTCTGTTTATGGCGGCCTTCCGCGACTGCTTCAACCATAAAGTGGTTGCCGAGATGCGTGGCGTAATCGACGAGCACGGCTACTCGCCATTCTGGAAAAGTCTGGGGGAGCGCTTCTTCTCAATGGAATTTTCCCGCGCCGACTACCTGTGCGGCACCGGACAAAAAGCGTTTATCGCCGAATTGATGCCAAAGCACCCTATCTATACAGATTTTTTAAGCGAAGAAGCACGCGCAGTGATAGGCCAGGTGCACCCACAAACGGCACCGGCGCGCGCGGTGCTGGAAAAAGAGGGGTTCCGCTATCGTGATTATGTCGACATTTTTGACGGCGGCCCGACGCTTGAATGTGAAATTGACCGGGTACGCGCCGTGCGTAAGAGCCGCCTGGTGACGGTGGCCGAAGGGCAACCCTGCGGCGCAGAGATGCCGCTGTGCGTGGTTGCCAACGAACAGTACCAGCATTTTCGCGCCATGTTAGTTCATGCCGACCCGCAGACTGAAAACCTTATCTTAAATGCTGAACAACTTGATGCCCTGAACTGCCATCTCGGCGATAGCGTGCGACTGGTGCGGCTGTGCCCTGAGGAGAAAAAATCATGAGCCTATGGATTAATGGACAATGGCAGACGGGCGGCGGCGCCCCACTTTCCAGCGCTAACCCGGTGACCGGTGAAGCCAGTTGGTCGGGTCACGAGGCATCTTTACTTCAGGTAGAGCAGGCCGTTGCGGCGGCCCGTGACGCCTTCCCGGCGTGGGCGCGTCGGCCGTTTGCCGAACGTCAGCAGATTGTTGAAGCGTTCGCCGGATTGCTTGAGAGCCATAAGGCTGAATTAACGGATGTTATCGCGCGTGAAACCGGCAAACCGCAGTGGGAAGCGGCTACGGAAGTGGGCGCGATGGTCAATAAAATCGCCATTTCACTGGCCTCCTATCGCAGCCGTACCGGGGAGAGTCATAGCGAAATGGCCGATGGCGCGGCGACGCTTCGTCATCGCCCGCACGGCGTGCTGGCGGTATTCGGGCCCTATAATTTCCCGGGCCATCTCCCCAACGGGCATATTGTTCCGGCGCTGCTGGCTGGCAATACGGTGATCTTTAAACCCAGTGAATTAACCCCGAACTGTGCCGAGGCCGTGGTGAAATTGTGGGAGCAAGCCGGACTGCCGCCGGGGGTGTTGAATTTGCTGCAGGGCGGACGGGAGACCGGGGAGGCGCTGAGCAGCCAATCGGGGCTGGACGGGGTATTGTTTACCGGTAGCTCGACCACCGGTTTTCATTTACATCGCCAGCTTGCCGGGCAGCCGCAAAAAATGCTGGCCCTTGAAATGGGCGGAAACAATCCGCTGATCGTTGATGACCCGGACGATATTGACGCTGCTGTACACCTGACTATCCAGTCGGCATTTATCACCGCGGGACAGCGCTGTACCTGCGCCCGTCGCCTGTTGGTCAAACGCGGCGCTATCGGCGACACCTTCCTGCAAAGATTGGTGGAAGTGAGTGGACGCATTGTCCCTGATGCGTGGAATGCGCAGCCGCAGCCGTTTATCGGCGGCCTGATTTCGGCGCAGGCAGCACAGCGGGTCTATCAGGCCTGGCAAATGCAGGTGGAGAAGGGCGGGACAACGCTATTGGCTCCGCGTCTGCTAAAAGAGGGAACGTCGTTACTGACGCCGGGGATTATCGAACTGACCGAGGCGCGGGATATCGCCGATGAAGAAGTTTTCGGGCCGCTGCTGGGCGTCTGGCGCTATGATGATTTTAGCCAGGCGATTACGCTTGCTAACGCGACGCGTTACGGCCTCTCCTGTGGTCTGATTTCGCCTGACAGGGAAAAGTTTGACCGTCTGTTGCTTGAGGCGCGTGCGGGGATCGTTAACTGGAATAAACCGCTGACCGGAGCGGCCAGCAGTGCGCCATTTGGCGGAACGGGTGCCTCCGGTAATCATCGTCCTGGCGCATGGTATGCCGCCGACTACTGCGCCTGGCCGATGGCAAGCCTGGAATCTCCGCAACTCTCGCTGCCGGCAACGCTTAGCCCGGGGCTTGATTTTCAGCATGAGGTGAAATCATGAACGCCTGGGAGGTGAACTTCGATGGCTTGCCCGGGCTGACGCACCATTACGCCGGATTGTCATTTGGCAATGAAGCCTCGACAAAACATCAGTACCAGGTCTCCAATCCGCAGCTGGCGGCGAAGCAGGGGCTATTAAAAATGAAGGCGCTGGCGGACGCCGGTTTCGCGCAAGGCGTGATCCCGCCGCAGGAGCGCCCGAACGTGGCGTTACTGCGCCAGTTGGGATTTAGCGGACGCGATGAGCAGGTTATCGCTAAAGCTGCGGTACAGGCACCTGAATTACTCAGCGCCGCAAGCTCTGCGTCGGCGATGTGGGTGGCTAATGCGGCGACGGTATGCCCGTCAGCCGATGCGCTCGACGGCAAAGTACACTTGACGGTGGCGAATCTCAGTAGTTTGTTGCACCGAGCCAGTGAAGCGCCCATCACTCAGGCAATCTTGCAGGCTATTTTTCACGACACCAACCATTTTTCCGTCCACGGCCCGCTGCCGTCGGTGGCGGCATGGGGAGATGAAGGGGCGGCAAACCATAATCGGCTAGGGCGCGACTACGGTATGCCCGGCACGCAGTTGTTCATCTACGGTCGGGATGCGGCCAGCGGCGTAAGCCCGCATCGCTATCCTGCACGGCAAACCCGAGAGGCCAGCGAAGCGGTGGCCCGGCTTAACCAAATCAATCCGAACCAGACCCTTTTTGCCCAACAAAACCCAAAGGTTATCGATCAGGGCGTATTCCATAATGATGTGATTGCGGTCAGTAACCGGCAGGTACTTTTTTGCCACGCCGAGGCGTTCCTGCATCAGCCGCAGTTAATGCAGCAACTGGCCGAGCGGGTACCGGGTTTTATGCCAATTGAAGTGCCGGCGGAAAGAGTGACGGTGGCTGAAGCGGTATCCACCTACCTGTTTAACAGCCAGTTATTGAGCAAGACCGATGGCAGCATGATGTTGGTGTTGCCGGGCGAAGCGCAGGAAAATCCGCGCGTCTGGCGCTATCTTAACGAACTGCTGGCGCAGGATAACCCGATTGATACGCTTCGCGTGTTCGATCTCCGTGAGAGCATGGCGAATGGCGGTGGCCCGGCCTGTTTACGTTTAAGAGTGGTGCTGACTGACGCCGAACGACAGGCGCTTAATCCGGCGGTAATGATGAATGACGCGCTGTTTGCCACACTGAATGATTGGGTCGAACGTTATTACCGCGACCGTCTGACCGTAGCGGATCTCGCGGATCCGCAGCTCTTGCAGGAGGGGCGTGAGGCGCTGGATAAGCTCACGCAGATCCTGAAACTGGGCTCACTGTATCCCTTCCAGCGTTAAGGAGCTTTTATGAAACAGTTTCTGGCATATACGCTGGCGGGGAGATTGCCGTCTGAGCCTGAAGGGGAGTGCGAACATTTCCATTGGGAGTGGCGTGAAGCGGGCGTATTACAGCTCACGCCGCATGAACCTTGCTCACAGGCGTTGGTTTTATCGGCCGGGATCCACGGTAACGAAACGGCGCCGGTGGAGATGGTCGATAATCTTCTAACCGCACTGCTCAGCGGTAAACAGCCGCTGCGCTGGCATCTGCTGGTGGTCCTGGGGAATCCACCGGCACTACGCGATAATAAACGTTACCTGCACAGCGATCTCAATCGCATGTTTGGCGCGCGCTGGCGTCTTTTTCCGGTCAGTGATGAAACGGTTCGTGCGGCAAGCCTTGAACAAACCGTGGCGGCATTTTATCAACGTTGCCCTGCGCAAGTGCGCTGGCATCTCGATTTGCACACGGCTATTCGGGGTTCGCACCATATGCGTTTTGGAGTATTACCGGCGCGCGAAACCCCCTGGGACCCGCAATTTTTGACCTGGCTGGCTTCAGCCGGGCTTGAAGCATTGGTATTTCATCAAGCCCCTGGCGGCACGTTTACCCATTTCACCGGTGAGTCGTTTGAGGCTCAGTCATGCACGCTGGAATTAGGCAAAGCCAGGCCGTTTGGCCAAAACGATCTCTCGCGTTTCGCGCTGGTGGGGCGACAGCTGGCAAATTTACTGGCAGGAGAATTCGCCGGTGGCTCGACGATGGTGCCGCTTTACTATCGCGTAGTGCAGCAAATCACCCGGCGTAGCGCTGATTTTCATCTTTATATGTCGCCACAAACGTTGAATTTCACCCCGTTCGCCAAAGGGACACTGTTGGCTGAAGATGGCGACACGCGCTACGTGGTGACATCGCCTTGTGAATATGTCCTGTTTCCTAATCCTGATGTGGCGCTGGGATTAAGGGCCGGACTGATGCTGGAACGTTGCCCGACGGAGTCTTAATTAACGTTCTCCGCGGTGCAAGTGGTGTAACGCTTGTGCCGCTGACGTTATTACGGAATATTCCTGGTAAATTGCTTTATTATTAATCTGTGGTGCTTTATACTTCTTCAAAATCTCTTCTTTATCAGCAATTTGTATATTTTCATTGCAACTCTCCACAATTTATCCTTAATTTCTTCATAGTTGGTTGGAAAACGCTTTTTACACTTTCATTGTTTTACGCACGCTCTGATTAATTGACGATAAACCCCGTAAAGTTAATCTCGTCAACACGGCACTACGCCGTCAGAATAAATGAAAGTAAGGACTCAATAATGAAAAAATTAACTGCTCTGTTCGTTGCTTCTACGCTGGCTCTGGGTGCTGCAAGTGTGGCGCACGCTGCCGATACCACGACCTCTACCACCACCGAAGCGGCTCAGCCGAACGGTAAAATGATGCAGCATCATAAAGGTCATATGGGCCCACGTCATGACATGATGTTCCAGGGACTCAACCTGACCGACGCCCAGAAACAACAGATTCGTGACATTCGTAAAGCGAGCCGCGATGAGATGAAGCGCCCGCCGCAGGAAGAGATGCGTGCGATGCATAACCTGATTGCTAGCGATACCTTTGACAAAGCAAAAGCAGAAGCTCAGGTCAGCAAAATGGAAGAACAGCATAAAGCTATGATGCTGTCTCGTCTGGAAACCCAGAACAAGATCTACAACGTATTAACGCCGGAACAGAAAAAGCAGTTTAATGCTAATTTTGAGAAGCGTCTGACAGAACACCATGCGCCAGAAGGTAAAATGCCACCTGCGCCTGCCGAATAAGTTTAAAGGCACACTGTCTTAAGACCGCCGGATCTGCTCATAAACGCCAACAGGCTATGGGCAGACCCGGCGGTTTTCTCATTTATTTCTTCCAGAAATCATCAAACACGGTGATAGGCGTGCGACGCTTATGCTCGGTCTTGAGATACCAGCCTTCAATCGTCTGCGCCACCTCAGGTGCCAGCGTTTTACCTTCCAGATAATCATCAATATTGTCGTAACTCACGCCTAATGCCACTTCGTCAGGCAGAGAAGGGCGATCGTCTTCGAGGTCGGCGGTTGGTGCTTTCTTATAAAGATGTTCCGGGCAGCCCAGTTCGGCCAGTAGCTGCTTACCCTGGCGTTTATTGAGGCGGAAAATAGGGTTGATGTCGGTGCCGCCGTCGCCGTATTTGGTGAAGAAACCGGTAATCGCTTCTGCCGCATGGTCGGTGCCGACCACCACGCCGTGGGTCATCCCGGCGATGCTGTATTGTGCTTTCATGCGCTCACGGGCTTTTTCATTGCCGCGAACAAAGTCACTGAGCTCGATACCCGCTTCACGCAATGCCTCCTCGCTGGCGAGCACGGCGGCCTTAATATTAACCGTCAGTACGCGGTCTGGCTGGATAAAGGCGATAGCATCCTGACAATCTTGTTCGTCAAACTGCACGCCGTAGGGCAGGCGCACGGCAATAAATTGCAGCGCGTTGTCGCCGCTTTCGGCCCGCAGTTCAGTAATCGCCTGTTGGCACAGTTTCCCGGTCAGCGTGGAGTCCTGACCTCCGCTAATACCAAGGACTAACGATTTGATAAACGGATAGGTTTTGAGATAAGCCTTGAGAAAATCGACGCTACGGCGGATCTCCTCTTTCGCATCAACCTGTGGTTTTGCGCCAAGCGCCTGAATAATTTCTTGTTGTAACGCCATTTACCCCTCCGAAATATGTGTGTCAGCCGTGCCGAGAAGCCGCCAGAACAAAGTGTTAAAGCTACCTCTTTGGCGCTAAAACGACAAGGATCACAGTTTTGACTGATGTAAATTAATCCGAATATTGTCGATGCCCGGGATCATTTGGCCGTATTAGTTGATAAATAGCGATATTTATTCCAGGCTTAATGAACATCATAAAAAAGGAGAGGGAAGATGAACAAGAATGTAATCGGGCTTCTGGGCGCTGCCGCTGTAATGACAATGCTGGCTGGCTGTACCGCTTATGATCGCACAGCAGACCAATTCACCCAGCCGGTGGTTAAAGACGTTAAGAAAGGGATGAGCCGTGCGCAGGTTGCGCAGGTTGCAGGCAAACCATCATCAGAAGTATCAATGATTCACGCTCGTGGTACTTGCCAGACCTATATCTTGGGTCAACGTGATGGTAAAACAGAAACCTACTTTGTGGCGTTAGATGATACCGGTCATGTGATCAACTCTGGCTATCAGACCTGTGCTCAGTACGATACAGACCCGCAGGCACCTAAGAAATAATCGTGTATTTATAGGATGTCTACGAAAACCCGACCATCGCGTCGGGTTTTTTTATGAGCCATGATGCTTATTTCTTGTCGCGAATTATTTTGACCAAAATGTGAGGCCAATCAAGATGGGAGGTCAATGAGAGACAATTTTGGGGCGTTGAGAATTATCCGTGCCCAAAATGTTGCCGTATACTCAGGGCATAAACAGAAGATAACTCATCTGTTACATACGAGGGTAGTGGGCACATGGAACATCGCCCGATGATGGCAGATTTCACAAGTTGAGGAAGCGTGAATGGAAAAGAAACATATCTACCTATTTTGTTCAGCTGGAATGTCCACGTCATTATTAGTCTCCAAAATGCGTGCACAGGCTGAGAAATACGAAGTACCCGTTGTCATTGAAGCATTCTCTGAAGCGTTTGCGGCGGAAAAAGGCCCTGAGGCTGACGTTATTTTGCTCGGTCCACAAATTGGTTATATGTTGGCTGATATTCAAAAGATTTTACCAAACAAGCCAATCGAAGTTATTGATTCAACGCTGTATGGCAAAGTAGATGGTTTAGGTGTGCTTAAAGCAGCTGTTGCTGCAATTAAAAAAGCCGCTGCGCAGTAATTTAATTTATTTTTCCCGTCAAAGAGTTATTTCATATTTAATCGCCGCAATTATTGTTGCGGCCCTTTAAGGGTATTTTATATGAGTAAAGTGATCGATTCGCTTGAAAAGGTACTCCTTCCTTTTGCTGTTAAAATAGGAAAGCAGCCTCACATTAACGCCATTAAAAACGGCTTTATTAAATTAATGCCACTGACCCTCGCTGGGGCCATGTTTGTATTAGTTAATAACGTTTTCCTGAGCTTTGGTGAGGGGTCATTCTTCTATTCAATGGGCATTCGTCTGGATGCATCAACCATTGCCACATTAGACAGCTTTAAAGCCATCGGCGGTAACGTTTATAACGGTACCTTAGGCATTATGTCGCTGATGGCGCCTTTCTTTATTGGCGCAGCTTTAGCGGAAGAGCGCAAAGTTGACCCGATGGCAGCCGGCCTGCTTGCGGTCGCGGCCTTTATGACCGTCACACCTTATAGCGTGGGCGATGCTTACGCCGTGGGCGCGAACTGGTTGGGCGGTCAGAACATCATCTCCGGTATGATTATCGGTCTGGTGGTCGCTGAACTGTTTACCTTCGTCATCCGCCGTAACTGGGTGATTACGCTGCCAGATAGTGTGCCGTCCTCTGTGTCACGTTCTTTCTCGGCCTTAATCCCTGGGTTCCTGATCCTGTCCATCTTCGGCATTATCTCCTGGATCCTCGCCTCCTATGGCAACAACTTCCACCAGATAATCATGGATTCCATCTCCAAACCGCTGGCGGCGATGGGTGGCGTGGTCGGTTGGGCGTATGTGGTCTTTAACTCCCTGCTGTGGTTCTTCGGTGTACACGGTTCGCTGGCGCTGACCGCGCTGGACAACGGCATCATGACCCCTTGGGCGCTGGAAAACATCGCGTTGTATAACCAGTATGGTTCCGTTGATGCAGCCATTGCGGCAGGCCAACAGTTCCACTTCTGGGCGAAACCGATGCTCGACTCCTACATCCTGTTGGGCGGTTCCGGTGCAACCTTAGGTCTGATTATTGCCATCTTTATCGCCTCACGTCGTGCTGACCATCGTCAGGTAGCGAAACTGGCGCTGCCATCAGGCATCTTCCAGATTAACGAGCCGATTCTGTTTGGTTTGCCGATTATCATGAACCCGGTGATGTTTATTCCGTTTGTCCTGGTTCAGCCGATTCTTGCCGCAATCACCCTTGCTGCTTACTCAATGGGCATCATTCCACCGGTCACCAACCTGGCCCCATGGACAATGCCAACCGGTTTAGGTGCCTTCTTTAACAGTAACGGCAGCGTCGCTGCGCTGTTAGTCGCACTCTTTAACCTTGCGGTCTCAACCCTTGTGTACATGCCGTTCGTGATTCTCTCGAACAAAGCACAGGCGGTCATCGAAGAAGAAGAAAGCGAAGAAGATATCGCGGCTTCACTGAAATTCTAATGCCAATGCGGTATGGAGCCAGTCTCCATACCGCCCTCAACAAGAAGGGAATAAAAATGTTCGATCTGGATAATGTTGTTGCTGAGGACGTGCAGGAAAACGATCTCGAAGAAGTGGTGATGGGCCTGATTATCAACTCAGGACAGGCGCGAAGCCTGGCATATGCCGCATTAAAGCAAGCCAAACAGGGTGATTTCGCGACCGCAAAAAACACCATGGAACAGTCCCGCATCGCGCTGAGCGAAGCCCATCGTGTCCAGACCCAGCTCATCGAAAGCGATGAAGGTGAAGGGCGTATGAAGGTAAGCCTGGTGCTGGTTCATGCGCAAGATCATCTAATGACATCAATGTTGGCCCGTGAACTGGTTGCTGAATTGATCGAACTTCACGAGAAGGTACAATAGGCTTTTCCCTATGAGGCAACCGAAGATGATCAGCATGGAAATCAACACCGCCCGAGAACAACAGCTCTTTAACGGTAAGAATTTTCATGTCTTCATCTATAACAAAACGGAAAGTATCAGTGGGTTGCACCAGCATGATTATTACGAGTTCACAATCGTACTGACCGGCCGCTACTATCAGGTGATAAATGGCAAACGGGTTATGCTGGAGCGCGGAGATTTTGTCTTCATCCCAATGGGTTCTCACCACCAGAGCTTTTACGAGTTTGGCGCGACGCGAATTCTGAACGTCGGGATCAGCAAAGATTTCTTCGATACTCACTACCAGTCATTGGTGCCGTTTGCGTTGGTTGCTTCGCAAGTCTATTCGATCAAAAGCACTTTTCTTAGCTACATTGAGTCGGTTATTTCGTCACTGCATTTTCGCGAAACTGAATTTGACGAATTTATTGAACTGGTCTCCTTCTACGTGATTAACCGCTTGCGTCATCACCGTGAAGAACAGACGCAGGACGTCATGCCACAGTGGTTAAAAACCACCGTTGAAGCCATGCACGATAAATTACAGTTTGGTGAAGGTGCGCTGGAAAACATGGTCGAGTTATCCGGGAAGACCCAGGAATATTTAACTCGCGCCACCCAACGTTATTATGGCAAAACGCCAATGCAGATTATTAATGATATCCGCATTAACTTTGCTAAAAAACAGCTGGAAATAACCAACTACTCAGTAACCGATATTGCCTACGAATCAGGTTACAGCAGCCCCAGTTTGTTTATTAAAACATTCAAAAAGCTGACCTCATTCACGCCAAGTAATTATCGGAAGCAGCTGACGGTTATTAAATAACGCGCTACGGAATAATTTCGTAGTTCTGTCACAAATTATTTAGCTCGCCGCATATTATGCGGAGGGGCAACCACGTTTAGCTTGTGGATCTCCAGGGAGAAAAGATATGAGCCAGAAATTAAAAGTCGTTACTATTGGTGGTGGTAGCAGCTATACGCCGGAATTACTGGAAGGTTTTCTCAAACGTTATCATGAACTGCCGGTAACGGAACTGTGGCTGGTGGACGTTGAAGAGGGGCAGGCGAAGCTGGATATTATCCACGCGCTGTGCGAACGCATGGTGGAAAAAGCCGGCGTGCCGATGAAAGTCTATAAAACGCTTAACCGCCGTGAAGCGCTCAAGGATGCCAATTTTGTCACCACGCAGCTCCGTGTTGGTCAGCTCCAGGCGCGTGAAAAAGACGAACGCATTCCGCTAAGCCACGGCTATCTGGGACAGGAAACCAACGGTGCGGGCGGCCTGTTTAAAGGTCTGCGTACCATTCCGGTGATTTTCGACATCATCAAAGATGTGCAGGAAATTTGCCCGGATGCGTGGGTGATTAACTTCACTAACCCAGCCGGTATGGTGACCGAAGCAGTTTATCGCCACACCAACTTCAAGCGCTTTATCGGCGTGTGTAATATCCCAATCGGGATGAAAATGTTCATCACCGACGTTCTGCGCCTTAGCGAAAAAGACGATTTGTCTATCGACCTGTTTGGTCTTAACCATATGGTCTTTATTCGCGATGTGCTGGTCAACGGTGAGTCACGCTTTGCTGAACTGCTCGATGGCGTGGCTTCCGGTACGCTGTCAGCCAACACCGTGAAAAACATTTTCGATATGCCGTTTAGCGAAGGGCTGATTCGCTCTCTGAATCTGCTGCCGTGCTCTTACCTGCTGTACTACTTCAAGCAAAAAGAGATGCTGGCTATCGAAATGGGCGAGTACTACAAAGGTGGCGCGCGCGCTCAGGTGGTGCAGAAAGTTGAGAAGCAGCTGTTTGAGCTTTATAAAAATCCCGATCTGAATGTGAAGCCAAAAGAGCTCGAACTGCGCGGCGGGGCCTACTACTCCGATGCGGCGTGTGAAGTCATCAACGCCATCTATAACGATAAGCAGACCGAACACTACGTGAATATCCCACACCACGGTCATATCGACAATATTCCGGCGGACTGGTCGATTGAAGTGACTTCAATCCTTGGTCGCGACGGCGCGAAACCGCATCCGCGTGTGACCCACTTTGATGAAAAAGTGTTGGGTCTTATCCACACCATCAAGGGCTTTGAAGTTGCGGCAAGCCAGGCGGCACTGAGCGGTGAGTTCAACGATGTCCTGCTGGCGCTGAACCTGAGCCCGCTTATCCACTCTGATAAAGATGCCGAGATTCTGGCGCGCGAGATGATTCTGGCCCACGAAAAATGGTTGCCGAATTTTGCTGCCACCGTGGAGACACTGAAAAAGTGACAGGAGGCATGATGGAACGTTTGTTAATCGTCAATGCGGATGATTTCGGTCTAAGCAAAGGGCAGAACTACGGTATTTTCGATGCCTGTAAGCACGGCGTGGTCACCTCCACGACCGCGCTGGTCAACGGCGCGGCTATCGAACATGCCGCGCAGTTAAGTCGTCGTACGCCTGAACTGGCCGTTGGCATGCACTTTGTGTTGACGCTGGGCGAACCGCTAACGCCAATGCCTGGGCTTACCCGCGAAGGTAAGCTGGGTAAGTGGATCTGGCAAATGGCGGAAGAGGGCGCGCTGCCGCTAGACGAGATTGCACGTGAACTGGAGTGTCAGTACAACCGTTTCATTGAGCTGTTTGACGCGGAACCGACGCATTTAGACAGCCACCATCATGTGCACATGATCCCGCAAATCTTCCCGCTGGTGGCGGCGTTTGCGAAATCAAAAGGCGTTGCGATGCGCGTTGACCGCACTGTTGCGCTGAATACGGACCTGCCGCACGCTCTGCGTACCAGCGAAGGGTTTAGCAGCGAGTTTTACGGTGATGCCATCTCTGAAGCCCTGTTCCTTGATGTGCTGGATAAATCGGCAGCACGCGGCGAGCAGTCGGTGGAGGTGATGTGTCATCCGGCGCTGGTTGATAACACCATTATGGGTAGCGCTTATTGTTACCCGCGTCTGGCCGAGCTGGACGTATTGACCTCGGCATCGCTGAAGTATGCGATTGCGGAGCGAGGCTATCGTCTCGGAACCTACCGCGACGTGTAATAACCCTTTGTTTCACCCCCTCAACCCTTGCCCGGCAGCGATCCTGCCGGGCTTTTTTGTCTATGTCGATGCCCGGTGAATCCTGCTATCATAAGGCTTTCCTGTATTTGTTATTACTGATTGTGAAGTTCACTGCTTATGAAACCGTTTCGCCAACAAAATCGGCAGATTATCAGCTATGTTCCGCGTTCTGAACCCGCTCCACCCGATCACGCCGTGAAAGTTGAAGGCTTTCGCGATGTCTGGTTATTGCGCGGCAAGTACGTGGCGTTTGTGCTGATGGGCAGCGCGTTCCAACGCTCGCAGGCGTTCTCCATTCCTGAAGCGGCGCAGCGTTGGGCGGTACAGATGCGTCAGGAAGGAGAAATCGACGCTTAGTGGCAATCAGGAATAAAAAAAACCGCTGATAAAGATATCAGCGGTTTTTTTATGGAAGTGAGCTAACAAGCTTAGCGGTGCGCTAACTCAGCATCTTCTTCACTATTGAGTACGTCTTTGTCGGTCTGGCGCAGCCATTGGCTGGTCAGCGTACCGGCGGTCATCGAACCGCTAACGTTAAGCGCGGTACGGCCCATGTCGATAAGCGGCTCTACGGAAATCAGCAGCGCAACCAGCGTCACCGGCAGACCCATCGCGGGCAGAACGATAAGCGCGGCAAATGTTGCACCACCGCCCACGCCAGCAACGCCTGCGGAGCTTACGGTAACCATACCGACCAGCGTCGCAATCCACAGTGGATCAAGAGGGTTAATGCCGACGGTTGGCGCCACCATGACGGCCAGCATCGCAGGATAAAGACCGGCACAGCCGTTCTGACCAATGGTTGCCCCAAACGATGCGGAGAAGCTGGCGATGGATTCCGGCACGCCCAGACGACGCGTTTGCGCTTCCACGTTCAGCGGAATAGACGCCGCGCTGGAACGGCTGGTAAACGCAAAGGTCAGCACCGGCCACACTTTACGGAAATACTTCAGCGGACTCACACCGTTTACGCCAAGCAGAATGCCGTGTACCACGAACATAATCAGCAGGCCGAGGTAAGAGGCGACCACGAAGCTGCCCAGCTTAATAATGTCCTGCAGGTTAGAACCGGCAACCACTTTGGTCATCAGTGCCAGCACGCCGTAAGGGGTCAGCTGCATAACCAGACGAACCAGCTTCATCACCCAGCTTTGCAGGGTATCGATAGCGGTCAGAACACGCTGGCCTTTTGGCGCGTCGTCTTTTAACAGTTTCAGTGCGGCGACGCCCAGGAATGCGGCGAAGATAACCACGCTGATAATGGAGGTTGGGCTTGCACCGGTCAGGTCAGCAAACGGGTTTTTCGGCACAAACGATAGCAGCAGCTGCGGCACGCTCAGGTCTGCGACCTTGCCCGCATAGTTGCTTTGAATCGCGTTCAGGCGCGCGGTTTCAGCCGTACCCTGCACCAGACCTTCCGCGGTCAGACCAAACAGGTTTGTCACCAGTACGCCGACCAGTGCGGCAATCAGGGTGGTGAACAGCAGAGTACCAATGGTCAGTACGCTGATTTTACCCAGTTGCGATGCGTTATGCAGACGCGCTACCGCACTCAGAATAGAGGCAAATACCAGTGGCATGACAATCATCTGCAGCAGTTGCACATAGCCGTTACCGACGATGTTAAACCACTGGATGGAATCTTTAAGCACCGGGTTATCGGAGCCGTAAATCATCTGTAAAGCCAGGCCAAAGACCACGCCGACAACCAGAGCAACCAGCACTTTTTTCGCCAGGCTCCACTGTTTGTGGCGCGTTTGCGCAAGCGCAAACAGCAATACGACGAACACGATAATGTTCGCAACTAATGGAAAGTTCATCCCCGTTCTCCTGAAAATTTGTCCACGCCGTCCGGCAGCCATAGCCGCGCGGCGGCGAGTCTTTTTTTAGAACAAATCCGTAAAGATTTGTCTGTATGTGAGAAGGTTAACAGAAGTGGAATAACACGCTTATATCCAAATGGAATTGTTTATGCCAAAAAAGCGCTTTGCGCTGAATTATTGCTCAGCTCGCCCATGGATAAACCGATTGAAATCGTTTTGCAGCATATTAATCACCGAGGATGACCAGCGCACGGCGCTGTTGTCGGGGAGGGACTGCGGCATAAACACGGCGTAGGCAAAAAGCGCCATGCACAGCACGCGCTCAAGCTGGTTGCCCTTGCGCGGCGCGAGAATAGGCAAACGAAAACGCCAGCGGCACGGCCAAAGTAGGGGCACTCCAGCGGGCGTCAGCATATCGGCAAGAATATGGCTCAGATAACCCAGCACCATGCCTTGCAGCGCATCTGCGGGAACAATCCAGCTATCCGGTACTTTGAGGTAAAACACGGTGAGCAGGGCAAATACCGCCAACAGGCTATGAGTAAACCCTCGATGGCCAAACATTCGCGCAATGGGTTTAGACAGCCAGCTAAGCCGCTGCCCGAGAAAGGAGCGCGGGTGATCGATGTCGGGCAGCAGACAGGTCAAAATGGCTGACGGCACCACATGCCACCAGTCTCCCTGCGCTAACACAGGCGTCAGTTCGGCATTTTTAGCAAACACCGCACAGGCGATGGAAAAGAGCAGATGACCTTCCGCCGTCATGATAAAACCCATTATTCTGTAAATTCATACAGTATAGGGTTTTTATACAGTAGGCGGAAGTGGTTACAGTGTAACTCTTTGTCAAAAAATTAACGTGCCAGCCAACCCCCGTCAACGGCTACCGTATAACCATTGATGTAATCAGAAGCCGGGGAGGCGAGAAAGACCACCGGGCCTTTGAGATCTTCCGGGGTGCCCCAGCGTGCGGCGGGGATCCTGTCGAGGATTTCTTTGCTGCGCTCGCTGTCTTCGCGCAGCTGCTGCGTATTGTCGGTCGCCATATATCCCGGGGCAATCGCGTTGACGTTAATATTGTGCTGCGCCCATTCGTTGGCTAATAAACGCGTGATGCCTAATACACCGCTTTTTGAGGCGGTGTAGGATGGCACACGTATTCCGCCCTGGAAAGAGAGCATTGACGCGATATTAATGATTTTTCCGCCGCAGCCCTGGGTCAGAAACTGTTTCGCCACCGCTTGTGAGAGGAAAAAGACCGATTTCAGATTCAGGTTCATCACCTCGTCCCAATCTTTCTCGCTAAAGGTCAGCGCATCTTCGCGGCGGATAGTGCCAGCATTATTGACCAGAATATCAATGCGTCCGGCGGCTTTAACGGCGGCGGGGACAATATCAGCAATGCTGTCCGGCTGACTCAGATCGGCCTGAATGGCGTAAAGTTGACGCCCAAGCGCCTTCACTTTTTCTGCCGTTTCTTGCGGCACGCGGCGGCTGACGCTGACAATATCGCAACCCGCTTCGGCTAACCCGAGCGCCATTCCTTGACCCAGACCTTTATCGCACCCGGTGACGAGTGCCACTTTACCTTGCAAATTGAATGCATTAAGAATCATGTCGACCCCTGTCTTTGCTTTTATTGATTTTGGATGGATGACTACAGGGCAAAGCATAGAAGGGAGAGACGTAAAATTCAAATAAATTTAAAACGGCGTTTCATTTTCATGAGGTGGCTAGCATTTGCGGGCACAATAAGTGCCCGCAGACCGATTAGCCGCACAAATTTTCGCGAGTCAGAGAGACCAGGGATGATAGCTTGACGTCGGCCAGGCTAAAGCGAGGATCCTGCTGGCTTGCCGCATCAGGGACGACAATCGAGCGCATACGCGCGGCTTTGCTGGCTATCATGCCGTTGACGGAATCTTCCAGCGCCACGCAGCACAGCGGGTCTACGCCCAGCTCAGCGGCGCAGTTGAGATAGACCTGCGGATGCGGTTTGCTGTAAGCCAGCGTATCGGCGGAGGCCAGCGCATCAAATTGCTCGCGTAGGTCAAATAAGGCGAGCACTTTTTCCAGCATATACAGCGGTGAGGCAGAGGCGAGGCCCACTTTTAACCCTGATGCCTTGCACAGCGCAACCGCTTCGCGTACGCCGGGCAGGAGTGGCTGTGTGGCTTCGACCTGCGATATGACGCTGGCGATGATGCGTTTCACCACGGTCGCGCGGTCAGGCCCGCTCCACGGTTGCTGCCCAAACCACAAATCGACGACCAAATCGATACGCAAACCACGGGTGTCAGGAAGCTCATGGCGACGGTTAAAGTCGACGCCCAGTTCCCCCAGCACTTCGTGCTCAGCACGATCCCACAATGGTTCAGAATCGATCAGTAAACCATCCATATCAAAAATCGCAGCACGTATTTGGCGCTCGGCGGACATAACAACCTCTCCTTTAGGATAACGAATGCAGGTGAATGGTATATCATATCCAACGTAAAGTCGGGCGAAAGTCGCCATCAGCAGATAGACTGAGGCTGAGTCCCGAAATAAAGCGTCTTAACAAGGGGAACCCATGACGTATCAACAAGCTGGACGCATTGCCATACTTAAGCGCATTGCCGGGTGGATTATCTTTATTCCCGCGCTGATATCGACCTTGATTTCTTTGCTTAAATTTATGTATGAGCACAGTGCTAAGCAGCCAGGAATCGATGCCGTCATGATGGATTTTGTCCACGTGATGGTCGAAATGATGCGTTTCAATACGCCATTTTTAAATGTGTTCTGGTACAACTCACCGCAGCCAGATTTCAGCAACAGCCTGAACGTTCTGTTCTGGGTTATTTTCGCACTGATTTTTGTGGCGCTGGCGCTACAGGATTCCGGGGCGCGTATGTCGCGTCAGGCGAAGTTCCTGCGTGAAGGGGTGAACGACCAACTGATTCTGGAGAAAGCGAAAGGGGCGGAAGGCCTAAGCCGTGAAGCGCTGGAAGCGCGTGTTGAAGTGCCGCGTCATACCATTTTCGTTCAGTTTTTCCCGCTGTACGTCCTGCCGATTATCGTGATTGTGGTGGGCTACTTCGTCTTAAAAGTATTGGGTTTCCTTTAAATGCAACAAGCCCGGCAAAATTGCCGGGCTTGTGATTACGCTGCAGGAATAGCGCGCGGTTTTCCTTGCGGATCGACGGCGACGTAGATAAACAGCGCCTCGGTCGCTTTATAACGCTGGCCTATCGGCTCGGAAGAAACCTTCTTCACCCACACTTCAATATTGATGGTTATCGACGTATTGCCGCGTTTTACGCAGCGTGCATAGCAGCACACCACGTCGCCCACCGCAACGGGCCGCAGGAAGGTCATACCATCAACCCGTACGGTGACTACGCGGCCGTGTGCCACTTCTTTCGCCATAATGGCGCCACCAATATCCATTTGCGACATGATCCAACCGCCGAAAATATCGCCGTTGGCATTGGTATCCGCAGGCATCGCTAATGTGCGTAATACCAGCTCACCCTGAGGAGCGTCATTTTGTTGTGTCATTCTTATTCTCTGTGCTTACTTATGGTCGTCTTGTGGCATGTGGCGATAGATATAAAATCCGCTTAACACGGTAAATACCAGCGTTAACGCCGTCAAACCGAACACCTTAAAGTTGACCCAGATATTTTGCGGTAACCAGAAGGCGATATAAATATTCGCGAGCCCACAGAGAATGAAAAATACCGCCCAGGCGAGGTTTAGCTTCGACCAGACCGCTTGCGGCAGGGTTAATTCTTTACCCAGCATGCGCTGGATCAGCGGCTTTTTCATCACCCACTGGCTGACCAGCAGGGCACCGGCGAACAGCGCGTAAATAACGGTCACTTTCCACTTAATGAATTCATCGTTGTGGAAGAACAGGGTCAGGCCACCAAAGACGGCGACCAGGACGAAGGTGATTAGCGCCATTTTTTCAACTTTGCGATAGCGCACCCAGCTGTAAATCAGTACCACGGCCGTCGCGACAATCAGCGCCGCCGTCGCGGTGTAGATGTCGTAAATTTTGTAAAAGGCGAAGAAAACCACCAGCGGTAAAAAATCCAGAAACTGCTTCATACTTCGATTCCGTCGTTCAGCGCTGTCCACGAATGGACAGCATCAGATTAGTTACGAATAAGCATATACATGCGGAATAAATAAATCAGCAACAGGGCCGATATCAGGTTGCTCAGCGTATTGAGCACCACCGCACCCAGGTAGGGGGTGAGCACGGCAAAGCTCGAGGCAAACAGCAACAGCAGGGTTTTGGCCAGCATCCAACCGACAACCGCCGGCGCGATAAGACGCATATTGGCCCAGCCAAGACGGGTGCTGTTGCGCATGGCAGAAAATACGCCCAGTTTATCCTGCACCATCATCACCGGCGCGAAGGCTAGCACGATAGCCAGCAAAATCCCCGGAACGACAATTAGCATCACGCCCATCTGAATCAGGAAAGTGCTGATAAAGATGAGCAGCAGCAGCTTAGGCAGCACCGGTGCGCTCGCCCCGATGGCGCGTATAGCGCTGACCGACTGACCGGCAGAAATCAGCTGAATCATCAGCAAGATGCCGCCTGCCAGAATGGCATTGCCGATCAGTCCAGCAAACGTTGAGGCCGCAGAGGACTGCAGCAAGATTTGCTGTTGTTCCGGCGTCATGTTTTGAACCAAATCAAACAGACCGGTGCTCCCGGTAAGATGATCGCCGACCGTCAGGGTAGCAAGCTGCTCTTCGCTGGGAGAGAAGGCATGGCCGAGCACCACCGTGATAAATGAACAGAGCAATGAAATCAGTAAGATGGTAACAAACTGATTACGGAAAAAATTACCCGTGTCACGGTATACAGACTGCGCCGTGATAGACATGCACTCTCCTTGAGTATTGCAGGTGTTAATTAGCCGGCAATTGTACCGCAAATCTCGCGACCGTAGCACTCTTCGCAGGACACCCGCTAAGTATATCTTTGTAAAGAGGAAGCCGTATCCGACCTCTCAGGGCAGGGAACTGTACATAAGATAAGCATAGGCTGTTTATGCCGCCGATTAATCCTCCAATATCCGTCATCAGAGCGAGGGTTGTGACGCGTGGGAAATTGATCTGGGTATTAATCACCTTATGTTACAAAGGCGTAAAAATTAATCTGGATCAATAAAAGTTAAATCTCATGACTTTATGTGATCTATGAATGATCAAAAGTAACTCGTTATAGGTATATTTGCCGCGCTTGAAAAACCATAACGAGGAAGTGGATATGAAAAAGTTAGCAGTGGTTGCATTGGCGTTAAGTACCTTATCTGGCAGCGTCTGGGCGCATGAGGCAGGCGAGTTTTTCATTCGTGCGGGGTCTGCGACGGTTCGTCCAACCGAAGGGTCGGATAATGTTCTGGGAAGCCTCGGCAGTTTTAACGTCAGTAATAATACGCAGCTCGGCTTAACCTTTACCTATATGGCGACTGATAACATCGGTATTGAGTTACTGGCTGCCAGCCCATTCCGCCATAAAGTGGGTACCGGGCCAACGGGCAATATTGCCACCGTCCATCAATTACCGCCGACCCTGATGGCGCAGTGGTATTTTGGCGATGCGCAGAGTAAATTCCGCCCATACGTCGGAGCGGGGATTAACTACACCACTTTCTTTGATAACGACTTTAATGACACCGGGAAAGAAGCGGGTCTTTCCGATCTCAGTCTTGACGACTCCTGGGGGGCGGCAGGTCAGGTGGGGCTGGATTATTTGATTAACCGTGATTGGCTGGTGAACATGTCGGTCTGGTACATGGATATCGACACCAATGTGAAGTTTAAAGCGGGTGGCGTGAACCAAAGCGTGAGTACGCGTCTGGATCCGTGGGTGTTTATGTTCTCAGCTGGCTATCGCTTCTGATTTCTTCTGCAAAAAAGCTGGTTATTGTATGACCAGCTTTTTCCATTCTTTTCCGCGCGAATCATTTTATTGAACTGTCATCAGTTTTACTGAACTGCTCGAGAAGTAATCGGATATCAATTCCTTACGTTCTGTATAGACGCTCGGACAAGGAGCGTTGTTCATGAAAACTGAGTGGTGCACAGTTTTGCGCCCAACCATACTCAACATCGTCTCTGGTCTTGCAAAAGGCTACGCTGAGCGTCCAGGAATTACTTACGCAGTGCCTTAGCTTTTAGACGAATGCAATGAAGCAGATAAGGCAGTACATTTAGAGCTCGGTGTGCTGCCTTATCGCAGAGGTGCTTGAATTAATTAACTATGTTTTATACTTTTAAAAAATATAGTTTCTGAGTCTGCATCAGTTATTTCACCTTTCAGACCACTTAAATGTTCTGGAACATTAAGATCCAGCATATTGATAACTTCTTTAACCTCAGCGGTGGAAGGATAGCGACCTAGTGACATAGTGAGCCGGGAAGCTATCAACTCGATTCTGTCCACGTCATCAATATCAATAGCAGTGAGTGTTATTTGCTTGTCATTACTGATGGTTCTGGATATATCGTCATTGGCGAAAACCACTCTCTCAGCAGACTTTGCCATATGATAAAATGAATAATCGGCAACTTTGTTTGTAATATCCTCAGATTTATTTTCTTTTGTTTCTTTAAAACCAGATTGATTCGCATATTCAACCTGATTTAACTGAATGGCGGATGAAGTGTCATATTCTGATCTTAGTAAATTAGATACATCCTTACCAAATTGGACTCTTTGTTTCTCGTGTTCAAGAATTTCAGCAATGTCTTTTCCTATACCACCATTGACAATGCTATAAACTTTACCCTTGTCATCGAAATACAATCTATTCTCTGCATCAACTGTATTGAATTTAGTTGAGTCCTCATTTGTATTGTTTTTCTCAATTATCCATCTTGTGCCTGTGTGGTTTTCATGAAGTACTTTATTTTCCTGATAGGCTAAAGCAGTATTCACTATGATACTGCGTACTTCCATGGACACCTGAGTCTCATCTTTATTGGCCTTGATGCCTGATAGTCGTTTGCACAGTACTGACTGAGCTATAACATGTTCTGAGTTGTTGTTACAATGTTTTTTTGCAATGTTGTCACTTGTTTTTATTAATGATTTCAATTCTTTTATTTCCATGCCGACAACTTTAGATCTATCAGTTCTGTTTTTTAGTTCCAGGTGAGTAGGGTTTTTTAGCCATGTGCCATGCTGAGCTCTATTATATGATGTTGCTCTTGTAAAAGAAGCATCATGATGCGTGCCTTCGATATTTTTAGTAAAGGATTTTGTGTTGTCCTTCACTATAGAGATCGGTGTGTTTTGAACGTTTATAACTAGTGTATGTACTTTATTTTCAACACCTGATTTTTGCTGGCTAGATACCGGTGTTGAAATGGCACCATTATTAACTTGCCCATTAATAAGTCGTGATGTTGGTAAAAGCATGCTTCATTCTCAGTTAGTTAAAAGGAGGTGTTATTTAAGTGAAAAGCATGAGAGTAAGATATAAAAAAACAACTATGCTCAATCTAAACTTTGATTCTCTGGGCTAAATCTCAGCGGCTTACACAAAGTAAGACAGAATGTCAATACTCACTGGATTATCTCTGGGTATTAACAATGGCCTTTCTTGGATGGGGGGACGGGGATAGCGTTGAGGTGCCGAAAGATGTCAACGACCGGCCGAGGGTTGGGGCTTATGATACAGATCTAGCATGCTTAATAACTATCATCGGTCTCACCAGAGATTGCTACCAACCCTATTGGGACGAAAGGCGATGTCGGGAATTTTACTGAAACAGTAGTGAAGGGTGAACCGATCGATTTCACTGATGAAGTATTTATCTTGGTACGTGTCAAAATAATAAACCGTAGTGCCAACTGCAGACTTTCCTGTGATCGGTTGATAGGGGCAACACACCTCCATTCGCGGTTATAAGCGTTTTTTAATAAAAAAAATAAAATTTTGCTCTAATATACGAAAGGTGTATTACAATGTATATTTGAGGTATGTCTATGATTTCAAAAGCGTCATCATTCCTGGTGAAGAACATATGCGATAGAAAACTATGTAATTTAGAAATTATCTCAAAGAATAAATACGGCTTTGTCGGAAATTTCTTAAAAGCAAGAAATGAAGTTATGACCTTCTCAATTGGTGGAGTAAAGGAAAAGTTTGAAACCAAAGCGATATTATCATCAGTAGATAGAGCACTTAAAGATAGTTGTAAGACCGAATGGTCTAGAGAAGAAAAGATCAGTATATTATCTTCTGAGATTAATAAAACTATCGATGCTGCATGTGAGATACATGGCCGTATTCTCAATGAAAAAGAAAAAGATGATCTTTTCCGTAGAATTTCATCTAAGTTTGGTTCGGTGGAGCTAGATCCGAAATGCACACAAAGTAGCATTTCACAAATATTGTATAATAATAAGTCTTTATCTGAAAAGGTTGAGCGATTATCTGTTTTTTCGCCATCTCGTGATGATAAGAATAAATTAAGAAATATCATCAACACAAAGCTAACCGATCATGTTTTCATGAAAAAGTTTGGCGACATTGATCTGAATATTCTTAGAAAAAAAACAGCGGAAGAGTTGGCTCGTTTGATAAAACAGAAAAAAATGTAAATATTGGAGACGATTTTCAGTGGTCTCGTTTGTCGGCGTGAATCATTTTGGCTGGTTTGTTAGGTTATAATTTAAACATATGATTGTTTTTTGCAAGGCGGAAATGATGACGTATGCTATAAAGCATTATGTACTCATGTGTTAATAATTATTTATATGAAACTGGCGCTATTCAATGGTTTTTTGATTTTTCTATAAAAGATAATGAGCATGAAACTTAATAATTTAGGCATTAGCCGTTTTTTTTGTAAGGGCAGAGGAACCTATGACCTTACCGCAAAGGGAACCAAAAATGAAATCAACTCTGGTGGTTATATTGGCAAGGTGAAAATTGTTGAAAACACACCTGTTGATTTGGCTTTTCCTCAGGCACGTAAATCTTCGACATTGTCTAGCTCACTGGAATATATAAAACAGAACAGTAGTGATGTCTCAAGTGGAAATGTAAAGCCTCACAAATTTTTTCGGGGTATTAGATGTTGGCTAGCTGAAGTTAAAACAGGAAGTCACACCGTTAACATTGATGAAAATATTGTCTTCAACAGGATTGATGGAATTATTAATAAACTATCCGAAAAAGATAACAATGTTGCATTGCTAAGTTTTAACAAATCTGCACACAGTGCAATTGTTATACACCATAGTGATGGTATGTTCAGTATGTATAATGTTACGGGAGAGGACAACGAGACACGTTATATTGAAAATGAACGGAATGGTTTTACTAATGATATTTTAAATGAGATGGCGAATTGGAATGATATGCTCCAGGATGAGAGTGTGGTATTCCTTCCGAACCTTAATGTTAAAAATATTGAGGATCATATTAAAAACTCCGGGGATCATAAATTTAACGTATTAACGCATAATTGTTCGAAATTTGTCGCGAAAGCCCTACTCGCAGGATTTGATAATGATAATAACCATAAATTCGCACATGACAGAAAATGGCAAATGCCAGCTAACACGCTGGAGTTAGCAAAGGAGATCGCTTTCAAAAGTGCTCAGAAGAAGGATGAATAATCGAACTCAACAAATGGCTCACTCCATTGGGTAATCACCATTTCCCATGGATAGCTAGCTTCAACGAAGGCAAATAGGCTATATCATGGGAAATTTGGGTCACAGCTACGAGCGTGAAAACCTCCATCATACCCGCTTAAGGCTCAGCATGAATGTGTCGCAGATAAGAAGGCATAGTGATTAGATTCTGCAATGTATGGAGAAGTCGTTATGCCTCTTAGAGTTTTACGCAACAATGGAAAAGTGTTTTCTGCCGTTGGAATGTCTAAACCTGAAAAAACGCTTTCTGAAAAGACGATAGAAGATAAAAAAAAGAAATTACAGAGACTTAAACAAAAAGCAGCATCAAAATTTAAACCTATTCCCGCAAAAATTTTGAGTATGATTAATCGTCTGGGGAATATGTTGCAAACCGCGAGCATCACTCCTTCGGTCACGGAGGCGAAAATCAATCAACTTCTGAATCAGATTTCGTCCATGATAGACAGTACCCGGCCGACAGACGATGCCTCTAAAGATGATGGTAAGTTGCCAAAATTTCAAGGAAAAACCCTGGCGGATGATGAAGCAATGACGATTAGTAAAAAGGCTTCATCAGAACTCAAGAAAAGAAAATCAGGCGCCTTGCTGGATAACTCGGTGAGTTCAAAAATAAGACGGGATTGAATTCTATTGGTCAGGCTTGTGGGGCTGCGTAACGAAATTTTTATCCCTTTTACGTTGCGGGTGTCCGACGTGAGAGGTTTTGCCTCATAAAGAGAGCGATTGCGCTGAAGGCGATGTTGAAGTCAAAAAAAAGCCCGCATTAAATGCGGGCAAAAATACTGGAAGCAATGTGAGCAATGTCGTACCGAATACTTGAGTGATTTGCTCAACTATTCGGTATTGAGAAAGATAATAGTTCTCATCTAAGATATCAACCCTATCTTTTGTGTGAAAGCGATTTTTTTTACTCCACCATAAAAACCGTTCTTTTGTGGCTGTTATCTAATGGCCACGCTTCGGCGACTTCATGCAGGGGGACGGGGGTGGTAGCAAGGGTAAATTTGCCCGCCACGGCTGCCTGAAGCATCTCTCCGGTCGCCTGTAACAGCTGCTGTAAGCTCAGGCTGCCGATTCCACTGCCCATCAGCTGCAGCGGCGAGGATCGCAATACCGAACCGTTAAGATTAATGTCACTGCCCGCCAGTGAGCCGACCTGCACATAACGAATAGATGAGCCTGCTGGAGTGTGTTTCGCTAACGCTGGCAGCAGCAATTCCGCGCTGTGTCCCCAAAGATAATCCACCACCACATCAATCTGCTGGCTGGCCTGCTCGGCGAACTGCGCGCTTAGCGTGTCATCGTCGGTGGTTAACACAACGCATTCATCAGCGCCGAGAGAGGCTAAAGCCTGCGGGTTACGTCCGGTGGCAATCACCTTCTTTGCCCCAAGATGGCGGGCAATCTGGATAGCTAACTGTCCGGCGGTGCCGGTGGCACCGTTAATCAGCACCGTTTCACCTGCGTTAAACGCGGCACGCTGTACCAGCGCTGCCCATGCCGACATGCCGGGATTCGCCATTGCCGCCGCAGTGATATCGTCTAACGCATCTGGCAGCGGTAAGCAGTGCGTTAATGCGACAGGAGCATACTGCGCCATGCTTCCCCAGGGAGCGACTGGAAAGGCAAAGTAGACGCGCTGACCATCGGATAACGATCCGGTACCGTCAATACCCACGCCAAAGGGCAGCGTGCCGTCAAAGCTGTAATGCTTGCCGGAGGCGCGGCTTTTCACCACGTGGCTGATGGCGGCGGCGCGCACCTTTACCAGCGTGTGCTGCGCGTCGGCCTGTGGGTCGGTAAAGTCGGCCCATACCGGCCCTTGCGCGAGGTCAAACACGACGGCTGCTTTCATTATTCTGTCTCCATAAGGTATTTATGTGTAAAATGCACATATCAGATAACGGCACTATACCCGGTTGGAAAATATATGCAATATGCACATAATAAATATGACATCACCGAATTTCACGGCGCGCTGCTGGATATCATCGGCGTAATGAATCAACCTGTGCGTGACGAACAGTTGCTACAGGCAGCCGGCGTACAGCTGGATCAAATCCTCTTCCCGCTGCTGGTGGCTATTGGACGTAGTGGCCCGATAGGGGTGGTTGAGCTCGCGGATAACCTCGGGCGTGATTACACCACCGTAAGCCGCCAGGTGAAGAAATTAGAGGCCTTAGAACTGGCGCATAAACAGCCCAACGCGCAGGACCGGCGGATCAGTGAAGTGACGCTGAGTGAAAAAGGTCGGGCTATTTTTGATGCGATTGCGATAGCAAGGCAAAAGCTGATGAATCAGGTACTGGCGGGATGGAAGGCGGAGGAGGTGGAGGCGTTATTTAAGCTTACGCGTCAGTACGCTGACAGCCTGCAACAAAATCCGGCCGCCTGACGGTAGTCGGGCGGCCGGAGTATCAGGCGGTGATTGTGGCGGCTTTCATGCTCTTCACAAAGCGTGAAAGCTCATCCAGCATTGCCTGCGGATTCTCGACGTTACGCTCGATAATCTTAACAATCGCGGAACCGGAAATTGCCCCGGCAGCGCCGGCTTCAATGGTCGCGGTCACCTGATCGGGGGCAGAAATACCAAAGCCCTGCAGCGGTGGCGCGGCGTTGTACTTGGCCAGTTTTTCTACCAGATGGTGCAGCGGCAGCGCGGCGCGTGACTCCGTACCGGTAACGCCCGCCCGGGACAGCAGGTAGGTATAACCCCGTCCGTGCTCAGCAATCTGGCGCAACAGCTCATCATCCGCATTCGGTGGGCAGATAAAGATCGGTGCCACATTGTGGCGCAATGCTGCCTGGCGGAACGGTGCGGATTCCTCGACCGGTACGTCGGCAACCAGCACGGAATCGACGCCTACGCGTTCACATTGCGCATAGAACTCATCAATACCGCCGCTAAAGACCAGGTTTGCGTACATCAACAGGCCAATGGGAATCGTCGGGTGTTTTTGACGAATCGCCGCCAGCATCCCAAAGCACTGGGTTGGCGTGACGCCCGCGGCAAATGCGCGCAGCGTGGCGTTCTGGATGGTCGGGCCGTCGGCCAGCGGATCGGAAAACGGGATCCCAAGCTCCAGCGCATCGGCTCCAGCCTCAATCAGCGTGTCGATGATTTTCAGCGACTGACCGGGGTTCGGATCGCCCAGGGTGACGAAGGGAACGAATGCGCCTTCCTTGCGGGCCTTCAGTGTTGCAAATAGGTTGTCATAGCGTTCCATCAGATTTCCCCTCGCGCTTTCAGCATATCATGTACGGTAAAGATGTCTTTGTCGCCGCGACCGGAGAGGTTAACCACCAGAAGTTGCTCTTTTTCCGGGTTTTCGCGGATCATTTTCAGTGCATGGGCCAGCGCGTGAGAAGATTCCAGCGCCGGGATAATGCCTTCATGACGGCTGAGTTCTTTAAACGCGTCCAGCGCTTCGTTATCGGTAATCGACACGTATTCCGCGCGGCCGATGCTGTTCAGGAAAGCGTGCTGTGGGCCTACGGATGGGAAATCCAGCCCGGCAGAGATGGAGTAAGATTCTTCAATCTGGCCTTCATCGGTCTGCATCATCGGCGATTTCATACCAAAATAGATACCAACGCGACCATGTTTTAGCGGTGCGCCGTGCTCGCCAGATTCGATACCGTGACCGGCAGGCTCGACGCCAATCAGGCCGACGCTGGTCTCCTCAATAAAGTCAGCGAACATGCCGATGGCATTGGAACCTCCCCCGACGCAGGCGATAACCGCATCCGGCAGACGGCCTTCTTTTTCGCGGATCTGCACTTTGGTTTCTTCGCCAATCATGCGCTGGAATTCACGCACGATGGTCGGGAACGGGTGTGGGCCTGCGGCGGTGCCGAGCATGTAGTGCGCGGTTTCATAGCTGCCAGACCAGTCGCGCAGCGCCTCGTTACAGGCATCTTTCAGCGTTGCGGAGCCGCTGTGTACCGCGATCACTTCCGCGCCCATCAGACGCATACGGAAGACGTTTGGCGACTGGCGCTCAATGTCTTTCGCACCCATGTAGATACGGCATTTCAGACCCAGCAGCGCACAGGCGAGGGCGGAGGCGACACCGTGTTGACCTGCGCCGGTTTCAGCGATGATCTCGGTTTTGCCCATCCGTTTCGCCAGCAATGCCTGGCCTAACACCTGGTTAGTTTTATGCGCACCGCCGTGCAGCAGATCTTCACGCTTTAAGTACAGCGTGGTTTTGCTGCCCGCCGTCAGATTGCGGCATTTGGTCAGCGCGGTGGGACGACCGGCGTAGTTTTTCAGCAGGTCGGTAAATTCGGCCTGGAAAGTCGGGTCTTTTTGCGCGCTGACGAAAGCTTCTTCCAGCTGGCGCAGGGCAGGCATCAGAATCTGTGGAACGTACATTCCGCCAAATTCACCAAAATAGGGGTTCAGTAAAGTGCTCATTATTGCTCCTTAATATGCGCGCAGCGTTTGAAATGCCGAAGCCAGTTTGCTGGCATCTTTAATGCCGGGTTCTAATTCGACGCCTGAGTTGAAATCCAGCCCGGCGCAGCCGCTTTTGGCGGCGGTCACACAGTTATCTGCGCTTAATCCACCCGCCAGAATCACATTGCTGAGATCCTGACCTTGTAATAAAGACCAATCAAAGCGCTGGCCCGTACCGCCTTGACCGTTGTCGAACACATATTTGTCGACGTGGTTAAGATTTCGTGCGGGCAGCGTGTCGGCAACGCTGAGCGCTTTCCAGATTTGTACGTCATCAGGCAAAGCGGCACGAAGTTCGTCGATATAGGCTTGATCTTCATCGCCGTGTAATTGCACGGCACAAAGATGCAAACCGGTAACGCGTTCAACAATCTCAGCCACCGGCGCGTTTCTGAATACGCCAACGTAGGCGAGCGGGGCGGCGTTAATCACCTCTTGCGCTTGCTGAGCGCTAACCGCCCGCGGCGAGGTCGGGACGAAAATAAGTCCACCATAAATCGCGCCAGCCTCGAAAGCGGCCTGCGCGTCCTGGGGTCGGGTTAAACCGCAGACTTTGTTCTCGCCTAATAACACACGGCGGACTGCGGCATTCAGGTCATCATGCGACATCATCGCCGAGCCAATCAGGAAGCCGTTGGCGAAGTGGCTCAGCTCGCGAACCTGGGCATTGGTATTAATGCCGGACTCGCTGATAACCGTCACCTCATGCCCCAGACGCGGCGCAAGTTGGCGGGTGCGGTTGAGATCGATGGACAGATCGCGCAGGTCGCGGTTGTTAATACCGACCACCCGGGCCTTCAGGGCAATCGCGCGTTCAAGTTCTTCTTCGTTACTGACTTCGGTCAGCACGCCCATGCTCAGGCTGTGCGCGACGGCCGAAAGCTGGCGATACTGGTCATCGTCAAGCACTGACAGCATCAGCAGGCAGGCATCGGCCTGGTAGTAACGGGCCAGATAAATCTGGTAAGGGTCGATAATAAAGTCTTTGCACAGAATGGGCTGCGGCGCGATTTGGCTGACAATAGGCAGGAAATCAAAGCTGCCCTGGAAGTACTTTTCATCCGTCAGTACAGAAATGGCCGAAGCGTAATGCTTATATACGTTGGCAATACGCGCCGGATCGAAATCCTCGCGAATCACCCCTTTTGACGGAGAGGCTTTCTTACACTCCAGAATAAAGGCGGTGCGGGTACCGCGCAGCGCGTCATAAAAATGACGCTGGCTTGGCTGTACCTCGTTCTGGAATGAGGCTAAAGGCTGTTGTTGTTTACGGGCTTCTACCCAAATCGCTTTATCTGCAACGATTTTCGCTAATACGGTCTGCATTTTTTATCCTCTTGCCGCTAATGCGGTCACGCGGTCGTAGGCGGCACCGCTGTGTAGAACATCAAGCACCTGCTGGACGTTGGCTTTCAGGTCTTCATGACCGTAAAGACGCATCAACATAGCGACGTTTACCGCGACGGCGGATTCGTGCGCAGTCTCACCTTTACCTTGTAGTAAGCGCGTCAGAATGTCACGGTTTTCTTCCGGCGTACCGCCCGCCAGCTCGGCCTGATGGTACGGGGTGAGGCCAAAGTCATCTGCGGTTAACTGGTAGCTCTTAATTTCGCCGTTATGCAGTTCAGCCACCACGGTTGGCGCATGGAGCGAGACTTCATCCATACCGCCACTGTGTACCACCGCGGCGCGCTCGTAACCCAGCACGCGCAGCGTTTCTGCAATCGGCAGCACCAGCTCTGGACTGTAGACGCCAATCAACGCCAGCGGCGGGTGAGCCGGGTTAATCAGCGGCCCCAGCACGTTAAACAAAGTGCGGGTTTTCAGCTGCTGACGTACCGGCATCGCGTGGCGGAAACCGGTGTGATACTTCGGTGCGAACAGGAAGCACACGCCGAGTTCATCCAGCGCCTGACGTGATTTGTCCGCGTTCATGTCGAGGTTTATCCCGAACGCTGCCAGCAGGTCGGAAGAGCCAGACTTACTGGAGACGCTACGGTTGCCGTGCTTGGCGACCTTCAGGCCACACGCGGCGGCCACGAAGGCGCTGGCGGTGGAAATATTGATACTGTTGCTGCCGTCGCCGCCGGTGCCGACGATATCGGCAAACGGATAGTCCGGGCGCGGGAACGGCGCGGCGTTCTCCAGCAGGGCGGTGGCGGCCCCGGCAATCTCATTCGGGCTTTCGCCACGAATTTTCATGCTCACCAGCGCGGCGGCCAGTTGTTCTGGTTTCACTTCACCGCGCACCACGGCGGAGAAGAGCTGGTGGCTTTCTTGCTGAGTCAGCGTTTGCGCCTGGTAGAGTTTTTCCAGAATCGGTTGCAGGGTGTTGCTCTGCTCCAGTTTCTGTAGCGCCCATGCCAGGGTTTGCTCCAATAAACGAGCGCCTTGCGTGGTGAGGATCGATTCCGGGTGGAACTGGAAGCCGCAAACGCGATCCGCATCGTGACGAACGGCCATCACCATGCCGTTGAAATGGGCGTTAATGGTTAAGCCTGCGGGAATGTTGCTGCCCACCAGAGAGTGGTAGCGCGCGACCGGCAGCGGGTTGCTTAAACCGTCGAACATAGCCTGACCGTCGTGCTCAATGCTTGAGGCTTTGCCATGCAGGATTTCACCGGCTTGACCGACATAACCGCCGTAGGCTTCAACAATCGCCTGATGACCGAGGCAGATACCGATAATCGGCAGTTTGCCACGCATACGGGTCAGCAGTTCTGGCATGCAGCCTGCTTCCGACGGCGCACCGGGGCCAGGAGACAGCATCAGCACAGGGTTATCCATCGTGCCCAGACGTTCAATTAACGTTTGCGCCGGAACATGGTTACGGTAAATCACGACGTTGTGCCCGTTTGCGCGCAGCTGATCCGCCAGGTTGTAAGTAAAGGAGTCGATATTATCGAGCAGCAGAATGTCAGCCATCAGAAAATCTCCTGTGCATGATGGGCGGTAGCAATGGCGCGCAGAACGGCACGGGCTTTATTTCGGGTTTCATCGGCTTCAGACTGCGGGACAGAATCGAGCACCACGCCTGCGCCAGCCTGTACGGTGGCAATCCCGTTTTCGACAAACGCTGAACGGATAACGATGCAGGTGTCGAGGTCGCCATGAGCGGTGAAGTAGCCCACCGCGCCGCCGTAGCTGCCGCGTCGCTTGCCTTCGGCTGCGGCGATAAGCTGCATGGCGCGGACTTTTGGCGCACCGCTCAGGGTGCCCATATTCATACAGGCGCGGTAAGCGTGCAGGACGTCGAGGTCTTTACGCAGTTCGCCCACCACGCGGGAGACCAGGTGCATGACGAAAGAGTAACGATCCACTTTGGTCAGGTCTGCAACGTAGCGGCTACCCGGCGTACAGATGCGGGCGAGGTCGTTACGCGCGAGATCGACCAGCATCAGATGTTCGGAAAGCTCTTTATGATCGGTACGCATCTCAAGTTCAATGCGGCTGTCGAGATCGCGGTCCAGCGTGCCGTCAGCGCGGCGACCGCGTGGACGAGTACCGGCAATCGGGTAAATTTCAATCTGACGGTTGGTGGCGTCGTATTTAAGTGAACTCTCTGGCGATGCACCAAACAGCGTGAAATCGTTATCCTGCATAAAGAACATATACGGGCTTGGGTTGCTCTTTTTCAGCACGTCGTAAGCCGCCAGTGCAGACGGGCAGGGCAGAGAGAAGCGGCGTGAAGGCACCACCTGGAAAATCTCCCCCGCGCGAATCGCTTTTTGCATTTTGCGCACCACGTCGCCGTACTCTTCATCGCTCTGGTTGCATTCGCAGCGCATGGTTTTAATTTCATGCACCGGCAGCGCCATCGGCGGTTCGTTCATCTGCTGGCGAACCTGAGCAATACGTTGTAGTAGGCGATCTTTTTCCGCTTCGCATGGGGTGAACAGGCTTGCCTGAATACGGGTGTTTTTAGTCTGATGATCAATCACCAGCAAGGTTTCTGCCAGGTAGAAGCAATAGTCCGGGCACGCGTTATCGCTTTCAAGCTGCGGTAAATCCTCAAAACCGGCGACCAGGTCGTAAGCGAATAATCCGCCAAAGAACATGGCTTCACGTTCATCTTTCGGGACGACAACCAGTTCCTGCATCAAACGCAGGGCATCAAAGACCGACAGCGAACACAGGCGGGCATCTTCATCCAGCAGGTTGCTGACGGCTGGGAAGCGCAGCACGCGGCAGGTGGGCTGACGGTTATTTTCAACGCCTGAAGGCAGCGCAGCGTCGAGCAGAGGCAGCAATGATGCACCGTTATCAGACAGCGCCTGAATGGTGACGGTATCGCCCAGCGCGGTGATGCGCAGGGCGCTATCGACCAGCAGCAGGCTTTTTAAATCGTTCTTGCTATCGATATCTGCGGACTCAAGCAGCAAAGTCGCCGGGCGCGCACCACACAACTGATGAAACAGCGCGGTAGGATTCTCACGGTAAATCGCGTCACTGGTCAGAAGCTCGAGCAGGGGTTTTTGTGTTTGCATCGTTGTTCTCGCCTGATTCTGTATTATTGTGCTTAATAAAAAGCCCGCGCATTGGCGGGCTGGGTATCTGTTTGCTTTACGCAGACGTGATGACTCCGCCCTACTGGGAAGTACGCCACCAACCGTTGTGCAAAGCAATGATTTTACGTGTCATTTTCAGATACCTTTACTAAGTGAACTTGCGTACTAGTTAACTAGTTCGAGGGGGCAAAGTCAACCCCTGATTTTAGAAATAAGCGCAATACCGTTATGATAGGCCGCGAAACATAATGAGTAGTCCAACGGGAGCTGTTTTGAGCGACACCAATTACGCAGTGATTTACGATCTTCACAGCCATACCGTCGCCTCTGATGGTCACCTGACGCCGGAAGAACTGGTACACCGTGCAGGGGAAATGCGCGTGGGTACGCTGGCGATTACCGATCACGATACGATCAATGCCATTCCCCGGGCACAGGCCGAAATTGCGCGCGCCGGTCTGGCGTTGCAGTTGATTACCGGCGTCGAGATCTCGACGCAGTGGGAAAACCACGAAATTCATATTGTCGGGCTCAATATTGATATTGAAAACCCGGCGCTAACCGAATTCCTGGCCGCGCAGATTGAACGTCGCCAGCTGCGCGGGAAAATGATTGCCGAGCGTCTGGAAAAGGCGCAAATCCCTGGGGCGTGGGAAGCCGCGCTGAAAATGGCCGATGGCGGTGCGGTGACGCGAGGCCACTTCGCTCGCTTCCTCGTTGAGCAGGGCAAGGCGTCCAATATTGGCGATGTTTTTAAAAAATATCTCGCGCGTGGGAAAACCGGTTACGTTCCGCCACAGTGGTGTACAATAAAGGAAGCTATTGAAGTCATTCATCATTCCGGTGGGGTTGCGGTTATCGCCCATCCGGGGCGGTACAATTTGTCCGCCAAGTGGCTGAAAAGATTGCTGGCGCACTTTAGTGAACACGGCGGCGACGCGATGGAAGTCTCCCAGTGCCAGCAGGCGCCTCACGAGCGCACTCAGCTTGCCACCTATGCCCGCGAATACGGTTTACTGGCGTCACAGGGGTCGGACTTCCATCAACCCTGCCCGTGGATTGAACTGGGCCGTAAACTGTGGTTACCCGCAGGCGTCGAGGCAGTCTGGCAGCGCTGGGAGCAGCCGCAGCATTCAATTGAGAGGGAAGCATGAGTCAGTTTTTTTATATCCACCCGGATAACCCACAGGCGCGTCTGATTAACCAGGCGGTTGAAATTGTGCGTAAGGGCGGCGTCATCGTCTACCCAACCGATTCTGGCTACGCCTTAGGCTGTAAAATTGAAGACAAAGGGGCGATGGAGCGTATTTGCCGCATCCGTCACCTCCCGGACGGTCACAACTTCACCCTGATGTGTCGCGACCTGTCCGAATTGTCCACCTATTCTTATGTCGATAACGTGGCGTTTCGTTTAATTAAAAACAACACGCCGGGTAACTACACGTTCATTCTTAAAGGCACCAAAGACGTACCGCGTCGACTGCTGCAAGAAAAACGTAAAACCATCGGGATGCGCGTTCCTTCTAACCCGATAGCGCAAGCGTTGCTGGAAACGCTCGGCGAGCCGATGCTCTCCACCTCGCTGATGCTGCCGGGCAGCGAATTTACCGAGTCCGACCCGGAAGAAATTAAAGACCGTCTGGAAAAACAGGTGGATTTGATTATTCACGGTGGATATCTGGGCCAGCAGCCAACGACGGTTGTCGATCTGACTGACGATACCCCCGTGGTTATCCGCGAAGGCGTGGGTGACGTTAAACCTTTCCTGTAATACCCGAACACCCGGCGGCGTTTGCCTGCCGGGTATCTGCATTTAGCGGCCTTTCTCCCCTGATTGACCCATCGTGGCCTTCCCGCTGCTTAAGAAGGCGATAAAAGGCAGGAACAAGCTGCCCTTTTATCCTAAAATTCGTGTACTATGTGCGGTCACAATTCTGGGTGGGTAGCCTGCGTGGTCATTTAACGCGGCTGTTCGCCTGCTTATGCAGCCCGGTGACTCATTCCTGCGGCTGATAATAAAGTCTGTAAGACGCCTGTGAAGGCGACACCTGAAGGAAGCTCGATGAGCGATAAAAGCGAAAAACTGCAAAAAGTGCTGGCGCGTGCTGGCCACGGTTCCCGCCGTGAAATTGAAACCATTATTGAAGCGGGCCGCGTCAGCGTGGACGGCAAAATCGCCAAGCTGGGCGATCGTGTTGAAGTGATCCCCGGTCTCAAAATTCGTATCGACGGACACCTTATCTCCGTTAAAGAATCCGTAGAACAAATCTGTCGCGTTCTGGCGTATTACAAGCCGGAAGGTGAGTTGTGTACCCGTAACGACCCGGAAGGGCGTCCAACCGTCTTTGACCGTCTGCCAAAACTGCGCGGCGCGCGCTGGATTGCCGTAGGGCGTCTGGACGTCAACACCTGTGGGCTGATGCTGTTTACCACCGATGGTGAGCTGGCGAACCGCCTGATGCACCCAAGCCGTGAAGTGGAACGTGAATACGCGGTGCGCGTATTTGGCGAAGTGGATGACAACAAAGTGCGTCAGTTGTCTCGCGGCGTACAGCTTGAAGATGGCCCTGCGGCCTTCAAAACCATCAAGTTTAGCGGCGGTGAAGGTATCAACCAGTGGTACAACGTGACCCTTACCGAAGGTCGTAACCGTGAGGTTCGTCGTCTGTGGGAAGCGGTGGGCGTGCAGGTTAGCCGTCTGATTCGCGTGCGCTATGGTGATATCCAACTGCCTAAAGGCCTGCCGCGCGGCGGGTATACTGAGCTTGATCTGGCGCAGACCAACTATCTGCGTAAGCTGGTTGAACTGCCGGCTGAAACCGAATCCAAAGTGGCGGTGGAAAAAGATCGTCGCCGCATGAAGGCAAACCAGATTCGTCGTGCCGTGAAGCGTCACAGCACCACCAGCGCCAGCCCGAAAAACAATTCTAATCGTCGTTCCAGCACCCGCAACAGCGGTAAAGCGTAATGACCTCGGTTTCGGCGGGTTAACCGCCGAAACCTGCTTTATTATCCTCATCTCCCTGTGATTCATTTCACACTTCCAGATAAAGACAAAAAACAGGAATTCCCCGGACAAATTACGCAAAGTGATGCCTTAGCCAACGCCATATACTGTTGCCACAGATTCCTGAAAGGGTAGCCCGAAATGGACACAACAAAAAAGCTCTCGGCAAGTTATGTGGTTATCGGTGTTAAAGAAAAAATAGGCTATGGCTTTGGCGATTTAGCCTCTAATTTATCCTTTGGTTTTGTCTCTCTTTTTCTGCTCTATTTTTACACCAATATTTATGGCATTAGCGCCGCGCAGGCCAGTTTGATATTTGTGATCGCCCGCGTGATTGACGCCATCTTTAATATCCTGATCGGTTTTGCGATTGATAAAACCCACAGTCGTTATGGGAAATTGCGCCCGTGGTTATTATACGGTTCGATTCCGCTTGGCTTCCTGACGGTACTCTGTTTTGTGCCCTTTGGCGGCGAGGCGAAATTCTTTTTTGCGTTAGCTTCTTATACTATCTATTGCCTGGCTTACACTGCGGTGAATACGCCATATTCCGCATTAACTAACCGTCTCACTCAGCACGAAGCCTCACGATCATCTCTTTCGGTTTATCGATTTGTCCTGGCAATTGTCGGCTACCTTATCGTTTCAACCACCGCCGATTTACTCATTTCGCCGTTTAACGACAAGCAGATGGGCTATGTTTTTGCTGTTTCCTGCTTCGCATTGCTGGCGACGTTTTTGTTTCTTGCCTGTTTTGGCATGACGAAAGAACGAGTGGGTGAAGAAGAGGACACGCCCGCACCGGGCCTGCGTGAAATGCTGCGCGCGGTGATGGGCAATGCGCCGTTGATTAACCTGTCGCTGTTCACCGTCTTTTTCTATATTGCCTACACAGTATGGATGGCCATCGCGGTTTACTTTATTAAATACATTATTGGCAACGAAGGCTTTACGGCCACCTTCTTTATGATTCAATCGGCGGCCTATATTTTAGGCACCATGATTTCAGGCAAGATTATTGCCTGGATGGGCAAAAAGAAAATGGCGCTGCTGGCACTATTGATTGGCGTGCTGGGCGTATTAATGCAGTACTTTATTGCCGGTGATAATCTCTGGCTGGTGATGAGCGGTGTGTGCCTGTTCAGTATTACGCTCGGGATGGGATTTGTCGCGATGTGGTCGATGATTGCAGATACGGTGGAATATGCTGAGTGGCATCATGGGGTGCGTACAGAAGGCGCAATATACGGTTTCTTTAACTTTATCACCAAACTTGCGATGGCTATTGGCGGCGGATGTGCGGGATGGATGCTGGATTATTACCATTATGATGCCGGTGATATTAGTGCCAGTGCGTTAAATGGTATCAATATTTTAATGACCCTTTTCCCCGGCGCGATGTTTGCTTTAAGCGCTATTTTTATCGCGGCCTATTCGCTGGATGAAAAAACCTACCGTGACATTGTGCAGAAAATCAGCCTGCGTAAACAAAACGCGCACTAACCTCAGGGAGTCGAGATATGAATCGTGATTTTAGCAGCCTCATTAGCGCGATGAACGCCGAAGAGAAAGTGGCCTTATTAACCGGCAGTGGCCTGTGGCGAACAGCCAGTCTGCCGCAGCACGGCATTGCTGATATCGTCATGACCGATGGCACCTACGGCGTACGCTACAGCAGTGCGCAAATTGACGGCAGCGAGAAGTGGAGTATGGATGACTTCATTTCGGTCATTACTCAGACGGCAGATCGGGCGAGCGTCGAGGAGTCGGCGGTGAAAGGCGGCAGTGAAGCCTTATTCAGCGCCTCGCTTCCGGCGACCTGTTTCCCGAATGGTTCAAGCCTTGCCTGCAGCTGGGACATTGATCTGGTCTATCAAATGGGGCAAGCGCTGGGACGTGAATGTCAGCATATGGGCGTGGGCATTTTGCTTGGCCCGGGGATCAATATTCGTCGCACGCCGCTGGCTGGACGGGGTTATGAATACTACGCCGAAGATCCCGTGGTGAGCGGGGATATTGCTGCGGCGCTGATTAACGGTTTGCAGGATGAAGGTGTCGGCGCCAGTTTGAAGCACTTTGCGGCGAATAATTCTGAGTATCGCCGCACCGAAATGGACTCGATTATTGAAGAGCGTGCGCTGCGTGAAATTTACCTAGCCGGTTTCCACCGTGCGATTAAGAAATCCCAGCCGTGGACGGTGATGTCCTCTTATAATCGGTTAAACGGTATGCAAACCTCGCAGGATCCTTTCTTGCTGACGCAGGTGCTAAGAGAGGAGTGGGGTTACGACGGGCTGGTGATGTCTGATTGGTATGGCATTAAAGACCGTCCCGCCTCTTTGCTGGCAGGAAACGATCTGGCCATGCCAGAAACGCGGCGTGATAAGCAAACGTTGCTTGCCGCGATTGAAGCCGGGGACGTGCCTATGGCGGTGGTCGACCGCGCCTGCGAGCGGATGCTGGTACTGCTGGATAAAGTGCAGCGCCATCGTCGTCCGCAAACTCAGGCTGATTTCCCGGCTCACCATGCGCTTGCGCAGCGCTTAGCCGCTGAGTCTATCGTGTTACTTAAGAATAGCGATGACCTGTTGCCATTGCGTCCTGAAACTACCCGTCGGATAGCAGTGTTGGGTAAACCAGCACAGGAGCCGGTGATTCAGGGTTCAGGCTGTGCGACGACCGTGCCGTGGCTTCTTGACCGACCGCTGGATGAAATTTTTGATCTTGCCGGGGATGATTTCAGCGTCACCTGGGCGGTGGGCGCGCCTGACGACCTTCACTGTGACGAACAGGCGCTGGCCGAGGCCCGCGCGGTGGCGCAGGATGCCGACGTTGCGGTGATTTTTGTTAGCACCGCCGTGGGTGAAGATGGCGAAAATGGCGATCGTCAGGATCTCAACATCCTGGCAGTGCATGAACGCCTGATCCGTGAAGTCTCTGCGGTGCAGCCAAATGTGGTGGTGGTCTTGGCGAACAGCGACGCCGTCGTGATGCCGTGGCTCGGGGAGTGTAAAGCGCTGCTGGAGACTTTCTTTGCCGGGCAGGGCATGGGCCGCGCGGTGGCAGAGATTTTGTTTGGCAAACGCAACCCTTGCGGCAAACTGACGGTAACGGTGCCAAATACGCTGGAGGAGACGCCTGCCTGGCTGAACTATCCGGGGGAGAACTTGCGCCATCATTATGGCGAAGGGCTCTTTGTCGGTTATCGCTACTATGATAAGCGTCGCCTGACGCCGCTGTTCCCGTTTGGCTTTGGCCTGAGCTATACGCAATTTGCCTATGCCAATCTGGCGCTGTCAGCGAGCTGTATTGGCGAGAACGAAACGCTCACCTTGTCGTTTGATTTGACCAACACCGGCCATCGTGAGGGTAAAGAGATTGTCCAGCTGTACGTCAGCGCGCCTGCAGGTGAGTTGATTCGAGAGGTTAACGCGCTGAAAGCGTTCACGAAAGTCACGCTGGCGGCGGGAGAAACTCGCCGGGTGTCTTTGCAACTCCCGATTGCTGAGCTGGCTTGTTATCATCCCGGTCTCGCAGATTGGGTGGTGACGCCGGGGATCTGGCAGCTCCATGTCGGCAGCTCCTCCCGCGACCTGCCGTTAAACGCGGAAGTGAAAATTGATTGCCCGCAGCGTTACGTCCCGCTGCGCGATGATAATTCTTTGCAACAGCTTATCCAGCAGCCGGAGGCATTTGCTCGCGTCGTTGATCTGATTGCGGCGAAAAGTCAGCGGCCACCAGAGCAGGTGCGTGAGAAATTGATTCGTCTGGCGCCGGATCTATTCTGCGGCCTGCTGATTGCGCTGACTGAGTTCCTGGCGCTCGACATTGAGCGCGATGAGCTTAATGCGGTGCTCGCCGGACGCCAATAATGGTTTAAAACAGGAGATGACGCGTGTTTCCTTTTTCAGTGACTCACCCCCGCCCGGCGACGCCAGCCGGGCGCCAGACGCACAATAGCGGCTACGAGCTGATTGCTTTTGATGCGGAGAAACTGAACGTGTTTGCCGCTGAGGTTCGCTATTGCGAGCCTCACTGGCATCCGGCGCCGGAACTGATTACGGTATTGGCGGGCCGTTTTTCGCTCACGGTGGGGCAACAGCGCGTGGAGCTCTCTGCGGGTGAAATGCTGTATATCAATGCTGAAGAGGTGCATTCGCTCAACGCGCAAGCGTCGGGCAGCCAATTGCTGACGGTGCAGTTTTCGCCGGGATTGTTTGATGAACTGCATCCTGCGCCTTCATTAACCTGGCGCACGCACTCAGCGTCGCAAAACGCGCACGATCGCGACGTTTTTCAGCGCCTTTCCGCATTGCTTGAGCAGATTATTGATAACCGTGCACCGTTTCAGCGTATTGCGGCCATCTACCTTTTATTGGATGCGTTAGTGACTGCTGGACAACCGACGCGGCGTGCGGAAAATTCGCTGCGCGAAGAAGAGATGATCAAAAAAGGCATCGATTATATCAACCAGAATTTCGACCAGCCGTTGACCCTTAGCGACGTCGCAAGCCATACCGGAATGAGCTATTCGTGGTTTTCCCGACTGTTTAAAAAGGTGAGTCGACACAATTTCAAAGAGTATCTGACGCTGGTGCGGCTGAATAAAGCGCGTACTTTGCTACAAGATACCCGCACACCCATAACCGACATCAGCCACAGCTGCGGTTTTCAGGAACATAAATACCTGATAGCCGCGTTTAACAAATATTGTGGACTGACGCCGACCGAATATCGAAAGCGCTTTGTCTCACGCCAGAACATGATTGAAAACGAACTGGCGCTAGGTGAGGACTGCTTGTGCCTGCCGCTGAACGCGGCGTTGCTTGCACGGCTAACGCTTAGTAATCGATCCCAATCTGCGCCTTGATCCCGGCTTCAAACGCATGTTTGACCGGGCGTAGCTCGCTGACCGTATCGGCGTATTCAAGAATATCCCGGTGGCAGCCGCGACCGGTAATAATCACCGTCTGGTGCGCCGGGCGTTTTTTCAGCGCGGATAACACCTCTTCGAGTGGTAAATAATCGTAGGCCACCATATAGGTCAGTTCATCCAGTAACACCATATCGAGGGTTTCGTCTGCCAGCATGCGTTTGGCGTGCTCCCACACCGCCAGACACGCCTCGGTGTCGCTTTCACGGTTTTGCGTGTCCCAGGTAAAACCGGTCGCCATGACCTGAAATTCTACGCCCAGCGGCTCCAGCAGATTTCGTTCACCGTTGGGCCAGGTGCCTTTAATAAACTGAATAACGCCGACGTTATGACCATGCCCCACCGCGCGGGTGGCGGTGCCGAACGCGGCGGTGGTTTTGCCTTTCCCGTTGCCGGTAAACACAATCACAATGCCTCGGGTGTCCTGGGCTGCGGCAACGCGGGCGGCAACGCGCTCTTTCACACGCTGTTGGCGCTCACGATAACGTTCATCACTCATTGGGCAATTCCTGGTTTTCGCCCGGGCTGGGCATCAAAAGTCATACCGGTTTTACGGCGGCTATCATCGCCCATAAGCCACAAATAGAGCGGCATAATATCGGCGGGAGTTTTGAGTTTTTGCGGGTCTTCGGTGGGGAAGGCGCTGGCACGCATGCCGGTTCGCGTTCCGCCTGGATTAATGCAATTTACGCGCAAATGTTGGCCCTTAAACTCTTCCGCCAGCACCTGCATCATGCCTTCAGTGGCAAATTTCGAGACGGCATAGGCGCCCCAGTTGGCACGGCCTTCACGACCAACGCTCGAAGAGGTAAAGATTAAGGATCCGGATTCGGATTTCAGCAGCAGCGGTATAAGCGCTTGGGTCAACATAAAGGTGCCGTTGACATTAACCTGCATCACCTGCTGCCACACCTCGGGATCCTGCTCCATCATCGGTACGATATCGCCTAATAGCCCGGCATTATGCAAAACGCCGTCCAGACGCGGGTAGTGGAGGCTAATTTGCTGGGCAATCTGCTGGCAGGACTGTGGCGTACAGGTGAGCAGATCCAGGGTGTACCAGCGTGCGGGGATGCCGCCTGCCTGGTCTATTTCTTGTGCGACGGCGCGAAGTTTGTCGTCATTGCGACCCAGTAAAATGACGCTGGCGCCGTGGCGGGAATAGGTCAATGCGGCTTCGCGACCGATACCATCGCTGGCGCCGGTCACGAGGATGATACGGTTTTGCAACAAGTCAAGTTGGGGTTGATAGTGCACGGTGACTCCTGTTGGCGTAAGAAACGCCAGATTTTATGTACTTTTCAGGGCGTTTGGGCTTTATGCCTGAATATCCGCGCTATTTCAATCAGCGAGCAGGAGAGATAACGGATAATTAACAATTTGCAATGATTTCATCAGCAAAAAAGTAAACTGGAAGGCGCCTCGCGGGCTGATACTGCAATCAAGACGTACTGGGTTTGGTGTTGTACACTGAGCGACAGATTTTGTGATTTTTGTACAAGGTGGATGTGTGGAATTACTTTTTCAATATGGTCTGTTTCTGGCGAAAATCGTCACTGTTGTCGTCGCCATTGCTGTTATTGCGATACTTATCGTCAATCTGACGCAGCGCAAACGGCAGCGCGGTGAGTTGCGCATCACCAATCTTAGCGAGCAGCACAAAGAAATGCAGGAAGATTTAGCCGTAGCCCTTCTTGATGGGCCGCAGCAAAAGCTTTGGCATAAAGCGCAGAAGAAGAAATTAAAGCAGGAAGCCAAAGCGGCGAAAGAAAAAGCGAAGCAGGGCGGAACGGCTGCGGCTGCGAAACCACGCGTGTGGGTTATCGATTTTAAAGGCAGTATGGATGCCCACGAGGTTGCCTCGTTGCGTGAAGAGATCACCGCCGTGCTGACGATGGCCACAGCGCAGGATCAGGTGGTGGTGCGTCTGGAGAGCCCTGGCGGGGTGGTACATGGTTACGGACTGGCTGCCTCTCAGCTCCAGCGTATCCGTGATAAACAGATCCCTCTGACGGTGGCGGTGGACAAAGTTGCCGCCAGCGGCGGCTATATGATGGCCTGTGTGGCAAACAAAATTGTTGCCGCGCCGTTTGCTATTCTCGGATCTATCGGCGTTGTTGCGCAGATCCCAAACCTTAACCGTTTCCTTAAAAATAAAGACATCGATGTCGAACTGCATACCGCCGGGCAGTACAAACGTACCCTGACGTTGTTGGGTGAGAACACCGAAGAAGGGCGCCAAAAGTTCCGCGAAGAGCTCAATGAAACGCATCTGCTGTTTAAGGACTTTGTCAAAGAGATGCGCCCGACGCTGGACGTTGACGACGTTGCCACCGGTGAACACTGGTACGGCTTAAAGGCGCAGGAAAAAGGTCTAGTGGATGAAGTGGGCACCAGCGATGAACTGCTGCTGGGGCTGATGGAAGGACGCGATGTCATTAGCGTGCGCTATATGCAGCGTAAGAAAATGATGGACCGTTTTACCGGTAGCGCTGCGGAAAGTGCAGACCGTCTGATGATGCGCTGGTGGCAGCGTGGGCAAAAACCGCTGCTGTAATAAACGCGCCCATCAATAACAATGCCCGGCAACGCGAGTTGACCGGGCATTTTTTCACGCCGTCAGGCAAACGCCTCGCGTTCAGTCAACCAGGTGATATTTTTCAGACAGCTGGTGGGCAAGATACTTGAACATATTAAATACTGCCGTACTTTTCGGCGTTGGCAGGCCCTGTTCATCAAGGTAATACTCACCGCTGAAAACCAGCACGCCATTGCGCTGTTCTACGCCAGTGGCTTCAATACCCGCTAAAGTATCCTCATGCTCACGAATGAGTTTGTTTGCTTCAACAAGCAGTGTCTGACGATCGATAGGTTGGCTATTATTTGACATATTCAACTCCTCAAATTTTCGCCGCTAGTTTACGCCGGCCGTTGATTTCGGGCAAATTTTCCCGACGTTTTCCGGGGGAAATGATTTTACCTCAGAGTTGGCATGATTGGTGTTTGCATGCTAATAAAGTTGCGTAACGAATTTTATCAGGTACAGTGTGACGCTTTCGGCGATCTGGCAACAGATTTGCTTGACATTCGACCAAATATTCTTCGTGCTTCAACATCTGACGAAAAAAAGTCTGTAAACTCAGCCACCTGGCTGCTTGTATCAAATGCCGGGCAGTAAAGGGTTGATATCCTTTGGTGTTGCCGCAACATACAAGGCTTGTCGCCAGTGAAATGTGGAACATGTGCGATGTATTCCTGGAAGAATCAAATTAGGTAAGGTGATTATGGGTAAAGCTCTCGTTATCGTTGAGTCCCCGGCAAAAGCCAAAACGATCAATAAGTATCTGGGTAATGACTACGTGGTTAAGTCCAGCGTCGGTCATATCCGCGATTTGCCGACAAGTGGCTCAGCTGCCAAAAAGAGCGCTGACTCTACCTCCACCAAAACGGCCAAAAAGCCTAAAAAGGATGAACGAGGCGCGCTAGTTAACCGCATGGGTATCGACCCATGGCATGACTGGGCGGCACATTACGAAGTGCTGCCGGGTAAAGAAAAGGTTGTTTCGGAACTTAAACAGTTGGCGGAAAAAGCCGACCACATCTATCTCGCAACCGACCTTGACCGCGAAGGGGAGGCCATTGCATGGCACCTGCGGGAAGTGATCGGTGGTGATGAGTCGCGCTATAGCCGCGTCGTGTTCAACGAAATAACCAAAAATGCGATTCAACAGGCTTTTGAAAAGCCGGGTGAACTGAATATTGACCGTGTTAACGCTCAGCAGGCGCGTCGCTTTATGGACCGCGTGGTGGGGTACATGGTTTCTCCACTATTGTGGAAAAAAATCGCTCGCGGTTTGTCCGCAGGTCGCGTTCAGTCGGTGGCTGTTCGTCTGGTCGTAGAGCGTGAGCGTGAAATTAAAGCGTTTGTTCCAGAAGAGTTCTGGGAAGTTAACGCCAATACCACGACGCCGGGCGGCGACGCTCTGGCGTTGCAGGTTACGCACAAAGCTGACAAGCCGTTCCGTCCGGTCAATCGTGACGAAACCATGGCCGCCGTCAGTGTGCTGGAAAAAGCCGGTTACAGCGTTCTTGAACGCGAAGACAAGCCAACCAGCAGCAAACCTGGCGCGCCATTTATTACCTCCACCTTGCAGCAGGCGGCCAGTACCCGTCTTGGCTTCGGGGTAAAGAAAACCATGATGATGGCGCAACGTTTGTATGAAGCGGGCTACATCACCTACATGCGTACCGACTCCACTAACCTGAGTCAGGACGCGGTTAACATGGTTCGCGATTATATTGGCGACAACTTCGGTAAGAAATACCTGCCGGAAAATGCCAATCAGTACGCCAGCAAAGAAAACTCTCAGGAAGCGCACGAAGCTATTCGTCCTTCCGATGTGAATGTGGTGGCTGAGTCGTTAAAAGATATGGAAGCGGATGCGCAGAAACTGTATCAGCTGATCTGGCGTCAATTTGTCGCCTGTCAGATGACGCCAGCGCAATACGATTCCACCACCCTGACCGTGAAAGCCGGTGAGTTCAAACTGAAAGCGCGCGGTCGTACCCTGCGTTTTGACGGTTGGACGAAGGTGATGCCAGCGCTGCGTAAAGGCGATGAAGACAGGGTTCTGCCGGTGGTTAAACAGGGTGATAGCTTGACTCTCGTTGAACTGATGCCAGCACAGCACTTCACCAAACCGCCTGCGCGCTTTAGCGAAGCCTCTTTGGTTAAAGAGCTGGAAAAACGGGGCATTGGTCGTCCTTCTACCTATGCGTCGATCATCTCGACGATTCAGGACAGGGGCTATGTGCGTTCTGAGAACCGCCGCTTCTATGCTGAAAAAATGGGCGAGATCGTCACGGATCGTCTGGAAGAGAACTTCCGCGAGCTGATGAACTACGATTTCACCGCGCAGATGGAAGATCATCTCGACCGCGTGGCGAATCATGAAGCCGAATGGAAGAAGGTGCTGGATCTGTTCTTTGGTGATTTCACCAAGCAGCTGGAAACCGCTGAGAAGTCGCCTGAAGAGGGCGGCATGCAGCCAAACCAGATGGTACTTACCAGCATCGATTGTCCGACCTGTGGTCGCAAAATGGGCATCCGTACCGCCAGCACCGGCGTGTTCCTCGGCTGTTCTGGCTATGCGCTGACGCCGAAAGAGCGCTGCAAAACCACTATTAACCTGGTGCCGGAAAACGAAGTGCTGAACGTGCTGGAAGGCGATGACGCTGAAACCAACGCGCTGCGCGCTAAACGTCGCTGCCAGAAATGCGGCACGGCGATGGACAGCTATCTCATCGATCCAAAACGTAAACTGCACGTCTGTGGTAATAACCCGACCTGTGACGGTTATGAGATCGAAGAAGGCGAGTTCCGTATCAAGGGTTATGACGGCCCAATCGTTGAATGCGAAAAATGTGGTTCCGAAATGCACCTGAAAATGGGACGTTTTGGTAAGTACATGGCGTGTACCAACGACGAGTGCAAAAACACCCGTAAAATCTTACGCAGTGGCGAAGTTGCGCCACCGAAGGAAGATCCGGTGCCGCTGCCAGAGCTGCCTTGCGAGAAGTCTGACGCCTATTTCGTGCTGCGTGACGGTGCGGCAGGGGTCTTCCTTGCTGCCAACACCTTCCCGAAATCCCGTGAAACCCGTGCGCCGCTGGTCGAAGAGCTGTTCCGCTTCCGCGACCGCTTGCCGGAAAAACTGCGTTACCTGGCCGATGCGCCACAGCAGGATCCGGCGGGGAATAAAACGATGGTGCGCTTTAGCCGCAAAACCAAACAGCAGTATGTTTCCTCTGAAAAAGACGGAAAAGCAACGGGCTGGTCAGCGTTCTTCGTTGACGGTAAATGGGTTGAAGCAAAAAAATAACCTATCGTTGATAACGTTCACAAAGGGCCGCTAAGCGGCCCTTTTTTATAACCTCGTTATTATTTTTTGTTTCCACCTATACACACTTGCTATAAATGATATAGTGGTTATAGAAGAGGCATTTCTTATGATTAAATCGTCTTTATAACCGTTTCTCGAGTGCAGACTGGATACAACCGCATGAAATTACAGCAACTTCGCTACATCGTTGAGGTGGTCAATCACAACCTTAATGTCTCCTCTACCGCTGAAGGGTTGTATACCTCGCAGCCGGGCATCAGTAAGCAGGTCAGGATGCTGGAGGATGAGCTGGGTATCCAGATTTTCGCCCGTAGCGGTAAGCATCTGACGCAGGTCACGCCCGCAGGTCAGGAAATTATCCGCATTGCTCGTGAAGTGTTGTCGAAAGTTGATGCGATTAAATCTGTCGCCGGTGAGCACACCTGGCCAGATAAAGGCTCTTTGTACGTTGCCACCACCCACACCCAGGCGCGTTACGCCCTCCCTGGGGTGATTAAGGGCTTTATTGAACGTTACCCTCGGGTTTCCCTGCATATGCATCAGGGCTCGCCAACGCAGATTGCTGAAGCGGTCTCGAAAGGCAATGCCGACTTCGCCATTGCGACCGAAGCGCTGCACCTGTATGACGATTTGGTGATGCTGCCGTGCTACCACTGGAACCGTTCTATCGTGGTGACGCCTGAGCACCCGCTGGCGTCTAAAACCTCCGTCACCATTGAAGAACTGGCGCAGTATCCGCTGGTCACCTATACCTTTGGCTTCACCGGGCGTTCCGAGCTGGACACCGCCTTCAACCGAGCGGGGCTCACGCCGCGCATTGTGTTCACCGCCACCGATGCCGACGTCATTAAAACCTACGTTCGACTGGGGCTGGGCGTTGGGGTTATCGCCAGCATGGCGGTCGATCCGGTCTCCGATCCCGATCTGGTCAAACTGGATGCAGAGGGCATTTTCAGCCATAGCACCACCAAAATTGGCTTCCGCCGCAGCACGTTCCTGCGTAGCTATATGTATGATTTTATTCAGCGCTTTGCCCCACACCTGACCCGTGATGTGGTCGATACGGCGGTGGCGTTGCGTTCGAATGAAGACATTGAAGCCATGTTTAACGATATTAAACTGCCAGAAAAATAATTCCGATGAATTATCCGCCTCTCAAAAGGAGGCGGCTTGCCTTATATCTTCCGCAAATAATCTCTCCGTAAATCCCCTGCGTTGTGCGAATTTCTTGATTAATTATTGTTCCCGTTAGTAACAATGACCCAAAAGTAGAAATAAATTTAACGTAAGGCAAACTTCTCATTTCAAATATTCACGGGTTGTCAAAAGAATAAATAAATCTCTGTCGGCAATTCGTAAAATCGCTGGATTTCTGCTTAAAATTTACTTAGGATTTATCTCATTAACGATTAGTTGTAACAATTGATTGGTGTGAAAATGATAAGTAATATCGATTTCGAGAGGGCAGTAATGACGTCAGAAAATAAAGGGACTCGCGCAAAACGTGTAGCTTGGTTGAGCGTATTCCTGGGTTCGGCGTTGTTTTGGGTCGTGGTTGCCTACCTGGTATGGACTTTTTGGGGCTGAGTATGTTGACCTTTGAACGAGTCAAGCCGACGAAGCCTCAGCAACCTGTCGAGAAACACAAGCCGGTGGTGAAAAATAAAAAAGCGACCGTTCCCGACGAGTGGGATTTAACCCCGGAACAAAAGGCGTTTATTGACCTGTTCAATCAGGATGAGAATAAGAAACAATAATCTCATGGTTATTATTTGCCTTCCATTTCCCGCCCCTAAAATGCCATAAATCCTTCCCCTGCTAATCATTCCAGACGCTGACGAATGTTATTAACGTATTGACATAGTTTATCAATCTGAGCCCTTTCCCGGCGGTATCCGCAGGTTGTGTTATCTTTTATACATACCCCAAGGAGAGTTGCAGTACCCGCCATTAAAGGAGGAGCTATGTCGTTAACCCTACGAGAGACCTGCAAGGATACGCTCCAGGTCGATAATAAAACTTACCATTACTACAGCCTTGCGCTGGCGACTCAGACATTGGGAGATCTCTCCCGCCTACCAAAATCACTGAAAGTTCTGCTCGAAAACCTCTTACGCTGGCAAGATGGCGACTCGGTGACCGCCGAGGATATAGAGGCGCTCGCGGGGTGGCTGAAAAATGCCCATGCCGACCGGGAAATAGCCTATCGCCCGGCGCGCGTATTGATGCAGGATTTTACCGGCGTTCCAGCGGTGGTGGATCTTGCTGCCATGCGCGAGGCCGTTAAACGGCTTGACGGTGATACGCATAAAGTTAATCCGCTTTCACCGGTCGATCTGGTAATCGATCACTCGGTCACCGTGGATCGTTTCGGTGATGACGAAGCCTTTGATGATAACGTTCGCCTTGAGATGGCGCGAAATCACGAACGCTATACCTTCCTGCGCTGGGGCCAACAGGCCTTCAGTCAGTTCCGCGTCGTGCCGCCGGGCACCGGCATTTGCCACCAGGTTAACCTTGAGTATCTGGGGAAAGCGGTGTGGAGCGAACAGCAGGGCAATGAATGGGTCGCCTATCCCGATACCCTGGTGGGCACCGATTCGCACACCACGATGATCAACGGTCTTGGCGTACTGGGATGGGGCGTTGGCGGGATTGAAGCTGAAGCGGCGATGCTTGGGCAGCCGGTCTCAATGCTTATTCCTGATGTGGTGGGCTTTAAGTTAACCGGGAAACTGAGCGAAGGGATTACCGCAACCGACCTTGTTCTCACCGTCACGCAGATGCTGCGTAAGCTGGGCGTGGTCGGGAAATTCGTTGAATTCTACGGTGATGGTCTGGACTATCTGCCGTTGGCTGACCGTGCGACAATCGCCAACATGGCGCCAGAATATGGCGCAACCTGTGGCTTCTTCCCGCTCGATGAGGTGACGCTCTCCTATATGCGCCTGAGTGGGCGTAGCGCTGAGCAGGTGGCGCTGGTGGAGGCCTATGCGAAAGCGCAGGGAATGTGGCGCAACGCCGGTGATGAACCGGTCTTCAGTCAGACATTATCGCTGGACATGGCCGATGTGGAAGCCAGTCTCGCCGGACCGAAGCGGCCGCAGGATCGGGTGGCTTTAGGCGATGTGCCCCGGGCGTTCAATGCGTCCACGGAGCTTGAGCTTAACGTAGTCAAGCAGGCTAAACCGGCAATCGACTTTACCCTCGACGGTCAGCAACATGCACTGCCCGAAGGCGCGGTGGTGATTGCCGCCATTACCTCTTGCACCAACACCTCTAACCCAAGCGTACTGATGGCCGCAGGCCTGCTGGCTAAAAAAGCCGTCGAACGGGGGCTGATGCCGAAACCATGGGTCAAAGCGTCGCTGGCGCCCGGCTCAAAAGTGGTGTCGGACTATCTTGCCCATGCCGGATTAACCCCGTACTTAGATAAACTGGGTTTTAACCTTGTCGGCTACGGGTGTACCACCTGTATCGGTAACTCCGGCCCGTTACCGGAGCCAATTGAGAGCGCCATCAAGCAAGGCGACCTGACCGTTGGCGCAGTGCTTTCAGGCAACCGTAACTTTGAAGGGCGTATCCATCCGCTGGTGAAAACCAACTGGCTGGCCTCGCCGCCGTTGGTGGTGGCTTACGCGCTGGCGGGCAATATGAACGTTAACCTGACCCGGGATCCGTTAGGGCTTGATGGTAACGGTCAGCCGGTTTATTTACACGATATCTGGCCGGGAAGCGCAGAAATCGCTCAGGCCGTGCAGCAAGTCTCGACCGATATGTTCCACAAAGAGTACGCCGCCGTATTTGAGGGCACCCCGGAGTGGAAGGCTATCAATGTTCCGGCGACGGACACCTATGACTGGCAGGATAATTCTACCTATATCCGTTTGTCCCCATTCTTTGACGAGATGGGTGTAACCCCGGAACCGTTGCAGGATATTCACAGCGCGCGCGTGCTGGCGATGCTGGGGGACTCGGTCACCACTGACCACATTTCACCGGCAGGGAGCATCAAGCCAGACAGCCCGGCGGGACGCTATCTTCAGGAGAATGGCGTCGCTGCCCGTGACTTTAACTCCTACGGCTCGCGCCGGGGTAATCACCTGGTAATGATGCGTGGCACTTTTGCCAATATTCGTATCCGCAATGAAATGGTTCCCGGCGTAGAGGGCGGAATGACGCGTTTACTGCCGGGCACGGAGATAATGTCCATCTACGATGCCGCGATGCGCTACCAGGCGCAGGGAACGCCGCTGGCGGTCATTGCCGGTAAAGAGTATGGCTCGGGTTCCAGCCGCGACTGGGCAGCGAAGGGGCCGCGCCTATTGGGCGTTCGGGTGGTCATTGCCGAATCCTTTGAGCGTATTCACCGTTCAAACCTTATCGGGATGGGGATTTTGCCGCTGGAGTTCCCAGACGGTGAGAGTCGTAAAACGTTACGTCTGACCGGTGAAGAACGCATTGATATAGCCGGGCTACAGCAGATAAAACCCGGAGCGACTATCCCTGTGGTACTGACGCGTCCTGATGGTCAACAGCTCACTCTGGCCTGTCGCTGCCGGATTGATACGGCCACGGAGCTGACCTATTACCAGAACGACGGTATTTTGCACTATGTGATCCGTAATATGCTGAAATAAAAGGTTAACCGGGGACACGGCTTAGGCGTAAAGCGTCAGGCCGCTGTTACCCGGTATTAACCCAGGCAAACGAACCGTCAGGCGAATAACTCGAAGGCTTGGGATAAGCGAGGATTGACGGCGGATTGTTAACACCAGGCTGAAATGTCCCCTTTGAACCATTCTAAATCCCTCAGACAATTCTCTGGGGGATTTTTCATGATCAAAGAGACTGTTACGATGAGTCTTAAGGAACTCGACCGACTTCAGATTATTCAGGAGTCAATTAATCGACATATTACTCAGGAACAAGCTGCGGCACGCATTGGCATTTCTATTCGCCAGGTTAAACGTCTGGTGCAACGGTATAGAAATGGAGGGTCTACTGGTCTGGTTTCCCGCCGACGTGGAAAGCGTCCTAATAATTTCTCTGCTTTGATGGCGCGGCGTTTCGCTCCTGCTGAAACAACCCGGACTTACATGGAAACCCTCCGGGGTTACCTTAATGATCATGGCGTACCGCTCTCTCTCTACTCTGATAGACACAGTATATTCAGGGTAAATAACCCAGAGCGGGAAGGTGAGTTGACCCAGTTCACTCGTGCGATAAAGACACTGGGCATTGAGCCTGTGCTAATGTCCGCTATGTGCGAGGAGCTGACCTAAGCTCGCCCGTTTAAGCTGAGGAATACATCGATTTCATCCGGCATGTAGCTACATTGCCAATATTACATCTCTAATGGATAAAATTTTTCCCAGTTATAACTTATCCTCGCTAATGTCAATTCTCCAACGACATCCCCGTAATCAATTTCCCGACGTTCCAAAAAAAACTCCCGCACGGTTGCGGGTATAAAAGCAGCGCTGTATCGCAGGATCGTGCTATGCCAGAATGGCGCCGGTAATGGACTGCTGCTGTGCCGCATCAGCAACTCATCTTTCCACTTAGACTCCAGAATTCTCTCGCAGAATGACTGACGCATAGTTATCGCTGGCTCATCTGGGATACCCGCCAGTAACAACTGGCTGGGCAAAGCGATTAAACGAAGGTTTCTGATCACAATCTTTTTCGAATAATATCCAGCCCAGATATTTTTCAATTGCTCAACTTTAGGGGGCAATCGCTCGTTTGCCTTATAGAGTGGTAGAGTCAGTGGTAAGAAGGTGAAATGGAAACCGTGTTCTGGCAGGATGTCAGCGAGCGGATCATCCCTTATGAGCTCATTTAATTCATCAATTAGCTGCGAGATCGAAAATGGCATATGCGGCTTTATGCCTGTTGCCAGAGCTAGTTTTACCGGGTCGTAGTAGTTTTCCTCTCTGATTTCCCCGATTTCAGCATTATCTTTCCACATCCCAATGGTGTTTAAATTTGTTGAACGGTAAATGTCTGGCAAGCAAAAGGATTTCATGACCGACCTTAAGGGGTAGTGAACACAGGCTATAAATTGCAGTTTTATCAGATATTTTAGGCCATTCTATTAATATTTCACCGCCAGTTAGGGCTGGAGAAAGGATTTTATACCTGCTTATTCCCGCTCAAAGGGCTAGCTGTTGATCTACACAAATATGCAGGACGCCCTCAACTTCCGCTTATGGCACAAAGCGGACTGTGATCACCGTTCAAACAGACACTCCTGAGTGATGAAGATGCTGAGCTCATGGAGATAGTGAAAGAACGGCTTCGTCATCCAAAGCCAGTACGTGTGACGCTTGATGAGCTCTGATGGCTTATTTTCTGGATTTTGACGAGCGGGCACTAAAGGAATGGCGAAAACTGGGCTCGACGGTACGTGAACAGTTGAAAAAGAAGCTGGCTGAAGTACTTGAGTCACCCGGATTGAAGCGAGCAACTCCATGTTATGCATGACTGTTACAAGATTAAGCTCCGGTCTTCAGGATATCGTCTTGTATATCAGGTCATAGACGAGAAGGTTGTCGTCTTCGTGATTTCTGTTGGGAAAAGAGAACGCTTGGAAGTATATAGCGAGGCGGTCAAACGCATTCTCTGAAACAAAGCATGACATCTCTGTTTTGCAGCGAAGGTGACGCTTCTGCTTTGCGTTGACAGGATTCACTGCGGATAAAAAAGGGGCCGATTGCTAGCCCCAAAACAAACGACAGCAATGAGAAAAAACGCCCCCATAGCCAGATGGGATAGGCTCTAAACCACAGCTATGGGGTATTGGATTATTTGAAAGTGTAAACAACCCCCATACGAAGACGGAACTGACGTTCGGTTGACGTAGACGAGCGACCAATGTCGCCAAAGGTGACGTACGGTTTCCACTCTTTTTTATCCCCGAGCGTGTAGTCAAACTGCCATTCTTGCTCGTAGTCGTAATGCTGGTTACCCCACAAAATTTCATCACCGTGTTTATAGATGAATTTGTAGGTCGTCGAGAAACGATCAAGGGTATAACGCAAATAAAGATCGCCACGGTTCACGGTACGGTGCTTATTTTTGCTACAGGATTTATCGCCATTGTACCCGCAGTCTGGATCGTTGGCATAATCGGTCATTTCAAAGCGATACATTCCACCGACGGCCCAGTTCTCATTAATGGTATACCACGGTACAAAACCAAATTTCCATTCGGTACGTTCAGAGTTAAATTCAGGTTGAATCAACGGCGCGATTTTAAAATTGCCGAACGTAAATGATTTCGACAAGGTTAATTCAACAGCATTAATCACCGGGTCGCTGTACATTCTATCCTTGGTGTCATCACCGCCGGTTTTGTATTTTGTCTCGATGGCAAAATTATAATTATCAGGCAGGGCGGCCGACATATTTAATTTATCATAATGGGTTCGGTCACGTACCCGGTACTCGTGCCGGTAGTCAAGGCTGAGCGAGCGGATTGGTGAGGTATATTCTTCAGCCAGCACCATATGGCTGGTCAACAAGACGCAACTTGCTAAAAGGTATTTACCGGACATCATATTTATACTTCCCTCTTATTATTAGAAAGATGGCATCGCGCATTCTGCTCAGCCCGCCATTGTTTTTATCAGACTTGCTGATAATGACCTGCGCTGAATAATCGCAGGTAGTTAATCACTGGCGTCAACGATGAAACCTTTAATAAATCACCAATTATTTAATGATTTTGTCGGGAATATGAAGAAAGAACTTTGTCGTATTAAGAATGTGAGCATCGTCGTAATAATTAATGATATTTAAGCAACCTTAATTATTGCGTCATCCTGAAGATGGGCTTTGTCTTTATTTCAAAGGTTATCGTGGAAGCGCAGAGGCATCCTGAGGTCGTTCCCGTACGCTTTATCCAACGGGAGCATCTGAACCAACCCGAACACTGCTGAAATTGAGGAAACTATGGCAAAGGGTGATGTCACTCCGCTGACCTTTACATCTCAAATTGATCCTGTGACCCACGTCCGCGTGGAGCGCTTGACCCCGCAGGAGCGTATTTTTCATCGTAACTATTTCTATCAGAAATGCTTTCTAAAAGGAGGGATGCAGTTACTGATCGGCGGTGTTGATCAGGGAAACTGGAACTATTGGCTGCTCGATCTCGAACACCATACGCTGCGTCAACTCACGGAAGGTGAGGGGGATAACAGTTTTGATGGCTTCATAACCGAGGACGATCGGGCGCTTATTTTTATGCGTCATAACCGCCAGATTGTGCGGGTAGAACTGGACACGCTGCAAGAACAGGTACTGTACGAATTGCCCGCACAATGGGTCAGCACCAGCGCATGGGCGCCGGATAGCACGGGTAGCAAAATGATCGGCATGTCGCTGTCTGCGCAGACCTGGCTACCGTTGAATGACTGGGATGATTTTCAGCGCCAATATCATATGAATCCGACTACGCGCTGCGAAATTGTCGATCTGGCTTCCGGTCGCTCAGAAGTCTTGTTTGAAGAACCGCGCTGGCTGGGACATCCGGGTTTTCGCCCAAATGATACTGATACCATCATGTTCTGCCATGAAGGACCACACGATCTTATTCGTAATCGTATTTGGTTGTTTGACCGCCAGACGGGGAAAAGCGCGCCGATTAGCCAGGCGGAGAATGAAACCTTCACCCATGAATTCTGGGTGCCGGATGGTTCGCGCATTATGTTTGTCTCCTTACACAAAGAAACCCATCAACGCCATATTTGCCAGACCATTGCCGGGAGTCGCCGCAGCGAGAAGGTGATGGAAATGCCAGCCTGTTCGCATCTGATGAGCAACTATGATGGAACGCTGCTGGTGGGCGATGGCTGCGGAACGCCCGTTGATTTAACCGACAATGGTGGCTACACGGCGCTCACCGACCCGTGGCTGTATTTGTTTGAGCCAGCGGTGAAGCATACCCGTAAGATAACCCGCCACGACACCTCCTGGCGGGTTATTGATGACCAATGCCAGGCATCCCATCCACACCCTTCATTTAGCCCGGATCTACGCCAGGTGCTCTACACCTCTGACCGCGACGGATTACCCGCCGTTTATCTGGCGGATATTTCCGCTCTCCTGACAGGAGGATTGTCATGAAAAAAATCGCTTTTTCTGTACTGCTCGCGTGCAGCGCATTGCTATCAACCGGCCCGGTGATGGCGGATGACGCTGATACAGTGACCTTACGTGTGTCCTGGTGGGGGGCGAACTCGCGTCACCAGAATACGTTAAAAACCCTTCGCGCTTTTGAACAGGCACACCCCAATATCAAGATCAAAGCGGAATACACCGGCTGGGATGGCTTCGTGTCGCGACTGTCGACGCAAATTGCCGGAAAGAATGAACCGGATGTGATGCAACTTGATTGGAGTTGGATCCAGGTATTTTCGCGTTCAGGGGACGGATTTTACGATCTTAACCAGTTACGCCAGGAGGTTGGGCTCGACAACTATACCGGCAAACTCGGTACCGTGACGGTCAACGGTAAAGTTCAGGGGCTGCCCGTCTCGCTGGTGGCGCCGATTATGTATTACAACACTGAAACCTGGAAAAAGGCGGGCCTTGCTTACCCTAAAACCTGGGATGAGCTGTATGCCGCGGGAGGGGTATTTAAAGAGAAGTTGGGTGACAACTATTATCCAGCGATAGTCACCACCTCAATGGAGCTTATTAACTCGTGGATGGTGCAGAAATACAATCAGCCGATGCTTGATGAGAAAGGGGCGTTTACCTATAGCGAGGCGCAGTGGCTGGAGTTTGTCCAGGTGTACCAGAAACTGGTGGCAGAACATGTGTTACCGAGCCAGAAGTACATTCAATCGTTTGGTAAAGCACAACCTTTTGAAATGAAACCGTGGATCAAGGGTGAATTTGGTGGGTCGAACTTGATGAGCTCAGCGGTGGCGAAGTATGAAGATACCCTGACGCCGCCTGCGAAGCTGGAAGTCGGGCCATATCCGTTATTGCCGGGGGCCAAAGATGCCGGGCTGTTTATCAAACCGTCGATGATCTTCGCCATCAGCCGTAACACAAAGCATCCGAAAGAGGCGGCAATGCTGCTCGATTTCATGGTCAACCAACCGGAAGGCGTGCAGCTGATGGGGCTGGAGCGCGGGTTCCCGGTGAGTAAAGCCGCTGCTGATTACGTGATAAAAAATAATCTCGCCCAGCCGGACGACCCGGTGGTCACCGGTCTCAAGCTGGTAGAAAGTATGCCGTCTGACCACGTCTACATCTCGCCGTATTTTAAAAATCCTGAGATAGAACAGTACTGGCTGGATCTTACCCAGCGAATCGATTACGGCAAAATCAGCGCCGAAGATGCGGCAAAAGAGTTCGAACGTACCGCGAAACGTGCATTACGCAAACATGCACCGATGAAATGAGAGGCAATATGGACAGAAAACAACTGCAATTTAACGCCGCGCAAACGGTGCAAATAACGGAAAGTCTCATTGATGCGCTGGTCAACATTCGTGATGAAAATGGCGCATTTCTGATGACGCTGGCGGACGGCCGCGTGGTTGATACCAAAGGCTGGTGCGGATGGGAGTGGACGCATGGCATTGGCCTTTATGGGCTGTGGCAATACTGGCAGCAAACGCGTGATCCGCGCTGGAAGGCTATCGTTGAGCAGTGGTTCAGCGATCGCTTTAAAGAAGGTACGCCCACTAAAAACGTCAATACGATGGCGCCTATGCTCACGCTAGCCGCGCTCTATGAAGAAAGTGGGCATACGCCGTGGCGGCGTTATATCGAGATTTGGGCCAACTGGGTGATGTATGACATGCCGCGCACTGAGCTTGGCGGTTTACAGCATATGACCTTTAACTACGCCCATCATCAACAGCTATGGGACGATACGCTGATGATGAGCGTCATGCCGCTCGCCAAAGCCGGTCTGGTGCTTAACCGACCGGAGTGGGTGGCGGAGGCCAAACGACAGTTCCTGCTTCATTCGCAGTATCTGTGCGATGCGCCAACCGGGCTTTGGTATCACGGCTGGAATTTTGAAGGCCGTCATCACTACGCCAAAGCGTTGTGGGGGCGGGGCAATAGTTGGGTGACGGTCGCCATCCCTGATTTTATTGAAATGCTCAATCTGCCAGAAGGCGACCCGGTGCGTGAATTCTTGCTGGGGCAACTCTCGCGGCAGGTTGAGGCGCTGGCTGCGCGTCAGGACGGGGAAAGCGGGCTTTGGCATACGCTGCTCGATGATCCGACCTCCTATCTGGAGTCTTCCGCTTCGGCAGGATTTGCCTACGGTATTCTGAAAGCGGTGCGTAAGCGCTATATCGACAAGCGTTTTCTGGCGACCGGAGTTGCGGCAGCGGAGGGCGTGATGCGGCAAATTTCCCCGCAGGGTGAATTGCAAAATGTCTCATTTGGCACCGGCATGGGCAAAGATCTCGACTATTACCGCAACATCGAACGTACCACCATGCCATACGGTCAGGCGATGGCGATGCTGGCGTTAATTGAGTATCAGAACCTGTTTATCTGAGTGGCGCAAAGGCTCTTCACCTCAGGACTGAAGAGCCGTGCGATGGCTTATCAACGGAAACAGTCCATATTTGCGGACGGTACGCGGTGGAATGCCAAAGAACAGTTTAAAGCGATGGGAGAAGTAGTTGCTATCGTTAAAACCGCACTGGTAGGCGATATCGGTAATCGTCTGCTGGGAGGTGACCAGCAGGTTCATCGCGTGGCATAACCGGACATGGGTAATGTAATCATTGGGAGTTAGTGCGGTAATAGATTGTACTTTACGCTCTAGCATCCGCTTTTGAATATTAAATTTCTGCGCCAGATAATCGATACTTAATTGATCGTTAGCATAATTGTGATGTAAGTAATTCAGGAGATTAATAATTGAATCTTCTTTAGCATAATTATTGATGGTTTGGCTGACGTGTCCACGCTGCAGGAATATGGCTAATTGCGTAAATAGCGTTTCCAGCATGATGGCGCGATGCGGTAAATCATGGGTTAATTCTTCATTTAATAGGTTGGTATAAAATGCACTATGTACAATTGCTTGATGAGTCGCCATAAATTGTTTCTCAGGCGCGAAGTCGGTCAATAGCGAAAGTAAGGTATCGGTCATAAAATCGGGGTGAATCAGGATATTGAGCAGGGAGAGCTTTTCCACTTTCTCAAAATAGTGCTCCTCATGAGGTGCCACGATAAATACCGAACCGCAGCTAATCGGCCACGAGATACCGTCGATGACGTGCATCCCGCTACCGGAGGAGACGCACACCATTTCATAAAAGTCGTGGGCGTGCAGTGGGCAGATGTCCTGGTCAGCAATGTGCTTAATCATCAGTGACGCGTTATCAGGAAAATAGGTTGCATGACGACGCAGTGCCATGGAAATAGCCTTATCAGGAAAAGAAATTATTTCCAGACTATAGGATTTAATCCTTAAAAAATGAAATGTTTTTTCATTAATTTGCTTGTGCTCACAGCTAATTTTTATTAGCCATTATTAAATGTGATAAAGATCACTCCCTCATCCTATCCTGACGATGAGTGATATTGCGTTTCTTTATTATATTAGAGGAATCTATGAACGAGAATAAATTATTAGGTCTGGCATGGATATCACCCTATATAATAGGGTTGCTGGTATTCACGGCATTCCCTTTTGTTTCATCATTTCTATTAAGTTTTACCCAGTATGATTTGATGAGCCCGCCGCAGTTTATTGGTATAGAAAACTACCGTTATATGCTGACGGAAGACTCGTTATTCTGGAAGTCAATGGCGGTCACCTTCATTTATGTGTTCCTGACCATACCGGTCAAGCTCGCCTTTGCGTTGGGGATTGCGTTTGTCCTCAACTTTAAGCTCCGCGGCATTGGATTTTTCCGCACCGCTTACTACATCCCCTCTATTCTCGGCAGTTCAGTGGCGATTGCGGTGCTGTGGCGGGCGTTGTTTGCCATTGATGGGCTATTCAATAGCATGCTGGCGGTGATTGGCGTTGACCCGATTAACTGGCTTGGCGAACCGTCGCTGGCGCTGATTTCGGTCACGCTCCTGCGGGTCTGGCAGTTTGGTTCGGCGATGGTTATCTTTCTGGCCGCTTTGCAAAACGTGCCGCAATCGCAATATGAAGCGGCGATGATCGACGGGGCGTCGAAGTGGCAGATGTTCCTGAAAGTGACCGTGCCGCTGATTACGCCGGTTATCTTCTTCAATTTCATTATGCAAACCAGCGGCACCTTCCAGGAGTTCACCGGCCCATACGTGATTACCGGCGGCGGCCCGACCTATTACACCTATCTGTTCTCACTTTACATCTATGACACCGCCTTTAAGTACTTTGATATGGGGTACGGTGCTGCGCTGGCATGGGTGCTTTTCCTGGTTGTCGCCGTCTTTGCGGCGGTCGCCTTTAAGTCATCGAAATACTGGGTGTTCTACTCTGCCGATAAGGGAGGCAAACATGGCTGAGCTGCAAGCAATGTCATCTACCGAGCAGGAGGCCGCGCGCGAAGTGGCTCGTACCCTGCGCCGCGAAAAAATAAGCCGCTCACTTCGCTATTTTATTTTGCTGGTGGTCGGGCTGATGATGCTCTATCCGCTGGCGTGGATGTTCTCGGCATCGTTTAAACCCAATCATGAAATTTTTACCACGCTCAATCTGTGGCCCGTTCACGCGACCTGGGATGGCTTCATTAACGGCTGGAAAACCGGGACGGAATATAACTTCGGCCATTACATGATCAACACGTTTAAATATGTCATTCCGAAAGTTGTCCTGACCGTTATCTCGTCCACCATCGTGGCGTACGGTTTTGCCCGCTTTGAGATCCCCTGGAAGAAATTCTGGTTCGCCACGCTCATCACTACCATGCTGCTGCCGAGTACCGTGTTGCTTATTCCGCAGTATTTGATGTTCCGCGAAATGGGCATGCTCAACAGCTATCTTCCGCTGTATTTGCCCACGGCTTTCGCCACGCAAGGTTTCTTCGTGTTTATGTTGATTCAGTTTTTACGCGGTGTGCCGCGCGATATGGAAGAAGCCGCGCAGATAGATGGCTGTAACTCCTGGCAGGTGCTGTGGTTCGTGGTGGTGCCTATTTTGAAACCCGCGATTATTTCTGTAGCGCTGTTCCAGTTTATGTGGTCGATGAACGACTTTATCGGCCCGCTGATCTATGTGTACAGCGTGGATAAATATCCGATTGCGCTGGCGCTGAAAATGTCTATCGACGTCACCGAGGGCGCGCCGTGGAACGAAATTCTGGCAATGGCAAGTATCTCCATTTTGCCGTCCATCATTGTCTTTTTCCTGGCACAGCGTTACTTCGTCCAGGGTGTCTCCAGCAGCGGAATTAAAGGTTAAGAGGGAACTATCATGGCTGAAGTGATTTTTAAAAAACTCGAAAAGGTCTACTCCAACGGCTTCAAAGCGGTACATGGGATCGATCTTAACATTGCGGAAGGGGAGTTTATGGTGATTGTCGGGCCGTCGGGCTGCGCGAAATCGACCACCCTGCGCATGCTGGCCGGACTGGAGACCATTAGCGGCGGAGAAGTGCGGATCGGTGAGAAAATCGTCAATAATCTTGCGCCGAAGGAACGCGGTATTGCCATGGTGTTCCAGAACTATGCCCTGTATCCCCATATGACGGTCCGAGAGAATCTGGCCTTTGGCCTGAAGCTCAGCAAGCTGCCGAAAGCGACGATTGATGCACAGGTGAATGAAGCCGCCAGAATTCTCGAACTGGAGGATTTGCTGGATCGTCTGCCACGCCAGCTTTCCGGGGGCCAGGCGCAGCGCGTGGCGGTAGGGCGCGCGATTGTCAAAAAGCCGGACGTGTTCTTGTTTGATGAGCCGCTATCAAACCTCGACGCGAAGCTGCGCGCCTCCATGCGCATTCGTATCTCCGATCTCCACAAACAGCTAAAGCAATCCGGTAAGCCGGCGACCACGGTCTACGTGACGCACGATCAGACGGAAGCGATGACCATGGGCGATCGTATTTGCGTGATGAAACTGGGGCATATCATGCAGGTCGATACGCCAGATAATCTCTATCACTATCCGCAAAATATGTTTGTGGCCGGGTTTATTGGCGCGCCTGAAATGAACATTAAGCCCGCCAGCATTGTTAACAAAGAGGACGGGTTGCACATTACCGTCGGCCACGACACACTACCGCTTAGTGCGCAACAGCAAAGTAAAGTGGCGGACTATGTCGATAAAGAGGTCTACTTCGGGATACGTCCAGAGTATGTCAGCGTGTCAACGCAGCCCTTTGCTGAGGGCTGTGGCAGAGGAACGCTTATCCGAGTAGAAAATATGGGCCATGAGTTCTTTCTGTACATGCAGGTAGGCGATTTTGAGATGACTGCGCGCATGCCATCGGATCACGCAAGGCCGATCCTCGACGCAGGGTTGAACAGCCCGGTATGGTTCCGATTTGATATGGTGAAGTGCCATATCTTTGACGCGCAGAGTGAGCAGAATATTTCGCTTTAAGGGAAGGTCGCCGTTTATATGAATAAACGGCGAATAAAGTGAATGATTAGTGAAACCGATGAGCAGGGGCTTGTTCAATGCCACTACTTAGCTAACGAGTCTATTTAACTCTGTCATCGGTTGATGCTAATAAATAATCTAATGTATAAGTCATTTAAATTATATTGTTTCAGTGAATTATTTTATCTGGTTTCAATAAAGTTAATAAGTTGACTTGATGTTTGCGATAATAAATATTGAAGGCTATCTATCGGTTATATATTATGGGCGGTGAATCACTGCTTTTAATATTTATAAGAAATGCGAAAGGTATTTGTTTTGTGAATGTGTTTGGTGCATCAATAATGGCCAATCTAACAGGAGATTAATCAATCGATGAGAAAGGTAGGTAAATCTGAATTAAGAAACTCATCCTGGGAAGAGTATTTGGGGGATTCATTGCGCGGCAAGGTGCCTGTTAACCAGTTAACGCCAAAGCATCCTTATTTACTGAACACGTTAGGGCTGGAAGATGTTCTCCACAAAAATACTGAGCATATTCTATTGCTGACTTTGGATGAAGCCTATACGGTTGTTAATAGTTTCTATAATATTGGCACAACGTATGCGGGGAATATTAAAGATACGCTCACTGGAGGTAAAAATATTGTCAAGCTAATCAGTTATCATGATTCAGGGAAACTGGTATTCAATCTTAAGAGTTTAGGCATTAAAGCTATCTCGTATATCCATAAGGGAGTTGTTTATATCAAGGTGACCGGCTATCCATCATTGAGGCGCATTATCAATGGAACACGTTACAGCTTAAATAATCTCAAAATACTGGAGCTTAGTATCACTAAAGCAGGGATTTCAGAAGGGGTGATAAGCGGTACACGATTCTGTATCTATTTTGCTGGGGCGGTACGGATCGCTGAGTTGATCTTCTCTTCTGCACACGACGTTGCGCAGTTTATTGGTAATATTACGATGGATGTGGCTAAGGCGATTGTTTCGTTATTTTTAACCAGGATTGCGGTTAATGTATTTGGTGGTACGGCAATGTCAATGTTCGTTAGTTCGGTTGTTCCCATATCAGTAACTATATTTTTTGTAGTATCTTTAGGGGTGGCGATTACCTATGGTTTATATAGTTTGGATAAATCATATCAATTGTCGCCAAAATTAATAGAAAGTATTAAGAAGGGACTGGCAGAACATCGTAAGATACAGGAGTGGAATCTCAAACGTAGCAACCCATATTTATGGTCAATGATTAATGCAGGTCAGTGATGAATATAAAGCTTATTACGGATGGTCTGAGAATTTCATTGATTATTTGCTTTGTAACTGGAATGATTTATTTAATTTATACAACCGTCATTGAAGATGTGAGTGATCTTATTCATAGTGCCGATTATGTTTCGTTTGATCCAAAAGCTATCCCCCTTTTTCTGATCTTACCTACGGCTGTCGTCGCTGATTTTGTTCTGATTTGTGGTCTGTTCCCCGTAGGCACACCGCCAATGAATCTGGCTAAGTTTATTATTATAAAATTTAGTGTACCGTTGGTTGCATATGGCATCTGCGCTATGGTATTAGGATTAGTTTTATCATTCATTATATTAATCTATCCCTTAGGCACTGATTACTATAAATGTGATTCCACGAGCATTATTTCTTCTGGGGCTGTTTACGCCAAAACCGAAGCACTTTGCAAGCAGAGGGCGTTGGAAATTAAAAAAAGCATTGGTGCTGATAGTGAAGATACGCCCTTGAGAGAGCCGCAACAGTAGGGCTATGAAGAAAGGGCACTAAAAAAACCATGAAGAGAGGATAATCGCCGTTTATATTTAAACGGCGATCTCAGCCAGGATTATTTATTCAGCAAATGCCCCATCTTCTCAGCCTTAGTATCAAGGTAGTGGGCATTTTTCGGGTTACGTCCGACAATCAGCGGCACGCGCTCGGTGATGTTGATGCCCGCTTCAGTCAGAATTTCGACCTTTTTCGGGTTATTGGTCAACAAACGTACTGCGTCAACGCCCAGCAGTTTGAACATATCGGCGCACAGTGTGAAATCGCGTTCGTCGGCGGCGAAACCAAGCTGGTGGTTGGCTTCAACGGTATCATAGCCCTGGTCTTGTAACGCATAGGCACGAATCTTATTCAGCAGGCCGATGTTACGACCTTCCTGACGATGATACAGCAGGATCCCACGACCTTCTTCCGCAATATGTGACAGGGCAGCTTCGAGCTGAAAACCACAGTCACAGCGCAGGCTAAATAATGCATCGCCGGTCAAACATTCTGAGTGAACACGAGACAGCACGGGCGTTTGCCCAGTAATATCACCAAATACCAGCGCGACGTGATCGTGCCCGGTTGCCAGTTCTTCAAAGCCCACCATCAGGAAATCGCCCCAAGGGGTTGGCAGTTTGGCTTCTGCCACACGTTTAAGCTGCATGTGATTCTCCAGATTATCTCAGCGCTAGCAGCGCTTTCTGTTTTCCTTATTTTGCCACAACGTGCTTTACTTCACCTAATGGTGCGCGGGCAACCGTCGGTAAAAACGCACAATTTTGACAATATATTTTCAGCTAACGTTGTGACATTGATGGAAAAAGGAAAAGAAATGCGCGTCATTGCGGTACGAACCTTCATAGCGGCAGCCATACTGTTTATGATGCCGCTGGGAATCTGGATCTCCGGTTGGCAGTGGTTGCCAGGACAAAGTGGCGCAGGGTTGAAAGCGTTGTATGCGGTGACTGAAACGGTCACGCAGCCGTGGGGCATTATCACGCATCTGTTGCTGTGTGCGTTGTGTCTTTGGCTGTTGCGCCCCGGTTTACGCGCATCGGTTATTCTGGTGCTCGCGCTCAGCGCTGCCGTGGTCGGCGGGCAAGGTGTTAAATCGCTGGTGAAAGCCCAGGTACAAGAACCGCGGCCCTTTGTCGTGTGGCTGGAAAATACGCAACGCGTTCCGGTTGCGCATTTTTATGCGCTGAAGCGCAGTGAACGCGCGGCGCTGGTGAAAGAACAGCTATCCGGGCAGCAGACTATCCCTAAGTTTTTACGCCATCATTGGCAAAAAGAGACCGGTTTTGCGTTTCCCTCCGGGCACACGATGTTTGCTGCCACCTGGGCGCTGCTGGCGGCGGGGCTGCTATGGTCAAGGCGTCGGGTATGGGTGGTGGCGGCCATCATGGTGTGGGCGATTACGGTGATGGGCAGCCGTCTGCTATTGGGGATGCATTGGCCGCTCGATCTGATGGTGTCGACAACTATCTCATGGGTACTGGCCACCCTGGCGCTGTGGATAGTTCGCCGGTATTGCGGGCCGCTGGAAAAAGAGACATAAAAAAGGGCGCGACGACCGGAAATACGAGAAAGGGTTGATTTTCATTGTTCATACCCACAGATCCTTGTCTTACGACACGCTTTTCCATTTCGTCGTCGCGGTGAAGATGTTATTTTATAAGGCTAGGTGCTGTTTACACGCTGCTGAAGCCACATAACGGGAAGTAATGTGAAATACCTACTCATTTTTTTATTGGTGTTAGCGATTTTCGTCATCTCAGTGACGCTGGGCGCGCAAAACGATCAGCTTGTGACCTTTAATTATTTACTGGCGCAGGGTGAATTCAGAATTTCGACGCTGTTGGCGGTGCTGTTTGCCGTTGGCTTTGCTATTGGTTGGCTGGTTTGTGGCTTGTTCTGGCTGCGCGTGCGCGTCTCGCTGCTGCGTGCGGAACGTAAAATTAAACGACTGGAACATCAAATTGCGCCAGAAACGGTTGCGCCGGTGACCCCTGCGACACCAATGGCAAAGGAATAATCATTTATGCTGGAGTTGTTGTTTCTGCTCTTACCCGTCGCCGCCGCCTATGGCTGGTATATGGGGCGCAGAAGTGCACAACAGTCCAAACAGGACGAAGCGAGCCGCTTGTCACGTGATTACGTGGCAGGGGTAAACTTTCTTTTAAGCAACCAGCAGGACAAAGCGGTTGACCTGTTCCTCGATATGCTCAAAGAGGATACCGGCACCGTGGAAGCTCACCTGACGCTGGGGAACCTGTTTCGCTCGCGCGGTGAGGTAGACCGGGCAATTCGTATTCACCAGACGCTGATGGAAAGCGCCTCGTTGACCTATGACCAGCGTTTGCTGGCGGTACAGCAGTTGGGGCGTGACTATATGGCGGCCGGCATGTACGACCGCGCGGAAGACATGTTCAGCCAGCTGGTTGATGAAACCGAATTTCGCATCAGCGCATTGCAGCAGCTCCTGCAAATCTATCAGGCAACCAGCGACTGGCAAAAAGCCATTGAGACTGCTGAACGTCTGGTGAAGCTGGGTAAAGACAAACATCGGGGCGAAATTGCCCATTTCTGGTGTGAACTGGCGTTGCAGCAAATGGGCAACGATGAGCTGGATAAAGCATTGTCGTTGCTTAAGCGCGGCGCCTCGGCAGACCCGTCCAGCGCTCGCGTCTCGATTATGATGGGGCGCGCGTGGATAGCGAAAGGTGACTATGCGAAAGCCATGGACAGCCTGCTGAAGGTTATCAATCAGGATAAAGAGCTGGTCAGCGAAACGCTGGAAATGCTGCAAACCTGCTATCAGCAACTGGACAGAAATGCCGATTGGGAACATTTCCTGCAACGTTGTGTGGAAGAAAACACCGGCGCGACGGCGGAATTAATGCTGGCGCAGGTGATGGAGCAAAACAAAGGCAGCGACGTTGCACAAACCTACGTCACGCGCCAGCTTCAGCGCCATCCTACGATGCGCGTGTTCCACAAGCTGATGGACTACCACCTGAATGAAGCGGAAGAAGGGCGCGCGAAAGAGAGCCTGATGGTGCTGCGTGACATGGTGGGAGAACAGGTGCGTAGCAAGCCGCGCTATCGTTGCCAGAAATGTGGCTTTACGGCCTATACCATGTACTGGCACTGCCCATCGTGTCGCGCGTGGTCAACGATCAAACCTATCCGTGGCCTTGACGGTCAGTAGCCATTCTAAACGCCCCTCAAAGCGATAATACGCCTACATTTCTGCCCTTGAGCCGACTCCGGCATTGTGCCTGCCGGGTCGCGCAGGTAGAATGCTGCCCGTTTACCTTTTCCGCACCCTGCGTGCCCATCAATAAGAAGGTCCAGTCATGTCTGTTGCTTCATCTTCTTCCCGTGTCGTTACTTCCTCGCCCGTTGTTGTCGCCCTCGATTATGATAATCGCGATAAGGCGCTGGCTTTCGTTGACCGGATTGACCCGCGTGACTGCCGCTTAAAAGTCGGCAAAGAGATGTTTACCTTGTTTGGCCCACAGTTGGTGCGTGACTTACAGCAGCGCGGCTTTGATATCTTCCTCGACCTCAAATTCCACGACATTCCCAATACCACGGCGCATGCGGTAGCCGCCGCCGCGGATCTGGGCGTCTGGATGGTGAACGTACATGCCTCTGGTGGGGCGAGAATGATGACCGCGGCGCGTGAAGCCCTGGTTCCGTTTGGTCAGGATGCGCCGCTGTTAATTGCGGTCACCGTGCTGACCAGCATGGAGTCGAGCGATTTGCTCGATCTTGGCGTGACGTTGTCACCTGCGGACTATGCGGCGAAGCTGGCGGCACTGACGCAACGCTGCGGTCTGGATGGCGTTGTCTGTTCAGCGCAGGAAGCGGTACGCTTTAAGCAGGAGCTAGGTCAGTCATTTAAACTGATTACTCCGGGCATTCGTCCTGCGGGCAGCGCGGCGGGCGATCAGCGCCGCATTATGACGCCTGAACAGGCTCAGGCTGCGGGCGTTGACTATATGGTTATCGGCCGTCCGGTGACGCAGTCCGCCGACCCGGCGCAGACCCTGCGTGATATTAATGCATCGTTAAATCTGGGGGCGTAATGAGTGACGCAAACAGCCGTCTGGTCTATTCGACCGAAAGCGGGCGTATTGATGAACCGAAAGTTGTCGCCGAGCGCCCAAAGGGGGACGGTATTGTCCGTATCCAGCGCCAGACCAGTGGGCGTAAAGGTAAGGGCGTATGCCTGATTACCGGCATCGATCTTGATGATGATGCGCTGGCAAAGCTTGCGGCTGAACTGAAGAAGAAATGCGGTTGTGGCGGTTCGCTTAAAGACGGCGTTATTGAGATTCAGGGCGACAAGCGCGATTTGTTGAAAAGTCTGCTTGAAGCGAAAGGCATGAAGGTGAAACTGGCGGGCGGTTAAGCGGCTTGCCTTCCCGGGGACACTGCGTGCGCCCGGGCTACCGGTGTCCGTAGTCCGTAGGCCTGAAAGCTGCGCGCCATCAGGCATGACCGCATACATTGCCGGATGGCGGCTTTGGCTTATCCGGCCTACGTCCACCGGTAGCCCGTTCGAGCAACGCGACGGCGGGAACCACACAAAATAAAAGGGCCCCGATTTGCATCGGAGCCCTTTTATTTATTAAAAACTTATTTGCCAACCTGGTGGCCGATAATCCCACCGACAGCGGCACCGCCCAGCGTACCCAGCGCGCTACCGTCTGATAATACGGCACCACCAATTGCACCTGCACCTGCACCCAGCGCGGTATTACGGTCGCGTTTAGACCAGTTAGAACACGCACTTAACGACATTACCAGCGTTACAGCTAAAACAGCAGCAGTCATTTTTTTGTTCATTGACGTCATTTTATTTCTCCTGAATTATCTATTCATGGAAAAAGCACTTTAATTATAGCCGCTGTCTTAAGAGGCTGAGTGTTCTCCATGAAACTTGTTGCGCAGGTTGTAAATTTTGTTGCTAAAGGTCACGCAAGTGATAGTTACTTCCTGTTATATCGCTAACATCAAGTTTACGACTTTGTGATGTAATCGACAGGTTAAAAAGTCTTAAATCAGGGATCAGAATACTCTTATAGCGAGGCGGGTTACTGCATAAGGGGCAGGGGGCGTGCCCGATGCGCGGGAGCATCGGGCTGACTATTTAAGGACGTTTTACAATATTTACCGTGAGTCCAGCCTGTTCAAGCTGGAGCTGTTTTTCCGTTGCCAGGTTGTCGTCGGTAATAACCCGATTAAATCGGCTCATTGGCCCCAGCGGGTAGGGATGGGTGGCGCTAAATTTTGAGCTATCCGTCAGCACAATGGCTTCAGTGCCTTTTTCCAGCACCGCATTGACGATATCGGAACGCATCATGTCTCGTCCGGTAAAACCGGTCTCAGGCTGCCAGCCATCAATGCCAATAAACGCTTTGCTAAAATGCACCTGCTGAATGTACTGGCGGGTTAACGGGCCTACCATGCTTTCGCTTTTTTTCTGATAGATACCGCCCAGCAGGATAACTTCTCCCGGCGTCTCTTTAAGCAGATGAGCAATATAGCTGCTGACGGTAATAATAGTGATGTCGGGCTGAGTGGCCAGTTCGCGCGCCAGTAATGCATTGCTGCTGCCGTTTTCAATAAATACGGTTTCACCGGGGCGTACCAGCGAAGCGGCAAACTCCGCCAGTTCGCGTTTGAGGGCGAAATTGTTCATCATCCTTGTTTCAACGTCTTCGCTATCCAGCGGCACGGCAAAACCGTGGGTTCGCCGCAGGTAGCTTTGCTTCTCCAGCAGGTTTAAATCCTGGCGAATGGTCACTTCTGATACGCCGGACATTTTTGCCAGCTCGGCAACGCTCATTCGGCCTTTATCAATGACCAATTGTAAAATGGTTTGCTGTCGGGAATTCATAATAATGCATCAATATCTCTGTGCGAGGGCGCGGGTTTATCACCTCTGCGCCGCTCGCCGGGCGAAAGGGTTAGATTTCCCAGGGGGATTTTGGCTGACCAGGCTTACCACCACGTTCTTCGGCAGCCAGCGTCAGCAATTCCGCTTTTAATATTTCCAGGTTGTTCATTGCGGAATGGGTATCGCCGCCGACCAGAATATCAAGTACGGTATCAATACGTTGGGCAATCTGGCGCGCATCGAGCTCGGACATAGTGGGATCCTGTTAATAAATTCGATTGAAATCAATGATGCAAAATTTAGTGACAAAAGAGAAGTGAAAAAAACGGCTTACCTTATAACCGGGAACGTGCTTCCAGCCAGCGTTCCAGTAACGCCGCGGGCATTGGATGGGCAAAAAGGTAGCCCTGACGTTCATCCACCCCGTGCAGAGTGAGAAACGCATCATCGTCGACGTCTTCAACTCCCTCCGCCACAATATGTAAATTGAGCGCGCGGGCGACGGCGATAATCGCCAGAACCAGCGACTGCGATACCGACCGGTCGTGAACCCGCTGGACAAAAATATGGTCGAGTTTGATGGTGTCGATAGGAAAGCGCGTCAGCTGGGAGAGGGATGAATAACCGGTGCCAAAATCATCAAGATGAATTTGCGCGCCCAGCTCGCGAAATTGCTGAATAACCGTAAGCGCCTGCTCGGCATTGTCAATCAAGCAACTTTCGGTCAATTCAATATCGATAGGACACTGCGTGAATCCCCGCTCGTTGAGCGCCTGGCGCAGGTCGCAAAAAATGGACTGGTCGACCAACTGACGTGCCGAGACGTTGACCGCGACGCGCAAATGAATGCCTTTATCCCGCCACAGCGCCACCTGACGAATCGCATCAAGCATGACCCAACGGCCAAGCGGGACAATCAATCCTGATTCCTCTGCGTAGGAGATAAAATCCATCGGCGGAATAAGACCTCGTTCAGGAGAATTCCAGCGCACTAACGCCTCAAGGCTGCGCACTCTGCCGTCCAGCGACACCTTAGGCTGGTAATAAATGACCAGTTGGTCGCTTTGTAGCGCCTTACGCAGATTCGTATCAAGCCACAGATACTCGAATACTCGCAGATTCATCTCGGGGGTAAACACGCTAAACCGCCCGCGTCCCTTCTCCTTGGCGGTATACATTGCGGTATCCGCATTGCGGATCAAACTTTCCCTATCTTTCCCGTGCTGGGGGGCAATCGAAATCCCCAATGAACAGCCGCTGTAGACTTCGATGAGCCCAATTCGCAAAGGGTCACGCAGGCGAGTGAGCACGCGCGATGCCATCGCTTCCAGCGCGCTTTGCGAGGTATCGGTCGCCAGTACGATAAACTCATCGCCTCCGAGCCGGGCTAACGTCTGACCCTCCTCCAGACAGCTTAAAATCGACAGCGCGACGGATTGCAGAAGCTGATCGCCAAAAACATGGCCGTAGGCATCGTTAACCTTTTTAAAATTATCGAGATCGAAATACACCAGACCAACTTGTTCTTCCAGGCCACGGCCTTCAAGGGCCTCGCCTATCAGTTCGTTTATCGCGTGGCGGTTGGGCAGGCCGGTAATGGTGTCGGTATTCGCCAGTACTCTTAGCCGCTCCTGGGCGCGGCGCTCTTCGGTAATATCTGTGCCGGAGCAAATAAGGAAAACTTCGTTTCTCCCGCTGCCGCTATGGACAAAGCGATTGCGAAATAAAAACAGGCGCGGCCCTTTACGCGTTTTTATCCAGCGTTCGACCTCATAAGGACCACCGTTACTGAAAAAGCGGCTCACATTCTCTCGCGCAGCGGCGGCTTCGGGAGGCGTCATAAAGAGTTCAAAAGCGGTTTTACCAATGACATCGTGCTCTTTGAGGCCGGTATATTCTTCGCATAAGCGGTTGAAACGTTGGATCTTGCCGTCACGGTCGAGGATCACGATCACCGCGTTGGCTTCGGAGACAACCTGCTCAGCAAAAAGCAGCCCTTGTAAGAGATCGCGCGCCACGGAAGAGGTATCAAACCAGGAGGAGGCCGTTCCGGCCCACTCGCTGGTACTGATCTTACGGCCAATTAAATGCACTGGAACGTCGTAACCATTAAGTTGAATATTGAGCGAGACGCTGGAGGTGGTCACGGTGATGGCCTGAATGCGCTGCACATTTTCCGGGCTTAATGTGACGGTGAGTTCCGCTTTGGCATCCGGGTCTACGCTCAGATGTAACGTGGGATTATCCTGCGAAAAACGCCAGAAAAGGCTGGTTTTGCCCGAATTTGGATCAAGAAGGTTTTGTGCTAAAGATGTTGTCATCAACTCTCCCTCATTCATCCGCGATGTAATTACCTACAGCCCAGCCACAATATTTAGTGTGAACGGTTTTCGAAAATTCGCAGGGAAAAAAGTCAGGAGGTGTGGTGCAGATAAAAAAACGGCCCTGAAGAGGGCCGTTTGATGGCTGATAAAGCGCGAACCGTTGCCCGGCGTGACGGCGCTTACGCGGCCGGACGGGCGATAACGCTGCGGGTTTCCATACGGACTTCGGCTATCGTCACATCAATGACGTCGGTGACTTTATAAGCCACTTCGCCTTTGATCTGTACGGTGCCGTTTTCCTGGCTGCAAACCATCTCATCGCGGACGGCATGCAGGAAAGGGGCCGGGATAAAGGCTACTGCGCCGTTATCAACTAGACGCACGCGCATCCCGCCGCGGCTGACATCGATAATCTCAGCGGCAAAACGTGTCTCGGTACCCGCCTGTGGGCTGAGGTAGCGAGCGTAAAGCCAATCGGCCACGTCACGCTCTGCCATACGGTTCAGACGACGGCGCTCGGCCATCTGTACGGTGATCTCATCTTGTGGACGCGCGATGGTTTCACCTTTGATGATAGCTTTCAGCAGGCGATGGTTAACCATGTCACCGTACTTACGAATCGGCGAGGTCCAGGTTGCATACGCTTCCAGACCTAACCCAAAGTGCGGGCCCGGTTCGATGCTGATTTCAGCAAATGACTGGAAGCGACGAATGCGGCTGTCGAGGAACCCAGTTGGCTGGGCGTCCAGTTCGCGGCGCAGTTTGCAGAAGCCTTCCAGGGTCAGGACTTCCACTGGGTCAACGTGGACGTCGTGATTTTTCAACAGTGCGGCCAGCGCTTCGGTGTTGTCAGGTGCAAAGCCGGTGTGCACGTTATAAATACCGAAACCAAGCTTATCGCGCAGCACACGGGCGGCGCAGATGTTGGCGGCAATCATCGACTCTTCAACGATGCGGTTAGCAATGCGGCGCGGTTCGGCAACGATATCCAGCACTTCGCCTTTCTCACCGAGCACGAAACGGTAGTCAGGACGATCTTTGAACACCAGCGCGTGGGTTTTACGCCATTCGCTGCGCAATTTGCAGACGCGTTCCAGCAGGGTAATTTGACGCGCAATCGCGTCATTTTGCGGCTGCCAGCTACCGCTGTTTTCCAGCCAGCCCGATACGTCGTCGTAGGCAAGCTTGGCTTTCGACTCAATGTTGGCGGCAAAGAATTCAATATTGTCTTCAATCGTGCCATCTGCTGCCAGCGTCATTTGACAGGCCAGCACCGGGCGAACCACGTTGGCGCGCAGGGAACACAGGTCGTCAGACAGCTCGCGCGGCAGCATCGGGATGTTGAAACCTGGCAGATAGTTGGTAAAGGAGCGAATTTTCGCCGCGTTATCCAGCTTGCTTCCTTCAACAATCCACGCGGTAGGATCGGCAATCGCCACGGTCAGCAGCAGCTTGCCGTCGCTGGACTCTTCAACGTACAGCGCATCGTCCATATCTTCGGTGCTGGCACTGTCGATGGTGACGAAATCAAGCGCCGTAAGATCGCGACGTTCAATGCCTTCATCCTGCATTTCGGTCGCCACGCCGTCTGGCGCTTCTTTTTCAAGATTATGACGGGCGAGGGTGACCCACCAGGGCACGAAGTGATCGTCGCCATAGGTGATGAATTTGGTCAGTTCTGCGTAGAAGGTGCGGTCGCCTTTTAGCGGGTGGCGACGCATCTGCGCAACCGCCCAATCACCCTCTTTAAAATCGTGGGTCACATCGCGGTCGGCGCGGCATGGAATGGCATCTTTGAGCAGGGGATGATCGGGCACGATAGAAAGCCGGTCATCTTTGCGATGCACTCTGCCGACAAAACGGGTCAGGAACGGTTCAACCAGTTCTTCTGGCTCGGCGCTCTCTTTATCTTTTTCAGAATGGATCACGGCAATAATGCGGTCGCCGTGCATCACTTTTTTCATCTGCGGCGGCGGAATAAAGTAGCTTTTTTGTGCATCGACTTCGAGGAAACCGAAACCTTTTTCCGTGGCTTTAACGACCCCTTCCGCACGTGGCGTTTGGGAATGAAGTTGCTGTTTTAGCTGCGCGAGCAGCGGGTTATCCTGAAGCATAATGTTCTATTTTCGTGGCCAAAAGAGCGGCTGACATTGTGACGCGAATCAAGGGTTGGCAGCAAGCGCTGTTTCACCCTTTTACGTAACTTGTTGCCCGCAGCCAAGGGCAATGCGCAGGCGGTTTAACCAACCGCTTAACGCACTCCAGGCGAGCAGGGTAATGGCATCTGGTGTCGATAGCCCGTATTCTAAGAGCGGTGCAAGCTGTGCGGTGCTGAAGCGATCTGGCGCCCGGGTGAGCAGTTGGGTCGCCTGCGCAACCGCGCGTTCGCAGGGAAAGTGATGACTCCAGGCATGCATTGCGCGCTCGCCGTTTCGCACGGCTTCCGGCAGGCCGCTTGCGCCTTGCCATTGGGTACTGTAGTAATTAAAACAGCTGACGCTACCGTTAATCCGTGCAGGAATGAGCGACGAGAGCGGTTGTAGCGGATGGGCGAAGGTCAGCGCGTCGATAAGCTCGCCGAGCCCATTTAACAGCTCTTCTTCATGTGCCAGCACCGGCGCGAGCGCCTCAAGCTCCGGGATAGATTGCCAACGGTGTAAGGCCTCGCCCTGCGGCGTATTCGTTTGAAGGGACTCTATGCCGTGGAGATCGGTGTGCCATTGCGCACTGTCGTGGCTAAATAGCGCGGCGTCCGCATCTTCTTGTACCGGCATTCCGGGGATCCATCGTACCGGGAAACCCAGATGCGCCTGCAAAAGGGCGATAACCCGCGCCTGAAAACCGACAAAGCCCACCACTTGATTAATGATAATAATATCGTGCAGCGTCAGACCCACATCGTCGAGCTGCTGGCGAGCGCGCGGGGTGATAATGGACGGCGAGCTTGCTAGTTGACGGGCGTATTGGGTGATTTGCGCCAGCCGATGGTTGCTCTCGCGCGAAGAGTCGGGGCCGGGCAAAGGCGCCAGACGGGCGGCATAGTGATTACAGAGCCGCTGGACGCCCGAGACTTGGGCGACCGTCAAGGCCGTACTCAGTCTGTCGTACGCGCTGAAGGTGTGCAGTCGATTGGTGGTGACGACATTGGGAAACAGCGTATTAGCCAGCCTTCGGGCAGCACGTAGCCACTTGAGGCTGGCGTTAAGCAGCGCGTCGGGCAGCGTCAGATCGAGTAAAAAACGGTCGTCAACGTACGCGGCCTCGGGAACCAACGGCATCACATCACTGTGTTGGGTTCTCGACTGGGTTTCGTGATACCAGTGGTTTTTGCCGGAAACGTGGCGTGGCTCCATGGGTGTTCCTTGATCTGATAGTGGCGAGCCAGCCGCGTCAAAGGTGATGTTGCCGGATCGTTATAGATAAGTATCCTGGCGCATGCGTGACGAGGGAGAAAATATTGTTCGGTGATAATTAATAACTTACAGGAATAACAAAGAGGAAAGGGGAGGCATCGGCGCGGCTCCCGGGGTCGGCGTAAACGCCTCGCCCGGGCTACGGCCCGCGTAGGCCGGATAAGGCGCAGCCGCCATCCGGCGATGTGCGGGTTATGCCTGATGGCGCTACGCTTATCAGGCCTACGGGAGATTGTACCCCGGGGGCGGCATACACGCCTCGCCCGGGCTAAGGCCCGTGTAGGCCGGATAAGGCGCAGCCGCCATCCGGCAATGTGTGCGTTGTGCCTGATGGCGCTACGCTTATCAGGCCTACGTGAGATTGTACCTTGGGTCGGCATAAACGTCTCGCCCGGGCTACGGCCCGCGTAGGCCGGATAAGGCGCAGCCGCCATCCGGCGATGTGCGGGTTATGCCTGATGGCGCTAGGCTAATCAGGCCTACGGGAGATTGTACCCGGGGTCGGCATAAACGCCTCGCCCGGGCAACGGACCGTGTAGGCCGGATAAGGCGCAGCCGCCATCCGGCGATGTGCCGAGAGAGAGCGGTAGCCCGGCCGAGCAACGCGACGCCGGGATGCTCCGGGGAGGTGTGGAACTTACTTCAACTCCAGCTCGTTCATCGCCGCGATGCTGAAGCCGCCGTCAACGTGCACAATCTCACCGGTAATTCCGGCGGACAGATTTGAGCACAGGAAGGCCGCGGAATTGCCCACGTCTTCAATTGTCACCGTGCGACGAATTGGCGTCACCGCTTCGCAATGCGCCAGCATTTTGCGGAAATCCTTGATACCGGACGCGGCAAGCGTACGGATAGGACCGGCAGAGATGGCATTCACGCGAATTCCTTCCGGGCCCATGGCGTTTGCCATATAACGCACGTTGGCTTCCAGAGACGCCTTTGCCAGGCCCATCACGTTGTAGTTAGGGATAGCCCGCTCGGCCCCCAGATAGGACAGTGTCAGTAGGGCAGAGTCTGGGTTAAGCATACTGCGGCAGGACTTTGCCATCGCCACAAAACTATAAGCGCTGATGTCGTGGGCGATTTTAAAACCCTCGCGCGTCACCGCGTTAACATAATCGCCGTCCAACTGATCTGCGGGCGCAAAACCAATGGAATGCACGAAACCGTCAAATTTCGGCCACACTTTTGCTAAGTCGATAAACAGGGATTCGATGCTTTCATCGACAGCCACATCGCAAGGCAGGACAATGCTGGAATCCAGCGCGGCGGCAAAATCTTCCACCCGGCCTTTCAGTTTGTCGTTTTGATACGTGAACGCCAGTTCAGCCCCTTCTCGGTGCATCGCCTGAGCGATACCGTAGGCGATAGACAGTTTGCTGGCCACGCCAGTAATCAGAATGCGCTTACCGGAAAGAAAACCCATCGCTATTCATCCTCTTAGTCAGCGTTATAGCGGCCTGCAAAAATAACAGGCCACCGTTAAACATGATTTGTCGCGTAAAGGTTAGCGGTCTTTACGCCAGGCATCGGCGGTAAGAGCCTCGCCAAAGTGGCCTGCAATCAACCGCTTGGTTAAATCGTGCAGCGGGGAGGCCAGAACATCGGCGGTACTGCCGCGCTCAACGACCTCGCCCTGATGCATCACCAGTACCTGGTCACTGATATGCTTCATCATCCCCAAATGCTGCGTCACATAGATATATGAGATGCCTTGCTTCTCTTGTAACTCCAGCATCAGGTTTACCAGCTGCGAACGCATCGACATATCCAGCGAAGCCAGCGCTTCATCGCAGATAATCACTTTTGGACGCAAAATTAGCGCGCGCGCCAGCCCCAGACGCTGCTTCTGCCCCGGCGCCAGCATATGCGGATAATAACTGACGTGATCGGGTAACAGACCGACCAGCCGCAGGGTGTCGATAATCTGCTTACGTCGGGCTTCCGCTTCCAGATCGGTATTGAGCCGCAGCGGGAAGTCGAGGATCTGCGAGATACGCTGACGCGGGTTCAGCGAGGTGCTCGGATCCTGAAATATCATTCGGATGCGCTGGCTGCGGAAAGAGTAATCGCCATACTCCAGTGGATGATCGTCAATAAACAACTCACCGGTCGTCGGCTCGACCATCCCCGCCAGCATTTTCGCCAGCGTAGATTTACCGGAGCCATTCTCACCAATAATCGCCAGCGTCTGTTTTTCACGCAGCGTAAAGCTCAGCGGCTTGACCGCCTGTAGCGTTTGCCGATGGAACCAACCGGTGCGGTAGCGAAAGGTCTTACTCAGATTGCGCACTTCAAGCAAGGTTTCGACCATGTCACTCTTTCTCCATATTGAGCGGGAAATGACAGGCGAACAGGTGATTCTTCGCTCCCGTCAGACGCGGGGTTTCAATACATTTTCGCTGGGCGTAAGGGCAGCGCGGCCCCAGACGACAGCCCATCGGTAGCTGTTCCAGCAGCGGAATCGCGCCAGAAAGGGTATTCAACCGGCTTTTATGTGGCATCGAGCGGCCAAAATCGGGAATGGCCCGGATTAACGCCTGGGTATAAGGATGATGGGGAATGGTCACCAGTTCTTCACTTGGCGCGCTCTCAACCGTCTGCCCGCAGTACATGACGTTAATCTTATCCGCCCAATGGGTCAGCATCTGCAAATCGTGAGAAATCAGCAGGATGGTGGTGTTGTTGTTTTGGTTAAGACCGGTCAACAAACGGAAAATTTGCGCCTGAGTGGTCGGCTCCATGGCGTTGGTCGGCTCATCGGCAATCAGCAGACGCGGCTGGTTGGCGAGGGCGATGGCGATCATCACCTTCTGACACTCGCCTTCCGTCAACTCATAAGGGAAGCTGCGCATCGCATCTTTGTGATCTTTTATGCCGACTCTATGCAATAGCTCAATGGCGCGACGTTTCCGCCAGCCAAATCGCTGCCACCAGCGGCCTTTAAAGGTCCAGCCGGGAATGTTCTGCATCAGTTGCTCGCCAACCCGTTCCGACGGATCAAGACACGACTGCGGCTCCTGGAAAATCATCGACACGTTGTGTCCGACCAACCGCCGACGCTCGCGATTCGACAGGCGCAGCAGGTCGATATCGTCAAAACGCATACGGTCGGCGGTGACCCGCCAGTTATCTTTGGTGACGCCGCAAATCGCTTTGGCGATAAGGCTTTTTCCCGAACCGGACTCGCCGACCAGACCACGGATCTCGCCTTCGGCAAGCGTCATGCTCACGCGGTCGACGGCCTTTACCCAGCCTTCGCTGGTTTTAAATTCGATGGTTAAATTACGAATATCAAGTAACGGCATTATTCCACCCCGGCATTAATAGCCCGGCGAATACCGTCGCCCAGCAGGTTAACCAGCAGAACGCTGACCATAATGGCCGCGCCTGGCAGCATGACGGTCCACGGCGCCACATAAATCAGCTCCAGCGCATCGCCCAGCATCGCTCCCCATTCAGGCGACGGTAGCTGTGCGCCCAAATCCAGGAAGCCGAGCGCTGCGATATCGAGGATGGCCATCGACAAGGCACGGGTGATCTCCGTGACCAGCCCAGCGGCGATGTTAGGTAAAACAGCAAACCACAGGATATTTAAGGTCGTCGCGCCGTCGAGACGGGCGGCAATGACATAGTCTCGTTCCAGCTCGTCATGAACCATGCTGTAGATGGAGCGCACCATACGTGGCAAAAGGGCCAGCCAGACGGCGAACATGGCATGGGACAGATGCGGCCCGGCAAACGCCACCACGATAATCGCCAGCAGCAGGGATGGAATCGACAGCAGGGTATCGAGAATGTGGTTAAGCATCGCCGAGCGCAGGCCGCGCGTGGAACCCGCGAATGCACCGAGCACCAGGCCAAAGACGGTGGCGGCGAGAGTCACCACAAACGCTCCCCCGACGGTCGGCGCCGCGCCGCTCAGCAGACGGCTTAAGACATCACGACCTAAATCATCGGTACCCAGGAAGAAGGAGACTTCCCCATAGCGCGACCATGACGGCGGCAGCAACTGATACCCAAGGAACTGCTGATCGATGCCGTACGGGGAAAACCATCCGCCAAAGACGCACAGCAGCACGAGCCCGATACAGCCATAGAAACCGATCATTGCGACGGTGTCGCCGTAGAATTTACGCCACACGGTTCGCAGAGCGCCCGGCGGGCGCTTCTCGAGGTAGACGCTATCGTAAGGCATACCATTCCTTATGTTTCAGCGGGTTAGCCATAGCCCCCAAAATATCGGAGATCACGTTAATAATAATGACCAGCGCACCAATCACCATCACGCCCGCCGAGATGGCGGCGTAGTCTTGTTGACGGATGGCGTTAATCATCCAGCGCCCAAGACCTGGCCAGTTAAAGACCATTTCGGTAATCATCGCCAGCGTCAGCATGGTCGAAAATTGCAGGCCCAGACGGGGGATGACGGGCGGCAGCGCATTGTGCAGGACGTGACGACGTAATATCGTCAGCCGCGATACCCCGCGAGTGGCGGCGGCTTTCACGTAGTTGGTGTCGTAAATGGCGATGGTGCTGATGCGCATCAACCGCACCACCTCGGTAGTTGGCGCAACGGCCAGCGTCAGCACTGGCAGCACCATGTGGCGCACGGCGCTCATGATCATTTCGTGACGCCACGGCGAGTCGGACAACCAGGCGTCAATCAGCGCAAATCCGGTGACGTTCTTCACCTCATACAGCAGATCAAAGCGTCCTGAAACCGGCAGCCAGCCGAGCGTGAGCGAGAAGAAGAGCGTCAGCAACAGCGCCAGCCAGAACACCGGGATCGAAAAGCCGAGCAGGGCAAAGAAGCTAATCACTTTATCCTGCCACTTATTGTTAGAGATCCCTGCCAGCATCCCCACCGGAATACCAATCAGCAGCGCCAGGCCGAAGGCCAGAATGCACAGTTCCATCGTGGCCGGGAACACCTGGCGAAGCTGCTCAGAAATAGGCTGGCCATTAATACTGGAGACGCCAAAATCCCAGTGCATAACGCCTTCAAACCAGAATACCCACGCATTCCACAGTGAAGCTCCCTGCAACGGCGCATGCGGGGTAAAGTAGCTCAGGCTGAACCCGACCACCGTCAGAAAAAAGAGGGTGACCAGCAGCAGTAATAAGCGACGAAGAGTGAAAATAATCATGGTTTCTGCACCTTCTCTTCTTCCTTCTCCCGCGAAACACCGGCAAACGACGTGTTACCAAACGGGCTCAACACCAGCCCCTTCATGTCGTAGCGATACGCCTGTAGACGCAGCGAGGACGCCAGCGGCAGGATGGGCAGTTCGCGTGCCAGAATCTGCTGCGCTTCATCGTAGGCATCAATGCGTGAGGCCAACTGCTGCGAGTCCAGCGCCTTTCTTAGCACGTCGTCAAATTCGCGATTACACCAGTGGGCAAAATTGGTCTGCGAGTTTATCGCCGCGCAGCTCAGTAATAGCCGGAAGAAGCTGTCCGGGTCGTTACTGTCGGTGGCCCAGCCGGAGAGCGTCAGGTCGTGGTTCATGTCCATTAACCGCGCTTCCTGGAAGCGCCCCTCGACCGGCACAATAATCACTTTCACGCCAATCTGCGCCATATCCGCCTGAATGAGTTCGGCGGTTTTCAGCGGGCTTGGGTTCCACGCCTGGGAGCTGGTGGGCACCCAAAGATGCAGCGTTAACTTACTTAGCCCCAGCGCCTGTAACCGTCGACGCGCCTCTTGCGGATTGTATTCCGTAATTTTAGCTTCGTTATCGTAAGCCCAGGAGGCGCGCGGCAAAATAGAAGCGGCCGTTTCAGCGGTGCCGTAATAAATTGACTGCATCAGACGTTGGTTATTAATCGCCAATGAGAGGGCATGACGGACTTCAGGATTATTTAACGGCGGCTTATCGGTATTAAAGGCCAGATAAGCGATGTTCATCCCCGGACGCAGCGTCAAGCGCAGACGGGGATCGTCGCGCAGGATGGTTAACTGACTGGCCGCCGGCCACGCAAGCACATCACATTCGCCGGTGAGCAGTTTGGATAAGCGTCCGGTGCCGCCGGAACCCAAATCGACCACCACCTGCGGCATCAACGGAGTGCCGCGCCAGAATTTTGCGTGACGTTGCAGGCGGATGTACTGCCCGGACTGGTATTCGTCAAGCAAGAACGGCCCGGTGCCAACCGGCTGGCGGTCGAGCAATTCCTGATGATCTTCTTTTGCCAGCTTATTGGCATATTCAGCCGACATCACCGAAGCATAATGGGTTGCCAGATGCCACAGGAATGAGGCATCCGGGCGAGTCAGACGAAACTCCACCGTGTGGCTGTCGAGTTTGCGTATGCTCTGCACGCTATCGGCAAATTGCAGACTGTCAAAATAGGGGAACGCGCCGCCGTTGACGTTATGCCACGGGTGATTGCGGTCAAAAATACGCTCGAATGTGAACACCACATCGTCGGCATTTAACGCGCGCGTTGGCGTAAACCAGCGGGTGGTCTGGAACTTCACGTTATTACGCAGGTGGAAGCGGTAGGTCGCGCCGTTATCCAGCACCTCCCAGCTTTCCGCCAGTTCCGGCACCAGGCGATAGGTATAAGGGTCGACGTCGAGCAGGCGGTCATAAAGCTGAGCCGCCAGCGTATCGACGATAAGCCCGCTGCCCGCTTTTTGTGGGTTGAACGTGTTGACCTGCCCACTGACGCAGTAGACAAACCCGCTGTCGCGAATATCGGCACGGGGTGGCGCGAGCGGCTGCGGCGCGGCAAGGGCCTGACCGCAAAGTAACCCCAGCGCCGCCAGAAATGATGACAAATTCAGGCGCATAGTTTCGTTATATTTTCGATTGATCTGCAAAGTGTATCGCACTTAAGGCTATCAGGTACAAATGTCTACGCCCAACCGCTGTAAAAGTCGTCAATTGAGCGGGGTGAGCTCGTATAACACCACGCCGTTGCTCTCCAGTGCGTCGAGCACCTGCCAGTTCTCGGTAATATTAATCTCCCTGACGCTGAGCGCGGGGCGGGTCGTGTGTAAAAGCCATGTCCAGGTCTCTTCGTCCGGGCCGCTGCTGCTTTCAAGCGACTCCAGCCGTGGAAACAGCGCCCCATGGTGTTGATCAAACTGATGGCGCTTTATCTTCCATCGCCCGCGTAATCCGGCAAGTTCGACCGGGCAAGATTGACGAAAACGCTGAATAAACGTCTCCTCACTGGAAAGCCACGGGTTGAACACCACCGGGTTTCGCAGCAGCAACTGGAAACGTCCGCGATGATGAAGAACTAAGACCTGCTTATCGTTCACCAGCACGTCACCTTGCAAGCGCTGCCACAACCACAGTACCCAGTAAATCGGTCGAGGTAAGGCGTGGTGATAGAGCAAGGCAAGGCTAGAGGTATCAAAGGTGCCGTTACTGCGCGCTTCGCCTTGCAGGCCCGAATTCAACCAGAAACCGCCGAGCGCAACCTGCTCGCTCAGACCCAGTAACGTATTAATCAGCAATGCCCCGCGAAAAAACTCCCCGTTAGTGCGGCGGGTGCTGCCGGTGAGGGTGTTCCACGACAACAGCCAGATTGGCAGTGAAAGGTGGCGCTGGCGTAGCGCGCGTTGAATCAGACGGACTTTCTCAACCGGATAATTCTCCGTCGCCGCCAGACGAGCACGGTCTGGCGGCTGGGTATCCAGGCATTCGTTGGCGTTGGCGGAACAGGCCAGAAAATCAGCTTCTTTAAGCAGTGGCGAATGGAAAATAGCATCGTCCGTTGTCGTCGCAAGCGGTGCGGGAAAACGATGCCAGATACCCAGTAACGAGTCGGGGGAGGCGTTATCAATAATTGTTTTTTGCTGCTGCCAGATTTTCTCACGTGAAGCAATGCTGGCCTGTGGCGACCAGTGCCAGACAAAGTGCCAGCTTGCAAGCGTGGCGGCGGGAAAGTGCTGGGCGCTCAGCCGTAAAAATTGCCGCAGCAGATCCGGGCGCGTGGTCATATTGGTGTGAAGTAAAACCCGCCAGCCTTTCTTTGCGAGAAAGGTGAACGCTTGTTGCAGGGGATACCAGCAGGCGCACTCGGTGGTGAGCGGGGAATCCCAGCCGTCGCTAAATAAGCGACTGCTCAAAAAGGGCTCGTGAATATCGATACCGTCAATGGGGATCTGCGTATGCAACGCTTCCAGCGAACGGCGCACATCATCGCGCAGCAGATCGTCAATTTCACGAAGGGTGATGACCACGGGAACCTGACGCAGCGTAACGCGGCGAGGGGATGGCAAATGCAAGGCGATTTCCCGCGGCGGGGCGCTGCGCAGGGGCTGAGCGGTCTCCTCCCACGGCTGTTTTTCCGCACGATTAAGCAGCGTATAGAGCGTTTCGGCGGCAACGGGGCGGACATCATCGACGCCAGGCTCGACGTGACGGCCTCGTTTGCCGGCAGTTTCCGGGCGCAGACGATACTCCCGAGGCGTCATGCCATGACGGCGCTTAAACAGATCGCTCATCACGCGTGAGCTGGCAAAGCCCTGCTCCTGCGCAATGCGCTGCAAAGAATAAGGGGTCTCCAGCAACTGCTCTTGCGCTTTTTTCAACCGCAGGGCCGTAATGTACTGCATAAAGCTGACGCCGACCTCTTTGTGAAACAAGCGGGACAGCCAGGCTTCCGAAACCCGCTCCGCACGGGCGATTTCCGCAAGCGTTAACCGCTGATTGTACTGCGACTCAATGCGCGTCACGACCTGGCGGATCCGCTGGCTCCAGCCGCTATCGTGATACGGCACGTTGCGGGTTGACGGCACCTGGAAATGCGTCGCCAACAGCAATGCCAATTCGGCAAGCCAACGGTTCGCTTCAAGGCGTGACGGGGTTTCATGGCTGAGCAGGTGCGTCACCAGCAGCTGGCGCATCAGCGCACGCAGCTTGCCGTCATCCACCAGTCCGTGAGAGGACGGCGGGGGCACGTGATAGTCGAAGGCAAAAAAGTGGCTATCCAGCCGGGTTAACCAGTGGCTGGCAATGCTCAATATCATGACCGTGGAGGCCTGTGAACTTTGCAGCAGTGCCTGCTCTCCGGGGTTCAGGATAGCGATCCCACCTTCCGTCATAGCCGTCGAGCTGTGGCGAGTTTGCAGGTCGAGATGACCTTGCAATACCCACAACAGCGTCAGACGCTGCGGCTCATTTAGCGTCTGATGACGAATATCGCTCACTTCTATAGTGAAGTCGTTGGCTTGCTGCGTCATGGATTCGCGCCTCTTGGGACAAAATTAAGCTGATGAATTTTGTCATAACTAAACAGTATGAAAAATAGTCACCTCATTATTCGTCAAAATAAGACAAAAAACGGCATTTTAAAGCCGGGTGAGCGACATAAACTCGACGTTATCACTGTGAAGCAATAAAGGGATAACAAAAATGACACATCCTATCGTCGAAGCATTACAGACTCAGGAAGCGCGATTTACCGCCCTCCGTCGCCAGTTCCATCAGCAACCGGAAATCGGTTTCGAGGAGCATCGCACCAGTGAGCAAGTTGCGGCGCTGCTTAAGGAGTGGGGCTATGAGGTTGATTACGGGCTGGCGGGAACCGGCGTGGTGGCGACGCTGAAAGTGGGTGAAGGTAACAAAAGGTTGGGGCTACGGGCCGATATGGATGCCTTACCGATGCAGGAAAACAGCGGCAAACCGTGGGCCAGCCAGACCGACGGGCGTTTTCACGGCTGCGGACATGACGGTCACACCACCACGCTGCTGTATGCCGCCGAATATCTGGCGCGTACCCGCCAGTTTAACGGCACGTTGCATCTGATTTTCCAGCCGGCAGAGGAGTTGCTGTACGGCGGTCGAGTGATGCTGGAGGACGGTCTGTTTGACAAATTCCCCTGCGACCACATTTTTGGTCTGCACAATATGCCGGGGCAAAAACTGGGACGGATTGGCCTGCGCGATGGCGCAATGATGGCCTCGTCGGACACCCTGCATATTCAGGTTCAGGGCGTGGGCGGACACGGTGCCGTACCGGAGCATACGGTGGATGCCACCGTGGTGGCTTGCCATATCACGCTTGCGCTACAGACCATTGTCTCGCGTAACGTTAGCCCGTTTGATCCGGCGGTGGTGACCGTTGGCAGCATTCAGGCGGGGCATGCGCCGAATATCATTAATGACCATGTGCTGATGAAGCTGACGGTGCGCACGCTCAATGAGGATGTGCGTCAGACCGTCCTGCAACGTATTCACGATATTGCGATTGCCCAGGCCGAAAGCTTCAATGCCACCGCGACGCTCACGCATGTTAATGGCAGCCCGGTATTAAAAAACGATCCGCAGGCGAATGCGATGGTGCGCCAGGTCGCCACGTCATTGTTTGGTGAGGACGCGGTAGGCACCGTTTCTCCGTTTATGGGCAGCGAAGATTTCGCGTTTATGCTGGAGAAAAACCCGCAAGGTGCCTATTTCACCATCGGGGCCGGCGATGAGCCTGACCGCTGCATGGTGCACAACCCGGGATACGATTTTAACGACAGTATTCTACTCACCGGCGCCGCGTTGTGGTGCGGTCTCACCGAATACTATCTGCGCGCCTAGCGCTTTGTGAAAGAGGGCGAGCCATGAGTAGCGTTTCGATAAATGCCGCGCCGTACGTCGGCACTGACCGCCTGCTGGCGGGGATTGTATTAAGCGTCCTGACCTTCTGGCTGTTTGCCCAGTCGGTGATTAACGTGGTGCCGGTGGTTAAAAACAGCCTTGATATCTCGCTTGAAACGCTCACGCTAGCCGTCAGCCTGAGCGCGCTGTTTAGCGGTTGTTTTGTGGTGGTGAGCGGCGGGCTGGCGGATAAATTTGGCCGCGTCCGCTTAACCACCATTGGCCTCGCGTTGAGCATGGTTGGCAGCGCGCTGCTGGTGGTTTCGCAAGGGCCGGTGCTGTTCCTGGCCGGCAGGGTGGTACAGGGGCTTTCTGCCGCCTGTATCATGCCCGCAACGCTTGCCTTAATTAAAACCTGGTATGCTGGGAAAGCGCGTCAACGTGCGGTCAGCTTCTGGGTGATTGGTTCATGGGGCGGCAGCGGCCTGTGCTCATTCGTTGGCGGGGCTATTGCCACCGGCCTGGGATGGCGATGGATTTTTGTTTTCTCCATTATGGTGGCGTTGACCGCGCTGTTATTGATTCGCACAACCCCGGAAAGCCGCAGCGAAACGGCGGGGCAGCATAAACTCGATATCAGCGGATTGCTCAGCCTGGTGGCGGCGTTAGTGCTGTTCAATCTGTTTATTGCCAAAGGCCATCATTGGGGCTGGAGCAGCCCGCTGACGCTGTCAATGCTGGTGGGCGCGGTGGCGGCAATTGTCTTTTTCCTGGGTACAGAAGTGCGCAAAAAAGAGGCGGCGCTGATTGATTTTGCGCTTTTTAAAAACCGTGCCTACGGCGCGGCGGTGCTGTCTAATTTTATGCTGAATGGCGCAATTGGCACCATGATGATCACCAGTATCTGGCTGCAACAAGGCCGCCATCTGAGTCCCTTCCAAACGGGAATGATGACGCTGGGGTATCTGGTGACGGTGCTGCTGATGATTCGTGTCGGCGAGAAGTTACTGCAACGCTATGGTGCCAGACTGCCGATGATGGGCGGGCCGCTGATTGCGATGGTGGGGATTTTTCTTATCTCCTGCACCTTCCTGGAGACCGGCGTCTATATCGCCACGGTGTTCTTTAGCAATGTGCTGTTCGGTCTGGGGCTGGGATGTTATGCCACGCCATCAACCGATACCGCCGTGGCCAACGCTCCTGAAAGCAAAGTGGGCGTAGCTTCAGGCGTCTACAAAATGGGCAGTTCGCTGGGTGGGGCGTTTGGCCTGGCGATGACCGCCTCGCTGTACGCGCTTTTCCTGCCGGAAGGGATGGCGACGGCGGCACAGTATGCGCTGTGGTTTAACTGTGCCTTATGTCTGGGGGCGATGCTGGTCAGCGCCGTTATGCTGCCAAAGTCACCTCAAAGCTGATGCTTTTTTAACAGCGCGCGCAGCTGATGGTAGGTAAGTCCCAGCAGATCCGCTGCCTGCTTTTGATTGAACCGGGCCTGTTGCAGACTTTGCTGTAACAGCTCTTTTTCCTGTTCTAGCTGGAACTGGCGCAAATCTAACGGTAGCGCCAGTTTTTCGTTTGTCGGCTGAGGCTCGGATTGGCGCTGACGATGGAAAGGATCGATAACAATCTCATCGAGCGGGATTTCACTGCTGCCATGGCGATAGACCGAACGTTCCACCACGTTTTTTAGCTCGCGAATATTCCCCGGCCAGCGGTAGTTCAGCAGCGTATCGCGGGCGCGCTCGGTGAAGCCCGGAAACAGTGGCAGCTTTAGCTCCCGGCACATCTGAATGGCAAAGTGGTCCGCCATTAACATAATGTCGCTCTGGCGCTCGCGTAGCGGCGGCAACAGCACGACGTCAAATGCCAGACGGTCGAGCAGGTCGGCGCGGAAAGTCCCGTTTTCAACCAACTGCGGCAGGTCGGCGTTGGTGGCGCACACCAGACGAACATTCACCTGCAACGGCTGGCTACCGCCGACGCGCTCAAGCTCCCCGTATTCAATCACGCGTAATAACTTTTCCTGTACCAGCATTGGCGCGGTCGCCAGTTCATCGAGAAACAGGGTGCCGCCATCGGCGCGCTCAAAACGCCCCGGATGGCGCTTTTGCGCGCCGGTAAATGCCCCGGCTTCGTGGCCGAATAATTCGCTATCGAGCAAGTTTTCGTTGAGTGCCGCACAGTTAAGCGAGATAAACGGTCCTTGCCAGCATGAAGACAGATAGTGAAGCCGATTGGCGATAAGCTCCTTACCGGTACCGCGTTCGCCGATGATAAGCACCGGTTTGCTCAGCGGAGCCAGCCGGGAAACCTGTTCCAGCACTTCAAGAAAGCGGTTTGCCTCGCCCAGGAGGTTATCTTTGTATTCTGCCATGATGAAATTCGCCACTAGTTGGTGTAATTCGCCATTTCACTGTAGGTGTTTGCTGGGCGAAATTCAATCACTTCTTTTATAATCAATAAGATAAAAAGTTGGCATGGAACTTGTAATAGTCTTTACGCAGGGCTTAGCCCGATACACAGAACTATGAGGATTGAATTATGGGTATTTTTTCTCGTTTTGCCGACATCGTGAACGCCAACATCAACTCACTGCTGGAAAAAGCGGAAGACCCGCAAAAACTGGTGCGTTTGATGATCCAGGAAATGGAAGACACGCTGGTTGAAGTCCGTTCAACCTCGGCGCGTGCGCTGGCGGAAAAGAAAGAACTGAGCCGTCGCGTTGAAAAAGCACTGGCACAGCAGCAGGAGTGGCAGGAGAAGGCCGAGCTGGCGCTGCGTAAAGATAAAGAAGATCTGGCGCGTGCCGCATTGATTGAAAAACAGAAGCTGACCGACGTTATCGCCACGCTGGAACATGAAGTGACGCTGGTCGATGAAACACTGACTCGCATGAAAAAAGAGATTGGCGAGCTGGAAAACAAACTCAGCGAAACCCGTGCGCGTCAGCAGTCATTGACGCTGCGTCATCAGGCGGCAAGCTCATCCCGCGATGTACGCCGTCAACTGGACAGCGGTAAACTCGATGAAGCGATGGCGCGTTTCGAATCCTTTGAGCGTCGTATTGACCATATGGAAGCCGAAGCGGAAAGCCACGCTTTTGGTAAAAAACCGACGCTGGACCAGCAGTTCGCTGAGCTGAAAGCCGATGATGAAATCAGCGATCAGCTGGCCGCGCTGAAAGCCAAAATGAAGCAAGACAACCAATAATTCTTGCCAGGCCCGGCGTCGCTATCACGCCGCGTCCGGGCTAACCGAACCAGATATTGAGCAGTACCGTGGGTACTGTGGCTCATAACATATAAGGAGTATCTATGAGCGCGCTTTTTCTTGGCATTCCACTGACGTTGTTTGTCCTGTTTGTGTTGCCAATTTGGCTATGGCTGCACTACAGCAACCGCTCGCGCTCGGGTGAACTCTCGCAGGGCGAAAAGCAGCGGTTGATGCAATTAACCGATGACGCAAAGCGGATGCGCGAGCGTATTCAGGCGCTGGAAGCCATTCTTGATGCAGAGCATCCCAACTGGAGGGACAAATAATGGCAGCCTGGGATTGGAATAAAAAGCTCTGGCGTATTCCAGAGCAAGGTATGGTGAAAGGGGTATGCGCAGGTATTGCGCAGTATCTCGATGTGCCGGTGAAGCTGGTGCGCATTATTACCGTTCTGGCGATGATCTTCGGTCTCTTTTTCTTTGTGGTGGTCGCCTACATTATTCTGACGTTTGCCTTAGACCCGATGCCGGAAGGGGCGAACTATAATGAACACCAGCCCACCAGCCGGGATTTACTGGATGCGGTGGATGCTGAACTGGCCGCCGGAGAACAGCGCCTGCGCGAGATGGAACGCTACGTGACATCTGATGTATTCAGCTTGCGCAGCCGGTTCCGTCAACTCTGAATAAGAGGTTAATGATGAACAATAAATGGCAGCGAGCAGGACAGAAAGTGAAACCTGGCCTGAAAATCGTCGGCAAGTTAGCGCTGCTGACTGCATTACGCTATGGCCCGGCGGGCGTTGCCGGGTGGGCGATTAAGTCTGTCGCTCGCCGTCCGCTGAAAATGGTTCTGGCGGTGGTGCTGGAACCGCTGTTGTCGCGCCTCGCCAAACGGTATTTCCCCATGGCAAAATAGAACATTGGCGTTGACAGGAGTGTGTAAAAAGCAATGAAGCGACTTAAAAATGAATTCAATGCGCTGGTCAACCGTAGCGTTGACCGGCATCTTCGTATTGCCGTGACCGGCTTAAGCCGCAGCGGCAAAACCGCTTTTATCACCGGCATGGTCAATCAACTGCTGAATATTCACACCGGCGCGCGTTTACCGTTACTGAGTGCGGTCAGAGATGAACGACTGCTGGGGGTAAAACGTATTCCCCAACGCGATCTTGGCGTCCCCCGATTTACCTACGATGAAGGTCTGGCCCAGCTATACGGTCAGCCGCCTATGTGGCCGACGCCAACCCGCGGCGTGAGCGAAATTCGCCTGGCGCTGCGTTATAAATCCAATGATTCTCTGCTGCGCCATTTTAAAGAAACCTCCACGTTGTATCTGGAAATTGTCGATTATCCCGGCGAGTGGCTGCTCGACCTGCCGATGTTGACTCAGGATTATTTAAGCTGGTCGCGACAAATGACCGGGCTACTGAATGGCCAGCGCGCCGAGTGGTCGGCAAAATGGCGTCAGCTCTGCGAAGGGCTGGATCCGTTAGCGCCTGCCGACGAAAACCGTCTGGCGGAGATTGCCCAGGCCTGGACCGACTATCTGCATCAATGCAAACAGCAAGGGCTGCATTTTATTCAGCCGGGCCGTTTCGTATTACCGGGTGACCTTGCCGGAGCGCCCGCGCTGCAGTTCTTCCCCTGGCCGGACGTTGACGGAGTAGGGGAAAGCAAACTGGCGCAGGCTGGCAAAGGCACCAACATGGGCATGCTGCGCGAACGTTTTAACTATTACTGCGAGAAAGTGGTTAAGGGATTTTATAAAGATCACTTCCTCCATTTTGACCGCCAGATTGTCCTGGTCGATTGTTTACAGCCGCTCAACAGCGGCCCGCAGGCGTTTAACGATATGCGCCTGGCGCTGACGCAACTGATGCACAGTTTCCACTATGGGCAGCGCACGCTGTTTCGTCGGCTCTTTTCACCGGTTATCGACAAGCTGCTGTTTGCCGCGACTAAGGCCGATCATGTGACCGTCGATCAGCACGGGAATATGGTGTCGCTGCTGCAACAGTTGATCCAGGACGCGTGGCAGAACGCGGCCTTTGAAGGTATCACCATGGATTGTCTGGGGCTGGCATCAGTGCAGGCGACGCAAAGCGGATTAATTGACGTCAACGGCGAGAAGATCCCGGCGCTGCGCGGGCATCGTTTAAGCGACGGCGAGCCGCTGACCGTGTACCCGGGCGAAGTTCCAGCGCGGCTGCCGGGGCAGGCGTTCTGGGATAAACAGGGCTTTCAGTTTGAGAATTTCCGTCCGCAGTCAATGGACGTTGACCAGCCGTTGCCGCATATCCGTCTGGATGCCGCGCTGGAGTTTTTGATTGGAGATAAACTGCGATGAGCGACTCATTTAAACCACGGATTGATTTTGCCGGCCCGCTTGAAGAAGCCAGACTCGAACAGTTTAAATCCTCGCAGGCCTTTGACGGCGAGGCGGCAGAGAAATTCGCGCCGGTAAGCCTTGAGGAGTTAGAAAGCGAAGGGCAAGCTGAGGCAAGCGTCGAAGCCGCGTTGCGCCCGAAGCGTAGCCTGTGGCGGAAAATGGTTGGTGCCGGGCTTGCGCTGTTTGGCGTAAGCGTAGTGGCTCAGGGCGTACAGTGGACAGCACATGCCTGGCAGACTCAGGACTGGGTGTCCTTGGGCGGTTGTGTTGCCGGAGCGTTGATTATTGGCGCCGGTGTGGGCTCGGTGGCGACGGAATGGCGCAGACTGTGGCGCTTACGTCAGCGCGCCCAGGAGCGAGATGAAGCGCGGACGCTGATGCACAGCCACGGCGTAGGCCAGGGGCGAGCGTTTTGCGAAGGGTTAGCGCGTCAGGCGGGATTGGATCAAGCACATCCGGCACTTCAGCGCTGGTACGCGGCAATCCATGAAACTCAGAGCGACCGGGAGGTGGTCAGTCTTTATGCCCATCTGGTGCAGCCGGTGCTGGACGCTCAGGCGCGTCGTGAAATCAGCCGTTCGGCGGCCGAATCGACCTTGATGATTGCAGTAAGCCCGCTGGCGCTGGTGGATATGGCCTTTATCGCCTGGCGTAACCTGCGTCTGATCAACCGCATCGCTAAACTGTACGGTATCGAGCTCGGCTATTACAGCCGTCTGCGTCTGTTCCGTTTGGTGCTGATTAACATTGCCTTTGCCGGTGCCACAGAACTGGTGCGTGAAATCGGTATGGACTGGATGTCGCAGGATCTCGCCGCGCGTTTGTCCACCCGTGCTGCGCAAGGCATCGGCGCCGGGTTGCTGACCGCGCGTCTGGGGATCAAAGCCATGGAACTGTGTCGCCCGCTGCCGTGGCTGGATAACGACAAGCCGCGCCTGGGCGATTTCCGTCGCGAGCTGATTGTTCAACTCAAAGAGACCCTACAGAAAGGCAAATCAGCGGCGCAATAAATTAATCGCGCCGAATGCCGGATGGCGGCTACGCCTTATCCGGCCTACAAATGAGTAGCCCGGCCAAACGAAGCGCCGCCGGGACGGCTCCGTTGTTGATTGTTGCACGATAATTCATGCGTTACGCCGCCACCACTAGAAAGGCAAATCAGCGCCGATTGCCGGATGGCGGCTACGCCTTATCCGGCCTACAAATGAGTAGCCCGGCCAAACGAAGTGCCGCCGGGGCTGCTCCGTTGTCGATTGTTGCGCGATAATTCCCGCATTACGTCGTTACCAGTAGACAGGCAAATCATCGGTGTAGCCCGGCCAAGCGAAGCGCCGCCGGGACTGCTCGCTTGTTGATTGTTACGCGATAATTCATACGTTACGCCGCCGCCACTTCTCTATTTATGCTCTCAAACGTATATCTTTACAGCAAACCCGCTGTTTTTCCGCCATACTGTCAATAATTGTTGACAGTCATCTTCCCGCCAGTGAAGAACTGTCTTATTATTCATACGTCTTTGGCTTTTAAGGGTGAATACTCCCATGCGTCTTGAAGTCTTTTGTGAAGACCGTCTCGGTCTGACACGTGAACTGCTCGATTTATTGGTGCTACGCGGCATTGACCTGCGCGGTATCGATATCGACCCTGTTGGCCGAATCTATCTTAATTTCGCGGAGCTGGAATTCACCAGCTTCAGCAGCCTGATGGCGGAGATCCGCCGCATTGCCGGGGTGACCGACGTTCGCACCGTGCCGTGGATGCCTTCTGAACGTGAACATCTGGCGTTAAGCGCCTTGCTGGAAGCGATGCCGGAGCCGGTGCTGTCGCTCGACACGCGCAGCAAAATTGAACGAGCTAACCCGGCAAGCTGCCAGCTTTTTGGCATGAACCAGGAGCGGATGCGCAACCACAACGTCACGCAGCTCATTAGCGGATTTAACTTTCAACGCTGGCTTGAGAGTGATGACGTGGAATCCATCGCTGAACATGTGGTTATCCACGGACAGAACTTCCTGCTGGAAGCCACGCCGGTCTATCTGAACGGCGAAAATGATACCCGCATACTGGGCGGCGCGGTGATTATGCTGCGCTCAACGCTACGAATGGGGCGCCAGCTGCAAACCATGACCACCCAGGACGTCAGCGCCTTCAGCCAGATTGTTGCCGTCAGCCCGCGTATGCGGCAGGTGGTGGAGCAGTCGCGCAAACTGGCGCTGTTGACCGCGCCGCTGCTGATCGTCGGTGAAACGGGAACCGGGAAAGATTTGCTGGCGCATGCTTGCCATCAGGCAAGCCCACGTGCGGCAAAACCGTATCTGGCGCTGAACTGCGGTTCAATCCCGGAAGATGCAGTAGAGAGCGAGCTGTTTGGCGATGCGGCAGAAGGCAAGAAAGGATTCTTTGAACAGGCCAACGGCGGCTCGGTGCTGCTGGACGAAATTGGTGAAATGTCGCCGCGCATGCAGACTAAGCTGCTGCGTTTTCTCAATGACGGCACTTTCCGCCGGGTTGGCGAAGATCATGAAGTGCATGTCGACGTCCGCGTTATCTGTGCAACGCAAAAAAATCTCGTCGAACTGGTGCAAAAAGGTCTGTTCCGTGAAGACCTCTATTACCGCCTGAACGTGCTGACGCTGAATCTGCCGCCGCTGCGCGATCGTCCACAGGACATCATGCCGCTGACCGAACTGTTTGTTGCGCGCTTTGCCGATGAGCAGGGGATTTCGCGGCCAAAACTGTCAAGCGACCTCAACACCGTATTGACGCGCTACGGCTGGCCCGGAAACGTCCGTCAGTTGAAAAATGCGGTCTACCGTGCGCTGACTCAGCTGGAAGGTTACGAACTGCGTCCTCAGGATGTGCTGCTGCCGGATAATGATGTCACAAGCGCCGCAGTGGGTGAGGAAGCGATGGAAGGTTCACTTGATGATATTACCCGCCGCTTTGAGCGCTCGGTGCTTTCTCAGCTTTATCACAGCTATCCGAGTACGCGTAAGCTTGCCAAACGCCTTGGCGTATCGCATACCGCGATTGCGAATAAGTTACGTGAATATAATCTGAGCAATAAGAAGAGCGAAGATTGATAAAAAAACAGCCTCTGAAAAGAGGCTGTTTTTGTTTGGCTGCCGGGCGATTACGCTTTCAGCGCTGCTAGTGCGGCATCGTAATCTGGCTCGTTGGTGATTTCGTTCACCAGCTCGCTGTGTACCACTTTGTCGTTTTCATCGATAACGACAACAGCACGCGCTGCCAGACCTTTCAGGCCGCCGTCAGCAATGCCGACGCCGTAGGTTTGCAGGAATTCAGGCGCACGCAGGATGGACAGCGTGACCACATTGCTCAGGCCTTCTGCGCCGCAGAAGCGGGACTGGGCGAACGGCAGGTCAGCCGAGATACACAGAACAACGGTGTTCTCCAGTTCACCCGCTAACTGGTTGAATTTACGCACAGATGCGGCGCAAACGCCGGTATCGATGCTTGGGAAAATGTTTAACACTTTACGTTTGCCAGCGAACTGGGCCAGGGTGACGTCAGACAGATCTTTTGCCACCAGCGTAAACGGTTGAGCTTTATCGCCCGCCTTTGGGATAGAACCTTGAACGGCAACAGGGTTGCCCTGGAAATGTACGGTTTGCGACATGATTATCTTCCTGTTTACATATAGTTAACGTCTGCCCTAGTGTATGACATCAGGTGTTAACACGGCAAACGCTATTTGCGCCTGAATGAAAGGAGTGAAAATGAGAAAGCTGCGCGTATTTGAAGAAGCCTGGCCGCTACATACCCCGTTTGTGATTGCGCGCGGTAGCCGTAGTGAAGCGAAAGTGGTGGTGGTAGAGCTCGAGCAGGACGGGGTGAAAGGAACGGGGGAATGCACCCCTTATCCGCGTTATGGCGAAAGCATTGCGTCAGTCATGGCGCAAATTATGGCGATTGGCGAACAGCTTGAACAGGGCATCACGCGCGAACAGCTGGCGAGCTTGCTGCCCGCCGGTGCGGCGCGTAATGCGGTAGATTGCGCGCTGTGGAGCCTGGAATGCGGGCTGGCTGGAGGTGACGTTGTCACGCAATTGGGCGTCATGCTGCCGACCACGGTGACCACCGCACAAACGGTGGTAATAGGCACTCCTGAACAAATGGCCGCAAGTGCAAAAGCTTTATTTGATAGCGGGGCCACGCTGTTAAAGGTCAAACTGGATAACCATTTTATCAGCGAACGGATGGTGGCCATTCGTCAGGCAGCGCCCGAGGCCACGCTGATTGTTGACGCGAATGAATCCTGGCGCGGTGATGGCCTGGCGGCGCGCTGCCAGCTGCTGGCCGATCTCAATGTCGCCATGCTCGAGCAGCCGTTACCGGTCGGCGAGGACGAGGCGCTGGAAAACTTCATTCATCCATTGCCGATTTGCGCCGATGAAAGCTGCCACACCCGCGAAGATCTGGCGGTGCTGCGCGGTCGTTACGATATGGTCAATATCAAGCTGGATAAAAGCGGAGGGCTCACGGAAGCGCTGTTGCTTGCCGCCGAGGCCGAGGCGCAGGGATTTGGCCTGATGCTGGGCTGTATGCTTTGCACTTCACGGGCGATTTCCGCCGCGTTGCCGTTGGCCCCAAGGGTCAGATTCGCCGACCTCGACGGGCCTACCTGGCTTGCCGCTGACGCCCAGCCCGCGCTACGTTTTACCTGCGGAACGCTTCATTTGTGACCGGCGGGTTGCCAGTGCAGCAGCCTGGTCATGGCGGCCAGATACTGCTCGCTGGCCTCATCTGCCGAGACCGGGGGAAATTCGGCGGTAATGCAGTGCAGGCCAATATCGTCGCACCAGCTGCCAAAGGAGCCCGGCGTCTCATACCCCACGCTGCTAACCAGCGGCAGGGTAAAAGCGTCGGATAACCATTGCCCCAACTCGCTGTGCCGCGCATCTTCGATGCAGGCCAGCGGATCGTGGAATGATACCACCCATGCCGGGTTAATCTGGTGGATGAGCTGACAAAGCGCGCGACTTTCCGGTTCAGAGCCGGGACGGCTGCCGGTCGTCAGCACCACGTCGCGCTGCTCAGCGGCGCTGTTCCAGCGATACACCGTTTCGCCCGACTTCCAGTTAGCCGCGGGGAAGTTGCGGTTTAAATCGACGCCATTGGCGTTCGCCCGCAGGCCAAGCTGACAGCCGTCAGGGTTGACCGCCAGAATAACGTGATGGCGGCGAAGCTCAGGGGCCAACGCGCGTAATGCGCAGGAGAGGGTGACGATGGAGGAATTCTCGTCGCCGTGGGTTCCGGCAATAATCAGACCGCTCTGGGGGCCAGCTTCTGGCGCGGGAAACCAGATAAGCGGTGCGCCCAGAATGGAGTGGCCATAATGTTGTGTCCCCTGCGGGAAAGCGCCGCGCTGGGCGCGAGGGCGGAGTGCAGACATGCGTCGAGTCCTGATGCTAAACGGAGATACTCAGCAGTGTTGTGCAAAAATCGCCGCGAATCAAATAGTTTCCTGAGTAGTAATTGACGGTACAAATCAAGTTTCTGCGATATGTCATTTGCAATTAGGTAAAGTGAAACAAATAATATTTTCATTAAGTTATCTGGGATTTTTATTTTAAGGGGATGTCATGAAGTATCCTTTCACCCTGGCCTGTAGCGCCGCACTCTTGTCAGGTCTGAGTTTTGCCGCCACCGCGGCCGACGTTCCCGCCGGGACAGTATTGGCGAAACAGCAGGAGCTGGTGCGCCATATTAAAGATGAGCCGGCATCACTCGATCCTGCTAAAGCGGTGGGTTTGCCGGAGATTCAGGTCATTCGTGACCTGTTTGAAGGATTAGTTAACCAGGATGCCAACGGCAATATCATTCCGGGTGTGGCGACGCGCTGGCAGACTAACGATCAGAAAATCTGGACCTTTACCCTGCGTAACGATGCGAAATGGTCAGACGGTACGCCGGTGACCGCGCAGGATTTTGTTTACAGCTGGCAGCGTCTGGTTGATCCGCAAACGACATCACCTTTTGCCTGGTTCGCGGCTCTTGCGGGGATGGCTAACGCGCAGGACATCATCGACGGTAAAGCCAAACCTGAAACCCTGGGAGTTACCGCGGTTGATGCCCACACGCTGCGCGTGCAGCTTGATAAACCGCTGCCGTGGTTTGTCAATCTGACCGCCAACTTCTCCCTGTTCCCGGTCAACAAGGCTAACGTCGACAGTGATAAAAACTGGACGCGCCCGGGGAAACTGGTGGGTAACGGCGCATACGTGCTGACCGACCGCGTGGTTAACGAGAAACTGGTCGCAACGCCGAACAAACATTACTGGGATAACGCGAAAACCATTATCCAGAAAGTGACCTTTGTACCGATTAACCAAGAGTCGGCGGCAACGAAACGTTATCGTGCGGGCGATATCGACATCACCGAGTCATTCCCGAAAAACCAGTATCAGAAGCTGAAAAAAGAGCTGCCGGGGCAGGTTTATACCCCTGCCCAGTTGGGCACCTATTATTACGCCTTCAACACCCAAAAGGGGCCGACCGCCGATGCGCGCGTGCGTCTGGCGCTGAGCATGACCATCGACCGTCGCATTATTGCCGAGAAGGTGCTGGGAACGGGTGAAAAACCGGCGTGGCGTTTGACGCCAGACGTGACCGCGGGCTTTAAACCGCAGCCATCGGCGCTGGAACAAAGCAGTCAGGCTGAGCTGAACGCCCAGGCGAAAATGCTGTTGCAGGCGGCGGGCTACGGTCCGGGCCGTCCGTTGAATCTCACGCTGTTGTACAACACCTCGGAAAACCATCAGAAGATTGCTATTGCGGTTGCATCGATGTGGAAGAAAAATCTGGGTGTGGATGTGAAGCTGCAAAACCAGGAGTGGAAAACCTACATCGATAGCCGCAATACCGGTAATTTTGACGTGATCCGTGCATCGTGGGTGGGGGACTACAACGAACCGTCAACGTTCCTGTCGCTGCTGACCTCAACCAATAGCGGCAACATCTCACGCTTTAACGATCCGGCCTACGATAAGGTTATTCGCCAGGCATCGCAGGAAAATACCGCGGCGGCACGTAATGCTGATTACAACGAAGCGGAAAAAATTCTCGCAGAGAAAGCGCCGATTGCGCCAATCTACCAGTACACCAACGGGCGTTTAATCAAACCGTGGGTGAAAGGATATCCGATAACCAACCCGGAAGATGTGGCGTACACGCACACGATGTATCTGGTGAAACACTGATTGTTAAATAAAACATTCTGCTGGCGTATTCCCGCCAGCAGAATGATCTCTTCAAGCCCATGTATAGCTCCCATCACTCACGAAGCCTGAGATCCTGTTAATAAGGCGATGGGACTTGCCAGTAGAGCGGCGTACCAAATACCTCAAGATAGTAATCAATGACCGCGCGAACATTAAGCGGAGGATGGCGTGCGTTGGGATAGATAGCCGAAATCTGCTGGGCGTCGGCATGTATTGCGACCTCAAAATCCGCCAGCACTTTCACCAGGCTGCCGTTTTTCAGGCTGTCGCCAATCAACCAGTCCGGGAACAAAACCAGTCCCATGTCGCTTAACGCCGCGGTGAGGAGCGATTCTGCGTTATTCGATGTCATGCGCGCGGTAACTGGATAGTGCACCCACGGCTGCGTACCTTGCTTCATCAGCCAGCGGTTAGCGCCGGAAGAACCTTTATAAACCAGACACCGGTGCTGGGAAATATCCGCGGGCGTCAGCGGAGTGCCGTGTTTTTGCAGATAGCCAGGTGAGGCGGCCAGATGATAATGCTGGTCGCCAAACGTGCGAGCATGAAAACCCGAGTCGGCGAGGGCGGCAATGCGGAAAATAACATCGGCGGCTTCACGATGCGGATCGATAAAATCATCGGTGAGGATCAGTTCAACGTGTAACGCGGGGTAGCGTTCAATCAGGCCGCTTAACCAGGTCGCGATGTGGCGTTGACCGAAAAAGACCGGAGCATTAATACGCACCGTTCCTGATGGGGTCGAGGCGCGATTTTGCAGGACTTCTGTTGCCCGACTTAGCTCATCCGCCATCGCGCGGACAAACTCAATCAATTGATGCGCGGCTTCTGTGGGGATCACCGAGCGGGTATTACGATAGAAAAGCTGCTGCCCAACGGCGGCTTCAAACTGCTGCATGGTGCGAGAAATCATCGATGCTGAAACGCCTTCTTTACGCGCGACCCGCGAAAAACTCTGCGCGTCATAGACGGCGATAAAGAACATCAGCGTGCGAATATTGATATTACTAAGATCGAGCATTAATGCAGAACCTGAAAAAGTGTTTCCCCACTTATACCATTTTTAAGTCAGTCTGAATCGCCTATCTTTCCCGGCACTTTTAATGGGAGAGTGATGGATGCAATTTTTACTGATACTACTGACCATAGTCGGGGGGATGGGGCTGTCCGTGGAGGCGGGCATCCTCGGGCCGCTAGGCGCTGAAGTTGGCGATTTATGGGCGACCTTTAGCATCTTCGGCGTCGGCACGGCGTTGACCTTTTTATTGATGCTTTTTTTTAGCCCGCGCAACGCGCCGTCGTATTTTGCCCAGCCCGGCTGGACGCTTCTGGGCGGCATACTTGGCCCCATTTATGTGGTGGCATTAACCGTGGCCGCACCCGTTATTGGCGTCGCGATGACCATGATTGGCGTCCTCGCAGGGCAGGTTTTCAAAAGCCTGCTGATTGATCATTACGGCTTATTTGGTACGCCGCACCGTAAAATTAATGTGCGCCGCGTTTATGCCCTGATTTTCATTCTGGCTGCACTATTACTGGTGGAAAAGGGATAAGTTATGACCATACTGATGATTTTACTGGCGGTGCTCGGCGGCGCAACGCTGAGCGTGCAAGCTGCGATCAATGGCCGCCTCGGCGGGCAGGTCGGGGTGCTGAAATGTGCTTTTTTAACCTTTTCGGTCGGCGCGTTAGTCACCGCATTACTGATTCTCTATTTTGAACCTAAACAGGCTGTGACATTACTGGATGTCCCCAAATGGCAGCTGTTAGGGGCGATGCTGGGCGTGCCGTACATTGTGATTATGGTTATCGCCGTGCAGCGAATTGGTGCCGGTGTAGCCACCGTGGCGGTGATCTTCGGACAGCTTGCCATGAGTATGCTCATCGATAATTTCGGCTGGCTGAATAATGCCAGCATCGTATTCTCTCCCACGCGGTTTGCGGCGGTGGTCTGTTTAGCGATTGCGCTCTACTTTATCTACACAAGTCAGAAAAGCGCCTCATCCTGAGGTGGCGGGCACTTCAGGCCTGACGTTTTTTGCCCGCGGAGATATCCCGACGCAGAGCTGCCGGTGCGTTGGGCTCGCCGCTTAACGGCAAATTACTGAGCATAATTTCAATATCTTCTTCGGGCACCGGGTCTGAGAACCAGAACCCCTGTAACGCATCGCAGCCCAGCCCGGAGAGGATCCGCTGCTGTTCGTAGGTTTCAACGCCTTCCGCCACCACGTCCATATTCATCGAATGCGCAATGTGAATAATGGTGGAGACGATTTTGATATTTTTGCTGTTTTCGCGCATATCCTTCATAAAGCTTTTGTCCACTTTCAGCTCTTTGGCGGGAAGATCCTGTAGCGCCAGCATATTGGAGTATCCCACGCCGAAATTATCAATCGATAAGGTGATGCCCATTCGACAAAAGTCGTCAAATATCTGGGCGCTTCGCTCAAATCCATGCAGCGCGGTCGTTTCCGCCAGTTCAATGATAAGGCGGGTAGGTGAAACGCGATGACGCAAAAGCGCTTCACAGACCAGTTCGTAAAAGTTTTGCTGTTCAAACTGCACCGGCGAAATATTCAGGGAAAGCGTCCAGTCGTCGTGCCCGGCCAGGCTCCACTTGCGCAACTGCTCACAACCTTTTTCCAGAATCCAGTTGCCTACCGGGGTAATCAGCCCGGTGTTCTGGAGCGTCGGCAAAAAAACATCGGGTAACAGGATGCCTTTTTTCGGATGCCGCCAGCGCAGCAGCGCTTCAAAACCGAAAATACGTTTTTCTTTGACGTGATATTTGGGCTGATACCACAGCTCAAATTGCCCGCGTTCAAGGGCCTGGGTGAGGTCCTGGAGAAAGTGCGCGCCTTGCCAGGTGCTGTCGAGCATTGACTCATGGTAGAAAACCCAGCCGTTACGACCGCTGTGCTTGACGTTATACATGGCCGTGTCCGCCGACAGCTTCAGTTCCTGCGGCGTTTCACCATGTTTTGGATAGAAGCTGATGCCCACGCTCAGGGAAATTTGCAGTATCTGCCCGGAATGATAGAACGGGCGGCGAATACTCTCGACCATGCGGGTACAGATATCAGCGATTTCGGCCTCACTACAGTCGGGGGCCAGCAGGATAAACTCATCCCCGCCAATCCGCGCGAGCGTCATTTTGGGCGTCAGACATGCGCTCATGCGATTGGCTACCGAGACCAGCAGGTTATCGCCGACGTGGTGGCCCCACGCGTCGTTCACCAGCTTAAAGCGGTCAAGATCCATCAACACCAGCGCAAACGTGCTGCCCGCCAGCCGCGACTGGTGTAGACACGCTAACAGCCGCATATCAATCTGGCTGCGGTTCGCCAGCCCCGTTAAGCCATCAAAACGCGCCTGTTGTTCCAGCTGTTGGTTGAGGCGTTGCAGATTCTCCGTCAGGCGAGTGGTACGAACCTGCGAATCGACCATTGAGATCATCAGCATCATGCCGAGCAGCACAAGGGTGGTGGCGGTAACCCAGATAGACAAGCCTTCTTCGCTTATCATCGCCGCAGAGTGCGCCATGGCGTGCCCATGACCGTGAAAGGTCGCGGCGCTCATGCCGGTGTAGTGCATTGCGGCAATCGCGATACCCATCGCCAGCGCCGCGCCAATGCGGGTTAACAGAACGCCTTTGCTGTTTAAGCGTAAGCTAAACGCCAGCCACAGAGCGACCCACGAGGCGACGATGGCAATGACAACCGATGCAAGAATTAAAGGAATGCTCCACGTGATTTGATCGTGCGCCATTAGCGCCGCCATACCGACGTAGTGCATCGTGACCACGCCGCTGCTTAAAAGCGCCGTCGCAATACACAGGCGCTTAAGCGAGAGCGTATTACCCGAAACGGCAATATTTATCGCCAGCGATGAAGCAACGATCGCCGCCAGTAATGAAACAATCGTCAGTTCAAGGTGATAGCTCATCGGCATCGGCATTTTCATCGCCAGCATGCCGATAAAATGCATTGACCAAATCCCAATGCCGAGAGTGGCACCGCCCGTTATGCGCCAGAATAGCGCCGCTTTTTTATTGGAGGCGGCAATTTTCGCCGCGCTATCCAGGGCGACAAAAGAAGCAATAAAGGCAACCAGAAATGAAATACCGACGAGTATCGGGTCCCACGAAGCGTGCAGCATCATGCAATCCATACCTTTTCATTAAGAGATTGCTATTAATCTATCAGTATAATCTGAATTTAAGCTAGAAAAATAATCAGCTAAATCAGCTTTATTACAATAATCTGAAAATAGGGTGTTTTAATTTAGCAATGCTTAATGAAGATGAAATGCCGATAAATTAAATATGCTCATTTTTTATATTGTTCTTTCAATCCATGTGGTTAAGTATTTTTCATGCAATTGATGTTGGTGATTTCACTTTAGGGCAGATAAACGGCGGAGAAAAGGTAAACTGGTGCAGCTAATGTTTAAAGTGCAGAAAAATCTTAAAATGGTCTGGAAAATACAACTTCCGGTGATATAACAAAAATACACACCAGGAATTGGGAAAGGGTTATGTTTAAGAACATTAGCGTCCGAACGTTTATCCTGATATTTACTTTATCGGTCTTTATTATCGTAGACGTGATCTGCTTAATATTATCAAAGAATATATTCTTGCATCTGGCGATTAATATTGTATGGGTAGCAGCATTAGCATTGCTGTGGCTGTACATGACGAAATATCTGGTGACGCCAATCAATGCCGTCAAGCGCAGTATAGATGAGGTTAATGACGGTAACCTGGCGGTGCGCATTCCCATTTTTGGTGACAACTGTGCCGGACGTTTAATTCCGGGGATCAACAGCTTATCCAACAATATTTCAACGCTGGTGGCAGAAATTCGCGCGTCATCGGATACGGCCATGACGTTATCGGAGCAGTTAGCTAATCGGAGCGCTGAGTTATCGGTGAAAACCGAGCAGCAATCGGCAACGCTGATGCAGACCGCAGCCAGTATGGAACAGATTGCAGCCAGTACCAAAAATAACGCCGAACATACCCGTCTGGCGAGTGAGCGGGCCGGTGAGGCAACCCAGTGCGCGCGTAAGGGCGGGGCATTGATGGGTGATGTCGCCACTAATATGCAATCCATTACCGACTGCGCGCGACAAATGACGGAAATTATCGCCATGATTGATGGGATTGCCTTCCAGACCAATATACTGGCGCTCAATGCGGCAGTAGAGGCGGCGCGGGCGGGTGACCACGGGAAAGGATTTTCGGTGGTGGCGGGCGAAGTGCGCAACCTCGCCCATCGCAGTGCCGAAGCGGCGAAGAGTATTAAAAGCCTTATCAACGTCACCAGTGAAAACGTGACGCAGGGGGCCAGTATTGTCGCTGAGGCGGAGAAAAATATGCAGGAGATTGTGACCGGCTCGGGCGAACTTAATAACCTCATGGGGCAGATAGCCGTGTCGACTTCCGAGCAGGAAAAAGGTATCGACCAGATTACAATGGCCCTGGCAGAGCTGGAAACGGTGACGCAAAGCAATATCGGCGTCGTGGAGGAGCTTGCAGGTTCCTCAGACATTCTCAAACGTCAGGTTGTTGAGCTGCAATCACGCACCCAAAGCTTCCGCATCGGTCACGAGGCACGTGGGGCAGGTGAAACCTCCACCGCCGAGCGATTACAGCCTTCGGTAGCCGGAGTGAGTGACCGGCATTTCTGGCAATCCTTCTGACCTGACATCTCTTATCGCCCGGCGTCTGTGCCGGGTTTTTTATGCTCAAACCCATCAAATATCCTCCCTTTTACGAATAATTTCAGCGCCATGGCACCGTCGCGAGTTGCTTAACATAAGCAGATGGCTAGACTATCAGGATCAATAGCGATGACCGGAGGCGATGTGGAAGCCATAAAGGGAGCAGATCTTAACGTGCCAGACGCCGTGTTTGCGTGGCTGCTGGATGGACAGGGCGGAGTAAAACCGTTAACCGATACTGAGATTGTCAGCAAAGATAATCCCTGCTGGCTGCACCTGAATTACACTCACCCCGATAGCGCCCAATGGTTGGCGAACACCCCATTGCTACCGGGTACAGTGCGAGAGGCGCTCGCAGGGGAAAGCGTACGCCCCCGTGTGACGCGTTTAGGTGAAGGCACGCTGATTACGCTGCGCTGTATTAACGGCAGTACCGATGAGCGTCCCGACCAACTGGTGGCTATGCGTTTATATATTGATGAACGCATTATCGTCTCAACCCGTCAGCGTAAAGTACTGGCGCTTGACGACGTGATTAGCGATCTGCAAGAGGGCAGCGGCCCCACCGACTGCGGCTCCTGGCTGGTGGACGTGTGTGACGCGCTAACCGATCACGCAAGCGAGTTTATCGAACAGCTGCACGACAAAATTATCGATCTGGAAGATAACCTGATGGAGCAGGAGGTGCCGCCGCGCGGTTTCCTGGCGCTGCTGCGTAAACAATTAATTGTCATGCGTCGCTATATGGCGCCGCAGCGGGATGTGTATGCCCGGCTGTCCAGCGAACGTCTTTCGTGGATGACCGACGATCACCGGCGCAGGATGCAGGACATTGCTGACCGACTGGGGCGAGGGCTGGATGAGATCGACGGCTGTATTGCGCGTACTGCCGTCATGACCGATGAAATAGCCCAGATGCTGCAGGAAAACCTCTCTCGACGAACCTATAACATGTCGTTGATGGCGATGGTCTTTTTGCCAAGCACGTTTCTGACCGGTTTGTTTGGCGTCAACCTGGGGGGAATTCCAGGCGGCGGCTGGCACATGGGGTTCACCCTCTTCTGTATTATGCTGGTATTACTCATTGGTGGTGTTACGTGGTGGTTACACCGTAGTAAATGGTTGTAAAAAATCACCTTTTTATTACCGTTTAACGGTGAAAACGCCGATTAAGTTGAGCGAGGTCAATAAACCGCCACTGCAATCGGGGCAATATCGTTCCTGCAGGTGAATGCAACGTCAAGCGATGGGCGTTGCGCTCCATATTGTCTTACTTCCTTTTTTTGAATTACTGCATAGCACAATTGATTCGTACGACGCCGGCTTAATAGAGTCGGCTTTTTTTTGCCTGTTTTCCGCTACCCTTACGCCACTCATCGATTATTATGTCGCATCAGCCAGCGAGATCTGCGAGGATACGCGCCTGCTGAACGTCAGCCCCTAATTCGCGAGAAAATATTGTGACCGCTTTTGCCTCCCTTAATGCACTGCCAGCCGCCCAGCTAGACAACCTGAAAGACCTGGGCTATCTCTCCATGACCCCGGTTCAGGCGGCTGCGCTGCCCGCGATCCTTGCTGGTAAGGACGTGCGCGTGCAGGCAAAAACCGGCAGCGGTAAAACGGCTGCGTTTGGTCTTGGCCTGCTCCAGCACGTGGATGCCAGCCTGTTCCAGACCCAGTCGCTGGTGCTGTGCCCGACCCGCGAGCTGGCAGACCAGGTCGCAGGCGAAATTCGCCGTCTGGCGCGTTTTCTGCCAAACATCAAAGTCCTGACGCTTTGCGGCGGTCAGCCGTTTGGCGCGCAGCGTGACTCCTTACAGCACGCGCCGCACATTATTGTCGCTACGCCGGGTCGCCTGCTTGACCACCTGCAGAAAGGCACCGTCTCTCTTGAAGCGTTACAAACGCTGGTTATGGACGAAGCAGACCGCATGCTGGACATGGGCTTTAGCGATGCCATCAACGAAGTGATTCGTTTTGCCCCAGCATCACGTCAGACTTTACTGTTCTCCGCGACCTGGCCGGATGCGATTGCCGCTATCAGCGGACGCGTCCAGCGCGAACCGGAAACAATAGAAATTGACTCGGTTGATGCCTTACCTGCGGTTGAACAACAGTTCTTCGATGTCCCTCGCCACGGTAAAATTGCGCTGCTGCAACAGCTTCTGAGCCAGCATCAGCCTGCATCATGCGTGGTATTCTGCAACACCAAAAAAGATTGCCAGGCGGTCTATGAGGAGCTTAACGCCGCAGGGCAAAGCACCATTGCGCTGCACGGCGATCTCGAACAGCGCGATCGTGACCAGACTCTGGTGCGTTTTGCGAACGGCAGCGCTCGTATTCTGGTCGCTACCGACGTGGCCGCGCGTGGGCTGGACATTAAATCGCTAGCGATGGTCGTAAACTATGAGCTTGCCTGGGATCCTGAAGTGCACGTGCACCGTATTGGACGTACTGCTCGTGCGGGTAACAGCGGTCTGGCGGTGAGCTTCTGCGCGCCGGAGGAAGCACAGCGTGCCAACATCCTCGCTGAAATGCTCAATATTAAGCTGAACTGGATGCCGGAACCGGCTAAAACGCGCATCGTGCCGCTGGAGCCAGAGATGGCAACCTTGTGCATCGACGGCGGTAAAAAAGCCAAAATGCGCGCTGGTGACGTGCTGGGCGCGTTAACCGGTGAAGTCGGGCTGGTAGGCGCGGATATCGGCAAGATTGATGTTCATCCGGCGCACGTATACGTCGCCGTGCGTGCCGACGTCGCGCATCAAGCATTTAAGCTGTTACAGAAGGGCAAGATTAAAGGTAAGGCGTGTCGCGCGCGTCTGCTTAAATAAGCAAAGCAAATGGTGTCTCAGGCGGCAGCCTGAGACACCAGTGAGATTATTTTACTTCAACCACATCCAGACGCAGTTCATCTAACTGACCTTCATCTTCTTCCGGCTGCCAACCCATTGGCTGTAACGGCAACTCTTCACGGTCGAACGCCAGATCGCCACCGTCAACCACTTCAGAATCGTGCGTCAGCGCTTTGAAATCAAACAGGCTGGTGTCGCTTAGGTGTGAAGGCACGACATTCTGCATGGCGCTGAACATGGTTTCGATACGGCCCGGATAACGTTTATCCCAATCGCGCAGCATGTCACCAATCACCTGACGCTGGAGGTTCGGCTGTGAACCGCACAGGTTGCATGGAATAATCGGGAATTCTTTGGCCTCGGCAAAACGCTCAATATCTTTTTCGCGGCAGTAGGCCAGCGGACGGATAACGATATGTTTGCCGTCGTCGCTCATCAGTTTCGGTGGCATGCCTTTCATCTTGCCGCCGTAGAACATGTTGAGGAACAGAGTCTGCAAAATATCATCGCGATGATGACCGAGCGCAATTTTGGTGGCGCCCAGTTCCGTTGCTGTGCGGTACAGAATGCCGCGACGCAGACGTGAGCACAGTGAGCAGGTGGTTTTGCCTTCCGGGATCTTCTCTTTCACGATCCCATAGGTATTTTCCTCGACGATTTTGTACTCGACACCCAGCTTTTCCAGATACTCCGGCAGAATATGCTCAGGGAACCCAGGCTGTTTCTGATCGAGGTTAACGGCCACCAGGCTAAAACTAATCGGCGCGCTTTGCTGCAAATTGCGCAGGATTTCCAGCATGGTGTAGCTATCTTTACCGCCGGAGAGGCAAACCATAATGCGATCGCCATCTTCAATCATGTTGAAGTCGGCAATGGCTTCGCCCACGTTACGACGCAGACGCTTTTGTAATTTGTTCAGGTTGTACTGCTCTTTCTTTGAAACTGTTTGATCTTCTTGCATTATTACCGTTCTCTAAAACCAAAAGGGGCATCTAAGGGCAAACGTTGGACAGACCCGACCTGCGATCGCATCTTTGGCTTGGTTCACCCTTTGCGCGTTCTTAAGCCCCATCTGATTAGCTATATAATGATGGGTTCGCTAAAAGCCAGCAGGCAAAAGTATGTCGCGTATGGTACGGATTCCGGCGACGAATGCCAGCACGTTTTACGGCTGCCATTCGTCACTGCCTGACGAGCCTGGAAGTTGCGCTTTTATTGTGTTGTGAAAAGTGCGCTCCGATAAATGAAGCGCTTAGCGCTCCAGAGCTGCGACAATGGTCGATTCCATTTTCTCCGGCGTGGTGATAGGGGCGAATCGCTGGAGCGGCTTGCCGTCGCGACCGACCAGAAATTTGGTGAAATTCCACTTGATGCGCCTGCCGAATACGCCCGGCAATGCGTTTTTCAGATAACGAAACACCGGATGTGCGGCGCGTCCGTTGACCGCCACCTTTTCAAATATCGGAAAGCTCACCCCGTAGTTTATCTGGCAGGTCTGCGCAATGTCGTCCGTGCCGCCAGGCTCCTGCTTACCAAACTGGTTGCAGGGGAATCCCAGAATCACCAGTCCCTGAGCGGCGTACTTCTTATAGAGGGCTTCAAGCCCCGCGTATTGGGGGGTAAAGCCGCAGTGGCTTGCCGTATTCACGACCAGAACCAGTTTGCCAGCGTAGTCTGCCATGGAAACAGGCTCACCCTGTAGATTGGTGGCAGTCAGTTGATGAAAGGTGGTCATGTTGCAGTCCTCAGCGCACAGAAGTTACTCAGTAGACTATGAGTGTAGGCAAAACCGCGCAAGCGTGGCTTTCCGGCACACATTCTACGACAAACTCTGCAAGCCATTGTCGCAGGGCAGGGAATAAGCCAGCCTGCTTTTAGCATTAGCCCTCCTTTTGCCAATTTTACTCCCTCATATTCGTTGTCGTGATGAGTGTGTCGTCGCATAATAGCGCCCAACCTCCGCAGGTGCGGGGTTAAGCGCCAGCTTTTTCTGGTGATGAAGGATACACAATGGAAAGGCGTCACTTTCTAAAAGGTGCTGCGGCACTCTCTACCCTTGGTCTGGTTAGCCCGGTTTTCGCGAAAACAGAAGCAAAAGCGCAGCCTGCGGTTTCATCTTCGGGTAAATATCGCCGTTTTGTGATGACGCAAACCTACAGCCTGAAGGCGCCTGAAGGCTCTTCCGGCAAGGTGAATTTGTGGATCCCCATTCCAGAAGAGACGGCTTTCCAGCAATTGCTGAATCTCTCTTTTAGCGGTAATTATCAGTCGGCGACGCTTAACGCCAACAACCGCTACGGTGCAAAGGTACTGTTCGTGACCTGGCCTGCCTCCAGCGGCCCGCTTGAAATCAAGGTTGAGATGGAAATCGAAACCCGCGATTGGGAAGTGCTGAAAGATAACCGCCTGGCCGACTGGCAGCTACCGGTTGAAGGTGCGGTCATTCCAGATGAGATCAAGCCGTTCCTGAATGCTACCCCGCATATTCCCGTGGATGGCCTCGTGAAAGAGACTGCCCTGAAAATTATTGGCAATGAAAAAGCACCGCTGAAACAGGCTCGCCTGATCCACGATTGGGTCAGTACCCATATGCATCGCGACGATGCGGTGATTGGTTGCGGTACCGGTGATGTTGGCGAAATCCTTAAAACCGGCAAGCTGGGCGGTAAATGCACCGACATTAACTCAGTGTTCGTGGCGCTGTGCCGTGCGGTGGGTATTCCGGCGCGCGAAATGTTCGGTATTCGTTTAGGCGCCAGCCGTAAGCTTGATAGCTACTCTAAAAAAGCATTCGGCAGTGCCGATGCGCAAGGGGTCGCGAAAATCAGCGGTGGTCAACACTGCCGCGCCATGTTCTGGCTGGCCGGTTTTGGCTGGATGCCCGCTGACCCGGCGGATGTCACGAAAATGCGCCTGACCGAGAAGAAAGAAAACGGTGACCCGGCGGTGAAGGCGGTGAACGATTACCTGTTCGGTAACTGGGAAATGAACTGGGTTGGCTTTAACCACGGCCGCGATTTTGCGCTGTCGCCAGCGGCTGAGCAGGGCGACATCAATAACCTCGGCTATCCGTATGCCGAAGTTGATGGCGACCCACTGAACTTCTACGATCCAGCCGCATTTAGCTACGATTATGTCAGCATCGAACAGCATTAAGGGCGGGCTCCTGACGTTGCTGGCGGCGGTCATCGCCGCTGGTGCTTCAACCTTGTGCTGCATTGGGCCGCTGCTGTATCTGCTTTTTGGTATCTCTGCGGCAGGGCTGGTCGGTATCCCGGGCGCGAGCTGGTTACAAATCCCGATGGTGATTGTGGCTATCGGACTGATGGCGCGCGGTTTCTGGCGTTTACATTTATCGACTAAACCGGTGTGCGTGAACGTGGTCAGCCGTCGGGTGCTGGTGTGGCTATATTGGCTCGCCGTACCGTTGGTGCTGGCGCTGATAACCTATCCATATGTTTTGCCGTGGATTTGGGAGTGGATGGAATGAAAAAAGCAGTTATCCTGGCGCTACTGATGGTGTCCCCCTTGGGGTGGGCTGCCGATAAGCTGGTGACGATTGATGTCGGCGAGATGAATTGTCCACTGTGCGTGATTTCGATTAATCAGGCGTTGCGCACGACTGAGGGTGTCGTTAAGGCGAAAGCGTCGCTAAAAACGCGTCAGGCGCAGGTGGTGGTGCCGGAAAATTTCGATAATCAGAAATTGCTGGCGGCGATTGCCAAAACGGGCTTTAAGGGTGAAATCCACGGAGAAAGCGTGGTGCAGTAACCGTTGTGCGTCGTACCGTAAAAAAGAAACCCGCCGTTGCCAGCGGGTTTTTTTATGGGATTAGAACTGGTAAACCAGACCCATCGCCACGACGTTATCAGTGTTGATACCGTTGTTAGCGTAGAAGTTACCGTCGTCATTATCGTTCAGCAGGTTGATTTTGTAATCAACGTAGGTGGACATGTTTTTGTTGAAGTAGTAGGTTGCGCCTACATCCATGTATTTAACCAGATCGTGATCGCCTGCATTGGTGCCGTTGGCATTGAGCAGATCTTTACCTTTGGACTGCAGGTAAGAAATCGCCGGGCGCAGGCCGAAATCGAACTGGTACTGAGCGGTGACTTCCACGTTCTGCGTCTTGTCGGCGATACCGTCATTGCCATACGGGGTCATGTTACGCGTTTCAGAGTACATGGCCGCAAGGTAGACGTTATTCGCGTCATATTTCAGGCCGGTAGTCCACGCTTCAGCCGTTTCACCTTTTGCAAACTGGGCATGAGAGCCGTTTTGTTGCTCATTGGTACGGTCGGACGTTGAGTAGGCCGCCGCAGCGCTGAAGCCCATGCCGAAGTCATAAGAAGTGGAAATACCGAAGCCGTCGCCGTTGTCTTTACGCACGTTGTCGCTGCCGGTACGGTTGTTGGTACCTACGTCATCGCCTTCACCGCTCTGGTTTTCGTTTTTGCCCTGATACTGCAAAGCGAAGTTGAGACCGTCAACCAAACCGAAGAAATCGTTGTTACGATAGGTTGCCACGCCGTTGGTACGGCCTGTCATATAGTTGTCTGAATAGGTGTAAGAGTCGCCACCGAATTCTGGCAGCATATCGGTCCAGCCTTCAACGTCGTACAGTACGCCGTAGTTACGACCGTAGTCGAATGAACCGTATTCGCCAAATTTCAGACCCGCAAAGCCCAGACGGGTCCATGCGTTATCGGTATTGCTTTCGGTATTGTTAGCCTGGACGTTATATTCCCACTGACCATAACCGGTCAGCATATCGTTAATCTGCGTCTCGCCTTTGAAGCCGAAACGAACATAGCTCTGATCGCCATCGCTATTAGAGTTGCTGGAGAAATAATGCAGACCATCTACTTTGCCGTAGACATCTAATTTGTTGCCGTCTTTATTATAGATTTCTGCGGCGTGAGCTGCGCCTGCTGCGAGCAGGGCAGGAATGACGAGGGCCAGTACTTTTCTGTTCATTGAAAATATTCCTTTAGATTTTTTATATTCGCGCACTTCCAGATTAAGGAAGTGAGTTAATGCTAAAGGAGAGTTATGTCAGATGGTAAATAACATTTGTTACGATATGAGTAAAATCTCAAGCATATGATTCGACTGAAATCATGATGGATTTCATGAATGTATCACGCATGAAATATACAAAATAAAAATTATACAATTAAAAATGGCTGGCGTACTCTACGTCCGTTATATGCCTTTTTGCCACACATTCAATTCCTGTTGCCGTGTGTCATTTATTAAATTGGTCGTTTATAAAATGACAAGCCCGAATAGATATTCGGGCTTTTTTTATGGTCAATAAATACGCTTTACGGCTTATTCCTGCGGCGTCGCTTTCTCCGCCTTGCCAGCAAGCTGCGCTAAGAAATCGTAGCGTTTTTGCAAGTCGGCGGCGGCGTCCCTCCACAACTGCTCAGCCACTTCTGGCTGCTGGCTGTTCAGGCGACGGAAGCGCTGCTCGTTCATTAGCGTTTCGGCGAGCGCATCGGATGGTGGACGAGAGTCCAGCGCCAGTGGAATCTTCCCTTCATCAGCGCGACGCGGGTCAAAGCGGAACAGCGGCCAGAAGCCGGTCGCGGTGAGCTGACGCATCTGATCGTGGCTCAGCGCCAGATCGTAGCCGTGCTCCTCGCATGGGCTGTAGGCGATAATCAGCGATGGACCCGGATAGGACTCCGCTTCCTGAATGGCTTTCACCGTTTGGTTTAGCTGTGCCCCTAGCGAAATCTGAGCGACATAAACGTGACCGTACATCATCATGCTCACGCCCAGATCTTTTCGCGCTTTGCGCTTGCCATGCTCGCCAAATTTGGTCACTGCGCCCAGCGGGGTAGCTTTTGAGGCCTGACCGCCGGTGTTGGAGTAGCACTGCGTATCCAGTACCAGAATATTGACGTTCTCGGTCAGGCTCATTACGTGATCCAGCCCGCCAAAGCCAATATCATAGGCCCAGCCGTCACCGCCAATCAGCCAGATGGATTTCTCGACCAGCGCATCGGCATCGGTCAATAGCTCCTCAGCACCGTCAACGCCTGCCAGCGCCGCGCGCAGCGCCGCAACCTGTTCGCGACGGACTTCCGGGGTCGCTTTACTATTGAGCGCTTCGTTAAGCTCGGCCGGGATTTTATCGGCAAAACCGCTCAGCAGACGCATCACGCGCTGGCGGTGTTGATCGACCGTTAAACGGAAGCCCAGACCAAACTCGGCGTTATCTTCAAACAGCGAGTTGGCCCACGCCGGGCCACGACCGTTGATGTCGGTGGTGTAAGGCGTAGAGGGCAGGTTACCGCCGTAGATAGATGAACAGCCGGTGGCGTTAGCAATCAACATGCGATCGCCGTAAAGCTGAGTAAGCAGTTTAATGTACGGGGTTTCACCGCAGCCGGAACAGGCGCCGGAGTATTCAAACAGCGGGGTGATAAGCTGTGAAGTACGAATATCAATACGCTCGAGCTTGCTGCGGTCAATTTCCGGCAGGTCGAGGAAGAAGTCATAGTTCACTTTTTCTTCTTCAACGTGGTCAAGGCGCGACATCATGTTGATGGCCTTGATTTCCGGGTTCTGACGGTCTTTCGCCGGGCAAACCTCGACGCACAGATTACAGCCGGTGCAGTCTTCAGGCGCCACCTGAAGCACGTACTTCTGGCCGCGCATATCGCGTGATTTCACGTCAAGCGAATGCAGGGAATCAGGCGCATTTTCCATCGCTTCCGGTGAGACAACCTTCGCGCGAATAGCCGAGTGCGGGCAGGCGGCGACGCAGTGGTTACACTGGGTACACAGCTCTTCCTTCCAGATAGGGATCTCTTCGGCAATATTGCGTTTTTCCCAGCGGGTGGTGCCGACCGGCCAGGTGCCGTCTGGTGGCAGGGCGGAAACCGGCAGGGCATCGCCAAGTCCGGCGAGCATGGCGGCCGTAACGGTTTTCACAAAGTCAGGGGCGGCGTCGGAGACCACCGGCGGACGATTAGGGCTACCAGCATTGACCGGCTGCAACGACACTTCCGCCAGCGACTCACGCGCCAGCGCCAGGGCCTGCCAGTTGCGTTCAACCAGATCCTGGCCCTTGCTGCTATAGCTTTTGGCGATGGCGTTTTGCAGCTCCATCAGCGCGCTATCACCCGGCAGAATCTGCGTGAGGTGGAAGAATGCCATCTGCATGACGGTATTAATACGCGCAGCCAGACCGCATTCACGGGCAATTTTCGCCGCATTGATAACGTAAAAGCGGGCTTTTTTCTGGTTCAGTACCGCCTGAACTTCCTGCGGCAGGCGCGCCCACACTTCATCGGCACTATAAGGCGTATTGAGCAGGAAAATACCGCCAGGCTTTAAGCGTTCGGCCATCTGGTATTTATCAATAAATTGCAGCTGGTGGCAGCCGACGAAATCAGCCTGCGCCACCAGATAAGCGGAGCGAATAGGGTTATCGCTCACCCGCAGGTGGGAAACCGTCAGGCCGCCGGCCTTTTTGGAGTCGTAGACGAAGTAGCCTTGTGCAAACCACGGCGTGGAGTTACCGATGATCTTGATGTTGTTCTTGGTGGCCGACACGCTGCCGTCGCTGCCTAACCCGTAGAACAGCGCTTCCAGACGCGCCGTTGATGGTAAGGTATTTTCCGGCAGCGGCAGGGAGAGGTTGGTGACATCATCATAGATACCAACGGTGAAGCGGGATTTCGGTTTCGCGGACGAAAGCTCGTTGAAAATCGCCAGCACGCACTCCGGGCCGAACTCTTTGGACGACAGACCGTAACGGCCGCCAATCACTCGCGGCAGCGTTTCGCGCAGGCCCTGGTTAAAGGCTTCGGCAAGCGCCGTCATCACGTCAAGATACAGCGGTTCAGCTAATGCGCCCGGTTCTTTGGTACGGTCGAGCACCGCGACGCTGCGCACGCTGTCGGGCAGCGCTTGCAGCAGGTGTGCGGCTGAGAATGGGCGATACAGACGCACTTTTAGCACGCCGACCTTTTCACCCTGAGTCAGCAGCTCATCCACCACTTCCTCACAGGTGCCGATAGCCGAGCCCATAATCACGATTACGCGCTCGGCCTGCGGATGGCCGTAGTATTCAAACGGTTTGTAGCGGCGACCGGTCGCGTCGGCGAAATCATTCATTGCCTGCTCAACATGGTCGTAGACCGCGTTGTACCAGGGGTTTGTCGCTTCGCGAGACTGGAAATAGGTGTCCGGGTTTGCCGAGGTGCCGCGAATGATCGGATGTTCCGGGTTCAACGCGCGGGCGCGGTGGGCGGCAATTTCATCGTGTGGCAGCAGGCTACGGATGGTGTCATCAGACATCGGCACAATTTTATTAATTTCGTGCGAGGTACGGAAACCATCGAAGAAATGAATAAACGGCACCCGGCTTTTGAGGGTGGCAATATGAGAAATCAGCGCGAAGTCTTGCGCTTCCTGCACGCTACCGGCGCACAGCATGGCGCAACCGGTTTGGCGAATTGCCATGACGTCGGAATGATCGCCGAAGATGGAAAGGGCGTGTGTGGCAACCGTACGCGCCGCAACGTGCAGAACAAACGGCGTCAACTCACCGGCCAGTTTGTAGAGCGTTGGGATCATCAGCAGCAGACCCTGCGATGAAGTGAATGAGGTGGAAAGCGCGCCGGTTTGCAATGCGCCGTGCACGGTGGCAATGGCACCGGCTTCTGACTGCATCTCAACCACGCGCGGCACATCGCCCCATACGTTTTTCAGCCCATTACCCGACCAGGCATCCGCCTGTTCCGCCATGGTCGAGCTTGGCGTAATCGGATAAATGGCGATGACTTCACTGGTGCGGAACGCAACCGAGGCGACTGCACCATTACCGTCAATTGTGATCATTGATTATGACACCTTACATTGCGCAAAAAATGAGGTTTACGGATTGCCGCAAACCGGGAATCTGTTCTTTTGGTATTGCTAAAGTCTAGCAAACCTCACGCTGAATCATTTTTGCTTTTGTGTCCTTCACCGGGGTTCATATCAATATGATGGATAATTCGACCAACAAAATTGCCAGAAAATGTTTCTACAGCGCATAAATGCGCGTTGGGTCTCTCGACGTACCGCGCTGCGCTGCCTATGATGCATAGGTTTGTTTATATTTTTGCGATGGGGAGAGAAAAGATGCGGGCTGCGTTTTTAGTCGGATGTGCGGCGTTACTATTATCAGCGTGCAGCAGTGAACCTGTTCAGCAGGCGACTGCGGCACACGTTACGCCGGGAATGAGAGCGGCGATGTCCAGTACAGGTGACGCTAATTGCGCCATGATCGGCGGCACGCTCTCCGCTGCACGTCAACTGGACGGCTCCAGCATCGGCATGTGCGCGCTGCCTAATGGCAAGCGATGCAGTGAACAATCTCTTGCGGTCGGCAGCTGCGGAAGCTACTAACGGTTAATTCACCAGATCGGCAAGTTTATAGCTGAGCGTCTGGTCGGCGGTGGCAAGGGTCAGCTGTGATTCGGTGAGATCCACCTGTGCGCCTTTACGCAACATGGAGGCAAGCGTTCTATCAAGTTCATTGAGCTTGTCATCGCTACACAGTTTGCGGGTCATCGCCAGATCCGGGGCGGTGAGCTCGCCATTGGAGATTGAAGCCGTACCGGAAAAACCATTACACATGTTGCCGGACAGGTAGATTTTGTTCAGTAACTGCTTTTCGCCAAAGCTAAGCTCCAGCGGGGTGCCGTTGCCTTTAACGGGCTGACCGTTGACGCTTTCCAGAACAAAGCGATGATGCTGGAGCTGGTCGCCGCCGGTAAATACTTTGCTGTTATAAACGCAGCCGGAGAGAAGCGCGGCCGCCGTCAGGAGGATTAAAGATTTCTTCATTTGCAGGATTTCTTATTTATTTGATGAATACTTACGAAGTGTAACTGTACTGCCAATGGTGTCTGTGGGGCTTATCTGAAAATGCTCCCCAACGGGCGTCAGGGAGCGTTGTGGCTTAGGCCAGCGCGTTAGGACAGTCGCTATTGGTGTCAATCTGACGCAGGTTTTCCAGCGTTGTTTCCGAAATGCTGGTCAATGCCTCTGCGGTCAGGAACGCCTGGTGCCCGGTAAACAGAACGTTATGGCAGGCAGACAGACGGCGGAAAACATCATCCTGAATCACGTCGTTAGACTTATCTTCAAAGAACAGATCGCGTTCGTTCTCGTACACGTCCATCCCCAATGCGCCAATTTTCTGCGTTTTCAATGCTTCAATCGCGGCCTGAGAATCAATTAACGCACCACGGCTGGTATTGATGACCATCACACCGTCTTTCATCTTTTCAAACGCGCTGGCGTTAAGCAGATGATAGTTTTCTTCGGTCAGCGGGCAGTGCAGGGAAATAACATCAGACTCAGCAAACAGCGTTGGCAGGTCGACGTACTCCACGCCCATCTCCAGCGCCGCCGCGCTTGGGTACGGGTCAAAGGCCAGCAGCCGCATCCCAAAACCTTTCAGAATACGCAGCGCGGCGATACCGATTTTGCCGGTGCCGATCACCCCGGCGGTTTTACCGTACATGGTAAAACCGGTCAGCCCTTCGAGGGAGAAGTTGGCGTCACGGGTGCGCTGATAGGCACGGTGAATACGGCGGTTCAGCGTCATCATCATACCGATGGCATGTTCAGCCACCGCTTCTGGAGAATAGGCCGGGACGCGAACTACGCGCAGACCGAGCTCTTTTGCTGCATCAAGATCGACGTTGTTAAAGCCCGCACAGCGCAGCGCGATGTACTTCACGCCGTTTTTTTTCAACTCTTCAAGAACCGGGCGGCTACCGTCGTCATTAACGAAAATACACACCGCCTCGCAGCCATGCGCGGTTTTAGCGGTTTTTTCCGTCAGCAGAAAATCGAAAAACTCAAGCTCAAAACCATATGCCTGATTAACATTTTGCAGATACTTTTTGTCGTACTGCTTGGTGCTGTAAACGGCGATTTTCATACGCTTTACTCCAGTGATTTTAGAGTCAAATTAGCATAATTCAAATTATCATACAAAATGTAAAAATGTTTTGAATGCTAAAGATATGTAAAGAAACTCCGACCAGTATACCTGCCTGCAAGAGCGCGCGATACTGGCGACCTCAATCAGAATCAACTGAAATTACTCACATTTTATTTTTTTACCGCTATGCTTAAAGCATTACCGCGGCTTTCACTCTCTGGTCTGACATGACACAATACGCGCCTTTGGACAGTCCGCTCGGCCGTCCGGCATCTCTGCCTGCACTAAATTGGACAAGACTGCACCCATGAAGGGTAAATACAAAGCTGCTATTGCGCTACTTCTGTTATTACTGCTCCTGCCATTGACCCTGCTGATGACGCTGGGGTACTGGGTGCCTACGCTGGTGGGGATCTGGCTTCCGGCAGGAACCCGCATTGCCTTACATGACAGCCCACGCTTAACGCGTTCCTCATTGCATATTCCCGATCTGCGCTACCTGGCAGGTGACTGCGAACTGGCTACTTTAAAAGATGTCACGCTCTCGCATCCCAGCCGTTGGAAGCTGCACGCGGCGTCACTCAACCTGAACTCGGTCTGCTTTGCCAAACTGCCGCAAAACGACACCGTCCCGGGCGCGCCGCGTACCCTGGCAGAATGGCAGTCGATGCTGCCGAACACCTGGCTTACGATTGATTCATTAAGTATCTCGCCGTGGGAAAAGTGGCAGGGAAAACTGGATGTTGCCCTGACGCCTGAACGTCAGGAGGTGGAATATCAAGGCGACAACGTCACCTTACACGCCCGTTTGCACGGTCAGGCGCTGACAATCAGCGAGTTTCAGGCAAGCCTGATGGACGGTGAGCCGCCGGTGAAGCTGGTCGGACAGTTCACCATGCCGCTGGTACCGGATGGTTTGCCGATTGCAGGACATCTCACCTCAACGCTACAGGTGCCGCAGGTGCCATCGCTTGTGGATGCGGAGTTGAACTGGGATGGCAATCAGGGGCAACTGGTGATGATGGCGCGCGGTGAGGGCGATCCGTTAGTCGATTTCCCGTGGCAGTTGACCGAACAACAGCTCACCATCAGCGATGGCCGCTGGAACTGGCCGTTCCAGCCGGGGCTTCCGCTGAGCGGCCGTGTGGCGCTTAAACTCAACAATTGGCAGCAGGGCATTGATAAAACCGTGATTTCGGGCCGGTTGAACGTGCTGACCTCGGGGGATGCCGGGAAGGGTAACGCGGTGTTATCCGTGGGGCCGGGTACGCTCAGCATGGATAACAGTGATATGCCGTTGCAGCTGGTTGGCGAAGCAAAGCAGGGAGATCTCATCCTCTACGCTAAACTTCCGGCTCAGTTGAGTGGCCCGTTAGTCAGCCCGGTGCTGGATTTCCAGCCAGGCGCACTGCTGCGTTCTCGCGGTCGAGTGATTGATTCCCTGAATATTGATGAAGTGCGCTGGCCGCTGGCCGGGGTGAAAATATCAACCCAGGGCATTGATGGGCGATTACAGGCCATCCTGCGCGCCCATGAGCAGCAAACGGGAGATTTTGTCCTGCACCTCGATGGCCGCGCTGATAATTTTATGCCGGATAAAGGCACCTGGCAGTGGCGCTATTGGGGCGACGGTCATTTCACGCCGATGCAGGCGCGCTGGGATGTGACCGGCACCGGCGTGTGGCGTGACAGTGCGATTGTGCTGAATACCCTATCAACCGGCTTCGACAAATTACAGTACGGCACCATGACCATCGACACACCGCGCCTGAAGCTGGAAAAGCCGATTCATTGGATCCGCGATGAACAGCATCCTTCCTTTACCGGCGCCCTGGCGCTGGATGCCCGGGAGACTCGCTTTACCGGCGGTAGCGTGCTGCCGGCTTCAGCACTCACTTTCAGCGTTGACGGGCGCGATCCGACGTTCTTCCAGTTTAAGGGCGATCTCAGAGCTCAGGATATCGGCCCGGTCAGGGTGAATGGACGTTGGGACGGCGAGCGTCTGCGCGGTCAGGCGTGGTGGCCGGAACAGTCGTTGACCGTCTTTCAGCCGCTGCTGCCGCCGGACTGGAAAATGAAACTGCGTGATGGCTCGCTCTATGCGCAGGTGGCATTTTCCGCCGCCGCAGGACAAGGTTTTGAGGCGGGCGGACACGGTGTTTTGAAAAATGGCAGCGCCTGGACGCCGGATAACCAGGTGAACGGCGTCGATTTTGTGCTGCCATTTCGCTTAAAAGAGGGCATCTGGCAATTGGGCACCCGCCAGCCTGTGTCGCTGCGCATTGCTGAAATCGTCAATCAGGTCACCGCGCGCAATATCACCGCCGATCTGCAGGGCACCTGGCCCTGGAGCGAAGCCCAACCGCTACAACTCAGCGACGTCAGCGTGGATGTGCTGGGCGGGAAGGTCACGATGCAACAGCTGCGGATGCCGCAACACGACGCGGCCTTATTGCGCCTGCATCATATTTCGATGAGCGAGTTGGTCAGCGCGGTGAATCCTAAACAATTTGCCATGTCGGGCCCGGTCGATGGTGCGTTACCGCTGTGGCTTAATGACAGCAAATGGATAATTAAAGATGGCTGGCTGCACAACCCCGGCCCAATGACGCTCCGGCTGGATAAAGACACCGCCGATGCGGTCGCCGATGACAATATTGCCGCCGGTGCCGCTATCAACTGGCTACGCTATCTGGAAATTACCCGCTCCTGGACGCGCATTAATCTCGACAGTCTGGGATTACTGACGCTGACGGCGACGGTCACCGGTACCGGGGTGATGGATGAAAAACGCAGTACGGTGCAGTTAAACTACACGCACCAGGAGAATGTTTTTGATTTGTGGCGAAGCTTGCGCTTTGGCGACAAACTTCAGTCATGGCTTGAGCAACACGCGACCCTTCCCGGTGCGCCGTGTGGCAGCGGCACGGAATGTAAGGAGCAACAATGAAATTATCCATCGCCATGCTGGCTGTGATGGGCTGCGGCCTGTTGTCAGGATGCGTCCCGCGCATTGAAGTGGCGGCGCCGAAAGAGCCGATTACTATCAATATGAATGTGAAAATTGAGCATGAGATCCATATCAAGGCCGATAAGGATGTTGAGGATCTACTGAAATCCCGTAGCGATTTATTCTGAGGTCATAATGCGAAAAATAGGGATTGCTGCGCTTCTGGCGTTGGGATTGTTTAGCACCGGCGTTCAGGCGTTAACGCTGGCAGACGCGCGTCAACAAGGGCGAGTCGGGGAGAGTCAAAGTGGCTATCTGGCGGCTATCAAAACCGACCCGGATACTCAGGCTTTGGTCAAACAAATCAACGAAGCGCGTAGCGAAAGCTATCGGCAGCTTGCGCAGAGTAATAATCTCACGCAGCAAGAGGTGGCAAGGCTTGCCGGTAAGAAACTTATCGAGAAAGCGCAGCCCGGTGAATTCGTCCAGGGCATTAATGGCCAGTGGCTGCGTAAGTAAAGGTCCGATTGCGCTAAGAAAATATGTATTCCGGTTGAAAGATTAGCGGTAACTCGCTCATACTCTTGGCATGTAACCTGTTCGTCGGTAACGGTTTTACCGGCGCATATGAGAATAATAAAGGAAGTCCCAATGGCAGAAGAAACTATTTTCAGCAAAATCATTCGTCGTGAAATACCGTCAGATATCGTTTATCAGGATGAGCTGGTCACCGCTTTTCGCGATATTTCTCCACAGGCACCCACCCATATTCTGATTATCCCTAATATCCTGATTGCCACCACCAATGACGTTACCGCCGCGCACGAACAGGCGCTGGGTCGGATGATTACCGTGGCCGCGAAAATCGCCCAGGATGAGGGCATTGCTGAGGACGGTTACCGTCTTATCATGAATTGCAATCGCCACGGCGGACAGGAAGTTTACCATATCCACATGCATTTGCTGGGCGGTCGGCCACTGGGGCCAATGCTGGCGCACAAAGGCTAACTTATGAAAACGGTCTGTCTGGGTCTTTTGCTTTGTTCGACGTTGCTAGCCGGGTGCCATTCGCGCCCGGAAATTGCCGTGAATGAGGAGCAAACGCTGGTCATGGAGTCGAGTCTGTTGGCGGCTGGGATCAGCGCGGAAAAACCTGAACTGACGTCGTCAGATATTCAGGCTACCGCCAGCGCGAAGCTTTTCAATGAAAGGCGAAAGCCGGTCACCGTACATTATCGTTTCTATTGGTATGACGCCCGTGGGCTGGAAATGCATCCGCTGGAAGCGCCGCGCAGCATCACGGTTCCGCCAATGGGCGCGGTCACGCTTTACGGTACAGCCAACGGTCTGGGTGCACATAAAGCCCGGCTTTATCTTTATCTTTAAGGGGTAAACTCGAATGAGTAAATTGGGTCGCTATGCGCTTATTGCCTCGCTGGCAATGTTGCTGGCAGGGTGTGTAATTCGTAATGAACCTGCGCCGGTTGAGACGGCTAATCCGCAACAACCGCAGCAGCCGGTAGAGCCACAGCAACCGGTGACAACCGTTCCGGGCGTGCCGACAATCCCTGCGCAGCCGGGGCCGATTGAACACGGTGGTGACGCCACCGCGCAGCCTACGCCGCGGGTTCGTCACTACGACTGGAACGGTGCCGCACAACCGATGGTGGCGAAAATGTTGCAGGCGAGCGGCGTGAATGCGGGCAGTATTTTGCTGGTCGACAGCGTTAACAACCGCACCAACGGGTCGTTAAATGCCGGAGAAGCGACAACCGCACTGCATAATGCGCTGGCGGGCAACGGTAAATTCACCCTGGTGACCCCGCAGCAACTGGCGGTTGCCAAACAGCAGCTCGGTCTTTCTCCACAAGACAGCCTGGGCTCACGCAGTAAAGCGATGGGGATCGCGCGTAACGTTGGCGCACAGTACGTGCTGTACTCCAACGCCACCGGCAACGTCAATTCACCGACGCTTCAAATGCAGCTTATGCTGGTGCAGACCGGTGAAATCGTCTGGTCAGGAAAGGGTGCGGTTGCGCAACAATAAGCTTACGCGTGACGCGGTACTGTCACGCTATTTCCCTCAGTATTGCGTCGTCGCCAGCCCCGAAACGTCGGGGCTGAGCGGCAGCAGCTGCATTCTTCAGCACGGCGAACGGCGGCTGGTTCTGCGCCAGCATCATGCGCCCGATGCGCCAGAAAGTGATTTTCTTCGGCAGTATCACGCGCTACGCCATCTCCCCGCAACGCTTGCCCCTCGGCCGGTTTTTTATACCCCAGGCTGGATGGCGGTTGAATTTTTAGCCGGTGAGATCAAAAGCGTACTCCCGGCACATCGCTCGTTAGCGACTCTCCTGTATGATTTACACCATCAGCGCCGATTTGGCTGGTCACTGGCTTTATTGCCCTTACTTGAGCAGTACTGGCAGCAGTGCGACCCGGCTCGCCGGACTCCGTTCTGGCTTCGGTGCCTAAAGCGTCTGCAAAAGCGGGGCGAACCGCGCGCGCTACGACTGGCCCCGCTGCATATGGATGTTCACGCTGGCAACATTGTGCATACCTTGCAAGGACTCCGGCTTATCGACTGGGAGTACGCCGGTGATGGCGATGTCGCGCTGGAGCTGGCTGCGGTATGGACGCAGGACAATTTACAGCGCCATCAGTTAACCGTGGCCTACGCCGAACGCGCCAACATCGCGCCGCCGCTTTTGTGGCAGCAGGTGATGCGCTGGCGGCCGTGGGTACTGATGCTGATGGCCGGCTGGTTTGAGTGCCGCTGGCAACAAACCGGCGACGAACAATTTATCACGCTGGCCAACGACGTTTGGCGCCAGCTTAAGCACAAAAGGGAGGCCGTGTGGGCCCAGTAATGTTGGATGTTCAAGGCTTTGAGTTGGATGCAGAGGAACGTGAAATCCTCGCGCATCCGTTAGTGGGCGGCTTAATTCTGTTTACCCGTAATTATCATGATCCCGCTCAGTTGCGCGAACTGGTACGCCAGATCCGAAGCGCATCGCATCATCAGCTGGTGGTGGCGGTCGATCAGGAAGGTGGACGCGTTCAGCGCTTCCGCGAAGGGTTTACCCAATTACCGGCGGCGCAATCTTTTGCCGCCGTGCTGGGCTGTGAGGCCGGTGGTCGCATGGCAGCGGAAGCGGGCTGGTTGATGGCAAGCGAGATGATCGCCATGGATATCGATATCAGCTTTGCGCCCGTGCTGGATGTTGGACACATTTGTACCGCCATTGGCGAACGTTCTTATCATGCCGATCCGCAAAAAGCGCTGGCGATGGCGCGTCACTTTATTGACGGTATGCACAGTGCGGGCATGAAAACGACCGGTAAGCATTTCCCGGGCCACGGCGCGGTGACCGCAGATTCGCATAAAGAAACGCCGCATGACCCGCGTTCTGAGGCGGAAATTCGTGCTAAAGATATGGCGGTGTTCCAGACGTTAATTACCGAGAACGCGCTGGATGCGATTATGCCTGCACACGTGGTCTACGATGCGGTTGACCCGCGTCCGGCCAGCGGTTCGCCGCATTGGCTGAAAACCGTGCTGCGCGGCGAGCTTGGCTTTAATGGCGTGATCTTCTCAGACGATCTGTCAATGGAAGGCGCGGCGATTATGGGCAGCTATGCCGAGCGCGGGCAGGCGTCGCTTGATGCAGGTTGCGATATGATCCTCGTCTGCAATAATCGTAAAGGGGCGGTGAGCGTGCTGGATAACCTGTCGCCGATCAACGCCGAGCGTGTTAAGAATTTGTATCATAAAGGTTCATTTAGCCGTCAGGAACTGATGGACTCCGCCCGCTGGAAAACGGTTAGCGCAGAACTGGAACAACTCCACGAACGCTGGCAGGAAGTGAAGGCTGGTCATTAACCCTCCCGGTGTGGGAGTAATGGTGTGGTGAGGATACTTGATGATTATCTATTTACACGGTTTTGACTCGAATAGCCCAGGCAATCATGAAAAAGTGCTGCAACTGCAGTTTATCGACCCAGATGTTCGGCTGATTAGCTACAGTACGTTGCACCCAAAACATGACATGCAGCATCTGCTCAAGGAAGTGGACAAGATGCTGCAACTGAACGCCGATGAACGTCCGCTGATTTGCGGCGTCGGCTTAGGCGGCTACTGGGCGGAGCGGATTGGTTTCCTGTGCGATATTCGTCAGGTGGTGCTCAATCCGAATCTGTTCCCGTATGAAAATATGGACGGCAAGATTGACCGCCCGGAAGAGTATATGGATATCGGCACCAAATGCGTGAATAACTTCCGTGAGAAGAACCGCGACCGTTGCCTGGCGATCCTGTCTCGTCATGATGATGCGCTGGACAGCAAGCGTACTGCCGAAGAACTGCATCATTACTACGAGATAATCTGGGACGAAGAGCAGGGGCACAAGTTTAAAAATATTTCGCCGCACCTGCAGCGCATTAAGGCCTTCAAAACCTTAGGCTGATTCTGTTATCAAAGCCCCGGCTGCGTTCTGCGCAGCCGGGGCTTTTTTTTGTTAATTTTTAACCTAACAGACGCGATATTTGCGGCAAAAAAATCCCGTCGCTCAACTTATGCGCGATAAAACTTGATGCATATCAATTTTGGTATGACCAATGCACCATTCATGTTATTCTCATTGCAGCTGAATGGTTTCGCGTTAGTAACTTGTTGTTAATTAAAGGCTATGTTAATAACTTTTAATTAACAATTGGTTAATAAATTTTAAGGGGGTCTCATGACTACGCCAATCAAGAAAATTGTTATTGTCGGTGGTGGTGCGGGCGGCCTGGAACTGGCTACTCAACTGGGTAGAAAGCTGGGTCGTGGCAAAAAAGCAAAAATCACCCTGGTGGATCGTAACCATAGCCATCTGTGGAAACCGCTGCTGCACGAAGTGGCGACCGGTTCACTGGATGAGGGCGTGGATGCGCTGAGCTACCTGGCGCACGCGCGTAATCATCACTTCCAGTTCCAGCTGGGATCGGTGATGGACATTAACCGTGAAGCCAAAACGCTGACTATCGCCGAACTGCGCGATGAGAAGGGCGAACTGCTGGTGCCTGAGCGCAAGCTGGCCTATGACACGCTGATTATGGCGCTGGGCAGCACCTCGAATGACTTCAACACCCCTGGCGTCAAAGAACACTGTATCTTCCTTGATAACCCGCATCAGGCGCGTCGTTTCCATCAGGAAATGCTGAACCTGTTCCTGAAGTATTCCGCGAACCTCGGCGCGAACGGCAAGGTTAACATCGCCATTGTCGGCGGCGGGGCAACCGGCGTTGAGCTGTCCGCTGAACTGCATAATGCGGTCAAGCAACTGCACAGCTACGGTTATAAAGGCTTAAGCAACGATGCGCTGAACGTGACGCTGGTGGAAGCCGGTGAGCGTATTCTGCCTGCGCTGCCGCCGCGTATTTCCGGGGCGGCCCACAGCGAGCTGACCAAAATGGGCGTGCGCGTCCTGACCCAAACGATGGTCACCAGCGCCGATGAAGGCGGTCTGCATACTAAAGACGGCGAATATATCGAGGCCGATCTGATGGTGTGGGCGGCTGGGATCAAAGCGCCGGACTTTATGAAAGATATCGGCGGCCTGGAAACTAACCGTATTAACCAACTGGTGGTTGAGCCGACGCTGCAAACCACGCGCGACCCGGATATCTATGCCATCGGCGACTGCGCGTCATGCGCCCGTCCAGAAGGCGGTTTTGTTCCACCACGCGCCCAGGCTGCGCACCAGATGGCAAGCTGCGCGCTGAACAATATTCTGGCGCAAATGAAAGGCAAAGAACTAAAAGCCTACAGCTACAAAGATCACGGATCGCTGGTTTCGCTCTCCAACTATTCCACCGTGGGCAGCCTGATGGGCAACCTGATGCGTGGCTCGATGATGATTGAAGGGCGCATTGCGCGTATGGTTTACATCTCCTTGTACCGTATGCACCAGATTGCGCTGCACGGATACTGCAAAACGGCGCTGATGATGCTGGTGGGCAGTATTAACCGGGTGATTCGTCCGCGTCTTAAGCTGCACTAATTCATCGTGGGTTCCCGGCGGCGCTGCGCTTGGCCGGGCGACTTTAAATTGCCGGATGGCGGCTACGCCTTATCCGGCCTACAACTACCTGTAGCCCGGCCAAGCAAAGCGCCGCCGGGTGGCTCAGAATCCTCTGAAACCCCTACATCCCCCTATAAAACACTTCTTTTGCGTCTTTGTCTGATTGGCTGTGCTAACAAATGGTTGCACAATTGTCAGTAATTGCAACAAAGGAGGAAGTCCCGTGAATAAATCTATGTTGGCGGGTATGGGTATTGGCGTCGCAGCCGCACTGGGTGTTGCTGCCGTCGCCAGTATGAACGTTTTCGACCGTGGCCCACAGTATGCCCAGGTTGTCTCTTCTACGCCCATCACGGAAACCGTCAAAAACCCACGTAAAGAGTGCCGTAACGTGACGGTCACGCATCGTCGTCCGGTACAGGATGAAAACCGAATTGCCGGTTCAGTGCTTGGTGCGGTGGCGGGGGGCGTTATCGGGCATCAGTTTGGTGGTGGTCGCGGTAAAGACGTGGCAACGGTGGTCGGTGCTTTAGGCGGTGGTTACGCCGGTAACCAGGCGCAGGGTGCGATGCAGAATAACGACACCTACACCACAACCGAACAGCGTTGTAAAACGGTGTACGATAAGTCTGAGAAGACGCTGGGTTATGATGTTACCTATAAAATTGGCGACCAGCAGGGGAAAATCCGTATGGATAAGAACCCAGGCAGCCAGATCCCATTGGATAACAATGGACAGCTTGTTCTTAATAAAGCCTAAAAAAGCATGACAATCTTATTCGCCCCGCTATCAATCAGATAGCGGGGCGTTTTTTTAAGGCTGCTTAATCATCTGCGGCCATAGGCGCAGCGTCGTTTCAATAATCTGCATCAGCGTTTCAAAGCTTGCCCCTTCACGGGCGCTTATCGACATTCCCTGCAAAATACAGCCCAGGAACAAGGCCAGCTCTTTGACATTTTTGTCAGCGGGGATCTCGCCGCGTGCCTGACGTAATTGCAGGAATTGACATAACGTCTGTTCTTGCACCGCATGTCGGGATTTGATGGTTTTGGCTATCTCTTTAGACGATGCCGCCAGCGCCGCTGAGGTGTTAATCATAAAGCAGCCCGCAGGCGTGTCTTTGCTGGTAAAGCAGGTGGCAACAGAGGTGAAGTAATTCCTCAGCGCTTCGGTCACCGTCTGCTCTTCGCAAAACAGGCAAGCTTCATTTTTCGAGGCAAAGTGCGAAATATAGTGATCGAGAACGGCGCGGAAGAGCCCCTCTTTGTTCGCGAACTCTGCATAAAGCGTAGGCGCTTTCGCCCCGGTCGCTTCGACAAGGTCAGAAAGCGAGGTTGCTTCATAGCCATACTGCCAGAAAAGCGTCATCGCTTTATCAAGCGCCGCTTCCCGGTCGAATACTTTCGGTCGACCACGGCCTTTTTTCGCGCAACTTTGCGTGTCAGTTGTCATCGTGCCGCCTACCTTAGTCGGTTTTAGTGAACGTTCATTATAAAAATAATCGTCAGCGGGAGCTAGCGCTTCCGTGACAAAAATAAATGAAACATATTCATATGAAAAATATATGAATTTTAATTAATTAAACGGTCGTTATAAAAATAGCGTTGACGTGTGACGTAGATCTCATTATCATTATCTTATCGATCGTTAAGTTAATAACGTCTGACCTACAAAAAATCATCTGCATAGGTAAAAATCATGAAAAACGTAAAAAATCTGGCCATCGCAGCCGTTCTAAGTTCGCTGTCATTTGCAAGCTTCGCCGCTGTTGAAGTGCAGTCCACTCCAGCGGATCAGCAAAAAGTAGGTAGCATCGCGGCAACTGCCGGTCCAAACCTGGCATCCCTGGAACAAGAGTTGTCACAGAAAGCTGATGCGATGGGCGCGAAATCGTTCCGTATCACTTCAGTAAGCGGTCCGAACACCCTCCACGGTACTGCTGTTATCTATAAATAAGCATTAAAACCCTCATAATGCTTTAATATACCACTGCGATAAAAAAGGCCCTGAGCGGGATACGCTCAGGGCCTTTTCTTTTTTCTGCTATTCACTACATATTTTGCTGCGAAACCGCGTCATGTCGGCTGACGTCAATCGGCATGCCCGAACGAATATCCAGCGCTTTATTCATCACCTCGCGGTCAGTACCGCTGTTCTGACTAAACGCTTTCATCGCCGCGTTAAGGACAATCGGCAGCGTTTGTGGATCGTCATTAATATGCTCAGATAGCGGCTGATGGACTTCTACCCAATGTATACCATTGGGCTCAATGGACGCTTTAATCGGCGTGTTGATGATATTCACTTTGGTGCCCGGCTTCACCTCATCAAACAGCGCCTTAATGTCGCCATCACGCAGGCGAATACAGCCTGAGCTGACGCGCATCCCGATACCAAAATCGGCATTGGTTCCGTGCAGCAGGTACACGCCGCCGTAGGCTGCCAGGCGAATCGCATGATGGCCCATAGGGTTATCCGGCCCGGCTGGCATCACTGCCGGCAGATCAATGCCTTGTGCTTTATAACGCGCGCGAATATTGGCCGTTGGCGTCCAGGTCGGGTTTGCCCGCTTATCGGACACGGTGGTGACCATGGTTGGGGTTATGGTATCGCCCCCGAGCTGGCCGATACCGATAGGGTAGACCGTCACCTTGTTGCTGCCCGGCGGATAATAGTAAAGCCGCAGCTCCGCCAGATTGAGCACAATGCCTTCGCGCGGCACGTCCGGCAGCAGGGTTTGCAGCGGGATGGTCAGCACGCTGCCTGGGCGCGGAACGTAAGGGTCAATGCCGGGGTTGGCCTGTAATAGCGCCAGAAAACCGACGTTATATTTCTTGGCGATGGCTTCCAGCGAGCCGCCGTTATTTTCAACCACGTGAAAACGGTTCTCGCCCACCAGACGGCTGCCCGGCGGCGGTAACGGCCAGGTGTTGGCGCTGGCGGGTAACACCATGCTAGCGGCGAGAGCGAATCCCAGCAGCCAGCGTGAAAGTCGCAGAGTTTGATGCATCACGCTTATCCCTCAATGTCGCATTATGTTACTTAAAAGTTAAAGCGACTATTATGCGGAAACGAACTGTAGGGAAGTGACACATTATTGAAAGATTACGTAAATGCGGCCCCAGAGCGGGGCCGCGGGTGACCTAGAAGGCCATTTTGACCGTTAATTGCACTTCACGCGGATCGCCAATCTGGTTGCCCAAATTATTGCTGGCGATAGACGAGGTGTAGTAGGTCTTATCGAACAGGTTTTTGACGTTCAACTGTAACGTGACCGGATACTGCAACTTCATTTTGTACGCGGCAAAGACATCGGCAACCGCATAGCCTGGCAGGTAATAATCCGCGCCGTTAGTACCAGAACGCCGACTCAGCGCGTGCCCGCCGCCGCCAAGTGTCAGGGTGTTGCCGTCATAGACGTTATGAATATCGTAAGTCAGGAACAAGGAACCGGTGTGGCGCGGCACGTTCGGCAGCGGTTTTCCGGCGTAATCAGGATCGTCAATCACCTTCGCGTCGGTATAACCATAGCTGGCAATGACGTTGAGATTATCGGTGAGCGCCCCGGCAACGTCCACTTCAATACCCTGCGAACGGACTTTACCCGCCGTTTTGGCGTAGGTTTCATCGCCAATCGTTTCGGTATACATCACGTTGCGTTTATGAATATCAAAGAAGGTGATATTGGATGTTACGCCGTCAAACAGATCGAATTTTGCACCGAGCTCGTAGGCCGTAGACTCTTCCGGCGGCAGGTCGCCAATGTAGCTTGCAATCGACGACTGCGGCATAAACGACTGTGCCACGTTACCGAAAAGCGACACGGCAGGAGTAAGCTTATAAACCATGCCAAACTTGGGCGTGAGTTTCTCATCCTGGCTATCAGTGTTGACGTTGAAAGGACGGCCTTTTCCCGCGTACTGGGTGTAATACTGATAGCGCACACCGGCGACGGCAATCCATTTGTCGGTCAGATAGAGCGAGTCCTGCAAGTAGGTCGCATAGGTTTCCTGCTGAATACGCTGGTCGCTGTCGCCGGCAGAGACGCTGGTGCATTTATCCAGCGTACCGTACGCCGGGTTGTAGATATTGAAGCCTTTGACGTTTTTACAGCGGATCATATCAGTGCGCAGCAAATCGTAGTTCTCATAGGCAATACCGCCGAGAACTTCATTATAAAAGCCGCCGATCACCACATTACCTTGTAAATCTGCGCGGGTTGAATGCATGCGTTGAGTTGAGCCCTGGGTGGCATCTACCCGCCGCGTCAGATTGCCCGTTTTGGCGTCATAGGCTATAACGCGTGCCTGATTATCACTGTATTTATCCTGGCTGAAACCGTAATCGAAGCGGGCGGTCCACTGGCTGTTCAGGCGGTATTCGGCATTCACCTGCGCGAGATCGGAATCTCCACTGGTGACGTTGAAGGGCTCATCAAAACGCTCGTCACGGGGAACATCGACGGCGTGTCCGGTGTTTAAATCAAAAATGGTGCCGCGGTCAAACGGCGTGTGGTAGCTCCGGTGAGACCACGAGAGATTAACCGTTGCATCATCGCCAAACCAGGTCAGGGAAGGGGCGATAAAGCTGCTGCGCTCCTGGCCAAAATTACGCCAGTAGTCTTCATGCTGATACTCCCCGACCAGACGGTATGCCAGCTGCGTGCCTTCTATCGGCCCGGTGACATCGACCTGTCCCGTGCCGCCGCCAAAACTGCTGGAGGTGGCGGAGATGTCGCCGGAAAACGTACGTTCCGGGCGTTTGGTAATGACGTTGATCAGACCACCGGGGTCGAGAATACCGTACAGCGTAGACGCTGGCCCTTTAAGCACTTCCACCCGTGAGGTGGCGGCGTTAAAGCTGCGCGGCAACACGGTACGCAGCCCGTTGGTCATGATGGAACCATCGCGATTGGCGCCGAAGCCACGGCGGGTGAAGGCATCTTGCGTACCGCCCAGCGTATTGGTTTGCACGACGTTTGCCACGTTGTACAACGCTTCATCAAGCGTGGTGACATGCTGGTCGGCGAGGACTTTGTCGCTGACGGTATTCACCACCTGTGGAATATCCAGCAGCGGCATTGAGGTGAGCGTGGCGGTAGAACTACTGAGTGGTTGATAGCCATCGGTGACCGTCTGGTCCGCCTGCGAAGTGCCAACGACCGTCATTGCCTCTTCTTTCTGGGCGCTATCACCCGAGGTTTTTGTTTCTGCCGCCATCAGCGACGGGGAGCTAACCGCTCCGACAAAAAGCAATGAAAAGAGGGCGCGCCCGGTTTTTCCCGTGAACGTCGGGGAGTGCTGTGTCATCTGTCTGTTTCCCATAAATCACCGAGTGCGGTGATAAAAAGTGATAAAAATCATTGCCCTGATTGTCAAAATGTATCCATGTGCATCACGCGGTGATGGTCTGGATATCTAATTGAGAATCATTCAAACATGAGTGGATGTAGTAGTAAATGCAACGAAGAATAAATTTATTAAGCGGCATAAAGCAGGCTCATGAGGACTTTTCTGGATGGCGGATATGATTTTATTTATTGATATTTATGGTTTTTATTGGTGTGCTGACAATCAGCGATTGTTCAGGTAAAAGCAAAGACCCTGTGAAATGAAACGGTAATGTAGTGAGCTTGACTACTACATAACGGCATTGCATGATCAAAAGAGAATGAGATTTATTTAAAGTGCAGCACGCGAAACGGCCGTTGCCCTGGAGAGAGAAACATGCCACAGCGGCAAGATGCCCCGCACCCACGCGGGATTGTGCTGGAGTCCCTGTGCGCAGGCTACGGCAGTCAGCGCATCGTTGAAAATATCAGCCTGACCCTGCCCGTAGGCAAAATGACGGTGCTCGCAGGGGCAAATGGTTCAGGAAAATCTACGTTACTCAATACCATGGCGCGAATGCTCAAACCGCTTGCGGGCTGCGTTCGCCTCGATGGGCGCGATATTCATGCGCTACCGACCAAGCAGGTCGCCCGCCAGCTTGGCCTGCTGCCACAATCACCGCTTACCCCAGAAGGATTGACGGTGTTTGAACTGGTATCCCGCGGCCGCTATCCGTGGCAGGGGCTGATTCGTCAGTGGTCGGCGGAGGATGAACATGCGGTAGAGGACGCTCTGCGCCTGACCGGGACGCTGGAGTACGCGCATCTGCCGGTGGACAGCCTGTCCGGCGGTCAGCGGCAGCGATGCTGGATAGCGATGGCATTGGCGCAGCAGACCAGCACGATTTTGCTCGATGAACCGACCACCTGGCTTGATTTACGCTATCAGGTGGAGATCCTTGAACTGCTACACCATCTCACCCGCGCGCATGGGCGTACGGTTATCACCGTACTGCATGACCTCAATTTCGCCGTGAACTACGCCGACACGCTGGTGTTTATGAAACAGGGACACATTGCGCATATTGTTGATGAAAGGCAGCCGTGTACGCCGGAGATCATTCAACACGTCTTTGATGTCGAAGTGCAGATGCTGCACAACCCGCAAACCGGTAAGCCGCTGTTTATGCCGTTGTGCACCGGCGTGGTGACGGACTAATGGTGGCGCTCACGCTACAGCGACGGCACCGCGTGCGCCCTAAGCTTGCGTTACTGCTGATAAGCGCGCTGCTGTGCTGCGGGGCGATTGTCCATCTTGGCCTTGGTGCACGCGCCATTGCGCCGCGGGTGGTGATAGAGGCGTTACTGCAAAACGATCCGAGCAATTTTGAACACCGTATCATTGTCACCCTGCGTCTGACCCGTTTATTAGCGGCGCTATTAACCGGCGCGGCGCTGGGAGCGGCAGGTCTGCTGCTACAAACCGTGGTGCGCAATCCGCTGGGCGAGCCGCATATTCTGGGGTTGAACGCCGGGGCCACGCTGGCGGTGGTGGCCTGCTCGGCGGCGGGCGTTTCGTTTGGTGAGTGGGGGATTGACCGTCCGCTGGTCGCCGCCTTCGGCGCGGCGCTGCTGTTTGGTTTGGTGATGCTGTTGGCAAGCGCGGGGCGCTCAGGGGCAACGGCGATGAAAATCACCTTATGCGGCGTGGCGCTGTCGGCGTTTGCCTCGGCGGTGACCGCCTCAATTCTTATTCTTGATGAACAGACGCTCCAGGCGATGCGCACATGGCTTGCCGGGGATCTGGCGGGTATCTCCCTGGCTACCCTGAAAATAGCGAGTATTCCGGCGCTGACTGGCGTGCTGCTGGCAGCCTGGCTTGCCCCGCGTTTAAATATTCTCGCGCTGGGCGATCGCGTGGCGAGCGGTCTGGGCGTGGCGGTCACGCGTACCCGCATCCTGGGGGTGATTGCCATTGCGCTGCTGTGCGGGGCGGCGGTATCGGTCGCCGGGCCGGTCGGGTTTATCGGCCTGGTCGTTCCTCATGCCATACGCCGCTGGGCCGGTCAGGATGTCCGTAGCGGGCTCCTGCTGGCGCTTCCCACCGGCGCGCTGTTATTGCTGCTGGCGGATATTCTTGCCCGCTGGCTGCTGGCGCCTCAGGAGCTGGCGACCGGCGTCATGACCGCTCTGGTTGGGGCGCCTATCTTTATCGCCATTGCCGTGAGGTATTTTAAATGACGCGTGCGGTGCAAAAAGCCGGGTTTCGCCCGCTAGCATTTGGGCCGTGGCGCCTATTACTGAGCCCGCGTAGGGTGAAGATTGCCGCCGTGCTGGTCTCGCTCATCCTCCTGTTGCTGGTTTATAGCGTCACGCGCGGGACGTTAGCTATCCCCACGAGTGCGATAGGCCGGGCGCTGTTTTATCCGCAGTCGTTAAGCGCTCAGCAGGTTTACATCGTGCGCGACATCCGCCTGCCTCGGATGCTGATGGCTATCTTTTGCGGTGGAATGCTGGGCCTGGCGGGGGCAGCTATGCAGTCTATCACCCGAAACGGACTGGCGGATCCGGGGCTTATCGGCGTCAAGGAGGGGACCAGTATGGTCGTGTTGACGCTCATCCTCGTGTTTCCGTCGTTAAGCCTGGTATGGCGACCGGTGGCCGGGATGCTCGGCGGCGTGCTGGTGGCGTTGTTGGTCATCGTGCTGGCGCGCGATCTCTCTCGTCCGCGTTTTATTCTGATTGGCATCGGCGTCTCCTGGACTCTGGCGGCGGCAATGGCGCTGTTTGTCACCACCGCCGACATCCGCGATGTTCAGACCGCGATGACCTGGCTTGCGGGAAGTTTGCACGCCGCCACCTGGCCACTGTTAGCGGTTGCCGTCGCGTGGGCGTTACCGGCAGTCGTTATCCTTTATCTCACCGCTCGCGCCGCGGATGTGGCGCTGCTTGGTAATCAAATGGCGAGCGGGCTGGGCGTGCGTTTATCTCGTCTGACACTGCTGCGATTTTTCGCCCCGGTTTTGCTGACCGCGGCCAGCGTGTCATGCGTCGGTAGCCTGGGTTTTGTTGGCCTGATGGCCCCGCATATGGCCCGATTTGTGCTGCGCGGAGGGCAGGTTGCGCTGCTGAGCGGCAGTGCGTTGATTGGCGCGTTGCTGGTGCTACTGACCGATACCGTGGGGCGACTGGCCTTTGCGCCGCTGCAAATTCCGGCCGGGATCATTATTTCGCTGATTGGCTGCCCGTTCTTTATTTTACTGCTGTGGCGTCGTCGCGACGCTTTATGAGGATTTCGATGACTGTACGTGGGCTGTGGTCTTTTTTGTGTCTGTTTAGCGCGTCGACATTGGCGCAAACCCAGGCATTTACCGACGATCTTGGGCGCGTGGTGCAGGTTCCGCTGCATCCCCAGCGCATTGTATCGATGCACGATCTTGATATCACCATTCCGCTGATTGAGCTTGGCGTGCCGCCCGTTGCCAGCCACGGGCGTACGCGGCCTGACGGCAGCCACTACCTGCGTTCCAGCGCCCAGTTAACCGGTATTGATTTTGATAACAGCGATATCGAGTTTATCGGCACCGCCGATATCGATCTTGAAGCCGTCGCGGCAGCGAAGCCGGATCTTATTATTACCGAACCCAATCGCAATGTGCCGATTGAGCAACTGGCGAAAATTGCGCCGACGGTCAGTATCGATCACCTTTTGGGGAGCGCACCGCGCATCTATAGCAAGCTGGCGCAATTAACCGGCACCGAGGCTCGACTGGCGGTGCTTGACCACCGCTATCAGGCGCAAATAGCGCAGCTTAAACGTACCATTCAAACCCACAACATCAGCGTCTCAGTTATTCAGGCTAACAATGGCAAAGTCACCGTCCATCATTCCTATCACTCACTGGGACGCGTGCTGCGCGATGCCGGTTTCCGTTTCCCGCCGCTGATTGAGCGTATTCCTGATGGGGAACGCATGGATGTTAGCGCCGAGCAATTGCCCGATCTCGACGCTGATTTCCTGTTCGCCACCTGGCGCTCGGATACCGGCGGTAAACCGCAAGATGAGATGAATGACATGGAAAAAGTCATGCCGGGTTGGTGCGATTTTATGCGCGCCTGCCGCACAGGACATTACATTCTGTTGCCGCGTGAAGAGGTCATCTCTAACTCCTACGCGGCGCTCAGCCTGCTGGTGGCGCAAGTGCAGTCGCAAATTGCCGGTCGCCCCATCCCGCAGGAGGCGAAATGAAACCGGCAGCTTCGCGCAAAGAAAAACGCCGAGTCGATTTGTTCGGCGAACGTATGAAAAGCCGCAGCGGACAGCTTTCTCCCCGTCTGCTGGCGGTGGTGAACTGGATTGACGATAACCGTGAAGCGGTGCTTGACCACACGGCGATGGAAATTGCGCAGGCGACGCAAACCTCGGACGCCACGGTGGTGCGGGCGATTCAGGCGCTGGGTTTTGCCGGGCTGCGCGATCTTAAACATACCCTCCAGCACTGGTTTGGCCCGACCATAACCTCGTCGGAAAAAATGGCCTCCACGGTCGGGGCATTGACCAGCGATGTGAACTCCAGCATCGATTTTGTTCTTGAAGGACATCTTCGCGCCTGTGAAATGCTGGCAAGTCCTGAAAACCGGGCGGCGATTGCGCAAGCGGTGGCCCTGCTTACCGAGGCCCGTCAGGTGGCGCTGTTTGGTATCGGGGCATCGGGTATTTTAAGTGAATATACCGCGCGTCTGTTTAGCCGTATCGGCCTGCCATCGTACGTCTTAAACCGCACCGGCTTTAGTCTGGCGGAGCAGCTTGTCAGCCTGCAACGCGGTGATGTGCTGATTATGATGGCGCAGAAATCACCGCACAGGGAAGGGCTAACGACGCTGCGCGAAGCGGCGCGCTTGGGCATTCCCACCATTTTACTCACCCAAGCCACCGACTCGCGGTTTAGCGAAATGTCGCAGGTCGTGGTGCATGTACCCCGGGGAGAAAATGGCCGTGTACCGCTGCACGGAACGGTGATGGTGGGCCTGGAAATGCTGGTGCTGTCAGTGGCCTCGACGACCTCGCAGCGCACCCTGCGTTCGATGAAGCGTATTAACGACCTGCACAAAGCCATTGGCAAGTCAGGGGGGCGAAAAGGCTGAATGCCGTCAGACAATCCTGGGCGCTCGCCTGATTATCCGGTTGCATTTTGGTCTGATAATCATCAGGCTAATTAAAATGACCGAATCGATTAGGAGAACGAAATGAAGGCATTGCCTGTGGTAGCGGTGTTGGGATTAGGCGCAATGGGGCACGCGTTTGCCGCCAATCTGCTGAAAAAAGGGTTCACCGTATTCGGCTGGAACCGAACCCCGGGGCGCGGTGACGATCTCGAGATTCACGGTCTGCAATTGTGTAATGATGCGCCGCTGGCGGTAGAGGATGCCGAGGTCATTATCGCCATGCTGACCGACGGCGAGGCGACGCTTGCCTGTATTCGCACCATCGCGCAGTCCTGTCCGCAAGGGGCGACCTTCTGCCAGATGGGAACGATTGGGATTCAGGAAACCGCTGAGGCTATCGCGCTTCTGGCGTCACTGCGCCCGGATATGCTCTATCTTGATGCCCCGGTATCCGGCACGAAAGCGCCGGCGGAGAACGCGCAGATTCTGGTGATGGCCAGCGGTGATAAATCACGGGCGGGCGCGGCACAACACGTATTTGATGCCATTTCTCGTGGCACCCAATGGTACGGTGAAGCCGGGAACAGCCAGAAAATGAAGCTGGTGATCAATGCCTGGCTGATTGCGATGATGCAGGGCGTGGCGGAAAGTATGCAGCTGGCAAAACAGTTTGGTTTCACTCCCGAGCAGTTGTGGGAAACGCTGGAAGGCGGCCCGCTGGCGGCCCCGTATGTGAAGGGCAAACTTGAGATGATCCGCAAAGAGGATTATACCCCGCAGATGCAGCTCCAGCATGCCCTCAAGGATGCGCGTCTGGCGCTCGCCAACGCGCCACTGGGGACGATGCCGATGATGAGTGACATCACAGCGTTGTGGGCACAGGCGGCCGAGGGAGGGCTTGCACAACAGGATCTGGCCGCGGTGTACGCTTGGCTTGATAACGCGCGACAGAGCTAAACAAACGGGGAAAGGTCATGGAGTGGCTACGTCAACGTATTGAACAGCAGGTGCTGGGGCTGACCGGGATTTCGCTTAACGAGATCGATTTCGAACATCCGAAAGGCGAGCCGGGTCTGTTTGGCCCGCAATCGGCTATCTGGCCGGTGCACGGCGATTTTACCTCCATGCTGTGCGGCGGCATCAGCGCCTTGCTGTTACAGATGCTTCATCCATTAGCGCTGGCGGGGGTCTGGGACCATTCTAACTTCCGGGAAGATATCTTCGGACGCCTGCGACGCACCAGCCAATTTATCTCTGCCACCACCTATGCGACGGTGCCGGACGCCGAGCGGCTGATTGCCAAAGTGAAAGCCATCCATCTGCGCGTAAACGGCACCGATAGCGACGGTTCACCGTATGCCGCAAGCGACCCGGAGCTTCTCACCTGGGTGCACGTTGCCGAGTGCAGCTCATTTATGGCCTCACACCTGCGCTATCGTCGCATCATCGTGACACCGTCACGTCAGGCGCAATATTTTATTGAATCGGCAAGTATTGCTGAACGGCTAGGGGCGGAAAACGTACCGAAAACGCCGCAGGCGGTCGCCAACTATCTGGAGAACATGCGTCCACAGCTTCGCTGTGATGAACGCACTCAGGAAGTGGCGCGCGTGCTGATGACCACTCGCTTGCCGGGGCGATTGACGCAGCCCGCGGGGACGATATTTATCAAGGCCGGTATCGATCTGTTGCCACCCTGGGCGCAGGAGATGTTGGGGCTACGGTTAAGCCCGCTTGAGCAGCGGATAGTGCGCAGTAGCGTTCATGCTATTGCTGCCGTACTTAGACGTTCGGTCAGAAACGGGGCGTATCACTGCGCGATGCGACGCATGGGCCGCTGAGGAGTGCCGGTGCCGGGAAGGCCGCTGGATGAACAATTAATTAAAATGGAAATGCATCCCATAAAATAAAAAACCGACAATAAATGTCGGTTTTTTTTATCAGATTTTACAAGCGTCGCCGCAATCATCGTCAGCAATAATCGCCTGTGCCTTCTTGTCTGCGTCGTCCAGACGTTCTGCATTGCGCTCTTGTGCTTCATCCAGTCCATCAAAGACCAGATTATCGAGATCTATTTCCATTCTTCACCTTCATTTTTTCTGTTCTACTCTTAACACAGTATATTGCAAAAATGTTGATGGATGTACTCAGTTGTGACACTGGTCGCGTATTTCGCACGAAGCGCTACCAGGGCGTCGGGAAACGGCTGAAGTGTGAAGTCACGCGGTCATATGCGCACGCATTGTACAAAAAAGAGTCGATAACAGGCGAATACTGGAAACAGGAAAGCATATAACCTTGAAAATGATCACCAGCTCGGAGGGATATGCAATGCAGAAACAGGATCCACAGGCACTAACCAATTTTGATTTTTTGGCTCGCAGTTTTGCCCGTATGCAGTCGCTTGGTCAACCCGTTGATATTCATGCCGTGACGGGAAACATGAGCGAACAGCAAAGAACCTGGTTTGAGGCACGATACGAGCTTTACATACAGCAGGCCACAAGGGCAAAAGAGCGAGCGCTGGAAGTGTGTTAAACGTTAACGGGCACCTGGGTGCCCGTTGTTGTTTCTGATTAATACCGTTATCTGGAAATGCCTACTTAAGCCTGTCCCACGGAATAAGATTATCCACCACTACCGCAAACAAAATTCCGACTAAAAGCCCGTTACTCAGCAGGGGGCGAATGGTCAGCGGAATATCCTGTAGATACACCGGCGGCAAACTCATCAAAAACAGCCCAACAAACAGCGGTAAGGCTAGGCGGTAAATATTGCGCGAAGTCAGTTTGACCTGCTGGCTAAAGACCAGGCTTGAAAAGAGCAGGGGTAAGTAGGAGACCAGCATCACCGCGCTGCTGACGCCCAGCGGAATGGCGCAGAAGAACTGGGTGAGCGGGGTCACGATGGCGACAATCAGGAATAACAGCGCGCCGTATAAGAATGATTTCTGCGAACTATCACCCGTTTGTGTGAGCAGGCCAACCGACGACACGAACGGTGAAAAAGGCACCACGGCTAACGGTACGCTCAGCAGGGTAACGAAGCCCGAGACAATAAAGCTCCGACGGTAATGGGCGTTATCAGGAGTAGCCTGCGGATAGAAGGTATCCGTACCGCGGAGTGCGCCGTAGGTATTGCTGATATTGACAAGGCCGGTTATCACTGCGGTCAGAATAATACCCGGCGACAGCGTGCCATGATTACCTAGCGGGAACCATTGCCAGTGCAGGCTAGCAGAATTAATGTCTGAGCCGCCAAAAAACAGCCGCCACATGGCCCAGCCAATCACCGTGCCGATAAGCAGCGCGTAGCGTGAAATACGTTGGGGTAAAAAGACAATCAGCCCAATAACAAAAAACATCACCGCGACCGCCATAGCAAACGGCACCAGCGAAAGACTAACGGTAGATTTGGCCATGCCAAAAGGTAGCCCAAGCATGCCCTTAAAAAAGATGGTCGTTAGCTGGGCGCCGAGTAACAGCATAAACACCACCATCACCGATGGCGTGAACAATCGCGCGAGTCGGCTTCCCAACCCGCTGATGCCGATAACGATGGTCATCACGGCGGAGATAGCAATGCCCACCGCCAGACTGCTGGCAATATCGTTCAGCGGCGTGCCGCGTGACGCTTCAGCTAGGGTAATCGTCAGGATGGTTCCCCACCACAGGCCGGTTGGCCCTTCCATAATTGCACGTCGGTGGCCGATAAAGACCTGCAATAAACAGGCAATGGCGGTAGTGAGAAAGGCATACTGCGTTAGCAACAGCAGGCTGCTTTCCGGCAGATGGAAGGCGGAAACCAGCGTCGGAGGCACGACGACGGTGTTGCAAAAGATAAAGAAAAACCATTGAAAACCGGAAAGCAGGTTTTCACGCGTTGGGCGTAGAGTCAGCATGGGGAAGTCCGGCAAATAAACACGACTGTAGCCCTTTTTATCCGCCAGAGGTAAATATCCGCATTAATTGCCTGAAACCGGGAATGAAATGCTGCGAAAGAAGCATGAAATGCATTATTTGTGTGATGAATATTTTGTTGGCATTGATAGCTTCACGATTAATGAAATTGGCTCATAGGTCAGTTCTGATTTCCCCGTCTAATCATTCTTATATCAACGCATTATAATTTTTCCATTCACCCATTGGCGTGGGAGCCGCGGTTTCCCACCTGGAGATATCATCATGCAAAACCCTCTGAATGCTCGCCAGCAGGCGATGATCCCGATTGCGGCATTGGCCGCTCGCGGCGATATGGAAGCGTTAACTCTCGTTCTTCACGAAGGTCTGGATACCGGACTCAGCGTAAATGAAGTCAAAGAACTTCTGGTGCAGCTTTATGCCTACTGCGGTTTTCCGCGCAGCCTGAACGCGCTGGGCTGTTTTATGGCGGTGGTCAACGCCCGTAAAGACAGCGGGATTGTGGACGAGGAGGGGGCTGAACCCACGCCACCACCTCAGGATTGGGATAGTCTGACTGCGGGCACTGCCACCCAGACGCAGCTGGTGGGGAAGCCGGTGAGCGGGCCGCTGTTTGATTTTGCGCCAGCCATCGACGTGTATCTGAAAGGGCATCTGTTTGGCGATATTTTCCAGCGTGATGTACTGGACTGGCCCGCGCGCGAGCTGGCCACGCTGTCAGCGCTGGCGGCCATTACCGGTGCGGAAAGTCAGCTTAAAAGCCATTTTGCGATTAGCCAGCATAACGGCATCACCACGGAGCAGTTGCACGCTTTCGTCGCCGTGCTCGCCGCGAAATGTCCTATCGATATTGCCACCCATGCTCACGCGGTGCTAAGCCAGTATCTGAACGACTCATCGTCTAAAACGGCGCGCACTGATGCGGGGCTAAACGCGGCATTTGATGGCAATAGCGTTTTTCCGCGTGGTGAGAAAAACGAAGCCTACGCGCAATATTTTACCGGCACTAGCTATCTGACCATGCTGTCGCGTGAAGGGGTCACCATCGGCAACGTCGCGTTTGAACCGGGCTGTCGTAACTTCTGGCATATCCACCATCAAGGCGGGCAGATTTTACTGGTTACCGGCGGTCGCGGTTGGTATCAGGCATGGGGGGAACCGGCCCGTGAGCTAAAAACGGGTGACGTGGTGAATATTCCGCCGGGGACAAAACATTGGCACGGCGCCGCGCACGATAGCTGGTTTGCCCACATTGCGGTAGAAGTTCCGGCACCCGGGGCGTCAAACGAATGGCTGGAACCGGTGAGTGATGAAGAGTATTCGCGGCTACCCTAGCGCGGCCACCTTCGCGAGCGAGGTTGCAGTGGCGTAAAGTGCGCCTCGCTGCTAGCCTGAATAGTTGAGGTACCCGGTGAGACGCCGGGTTTAGCATCGACAAATCAAGGATCTCCAATGAGCGAAGTGAAGATAGTAGCCACTCTAACCCCCTTCCCGGAACATATCGAAACCATCAGAAAAGCCGCCCAGGACATGGTGCCACTGACGCATCAGGAGTCGGGATGTTTGCAGTACGATCTGCACGAAAGCCATGCGGTGCCGGACGTGCGGAACCTGGCCAATAAAGGGGCCGTCTCTTTTGTATTTATCGAGCGCTGGAAATCGGAAGACGATCTGGTCAAGCACGTCGCAATGTCATACCACGATGATTTTCTTGAGATATTAGACGGTAAACTGGAAAGCCTGAACGTACAGCGCTTGACGAAACTTTAGCGAGAAGAGAAGGGAATATGCACCATATCAGAAAGATATGGTGCGTCTGAATGGACTCGAACCATCGACCCCCACCATGTCAAGGTGGTGCTCTAACCAACTGAGCTACAGACGCAGAATGGTGCGTTTAATTGGACTCGAACCAACGACCCCCACCATGTCAAGGTGGTGCTCTAACCAACTGAGCTATAAACGCATTAATGGTGCGTCTGAATGGACTCGAACCATCGACCCCCACCATGTCAAGGTGGTGCTCTAACCAACTGAGCTACAGACGCATTGTTGCCTGTGGCAACGGGGACGAATATTAGCGGCACTCATGGGTTGTGGCAAGCGGAAAATGTTTGATTTCACGCGACTGGAGAACTTTTGCCCATCTGTGCGGCTTTTTACCGCAATACGCTAGATTGCGTTGATCTCACAGGCTTTTAGCGACGGCTTTTTATCCTGAATCCCCCTTTTGCTGGCAAAAACATTTTGACATTCTTTGTTGAAAATGGAAATGTTATGTTATAACGTTTTCTCTCGATTATCGACGAAGGGAAATTTACGGGTGAAACAATCAGCTAAAATCGTCGCGATGGTCGCGGCGTTAATGATAAGCGGTCAGGCGTTGGCTCATGGGCATCACGATCATGGTGTGCCGCTAACCGCAACGGAGCAAAAGGCGGCAGAAGGCATTTTTAAACTCAGCGATGTAAAAGACCGCTCGCTCTCGGACTGGGAGGGAATGTGGGAATCGGTTAATGGTTATTTGCTATCAGGCGCGCTGGATCCCGTGTTTAAGCAAAAGGCGGATAAAGACAAAAGTAAAACCTTCGCTGAGGTAAAAGAATATTACCGCAAAGGTTACGCCACCGATGTCAACATGATTGGGATCGAAAATGGTGTGATGGAGTTTCATGTCGGAGATAAGGTCAGTGCCTGCCAGTATCGCTATGCTGGATTTAAAGTCCTGACTTATGCCTCCGGTAAGCAGGGAGTACGTTATCTGTTCGAATGTCAGCAAGCCAACACCGGGGCCCCGAAATTCGTACAGTTCAGTGACCATACCATTGCACCGCGTAAATCGGCGCACTTCCATCTCTTTATGGGCAATCAATCTCAGGATGCATTGCTTGAAGAAATGGATAACTGGCCGACTTATTATCCGTACCAGTTGACCGAAAAGCAGGTGGTCGATGAGATGCTCCATCACTAAGCATCAGTGATACCGCCGCTTAAAAAGAAAAAACGCCGGGTAAACCCCGGCGTTGTGCTGTTTTCCCCCAGCGCGCGGGAGATTAGCGGGACGCCCGCTTGAGAATGACTGTCGCAGGCTGACGTTGCAGGAAGCGCATGCGTAACATCATCATCACTGCTGCAGAGGTCAGGCCGATAATAAAGCCCCACCAGAAGCCAGCTGGCCCCATTCTGTCGACCACCAGATCGGTCAACGCCAGCACGTAGCCGCACGGCAGACCGAGTACCCAGTACGCGGTGAAAGTAATAAAGAAGATGGAACGTGTATCTTTATAGCCGCGTAAAATCCCGCTACCGATAACCTGAATTGAATCGGAAAGCTGATAGAGGGCCGCCAGTAACATCAGCTGCGCCGCCAGCGTGACAACCTCAGGATTGTCGTTATACAGCAGGGCGATGTGTGTACGCATCAGTGTCGTGAAAATAGCGGTGCACATCGCCATACATATTCCGACACCCAGGCCTGTGCGGGCGGAAACCTGCGCGTCAGGCGTTGAACCTTGTCCAAGGCGGAAGCCCACGCGAATGGTGACGGCCGCCGCAAGCGACATCGGTAGTACGAACATCAGCGAGCTAAAGTTCAACGCAATCTGATGCCCCGCGACATCGACAATCCCCAGCGGGGATACCAGCAGGGCAACCACGGCGAATAACGTCACTTCGAAGAAAAGCGCCAGCGCGATGGGTAAACCCAGCGTTGCTAACCGTTTCAAAATAACCGGGTCCGGGCGGGTGAAACGATCGCTAGTGCGGATATCGCGCATGGAACCGGCGTGACGCACATAATAGAGCATGCTAAAGAACATCACCCAATACACCGATGCCGTCGCCACGCCGCAACCCACGCCGCCTAATTCCGGCATTCCAAAGTGGCCGTAAATAAAGATGTAGTTCACCGGAATATTAACCAGCAGGCCAATAAAGCCCATCACCATACCCGGCTTAGTTTTGGCCAGCCCCTCACACTGATTACGTGCGACCTGGAAGAACAGATAGCCCGGTGCGCCCCACAGCAGCGCGCGCAAATAGCCGACGGCTTTATCCGCCAGCGCCGGGTCAATATTGTGCATAGAGCGAATAATGTAGCCCGCATTCCACAGCACCACCATGATGAGGATGGAGACAAATCCGGCGAGCCAAAAACCCTGACGGACCTGCATGGAAATACGTTCGCGTCGGCCCGAACCGTTAAGCTGTGCAATGACCGGCGTCAGCGCCAGCAGCAAACCATGACCGAAAAGGATGGCGGGTAGCCAGATTGATGTCCCGATGGCGACCGCAGCCATGTCGGTGGCGCTGTAACCCCCGGCCATGACGGTATCGACAAATCCCATTGCCGTTTGGGCAACCTGCGCGAGGATTACCGGGATTGCCAGAGCTAATAACTGACGCGCTTCGACAAAATACTTCTGCACGTGAACACCTGTATTGTTGTTATTTATTCTCGCCGTACAGCGAGTACGGGAGACAGAAAAACCGCCTTAACCGGCAGCAAGAAGAATAAATAGAGGAATTTCTCCGTTATTGTAGCGAGGATTTGCTATTAATCTAGTCAAAAAATCAGCGGTAGGGCGTGGAAGGTAGCAACCTGAATTATCAACTGCTATTGTGCGTAACAGATGAACCGGTATACCCGTCATACTTCAAGTTGCACGTGCGTTGGCTTTCCTCGTTCACCCCGGTCACTTACTCAAGTAAGCTCCCGGGGATTCACTGCGTCGCCGCCTTCCTGCAACTCGAATTATTTAGAGTATAACGTCGCGAAATAAATGAATAACAGGAGTTAACTGCATGTTCACTGGTATTGTCCAGGGCACGGCGAAAATCGTGTCCATTGATGAAAAACCAAACTTTCGTACCCACGTGGTTGCGCTGCCGCAGCATATGCTGGCGGGGCTGGAGACCGGCGCGTCGGTCGCCCACAATGGTTGCTGCTTAACGGTCACCGACATTAATGGCGACCTGATAAGTTTCGATCTGATGAAAGAGACGCTGCGCATTACAAACCTGGGCGATGTGAAAGAGGGTGACCTGGTCAACGTTGAGCGTGCGGCAAAGTTCAGCGATGAAATTGGCGGCCATTTAATGTCCGGTCATATTATGACTACCGCAGAAGTGTCGAAGATCCTGACTTCCGAAAATAATAAGCAGATCTGGTTTAAAATTCAGGATCCGGCGCTGATGAAATATGTGCTGTATAAAGGCTTCATCGGTATTGATGGGATAAGTCTGACGGTAGGGGAAGTGACTGCTACGCGTTTTTGCGTGCACTTGATTCCAGAAACACTCGAACGCACTACGCTGGGTAAAAAACGTCTGGGCGACCGCGTGAATATCGAAATTGATCCGCAAACGCAGGCGGTAGTCGATACCGTAGAACGCGTGATGGCGGCAAAAGAAGTGGCAGCAAAGCAGCTTACCGCGGAATAACCACAGATTCCTGATACCTGGGTTGCATTGAAAAACGCCTGCGCCAGAACGGCACAGGCGGTATGGGGTTAACGCGCGACGCGCAGACCTTTTTCAACTCCGCGAGAGAACACAACCTGCCATAGCTGAATATCTCGCGCACGGAAAGCACCCGCGCAGGCGTTGAGATAGTAGCTAAACATCCGTTTGAATCGTTCGGAATAGTTGTCCGCAATCTCCGGCCAGCTGGCAAGGAAACGTTCGTACCATGCCATCAGCGTCGTATCGTAGTCAGCGCCAAAGTTGTGCCAATCTTCCATCACGAAGTGAGGTTCACTGGCGTGTGCTATCTGGCGTACTGAGGGTAAACAGCCATTCGGAAAGATGTATTTGTTGATCCACGGGTCAACATTACTGTCGGTTACCTTCGATCCAATGGTGTGCAGTAAGAATAAACCGTCCGGTTTTAAATTACGGTCGACCACTTTAAAGTAGGTATCGTAATTTTTAGGGCCCACGTGTTCGAACATGCCGACGGAAACGATGCGGTCAAACTGCGCGTTGAGGTCGCGATAATCCTGCAGCAGAATCTCGACATCTAACCCTTCGCAGCGAGCCTGAGCCAGCTTTTGCTGTTCAGCGGAGATGGTCACACCCTTTACGCTAACGCCGTGATTTTTCGCCATATAGGCGGCAAGTCCACCCCAGCCACAACCGATATCTAACACCTGCATACCCGGTTCAAGCTGCAGTTTCTGGCAAATTAACTCAAGTTTTGCCTGCTGCGCCTCTTCAAGCGTTTGCGCATCTTTCCAGTAAGCGCAGGAATACTGCATGTAAGGGTCTAGCATACGGCTAAAGAGATCGTTGCCCAGATCGTAATGTTCCTTACCGACCTGCCAGGCTCTTTTGCGCGTTTGTAAATTGAAAATACGGGCACCGGCGACGCGGAGCGTATCTTTGAAATGATGAGGGATTTGCTGTTCAAGCCCGGCGCGTAGCACCTGGTCGAAAAAGATATCTAAACGGTCGCATTCCCACCAACCGTCCATATAACTTTCGCCGAGGCCCAACGAGCCTTCTTGTAAAACACGTTTGAAAAACCGGGGATTTTTGACCTGTATATCGCAGGGGGCGTTGCCATTAATTTCAATGCCTGCTCGACTGAGCAATTCGCTAACGATACGGTACCAGTCATCTTCCGGTATATTGACTTCTTCTATACACGATGTGCTCATAGCCTCTCCATCCCGACCTGTTGATCAGAACCTTAAAACAGCGTAGACGCTTTTTTCTGGTTTGTGAGAAATGTCACGAAAAATTCGTGAGTCTGCTATCCGACGTAACATAGAGAAAGGGAGAATCCCTTGCTGAAAGCCAGTCCATGGTTTAACGGGTGGCATCCTGCCGCCGCTCAATAACGATAATGTATATTAATTATGTGATGCCGATCCAGTATAGGACGCTAAGTCTATTGATTCAACTAAAAATATTAGCGTCCTAACGATTTGTCATGGCATTGATATGGATGATGATTAGGCGTGAGAAGTGCTCTGTTCAGCAGCGCGTTCTTCACGACGCGCGGCCCGCTGCATTCTGTAACCTATCGCCGCCAGCAACACTGTCACAAGCATCACGCAAGTGGTGGTCAGCAGTGGGGTGGCAATCAGCGTGGACACCGCAAGGCTTGCCAGGAAACACAGGCCCAGCTGTAACGTATTCTGTAGCGCAGCCGCCCGGCCGGTTGCCTGTGGGAAGGGTTTCAGGGCCTGAGCGACGACGATAGGATAAATCCCCCCGTTAGCGATAGCCATCACGCAGAATGGGATAAGTATTGCGGTCAATGAGGCATTTTCCATCAGACCCGCTCCCCACGTACCTATCACGCTTAGGGCATAAACAACCAGCAGCCAGGGTAGCAACTGAGAACCCTGCCATTTTTGCAGCGCGGCACGACAGCCGTAGCCGCCAATCAAGAACGCGATAGTCTGCGGAACGTAGCTCAGGCCGATAACGGTTGGGCTATAGCCCATCTCATGCAGAATAAACGGCGAACCCGTTAACCATGCGAAGAAACTCGCCGAGCAGGCGGCGTAAATCAGAACGTTACCGCGATAGTCTTTGCTGCGCAGCAGGCGCATAAAGGTCAGTTTCTCTTCGCTGGTGGGGCTTTTCTTGTGTGCGGGCTTCAGACGCAATGCCGGTAGCATCAGCACCAGGGTAATGATAAATAATGCCGCGAAAATAGCCTGCCAGTCGAAATGGACCAGTAGCCAGCTCCCCAGAAGCGGGGCGAGGGCAGGAGACAGGCCAACCAGCGGCATTATGGTGGCGAAGATACGGTTCGTGCGCTGTGCGGGATAATAGTCGGTGACCATTGCCTGCCAAGTCACGGCAGCCGCGCAGACGCCGACCGCCTGCACGAATCGCAGCATCAGCAGAGTCGTACCATCGCGCACCCACAGCATCCCCAGGCAACCTATGGCAAAAATGGTTAAACCGGTCAGCAAAATAGGTTTACGCCCATAACGGTCAGACAGCGGCCCCCATAAAAGCTGGGCAACCGCAAAGCCTGCAAGGAACAGACTGAGGCTGGCGCTCACGGCGGAGGCTGGCGTTTGCAGGTCTTCCTGAATGGCCGCAAAGGCCGGCAAATACATATCTGTTGCCAGAAAACCCAGCACGCTAAGCCCTGCTAGCCAGACTAAAAATCCTTTCCCCGGTTGCATAATACGACCTTTCTATCATCAATAAACAATGCCGCAGAGTGTAGAGAGTGCATTGGTGGTTGTGAAACGCTAATATTTGAGTCATGGATTCAAAATTTTTGTAGGCAGAAAATGTGGTCTGAATATTCTTTAGAAGTGGTTGATGCCGTGGCGCGCAACGGTAGCTTTAGCGCGGCGGCGCAGGAGCTTCATCGCGTGCCTTCTGCGGTGAGCTATACCGTCCGCCAGTTAGAAGAATGGCTGGCGGTGCCGCTGTTTGAACGGCGCCATCGGGATGTGGAACTCACGCCTGCGGGCGTTTGGTTTTTGAAAGAGGGACGGTCTGTTATCAAAAAAATGCAGATCACCCGTCAACAGTGTCAGCAGATTGCCAACGGCTGGCGGGGGCAACTGGCTATTGCGGTAGACAACATCGTTAAACCGGCGCGAACGCGACAGATGATTGTGGATTTCTATCGTCATTTTAACGATGTCGAGCTTATCGTTTTTCAGGAGGTATTTAACGGCGTGTGGGACGCGCTGGCGGATGGTCGCGTGGAATTAGCGATTGGCGCCACCCAGGCCATCCCGATTGGGGGACGTTTTGCTTTTCGTGATATGGGGATGCTTAACTGGCATTGTGTGGTTTCCCATGCCCATCCGCTCGCCCAAATGGACGGGCCGCTCAGCGATGATGTGTTGCGCAACTGGCCCTCACTGGTGCTTGAGGATACGTCTCGCTCATTGCCTAAGCGTACCACCTGGCTTCTCGATAATCAGAAAAGGGTGGTTGTTCCCGATTGGGCATCGTCGGAAACGTGCATTTCCGCAGGGCTATGCGCGGCAATGATCCCTGGACATCGGGCGCAGCCGTGGCTTGATAGCGGTGAGTGGGTCGCCTTAACCTTAGAAAATCCGTTCCCGGATGCCGCCTGTTGCCTCACCTGGCAGCAAAGCGAAGCCTCGCCGGCGCTAAGCTGGCTATTAGAGTATTTAGGGGACAGTGAGACGTTAAACGATGAATGGCTGCGGACGCCGGAATAGGGCGTCCGCATAGAGACTTAACGGCGATAGTCGCGGAACGGGCCGTCAGCCACGGAGCGGCGTTCGATGAGGCGCGGATGCACCTCAATCGACTGCGACTCCTCACGCTTACTGACGATACGATCCATCAGCATATTGAAGGCCGTTTCGCCCAGCGAGTCTTTTGGCTGGTGAATCGTCGTCAGCGCAGGCGTAAAGAAGCGAGAGTTGCGCACGTTATCGTAGCCGATAAGCGAGATGTCCTGAGGAACACGAAGCCCCATTTCATCGGCTGCACACAGCGCGCCCATTGCCATCACATCACCGCCGCAGAAGATTGCGGTGGGGCGAGGGTGCTGGGACAGGATTTGCTGCATTGCGCGATAGCCTGATTCTGGCTCAAAATCGCCTTGCACAATCCAGTTGGCCGGGACGTTAATCATCGTCTCTTCCATCGCTTTCATAAAGCCTGCCAGGCGGCCCGCGCCGGTGTTACGCTCCAGCGGCCCTGGGATAACGCCGATATCACGATGCCCACGTTCCACCAGGTAACGACCCGCCATATACCCGCCTTCAAAGGCGTTATCAATGACCGAGTCAGTAAAGTCGGCTTTGGCTTCACCCCAATCCATAACCACCATCGGGATGTTGCGATACTCTTCGAGCATCGACAGCAGCGATTCCGGGTACTCAGAACACATCACCAGCAGGCCATCTACGCGCTTTTGCGCCATCATTGACAAATACGCGCGCTGCTTTTCCAGATTGTTCCACGCATTGCCAAGAATCAGGGTATAGCCTTTCTCAAAGCAGTTTTTCTCAACGGCTTCGATGATTTCTGCAAAGTAAGCCGCCTCGCTACTGGTTGCCAGCAAACCAATTGATTTGGTGTGGTTAACCTTGAGGCTGCGCGCGACGGCGCTTGGCGAGTAGTGCAGCTCTTTAATCGCTGCCCACACCGCTTCACGCGTGTCTTCAGCGACAAAACGGGTTTTGTTAATAACATGTGATACGGTTGTAGTGGAAACGTTTGCGCGCTTCGCTACATCTTTAATTGTTGCCATTCCATCTCACTCCAGACCCTGGCCTGCCCCTGAAAATACCGAAAGGAAAACGTTTGCCTTCACACACCCTGGTACAATCTTGCGGATTGCATTTCGCCGGGAAAACGATACAGGACGACAGGAGGGGGTCAATGGCCGGTTCGCTTATAAATAAGCGTCGAATTTTGACTTATCCTGAAGCAAAGTGGAAGAACAAAAACCATCATCCTGCTAAATCTGTGAAGATTTTTGCGATTAAGTGTGCAAAAATGATTAAACGCAGTTTTACTGTGGTAATCAAAAGGAGAAAAATTGATGAGCACCGATCTTAAGTTGTCACTCGGTACTACCTTCGTTGCGCTCGCGCTGATCGTCGCGGCGGCGTTTACCGCGATATTGCATTAATCCCCCTGTGAGGGAGCGTTCGCTCCCTCTCGTTTTATTGTTATCTAAATAGCAATAATCTTTTGCTGTTTTGTACACTTCTGTTTTTCTGTGATTGCTGTCATGCTTTTGCCCCATGTTGTCATGCCGCGTACTGCGTATGGCTTAGCGGAGCTTTTGTATGAAAATGAATTTTCCTTTATTGGCGTTAGCCATTGGGGCTTTTGGTATCGGCACCACCGAATTCTCGCCGATGGGACTTTTGCCGGTTATCGCGAAAGGGGTTGATGTTTCCATTCCTGCCGCCGGTATGTTGATAAGCGCCTATGCCGTTGGCGTGATGGTGGGCGCGCCGCTAATGACCCTGTTGCTTTCGCATCGCGGTCGCCGTAATGCGCTGATTTTCCTGATGGCTATCTTCACCCTCGGCAATGTGCTGTCGGCGTTCTCGCCGGACTACACCACCTTAATGGTGTCGCGTATTATCACGAGCCTTAACCATGGTGCTTTCTTTGGCCTGGGTTCAGTGGTTGCGGCAAGCGTGGTGCCAAAGCACAAGCAGGCCAGTGCGGTTGCAACCATGTTTATGGGGCTGACCATCGCGAATATCGGCGGTGTGCCTGCTGCAACCTGGCTTGGGGAAACCATCGGCTGGCGTATGTCGTTTATGGCTACCGCAGGGCTTGGCGTGATCGCTATTTTAAGCCTGTGGTTCTCGCTGCCAAAAGGTGGAGCGGGGGAGAAGCCGGATGTGAAACGTGAACTGTCGGTGCTGGTGCGTCCGCAGGTGCTGTCTGCGCTGTTGACCACGGTTCTGGGGGCAGGGGCAATGTTTACCCTCTATACCTATATCTCCCCGGTATTGCACACCATCACTCATGCCTCGTCAGGTTTTATTACCCTGATGCTGGTGCTGATAGGCGTGGGCTTCTCTATCGGTAACTACCTGGGCGGTAAATTCGCTGACCGCTCCGTGAGCGGAACGTTGAAAGGTTTCTTGCTGCTGTTAATGGTTATCATGTTGGCTATTCCGTTCCTTGCGCAAACGCAGTTAGGGGCGGCGGTGAGCATGGTGGTATGGGGGGCGGCAACCTTTGCGGTGGTGCCTCCGCTACAGATGCGCGTGATGCGCGTGGCGCATGAAGCTCCGGGCCTGTCGTCATCGGTCAATATCGGCGCGTTTAACCTGGGTAATGCGCTGGGCGCGGTAGCCGGTGGCGCCGTGATTTCAGGCGGTATGGGCTATAGCTTTGTTCCGGTGATGGGGGCAATCGTGGCGGGGCTTGCGTTGTTGGTGGTGGTATTCAGTAGCCGCAGTCGCGGTGAAGAAGCGCTGGCGAGTCAGTAAGTCTATAAAAACGCAGAAGAGGAACTCTTCTGCGTAATGGATAAAACCCGGCGGAAGATGGCCGGGTTTTTTGCAACTTATGCAGCCAGATTTTCAGCCACAAACTTCCAGTTTACCAGAGCCCAGAAGTGCTCCAGATAGTTTGGACGCGCGTTGCGGTAGTCAATGTAGTAAGCATGTTCCCACACATCGACGGTCAGCAGTGGCGTTGCGTCGGTGGTCAGCGGCGTACCCGCGTTAGAGGTCGAAACGATGGCCAGTGAGCCATCAGCCTTCTTCACAAGCCAGGTCCAGCCCGCACCGAAGTTTTTAACCGCGGCATCAGTAAATTGTGCTTTGAATTCCGCGAAGCTACCAAACGCTTTGTTAATGGCATCAGCAACGGCGCCGGTTGGTTCGCCGCCAGCGTTAGGGGCCAGGCAGTTCCAGTAGAAAGTGTGGTTCCAGACCTGTGCTGCGTTGTTGAACACGCCGCCTTCAGAGGTACGTACGATCTCTTCAAGCGTTTTGCCTTCAAACGCGGTGCCTTTAACCAGGTTGTTCAGGTTAGTGACATAAGTCTGGTGGTGTTTACCATAGTGGTACTCAAGCGTTTCCACAGAAATGTGTGGGACTAGAGCGTCTTTGGCATACGGTAATGCAGGTAATTCGAACGACATTGCTACTCTCCTTATTATAGTTTGTGCACTCAATAACCTTGTATTGAGTAAGGGTAGAGTAGCAAATTAAAAGGTGAGAGAAAAGATAAGCTTACCCCGTTTATTAACAAACGGGGTAAGTGATTAACGAATGGTCTTCGGCGTGACTACGCGACGGGCGCCAACATAGTGGCGAACCCAATAATCTTCGCTCAGGGAAGTGATTTGAATATCACGACCGGTACGAGGGGATTGGATAAATTTACCGTTGCCGACGTAAACACCGACATGGTCAGCCGTGCCGCGACCTTGCGTGCGGAAGAAGACCAAATCGCCGCTCTCCAGCTCGCCACGGTCTACCGGGCGGGCATCACGCAGGTGGTACATTTCATTGGCGGTGCGTGGGATACGAATGTTGACCAGATCTTTATAGGCGTAATACACCAGGCCGCTGCAATCGAAACCGGTACGTGGCGAGTTGCCGCCCCAACGATAAGGCTTACCAAGCTGGCCCATCAGTTTGTTCATTGCCGTCTTCTGCGCTTTTTGCATGCGAACTTTGTGCGCCTGCGCTATGGTCGTCGGCTGACTCTCGGCAGGGCTTGTGGTGCAGGATTTTTTGTGGCCTTTACGCGCAGGTTTGCAGGTGGTGACGAGATTAGCTGTTTTCAGCGTGCTGCCTTTTCTGCTGGCTTTTACGGTACGCGTAGAGGAATTTTTACGGCTGGAGGAAGGTGCTGACTTTTTCGCCACGGCGCTGCTGTTTTTTTTCTTACTGGCCGTAGAGGAAGATTTTTTCTTGCTGTTGGACTTGGTGTCTGTGCTTTTTTTCTTACGTTCGCTGCCTTTTACGGGAAGCGATTTTTGCGCCGTAGGTGTTTTGGCATGCCCGGTTGCATGCGCCAACGGCGTGAAAGATAACGATGTAAACAACAATGCACAGAGCGTGAACGACCATTTTTTTATCTGCGCCACTGAACAACCCTCTGAGTAATCAGGCGTACATCCTTGCCTGGGTATGGTTTACAAAACCCAACGATTCTAATCTATAAAAACACGAAATGTTAATACTGTTTTTTAGTCCAAAACGTTGTTTCGTTAGCAACTGCAAAAAAAAACATCATTTGATACAACTCGAGCTAAAAAATGAACAAGTTTTTCAGTGAACTGCCGATAAAGACATATTTATAAAGCAACTTAAGTGAACAGACGATAAAATAGTAAAGCGTGAACAAAATGTTATTTTCGGTTCGCGACCTGAAACGCTACAATGGCGGACTACTGTCGTAAAAAGAAGTGTGAGGAAGCAAGACAATGAGCGAGACAATTGAAAAAATTCAGCGCCAGATCGCTGAAAACCCAATCCTGCTGTACATGAAAGGTTCTCCGAAACTGCCAAGCTGCGGCTTCTCCGCTCAGGCAGTGCAGGCGCTGTCTGCCTGTGGCGAGCGCTTCGCTTATGTCGACATCCTGCAGAACCCGGATATTCGTGCTGAGCTGCCAAAATACGCAAACTGGCCGACCTTCCCGCAGCTGTGGGTAGACGGTGAGCTGGTTGGCGGCTGTGACATTATTATTGAGATGTACCAGCGTGGTGAACTGCAGCCTCTGATTAAAGAGACCGCGGCAAAATACGCTGAAGAGCCGAAAGCAGAGTAACTGCCTGGTTCGTGTAGGCCGGAAAGCTGCTCGCCATCCGGCATTCTACCCGGGATGCCAGATGGCGAGCAGCTTTCTGGCCTACGGTTTCAACGATAGACAGCTACAGAAAATAAAAAGCGCCTTTACGGCGCTTTTTTTATACGATTATTCTTCAGTGGCTATCGGCAGCGGCCAGCCGCCAAGGCGCTTCCAGCGGTTGACGATTTCGCAGAACAGAATCGCGGTTTGTTCGGTATCGTACAGCGCCGAGTGGGCCTGGCTGCTGTCGAAATCCATACCGGCGGCCGCGCAAGCTTTTGACAGTACCGTTTGTCCAAGCGCCAGCCCGCTGAGTGCCGCCGTATCAAAGGTTACAAACGGGTGGAACGGATTGCGTTTGAGCGAGGCGCGTTCGGCGGCGGCCATCATGAAGCTATGGTCGAAGGTGGCATTGTGCGCCACCATGATCGCGCGGTTGCAATCCGTATCTTTCATCCCTTTGCGTACCATCTTGAAAATGGCATGCAGCGCGTCGTATTCGCTGACTGCGCCGCGCAGCGGGTTATTTGGGTCAATGCCGTTGAAAGCGAGCGCTTCTGGAACAAGGTTGGCTCCTTCAAATGGCTCAACGTGAAAATGCAACGTGTTATCCGGCATCAGCCAGCCTTGCTCATCCATTTTCAACGTGATTGCTGCTACTTCGAGCAGAGCATCCGTTTTGGCATTGAATCCTGCGGTTTCAACATCAATCACCACGGGATAAAACCCACGAAAACGGTCGCAAAGACCATTGAGCTGCACATTGTCGGACATCTGAATCTCTTAACTTAGAAAAAGTAGCGCGCATTATGGCAAATTTTGCCGCGGCTTGGAAAGGCGGGAGGAGAAAACGGGTACCCTAAGGCACCCGCTGGAGATTAGTTGCCAAGACCTTTGCCGGCATCCTTCTCTTCGATCAACTCAATTTTGTAGCCGTCTGGATCTTCGACAAACGCGATAACCGTCGCGCCGCCTTTTACCGGGCCTGCTTCGCGCGTGACGTTACCGCCATTTTTGCGAATGCGATCGCAGGCTTCTGCTGCATTATCAACGCTCAGCGCGATGTGACCGTAAGCCGTTCCCAGGTCATATTTGTCTACGCCCCAGTTATAGGTCAACTCAATCACTGCGGTGTCGCTTTCATCGCCGTAACCGACGAATGCCAGGGAGTATTTGTATTCGGTGTTCTCGCTGGTGCGCAGCAGTTTCATGCCCAGAACGTTGGTGTAAAACTCAATAGAGCGTTGCAGGTCGCCGACACGCAGCATGGTATGCAGTAAACGCATGATATCCCTCGTCCTTACTTATGAATAATATCCTAGTATAGCGGCGCAAAGGCGCCGCTATCAATGAAGGATCACAAAGTCGGATAATCGGTATACCCTTCAGCACCACCGCCGTAGAAGCTTTCTGGATGCTGTGGGTTCAACTCGGCTTTGCGTTGCAGACGGGCTACCAGGTCCGGGTTGGCAATATAAGCGCGACCAAAGGCAACGGCGTCAATTAACCCTTTTTCAATCAGCTCTTCTGCTTTTTCCGGCGTGTATGCGCCAGCACCAATGATTGGGCCGTGGAAACGGGCGCGCACTTTTTCGCGGAAAGCATCGCTGTACGGTTCGCCGCCCGCCCAATCTGGTTCGGACATGTGCAGGTAAGCAATGCCGCGTTTGCCCAGTTCTTCAATCAAATAAAGCGCATCTGCTTCTTCATTCGGGCCGTTATCGACGTTCTGGAAGGAGCCAATTGGCGATATGCGAATACCGATACGATCGGCACCCCATTCTTTGATCCCGGCATCAACCACTTCAAGCACCAGACGAGCGCGGTTTTCAACGCTACCGCCGTACTCATCGGTACGATGGTTAGAAGAAGGGGACAGGAACTGGTGCAACAGATAGCCGTGGGCTGAGTGCAGCTCAACTAAATCGAAGCCAGCTTCACGGGCGTTAGCGATAGCCTGACGGAAATCATTAACGATACCCGGAATTTCACGGGTTTCCAAAGCGCGAGGCAAAGACGTGTCGACACGGATAGCATGACCGTTTTCATCACGAAGCGAAGTACGGGTATTGGCACTCAGTGCAGAAGGCGCAACCGGCGCTTCACCATTGGGTTGCAGGCTGCTGTGAGAAATACGTCCGGTGTGCCATAGCTGCACCGCGATACGACCGTTTTCAGCATGCACACCCGCGGTGATTTTCTTCCACGCGGCAATCTGCTCTGGGCTGTGCAGGCCTGGTGCGCCCTGGTAGCCTTTCGCCTGAGCGGAAATCTGGGTTGCTTCGGAGATAATCAGACCCGCGCTTGCACGCTGGCGATAGTATTCACCCATCAACGGAGTCGGGATATCGCCTGGCACGATGCTACGCAGACGCGTCAGTGGGGCCATAAACACGCGGTTTGGGGCGGTCACCGCACCCACTTTAAGTGGGGTAAACAATTTCTCTTGTGACATAATGACTCCTGAGTAGACCGGTCGTCTAGTGATGTAAGAAATAAAAACGCCGGTGATTAATCCGGCGCAGCAATCAGATTCCTGACGTGCGTGAGTGCGCTTTCAAGCGGCGCGGCGCTGCGCGCCATTTTGGCCTGCAAGTTCGCCCCTAACCACAGCGAGTAAAGTACCTGCGCTGTCGCTGCGGCTTCACCGACAAAGTTTAAACATCCTTCCCGGCGGCCATTTTCCAGCGCTTGCGCTAACAAAAACATGATCTGGTTAGCGCCTTTGTTCATTTCAGCGCGCATATCTTCTGACAGATCGCACACTTCAGCAGAGAGTTTGACGGTTAAACAACCGCTGATCAAACCCTGCTGGCAAAATTGGGTGAGCGTGTGCTGATAGTAATCCAGCAGGCGGTCGCGGTAGTTGCCGGGGCCCTGCGTGAAGTGCTCAACCAGACGCAGATGATAATCGGCAAAGTGCCGCTCCAGCATGGCGACGCCAAACGCCTCTTTTGAACGGAAATAGTGATAGAACGATCCTTTCGGCACCTCGGCCGTTTTCAGGAGTTCGCTCAGACCCATTCCGGTAAATCCGCGATGCATACAAAGACGCTCGCCGGTAGCCAGAATGTGTTCACGGGTATCATGTTCAATAGATTTGCTCATGCGCTGAACTGTAATAGACCGATTGGTCTAATGCAACTCTATTTTTGAAAAAGCAGCCTGATAAGCTCTATGACCAAGAAAAGTTGCGTCCGTAGAGTTAAACGTCTTCAATGAAAGGATAACGAGGTAAAAGGGGGCTAACGTGGCGGAGCAACTGGAGTTTTTCCCGGTTCAAAGTCCATGCCGGGGAATATGTCAGGCGGATGAGCGCGGATTTTGTCGCGGCTGTTTTCGCAGCCGGGAGGAGCGCTTTAACTGGCAAAATATGAGCGATGGGCAAAAGCAGGATGTTCTGCGACTGTGTCGCCAACGGTTATTGCGTCAATTGCGCGCAGCCAAGCCTGATAACGTTGAAGAACCTCAGCAGCCCTCACTGTTTTAAACGCAAAAATGCGTATACTCGAGAACAATTTTTTTTAGAGGAAATGGTCATGGTTCAACGTATTACCCTGGCGCCGCAGGGCCCGGAATTTTCGCGCTTTGTGATGGGTTACTGGCGTTTGATGGAGTGGAACATGTCCGCTCGGCAACTGGTGAGCTTTATTGAAGAGCATCTGGATCTCGGCGTGACCACCGTTGACCATGCGGACATTTACGGCGGCTACCAGTGTGAAGCGGCCTTCGGTGAGGCTTTGAAGCTGGCGCCGCACCTTCGTGAGCGGATGGAAATTGTCACCAAATGTGGCATCGCAACCACCGCTAAACCTGAAAATACCCTCGGGCACTACATCACCGACAGCAACCATATCATCCACAGCGCTGAACAGTCGTTGCGTAATTTATCGACGGATGTACTCGATTTACTGCTAATCCATCGCCCCGACCCGCTAATGGATGCCGACGAAGTCGCTCAGGCATTCCTCACGCTACACCAGAGCGGAAAAGTGCGACATTTCGGCGTCTCGAACTTTACCCCGGCGCAGTTCACCTTGCTGCAATCGCGCCTACCTTTCACCCTGTCAACCAATCAGGTTGAGATCTCCCCGATTCATCAGCCAACGCTGCTTGATGGTACGCTGGATCAGCTGCAGCAGCTGCGTATTCGTCCGATGGCCTGGTCTTGTCTGGGCGGTGGTCGTCTGTTTAATGATGATGAATTCCAGCCGCTGCGCGATGAGCTGGCGCAGGTGGCTAATGAGCTGAATGCCGGCAGTATTGAGCAGGTGGTCTATGCGTGGATTATGCGTTTGCCGTCGCAGCCGTTACCGATAATCGGTTCTGGTAAAATTGAGCGCGTGCGTTCTGCGATTGTGGCGCAATCGCTCGATATGACGCGACAGCAGTGGTACCGCATCCGTAAAGCGGCGCTTGGCTACGACGTACCGTAAGCATCAAGAGGCAGATTGCTTTTACCGTCTGCCTCTCATCTCTCACGCCGTCTGCTCGGTGAGCGTACCGGGCGTCGGCGCCGTTTCAAGCTGTGAAAGCGAGCAGTAAAGACGCCACAGAATAGAAGCCAGCTCGCGCGCAGCCGGTTGATGATGGTGGGAAAGAACGTCGCAAATTCGCTGTAATTCCTGCAACGTGACCGCCAACGGACGCTGTTGCACTCCTCGTTCACTCATCACATCGCGCAATAGACCAATCGCCATATCGCGCACCTGCGAGAGTGGGTCTGAACGCGCTTCCCAGCCGCGTAGTTGCCATACCACATGCGAACAGTTCAGCAGCACCACGCCCCAGCGTAATAACCAGCGACGAGCCGGTTCGTCCTGACTGGTGCTTAATTGGCTAACGTGATGATAAACAAGGGATTCAAACTCATGTTCGCTGTTATCGGGATGACGACTCAGCTGATCGACAAAGTGACGCCGTAACGCACGGATGTGGCGGCGGCTTTTACGGGCGTCAGAACCCGGCGTCAGTACGGCAAAGGCCAGCCAGGCTAGCCCAACGCCGATAATTTTGGCCAGGTTATCATTGAGGAAATCGGCAAAGTTATAAACCGGCGGATTGGTGACGGCGATAAACGATCCCATAAAGACAATTAACGATCCCCAAAGCCTGGCCTGCTTGGGAATTTGCAGCTTGAGCAACTGCATCGTCACCAGTAACGGGAACAGGAACAGCATAAACTGCCACAGGTCGCTTATCTGCACCATCAAACCAAATTTCACGCCAAAGCTGAAAATAGAGAGCAGCACCAGCGTACGCAATAATAAGGTCAATGAACTGTAGGGGGACGGTACGTTTGAGTACAAAACGCAGGAAATTGCCGCCAGCGTCAGTGCCGCTGCGCCCGATTCCCATTGCGTGCTGATGCTCAAAGCGCCGATGCTGACTAACGCAAAGAAGGTGCGGATGCCGCTCCAGGCGGCTTCCGCATGGTCTGTATGTCGCATCAGTGCAGGGGCGGCCGGGACGGAAAACTCGGTGATAGCCGAGGCGCTTTCCAGCCGCCGCAGCCACTGACTGGTGCTGATATAGAGTCGGCAGAAGTAACGCAGACGGTGCCAGAAGGCATGATGACGGTAATTTTGCCGATCGTGAGGGGCCAGCGGTGCAATAATACGGGCGACGGTGTAGGCGTCGCAGTTGGGTTTAGCGAGCGCTTGCAGCAATTGTTCCAGCACCGGACGAATCGTCGGTGGCGCATCCGGCCAGTTCATCATCAGGCGGCGCAGGCTGGAGATAACGCTGGTCAGGCGTAGCTGCTGGTGTAGCAGGTAGTTAAGCAGCTTATTTTGTCTGCGCAGCCGATAGTGGCTCCAGAATGCCTGAATGCGCAGCAGGTTCATGGTCAGGATCTGGCTTATTACGCTCTGGTGCGCTGAGCGAATCGCGTCAGTCGTCACCGGTTGCCAAAGCAAGCTGGCATGTTCCAGCAGGCGAGCGTGCATGTTTTTCAATGCCGTGAGCAGGGCGCTACCGTCCGAGGTGCTGGGCAGGATCATCATCATCAGGCCGCCGCAAAGAATACCGACGATCACTTCACAAACGCGCGCCTGGGCAATTTCCCAAAGTCTGGTGGCGTCCACCACATTAATAATTGGGAAGGCGATGATAGCGCAGGTATAGCCTGCTAGCTGAAACGCATAGGCGACGTTGTTGGTGTACATCGCACAGGCCCAGGTACACAAGGCCAGCCAGCCTGACATGGCGAACAGAAAAAACCACGGGTCGGTCAGGGTGTGTCCGGCAATCAAAATGGCGGCGCTGGCGCCCAATAAACTGCCGGCAATGCGGCCCAGACTTTTACTGATCACCCCGCCTACGGTGGGAAAACTGACCACCGCGGCGGAGGTCATTGCCCAATAGGGCTCATCCAGATTCAGCCAGTAGGCAATACTCAGCGCCAGACACATGGCGAAGGTATTGCGCAGCGCATAGCGCCACTGCGGCGACGTCGCTTTCACCCACGGCAGTGACGCCCACGTCAGGCTGGGGAATGTCATTGCGGCTTACCGACAATAGAAACGGTACAGGTGGTCCCGGCGACCAATAAAGTCTCGGCTGGCAGAGCATCAAACTGAATACGCACAGGAACACGCTGGGCCAGGCGAACCCATGGAATGGTGGGCTTGATATCGGCAACCAGTGAACCGTCAGCCGCCAGGCTCTGATCGTGAATCGCACGACCGATGCTTGATACGTGACCCTGTAACTTTTTATTATCGCTGTATAAAACGATATCAGCACGGTCACCTTCCCGGATATGGCGCAGCTTCGTTTCTTCAAAATATCCCACGACATAAAATGAGTGGCTGTCGATGAGTGCAAACACTGGGTGACCAATGGCGGCATAGTTACCGACGCGAGTGGTCAGGTTAGTGACCCATCCATCTACGGGCGCTTTGACATCGGTTTGCGTAAGCTGCCACTGTGCATGCGCACGTTCTGCTTTGGCGGCGTCAGCGTTAGCCTGGGCCACTTTTAGCGCCATATTAGAGGCTTCACGATCTTCTGCAGAGATAGCATTAGCAGATAGACCGCGACGGCGAGCGGCTTCATTGCTGGCGCGGGACAGCTCAGACTGGGCTTTAGCCAGTTTTGCGTCGGCGTTCATCAGCGCAATCTTCCACGGCGTCGGATCAATGGTGAACAGCGTCTCACCCGCCTTAACGAACTGATTATCTTTAACGTTGAGGGTCAGTATGCTGCCGGAAACCTGGGGCGTGACGTCCACCTGTTCGGCGCGGATTTTGCCATCGCGGGTCCACGGTGACTGCATGTAATAATTCCAGACAAACCAGACGGCAACGATGGCAAGAGCCGCGATTAACAGCGTGGAGAAATATTTAAGCTTTTTCATAGGACGACGTTACCACCAGACCAGAATCATCAGCGCAAGGCAGACGGAAAGGGCGAAAAAAGAGAGATCCATTAACAGCGGGTGCCAGATATCGCCGGCATACATCCAGTCGCGTAAGGTTCGGTGGATTAGCAACCAAAAAAGGAAGCCGAGAAGAACCGCTTTGAATAAAGGTGGAAAATAAATTGATGCGCCCACGACGAGATCTTGGAGCGGTAGCCCGGGAATGTTGAAATTCGACTTCACAAGCAAAAATCCTTTGCGATTATGACGTTATGGTTCGATGTTATGTCGTGTTTTGAAATAAATAAACATCATTTGTAACAGTGTAATCCATGACGCGCGTTTGCGGGCACGTGGCAATTCATTTGTTTTGCTAATTTAAATACTGCACACTATTCTAAAATCAGTATAATAACTTAGCAAGCTAATTATAAGGAGATGAAATTGGAATCGCCATTAGGTTCTGATCTGGCACGGTTGGTGCGCATTTGGCGTGCTCTGATTGACCATCGCCTGAAACCTCTGGAACTGACGCAGACGCACTGGGTTACGCTGCATAATATTCATCAGCTTCCACCTGAACAGTCGCAAATCCAACTGGCTAAAGCGATTGGCATTGAACAGCCGTCACTGGTTCGTACCCTGGACCAACTGGAAGAGAAAGGCTTAATCTCTCGCCAGACCTGTGCGAATGACCGTCGTGCCAAACGCATTAAGTTAACGGAGAAAGCGGAACCTCTCATCGAGAAGATGGAGGCGGTGATTAGCCATACCCGTGGTGATATCCTGGCGGGCGTTTCTGCTGAGGAACTGACTTTATTGACCACGCTTATCCGCAAGCTGGAACAAAATATCATCGAGTTACAATCACGCGATTGATAACCCAAAAACCCGCGAATCTCGCGGGTTTTTTCTTACATTTATTCCCAGACCACCACCCGATTTCGTCCCGCGCTTTTCGCTCGGTACATCGCTTCATCCGCCCGACGCACACACTCTTCTACCGGTATCGACAAATCGATGGCGGTAAACACGCCCATACTGATCGTTATTGGCTCCGGCAGCTGATTGAGGCTACTTTCAGTATCGTGCTGACTAATAGCCAATCGAATGCGTTCAGCGACGGACTGTGCAACTTCAGGCGAGGTATTGACCAACAGCAGGGCAAATTCTTCACCGCCAATACGCGCAGCAATATCGTTCTGACGTACAGAATCCTGGAGTACTTTAGAGACAAACTGAATGACCTTGTCCCCTTGCAGGTGCCCGTACTTATCATTGATGCGCTTAAAGTGGTCAAGGTCGCTGACGATAACCGACACCGGATGGCCAGAAGCAATGGCCGGCAGCAAAGCGGTGAATGAGTCATAGAAGTAGCTACGATTGTACAGCCGCGTTAATGGGTCGCGGATGGAGTTCTGGTATGAATTCAGGTATTTGGTATTGGACTGACGGTAGAGCGTAAACACGTCGCAGAACAGAACAAAGATAAGGAACAGCGTTGAGATGGTTTCAAATAGCCGAGCCTGATACCAGCTGTAGCTTGCAGTGTCCTGGCCTGTCATCAGCACGAATAGCGTAAATATATAGCAGGAGCAAAAGAATGCTCCACTGTACCAAAAAATATTGCGCAATTGTGTAATAAGTAAAATGATCAGCAGCGCCAGTATCCAAATGCATATTAAGGACCAGCTAATAACCGTCAGCCAAACATTAGAATATTTAAAGGTGTTATTATCAATGAATTCTACGCTTAGCAGTGGGTTATTACTGGAGTATAACCAGGCAAGCCACATCGCCGAGAGACTAAAAAGAACAATCACGCTAATGATTATAAAATGGATTTTTCGTGTATGCATGGCCGTAGTTTTAAAAGCATACAGAATAACTGAAGTAATAAAAAGTACAGCCATCATGAAGTTACGGAATGAGAAAAATATCAATGCATCATTATAATTGGTGATATTCAACCCGCCGCATAAAAACCAGTTGGGGTAGCTTTTTAGGGTTCCAAGCATCAGCAAGGCAGAGGAGGCGAAGGCCAGCGCGATGGGAACCAGATACAGGCGTCTTTTGTCACATAAATACTTCATGATCATAAACACGGCGATCATGGTATGAAAGACCATCAGGAAAATGGTCAAAGTAGGAAATAGAATAGGCGCAATTGCCGGAACATGTCTTATGACGACATTCGAAAAATGATTGAGCAGCAATGTACCAATAAGCGTAATGGTAAGATAAATCAAAAAACGTTGCCGTGGGAAATTTAAAAGCATAGATGCGTCCTGTTTACGCTAAGCGTTTCAATTCTGGGCTTCCTGGCCCTCTATGGCTTTAGTTTACGTGATTTACGGTAAAGAAATATTGTCCGGGCGCAAATAATAGATTAGCCAAATGCCAACATTATATTCACAATATGAATGTGATTGGATTGAGAAGGGGGAATACGTGGCCAATAAGGCCACGCTTGATGTCAAATTAACGTGGTGAAACGGTGACCTGGCTGCCGTTGCTAGCCATCACGACGCGCTGACCAGCAGAGAAGCGGGTATCGCCTTGTTTCTGCACCACCATAATGGTGTTACCGTCATCTTTACGGATCTCAAGCTCAACACCCTGAGTTTTATTCATCGCGCCCTGAACACCTTGACCGGCTACGCCGCCAGCCACAGCACCCGCTGCGGTTGCCAGAGAGCGTCCGGTACCGCCACCGACCGTGTTCCCGAGGAAGCCACCCAACACCGCGCCACCAATGGCACCGATTACGTTACTTTCATCACCGCCCTGAATCTGAACAGGACGAACGTGGACAATCGTACCGTAGGTCACGTTCTGGACCTGTTTCGCCTCGGATGCCGAGTAAACATCACCGGACAGGCCGCTGTTGCCGGCACATCCGGCCAGGGATAAACCAATCATTGAAACAGCCAATACACGTAACATCATTATGAATCTCCAGTTCACGAGAATTGCTCTTATGAGCATCCATACAGAACAATTATATGGTATTTGGTCGAAGGGGTCATACACTCCGCATTTATTATTAATGAGAATAATCTAAACAGCTTTAACCAACGTTAAACACGTCCTTATTTCAAGGGCAACATTGGCCCCAACGGCCGCCATTTTGTTAAAAAATATTATGAGTCAATAGCATTACCTGTCGCTTTATGGTGGAGTGTTGACTTTGCAAAGTTGACTAAGGACAGCGTATGAAATCAGGGCGATATATTGGCGTTATGTCAGGAACCAGTCTTGACGGTGTGGATGTGGTGCTGGCAGCAATTGATGAAACCCGCGTAGCACAGCTCGCGAGCCTGTCCTGGCCCATTCCCATCGCTCTGAAAGAGGCCGTTCTGGCTATCTGTCAGGGACAGCCGCTCACGCTCTCTCAGCTTGGCCAACTGGATAATCGGTTGGGGCATCTGTTTGCTGATGCCATCCTCGCACTTATGGAACGCGAACACCTCAAACCGCAGGATATCGTGGCGATTGGTTGTCACGGTCAAACGGTCTGGCATGAGCCGAAAGGGGACGCGCCGCATACGATGCAAATTGGCGATAACAATATTATTGCCGCGTGCACGGGCGTTAGCGTGGTGGGTGATTTTCGCCGTCGCGATATGGCGCTCGGCGGGCAGGGCGCGCCGCTGGTTCCCGCCTTTCATCAAGCATTGCTTATGCATTCAGGCGAGCGCCGGATGATCCTCAATATTGGCGGCATCGCTAACCTTTCCTTATTGGTGCCCGGTCAGCCTGTACGGGGGTTTGATACCGGCCCTGGAAATATGCTGATGGATGCCTGGATCTGGCGAAACCTCGCTAAGCCGTACGATAAAGATGCCGAGTGGGCAAACGACGGTAAAGTTATTCTCCCTCTATTGCAGGATATGTTGAGCGACCCGTATTTTGCGGCCCCGGCGCCAAAGAGTACCGGTCGTGAATACTTTAATTACGGTTGGCTGGCACAGTTCCTGACCCGTTACCCGGGGCTGCGTCCGCAAGATGTGCAGGCTACGCTTGCGGAGTTGACGGCGGTGACTATCGGCGAGCAGGTGATGCTAAGTGGCGGATGCGATCGTCTGCTGGTCTGCGGCGGTGGAAGTCGTAACCCGCTGGTGATGGCGCGTCTTGCCGGGCTGCTGGCCGGCACTGAAGTGGCGGCAACGGATAAATACGGTATTAGCGGCGACGATATGGAAGCGCTGGCCTTTGCCTGGCTTGCCTGGAGAACCGTTGCCGGATTGCCGGGAAATTTACCGTCGGTGACCGGCGCTTCTGAGGCTAGCGTATTGGGGGCTATTTTTCCCGCAAACCCTCAGAATAATAAGAGTTAACTGAAATCATCTTTTACAGCAGGCCTGTAGACTTAGCCTAAACAGGAGTGTGAAATGGCTCCATGAATGAGAAAGTCGTAAGGCCTGAAAAATGAAAAAAATACTGATTGCTGTTGTCCCTTTGATGCTGGCCGGGTGTAGTACCTACAACCAATTTATGGAACGTATGCACACCGATACCCTAGAGTATCAGTGTGAAGAAAAACCGCTGACGGTACATTTAAATAATCCTCGCCAGCAGGTGAGCTTTATCTATGACAACCAACAGCTCAATCTGACCCAAGGCATGTCTGCTTCAGGCGCGCGTTATACCGATGGAATCTATGTGTTCTGGTCGAAAGGTAATGAAGCGACGGTCTATAAGCGCGACCATATTGTTTTAAATAACTGCCAGTTGCAAAACCCTAAGCGTTGAGATTTTCACTCGGGCGGCGCACAATAACGCCACCTACTGATTACCTTCAAAAACGCCATGTCTGATAACGACGATCTGCAGCAAATCGCGCATCTGCGCCGAGAGTACACCCGTGGCGGCCTGCGTCGCCACGATCTTCCTGCCCAACCTCTACCGCTTTTTGAACGCTGGCTGGCCCAGGCCTGCGAAGCACGGTTAGCCGACCCAACGGCAATGGTGGTGGCGACGGTGGATGAAAACGGTCAGCCGTACCAGCGTATCGTGTTGCTTAAGCATTATGATGAGAAAGGTCTGGTGTTCTATACCAACCTCGGCAGCCGCAAGGCGCATCAGCTGGAAAAAAATCCGCATATTAGCCTGTTGTTCCCGTGGCATATGCTGGACAGGCAGGTGATGGTTATCGGTAAAGCAGAACGTCTGTCGACCCTCGAAGTGATGAAATATTTCCACAGCCGTCCTCGTGACAGCCAGATTGGCGCTTGGGTATCCAAACAATCCAGCCGCATTTCTGCGCGTGGGATCCTTGAAAGCAAATTCCTCGAACTAAAGCAGAAATTCCAGCAAGGTGATGTGCCGTTGCCAAGTTTCTGGGGCGGTTTTCGCGTAAGCGTTGAGCAAATGGAATTCTGGCAGGGCGGTGAACACCGTCTACACGATCGTTTTTTGTACCAACGTGAAGCCGACGCCTGGAAAATCGACCGACTGGCACCATAAAGGACTAAATTTGTTGTTTTAAGCGCTAGCGCTGAATGCGCCAGCGCTTTATTCTATATAGCTTTCGCGTCTGGCGAAAAGTCGTGTACCGGCAAAGGTGCAGTCGGATAGAGATGGAGAATTTGATGGCAAGCAGTAACTTGATTAAACAACTGCAAGAGCGGGGGCTAGTCGCCCAGGTAACGGACGAGGTAGCGTTAGCAGAGCGACTGGCGCAAGGCCCGATCGCGCTCTATTGCGGCTTCGATCCAACCGCTGACAGCTTGCATTTGGGGCATCTTGTTCCTTTGTTATGCCTGAAACGCTTCCAGGAGGCAGGGCATAAACCTGTCGCACTGGTTGGCGGCGCAACGGGTCTGATTGGCGATCCGAGCTTTAAAGCCGCCGAGCGTAAACTGAACACCGAAGATACCGTGCAGGAATGGGTTGCCAAAATCCGTAAGCAGGTTGCACCGTTCCTCGATTTCGACTGTGGCGAAAACTCGGCGATTGCCGCGAACAACTACGACTGGTTTGGCAGCATGAACGTGCTGACCTTCCTGCGTGATATCGGCAAGCATTTCTCTGTTAACCAGATGATCAATAAAGAAGCGGTGAAGCAGCGTCTTAACCGTGACGATCAGGGGATCTCATTCACTGAGTTTTCCTACAACCTGTTACAGGGCTATGATTTTGCCTGCCTGAACGAGCTGCACGGCGTCGCGTTGCAGATTGGCGGTTCTGACCAGTGGGGCAACATCACCTCCGGTATCGACCTGACCCGTCGTCTGCATCAGAATCAGGTATTCGGTCTGACCGTACCGCTTATCACTAAAGCAGATGGCACCAAGTTCGGTAAGACCGAAGGCGGCGCGGTATGGCTTGATCCGAAGAAAACCAGCCCGTACAAATTCTATCAGTTCTGGATTAACACCGCTGACGCTGACGTTTACCGCTTCCTGAAGTTCTTCACCTTCATGGACATTGCAGAGATCAATGCGCTGGAAGAAGAAGACAAAAATAGCGGCAAAGCGCCTCGCGCCCAGTACGTGCTGGCCGAAACGGTGACCCGTCTTGTGCATGGCGAAGAAGGCCTTGTCGCGGCAAAACGCATCACCGAAAGCCTGTTTAGCGGTTCTCTTAACGCACTCAGCGAAGCGGACTTCGAACAGCTGGCGCAAGATGGTGTGCCGATGGTCGAAATGGAAAAAGGTGCCGACCTGATGCAGGCGCTGGTGGATTCTGAGCTGCAACCGTCTCGTGGTCAGGCGCGTAAAACTATCGCCTCCAACGCGGTCACCATCAACGGTGAAAAGCAGGCTGACCCGGAATACTTCTTTAACGACAAAGACATTCTGTTTGGTCGCTACACACTGCTGCGTCGTGGTAAGAAAAATTACTGTTTAATCTGCTGGAAGTAATCTTCCAAAACAGGGGGGCGTGGGAAACCACGCCCCCTTCTTTTTTGTCGTCTGAGTAGAACCCATGAACAATATCCTCGCCATTCAATCCCACGTTGTTTTCGGTCATGCGGGCAACAGTGCCGCAGAATTCCCAATGCGCCGTCTTGGCGCGAACGTCTGGCCCTTAAATACCGTACAGTTCTCCAACCATACCCAGTACGGTAAGTGGACGGGCTGTGTGATGCCGCCTGCGCACCTGACGGAGATTGTGCAGGGAATTGCGGATATCGACCAGCTATCGCGCTGTAGCGCCGTGCTGAGCGGTTATCTGGGGTCGGCTGAACAGGGTGAGCATATTCTCGGTATTGTTCGTCAGGTCAAAGCGGCGAACCCGCAGGCGAAGTATTTCTGCGATCCGGTGATGGGACACCCGGAAAAGGGCTGTATCGTGGCACCGGGCGTGGCGGAGTTTCATAAGCGCTATGCGCTGCCGGCAAGCGACATTATTGCCCCGAATTTGATTGAGCTGGAGATGCTCTCTGAGCGGCAGATTACTGATGTGGCCGGGGCCGTCGACGCTGCCCGCGCACTTATCGCGCTCGGCCCGAAAATTGTGCTGGTGAAACATCTGGCGCGTGCGGGCTATAGCGTGGAGCGTTTTGAAATGCTGCTGGTGACGGCTGATGAGGCTTGGCATATCAGTCGTCCGCTGATTGATTTCGGCGCAAGGCACCCGGTTGGCGTTGGCGATGTGACCAGCGGTCTGTTGCTGGTGAAATTGCTGCAAGGCGCGAACCTACGTGATGCACTTGAGCATGTCACTGCGGCGGTTTACGAAATTATGGTCACGACAAAAGAGATGGGCGAGTACGAACTGCAGGTCGTTGCCGCACAGGATCGTATTGCGAAGCCGGTACATGTATTTAGCGCAACGCTATTGTAATTAGCCTGCGCGTCCCGGCGTCGCATTCGCATTAGAACGTAGGCCGGATAAGGCAACGCCGCCATCCGGCGGCAATGCGCGCGGCTATGCCTGATGGCGCTGCGCTTATCAGGCCTACAGGTCGCTGATGTTCACAATATCGACAACCATGGGTAGCCCGGCCTGGCGCAGCGACGCCGGGTGATAATCAAACTACGGCTATTTCAGCCCTTCAGCCGCGAGCGCTGCCGCAACCGCAGGACGCGCTGCTACGCGCGCCATATAGTCCGCTATATGCTTATATCCCGCTATATCCAGCTTCACGGCAAATGCCCAGCGCAGTACGGTAAACAGGTATGCATCGGCAATGGTGAAGCGTGAACCGGTAATCCACTCCGCGTTTGCCAGGGACTCATCCACATACGCGAGCTTCTTATCTAAAAGAGCCCGTACCGCTGGCTTGTACTCTTCTGGCGTATCCGGGCGGAACAGCGGCGTGAAACCTTTATGAAGCTCGGTAGCAATAAAGTTCAGCCATTCGAGAGTCTTATAGCGATTGATACTGCCCACCGGAGCTAGCAACTGGCGGTCGGCAACGCTATCTGCGAGATACTGCATAATAGCCACGCCTTCGGTCAGCAGCGTGTTATCGTCCAGCAATAGTGCAGGAACCTGGCCTTTTGGGTTCACCTTCAGAAAATCGTCACCGTTTTCCATACGTTTTTGCATCAGGTCGACGCCAATCAGCGAAAAATCCTTTCCGCTTTCCCGTAAAGTGATGTGCGATGCGAGGGAACATGCGCCGGGCTTATAAAACAATTTCATGGGTAACTCCTTCAGACTTCGGTTATTTTTGTGGTCCATCAGCAGAAGGGCGGCTGGGGGATATCAACGTATGTTAGTGCCTGCGCCAATAAAAAAAAAGCCGCTAACAGAAGTTAGCGGCCCAAATTTTTGTGTTTCCCGATGACATTATGCGGAGGCGGCTTTTCCATCCGTAGCAGGGAGTGGATCGTCCTGCGTCATGCGGTTCAGTTTTGGTGCAGTCAGCAGCATCAGAGCGGCGACAATAGCGGTAGCCACACCAATTTGCAGGAATACGCGACCATAAACTTCCAGAGACATCACTGGATCGGTAACGTTTTCCGGTACCGCCATCATCCCTGCAACATAACCACCGATAAGGTTCGCACCTGCGGTTGTCAGGAACCAGCTACCCATGATGAAGCCCATCAGGCGCTGTGGAACCAGCTGTGCAACCATCGCCAGACCCAGACCGGAGATCATCAGCTCACCGATACTCTGCAGTGCGTAGCAGATGATAAGCCAGTTCACGGAAACGATACCTGCGTCGGTGGCGAATTTCGCGCCCAGCGGCAGCACCAGGAAGGCACCAGAGCACAGCACCATACCGATGGCAAACTTGGTTGGCATTGGCAGCGTGTCGCCCATCTTGTTATAGATAGCGGCAAGGATTGGGCTACCGATGATGATCCAGAACGGGTTCAGAGCCTGATACTGTTCCGGTTCGAACGCGATACCCAGAATGGAGTGCTCAACGTTACGAATTGCGAAGAAGTTCAGAGACGTTGGCATCTGGCTGTACAGCACGAAGAAGATAATCGCTTCCAGCATCAGGATAAAGGCGACAATCATCTTACGACGAGCAGCACCCTGCATAGCGAAGGCTTCTTTACCGAAGATAAAGACGATACCCAGCGCAATTACGCCCAGAACCATACGTGCGATTTCCTGGTTGTGCAGCAACCACGTAGCAATAACGACCAGGATAACAACGCCGATGATGGTCAGCAGCAGGTTACGGAAGTTGATCGGTTCAAAATCGGGTTTAGAACCGTACTGTTTAACCCAACGCTGGCAGAAAGCGAAGTTCACGACGGTAATCAGCATACCGACAACGCTCAGCGCGAACGCAACGCTCCAGCCGTATTTCGCGGCGAGCCATGGTGTTGCCAGCATAGAGAAGAACGAGCCGATGTTGACGGACATATAGTACATAGTAAATGCACCGTCCAGACGCGGGTCGTCCTTGGCATAGCAGGTTGACAGCAAGGAGGATGGGTTAGCTTTGAACAGGCCATTACCCACGGCAATGGTTGCCATACCCATATAAACGATAGCAGCGTCGTGACCAGACCATGCAACCAGCGCATAGCCGATTGCCAGGACGATAGCACCCAGCATAATGACACGCTTCGTTCCCAGAACTTTATCACCCAGCCAGCCGCCGATAGCGACCAGACCGTAAACTAATGCGCTGAAGGAAGAGAACAGGGTGATAGAATCTGCTTCAGACATGCCCAGTTGTTTAACCAGGTAAACGGCCATAATGCCTTGCAGGCCGTAGAAGCCAAAACGCTCCCATAACTCGATAGAGAAAATGAGATAGAACGCTTTAGGTTGTTTGAAGGCGTTTAAACTTACGCTTTCCGTTGGTTTATTGTTTGCAGTAGACACATATACCTCTTATTTACATCCCATCTTAATGGGGGGTGTACTGGGTGGAGTGCTCGTTTTGGCATCCACCTTATAGTTATTCTGGAGGGAAACGGGAAGTAATGTTCACTATCCTGCGCCATCAGACAAGGGTTTTGCAATACTCCGTTACAAATTAAAAGACTGGTACAATCGACCAACATTCCAATTGTTATTTAGCGTTAAATTTCATGCTTTAAAAATAGACGGTTTTTTATTCTAAAAAATAGGGGAAAAATTGGCACTATAACCATATCTTCTGCTGATAAGGCTTATCTATAGTGATATAGGCTGGATTCTGAAAAATTGTTGGATGATCATCTTGTGCTGACCCAGCGTTTCATCGTATTACGATCGTGGGTTTGCTTGTAAAGAAACATAAATGCAACATAGTGTTACTTTCATGATCTGGTCAGTGATTGTATAGAAATTTTCGTGTTCGATGACATGTTTAACCTCTATAAACGTTATATAGCGGTGATTAATGCCAGAAACTGAATAATTATATGAAATTAAAGAGGGCTTAAGCACTGAGGGAGTGCGGCGGGGCGACTTGCCACCCCGCAAATCTTCGGCTAGATATCGACTTTCTCTTTGAATTCGCAAAGATCTTCAATAATACATGACCCGCAGCGAGGCTTGCGCGCGATGCAGGTATAGCGACCATGTAAAATCAGCCAATGGTGGCAGTCGACCTTGAATTCAGCGGGTACGACCTTCAGCAGCTTCTCTTCGACCTGCTCAACGTTCTTGCCGGGTGCGAAGTTTGTCCGATTGCAAACGCGGAAAATATGGGTGTCGACGGCAATGGTCGGCCAGCCAAAGGCTGTGTTTAGCACCACGTTGGCGGTTTTGCGGCCCACGCCCGGTAACGCTTCAAGCGCCGCACGGTCTTCCGGGACTTCGCCGCCGTGCAGGTCGAGCAACAGGCGGCAGGTTTTAATGACGTTCTCGGCCTTGCTGTTAAAAAGACCAATCGTCTTGATGTAGTTTTTCACCCCTTCGACGCCCAAATCCAGCATCGACTGTGGCGTGTTCGCCACCGGATACAGTTTCGCGGTGGCTTTATTCACGCTCACGTCGGTGGCTTGCGCCGAAAGCAGAACGGCAATCAGCAATTCAAACGGCGAGGTGAAATTAAGCTCGGTTGTCGGATGCGGATTGTTGTCGCGTAGACGGGTTAAAATTTCCAGACGTTTTTGCTTATTCATTACGCTTTCTCTGCCGTTTCCACGCCAACGTTATCCGCAGCAACGGCCTTAGCACGACGCTGCTTTGTGCGTTCATCAATCAGATATTTGATGGCGAGCAGCATCCCCAGACCAATGAAAGCGCCTGGTGGTAACATGGCCAGCAGGAACGGGGTATCGGTATGGAAAAGCTCGATCCGCAGTGATTTGGCCCAGCTGCCGAGTAAACCGTCAGCGCCATCAAACAGAGTACCGTTGCCCAATAGTTCGCGGATGGAGCCCAGTACGAACATGGTACAGGTCGCGCCCATACCGATGGCAAAGCCATCAAGAGCCGATAACGCCGGGCCTTTTTTCGCGGCGAAAGCTTCAGCGCGGCCCACGACGATACAGTTGGTCACGATAAGTGGGATAAAGATGCCGAGCGATTGATACAGCCCGAACGCATAGGCATTAATCAGCATCTGCACGGCGCTCACCACCGAGGCGATGATCATCACGTAAATCGGGATTCGGATCTCAGCCGGAGTCCACCGGCGCAGACTTGAGATCGCCAGATTGGTCAGCGTCAGTACCAGCGTGGTGGCAAGTCCCAGGCCTAAGGCGTTGGTCGCGGTGGAGGTGACCGCCAATAGCGGACACATGCCTAATAGCTGTACCAACGCGGAGTTATTCTTCCAGAGTCCCTGGACAATAACCTCTTTTACCTCGCTCATAATTTACTCTCCACAGGCTTGCAGTTGTGAAAGCTGATCGGGCAGCGTTTCGGCATACAGTCCGGCACGCTTCACGGCGTTAACCACCGCGCGCGGGGTAATCGTGGCACCGGTGAACTGATCGAATTGCCCACCGTCTTTTTTGACCGCCCACAGATTGTCATTCGCGCCGCTGATTTTCTTACCGGCAAACAAGGTTATCCAGTCCGACAAACGCAATTCGATTTTATCACCCAGCCCCGGCGTTTCATGGTGTTCAGTCACGCGAGTACCGAGCACTGTACCCTTGAAATCGGCGCCCACTAACAGCTGAATGGCACCTGAGTAGCCGTCTGGTGCTGTGGCTTCCAGCACGGCGGCAACCGGTTTATCGTCCATTCGGGCGATATAGACCTTATGCGGGCCTTTGCCCAGCTCCGGGGCGTCGACCACGAAGCAACTTTTCAGCAGGGCGTTATTATAGCTATCAGCGGGAACCACCTGCTGGAACAGCGCATTTTGCTGTTTCTCCGCCTGTTCGTCGATGGTGTGCTTCGTTAGCTGGTTAATTGCCGCCGTCAGCCCGGTAGAGCCTGCGGCAAACAGCGCCAACGTGACACCGTGTTTACGCATGGTTTTTAACATGCTCGCTCCTTAGCGGTGTCCGTATGCGCGTGGGCGCGTGTAGTAATCAATCAGCGGCACGGTGATGTTCGCCAGTAGCACTGCAAATGCTACGCCATCCGGGTAGCCGCCAAAGCTTCGAATAAGCCAGACCAACAGGCCCGCCAGGGCGCCAAAAATCAGGCGGCCACGGTTAGTGGTCGAGGCGGTAACGGGGTCGGTGAGAATAAAGAACGCGCCGAGCATCGTTGCGCCAGACAGAAGATGCATCTGTGGCGAGGCCACGTTTTCCGGGTGCAGCAACCAGCCGAGCGTGGAACATACGGCAAGGCTTACCAGGAAGCTGACGGGAATATGCCAGCGGATGGCTTTTTGCCACAGCAGGAACAGTCCACCCACGAGGTACGCAATATTGACCCACTGCCAGCCGATTCCCGCAAGGGCACCGTGGTAAATGCTGGCGCTAAGGATATGCTCAACAGACTGCCCGGCATGACGCGAGGTTTTGAAGGTATCAAGCGGCGTGGCCTGGCTGATGCCATCAATCCCAAGCTTCAGCGCATTCATGTCCTGACCTGCGGCAGTGTGGCCGGTGAAAATCATCTGTACTGCATCGACTAAGCCCGGAGTGGTCGCGGCGATATCATGCGGCGGTAGCCATGAGGTCATTTGTACCGGGAAAGAGATCAGCAACACGACATAACCGATCATGGCCGGGTTAAACGGGTTCTGCCCCAAACCGCCGTAGAGCTGTTTGGCAATAATGACGGCAAACACGGTACCGAGCACCACCATCCACCATGGGGCAAACGGCGGGATACTGATAGCCAGCAGCAAACCGGTGAGCAGGGCAGAATTATCTGCCAGCGTCTGGGTAATATTCTGCTTACGCAGACGGAGCACCAGAGCCTCGGCAAGCCAGGCGGTCACAATGGCCAGGATGAGCTGAATAAAGGTTCCCCAGCCGAAAAACCAGCTCTGCACCAGAATACCGGGCAGGGCGGCAATCACCACCAACGTCATGATGCGTGAGGTTTGGCGGTGATTGTGGGTGTAAGGGGAACTTGCGATTTTGAAAACCATTTAATCCTCGTTAACGGCCTGAGCGGCTTTCCTGGCTTGAACACGGGCAATGGCCGCTGCGACGGCTGCTTTGCGTGGATCGTCGTTGGCGGCAGGTTCATTGATATCCTGCGTGACCGCTTTACGTGCTTTTGCGCGCGCGATAGCCGCTTCAACTGCGGCTTTGCGCGGGTCGACGGCTTCAGCGTCGGTTGCTGCGGCGACTGACGCCTGCTCGGCCTTACGCGCTTTCGCACGCGCGATAGCCGCTTCGACCGCGGCTTTACGCGGGTCGATGGCTTCAGCGTCGGTTGCTGCGGCGGCTGACGCCTGCTCGGCCTTACGCGCTTTCGCACGCGCGATAGCCGCTTCAACCGCGGCTTTACGCGGATCAACGGCTTCAGCGTCGGTTGCTTCGATGACTGGAGCTTGCTCGGCCTTACGTGCTTTCGCACGCGCAATTGCCGCCTCGACCGCCGCTTTACGCGGATCAACATCGCTATCAGCCGATTGCTGTTTCTGCGCCTGGGCAGCACGCGCTTGCGCTTTGCGAGCCTCACGCGCTAAGGCAACGGCGCTGTTATCAGGATGAGCACCCGATTGAATCACAATCGGCTGGGTTGCCTTGTGCTGTTTATCCTTCACGCGCGCAAGGGCGGCATGAATGGCATCTTTATCTTGCGCGGCTGGTTGAACGGCGGCTTTTTTATGCCGTTCTTCGCGAGCCGCTTTCTCACGCTCAAGACGCAGTTGGCGGGCCTCAAAGCGCGCTTTGGCTTCTGCCGCTCGCTGTTCTTCAAGACGTATTTCGTGAATTTCGGCCTTTTCCTCACGGAAATACTGCACCAGCGGAATGCTGCTCGGGCACACCCAAGCGCAGGCGCCGCATTCAATGCAGTCGGCGAGATTGTGCGCCGTTGCTTTGTCGTGCTGTTGGCCTTTGCTGAACCAGTACAACTGCTGAGGCAGCAGATCGGCAGGACAGGCGTCGGCGCAGGCGCTACAACGAATGCAGCCTTTTTCTTCTTCAGGTTCGCCCATCTCTGAGGGCGATGGCGCCAGCAGGCAGTTGGTGATTTTCACCACCGGCACGTCCAGCCAGGGCAGGGTAAAGCCCATTAATGGGCCGCCCATAATCACCATCTGTTCACTGGAAGGGCAGAAATTAGCGTGGGTTAACAGGTGCTGCACGGGCGTCCCCAGACGCGCCCAGACATTGCCTGGCTGACCGATAGATTCACCCGTCAGCGTGACCACGCGCTCGGTTAACGGCTCGCCGTCGATGATCGCCCGTTTTACCGCAAACGCTGTGCCAACGTTTTGCATCAGCACGCCGATATCCGATGAACGTCCGCCGTGCGGAACCTGTTTGCCGGTGAGAATTTGCGTTAACTGTTTTGCGCCGCCGGACGGATATTTGGTTGGAATGACGCGCAGGTGAATATTATGGCAACCCGCCAGCACCGCGCGCATCATCGAGATAGCCTGCGGCTTATTATCTTCAATACCAATCAGCACCTGCTGCGGTTGCAGGATGTGCGCGATGATTTGAATCCCCTCGAGGATTTGCGCCGCACAGTCCTGCATTAAACGATCGTCTGCGGTGATATAAGGTTCACACTCGGCGGCATTGATAATCAGCGTGTCAATTTTGTCGCCGCCGCCGCGCAGTTTCACGCCGGTCGGGAAACCTGCGCCGCCTAAACCTGCAACGCCAAACTGGTGAATACGCTCAATTAAGGCTTCGCGGCTGTGATTTTTATAATCTGCCCATCCTTCGCGAGGGATCCAGATGTCTTCACCGTCGGCCTCAATGATCACGCTCATCTCCGGCAGGGCGGAAGGGTGAGCGGTGGCGTGTGGAGCAATCGCAACCACGGTACCGGATGTGGGGGCGTGAACCGGCAGCATTTTCCCCCAACCGCGCGTGAGCGGTTGACCACGGAGCACGCGATCGCCGGGCTTAACGCTGAGTTCACCCTCAGCACCAATATGCTGTTTCAGGGGAATAACAAAACGCTGGGCGAGCGGCAGTTGACGCAGCGGCGTACCGTTAGACTGGGTTTTCATTTCCGGTGGATGAATGCCGCCGTTAAAGTCCCAGACTTTGTCTTTTTTGAATGCGGAAAATAGCTTAAACATGGTGTTCCACAGGAATAATTCGTACCGGGATGGTTTGCAAATCCCATTTCCAGCTGTCGGTGGTCGTCTCTACCGGGCGCATATCAATGCACTGCGTTGGGCATGGCGCCACGCAGAGGTTACAGCCGGTACAGAGATCGCTCACAACGGTATGCATCGCACGGGTTGCGCCGACAATGGCGTCAACCGGGCAGGCCTGAATACATTTCGTGCAGCCAATACAGTTGGCTTCATCGATTACCGCCAGCATCCGCGCTGGTTCAGCGGCGGATTCATCCGCATCGATAGGCTGAGGATCGACGTTTAGTAATTCGGCGATTTTAAGCATGACGGCTTCGCCACCGGGGGCGCAGCAGTTAATTTTTTCACCGTTGCTGACGGCTTCGGCGTAGGGACGGCAGCCGGGATAGCCGCATTGCCCACATTGGCTTTGCGGTAGCAGACCATCAATTTTTTCGACAACCGGATCATCCTCAACGGCAAAACGGCGTGAGGCGTATCCGAGAATGACGCCAAAAATCAGCCCTAACAGGCTTATTGCAGCGACAGCAATCCAGAAGGTCATCATTACAACTTCACCAGCCCACTAAAGCCCATAAAGGCCAACGACATTAATCCTGCGGTGATCAAAGCAATAGCGTTGCCACGAAACGGGGCGGGGACATTAGACACCACCAGGCGTTCGCGAATCGAGGCGAACAGAACCATCACCAGCGAGAAACCGACGGCGGCGGAGAACCCGTACAGTGCCGATTGCAGGAAGTTGTGGCCAAGATTAATGTTCAGCAGCGCCACGCCTAACACGGCACAGTTGGTAGTAATAAGCGGCAGGAAGATCCCCAACAGGCGATAGAGCGCCGGACTGGTTTTACGCACCACCATTTCGGTAAATTGCACAACCACGGCGATAACAAGGATAAAGGCCAGCGTCCGCAGATAAATTAAATCGAGCGGAATAAGGATCCAGTTATCAATAAGCCAGGCGCAAATAGAGGCAAGGGTCATCACAAACGTCGTGGCCAGTCCCATTCCCATGGCGGTTTCCAGTTTTTTGGACACGCCCATAAAAGGGCATAGCCCAAGGAACTTCACGAGAACGAAGTTGTTTACCAGAACCGTACCGATAAAGAGCAATAAATAGTCAGCCATCATTCGACCTGTAACAAAAAAAGCGGCCTATTATCTGACAAAGAGCATCAGGCGACAACAGGTTAACTGTGGGGTTATTACGTACGCGTAAAGGTCCGTTTTACCCGCGATGAGCGCTTGAGATAAGGCACGATAAGTGCAGCAGCCAGCAACGGTAACAGCAGTTGACGCACGGCCAGGTCGTCGGCAATAGGTGAGAAAGCGAAAGCTTTGACAGCCAGAATTACACCCACCATCAACCAGATAATGTAATGTTTCGGTACATTACTGCGACGTTTAAAGAAAGCAAACGTCAGCCAAAGCGTGTAATACCACATGGCGATAAATGAAATAAACGACAGCGCCAACAGGACGATGTTGCTTGTCCCAAGGTCTTTAATCAGCGAGAGCGTTTGTGGCGCAAAGAGCACGGTGGTGAATTTAAATAAGGTCACGGTGACGCTTATTAATTGCACAATGAGCCAGGCCAAAGGGCCAAGCAACCATCCGCCAATGCGTTCAGCAGAATTATCTGACATGGTGTCTCCTGAAAATCAGTGCCAGTCGTGCGAAAATATAGGGCGAGGAGTATAAGCAACTGGCGCTTAGGAGAAAACCCTTATTGCACAAAACGCCAAACGGATTTAGGGACTTGCCCCACATCGTACAACCGACCGCCAGAGACCAGCTCTGCACGACGATGGTCGGCAGCGCGGTACATATTGATGATTTCTTCATTGCTGGTCAGTGAATAGTTAAGGTGGTCATACAGTTTTTCCAGCGTCTCGAGCGAGCTGATTTTGCGAAACTTCAATAAATAATCCAGAACGGTCATTAGAGGGTATCCATTTATAATGTTTAAGCCACCGTATCGCGTTTTACAGCCGAGCTGACGCGAGGAAAATAATCCGGTGGTTCCAGTCTTTATGATTTTGTTATCCATTTTTCTTGAGCCTTCAGCAGCAAGTCTGACCTCAAGAGGATGTTGTAGATTATTTGGGTTATACGAATGAATTTCAATAACAGAAAATGTGCTTATTGATTTAGCACCATAATTAGAGCGGTTTAGGCAATCAGGGCACCGGACGGCGCCCTGAATAGAAGAGGATTAACGGTTCTCGCCGCGGCTGGCGATCACCTCTTTATACCAGAAGAAACTTTTCTTCCGTTGACGTGCAAGGTCTTTGTTATGGTCAACATAAACAAAACCGTACTGTTTTTTGTAGCCGTTGAGCCAGCTTAACAGGTCGATAAACGACCACGGATAATACCCGCGAACGTCAGCACCAAGTTCGATGGCTTTTTCCAGCGCATCAATATGCATACGCAGGAAATCAATACGCGGATCGTCCACGACTTCGCCATCGATTATCGGGTCAACCGCTCCCAGTCCGTTCTCAGTGATATAAATAGGAATATCGCCGTAACGTTTTTTAATCATCATGATGCCGTCAGTCAGCCCCTGCGGCCAGATTTCCCAACCCCATTCGGTATAAGTACTCTGCGGGTTTCTCACGAAATAGAACAGACCCTCAACGCCTTGCTCGCCGCTGACTTTTTCAGCCGGTGGCTGCGCGGAGACCGTTTCACGCCGGTAATAGTTGAGACCGATAAAGTCACAACGGTTTGCGCGCAACAGCTCATCATCGCCCGGCGCAAAGCGGGGGACGCCCCAAAGTGCTTGTGACTGTGCAAGCAGTTCAGCAGGGTATTGACCTTTTAACACCGGATCGTAAAGCCAGTGGGTGTGGATGGCGTCAGCCAGGTCGCTTGCGGCGATATCTTCTGCGCTGTTGGTCAAAGGAGAGTGCGGTTGCAGAACGTTCACAAATCCGATTTCGCCGTTTATCTTCATGCCACGGAATGCCTTCACCGCCAGCGCGTGGGCAATAAATACGTGGTGACAGGCCTGAATTGCGCGAGCCGGATTTTTTACCGACGGCGGATGATTACCGGTGATATAGCCGTGACCAATAAAAACGATGGTTTCATTGAAGGTGGCCCATTTTTGCACTCGGGAGCCAAAACGGGCGTAGCACAGTCGCGCATATTCTTCGAAAGCTTCCGCCGTTGAGCGTGCTTCCCAGCCGCCTTCATCTTGCAGTGCCTGCGGCAGATCCCAATGATAAAGGGTAATCATCGGCTCAATATTATGGGCGATAAGGTCGTCAATTAAATCGCTGTAAAACTTGAGTCCGGCTTCGTTCACTTCCCCGCGCCCGTTAGGCAGCAGGCGAGGCCAGGAGATAGAGAAACGGTAGCTTTGCAGCCCCATTTCGGCCATCAAATTGACATCTTCTTTTACGCGATGGTAGTGATCGACGGCGACGTCGCCATTAGTACCCTGGTAGGTTGTCCCGGGTTGGTGAGAAAAAATATCCCAAATAGACGGGCCCTTGCCGTCTTCATTATATGCACCTTCAACCTGGTACGCCGCTGTGGCAGCACCCCAGAGAAAATTTTGGGGAAACGCAGACATATAACACTCCTTATCATGATGATAAGACGAGTGTAAGGAGTGGCGCTATCTTGTGCAACCGGTTTCAGAAACCGGTTGCACAGATGCGATCCGAATCACTTTTTAGCGCGGTTATCTTACTTTTTTTGCAGTGATGCCGTGGCAGTCGGTTCCGGTGACTGGTAGTTATCAATGTGATGCGCGACAAACAAAAGCAGTACAGAGAAACCCAATACAACCCAACCAATTAATTCAACAATACGCGTCAATACAGAAGTCATAACAGTCAGCAAACAGTCCATTGAAAAATAAAGCGAGACAAAGATCTTAGCGTGCTTAAATTCCAACGCAAGTTTTCCGCCAAATCGCCGCCACAAACGCTGTTTATTTCGCCACTTCCAGCTCATCCAGGCCACAATGTTATTAAAGTGTTGTGCTATTTCCTGAGATAAGGTCAAATAAGAAATCGATTACAAAATCATTCCAACCGCTTTAAATCAGAAGTGAGGCTGCAATATGAGTGACCAAATCCGAGTCGGACTAGTGGGTTATGGCTTTGCCAGCAAGACGTTTCATGCGCCGCTCATCAGCGGTACGCCGGGGATGGAACTGGCAGTGGTTTCCAGTAGCGATGCCAGCAAAGTCCATGCTGATTGGCCGACTGTGAATGTGGTGTCCAATCCTGACACGTTGTTTGCCGATCCCGATATTGATCTCATCGTCATTCCGACGCCGAATGACACCCACTTTCCGTTAGCAAAAGCGGCGCTGGAAGCCGGGAAAAATGTGGTGGTCGATAAACCGTTTACGGTGACACTGTCACAAGCGCGCGAGCTGGATACCCTGGCCAAACAGCAGGGTAAACTGCTGTCGGTGTTCCATAACCGCCGCTGGGATAGTGACTTTTTGACCGTTAAGGCGTTAATTAATGAAGGTAAGTTGGGCGAGGTCGCCTACTTTGAATCGCACTTTGATCGTTACCGTCCCGAGGTACGCGCCCGCTGGCGTGAGCAGCCGGGACTGGGCAGCGGCATCTGGTATGACTTAGGGCCGCATCTGTTGGATCAGGCGGTTAATCTGTTTGGCCTGCCGCAGAGCCTGTCGGTCGACCTCGGGCAAATGCGTCCTGGGGCACAGGCCACTGATTACTTCCACGCCATTTTGACCTATCCACAACGTCGAGTGGTTCTGCACGGCACGCTATTAGCTGCAGCGGAAACAGCACGCTATATCGTGCATGGCACGCAGGCAAGCTATGTCAAATTCGGTCTGGATCCGCAGGAAGACCGCCTGAAAAGCGGCGAGCGTCTTCCGCAGGCGGATTGGGGTTATGATATGCGTGACGGCATCTTGACCACGGTTGAGGGCGAAACCCGGGTCGAAGAGAGCTGGCTGACCTTGCCGGGCAACTATCCGGCGTACTATGCGGGAATCCGTGATGCCTTAAACGGTATCGGTGACAACCCGGTACCGGCTGGTCAGGCAATTCAGATTATGGAGTTGATTGAGTTGGGAATTGAGTCGGCGAAACATCGTGCAACGTTAACGCTGGTGTGAAGCAGAGAGGGCGAACACCTGTAACATGTGGGTGTTCGCCGTCATGGCGTTCTGTGTGTATTGCCGGATAGCGGCTATGCCTTATCCGGCCTACGCTCAAGGTTCGCCCGGGCGTCGACCCCGGCAATCCTCAAGCGCTCTTTATCCGCGCGTCACGCGAGCAGTCAGCGCCTGTTTTTCAGCGGCTGACAGGAACGCCATCTCCAGACCGTTAACCTGCGCCTGACGAATTTGCGCCGGCGTTAAACCCGCAGCCGGGGCGGCAACACGATATTCGTGTTGGATATCAATGCCCTGAACCGCCGGATCGTCGGTGTTGAGACTCGCCAGCACGCCGTGCTCAAGGAAGATTTTCAGTGGATGTTGGGCCAACGAGGCCACGGTACTGGTCTGAATGTTGGAGGTCAGGCACGATTCAATCCCGATTCGTTTTTCCGCCAGGAAATCCATCAGTGCCGGGTCCTGCACCGCTTTGACGCCGTGACCAATACGCTCAGCGCCGAGATCGCGAATCGCCTGCCAGATGCTTTCCGGGCCCGCCGCTTCGCCCGCATGGACGGTAATCCGCCAACCGGCATCCCGAGCGCGGGTAAAGTGGTTCTGGAACAGATGTCCTGGGAAACCTAATTCATCGCCCGCCAGGTCAAGGGCGGTAATGCCGTCGCGATGGGCCAGAAGGGCATTCAGTTCTTCTTCACAGGCCGCTTCGCCAAAGGTACGGCTCATAATGCCAATCAGTCGCGCTTCGACATTAAACGCTTTACAGCCTTCTTTCACGCCAGCAATGACCGCTTCCACCACGCCGTCTACCGGCAACTGGTGAGTCATTGCCATATAACGCGGTGAAAAGCGCAATTCAACGTAGTGCAGGCCGTTACGGGCGGCATCTTCAATATTTTCAAACGCCACGCGGCGACAGGCGTCCAGCGAGGCCAGCACTTTCACCCCCCAATCAAGCTTACTCAGGAAGCTGACCAGATCGGGTTCGTTGCTGGTGACCTGGACGTGGGGGATCAGAGTGTCGAGCGTGGTGGCAGGGAGCGCAAGATTGTACTGGCGACCGAGATCAAGGATTGTCTGGGCACGGATATTACCGTCGAGATGGCGGTGGACGTCGGTTAAAGGCAGGTTAGTATCAATCATGGTTGCACTCATTTTTTAGTTAAAGTGCAAATTATTATACCATAGAGCATTAAGTCGTTAAAAGTATTGAAAATATCGCGAAAATGCAAGAGGTTAGGATTTTATTGCGCAACAAATAGTCTTGTTGCGCAATAAGCTTTAGCGCAGGCTGTTAATCGCCGCAATCAATCGCTCGACGCCAGATTTGAGCTTCACACGCGGACACCCTGCGTTCAGGCGGATAAAACCGTTGCCTTCATCCCCATAGGTGTAACCCGGCATAATGGCCACTTTTTGCTGCTTAATCAGCGCCTCTTGCAATTGGCGATCGTCGATATTGAGCGGGCGTAAATCAATCCACGCCAGGTAGGTGGCCTGTGGCATCGCCCACTGAAGTTCCGGGAAGGCGGCATTCAGCGTCTTTTCGATATAGCGCAGATTTTCCTGCAAGTAGTGACGTAATGCGTCCAGCCAGGATTCACCGTGTTGATAGGCGGCGATATGGGCCACTAGTGCCGGAACGGATGGGGATGAGAGGCCATCGCGTCCTTTCAGGGCATTGAGGTAGGCATCGCGACAGCCATCATCTGCAATTAAGCCGTAAGCGCCGGTGAAGGCCGGAATATTGAAGCTTTTCGAACCGGAAGTGAACAGCGCCCATGGCCCTATGGCTACGTCACTCCATGGAATATGCCTATGGCCCCCCCACGTCATATCCATATGAATTTCATCGCTAATGACCCGCACGTTGTGTTTTGCACACAGTGCCGCCATGGTTTGCAGCTCTTCGCGGGTCCACACTTTGCCGGTTGGGTTTTGTGGGCTACACAGCAGCAGGATGCGGTTTTGAGGCTGCGAAAGTGCTTCCTCTAGCTTATCCATATCGCAATACCATTGACCGTCTTGCTTATCGAGCGGCACGCCAACGACCTGACGCTGATTGCCCTCAATGGTCTTAAAGAACGCGTCATAGGCGGGGGTATGAACCACTATACCGTCGCCGGGCGCAGACCACTGGCGGATCATTTCCGCCACCATATAAATGACCGACGGGCCGTAAACAATGCTGTCGGGGTCAATCGAGGTATGGAATCGCTGCGCGTACCAGTGAACAATGGCGGGCAAGAACTCGTCATTCTTCCAGCGGCTGTAGCCGAAAATCCCGTGAGCAAGACGTTGGCTCAAGGCGTCAAGAATGCAAGGCGCGGTGGCGAAATCCATGTCAGAGATGGTAAAGGGCAGCAGGTCAGCGTCGCCAAAACGGTCGGCAACATAATCCCATTGAGTGCACCATGTGCCATGTCGGTCAATCACCGTTGAAAAATCAAACATGTGAGGATCCTAGCGAAGAAAATATGAGGGCTATTTTGCCCCTGCAATCCACAGGGGCAAAGGGTTTTAGGCTTGAACGGTATTCATCAACATGGACATTTCGTCTTTCACCGACTGCACCTGCGGGCCGATGACCACTTGTAAATTATGTTGATTGAGTTTCACAACACCAATAGCACGGTTGGCCTTGAGGACGGCTTCGTCTACTTTGCTCATGTCGTTGACCGACAAACGCAGACGGGTGATGCAGTTGTCGAGAGAGACAATGTTCTCACTGCCGCCTAATGCGGCAAGAATAGCCGGGACATTATAACCTGACTTACCGGTGACGCCGCTGGTGGTTTGTTCAGCCGTAGGCGCGGTATCAATATCGCGACCCGGTGTTTTGATATTAAAGCGGGTAATCGCAAAGCGGAAAATCGCGTAGTAAGCGGCAAACCAGACGGCCGCGACGACCGGCACCATATACCATTTGGTAGACAGGCCATGCAGGATCCCAAAGACCACAAAGTCGATGACGTTGCCATCTGTGTTGCCGATGGTGACGCCCAGAATAGCCATCACGGTGAAGCCCAAACCCGTCAGCAGAGCATGGATGAGATACAGCACCGGTGCCACGAATAAGAACAGGAATTCAAGTGGCTCAGTGGTGCCGCCAACGACGCAGGCAATCACGCCAGAAATCAGCAACCCTTTAATTTTGTGACGATTCTCAGGGCGTGCACAGTGGTACATCGCCAGCGCCGCGCCCGGCAAGCCGCCGAGGAATGCCGGCATTTTACCCTGTGACAGGAAGCGCGTGGCGCTTTCAGAGAAACCGTGTGTGGTCGGGCAGCTTAGCTGAGCCTGGAAGATAGTCAGTGCACCGCTTACGCTATGGCCGCAAACATCCATGGTGCCGCCAGCCTCGGTAAAGCGAATCAGCGCCACGAGAATATGCTGTAGACCAAACGGCAGCAGCAGACGTTCGCCGGTGCCGAAAATCATCGGCCCAAAATCACCTGCGCTATTGATAATCCAGCCCAGACCGGTAATGCCCATTGCAAACACCGGCCAGACCAATGGGATCACCAGACCGACAAGCCCCATCACCACGGTGGTAATAATCGGCACAAAGCGGGTACCGCCAAAGAACGCTAGCGCATCTGGCAGGCGGATGGTGTGGAAACGTTCGTGCAGCATCCAGACGATAATCCCGGCGATAACCGCGCCGAGGATCCCCGTATCGATCGACTGAATGCCGATGATATTCTGAATGTTATTGGCTTTAAGAATGGCGGCGTCGGTGGTTGGCAGAATACCTTTGGCGGTGAGCCAGAAGTTAACCGCCAGGTTCATTACCGCATAACCGACGAAACCGGAAAAGGCGGCAACGCCTTTGTTGTCACGCGCCAGGCCCAGCGGAATGGCGATACAGAACATTACCGGCAGGAAGCTAAAGGCAAATGAGCCCACTTTGCTCATCCAGATGAACAGCGCTTGCAGGAATGGTGTATCCAGCCAGGGCAGCAGGGTCGTGACGTCATGACTGCTTAACGAGCTGCCAATGCCAAGCATGATCCCGCAAAAGGAAAGCAGAGCAACCGGCAGCATGAACGTCTTGCCCAACTGCTGGAAGAATTCCCAGAGGGTTAATTTAGGTGCTGTTTTCGCCGTCATGAAACGACTCCTTAGTCCTGAAAATGGGTTTCTTTTAATGTTGGGACAGGAAGATAAAACGTTTTACCATTTTTTAGTGAGAAACAAATCACAAAAGCAAGTGATAATACGGTTTATAAAGTAAGTGTATTGATAAAACGTTTTATCGAATGAGCAAAAGGAGTCGCGCAGAAGTCATGGCGATTGCAAAGAAAGTCACCATTAATGACGTCGCGCTGGCGGCGGGCGTGTCGGTGAGCACCGTTTCATTGGTGCTCAGTGGTAAGGGACGAATCTCATCGGCCACGGGCGAACGAGTCTACCGGGCAATCGATGACCTGGGATTTGTGCGTAACCGGCAGGCGGTGTCACTGCGCGGAGGGCAGACCGGGGTTATCGGCCTGATTGTCGGCGACCTTTCTTCACCGTTTTATGCCGAACTGACGGCCGGATTAACCGCGGCGCTTGAGTCACAGGGAAAAATGGTTTTCCTGACTCAGGGCGGCAAGCGCGGCGAGCAGATGCTCCAGCGATTTGACACGCTGGTGTCGCAGGGCGTAGACGGCGTGGTTATTGCGGGTTCCGTGGATCAGGCGTCGGAACTGCGGGCAAAAGCGGTGGAAACGCAAACGCCGCTGGTGTTTGCATCGCGCGCGAGCTATCTCGACGAAGTTGATATTATTCGCCCGGATAATATGCAAGCGGCACAAATGGTGACCGAACATCTGATTCGTCGCGGGCATCAGCGTATTGCCTGGCTTGGCGGACAAAGTTCGTCGCTGACGCGTGCGGAACGGGTCGGCGGCTACTGCGCCACGCTCATCAAATACGGGCTGCCGTTTCACAGTGAGTGGGTGCTGGAGTGCGAGTCCAGCCAGAAGCTGGCCGCAGAGGCGATTGCCGGGCTGCTGCGGCATAACCCGACCATTTCCGCCGTACTGTGCTACAACAGCGTTATCGCGATGGGAGCATGGTTTGGTTTGATGCGTGCCGGGATCCAAAGCGGTGAAGGCAGCGTTGAGAGTTATTTTGAACAGCGCGTGGCGCTGGCGGCTTTTGCCGATGTGCCCGAACGGGCGCTGGACGATGTGCCACTCACCTGGGTCACCATTCCCGCGCGCGAAATGGGGCAGAGCGTTGCTGAGCGGATACTGCAGCGTATCGATAACGTTCAGGGGGGCACCAGAAACGTTATTATGCCGCCCCGGCTGGTGGCGTGGAAATAAAAAAGCGCCTCAAAGAGGCGCTATAAGCATGTGATACTGAGAATGTCAGTTATGGTGCCGGTAACGGTGCCGGTGCCGCAGGCTCAGTCAGGCCTGGCATACCGAACATTCCCACCAGATCTTCCAGCGACATTTTCTGACCATTCAGCGTGACCTGACCATTCGCATATTGCAGGCTGCTGCTGATCGCGTTGTCTTCGGTAGTGGTCAGACGGAACATCTGCCCCATAGCCGCCAGCCCCTGAACCTGCTGCTTCGCAAGCTTATTGGCATCTTCTTGCTGATAGCCTTCAAGACGCGCCACCTGGGTCATCAGCTCTGTTGCCATGTCCATTGGGATGGTCAGTTTAGCATCCAGCGATTTGACGTTACGGTCGACCTGTTGCGTCAGCGTCTGCGCTTCACCGGTGGCCTGAGCCGGGTCTTTAAGCGCCAGCGACAGATTAAATGCGCTTTCCCCTTTAGCATTTTTCCAGCTTAACGGTGACAGTGTCACAACCGGGTCGCCTTTCATCAAAATCGGCAGAGAACTTAACAGTGCTTCCACCGCTTTTTGCTGATACTGCTCGGGATCTTTCGCCAGATTTGGATCGGCCAGCAATGCCTGTGTTTGAGCCTGATACTGCTGGCTGAACTGATGCATCGCTGCGCCATCAATACCATCCACTTTGAACACCAGCTGGCCGCTACCAAAGTCCTGGTTTTGCAGTTTCAGATTGCTCAGCGAGTATTCAAGCTGACTGTTGATTTTCTTTTTATCGGCGCTCAGATCGGACTTACCGACGATGCGCATCCCTTTAAGCTCAGCCAGATCTTTACCTTCAACGGCAATCGCCAGACGTTCCAGTTCAAGCGTCTGGTCGCCAATACGCTCGCCAAAGGAGGCGAGGCTGGTGGTGCCGTCAGTTTTCAGGTTATTAAAGGTCACCTGAACTTTCTGATCGTATTCGTTCACCGCGTTAATCTGGCCGCTTTTCGCTTCGCCGGTCAGAGCCACCAGGCTACCCTGTTTATCTGCGGAAACGGTGAATTCGCCGCCGCTGAAGCTCACTTTGTCGGTGTCTTTTTCGTAATCCAGCGCTTTGAGCGAGATATCTGATTTGGTATCGCCGTTGTAGCTAATGCGAGTATCGATATCGAATGGAGATTCACCTTTGGCAATTTCAAACAATTGCTGAGTAACATCGTTTTTCACCAGGCGCGTATTGACGGCAGCCATGGCAGGGACGAGGTTGAAGGTTTTCAGCGAAGCCAGTGGGAATGGGCCGTGGCTCACGTTTTCATCGAGCAGTACGCTCTGGCCGGGTTTCAACCAGGCGTTTTGCGCGCCAGCTAACGGTTTTACGACCAATTTCAGCTGGCTGCTGAATACGCCGCGCTGATAATCCTGGTAGCTCACCTCAAGACCAGCTTCCGGGGCATTGAGTTTAAGCTGTGAGTTGGCCTGCGACACCATATCAGCAATATGCGTCTCCAGTTGTTTACCTGTGTACCAGGCGCCTCCCGTCCAGACAATCCCTAAAGCAACAATCACACCTACGGCAACCAGCGATTTTTTCATCATATTTATCCATAAAATGAAACCAGACGGGGAAGCCGTCTGGTTGAGTCATAAGGCTATGCAAAAGAGTAGCAAGCCTGTCCTGAAACTGCAGTAATTACTTCAGCTTATTGTATACGCGCGCTAAACGACCGTTGCCACTCACCTGAATAGGCGATTCATTGGCGGCAATAAAGGCGGATTCACCCGGCGCTAGCACCAGCGTCTGGTCGTTTTTGTGTAATACCGCTTCGCCGTCGACGCAGAACACAATGGTGGCGCCGTCCTGCACAAGCTCGCTTTCCTGCTCGTGCAGACGGTGCAGGGAGAAGGCAAAATCGTAAACCGGGATTGGGAAATCAAGGGTATCGCCAAAGGTATCAGGCTCGGTTAACAGCGTATTCGCCGGTTTGGCCGTAAACTTGACGTTCGCCACCAGTTCCGGGATATCAATATACTTTGGCGTCAACCCAGCGCGAAGTACGTTATCGGAGTTGGCCATCACCTCCAGACCGGTACCGCGCAGGTAGGCGTGCGGGGTTTCTGCAAACAGGAACATGGCTTCGCCAGGTTTCAGTTGCACCACGTTTAGCAGCAGCGGCGAGAATAGCCCGCTGTCGTCGGGATAAAATTCAGCAATCAGGCGGATAGCATCCCAGGCCGCACCCTGTTGGTTGTTAAGCGCCGCGGCAAGAATGCGCAGCGCGTGGTCTTTTGCTTCACCCTGTAAATTGAGTAAACCGGCAAACAGGGCGCTCAGATGTTCGCTGGTAGGCGAGGCGATAAACTGCGCGATAAGCGGGTGAGCTTCGGCAACCGGCGCTAACAGAGCGGCAATTTCATCAAACTCGCGGAAAGCATTCATCGCCAGGAACGGCGTGAGGGCGAAAACCAGCTCCGGCTTGTGGTTAGGATCTTTGTAGTTGCGTTCAGCGGCATCGAGAGGGATACCGGCGGCGTTTTCTTTGGCAAAACCCGCTTCGGCGGATTTTTTGCTCGGATGCACCTGAATGGACAGCGGTTGGGCGGCGCAAAGGACTTTAAACAGATAAGGCAGTTCCCCAAAACGCTCGGCGACGTTCGCGCCCAGTAAGGTCGTTTTATCGGCGTCAATTACATCGCGCAGCGACTGCTCCTTGCCATGACTGTCCAGTACACGTGAGCTGCTCTTAGGGTGTGCGCCCATCCACAGTTCCGCCATTGGCAGACCGTCGGGATTGGCCATTTGGTAGAGTTCCGTTAACGCAGTTTTACTGCCCCAGGCATAGTTTTGCACTGAGTTGATGAGTTTTTGCATTATCAAGCCCTGATTTAATGAGGATTCTTTTGGCTGTATTAAAGCAAAAAAATGCGGTGACGTATGCTGGAGAAATAAAAAGTCGTACTAGTCTCAGTTTTTGTTAAAAAATTGTGTACGATAGAGTGACTCGCTTTTACATGGGCATACGGATAACCGGCCCTTTCACAAAATCATCAGAGCGGTAAGTGAGAGCACAATGTCGAATAAACCTTTTTACTATCAGGATCCTTTCCCGTTAAGCAAGGATGAAACCGAATACTATCTGTTGAGTAACGACTATGTTTCCGTCGCAGAATTTGAAGGGCAAGAAGTCCTCAAAGTTGCCCCGCAAGCGCTGACGCTCCTCGCCAAACATGCCTTCCATGACGCCTCCTTTATGCTCCGCCCCGCGCACCAACAGCAGGTGGCCGATATCCTGAACGACCCGGAAGCCAGCGAAAACGATAAGTACGTGGCGCTGCAATTCCTGCGCAACTCTGATATCGCCGCCAAAGGTATTCTGCCCACCTGCCAGGACACCGGCACGGCGATTATCATGGGCAAAAAAGGCCAACGCGTCTGGACCGGGGGTGGCGATGAAGCCGCACTGGCGCGCGGCGTTTACGACACCTTTATTGAAGATAACCTGCGTTACTCACAAAACGCCCCGCTGGACATGTACAAAGAGGTCAACACCGGCACCAATCTGCCAGCGCAGATTGATCTCTACAGCGTCGACGGCGACGAATATAAGTTCCTGTGCATCGCCAAAGGCGGCGGCTCGGCGAATAAAACCTATCTTTATCAGGAAACTAAAGCGCTGATCACCCCGGCGAAGCTGAAAAACTACCTGGTCGAGAAGATGCGCACGCTTGGCACCGCAGCCTGTCCGCCGTATCACATCGCCTTTGTCATCGGCGGGACGTCGGCGGAAGCTACGCTTAAAACCGTGAAGCTGGCATCAACCAAATACTACGATGGTCTGCCAACGGAAGGTAACGAACACGGCCAGGCATTCCGCGATATCCAGCTTGAAAAAGAGTTGCTGGAGGAGGCTCAGAATCTTGGTCTGGGCGCGCAGTTCGGCGGTAAATACTTTGCTCACGACATTCGCGTGGTGCGCCTGCCGCGTCACGGCGCGTCGTGCCCGGTGGGGATGGGCGTTTCCTGCTCGGCCGACCGTAATATCAAAGCCAAGATTAACCGTCACGGTATCTGGATTGAAAAACTGGAAAATAACCCAGGGAAATACATTCCTGAATCACTGCGTAAAGCCGGTGAGGGCGAAGCGGTAAAAGTCGACCTCAACCGTCCAATGAGCGACATCTTAAAGCAACTGTCGCAGTACCCGGTTTCTACGCGTCTGTCACTAAGCGGCACCATTATCGTTGGCCGTGATATCGCGCATGCCAAGCTCAAAGAGCGCATGGACCGTGGCGAAGGCCTGCCGCAGTACATCAAAGATCACCCTATCTATTATGCTGGCCCGGCAAAAACGCCGGAAGGCTACGCCTCGGGTTCTTTGGGGCCAACGACCGCCGGGCGCATGGACTCCTACGTCGACCAACTGCAATCTGAAGGCGGCAGTATGATCATGCTGGCGAAAGGCAACCGCAGCCAGCAGGTGACCGACGCGTGCCATAAACACGGTGGATTCTATCTCGGCAGCATTGGCGGCCCGGCCGCCGTGCTGGCGCAAAGCAGCATCAAGAGTCTGGAATGCGTGGAATACCCTGAATTAGGGATGGAAGCCATCTGGAAAATTGAAGTGGAAGACTTCCCGGCGTTTATCCTGGTGGATGACAAAGGTAACGACTTCTTCCAGCAGATCCAGTCGTCACAGTGCGACCGCTGCGTGAAGTAATCTTTCACCGCCCTTCGGGGCGGTTTTCAGTTCTACGACCATACTTATCTTTTTCGCATGAGCAATGTCACTTCACAATCACTTTGGATTCAAGGAGAAGGTAATGACAACGTCACGCCGTGAAAGCGATTCTATGGGGCCCATCGACGTTCCGGCCGATAAACTGTGGGGCGCGCAAACTCAGCGCTCACTGGAGCATTTTCGTATCTCTTCCGAGAAAATGCCGCTTTCGCTTATCCACGCGCTCGCGCTCACTAAACGGGCGGCGGCTAAGGTCAACCAGGATTTAGGTCTGCTTTCAACGGACAAAGCGGGGGCCATTATTGCCGCTGCCGATGAAGTGCTGGCAAACCAACACCCGGATGAGTTCCCGCTGGCTATCTGGCAAACCGGTTCTGGCACGCAAAGCAATATGAACATGAACGAGGTGCTAGCAAACCGCGCCAGTGAACTGCTGGGCGGCGAGCGCGGTATGTCACGATTGGTGCACCCTAATGATGATGTCAATAAAAGCCAAAGCTCGAACGATGTGTTTCCCACCGCCATGCACGTTGCGGCCGTTATCGCCGTGCGTGAACACCTGCTGGTGCAACTGGCTGTCCTGCAAGAGACGCTTCGCCAGAAATCAGAGCGCTTTCGCGACATCGTGAAAATTGGCCGCACTCACTTGCAGGACGCGACGCCGCTAACCCTGGGGCAGGAGTTTTCCGGTTGGGTGGCGATGCTTGAGCACAATCGTCGGCATATTAAGCAAAGTTTGCCGCATTTATGCGAACTGGCGCTGGGCGGAACGGCGGTAGGGACTGGGCTTAATACCCACCCGGAATACGCGGTACGGGTGGCGCAGGAACTGGCCACCACCACTCATCAGCCCTTTGTCACCGCGCCGAACAAATTCGAAGCGCTGGCGACCTGCGATGCGCTGGTTCATCTGCATGGCGCGTTAAAGGGGCTTGCCGCCTCGATGATGAAAATTGCCAACGACGTTCGCTGGCTGGCGTCCGGCCCTCGTTGCGGGATTGGCGAATTGTCTATTCCAGAAAATGAGCCGGGTTCCTCCATCATGCCGGGGAAAGTAAACCCGACGCAGTGTGAAGCGATGACCATGCTGTGCTGCCAGGTGATGGGCAATGATGTGGCGGTGAATATCGGCGGCGCTTCCGGCAACTTTGAGCTTAACGTCTATCGCCCGATGGTCATTCATAACGTGCTGCAATCGATCCGTCTGCTGGCAGATGGCATGGAGAGTTTCAACGAACATTGTGCCGTCGGCATTGAACCTAATCGTGAGCGTATCGACCAGCTTCTCAATGAGTCGCTGATGCTGGTTACCGCCCTCAATACGCATATCGGTTACGATAAAGCGGCGGAGATAGCCAAAAAAGCGCATAAAGAAGGGCTGACATTGAAAAATGCTGCGCTGGCGCTCGGTTATTTGAGCGCCGATGAGTTTGATCTTTGGGTGCGCCCACAAGAGATGGTGGGAAGTCAGGTCAGCCGAGATTAATCGGTTGCCAGCCAAAGGTGCAGCCGTGGAATGATTAATTTCAGCGGCTGCGCCTGCGGTTTGTGCCGATGCTGCACGTTATCCTCATCGTAATTCAGCAGTTCACCCAGATCCGGTACGCTCACTCCCTTTCTGCCTGAAACGATGGCGATCAATGGCCCAGGACAGGCGTACTGCACCTGTTTTTGTTCGCCCGCGTACCACACGCGAGCAATCGGCTGTACCTTGACCGGGCGCTTTATCTTCAGGCGGGCGTTTTGCGGCAGGGCGGCAATATCCTGATACTCGCGTTCCAGTTTGGCCTGCCATTGCTCGCGCGTCCACGGCGGAACGGCACGCGGCGATTTCAGGCTTTTCTCCAGCTGCGTCATCACCTCATCGCGAGTCAGGTTTTTGATAATGTGCTTGTTTGCCCAACCAAAACGAATAGTGCTGGGATCGGAAAGCAGGGTGAGCGAGCGATAGGCATTGAGTGTAATCAAGCCGGGAATATAGCGATGTACCCACTCAAAACGCGCCACTGCGGGCAGACCTGACTCAACGGTGATGATCTGTTCTAGCTCGGCCTTCAACGTATTAATGTGGGCAATGCGGGCGGCGAGCGCTTCATGCTGCTCGGCATGAGTTTGCAGGCAGATAGCGCCTGGCAGGCGTACCGCGGCCTTGCTGCTGCGATTTTCTGACTGTTGCTGAATAAACAGATGGCCAAAGTGCTGTAACGCGCGAGTGAAGGCCGGCTGCCCGATATGCTGCGTCACCTTGACGTGCGACATCGGTGCCGTTTCCGTCGTTTTTGTCACCTCGGGAAGTTCAAACACCCGCGCGGTTAATAGGCGACATTCGGCCAGCTCATCACGTAGCGTGGCGAGATTGCGTTCCATCTGACGAAATGTGTCAGTCAGGCGTTCGACGAGGTCGTAGCTGGCCATTTTATCCCCTAAGAATGTCATTAGTTACAACATACTAAAGCTGGCTTTATTCTACGCCGGGATTAACCCTCGTGCAAATTCTCCGGTCAACTAGCTGCGGGGAGGGAGATGTGATGGTAAATAGGCCACGTTAAACGGAAACAGGCGCCGCCTAGCGCGCTTTCTTCACAGCTGGCCTGTCCGCCCATTGCCACAGCGATAGAGTGCACAATAGCCAAACCTAATCCACAGCCGCCGGTTGCCCGGTCACGGCTCGGATCCAGACGAACGAATGGCTCAAAAACGCGCTCGCGTTCGCTGATGGCGATACCTGGGCCATCATCTTCGACCTGTAAACACGCTTTAGCGCCGTTCAGCGTGAGGCTGACCTGGATTTTACGCTGGCTGTAGCGCATCGCGTTATTAATCAGATTATCCAGCACGCGCTCCAGCAAGCGCATATCCAGGGCGCCATAATCACCGCGCGTTAACTGTCCAAGCACGACCTCGCGCTGCGGCGTTACCGACTGAACATCCTCAACGTGGGCCGCTACCCAGCCCGGTAGGTCGGGAGTGGTCAACGACAGTTCAGTTTGTGGCCTATCGAGGCGGGCGTAGGTGAGTAACTCTTCTATTAGCGCTTCCAACTGCCCGATATCCCGGTTGAGCGCCTGTGATTCGGCCTCGGTAAGATTTTCGCTCATCTCCAGGCGGTAGCGTAAACGCACCAGCGGTGTGCGCAGCTCGTGGGCGATACCGTCAATGAGCTGTTTTTTGCTGGCAATCAGCGCGTTGATATTGTCGGCCATCTGATTAAACGCCACGCCCAAACGTTCAAAACTCGACATGCTATCAAAGTGTATTCGCTCGCCCAGATGCCCCTCACCGAAACGCTGCGCGGCACTTTCCAGCCTAAGCATGTCTTGCCAGTGTGGGCGCATCCAGATAAATACCGGAAAGGCCAACGATATGGCGATAAAGGCCATCAGCGCAATATCCAGAATCCGCATCTCATGCATAAAGTAGAGATAGGGCACGGGGCCGACGGCCAGAACATAGTGGCTGCGCGGAATACGTTGAATAAAGGTGTACTGATCGTCGAGTGCGACGATATCACCGGCCCGCAAATGCCGCATGGCGCTGTCTTCGAGGTTGAATTTACTCAGTGGCTCAATCCGCAGGTCAAACGACAGGTTCAAATCGAGTTCGTTAAGGGTTTTGCTCCAGTTACGCGGCGGAATTTCACGCAGCTCACTGCGCATCAGGTACAGGGAGCTTTTCATTAAATCGTCAAGAGATTGACGACCCGCGCGTTCGGCAGTGAATTTGTAGACCAGGCCGACCAGCATGGTCATCACCAGGAAGCAGACAAATAATAAGAGGTAAAACTGCACAAACAGCTTTTTCATGGAAAATCACCGAACGTTCAATAAGTTAGCTTACGCAGCTTCACTGCCGAGGCATAGACCCATCAGAGTACACGCTATGGCGTATTTATGCATTCACCAACGCTTGATGCCCGTGCTTTTGTCGCATTTCTCAGCAAGACGTTTCACTTTTCATGCGAACATTAAGATAACCTTAAGAAAAAGGCATGCTTTGCTAATAGCTAATCAACATTAACTTTTAGGATGATAGGCATATTCTTAATATGGCTTTTTAATCTATGAAACTTGATACGCAAATCACGATACCGGTAATTGGCCTTGTTGTGCTCTCCGCGTTGTTGCCTCTGGCGGCCGACTGGCAAATTCCACTTCTCGGCGGGGCGGTTGTGACACAGATTGAAAATGTGCAGGCCCTATGGTTGCTGTTTGGCGCGCTCTTCACCGCCTGGTATATCAAACCGTATTCCCGACCTAAGGGTGAAAAACAGTTCTGGATGTGGGCAGTCATGTGGTGGATCGTACTGCTTGGGCGCAGCACCAGTTGGGGACGCGCTTACTTCCCGGAAGTACCGCATATCGTCTTTAGAATTATCTCGGTTATTTTGGTCGGCGGATTATTGCTGAGCCTGCTGTCATCTTCCTTGCGCAAAGAAATTGCGCGCAGAATGAAGGAAAATTCCATTCCGGTATGGCTGCTGGCGGTGACGGTCCTGACGTTCTTAATTTCCGATACGGTCGAGCATCATCGTCTGTTGGCACCGCTATTTGTGCGTGATGTGCATTATGCTGATTTGATGGAAGAGTTGTATGAAGTACCGTTTTTGATTGGGCTATTCCTGACAACGTTCTATTTTATGCGTGCGGATAAAATGGCGAAAAAGGTCTATTCCTCGGCGACTCAGTATTTACATGGTCACTAAAAAATGAAATGCCTCAGCGTTCAGGGCGCTGAGGCAGTGTTCATCAATTAAGCGTTACGCCTGGCTGTGCCTGTGTTTCTTGCTTATCCAGCACACGGCTGGCAATCACTCCAGACATCATCGAACCATTTACATTTAGCGCGGTACGCGCCATGTCAACGATCGGTTCAATAGCAATAAAAATACCCACCAGTGCGACCGGGAAATTCAGCGTCGACAGCACAATCAGGGCCGCGAAGGTTCCGCCGCCGCCAACACCGGCAACGCCGATTGAACCCAGCGCAATCGCGGGAAGCAGGGTCGCCAGGAAATGCAATGATAAAGGATCGATCCCCATCGTTGGCGCAATCATTGCGACCATAATCGCCGGGTAAATCCCCGCGCAGCCGTTTTGCCCCATACTTGAACCAAACGAAGCCGCAATATTGGCGATGGTGCTCGGAACACCGAATTTTTCCTGTGCGGAAATTGCCAGAGGAATGGCGGCGGCGCTGCTGCGGGAAACAAAAGCGAAGGTCAGTACCGGCCAGACGGTTTTATAATAGTGCAGAGGATTATGGCCGCTCAGGAGCAGAATAATCGCGTGTACGATAAACATCATCGCTACCGCCAGATAACAGGCGGCAATAAAGCCGAGCAGGCTGGTAAATTGCGCCAGTTGATAGGTTGAAAAGACCTTAGCCATTAAGGCCATGACGCCATAAGGCGTCAGCGCAATAACGATGCGCACCATCTTCATGACCCAAATCTGAATGGCATTGATACCGGCGCTTAATTTAGCACCTTCTTCTGGAGCTTCTTTCTTCACTTTGAGTAAAGCAACGCCGGCCAGCAGAGTAAATATCACAATACCAATCACCGATACGCTGCGGGCACCGGTTAGATCGAGAAAGAGGTTCGTTGGAATAAGCGAAGTCAGTAATTGCGGGAGTGATACGGCTGCGGTTTTGCTGACATCATCGGCGGTGAGCGTTGACTGCATATGCCCAAACGCGCTGGCGTCCAGCCCGATAAGGTGCGCGGTCATGAGGCCGACAAAGCCCGCCACCATCACCAGCAACAGCATACAGGCGACGATGGTCAGCGACATTTTGCCGATCCCGGCATTGTTTTCGAGTTTATTAATCGCCGAAAGAATAGAGATAAAGATCAGCGGAACCGCGACCAGCTTTAATAAATTTACATAGCCATTGCCGATAATACCGTACCAGTCAATGACGGTCTTACTGCTGTCAGCGGGGATAAAATGTAGCGATAGGCCAATAACAGCACCTATAAAAATAGCGATAAAAACTGAGCGAGATAATGAATGGCTTTTACGATCTATCTGGAATATACCCCATGAACAGACTAAAAAAAGCACAATATACGCGAGCGTGGTGAACATCTTGTAAGCCTCTTGCCCCATTCAGCACCTGAAATGCCGGAAGAGTTGTTTCGATAAATTACCTCTTATCCAGTATGGATAAGAGTCCGGGGCGGATTATAAAGATAAAAACACCAGATTGGCATACAAAAAGTGTGTCTTTGTGCCATTTTGTTCGCTGAGCTGGAGGGCATATTCATATATTAATATCAGTAGCTTGTTATCACGCTACAGCCTGCGTAAATTGGCTTTTAAATATACAGGGGGGCACTATGCAGGCATTAGTTAGGTCTGCTGGAAGCCGGATTTGCGCGCGGCGTGAATACCGCCGAATTACTCGGCTAGTTGAATTTTATAAAATGCTGCCATCTGCGCAAAATTAGCGCAGATGGCAGAGCGAATACGTTATTTTGGCACTGGGTGGTGAGAAAGTTCTCGAGGGTTATAATTTTAACACCAGCATAAAATGCTGCTGGCCATGTTCTTATTCCCAGGCGTGCGGGGCGAACAGGTAGCCCTTATTTCGCACGGTTTTTATGCGGTAAGGCTCCGTTGCGCTATCGAGCAGTTTCTTACGCAGGCGCGATACCGCCACGTCCACGCTCCTGTCCATTCCGTCATAGCTCACCCCACGCAGGTTTTTCAGCAATGCATCGCGGTCCATTATCTGACCCGCATGGGTTGCCATTTCCCATAACAGATCGAAATCAGCCGTTGAGAGCGCAATATTTTCACCGCTCAGTAGCACCTGACGATTCACTGGATCAATGGATAGCGTGCCGAAACGCAGCGCCTTGTGCGGCATTAAGGTCGATTGTGTTGACGGGGCATTATTGTTGCCTGAAGGATTCTGACGCAGGTGCAGACGTAAACGCGCCAGCAGCACGGCGGGTGGCGTCGTTTTAAGGATATAGTCGTTGGCGCCCATTTCCAGCGACAAAATATGGTTCATATCGCTGTCCAGTGAGGTAAGCAGCACAATCGGCCCTTGCCACTGGCCGCGCAGATCGCGACACAGCGTCATACCGTCTTTTCCTGGCAGCATAATATCCAGCAGCACCAGATCGGGTTTTTCCCGGGCAATGGTGACCTCTGCGTTGTCGCCGCGCGGCTCAACGATGACATCCATATCATGCTTACCCAGATAGGCGGCGATCAACGCCCCAACATCGGGATCATCCTCAACATAAACGATCTTGTTCATTACTCTACGCACTGAGGGAAAAACGCTACGATACCGAAAAAAACGCAAATATCACAGGGACAAATCATTCACCGTCGGGTAGGCACTGTAAGTGCCCGTGGCGTACACCGCGCTGCGCGATAACATCATCGGCAAAATGCTGTACATCCCCCATATCTCCCTTGAGCACCGCAATTTCCAGACAGTCATGGTGATTGATATGTACGTGCAGCGTGGAAACGCTAAGATCGTGGTGATGATGCTGAGTTGACACCAGGCGGCTGGCTAAATCACGCTTCTCATGTTCGTAAACGTACGAGAGCACGGCATAACCCTGGGTGCCATGCTGTTGCGTGGTTTCTTGCGCCAGCGAGTTACGCAGAATATCGCGAATGGCTTCAGAGCGATTGTTATAGCTTCGACGCTGGCTTAACGCATCCAGCATTTCCAGTAAATCATCATCAAGGGTAATAGTGACACGTTGCATATGGCTTAAACCTTATTTCGGCGCGCGGGGAAGGCGGGAAGTACCGCTTTTTGTAGCACACGACCGGCGTCGGAGGAAAAGGTTAATGTGTCACCTGGTGTGAGTGTCTCAACAATTTGTCCCTCGTCCATCACCATCACCCGCTGGCAAAAGCGTTCAACCAGACGTAAATCGTGGGTGATAAACAGGCAGGCGGTACCGAACTGCCGCTGGAGTTTTTTGAGTAAACGAATAACGCCTGCTTGCAACACCAGATCGAGATTCGACACTGCCTCATCGAGAATGAGCAGTTTAGGTTCCACGCTCATCGCGCGTGCCAGACACACGCGTTGCAGTTGTCCGCCGCTCAGTTGTGGTGGGCGTTTATCCAGCACGCTGTCGTCCAGCTCCACGGCTTTGAGCATTTCACTGGCTCGCGCTAATTGCTCCGCTTTTGGTAGCGACAAAAGGTGGCGCATCGGCTCGCGTAAAATCTCGCGCACGGTTTTACGCGGATTGACCGCGCTGATTGAATCCTGGAAAACCATCTGAATATCACGACGGAAGGCTTTTTGCTGTGCACTATTGAGTCGGGAAAGCGATTCGCCGCGCCAGCTGATGGTGCCCTGCGAGGGCAACTCCAGGCCGACCAGCAGGCGTGCCAGAGTACTTTTGCCGCAGCCGCTACGTCCTAAAAGCGCAACGCTTTCACCGGGCTGGAGTTCCAGGGAAATCTCTTTTAGCACCGCCTGGTGTTGAGGCTGCCCGTAAAGATTGCTGCGCGCATAATGATGGGAAAGCGCTGATACGCGAAGTAATGTCATAAGGTAAGCTCCATACCGTACAGCGCCAGATGTGCCGAGACCAGACGGCGAGTGACGGGATGTTGCGGTGCGCTGAAGACGGTGTCGACATCGGTAAGTTCGACAATATTGCCGCTATCCATCACCGCGACATCGTCAGCTAATCGCGCCACGACGCCCATATCATGCGTCACCAGCAGCATGCCGGGTGAACGTGTTTGCATAATGTTATCGAGCAAATCGAGAATCCGCGCCTGAGCGACCACATCCAGATCGGTGGTCGGCTCATCCGCGATGATAAACGGCGCATCGCACAATACCGCCATGGCGATCATCATGCGTTGCAGCATGCCGCCGCTCATTTCGAATGGATAGAGCTTTAACACCCGCGCCGCGTCGTCTAAGCCTACCGCGTTAAGCGCGGCTATGAGCGCGTGGTCGTCTGATGGCTTATCCAGTGCGTGGCAGGTTTCACGCGCATGTGCGGCCATCGTATGCAGGGGATTAAAGGCGCTGCGTGGGTTTTGCATAATCGTGGCGACGTTCACCCCGCGCAGGGACGCTGGTGAAACTGGCTCACCGTCCATCCGTATTTTTCCTGCGGACTGCCGGACACCTGCGGGTAAAATACCGAGCATGGCGGCGCAGGTCAGTGATTTTCCGCTGCCGCTGCCGCCCACCAACGCCAGTACGCGACCGCGCGTCAATCTGAGCGATACGCCGTCGACCAGCGGGCGTTCGGCATGCAAAACAAGATCTTGCAGTTCAATGTGTTGTGGCATCAGTGAGCATGCTCCGTGTCCAGATGCGGATCCAGATGATCGCGCAGGGCGTCGCCCAAAAGGTTAAACGCCATCACGCTAATAAACAGCGCCAGCCCCGGCCACAACATTTGCAGCGGCTGGGTCCAGATATACTGACGGGCGTCGTTAATCATCACGCCCCATTCAGCGGTGGGCGCCGTTACGCCGAGGCCAAGGAAAGACATGCCCGCCACGTGCAGCATCATATGGCCAATATCCAGCGTCGCCAGTACCAACAGTGAAGGAAGTACGGCACCGGCAAGATGATCGACAAACACACGCACATGGCCTGCGCCACACAAACGAGAGGCCAGCACAAATTCACGCTGACGTAGGGAGATAACCAGGCTGCGAACCATGCGCGCATACCAGGCCCAGTGCGACAGAGCGATGGCGATGATGACATTGGTCAGCCCGGTTCCAAGAACACCAACCAGAAAAAAGGAGAGGATAGAGGTCGGGAAGGTCATAAACATATCGGCGACACGCATGGTGAGCTGATCGACGCGACCACCGAGAAGTCCGGCGCTACCGCCGATAATTAACCCCAGCGCCAGCACTAACAGCAAGCAGGCCAGCACCGAGCCCAGCGAAACGCGCGTCGCTGCCAGCAGACGGGAGAAAATATCACGGCCCAGATGATCCGTTCCCAACCAGTGATGGCTATCGGGTGATAATAACCGTGACGGTAAATCAATCGCCTGCGGATCAAATGGCAGCCACCACTGCCCGGTGAGGGCAACAAGCGCCAGTAAGGTGATGATGATGAGGGCAAATTGCACGGACCCGCGCGCGGAGAGGAAAAATTTCACGAATGGGCTCCTTCATGACGGCGAATGCGTGGATCCAGCCCGGCGTTTAACACATCCACCAGCAGGTTACAGAACACAAACACCACCACCATAATCAGGGTAAAGCATTGAATAACCGGATAGTCCCGGTTAAATATGGCAGAGACGGCATAGCGCCCGACGCCCGGCCAGGCAAAGATATTTTCGATAATCATCGTGCCGCCAATCAGTTCGCCAATGTGCATGCCGACCGCGGTAATCATCGGCAGCGAAGCATTACGCAGAATATGGCGGCGTTCGGTTTGTTTGTCGCTTAAGCCGCGCAAGCGCGCCCAGGTGACATGCCGCTGCCCAGCCACCTCCAGCATACTGGCGCGCAGCAGACGGGCATTAATCGCAAGCGACATAAAGGCGATTGAAACGGCCGGTAAAACAATATGTTGCCAACCGCCGTAGCCCAGCGCGGGTAACCATCTCAGGTGGACGGAGAAAAACATCACCAGCAGGAAGGCCAACCAGAAATTGGGCATCGAGACACCAAGAAAGGCGATAACCCGCACCATAAAGTCGGGGAGCTGGTCACGGTGACGTGCCGCCCAAATGCCCAGCGGGACGGAGGTCAGCAGGATCAGTACCAGGGCGGAACCGGCAAGCTCGAGGGTGGCGGGCAGGAAGGCCATTATGTCATCCAGCACCGGACGCTGTGTGGCGAAGGAGACGCCGAAATCCAGATGCAGCGCTTTCCACAACCAGCTGCCGTACTGCACGATAAGCGGTTTTTCCAGCCCAAGCATAATGCGCGTGGAAGCGAGCATATCCGGCGTGGGCGGAAGATTTGACAGGCGTAAGTAATCGAGTGCCGGGTCGCCCGTTCCCAAACGGAGCATCAGGAAGATGATTGCCGAAGCGGCGAAAATCATCGGAATGAGCAGCATGATTCGCCGCAAGATATAACGTAGCATCAGCGGGTTACCGGAGTTATCTGTTCGAAGGGAATATCAGAGGTGATGGGCGCGTAGGGAATCGATCCCAGCGCGGGTTTGGCCACGATCATCATCGACATATAGCTAATGGGCAGGTAAACCGCATCGTGATGTAAACGGGTCAGAATGTCGCGATACAGTGATTTGCGCACGGCCTCATCGGTGGTGGTCAGCACAACGCCAATCTCTTTATCGATAATAGCCTTATCCGCCAGACCCTGCTGCGCCTGATAATCCGCGTGTGAAGGCACGCGCATTGAGCTCATAAACGCATGCGGATCGTAGGGCGCGCCCCAGGTTCGCGAGAAAATCATGCCGAAGCGGCCATCCCGCATACGCGCATAAATACTGCTTTCTTCTTCGCCCACTAACGTCACATCGACGCCAATTTTGCGCATATCGGCCTGCACAATTTCCGCCATCGATTTGTTGAGCGCATCGGTGCCGATATACGCCAGCTCGATGTGCAGCGGTTTGTCCGCCTTTTCACGAATGTCTTTACCGGCAGGGAGCGTCCAGCCCGCTTGTTCCAGCAGTTCGCTGGCGTGATGGGGATCGTATTGTCGAGGTTTAAGGTCAATATTGGCGTACGGCACTGACGGCGCGAACAGCGTATCGGCAACCTGCTGGGTGCCGTACAGCGCGTTGTCGATAAGGGATTTTTTATTAACTGAATAGTTCAGCGCTTCGCGTACTAACAGCTCGTTGGTCGGCACTTTGGCTGAGTTTAACGCCAGCATCACCGTTTCAACCGGAGCGGAAAGTTGGGTACGATATTCAGGATTGTGGGTAAAGCGGGCGAAAGTATCGAGCGGCAGCAGGCCTTCATTACCGTACAGCAGGTCAATATCGCCGGTTTCAAACGCCACCGCACGCGTTGTGGGGTCGGGGATGACCTTGACCGTAATCTTCTGGATGGGCGGTTTTTCTCCCCAGTAGTGCTCGTTACGTACCAGTACATCGTACTGGTTGAGTTTCGAGTCTTGCAGCACCCATGGCCCGGTGCCAATCGGCGCTTTAATGCCGTTCATCGTGCCATTATTTTTAAACTGTGAGGGGGCGATAAAACGGAACGGGCGGGGCAACGCCAGCTCTTGCAGGAAAGGATAATAAGCCTCTTTCAGCGTGATTTGCAGTTCCGTTTTGCCAAGCACCTTGACGTCAACAATCTGATTAACCAGCTCCAGCCAGGCGTGGCGCTGTCGGTTATCTAGCACCGCGCGGAAGTTTTCCGCGGCCGCCTTCGCGTCAAAGATTTCGCCGTTGGAGAAGGTCACATCATCACGAAGCGTGAAACACCAGACTTTCCCGTCAGCCGAGTGGCTCCAGCTTTTTGCCAGCCACGGTTTGACCGTGCCATCGGCTTGATACTTCACCAGCGGTTCGTAAACCATGCTCTGGGCGAACATCTGGTTAGGCGTATAAAGGTGAGGATTTAAGGGCCCTACGTTAACCGGCCATGCGGTGGTGATTTCTGTCGGGGTGGAGGCATAAGCCAGGAGAGGGACGCAGGTTAGCAGCGCAAATAAGGTGCGGCGTAGTCTGGACAAAACGGTGGCCTTAATGATGGAGAGGTAAGACTAAATGAGTATGACGATTGTAAGGATTCATCATACCTTTGGGTTGTGATGGATCAATTTTAGGGCCAATAAGTTAACGTGATGAATAGATGCTTTCTATTCATAAAGATAAGCGCTTCCGTTATGCTGGAACCACATGTTGTTTTTGAGTGAATAATGAAATGGGGTTGTTAATAAAGGCGCTGCTTGGCGCGCTGGTCGTGGTCTTAATAGGTGTGCTGGCGAAAACCAAAAACTATGCCATTGCCGGACTTATCCCGCTATTCCCGACCTTTGCGCTTATCGCGCATTACATCGTCGCCAGCGAGCGAGGTACCGAGGCGCTGCGTGCCACCATCGTATTTGGCATGTGGTCAATCATTCCGTACTTCCTCTACCTACTTTCCTTATGGTACTTCACCGGCATGATGCGCTTACCGATGGCGCTAGCAGGCGCGGTGGCCTGCTGGGGGCTTAGCGCCTGGCTGCTGATTTTCCTGTGGGGACGTTTTCACTAAACCAGCGGTCGTCCGCCATCAACGGCGAACGTCCGCCCGGTGACGTAGCGGCTGCCGAGAATATAATCGACCAGATTGATGATCTCGTTTTCGCCGGCGACGGTTTTCATCAACGACTTATTGAGCGCTTTCTGGCGATATTCTTCATCGTCGCTGTCGTTAAACATAACTAACGCGGGGGCAATGGCGTTGACCTTCACCTCCGGCGCCAGCTTGCGGGCAAACGAGCGGGTCATATTGTCGAGGGCGGCTTTACTGGCGGCGTAGGCAATATGTTTGTCGCTGCCGCGCTCCACCACATAATCCGTAAAGTGGATAATATCGCCTTGCGCGTGTCCCTGACCGCGCAACAAATCTTCCAGCGCATGGTTAAGCAAATAGGGCGCGTGAACGTGAATTTGCAACATCGCGTTCAGAACGTGGCTAAGCGAGGCGTTGGGGGTTTCCGCCACCCAGTCGCTGGCGTTATGAATAATGCCGCGCAGCCGAGGGGCGTGCGCTCTGACACTTTCGGCAAAGGCATTAATGCCTTCGTCGCTGGCGAAATCAGCCTGGATGCACACCGCGCCCGCTTCACGCAAAACGTCTATCGACGGGTACCAGGTGCGATAGCTCACCATCACCGGCTGCTGACGGCTAAGAAAATGATGGGCGAGGGCAAGGCCGATACGACGCGCGCCACCGGTAATCAGGATGGGAGGGGATTGCCTGTTTTCCATCATTATCTCCATATTGCCCACTCGTTACCTCACCAGCATCCACGTTGCGGGCACGGAGGCAATCAGAAGCAGACCAATCAAAGCCAGTTCGCGGCGCTTCAACAAAACGTTATCGTCATGAGTACGTCGTGCATAAATAAAGACTAATAATCCCGGTGCATACAGCACGACCGACAGCAGCAGATGCATTGGCCCGGAAGCATACAATAACCATAAGCCATAAATGCAGGCACCGACACCAATCACCTTATGCAGCGGGCGCTGAGCTATTTTCAATAAGAAGGCACCAACGAGGAAATACGGCACCAGAATCATCTCGGAAGCAATGGTCAGCAGGGTATTGTAATCCGAACCGGTGAGCCAGATGAGCACCAGACTGACCTGCACGCTCAGGTTGGTTAACCACAGTGAGGCAGACGGCGCGTTGTTGGCATTCTGACGGGCAAAAATACGCGGGAAGGCTTTGTGCGTTGCCGCCAGCAGCGGGACTTCCGCGGCCATAATGGTCCAGCTTAAATAAGCGCCGCAAACGGAGACAATCAGCCCGGCGGCAATCACAATCTCACCCCAGGAGCCCATCATCCGTACCATAATTCCAGCCATGGAGGGATTGCGCATTTCAGCAAGCTCAGGACGCGCCACCACGCCCAGCGACAGCAATGTGACCAGCAGATAAACGCTTAACGCGGAGATAACCGCCAGCAGGGTCGCGCGGCCAACATCTTTTTTGTGACGCGCGCGCGCGGAAACCACGACTGCGCCTTCCACGCCGATAAACACCCACAAGGTGATGAGCATGGTATTTTTCACCTGCTCCCATACCGGCACGCCTAACTCGAGGCCGTGGAAATCAAGGGTAAAGACATCGCTGTTAAAGGCGATTGCCGCCAGGACGATAAAAAGCCCAAGCGGCACGAGCTTCGCAAGCGTCGCTGCCAGATTAATGCTGGCGGCGGTCTGCACCCCGCGCAACACCAGAAAATGCACCACCCACAGCAGCACCGAAGCGCCGACAATTGATTGCCAGGTATTTCCGTCGCCGAATAGGCGCAGTTCCGGGGTGTCGGTAAAGAAACTTAGGGCCGAGAAAACGATCACCAGATAGGAGACGTTAGCAATAACCGCACAAAGCCAGTAACCCCACGCCGAGCAAAAACCAACCAGTTCGCCAAAGCCTTCGCGCGCATAGGTGAAAATGCCACCGTCCAGATCGGGACGAATGCGGGTCAGTACCAGCATGGCGATAGCGAGAAAGAGAATGCCGACGCCGGTAATCGCCCAGCCAATCAGCAGTGCGGCGGGGCTGGCAACCTGCGCCATGTTTTGTGGAAGGCTAAAAACGCCTGCGCCGAGCATAGAACTCAGAACCAAAGCCGTCAGGGCGCTAAGCCCTAATTTCTTTTCCATGTGATTCCTGTCGTGGAAAGAGAAGAAGGAGAATATTTATTTGGCGAAATCGCATAAACATGGGGGATTGCGCTGAGGCGGCGATTTTACGGAGAGCGATGCATACATGCAACAATGTATGGCGGAAAGGCGTAAAAAAGGCGACGAGTGTCGCCTTAACGTTCGATGCTTCCCCGAAGTCGGCTTACGCCTCGTCCGGCAATCTGCACAAATGTGCCTTGGCGTCGAACAGATTACTTATACAAATCTGCGCTGATAGTGACGTTACCGCCACGTTCCTGCCACTGACGCGTAATGTGGTAGTACTTCGCACCTTTCTTCGCAGCGCGCTTCGCCACCTGGTAGGACACTTCGGTCATGTTGCCGTAGTTACCGGTGAACTTGATGCTGTCGAAAGGAATCATCTGCGCAGCGGCAGCTTTGTTCAGTTCTTCAACTTTAGTACCGTTCGGTAACGTGACGCTGTAACGTCCACCTTTCGACGACTGAGTTTCATAGAACAGGCCGACGCCGGTGCCAGCACCCACTGCGGAAGAGCTTGCTACGCCTGGGATCTCAACCTGTTTAGCCGCTTCACCGCCTTCAGCTAACGCTTTACGGCCAGCCTCGGAATTCGCAGGAATAGCATCAGCGCTTTGCAGAACGCGTTTTTTCGCATCGGCTTTATAGATATACGCGGTGACGCGCTGGTTGCCGCCGTCGTTGGCATCAACCTGACGCACGATAAAGAAGGAAGCCGCTCCCTTCGCCTTCGCCGCTTTGGTGATGGCATCGTTAACATCTGGCTGGCTGCGATAGAAGCCCTGCACGGTCACGGTGTCAAAAGGAACTAACGCCACGGCCTGGTCTTTTGGCAACTCCATCACGCCGTTGATCACGCGGTTTTTCGGAGCTTCGGCCTTGGCGGCATCCTCTTTATAGAAATCTGCCGTAACGCGCCAGTTGCCGCTGTTACCGTAGTCTGAGGTGTCGACCACGTAAAAAGAGGCTGCGCCTTCTTTGTCTGCTTTGCGGGACATGGCCTGCACGGCATCGCCAATGGCGGTAAAACGACCGGTGATGACAACGCGGTCATAAGGTTTCAGTGCGGACGCTTGCTCCGGGGTCAGCTCAGTGGCTGCATGAGCGGACATCGCCGCGGCACACAACATGGCGGACACGAGGAGGGTGTTCTTAAGCTTCATAAAAATAATCCTTCGCCTTGCGCAAACCAAATTCGGGAAATGTTAATTATGGGAAAACGTCTGATTATGGCATTGAAACGATGCAACTGTCTGCGTCATTTTTAATGTCAGATGCGAACCCAGTGACGGTTTTGAATAACTTTTCCTGATATGTTGAAAAAACGGGCGCTTGACCACTAAAAGCGGTCAACCATATGACTTTTTTAAGTTAATGGGATGTTAATTTGCCGATCGCGCCCGCGAAAAATCATGTTTTCCCGAGCTGAGGAAGCGAATTATGAGGCTCGCTAAGCAAATCGGGGTAAATATCGCTGTTTGTAGCCCGCTGAACTCATTATTTGGCAGTTAATGCAAAAATAGTATTTTTTGGCGCTAGATCACAGTCGGTATTTTCAGTAGGTTATAGTCAGTTTGTTACTGTTTTATTTATTCAGGTTGTTCGCCTGTTAGATGCAACGGGTCAGGCGCAACATGCTGGCAAATGGCAAACCATCATATAAGAACCGATGGAAGGGAATAGTTATGCGTATTGGTGTACCAAAAGAGAGGTGGGCCCAGGAAACGCGGGTCGCAGCGACGCCGAAAACGGTAGAGCAGCTGCTTAAACTCGGTTTTAGCGTGGCAATTGAGACTGGCGCTGGAAAGCTCGCCAGTTTTGATGACGATGCATTTGTGCAGGCTGGCGCAGAAATTGTCTCAGGCGAAGCCGTCTGGCAATCCGATGTTATCCTGAAAGTGAACGCGCCGCTGGATGAAGAGATCCCGAATCTCAATCCCGGCACGACGTTAATCAGCTTCATTTGGCCGGCGCAAAACGCCGAGCTGATGGCAAAACTTGCCGCGCGCCAAATCAACGTGATGGCAATGGACTCAGTGCCGCGCATCTCCCGCGCCCAGTCGCTGGATGCGTTAAGCTCAATGGCGAATATCGCCGGCTATCGCGCCATTGTTGAAGCGGCCCATGAATTTGGTCGCTTCTTCACCGGCCAAATTACCGCCGCCGGGAAGGTTCCGCCAGCCAAAGTGATGGTTATTGGTGCGGGCGTCGCGGGGCTTGCGGCAATCGGTGCGGCAAACAGCCTCGGAGCTATCGTGCGCGCGTTCGATACCCGTCCAGAAGTGAAAGAACAGGTGCAGAGTATGGGCGCCGAGTTCCTTGAGCTGGATTTTAAAGAAGAGGCCGGTAGCGGCGACGGTTACGCGAAAGTGATGTCCGAAGCGTTTATCGCCGCAGAAATGGCGCTGTTTGCCGCTCAGGCAAAAGAGGTCGATATCATCGTCACCACGGCGCTTATCCCGGGTAAACCGGCACCGAAGCTTATCACCCGTGAAATGGTAGATTCGATGACGCCGGGCAGCGTGATTGTCGATCTGGCGGCGCAAAACGGCGGTAACTGCGAATATACCGTGGCGAATGAAATCATCACCACCGCCAGCGGCGTGAAGGTGATTGGTTATACCGACCTGGCCGGTCGTCTGCCAACGCAGTCATCCCAGCTCTACGGCACCAACCTGGTTAACCTGCTGAAATTGCTGTGCAAAGAAAAAGACGGCACCGTCACTATTGATTTTGACGATGTGGTTGTGCGCGGCGTGACGGTGATCCGTGAGGGTGAAGTCACCTGGCCTGCGCCACCGATTCAGGTTTCGGCACAGCCACAGGCGGCACCAAAAGCGGTTGAAACGCCAAAAGAAGCGGAAAAACCGGCTTCCTCGTGGCGCAAATATGCGCTGATGGCGCTGGCAATCATTCTGTTCGGTTGGCTGGCAAACGTCGCACCTAAAGAGTTCCTCGGTCACTTTACGGTCTTTGCGCTTTCCTGCGTGGTGGGTTACTACGTGGTGTGGAACGTATCGCATGCGCTGCATACGCCGCTGATGTCGGTCACCAATGCCATTTCCGGCATTATCGTGGTGGGCGCGCTGCTGCAAATTGGCCACGGCGGCTGGGTTAGCTTCCTGAGTTTTATCGCGGTACTGATCGCCAGCATCAATATTTTTGGTGGTTTCACCGTCACTCAGCGCATGCTGAAAATGTTCCGCAAAGGATAAGGGGTAACAAATGTCTGGTGGATTAGTGACTGCTGCATACATTGTTGCCGCGATCTTATTTATTTGTAGTCTGGCAGGGCTGTCAAAACACGAAACGTCCCAACGCGGTAACTACTTCGGTATTGCTGGGATGGCGATTGCCTTAATTGCGACCATTTTGGGGCCGGATAGCCACAGTGTGGGTTGGATTCTGCTGGCGATGGTTATCGGCGGCGCAATCGGTATTCGTCTGGCGAAGAAAGTTGAAATGACCGAAATGCCGGAGCTGGTTGCGATTCTGCACAGCTTTGTCGGTCTGGCGGCGGTGCTGGTGGGCTTCAACAGCTATCTGCAACATGAAACCGGTATGGATCCGATTCTGGTCAATATTCATCTGACCGAAGTGTTCCTCGGGATCTTCATCGGCGCGGTAACCTTTACCGGCTCCGTTGTGGCGTTCGGCAAACTGTGCGGCAAGATGTCCTCCAAGCCGCTGATGCTGCCAAACCGTCATAAGCTGAACCTGGCGGCACTGGTGGTTTCTCTGCTGCTGCTGATCGCCTTTGTGCGCACCGACAGCACGGCGACGCAGGTACTGTGTCTGCTGATCATGACCGTTATCGCGCTGGCCTTCGGCTGGCACCTGGTGGCGTCTATCGGCGGCGCGGATATGCCGGTGGTGGTTTCCATGCTGAACTCCTACTCCGGTTGGGCTGCGGCAGCGGCGGGCTTTATGCTCAGCAACGACCTGCTGATCGTGACCGGTGCGCTGGTGGGTTCTTCAGGGGCCATCCTGTCGTACATCATGTGTAAAGCGATGAACCGCTCCTTCTTCAGCGTAATCGCCGGTGGCTTTGGTACCGACGGTTCCTCAGCGGGAGGTGACGAAGAAGTCGGCGAGCACCGTGAAATCAGTGCCGAAGAGACCGCAGAAATGCTCAAGGATTCGCACTCGGTCATCATCACCCCAGGTTACGGCATGGCGGTGGCACAGGCGCAGTATCCGGTTGCTGAAATCACTGAGAAACTGCGCGCGCGTGGCATCAAGGTGCGTTTCGGTATTCACCCGGTTGCCGGGCGTCTGCCGGGCCATATGAACGTGCTGCTGGCAGAAGCGAAGGTTCCTTACGATATCGTGCTGGAAATGGATGAAATCAACGATGACTTCTCCGATACCGACACCGTGCTGGTTATCGGCGCGAACGATACCGTAAACCCTGCGGCGCTGGACGATCCGAAAAGCCCAATCGCCGGGATGCCGGTGCTGGAAGTGTGGAGGGCGCAGAACGTTATTGTCTTTAAACGCTCGATGAACACCGGTTACGCCGGGGTGCAGAACCCGCTGTTCTTTAAAGAGAACACGCAGATGCTGTTCGGCGATGCGAAGGCAAGCGTCGACGCTATTCTGAAGGCGCTGTAGATTTTACACGCGAGACGATAAACCGCCGGGGATTTTATACCGGCGGTTTTTTATTGGCTGGCGTTTGCTTTTGGTCAAAAAATAATCAGCAAGGCGTGTTATACTGGGTTTTAGTCGTCCACACCTAAGAGGAAGTTATGGAAACCTTGTTTACACCTGCACAGCTGGCCATCGAATATCTCCGCCGTGAAACCACACCCTTAAGCCCCGCTCAGTATCTCAAACGTGTTAAACAGCTTGAGTTAGAATTTGCCGATCTGATGTCGCTGTCCTCCATTGAGCTTAAAGAAGAGATCGATTTTGCCTGGCGTCTTGGGCTCCACTGATATTTCTGCAAAAACCACGTCATTGCGTCATGCGCTGACCGCGCTTTAAACGGATGATGTCGCAGTTCGTTCGCTTAAGGATCCAGAGTGAACGAACTTAGTTTCTCCCGCATAACCCTTCGTCCCGTACTCACTATCCCGGCAAATCGACTTTTCCGACGAACAACACCGGCCCTGAAGGCCCTTTAAGCCTGGAACCGCCGACCGGTTCGAGACTAATTGCAAGCGTGCTCTGGTTATCCACAAGCCCGGCGGGGAGCTGGAATTCGTTGTGTTCCTGATGCGTAATCAGCCCTATAGAGTGCGGCGGATTATTGCCTTTAATCAGCCATAATTGCAGATTTTCGGCTTTGGGAAGCGTCGTGTTCAACGCCACCACCTGCATCACCCGCGCTGATTTATCAAGGCTTACCACAAATTGTGAACTCGATTGGCTGCCGCTGAGGATGGCAATCGGCCGCAGGGAAGATGGCGTATCGGGTTTTTGTAGATAGGTGAAAACCAGTACGCCAGCGAGTGCCGCGGCCATTGCCCAACCCAGCCACATAGAAGGGCGCAATTTTGCCGTCGGTGATTTTTGTCGCTGAATTTTTTGCGCGATTTTTTGCCATATTTCGGGGGAAGGTACGCTTTCCGGCGTAATCGCATCCACACCGCTAAACGCGGTTTGCCAGTGCCAGACCTGCTTCGCAAAGGCTTCGTCTTCGTTAAGCCGCTTGTCGAGATGCTGGCGAGTTTGTTCATCCACCAGCCCAAGCACATATTCTGCGGCTAAAATGGCATCCGTATTGTGTGTGTTCATAAGCCGATGCACTCCCTGAGATGGATAAGCGCACGGCGGATCCAACTCTTGACGGTACCTTCAGGCTGGTTCAACGAAAGCGCAATTTCTGTTTGAGACAGCCCGCGATAATAGGCCAGAGCGATGCTTTGACGCTGTTCTGCCGGAAGATGCTCCATGCAATGATGCAGTTTCTTCGCTTCGGGATGAAAGTCGTCCTCAGCTAAAGGTGCGCGCAACATGTCTTCCGCTTCGCTGATCTCCTCGACGGAGCAACACCGATTGTCATGCTTACGCAGATAATCGATCGCGCGGTTTCTGGCGATATGATTAAGCCAGATTTGCGGTTCGCTACGCTTGTCGTCATAGTAGAGTGCAGACTGCCAGATGTGAATGAACGTATCGTGAAGGATCTCTTCAGCCCAGTCACGCCGCCTGACAATCCGCAAAATAATCCCGAATAATCGGGGTGATATTGTTTTATACAGCAGTTCCAGAGCCTGTTTATCGCCACAGGCAATCTGGCTCATTAAGCCTGCATGGATTTGTGCTGAATTAATTGTCATCGGTGTCCCTAAAAGGTGCAGCCACCGGACAGGTGGCTGAACACAGTATAGGTAACAATTTACGGCATCAGCACGGTATCAATAACGTCAATAACGCCATTGCTCTGATTAACATCATAAGTACTGATATTCGCGATATTGCCGCGAGCATCCTTCAGCTGGATGTTGTGCGGGCCATTCGCCATAACCCATAGCGCTTCGCCATTGACCGTTTTCAGTTCTGCTTTCCCTCCGCCCGCCTTAATTTTCTGTTGCAGGGCTTTCATATCGTATTTCCCGGCGACCACGTGATAGGTTAATACGGCCGTTAATTTTTGTTTATTTTCAGGTTTAAGCAGCGAGTCTACGGTGCCTGGAGGCAGTTTCTCAAACGCGGTATTGGTTGGCGCGAAAACGGTAAAGGGGCCTTTTCCTTCCAGCGTTGAGACCAGACCTGCGGCTTTCACCGCGGCAACCAAGGTCGTGTGATCTTTTGAATTCAGCGCATTTTGCACAATATTTTTAGACGGATACATTGCCGCTCCGCCCACCATGACGGTGCTATTGTCCATTGTTGCCGCGTGGGTTGCACCGCTGATGACCAGTGCAGAGAAAAGAAGTGATGGCAGTATTTTTTTCATTTTCATTTCCTCATAAGGTTTTTCGGGAAGGGCTTCATACGCCCTCATGAAGTAATACGATTGAGCAAAGAAAACGGATGCAAAAAAAAGAGAATATTTTTTTGTTTGCCTCGAACGCTGAGGTTAAGGCGTAAACTCATATCAGTTACATAAAAATGCATAATTTTTAACGCTGATATAATATAGCGGCGACCAAGCACGTAACCGGGAAACGCCATGAAAAAGTACCAGCAGCTCGCCCAGCAGATGACGGAACAGATTGCCCACGGGGTATGGCAACCGGGTGATAAGCTCCCCTCGCTTCGTGAGCAGGTGGTGAACAGTGGGATGAGTTTTATGACCGTCAGCCATGCGTATCAGCTTCTGGAGAGCCAGGGGCGAATCGTGGCGCGGCCTCAGTCCGGTTACTATGTGGCCCCGCGAATGGTGGCAACGCGGCAAACCGCCGCACCTGCACAGGTGATGCCGGATAACGCCGTTGATATCAACACCTATATTTTCGAAGTCCTGCAGGCCAGCCGCAATGCTGCCGTCCTGCCGTTTGCCTCCGCGTTTCCCGACCCCAAATTATTTCCCTTACCGCAACTTAACCGTTCGCTGGCCCAGGTGAGTAAAACCGCTACCGCAATGAGCGTGATTGAGAATCTGCCGCCGGGCAACGATGAGCTGCGCCATGCGATTGCGCGCCGCTATGCCTTGCAGGGGATGACCATCTCCCCGGATGAGATTGTGATCACCGCCGGGGCGCTGGAAGCGCTGAACCTGAGCCTGCAAGCGGTAACTGAACCGGGCGACTGGGTTATCGTTGAAAATCCGTGTTTCTACGGCGCATTACAGGCGCTGGAACGTCTGAGGCTGAAAGCCTTGTCGGTGGCAACCGATGTGAAGGAGGGCATCGATCTCGATGCGTTAGTCCAGGCGCTGCAAACCTATCCGGTGAAAGCCTGCTGGCTGATGACCAATAGCCAGAATCCGCTTGGTTTTACCCTGACGCCTGAAAAGAAAGCCCGGTTAATAGACATTCTAAGCGAGCACAACGTGACGCTTATTGAAGATGACGTCTACAGCGAACTCTATTTTGGCCGCGAAAAACCGTTGCCCGCGAAGGCGTGGGACAAGACCGATATGACGCTGCATTGCAGTTCATTTTCAAAATGCCTGGTGCCGGGGTTTCGTATCGGCTGGGTCGCGGCGGGCAAACATGCGCGGCGCATTCAGCATTTACAGCTAATGAGTACGTTGTCGACCAGTTCACCGATGCAGCTGGCGCTGGTGGATTATCTGGCGACTAAACGCTACGACGCCCATCTACGTCGTCTGCGCCGCCAACTGGCTGAGCGCAAACAGCTGGCCTGGCAGTCGCTGATGCGCTCTTTGCCGCCGGAAGTACAAATTCATCATAACGACAGCGGCTACTTTCTTTGGTTGGAACTCCCAGCGGGCATTGATGCGGGCCAACTAAGCGCCAGCGCGCTGGAGCACCACATCAGTATCGCGCCGGGAAAGATGTTCTCCACGACCGATAACTGGGCCTCCTTTTTCCGCTTTAACACTGCCTGGGGCTGGGGGGAAAGGGAAGATAAGGCCGTTGAAACGTTGGGGCATCTGATCCGTCAGCTTTTAAAGTAAGCAAAACCCTTCAAGTACTCCTCAGGCCATAGGAAATTTGCATAGTCCCTGTGGCCGATAACGCCTTGTCTATAATCCTGTTTATTCAGCTTCAACTGGACGTGCTTGCGGAATGCGCTGCTGGTCACAACCTGTACAAATTATTAACATCCGCACAGGTGGGACGCATGGCGCCGTCTATTTTTAAACAGGGTGATAATTGTACGGTGCGGCTGGCGCAACAAGACGACGGCCCCTCCACGGAAGTACGACGTTAAATATAAAACAGGATCATGCTATGCAACATAAGTTACTGATTAACGGTGAACTGGTGGCAGGTGAAGGCGAGTCACAGCCGGTGTATAACCCGGCAACCGGCGAGATCCTGCTCAATATTAGCGAAGCATCTGCCGCACAGGTTGATGCCGCGGTACATGCTGCTGACCGGGCGTTTGAGCAGTGGGGACATACCACGCTGAAACACCGTGCGGAGTGTTTATTAAAACTCGCTGACCTCATTGAAGAACACGCGGAAACCTTTGCCAAACTGGAGTCGCTCAACTGCGGAAAACCGCTGCACTGTGTTATTAACGATGAAATTCCGGCCGTAGTCGATGTGTTCCGCTTTTTTGCCGGAGCGGCACGCTGCTTAAATGGGCTGGCGGCCGGCGAATATCTTGAAGGGCACACTTCGATGATTCGACGTGACCCGGTGGGCGTCGTGGCGTCCATTGCCCCATGGAATTACCCGCTAATGATGGCGGCGTGGAAGCTGGCTCCGGCCCTGGCGGCGGGCAACTGCGTGGTGATTAAGCCATCTGAAATTACCCCGCTCACCGTGTTGAAACTGGCCGAACTGGCGAAAGGTGTCTTTCCAGCAGGCGTACTCAATGTGGTGTTTGGCCGAGGCAAAACTGTCGGTGATCCATTAACCGGGCATTGCCTGGTGCGGATGGTGTCGTTAACCGGTTCTATTGCCACCGGGGAGCATATTATTGCCCACACGGCGCCATCAATAAAACGGACGCATATGGAGCTGGGCGGCAAAGCGCCGGTGATTGTGTTCGATGATGCCGATATTGATGCCGTCGTCGAAGGCGTCAGAACGTTTGGCTATTACAACGCGGGTCAGGATTGTACCGCCGCTTGCCGTATCTACGCGCAGAAGAAGGTTTATGACAAGCTGGTGGAAAAATTAGGTGCCGCCGTTGCCAGTATCAAGTTCGGCGCGCCAGAGGATCCGACAACGGAACTGGGGCCACTCAGCTCACAGGCGCACCTTGCACGGGTTAGCGAGGCGGTAACGCGGGCAAAATTGCTGGCGCATATCAAGGTGGTGACCGGGGGCGAGAAAGTCGAGGGGAAGGGCTATTACTTCCAACCGACGCTGCTGGCGGGAGCACGTCAGGAGGACGATATCGTGCAGCGTGAAGTGTTTGGTCCGGTCGTCAGCGTCACCGTGTTTGAGGATGAGGATCAGGTGCTGGCCTGGGCTAACGATTCCCAGTACGGCCTGGCCTCGTCAATATGGACGCAGGATGTTGGGCGTGCGCATCGCCTGAGCGCCCGCCTGCAATATGGATGCACGTGGGTGAATACCCATTTCATGTTGGTCAGCGAAATGCCTCACGGCGGACAAAAGCTGTCAGGTTATGGCAAGGATATGTCGGTATATGGGCTTGAGGATTACACCGTGGTTCGCCATGTGATGATAAAGCACTAATTACCCCCTTCGCGGTAGGCATTCTGCCTGCCGCGCGTCGCCTCTTTTTTGACATGCCGGGAACAACGTGCGAGGATCCGCGCCGTTGAAAAACTGAGCATAGTTAGAGTGATGAATAAAAGTCTGATTTTTACAACGGTATTAATTGCGGCAGCCATTGGTATTGGTACGTGGTTTTCGGTAAGCCGTATTGCAACCTGCGATGGCAATAGTCGCCAGCTCACGGCAGCCTGTCTGGCACAAGCCTGGGATGCTGAAAAGGTCAATCTGGTTCCCCAATACGATCCAAACCATTATGTCAGCGACCCAACCGCCGACAGCATCTTTGCCGCTTCCAAAGTAAAACGCTAAGCGTAAGACAAATCACAGAATTAATGGCTGAAACGGCCTAACCTGGCTTTGCCTTTAATTATTCACACAATCAATTTATGAGAGAGTAAATTGATTGTGTGCTGGATTGTTTCGAGCGAAAAGCGGCGAAAAACTTGATGTGCGTCAAAAAACGTAGCATATTGCGCGGCTTTAACGATCAATTAGAAGGACTGAATTGGTGACGCTGTATCAGCATATGCTCATCTTCTACGCCGTGATGAGTGTCATTTGCGCCTTTATCACCTGGTTTCTTACCAAGGAAAGCCCCACAATTCGCTTTATTGCCGCGTTGTTGATTGGCGCCACATGGCCATTTAGTTTCCCCGTGGCGCTGTTATTGTCGTTATTCTGATCTTTATTTGCTCAGATCGCTTAGCAAAATAGCGATACTTTTGCCGCCTTCCGTTTGCTCAAGCGCAATTTTGACGATGATGGTTAACGGAACGGACAGTAACATTCCCACCGGCCCCAGCAGCCACCCCCAGAAAATCAGTGATAAAAATACTACGAGCGTTGAGAGTCCAAGACCGCGCCCCATGATGCGAGGCTCAAGAATGTTGCCAAAAACAAGGTTTATCACCAGATACCCCGCAAGTACGATAAGCGCGTCGTAAAAGCCGCTAAACACCAGCACCTGAAGAATAGGGGGGATCGCTGCCAGCACTGAGCCGATATTGGGAATGTAGTTTAGGGCGAAGGCTAAAAGCCCCCAGATAAAGGCGAAACGGACGTCCAGCAGTTCCAGCATGCCCCAGGCGACTAAACCGGTGACCAGACTGATAGCCGTTTTCAGCACCAGATAGTGCGATACGCTATCGAGCGCGCGCTGAATGGCCGCCATTCCTTCGATGGGGCGAGACATAATCTGCTGCAATTTTGACGGCAGCTGCGGCACTTCAAGCAGCATAAAGACGACGGTTAACAGCAGCAAAAAGATTGACGACATGGCGTTTGACAGCTGGGTTAACAGGCGGGAAACCAGCGTCATAGCGGCGTTGGGATCGATATATTTAATTAACTCGTCAGGACTGACGCCGATGCCGAAACGTTGCATCCAGGGTTGCAGGTTATATAACGGCTCTGCAAGCGAGGAACGGTATTGCGGCAGGGTGCGTGTCAGTTCGTTAAGCGAGGTTCCAAGTGAGGCGAGCAGCAGAACGACGGCCAAAATGATGACGCCTATCAGCATTGAAATGGCCAGCACGCGGGGGACTCGCCAACGTACCAACAGCACCACCACAGGATTGAGGATCACGGCGATAAACAGCGCCAGCACGAACGGCACGATGATATCGGCGGCGAAGCGGATACCCGTCAGAATGATCACCAGCATGCCCAGCATGATGACAAGTTTTAATCCATTAAGCGTAATCACAGGCCTGGACATGTTAAGTTAACTCCACCAAAATCTATTATGGCTATCATAATTGGGTTTTTACCGATAATACATGCATTCATATCAAACAACATTGGTAAAGATTTGAAAACATTTTGAGATATTTCGACATCTATGCTAGAAATTAGCTGTGTTTAACTACTGAGGACAATTTTATTCCGCAACGATGAGAAGCAATACCGCGGATAATTGTAATTTTATGGACAATATGTTCAGGTTCTACCGTTCTACTAAACCTTCTGTTTTCCCTTCCTTTTCTGCCTTCTGTGGTGAGCAGCACTGGCGCAACGCGCTTTAGTCTCCTTCTTCGTTTGAGCTAAATTTTAATCATTTTTTATCGGTTTGCGTTTCTCGCAAACTGCGATGGATTATATTCTCATGCAGGAGAAGCACCATGTTTTATTGGATTTTATTAGCCCTCGCCATTGTTGCTGAAATTACAGGTACATTGTCTATGAAATGGGCAAGTGTAAGTGATGGCAGTACCGGTTTTATTTTGATGTTGGCGATGATCGCGCTGTCTTATATTTTCCTTTCGTTTGCAATTAAAAAGATCGCCCTTGGCGTAGCCTATGCGCTATGGGAAGGGATCGGCATTTTGCTGATTACTTTGTTCAGCGTTTTATTGTTCGATGAAAGTCTGACGGTGATGAAAGTCGCGGGTTTGCTGACGCTGGTGGCCGGGATCGTGCTGATTAAATCAGGCACCCGCAAAGCGCCAACCAAACGCAACGCCATGAATAAAGAGGTGGACCATGCAACAGTTTGAGTGGGTTCACGGCGCGTGGCTGGCAGGCTCCATTGTCCTGGAAATTGTCGCTAATATTTTCCTTAAATTCTCGGACGGCTTCCGTCGTAAAGTGTATGGCGTGCTGTCGCTGGTGGCCGTCCTGGCCGCGTTTAGCGCGCTGTCGCAGGCGGTAAAAGGTATCGATCTTTCGGTCGCTTATGCTATCTGGGGGGGATTCGGTGTCGCTGCGACGCTTGCGGCGGGGTGGATCCTTTTTGGCCAACGCTTAAATAAAAAGGGTTGGTTCGGTTTGGGTCTGCTTTTGGTTGGAATGGTACTGATTAAGCTCGCATGATGCGATCGCTGCCCGAGATATCGGGCAGCAACAACGTTAATTTCCCGCCGCTAATGCTTCCAGTTTGTCACGAAAACCGGTCACCGATATCGCGCGGTTATCCGCTCGCCAGCGATCTTTTGCCGCTGGCGCCGAGCTTTGCACCGCAATAACCTGCCAGCCGGTGTCGGTTTTCAGCAGTAGCGGGGAACCGCTATCACCGGGCAGCGTATCGCACTGATGTGAAAGCACCGAAGTTTGCGCCCAGCCGGTCACCACACAGTTCTGGTGGCTGTACAGTGATTCCAGATGATCGACCGGGTAACCTGACTGCGTGACTTTGCGGTCAGCTTGTTTGAGCGCCGCGGTAAGATCCGCTTTATCGCCGCTAAATAATGGAATGGGCGTGATACCGGAAGGCGGGTAGCGCAATACAATCAGCCCAAAATCCCACGGTGCGGCGGATGCGGGAACAATCCAGCCATCACCATCGGGTTTCAATCGCTTGCCTAAAGAGGCATCAACCCGTCCTTCAATGCCATGAATTTCATATCGCCAGATACCTTTTTGCGAAATAAAACGCAGCGCGACGGCTTTATCCAGCTTACCGCGCGGAGGTTCCAGCAGACAATGCCCGGCGGTCAACGCCAGGTTGGGGGAAATCAACGTCGCAGTGCAAAGATTGCCGCTGGCGGTTTCCAGCTGCCCAATCGCATCCCACGGGGACTGTGTTGGATTATCAACCAGCACACGTTCATCCTGCCCAAAGAACAAGGTTTTGATCTCTTTTGCGCTGATGTCGCTATCACCATCATCAGCGTGCGCAAATACAGGTAGTACGGACAACGATCCCAGTAAACAACACACAAAGGCTGTACGCATATCACTCTCTGAAGGGGCAATTATGATTATAAAAGAAATACCCAATGAGACTACTATAGACGGGAGGAATGGAAAGTGGGAGCAAAATCAGCGAACTACGCTCAGTAAAAGAAAAACTGCGTGGCAACAAGCGCACAGACGATAAGTAAAGCCAGGATGAGCTCAAAACGATAGCGCCGCATCATGATTGCTCTCCAGGAAAAAATCGGCGCTAGATTAGCGCCGATGCGGATAATGTTAGGGGTAGCCCAGGCAAGTGTTTCAACACCGGGTGGGGCCCCGGCTCACCGCCGAAGGCTACCCCCCGAATCGATGCGGTTATCGCGTCGACCCATTATCAACCTTTGCTTACGCTGCTGGCTGTGCTGCTGGTTTAGCCGCTTCGTGTTTTACTGCTTTTTTGTGCTTTTTCGCTGCCTGTGCTTTCTGAGCAACGGCTGGTTTAGCAGCGGCTTTTTTGTGTTTCTTTGCAGCCTGAGCTTTCTGCTCTACAGGCTTGGTAGCTGACTTAGCAGCGGATTTTTTGTGTTTTTTAGCGGCCTGTGCTTTCTGTGCAGGGGCTGCTTTTTTGTGTTTTTTATGGTGAGTCGTTTTAGCTGGTGCCGCGTGAGTGGTGGTCGCGGTGGCAGCAGGTGCTGGAGTTGCAACAGCGTCAGCAGCGAATGCAGCAGAAGACAGACCCATAGCAGCGGCAACAACCAGAGCTAATACTTTTTTCATTCTCATACCCTCGAATCGGTTTTTCATTTAACCCCACTGCGGGGCCGTTGAAAGAACTATACCTATGGGATGATTAGCTTTCCGTGAGTCATTGGTATCGCTTTGTAACGTAATGTACGAGATTTGTTGTGCGGACGTAACGGGGCAGTTTTTCGCTGCCCCGCAATAGGTCAGCTCTGACAGAGGGACTGGTGTCGCTGCGTTAAATAAACGCGCAGCATGAGGGCAAAGGCGCAGGCCACCACGATTGCGGCAATCAGGTAGATGCTATCTAACTGATAATATCCGGCAATCCAGCCTGCAACTGGCCCGGTGATGCCTAATGCCAAATCCAGGAAGGCGGAATAGGTTCCCAGTGCCGTGCCCTGGTTTTGTTCTTCAACCTGTTTAACCGCTTCAACCCCGAGCGCCGGGAAGACCAGAGAGAAGCCCGAACCGGTCAGAAACGCGCCGACGCCGGCCATCCAGGCATTCGGGGCAAACCCTATGATCAGCAGCCCCAGGCATTCAACCACAAAGCAGATAAGCGACACGCGCAGGCCGCCGAATCGGGTGATGGTATTGCCCAGCACTAAACGAATACAAATAAAGCCGATACTAAACAGCGATAACGTGAACGCAGCGCCTTGCCAGCCATGAGAGGTGAAGTAGAGGGTAATAAAGGTTGCAATCACCCCAAAGCCCACGGTACCTAAACCTAAGCCCAGACCGTAGGGCCAAATTTTGCGCGCCACCACATGAAAGGGCGCTCTGACCCCGGCACTGACGCTGACATCGGCGCGAGTACGGGCGAATAGCAGGCCGATGATAGCAATGAGCACAATCACCACCGCGAACCCACTAATGCCAAACTTGCTGTTAAGCAGTACACCAAGCGGCGCGCCAGCGGCCATTGCTACATAAGTCGCGACGCCGTTCCAGGAAATCACCCGCGATGTATGGATCGCGCCGACGGTTTTAATGCCCCATAGCGTGGAGCCGGTGGAAGTAAAGCTTTCGCCAACGCCGAGGAAAATACGACCGATCAGCAATAATCCAACGGCAAGCATAGGAGAGCTTTGCAAAACCGCTGCCGCCAGCGTGAACAGCCCGCTCAGCATGCAGCAGACAATCCCGAGACTGACAACTTTTTTTGGGCCCCAGACATCGGTATAGCGGCCAGCATGAGGACGACTCACCAGCGTGGAAATATACTGCAAACTGATGACTGCACCGGCGACAAGCGTGCTGTACCCTAAATCGTAGTGAATAAATCCGGGAAGTACCGCCAGCGGCAGGCCTATTGAGAGATAGCAGATACAGGTAAAGACGACTATCGAGATAATGCGTAGGTTGAGCTGTGTGTTGTTGCTGTAGGAGGTCATAACGATAAATAGGTAAGAAGAAGAGGGCTTATTATAGGAATTGCCAGCTAGTATGGCGAGGTGGGAAGGCATTTTATGTCAATAAAATCAGTGGGGCGAACCAGCCAGGGCCATGAAATCGATAGCTGTTTAGCTCGATTGATATTGATGCATCCTATGATGATAAAATGAAAGCTTATTTAAGTAGAAAAAACAGCCAAGAAGTCTTGTCGGCGAATTTGAATATTTAGCGTCATTAAAAATAATAGGGTGTATTTTGGGTTATTCATTCTTGCGGCGAATGGGATAGCGGTTTTTATTATTTATAACTTGCTGCATTTATATTTATCTTATCTATTTATAAAAAGTTTAACCTATCTATCTTGTTGTTTTTGCAGCGCATTCTTTTATTTATTTGGCTTAATTATTATTTCATGATAACTGATTGTAATCTTGTATTTGTTTTTGCAATAACTGCTTTGTTTTAATCTAACTTCCATTTTTTCTTGCTTACCATGATGTGATATAGATATATTTGCTCGCGATAATTATGATTATATCTGTAAATAGATTTACGTTAGCGTCCATAGGGATGATTAGTGCCTCAATCCTGATGCCGGATTCGTAATTTTTATTACTTCTGGAGTTATTATTAATGTCTACAGGATTACGTTTCACACTGGAGGTGGACGGCCTGCCGTCGGATGCGCTGGTCGTGACGTCCTTTCATCTGAGTCAGTCCTTCTCCGAACTTTTCTCCCTTGATATCTCGCTGGTAAGCCAGCAACTTCTCAGCATCGATTTCTCTCAGGTACTGGAAAAGCCGGCGCACCTCAAAATCTGGCAGGGCACGGAGATTCAGCGCCGGGTGAACGGCATTGTGACCTGGTTTGAGCAGGGGGAAAACGACGGGCACCAGATGCTGTACAACATGAGAGTCCGTCCGCCGCTGTGGCGTGCCGCGCTGCGCCATAACTCCCGAATTTTCCAGAATGAGGACATTAAAAGCATCCTCGGGACGATACTGCAGGAAAACGGGGTCACGGACTGGAGTCCGTTGTTCAGCGAGGCGCATCCGGCAAGGGAATTCTGCGTGCAGTACGGTGAAACGGATTATGACTTTCTGGCGCGGATGGCCGCGGAGGAAGGGCTGTTCTTTTACGAAGAGCACTCACCGGACAGCGATGACCAGAGCCTGGTGCTGTGCGACACGGTGCGCTTTCTGCCGAAGGCGTTTGACATCCCGTGGAACCCGAATACCCGCAGCGAAGTGAGCACGCCATGCATCAGCCAGTTCCGTCACAGCGCACAGATACGCCCCTCTTCCGTTATCGGCAAGGACTACACCTTCAAACGTCCGGGCTGGGCGGGCCGCTTTGAGCACCAGGGTGAACATCAGGATTACCAGCACACGCAGTACGAGGTGTTTGACTATCCGGGACGCTTCAAGGATGCACACGGGCAGAACTTCACCCGCTGGCAGATGGAGGGATGGCGCAATAATGCCGAAGAGGCCCAGGGGAAAAGCCGCTCCCCGGCAATATGGCCGGGACGGCGTATCACGCTGACGGAACATCCGCAGGTGAGTCTGAACCGGGAATGGCAGGTGGTGAGCAGTGATTTGCAAGGAAGCCAGCCGCAGGCAGTGGCAGGACGTTCCGGCGCAGGCACCACCCTTGAGAATGATTTTACGGTGATCCCGGCAGACAGAACGTGGCGGCCGGTACCCCAGCCCAAGCCGTCGGTGGATGGCCCACAGTCAGCGGTCGTCACCGGCCCGGAAGGCGAGGAAATCTTCTGCGATGAACACGGTCGCGTGCGGGTGAAATTCAACTGGGACCGTTATAACCCGGCCAATCAGGACAGCTCATGCTGGATCCGGGTGGCGCAGGCGTGGGCGGGGCCGGGGTTCGGAAACTTAGCCATACCGCGCGTGGGCCAGGAGGTTATCGTTGATTTTCTGAACGGCGACCCGGATCAGCCGATCATCATGGGTCGAACCTATCACGCCGAAAATACCCCACCGGGTGGGCTGCCGGGGACGAAAACTCAGATGACTATCCGCTCAAAAACCTATATGGGCAGCGGGTATAACGAGCTGATGTTTGAGGATAAAGCCGGGCAGGAATTGCTGTCGATGCATGCGCAGAAAGACATGTCAACGGTGGTTCTTAATAACCGGGTGACCGCTGTCGGCGCTAACCATGTTGAATCGGTCAGCGGTAACCAGGCGATTAATGTCCAGGAGGGGCAGGTTGTTGTCGTGCATGCCGACCATAAGCAGCAGGTAAAGGATATGCATGACACGCTGGTGGGGGGAAACAAAGTTGAACTGGTTGCCGGACCCTGTCTGATAAATAGCGCGACATCGCTCACGCTCGCCTGTGGAGATGCCGTCATTACCCTCACCGCCGATGGCAATATCAGTTGGTATTGTAACAACTTCAATATCTACGCAAAGAAAATGGGGGCTATCACCGCAGCCGATACGGTGGATATCAATATGGATGACGCGACTCCCGGCACAATTGGTGCGCACTTTGCACCTGCAGATATTAAAGGTGCAGTTGATGCTGCGTTCCCCCCCGCCAAGGACACCAGTAAATAATCTCAAGGGACTGATTTAAAATGAATTATATTACTCATGAAGGCACATTCAGCTTGCCTGACTGCGACGATGTCGTGGATGAAACCGTCAATATCCTGAAATTACCCCAGCGCCAGGCGTCACTGGTCATTAGCCGGGTGCAGCTGGCGGAAGGGCAATCTCACGAGGGTTATCTGTCCCGCCAGATGGCAATGCTGAAAAAAGACTCCCGTCATTTTCTGAGCAGTGAGCCATGGCCCGTCATGCTGGGCGATATTCCGGCACTAGAGCTCACCTGCTCGTTTGAAAAACAGAATGTGACAATTTACCAACAGCTGCTTTGTACCCAACAGACACCGCATCTGATGGTCATCACATTCACCCGGCTTGCCCCGCTGGATGAAGCTGCAACGCAATGGTGGCAGCAGGTCAAGGCCAGCTTTATTGCTCACCGTGATATCACGCAGGCATGACAGGGAGTCTCTACCATGGGCAGTGATTTTCTTGCCGCTAAACTCCACGATCCGCTGGTTCATACCTCGCTACTAGCCGATTTTGTCTCCTCATTTGTGAAAGGCGCCATCTATGTGGCGGTTGCAGTAGGCGCTGCAGCGGCCGCGACAGCCGCCGTCGCTGCCACCATCGGTTCCGGTGGCACCGCGGGGCCGGTAGTCGCTTTTCTTATAAGCAATATCATTATTGGCGGCGTGGGGGCCGGGTTTGGCTCCCTGATTGATGATATCGCCGACGGCGCCGGAGCGTTGGTGGATGATGCGCTGGACTTTTTTGGCATGAAAGGAAAGCCGGACGGTCTTATTGTGACCGGTTCTCCGAATGTGAGGATCAAAAAGCAACCTGCTGCCCGCGCCGCAGGTAAATTGCCTCCCGCTGGCGAACTGGCAAAACTTGAGGCGGAAGACGCGAAGAAGCAGGAAGAAGACGAGAGTGCGTGGGACATCGCTGCCAATATTTTCTTTACACTGCTGCCCGTTGCCGGGCTGGCGAAAATGGCCTGTGATTTTTTGGCGGATCCCGCAGGTTCAATAAAAGAAATGGTGGTACCGACTGTGGCGGGCGCAAACCCTTATGCCACACCTGCCGATGAAGATAAAATAACGTGTGCAAAATTACACCTTATCCCACCTAATGAGCTGTTTCTGGCGGAAGGTTCACGTACCGTCCGTATCAACAGTCAGCCCGCCTGTCGTAACGGCGATCGCAGTACCTGTGAGGCGGTGATTTCACATATCCAGAGCGGTATGAAAGTTCGTATCGGTGGTCCATCTGAAGTCGTTAAGAATATCCGTAGTGGGAAAAATCCGTTCATGGGGCTGGCAGCCGACGTTGTGGTGGGGCTGCTGACCCGGAAAGCACTCGGTAAACCGCCTAAAAAACGTAAAACCGGGGGGAAGGAACCGCATCCGCATAAAGAACGCGATCCCAATGCCCCCTGTCCTATCAGAGGAAACCCGATTCATCTGCCCAGCGGAGCGAAAATACAGGCTGGGGAAAGTGAGCTGGATTTTGTGCTGGATGGACATATTCCTCTACTCTGGCAGCGACTTTACGATAGCCGTAATACCCAAACCGGCATACTGGGCCGGGGATGGCGGTTGCCATTTGAAACAACAATATACCGGAGTGCCTCTCCCGATATCACCACGCCGCCCCGAAGCGATCTGACTGAAAATAGTCCAGACCAGTTCATCTATATGGATGATGCCGGCCGGGCCTTAAAACTCGGCGGGCTGACGCCTGGCGACAGCGCTTTTTATGTGGACGAAAGGTTTCACGTCTGGCGCAGTAAACAGGACTATTTTCTCATCCAGACGCTGGCAGGAGAGTATTCCTTTTTTGCCCCCGACCCTGGCCGCTCGGGCTACTGGCGGCTGGAAAGGATCATGGACCGGCACCTTAATAGCCTGACGCTGGTTTATGACGCTACTGGTGTGCTGACTCATATTGATGATGATGACCACCTGCTGGTTGTTCGTCTGCAGTATGAAAATGAGCGCCTGCATAAGGTCTGGCAGTCTAGCGAAGATGGCAGCCAGGAACGTCTGCTGGTTAGCTATGCTTTTTCGCCGGAAGGACAGCTCGGCCACGTCATTGATGCGAATGGCGACGTCATCCTGCGCTGTGAATATGGTGATATCCATGGCCTGATTCAGGCGCTGTATTATCCTGCAGGCCGGGAGTCACACTACCGCTGGCAGACGTTTGATGCCTGGACGGATGAGGCGGGAGACATGCGCCCGGCTCACTGGCGAGTGATAGAGCACTGGATCCAGGAAAGTGCTCACAACGACACGCCACCGGTGCTGCTGGAGCATTACGGGTTTGACTATGACGTGCCGGGCCAGAGTCTTCGACTGGTGCAGCCCGGCCGGGGAGAAAGCGTCTGGCGCTGGGATGCACTGGGGCAGATAACGTCAGAGCGGGATGAGTCAGGCGCGGAGTGGGCATATCAGTGGAACACCGCACGGCAGCTGCTTAAAAGCATCGATCCTCTGGGGAACTCGCAGACCTTTACCTATGACGAATACGGCAATATTGCCGTGTTCACCAATGCGCTGGGTGAGAAAACGGCAATCACCTGGCTCCCGGGTTTTTCTTTCCCGGTCAGATGGATACAAGCCGGACAGGTGGTCTGGTCGTATGAGTATAACAACATCGGGGATGTCATCAGTATGACCGATCCGGAGGGGCACATCACCCGGCTGGAGTGGGATACCGACGGCAACAACACCGTGGTACATGATGCGAAGGGAAATGCGCTGCGCTACCGATATAATCGTCGAGGGCAGGTGACGGAGTACCGGGACTGTTCCGATCGTGTGACAGGCTGGCGCTATGATGAATGGGGACGTGTCACGCAGCATATCAATGCTGAAAGTCATGGCACTCATTACGGTTACACCGCTACCGACCGTCTGCATACGCTGACCCGACCGGACGGGGAGTTTATGCAGTTTGAGTACGATGCGGCAGGTGAGCTTATTCGCCATCAGGATTATGGCAGGGTATTGACCCTCTTTACCCGTAACGCGCGGGGTCAGGTGACGCAGCGAACCGACCCGGGCGGCTATACGTTACGGTATGAGTACGACCCGCTGGGGCGTCTTAAACGCCTGTTCAATGAAAAAGGTGAGGCCTATCGTTTTGAGTACGACGCGCAGGACAACCTGATACAGGAAACCGGGCTGACCGGGATACAAAAAACGTATCAACGGGATGCGCTGGGTCAGCTTCTGACGCAGACTGAAACGCCCACGGATGGCGGTACGCCTCTGCTGACTCACTTTGAGTACGATGCCCTGGGCCGACAGACGGCCCGCATGACCCCATCACGGCGCACTGAGTATCATTACGCATTACACCAGACAACCGTCCTCAATATCACCGCAGAAGGCACCACGACGCTGCGTTTTGATTACAACCGTCTGGGGCGGCTGCTTGCCGAGCATAACCACGGCGGCGATTATCGCTATGAGTACGATGGGCTGGGTAACCGGATCGCCGAGCATCTGCCGGGAGATCAGACGCTACGTCACCTGTATTACGGTAGCGGGCATCTGCTCCAGACGCATCTGGACAGCGACTGCGGCCGTGAGGTGATAGCAGAATACGAGCGTGACGTGCTGCACCGTGAAATCCGCCGCACGCAGGGCACACTTAATCAGTACCGGGCTTATAATATCTGCGGTCACCTGACGCGTCAGAGCTGCGGCCGGAACAGGCCCGAGCTGGCGACGCCGCTGCTGGATATCCGCTATCACCGTGACGCCCGGGATAATCTGCTGCGGGTGAGCGGTCGATACCATCCGGGGCTGCCGGAGCGGGACAGGGATACGGGTGCCCTGCAGGAGGACGCGTTCCGCTATGACGAGCGCGGGCAGATAGTACATCACGAGCAGGACGGCCACGGCCGGACGTTCAGCTACGATGCCGCCATGAACGGTCTGGGTGACAGCGGTTACCGGCAGTCGCTGGGGTTACCGGACGCGCCGGGTAATGTGCTGACCGCATGTAAAGAGTACCGCTACCGCTGGGATGGTTTTGGTCGTTTAGCACAGCGTGACAATGTCAGCACGGGGGTTAAGCAGCGGCTGCATTATGATGACAGCCATCGTCTGATAAAGGTGGAACTGCTGAACGACCGGGAATGGTCGAGGGTGGAGTTCAGCTACGATGCGCTGGACAGGCGGACAGAGAAACGGATCTGGCGGCATAACGGCATGCTGCCCGTGCGCACATTTTTTGAATGGAGCGGGATGCGGCTGTGCGGTGAGCGCAATGATAAGGTGCCGCTGGCGCACACGCTGTATCTGTATGAGGAAGGAAGCTGGCAGCCGCTGGCGCGGGTGGACAGTTACCGCGGCGGCAGTGCGCCACAACAGCGCGTACTGTATTATCACAGCCTGCCCAACGGTTTTGCGCCGTGCCTGACGAACAGCGAAGGTGAGATAGTCTGGCGCGGACGGATGCAGCTGTGGGGAACGCTGAGGACAGAGGAAAATCGGGAAAGCTACTCCATGCACCCGGCGCACAACCTGCGGTTCGCGGGTCAGTATCTGGACAGGGAAACGGGGCTTCACTACAATACGTTCAGGTATTATGCGCCGGAGAGCGGCCGGTTTACCCAGCTGGACCCGATAGGGGTGAATGGTGGGTGGAACCTTTATCAGTATGCGCCGAACCCGTTATGGTGGATTGATCCGTTAGGATTAAAATGTGGTGAGGGGGAACAGCCTGAATGGACACCTCACAATTACAAGCATTTCCCTCCTAAGAATAAATCTTGGAAGGATATAATTAAATCCACTAAAACAGGGCCAGCAAAATATAAACCCGACATTAATATCAAGTCTGTAGAATATGATGTATTTAATTCAGGAACACCTGTTACGAATGGTAAACTCTGGAAAGTAAAAGATATGGGGGAAGTTATTGGAGCCAGTGAGGGTAAACCATCTCAATGGATGAGGGTTGAACTTAGTGCTGGAACAATTCACGGACATCCAATATCTATAGATGAGTTCTTAAGGTTAACAACACCATGAACATTGATTTCTCAACAAAAAAAGGAGAGATCGTATTCAACGAATTCTCATTAGAACAGAATATCTCCCTTGACAAGCAGCAAGACTCTCTAAAAGAAGATATGTTACAAGTTGAATTTCCAGGTGGATATATTCTTGATGTGGGGTGGAGACCATCATTTGATATAAATGGTAGATTTTATATTTATCTGATAAAAGATTTTGATTGGATCGCGCCTGTCTATAATGGTAATGCTGGAGATATCGATTCTTTAGTATTTGAAATTAATCAAGCACTAAATAAACTGTAATGTAAAAGCCGGGAAAAAAATTAAATCTTCCCGGCTTTTTATTATTTAATTTTGGTTCAGCCCACTAAACAAGCACGTCCTTAATTCCCTTAACCACCTGTTTAGTCTGGTAAATCTGCTCGCTTATATCATCTTCAATAATGTATCCATTATAAATTATTGAAGATGCCGAAAAACGACACGGATAGCTGCGACGATTGTTTGTGAAAAGGAGGTCAATCACTGCAGCCGCCTATGCAGCATCCCCCCCGTCAACAACGCCCCCACCAGCAGCAGGGCAATAAATCCCCCAACGCCGTTCCAGCCATATTGATGCCAGAAAACCCCGCCCAATGTCCCTGCAATACTCGAACCTAAATAGTAACTGAAAAGATAGAGCGAAGAAGCCTGGCCTCTGGCGCGGCGGGCACGTGGGCCGATCCAACTGCTGGCGACCGAGTGGGCGGCGAAGAAACCGGCAGAGAACAGCAGCATTCCGGGGAAAATAACCCACAGCGGGGAAAACAGCGTCAATAACAGACCCAGCAGCATAATGCCGGTAAAGAAGATCATCACCGGGCCACGACCGTAGCGAGTAGTCATCATTCCGGCCTTTGGCGAGCTCCACGTTCCGGTCAGATAGGCGACGGAGAGCAGGCCCACAACCGCCTGATTGAGCGACCATGGCGACAGCATCAGACGATAGCCGATGTAGTTAAACAAGGTCACAAATGCGCCCATCAGCAGGAAACCTTCGATAAACAGCAGGGGAAGACCCCGATCGCGCCAGTGCAGACGGAAATTAATCAGCAAAGATTTAGGCTTTAATGAACTGGCCCGGAAGTGACGAGATTCCGGGAGAATGCGCCAGAACATAATTGCCGCCCCTAAAGCAAAGGCGCTGATAACCGCCAGTGCGGCGCGCCAGCCAAAGAAATCGGTTATTACCCCGGTCAGCAGGCGTCCACTCATGCCACCAATGGAGTTCCCGCTGATGTAAAGTCCCATTGAAAAAGCGACAAAACTCGGGTGGATTTCTTCACTTAAGTAAGTCATGCCGACTGCCGCCACGCCGCTAAGCGAAAGACCAATCAACGCGCGCATGATTAAAATGCCATGCCAGCTGGTCATCATGGTTGAAAGTAAGGAACAACAGGCAGCCAGCAGCAGTGCGGTGACCATCACCGGTTTACGACCGATGGCATCAGACAGTGGGCCGGTAAATAGCAGGCCAATTGCCAGCATCGCGGTTGATATAGACAGCGAAATACTGCTCTGCGCCGGTGAAACACCGAACTCATGAGAAAGGACGGGCAGGATTGGCTGCACACAATACAGCAGCGCAAAAGTGGCGAGGCCTGCGGAGAAAAGGGCCAGCGTCACACGAATAAACGACGGCGTACCGCGACGGATATAAACGTTCGCGGAAGGGGAAAGATCATCGCGGACATCATTTACGGGAGTATGGTCTGCGGTTGTTGTGCGGCTCACGAGAAAATCCTTGGTAATAACGACTTAGGTCACAACTTCAGGGTAGGAAATTGTAAATATTCTGTCTAATATATTAATAATCTCAATTAAGACTTTTAAAGTATGAATATTGAACTTCGACATCTGCGCTACTTTGTCGCCGTCGCTGAAGAGCTGCATTTTGGCCGTGCCGCCGCACGTTTAAACATTTCTCAGCCGCCGCTCAGCCAACAGATTCAGATTCTTGAGCAGCAGGTGGGCGCGCGTTTATTTGCGCGTACTAATCGCAGCGTCACCCTGACCGCTGCGGGGCGTCAGTTTCTAGCCGATAGCCGCCAGATCCTACTTCAGGTCAATGATGCCGCCGCAAGGGCAAGCCGTTTGCATCATGGTGAAACGGGCGAGCTGAATATTGGCTTCACTTCATCGGCCCCGTTTATTAAAGCGGTGTCCGATACCTTGTCGACCTTCCGCCAGCATTACCCGGATGTGCATATTCAGACGCGTGAAACCAATACCCGCGAGCAGATATCACCGCTCACCGAAGGGGCGCTGGATTTAGGATTAATGCGCAATACACAACTACCCGACACGCTTCACTGGCAGGTCATTTTGCGTGAACCGTTGCTGGCAATGATCCACCGCGACCATCCGTTGGCGGTGCAGCACTCGGTGAGTCTGATTGAGTTAAGCAAAGAACCCTTCGTCTTTTTTGACCCCCACGTGGGAACCGGGCTGTATGACGATATCCTCGGCCTGATGCGTCGTTATGGCGTAATGCCGACCATCACCCAGGAAGTGGGGGAGGCAATGACGATTATTGGCCTTGTGGCCTCAGGACTAGGGGTATCTATTCTGCCCGCGTCGTTTCGTCGCGTGCAGCTTCAGGAAATGCGTTGGGTACCGATTACAGAGCCAGATGCAGTGTCGGAAATGTGGCTGGTGTGGTCAAAACATCATGAGCTAAGCCAGTCGGCAGAGCGTTTTAAACAACATCTGCTGACTGCCGCAAAGGTGAGCATTTCTACGACAAAAACATGAAAAATTGTGCAGTAAATCACATGGCTAAGTAAAAATTTGACGTAGGCCATTGAAGTACTTCACCATAGTCCACAGTTTATTTCGAAGCGCGAAAATAAGGGAGTTTCACGGTGGTAGCGGACAGTCAGCCAGGCCATATCGATCAAATTAAGCAGACCAATGCGGGGGCCGTCTATCGCCTCATTGATCAACTCGGCCCGGTCTCCCGTATCGACCTCTCCCGACTGGCGCAACTGGCTCCGGCCAGTATCACCAAAATTGTTCGCGAACTGCTGGAAGCGCACCTGGTTCAGGAGACTGAAATTCAGGAACTGGGTAGCCGTGGCCGTCCCGCCGTCGGTTTGATGGTCGAAACACAAGCCTGGCACTATCTCTCGGTGCGCATTGGTCGCGGTTATATTCATCTTGCTCTACGCGACCTCAGCAGTATGCTGGTCGTTGAAGAACAGCTGGAACTTGCGCTGGAGCACGAAACGCCGTTTCTTGAACGTGTGCTTAATCATATCGACCAATTTTTCATTCGCCATCAACGCTTACTGGAACGCTTAACGGCGGTGGCGATCACGCTGCCCGGGATCATCGATACGGAGAACGGCATTATTCACCGCATGCCGTTTTATGATGTGACCGATGTGCCGCTCGGCGCGACGCTTGAAGCGCATACCGGTGTGCCTGTGTACATCCAGCACGATATCAGCGCCTGGACGATGGCCGAGGCGTTATTTGGCGCCTCGCGCGGCGCGCGTGATGTTATTCAGGTGGTTATCGATCACAACGTCGGCGCGGGAGTGATCACCGATGGTCGCTTGCTGCATGCGGGGAGCAGCAGTCTGGTGGAGATCGGGCATACGCAGGTTGATCCGTTTGGCAAGCGCTGCTATTGCGGCAATCACGGTTGCCTTGAAACCATTGCCAGTGTGCAAAGCGTGCTGGAGCTGACTCAGGCGCGTATGCAGCAATCCATGAGCTCGATGTTGCACCAGCAGCCGCTGACGGTTGACTGGTTATGCCAATCCGCCTTGCAGGGGGATTTGCTGGCAAAAGACATTATCAGCAGCATTGGCACCAACGTGGGGCGCATTCTTGCGATTATGGTGAATTTGTTTAATCCGCAAAAAATTCTTATCGGTTCCCCGTTTAACGCCGCATCCGACATCCTTTTCCCGACCATTGCTGACTGTATCCGCCAGCAATCGTTACCCGCCTACAGCAAACACATTGCCGTTGAACAAACACAGTTTTCTAACCGAGGCACGATGGCCGGGGCGGCGCTGGTCAAAGATGCGCTGTATAACGGAACATTACTGATTAGACTGTTACAGGGTTAACAATTTTTATCAGTTTTGCAAAAAATTGCGCTATCTCAATCCGGCTATCCCGTGCATCACGTAAACTTTCACCTGCTTGAATTATTCATTGCTTTGATATTTTATCGACGTCGCCGTGGGGTTAGTGAGTCATGCTTAATCGTTTCTTTATTACTGGAACTGATACTTCCGTCGGTAAGACGGTGGTTTCTCGTGCGCTATTACAGGCGCTCGCCGCCAGCGGGAAACGGGTGGCAGGTTATAAGCCGGTGGCAAAAGGCAGCAAAGAGACACCGGATGGCCTGCGCAACAAAGATGCGCTGGTGCTGCAAAGCGTTTCATCGCTGGCGTTACCTTACGATGCCATCAATCCTATCGCACTGAGCGAAGAAGAGAGCAGCGTCGCGCACAGCCGTCCCATTAACTACACCTTATTGTCCGATGGCCTGGCGAATTTAAGCCGTCAGGTAGACAACGTCGTGGTTGAGGGGACGGGAGGCTGGCGCAGCCTGATGAATGATCTGCGCCCATTATCAGAATGGGTTGTTCAGGAGCAACTGCCGGTGTTGATGGTGGTGGGCATTCAGGAAGGGTGCATTAACCATGCGCTGCTTACCGCTCAGGCCATTGCCAATGACGGCCTGCCGCTGATTGGCTGGGTCGCAAACCGCATCAACCCAGGTCTTGCGCATTATGCCGAGATTATCGACGTTCTGAGCAAGAAACTGCCCGCGCCGCTTATTGGTGAATTGCCTTATCTGCCGCGTGCGGAACAGCGCGAGTTGAGCCAGTATGTCGATCTAGCGATGCTCAGCAACGTGCTGACGGTAGATAGAATCCTGGCGTAAGGTGCGTGACAGCACGGACGCCAGCACACAGGCAATCAGTAAACCGGGCAGCAGCGTATACTGTCCGGTCATTTCACAAATCATCAGCGTCGACATTATCGGTGCATGCGTGGTCGCTGCCAGCAGCGTCGCCATTCCGGTAATTCCTACTAAAATAGCGATCTCCTGATGTGCCCCGAACACCAGACCTCCTGCATCTGCCAGCAGAATGCCCACCGCCAATCCGATAAACAGCGTTGGGGTAAAAACACCTCCTGGCGCGCCCGACCCGCTACTGGCGAGGATGGCGAGCAGTTTGCATAAAAAAATCCCGGCAATAATGGCAAAAGCTGGCGGAGCCAATAAAAAGCCCTGCACAACACTGTAGCCATTCCCCCATACGGCCGGCGTCAGCAGCGACAATATTCCGACGATAAGCCCGCCCAACGCAAGCTGCCACGGCGGCGAGAGCTTGAGCTTTAAAAACAGACGATGACTGGCGTCCATCAATCCCATCAATAATGGCCCACTCAGACCGCAGACCAGGCCGGTTGCTAACATGAGCGCGTAGAGGCTGGCGTTTAATGTCGGCACCTCGCTCACCTGATACAGCCATTGCGCGCCGCCGTTCATCATCTGCGTTACCAGCAGCGCGACAACCGCAGATATCACCACCGGCCCGAGCGAAGCCAGCATTAAGGTGCCAAAAAGAATCTCAGCGATAAATAAACTGCCCGCCAGCGGCGCATGATAGGCGCTGGTCATCCCTGCGGCAGCGCCACAGGCAATCCACAGTTTCCATTCGTCCTTCGGGGTAAAACGTTGGGCAAAAAGTGAAGCGGCGAGGGCGGCCAGCAGGATCATCGCGCCCTCCCGGCCAATCGCGCTACCGCTGGCGACGACCAGCAGCGACGCCGTTGATTTCACAAGGCTCGCGCCGGTATCGAATTTACCTTCATCACTCTCCAGCGCTTCCATGTAATCGGTCGGCGCATGCGGACGCTGGCGGGTATAGCGCTGCCAGCCCCACAGCAACGTACCGGCGGCCAGACCGCCGAGCGCAGGCGTGATTAAGCGACGCCACCAGACTAACCCTTGCGCCGCATTGACCAGGCTGCCGCTGTCGTTACTTAAAAACAGCCATTCCAGGAAGTACATGGCGTGGCGAAACAGCGACACCCCCAGCGCGGCAAGAAGGCCAACCACGCAGGCAATGATCAGGCGACGAAACATCGCCTTGATGTCGGGGAAGTGATGAAGCCGTTGCATGATGATTTAGCGATAGAGCTTTTTATCAGCGACGGGGATCAGCAGGTCAGACTGCCAGTGTCCCAGCGTTTGCTGAGTCAATTGCCCCAGTGCAGTAAAGAAAGGATGGTTAGCTTTCTCGATAAACTCGGCAATAAAGCGTTTAGCCCATGGCAGCAGATGCCAGGCCAGGAGCTGATCGCACGCCTCCGGGCGCTCGTTTTCAATTAGCCAGGCGGCGAGCATCAGCAGGGTGCCAAAGTGGTCTTCCGGTTCGTTTTGCTGCACATCAAATGCAATCTGGTTTTCACGCATCCATTGACGTAATGCCAGGGTCGAGTCACCAAACAGGACGTTTTCGCGATCAAGCCAGACGGAGCCCCACGGCGGTGATGGTAGCGCTGACGGGCCAATAAACAATCTTTGCCAGGCTTCGGCCAGTGGCTCATCGGCGGAGGTGGAAAATGCGCGGGTTAGCGCATCGGCATTATCAATGGGATAGGGCCATTGTGTTTTCCATTCGCCGTCGGTAAAGGCGGCAACCAGCGGCTCGGCAAGCGCGCTATCCGGTGCAAAGTAAAACAGCGCCCCAAGAACGCGGGCGGAGAAAGCTAAAGCATCGTTGCGCTGAACATAATTCATTACTGCATTTCCTCAAAAGGGTGCGGGAACCCTCCCGCACCAATAGATTATCCGGCAATCGCCATTCCGACGGTCATGTGCAAGCCGTAGAAAAGACCTCGCCCTATGAGTTCACCGGCTAGCACGAACAGCAGTCCGAGCGTGAGCCCGATTGCGCCCGGCGAAACCCGACGAAGCAAAGGGCAGATCCAGCAGCCTAAACCGGCCGCCAGGAAGCCAAAGCGCCAAACCTGTAAGCGCCCCCAGTCAGGTAGCAGTGCATTCGCTTGCTGGACTGAACTGTGAATAAACCCAAGCTCTGCGGTCTGCATCACCACAACCGCAACGCTTGCTAAAAAGGCCAGCACGCTTAGTGAGGCGAAAAACGCGCCATTGAACGGGACTTTCGCCAGCTTTAGCAGCAGGGCTGCAAACAGTGGCCCGGTAAGCACTACGGTTAAGAAGAACGAGGCCGTCGTGTAACCATTATACCAGGTTGGCACCGTCTCTATCTGATAAACCCGCGTCATCGCCCAGACAAAAATTAATCCGAGCAGCATACTGATGATGAGCCAGAGACGACCCAACGCGGCGGGCATTTTACCCAGCGCTGACAGTAGCCACCAGAAACCGCCTACGGCGAAAAATACCGAACCGCTGGCGATTTCATTACTGAGTGCCGAAGCGCCAATGCGGTTTAAGGAGTTAAACGCCCGCAGCGGTGAGCCGAGGTGCATTACCGACGCTAAAAAAACAATCCCCATGATGACCCACAGGAAAAACATATTCAGTACGATGCGCCGTTGATCCGCCCGTTCGTTACGCGCGGCCAGCCAGCCCATGCCGGTAATGATCGTCGCGCCAACAACACATTGCCCCAGTACCGTGAACAGTACCAATGGCCATTCATGCCATCCGCTTCCCATCTCACACCTCCTTCGGGTTGGCCAGATAGCCAGTGGTGTCGCCGCACGGACGTGCATTGGCGTTCGGTTTAATCACAATGCTCGGTTTGGTGAAATGCGCAGACGGCAGTGGCGCTACCGCCGCCAGGGTCCCGTGCTTTTTACGCTGCTCTTCAATCGGGCCAAAGTCCAGCGCGCGCAGCGGGCAGGATTCCACACAGATCGGTTTCTTGCCGTCCGCTACGCGCTCATGGCAGCCGTCGCATTTGGTCATATGACCTTTTGCTTCGTTGTACTGCGGCGCGCCGTACGGGCAGGCCATATGGCAATAGCGGCAGCCGATACACACGTCTTCGTTTACCACCACAAAACCGTCTTCGCGTTTGTGCATCGCGCCGCTCGGACAGACCTTGGTGCAGGCCGGATCTTCACAGTGGTTACAGGCAATCGACAGGTAATAGGCAAAGACGTTCTGGTGCCAGACGCCATTATCTTCCTGCCAGTCGCCGCCCGCGTATTCGTAAATACGACGGAAGCTGACGTCCGGGGTTAAGTTCTTAAAATCTTTACAGGCCAGTTCACAGGTTTTGCAACCGGTGCAACGCGCTGAATCGATAAAAAATCCGTATTGCGTACTCATTATTCAGTCCTTAAACCTTCGCGATTTCCACCAGGTTGGTATGCTGCGGGTTGCCTTTCGCCAGGGGTGAAGGGCGATGCGTGGTTAGGGTGTTGATGCAGGAACCGTGGTCGATACGATCGCCATCCATCTGCGCGTCATGCCAGGCGCCCTGGCCCATTGCGCTGACGCCCGGCATAATGCGCGGCGTGACTTTGGCGGCAATACGCACTTCGCCGCGCCCGTTGAATACCCGCACCATATCGCCATTTTTAATACCGCGTTTTTGCGCATCAAGGGGATTGATCCACACCTCCTGGCGGCAAGCGGCTTTCAGAACATCGACGTTACCGTAGCTGGAGTGGGTGCGCGCCTTGAAGTGGAAGCCAAACAGCTGAAGTGGGAATTTCTCGCGCAGTGGATCGTCCCAGCCCTCAAAGGTTGAGGCGTAGACCGGCAGTGGGCTAATGGTTTCGTCTTGCTTGAGCTGCCAATTAGCCGCGATATCGGCGAGGCGAGCGGAGTAAATCTCAATTTTACCCGACGGTGTTTTTAGCGGATTGGCCTCTGGATCGTTGCGGAAATCTTTATACGCGACAAAGTGTCCGTTCGGATCTTTGCGTTTATAGATCCCCATTTTCTTAAGTGCGTCATAACTTGGGAGCTCGGCATCTTTAGCGCGCATTTTCGCGTAAAGATACTGGAGCCACTGTTCTTGCGTGCGGCCTTCGGTAAATTTCTGGTGGACATCGTCGCCCAGCCGTTTTGCTATTTCACTTAAAATCCAGTAAATCGGCTTGCGCTCGAATTTTGGTGCAGTAGCAGGCTGAATAAAGATCAGATAGCCCATATTCCCGGCATAGTCGTTAGGAATAATATCTTCCTGTTCGACGGTCATCAGGTCAGGCAGCAATATATCAGCGTATTTTGCCGACGCGGTCATAAAGTTTTCAATCACCACAATCATTTCGCATTTGCTTTCGTCCTGCAAAATTTCGTGGGTTTTGTTGATGTCCGAGTGCTGGTTGATGATGGTATTGCCCGCATAGTTCCAGAAAAACTTAATCGGCACGTCGAGCTTGTCTTTCCCGCGCACGCCGTCACGCGTGGCGGTCATTTCGGTACCGTGGTCGATAGCATCGGTCCAGGTAAAGCAAGAGATGGCGGTTTTCACCGGGTTAGTTAACACCGGGAAACGCTCAATCGTAATGGTATAGGTGGATTCCCGCGCGCCGCTGTTGCCGCCGTTAATGCCCACATTGCCGGTCAAAATTGGCAGCATGGCGATAGCGCGGGCTGCCAGTTCACCGTTGGCCTGACGCTGCGGGCCCCAGCCCTGGCAGATATACGCGGGTTTAGTGCTGCCGATTTCTCTTGCCAGCTTGATGATGCGTTCAGCTGGGATACCGGTGATGCGTGAGGCCCACTGCGGCGTTTTGGCCACACCATCATCACCCTGGCCTTGAATATAGGCCTTGTAGTGACCATTGGCCGGTGCGCCTTCTGGTAGGGTTTTCTCGTCGTAGCCAACACAATATTTGTCGAGGAACGGCTGGTCGACGAGGTTTTCGTCAATCAATACCCAGGCAATACCGGCTACCAGGGCGGCATCGGTTCCGGGACGAATTGGGATCCACTCGTCTTCACGTCCGGCGGCGGTATCGGTATACCGTGGGTCGATAACGATCATCCGCGCATTCGAACGCTCACGGGCTTGTTCCAGATAATAGGTGATCCCGCCGCCGCTCATGCGCGTTTCCGCCGGATTATTGCCGAACATCACCACCAGCTGACTATTTTCGATATCGGAGGTGCTGTTGCCGTCGTTAGTGCCGTAGGTATAAGGCATGGCGCAGGCAATCTGCGCGGTACTGTAGGTTCCGTATTGATTCAGCGAGCCGCCGTAGCAGTTCATCAGTCGCATCACCGCAGAACCGGAGGGTGAGGAGCGGGTAATATTACCGCCGACAATGCCGGAGGAGTAATTGATGTAGACGGCTTCGTTACCGTAATCTTTGACTACCCGCTTGAGATTGGTAGCGATAGTGTCCAGCGCTTCCTGCCAGGAGATGCGCTCAAATTTGCCTTCACCGCGTTTACCCACGCGCTTCATCGGATAATTAAGACGATCCGGGTGGTTTATACGGCGGCGAATCGAGCGTCCACGCAGACAAGCGCGAACCTGGTGATCGCCATAAACATCCTGCCCGGTATTGTCGGTTTCTACCCAATAAACTTCATCATCTCTTACGTGAAGACGTAATGCGCAGCGGCTACCGCAGTTGACGGAACACGCTCCCCAAACCACTTTATCTTCCGGGCGTGCTGCTTGCTGAACCGCGGCGGCCGTGGCGCGTAATGAGAAGGGGAGCGATAACCCGCCCGCCGCTAACGCCAATGATCCTATGGCTGACGATTTAATAAGGGTACGTCGGCTTAGCCCTTCTGGCTTATCCTGATTAGACATCGCTCACTCCATTATTTTTATTGTTTCAATACGAAATTAAAAACAGGGTAATAATGGAGCGGATGATACCTGGTAAGTGGTATGCAAGTATTATCCCTGGTCAAAGAGGGAATACTCCGAACGAGGGTTTATTTTAACGGTGAAAATAAGCGGGCTAACGCCGCCTCAGAGAAGAGGCGACAGGGGGTTATTGCGGCGTGTCGGTGCGGGTGTAGATGATTTTAAACGTATCGTTGGCGCAATGGCCAACCACCTGTGCCTCCGACTGTTCGGCCTGATCGTTAGGCACGATGTCCAGTGTAAAAGCACTTTCGGCGACGCCGTTGTTAACGATTTTTTGCTGAATATCGCTTCTGACGCGTTCGCAGGAATCCGGTACGGCTGCGAGTGCGGGCAGGGATCCCACCACCAGTAGCGCCAGTAACCAACGTGATTTTCTCATGAAAGGCTCCATTTTCCGTAGACGAATAAAAAGTATAGCAGTGATAGTGTAAACAATTGTATTTACTAATATGATTGAGAAAACTCCCGAAACAGGAATGCGGTGTGAAGAAATTGATTTATGTGGCGTCAATGATGGCGATACTTAGCGGCTGTGATAACAACGATACCCCCGCCGCGTTCACCCCGGAAATGGCCAGCTTCTCTAATGAGTTTGATTTCGACCCCCTGCGCGGACCGGTCAAGGATTTCAGCCAGACGCTTTTAAACGAAAAAGGTGAGGTAGCCAAACGGGTGAGCGGGCAGTTGTCTGCCGAGGGTTGTTTTGATTTACTCGAATTTCACAATATTGAAGAGGACACCGGCGCGCTTTTAGTGCTCGATGCAAATTATTATGTAGATGGCGTCACCCATGAAAAACGGGTGCGTTTGCAGGGCAAATGTCAGCTTGCTGAGTTTCCTGCCGCCGGCGTGGCGTGGGAAACGGATGATAACGGCTTTGTGGTAAAGGCGGTGGGTAAAGAGAGTCTGGTGGAATACCGCTATGATAGCGAGGGCTATCCGTTAGGAAAAACCTCAACCATAAAGGATAAAACGCTGTCGGTCATCTCTACGCCTTCGCAGGATGCGCGTAAGAAGCTTGATTACACCGCGGTGAGTTTGCTGAATAAACAGCCGATTGGCAATGTCACGCAGAATTGTGACTATGACAAATATAACAACCCATTGAACTGTGAGCTGCAGATTGTCGATGAAACCGCAAAGCCGCCGGTGACACAGCGTTATACGATTAAGAACAGTATTGAGTACTACTAAAATGAAAAGGGCGCCAGCGGCGCCCTGATAACACTATGGGTTAATCGTGCGACCGGTCGAGCGGTCAAGACAACGCAGCGTGTTCGGTTCCCAGTAGGCATTAATATTTGGGCTTTGCTGACACTTATCACGCGCATCAAAAGCAACGTCGGCTTTGTCCCACTCTTTCTCGGCACGTTTGTTGACCTTCTGACGCAGTTGGCGCGTATCATTCCACTGCTCTTTATCCATCGCCGCTTCCTGGCGACTTTGTGCGCTATCGCCAGACTCAATAATCAGTTTGTTGGTGGCAGCGGATGCAGTGGCGGTGTACACGATGGCACCCAGCGCAAACATTACCGTCAGGCACAGGCGTTTGCCAGGTTTCATTTTCATTTGCGGGTTCCTTTGATGTGGTGAATGCAATGACTCCTGCCAATCAGTTTACTACATCTCTTACGGTCGTCATACCGGCAACAGATGTGGGGTCGATTCCGTATATGTTATGTGTATGATAGCGCCACGCTTATTGTGACGATGCGACAAAATGTTAAAAACCTCACTGCTGTTTTTTGCGACCGCTTTGTGCGAAATCATTGGATGTTACTTACCGTGGCTTTGGTTAAAGCGTGGGGCAACGCCGTTGCTGCTCCTGCCCGCAGGCCTTGCCCTGGCGATGTTCGTCTGGCTGCTCACGCTGCATCCGGCCGCCAGTGGACGCGTTTATGCTGCTTATGGAGGCGTGTATATTTTCACTGCGTTGCTGTGGCTGCGAGTGGTTGAGGGCGAAAAGCTGACGCTTTATGACTGGACTGGGGCGGCGGTAGCCCTGTGTGGAATGCTCATTATTGTTGCTGGTTGGGGACGCGCCTAAAACTGCAACTTTTACACCAGGTTCGCTGATTTACCGCGAACAGTGTGCTCAAGGCCCATCGTGAAAACGATGGGCCTTTGTTTTATGCGAATGTCTGCACTTACCGCGCTCGCCACACGCTTATCGCTCAATATTTCCCACCATCGTCAGGCCCTCAATTCCCCTTTTTTTGTGATCCTACTCGGTAAAATTCGATAATTATACTTGTATGGCAGTTGTCTCGGGCGTAAGTTTCGTCCAACTAACCGATGAGATGTAAGGATTAAGAATGAAAATTGTGGGTGCTGAGGTTTTTGTAACCTGTCCTGGCCGTAACTTTGTCACGCTGAAAATTACCACCGACAGTGGATTGGTCGGCTACGGTGACGCTACGTTAAACGGTCGCGAACTTTCTGTTGCCTCCTACCTAAAGGATCACCTGTGCCCGCAGTTGCTGGGACGTGATGCGCATCGTATCGAAGATATCTGGCAGTTCTTTTATAAAGGGGCTTACTGGCGTCGTGGCCCGGTAACCATGTCCGCAATCTCTGCCATCGATATGGCGCTGTGGGATATCAAGGCCAAAGCGGCCAACATGCCGCTGTATCAGCTCTTAGGCGGGGCGTCTCGTGAAGGCGTGATGGTTTACTGCCACACCACCGGGCGCACGATTGATGAAGTGCTGGAAGATTATGCGCGTCATCAGGAAATGGGCTTTAAAGCCATTCGCGTTCAGTGCGGCGTGCCGGGCATGAAAACCACCTACGGCATGTCGAAAGGTAAAGGTCTGGCGTATGAGCCTGCTACCAAAGGGCAGTGGCCAGAAGAACAGCTGTGGTCGACTGAGAAATACCTCGACTTCACGCCGAAACTGTTCGACGCGGTGCGCAACCAGTTCGGCTTCAACGAACATCTGCTGCACGACATGCACCACCGCCTGACGCCAATCGAAGCGGCGCGCTTTGGTAAGAGTATTGAACAATACCGTCTGTTCTGGATGGAAGATCCTACGCCTGCGGAAAACCAGGAGTGCTTCCGTCTGATTCGTCAGCACACCGTGACGCCAATTGCCGTGGGTGAAGTGTTCAACAGCATCTGGGATTGTAAACAGCTGATTGAAGAGCAGTTGATTGATTATATCCGCACTACCATTACCCACGCTGGTGGCATCACCGGAATGCGCCGCATTGCCGATTTTGCCTCGCTTTACCAGGTTCGCACCGGTTCTCACGGCCCGTCGGATCTGTCACCGGTATGCATGGCGGCGGCGCTGCACTTCGACCTGTGGGTGCCGAACTTTGGTGTTCAGGAATATATGGGTTACTCCGAGCAAATGCTGGAAGTGTTCCCACACAACTGGACCTTTGATAACGGCTATATGCACCCAGGCGATAAACCGGGCTTAGGCATCGAGTTTGACGAAAAACTGGCTGCAAAATATCCGTACGATCCGGCATACCTGCCCGTTGCGCGTCTGGAAGACGGCACGCTGTGGAACTGGTAATCCCTTATTTTTATTAAAGCCACCTTTATTACTAAAAGAGAAATAACATGGACTTCATTAACGATCGTTTTATGATCGATAGTGAAGTCGGTGTTCGGTTATATAAAGAAGTTGCAGCCCAATTACCGATCATCGACTATCACTGTCATCTTGACGCCAAAGAAATTTACGAGAATAAACCCATTGAAAATATCACCCAGCTTTGGCTGGCGGGCGATCATTATAAATGGCGGGCGATGCGTGCTAACGGTATTGATGAATATTATATTACCGGTGAAGCCAGCGCGGAAGAAAAATTTAAAGCATGGGCCGAAACGGTAGAGGCGTCATTTGGTAATCCGCTTTATCACTGGACACACCTGGAGCTGAATAAATATTTTTCCTGCAATGAAATGCTCAGTACCGAAAACTGGCAGGAAATTATGCAGTTCTGTAACCAACAAATGGCAGGTGATGATTTTAAACCGCGACGTTTAATTTCGCGTTCAAACGTTGAAGTCATTTGTACTACCGATGCACCGTTGGATTCTCTGGAATACCATCGTTTATTACAACAAGACCCGAGCTTTGAAACCAAAGTATTGCCGACGTTCCGCCCGGACGATATTTTTGCTGAAAGCGCCACCGATTTTGCGAACTTTATTGTCAAGCTCGCACAGTTAACCCATCAGAAAATTGGCTCATTTAGTGAGTTTTCACAAGCGCTGGCCCAGCGTATTGACTGGTTCCATGAAGTGGGATGCCGCATCTCGGATCACGGCCCGGTCAGCATTGAATATCAGGCTGCCTCAGCACAAACCATCAATGCGCTATTCTGCCGTAAAGCAGGTGGTGAAGCACTGACGGCACATGAAACCGCGCAGCTGCATAGCGCGATGTTTGTGATGCTGGCAAAAGAGTACAAGGCGCGCGGCTGGGCGATGCAAATACACTTTGGTGCTATTCGCAGTAATAATAGCAAAATGCTGCATAAGCTCGGCATTAATACCGGTTTTGACTCAATTGCCGATCAAAGCAATCTCGCCGCGGGCTTGAATCAGTTGCTCGATGCCATGGCGCAGGTCGACGGTTTACCGAAGACGATTCTTTATAACCTCAACGGTAGCTATAACGATATTGTCGCCACCACGATTGCCAATTTCCAATCGGCAAATGATGGCGTGAAATCGCCAATGCAGTTTGGCTCTGGCTGGTGGTTTAACGACACTCGTCGCGGCATGGAAAATCAATTGAACAGTCTGGCGGACCAGGGATTATTAATGCATTTCGTTGGCATGCTGACGGATTCACGCAGCCTGGTGTCCTATACCCGCCATGATTATTTCCGCCGGATCCTTTGTAATTTAATTGGCGGTTGGGTCGACCGTGGTGAACTTCCTGATAACAACAGGATTTTAACGCGGATGGTTAGAAACATTTGTCACGATAATGCGGTTAATTATTTTAGATTCTAACGTCCTTCCTTAAATGAGGGTAGAACATGTCTCGTACTAATAGAAAAATAACAATTCCCGTCAGTATTGGCTATGGCTTAACGGATATTATGGGTGGCGGTGCTTTTACCGTTATCGGAGCCTGGCTATTATTCTTTTACACAACCTTTGTCGGTTTATCCCCGGTAGAAGCGGCCTCTATTGTGGCGATTGCCCGTATTGTTGATGCTATTGTCAGCTTATTTATGGGCAGTTTCACCGACCACTTCTATAAAAATGCGCTCGGTAAGCGCTTTGGCCGTCGTCGCTTCTTCTTATTGATTGGCGCGCCATTAATGCTGGTGTACACCCTGTTGTGGATAACCGGCATGAGTTTCTGGTTCTATCTGGCGGTATATCTGGCCTTTGAAATCATTGCCGCCATGGTGTTGATCCCATGGGAAACGCTGCCATCTGAGATGACCAAAGACTTTAACTCACGTACCAAACTGTCTACCTGTCGCATGTTCCTGTCCGCATCCGGCACGTTCCTGGCGACCTTTATTCCTGGGCTTTTAATCAGCCACTTCGGTGAGCATGATCCGCACGCCTACTTTATTAATGGCGTCGTCTTCTCAGTTATCTTTATGCTATGCGTATTCATTTCCTGGAAAGTGACCTGGGAGCGCGAATTGACGCCAGAAATGCAGGCTGAGCTTGAGCGCGATCGTAAGCCGACCTCATTGCTGGAGAAGGGGGCGATGGTCGGTAAATTGTTCAAGGAGTATTACTCTACGCTGAAAGTCCGTGCGTTCAGAAAACACCTGGCGATTTATCTGTTCTCCTTTACAGCGAAAGACGTCTACAACACGGTATTTGTTTTCTTCTGCGTGTACTGCCTCAATGTTTCTTCGTCGCTGTCCGGCACCTTGTTGTCAATGAGTATTGTCGGGCTGCCGGTGACGCTGTTGGCCGGGGTGGCGATTATTAAATACGGCCCATCTCGTCTGTACGTCTTTGCTTATACCTTGATGTTGCTGTGTCTGGCGGGTCTGTTCATGGTTTATCAGTTCCCGACGGATAATAAAGTGACTATCCTGGTAGTGCTGGCAGCGGTGTATCAGGTAGGGCGCTGTGTGCTGGAGTTTACCCCTTGGAACGTTTTCCCATTCATTCCAGATATTGATGAGATGATCACGCGTCAGCGTCGTGAAGGGCTGTTTGCGGCAGTGATGACGTTCTCCCGTAAAACCACCGTGGCCATTGCGACTTTCGCAGTTGGCGTAATGCTACAGGAAGGCGGGTTCGTTAAAGGCAGCCTGGTGCAGCCGGAAAGCGCGGTGAACACCATTGCCATGATGCTGTTTATCGGGACATCCGCTCTGCTGTTGATTGCACTTTGGCAAGCGGTGACGTTCCACCTGAACAAGCAAACGCACAGAATTTTTGTTGATGAAGTCGAGCGTTTGAAAGCGCATGGGTCAAAGCTGGATGTGACGCCGCAAGCGCGCCATATTGTTGAAGACCTGACCGGCTATTCCTACGACGATCTGTGGAATGAACCCCAGACTGAAAATGCCAAATTGACTCGCCCAGCGCGGGTGCACTAAGCCAGACGGTGACAACATAGCGCATTTATGTCTATGTTGTCACACAACTCAAAAATCATGTCATACCAATTGCGTATAAATTAATGCAAATCAAAATCTCTCTTGATGAACTCGTTAATCTAGTATGGCAATCAACGTTCTCTACAGTGAGTCAAAAAGATGCAGAATAAGCTATTAACCGCGAAGGCAACTCTCCCAACCTACGATCGCAGCAAGCTGGTGTCACGCATTGTGCACCTGGGCTTTGGTGCGTTCCACCGCGCCCACCAGGCAGTGTATGCCGATATTCTCGCCGCAGAACATGGCAGCGATTGGGGTTATACCGAAGTTAACCTGATCGGCGGTGAGCAGCAGATTGCCGACCTGAATCATCAGGACAATTTATACACCGTAGCCGAAATGTCGGCCGATGCCTGGACTGCTCGCGTGGTCGGCGTGGTCAACGAAGCGCTGCACGCTCAGGTCGATGGCCTGGAAACCGTACTGGCCAAAATGTGCGAACCGCAGGTGGCGATCGTTTCGCTGACCATTACCGAAAAAGGCTATTGCCACTCTCCGGCAAGCGGCCAGCTGATGCTCGATCATCCTTTAATCGCCGCAGATATCCAGAATCCACACCAGCCAAAATCTGCGCCGGGCGTTGTTGTCGAAGCGCTGGCGCGTCGTAAAGCTGCCGGTCTGCCGGCGTTTAGCGTGATGTCCTGCGACAATATGCCGGAAAACGGTCACGTCATGCGCAACGTTGTCTGCGCCTATGCGCGTGCAGTTGACGCGGGTCTGGCGGACTGGATTGAATCTCATGTGACGTTCCCGTCAACCATGGTCGACCGTATTGTACCGGCCGTGACGACTGAAACGCTGGATAAAATTGAACAGCTAACCGGCGTTCGCGACCCGGCTGGCGTGGCCTGCGAACCGTTCCGTCAGTGGGTCATCGAAGATAACTTTGTCGCTGGCCGTCCTGAGTGGGAAAAAGCGGGTGCAGAGCTTGTCAGTGACGTGATTCCATTTGAGGAAATGAAGCTGCGTATGCTAAACGGCAGCCACTCTTTCCTGGCTTATCTGGGCTATCTGGCGGGCTATGAGCACATCAACGACTGCATGGGTGACGAAAACTATCGCCGCGCTGCGCATGACCTGATGCTTAAAGAGCAGGCGCCGACCCTGAAAGTGCAAAATGTTGACCTGGCGCGCTATGCCGATCTGTTAATCGCGCGTTATACCAACCCGGCGCTGCGTCACCGTACCTGGCAGATCGCGATGGACGGTAGTCAGAAATTGCCTCAGCGTATGCTGGACTCTGTTCGCTGGCACCTGTCTGATAACAGCAGTTTCAAACTGCTGACGCTGGGCGTGGCTGGCTGGATGCGTTACGTGGGTGGCGTAGACGAGCAGGGCAATAAGATTGAAGTAAGCGATCCGCTGCTGCCGGTGATTCAGGCGGCGGTACAGGGCAGCGAAGAGGGCGAGTCTCGCGTGAAAGCGCTGCTGGCCATCGAAGCAATCTTTGGTCAGGATCTGCCGCAAAATGCTCAGTTTGTTGAGCAGGTGACAAATGCTTATCTGTCTTTATTGAGCAAAGGCGCGAAGGCGACCGTGGCGCAATATAGCGCATCGTAATCAAATAACGACAATAGTTATTCTAAATGCCGCCTTAACAGGCGGCATTTTTTTGCGTGACTCTCCATCTATTACACTTCTTTTAACTAACTCAAATAGCTTGAAATAATGGACGAATATTTTCAACCTCGATGTAGCATTATGATGAATGAATGCTATGACCGCTGGATTAAATATGGCATGGTTATTCCCAGAAGATAATGGAATCTCTGAATAAGGAATCTGGACTATGTATAAAAAAATCCTCATGCCTGTTGATGTATTCGAAATGGATTTAAGTGATAAAGCGATTCGCCATGCGGTTTATCTGGCGGGTAGTGAAGGTGAGATTACGCTTTTAAACGTGTTACCTAACAGCAACCGTTCTATTTTACGCGGATTCGCCTCCGACATTAAGAAATTTGAAGATTACATGCTCCGGGAATCCTCAAAGAAAATGGATGAACTCCAGCGTTTATTCGATCTTCCACGCGAGCGTATGCGTAATGAAGTGCGCTTTGGCAATATCCGTGATGAGATTTTAGCCATGAGCAAAAGCGGTGACTATGATGTTATCGTGATTGGCTCTCGTCAGCGAGGAATGAGCACCCACCTGCTGGGCTCGAACGCCGAATCTATTCTGCGTTACGCGAATATTCCTACGATGGTTGTTCGCTAATTGCTATACCCTGTATGCCGGATGGCGGCTGCGCCTTATCCGGCCTACACCAACGGTAGCCCGGTCGAACGAAGTGACACCGGGGTAGAGCACATTATTTGAGTACGTATTAATTTGAAAATGTCGCCTTAACGGGCGACATTTTTTTGATTACTCTTCGCTGAACCAGTCGCGATTTTCCTGACGAATCAACAATACCGACTCGCTAATTTCCTGGAGGTGTAACGTCATGGCTTTATCGACCGCATCACCATCTCGTTTTTGTAGCGCATCGAAAATCTCATAGTGCTGGCTTATCAACATTTCCGGTGATGAAACATGATCCAGACTCATATAACGTACGCGGTCAATGGCGGCTTTAATATTCTCGATGGTGTCCCAGGCTAACTGGCAATCGGCAATATTCGACAGCAACTGGTGGAATTCATCATCCAGCTGGAAGAAATCATTTAATTGCTGGCGGTCGATCGCGGTTCGCTGCTGATTCAGATTTTGTTCTAACTGATAGCTTTGGGCATCGGTAATCAGCATAGCTGCTCGCCGTGCAACGGCGCATTCAATGGCCTGACGAACAAAACAGCCGTTACGCACCTGCGAAAGCGATATTTTATTCACATAACTGCCGCGCTGCGGACGGATTTGAATCAGCCCGTTTTCGGCGAGTTTGATAAAAGCTTCGCGCACCGGCTGTCGGGAAACGTCAAAACGCAAAGAGACCTCTTTTTCTGACAGCGGCGTGCCTGGCGGAATGAGGCAATGAACAATATCGCGGCGGAGAATGCGATAAATCTGTTGGTTAACGGGCTGTGTTGGGTTCAGTTGGGTTTCGGCGGCCATTGAGTCGTTCTTATCAGCTGATTAAGCTACTATTTTACGCTTTTTTTGGCTGGTATCCCAGCCCGACCGGTGGTCAGGCTGGGATTAAATGCTAACTTTTACGATGAACGCTAAGTCCCGCAAATGTCTGGCTGACCGGCATCATTTCGACGGTATTGATATTAACGTGTTTTGGTAAGGTTGAAACCCACCACACGGCTTCAGTCACATCTTCCGGGGTGAGCGCGTCGGTATTCTCGTAAGTTTTACCGGCTTTGGCATCATCACCTTTAAAACGCACGTTCGAGAATTCTGTGCCGCCCACAAGGCCTGGTTCAATATCGGTGACACGCACGGCGGTGCCGTGGAGATCGGTACGCAGGTTGAGGCTGAATTGACGCACGAAGGCTTTCGTTGCGCCATAGACGTTACCGCCCGCGTAAGGCCAGCTACCGGCAGTGGAACCGAGATTAATGATATGACCGCGGTTACGTTCGACCATGCCCGGCAACACGGCACGCGTCATGTACACCAGACCTTTATTGTTGGTGTCGATCATATCTTCCCAATCCTCGACGCTGGCCTTATGTGCGGGTTCAAGACCCAGCGCCAGACCGGCGTTGTTAACCAGAATATCAATGTCACGCCATTCGGCAGGCAGATTGGCAATGGTTTCTTCAATGGCTGCGCGGTTACGCACATCCAGCTGCACGGTCAGCACGCTGTCGCCCAGCTCATCTTTGAGTGATTTCAAACGTTCGTTGCGACGGCCTGTGGCAATCACTTTATGCCCGTTGGCAATAAAACGACGGGTAATGCTTTCGCCAAAACCTGCCGTTGCTCCGGTAACTAGTACGATCATCTGTTAGTTCCTTCAAGGCGTTAATGTCTCAACACGATAGCACGCTATCTTTATCAGGGGGAAGATAGCGAAACCATTGCGGTCTTAAAACGACTTGCTACTCTAGGGGGATGTTTTTTATCAGGAGCACACCATGACGGCCACAAATCCCTTTTTTGCGAGTAGCACATTACCTTACCAGGCACCGCCGTTTGATCTGATAAAGGACGCTCACTATCGTCCCGCATTTGATGCCGCGCTTGCGCGTAAACGTCAGGAAATTGCCGATATCGCCGACAACCCGCAACCTGCGACCTTTGACAATACAATGGTGGCGCTGGAAAAAAGCGGTGAGATGCTCTCCCGCGTGACGTCGGTATTTTTTGCGATGGCGGCCTCGCACAGCAATGCTGAAATTCAGCAACTCGACGAGCAATTTTCCGCAGAGCTGGCGGGGCTGGCTAATGATATTTACCTGAATAGCGCGCTTTTCCAGCGCATTGAGAGCCTCTGGCAGCAGCGGGATTCGCTTGGCCTTGATGCGGAATCTTTGCGTCTGCTTGAGGTGACCTATCAACGTTTTCTGCTGGCTGGCGCGACGCTTGGCGATGCGCAAAAAAGCGAGCTTAAAGCGCTCAATACTGAAGCTGCGACGCTTAGCAGTCAGTTCCACCAGTGTTTGCTTGGTGCCGCAAAAGCGGGCGGACTCCTGCTGGAGAGTGAAGAACAGCTGGCGGGGTTGAGCGCTGATGAAATCGCTAACGCGGCGGCCGCGGCGAGCGAACGCGGGCTTTCTGGTCGCTGGTTAATTCCGCTGGTGAATACCACACAACAGCCTGCGCTGGCGTCACTTTATCATCGTGATACCCGCGAAAAACTGTTTAACGCGGGCTGGCTTCGAAATCAGCAAGGCGATGCTAATGACACCCGTGAACGCCTGCTCAGGCTGGTGGCGATCCGTGCCAGACAGGCTGAGCTGTTAGGTTTTGATGATTACGCGAGCTGGAGCATGGCTGACCAGATGGCGAAAAAACCGCAGGCGGCGCTCGAGTTTATGCGCGAAATCACCCCAGCGGCGCGTGCTCGCGCGCAAAGCGAGCTGGCTGATATTCAGAAGATGATTGATAACGGTAACGAAACGTTCACCGCCAAAGCCTGGGACTGGCTCTATTACGCCGAGCAGGTACGCCGCGAAAAATACGCCATCGATGAAGCGCAAATTAAACCGTGGTTCGCATTAGACAATGTTTTACAAGACGGTGTCTTTTGGTCTGCCAGCCAGCTGTTCGGCCTGCGGTTTGTGGAGCGTTTTGATCTCCCGGTCTATCACCCGGATGTCCGTGTCTGGGAAATTTTTGACGCGGACGGGGAAGGGATGGCACTGTTTTATGGAGATTTCTTCGCTCGCGACAGCAAGAGCGGCGGGGCCTGGATGGATAATTTTGTGCCGCAGTCGACGCTCTTGGGTACGCGTCCCGTTATATATAACGTCTGCAATTATGCCAAACCCGCTGATGGGAAACCTGCGCTAATTTCCTGGGATGATGTGATCACGCTATTCCATGAGTTTGGTCATGCGTTACACGGGTTATTTGCCACACAGCGCTATGCGTCGTTGTCGGGCACCAATACGCCACGTGACTTTGTTGAATTCCCATCACAAATTAATGAGCATTGGGCCAGCCATCCGGTAGTGTTTGAGCATTATGCGCGTCACTACGAGAGCGGTGAGCCGATGCCCGCAGCGCTACGCGAAAGCCTGTTCCGCGCGGCGAATTTCAACAAAGGCTACGACATGACCGAACTCCTTAGCGCAGCCTTACTGGACATGAACTGGCACCGTGTAACCACCGCGGCATTACCGCAAAACGTAGACGCGTTTGAGGCGCAGACTTTAGAACAGGAAAATCTCAACCTGGATGCTGTACCACCGCGCTATCGCAGCAGCTATTTCTCGCATATTTTCGGCGGCGGCTATGCGGCGGGCTATTATGCCTACCTGTGGACGCAAATGCTGGCGGATGATGGTTATCAGTGGTTCGTTGAACATGGCGGATTAAATCGTGAGAACGGCCAACGTTTCCGCGAAGCGATATTGTCGCGTGGCAACAGTAGTGATTTAGAAAAATTGTATCGTGATTGGCGCGGCCACGATCCGTTAATTGCCCCAATGCTGAAAAATCGGGGATTATCCGTGTAACCGCTGCTTTTATATTCTCCCGGAAAAATGATGCCGGGAGAATATAAAAAACACACTCCGGGCTGGCGAATTCGCATTGAGTGATTCCGTCTTTACAAATGCGTTCAGTTGTTGAAGAAACTCGTCATTCGCTTTGCTACGATAGACCGGTAACTTGTTGAGTTAATGGATTTAATATCAGCACTCTACCGGAGGTAATTATGAATAAGTTTCAGCGTAAATCACGTCGTCAGTCCGCCTGGTCCACCCGCCCTGAACATCAGGATTTACAGGCGTCGCGCACCGGTAGCGTGTGGGCTTTACGCCAGGCCAACTGCTTGAGTAAAAAAGCATGGAAAGTTTTAGCACTGAATAATGCCCTGGCCGTTTAGCATTAGTTGAATATTGCGGTGTTAGGGTAATGGAAAGGACAGTGGCCCAATCAAGGAGAGAGGGTTACCGTAGAAAGAAAATCTATCCATGCAAGCATTTATACCGCCAGTTTCCTGGCGGTTTTTTTTTTGCCGTTAATCATTCCACTTTCCACTCAGATAGGCCGTCAGAAAACCGGAAAAAAGAATGAGCCCCATCGCAATCACAAATACCTGCATATTATCCGGCATGATGACCTCCACGTTGATGCTAAAGACATTCTCCAGACTACTGATTTAAACGTAGACTAACGGCATGCGTGGTTAATTAATTATTTATTGCAGTAAACTTTTTTCTGTAGGCCAGCGGACTGATTGCCAGATGTTGCTGAAAACGCAGGCGCAGATTTTTGGCCTGACCAAAACCTGCGAGTTCCGCCACTTTTTCTATACTCTCGCGGCCGGTTGTCAGATGGTGCTGCGCAAGCCGCAAACGCTCGTCCAGCAGCCAGCGGGCAGGGGTTTTGCCGGTTGCTGCGTGAAAGCGGCGTAAAAAAGTACGTTCACTCATCCCGGCTCGTTCAGCGAGCGAGCGTACGTTGTGGGCCTGCGCTAAATTCTGATACAGATAATCGAACAAGGTGCCCAGACGCTGACTTTCCCGGGCACGAGCCACAGGTTGAGCCACCCTTTGTTTCTGCGTGCCGTCGCGATGGGGTTGAATGACAAGACGGCGGGCGACCTGGTTTGCGGCGTCGAGGCCGTAATCTTCGCGCACCACATGCAGACATAAATCAATGCCTGCCGCGCTGCCCGCAGAGGTGAGCACCTTGTCATTGGCAATATACAGGACATCCTCAACAACGTTTACGGCCGGATAGCGTTGTTGAAGCGCGTCTGTATAGCGCCAGTGAGTGGTGGCCCGTTTGCCATTGAGCAATCCCGCCGCAGCCAGCACAAAGACCCCGGAACAGATAGATAACACTCGGCAACCCCGCTGGTTTGCTTGTCGTAACGCCTCACACAGTTCTTCTGGCACCGCGTTGTCAATGCCACGCCAGCCGGGCACGATGATGGTATCGGCGCCTGTCAGCAGACTCAGATCGCCGTCCGCCACAACCCGCACGCCGCCGGTGGCCCGAAGCTCGCCCTTATCGACGGCGGCGACCGCAAATTGGTACCAGTCATCGCCCATTTCGGGTCGTGGCAAACCAAAGACCTCCACCGCAACCCCGAATTCAAAAGTACATAAGCCGTCATAGGCTAAAACCACGACGCGTTGGGCGCACTTTGTCATCTTTGGGTCGTTTTCTGTCATCACTGCGGGCAGTCCTCACCAGGGGCATCTGTTTATACTCATGCGGTCGTTGCCATAGAGGTAACATATAACGGGAGAATTAACGATGAGTTACGTAACTGAATTTCCTGCCGCCAGTCCAGCGATAGCGGCCGCGCATTTTCATCAGCGCCTGGCGTGTGAAACAGACTGCGCCGACGTTCATGCCTCGCTGCAGCTACCCGCCCCGGATTTTGTATTGCTGCATGTAGTGGGGAGCCCGGAGATGTTTTTGCGCCGTCATATTCCCGGCGCTATACACCTGCGACATCGCGATATTAACGCCGAGCGGATGCAGCAATGGCCGGAAGACACGCTATTTGTGGTCTATTGTGCCGGGCCGCACTGTAACGGAGCCGATCGCGCAGCGCTTAAGTTGGCCATGCTGGGGCGTCCGGTAAAGGTGATGATTGGCGGGATCACCGGCTGGCAAGATGAAGGGTTTGCGTTTTCCACACCATGATGAATTTTCTTCATGTGTGATGAATTTTTCTCGTTTGCCTGACAATGTCACGGATGACACCATTCAGACATGCAGCCGTCCAGACGGCTAAATAATTCAAATAATAAATTATCACTCAAGGCAATTAGTCTGTCTGAGTGACTAAGGAGAATGCATGTCACATCAACACGCCCCGTACCGCGCCGATATCGTTGGCAGTTTCTTACGCCCGCAGGCGATTAAACAGGCCCGTTTACAGTTTGCCGACGGTGAAATCAACGCGCAGCAGCTGCGTGCCGTAGAGGATGCTGAAATACGCCGCGTCGTACAGCACCAGTGTGATTGTGGTCTGCATGTGGTGACCGACGGCGAATTCCGCCGCGCCTGGTGGCATTTTGATTTCTTCGATGGTTTGCAGGGCGTAGAACGTTACGACGCCGATAGCGGGATCCAGTTCAACGGCGTGCAAACGCGCGCTCATGGTATTCGTGTGACCGGTAAACTGGGCTTTGGCGACCATCCAATGCTGGAAGATTTTCGCTTTCTGAAAAGCATCAGCGGCGATGCCACGCCAAAGATGACTATCCCAAGCCCGAGCGTGCTGCATTTTCGCGGTGGTCGTAAAGATATTGATGCCACGGTGTACCCGGATCTGAAGGACTATTTCAACGATCTGGCTGATACCTGGCGTGACGCGATCCGCGCTTTTTACGATGCGGGTTGCCGTTATCTGCAACTGGATGACACCGTCTGGGCCTATCTGTGCTCTGATGAACAGCGCCGTCAGGTACGTGAGCGGGGGGAATGCCCGGATGAACTCGCCGCCATCTACGCCGACGTGCTCAACCGTGCGCTGGAAGGCAAGCCGGATGATTTGATTATTGGTCTGCACGTTTGTCGCGGTAACTTCCGCTCAACGTGGATCTCGGAAGGCGGCTATGAACCGGTGGCGGAGATCCTGTTTGGGCGCGTGAAGGTCGATGCCTTCTTCCTCGAATATGATAACGACCGCTCCGGCGACTTCGCACCGCTGCGCTTTGTACCGAAAGGCGAGCAGAAAGTGGTGCTGGGGTTGATTACCACCAAAAATGGCGAGCTGGAGAACCCGGAAGGAGTGAAAGCGCGCGTGGCGGAAGCGGCCAACTTTGTCCCGTTAGATCAGATTTGCTTAAGCCCGCAGTGCGGCTTCGCCTCAACGGAGGAAGGTAACAGCCTCAGCGAACAGCAGCAGTGGGATAAGGTGCGTCTGGTGACGGGGATTGCCGCACAGGTCTGGTAACCGTAGATTGTCGGATGGCGGCTTCGCCTTATCCGACCTACTCCTGTGGTAGCCCGGCCAAGCGTAGCGCCGCCGGGAACTCTTCACACCACGTTCAAGGCTGGACTCCAGCGACTCGCTTTGATCCCTTTGAAGATAAGCACCCATGCCAGCACGATAACCACCATCATTATCGGAAACAGCGTCATCGGCGGGAAATGGGTCAAAATTTGTCCGGTCAGCAGGGGGTTGAGCGCTGCACCCAGCCACCCCAGCGCTTGCGCAGAAAAATAGCTGGCCTTCATACCCGGCGGCGCAATGTTGTCGATAAGCATATATTCGCCTGGCGCATAAATGATTTCGCCGAGCGTAAACACCGCTGCCGCCAGCCCCCAGAAGATAAGATTGTTGCCTGACACCATAAATCCCGCGAGACCAATAACATAGCAAACGGTGCCAAAGGTCATAAGCGGACGCAGATTATTCGCCGTCAGTTTGCGGCCAATCGCGTATTGTAATGTCACCACCACGGCGGCATTCACCGGCAATATCACGGCCACCACTTTCTCAGCGAAGGTACTGTCGCCGATGGTCAATACGTACTGTGACATACAGGAAGCGAATGAACCGCCCACGAATGAGGCCAGCAGACCGGAAAGGGTAAACCAGAGCAATGCCCGGTCGTGGAGCAGCACCGAGGGCGACCATACGACCGCGGTTTCCCCCCCTTCACCGGGCGTGACTCGTTCGACATAACGCTGAATAAACCACAGCGGGAACGCCGCACATAGCGCGGCAAGCCAGAAGGGCAAGTTGATGCTCTGCATCACCAGCAGCGTGCCGATAGGCGGCCCAATCGTCCAGCCGATATTTAAGAAAGAATAGTTCAGTGAGAAAACCCGGGCTTTCGTGCTGGCTGCCAGGGTATCGGAGAAATAGGCCTTGAGGACGGTCGAAAAAACTGAATATGAGCAGTTTATCAGTGAGAAAAAGAACACGACCAGCGTGACGTTATTGACCAGCGGAATAGCCACAAAGCCGCAAATAAAGAAGGCGATGGCGATCAGCATATAGCGCTTTTTGTCGAACTTGTCCGCCAGAATACCAAAGCCGAGGCTAAAGACGACGCCAATAACCAGAGCAATAGACATCGCGTAGCCAATAGTGTCTACCTTCATGCCATATTGACGCGTCAGGTAGATGGTCATGAAAGGCAGCGTGGCGCCGCGCCCGATAGTTAACAGTAAAGACGATACCAGCAGCGCAATCGTGGATCGTCTGGTCGTAGGTTTCATTTTCCTGCCCAAATTATGTCGTGGTGTTGGTTTTTATTATCTCTTTCACAAATATCATGCCGCAGAAGGGTTGTATAGGCGTCGCCGTGTCAGTTAATGCCATTTTCGCCTGCTAAAAATAATGATCTATTCCTGGCCTGAATTTTTCGTTACTTTGAATGTGTTTACATAAATTTAAAAAACGTTGAGGCGAGAATGACGCGTAAAGATGGGCTACTGGCATTACTGGTCGTGGTGATATGGGGACTGAACTTTGTGGTCATCAAAGTGGGCTTACACAGTATGCCGCCGCTCTTGCTGGCCGGGTTACGCTTTTTGTTTGTGGCCTTTCCTGCGCTTTTTTTCGTGCCGCGTCCCCGCGTTCCGCTCTCATTGCTTTTGGGTTATGCGCTGACGATTAGCTTTGGTCAGTTCGCATTTTTATTCTGTGCCATTAATTTTGGCATGCCCGCTGGGCTTGCTTCTCTGGTTCTGCAAGCGCAAGCGTTCTTCACGATTATTCTCGGCGCGTTTGTCTTTGGCGAGCGACTGCAGCGCAAACAGCTGGTGGGAATTTCTCTCGCGGTGGTGGGTGTCCTGGTGTTGGTGGAAACCAGCATGGGCGGCCAAAACGTTAAGCTCCTCGGCTTTATGCTGACGCTGGGAGCGGCGCTGTGCTGGGCGTGTGGGAATATCTTTAATAAAAAAATCATGCTTCATCCCTCCAGAACCGGCGTGATGTCGCTGGTGGTGTGGAGTGCGCTGCTGCCGATTATTCCCTTTATGCTCAGCTCGTGGATTTTTGAAGGCCCGCAAATCATGGCGCAAAGCCTGATTCACATTAATCTCTCAACGGTACTGTCGCTGGCCTATTTGTCCTTTATGGCGAGTATTGTCGGGTATGGTATTTGGGGTTCGCTGCTGGGCCGTTATGAAACCTGGCGGGTGGCGCCGCTTTCTTTACTGGTGCCGGTGGTAGGGTTGGCAAGCGCTGCGCTGCTGCTCGATGAGACATTGTCACTACTGCAGCTTGCTGGAGCACTGCTTATCATGGCTGGGCTTTTGATTAACGTCTTTGGGTTTCGTTTCCCGGGCATGCGGCGGGTGGTTAAGGGATAAAAAAAGCCCCGCATAAGCGGGGCAATATTGTTAGCGATTGTTGTCGTTGTAATAGGCGACACCCAACTCATCTGACTTATCGCTACCGGCGGCCATGTGATTAAAATCAAATGGCGCCTGGTTACTGGCCGATGGCATCAGCATAGTCTGCTGGGTATGAGTTTGTGCTGGAAGTTGCTCCGCGTAACTCGACAATGAGGCCATCGCCAGCAGGGCGATAGCAACGGAAGCGAACAGTTTCATTATTTCCTCGATACGTCTTTTTGCAGGCGATTAACAAACACAGTGATCAATGGGATGCAGGTAGCGGGATTCTCCGCGCATATTGGTGACGCGATACTTGTGCGGCGGCACGTCGAAATAGTTTTTAAACGTACGCGTCAGCGTCTGTTGTGATTCGAAACCATAACGCTCTGCCAGATAGAGAATCGGCTCGTTGCTCTCTTTTAATTTCTGGGCGATTTCCGTCAGCTTACGGGTGCGGATATATTGGCCTAATGAATGACCGGTCTCTTTTTTGAACATCCGCTGCAGGTGCCATTTGGAATAACCAGAACGCTCGGACACTTTCTCAAGTGACAGCGGGGATTCCAGGTTATCTTCAATCCAGCCCAAAATGCTATGAATTGTAATAGCGTCGGTGTTGCGTCTGGACATCGTCTTACCTCTTCTTCTGTTTACGGCAATATTTTTTTAAGGAGAAGTTCGAGTGTTTCAACTTCATTTGCCGTTAAGTTTTTTGTTAATTCCTGGTGCAGGTTTTGCCCAACGAGCTGATGACATTGCTCACATATCGCCGCGCCTTCGGGTGTTAGCTGAATCAATACACCACGCTTATCGTTTGGATTAGGTAACCGGGCAATCCAGCCCCGACATAACAAACGATCCAGCATGCGAGTGAGTGCGCCTAAATCCACCGACAGGTTTTTCTTCAGCTCCACCGGGGTGATACTTCCCTGGCAGCGAATTGAGCACAGAACCCGGAACTGCGAGGCGGTAATGTCTTCAGGCGATAAATGCTCGTTGAGTAAGCGATCTTTTTTCTGGTTAACCATGTGAATTAAATGCCCAAGTGGAATCATTTCATTGAAGAGATTGCTTGTGCTGTTCACAATGGTTGCCCTGGCAAGTACTTTAGTTGCTGAGGATATTATTTCTCGCGCAATCATAAGTCAACTGAATGGATCATGAGATGCCACGAATTGCTAAAACGCGTCGGGTGGCGGTAAATAGGATATCCTTTACTTAGCCGTTTTAGAGCAAGCGATACGGTGCCCAATGGGTAGACTCGGGTAAATATCACGTATTTTTTCGTTAAACAGACAGGATTTTTGAGCGCTTATGAAGGAACTTTTTCAAGCAATAGGGCTTGGGCTGGTGGTATTACTGCCGCTGGCGAACCCGCTAACGACCGTCGCCTTGTTCCTCGGACTTTCGGGAAACATGAACAGCGCCGAGCGAAACAGACAATCGCTGATGGCGTCCGTTTATGTGTTCGCGATCATGATGGTGGCCTATTACGCGGGCCAGGTGGTAATGAATACATTTGGCATATCAATACCTGGCCTCCGTATAGCCGGGGGGCTTATCGTCGCCTTTATCGGTTTCCGCATGCTTTTCCCGCAGCAGAAGGCGCATGAGTCGCTGGAAGCGCAAAGTAAGTCTGAAGAGTTAAAAGAAGAACCTACGGCCAATATTGCCTTTGTGCCGCTCGCGATGCCAAGCACCGCAGGCCCGGGGACGATAGCGATGATTATTAGTTCAGCGTCAACGGTAAAACACGGCGCTAACTTCCCGGAGTGGGTGGTGATGGTCGCGCCACCGATTATTTTTGCGCTCGTTGGCATCATTCTGTGGGGCTGTTTGCGAAGTTCCGGGGCGATTATGCGCCTGGTCGGCAAGGGAGGAATTGAGGCTATTTCCCGCCTGATGGGCTTCCTGCTGGTGTGTATGGGCGTGCAGTTTATTATCAATGGCGTGCTGGAGATTATTTCAACCTATCACGCATGACATTCCCCGGGGTCGGCTACGCCTCGCCCGGGCTACAGTAACCCGGCGAAGCGCAGCACCGCCGGGAACCTTTTAATGTTGCTGCGCCTGTGCGTCTAAGGACGCATCAGGCCAGCGGCGGAAAATCACCACCGACCAGACAAGCGCGGCGAGCGCAGGTATCGCGCCCACATAACCAATCGACGACATCGACAGATGCGTACTTATCTGGCTGCCCAGTAATGCTCCCGCACCAATCCCGATATTAAAAATTCCCGAAAACAGCGACATCGCCACGTCAGTCGCATCCGGTGCCAGGGCAAGCACCTTAACCTGCATCCCCAGTCCAATCACCATGATCGCCATTCCCCAGAAGATGCTGAGGATAGCCAGATGAGTGACATCCTGCGCGGCGGGAAGCAGTAATAACAAGCAGGCCAGCAGCAGGCCGATAGCGCCGCTGATTAACCCGGAAGCATGTTTGTTGCCAAGCTTACCGAATATCACGCTACCAATAATGCCGGCACCGCCGAGAATCAGCAGCAGAACGGTGGCGACGTTGCCGCTAAGCCCGGCAACGGTCTGCACGAACGGCTCTATATAGCTGTAGGCGGTGTAATGCGCGGTCACCACCACAACGGTCAGCAGGTAGATACTCAATAACGCCGGACGGCGAAACAGGACCGGCAGGCTTTTTAGTGAACCTGAATGTTCGCTTGGCAGACGCGGCAGCAGTTTTACCAGCGCTAGCAGGGTAATCAGCGCGCCTACGCCAATGGCGAAGAAGGTTGTGCGCCAGCCGAAGTACTGCCCGACAACGCGACCAATAGGGATGCCAAATACCATTGCCAGCGCGGTACCGGTGGCGAGTAAACTCAGGGCCTGAGCGCGCTTACCGGCCGGGGCCATACGAATAGCCAGTGACGCGGTAATCGACCAGAACACCGCGTGAGCGAAAGCAATGCCGATGCGGCTTATTACCAGTACGGTAAAGTTCCACGCCAGAAACGACAGCACGTGGCTTGCGATAAATAAGATGAACAGCCCAATCAGCAGCTTGCGTCGCTCCATCTGGCTGGTCAGTAGCATAAAGGGCAGTGACATCAACGCCACAACCCAGGCATAGATGGTCAACATGATGCCCACTTCGGCGGTTTTCATGCCAAAGCTGTTAGCGATATCCGAGAGTAAACCTACCGGTACGAATTCAGTGGTATTAAAAATAAAGGCGGCGATAGCCAACGTGACGACCCGAAGCCACGCGACCCGACGAGAAACGGTATTTGTTGTCATATAAAAGAACCGGGGGGTAAACGAGCGTAATGAACGATCTTAAGGCTATTAACGCTGCAAATACAATCATTATGTGATCTGCATCCCGTTTTTATATCTGTGACAACGTCACGTATAACGCGCATAAGAAGCTTGTCGCTGTGGGGTTTTTATGTCAGTTTGCCTGAAAGCAAATTGAGGGTTGAACGCGATATGCACGAGATTGATTTTTATATGGTTGATGCCTTTAGCCGGAATGCTTTTGGCGGTAATGCGGCGGCGGTTTGTATTCTGAACGACTGGCTACCCGACGAAACGCTGCTCAGCATGGCCCGCCAGCATAATCAGTCCGAAACGGCTTTTCTGGTGAAGCGGGAAGGTGACTTCGCGCTACGCTGGTTCACGACGCGAAATGAGGTCAATCTTTGCGGACATGCCACGCTTGCCAGCGCGCACGTCGTGTTCAATCATCTCAACTATCCACACGCCCGCATCCATTTTGATACGCTCTCCGGGCGTCTGACCGTGACGCGCAACGGGGAATGGATGACCCTGGATTTCCCCGCCTGTAGCACTAAAATGGCGACACCGCCGCCGGAGATGCTACGCGCATTGGGTATCAACAGTTATCTTAGTGCACATAAAGGTCGCGCGTGGGTAATTGAACTAGAAAACCGTCAACAGGTTGAGGCTCTAACGCCGGATATCGGCGCAATGATACCCGGTGAGCATAAAGTTTCGGTGACCGCCAGAGGCGACGGTGAGTATGATTTTGTCAGCCGTTTCTTCTCGCCGGGGGAAGCCGTCTGGGAGGATCCGGTCACCGGTTCCGCGCACACCATGCTGATTCCGTACTGGGGAACAAAACTGGGTAAAACGCAGATGCTGGCTCGGCAGGTCTCGGCGCGCGGTGGGGATATCCGCTGTGAATGGGCAGGCGATAGGGTGCTGATGAGCGGCACGGCGAGAACCTATTTGCAGGGCAAAGTGTGGCTGGAATAGCGGGCACTTGACCCGCATCGCATCTTATGATCAAGCCACCGGCTCATCCAGCAGCGCAATAAACGCTTCCAGCTGGCGGCTCATGGCCCCACGCCGCCACACAAGCCAGGTGGTTAGCCAGCGCCATTTCTCCGTCAGCGGCCAGGCCGAAACCTGATGATGCCCGGGCATACTTTCCAGCATACTGCGTGGGATCAGCGCCAGCCCGGCGCCCGCAACGACGCAGGCAAGCATGCCGTGGTAGGACTCCATCTCATGGATCCGACCCGGCGTCGCTTTATCCGCATGGAACCAGCTTTCAAAATGACGGCGATAGGAGCAGTTGGCGCGAAAGGCATAAATACTGACGCCGTTCACCTCGCTTGCGCGGGTGATTGGTGGATGCCCCAGTGCCGCGACAATCATCATCTCTTCTGGATAGACCGGGATCCCATCGAGACCTGGATGCATCACCGGCCCGTCAATAAACGCGGCGCTAAGCCTGCCCTCGAGGACACCATCGGTCATGGTACCTGACGGCCCGGTGGCTAAATCGAACTGGATGCGTGGGTAAAGCTGGTTATAGCGCGCCAGCGTCTGTGGAATGCGCACGGCCGCGGTACTCTCCAGCGCGCCGAGCGCAAATAAACCCTGCGGTTCATCCCCGGCAACCACCATGCGAGCTTCATCGACCAGGGCCAGGATCTGCTGGCTATAGCGTAGAAAGCTGTGTCCGGCAGGCGACAGACGCAGGCGCTGGTTTTCACGAATAAAGAGATCGACGCCGAGGTCGGCCTCCAGTTGACGGATGCGTGTGGTGAGATTTGACGGAACGCGATGCACCTTCTGTGCCGCCTGCGTAATACTGCCCGTCTGGGCGACGGCGTTAAACATTTCCAGTTGCGTTAGATCCATGCCTTTCTCATTTTGTGAATGGTGAGCTTAATATTATTCAGTTTTCATAAACGAGAGAATAGGTCAGGATGACACCACTTCGCAATCGACGAGAGAGAAATATTATGAATTCACCTGCAACCCATGCCATCTCAGTAAATCCTGCTAACGGTGAAACGATCGCTTCGTTACCGTGGGCGACCGCCGCAGAGGTTGACGCGGCGATGACTCTGGCGCAAAACGCTTTTCGCAAGTGGCGTAAAACCCCCGTCACTGAGCGAGCCGATGCGCTACGTGCTATTGGTCGCGTCCTGCGTGAGCGGGCTGAAGAGATGGCGCAATGTATCACCCGTGAAATGGGTAAACCCATTAATCAGGCGCGCGGTGAAGTGAATAAATCAGCCCATCTGTGCGATTGGTATGCGGAGCACGGCCCTAAGATGCTGGCAACCGAAGCCACCCAGGTTGAGAATAACCAGGCGGTGATAGAGTATCGTCCGCTCGGCCCGGTGCTGGCGGTAATGCCGTGGAATTTCCCACTGTGGCAGGTGCTGCGCGGTGCGGTGCCAATTATGCTGGCGGGCAACAGCTATATTCTGAAACACGCGCCGAACGTGATGGGCTGCGCCACGTTGATTGGCGAGATCATCACTCAGGCAGGGATTCCGTCAGGACTCTTTAACGTGGTGAATGCCACTAATGACGGGGTTTCGCAGATGATCGACGATCCACGTGTAGCGGCGGTCACCGTGACCGGTAGCGTGCGCGCCGGGAAAGCGATTGGTGCGCAGGCCGGAGCGGCCCTTAAAAAATGCGTGCTGGAGCTGGGCGGTTCCGATCCTTTCATTGTTCTCAACGATGCCGATATTGACATGGCGGTGCAGGCTGCGGTGATTGGGCGCTATCAGAACACCGGGCAGGTATGTGCAGCCGCGAAGCGTTTTATCGTTGAAGCGGGCGTTGCCGAGCAGTTTACGGCAAAGTTTGTCGCCGCGACTGCTGCGCTGAAAATGGGCGATCCTCGCGATGAGAACAATTATCTAGGGCCGATGGCGCGTTTTGATTTGCGCGATGAATTGCACGCTCAGGTGATGGCGACGGTAAAAGAGGGCGCCACCTTACTGTTAGGCGGAGAAAAGTCTCACGGTGAGGGCAACTACTATCCGGCCACCATCCTGGCGAACGTTTCGCCTGACATGACGGCGTTCCGCCAGGAGATGTTTGGCCCGGTAGCGGCAATCAGCATTGCGCGTGATGCTGAACATGCGTTAGCGCTCGCCAATGACAGCGAATTCGGGCTCTCTGCCACGGTGTTTACTGCCGATACTGAAACGGCCCAACGTTTTGCTGATGAATTAGAGTGTGGCGGCGTATTCATCAATGGCTATAGCGCCAGCGATGCCCGTGTGGCCTTTGGCGGCGTGAAGAAAAGTGGTTTTGGCCGTGAATTATCGCATTTCGGACTGCGTGAGTTCTGTAACGTGCAGACCGTGTGGAAAGATCGTCACTAAGCAAAACACGTAGCCGTTGCGCTCTGCTATAATCCCTGGCCGAAAGCGCCTATGGGCAAGGAGTGTAAGTGGCTACGGTTATTAATAATGCCATGCTGACGTCGATTCTTGACGACGTCCGACCGTTGATTGGGCAAGGTAAGGTGGCGGATTATATTCCGGCGCTCGCCTGTGTTAGCGGCAAAAAACTGGGGATCGCTATCAGCACCGTGGACGGGCAGCATTTTTGCGCCGGCGATGCTGAGGAACGATTCTCGATTCAGTCAATTTCAAAAGTCCTGAGTCTGGTGGTGGCGATGAATCACTATCAGGCTGAGGAGATCTGGTCTCGGGTAGGGAAAGATCCTTCCGGTCAGCCGTTCAATTCTCTTCTGCAATTAGAAATGGAGCAGGGCATTCCGCGTAATCCGTTTATCAATGCCGGGGCACTGGTGGTTTGTGACATGCTGCAAGGGCGTTTAAGCGCACCGCGTCAGCGAATGCTGGAGATCGTGCGTAAACTGAGCGGTGTGGACGATATCGGCTACGATATGGCCGTGGCGCGCTCTGAGTTTGAACACTCTGCACGTAATGCGGCGATCGCCTGGTTGATGAAATCTTTTGGAAACTTTCATCACGATGTGACGACCGTACTGCAAAACTATTTCCATTACTGCGCGTTAAAGATGAACTGCGTTGAGCTGGCGCAAACCTTTTTATTCCTCGCCAATCAGGGGCTGGCTGAGCATCTTGATAACCCGGTTATTTCGCCGATGCAGACGCGTCAGGTTAACGCGCTGATGGCAACCAGTGGCATGTATCAGAATGCCGGAGAGTTTGCCTGGCGCGTTGGCTTGCCGGCTAAATCGGGTGTGGGCGGCGGTGTAGTGGCGATTGTGCCACATGAAATGGCGATTGCGGTCTGGAGCCCGGAACTCGATGAGACCGGGAACTCGTTAGCCGGGGTCGCGGTGCTCGAGAAACTCACGCAAAAAATAGGACGTTCAGTCTACTGATGGACACTCTGGAAAATCTCTTCTCACGCTTGCAGCGCTCGACGTTTCGCAGCCGGTTTCGGCTTGGCGTTAAAGAGCGGCAGTACTGCCTCGATAAAGGGGCGGAGGTGATTGACAGCCATGCGGCGGATTTTGTCGCCGCTCGTCTCGCCCCGGCGTTACCTGTTAATGATGGTAAGCAGACGCCGATGCGCGGTCATCCGGTCTTTATTGCCCAGCATGCGACGGCAACCTGTTGTCGTGGCTGTCTGGCGAAATGGCATCATATTCCGCAAGGTCAGGCGCTAAGCGAGGCCCAGCAGCAGTATATCGTTCGCGTTATTCATCATTGGTTGGTTATCCAGATGAACTAATGCTCACATGTGTTGAGCATCCTCTGAGATGCTCTCTATGCGGTAAGCTTGATGCAGCAGATTGGCTTCAGGTGCTGGCCCCACGGAAACATATGAAAACACTATGACCTCGTCAGTTGTGTTATTAAATAGTTAACGTGATAGTAGTTTCCTCATTCTGTGGAGACGAAAATGAACCCTTCTTTTACCCTGCACAATTTTTCAGCTAGCGAGATTCTGGCTAATCTGGATGCTTTGGCTGAGGTACTAAGTCACTGTGTCCATGGCGGCGCATCGGTGAGTTTTATGCTGCCATTTTCTACTGAATCCGCGTTGGCATTCTGGCGACGTACGGCTGAAAGTACAGCCCGTCATGAGCGAGTCGTGCTGGTGGCGAAAGATGCCGGGCAGCGGATTGTGGGTACGGTGCAGATGGTTATCGATCAGCCTGAAAACCAGCCGCATCGTGCTGATGTCGCCAAACTGTTGGTGCATGAGAGTGCGCGACGTAAAGGCGTTGCCCGCGCACTGATGCAGCGGCTGGAAGAGGTGGCCATAGATACCCATAAAACGGTGTTGGTGCTCGATACTGCCACCGGAAGTGGCGCTGAACAGTTCTATCATCAGTGCGGCTGGCACAAATCAGGTGAGATCCCTCGCTATGCGTTAATGCCGGATGGCGAGTTAACGGCGACCTCTATTTTTTACAAATTCTTATAGGCTCGCTATTTATTGTCTCACTCTTGATCAAAACAGGGTTTCATAAGCGGAAAATCTGATAAGTTATTAGACCAATTTAGCGGGCTGTATGACTAATCCAGAAAGGAACCCATTGTGAAAACACTGAACCGCCATGATTTCCCCGGTGCCCAATACCCTGAACGTATTATCCAGTTTGGTGAAGGCAACTTCTTGCGCGCCTTTGTTGACTGGCAGATCGATCTGCTGAACGAGAAAACCGACCTCAATTCCGGTGTGGTCGTCGTGCGCCCAATCGCGAGCGACTTCCCGCCGTCACTCAGCACTCAGGATGGTCTTTACACCACGATTATTCGTGGTCTGAATGAGAAAGGTGAGGCAGTGAGTGAGGCTCGCCTGATCCGTTCTGTAAACCGTGAAATCAGTGCATACAGTGATTACGCTGAATTCCTGAAGCTGGCGCACAACCCAGAGATGCGTTTTGTCTTTTCTAATACCACCGAAGCGGGTATCAGCTACCATGCGGGTGACAAATTCGACGATGCCCCAGCGGTAAGCTATCCGGCAAAATTGACCCGTCTGCTGTTCGAGCGTTTTAGCCATTTCAATGGTGCTAAAGATAAAGGCTGGATAATCATTCCATGTGAATTGATTGACTATAACGGTGAAGCGCTGCAAGAACTGGTCGTTCGTTACGCGACTGAGTGGGCATTACCAGCAGAATTCATGACCTGGTTGAATGAATCCAACGCTTTCTGTTCCACGCTGGTGGACCGTATCGTGACAGGTTACCCGCGCGATGAAGCGGCAAACCTGGAAGCCGAATTGGGCTATAAAGATGGTTTCCTCGATACCGCGGAACATTTCTATCTGTTTGTTATCCAGGGGCCTAAATCACTGGCAAGCGAGCTGCGTCTGGATAAACTGGCGCTTAACGTGCTGATTGTTGACGACATCAAACCGTACAAAGAACGTAAAGTGGCCATTCTCAATGGTGCCCATACCGCGCTGGTGCCGGTGGCGTTCCAGGCGGGGATTGATACCGTTGGTGACGCGATGAATGACGCCGAAATTTGCGCGTTCGTTGAGAAAGCGATTTATCAGGAGATCATTCCGGTATTGGATCTGCCAAAAGATGAACTCGAATCTTTTGCCAGCGCAGTCACCGGACGTTTCCGTAACCCGTACATCAAACACCAATTGCTGTCTATTTCTCTGAACGGCATGACGAAGTTCCGTACCCGTATCCTGCCGCAGCTGCTGGCAGGGCAGAAGACTAGCGGCAAACTGCCGGCACGTTTGACATTTGCTTTGGCGGCGCTGATTGCCTTCTATCGCGGTGAGCGCAACGGTGAGTCTTATCCAGTACAGGATGATGCGCACTGGATTGAGCGCTTCCAGATGTTGTGGTCACAGCATCACGACAATGTTATCAGCACCACCGAGCTGGTGACTGCGGTGCTGAGCGTCAGCGAACACTGGGAACAAGATCTCACACAGGTTTCGGGATTGGTCGAACAGGTTTCTGCTGACCTTGATGCCATTCTGACCCAAGGGATGCGTCAAGCCGTTAAGCCACTGTGCTAATGGTTTAATCATCTAAGTGAACCCGGCTGCGGCCGGGTTTATTGTTTCCAGATCATCAACAAAACATATTGTGCCCTTAATTAGTTACAACATACATATAGAGTGTTTCCAATATCCCAATGAAACATTGTGCAAATACGCTTTTCTGGCATCTGGATAGGGCATCAAGTCTATCATCCACGCGCCTGCCATGCTTGAATACATGATGAAGATCACGTTTAATACACAACTCGTTAACCAGATTGAAAAAAACATGATCGTTCGTCCTCACCAACATTGGTTGGCCCGCATTTTCGTATGGCATGGCTCGGTACTGCCAAAGATTTTCTCCCGCTTATTGCTCAATTTCCTGCTGTCGATAGTGGTTATTCTGATCCTGCCCTGGTACTCATCGCTGGGTTTTAAGCTCACTGTTGCACCCTTTAGTATTCTTGGCGTGGCTATCGCCATCTTTCTTGGTTTTCGCAACAATGCTTGTTACTCCCGTTATGTCGAGGCAAGGCAGCTATGGGGGCAATTGATGATTGCGTCGCGCTCGCTGCTGCGCGAGGTGAAAAATACGCTGCGTGACGACGCGCATCTTAGTGAATTTGTGAATCTGCAAATCGCTTTTGCGCACTGCCTGCGTCTGACGCTACGACGCCAGCCGACGCGCGCAGTGATGGAAAAATACCTCTGCGAAGAACATCTGTCACAGGTCATGGCGGCACAATCACCGGCAAACCGCATATTGTTGATCATGGGTGACTGGCTGGCTGATAGACGGCGGGGCGGAGAACTGTCGGATATTCTATATCACAGCCTGAACATCCGGCTTAACGACATGTCTGTTGTGCTGGCAGGCTGTGAACGCATCGCCAATACGCCGGTGCCGTTTGCATACTCATTGATACTGCATCGTACGGTGTATCTGTTTTGCATCATGCTACCGTTTGCCCTGGTGGTGGATTTACATTACATGACGCCGTTTATCTCGGTACTGATTTCCTACACCTTCATCTCCCTGGATACGCTTGCTGAAGAGCTTGAAGAACCTTTTGGTCTGGAAAATAATGACTTACCTTTAGATGCTATCTGTAATGCCATTGAGATTGATTTGCTGCAAATGAATGATGCGTCGCAGATCCCCGCTCGCATTACCCCCGATAAGTACTACCAACTCAGCTAAGAGGTGTGCCGTGGTCGTGACATTTCGTTCACTGGAAGCAGAAGATAAGACGCAGTGGCTGACGCTCTGGAAAGGGTATAACGATTTTTACGCGAGTGATTTATCTGAGGAAGTGACGGAGTACACCTGGGCACGGCTTATCGACCCAGGCTCGTCTATGTTTTGTCGTGTTGCTGTGCTGGACGGCGCGGTTGTCGGTTTTGCACATTGCGTTCTGCATGAAGGAACCTGGGTCACATCACCAATATGCTACCTGGAGGATTTGTTCGTAGACCCCGTCTGGCGTGGTAAGGGCGTTGCCCGTGAGCTCATACAATTTGTGCTAAATGAAGCCAAAGCACAAGGATGGTCACGCTTCTACTGGCATACTCGTATTCATAACCCGGCACGTAAGCTTTATGATGAATTTGTCCCAGCCGATGATTTCGTACGATACTGTGTTAGTCTCTAAGGACTGACGCTGAATAAATCATTAAGGTTTTCCGTGTTTAATGGTTTTACCGACATAGGGAGAATCAAAATGGAAAAGAGAATAGAAACGGCCGTTAACATTATTGTCTTTATCTCGCTGTTTGCGACGGCCTGGGATTTATCGCTAGTACAAGCCTTTAACTGGTAAGCGCCAACCGGGCGCAGAGAAGTGCTGCGCCTTTGAGCTTGTCTTATTCTGCTGCTTTTCCCCTCTTTACCTCCTCGACAATTTTCCGTATTCATGCTGTGCCTATCCCCGGTGAAAGCCGTGGGCGCTACGGTTCCAGATATCTAAGTCATGATGGGTGTCGTAGTCGTTCGTGCCAATCAGGTAACCGTTGAGCAGGATGTGGTGATACAGCAGCGTGTAGGCCACCATGCCTTTATCGTGGCCTAAGTATTTACGTGAATGTCGGCCTTTACTGTCGACCATTCAGTGCCAAACTTCTTCCCGTCAACGGTACCTTCGGATCAAAGAACGTCCGTTGAACTAAATTTAGAGATTGCTACGCGTGAACGTTAACTCTAGCGGATTGAACAGATTACGGAAGAAGGTGTCCACCTTTTTGATGTTACTGATATCGTTTTCCGTCAGGGTGCCGTTCTTAAGGCGAGCGATCATCCCCGTATTAATTTCTTTCATAGCCGCAATATTATCGCCATGGCGAGCAACGTTAGCGCTGTCTTTTTCCAACTGCTGGGCGGTCATCTGAATGCTGTCGACGGCATTATGGAAGAAATTGCTGGCGCTCAGAATGATTCAATAAAACGACTTTTTTAGTCATAGGCTGCATGGTTGGTGTCTTAGGAAAACTAAAGCGTCTTTTTAGTTATGAATAGTCCAGAGGCATGTCCTAAAGCTCTGGCTCTTCTTTAACAACCATTGCTCCCAGCTCAGCGTTCTGTTCCTTAAGTCCATCCAATACCTGTTGATGTGAGCATAAAACGGGGGCTGCCCCTCAGTGGAACGAAAACTCACGTTAAGCATTTTTTTGACCAATGAACGAATGCTTGCCTTGAAGGACAGCTCGCTGAGCTGGAATATGCAGGAGTAATCCATATGGAACGGCCTTTTAGCTAACGGCAATTAACCAAAGTCGTTTTTTGAAAGACGAAAAACTATTAACATGCTCTTATATTCTCACGTTTCTTTTGCCATGCGAGATATATAAAAATGAACATTTCAAGTCTTTTCCGTTCCACACCGGTTGCAAAGCTGCCTTCTTATACAAGTTCGGAAGTTAGCCATTCTGCGAGAAAATTTATTAATAATCTGAAAGGCATTAAAAATACGGCGGAGACTAAAGGGAGTAAAGTTTCATCCATGTATTATAAAACCGAAAATTATGCTAGCAAGTTAGTAAAAAGTGCCGAGAAGGGAAGTATTAAAGATACGCTGAAAAATGTAAGTAAATTACAAAAACATTCAGATAATTTATTTTTCGCAACAGGTAGTCCATTTACTAGAAGTGCCATTGACGCAGCAAAAGCGGAACGAGCAAATATTGCAACGGCACTGTTGAATAACAAACTCTCTTTACGGTAACTGCAGCACTATCCTGCAAATCTATTTAGCATTGTCACGGGACTAGTTTTAGTGAACCTTGATGTTAACCTTGCCTCATGCCAACAAATTTATTGCGCTAAATTGCGTTGTTTGAGATGAGTGTAAGGTTTCATCTTTTAAAATTTTACAACCCGTGACACTAGCAATACGGAGTTGCCGGGAAATCCCGGTTGCTCCAACTCCCTGACGATATAACGACAGTACGTAGTCCCTCTGCGACCAAACCTGATGCCTTTCAGTTTTGCTTCCTGTTGGCCTTTCATTGGCACGTTCTGAGACGTTTTTGACGGGTATGGGGCAGCAGGAAAAGGAGTGCTTAGAACAGTTATCGCAGACGATCAGGGAATAACTGAGAGTGGAATGGCTATGCTTCACTCAAAACTGCGTGGAATTATGGATTAACAATCATCGCGTCATCCACGACTTTTCTGCCTATTATCCACAAGGTTGCGCACCGTTTCTGTGGATAACATTTCAAGACTTAGTGTTCATCATTCCCTGAAATGTCTTGCGCCATTCAAGTGGGCTCACGCCAAATTTATTGCGAAATATCTGACGAAAGGTGATCGCAGACTGAAAACCTGACGCCTCGGCAACCCGTTCAATCGATAGTGAACCTGATTCCAGCAACACCTGGCTTCGGCGCAGCCGTTCGGTGGTTATCCATTCGCCCGGCGTGAACCCGGTGGCTTTGTAGAAATGGCGAGTTAGTGTTCGGCGGCTCATTGCGGTTCGCGTCGCCAGGGATTCGATGCTATGAGGCCGATGTATGTTTTCCTGTAGATAGGTCAATAAAGAATTGATGCGATTATCACCGGTGTTGTGCGGTACAGCATGCTCAATGTACTGAGCCTGACCGCCTTCGCGGTAGGGCGGTGTTACCATTCGTCGGGCTATCTGATTCGCTACTTTGAGGCCAAAACGTTGGCGAATCACATACAAGCAGCAGTCAAGCGCCGCTGCCGTTCCTGCCGACGTGATCAATCCATCGTCATCGGTATAAAGGACATTTACGTCAAGATTAACTCGCGGAAAAAGCTGTTGAAAGGCTTTCTCATATTCCCAATGAGTTACCGCTCGTCGGTTATCCAATATTCCAGCGTAGGCCAGAGCAAAAGTTCCCAGACATAAACCTACCAGGGTTGCACCATTTTTGCGGGCGCTGAGTAACCCAGCAAGCAACGCGGGTGATGGTTTTTCCTCCACATGCCGCCAGAAGGGCACAATGACAATGTCGCACTCGCCAAGTAAGGCAAAGTTATGTGATGCCTTCACTGCGGTTCCATCCTTTGACCACACCAATCCTGGTTCTTCTGCACAGATGTAGCGGGTGAATTTATCTGTATCCCCAAATAAAATCAGCGGAACAGATAAGTGAAAAGTGCTAAAACCATCGCTTGCAACGATCGCAACGGTAGTGGGCATGAGTTCTTTTCCCTTTAAAAGGTGACGGTGTCACCATCATCTGGCGCACTAACATACGCCTGAATTTCAATATCGCGCACGTAATCCAACAGTTCCCGACGCGTGACCAGACAATGGTTTACAGCTTCCATATGGGTGGCGACAATCTGTGCGTGCGGCAAAATATTATGCGCTTTGAGTACATCTTCTTTACCAAATATGATTGGGCCATAGCCTATCAGATGAGCCCAACCGGTATTCATAATCACTACTCCGGGCTGATAGTAGCGCATATTCTCAGCAACGCCATCAATCCAGATGGAATCACCCACCAGATAAAGGGTTTTTTCTGCGGGATGCTGGAAAATCACCCCACAGGCATCGCCGAGCCGTTCAGCTAATTGGGGGACAGCATAGACTTCATTTGAACCATGCTGACCTTCTGTTTTAATCAGCGCAATATCTTCAAAAGCGCTTTTGGCACTTAGCTGACATAAATGGGTGAAGCCTTGAGAACGCAAAAGGGCTTCATCGCTGTCGTTCTGGACATAAATCAGCATAGATTTCGGAATTAACTTCGCTGCCGCAGCATCCCAATGATCAGCATGTGTGTGAGTCACGATGATCGCATCAACATCCAGTAACGCTTCTATATCTATCGGCAACTCAACCATTGGATTGCGGATAGATGAACGTGCGCTTGCGTTGAAGCCTGGCCAGGCATCTTTTTCAGACAGCATTGGATCAACGAGAAAACGTTTTCCGGCGTAGGTAATTATCTGGGTGGCATTACGAATTTGGGTGATTTTCATGGTACAAATCCTGTTAGCAGTTGAATACTAACAGTATGAAGGAATAAGGTCTTATTGCTGCTGACCAAAAGACAACTTTCGATGGGATTGCGTCAACATCAAGGATTAATTCGTTCGGCTGCTTAATAACCTGACGGTGGTACGCCAAAGGCCTGGCGAAAAGCGTAACTAAACGCCGCTGTACTGGAGTAACCAACTTCCAGCGCGACGGCGGTAACGTTATTGTTCTTTTTCAGGAGCATCACCGATTCCAGAATGCGCATTTTCTGCTTCCACGCGCTAAATGGCATACCGGTCTCTTTTTTAAAATGGCGGGAAAAGGTGCGGGCTGACATACCAAGATGGCTGGCCCAAAACTCCATTGAATGCTCAAGGGCAGGTGACTCCTGGAGAGTTCTGCACACCTTCATCAACGCCGGGTTTTGTGGCCACGGTAGCATCAGCTCGACAACGGGTAATTTTAGAATCACATCAAGTAATACGCTCACCAGCTGGCCATCTTTGCTGTCTGTATCGTAATGATTTGGCGTGTTGGTGGTGGCGTAATGGATAAATTCACGCACAAAATCACTGATGGCTACGACCCGACATTCATTGATGGGCTGTGGGATAAAATCAGGCTCAATATCGAGATTTTCCAGATACACATCGTCCAGCGCCCAAACGGTGTGGTCTGTGTTTTCTGGGATCCATATACCGTAATGCGCTGGAATGACCCAGCATTTTCCCGCGACATCAATACGCATACTGCCCTGGCGTGCAAAATGAAACTGAGCAAAGGTATGGCAATGCTTATCAACGTGATTGTTAGCAGCCAGGACGTAGGAACGAAAATAGACTGACTGCGGCAGCTCTTTCATTGAATCATCCTGCGATGAAATCCACTGTTTTGCCTGCGCGGTCGTGAAAGAAGGGCGATCGTCCATCATTATGACGTCTGTTCGATAGAAATTGTCCTCACATCATAATACATACCATCCGGTTATCAATAATAATCTCTTTCAGAATATACTGACTCAAAATGGATAGTGCTCATGGCCACGGTTTGTTCAAACGTAATCAATGTTAATGAATTAAATGATAACTGGTCCCGAATGGGGAACGATCTTCTCATTCAGGCCGACATTCAAATTAACGGTACCAGACCGTGGGATATTCAGATTCACCACGCCGATTTTTTCAAACGTGTATTCCAACAAGGCTCATTGGGGTTAGGTGAGAGCTATATGGAAGGTTGGTGGGATTGTGAACGTCTGGATATCTTTTTCTATAAAATACTTAAGGCCAAGCTCGACAAACAGATGCCAGGCAACCTCAAAGATATTTTACGGATTATCAGCGCCCGCCTATTTAATCTTCAGTCCCGCCACCGTTCATGGATTGTCGGCAAAGAACACTACGATATAGGTAACGACCTTTTCACCCTCATGCTCGACCCACACATGCAATATTCCTGCGGCTACTGGAAAGATGCACAAACGCTGGAAGCAGCGCAAAATGCCAAGCTTAAAATGATTTGTGAAAAGCTTCAGCTTAAACCCGGGTTGCGACTACTGGATATTGGCTGCGGCTGGGGAGGGCTTGCGGCCTACGCTGCGCGTCATTATGGCGTGAGCGTAGACGGCGTCACTATTTCTGCCGAACAACAAAAATTGGCCCAGCAGCATTGCAAAGGGCTCAATGTCTCTATATTACTTCAGGATTATCGCGATCTTGATAAGACCTATGATCGCATTGTTTCTGTAGGCATGTTTGAACATGTTGGCCCCAAAAACTACGACACCTATTTTAGTGTGGTTGACCGTTGCTTAAAGCCAAAAGGCTTATTTCTTTTACATACTATTGGTAGCAACGAAACGGGGGTGAATGTTGACCCCTGGATTAACAAATATATTTTCCCTAACGGTTGTTTGCCATCTATTCGCCAGATAGCCAGTGTCAGTGAATCACGGCTTATAATGGAAGACTGGCATAATTTTGGTAGCGATTATGATAAAACCCTGATGGCGTGGCACCAACGTTTTAACGCCGCCTGGACTACGCTTGCGCCACACTACACGGCGCAATTCCGTCGGATGTTTAACTATTATCTTTGTGCTTGTGCCGGGGCGTTTCGCGCCAGAGATATAGAACTTTGGCAGGTGCTATTTAGCCGAGGGCAAGAAGGTGGACTGTACGTGTATCGCGGATAGAAAATAATGATTGGCGCTGCACTAGCAGCGCCAATCAAAGCTTAGAACATGGAGTACAGCAGCGCTGAAACGGTGAGAATTCCGCTTATCTTTACCATAACCGATAAAGCTCCGCGCAGCGGCTGAAGAGCCGGGCGGGTAAATATCAGCCAGGTCGGGATAATAAACAGGAAAATGGCGATTAAAGGACCGCAGACGGTTTCAATCATGTTAATCACATCCGGGTTAAGATAAACTACGATTGATGTAACAATAAACATTAACACCGAGATAACCAGCTTAATCCGCTTAATTTGGCTATTACGTTTTAAGTGGAAAAGATCGCTTGCCAGCGCATTAAAGGTTTCAGCCACCGGCATTGATATTCCTAAAAATGACTTGGTCATGCCCAGAATGGCAATAAAAGGCGCCAGATAAAGTATTGCGCTCATACCGCCGTTACCGCCAATCACTGACAGTACGTTAAGGTTTTGCGCTTTTGCCATTTCGAACGTTTCACGCGGCGTACTCAAAATACAGCTCAAAACAAAGAAAATAATGCTGAATAAAATGAGCGCATAAGCACGACGAATCACGCGTATTGACTGTTTTTCGCCTCCGTTTCCTGGTTCACGATACCATGACGCGAGTGCTGGAATGAGCGGTGCGGAGCATAATGAAAAAGCAATCAATGGCAGCGTTAACCATAGATCTTTCAATGTATTGCCCATCGATGATGACGGTGTCTGCTGCCAGGCATGGGTAATATTGCTGAAATCCCAGGCGGGTATTTGCGTTGCGGCAATCACGATAATGGCAATAGCAAAAGGTAATGCCAGTGCGCTCATTGTGCTCACCACTTTATCGCGACCTTTACTTAGTACAAGGTGCAAAATAAACAGTACGACAAGCGTCAACGCGCCTCGGTTAATACCGCTGATGTGAAGGCGTTCGCTCATAAAATGGCTTAGCGCATTGACCAATGAAACGGCATAAACCAGCGTGACCGGGTAGTGGGCCACGCAGAAAAATAGCTTCATCGCCTGGCGGCCTTTGGCACCAAAGAAAGAACCGAACAGAGGCAAAGTATGATCGGCGGAGTCGAGACCTTGCTGATCGCGCATAAATACGCGGGTGATCAGTACATGCGGCACAAGCGCCAGAGGAATGGCGAGTAGGAGTAGCAGGACAAAGACGAGCGGGCCGCGCGTTCCAATTTCTACCGGCAGGAATAGGGTACCTGCACCAACGGTAGCGCCATAAACACCCATCATCCAGATGGTATCTTTTGGAGTCCATTGAGGACGAGAAGTAGCGGTTTCTTTAGTCATAATACTCATAAATATCAGAAATAACGCGAACGTTAATGATGTGTTATTAGGGGCAACCTGCGAGGAAAGGTAAATTAAACGGGCTGGATTTTATTATTATCGACGTTGAAACGACGTTTTACTGATACTACTGGCAGTCAGGCTTGAACCGCAAGAAGTTTTTAGAATGATTAGGCTAAACGGATATATTGGCGATATTGCTTCACATGGTAGTAACTTATTACTCTCGAAATTGAAAGAATCGGTGAGAATTCACCGACTCTTTCAGGTTATTTATTTGCCCCAGCGATCTTTTAGATAATTGACAGCATCCTGAGTTTGCGGTTGATCCAGGTAAGCTTCACGGAACAGAATGGTGCCGTTAATGTTCGAGGCTGATTCATTAAGGTCAATCTGCTTTTTAAGCTCCGGCACGCCACCTTCAATCATCCAGTCCGGCTCGTTCTTCGATGGTTCTCCGACTTTGTACAGCGCGATACCAATATAGAGGCGAGTGTTCGTAGGCTTCACCACATCGGCCCACCATTTTGCCAGCACATCATAACGCGCCGCATCGCGAGCAAAAGGCCAGTAGAGCTGGGGTGCAATGTAGTCCAGCAGGCCAAGCTGCACCCACTTACGGGTATCGGCATAGGACTCATCGTATGCCGCAGCACCGCGAGTATCGGAACCGGCAGGATCGTGAGAGCGATTACGCCAGACTCCGGCCGGGCTTACACCAAACTCTACGTTAGGATTAAGCTGCTTTATGGTATGCGAAACCTGCGCAATTAACTGTTGAGTATTGTTCCTGCGCCAATCCGCTTTTGAGGCAAAACCCTGACCGTACTGGCGGAACGTCGCATTGTCATTGAGAGCCGAGGTGCGCGTTTCGGTATAGAAATAATCGTCAAACTGTACGCCGTCGATAGGGTAGCGGGACACCACTTCCGCGACAATGCTGGTAATCCAGTCACGCGCCTCAGGAATGCCCGGGTCAACCACAAAACGGTCGCCAGCCGAGCGGATCCAGTCACGATGCAGGACGTACACGCTGGATGGCGTTTGCGAGAGAGTATTATTGAGCGCCGTAATCGTCGACGGTTTTACATTCACTGAAACACGATAAGGGTTAAACCAGGCGTGAACCTTCATGCCACGCTTATGGGCTTCATCCAGCACGAACTGTAACGGGTCATAGCCTGGGTACTCACCAATGTTCCCGGTCATCATATCTGACCACGGCAAAATATTTGATTGCCACAGCGCGGTGCCATCGGGTTTCACCTGGAAAAAGATCGTATTGATGCCGAGACTTTTGAGTTTATCGAGCTTAGTGCGCATCGCAGCCTGCTGCTGATTAATCCTTAGCGTTGCGCTACCGGCGTTAATTGAGCTTATCGGCGGCCAGTCCAGACGCGAAACCGTGGTCAGCCAGACGCCGCGCATCGGCTCATTGCTGTGCTCAGATTTGCCCGGGGTTGAGGTAGACGGTGATTTAACCGGGGTCTTTGAATCACAGCTGACTAATAACAGTGCAGCAACGATCAGCGCGCTGACTTTCTTCATTTTCGACATGCGGGGAAGGCTAATAGTACTGAGGTTCATAGTTGCCGTTGTTCGGTTGTCACGAGTGGAGAACATTTTCGTACTATTGGTGGGGAAGTCAATTGCTTAGCTAGCACGGAATACGGGCTTTACTCATCAGAGCAATGATTCTTCAGTTAGTCCGATCTCTTCATACGGCTGTTAGCCCACGGGTCGATATCCGTTTCGCTAGCTTTATTCGCAGTGAAATCGTCGAGAGAGTCCAGATAAAGCGCTTCAACCTCCGCACGAGCCCACGGAGTACGACGCAAAAACTTCAGGCTGGATTTCACACTGGGATCTTTTTTAAAACAGTTGATACTGATTATTTTCCCTAATTTTTCCCAACCGTAATGCGCAACCAGCGCGTTTATCTGCATCTCAAGCGTTACGCCATGCAGAGGGTCTTTGGAACTATGCGCAGTCATATTGGGTCCGTGTTTTCAATTTCTTTGGCAAAGGAAGATTACAAGAAAGTCAGATCGCCAGCAATGATGCAGGGGAATTTTTGCATCTTTTTTGGCGTTCGTACGTGAAATTTGACGTACAGATGTACTGTTGAAATAGCAGAATTCACACAGAACACGATTATTTAATTAAAGCGTTATAAATCATATTGTTGAAGAACTGGCTAATCGGGGGATGTGTAAAGTTTAGAGTAAGTGATTGGCTGGGACATTAGAAATGGGGCAACAACACAACTTTGACCTTACGAGTAACTCTGATATGAAAAAAATCGCTCTTAACTTTAGGGGCAAAAAACGAAAGATACGAAGGGGGGGCTTAATCCTGTCATTTCATTTAATCGGGTATGCGGGGTCAGATAACAATAAATCCGATTTAACATAATATACATTCAATAAGGCCATGAACGAGTAACCATGTATAGTGCGTGGTTATTATATGGCTATTTTTGGCGTCAAGTTATCAAATGTAAGTAATGAGCAGCATGTCGTTAGCGCATTGCTCTTAATTTGTTGCCGAATGGGTGAGGGCGATAACGTGGCTCATCTGTTCGGTGATGAAGCCTCTAATATTTCCCCATCACACTGCATTCAGGCTTTGCCTGGGCGAACTGCAAAAATCCTCTCTGAAATTTCCGCGCGTGGCATGTGTTTTCATGTTGCCCCGCGCAGTGGAAGAAACGGCATTTTCATTGCCAAATCTCATAAAGCCTTAAAAAACAACACGTGAGGGAAATCATGCACGATTTTTCGCTGGTGTTTCGTCATGCCTGGGAACTAGCAAAGAAAGGCGCTGCAACTTATGGCGGCTCTGCGCGTGACTATTTTCAGGAATCTTTGCGGCTTGCATATAGCGGCATGAAACGCAACGCGACAGCGCGTGACCTCGTGAAAATTATGGCAGGTCGTAAGTTATCAATGAGCCAAATCCGAGAAGAGGTGAATGCAAGATTCCAGAAACAAACGGCAAAGAATATTGCCCGTAGAATTTGGAATATGTTTCGATCTCCTTACGTTGAAATAGAAAAAGAGAAATGCCCCATATCTGGCAAGTACATTTATCACCTAAAAAAGGCGCAGAAAAACTTTTTTGTTAGTGGGGCAATAACGCGAGCTTTGAAGTCTGCCAGACCTGAAAAGAAAAAAGCAGTGAAACCACGTCCGGCTATGTCAAAAGAAGAAATAAATTCTTGCAGGTTAGCTAATGCTTTTCATAACGCATTAAGCACGGGTGTATATATCGCACCTCAATTAATTGAGAGTTGAAATGAAAAAACAACAAAAAATAGTCCAATTTCGAGCGGATGAAGAAATCTACAACCGTGCACAGGAGCGAGTAGCGAGTGATGCGATTCTGTTCCCTGACGTAATGAGAGCGGCTCTAAAGGCTATTGCTGACGGGGACGTTACACCATTTGCCGATATCATCGGGGAAGCTGAGCGCGGAGGTGATGAAGCTAACCAGGCGTGGTTGTATCACAAATGTCATGAGCTTTTCGAATGCCGGGACGGGAAATTACTTCGTAAATCACGTAAAGGAATGGGTGAGCAAGGAACCCCTGCTTATGTACGGATAAGAGGGGGTGAGGAACATATTTTAATTCAGGGTAATTGTTACCCGCTGAAAGATATTATATGGCTTATGGCAAATGGAAGCCTAGCAGGTGAAGTTATTTATAAAAACCCGAATAGGGTTAATGGCAAACATAATATTGATAATTTGGCGCTTAATCCTATTGAGTTACGAGAGGTCACTCTTACCAAATATTTAATTGGATCTGAGAAGATCGACATTTGCAAAGGAAAACAGAGAGCTATCTTTTTTTGTACAAATAATGACATTCAAGCCGCTGGGGCAATTGACCGTTTGATTAACAGAGGGCAAACAATCCCACTACATCTACGCGGCGATGATGGTTGGAGTACATCGAGAACTGCGATTCACGCTTTGAAAATCAGCGATGGTCAATTTGTATTAAGCATTTCATAAGGAGGATATATGGTTAATGACAATATTAAGTTGGTAATGGCAGAGAAGCGCCGTATGACCATCGGTCAGTTAAGTGACCTGCTTATTAGCGGAAAGCTACGCCGTGAATTACGAATGAGCAAAGAAGATTTTTCTGCGCTGGTTGGTGTTGTTCGTGCAACGGTTCGCCGTGTTGAAGGGTTTGAAATTACGCCTAGCATGCGCATGGTGTTAAACACCGCCGCCGCTTTACGTTTTGGTATCGATTTTCCTGAATGTGGAAAAATTGAAGTAGTACCAAGAAGGGGTAAATGATGCGTAGATACATCATAACTGATGCTGACATATTTCAAGCGTTTAACCGTTGGTCTAGTCCTGATTTAAAAAATCAAAAAATGCACACCAGTTTTATACGCGAGGCCGTGTGTCGCCTGCATGCTGACAAAGAAATCCTCCAGTATGACGTAAGACAAAAATTAAAAAATATGGCGGCGCGTGGTTTGGTGGAAGAGGTGCGTTTATCTCCAAATGCAACTGTTTGGATGATTACTAAGGGTGATACAAATGGAAAAAATTAAGACCAAAAGAAATGAACGCCGCCTCTCTAAAGGGCTAATTGATGTTGGCTTAAAGCTGGTTGCTGAACGTGCTGAAAAGGAGGGTGTAAGTAAGGCTACAGCCGCGCGTCATGCTGCTGCAATACGTGGTGTAACTCCTGCATTAGGCGGCATTACAAGCCGCGTGACAAATCCGGGGGCATGGGCGGCGCTATATTCTCGCGCTGATTCAACCTCAACGGTCGTCAGTAATATGAAATTCACCGCCGTTATATTTGAGTGGGCAGGTGAGCAGGATTACGAGAGCGCGAGTTTATACGCGCAAATTGCTAAAGCGATTCGTACTGCTCTGGCGGTACGCGGCGAAACCAATTAGCGGAGACGCCTCACAAGGGGCGTAAATAGAATGGCAAAAGTAACAAAGCACAATGATGGATTGGCACACCTTCAAAGTTCTCCCATTACCACGCTCGATACACTGTGCGGTATTTGTGATGACCCGGATAACAAGCCTGTGGGCGATGAATACGAGGGTGAAATCACCTGCGAGGCATGCAAGCAAACCGCATGGTTAGTACTCCACTCCTGCAAAAAGTCTGAGGTGAAATAATGGCTGGATGGTGGATGCCTGTTCCGCAGCTTCGGGCTATGAGGGCGTTAGAGAGTGGCTATTCCATGCGTCATTGCCCAAAAAAAGACACCTTCTGGTGGGAGGTAGGCGGCAAATGCACCCCCCAGGGGCGAGCATTACGCAATAAAGGACTAATAACTACTGAGGCTCGATTTGATGGTCGTCTCCCGGATGATGTACGCATAACACCAACCGGGAAAAATGAGCTTGGCTATAACCGCCATCGGGAGATTGATTAAATGACCAATAATCAGTTAACAGACTTACGCTCGTTGATTCTTTGCGAGATTAGCGACTTCTTCGCCGGGTTCGGTTGTCCGGGTGAACCGGAATCACCGGAAGAAATACAGCGGGAGTTAACTATGCGCGTGGGGAGTATTCTCAATGCCCACATTGTTAACTACCCGCGCTGTGAAGTCTTGGTAGAAACCCTGAAAGAGTGCCGTATTGCGCGTGATGAAGCGCAAGCAGAGCTTCAGGATCGCCGCAAGGCTGCTATCGAGCCTATCTATCAATACCGCATCCGCAACGGCTATAACGGGCAGGTGACAGAGTGGCAAACAATCCGCCGCGACCAGGTTGATTTTGTGTTGAAAGCCCAGCCGCATAACGCAGGGTTTCAAATCATCACCGCACCGCCAGCGCCTGATGATGGCCGTGAGCAATTTGAAGCGTGGATGCTCAAAAAATGGGGGCGTGAACGCCAGGAATATGACTTCGTAATGGGTAAATTCCTTCACGGTGATAATTACGCTGATAGTTACACTCGCCACATGTGGAAAGCATGGACAGCAAGTCGCGCCGCCATGATTAACGGGAATAAACATGCTCAGTGATTTATTGGTAATGGTTGACCGCCGCGCAAGGGCTGTAAGCTTGCGAGAAAAGACCATCATTAACGAACGGCATGCGGTGCGTATGCTTGAGCCTGTTCTCTCGTTGGGGGTTCGCGCCGCCAGTGTGCCGGATACATGGATGCGCTATGCCGACCGTTGCATTGATTGTGGTCTTGCCGCGTCAACGATCCGCCAGCGTATTGACTGCGTTGCTGCTGTTGTTGCCTGGGTGATTCATGCAGATATTAAATTCAAGCCAGCCGCGCCGGGTTCGTTGGGGAGAATGCTGGAGGCTATGCGCACTGCTGCGCGTTCCATTGGGAAGCGTATCAAGCGTCACCGCGCTTTAAGCAAGCCGGGGCGCGTTAGCGTTGACGAATACACGTCAGTGGTACGCGATATTGAATCGCTAAGGGATCCATACCGATGCGCTCTGCGCGTGATGTTGTGCTTTGGGCTTAGGGCATCGGAAACACTCACGTTAAAAAGAAACTCAATGATGACTGCCGGGCGACTGTTCGTGCCGGACAGATGCACAAAAACTCATTCAGACCTGCTGCTGCCTGTTCCGCTGGAATACGTTCCTTTAGTTTCTGAGTGGTTAGAGGTGATAGAAGATTCAGAAATTAAATACAACACGCTCACTACGGTGGTGTCACGCGCCGGGATTAAATGGCGTAGCCATGATTTGCGTAAAATATTCCGCACATCTGCCGCTGTGCGTGGTGAGGATTATCTAGCTACTGAATTAATACTTAACCATGCCGTTAAAGATGTACCTGCTGCTTATTTGCAATCGCCGCCTTATTCGGCAATGCGAAAAGTATTAAAAAATTCAATTGATGAATATTTGAGTGTGAAGGTTGAAAAATGACAGTCAAAGATATTAAAGATAATGATGTTATGTACAAAACTAATTATCCGCGCGGTAGTGTATTCAAGTCATTGCAGTTGCGTACTAATTTAAAAGCATCACCATCTATTTATCGGGTTGAGCTAATAAGTAAATCAGGAGATAAGGTTCTAATGGGCGGTCGTCAGTTTATGGCTGATGCGCTGGCTCTTTATACTGATATCGCCTCGCTGAGCGCCTCGGAGGTTGAGACGGCATTTGCAGGTATGGCCTGACATTCTTGCAGTAATGAACCAGCCCGGCTTATGCCGGGTTTTTTTGTGCCTGAAAATCAAGAAACGGGGGTGATGCTGGGTAAAAACATGTTAATTGGCAAGTAACGATAAATTAACAATGAAATGTTGCAGATGTGACAAAAACAGTTAAATAAATGTTATGTGGATAAGTTCTGTTGATTCATAAATTCAAGTAAAAAATAGTGATTAAAATCACTAAATTGCAAATAATCAGACAAAACAAATATTGTTATATATTTCAACAACTTAAATAAATTGGTCGTTTTTCGCGCGAAATTGGTTCGATTTTAGGTGTCAAAACCTTGAATTTTGCCGCCGTGGGAATTTAAAAATATTTCGTGTGTTAAAAGGGCAGAATTATCAATGAGGTGCAGTGTTGAGGCAAACGGATATATAAGGTTTGACATGCTCTCGCCATGATTGAAATCGACTGATAAACAGGCAAATCCTGCCAATCTATTAATAAATGTTTCCATCTGCAACAAAGCCGGAAAAAGCCATGAGGGTAAAATACTCTAAATTTCATTGAGATAGGGGGCTATTGGTGGGCGCGGCGACAGTTGATTATCATGAATGTTTCAGAGTGGTGGTCTAACCAGTATTGCTAACGTATTGACAGTATGACGGTGAGTGTTGGCGAAAAATGGAGTGGTATTGTGAGGTGTAGGCCATAAATATATAGAACCCGCGCCAGGCTTGTTTCTGGCGGTGATGGAGCTGAGTTAATCACTTTATGGGGGGCATGGTTAATGGGCAAATTAATAACCGTTTGGTTGTGTTTGCGTTGTTACATATATTTCCCGTCAAAAAACGCGCATACAAACATAACGAAATAACAACAATGACATTGGCACGATTAATGTTATCAACAGCTAAAGTGAGTGGTGGCGTGGCTTGCGCCTGATATTGACCACTAACATAAATCATGCAGGTGGCTTTTTATTTCATCTTATCCACAGATTCAGCCTTGTTCTAAATATTGACAAGGGTGACCGCTGGCGGCGTTTCTGTAATTAGCGTGTGGCATGCCTTTAAATCTCTCCTATATAAGGAGGGGATTTCATGGCTTACGGTTGGCAGTATCAGGTAACTGTTTTTTGCACTGACGGCGAAACCATCCATATCACAGATGTTGATGTGGATTTTTCGTGTGTGCGTGACGATGAGAAGGAGCCGAACGAAGCTGATTTAACCATCTGGGGTTTAGTGCCGGAAACTCATAACGCCATCGCCCAGGCTGGCTCAATGGTTACTTTCTCTGGTGGCTATATAGATGAGGGGATGTTCACCCTGTTTCAGGGGGAGCTTATCAGCGCCGTTAACGTTAAACCTAATGAGGTTTACGGCCTGAAAATGAAGCTATACGAAGCGTTAATCCCATTTCGTGCCAGCGTCACATCTCGCAAGTTCAGGAAAGGCCAAAGCCTGAAAGATGCTGTATCACAGATTGCCGCCGATATGGGGCTGGGTTACCAGTTATCTAAAGCCGCATCTTCACTAATCCTCACTAAAAACATCAGCGCTGCTGCGTTATCGCGGGATGTTTTGACAAGTCTTTGCCGCCCACTCAATGCCGCCTGGTCACTGCAATATCAGTCGATAGTGGTAACTGCTGGCGATTCAATTTATGACGGCGCTGCTTTGTTTTCTCCTGAATGCGGGTTGCTAGGCGTTCCGTTGCTCAAAATCCACTCCCCGAAACGCAAAAAGAAAAAGCCATCTGATAAAGAAAAAATTCAGGCAGAGCATGAGAAGGGCATCAAAACATACGTATGGCCTCCTAAAAATTCGCAGGTTGATTACACCAAAGGTGCTCGCCGTCAAATGGGCGTTATCGAGGCTATTACGTGGGAATCATTAATCCGCGGCGGTATCGAGATAGGTGAAATCGTTGTGCTTTCATCTCCGTCATTGGGGGAGAACTGGCAAGTTATCGTGAAGAAAATTTCGCACCGGTTCAGCACTAAGGATAGACAACCGCGCTCCACTTCTTGGGAGGGCGTGATTGCATGAGGGCCGCAAGTCAAATCACGGCAATTGTTGACCAGGCACTCAACTCTGCACTGTTCGCACTTGAGGCGAAAATTGTGTCTGTTAGCGGCGGGCGGGCAACGGTCATTCCAACGGCAAAACGTACCTTTGGTGATAACGCGGATCCTGTTTCTTACGCCGAGGTTGAAAACGTCCGTCTGGTTTCCCTTGTATGGGATGGCGGTAAATCAGGCGTATCTGGTCGCGTAGTACCCGGCGATGAATGCCTGCTCATTGCCATCTCGCATGGTGACGGGGATGAACCAGACCATAAAACCCTTTCTGCTGCTGTCGCTATCTGCGGCTTTTCCGATTTTGCCAGCCACCAGATGCCTGATGGCGCTGGTCTGCGCGTATTTAGCGGTAGTGCCTTTGTTGAGTGGGACGACAACACCGTTAAAGCAGCATCAGGCGGCGGCGCTGAAATCACGCTTGCAGGCGACAAAATCAATTTTGTCGCGCCGGGCGGTCACGACTTCACAGGTAAAGCCACATTCCATGACGACGTAGTTATGGAAAAAGGGTTGAGCCAGAGCGCTGGCGGCGGGGCAAAAGCAACGTTTGGCGGGGATGTAGATATTGCAGGAATCAGCAAAGCAGCAGACCACGACAGCGGCGGCAAATCTGGCAAAACACACACACATTTAGAAAACGGCTCGGGCAACCAAACCAATGCGCCGACATAAGGAAATAGCATGAAATTAAATGATGTAGCAGCACAAATCGCACTATCAAACGGTGGTTTCCTGATGGCTGGTGACTACACCACCAGCATCAGTAAAGGGGAAATTATCAACGTTACTGAACGTTCTGGTTTGGTTGTTGAGGTTGCAGAGTGTGTGTCTCTTATCAATGCGCCGCTCTATATGGTCATGGCTGCATGCCGTGAAGGTAAAGACCAGTACATGCCATTTTATAGCGATCTGCCTTTTGAACTGCCGCACCAAGCGGCTATGGCTCAGATGTTGAATGATGCCGGAGAAGGGTTTGACCTTGATGACCTGCTCGATGTTGAGTCGCTTGATGCTGCGGTGACAGTCGTTCACGTTGAAAGGTGGATGCATACCGAATGAATATAAACACCAGCCAATATCGACAAGCCACAAAGGGTTGCTTTCTTTCAAATAGCAGGCCGGAGGATGGGGAATCTTTGATTTTAATAATGCCAACTTGCCGGGGAAAGCGCTTTATTCCTGTTGCTCAGGTTCAGCGCGTCGAGTCGGTTGGTGAAAGGCGATGCCTTGTTTGGGTGTCAGAGTTGGCGTTTGTAGAGGGGATGAACTACTGATGCTGGACATAATGCAGGATGATGACGGTGTAATCCTCCGTAATGGCGATTTTGTGCTCAACGGTGGGGTTGATGGCGTGGCGCAACAGGCAGAAATTAGAGTTTCAACCAATCGGGGGGAATGGTGGCTTGATGAGTCGCAGGGTTTGCCGTGGTCTACCGGGATACTCGCGTCAAAACTCCCCGCGTCTATTGTGTCGAACATGATTAACGCGGAAGCAAAGCGAACACCAGCAGTTACAGATGCGAAAACCACATCTGTAAGCGATGCGAAAGGTAATTATGTTATCCGTTTTGCGGTTTATGTGGGTTCAGAAAACACAGAGGTAACCAGTGGAATTAGTTAACGATAGCGGATGGCATGGCGCGAGATTGCCGGAGTTACGGGGCGATAAGTACGAAAAATTAAAAGGTGCATTGGGTGAGGTTAACCCTGATGGTGATTCGCTCGTGGGGCAAACGATAGCGATAGTTGCAGAAGACGACCTTAACATTATTGAGGCCATTGGTTGGGTGTTTTCCGGCTTCTTTATATCAATGGCTGGTGGTGCACAGTTAGACGGCCTGGGCGAGCGCTTCAACCTTCCACGCTATGGCCTTACGCGTTCGCTGGCATATGTTTTGTACCTTTTACAGCCGGGGCAGGTTATCAGCGCTGGGGAAACTGTCAGTATCTCAGGGAGTTCTGGGGTATGGGCGACAAATAGCGAGGTAAAAGAGGACGGTAAGTCCGCCACAGGCTATGTTCTGCAAGTCAGCCAGGATGCAATTACCAGTGGTAACACGTTCACTATCAGCATTTCAGGGAAACCATACTCAACTCAATTTCAAGCGGGTGATACGTCAGACACGATACTTAACCGCCTGTACACGTTGATTACTGCGGCTGAAACAGCGCTTTCTACGTATCAGTCATCGTACGGAACCTTACTTTATGCCGCAGATGGGAGAACGATTATTCCGTTTTCTTTTGCGGACGATGTTTTTGAAATTGTCCGGGCTGGGATACCAACAACGGTTTACTATCAAAGTGATACTGAATTTCCGACTGTATTGTTTGGCTATGTAGCGACTAATGACATTCTAGTGTTGGCAAACGGCGTTAAGGGTTATCTCATTGAAGACGATGAGATTTATCGTGAACGCATACAGGCAGCAGCGGCAGCGTCTCGTGTGAATATCAGCGCATCACGTCCGGGTGTTAAAAATGCTGTATTAGCCGTCAGTGGTGTCTCTTATGCGTCAGTAGAGGTTAACAGGGGTATTGATACCAATACTTCTGGAATTCCCGGCAAGTCGATCCAGGTATTTGTGGCTGGAGGTGATGACGATGCAATTGCACAGGCTATTTATGATGCAGCAGCCACAGAATGCGGCTTCCATGGTGATGTGTCGGGAAACGCGACAGATGGCGAGATAACCGAAACGGTGTATTTCAGCCGCCAAAGTTTCCAGCTTGTGTACGTCGATGTGTCAGGTGATATCTGGGATAGCGAGACAACAGGCAGGCCAGCGGATTATATCAGCGTGGCGAAAAGCACCATAGCAGCTTACTTCTCTCAGTTAACGCCTGGTAAAGATGTGTTTGCTGGTCAAATATACGCTCGTTTGTTAACTGCGTTTTCAACTCTGACAGATGTTACGGTGAAAATTGGTGCCACATCCCCGCCAGCAGATAATCATGTTCTGGTTGGTAGCGGCATTATTGCTGTAACAGATTCAACATCTGTAACGGTGGCATGATGGAACCTGTAATAAAAAGCCCTGCGCAACTGGCTAAAGAACGTCTGACGTCAAAAGTACGTTACCAGCGCAACATTGATTTAATTGCGGGACTGAAATCAGGCAACAGCAGCATGGTTGCGGCGATTGAGTACATGAAAAAGGGGTTTTCTCTGGCGGACTCAACAGGGATTCTTCTGGATGCCTGGGGGGAGCAATACAGCATCAAGAGAGAAGGACGTGACGATGATGATTATCGTGATGTACTGCAACAGGCCAGAGGAGGACAGAATGTCTCGACGCAATCCAGGCCATCGGTCGGCGCATACATGCAACAGGTATACCATCTTGTCTGGCTACCGCTAAGCCGGGTGGGACTAACCACAGGAGCAATTGGTGCAGCTTTCAATCGTGTGCCTTTGCGCTCCGTATTTGTGCAATGCGGTGGTATGGCTCCTGATATTGAATTGCCTGATTCATTGGTCTCCGCAACATTTGGCGGAGATATCTACAGTGCAGCAACACCGCCAAATGTAAAACTCACCAATCACGCGCCAGTGTTCCCTGGTAATGCTTTCCCTTGTGTATGGGCTGGCATCAAATATGAGCGCACACAGAAGACGATCCGCGCAACAGAATCACAGGGAGTAAGGGTCAGTGCGCTTAAATCGCTGTTAACTCGCATTGATGGAACAGCAACGGTAAACAATGGCGAACTTATCACGCCATTTAACACACTGGTTACTGTCAAACAAATGAAGGTGAATAATGGATAGCTGGGCTGAAACAGACAAAACATACAAGGGGCAGGGAGGAACCGATATCCCCAATAAACAGGAACCATCGCAGGAGTTGCAAGCTACCGGCTTTGCACCGACTTACTTTGATGAGAATGGTAATCTGGTGTTTGGTGATGGATTATCCGCGCAGGCGATGAATTTCATACTCAGCGACCTGTACAAAAAATATCGGGATTTGTTAACCAGGGTGAATGCGTAATGAATAGCTTTGCTACTGTAAAACGCGTCTATCCTTTTCGTGGTTCCAGATACTCCAGCATAAAACAGCCATCATCAGTAAAGCAGGCCGATGGATTCAGACCAACGTACATAGACCAGGCAGGGAAATTGAATCAGGGCGATGCCGTTGACTTTGCCGAACTGAATTACATCTTTAACGACCTGTACGCTAAAGCCGCGCACATTGACCAGCTTCTTACAGCTAAGGGGAAATAATGGCATTAACACCGGAAGAACTGGTAGCAATATCCGACCTAGAAAAAGCGAAAATTGCAGATGTGGATATCGTTCCTGACTGGCTTATGCCAGCAGAGATACGCGGCAGCAGTGCGCCGATTAATAGCATACCGTACCCACAGCACACCATAGACGTGTTTGGTGGGCTTCTTGCGGGTTCTTGGGCGTTAAAGTTTCAGAACCCGTTACAACGCATTGTATGCGATCTGGAGATATACCACGGCGAAAACGGCACACTATCAACACCACCTGACCTATCGGCGCTACAGCTTACTGTTTCAGGTTTCGATAAAGCCGTCATCTTTTGCCCGGCAAAAACGGCAACAGATACCGCCCCGGCAAACTATCTCAATTTGGGGGTGACAGGAATCACACCAAAATACAAATTAGGTGGAAAACGTCGATTTCTGGAGCAATCTGGGTTGGTGGTTATTCCACTGACGATGATTTTACTGTCTACGCAGCCACTAACGAGCCAGGAAACCAGCCGGGTTCTTTCTGTAACGTTGAAGCGTAAAAATGAATCACAGATGAGCGTTGCACCGATAATCAGCGGAATGGTCTACAGTAACCCGTTGCCATCAGCACGGGATATCGCTCAGGCAACGTGACCGCTCAGAAATAAAAAAGTCATTTGATGGTTTTGTGTCAACATTCCCCCGGTTTGTTAATAACAATTCGGGGGTTTGTTTTTTATGAAAATGACAACACGTAAAAAACCGCAATGGAAAGACCTGTACCATAATGGTGTATTCACAAGGGTGGTCGCCGTCAAAAATGACCGTGGGCGCTGGAGTTTGTTCGGGGTTCATCGGTCAGTTGGGGCGGCAATGTTCGTAGAGGCGGCGCGAGGGGGTATCAGGGAGTGGTCAGGGCTAAGCTATCTGGGGGATTTCTGCGATTCATTAGGGGTTACTTTGTGGGAGGTTCACTGTAAGGGTGCAAAAAAAGAACAGGCCGCGTAAGTGCGGCCTTTATGACTTTATTCTGGGGTATCAGGCCATTCGATATCCGGTGCTGTGGAGGTATCAACACGGCTAAGTAACACGCTGTATCGCTGCCATTCCTCTAACAGCGCCTTTTCCTCATCCGAAGCCATGCCGAGTTTAACAGCCCGCTCCAGTGGCTTGATGGCATCGTCTGCTTCAGTCATTAATGCAGCCTTTTTAGATTCCGCCATCACCACAAGTTCTTCGTGAGTAGGTGGCAGAACATCGACCCAACACGGCAGCCCATCCTCTCCCGCTGCGCGTGCTTTCCCTTCTGGTGCGGCATTGACTCCAAATTCATCGTAGATAGCCCTACCGACCGCCGTGGCATCAACTGGCCATGTCCCAAAAGCTGCGTAATCATCGTAAAGTGCGGACGGATAAAACGCGTTATTCACGGCGGAATAATAATATTCTGACTCAAGCCCTGGCGCTTTCAGAGCCTTAAGCATTGGCGCTTTCAGAGTCTTAAGCATTGATTTCGTAGCGCCGCCCCCTTTTCCGTATGCTTTGTAATAGAACCCTGAAACCCCTGCTGTGCTGCTTGTAGCAATACGCGCGCCTGTCGTCGTCAAACCACTCGCACCATAGGATTTGGGACTTGTGCCATTATCACTTGCGGTGACGTTAAGGCACGCAGAAGGGAACGCTATCGGGAACTGAACAACAATTGATGGCGAGGCATTTGCCATCGTCCCGCTGCCGTATTGCTGGATGAAACCTGAGCCTGTATCTTTAAACCATCCATTGGCTCCGAGCGACGCAGAAGTCAACGAAATATCTGACGTTCCATCAAACGATACACCATTGATTTTGCGTGCTGTCTGTAATTTTGTCGCACTCGCCGCATTACCGGAAGTTCCTTGATTACCGGACTTGTTTACTCCAGGTAAGTCAATATCGGCCGTGCCGTCAAATGACACCCCGCCAATTTTTCGAGCGTTCGCAAGTTTATTCGCGGCCTTAGCTGTTCCATCTGCTGGCAGCGCATTGACATCAGATGCAGAAGGTTTTTTCCGCGTTGAATATACGGAAACCCAGCCATTAGAAAATTTTCCCGAACCGGAAAGCGTTGCGGTTTCAATGTCGCCATAAGCACTGATAGCAAGTAATGTCCTGTAACTCTCTGTTTCATGCGTACTGACAAAAACATCAAACCAGGTACTGCCTGCATACGAAGGGCCATTGATGTATGCCGTGGTATCACATCGGTATACAAGCCCGCGAGCGGTAGCAAAGAATGTGGCTAAATCAGCGCCATCAGGAACCCTTAATGCCGCGCCAAGCCCAGCATACCCTACAGTTAATACACGCCCGGTAGTGGTATCAATGTTCGATGTTACCAAATTGGCAAATGCAGCAGACCCTAATCCCTGCCAGCCACCATTAACAAGCGTATAAACCACACTTGAGTTTTGTTTTTGGAAGGTGATTATCACACCTGATGGTAATAAGGCGACGGTGAGGAGTCCGGCGCTTGAATCAGGAACGCTAGAGTTACCTTGCGTGACCGGGTAGATACCTGGTGCAGTAATCTTTTTTGCATCAACACTGTTAGCCAGTACAGACTTGAGCATTAAAGCCCCATAATTATTTTCTGACATACACACCTCTTTTAATCGTGTCAGGGCGATTAAAAGGCATGATGAGACAGGTATACAGCTAAGAGGCGAGCGGTAACGCCGCCTGGTTGAATCAGGCGGCGTAAGGATGGCTTAGGATATCATTTCGAGGCAAAGCTGATAAAGGTGCTCCTGTGAGCCGTTGAGCGCCTCAAAGGCGGTCTTTCCGCCACAGGTTCCATCAGCATGAACCGGAACGAGCCAGGGGTAAATGACACGTACTGACGCTGGTGCAGCATGCTGGTGGTGACAATCACATAGCGAAAGCACATAAGCGTGTGCGCCGTCTGCTGTCCTGCCATCAATATGATGAATTGTTGCATTCTCATTCGTCACGCCATGCACATAGCAGGCAATACAGGGCAGGGATCCAATTTTATCCATCACTCGACGCTCTGCTGCTGTGGGAGTCCTGCCTTTTAATCCACGGCATTTAATCGGTTTTCTTTTTGCTCGTTCGGCGCTGGATTCGCGGCGTTTCTGCTGTTTCTCATACTGTTCTGCTCTCCAGTCCGGGTCTGCCTGCTTCTCAAGCTGGCGGGCTATTGCCCGCGCCTGATATTCACGTTGCTTTTCAAAGTGACGTTGTAACTTTTCCTGTGCGGTTTTCATGACCGTTACCCCACATGTTAGTAAGGAAGGTCAGATTCAGGAATGTATACAGGAATTTCGCTGGTTAACCCGTCGCTTTCGACATGCATGATTAGCGTGTCGATATAACCGGATGTGTGGGCGTCACAGCGCTTCGCTATTTCGCGTAGTTGTTGCAGTTTGTTGTCGGTATTTGCGTTGCCCTGTGCAATCTCTATCGCAATGGTGGCTTTCTGGCTCATTAGGTCAGACTCTGTTGCTTGCTCACTATCGAACTTTGCCTGTGCCACCATGAGGGTTAGTTCGCTGGCCTCGTTATCACCATCAGCGCCGACAATATCAGCCAGGTTACGGGCAATAGTCATATCGGGCTTAGCCAGTGCATCAATATTGACGTTGCCAGCCATCAGTGAAAGGGTATAAAACTCACGGCAAGCGTTGTACCAGTTGCGGCGGTGGTAGCTGGTATCGGCGTGAACCTCACGCATATTGAGGCCGTTTGCAATGTGAGATTCCATCAGGCGCATCGCTATTTCCATGATTTCATCATCATGTCCGGCTTCTGTAGCACACACGAAAGCTTCTTCCTCTGCGCTCAGTGGTGAGCAGTCAGGAATAAAGGTTCGAGCCGGGGTGATTCTGTCGCTGGAGTCGCGAACGTCGCTATTATCAGCAGTGGAAAGTGCAATGCCTGTCAGAGATTCGGCAATATCCATTGCCGTTTCAGCATCAACATGCTTACCTGTGCGGGTGTCGATAAGCTCATCACCATCGACTTTAAACAACCCGGCTCCCTGGTAAAAACTCTGCCAGTGAACATCGGTCAGGCCGTAGCGCAAAACAGTATCACGCGCCATTGCTTCCTCAGTCATGAGGCCATGTACACTGTTAATCGTGTCGTCTGCAACCTCTGCTGGGGTGCGTAAAAACGGGTTGCGTGATTTTGCCTGTGCTATTACAGCCGAACCGGTGAACTCACCAGCGGCAACCAGCATATTTAAAATAGCTTCTGGTTTTGTCCGTGCGCTGGTGGTCGGCTTCCATTCGCGGCGGCTGTTCAGTGCGCGGGATTTCCGGCGCTCGCGCTTGCGTTCAGCCTGGTCAATATCATCATCACCATCAGTGATATCCAGTGCCTGACGCAGACCATAACGGCGGAAGTAGGTAAACGTTGCGCCTACTTTCTGGCATTCATCCAGGCGCTTATCTTCTTTCATATACGCCGGGAGACGGAAAGAAACTTCTGTATTGGTTGGGATGTGCAGGAAGGTTGTCACCATTTCAAGCGACAATTCGTCGCCTTTGGCAAACTCTTGTTTCAGCATCAGGCCATGCTGATAAATCGGCTCGCGGAGCGCGTCCAGCATCTGCGCAAGGCTGGCGTGGGTAAAGTCCAGAGATTCGTTGTAAGTATCGCGCTGTGGGTTTTTAACCAAATGAACCATGTGCGCCAGCGCTTCATGAGCGTTGGCATACTGTTTACCAGGCGCAACGTAAACCTCTGGTGCGGTGGCAGGCTGCTGTACTTCCTGTTTTTCGCCCTGAGTTGAGGTGTTTTTATGAACGGGCATCATTACGGCACTGGCGTAACCAGCAGCTTTTAGCGCGGTAATTGTGTGCGCCAGCAGTTCGGCAGTATCAGGGATAGACAGTAATGTAGACATGGTGTGCTCCTTTCTGTGAGTCTGAAGCCCATTTTTGAGATGGGCGGGGTGGAGCTCAAAACCGCAGAAAGTCGGCGGACTTATTACGGGCGGTGAGGCCTGCTATTCGTCGCACTCCACCCCATAATTCAGCACTCATGTAGCAAGAGCTACCAGAGCATAAATTCTGGGTACAAAAAAATCACGCTGACGGGGTGATTTACCGCTTTCTGTTATAGGTGTTTTGAGCACCTGATATAGATCTTATTTCAACTACAAATTAGAATCAAGCCAATCAGTTAAAAGCAGGGATGAAAAGTGAAAACACCGACTTATGCAGTCATCAAAGTGAATGCAGAAGGGGAAGCAAAAATAACCAAAAAATGGGCAGAAACTTGTGTCGGTGCGGTGTTGGCGGGTAACGAATCATGGCGCAGAGAGCGAAGAAACGCCCGCGTTGCTGGTATGCGTTACTTTCGCCTGCAATGCCTGTCTACAGACGGTGATATCTGGTGGGTGAGCCCTGAACATGCTGCGTTGAACGGCGTGGCATTCCACATTAATGATCTTTTTAATTGCCGCTGCTGTTTCCCTGAGTGGTTGTTTTCTGGCTGTGATGTCCAGAGGGCTAAAGAAGAGATTGAATTAAGGCGAAAGAAGTAACAGGCGGCGACCCTCGCATTGCACGAGGGTGCATTTTCGAAACTCTATAAAATATAATTTATTTAGATTATTCAAAAGCTTATTTTTAGATGTATACCACAAGCGGCTGCATATCTATCAAGTGTTGAAATGCTTGCTCTGGCTGGATTTCTCTCAAGTCTAGTAATCGCAGGCGGAGTCACTCCCATTCTTTCAGCTAATTGTTTACTATTCATTCCAGCTTTACCTTTCATTTCTTGTAGTAAATTAAATAACATAGCTTCTCGCTCAGCCTCTTCATATGCGGCTTGAGATTCTGGAGTGCTGAGGGCTTTCGCCCTCAGAACATCATGCTTAATAGCTTTAACTTTCATCAATCATCTCCTCTAACCTGCTAAGTGCTAACTTTATCTCCGATGGCGGTGTTTTAGGTGTCTTCTTGATAAATGTTCTCAAAATGTAAATTTTACGTCCCTTTGCGAAAGCAAAAATGGTTCTTGTTATGTCTTTTCCACCCGCTCGCAGTTCAAGCAATCCATTTCTTAACGGTTCTGTATGGGGGTAACGAAGCTGGTTTCCCTGCTCTGACAGCTTATCAAGTGAGTAAACTGTCTTACCTCGCATATTATCGTCCAGTTCCAGGATTTCATCGTATGCGGCGGGGTGGTATAAAAGTTCGAACATGCTCACCCCTGATTTACCTATAAACTAATTTTACTTATGAGTTAAGTTAACCTATGCGTTAATTTAACTCATGAGTTAAATTTGGTCAAGGATTTACTCTGTTACCTCTCACTATGTTTTGTGCGCTCATAGCTCTGTGACCATAATGACCTTACTTTGTTGTTGAGAGTGCCATTGCATTACCCTTTGTACGTTTGAGCCATTCCGCCCCCGGAGTGGCTTTTTTTTATTTGTACTACACGCCAGCGGTAACACCGTTTTTGATCCTCCTTTTTCCTCGCTACGCTTCAAGCCTCACAAAGGGGGCATTGTGACCATAAAAATAAGTAAGCGTGATGATGCATTTGCAAAGCTGGTAGCCGAGGAGCGGGAGGCTCCAGGCTTTAGCTATGCCAGGTCACGTAGTAGGGATTACAAAGGGTTTAACGATGATTTTCAGGCTGAAAAGTTGCTTAAAGACAACGAAATCCAGCAGGCCGTTAGCACCTACAAAAAGCACATTATTGCAAAAGATATTGTTGGCAGGCAGGAGGCACTGATTGACCTTTCAGCGCGTTTTCGTGCGCCGGATGCAACGGCGGTCATGCTGGAATTGCAGGCGCTGGAAAAAATGCGCCTGGAGCCGGAAGTGTTCCGCAGTCGGCTAGCGGCTATCGACACCAGAGCAGTAAAGAATATCAAGCGAACAAAGCACGGCTGGCAGGTAGAGGGGCTTGATAAATCGAACCTTGCTGCGCGGATCCTTACGCTTGCTGGGGTTGATATCAGCAAGCCGATATCCGACGAGGGCAAACGTATTGCGCGTGACACGCTGACTGAGATTTACAGGGATATAGATGGCGATGACAGCGATTGAACTGGAGACAGGTAACGACTTAGAGCGCCGTGGTTACTGGCTTTCTGAGAAAAAGAAAATGGCAGAGTGGCGGCGCACCATGCGTGTGCTGACCACGAAGCCACACCGCGTTAAGTGCCTGCGTGGTGGTCGTGGCTCCAGTAAGTCATGGCGTATTGCTGAGGCGCTAATTGAGATGACCGTCAGATATGACCTGCGCATTTTGTGCCTGCGTCGTGTTCAAAAGTCTATTGACGCGTCATCACACAAATTGCTGAGCGACACCATACGCCGCCTGGGCTATGAGTCTGAATTTACGATAACGCAAAACAGCATAAAGGCTAAATCTGGTGCTGAGTTCCGGTTTTTGGGGTTCCAGTCCAACCTGGACAGTATCAAATCCATTGAGGGTATCGATATTTGCTGGGTTGAGGAGGCTCACGCCATTTCAGCCGAAGCATGGGAAACGTTAGCGCCAACGCTACGCCGAGAAGGTGCAGAGCTATGGATTACCTTTAACCCGGCTTTTGCGTGGGATGAAACCTATGTTCGCTTTGTACTTAACGCAGAGGATGACTGGTTTGTAGAGGAGGTGAACTGGTATCACAACCCGTTCTTTAACACGACGCTGAATAAAGAGCGCCTCTACACGCTGAAATATTATCCAGACCGCTATGACAACATCTGGAACGGTGTGCCTGAAAGCGATCTGCCTGGCGCGGTGGTAAACCGTGGTCATCTTGAAAAATTAGTAGTTTCACCTGATTCGAGACTGGCTAAAGCCTGTAGGACGGGCGTTAAAGTCGCTGTGCTCGATGTGGCTGATGGTGGCGATGATGATTCGGTGCTGTCGTTCTTTAACGGGCGTTTTCTTTACCGTGTGGAGCGAATGCAGGCCAGAGATACCGCGCAATTGGCGGTGCAGGCGCTCAAGCTGGCAGAGGACGAGGGTTGCTCTGTACTGATTTACGACTCTGTAGGCGTCGGTTCCGGCGTCAGAGGTGAGCTGAATAAGCACGACGATTCAGAGGTTGAGTTCCGTAAATTTGTCGCCCAGGGTGAAGTATTGCGTAAAACATCACGTTATCGCGGTGGCAGGCCGAACGGCGATACGTTCGAAAACCTACGCGCTCAAGCATGGTGGGCTTATCGGGACTCGGTCAATGATACGGTGCGCTGGCTGGAGACTGGCATTATGCCGCCAGATGGCCTGTTTGCTATTTCTAGCGAAATACCGCGCCGGTATTTGGATCGCATACTGTCCGATTCGACCGGGGTTATGTGGGAAACCACGCCAGACGACAAAATTATTATTGAAGCTAAGAAGAAAGTTAAACAACGGCTTGGCGTGTCCACTGACTACGCTGACGCCATATTCCCGCATCTGGTACGCATGAAATCAGGAATTATCCAATGACGAGCAAAACAAGCCTGATTCCCACTGAGGGGATCCTGACGAAAGAGGGAGTACAGCCGCCAGTGCAGTACAACCATGATGGTTACGTAAGCATGATGACCAGCGCGGCTGGTGGTCTTTCTAAAGGTGCGGCGGGAATGGGTTCACCTACTGCAAACCGAATGAAAGCGCGAGCGGCGGAGGGTATGATTCCGCTGGTGGCGGCGATGGCGGGGGAAATGTCCGGCATTGGCTGGCGCATTATCAGTGAACCGGTTGCCGCTGCAATGCTCAATCAGTTTGCTGTGGTGACAGACAATCCTGATGATGCGTTGAAAATTGAGGCGTTATTTGGCGATATGCGCGTATGGCAGTGTGTTGAAAAAGCTGTGATTCTCAAGCGCCATATGGGCTGGTCGGTGCTGGTGATGGGGGATGAATGGGTACGCAGCCACGGCGCAAACTGGATTACACCATCAGATGACTGGTTTACTGATTATAATTCGCCTCTTTTTGGACTACCCGAAGGATGGCGCATTCAGTTAAAAAGCCCTATTGGTGGGGAGGTATTCATTGAGCAGGAGGATTCTATCTTGTTTGGGGATCCAGAATATCAGCCAATTTACGCATGTGTTGGTATTGAATTTGGCGCACCTCTCCTTAGTAAATCCTACGCCTCTTTACAGCGGCTTGGCTTGTCTCATGAGTTAATCATCAGCATTCTTTCTCTGTCGGTTCAGGATATTTATAAGAAAAAAGAGCTACATGAGGATTTAGATACGCTCAAAGGTGAGGCGAAGGTCGCCCAGCGAATCGGTGGCATCGCGGCAACACGCCATCTTAACGACATGATTGCTGTCGATATGGATGAAGCGATTGAACGTTTGCAAACCAGCATGACAGGTACTGCTGACCTTGTTGATATGGCTATTAAGCTGGTTTGCGCCGAAACGGGGTTCCCGCTGGCAATGCTTGCTGAGCGCAAAGGCGGTCTGTCAAATAGCGACACAAGTGCTGATGCGCAATGGCAAAATCTTGTTTCTCACATTACGACCAATGACATTATTCCTGCACTCAAAAAGCTGGCATTGCGGTATTTAGGCATTCGCGCTGAGTTCATACCGAACAAGTCTCAGGGGCAGATAGACCGGGAGGTTGACCGGGATAAGAAAGTTGCTGAAACAGCACAGCTTTACTACAGCATGAGGGCAATCACCAGTGACGAGGCAAGAGCCACAGCGAAGGAAACAGACGCAGTTGTTTTGTTATCAACCACACCGCCAGCTAAAGGCACTATTGATGACCAGAATGACGATGATTCTGACCAGAATGCGGGTAATGTGAGCCAGAACCGCACCGGAAATGATAATGGTGAGGCCAATTATGGCGAAAAGTGAGCCACGGTATGATGCGGGTTATCCGCTGGCTATCGAGGCGGTATACGCTCAACGCCTGGGGGATAATGCTCAACAGTTTGGTAAATGGGTTCGTGCTGCGTGTTTAAAGACTTATCGTGCAATCGGTAAAGCTGGTGCGGTCGTTAATACTGATGCGGCTGACGGGAAAGATGTTTCCGCTGATGACCTGCTGGGGGAATTGGTCGCCGCCTCAACGGTTAAGAAAGTGCGCGTTTATATCCGTCAGAAGATGGGGCGAAACTTCTCAAAACTGACTCGCGAAAGGCAGGAATCCATCATCCGCGCTGCTGCAATGGAGATTGCGCCTGATTCGGCGCTTTTTCTCCGTGCCGTTCCTACATTGCTTAAAGATGGTGAGTTTGGGGCTGTGCCTGCTTACGCCATCAGTGAAGTTCGGCGGAAATCGGCTATCAGCCTGGCTAAAGCCGTTGCTAAAGCCAATAATTCCTCACCAGATGCATTTATCCGCGCTATTAACAAAACCGCCGACGATGTGCAGACCGCGATTGTTAACGGCAAATTTGGCCTTACTGACGAATATTACGACAACTATTACCAGCGGTTCCGGGTTGATGGCACAGCGTTAATTAACCTGCGCACCGGAGCACCGGCAACCGCTGACGTTGCTGGCGCAGTATCAAAACCACTCTTATCTCTCACTGAAACCATGCGGCAAGCTAGCGTAGTGCCATCACTGGCGGCAATGGATGCCGCCAGTACTCAGATTGCTAATTCTGCTGTTGACGATTTCCGGTTAATCATACGCGCGGCGGCTGGTGTTGAGCTTGCTCCCGGTATCACTTTGCCACATGAAAACATGGCTGACCTGATATCTATTGACATCTATGACGGTGATAAAAAGCTGCTGCAACAAACCAGCGACTGGCTTGAAACCAGTATGGGGAGGATGGAGGGTGTCAGTGATGATGCTTTGCTGCGTGGCATCAAGACGATGCAGCAGGGGCTACGCGAGGGGCGCGGCGTTGACTATATCGCGGATAAACTCGCTACTGAAATGGAGATCCCCTACAGACGAGCCCGTAACGTTGCTCGTAATGAAATTGGTAATCAGGCATGGAATCTGGAGGAAGCTAACGCCAGAGTTGCCGGAATGACTTATTACCGCTGGCGGGGGATGTTAGACGAGCTCGAGCGAAAATTGCATGTTGTGCGGGAAGGTAAGGCTTACACGCTGACCAGACCGCCACAGGATGGGAATCCTGGACAACCTCAAGGTTGCCGTTGTTTCCCCGAATGGTTGTTCTCTGTGTCAGACGTGGCTGACGCGGAGAAAGAAATTGCAGCAAGAAACACCAGTCAATCTTGACGCCATCAAACAATGGGAGATAACCCCGGAAGGTTATCTCCAGATTGATATCCCTATAGCCCGTCCGGGCGTACTGGTTTATGACCGCAAGCGCGGTGATGCATTCACGGCTAAAGAGTACCGCTCAGCCGATGAATTGTTTAACCAGGACTCAATGAATACCTTAATTGGCAAGCCTGTGACGGTGTCACATCCGCGCAGCGGTCTGGTTACTGCAAAAAATTACCGTTCCGTTGCTGCCGGGGTTGTCACTGCCGTTATGCGCCAGGGGGATGAGCTGATTGCTCGTGCTCTGGTACAGGATGAGAAATCTATCCGGCTGATTCAGCAGGATAAAAAATTGCGGGGTGCGTCGGCGGGTTATCAGTGCGACGAAAAACCCAAAGTAACGGGGCAGTCTCCTGACGGGCAGCAGTACGACACAGAGCAACGGGGTATTCATTACAACCACCTAAGCATCGTGCGTAACCCACGAGTTAAAACAGCGACATTCAATCTGGATGGTGAACCAATGGAATTAGACGAGGCTTTAGCCGAAATCGAAACGCTCAAAGCGACAAACCAGGCGCTTACAGGCGAACTAAGCACGGCACGTGGTGATTTACTCAAGGCAAATAATCGCCTTATCAACATGGATTCTGCCAACACCGAAGCATATGACCGTGGCGTTAATGACGGTCGTCAGGAGCATCAGCTTAAAGAGGCTGCTAAGCGCCTGGGCATCAACACTGACAGCCTGGGTGATATCAATCTGGTTAAGCAAGCCGTTATCAAAAAAGCCAATCCAGAGGTCAATATGGATGGCTGGAGCGATGAACAGACTGATGTGGCACTGTCTATGGCGCTGGTGGCATGTGGTAAGAAGTTTGAACAAACTCCGCGAAATCCGCGCATCAACAACGATGAGCAGGGCGCAGGCGGTAAATCCGCGCATCAGCAATACCAGGCTCGCACTTTCGGTCACAAAAAAGAGGGGGCTAAATAATGCAACTAACAATCAAAAATGATTTTGATGCAGGTTTGCCGGGTGACTTAGCTGTTCTCCCGTCTTTCCGTTCTTCTGCTCGCGTTACCTCGCACCGCGCAGGCGGTGAAGTTGCGCCAGGCGACGCAGTAAAGCTCACCTCTGGCAATGATTCCACGGTTGTTGCGCTTCCAGACGCTGGCGCAGCGACTGACGCAATTGGTATTGCTGTTGGCGCTCACTCAAATATGCCAGCCTCTCCGGGCTTTGGTAGCAACGTCAAAATTGGCGTTGTTACGCTCAACTGTCCAATTGGCATTGTTGAAGCTGGGCCGATTCGCGTTGCCGTCAAATCGGGCGAATCTCCGAAAATTGGTGACCTTGCAACTCCTAAGGGGCGCAACATCACTACCGGCTATATGGAATGGGGTGTCGCGGGTTCAGGTGACAAAAGCCGTTTCCGCTTTGAATCAACAATGCAGCGCGGCGGCACAGCAATTGTCATGGTAACTGATGGTGATTCACTCGCTGAGGGTTATCCGCGTGATGTTCCCGTGTCTGGTGTAACCGTTGCACCAAAAACCGCATCGAAAGCTGCTGGTGATACTCAGCAACTTACGGCGACTATTTCCCCAGACGGGGCGCGGAATAAAGGCGTTACTTATCAGTCCAGTAATGCCAACGTCGCAACAGTTGATGCAAATGGCCTTGTGACTGTTGTAGCTAATGCGGAGGCTGCACAAACGGCAACTATCACCGTTAAAACCGATGATGGCGGCTTTACCGATACTGCTGTAATTACCGTCAGTTAAAAGGGATTAAATACCAATGAACGAGAAATATATTGCTCAGTTAATGGCGCAATTACTGGCGGAGGCGCAGGCAGGCGGCTCTATTCCGAACCTTAACACCGATGAGCAAGGGCTCATTTTTGCCCGTGACCTGATTTCCATGTCGAACGATGTTTACATGGAAGAAATGCCAGCACCTGTAGCACTGACAATGTTTGCTCAGGAGCCAGGCATTAGTGAAGGTGCTAAATGGGCTGGTTATCGCATGTATTCCGCTGCTGGCATGGCTAAAATTATGGCGGCATACGGTACTGATATGCCGATGATGAGTGCAAAGGGCAAAGAATACTTTGCGCTGATGTATGACATTGGCCTGGGCTATGGTTATACCTACTCTGACGTGCTGGCGGCGGCAATGTCCGGTACACCGCTTGATAACATTCTGGCGCTGAATACCCGTGAAGCGCATGAGCGTACAGTGAGTAATCTAATCTGGCGCGGCAATAAGGAATATCAGATTATCGGTTTTATCGAACATCCGAACATTCCTCTTGTGGCAGTAGCTGGAGCGTGGGCAGCGGCTGACGGTGATGCGATTTGCGATGATGTTTCGGCAATTATTGCAGCCGTTAACAGCACTAAAATTTATGAAGTTAATGAATTCCATATGCCATCTAAAGCATGGTCACGAATTCAGGGATTGCGCCTGTCTGGAACCCTGGGCACGGTTCTTTCTTTCCTTCGGACTTCATATCCAGAAGTTTCTTTCCGTAAAAACTCCGACCTGGATGATGACGGTATTTGTGTTGCGCTGGCTAACACTCGTCGCCATTTCGCCCAGGCAACGCCGATTCTTTTCCGTCAATTGCCTGTGCAGCGTTCTGGCCTTGACCTGTCTATCCCTTGCTTATCCAAATCTGCTGGCGTTATTAACCGTGCGCCTTTAGCAGCGGCTAAATCCTCGAAGGTAATGTAATCATGGCTGATAAAGAAACTGTATTCCTTACCAACACAACTGAAGCGCCAATTCATATTGGCGCAAAAAATGAGGAGGGCACGGTAATTACCATTACTGTCGCCCCACTTGAAGCCGTATCGGTTGATAAAACGGCGCTTGCGATCGGCGGTGTTAAGCAGTTCCTTGATGAAGGTAAGCTAAAGCAGGTAACAGCGGCAGAGGCTAAAAAACTGACAAAAGAGCATGACGGCATTATCGCTGACGACGACGAATAAGGCGCATCTATGACGGTAAATGATTGGTTAGCCATTCTGTTACCGGGTGTATCACTTGATGAGGGCGCTATTAGCGCCCTTTCTTCTCAATGTGGGCGGCTCTATGACCTTAGGGCTGCTGGAGAGTACGGCTATGACGTTGAGCGCCTAAAAGCGCTGTATGTTGCCGCGAATCTCGCCCCGATAGCAGTGGAAGGTATCAGCGCCAGTGTGCGCGGCGTAGCAAGCAGGCGTGAGGGTAAGGTTGCAATAACGTTTACTTCTGCGGCTCAAAAGTCTGGTTGGGAAGGTACGCAATGGGGGCAAGAGTTCCTGGAGGCGATTAGAAAGCTCACAGGGGGATGCGTCGTTATTGGTCATGCATCGTGAGGGGTGGCGCAAAGTTCGAAACTCGCGGCGTTGACCGTGTTATCCGCCAGCGTATTGAGTCGCTGGCGGGTATATCGCTGACGGTCGGCATACATCGTGGAAAGATGAATAATGGCGTCGATGTTGCTCTCTATGGCGCGTGGAATAACTTCGGCACAAAAAATGCTATGGGGTGGGAGTTAATCCCCGAACGTCCGTTCATGAAGTTTGCATCTGACCGTATAGCTGACTGGATGCGCTCCAGCGCTTACAGAGAGGTTTTACGTGATGTGGCATTTGGTCGTATCACTCCGCAGCAGGCCATCGCAAGAATCGGCGCACAGGCAGTATCCATCACTCGTAAAACAATCGCTGATTCGGCGCTTTACCGTCCTAATTCAGATATCACGATTGCCCGTAAGGGGAGTACTAAGCCGCTAATTCATAGTGGCGTATTAATCCAAACCGTTAATTATAAGGCGTTCGCATGAGGCGATTGATTCAGTACTGGCAACCGCTCCAGATTGAAATTGTGGCGGGTATGCCGCGTGAGGGCTATTCAGACCAGCAGAGTGCTTTTCTTAGCATGCAGCCTGTAGATGGTAACGGCTCGTTTAAGCAATACCTGACCGGGCGCAAGCCACAGGAATATATGGAGGCCATTGGTGAGACTGACCTTTCCGTTACAGAAGAAGACAAGCACAACGGCGCAATAGTCTTATGTGGCGGTAAATATTATGAAGTGGTTCAGCGTCAGGAATGGCTTAACGGAGTGATAAACCATTACGAGTATTTGCTTTTTATCATGAAAGAAAACGATGCGCTGGCGCTGGTGGGGTGAATAATGGCTAGTTATACGGTTAAATTAATGACCGATAGCGGGGAAGTATCATACCCGGATTATCAACCAGAAAAAGGCAATTTCACCGCCAACGGTAACAGCAAAGATATTCTATTTACCCCATTCAACAACCGCGTTACAGCGCTAGTAACCTCTATCGCTCTGGATGATGGTAATGGTGCTGTCATAAGCATACCTGCTGATTTTCGTGTCGATTTTGGCGCGGTCGTTAAATTCCCTGCTGGCACACTGAAAGCTGACGCAGCGAAAGCGACCCCCACTATTCAGCGCGGAGCACCATATATTGCGATGGTTAGCACCAGGTTAGCCCTGATGGAGTTAATCGGTGATAACCCGGTTTATGCTCAACAAAAAATCCCTGAATCTGGCGATCCGTTTACTGCCATTCATCTGCTCTCATCAAGCCGCGAAGCTGAACCATATGCAAAAACATGGGACGGAGATTACCGCGTCTATCACTACAACTGCACGGCTCAGGTCATTTTAATCAGGTCATCAGATGACGCGCAGGCATTCCTTGAGCATTTCATGTACCGCACCGACTCTACAGAGGGCGAGTTCTGGCAGTTTGAGAATAACTGCATTATTGACCGCTCAGGCGATTTCGAGAATAGCTCTCCGCTAATTGCTAACCTCGTTTTTCAACAAATGGCTCAGGTGACACTGTCCCTGCAATTTGTTTACCAGCACTACGAGCGTGAGCGCTGGATTGATAGCGCAACAGTGGATAAGGGCAACAAGGTAACAGTGGTTATCAAAGGTGCATAAATGGCGAGTTTAAGCAGACTCTTTAGCGTGAAGATTGGGCGACAAACAACGGTTGCTCAATATGGTGTATTTGGGGTGGGTATTGTACTTGCGCCGGGTGCAGCATTTTTTGGCCTGAAATATTCAGACTTTGAAAATGCAGATATCAGTAAGTTTAATGATTTATTCCGGGTTTACTCTGGTGAAACGGCGGCTGATGATGCCGCTGCTGATGGTCTGTCAGGTGATAATCTTCTGGCAGTTCAGGCATATTTCTCTCAGAAACCAGCGCCGGATACCGTAGTAGTTGGTGATTTATCCGCCGTATTCAGCAAAACCATGATTGCGCTGAACGGGATTCCTGTTGTTGACGCACCGTCTGAGACGAAAGCAACCATTGGTTATATCGTTGGTGAGGAATACCGCCACGCCAGTTATAACGGAACTGCATGGTCAGGAAGTACTGATGTAGATAAAGATATTGTTGCAGACCAGAATACTCAAGGTAATTTCACAGTTGAAGGGCGCATTGTTTACCTGGAGGGCGCGGAGGTTATTCACGCTGAATCTACGGCGATTCCGGCTTCGACTCAGGCAGCGATTGCGGCAATAAAAAACCAGTACAACAAGTTTTTCATGTGCATGACGCCTGTGCGCATTCTGTCTGTGCAGAAAGCGCTGGCGGACTGGATTGAAACGCAAATCGACAAGATGGGCGTGTTTATCGATGATTACACTGTTTCCTCCTGGGAAACGGATAACATCACCAAATACCTGCAAGATAAAAACTATGCCGGTTCTTTTGCCATCACGACAAAACGTCCTAAAAACTTCCTTGATGCGGCGATTTCCGGTCGTTGCCTTGTTATGCAGCCGGGTTCAGAAACATGGGCGATTAAAACACTGAGCGCGGTTCAGGCGGATGACTTCACCGAAACTGATTACCAGAAAATTAAAGCGCTCAACGGCAACACATTTGAGGATTACGGTTCAGGGATTACCGTAACGTATCCGGGCACGTGCGGTGATGGAGAGTCAATCGAGGTTGTTCGTTTTGCCTATTGGCAGGCCGATAAAATGCAAAAAGACCTTGCGACTCTGTTTGCTAACCGCAACAAGATTGGTCACGACATGCCGGGCTATGAAGTCGTGGCTCTCAAAATGGAAAGCTCTCTGCAAGCGGGTAAAGACGCTGGCGGCATCATGCAGGACTTTACTGACGAAAATAGCGATCTGGTGCGTGGTTTTACTGTAACGCGTCCAACTATGTCGCAGGTAAGCGCCCAGCAGCGCGTTAATGGCGATATCACCATTCCGTTTTCTTTCTACCTTCGCTATGCCATCAAGCATGTTGATGCTGTCGGCACAGCCATGACCTACGGGGTTTAATTATGTATTTGGGCGTAATGTCATCCAAAGACTGGATGATTACCGTGGGGATCCTCCCGGTAATTGGGTTGGCGAAAGACAGTAATATTACTCTGGAAATGGCTGATGACCAGGTGTCGGTAACATCCGGTATTGGTGGCGATTGGTCGTTTGTAGACAATCCAACTGATGAAGGGGCGCTAACGTTCGTTACTCAGCGAAACTCACCCTCTAATACAGCTTTAGCTCTCATGCAGAAAACTAAAGCGGTGGTTCCTGTAACGCTAACTAATACCCGCAATATGTCGGTTCACCGTTTCACTTACGCCATGTTCACGCGCCAGCCTACAGATGGCGCTAATAATGGTGCTGGTGCTCAAACGCTGGAGTGGAAACTTGTAACCGGGGAGGTCGATTCAGTTATTAATGGGGTGAATTTAGTCTGATGGATAATCCAATTAAACATGTTGACGTTAACGGGAAAAAATATTGCCTTATTCGCATGAGTGCGTTTGATGCAATCCATTTCAATCTGCGTGTTGCCGAAATTTTGTCAAAGCACGGTATCAGCCAGGTCGAAAGCATCCTGACAATGTCCGCCAAAATTTTTGGCGTCCTGAATCGGGAAGACCATGACGAACTGCTGTTCACGCTACTGGAAAAATCACGTGCTCAGGACGTGGAAAGTGGTAATTTCCTCACTAGCTGGGATGAAATCAACCTGCATTTCACCCCGGAAAATATCGCTGACGTTTACCTAATCGCCCTGGAATGCTTGAAACTATCTGTCCTTCCTGTGACAGCCGGTTTAAAAAAAAATATTGGTCTGGACACAGCGACAACGATGCAGGGAGCCATGCGGCAACTGTTCAGCGCCTTGCTGAAAACCTTGACCGCAACGTCCGTACAGAACTCGTCATCTGGCGAGTAATCGAAAGCGGCCTGATTAGCTATGCAGATGTAGTGTCAGGCCGCGCCTCCTTTGATTCCATCATGAGAGCATCCGCCGTTATCCAGTTTGATAACGCGGTTCAGCACGCGCTTAGCAAGGTGAAAAAATGAGTGACCAATCACAAGACCTCGTAACTAAAATTGATGTCATCCCCGACCTTGCCGGGATTGATAGCTTTGAAATGGCGATCGACAGAGCCACCGCGAAAGTTAACCAGCTTGATGCGGCAATTAAGCGCGTCAATAACCTGAAACCAGCAAGCCCTTACGCTCCTAAAAGCACATCTAGCGCACCATCTATGGCAACCACGGCGGCAGTCGCCACTATTGCTGCTACAGGCGCTAATCTTGTCGCAAATACTCCACTGGCTAACACGGTTAAAAAGGCTGCGCAGGATGTGGCTCGCGCAGCGGTGCAGGGAACATCTAGTGGGATTTCTGGCCTGTTACCGCCGCCATCGCGCTCGGTAGTTGGTAGCGGTATCACGTTACCGACAACCTCTCCTCAGGTTGGTGGCGGTGGGGTAAGGTTGCCGCCACCAATTCAACAGGCCGGTAACGGTGGTGGAAGATTACCGCCACCGGGTTCTCATGCTGGTGGGTGGTCAGCAGGGCGAGAGGGGGATTTATGGGATCCAAGTGCTGGCAATCCGCTATCAAAATATGACACCTCTGCAAAAGGTTTCGCAAAAACGCCACTGACGCCAGCGGCTGAGGGCGTAAAAAAAGCTACTGGCGGTGGGTTGAATTTTGGCCTTGATAACATGTTGGCTGGTGCTGGCCTGACGGCTGGGGTTGTCGCCGGGTATAATGCTATGGCGGCAAGTCTAGATTCTATCCAACAGCAGCAAGCCCAAATAGCCCGATTAGTTCAGACGACTGGTGATGCGAAACAGGCATTCCTTGAATTAAATCAGGCCGCAAGCGATATGCGCAGCGATAGCGGTGCTTTTATCTCTACCTATACGAACATGGCGACGGCAACTCAAAAACTAGGGTTCTCGCAAGAGGAAACCATTAAAGCCACTCAGGGGCTGGTGGGTGCATTACAGCTTGGTGGGGGGAGTGCAGAGGCCGTAAACGCGGCGCTTTATCAGATGGGGCAGGCATTCTCATCTGATAGATTTGGCGGCGACGAGTTCCGCTCGTTTATGGAGGCCATCGGAACAATGGCGCCAGAAGTTGCCAAAGCGTTTGGGACTGACGTTAAAGGGCTCCGCGCAATGTCAGAGGCCGGGAAGCTAACAGCCGAAACAATGTTCAAAGCCTTTGAGAAAATGGCGGCGGGTAACGCTGATTTACTAAAAAAACAGGGCTGGACATGGGGGCAGGTCACAACGGTCATGAAAAATGACTGGCAGGCATTTTTAGCTCAGGCGACCATCGGCGGAGAGTGGCAGAAATTTACCGATTGGGCGGCGAATACGTTGATACCGATAGCCAGAAGCGCAGAGAAAGAGATTGCGGAATTCTGGTCAACGCTGGCTGATGAGAGTAAATCTGCAATCCTGATTGGCATCCTGGGCGCAGTAGGTGCGGCATTTACTGCATTGGCTATACCGGTTCTTGCGGCGCTATGGCCTTTCCTTGCGATTGGTGCTGCTGTGTGGATTGTTTATGAGGCGTTCGTCGAGTGGAAAGCTTGGATTAATGGCGAGGGCGGAACGATATTCGATAGCCTTTTTGGTAGCTTTGATGCATTTGAAAAACGCTATCCGGCAATTATGAAAATGTTGAGGGCTATTAGCGGCGGCGCTAATGATGCATCAAATAACGTTAATAATGATGGCGGCGTATGGACTCGTCAGAATAATGACAGTGGTCTGGGGGGGTTGTGGAAGCCTCAAAATCTATTCCCTGAGGCGTGGGGTTTCCTTAATGGTCGTGGTAATGACTTTAACCCGCTAAATGGGGTGGAAGGATTTCTTAACCTGTTTAACGGTGATAACAGCACAGCAGGTTTAACACCACCATCAAAAAGTGGTGTTGTTGTTAACAATACCAACAGTGGAAATCGGGATGTGCAAATCCATGTTAATAGCACAAAAGAGGCCGCAGAAACTGTGAATAATTTAGATACACCAGGAACGATTTCTGACGGGTTGTCTGGTAATATTGCTGAATCATCAGGAGCGCTGTAAACGACAGGAATAAATTATGGTTGACGGTCAGTTTAAAAAATTTGCAACTTTTACATCTTTAATTACACCACAGCTAATAACCGTATCTTACTGGTTGGTCAGCCTGCTTATAGTAGTTGCGGGAACTTGGGTTTGGACAGTAAGCAGCCTTGCCGTAATGGCGGTATCTCTAATTTTGGTTCGTATTGGTTTTGAATTGGTAATGGTTAGCTTCAAAAATAACGAGTATCTCCGCCGAATTTGTGAAGCGGTAGAGGCTAAAAAACCGGAGTAACCTCCAGCGGTAACAGCATTTCAATCAGATCAACGAAGATGAAAGAATCCCCTCACGTAGGGGATTTTTTTATGGGGTTTGTATGGCTGATTCGAATGATGCTGCAATCAGTGCGCCGCGTGATGAAAGGGCTGTGATGGTGTTTGAGTCCGGCGTGACAGTGTCACTAAGGCTCAAAATGAGAGAAGAACTCAGCGTAAAGCGAACGGTGGCGAAAGGAAAGCTGGAAACTGGCTATAAAATCTCTGACGGCACGGTAGACGATCCAAAAGTAGTATCAATCGAGGGCATCATTACAGGTGCTCTGGCTCCTTATTCATTTGGCCTGCTAAACACAACGCAAAACATGATACTGGCAATGAACCAGGCTCAACAGATTACGTCTGCATACGACCTTAAAGAGTTCGTGTCAGTGTACACATCCTTTATGGCAATGCCGCAATCGGTCATTACCTCGCTTAGTATTACCGCAGAACCTAAACGCAATTCTTTGACAGTAAAACTGACGGCGGAAAAGGTCGATTTTGTGACATTTCAGCGCACTCGGTCGATTAAATCAAAATCTTCCAGTACGGCAGGGAAGGGGAAAGTATCAGCCGGGAAAAAGAGCGCAACACCCGTGGATGCTAAGAAAGAGCCACAAAAGGTATTTGCTCTTGAAAAAATGCGTCGTGGTGTAGGGAGCCTGCTGTAATGGAATCCGCATACTATGAAATCAACATAATTCACTCAATCCCTGACCAGGAATTTACCACCTCACTGAACGGCCTGATTTTAAATATGAGGCTGTATTTTGCTGACACCACAAAGCTGTGGTGGCTGGCTATAGCTAATTCAGATCGTACCGTTACGTTGTCACATATTTGCATGCGCCCAGGTGTATGGCACTCATTAAATGGTCGCTTACCAGGGTATTCCGGTGCTGGTGCCGTTGGGGTTACGCGTCTGCGTCCAAACACTGTGTTTGGCGATATTAGTGCATTTGATGGTGCGTTTGGGCTGTTTCTTTATGATGAAGTGGAGAGCGAGTAAGTGGGGCGATTACGTGAAAAAATTAATGATTTGCTAGACCAAAAGCGGCTGGTTATGGCTCTGGCTTTGGCGCTGTTTATTAGTGCTGCACTTGGTGCTGTTAAGTTTTGGGAGTGGTTCAAATATCGTGTAGGGATAATTACAGCAGCAATGGCAATGTTGCCACTGGATAAGTGGGCGGTAATTATTGGTATTTTATGCACGGTCGTTACTTGTCTGGTCAACTGGTATTACGAAAGAAAGAAATATCTTATCGCACTTGCTGAGGGTGACAGTGATGAATAAAAGCAAGTTAAGTGCCGTAATGTTGGCATTGATTGCAGCAGGCGCGAGCGCACCAGTAATGATGGCGCAATTTCAGCATGAAAAGGAAGGAACTAGCCTTGAGGCATACCCGGACAAAAGTCGGGGGATTTGGACTATTTGCGGCGGTGTTACATATGTTGATGGTAAGCCAGTCATAAAGGGCATGAAATTAACACGGGTGCAATGCGATAAAATAGACAAGGCTGAACAGGCAAAGGCGCTAGCATGGGTTGATAAAAACGTGCATGTGCCGTTAACCGAACCTCAGAAAGTAGGCATTGCGTCGTTTTGCCCGTGGAATATTGGCCCTGGTAAATGTTTTCCATCCGGTTTTTATCGGGATTTAAATGCAGGCAATTTTAAAGGGGCTTGTGCACAGATTAAACGTTGGGTATGGGATGCCGGGCGCGATTGTCGAATCCGTGAAAATAATTGTTTTGGTCAGGTTATCCGGCGTGACCAGGAATCGGAATTAACTTGCTGGGGTTTTGTTCAGTGAAAGCTAAATACGCTGTTTTAATTTGTCTATGCCTGGGGGGTGTTGGTTACGCAATACACCATAGTAGTTATGAAGCCGGAGAACTGAGCAAAGACAAAGATTGGCAAATTCGTTGGCAGCGCCGTGATAAGGCAGATGAGACAGCAAACCTTTTAGCGGAACAGAAACAGCGCAATGAAGAATGGCGCAGACAAATGGAAACCGAGGAGATTGTAAAAAATGCCGAGCGCGATAAACAAAATGCCATTAATGAAGCTGTTGCCGCTGATGCTGCTGCTGACAGCTTGCGCGGAGCGCTCAGAGATATCCGGCGTAAACTCGCAAACAGTGAAACAGGCAAACTTTCCGCAGATGTCGCCAGCAGGCAGACAGCCATTGAAACCGCAAATATGCTTGCCAACTTGTACGAAGAATCTGACCGTCGTGCGGGAGAACTCGCGCAATATGCTGACGCAGCAGCCAGCGCCGGATCCGTCTGTGAAAGGACTTACGAAGCAGTGACGCGATCTGTTGAGTGATCGAAACGGATCAATTAATGACCATTTGCATATGATGCCAGGCATGAGGAGATGAAAAGGGCAGTGATGTGATGTAGGCCGCTTGTTTGTAGTTGCTTTTTGTTTCGACTACGGATACGCTTTAGAGCACGGGGAATCAGGGTTACCTGATTTTAAAGCAGGCAACAAGCGGTTTACTCGTTACTAGGTCTTATTTAACATAATATACATTATGCGCACTAACGTCAGGTAACGAAGATTGTAGCCAGATTGGTGCAGTCATTATAGCTCGCATAGCAGTTGGATTGTCTTGCGCCCTCTGGTTCAGATTGAGGACTTCTATGGCTAAGCTCTCACTGCGTTCGAGAGATTGTGCTCGTTGTGATTTCTTCATTCACCTGACCGACATCATCAGATTGCGGGCACGTTTGCAGTGATTGAACCCTTTTACCCGATGTCATTACATTTCCAATACTTTAGCACCCTAAGGCTACTTCGTATTTCAAAAAACAATCCTAAAATTATCAGTGACGCTCAGCTACGCAGTATGAACTCAACATAAATGCTCATCATAATTCGTCCATCAACCCTTCCAGCCATTCGGCAAAAACTCTCACTTTATGTGACAGATGTCGATGTGGATAAAGCAGAGAAAGTTGGCGTTGGGGGCAAGGAAAATCAGGTAAAACCTCCATAAGTTGGCCGTTGTTAATATAAGGCTGTAGGAAGAACTTCATTCCCTGCAATAACCCAAGGCCTGCAAGACCGGCGGCAATATAGACTTCCGAATTATCGAGGATCAGTTTTCCCGGTATGGTCACCTCTTTAATTCCCGTTGATGTCTGAAAGCGCCAGGGCATAATCTGGCGGCTATTATTATTGATCCAGTTAACGGCCTGATGGTGTTGCAAATCATCGGGATGACTGGGCATGCCGTACTGCGCAAGATACTCCGGGCTGGCACAAGTCGCCATATTGATGTTACCCAGCGGCCTTGCCACATAATCGCCGTCGTCCAGCGTTCCCATGCGCAACACGCAATCCAGCCCGTCTCGCAGCATATCCCGCCTGATATCTGAGCTGCTTAAAACAATCTCCAGTTCAGGATGTGAACGATAAAACTCGGCTAATTTCGGTACCACGATTTGACGGGCAAAGGCGATAGGCATGTCCACACGAAGCTGGCCGTGTAATGGTCTGTTTGGCGCAAACGCGTCCAGGAGATCGTCGGCCTGCGACAACAACGGTTTGCTACGGCGATAAAATTCTTCACCTTCCGGGGTTAAATAAAGACGCCGCGTTGTGCGCTGTAATAGACGCACTCCGGTGTGCTGTTCCAGTTGCTGGAGTGCCTTAGTCACCGCTGGACGGTGAATTTGCAGATTTTCTGCCGCCTGCGTAAAGCTGCCAGAATCGACGATTTCAATGAAAATTTTAATATTATCAAAGAGATTGATTTGCATGATGCGCATCCTGAAAAACAGCTAAAGAGATTATTACTATTTTAATAATAGTGTTGAACATATTTCACTATTTTTCTAACTAATAAAGCCCCCTACACTGCCCTCATTCCAGCATATTCCTGCTGCAACAAGGAAATAACATCATGAAAACAAATCGTATTTGTCAGATTTTAGGTATTGAAAAACCCGTTGTTCAAGGGCCGCTCTCCTGGCTAACCGATGCGCGTCTGGTAGCTGCCGTGAGTCGTGCCGGTGGTTTAGGCGTGCTGGGGCCAAACGCTGGGTTAACCGCAGAAACTGCCGTCTCTACCCCAGATGAGACGGCCGAGAAATTGCGTGAGGAGATCCGTAAAACCCGGATGCTGACGGACAAACCCTTTGGCGTAAACCTGATCCCTACCGCTCAAAATGATATCTGGACGCCTCCCATTCTCAAGGTGATTAAAGAAGAAGGCGTTAAGGCAGTGGTTTATACCGGCTACGGCGAAGGCGCGATTATTCCCACTTTATTTGATGAACTTAAGAGTGCGGGAATCGCCATTATCTATCGTGATATCAACCCTACGCCCGCCAATACCCGTGAAGCGGAACGTGCAGGCGCGGATATTATTGTCGCTACCGGTTTCGACGAAGGGGGTACGTTGCCTGGCACGGTGCTGGGGACATTTTCAATTGTTCCGATGATTGCCGATGCCGTGGAAAACGTGCCCGTTATGGCCGCCGGCGGTATTGTCGATAAACGTACAGCCCATGCGGCTCATGCGTTGGGCGCGGAAGGCGTCTTTGCTGGATCCGTATTTATCAGTACGCTGGAAAATCGCGTCCCGCAATCAGTAAAAGACAAAATCGTTGCGGCCAACGGTCTGGATTTAAGCCTGTTCCGCACCCTTCCCGACTTCTACCGCTCACTGCCTGGGAAACTGACCAGTAAACTGGTGGAGATGGATAAAGCGGGCGCCAGTAATGAGGCAATTGGCCAGGCCATGGGGGGATTACGGGGTTTACGTATTGGTATGCTGGAGGGCAATACCAACGAAGGCTATATTTCACTGGGTACCGGGATTGGCGGTATCAAAAAAGTTGCCAGCGTTGCTGAGGTTGTCGAGCAGCTCTCAGTATAAAAGCAATGGGCAGCGCGAGCTGCCCAAACAGGATAGTTTCCCCATCACTCTCATAAAAGTTCTTTTTTCAGGTTAAGTGCCGGATTTGCCGGTTCTGGTGTTTCAGGGACGAGCATAATCATCTTCAATGCACGGTTGCTGGCGAGCTGCCAGCTCAACTGTCGATAAACAAGCTGACCCTGTTCGGCATGGTGAAAAAGTCGCTGTCCTCCTTCACGCACAATCACCTGCTGCTGTGACCAGAAATCGCGGAAGTCAGGACTGTTGTCACTCATCTGCTGTACAAAAGCGTTGAGGCGATTGTCGTCAGGATAATGAACGGCATCTGAACGCAGTTCGGCAACGATACGCCGTGCGCGTACTTCCCAGTTATCGACCAGCAAGCGTGCCTGCGTATTCTGAAACATAAAGGTCATCATATTCGGTGACGCTTGCGAACCCAACCAACCGGAAAATAGCCTCTCGGCACCTTTGTTCCACGCCAGCACTTGCCAGGTCAGATCCAATAGATAACAAGGCTCAGAGACATAGTTAACGGCCGCCAGAATTGTCTGCTCAACGGCAGGAACCTGCTCGTTCAAGGGATCGCTTTTATGCGCCAGTAAAAATAAGTACTCCCGCTCCGATTGCGTTAACTGCAGTGCCAGAGCGATTCCTGATAGCGTCTGTGCCGACACGGTGATATCGCGCCCCTGTTCAAGCCAGGTATACCACGTCGTGCTGATAGCACTCATTTGCGCCACTTCTTCCCGTCGTAGCCCTTTGGTGCGGCGACGCGAAATGACCGGTATTCCTACTCTCTCAGGCGAGGTGTTTTCACGTTTTACGCGTAAAAATGCGCCTAACGCCTGAGGGCCATATAATGCCGGTTTTTCCATGGTAGTCACTCGATATACCAGTATAAGTGGCAATATTGTACCCGTATTAATGCCAGCGTATAGTCCTTTTAACAACAACATAACAACAGAGGAAGAACGGGATGAGCAACCATCATGAAACCTTAGTTAAGACGCAATTTAGCGGCCAGGCAGCAGCCTATTTACAGAGTCATGTTCACGCGCAAGGCGCTGATTTACGTCGTCTGTCCGAGTGGTTAGCGGACGATAAGCACGCCGAACTGTTAGATATTGGCTGTGGCGCAGGACACGCTAGCTTTACCGCCGCGCCGCTGGTCGCAAACGTGACGGCATACGACCTGTCGGAAGGAATGCTGGCGGTCGTTAAACAAGAAGCTGAAAAGCGCAATTTGAGCAATATCACCTGTACTCAGGGGCCCGCGGAGGTTCTGCCATTTGCTGATAATCACTTCGATATCGTGATTAGCCGCTACTCGGCCCACCATTGGCATGATATTCAAGCCGCGCTGATGGAGATCCGCCGCGTGCTGAAGCCCGGTGGCCGTTTTATCCTGATGGATATCGCAACACCGGGTAAAGCGATGCTCGATGTGTGGTTGCAAACCGTCGAAATGCTGCGCGATCCTTCGCATATTCATAACTATTCGCAAGGACAATGGCTGACGATGATCAACAACCGTGGGATGGTGATTGAGAAATTAGTTGGCGATAAACTGCATCTGGAATTCTCTTCCTGGGTCGCACGAATGAAAACGCCTGAGAATATCGTAGAGGCGATTCGCTATTTGCAAAGTAAAGTTTCTGATGAGGTTCGCGCGCATTTTGCCATTGCTGATGATGGCAGCTTCGTGAGCGATACCATTATGTTTGAAGCGCGATAAAAAAAGCGGCCCGGCCTGGCTCGTCGGGCCCTTTGATCACGACATTTGGTTAAATAGCCATCAGTCGGGCGCTTTTTTGTGCCCTTACCTCCAATTTGTCACCATCATGTTAAGCGTTGCTCTATAATCTTGCGCGCTGCAGTTTCTGCCAGCCCCTGACGGGTCTGAAGTGAAGACAACGGAGTTAACGTAAGATGTTACCAGGCACTAAAAATCGTTCCCTATATATCCCCTATGCGGGCCCGGTTCTGTTGGAATTTCCCCTGCTGAATAAAGGCAGTGCGTTCAGTATGGAAGAACGCAGCAACTTCAATCTGCTTGGGCTACTGCCTGAAGTCGTCGAAAGTATTGAAGAACAGGCCGAGCGCGCCTGGATCCAGTATCAAGGTTTCAAGACTGAAATCGATAAGCACATCTATCTGCGCAATATCCAGGACACCAACGAAACGTTGTTCTACCGCTTGGTAGAAAATCATCTCGAGGAGATGATGCCCGTAATCTACACGCCAACCGTTGGCGCAGCCTGCGAGCGTTTCTCTGAAATCTACCGTCGTGCGCGCGGTGTCTTCATTTCCTACCAGAATCGTCACAACATGGACGATATTCTGCAAAACGTACCGAATCATAATATTAAAGTGATTGTGGTGACCGACGGTGAACGTATTCTCGGCCTTGGCGACCAGGGTATTGGCGGCATGGGTATCCCAATCGGAAAGCTATCTTTATACACCGCCTGCGGTGGCATTAGCCCTGCTTACACCCTGCCGGTCGTGCTGGATGTCGGAACCAATAACCAACAGTTATTAAACGATCCGCTGTATATGGGTTGCCGCAATCCGCGAATCAGCGACGATGAGTATTACCAGTTCGTTGATGACTTTATTCAGGCGGTGAAACAGCGTTGGCCAAACGTACTGTTACAGTTTGAGGATTTCGCGCAGAAAAACGCCATGCCGCTGCTCAATCGCTATCGCGACGAAATTTGCTGTTTTAACGACGATATTCAAGGTACCGCTGCGGTTACCGTCGGCACGCTGATTGCCGCCAGCCGTGCGGCGGGCAGCCAGCTTAATGAGCAGAAGGTTGTCTTCCTGGGCGCAGGTTCCGCGGGCTGCGGTATTGCCGAGCAGATCATTTCGCAGATGCAACGCGAAGGACTGAGTGAAGAGCAAGCGCGCAGCCGCGTATTTATGGTTGATCGCTTTGGATTGTTGACCGACCAAATGCCTAATCTATTGGCCTTCCAGAGTAAGCTGGCGCAAAAGCAGGAAAAAATTGCCTCATGGGAGCATGAGAACGACGAAATTTCCCTGCTCGATGTTATTCGCAATGCTAAACCCGATATCCTGATTGGCGTATCCGGTCAAACAGGTCTGTTTACGGAAGCGGTTATCCGGGAAATGCACAAACATTGCCCGCGCCCAATCGTGATGCCGTTGTCTAACCCCACCTCGCGCGTTGAAGCCACACCTCAGGATATTATAAGCTGGACCGATGGCCAGGCGCTGGTCGCCACCGGCAGTCCTTTTGCGCCGGTGGTCTGGAAAGATACGGTATACCCGATTGCGCAGTGCAATAATTCTTATATCTTCCCGGGAATTGGTCTGGGCGTCATCGCATCCGGCGCCTCACGTATCACAGACGAGATGTTGATGTCTGCCAGCGAAACCCTGGCAAAACACTCTCCTCTTGCCACGCAGGGAGAAGGTTTGGTACTGCCAGAGCTAAAAGACATTCACAAAGTGTCGCGGGCGATTGCCTTTGCGGTCGGTAAAATGGCCCAGCAACAAGGTGTCGCGACGAATACTTCTGCTGACGCTTTGCAAGAAGCGATCGATGAGAATTTCTGGCAGCCGGAATACCGTAGCTACCGTCGTACCTCTATCTAAAAGTTTGAAAGCTGCGCGCCAACTTGTACGGTACTGGCGTGCAGCTTTTAAAATACCTGTGCGGTTATCGCCATTTTTCCCTGATGACTTTTATAAGCACAATGCTCAAGGGTGCGATATTAAAACCCTTAATATGTATGTTGTAACTAATGTTTTTCTTACTGGCGAAATAATATCCATCACGCTACACTGCTTCCAACGTTCAACCTGACAACGAAAATAGGAGGCTAATTATGCTGTACTGTGAAAATATTAATATTTCACATACCCTTGGTGATCGCACCAGCTCAAGCGTTATCGATATCGTGCTGCGATAACTTCGGCTTGAGCGAAGACACCCACTCTTAATCCCTTCCCTCGGGCTTACAAGGTTATCGTCAGCGATTTTGACGAGGCATTTCTATGCCAGTAACTCTTGAGTAAGCAAATGAGCACATTACTAACGGCACAATCTCTTCACGTTGAGACGGCGTTTGGCCCTCTTTTCACCAACATCTCCTTTACCCTGAAAAAAGGCGACCGTATAGGCCTGATAGGCTATAACGGCTGCGGGAAAAGTACCTTATTACAGGTGCTTGACGGCACTATTCCCCCCTCTTCTGGCATGGTTGCGCTCGCCGGGCACTGTTTGATGGCTCGCGTCGAGCAACACTTACCTCAGGTACTCCTTGAGCAATCGTTGATTCAAGCCGTTCTGGACAAACTCCCAGCGTCTACGCGCGAAAGCCTGCGCTGGCAGGCCGAACGGTTACTTCTTGAAATGGGATTTCTCCCTGCTGAAAATGAACAAACGGCATCGACGTTAAGCGGTGGCCAGCACACGCGTCTGCTGTTGGCACGGGCACTTATTGGCCAACCGGATCTGCTCTTGCTTGATGAACCTGGTAACCACCTCGATCTTCCAACGCTGTTGTGGCTGGAAGCGTTTCTGAATAGCTGGAGCGGTAGCTTTGTACTGGTATCACACGACAACACACTTTTGGATGCGGTAACCAACACGAGCTGGATTTTACGCGATTCCACCCTTCACGCTTTTGCGCTCCCCTGTACAGCGGCCCGCCGGGCATTAGAGATTCAGGATGAAAGCGATACGCTTCGCCATAAAGCTGAGCAAAAGGAGATCGATCGCGTCACCGCCAGCGCTAAACGGCTGGCGACCTGGGGACGGGTATACGATAACGAAGATCTCTCACGCAAAGCCAAGCAGATGGAAAAACAGGTGCTGCGGCTAAAGGAGAGCCAGACCGAACTTACCAACGGCACGCCGTGGAAACTAACATTGCACGGTGACGTACTGCGCGCTGACAGGCTGCTGGAAATGGAGCAGTTATCCGTATCGCCAGCCCCAGGCATGCCGCCTTTATTTACCACCGGTACCGCACGGCTGCAAAGCGGCGATCGTGTCGCGATCATGGGTCGCAACGGTGGCGGGAAATCGTCATTATTGCGTCTGTTATGGCGCCAGATGCAACACGGCGGGGATACCGATGGACTACGTCTTCACCCGCGTTTAAATCCCGGTTATTACGACCAAACGCTGCATCAGTTGTCCGATAATGCCAGTCTGCTTGAGGCGCTGGAAGCGTTTGAACCGTCGCTGGAGATACGCAAACGGGCGCTCATTTCATCGGGATTTAGCTGGGCGCGTCACGGGCAAAAAGTTAGCACGCTGAGCGGTGGCGAACGTTCGCGGCTGCTTTTCGTGGGGCTATCGCTTGCCCGTTACAGCCTGCTATTACTCGATGAACCCACCAACCATCTGGACATGGACGGTAAAGAAGCGCTGGCGCATACGTTATGCGCCTATACCGGAGGGCTGCTGCTCGTCAGTCATGACCGTCAGTTAATTAGTCAAAGCTGCAATCGCTTTTGGTTAATTGATGATAACGGGCTTAGCGAATGGCACAACGCAGATGAAGTTTACGCGCAGCTGCAAAATACCGTCCGCCGCCATGCGCCTGACGAAACCACCACCTGCACGTCAGAGACCGCGCTGAATGGCGACTGTCTCCTTGAGCGGTTAATTACGCTTGAACAGCGGTTAGCTGAGGATCTGGCGCGCAAGCCCAAACATCAGAAACCCCAGCTCCAGCAGCAATGGCAAAAGGAGATTGCAGAACTTAATCGTCAGTTAAGTTAATTCTCTAAAAGTCATCTATCCCGGCGGAGCGTTATGACGCCGGGATAATTCCAGTCTCCAGAATATATATCTGAAGGTCACGGTGATGATGAACAAAAGATAACCTTTTCATGGCCTTTTTGTGAGCAGTTAACGCTATTTCAGCCTAATCCCACCAGATTAACTCCTCTTACTCGCTTGCAATTTTATCCTTAATGACTAATCATTAATGAGTATTATTATCAAATACATAAACTCAGGAGTAAGGCTATGAAGGCTGCTGTTGTCACTCACGATCATCAGGTTAACGTTACCGATAAAAAGCTACGTCCGCTTAAGCACGGTGAAGCCCTGTTAAAAATGGAGTGTTGTGGTGTTTGTCACACCGATTTGCACGTTAAAAACGGCGATTTCGGTGACAAGACTGGCGTCATTCTCGGCCATGAAGGCATCGGCATTGTTACTGAAGTCGGGCCAGGCGTGACCTCTCTGAAAATTGGCGACCGTGCGAGCGTTGCATGGTTCTTCGAAGGCTGTGGCCACTGCGAATACTGCAATAGCGGTAACGAAACCCTCTGCCGCTCAGTGATTAATGCCGGTTATACCGCAGATGGCGGGATGGCCGAAGAATGTATCGTTACCGCCGACTACTCGGTCAAAGTCCCTGACGGCCTTGAATCTGCCGCGGCGAGCAGCATCACCTGTGCCGGCGTGACCACGTATAAAGCAGTTAAAATTTCCGGTATCAAGCCGGGTCAGTGGATTGCTATTTATGGGCTTGGTGGCCTGGGCAACCTGGCACTGCAATATGCGAAAAACGTCTTTAACGCTAAAGTTATCGCACTGGACGTGAACGATGCGCAGCTGGAGCTGGCAAAAGAGATGGGTGCCGATCTGGTTATCAATTCGCGCAGCGAAGATGCTGCGAAGATCGTACAGGAAAAAACCGGCGGCGCACACGCTGCGGTAGTTACTGCCGTCGCGAAAGCAGCGTTTAACTCCGCGGTTGACGCCGTTCGTGCCGGTGGCCGCGTCGTTGCCGTTGGCCTGCCGCCAGAATCCATGAGCCTGGACATCCCACGTCTGGTGCTGGACGGTATTCAGGTCGTTGGTTCTCTGGTCGGTACGCGTCAGGATCTGATTGAAGCCTTCCAGTTTGCCGCTGAAGGTAAAGTGGTACCGAAAGTCACCATGCGCCCGCTTGGCGACATTAACGCTATCTTTAAAGAGATGGAGCAAGGCCAGATACGTGGCCGTATGGTTATCGACTTACGCCATTAATGCTCAGCGCCTCTCCCCTTGTGGGAGAGGTCAACTCACCTTACGTCGCACAGCTGATGAATAACCTCCACCAGCCTTCAAATTCAGGCAATCGCTAAACGCCGCTGGTAGCGGGCATAAAGCAACAATGACGACATCGCCAGAAACGACAGCGCAGCCGCGGGCAACGCCACCGAATTCCAGCCGAAATTGAGAGTAATCATCAAACCACCAAAGAACGCGCCGATAGCACTGCCGAGGTTAAAAGCAATTTGCCCTCCTGCTGCTCCCAGCATTTCGCCGCCCTTCGCATTTTGCAGCAGCATGATTTGCAGCGGTGCCGACAGCGCGAACAGCCCGGCGCAACAGATAAACGCCAAAACCAGCGAGGCTATTTTCATCCCGCCAAGCAAGAAAATCAGCAGCAGCGCAACTACGATAACACCGTCAGTGGTCGCCGCAATCCGCAGCGGGCTATAGCGGCCGGAGAGCTTACCGCTCAGAATATTACCCAGCACCATCCCAAGCCCCACCAGCATCATGATGAACATCATGGCGCTTTCATGAAAACCGGACACGTTCATCATAAACGGCTTGATGTAGCTAAACCACGCAAAGACTCCCGCATTGCCAAACATCGTGGCCGCAAAAATCAGCCACGGAGCCGGGCTTTTCAGAAAGTGGAACTGCTCGCGCAGACGCGCGTCTGATTTATCAAACAGTGTCGGTACCCAGGCAACGATCGCCAGCAGCACCGCCACATCAAACGCGGCAATAGCGAGAAAGGTATAACGCCAGCTAAACTGATGCCCTAACCAGGTTCCGGCAGGAACCCCCACCAGATTGGCGACCGTCATACCGGCAATCATCCCGGCAACCGCCGCCGTCACCCTTCCCGGCGGCGCAATTTTCGACAGAATAATCGCCCCGACGCCAAAGAACGCCCCATGAGGAAAACCTGACACCAACCGACCCAGCGCCAGCATGGTATAACTGGATGAGAGCGTGAAAATCGCATTCCCAAGAATACACAGTGCCGCGAGCAACAGCATGATCGACTTCAGCGAGAAGCGCGTTGAGAACAGCGCAATAATCGGCGCGCCAATCACCACGCCAAACGCGTACCAGGAGATCATATTGCCGGCCGCCGGGATCGAAATCCCCACATCATGCGCCAGTTCCGGCAACACCCCCATAATGCCAAACTCAGCCATTCCTAGCCCAAAGGTGCCAAGCGCCAGTGCAAAAATTGTCTTTTTCATCCCTCTAATCACTTGTTTATGTTGCATTTGCGGGACGACATTATTGACCATTCGTTAAACACAGACCAGACAAAAACGCCTGATGGCGGGTTTATCCATAAAGACAGCGTGAATCCCCCATACCGGTATTACGCACAAAAAAAAGAGCGGTCTAACGTCCCCTTTAAGGAAACATCAAACCGCTCTTATTATCAGACCTGAAGGTTACTTCAACCCTTCCTGATTCTCTTTCTTCGCCTCTTCGCGTTCAACTTCACGATACCAGCGAGGATGGTGCTTCCGCGCCCAGCGACGGCTCACTTTGCCTTCAATCATCCCTTTAATCGACCCTTTGACCCAAAATGCCATATACATATGGATGAGGATCGCATGGATCAGAATGATGGCCGACGTAGCATGAATCAGTAACGCATAGCGAATCACCTGAATCGGGAAATAGGTCGCAAAATAGGGACGCCAGATAATCACCCCGGTCACCAGCAGCACGAAAATCATGCTCATAATGGTCCAGAACATCATCTTCTGCCCGGCGTTATATTTACCGACCTTCGCGACCTTATGCTCGTTGCCTTTCAGGACTTCAACAATCCCCAGCACCCACGGAATATCTTTCTTATCCGGGATGTTGTGATGCACGAAGCGGGCGAACATAAACATCAGCACCACGAAGATCAGAACACCGAAGAACGGGTGCAGAATACGCCCCATCTGCGGTGTCCCGAAGGTCTCGGTCAACCATTGCAGCGTCGGGAAGAAGAACGAAATCCCTGAAACGGCAACTAGGAAGAAGCAGATAACCACCGTCCAGTGACAGGCGCGGTCAATAAACTTTGTGCGCACAATCATTTTCGAGTTACTCATGGCTATCCTCCTCTTCGTCATCGTCCACTTCTTTGTTCGGGCCAATACCAATATAGTGATAGATAAGCCCGGCAAAGGTAGCGATAAAGCCAGCGGCAGACAGCGGTTTCAGCGCGCCTTTCCACAGGTTGATGCTGGTATCAATAGCCGGATCTTTTGGCAGCTTATGGTAAAGCTCCGGTTGATCCGCATGATGCAGCACATACATCACGTGCGTTCCGCCCACGCCTTGCGGGTTATAAATACCGGCATTCGCATAGCCACGCTTTTTAAGCTTATCGACACGCTCCTGCGCCACATCCAGCATCTCTTTCTTGGTACCGAAATGAATAGCGCCGGTCGGACAGGTTTTCACGCAGGCAGGCTCCATGCCCACGCTCACGCGGTCCACACATAGGGTGCATTTATAGACGCGGTTATCCTCTTTATTGAGGCGCGGAATATTAAATGGACACCCGGCAATGCAGTAACCACAACCGATACAGTTATCCTGCTGGAAATCGACGATCCCGTTGGCGTACTGGATAATTGCCCCAGCGGACGGACACGCCTTCAGGCAGCCCGGATCCTCACAGTGCATACAGCCGTCTTTACGAATCAGCCATTCCAGCTTGCCATTCTGTTCGGTTTCACTAAAGCGCATCACCGTCCAGGATTTGGCGCTCAAATCGGCCGGGTTATCGTAAACCCCCACGCAATGCCCTACCTCGTCACGGATATCGTTCCATTCAGAGCAGGCCACCTGGCAGGCTTTACAGCCGACACAGGAGGAGACATCAATCAGCTTGGCAACTTCTTCCTTATAGTCCCGCGCACGCGGCGCGGGGGTAATCGGATTGGTTGCAGAGCGTTTAATAATGTCTTGTGTTTCCATCGCCATCTAAACGCTCCTTACGCTTTCTCGATGTTAACCAGGAACGCCTTGTACTCTGGCGTTTGCGAGTTGGAATCGCCGACGTTTGGCGTCAACGTATTGGCGATATAGCCTTTACGCGCCACGCCCTCAAAGCCCCAGTGCAGCGGGATCCCGACGGTCTCCACCTGTTGACCATGAACGTTCAACGTTTGCAGACGACGAGTGACCACGGCGACCGCGCGAATAAAGCCACGCTGGCTGCTGACGGTGACACGGTCACCATTGGCAATCCCTTTCGCCTTCGCCAGCCCTTCGCTAATTTCAACAAACTGTTCTGGCTGCGCAATCGAGTTCAGACGCGCATGCTTAGTCCAGGTATGGAAATGCTCGGTCAAACGATAGGTTGTGCCCACATACGGGAACTTATCTTTTTTACCCAGACGCACGGCATCTTCTTCGTACAGACGCACAACCGGGCTTGAGATAACGTTCGGATGCAGCGGGTTTGTCCCCAGCGGCGTTTCCATCGGCTCGTAGTGTTCCGGGAACGGCCCTTCTGCCAGCTTATCGATGGCAAACAGACGCCCCAAACCTTCCGGCTGCATGATAAACGGCATGGTGCCACTCCCCGGCGGCGCGGTATTGAAGTCCGGGATATCGTTACCCGTCCATTTACTGCCGTTCCACTCGATGAGCATCCGTTTCGGATCCCACGGTTTACCGTTCATATCCGCAGAGGCGCGGTTATACAGCACGCGACGGTTCAGCGGCCAGGCCCAGGCCCAACCCAGCGTATTCCCCAGACCTGACGGGTCAGAGTTATCGCGGTTAGCCATCTGGTTACCCTGCTCCGTCCAGCTACCGGTATAAATCCAGCACGACGATGAGGTGGTGCCGTCATCGCGCAGCAGCGCAAAGCTATTGAGTAGCTGACCTTTCTTCGCCACCAGCACGCCGTTGGCATCATAGAGATCGGCCAGTGCATAGCCATTATTCTCTTTCGCCACTTCTTCGGATTCTGGATGGTCTGGTTGCTTATAGTTCCAGCTCATCTTCAGCAGCGGCTCAGCGCCTTTACCCCCTTCCGTGCGATACATGTCGCGCAGACGATGATAAATACCGGCGATGATCTCGCCGTCGTTACGCGCTTCACCCGGCGCATCCTGACCTTTCCAGTGCCACTGCAACCAGCGGCCGGAGTTGGCAATGGAGCCATCTTCTTCCGCAAAACAGGTAGATGGCAGACGGAAGACTTCGGTCTGAATAGTTGACGGATCGACGTCGTTTGACTCGCCGTGGTTCTGCCAGAAGGTCGAGGTTTCGGTGACTAACGGATCGATAACCACCATGTACTTCAACTTGCTCAGGCTGCGGACAACTTTGTTCTTATCCGGGAACGACGCCACCGGGTTAAAGCCCTGGCAGATGTAGCCGGTGACTTTTCCACTGTCCATCATGTTGAAGTATTTGATAACGTCATACGCCTGGTCCCATTTCGGCAACCAGTTAAAGCCCCAATCGTTATCTTTTGTGGCCGCATCGCCATAGAACGACTTCATCAGGCTAACGAAGAACTTAGGATAGTTACCCCAGTAGTTCACCTGATTCGCCATCGTGGCTTTTGGCGTATTAGCCGCAAGATAAGTCTGCAGATCTGCCTGCTTATCGGACGGCAGCGTCAGATAACCGGTCAGACTGGTCGACAGCAGACCTAAGTCGGTCAGGCCCTGAATATTAGAGTGACCGCGTAAGGCGTTCACGCCGCCGCCCGCCATCCCCATATTGCCCAGCAGCAGCTGAATCATCGCCATCGTACGGATGTTCTGCGCCCCGACGGTGTGCTGAGTCCAGCCCAGCGCATACAGGAAGGTGGTGGTACGGTTCGCGGCACTGGTGGAGGCCAGCACTTCACACACTTTCAGGAAATCGGCTTTTGGCGTCCCGCAGATGTTCTCCACCACATCCGGCGTATAGCGAGAAACGTGCTCTTTGAGCAGATTCCACACGCAGCGCGGGTGAGTCAGCGTTTCATCACGTTTGGCATAGCCGTTTTCGTCGAACTGATAGTTCCAGGACGATTTGTCATATTGCCGTTTTTCGGCATCGTAACCGCTGAACAGCCCGTCATCGAAAGCATAGTCATCGCGCACCAGCAAACCGGCGTTGGTGTAATGCTTAACGTATTCGGCGTTGATCTTATTATTTTCGATAAGATACAGCAGTACGCCCGACAGGAAGGTAATGTCGGTACCGGAGCGAATTGGCGCATAGATATCCGCCACCGACGCCGTACGCGTAAAGCGCGGGTCGACGACAATCAGCGTCGCATCGTTATTGTTTTTCGCTTCCATCGCCCAGCGGAATCCCACTGGATGGGCTTCAGCGGCGTTACCGCCCATCACCATCACGACGTTGGCATTTTTGATATCAACCCAGTGGTTGGTCATCGCACCGCGACCAAATGTTGGAGCAAGACTTGCTACCGTTGGTCCGTGTCAGACGCGCGCCTGGTTATCTACCGCCAGCATGCCGAGCGAGCGCACAAACTTCTGCGTCAGCATACCGGTCTCATTACTTGCCGCAGATGCGCACAGCATCCCGGTGGAGAGCCAGCGATTAACCGTTACGCCCTGTTCGTTCTTCTCAATAAAGTTGGCGTCACGGTCGGCCTTCATCAATTTCGCAATGCGATCGAAAGCCTCATTCCAGGAAATACGCTGCCATTTGTCAGAACCCGGCGCACGATATTCCGGGTAACGCAGACGGTTTTCACTATTCACATAGTCCAGAAGCCCAGCGCCTTTTGGACACAGTGCACCACGGCTTACCGGATGATCCGAATCGCCTTCAATGTGGTAAATCGCTTCACGGGTATTTTTCGCCCCATCACCCAGGCTATACATTAAAAGCCCACAACCTACGGAGCAGTATGTGCAGGTATTACGAACTTCTTTGGCGCGCAGTAATTTGAAATTACGCGCCTGAGCCAGCGCTAATTTTGGGGCAAACCCCAGCGCCGCAGCCGTCGTCCCAGCCATACCGCCCGCGCAGATTTTAAAAAACTTTCTGCGACTGACGTCCATTGTTTTCCTCATTGTATGGATGTACTTCGGGGGTGAAACTAACAGCAATGCCCCTGATTTTTTTGCGTCAAATCAATGTCGAAAACGGTGGCCCCCTTAATAGTCAAGGGCGGCGACTTTTGCTAACCCTTTGGGGTTAGCTGACAAATAGAAATATCACCGTGGGTGGACAAAAAATGCTATAATCACAAATTCGTTTGGAAAAGCATCAGGTTAGATATGGATAAGAAACGAGCCACGCTCATCGGACTGACCGCCATTGTGCTCTGGAGCACCATGGTAGGGTTGATTCGTGGCGTGAGTGAAGGGCTTGGCCCGGTGGGCGGCGCGGCGATGATTTACAGCCTCAGTGGATTACTGCTGATCTTTACCGTGGGATTCCCCCAGTTGCGTCAGATCCCGCCACGATACTTAATCGCAGGCAGCGTGTTGTTCGTTAGCTATGAAATTTGCCTGGCGCTTTCTTTAGGCTATGCAGGAAGCCGCCAACAGGCTATAGAAGTTGGCATGGTGAATTACCTATGGCCCAGCCTGACCATTGTGTTTGCCATTGTGTTCAATGGGCAAAAAACAAACTGGCTAATTGTTCCGGGATTATTATTGTCGCTGGTTGGCGTCGTCTGGGTATTAGGCGGGGAACATGGCCTTGATCTTGCTGAAATTACCCGCAACGTTATCTCCAGCCCTCTTAGCTATATTCTGGCGTTTGTCGGCGCCTTTATCTGGGCGACCTACTGTACGGTCACCGCAAAATATGCCAACGGTAAAAACGGCATTACGCTTTTCGTTTTGTTGACGGCATTGAGCCTGTGGGTGAAATTCCTGCTAAGCGATGAACCGCCAATGCTCTTTAGCTGGCCGGTGGTTGTCAAACTGGTGATGTGCGCACTCGCGTTAGGATTAGCCTACGCGGCATGGAATGTTGGGATCTTACACGGCAACGTCAGTTTGCTGGCCGTCGCTTCCTACTTCACACCGGTACTCTCATCGGCATTGGCCGCAATCCTGTTAAGCGCAGCGCTCTCCTGGTCATTCTGGCAAGGCGCGGGGATGGTCTGCGTGGGCTCCCTGCTCTGCTGGCAGGCGACACGGCGTTAAATAACCTGCGGGGAAGTGAATCTCTCTTACTTCCCCTGCACCTCACTCATGGATCACCATACAGTTTAATACTCAGAATATTGATGATCGCCCGACCGTTCCAGTGATATTCCAGATGCTCAGCCTGCACGATGCTTTTCACCAGACGCGGGCGGTAAAGCACATAACACGTATGGTCGGTATGGCGAACGGAACAGTAGTGGATGCCGTCCCTGTTTTCTGCTTTCTGTTTCTGCGCAAACACTTTCGACTGGCCGTAATCCGTGGCGTGATAAAGCGCAGACGAGACGAACGGCTCATGGGTAATATCGACTAACGTGGCATCAAATTCGGTAAACAGCACCCGCATCTGCACTTTTTGCGCCGGTTCGTTGGTATAGCCGAAAATGCGCTCCTGATGATAGACCGTCTCTTTAATTGCGGTATCCAGCAGCGGCGCGCAGTAATAGCCACCAAAATCACCGGTGGTGAACCGGGCCCCTTCAGGATTAATGTGCGTAAAAGCGGCCATCACATAGCTGCTGCCATTAAGGCCAACGAGCCAGTCGTCCTTTGGTACGCGCGTGAGGTCGCCCGCATATTCCAGCAACCGCTCATTGGTCAACGCTTCAACGGCCCATACGGCCTCCAGCTCATCGCTGCTGGCGACATCTTCAAACAGACAGATCGTGGGATAGCGGCTGGGGATAATGCGATACGCCGTTGCTCCCTTGAATTCCTCCAGTGGCGGAGATTCTGTCATCACGCCATGCCTCCTCGCCAGGCCTGCAGACGCGTGGCGACTTCATACAGATCGGCAACACGCCCCCCGTTCATCACGTCCATTGCTGAACGTCCGGCAAAGAAAGGATGGGAATTCGGTTTACGTACCCACCCATAAATGCTGTCGTCAGCGGAGAAAAGAATACGCAGGCATTTGTGGATATTCAGGATATAGCTCATCCGCTCCTGAATATCGGCGCTCAGGCGGATCCCGCCTTTCGACTCTTTGTATTTGTTCAATGTTGAACGAGAGCTTATGCCCAGCAACCTTAATTGTTCATCCGTGCTGCACTGCCACTTTTCCAGGATCCGAAAGACCACCGGCAGCGCCTTGCTGGTATCAACACTCCCGTTGATATGGCTTTGTTGTACTGTGGACATATTCCCTCCCGTACTCTGTTTTACTGTATCGCCGTCTATTCCGGGTGCGTACATTTACTGTCAATATTAGCGTAATTGTTCATTAATGTACACATCCGAAACAACGGCGACTTGCTGTACTCACGGAGGTTGAGCTTATTTTGACCCGGATTAAACGGCGGTCGGCACCTTCGCCAGTCCGCGCCAAATCCCGGCGGCCAACAGCAGTAACAGTACGCCTGCCGTCCCCAGCGCCACGCTGTGCGCGCTGATAAAGGCAGTCTGCGCGGCTTCAATCAGCGCTCGAGCAGGAATAGCCGGCAACGACTGCGCTAACTGCATCGCCTCGCCAATGGATGACGCAGCGCGCGTCGCGGCATCGTTATCGAGAGTCTGCGGCACGACAATCGCCGCACCATAGCTACGTGTGAGGATCAGACCAAACAGCGCAATCCCTAACCCGGCGCCCAGCTCATAGGCCATCGTTTCAATAGCGCCAGCCGCTGCCGCTTTCTCTTTTGGTGCCGCTGCCATAATCGCGGACGTGGACGCTAATAAGGCGCTGGCCGCACTAAAGCCCAGCAGCGCCATCAGCCCCCATGCCTGCCATTGTTGAGTGCTGAAATCCGTCACCGAAAGACCCAGGAAGCTGAATGCACTAAACAGCATCCCGCCGGTCGCCACCTGACGCAGCCCAAGTCGCGACACCAGAATCCCCGCGATTGGCCCACTAAAACCACTCGCTACCATCACCGGTAGCATAAACATTCCGGCTTCAAACGGTGTTTTCTGATGGACGAACTGCAGCTCCTGCGCCATTAATAATTCGAACCCCACCAGCGTAATCAGCGCGGTCATTGCCATTACCACGCCGCTTAAGATGATGCGATGCGTAAACAGGCGCATATCGATCATCGGTCGCGTTGCCGCCAGTTGCTGACGGACGAAAGTTGTCAGCAACGCCATACCAATTAGCGCCAGCAGCCCAACGCTCCACAGCGCCATGTGCCCTTTCAGCGCCGATTTAGCGCTATAGACCAGCATCAGAATTGCCGTAATCAGCATCAACGCCTGCAGCAGATTTAACGGTTGTTCGCGACGAGCCGGCTGCCGTGGCACCAGCCGCGCGCTAAAGGCCATCACCACCAGCACGATCGGCACGTTAATCAGGAATACCGACCCCCAGTAGAAATGCTCCAGCAGCAAACCACCGACCAACGGGCCAAATGCTGCACCGCCGGAACCGACCGCCGCCCACAGGCCAAGGGCCATATTGCGGTGTTTCACTTCGGCAAATGTGCTGCGGATCCCGGCAAGCGTCGCCGGTACGATCATTGCTGCCCCCACCGCCAACAGCGAGCGGGAGGCTATCAAGGCCAGCGCCGTCGGCGAGAAAGCCGCCGCCAGCGAGGCGATTCCAAAGATGCCGCTGCCCAGCAGCAGCAGACGTTTAAAGCCGATTTTATCGCCGAGCGCGCCCATCGGCAGTACCATCCCGGCCATCACTAATGAGTAAATATCAATGATCCATAGCAGCTCATTGCCGCTTGTCCCGAGCGCCACACTGAGCGTAGGTGCCGCAACGTGCAGCACGGTCGCGTCAATCGCCACCGGGATATAGACCATTAAAATTGCCATAAGCGTTAACCATTGGCGTGACATGATTCCTTCCTCTTTCTTAATTAATGTTGGACAAATGTCCAGGAAACGGATCCTGCCGGAATGTTGAACGCGTGTCCAATTTTTTGTTATTCTCACCTAAACCCCACTTAAACGAAGCGATATGAACTATTTATCAAGGGATGAGCGGCGAGAGGTTATCCTCAAAGCAGCGATGCAGGTCGCCTTAAACGGCGGTTTTAATGCGATGACCGTACGTCATATCTCGACCGTTGCCGGTGTCTCAAGCGGTCAGGTACACCACCACTTCACCTCCGTCGGCGAACTGAAAGCCCACGCTTTCGTGCGGCTTATTCGTGAAATGCTGGATATGCCACTGGTGCCCGATGACGCAAGCTGGCATGAGCGGCTATTTGCCATGCTTGGCAGCGAGGATGGACGCCTGGAGCCTTATATTCGTCTTTGGCGCGAAGCTCAACTGTTAGCCGATAGCGATCATGATATTAAAGGCGCTTATTTGCTCACCATGGATATGTGGCACAAAGAGACGGTGACGCTCATTTTGCAAGGAACAGAAGCCAATGAATTCAGACCAATTGATAATGCAGAGAATATTGCCTGGCGATTAATAGCACTGGTCTGCGGACTGGATGGTATTTACGCACTGGGTATGGCAGAAATAAGTGATGAGGTCTTTACTCGTTATATACAACATTATATCACCCTCGAACTAAACCCCGCTTAATTTACATTTAGTAACAATTAACAACGTTTTATTCACAGCGCGTTATCTTACAACGCGTTTTTTTTATCTATTCTTCAACGATAAACAGATAAAACGGCCTGTCGATAATAACTCCACCAACCTACCTCGCTGTTTTTCATCATTTATTTTTTTGACCTATCTTTCGAGGGTATTATGGCAAATAATGATAAAGAGAATCATTATCTTTTAAAAGAGTGGCAACCGGAGAACCCGGCGTTCTGGGAAAATAAAGGCAAAGGAATTGCGAGGAGGAATCTGTGGATTTCCGTAGCCTGCTTATTACTCGCCTTCTGTGTCTGGATGTTATTTAGTGCCGTTGCGGTGAATCTCAATAAAGTCGGTTTTAATTTCACCACCGATCAGCTCTTTTTATTAACCGCGCTGCCTTCTCTTTCCGGGGCAATATTACGCGTCCCCTACTCCTTTATGGTACCCATTATGGGAGGCCGTCGCTGGACGGTAATCAGTACCATCATCATGGTAGTGCCTTGTATCTGGCTTGGAATAGCCATTCAAAACACCTCTACTCCCTATTGGGTATTTATTACCATCGCGCTTCTGTGCGGTTTTGCTGGAGCTAACTTCGCCTCCAGCATGGGTAATATCAGCTTCTTCTTCCCTAAATCCAAACAAGGCAGCGCGCTGGGCGTCAACGGCGGCCTGGGCAATCTCGGCGTGAGCGTCATGCAAATGGTGGCACCGGCCGTGATCTTCCTGCCGATGTTTACCTTTATCGGCATCCACGGTGTAACCCAGGAAGATGGTTCAACGCTGGCACTCAGCAACGCCGCCCTTATCTGGGTGCCTCTGCTGGTCATTGCCACGCTTGCGGCCTGGTTTGGCATGAATGATATCGCCAGTTCAAAAGCCTCGGTACGCTCTCAATTGCCGGTATTAAAACGTCCGCATATGTGGCTGCTGAGCCTGCTGTATCTGGCAACATTCGGTTCCTTTATCGGCTTTTCAGCAGGCTTTGCAATGCTGGCGAAAACTCAGTTCCCCGACGTCAACATCCTCAAACTGGCTTTCTTCGGGCCCTTCATCGGTGCGCTGGCACGATCGTTTGGCGGAGTAATCTCAGACCGTTTGGGCGGCGTAAAAGTCACGCTGGTGAACTTCATCCTGATGGCGGTGTTCACCGGCCTGCTGTTCCTGACCTTACCGGGCAGTGGCTCAGGCAATTTTATCGCCTTCTACGCCGTATTTATGGGGCTGTTCCTGACCGCCGGTCTTGGCAGCGGTTCAACCTTCCAGATGATTGCGGTGATCTTCCGTCAAATCACCATCGATAGCGTGAAAAAACGCGGCGGTACCGATGAACAAGCTCAGCACGAAGCGGTAACCGACACCGCCGCCGCCCTCGGCTTCATCTCAGCAATCGGCGCTATCGGCGGCTTCTTTATTCCAAAAGCCTTCGGCACCTCTTTAGCCATGACCGGTTCACCGGTGGGCGCGATGAAAGTTTTCTTTGTTTTTTATGTTGTCTGCGTGCTGGTGACCTGGCTGGTCTATGGACGCCGTAAACCGACTTCAAAATAAGCATAAATTTGCCGGATGGCGGCTAACGCCTTATCCGGCCTACGGGATCGCGCGGTGTTGTAGGCCGGATAAAGCGCGCTAGCGCTGCCATCCGGCAAAGGCACGATGCCGAACATTATCGAAGCAGGAGAAATGTCATGAGTAAACTATTGGATCGCTTTCGCTACTTTAAGCAGAAACGCGACACTTTTGCCAACGGTCACGGACAGGTCTATGACAATAACCGTGATTGGGAAGATAGCTACCGCCAGCGTTGGCAGTTCGATAAAATTGTCCGCTCAACGCACGGCGTGAACTGTACAGGCTCATGTAGCTGGAAGATTTACGTTAAGAATGGCCTCGTGACCTGGGAAACCCAACAGACCGACTATCCGCGTACCCGCCCCGACCTGCCAAACCATGAACCACGCGGCTGCCCGCGAGGCGCAAGCTACTCCTGGTATCTCTACAGCGCTAACCGTCTGAAATATCCCCTGGCGCGCAGAAAACTGATTGAACTATGGCGCGAGGCGCTGGCGCAACATGTGGATCCGGTACTGGCCTGGGATAGCATCATGCAGAGCCCGGAAAAGACGCTGAGCTACAAACAGGCACGCGGTAAAGGCGGGTTTGTCCGGTCGTCGTGGAAAGAGCTAAACCAGTTGATTGCCGCCGCCAACGTCTGGACTATCAAGAACTTCGGCCCTGACCGCGTTGCAGGTTTCTCGCCCATCCCAGCCATGTCGATGGTCTCCTACGCCGCCGGTACACGTTATCTGTCGCTGATTGGCGGCACCTGCCTGAGCTTCTACGACTGGTACTGCGACCTACCGCCCGCTTCACCGATGACCTGGGGCGAGCAGACGGACGTACCGGAATCTGCCGACTGGTATAACTCCAGCTATATCATCGCCTGGGGTTCGAACGTTCCACAGACCCGTACCCCGGATGCCCACTTCTTTACCGAAGTGCGCTACAAAGGCACCAAGACCATCGCGATTACTCCTGACTTCTCCGAAGTCGCCAAGCTCAGCGACCAGTGGCTCGCGCCGAAACAGGGTACCGATAGCGCTCTGGCGATGGCCATGGGCCACGTTATCTTAAAAGCGTTCCACCTCGATAACCCGAGCGATTACTTTATCAACTACTGCCGCCGTTATACCGACATGCCCATGCTGGTGATGCTCGATAGCCGTGACGATGGTTCGTACACCGCAGGACGTATGCTGCGTGCCTCCGATCTGGTTGATGGTCTGGGCGAAAGTAACAATCCTGAGTGGAAAACCGTTGCCTATAACAGCGCCGGAGAACTGGTGGTGCCTAACGGTTCCATCGGTTTCCGCTGGGGCGAAAAAGGCAAATGGAACCTCGAAACGCTGGCCGCCGGAAACGAAACCGAGCTAACGCTCTCGTTACTCGACAGCCATGATACCGTCGCCGGTGTCGCATTCCCCTACTTTGGCGGCAATGAAAACCCGCACTTTCGCAGCGTAAAACAAGACCCGATTCTGGTGCGCAAACTGCCAGCCAGAACGCTGACCTTTGCCGATGGCAGCAGCCGTTTAGTGGTCAGCGTGTACGATCTGGTGCTGGCGAACTACGGTCTGGATCGTGGTCTAGATGATGAACTGGCGGCGAAAAGCTTTGACGAGGTGAAAGCCTATACCCCGGCCTGGGGGGAACAAATTACCGGCGTGCCGCGTCAACATATTGAACAAATTGCCATGGAATTCGCCGACACCGCGCATAAAACGCACGGTCGTTCGATGATCATCCTCGGTGCCGGGGTCAACCACTGGTATCACATGGACATGAACTACCGCGGCATGATCAACATGCTGGTGTTCTGCGGCTGCGTCGGGCAAAGCGGCGGCGGTTGGGCGCACTATGTCGGCCAGGAGAAGCTGCGTCCGCAAACCGGTTGGCTCCCGCTGGCGTTCGCCCTCGACTGGAGCCGTCCACCGCGCCAGATGAACAGCACCTCCTACTTCTACAACCACGCCAGCCAGTGGCGTTACGAAAAGCTGACCGCCAAAGAGCTGCTCTCGCCGCTCGCTAACCCGGAAAAATACACCGGCCATCTGATCGACTTTAACGTCCGCGCAGAACGTATGGGCTGGCTACCGTCCGCCCCGCAGCTCGACATGAACCCGCTCACCCTCAAAGCCAAAGCCGATGCGCTGGGAATGACGGCACAGGAATACACCGTGCAGGGGCTGAAATCCGGCGATATCCGTTTCGCCAGCGAACAGCCGGACAACGGTCAAAACCACCCGCGCAATATGTTTATCTGGCGCTCTAACCTGCTGGGTTCTTCCGGTAAAGGTCACGAGTACATGCTGAAATACCTGCTCGGGGCCGATAGCGGGATTCAGGGGGATGAGTTCGGCTCAACCGAAGACGTGAAGCCTGAAGAGGTGGAATGGCAGACCGCCGCGCTTGAAGGCAAGCTCGACCTGCTGGTGACGCTGGATTTCCGCATGTCCAGCACCTGTCTGTTCTCCGATATCGTCCTGCCCACCGCCACCTGGTATGAAAAAGACGACATGAATACTTCGGATATGCATCCGTTTATTCACCCTCTCTCAGCCGCCGTTGACCCAGCATGGGAATCAAAGAGCGACTGGGAAATCTACAAAGGCATCGCCAAATCATTCTCCGAAATCTGTCAGGGCCATCTGGGCACCGAAACCGATGTGGTGCTGCAACCGTTGCAACACGACTCCCCGGCGGAACTCTCGCAACCGTTTGATATCCAGGACTGGCGTAAAGGTGAATGTGACCTGATTCCGGGTAAAACCGCGCCCAATATCATTGCCGTAGAGCGTGATTATCCGGCGACCTATGAACGCTTTACTTCCCTCGGCCCGCTGCTGGATAAACTCGGTAACGGCGGTAAAGGGATCAACTGGAAAACCCAGAGCGAAGTCGATTTCCTCGGCAAGCTCAACTACGTCAAGCTGCATGGTCCGGCGAAAGGTCGCCCTTGCATTGAGACGGCCATTGACGCCTCTGAGGTGATCTTAGCCCTCGCCCCGGAAACCAACGGTCAGGTGGCGGTCAAAGCCTGGCAAGCGCTGGGCGAATTTACCGGTCGAGACCACACGCATCTGGCGACCAACAAAGAAGATGAGAAAATTCGTTTCCGCGATATCCAGGCGCAGCCGCGCAAAATTATCTCCAGCCCAACCTGGTCGGGTCTGGAAGATGAACATGTCTCCTATAACGCGGGTTATACCAACGTTCATGAGCTGATCCCATGGCGCACCGTCTCCGGTCGTCAGCAGCTGTATCAGGATCACCCGTGGATGCGCGATTTTGGTGAAAGTCTGGTGGCCTATCGTCCACCGATTGACACCCGCAGCGTCAGCCATATGAAGGAAATCCCGCCAAACGGCTTCCCGGAAAAAGCGCTGAACTTCCTGACGCCGCACCAGAAATGGGGCATTCACTCCACCTACAGTGAAAACCTGCTGATGCTGACCCTGTCACGCGGCGGGCCGATTGTCTGGCTGAGTGAAACCGACGCCAAAGAGCTGGGGATTGTCGATAACGACTGGATTGAAGCGTTCAACGCCAACGGCGCACTGACCGCGCGTGCGGTGGTCAGCCAGCGTATACCGCCGGGAATGACCATGATGTATCACGCGCAGGAACGCATCATGAATATCCCAGGCTCGGAAATCACCGGGCGACGCGGCGGTATTCACAACTCCGTCACCCGCATTTGTCCAAAACCTACCCATATGATCGGCGGCTACGCGCAGCTTGCCTACAGCTTTAACTACTACGGAACGGTCGGTTCGAACCGTGATGAGTTCATTATGATTCGCAAAATGAAAAATATTAATTGGCTGGATGATGAAGGCAATGATCAGGTACAGGAGGCGTCAAAATGAAGATACGCTCACAGGTTGGGATGGTTTTGAACCTCGACAAATGCATCGGCTGCCACACCTGCTCGGTGACCTGTAAAAACGTCTGGAGTAGCCGTGAAGGCATGGAATACGCCTGGTTTAACAACGTCGAAACCAAGCCGGGTATCGGTTTTCCGAAGGACTGGGAAAATCAGGAAAAATGGCAAGGCGGCTGGGTACGTGGGATCAGCGGTAAGCTGACGCCGCGTATGGGCGGCCGTCTGGGCGTGCTGTCTAAAATCTTCGCCAACCCGCTGATTCCGGGTATTGACGATTATTATGAGCCGTTCACCTACGACTACCAGCACCTGCACAATGCGCCGGAGGGCAAAAATCTGCCTACCGCCCGCCCGCGCTCGCTGATTAGCGGCCAGCGGATGAACAAAATTGAATGGGGCCCGAACTGGGAAGAACTGCTCGGCGGCGAATTTGAAAAGCGCGCGCACGACCAGAACTTTACTGCCATGCAAAAAGAGATGTACGGCCAGTTTGAAAACACCTTCATGATGTATCTGCCGCGCCTGTGTGAACACTGCCTGAACCCAAGCTGTGTCGCCACCTGCCCGAGCGGGGCTATTTATAAGCGTGAAGAAGACGGTATCGTGCTGATTGACCAGGACAAATGTCGCGGCTGGCGTATGTGTATTACCGGCTGCCCGTACAAAAAAATCTACTTCAACTGGAAGAGCGGCAAGTCAGAGAAATGTATCTTCTGCTATCCCCGCATCGAGTCCGGTCAGCCCACCGTCTGCTCGGAAACCTGCGTGGGCCGCATTCGCTACCTCGGCGTACTGCTTTATGATGCCGACCGCATTGAAGAAGCGGCAAGCACCGAGCATGAAACCGATCTCTATGAGCGTCAGTGCGACGTATTCCTTAACCCACACGACCCGGCGGTCATTGAAGAAGCGCTCAAGCAAGGCATTACCCAGAACACCCTCGACGCCGCGCAGCGTTCACCGGTGTACAAAATGGCGATGGACTGGAAGCTGGCGCTGCCGCTGCACCCGGAATACCGCACCCTGCCGATGGTCTGGTACGTGCCGCCGCTGTCACCGATTCAATCGGTTGCCGATGCCGGTGGTCTGCCAAAAACCGACAGCATTCTGCCTGCTGTCGAAAGCCTGCGCATCCCAGTGCAGTATCTGGCAAACATGCTCAGCGCCGGTGATACTGGCCCGGTTCTGCGGGCGCTGAAACGCATGATGGCGATGCGTCATTACAAACGCTCTCAGACGGTTGAGGGCGTCACCGACACCCGCGCCATCGAAGAAGTGGGATTGAGCGAAGAACAGGTCGAAGAGATGTATCGTTACCTGGCGATTGCCAACTACGAAGATCGCTTTGTGATCCCCACCAGCCACCGTGAAATGGCAGAAGACGCCTTCCCGGAAAGCAAGGGCTGCGGCTTTACCTTCGGCGACGGCTGCCACGGGTCGGACACCAAGTTCAACCTGTTCAATAGCCAACGTATCGACGCCATCAACATTGGGGAGAAAGAGTAATGCGGATCCTGAAAATCATCGGGCTGCTGCTGGAATATCCCGATGAGCTAAGCTGGGAGAACAAAGACGAACTGTTCTCCCTCATCGACAGCGACGCCCCTACGCTGCGTCCTTTCCTGGAGCAGCATCTGGCGGTGCCGCTGCTTGATAAACAGGCCGAATGGTGTGAAATCTTCGAGCGCGGACGCGCCACCTCGCTGCTGCTGTTTGAGCACGTGCACGCGGAATCCCGCGACCGTGGACAGGCGATGGTCGAGCTGATGGCGCAGTATGAGAAGCAGGGTTTGCAGCTTGATTGCCGCGAACTGCCCGATCATTTGCCGCTTTATCTGGAGTATTTAAGCATTTTGCCGGAAGACCAGGCACGGGAAGGTTTGCAGAACGTCGCCCCCATTCTGGCACTGCTCGGCGGTCGCCTTAAACAACGCGAAGCCCCCTGGTATCAGCTATTCGACGCCCTGCTGGTGCTGGCGAAAACTTCGCTTTCAAGTGACAGTGTCACTAAACAGGTAGCGGGTGAAGAACGCGATGATACCCGCCAGGCGCTGGATGCAGTGTGGGAAGAAGAACAGGTGAAGTTTATCGAGGATAACGCCACCGCCTGTGAGAGTTCTCCGCTGCAAAGCTATCAACGACGCTTTAGCCAGGACGTGGCGCCACAGTACGTGGACGTCACCTCGGGAGGCCCGAAATGATCCAGTTTCTCAACGTCTTCTTTTACGATATCTACCCTTATCTGTGCGGTACGGTGTTTTTGCTGGGCAGCTGGCTGCGTTACGACTACGGTCAGTACACGTGGCGCGCCTCTTCCAGCCAGATGCTCGACAAGCGCGGGATGGTGCTATGGTCTAACCTGTTCCACGTCGGCATTCTGGGGATCTTCTTCGGACACTTCTTCGGCATGTTAACGCCGCACTGGGTGTATGAATCCTGGCTGCCGCTGTCGCAAAAACAGATTATGGCGATGGTGCTGGGTGGCGTTTGTGGCGTATTAACGCTAGTGGGCGGTGCAGGTCTGCTGATTCGCCGCCTGTTTAATCCGCGTATTCGCGCGACGTCGAGCACCGCTGATATTCTGATCCTCAGCATTTTGTTGATCCAATGCTGCCTCGGTTTGACCACCATTCCCTTCTCTGCCCAGCATCCTGACGGCAGCGAAATGTTAAAACTGGTGGATTGGGCGCAGGCAGTAGTGACCTTCCACGGTGGCGCTTCGGCGCATCTTGACGGCGTTGCGTGGATCTATCGCGTGCATCTGGTGCTGGGGATGACTATCTTCCTTCTGTTCCCGTTCACCCGATTGGTGCACGTCTGGAGCGCGCCAATCGAGTATCTGACGCGCCGCTATCAGGTGGTACGTTCACGCCGATAACCGGCCTTAACCCTAGCCCGGCCGAGCGAATGCGACGCCGGGTTTTTTATATCGCAAAGAAAATACTAAACCTAATCTCAACCACTTTATCTTTTGCCAGCCAATTTAAAAATTACGCGCTATATTGCGCTCGTTGAATTTATCTTCTCCGCGCAGAAAATAAAGATTAACGCCGCATCGTAATTAATAATCTTGTTATGGCGAGGCTCCTGAATAAACATAAGTTATCGCCCTGATGGTATCGAGAGAGACCATCACAGGGAAATACAGGCATCCATCGAATCAAGGTGTTGCCAAGATAACTTCTGACGGTATATACCCAAAATAATTCGAGTTGCAGGAAGGCGGCAAGTGAGCGAATCCCCAGGAGCTTACACTGGTAAGTGACTGGGGTGAACGAACGCAGCCAACGCACATGCAACTTGAAGTATGACGGGTATAACGCCGTGCAGATACGTTGTTCAGTGCTAAAACCGGGACGTAGGGATTTATCTCAGCTCTTCCAGTTTTGTTCGCCCTATAAGCGTTTTTCTATAGGGAAATCCAATGTCACATATCAATGCAACCGTACCGTTCTACCCAACGCATCATGCGTCAGGCGATATTATCTCAAACTATATGTCGAGAGATTTTATTTCGCTGCCTGAGCACCTTAATATCAAAGAGGCGCGCGAACTTTTCTTACAACAATTAAATGACGATCATTTCCCTTGCGCGGTATTTGTCGTTTCTGGCGATAAACTGCGGGGAATATTATCAACGCGCAAGCTGCTGCAGGCCCCCGATGATAGCCATCCGATGTCGCAGCTAATGGATACAACGCTCTATCACGTCAGCCCGGACGACGCTCGCGATGTGGCCGCCGGGTTAATCGACAAACACCGTCTGACGCTTGTGCCGGTCATTGAACACGGCAAGCTTATCGGCTGTCTGAATGAAAAAGAGATAGACCAACTGTTAGCCGATGAAATCACCGAAGACGCCCAGCTTCAGGGGGCGACGCTGCCGCTGGAAAAGCCGTATCTGGAGATAAGCCCGGTTACGCTTTGGAAAAAACGCGCAGTCTGGCTGCTGCTCCTGTTTATTGCCGAGGCCTACACCAGTACCGTTATTCAGCATTTTGAAGAGGCGCTGGAATCGGCCATCGCGCTGGCGTTCTTTATTCCGCTACTGATTGGTACCGGGGGCAACAGCGGCACGCAGATCACCTCCACGCTGGTGCGCGCCATGGCGCTGGGTGAAGTGGGTCTGCGCGATATTGGACGCATTCTGCGCAAAGAGATGTCGACGGCGATGCTGGTCGCCATCACCCTCGGCGCAGCGGGTTGTCTGCGCGCATGGATAATGGGCATTGGCCCGGAAATCACCTTTATCGTCAGCCTGACGCTGGTGTGCGTTACACTCTGGAGTGCGGTGGTGTCATCAGTGATCCCGCTGGTCATTAAGCGGCTGGGCATTGATCCGGCGGTAGTCTCAGCACCGTTTATCGCTACGTTGATTGACGGCACCGGGCTGATTATCTATTTCAAAATCGCCCAGCATTTCTTAGGCTTAAACTAACGCACAGCCCGGCGCCGCAGGGGTTTGCCTACGTGCTAATTCCCGGCGGCGCTTCGCTTGGCCGGGCTACAGCCGTAGGCCGGATAAGGCTATACCGCCATCCGGCAATGTGCACCGGGCCTACAAGATTTAAAATACCCGGCTACAGTGCGGCAATAATTTTGTGAACAATGACTTCCGGCGAGGCCATCGCGAAAATCTGGATATCACCCTGCGCCATATAGTCGGTAAATCGCTGGCGAAACTTGGCCTCTTCGTTATCCCGAACGAGGCCAAATCCGCGCTTAAGTTGGCGCTTCACGATACAGCCGCACGCAACATCGACATCCTTTGACGGCATCAGCAGAATTGAACGCCCGCATTCCTTCACGCGCTGGCGATTGCGTTCAATGATATCCGGGCGAATATCGGTCGCAAGAAATCCCGAAGAGAGCGCAAACACCACATTCTGATGGCACCATTCAGCCAAAAGCACGTCAAACAGGGCAGCGTTTTGCTCAAGGTAAGCTTCATAGCCGTCAGATTTCAGGTATTCACGGATGTTCGCAATGCGCTCACAAAATTGCGCATCCAGATCGACAAACGCATACCCCAAACGAACGGCCAGTTTCTCCCCGACGGTACTTTTTCCTGCACCGCCTGGGCCAATCAAAAAAAGATGCATTATTGCCCCATAGGTTAACCCAAACGACGTCGCGAATATCGCTATTCAAACACAAAGGTGTCGCCGGTTGCCGGGGAGATAACTTCCGGCAGCCACAGCTTGCCCCACGCGCCGGTACAGTGGCAGGCCATGATTTTATCGGGCTTGAGTTGTTGTAAAAACTGTCTGACCTGCCAAAGCGTGCGCGGTGAAGCGCTGCGCAGGTGAAAGCCACCGATTAAGGCATGAACCTTCTCAATGCCGGTAATCTTCTGACAGTGGCGGACAATGTTCACAATCCCGCGATGCCCGCAGCCGGTAATAATCACCAGCCCTCGTCGCGACAGATAAATCAGCACACCTTCATCAATCACGTAATCCGTTTCATCGCCCATCACGCCGTAGGCTTTAGGGTTATCAACGGCAATCTCGCCTGACCAGATAAAACGGTCGCTGATTTGCAGCGGCGCACGGGTGTACTCCATGCGGTGGCGAGCGTAATCAATATCCAGTGAGAGTTTTTTGATTTTATGCAACCGCCCTGCCACGTTCAGCGCGGCATAGCGCTCGTTGCCGACGCTCGGGTGACAGATAATCCGAGTGTTGTCCGGCAGCCAGGGAACGCCGCCGCAATGATCATAGTGACCGTGTGAGAGCACCGTTGCGGTGAGGTTATCCAGCGAAACATCCATCTGCGCGGCATTATGCGCAAAGCTGTCATCCGGGCCGGTATCGAACAAAATCGACGTCGTTTCGTCGCTAACAAACAGACTCAGGCCTGCTTTAACGCGCAGTTGATCTTGTGCGACCGCCGCACGTTGATTTTCCAGTAATACCTTAAGTGTCAGTGCCATAACATTCATCCCTGCAAGCGCCGCCAAGGTTTTCCCCGGAGTCGGTGCTAACGCACCTCGTCCGGGCTACCCACGAGCCCGTAGCCCGGCCAAGCGAAGCGCCGCCGGGACTGCTCGGTGCCTGACCGGGCTACCGGTTATTTTCCAGCTTCGGGGTGGGTATCAAACGCCGCCATTATCGCCGCCAGTTCGCTGACGCTAAAGCCATATTTCGGGTCATTAACCCCCAGCCCAAAACGACTTTGCAGCGCTTCATACAACGCCGGAACATCCGGGAAATCCACCTTTTCAACCACATGGTTTTTATCCCAATGGGTGAAATGGAAATTGGTCAACGTCATTTTACCGCCGTCTGGCAGATGGCGGCACATCAACAGATGGTGACGGAAATGAGACTGCGGCCAGTGTGCCGACCAGAAGTTGCCCATCACATAATCCGACGCGTACTGGCGCCCTAAATCAAAGTGGTACATCGACTGCCAATGATCGTGATGACTAAATTGCAGGATCCACTCCTGATTTTCATACAGCAGACGATAATCGCCGTGCGGCGTCGTCTGGGTAATATCCGCCAACAGCTTGATAGGCGCGGTTAGCGTCTGCCCGCCAAAGCCCACATCAGCAATCCAGCGCTCACCGTCCACGTCGACCAGCAATAGACGATGGGTACGCGGCGGCATCTGCGGCGGATGCGCCAGCACCACGCGCCCCAGCAGGCTGCGCACATGAAAACCGAGTTCGCGCAGCACGCGTTCAAACAAACCGTTTTGTTCAAAACAGTACCCGCCACGACGCCCGTGAACCAGCTTATCTTCCAGTGATTGATCGTCGAGATGCATTTCGCGCGGCAACAGCACGTCGAGATTCTCAAAAGGGATGGCGCTGTTATGGTGGATATGCAAACTGCGCAGCGTCTCAATGGTGACATCGGGGGTCGCCGTCCAGCCAATACGTGCAAAATAGGCGCTTAAAAAAGGGGTCATCAATGCCTCCAGCGTTGTTGTCCGTTCTTTATAACCTATTTTGCTCAGGTCACTGACCGATTTGTGCGATCGGTTAACCTACCGTGTACTTCGCGGCTTTAATCCCATAATGTCAGCCCTATACCCATAAACCTAAAGGAACCTTCATGAGCCGTTTTCGCCCCGTTGAACTGCATCACGCCAGCCGTTTACTCAATCACGGCCCCACTATTCTGATAACCAGTTACGACGCACAATCACAACGCCGGAACGTCATGGCAGCCGCCTGGTCGATGCCGGTCGAGTTTGACCCGCCGCGCATCGCTATCGTGGTGGACAAAGGAGCATGGTCGCGGGAGATTATCGAACGTAACGGCACATTTGGTATCGTGGTGCCGGGGGTATCAGCGGCAAGCTGGACCTATGCGGTGGGAAGCATCAGCGGGCGCGACGAGGATAAATTCAATGCGTATGGTATTCCGGCCATCACCGGGCCGGTGCTGGGTTTACCGCTGATTGAAGATAAATGTCTGGCGTGGATGGAGTGTCGATTATTGCCCGCTACCGCCGCGGCAGCACAATACGACACGCTGTTTGGGGAAGTGGTTGCAGCCGCCGCCGACGAGCAGGCCTTTATGGCCGGACGCTGGCAATTCGACGATGATAAACGCAATACGCTGCATCATCTTGGCGCAGGAACGTTCGTTGCCAGCGGTAAGCAGATCCGCGCCAATACGCCGGACTAACGCAACGCCCGGCGTCAGCCCATAGACCTTTTTATACAACGTGGTGAAATACCCGCTGGGGGCGCTGCCGCCCATACCTGCTGATTGGCGCAGTTCCCTTCGGCTGCTGTGCATTCTGGCGTATTACGTGCCGGAGTTTCGCACCACCGGTAAGCTGATTTACGCCTTTGTCACCTACGGGTGTCTGTCGTTTCTCTACACGCTGGTCAATATTCCGTTCTGCGCGATGCTGCCGTTTTTGACCCACGATTCAGGCGAACGTACGACGCTATCGACGGTGCGCATCCTGCTCGGTTCTTTGGGTGCGACGATTGTTGCCGTAGCCACCCTGCCGCTGGTTGGCGCGCTTGGGCACGGTAATCAGGCGCACGGTTTTTTCTATACCGCCGTGGTGTTTGGCGTCATTGCCACCTTCTTCTTGCTGGTGAGCTTCCGTAACGAACGGCGCTGGTAGCAGGTATTTCCACCTTCGTCCCGCTGCTGGGAACGCTAACCGTGCCCATGCTTGCTAGTCGCATGAAAAAGCGTCACGTCTATCTGGTGGCCTGCGTGATCAATCTGATCGGATGGGAGCGATTATTGGCGTCCTGCTCTCCAGCAGCGGCTATGTTGCCAATCAGGTTCAGGGCGACAGCGCGATGCTGGCCATTAAAGCCTGCTACCTGTATATCCCGGCACTTCTGATTATCGCCTCTATGATCGTTTCTACCGTCTCGACGATGAGTATGAGCAGATTCGCGCCGATCTCGATGCGGGGCGTTCAGCGCCATTGGAACCATCCGCACGCACCACCGCCAAACTGGCCTGATAGAATACAAAAAACCCGGTGTCGGCTTGCACCGAGACCGGGCTTACAGGTGAAAAAACGAATTACATGCTATAACCGGGTTTCTTGATAAGCGTTGCCATCTGCGGCGCAATCTCACTATCCCATACCTGCTGCCAGTCACTTTCCTGCACCTGATTCAGCGCCACGCTAACCGAGCGGTCTTTGGTACTTAGATGGCGGATAAGGACTTCAGTAATATCAGCCGCCAGCGCGGTTTTTTGTTCATCACTCAGTTCGCGGGGAAAACATTTAATATCAACGTGTGGCATGGGCAGGACTCCTTATGATTAGAGCTTTAAAGCTACCATAGCCTGGCAAAAACGGCTGTTATTTCGTGCGCTGATGCCACGAATTATTTTGCTTTTCCGGCCAGTAATTCCGCCATAAACGCGTGTGTTTCTCGCTGGTTCTTGAGCCGCACAAAACGAATATGCTGCCACTGCGGATCGTCCATATCACGCAGGTAGCGCTCACGGTTTTGCCGCCAGGTTTTTAACGTCCATAAAATGATGGAATCACGGCTGGCAAACGAACGGCGGAAGCTCTCCCGATTGCCTGTCCCCGGCCACAATTCCTGATGCCGTGAGGCTCTGGACGCTGCGCGACAAACGGCCTGCCGCAAAGTGCGCCAGAAGCTGTAATCCACCCATACCACCATATCCACATCGCGCCACTTCACCGGGCGGCTACGATTATAATTTCCGTCCAGCACCCAGCCGGTGGCGTTGGTCGCCAACCTGATTTTCTCGAACAACTCATCATCGGGTGTGCCCTGCCAGTTCGGTCGCCAGTAAAGTGTATCCATTTCGATATAAGGGACGTCTAATGCCTGCGCCAGACGTTTGGCAAGCGTCGACTTACCGACACCGCTAGTCCCTACCACGTTGATTTTCATCGATCTCTCGCTGACATTTAAGGAGTTGCATATAAACTTGGGACCATTACACTAAATTAATCAATCAAATACCATGAAGCAGATTCATCAATGGCCCTTTCCCTATGCTTAAAGACAATATCAACGATCTGATCTCATTCATGGTTGTCGCTCGCGAGCGCAGTTTTACCCGTGCTGCCGCGCAGCTTGGCGTCTCACAGTCCGCGTTAAGCCATGCGATGCGCAACCTGGAAAGCCGTCTTGATGTGCGCTTGCTGACCCGCACTACCCGTAACGTTGCCCCCACCGAGGCGGGAGAAAAGCTGTATCAGCGCCTGAGTCCGCATCTTCAGGATATTGAGCTGGAGCTTACGGCGCTGCGCGATACCCGCGACCGTCCGGCGGGAAATATTCGTCTGACTGCTGGCGAACATGCGATGGACACCGTGCTCTGGCCACGCCTTAAACCCTTTATGCAAACCTACCCGGATATCAATATTGAAGTGACCGTCGATAACGGTCTGACCGATATCGTCGACGAGCGTTTTGATGCCGGGGTGCGCTTAGGTGAGCAGGTGGCGCGCGATATGATTGCCGTGCGTATTGCGCCGGATATGTGTATGGCGGTGGCGGCTTCACCGGCTTATCTGGCGACCCACGGCATTCCCGAAACGCCGCACGATCTCCAGCAGCATCGCTGTATCAATATGCGCTTACCGACCCGGGGCGGACTGTATGCATGGGAATTTGAGCGCGATGGCGAACCATTGCGAGTGCGGGTTGAGGGGCAATTAATCCTCAACTGCCTGCCCCAGCGAATCGATGCCGCCGAGGCAGGGTTGGGTCTGGTGTACGTGCCGGAGGATTCGGTCAGTGAAGCCATTGCCGCCGGGCGCTTACAGCGCGTATTAACCGACTGGTGCGTGCCGTTTCCCGGTTATTATCTCTATTACCCAAGCCGCCGCCAGCACACAACCGCGTTTGCGCTACTGGTCGAGGCCCTGCGCTATTCCGACGCTAAATAGCCGACTTCGGCTTGAGGTCTTCATCAAATTCCAGCCGCTTGCGGTCAGGCTCCGCTTCGGTCAGTGGTTGCACCTCAGAAAGCGTGTTCTGACAGCGCTCAACCAGCACCTGATACTCACGGGTACCCTGCATTTTCCACGTCAGTTCCTGCTCGGTTAATGTGCGAATCGCTTTAGCCGGGCTGCCGACAATCAGATGATTGGCAGGCATCGAAGCACGCGCTTTTACAAACGCCGAAGCGCCTACGATGCTGTTTTCACCAATGGTTGCGCCGTCGATTATCACCGCGCTCATCCCTACCAGCGCGTTACGGCCAATGACGCAGCCGTGCAGAATGGCACCGTGACCGATATGCCCGTCCTCTTCCACCACCGTGTCCTGCCCCGGAAAACCGTGCATCACGCAGTTATCCTGAATGTTCGCGCCATCTTTCACCACGATACGACCAAAGTCGCCGCGCAGGCTGGCGTTAGGGCCAACATAAACCCCTTTGCCGAGGATCACATCGCCGATCAGCACGGCGGTTGGGTGAACATAGCTTTCGTTAGGGACGACGGGGATCATTCCGTCCATCTGGTAAATCGGCATGGCGTCTCCTGTATTGGCACGGTGTACTCCCTCTCCCTAAGGGAGAGGGTCGGGGTGAGGGTAAATGCACGTTGCCTCCTCACCCTAGCCCTCTCCCCAAAGGGGCGAGGGAACGGTGTGGCAATGTTTTCTCTTATAGTGCAAAGAGTTGGCATTTTTTTAGGCTAACCCACCAAAGCGTTGATAATAAAGCGGCCCCGGTGCGGGCAGTTCGCCCACCGAGCTTTCGCCCTTTTCAGTGACGAAAATCTGTGCGCCGGGTGCAACGCGTTGATAGATATTGATACACAGCTGACGCGCGGTTTGCCCCAGCCAGTGTGCGGGCAGCAGTTCCTCGGGTAGCAGCGGATCTTTTAACACTACGCGACGGTAGAAGTGAATCAGCAGTAACCGAATCTGGAAGCAGCGTTCCGGCGTCAGTTCGTCCGGGTCGGCATCACGGAGCAGTGGCAACAACGGGCGAAACAGGGTGATAAACGCCTCGTACATGGCGTTTTGTTCGGTCAGATGCCAGCACTCCTCAACCCGTTCACGCAGCGCCGCGCGGGAGAGTGCCAACGGCGAATGGGCTTCAAAACAGATAACATTTTCCGCCACGCCCGCCTCATGCAGCAAGGACTGCACGTCGGCCAGCTTTTGCGATGGCGAGGCCAGCAGGCTTGGCGCGAGTACGCCGAAGCCCTGCCAGATGAGCTGCTTTTTGACTTCCGCGAGGGTGTTTTTCTCCAGCCCTTCCGAGAGTAACAGCAGCCAGGTGCCGTCCCATTCCGGGGCGCTGGCGCGATAGATTTTGCTTTCAGCGCGGCGGGTTAAGCGCAGACCTTTGTCACTCAGCCGGTAGAAGCTGCGGCGACCAATACGCACCACGTCCAGCCACTCTTCTTTATTGAGGCGAAACAGCGCGGTACGCACAAAGCGTTCACCAAAGCCCAGCCCTTCAAGTAATGCCGCCACGCTGCCAAGCCACACTTCCCCGCCGCGCTGCGACAGGCAGTCGCCGTACAAAGAGGCGATAAGCGAAGTGCCGCTCACCGGCATGGCGGTGACTGCCTGCTGAATAAAGCTATCGATTTTGTCCATATGATTCATTCTGTTGTTATTTATATCCTTTTTGAATCATAGCACAGGAATAATTCCGCGATATGGCAGGAATTTGTAGGCCGAATAAGGCAAAGCCGCCATCCGGCAACGTTGCACCGATTTGCCTGATGGCGCTGCGCTTATCAGGCCTACGATTCTTAACCGTTTGCTGCGGCTTTGCGCAGGTCGAACACCCGGCACGCCTTGCCTTCGGAGCGTGGAATGCTGCCGCAGTTGACGATGCTGACGTCGGTCGAAATCCCGACCATCGACTTAATGCGATGACGCAGATGGTGGCAAATCTGGCAGCGCTGCTCGTGACTCAGCGCCAGACCGCTCTCTTTTAGCTCGACGCGCACGGAAAGTGAATCAAGATGCCCGCGGCGATCCACTTCCAGCTGGTAATGCGGAGCCAGATGTTCAATCTTTAAGATCTCCTCTTCCAGCTGCGACGGGAAGACGTTAACGCCGCGAATAATCAGCATGTCGTCGCTGCGGCCGCTGATGCGGTCCATCCGCCGCATAGTGCGTGCCGTCCCCGGCAGTAAACGGGTGAGATCGCGGGTGCGGTAGCGGATCACCGGCAGCGCCTCTTTAGTCAGGGTAGTGAAAAGCAGCTCGCCATGCTCACCGTCCGCCAGCGGCGTGCCGTCCTCCGGGTTGACCACTTCCGGGAAGAAATGATCTTCCCAGATAGTCGGGCCGTCGCCGGTTTCAATGCATTCCATCGCCACGCCCGGCCCCATCACTTCGGACAGGCCGTAAATATCCAGCGCGGTAATGCCCAGACGACGCTCGATTTCAGCGCGCATTCCCGCCGTCCACGGCTCAGCGCCAAACACGCCGGTACGCAGCGAACAGCCGCGCGCGTCGCCGCCCATCTGGCGTTCGAGCTCTTCAATCAGGTTCAGGCAGTAAGACGGCGTAACCATGATCATGTCGGGCTTGAAATCACGAATCAGCTGCGCCTGTTTCTCGGTTTGTCCGCCGGACATCGGGATCACCGTGGCCCCTAAACGTTCCGCGCCGTAGTGCGCGCCCAGGCCTCCGGTAAACAGGCCGTAGCCGTAGGCAACGTGGATTTTATCTTTCGCCGTACCGCCCGCCGCGCGCAGTGAACGCGCCACGATATTGGCCCAAGTGTCGATATCGTTTTGCGTATAGCCGACGACGGTCGGTTTGCCGGTGGTGCCGGACGACGCATGGATACGCACCACCTGCTCCATCGGCACCGCGAAGGTGTCGAACGGATAGTTATCACGCAGGTCCTGCTTGGTGGTGCAGGGAAACTTGCCAAGATCGCTCAGCTCACGAAAATCATCCGGGTGAACGCCCGCCGCGTCGAACTTGCGGCGATACATCGGTACGTTTTCATAGGCGTGTTTTAACGTCCACTTCAGACGTTCGGTTTGCAGAGCCTGTAATTCGTCACGCGATGCAGTTTCAATCGGATCTAATGTTGTTGTAGTTGTCATTTTGTAGGGTATCCGCAGGTCAATTAGCTCACACTCGCTCGAGGATCAGGGCAATGCCCTGGCCCACGCCAATACACATCGTACACAGCGCATAGCGTCCATTGCGTCGTTCCAGTTCCAGCGTTGCTGCCAGCGCTAAGCGCACGCCGCTCATGCCCAACGGATGGCCTAAGGCGATGGCGCCACCGTTGGGATTCACGTGTTCAGCATCATCTGCCAGACCCAGCTGGCGCATCACGCCTAATGCCTGAGCGGCAAACGCTTCGTTCAGTTCAATCACATCCATATCGTTGATATTCAGCCCGGCGCGCTCCAGCACTTTACGCACCGCGGGCACCGGCCCCAGCCCCATAAACTTCGGCTCGACGCCCGCCGTCGCCATCGCCACAATGCGCGCGCGTGGGGTCAGCCCCTGCGCACTAGCCTGTTCTGCGCTGGCAATAATCATCGCCGCCGCGCCGTCGTTCACGCCGGAGGCGTTACCGGCGGTAATCACGCCGCCTTTGCGAAACGGGGTTTTGAGTTGAGAAAGCTGTTCGAGAGTAGTTTCCGCACGCGGATGTTCATCGTCGCGCACCGCGCTAATCGCGCCCTTCTTGCCGATAATCTGCACCGGCACAATTTCCTGCGCCAGAATACCGCCGCGCTGCGCTTTAGCGGTACGCTGCTGGCTACGGTAAGCAAAGGCGTCCTGGTCCTTGCGGCTGATATTTAACAATTCAGCTACATTCTCCGCCGTTTCCGGCATGCTGTCAGTACCAAATTGTTGCTGCATGAGCGGGTTCACAAAACGCCAGCCGATGGTGGTATCGAACATCTCCGCCTGACGCTGGAATGGCGCGGTGGCTTTGCCCATCACAAACGGCGCACGGGACATGGACTCCACGCCACCGGCAATCAGCAGATCGGCATCACCGGCTTTAATGGCTCGCGCCGCGAAGCCAATCGCATCGAGCCCAGAACCGCACAGACGGTTGATGGTGGTGCCCGGTACTGAGTGCGGATAGCCCGCCAGCAGCGTCGCCATATGCGCGACGTTACGGTTATCTTCCCCGGCCTGGTTGGCGCAGCCGAAAATCACATCGTCGATGGCGCTGGCGTCAAGCGCGGGGTTACGGTTGAGCAATTCCCGCAGTGGGATAGCCGCCAGATCGTCAGCGCGTACGCCCGCCAGCGCGCCGCCGTAGCGACCAATCGGGGTACGAATGCCGTCACAAATAAACGCGTCACGCATTAGACTTCTCCTGTAATAGTGCCGCCGATGCGGTGCGATTTGCCGCGAAACAGGGCCACGGTTTTTTGCTGCTGGTTGATGATTTCAATGTCGTAAACGCCGGTCAGCTTGCCCTGCTGCTTGACCCGCGCGGTGGCGGTCAGCAGCTCACCAACAAAGGCAGGACGCAGGAAATCGATGCTGGCGGCAGACGCCACCGCCGCCAGCCCCTGACTGTTACAGGCGTAGGCGAATGCCGTATCGGCGAGCGAAAACAGCTGTCCGCCGTGGCAGGTTTGATGGCCGTTCAACATATTCGGTGACACCGCCATAGTCATCTGCGCATAACCCTCGTCCATTTCGATAATCTTGATACCCAGCGCTTTCGCACAGGTGTCGTTCTCGTACATGGCGCGAGCGTTGCGCCAGGCTTCGTTACTCATGACGCATCTCCAGTAGCGCTTTTTCGCGCAGCAGCGCACTCGGGCGATAGCGTTCTTCGCCGTAGTGCTGTTGCAGGTTTTCCAGCAGACGCAGCACGCGCCCCCAGCCCAGCGTTTCGCCCCAGGCCAGCGGCCCGCGCGGGTAGTTCACGCCTAAGCGCATCGCGGTATCGATGTCCTCGGCGCTGGCAACGCCTTTTTGCACCGCATCGAGCGCTTCGTTCGCCAGCATCGCTACCGTGCGCCACACCAGCAGTCCCGGGTAGTCGGCAATGTGCAGCACTTTTTTGCCCTGCTGCTGGAAGAAATAAACCGCTTTGTCGGTAGCGGATTGTGGATTGGTAGCGGCACTTGCCAGCACCACCGTGTCGCCCGCCGCGTAGTCGTACACCACCACCGGGCGATTGTGCTGCACGCTTAATGCCAGGGCGGTTTCACCGGTGGTTTCCAGCAGCAAAACATCGTCCAATTCAGTGACAACGTCACGTATTGTATGTCTTGCCGCACTGTCAGCAGAAACAGCGTCGAGCGCCAGTTGCGGTTGTGCTTCAATAGGCCACCGGTAAACGCCGTGACCGCTTTTCTTACCCAGACGTCCGGCAATCGCCAGCTCCTGTTGCAGCAGCGACGGCAGAAAACGGCGGTCCTGCCAGAAGGCGTTAAACACCGAACAGGTCACGGCAAAATTGACGTCCTGACCGATAAGATCGGTCAGCGCCAGCGGCCCCATCGGGAACCCGCCGCCGTCGCGCAATGCGGCATCAATCACGTCAGGCGTTGCCACCTGCTCTTCCAGCGCCCGCCAGGCTTCGGCATAGAACGGACGCGCCACGCGGTTGACGATAAAGCCCGGCGTCGAACGGCAGCGCACCGGTTGTTTGCCCCACGCGCTCACGCACTGGCACAGTTGTTCAACCACTTCGGCTGAGGTAGCCAGCCCGCTGACCACTTCGACCAGCTTCATCACCGGCGCAGGATTAAAGAAATGCAGCCCGGCCACCCGCTCGGGATGTTTAATGCCGGCGGCAATGGCGGTAATGGAAATGGACGAGGTATTGCTGGTCAGCATCGTTGACGGGGAGCAGATCTCCGCCAGTTGGCTGAACAGCGCCTGTTTGATATCAAGACGCTCGGACGCGGCTTCAATGACCAGCTGCGCATCTGCAAGCTGATTCAGTTCAGTGGCGGGCGTAATGCGCGCCAGCAGCGCCCGCGCCTGCTCAGCGCTGATTTTTCCACGGCTGACGCGGGAATCCAGACGCTGTGCGATACCGTCGATAGCGCGGGTAATCGCGTGAGCAGAAATGTCATACAGCCGCACCGAATGTCCGGCGCTGGCGGCAATCTCAACGATGCCCGCGCCCATGGTGCCGCCGCCAATCACGGCGACCGTGTGGAGTGTTTGCGTCATGGCTTATTTCCCGCTGAACTGTGGAGGACGTTTGCCGAGGAAGGCGCTGACGCCCTCGCGGTAGTCGTCGCTGCGCCCGGCGAGGCGCTGGAAATCGCGCTCGACGTCAAGCTGGTCATCCAGAGTGTTGGTTTCCGCCAGCTGCAACGCTTTCTTAATAAGCCCTAAGCCGTAGGTTGGCTGGGATGCCAAGTGGCGCGCCAGCGTCAGGCTGGTGTCTTTCAGTTCCGCGTCATCGACCAGCTGCCAGATCATGCCCCACTGCGCGGCCTGTTCGGCGCTTAAGCTGTCGCCCAACATCATTAATCCCACGGCACGAGCGCGGGTTGTGACGCGCGGCAACACCCAGCTACCGCCGCAGTCCGGCACCAGGCCGAGCTTGCTGAAAGCCATTACAAATTTGGCGGAGCGTGCCGCCAGCACGATATCGCAGCCGAGCGCAAACGTAGCACCGGCACCTGCCGCCACGCCGTTTACCGCGCAAATCACCGGCTTAGGCAGCGCGGCCAGACGGCGTACCAGCGGGTTATAAAAACGCTCCACCGACATACCCAAATCAGGCGCGGGGCCGCTCGGATCAACGTTGCGATCGTTGAGATCTTGTCCGGCGCAAAAACCACGCCCAGCACCGGTTATCAGCAGGCAGCGAATGGTATCGTCACGTTCGGCCTGTTTCAGACACTCGGACAACTGCTGGTGCATGGCGTCGTTAAAGCTGTTGAGCCTGTCCGGGCGGTTCAGGGTAATCGTCATCACGCCCTGGTCGATATCGCTAAGAATGAATGCGTCCACGGTTAACGTCCTTTGAAGGCTGGGGTGCGTTTTTCTAAAAAGGCAGCGATGCCTTCACGACGGTCTTCGGTGGCGCTGAGCAGCGTAAACAGCTGGCGCTCCTGCGTCAGCCCAGCCTGCAAGCTCACTTCCTGCGCCAAACGCAGAGACTGTTTGGCGGCACGCAGCGCCAGCGGTGAGTGGCGGGCAATCGTCGCCGCCAGCTTCAGCGCGTATTCGTCAGAAAGATTGGCCGGATGGATATCGCTCACCAGCCCGGCCTGCTGCGCCCGCTGGGCGTCAATGCTTTCACCGCTCAGTACCATGCGGCTCGCCAGCGCTTTCCCGACGCTGCGAATCAGGCGCTGGGTGCCCCCCGCCCCCGGCATGGTGCCGAGGGTGATTTCCGGCAGACCAAAGCGCGCGTTATCTCCGGCAATCACCAGGTCACACAGCAGCGCGAGCTCGCAGCCCGCGCCCAGCGCGTAGCCATTGACCACCGCAATCAGCGGCTTGTTAAAGGCATCGATCCGCGCCCATAAGCGCGGACGAACATCGTCGAAGGTGGCAGGTAGATCTTTCTCCGCCATTTCGTTGAGATCCGCACCGGCGGCGAAGTAGCGCGGATTGCCGCTTATCACGCAGACGCTAACGCTTGAGTCTGCTGCCGCACTTTCCAGCGCCTCAGCAAGCTGGGTCAACAGCGCGTTATTCAGCGCATTACGTGCCTGCGGACGGTTCAGCGTCAGTTGCAAGACGTTGTCGTGTCGGGTTATCAGCAGTTCGCTCATGCTATCCCCCGCGCATCGAAATCGACGATCACATCGCCGCTTTTTGGCAGCGCCTGACAGCTCAGCACGTAGCCCGCTGCCAGTTCGTCGGCCTCGAGACTGTAGTTGGCCGCCATCGCCACTTCGCCGCGCACCACTTTGCATTTGCAGGTGGCACAGACGCCGCCTTTGCAGGCGAACGGCAGGTCAGCACCCTGACGCAGCGCGGCGTCGAGAATGCTATCGTCTTCTGCGGAGAGCGAAATCAGACGCTCGCGGCCGTCCTGACGCAGGGTGACCGTACGCCCTTCGGCCTGTACGCCGGTGGCGCGTTTGACGCTGGTACCCGGCGTGTTGAAACGCTCGAGGTGAATGGCTTTTTCCGGCATCCCCAGCGCACGCAGCGTGGTTTCTGCCTCGTCCATCATCGCCGACGGGCCGCAAATAAAAGCGTCATCAAAGCGGCTGAAATCGAGCAGATGTTCAGACAGCGCGCGCAGTTTGTCGCCGTCGATGCGGCCCTGTAGCAGGTCGCTGTCCATCGACTCCTGGCTGAACAGATAAATCACCTGTAAACGCTGCGGATAGCGGTCTTTCAGGTCAGCCAGCGCCTGGCGGAACATCATGCTGTGGCTGCTGCGATTGCCGTAAATCAGAGTAAAGCGGCTGTCGGGTTCAATCGTCAGCGTGGCCTCGATAATCGCCATCATCGGCGTGATGCCGGAACCGGCGGCAATGGCCAGATATTCGGCCTGACGTTCAGCCTGTGGTTGATAGCCAAAGTGGCCCTGCGGCACCATCACCTCAAACGCCATACCCTGCTGGATATCGCTCTGGGCAAAGCGCGAGAAACGTCCGCCGTCGATGGCTTTCACCGCCACGCTAATCTCAGCGGGCGAGCGGCTGCGGCAGATGGAGTAGCAGCGCCTAAGTTCTTCGCCGCCAAGGCGAGTTTTCAGCGTCAGATGCTGGCCCGGACGGAATGCGTATTCATGACGCAGCGCGTCGGGAATGGCAAAAGTGATGGTCACCGCATCGCGGGTTTCCGGCTCGACATTTGCCACGGTAAGCGAATGAAATGTTGTCATCGCGACCTCAAATACATTTAAAGTAATCAAAGGGTTCACGGCAGCTTTCGCAGCGATATAGCGCTTTGCAGGCCGTGGAACCGAATTCACTAATCAGCGAGGTATGCGTGCTGCCACAGCGTGGGCAGAGCACATCCTTCGGCATCTCATCGGCGTGACAGGCGTGGGCCTGCGGCGGGCTAATGCCGTATTGACGCAGACGTTCGCGGGCGTCCGGGCTCATCCAGTCGGTGGTCCACGGTGGGTCAAGCTGCAACACAATGTGCACCGGCGTGTAGCCGTGCTCGCTCATCACCGCGCGGATCTCACCTAACAGATGTTCGGTCGCCGGGCAGCCTGAATAGGTTGGCGTAAAGCCAATCACCCAGCCGTCGCCGTGACGTTCAACGCGGCGCACCATGCCGAGGTCGGTAATCGTCAGCACCGGGACTTCCGGGTCAGGGATAGCGCTAAGCAATCCCCAAACGGTGTGCACCTCAGCGGGTGCGATGGCGGCAATATGTTGCATAGAGACCTCCGTTTACCACTGCTGACCGGGGTAGGCACGCTGCAGGTACTGCATCTCTGCCAGCATCGGCCCCAGATGTTCACTGTGCAGCCCCTGTTTGCCGCCGCTGCGGAATGCCGCTTCTTGCGGGATCTGCAAACCCGAGTCGAGCAGCGCGGTATGTACCGTCGCCTGCCATTCGGCCTGTAGTTCACGCGGATCGACGGCGATCCCCTGCGCAATCAGTGCGATCTCCAGCTCATCCGCCAGGAACAGCTCGCCGGTGAAGCGCCACAGGCTATCAACCGCCTGCTGCATCAGATTTGCCGAGAGTTCGGTGCCGTTACCCAGACGCTCCAGCCAGCCGCGGCTGAAGCGCTGGTGATAGCGCACTTCTTTCAGCCCTTTGGCGGCAATAGCGGCAAGCTGTGCGTCGCGGCTGTTAATAAGGCGGCTGAACAACGCCACGTGCCAGACGTCGATAAAAAACTGCCGAGCGATGGTGTCGGCAAAGTTGCCGTTCGGCTGTTCCACCAGCAGCAGATTGCGGAACTGGCGTTCATCGCGACCAAAGGCCAGCGTATCTTCGTCGCCGCTGCCGTTGAGCTCGGCGGCATAGCTGAGAAAATTACGCGCCTGACCGAGCAGGTCGAGGCCGATGTTGGCCAGCGCCAGATCGATCTCCAGCTCCGGCGCATGACCGCACCACGCGCCTAAACGCTGGGCCAGCACCAGGCCGTTATCGCCAAGACGCAGGGCATAGGTTGCAACGGGATTAGGGTTATTCATCGTTGCCTCACATATGTTCCATGCCGTCCGGCACGGTATAGAAGGTCGGGTGGCGGTAGACTTTGCTCTCAGCCGGGTCGAAAAACGCGCCGCGTTCTTCCGGCTGCGAGGCCACAATACTGCTTGCCTTCACCACCCAAATCGAACAGCCTTCGCTGCGACGGGTGTAGGCATCGCGCGCGTTTTCCAGCGCCATCTGGTCATCGGCGGCGTGCAGGCTGCCGACGTGGCGGTGAGACAGGCCCTGTTTGCTGCGGACAAACACTTCGTATAACGGCCAGTATGTTTTGCTCATCTTTATTCTCCTTAGGCGGCGTCGCGGGGTTGCTGTTTTTCGGCATGCGCCAGCGCGGCTTCGCGCACCCATGCGCCCTCTTCCCAGGCCTTACGTTTGGCGCCCAGACGCTCGTGGTTACAAATCCCACGCCCGTTGATGACTTCGTTAAGTTCCTGCCAGTCGATCTCGCCGTAGCGGTAGTGACCGGTGGCTTCGTCAAACGTCAGGTCGGCGTCCGGCACCTTCATGCCGAGGATTTCCACCTGCGGGACGGTGTTGTCGACAAAGCGCTGACGCAGTTCGTCGTTGGAATGCAGTTTGATTTTCCACGCCATACTGCGGGCGCTGTTCGGCGAGTTGTCGTCGCTTGGGCCGAACATCATCAATGCGGGCCACCAGAAGCGGTTGATGGCGTCCTGCAACATCTGACGCTGTTCTTCGCTGCCCGCCGCCAGCGCCATGCAGGCTTCAAACCCCTGACGCTGGTGGAAGCTCTCTTCTTTGCAGATTTTGACCATCGCCCGGGCATACGGGCCGTAGGAAGTGCGGCACAGCGCCACCTGATTGACGATCGCCGCACCGTCGACCAGCCAGCCAATAACGCCGATATCCGCCCAGGTGAGCGTCGGGTAGTTAAAAATGGAGGAGTACTTCATCTGCCCGTCGAGCATCTTCTGATACAGATCTTCACGGGCGCAGCCGAGGGTTTCGGCAGCGCTGTAGAGGTACAGGCCGTGTCCGGCTTCATCCTGCACTTTCGCCAGCAGAATCGCTTTGCGGCGAAGCGTTGGCGCGCGGGTGATCCAGTTTCCTTCCGGCAGCATGCCGACGATTTCTGAATGCGCATGCTGACCAATCTGGCGGATCAGCGTTTTGCGGTAGGCATCCGGCATCCAGTCCTGCGGTTCGATGGCTGTATCCTGCGCGATGCGCTGGTCAAAGCTGTGTTCTTCTGTCACGTCATCACCTTATGATTCCGATAAATTCAACAAATCAATTTTTGAGAATCACTTTGTTTTATAAAAGTTACATCCTGGTTAAATAAAACCACAAATTTTGTTTGTGGATTTTGTGATGGGTACCGCAAAGCATTTTTATAATATCTTTACAAACAGTAGGATAAGCCTAATAAAGAAAGTGTTCGCGATCGCATTGTTAATAAATTATTAAAATCAGACTTGCATTTTATGATTCAGAAAAGAACTATCTATAAGGAGATTACGTAACATATCTGGAGAATAACCATGCAGCAGTTAGCCAGCTATTTATCCGGCGCCTGGCAGACCGGCCGGGGCCGCACCCGTACCATTCAACACGCCATTAGCGGTGAAGCGCTGTGGGAAGTGACCAGTGAAGGCCTGGACATGGTGCACGCGCGTCGCTTCGCTATCGACCACGGCGGCAAAGCGTTACAGGCGATGACCTTTATTGAACGCAGCGCAATGTTAAAAGCGGTGGCGAAACATTTGCTGGAGCTGAAAGCTGATTTCTACGCGATTTCCGCCGAGACGGGCGCAACGCGCGCGGATAGCTGGGTGGATATTGAAGGCGGTATCGGCACCCTCTTCACCTATGCAGGACTGGGCAGCCGCGAGCTGCCGGACGACACCCTGTGGCCGGAAGATGAACTCATCCCCCTGTCCAAACAGGGCGGCTTTGCCGCGCGCCACGTGCTGACCTCAAAATCCGGCGTGGCGGTGCATATCAACGCCTTTAACTTCCCATGCTGGGGAATGTTAGAAAAGCTGGCCCCCACCTGGCTTGCCGGGATGCCCGCAATCATCAAACCGGCCACCGCCACCGCGCAGTTAACCCAGGCGATGGTAAAAGCGATTGTCGACAGCGGGCTGGTGCCGGACGGCGCGATTAGCCTGATTTGCGGCGGCGCGGGCGATCTGCTCGACCAGCTTGATCATCAGGACGTGGTGACCTTTACCGGCTCGGCAAAAACCGGGCAGCAGCTGCGCGTACATCCCAATCTGGTGGCCAAGTCTGTTCCCTTCACCATGGAAGCCGACTCGCTGAACTGCTGCGTGCTGGGCGAAGACGTGACGCCGGAACAGCCGGAATTCGCGCTATTTATCCGCGAAGTGGTGCGCGAGATGACCACCAAAGCCGGGCAAAAATGTACCGCGATTCGCCGCATTATCGTGCCGCTGGCGCAGGTTAACGCAGTGCGCGAGGCGCTGATTGCCCGCCTGCAAAAAGTGGTGATTGGCGACCCGGCGCAGGAAGGCGTGAAGATGGGCGCACTGGTTAATAGCGAGCAGCGTCAGGACGTGCAGGATAATGTGAATCGTCTGGTGGAAGCCGGATGTGAAGTGTTGCTGGGTGGCAAAGCCGATCTCAACGCCGTAGGCGCCTTCTTCCCGCCGACGCTGCTGTTCTGCCCGCAGCCGGACGAAGTGGCGGCGGTTCACGCCATTGAGGCCTTTGGCCCGGTCGCTACGCTGATGCCATATCAGAACAGCGAACATGCGATGCAGCTGGCTCGCGCCGGTGAAGGTAGCCTGGCGGGAACGTTAGTGACCGCTAACGGTGATTTGGCGCGCCAGTTTATTCTCGGTGCCGCACGGGCGCACGGGCGTATTCAGGTGCTAAACGAAGAGTCTTCCGCAGAATCCACCGGCCACGGTTCTCCGCTGCCGCAGCTGGTACATGGCGGCCCGGGGCGCGCGGGCGGCGGTGAAGAACTGGGCGGCCTGCGGGCGGTGAAGCACTACATGCAGCGCACCGCGATTCAGGGTAGCCCGACCATGCTCGCCGCCATCGGCCAGCAATGGGTGCGCGGTGCACAGGTGGTGGAAGACCGTATTCACCCGTTCCGCAAATATTTCGAAGAGATCCAGCCGGGCGACAGCCTGCTGACCCCTCGCCGCACGCTCACCGAAGCGGATATCGTCAATTTTGCCTGCCTGAGCGGCGATCACTTCTACGCCCATATGGACAAGATTGCCGCCGCCGAGTCAATTTTTGGCGAGCGCGTGGTGCACGGCTACTTCCTGATTTCTGCCGCCGCCGGGCTATTTGTTGATGCGGGCGTCGGCCCGGTTATCGCCAACTACGGCATGGAAAACCTGCGCTTTATCGAGCCGGTGAAACCGGGCGACACCATCCAGGTGCGCCTGACCTGCAAACGTAAAACGGTGAAACGCCAGCGCAGCGCCGACGAAAAGGCCACCGGCGTGGTGGAATGGTCGGTGGAGATTTTCAACCAGCACCAGCAGGCGGTGGCGCTGTATTCCATTTTGACGCTGGTCGCGCGTCAGCAAGGGGATTTCCCGGCGTAAGCTGTGAATTGCCCGGTGGCGGCTTGCGCCTTACCGGGCCTACATTTGAGTTTGTAGGCCGGATAAGGCGGCAGCCGCCATCCGGCAAAACCCCGACACCATCACCTGAATGCCTCTGCGGAGGCATTTTTTATAACTGGCATAACTGACCAATAACCTGGCAAGCGTGAGCAAACGTGTCGTGACGTTTGGCTGTTAGGTTAAGAGACTGGAACCAAAAAGCCTGACACGGCACAACATAACGATAAGATGAGGTCATAATGTCTAACGCTTTGATTCAAAAGACACGTAAAACAGCACTGGCGCTGGCTATCGCCCTGTGTTGCGTCGGGACTGGCCCGGCGTTCGCCCACGGCGGCGAAGCGCATATGGTGCCGATGGACAAAACGCTACAAGACTTTGGCGCCGACGTGCAGTGGGACGACTACGCGCAGGTGTTTACCCTGATTAAAGACGGTGCCTATGTGAAGGTGAAACCGGGCGCGAAAACCGCGATCCTCAACGGTAAATCGCTGAACTTACAGGTGCCGGTGGTGATGAAAAACGGCAAAGCGTGGATTTCTGATACCTTTATCAACGACGTTTTCCAGTCCGGCCTTGATCAGACCTTCCAGGTCGAGAAAGTCCCTCACCCGCTGAACTCGCTGTCATCAGCAGAGATTGGCGAAGCGGTCACGATTGTTAAAGCCGCACCGGAGTTCCAGGCCAACACGCGCTTCACCGAAATCTCCCTGCACGAACCGGATAAAAAAGCGGTGTGGGATTTTGCGCTCAACGGCACGCCGGTTAACGCCCCGCGTACCGCCGACGTGGTGATGCTCGACGGCAAACATGTGATTGAAGCCGTGGTCGATCTGCAAAATAAAAAGATCCTCTCCTGGACGCCGATTAAAGACGCGCACGGCATGGTGCTGATTGACGATTTCGTCAGCGTGCAAAACATCATTAACGCCAGCACCGAGTTTGCTGACGTGCTGAAAAAACACGGCATTCAGGACACCACCAAAGTGGTCACCACCCCGCTTACCGTCGGTTACTTCGACGGTAAAGATGGCCTCAAGCAGGACGCGCGCCTGCTTAAAGTGGTCAGCTATCTCGATACAGGTGACGGCAACTACTGGGCACACCCGATTGAAAACCTGGTCGCTGTGGTTGATCTTGAGCAGAAGAAAATCATCAAGATTGAAGAAGGCCCGGTGATCCCGGTGCCAATGCAATCTCGTCCGTATGATGGCCGCGACCGCGTGGCAAAATCGGTGAAACCGCTGGAAATCATCGAACCTGAAGGCAAAAATTACACCATCACCGGCGATATGGTGCACTGGCAGAACTGGGATTTCCACCTGCGTCTGAACTCACGCGTCGGGCCGATTCTCTCCACCGTCACCTATAACGACAACGGCAAAAAACGCCAGGTGATGTACGAAGGTTCGCTTGGCGGGATGATAGTCCCTTACGGCGACCCGGACGTGGGCTGGTACTTCAAAGCGTATCTGGATTCCGGCGATTACGGTATGGGCACCCTGACCTCGCCAATCGTGCGCGGTAAAGATGCGCCGTCTAACGCCGTGCTGCTGGATGAAACCATCGCCGATTACACCGGCGCAGCGTCGACTATTCCGCGCGCAATCGCCATCTTTGAGCGCTACGCTGGGCCTGAGTATAAACACCAGGAGATGGGCAAACCGAACGTCAGCACCGAGCGCCGCGAACTGGTGGTACGCTGGATAAGCACCGTCGGCAACTACGACTATATCTTTGACTGGGTATTCCACGAGAACGGCACCATCGGCATCGACGCCGGCGCTACCGGCATTGAAGCGGTGAAAGGCGTGCTGGCGAAAACCATGCACGACCCGAGCGCCAAAGACGATACCCGCTACGGTACGCTTATCGACCATAATATCGTCGGCACCACCCACCAGCACATTTACAACTTCCGCTTAGACCTTGACGTTGACGGCGAAAATAACAGCCTGGTGGCGATGGACCCGGAAGTGAAGCCAAACACCAGCGGCGGCCCGCGCACCAGTACCATGCAGGTGAATCAGTACAATATCGACAGCGAGCAGAAAGCGGCGCAGAAGTTTGACCCTGGCACCATCCGCCTGCTGAGCAATACCACCAAAGAAAACCGCATGGGCAACCCGGTGTCGTACCAGATTATCCCTTACGCGGGCGGCACGCATCCGGCGGCGACCGGCGCCAAATTCGCGCCAGACGAGTGGATTTATCATCGTCTGAGCTTTATGGACAAGCAGCTGTGGGTCACCCGCTATCATCAGGATGAGCGTTATCCTGAAGGGAAATACCCGAACCGCTCAATTCACGACACCGGTCTGGGGCAGTATGCGAAAGACGATGAGTCGCTTGATAATAACGACGATGTGGTGTGGATCACCACCGGCACCACCCACGTGGCGCGTGCTGAAGAGTGGCCGATTATGCCGACGGAATGGGCGCATGCGCTGCTGAAACCGTGGAACTTCTTCGATGAGACGCCAACGCTGGGTGAGAAGAAAAAGTAAGGTAGATTAGAGAATTAAAGGCGATAAACCCGGGGTTGGGATTATCGCCGTTTTTTTTTGAGGTACGGGTTTGTGCCAGAAGCGGACGTTACCACGAGTTCAAGCAAACCGCCCCTTAGCCCTTAATGAAGAATAGAGGGATTGGTATTAATATGTGAATATCGTAATATCTTCAACAGGCAAGGGCCGTTTTTAGGGGAAAACGATATTGTCACCTGATGGCCGTAATCATATGCACAGAGAGAACATATTTCACAACGGCCCCTCATTTTTATGAAAAGTCATAAAATGTAGGAATATTTAAACGCATTTGAACGTCAGGCGAGCAACGCCATTAACAAGTAAGTGTGTATCAATATCAGTTCTGACTTCTTTCATAGATTTGTTTTGTACTCTACAAAAATCAGAAGCCTTTTTAGTTGCAGTGCCAATAGCGCCTTGTATACGGCCTGCAGCAGGAGCTGCTTCTACTTCAGTGAGGTAGTCCCCATTATCCAGTTTTTTGACATCGGACTGATATGTCAGACCCAGGCCTTGAAACTGTGTTTTATCATTTTGCACAGAGCAACCGCTTAAAAAAGTACCAATCAAGATGGTGGTAGCAATTACTAATGTTTTCATGTAAAGAACAATCCTTATGTATTTGGTTTGTTTCTATTCTACAAACTGAAATACAACATAAATTAAACCAATTGCTATTTATAGATGCGCATACAGCTATCGCATTGAATATTTAGAGAAATAAATCACACTAACCGACAAACAAGAACGTCAGGTGATTCAGAACACATTGATGTAAATATGGATTCCGGACTTCCGCTCCTTGCTCAAAATTGCCAATTCAACCTCAATGCAAAAATGACAGCATATTGCTTGGTTCAACCGGAAGCAGATCAAACAGCCGTTATTAACGCATGATGCTAATACCCCGTAAAAGGGAGGTTTATCGACATTTTCCGTTTATGGTAATGTTTAGCCTTCGACGCCCTATGTTCATAAATCAGGCAAAGTCATCTGAGCATCTAAGGAATAAACATGGTTTTACAGCAAGCACCGCAGCTCGAGACAGAGCGTTTAATTCTCAAGCAATTCACGCTGGAAGATTTTCCTGCCCTTCAGGCATGCTGGACCGATCCTGAAATGGTTAAAATAAATGGCGGAGAAGTTCCTACAGGGGAAGCCGTCTGGGCGCGCTTGTTACGTTACATCGGGCATTGGCAGGCGTTAGGCTATGGCTACTGGGCCGTGTTCGAAAAAGCAACAAATCTTTATATTGGTGCGTTTGGTTTTCAGGATGCGCACCGCAATATCGAACCGGCATTACCCTACCCGGAAGCGGGATGGACATTAATCGCGCAATCGCGCGGCAAGGGTTACGCCAATGAAGCACTGGAGGCTATTTTGCATTGGGCTGACACATCACTTTCATCACCGCTTTGCTGCATTATCGCCACGGACAATCAGCGCTCCAGTTATTTAGCTGAGCGCTTTAATTTTCAGTTCGATAGCGATGCTTATTATCACGGTAAAGAAATACGTCTTTTTATTCGCCCTTTCCCCTCGAACCCAACTCAATCCATGTCGTGAAAAGGGACTTCGTTAAAGCCTGTATTGCTCATTCACGCAAGTAAGCGCGACAGGCTTTTATGATGTTACTTCCCTGCACCCGATATGCTGCTGCCACTGAACAGCATTTTAATCCCAAGGCCAATCATCACGACGCCGGTAAAACGTTCCTGCCACTTGATAAACCCGGGATGCTTACCCAGCCATTCCCCAAATACGCCTGATGCCATGGCAACCGAGCCAAGCGAGAGGATCCCGGCTAATTTCTGGATCGTGCCCAGAATCAAAAGCTGTGACCAGATAGGCCCGGCTTCGGGGTTAACGAACTGCGGAAGAAAGGCGAACATAAAGAGTAATGATTTTGGATTAGTCAGGCTATTAATCGCGCCTTGTTTTACGGCTTCACGTCCGGTGATTTTTACCGTCTTTTTAATTTTGGTATCGGAACCAGCAGTGAGCAGCATCTTGATACCAAGCCAAATCAGGTAACCGGCCCCAAACCAACGCAGGAGGTCAAGCGCCATTGGCCAGGCATGAACGACAGAGACCAGGCCCAGAACGAGAAAAGAGACCTGAATAATCCCAGCCACAAAAACGTTCCCCACTACCGTCAAAAATGCAATACGACGGCCCTGCCCGATGCCTCTGGCGATGGTCAGCATCATATCCGGGCCGGGCGAAATCTCTAACAAAAACAGGGCAAAAAGGAAGGTTAAAAAGGTGTCGACGGTTGGCATAGCAAGAATGACCAGGAGTTAAATGAGCTGGCAGGATACCTCTATTTACGACACGACCAAAAGGCTTTTTGTGGAGCTAGTTGGCCTGTGCCCTGCTCGCGCAAAAAACGCCCCGCCTTTTAAAGGTGGAGCGTTAAGGTTGGAAGCGGTGAGCCGTTTTACGCGTCAGACCATTCGGCCATTTCAATGATAATGAAGTGCGCGTGTTTGTCTTTCGCTTTAAAAGTTAGCGTCGCTGGCCCGACAATCTCGAGTGAGTCACGCTCATCAAGCGTCATAAGCCCCTCGACATTCACGCTGTCTTCAATACTGCTGATATACGCCTGACGACCAGCTTTTAGCTCATAAGAGACTTGCGCATCACCGTTGGTCAGCTCGCTGACAAACATGTTCACATCCTGATTCAAATGCAGCGGCGCATCGTCATCATTTTGCAGACTACCGACAATATGCAATAACCTGTTCTCACGATCCTCGTCGGTAAATTTATGGTTTTCATAGCGCACTTCCAGACCTTGTTCTGGAGGCAAAATCCAGATTTGCAGGAAACGACACCAGTCGTCATGGTTATTCAGCTCTGAGTGCCATACGCCATTACCTGCGGTGACCGTCTGCACATGTCCACGACTGAGCACATCTTCAACCTGCGTCGCGCTGTCCCAGTGGGTCAGATTCCCCTTCACCAGATAGCTGACGATTTCCATATCTTTGTGTGGATGACGGTCAAACCCGCTATGGGGTTTAACATCATCATCATTAACCACCCGCAGTACGCCATAATGCATGTTTGCGGGATCGTAATAGTTGGCAAATGAAAAATGAAAGCGAGTGTTCGCTGGATGATATTCACTGGCTGGCAGATAATGCAGCAGCTCCGCGCCTTTTTTACGATAATGACTAGCCATAATAGATGATCCTCGATGTTTTTCTGATGCACGTAGAATAGGCGCGAGGTTCATGCAGATAAATCGGGTTTCAGGTAAGACACCATTACGCAAAATGAAAGAATACGATCTCATCTCACTGCGCAGCTTTGTCGCTGTTGTTGAAAGCGGCAGCTTCTATAATGCCTCCGTCCTGCTTGATACAAGCAGTGCAGCCATCAGCCGCCGCGTTTCCGCACTGGAGGCCGCGCTGGGCGTGAAACTGATGAACCGCACCACTCGCCAGCTCGATTTAACGCCGAGCGGGCAACAATTTTATCAGGACGTTCTCGGAATTTTAGGCGCGCTCGAGCAGGCGGAAGAACGCCTTAACTGCGCGCAGGAGACCTACAGCGGCATCATTCGGCTGGGCGCACCATTGAGTTTTGGTACTCAAAAATTGGCCCCGCTGCTTCCTTCATTTCTGAAGCAATATCCGCAGATTACGGTGACATTACAGCTGGAAGACCGGGTTAGCGATTTGCTCAATGAAGGTATCGACCTGTCTTTGCGTATCGGTGAATTGCAGGACTCATCTTTAGTGTGTTTGCCCATCGCCATGATGCCTCGATTATATTGCGCGTCTCCTGCGTATCTTAAAATGCGGGGAAAACCGGAATCACCCGACGAATTAAAACAGCACGACTGTCTGCATTATTCACTGCTCTCCACTCGCGATGAGTGGGAGTTTGCCAGCGGCGGGCAAGAGCTTGACCTGCGGGTTCCGCTGGTTGCCAATAATGGCGACGTGCTGCGCGAAGCGGCCATTCAGGGCATGGGGATTGCTATGTTACCGTGCTATATCGTCGAAGATGCGTTGCGAAGCGGTGCTTTAGTTCCGGTGCTTGAGCGCTATGCGCCACCGCCGCTGCCTTTATCAATAGTGCGTCCTTCACGCCAATTCACCCCGGTGCGGATAACGCTTTTGATGGACTATTTACGCGAAGCATTGGCGACGGTTGCGGGCAACTGACCTCACCGCTGAACGTAGAAAGGATGTTTTTTTTACTCACGGGCGCGCTTCTTATTCAGGCAAGCGCATCGACGGTCTACAGTTAAACTATCGTGCCTTTGCTAATGACTCACATCATGAACTTTTGTTTCAAAACCTACTTTCGCGCGCGTCTTCGTTTATTAATCGCTATTGTTGCTGGCATCATCTGTTTTTTCGCCCTTCCTCCCGCCCTGGGCTATTTACAACGGTTGCTGATTAGCTGGAATGTACTGGCATGGTTATATTTGTTCTTTATGTGGTTTCGGATGCTACGAACGGAGGTAAAGGATATTCCCCATATCGCCCGCATTCAGGATGAGAGTGCGGGGCTGGTGCTGGGTATGGTCATTATCGGCTGTCTGGTCAGCATCCTGGCAATCCTGCTTGAACTCCCTTCGCTTAAGCATCTCTCCGGGACGCCGCGCGCGCTGCATCTGCTGCTGACTGGCGCCACGCTGGTCGTCTCCTGGGCCCTGCTGCCAACCTCCTTTGCCATGCATTACGCACATCATCACTATCTGCGCCGGAGTAAAAACGTCACGCCGATGATCTTCCCGGAAAAACCGCAGGAGCCGGGTTACTGGGATTTTCTTTATTTTTCCTTCACCATTGCCGTCGCCTCGCAAACCGCCGATGTGGCAACCGGCACTACCGATATGCGACAAATTGCCCTGCTCCAGTCGGTTATCTCTTTTATTTTCAATCTGGCGATTCTGGGGCTGTCGGTGAACGTGGGGGCTGGGCTACTCAGCTAGGCGATGCGAATATGAGACATTGTAATATTGCGACGATTTAATAAGTAAGCGAAAAAAAGAAACCGAATAAATTTTCAATTAGCGAGTCAAAAATATTAACCATTGGTAAAATTAAAGTAACAGGCTGTAAAAACTAAATATTTTTCTTTCTCATAGACGGCAATTTATCCGTCATGATATAATATAGCGGAATAAGATGCGGATAATTATTCCGCAAATAATGTGAATATATTTCGAGGAGAGCATTCCAGTGGGACGTAAATGGGCCAATATCGTTGCTAAAAAAACGGCTAAAGACGGTGCAACGTCTAACGTTTATGCCAAATTCGGTGTGGAAATCTACGCTGCGGCAAAACAAGGTGAGCCAGACCCAGAATCAAACTCAGCGTTGAAATTCGTTATTGAACGTGCGAAACAAGCGCAGGTTCCAAAACACGTTATTGATAAAGCTATTGATAAAGCCAAAGGTGGCGGCGATGAGACGTTCGTACCTGGCCGTTATGAAGGCTTTGGCCCTAACGGCTCAATGATTATCGCTGAAACCCTCACCTCCAACGTTAACCGCACCATTGCTAATGTCCGCTCAATTTTCAATAAAAAAGGCGGAAATATCGGCGCCGCAGGTTCTGTCAGCTACATGTTTGACAATACCGGCGTGATTGTCTTTAAAGGCACAGATCCCGATCAATATTTTGAAATTTTGCTGAATGCTGAAGTTGATGTTCGTGATGTCACCGAAGAAGAAGGCAACATCATTATTTATACCGAATCAACGGATCTTCATAAAGGTATTTCAGCGTTAAAAGCTGCGGGCATTACTGAATTCGCTACAACCGAATTAGAAATGATTGCACAAGCAGAAATTGAACTCCCACCAGAAGATTTAGAAATCTTTGAAGGCCTTGTTAACGCCCTTGAAGATGATGATGATGTACAGAAAGTATATCATAACGTTGCAAACCTCTAATTATAAATTAAAGAAATCTGTCTTTATGGCAGATTTTTTAACTTATTAATTCGTTATTATAAATATATCTCTGACCTGACGTATTAATAATAAGCCGCTAGAAAATGAATGCCGCAACGCTTCAGGAAAACGGCCCAGGATTCGGGCCGTTTTGAGGCAGAATAAAACACCGTGCCCTTCCCGGCGGCGCTTCGCTTGGCCGGGCTACAAAGAGTGTTGTAGGCCGGATAAGGCATCGCCACCATCCGGCACTCTCTCAGCGTTTAATACCGCACGCACACCGATTTCGTTTCACACCAGTCATTTAACCAGTCAGGGCCAAAATCGCGTCCGGTGCCCGACTGCTTCATGCCGCCAAACGGTAAGTTGGCATCAATCAGCGTATGGCTGTTAACCCACACGGTGCCCGCTTGCAGGCGGTCGGTGTAGTTCAGCGCCTGGGTCAGATCTCGCGTCCAGACGCTGGCGGTCAGACCAAAATCGCTGTCGTTCGCCAGAAGCAGCGCTTCTTCACCGTCGGCAACACGTACCAGGTTGACCACCGGGCCAAACACCTCTTCACGCGTCAGGCGCAGGTTAGCATCCGGGTTAATCACCAGCGTCGGCGGTATATAGAAACCCTGCGCATCAGGGCCGAGATTGCCGCTAATCAGTTCCGCGTTCTGCTGTCGGGCCTCATCAAGATAGGCCGCGACTTTAGCGCAGTGCACCTTCGACACGACCGGGTTAATCTGGGCGCTTTCCAGCATTCCCGGCCCCACCGACATCGATTTCACCGCCTGTTCAAATCCGCTGACCAGCGTGTCAAACAGCGGCGCTTCAATATAAATACGTGAACTGGCGGCGCACACCTGCCCCTGGTTCAGGAAGCTGCCGGTCATTAACCCTTCAATTACCCATTGCGGATCGGCGTCTTTCAGGACGATCGCCGGATTTTTCCCGCCCAGCTCCAGCGTGACGCGGGTTAAGCGGTCTGCCGCCACGCGGGCAATCTGTTTGCCCGTCGCGGTGGATCCGGTGAAGCTAACTTTTGCCACGTGCGGATGTGAGGTGAGCGCCGCACCGCACTCGGCACCGCTGCCGGTCACCACGTTGAACACGCCGTCCGGCACGCCCGCCTCGGTGGCCAGTTCCGCTACGCGCAGGAGGGTCAGCGGCGTGGTTTCCGACGGCTTGATAACGATTGAACAACCCGCTGCCAGCGCGGGCATGACTTTCCACATGCCAATCATCAGCGGGAAGTTCCACGGCACAATTCCGGCGACCACGCCCACCGGCTCTTTTTTCGTCCACGCCTGATAGCGCGCCCCCGGCGGGAAAGGAATCGACACGTCCAGAGTGCGGCCGCTGATTTTGGTGGTCAGCCCAGCGGTGTAGCGCATCCAGTTCAGGGTACAGCCCACTTCAAAGGCGCGTGAAATATTGATGGATTTGCCCTGCTCCAGCGTTTCAAGCTGCGCCAGTTCTTCACCATGTTGCTCCACCAGGTCGGCAAAGCGCAGCAAGATACGTTCGCGTTCCGCAGGCGTGCGACCGGCCCAAGCGCGGGAGACAAACGCTCGCCAGGCGGACATCACCGCGCGGTCAACATCACCTGCATTGGCATCCGCCGTGCTGGCGATCTCTTGCCCGGTCGCCGGGTTCCAGACGGTCAGCCGTTTTTCGCTTTCGGCGGCCTGCTGCGCACCGTCAATATACAGGCCATGCTGGCGGTCGAGGAATTGTTGTACGCTTGCGAGCAGCGCCACGTGTTGTGCAGACATATCGTCACCTTATTCTTCGCGAGGAGTGATTTCAGTCTAAGGCGGGTTAATCGATAGCGCTTTTGTCTGTGTGACATTCGCTGTTGCCGCTGTGACAGAGACCGCAAATCGACAGATTGCGCTGTCAGAAATGTGTGGCAGGTAATAGTTCTTTCATATATTCCCCCCGTCTTACTTGTTTAAAGCAACATAAATGCAACAATAACCATACATTTTTTTGGCAGAGATGGCTTATGGCAGCGGTAGACGGCGGCGAGAAGTACCAGGACTGGCTGGCAAAAATTAATCAGGTCTGCGGGCAATTTGCCGCACGTCCACTGGAAGGTGATTTTCATGGGGAAATTGACACCAGCTACGCGGGCAGCCTGAAACTGAGCACCGTCACTTCACGTAACGTCAATCTTTACCGTACCCGCCAGGAAATCAGCCGGGGTAACGACGCCTGGTTCTACACCGTTTTTCAACTCTCCGGCCACGCCAGCATTGAGCAAGAAGATCGTCAGGTGAAGCTTGAGACCGGTGATATGACGCTTATCGATGCCTCACGCCCCTGTTCCATTCTCTGGCAACAAACCTCGCGCCAGGTTTCCCTGCTCTTGCCCCGCCAGTTACTGGAAAACCAGCTGCGAGGCAGCGCGATAAGTGTGGCCACCCGGCTGGATAAGTCGTTACCGATGGTGCAACTTAGCCAGCGTCTTTTGCACGAAAGCATGAGCAGCCCTTCCTTGTCTGCCAGCGAAAGTGAAGCCGCACTCGACGCCATTGTCTGCCTGCTGCGCCCCATGCTGCATCAGCAAGATGTGCAACCCTCGCGCCGGGAAAAACAGTTTTCACGCATTATGGCGCTGATAGATGACGCCATTCAGGAAGAGCATCTGCGGCCGGAGTGGCTGGCGGGTGAAACGGGGATGTCGGTGAGAAGTTTATATCGATTATTTGCTGACAAAGGTCTGGTGGTGGCGCAGTACATTAAAAATCGGCGTTTAGATTTGTGCGCCCGAGCGCTGCAATGCGCGCATGACGATGAAAAACTGGCGGGAATTGGTTATCGCTGGGGATTTAGCGACCACAGTCATTTCTCAACCGCCTTTAAGCAGCGGTTCGGCATGTCACCGGGCGAGTATCGTAAACGCGGTCGCTAAACGCGAAGGGCATTAATTATCTTTGATCAACTGCGCCACGTCGCTGCTGTTGATTTCGCGCTCGTTGCCATTCTCATCGGTGTAACGGGTCATGCCGGTCTCTTTATCCAACTGCGGTTTCCCTTCCGTCACGATCGTCTGGCCGCTTTTGGTGGTCATGACATAGTGAGATGTGCAGCCTGCCAGCGCCAATAACATGGCGCCTGTTCCCAGAATATATAACGTCTTTTTCATGAACTCTCCGTATTTAATCCCCACCTTGTGTGGGCGTAACGGCGTGCATTGTATGCCTGAAAGGGCCTAAGCGGGTATACACGGGAATGTAACAGGAGATAAATCGGGCTAAACGGGAGGTGCGACACACCTCCCGGCGGCAGAATTACAGCGCGATACGAATGACGTCGTCAGGCGCAGTGGCCTCTTTTTGACGGGTAGATTCCTGCTTCACGCTAACGTAGAGCGTTTTACCGTCGGCGGACAGCGCCAGGCTGTTCGGGAAGGTTGGCGTCTTAAGGGTTTTCGTCACCTTGTAGGTTTTCGCGTCGATAACCGTTACGGTGCCCGCTTTACGCTGGGTCACATAAACTTCGTTACGCACCGGGTTAAACAGCACGGCCAGTCCTTCCTGGGTGTCTACTTTCGCCAACACTTTGCCATCTGTCAGATCTACGGCGAGAACTTCCGGCTGTTTAGCGTCGGTAATAAACGCGCGTTGCCCGGCTTTATCCAGGCTGATGTTCATGTAGAAATGCTCTTTACCGTCGTCGACGAGTTTTTTACGGCTTACGATTTTGTTGGTTGCCGTATCAACGGTGAGCAGTTCACCGTCGGCGTTAGTCACGTAAAGACGCTGCTTATCCGCATCCACTGCCAGACCCGTACCGAAGCTGCCGGTGCCTTCAATGGTCGCTTTGAGCGCAATTTTGTCACCATCAACCACCCAGACTGCGCTGCCATCTTTGCCAATACCGGTGATATAGACGGTGTTGCTTTTCTCATCAACCGCCAGCTGGCGCGGCTGTAAAGGTTTCACGGTTTCACTGCGCTGACGAGCATCGAGAACCAGACGCCCTTTTACATCGCCGGTTTTCGCGTCAATCGCCGTTACGGCACCATTGGTGGTGTTACCGAACCACAGGGTCTGCGTCTGCGCATTAATGGTGGCGCCAAACGGTTTGAGATCGTTATGAATAGCCTGGGTCACTTCCAGCGTGACCGGATCAAGACGATATACCACGCCGCCTTTATCGATTTTACGACTCTGTGAGGTGGCCAGCCAAAGCGCGTTTTCCTGCTGGCTGTAGGCCATTTCATATGCCCCTTTACCGACCGCTTTACGCAGCATTTCGTCTGCGGCATGCGCGCTAAAGCTCCCCGCCAGTAGTAAGGCGCTTAACAGCAAAGAACCACGCAGGCGCGGTGCGGACAATTGACGTAATGACATGACGACTCCCTTTGATGAACTGATTTTGTACGCTTCACATGCTTCTGGCTTCGCGGCGTCATTGCACCGCGTTTTATAGATGAGAATAGTAATCATTAATTTATACAAAGTGGAGCTTTTCTTTGTTCTGCCCGGCGAATTCTTGCCATTTACTTACCTGCAATTAACGATTTATGCTGCTAAAGTTTTCAATACATTTACAAAAGTATTACTCTATTCAGATTGTTCCATTTGGTACATTTTTGCGAGTCTTTCATGAAAATCATAACTGTTCGCGCAGTCACGCTACCTGCGTTGCTCCTGCCTTTTATTTTCTCGCCTTTATCCTGGGCCGATGATGCACAGACGTTAATTGTCACAGCAACCCCGCAGACCGTGTCCGAACTGGATACGCCTGCTGCCGTCAGCGTGGTCGATGGCGAGGATATGCGCCATGCCGCACCCCGCGTCAACCTGTCAGAATCACTGGGTGCGGTACCCGGTTTGCAGATCCAAAACCGTCAGAACTACGCGCAGGATCTACAGCTTTCTATTCGCGGTTTTGGCTCCCGCTCCACCTACGGCGTGCGCGGCATTCGTATGTATGTCGACGGTATCCCGGCAACCATGCCCGACGGACAGGGGCAAACCTCGAATATTGATATCGGCAGCGTCGAAAGTATTGACGTGCTGCGTGGCCCCTTCTCCGCTCTGTACGGTAACTCTTCCGGCGGCGTGGTGAATGTGACCACTGAAAAAGGTCAGCAGCCGACCACGATTGAGGCCAGCAGCTACTACGGCAGTTTTGGCACCTGGCACTACGGTATGAAAGCCAGCGGCGCAGTTGGTGACGGTACGCAATCGGGCGACGTCGACTATACGGTGTCGACCAATCGATTCATCACTCATGGCTATCGCGACCACAGCGCGGCGCGCAAAAACCTCGCCAATGCCAAACTGGGCGTGCGCATCAACGAAGCCAGCAAGCTGACTTTGCTGTTTAATAGCGTCGATATCAAAGCTAACGATCCAGGTGGGCTGACCTACGGTGAAATGCAGCAGAATCCGCAGCAATCCCCCCGAGGCGATCAATACAATACGCGCAAAAGCGTGAAGCAGACGCAAGCGGGATTGCGCTATGAGCGTCAATTGAGCGAGCATGATGATCTTAGCGTCATGATGTATGCGGGTGAGCGCCAGACCACGCAGTATCAGTCAATTCCCTTTAAGCCTCAGCAACAAGCTAGCCATGCAGGCGGAGTTATCGACCTCGACAGGCATTATCAAGGCATCGATACTCGCTGGACGCACCGAGGTGAATTAGGCGTCCCGATGTCGTTCACCGCCGGGCTCAACTACGAAAATATGAGCGAGAAACGTCGCGGATACGAAAACTACGTTATTGACTCAAATACGACGACGTTCGGTGAAAAAGGCAATTTGCGCCGTAACGAACGCAATTTGATGTGGAACCTGGATCCTTATCTGCAAACCCAGTGGCAATTGACCGACAAATTGAGCCTCGATGCAGGTGTTCGCTATAGCTCAGTCTGGTTTGACTCCAACGACCACTACATTACCACCGGAAATGGCGACAGCAGCGGAGAAGCCAGCTACCACGAATGGTTGCCAGCAGGCTCACTCAAATATGCTGTAACCGATTCATGGAACATCTACGCCTCAGCCGGACGGGGTTTTGAAACTCCGACCATTAGTGAACTCTCCTACCGTTCTGGCACGGATAATGGTCTCAATCTAGGACTTAAACCAGCGACCAACGAAACCGTGGAAATCGGCAGCAAAACCCGGATTGGCAATGGCTTATTGACCGCCGCATTATTCCAGACGGATACCACAAACGAAATCGTCACTGACACCAATATGGATACCCGTTCGAGCTACAAAAATGCCGGTAAAACGCGGCGTCAGGGGGCGGAATTGTCACTCGATCAACAGTTTGCTGAAAACTGGCGCGCAAAGGCTGCATGGACCTGGCTTGACGCCACATACCGCACCAACGTCTGTGACGACGCCAACTGTAACGGCAATCGTATTCCGGGCATCGCGCGCAATATGGGCTTTGCCTCGCTGGGCTATGAGCCAGAAAGCGGCTGGTACGCCGGGGCAGATATTCGTTATCTGAGCGATATTATGGCCAATGACGAAAACACCGCGCGCGCACCTTCCTGGACGGTCGTCGGTCTGAATACCGGCTATAAGTTTGATGTCGGTAACTGGAGCCTTGATCTGTTTGGCCGCGTCGATAACCTGTTCGATCGCGAGTATGTCGGGTCGGTTATCGTTAATGAGTCAAAAGGTCGTTATTACGAACCGGCTCCGGGGCGTAACTATGGAGTCGGATTGAACGTTGCCTGGCGATTTGAGTAACAGATTCAACGTATCCGGGTCATGCCCGGATACGTATTTCAGGCGTGGCGGCTAATGTTGATATTGCTGCTGTAAAAAGGTGGCCGATTCATCAATGATCTGGCATATCGCCATCTGGCTGGCAGACGGTTCTTTCTTTTCCAGAGCGGAGAGTAAAGGCTGATAAACATTAATTTGCTGAAACGGTTCGATTGATTTTGAATATAAATAATGAAAACTTGGCCCGGCGCGAACCCATAATTGTTCAATGAGCGTCATCAGCGTAGGCATTTCAGCGTACTCGTAAATTCTGAAGCGAAAATGATAATTGGCCTGAAGCATTTTAGTGATATCACCAGAAGCTTTAGCCTCATGAAATAATAACGCCAGGTGATTTAATTCCCCTATATTCTTCGAGGTTAAACGACTTGAAGCTGTGGCTGTCGCCATGCCTTCGAGATTTTTACGAATCTGGCTAATTTCATGATAAGCGGTATGCGTCAGCACCGGCACCAGAAAAGCCTGCGCAGGCGCCGCCTGTAAGGCTCCGGCGGAAACTAACCGTAATAATGCCTCGCGAACCGGGGTGATACTGATGCCCTGATTCTCCGCCAATTCTCGGGTCACAAGCCGTTCACCGGGTTTTAAGGCACCGATAATGAGCGCGTTCCTGATATTATTCTCTACCTGCTGTGTCAAACTGATGCGTTGTGCTTTTGCAAATTCCAGCATTTTTATTATTACCCCACATATTAGAGGCCCTGAGCCCTATAATAATTAATAGCTGGCGTTTTGTTTTTTTGCTCAGGAAATACAACATATATTTTTATAGGGTACAAAAGCGAGTTTCATAATAGCGTTACAGCGCAAGGTTGAGACGTACGACAAGGTATATACAAGACTCATCCCCATCGTTAATAAAGCGGCAGTCGTTTGGCGGGCCGAGTTCGAGGCAGTCCCCCGCCTGCATACGGTGAGCAACATTCCCTTCCATGAACAACAGCTCCCCACCTTGCACCCAGATAAGCTGACGCGCCATCGCATACGCCGACGCGGGCATCGGGATATCGCTGCCCGCAGGCAATTCTATCTGGACTAAATCAATCGGTAGCTCGCCGCGTGGAGAGACATGACGACGCAGATAATGAGTCTGAGGGTCGTGCCACACCGGCTGGTCAGCAAAGCGTAATAGCCTGCCTTCCTGCATCTCCGCACGCGCAATCAGCGTCGACATGCTAATACCAAACGCACCGGAGAGTTTTGCTAATAGCGTCGCCGTCGGGCTGCTTTCACCCCGTTCAATTTTGTGGATCATCGCCCGGGAAACGCTGGCGCGGTCAGCCAGATCGCTTAGCGACCAGCCGCGCGATTCACGCTCAATGCGAATTCTTGCTGCAATCCGCTGATTTAGGTTGTCTTCAATAGTATCCATGGCGTAATAATATAGTGAACAACATTCAGGGTGCAACTATGTCTATTCGATTTGCGACAAAAGAAGATTGCGCCGCGATTGCGGCAATCTACAACCATGCGGTGATCAACACGGCGGCGATCTGGAACGAGAAAACCGTCGATACCGATAACCGTATTGCGTGGTTTGAAGCGCGTCAATTTGGAAACTTCCCGGTACTGGTCAGCGAAGAAAATGAGGTCATCACCGGCTACGCCTCTTACGGTGACTGGCGAGCCTTTGATGGTTTTCGCCATACCGTCGAACATTCGGTGTACGTCCACCCGGAACATCAGGGTAAAGGGTTGGGCAATGCTCTGTTGGGCGCGTTGATTATTGAAGCCCGACGCCGCGGTAAGCACGTGATGGTGGCCGGAATTGAGTCGCAAAACCACGCCTCATTGCATCTGCATGAGAAGCACGGCTTTGTCACCACCGGGCAGATGCCGCAGGTTGGCACTAAATTTGGGCGCTGGCTTGATCTCACCTTTATGCAGCTTCAGCTGGATAACCGCCGCGACCCGGACGGTCAGGCATGAATCACTCCCTGACGCTAACGTTCCTGATAGCCGCCGGTATTGGCCTGGTTATCCAGAACACGCTGATGGTACGCATTACCCAGTCGGCCTCCACGATTTTAGTCGCCATGCTGCTCAATTCGCTGGTCGGCATCGTCTTGTTTGTCACTATTTTATTGATAAAACATGGGTTGTCGGGGGTAAACGAACTGGTGTCGACAATCAAATGGTGGACGCTAATCCCCGGTTTGCTGGGGTCGTTTTTTGTGTTTGCCAGCATTAGCGGTTATCAGTATGTGGGTGCCGCCACGACGATTGCGGTACTGGTGGCGAGCCAGCTGATTGGCGGGCTGGTAATGGATGTGGTACGCAGTCACGGCGTGCCGTGGCGCGCGCTGGTGGGGCCGGTGTGCGGAGCGATGATGTTGATTGTTGGTGCGTGGTTAGTGGCAAGACGACAATTTTGAGCGGGCAACTCCCGGCGTCGGCGCAAGCGCCTCGGCCGGGCTACAACTGTGCGAAAATATCGATACTGTTGCCGGGTGGCGGCTACGCCAATCGGTAGCCCGGCCGAGCAAAGCGACGCCGGGTGCCAACGGCCGAAAAACTAAAGAATCGTGCCGCCCTGGCTTAGCAGTTGCCGACGCAGCTCTTCCAGCTCTTGCTGATTTTTCCCGTGATGCGCAATGGCAACCCGCAGACGCTGCTGCTGGGTAAAGCGATCTTCGCGGCTTAACTCGGCGTCATCGCTCAGCACCTGCAGCAATTCATTCATATGGGAAATCACGTTCTCCGCCAGCGCGGCTTCAACACGTTCGGTAACCTCATCCAGATGCGACATCTTCACTCCTTAATTAATTTTCACCTTCGAGAAATCACTGCCCATCAGGCTTACGCTATAACCGGTAATGTTACTGCGGGTAGCGTAGAACGTTTTGCCATTGGCGAGCGCAATCCACGGTGCCTGCTGATAGAAAATTTCCTGTGCCTGACCATAAAGCGCGGCGCGATTCGCCGGGACGCTTTCGACCAGAGCTTTCTTCATCAGGCCATCATACTCTTTATTGCACCAGCGCGCGGCGTTTGAGCCGGATTTTATGCTGTCACAGCCGAGTAAGGTGTTAGCAAAGTTGTCCGGGTCGCCGTTATCCGACATCCAGCCATAAAGCGCGCTGTCGTGCTCGCCCTTGCGGATACCCGTCAGGTATTCACCCCATTCATAGCTGACAATTTTGGCTTTCACCCCGACTTTCGCCCAGTCGCTTTGGATCATCTCAGCAATACGCCGTGAATTTGGGTTATAAGGACGCTGCACCGGCATTGACCACAACGTCACATCAACGCCCTTCTCAAGCCCCGCCTGTTTAAGCAGCGCTTTGGCTTTCTCAGGATCGTAGCCATAATCTTGCAGATCTTTTTTATAGCCGAGCATATTCGGTGGGATTGGGGATTTAGCGACCGTACCGGAGCCCATAAACACCGCATTCACGATGGCCTGTTTGTCGGTCGCATAGTTAAGCGCCTGACGAACTAATACGTTATCAAACGGTTTTTTCTCGGTGTTAAACGCCAGATAGCCGACATTCAACGCTTCAACCGCGTGCAGCGCCAGGTCATGATTCTTTTTAATCGCATCAAACTGTACCGGAGAAGGCGCCGGGATAATCTGACATTCGTTGGTTTGTAGTTTTGCCAGTCGTGTTTCCACGTTCGGCGTAATGGAGAAGATCAGATGTTTGGTGGGCACCGCGCCGTCCCAGTAGTTGGGGTTAGCGAGATAGCGGATCTGTGAGTCTACCTTATACTGCTGAAGAACATACGGGCCGGTGCCAATAGGCCAGTTGTCAACGTTTTCCGGCGTGCCTTTTTTCAGCATCGCATCGGCGTATTCCGCCGAGAGAATTGATGCGAAGTCCATACCCCAGTCGGCAAGAAACGCGGCATTAGGTTCACTCAGAACGAACTGGACGTGATAATCATCGACCTTCTTCACTTCTTTAATCAGCTTGTCCAGACCAACGTCGCTAAAGTATTCATAATTGCCCTGCGACACGTTGTGATACGGATGGTCTTTGTCTTTCTGGCGCAGCACCGAGAAAATAACGTCATCGGCATTGAAATCACGGGTCGGTTTAAAGAATTTATTGCTGTTGAACTTCACGCCCTGACGTAGCGTAAAGGTGTAGGTCAACCCGTCCGGCGAAATCGTCCATTCGGTGGCCAGCGACGGCACCGGCGTATTTTTCACCGGATCGAAATTAATCAGGCGGTTATACAGCACCTGAGAACTAGCCACAAAGCTTGGGCCGGAACTGGCGATTTGCGGGTTAAAAGATTCTGGTGAAGCCTCGGAGCAGTAGATCAGCGTGTCATTGTTTGCCGCCCAGGCGGCGCTTGCCGGTAACAGTGCGCTGAGTGCCAGCGCGAGGAGCGTTTTCCCTGTGGTCATGGTTATATGCCTTTCGATTTTATTATAAGGATGGTCGTACTAATAACAGCACAGCGTTACAAAGCTGGCAAATAACCAATCGGCATAAATCATAAATTAATCCATTAACATCAATTAAATACCCCAGCATCCTACGACGCTGGGGTAGCTGTCAGAGCACCTCCTCCAGTACCCACACGCTGACGCAGCCGCCATTGCAGGTAAAGGTCGCTGTGCCTTCGCTGTCAGTTTCGACCGTCTCTTCGCGATTGTTGAGGAAATCTTTCCAGCGTTTATTGCCGTAGTTTTCGCCAAGGGTCAGCGTTTTTTCACCGTCATCGCCATTGGAAAGCACCACAACGCATCCCGGCATCTCATCCGTACCGCTGCGGCTAAACGCAATGCAGTTCGGGTGATCGAACCAAAGCGTCTGCACCCCGTGGGCGTAACGTTGACGAGCGTCGATCAATTCATGCAACTGCGCAATAACCGGCATGTCGATGGTATAGGTTTCACCATCCTGGCCGCTGTCCTCGTAGTGCGCGCCAAACAAGTCCGGGTAAAAGACCGACGGCACGCCGTTTTCACGCAGCAAGATCAGCGCATAGGCCAGCGGTTTAAACCACGCTTCGACCGGAGCTTCCAGCGCCTGAAGCGGCTGAGTATCATGGTTTGCCACCAGCGTCACCGCGTGGAAAGGATCGGCTTCCACCAGCGTACCGGTGAAGATCTGACTCATGTCGTAGTCGCGTCCCATGCGCGAGGCTTTATGGAAATTCAGTTGCAGTGGCGCATCGAACAGCATCGATTTTCCGGCAACCTGGTCGATATATTGCTGCAATTTATCCACTTCGTGTGACCAGTATTCCGCCACGACGAATAACGGTTTCGGTGCCACTTCCTGTACGTGCTCAATCCACTCTTTATAGAACCACGCGGGAATATGTTTCACGGCGTCAAGACGGAAGCCATCGCACTGTGTCTGCTCGAGCATCCAGCGCGCCCAGTATTTAATCTCTTCGGTCACCGCATGATTACGGAAGTCGACATTTTCGCCCATCAGGTAATCGAAATTACCCATTTCGTCGTCAACCTGCTCGTTCCAGCCTTCGCCGGTATAATCGTTGACGATTTTGAAAATGCCATCTTCATCAGGATTTTCGATATGGTCGATACCGCTAAAGCATTTGTAATCCCAGACAAACTGCGAATATTTCCCCTCACGGGCAGGAAACGTATAGCGAGTCCAGGCTTCACACTCAATGATTTCCTCGTCAATTTGCGTGCGATCGTCAGCATTCACGCGCTGAACGCGAACCTGCTCTTTTTCATCTGCCCCCATCTTATGGTTGACGACCACGTCCATCAGCACCGCAATGTCATGCTGTTTCAGCGCCGCTACCGCTTCCAGTAGCTGGTTTTTATCACCATATTTGGTGGCGACCGTTCCTTTTTGGTCGAACTCGCCGAGGTCGAAAAGATCGTAGCTGTCATAGCCCACTGAATAGCCACCCGACGCCCCTTTATAGGCCGGCGGTAGCCAGATCATATTGATACCAATTTCTTGCAGGTTCGGGGCTAATGCCGCCACTTCCGGCCACAATTCACCGCCGGTCGGGTAATACCAGTGAAAACATTGTAATAAGGTGGGGTTGCGCATACCTGTTCTCCGTGTGAGGCGACACAAGAACTATAAGTGGGAAATACGCAGGGCGCGAAGTTCTGAGCCCTAACTTGATAGAATTTATGCCGGTTATTGTCACTATAGGAAAAAACCACAAGATTTAACTTAAGTAAAAACATTCAATGCCGCGAGAATTACCCTATTTACCCCTTTCATTCGCCGTTTGTTGCATTTCGCTTTGCGTAAAGTAATGCCGTGAAGAAGTCTATGGGACAAGAACGTGGCAAAAATTCTTTTACGCAGCGGAAGTCTTGATGATTTCCAGGCCGTAGGCGGCGGCGGGCAAACCGTGTTTCATCTTGCGTTGCAGGTGCGTGAAACCCTGCGTTTACGTAAACAACTCGCCCTGGCGGATTGCCTGGCGATCCCGCAGCTTAACGATGAAGGTGACCGGGTAGACTGGTATTCGCCGATACAAGGCGACGTGGTGAGCTGGAAAGCCGCTGACGAAACGTTACGCACCCGCGCGCTGCACTATTTAGAGGGATTGCAGGAGAGCGCTCGTACGCTGAGTAAAAAATGCCTGCAATCGGACAAAACCGCTCAGCAGTTGTTCGGCGCGCTACTGGAAAAATCGCTCCAGTTTCCCGGTGAAAACCACCTGTTTTTGGTCGACGGCAAACCCGTTATCAGCTTCTGGGGGTTTGTGAATCTTAACGAAGCCGCGCGTGAAGATACCCTGGACTGCCTGCGCCACGTTGAGCCGCAAGAGATGGATGTCCCGGAGATTGCTGAGATCCCAGCCGTTGAAGAACCGCTGGCACCGGCTATCGTTTTCCAGCAAGCCGGAGCGCCGTTGCTGTCAGCAGATGAGCCGCTGATTAACGCCTATACGTTACCGGTTGATGAACCGGACGACACGTCAACGCCCGTGGAGACCGTCGCCGCTGCCCCGTCATCAAAAGCACGTCGACCTCGCTGGATGTGGGGGATCCCGCTCGCGGCAGCCGTGGCGGCACTCGCAATTGTCGTGCCGTTAACCATCCCAACCTCACAGGCAGAATCCGAGCCGGTTGCCGAGAAAGCGGCCATGCCAGAAATGCCCGCCACAAAACCGCTCCCGGTGTTAGCCGCCGCCCTGCCTTTGCATCAGGCCAGTTTCAAACCTGAGCCCGTGGTCAAAGCGGAAGAAAAACCGGTGGTCATTGCCGCCATTCCAAAGGACGCGATGGTGATGGATGCTACGCAAATGCGCACCGGCACAACCCGTTTTCTGAACGGCACCTGGCGTCTGCAAATGGATATCAGCGATGCTCATAGCGGCAAAGCGCCGAGCCTGCGCTATCAGATTCAGAATAATAAAGGCACTGCCCGGGTGGTGCGTGAAGGGAATATTATCTGCAAAGCCGCGATTTTCTCTGGTCTACACCAAAACGGCGAGCTGATGATTAAAAGCCGCGGCAATGCGCAATGCAGCGACGGTACGCGCTATCCGCTACCAGAAATCAGCTGTAAACCTGGCAACAGTAATGTCGCCGTTTGTCATGCACGGTTTGACGCCAAAACGGTAGTCCCGTTGACCTTTAAAAAGACGGGAGCGTAAACCATGCTGGTTACCCTATGTGATTACAAACAGAGCGTGACGCTGATTGCCAATAGCGGCGTCCAGTTCCTCGACTTCGGCCTGAGCCCTCAAGAGTCGCTGCAACAGGGTCGCTTTGTGCGCAAAACCGCCAACGGCCCGCTGCTGCGCCTCGACTATGACGTCGTCAACCAACGTCACACGCTACCCGGCGAACCGGGCCGTCCGCCGGAAGTGGTGAAACCCGAATCCACCCTGCCGCTGCACCACTCGCTGACCCTGCTTGACGGTGTCTGGCTACCGCTGCCATTTTTGCGTTTTAACCCGCCGCGCACCTTTGTGGAAGGGCCGGATAACTGGGCCCGGGTGCAAATTCGTAAACTCGCCACGCCGGACAGCGCGGGCAACACGCATCGCGTGACCCTCGCATTTGACAGCCAGGTGAGCGATGAAGCGGCTACCGCGTTATCTCCCGTGACTAACGATCTGCTTAACGGCACGCGTTTTGCGCTGGCCTGGCGCGACCACGAAGTGAATGATTTTCTCGACCAGACGTGGATTGACGGCTGGCTACGCGAAGTCTTTCAGCAAAGCCTTGCCGTCCACGAAAGCCGCAGCGAACGTGAGATTAGCCAGGCGCTGAGAAGTTTTGAGTATCAGGGCCATTGGCTCAATATTCTGGCCCTACTCGGCGAGCAGCTAACGGTGCCTGAGATTAAAATCGTCACCGCTACCCTCAGCACGCCAGCGATTCCGGTGGATCTGATTCTCGACGTTGGCAATACCCACACTTGCGGCGTGATTATTGAGGATCACGGCGATGCCAACGACGGCTTGCGACAAACCGCTGAATTACAGGTTCGTTCGCTCAGCGAGCCGCAGTATCTCAACGAACCGCTGTTTACCAGCCGGGTAGAGTTCTCCGAATCACGCTTTGGCAAACAACATTTCTCCGTTGAGAGCGGGCGTGAAGATGCCTTTATCTGGCCTTCTCTGGTGCGCGTTGGCGATGAAGCCCGCAAGCTGGCGATGCAGCGTTTAGGTACCGAGGGCTACAGCGGAATTTCCAGCCCGCGTCGCTATCTGTGGGACGAGACGCCAACCGTGCAGGACTGGCGCTTTAGCCAGATGAACAGCAAAACCCAGCGCGAACCGCTGGCAACCGCTTTCCCGTTGATGAACCTGATGAATGACGAAGGTCAGCCGCTGTTTACCCTGCCTGCTGACGAGCGTATGCCGGTCTTCTCACCGCAGTACAGCCGTAGCACCCTGATGACGCATATGCTCTGCGAGCTGTTGGCGCAGGCGCTGGGACAAATCAACAGCGTGGCGACGCGTCTGCGTTTAGGCTTCCCCGCCTCTCCACGCCAGTTGCGAACGTTGATTTTGACCCTGCCCTCGGCAATGCCAAAACAAGAGCGTGAGATTTTCCGTCAACGTATGTTCGAAGCCATTGCGCTGGTATGGAAAGCCATGGGCTGGCATCCACAGGATGAGGATTTTGCCAACGTACGCTTGCAGGAAAAGAGCGTCGTCCCTATTCCGAAAATTCATATGGAGTGGGATGAGGCAAGCTGCGGGCAATTAGTCTGGCTGTATAACGAAGCCATCTCCCACTTTGCCGGGCAGACCGAGGCGCTATTCGCCTCAATGGCGCGCCCCGACCGATTGCCGGAAGCGGGCGAAGCCCCGGGGCGTGCGCTGCGCATTGCCTCGCTGGATCTCGGCGGCGGCACCACCGACATGGCGATTGCACAATATCAGCTCGACGACGGTATTGGCGGCAACGTCAAAATCACCCCACGGCTGCTGTTCCGAGAAGGCTTTAAAATCGCCGGGGATGACGTTTTGCTGGATATTATTCAGCGCTGCGTTCTGCCCGCGCTGCAAATCCATCTACAAAAATCCGGTGTCGCTGACGCACAGGCGCTGATGGCAACGCTGTTTGGCGACTCAGGACGGCTGGACACTCAGGCCGTGCTGCGTCAACAGACGACGTTACAGCTCTTTATGCCCATCGGCCACGCCATTCTGGCGGCATGGGAGCAAAGTGACACTCAGGATCCGCTGGCTGGATTGCACGCCACCTTTGGTGAATTACTTCCCCAAACGCCGACCCGCAACGTGCTGAACTATGTCGGCCAGGCGATTGAACATGCCCTGCCGGTAGGAAGTACACCGTTTGATCTGCTGGCGGTGCCAATTGAGGTCACCTTCAGCGCGTTACAGCAGGCGATGCTTGACGGTGAATTTACCCTCGCAGGGCCCCTGCATGCCCTGTGTGAGGCCATTTCTCATTACGCCTGCGACGTGCTGCTGGTGACCGGCCGACCAGGGTGTTTGCCGGGAGTGCAGGCGTTGATCCGCTATCTGCAACCGGTGCCGGTTAACCGTATGGTGTGGCTGGATAAATATCACGTTCATGAATGGTATCCCTTTAGCCAACAAGGACGCATTGGTAACCCGAAATCCACGGCGGCCGTTGGGGCCATGTTGTGCAGCCTGGCGCTGGACTTGCGTCTGCCGCACTTCAACTTCAAAGCCGCCGACATTGGCGCCTACTCGACCGTGCGCTATCTCGGCGTGCTGGATAAAACCGTTAACACGTTGCGCGATGAAAATATTTGGTATCACGACCTTGATCTCGATAAGCCCGGCGCAAAGCTTGATGCACGTCTGCACTTCCCGCTGCGCGGCAACGTCACGCTGGGCTTCCGTCAACTGGCAAATACCCGTTGGCCAGCCACGCCGCTGTATACGCTGAGCATTAACTCGCCAGAGCTGGCGAAAGCCATCGCCGGTGACGGCGTCCTCCAGGTGCGCCTGAAACTTGCGGGCGGCAGCAAGCACGAAGCGCCACAGGCATTTATTCTGAGCGAAGCCTGGCTTCAGGACGGTACGCCCGTGTCGCCAGATGACCTGACCTTAAAACTGAACACCCTGGCCGACCGCCGCCACAGCGGCAGCCATTACTGGATTGATAGCGGGAGCGTATTCCTCAAATGACCCCATTAGACAACGTTATCGACTGGCTCGCCGTCGCCCGCCAACGCTCTCCGATGCTTGATGATGATGCAGATGCCCTGCTGACGCGCCTGCTGGCGCTGGACGCCCAGCAGACCTCTCAATTGGCGAGCAGTAAACTGCGGCCCAGCATTGCCCTTTTCGGCCATTCTCAGGCGTCCAAAGCGCACCTCCTGCGCACCCTATGCGGCAACGGTGAGGGGCGGTTATCCGTGCAGGCAGGCAGTAAAACGCTCGATTATTTCAGCCATATCAATCCAGGGCATAGCCTGACGCAAATGGCCGTGCGCTTTAGCCGCGCCCCCGCCGCCACTGACGATACATTCCCTCTGCGCCTGACGCTGCTTAACGAAGCGGCATTGGTGCAACTGTTTATCGCCCACGCGTGGCAACGCGGTGATATACGTCCCCCCGATGCCACCGTTATCGCCAGTCGCCTGAAAGGCTGGCAGAGCCTCCGCCAGCCGCAGCCGGTGCCCGGTATTACGCCTAAAGAGATTGCCGCCATTGCCCGTTTCTGGCGCGACACGCTGCCGGCGTCCTACCAGCAAATTGACGATGGCCTGTGGTATCAGTTTGCGCACCTATTGCCTTCGCTCGATCTCACCGCGCGAGCACGGGCATGGTCTTTGCTGTGGGGGGAACAGCATGCGTTGACTCAACATTGGCTCACGCTGGCGCATACCTTGCATCAGCTGGGGAATCGTCGCGAGGTTTTGGCGCCGCTTAGTTTGTTGGTTGATGCCTTCACGCTGCCGATGGACGCTTTCTTAATGCCTGGCGGCGAAAGCGATGACGCGGTGCTGGTTCATCCGCTTACCGACGAAGGTCATCAGAATGCGGTCAGTATTCCGGTAACGGCACTGGCGCAGTTGACCCTTGAACTGGTGCTGAGCACCGAACATGGCGTGCTGGACAACGTAGATATTATCGATATTCCCGTCCCGCCCGTAAGCGCGGATGCGCCGCTGTGGACAAGCAAATGCCGCTGGCTGCTCGAGAATTATCGTCAGCATCAGCAGCCTGATATTGTGCTGGTGTGTAACGCGACAGCGCAGCGCACCGCCATTGCGTCGACCGCTAAAGCGCTATTGCGTTGGGTGAATGAAACGCAGCCTGCGCAGGAAAATAAACTGCCCGGGCTGGTCTGGGCGATTACACCGGAAGATGACCGTTTCATTCATAAACGTCATTTCGATGAAACCGTTCAGCAATTGGTGGGTAAACCTGGCCTGCACTGGGGTACCTTACAGGCACTGGATCACAGTAGCCTGCAACGGTTAATTGAATGGTTATCACAAGCGACACAACCCACATTACGCGAACGTCGGTTTGCCGCGATGATGGCAAGTTATCAGCAGCAATTGCACGCTCTCTGCCAGCCGTTGTTAGCCAGCACTGAGTCGAACACGGCGCGAATAGAAAGCACCATTCGCGAGCTGCAAACTCATGCATCGCGGCACGGTGAACTGCTGGCGTGTTTGTTACCGGAGCTGAGCGCGTTTGACGCATTGTGTCAGGTTCAGCAGCAGCGGGAAGAAAAAGTCAGCGGGTTATTTAATGATGCTGTGGATCTGTTTGCAGCTCAGGAGGCACCACAACATCATGCGCTTTCACATCAGGATCCCGGATCTCAGGCTTACGCGCTGTGGTGTCGGCATTTGCGCCAGTGGAGCCGTCAGCCCCATGCTCAGTTGACTTCAACGACCCAACAGCAGCTGGTATTCACGCTCATTGCCGCCAGTCAAAGGCTGGCGCTCGCGCAGCAGCTACGTCGCGCCAGCACGGAGCAACAAGCGGGTGCCGCCCAGCTTCGCGCGATCCTTGGCAACTTCATCAACTGGTTAGGTTATGCCGAACTGCCCGTCGAACAGCGCCCGGCAAGCCGTATTGCAAAAGGCAGCGCCGTCTTTGCGCAAAGCACCGCAACCCACAGCGCGCGCCTGACCCAACTGGGTGAACAGCCGGTTCATGCGGCCTCGCGCTACGTCTACGACTGGCTGGTGGCCCTGTATACGCGCAGCATGGAGTCGGATGATGGGGAGGTTCTTTGGCAGTTAGACGCTGAAATGCAGCGGCAGCTTCAGGCATGTTTCACGGTTAAATCTTGAGCACTTCCCGGAGTCGGCGTTGCCTCGTCCGGGCTTCCGTTTGATGTGGGCCGGATTAGGCAATGCACCCATCCGGTCTACCGATTGATGTAGGCCGGATAAGGCAACGCCGCCATCCGGCAATATGCTCCTGGCCGCCTGATAGCACTTCTCCTCTCAGACCTACCCGTTGCCATTTCACCGCTCCCACAGCCGGTTATACCGCACATCGTTTAGCTGCCGCGCGCTATCCGTATTCCCCTTAAACGGTCTGCCGGTGGTCGCTGCAGCTCCCCACGGAGACAGGCTGTCATAGCCGCTATCAATGGTACTGTTGATGATCAATACCTGACCATTGGCCGTTTTCCCCGGAAGATAACCGGTTTTCCCTGCCCCCTGATCCCAGGCGCGCCCCAGCTTCGCTTTGAAGCTTCCCTTATAGCCCTCGTCGGTCGTAAAGCGGCTATTTTTCACCAGGAAACCGTAGGGATTGTCCGGTAGCGTGTTGGGCGCTAGCACGTAGGCTTCCGGGGATTTGCGCGTGGACACGGTATGGAAATGCACGTTGTCAAACACCACGTTCGCGCGGCCGAAAACGAAGTCAACGTCGCCCTCGATATAGCTATCCTGTACGTGAACGCGATTGATTCTGTCAGTCAGCGCGTCGTTATGGCGATTACTCACGTTGAGATACAACGTATCCTGACGCCCCAATAAACGCACATTCTGTAACTGGATGCGGTCGCCGTCGGTACGCAGCGCAACGCCCTGATGCGTGCCGCCATCCACCGTATCCAGCAAGCTGTTGGCAATGGTCAGGTTCACTAACTGGAGGTCGTTGCTCTGCGACCAGACGACGGCAGCACAGTTAGTGCCAATGAGCGCCGTCATTTTACCGGCACACAGTGCATACTGATAATAGGCTGGCGAGGATGGTGGATAGTCGTCGGCATTCACCGTCTGGCGATACTGTGCCGGGCTAAATTGTGAATCGATCGCCAGCTCCAGACGTACCGCATCCGGGCCGGTTCCGGCGCCATAAAGGGTTAACGGTGGCGCGTCATCCGGGATATAAACCGTACCGGTGTAGACGCCGGGCTCAAGGCGAATATAGATACGCTCGTTTCCCTGACGCTTTGCCAATGCGGCATCAACCGCTTGCTGAACGCGCGTAAAAGGAGCGCCGCTCGGCGCGACGCGCCACGGTGTGTCAATGTGAGTCAGTTCGATGGCGGGCGGTTGCCACGGCCCTTTTGGATTTTGCCGTAAACCGCCTTGTGCAAAGTAATTTTCAAGGGTATACGGCGCTGCTTCCTGTGCCGTCAGCAGCGGCCGGGTCGGGGTTCCCGTTGATAAGGGCGCCGCGCATCCCTGTAAAACTAACGGCATGAAAAGCAGTGACGCCATGCCGGCCTTAGGTAGTCTTATCATCGGATCTCCATCATCACGTTAAAAGCGACTCCAGTGGGCCTTACAATAATCAGCCCTGGAAACTCATAAACAGAAACGAAGATCCGATAATAATGGAACTCTATTTTAATTTATAACCTGGCGATCACGCTTTCTCTGCATCAAGCTCATCAAACACCTGCTGCGCAAGATGCATTGTGGCGTTAGCCGCAGGCAGTCCGCAGTACAGCGCCGAATGCATGATCAGCTCTTTCAGTTCATCGCGCGTCACGCCATTATTAAACGCAGCGCGCAGGTGCATTTTTAGCTCTGCCTCACGGTTAAGCGCAATCAGCATCGAGATGGTGATCATGCTCCTGGTGTGGTGGTCGAGCCCCGGTCGCGTCCAGGTTTCTCCCCATGCGTAGCGAGTGATAAAGTCCTGAAATTCTTCATTCAGCGGCGACAATTTTTGCAACGTGCGCTCGACGTGGGCATCACCCAACACCTTGCGTCTGACGTTCATCCCCTGCTGATAGCGTTCATCATCGTTCATGCTTTCTCCGAAAAAAATGCCACGATGGCCGCCGTAAACTCATCGCTTGCCTCGACGTTAGACAGATGCGAGGCCGGCAGCTCCACCAGAAACGCGCCATTGATTTGTTGGTGTAGATAATCGGCGTCCGCGACGGTAGTGACGGGATCATGTTGCCCGGCGATAATGAGCATAGGCAGCGCGATGGCCGCAACTTCTGCCCGCAGGTCGGCCGCCGCCAGGGCTTCACAGCATTCGGCATAGCCCTGAGCGTCTGAGTTCGCCAGCTGATGGCACAATTGTTCGACCGTGGCAGGCTGGTGCTGACGGAAATCCTGGGTAAACCAGCGGTCGGCAGAGCCCGCTGCCACAACGCCCATTCCTTCACTGCGTACCGTGCGCGCCCGGGACAGCCAGTTCGCCTGATCGCCAATTTTGGCCGCGGTATTGGCAACGGCAATTTTGTAGAAACGTTCCGGGGCAAAACGCGCCAGCCAGAGACCGGTCAAGCCTCCCATGGAAATACCGCAGAAATAGGCTTTGTCGATATTCAGGCTATCGAGCAACGTGATAACGTCTTCCGCCAATTGTGACAACGTCACCTTTCCGCGTTTTGTCGTTTGCCCATGACCGTGCGTGTCATAGCGCAGAACGCGAAAATGTTGGGTGAGTTCGGCAATTTGCGCATCCCAGAGTGAGAGCGTGGTGCCCAGCGAGTTTGATAACACCAGTACCGGTGCCTTTTCGGGTCCATCAAGACGATAGTGGATATTCATTTCCCTGCTCCTGAAAGCGCGCCAAAACCTGACGCACAAAGTAGTCCGTGCTGCCGATAGCATTCGCCGGGTCCAGCAGCTGCGTGATTTTCGCTGAAGAAAGATGCTGGCTGACCAGCGGATCGTTTTCCAGCAGCGGTTGCAACGGGCATTCCAGCGCAATTGCCCGATGGCAGATTTGTTCAATTTGATGATGGGCATCGGCTTTGCCGATAAAGGCGGCCAGCGCCTGGGTCACCGATTCAGCCATTATCAAACCATGGGTTATATCTAAATTATCACGCATTTTCTGCGTGTTAACCTGCATACCGCGCAGCAAGTCGTGGCTATTTTCCAGCACCCCACCCGCGAGCATGATAAGTTGCGGCAGCGTTTCCCATTCCGCCTGCCAGCCGCCGAGCGCGCGCTCGTGCTGCTGAATTTGACTGGCATACAGCGTCGCCATCAGTCCCGGCATACGCTGCACCGCGGCCAGAATCGCGGCGCAACCCACCGGATTGCGCTTATGCGGCATTGCTGAGGAACCGCCGCGCCCTTCGGCAATCGGCTCGCTGACCTCAGCCACTTCTGTTTGCATCAATAAAGAAAAATCGTTGGCAAATTTACCGAGCGTTGTGCTGACGCCAGCATACCAGCCAGCGACTTCAAGCAGACGGTCGCGCTGGCTGTGCCAGGGCGTATCGGGGAGCGATAAATTCAACGTCGCCGCCAGATGCTGCACCACCTCGGGCCCCGCTGTTTTGAGTGATGCCAGCGTACCCGCCGCGCCGCCAAACTGAAGCGCCAGTACGCGCGGGCGCATTTCCGCTAGCCGCTGTTGCCAGCGCAGCAGCGCATCGAGCGTACCCGCCAGTTTTAGGCCATAGGTAATAGGAAGCGCATGCTGCAGCCAGGTACGGCCTGGCATCAGGGTATGTTGATGACGGGCCACCTGCTCTGCCAGCACTTGCACCAGTTGCTGAAGGCGCTCTTGCGTTTCATCCAACGCACTACGCAGCTGTAGCATCAGGCCGGTATCTATCGCGTCCTGACTGGTTGCCCCCCAATGCACGTAACGCGCGGCCTCGGCATCGCGCATTTTGACAGCTTGCGTAAGCTGCTTAACCAATGGGATCGCCAGATTTCCGGCATCAGCCGCCGCATTGGCCAGCGCGGTAAAATCGACAGTCTCAGTCCGACAGGCCGCGACGATGGAGTTGACCGCTGACGCGGGAATGACGCCGCATTGCGCCTGCGCCGTCGCCAGCGCTGCTTCAAAATCCAGCATCCCCTGCACGGTGTGCTCATCGCTAAAAAAGTCGCTCAGAGCATGCGTGCGCAACAGCGGGGTCAATAAAGTCATTCCAGCTCCTTAAACGCGTTCAATAATCAGCGCGATCCCCTGACCGACGCCAATGCACATGGTACACAGCGCATAACGCCCGCCGCTACGGCGTAACTGATAGGCGGCACTCATCGCTAATCGTCCACCCGACGCTCCCAGAGGATGCCCCAGCGCAATAGCCCCGCCGTGCGGATTCACATGGGCAGCATCATCCGGCAACCCTAAATCACGCAGCACGGCCAGCGCTTGCGCCGCAAAGGCTTCATTGAGTTCAATCACATCCATCTGCGCCAGCGTCAGCCCGGTCTGGGCTAATACTTTGCGCACCGCCGGTGCCGGGCCAAAGCCCATAATGCGCGGAGCAACGCCTGCCGTTGCCACTCCCACCACGCGAGCCAGCGGCTGGAGATCGTTTTGCGCCATCGCCTGTTCGCTTGCGAGCAGCAACGCACACGCGCCATCGTTGACCCCGGAAGCATTGCCTGCGGTGACGGTCGCATCCGGGCGGACAACGCCCTTAAGTTTTGCCAGCGCCTCAAGCGAGGTGCTGCGCGGGTGTTCATCCTGCATAAAACAGAGCGGTTCGCCCTTTCGCTGCGGGATCCACACCGGGATCAGTTCATCCTTAAAAATACCCGCCGCCTGCGCCTGCGCGGTACGCAACTGACTGCGCAGGGCAAAGGCATCCTGACAGGCCCGGGAAATAGCAAAATCCGTGGCGACGTTTTCGGCCGTTTCCGGCATGGAATCCACGCCATACAGGGCCTTCATCTGCGCATTAATAAAGCGCCAGCCGATAGTGGTATCTTCCATTTTCATGCTGCGGCTAAAAGCGCTTTCGGCCTTGCCCATCACAAACGGGGCACGCGACATGCTTTCGACACCGCCCGCAATCATCAGCTGAGTTTCACCGCTTTTAATGGCCCGCGCGGCAATCCCAATGGCATCGAGGCTGGAGCCACATAATCGGTTTACCGTACTGCCGGGTACCGTCTCCGGCAAGCCCGCGAGTAACAACGCCATACGAGCCACGTTACGGTTGTCTTCTCCGGCCTGATTCGCACAGCCGTAGATAACATCGTCAATACGGGCAGGATCCAGGCCATGGTTGCGCTCAAGTAACGCTTTTAGCGGCAGCGCCGCTAAATCGTCCGCGCGAACGCTTGCCAGCGTACCACCAAAACGGCCAAAAGGTGTGCGCACTGCGTCGCAGATAAATGCTTGATTCATCATAGTTCCTTATGCGGTTTCCGCCATGGCGTCATAGGTCAGGGATACCGGCGTTATGCGTTGTAATTCGTCAAACGAGAGGCCGTTAAAGATTTCGCGAACCACCGGGCCGTTAGCGGTAATATCAATAACTGCAAGGTCGGTGTAGATACGGCTTACGCAGCCGACGCCGGTCAACGGATAGGTGCAATGTTCGACCAGTTTGCACTCACCATCGCGCGTCAGGTGATCCATCATGACGAATACCTGTCGCGCGCCAACCGCCAAATCCATCGCGCCACCCACGGCGGGAATGGAATCGGGCGCGCCGGTACTCCAGTTGGCGAGGTCACCCATCGCAGAGACTTGATAAGCCCCCAAAACGCAAATATCCAGATGGCCGCCGCGCATCATGGCGAAAGAGTCGCCATGATGGAAATAGCAGCCGCCCTGCAATAAGGTCACGTACTCTTTACCCGCGTTAATCAACTCCGGGTCTTCCTCGCCGGGCAACGGTTTTGGCCCCATCCCCAGCAGACCGTTTTCGCTATGCAGGAACACTTCTTTATCGCTGGGCAGATAATTAGCAATACGCGTTGGCAGCCCGATGCCAAGATTGACGTAAGCGCCTTCCGGGATATCCTGCGCCACGCGTTTTGCCATGTCGTCACGAGAGAGTTTTTGCATCATGGGTTCCTTAGGCGCGCAACGCCTGGCGGGTGAGAGATTCCAGTGAGAAGACGCGCTGCACGAAAATCCCTGGGGTGATGATATTTTCCGGGTCCAGTTCGCCAAGCGTGACGAGATTCGTCACTTCGGCAATGGTGGTTGTCGCGGCGGTCGCCATAATTGGGCCAAAGTTTCGCGCCGCTTTGCGATAAACCAGATTGCCCCAGCGGTCTCCCTGATGCGCTTTTATCAGGGCAAAATCCGCTTTAATGGGATATTCGAGCACGTAATGGCGACCGTCGATTTCGCGCGTTTCTTTGCCTTCTGCCAGCGGCGTACCGTAGCCCGTAGGGGTAAAAATAGCGCCAAGACCTGCACCCGCTGCCTGAATTCGCGCCGCGAGATTGCCTTGCGGCACCAGCTCTAACTCAACCTCGCCGCGACGATAAAGGTCGTCAAAAATCTGCGAGTCGACCTGGCGCGGAAACGAACAGATCATCTTGCGGACGCGCCCCGCTTTCAGTAGCGCCGCCAATCCAATCTCACCGTTACCCGCGTTGTTATTAATGATGGTCAGTTCGCGCGCGCCCTGCTCAATCAAAGCATCGATAAGCTGTGTCGGCTGTCCGGCCGGGCCGAAGCCGCCGATCATGACCGTGGCGCCATCGTGGATCCCGGCGACGGCGTCTGCCAGCGTCGATACACTTTTATCAATCATCAGGTGCTCCTTGATGTGCGGTTATCGCACTAATTTTCGTTGTTCGCACAAAATGTGACCCGCTTAACGATGTCGGTCAAGGGCGATAATCGAAATATGGTGCGATAATCGAACATCATGTATGTTTAGCGTAAGAATGTGATCGGCAGCATAATTGGAGAGAGAAATGGAGAAACATCCCGATGATATTTTGACCGGCGATCCCGACCCGTTCAAAGGCGACCCCAACTTTATGGCTTCGCTTGCTCGCGGCCTGGAGGTTATCCAGGCATTCACGCCACAGCGGCGGGTGCTGTCGATTTCACAGATTAGCCAAAAGACCGGGATCCCACGTGCTGCGGTGCGCCGCTGCCTGTATACGCTTGGCAAACTCGGTTTTGTCTACGCGGAAGACGGCAAGAATTTCCAGCTTCGACCGCGCATTTTATCCCTCGGTCATGCATGGTTAGCCTCCACGCCGCTGGCGCGTTCGGCGCAGCCGGTGTTGAAGCATTTAAGCGAAATGTTGAATGAATCCTGTTCCATTGCCACGCTGGATGGTGACGATATTCTGTATATCGCCCGCGCCTCCAGCTCGCGCATTATGACGATTGATCTGGACATCGGCAGCCGCCTGCCCGCATGGTCAACGTCGATGGGACGCGTGCTGTTAAGCCACCAGCCGGAAGATAAACTCAACGATATGCTGGCCCGCGTGACCATGATCCGCTATACCCCACAGACGATTTCCTCCGTCAGCAAGCTGCGCAGTGAATTAAAAGCTGTGCGTCAGCAGGGTTACGCGCTCAACGATCAGGAGCTGGAGATGGGGTTACGTTCGCTGGCGGTGCCGCTTTTCAATAGCCAGGGGCAAGTGGAGGCGGCGCTCAATGTCGGCGTCCATGCCGGACAGGTTTCGGCCAGCGAATTACTGGAGCGGGTGTTGCCCGAACTGCAAAAAGCGGCCGCGGAATTGACGCTGCTTATGCGTTAACGACTGCGTTTGGCGTGCCGCTCGCTGTTTTCCAGGCTAGCGGCCGCTGATTTACGTAACGCGACGTAGCACGCTCCGCTGCCGCCGTGATGCGGCTTTGCACAGCAAAAGGCCTGCACTTCCTCAAATTCGGTTAGCCAGCGGGCAAGGTAGCTGCGGATGATATTGGCATGCGCGGCCTCGTCTTTCCCCTTACCGTGAATAATAAGCAGGTTGCGCAAGCCGTCACGTTGAGCCTGACGGATAAATGCAAACAGCTGCTGGCGGCATTTTTCCACCGGCTGGTGCAGAAGATTCAGGCTGTCCTGCTGGCGATATTTCCCCAGGCGAAGCTTGTCGATGACGCCGGTTTGCAGTCCTTCGCGTCGGAATTCAAGCGGCGTATCCAGCGGGATGATGTCCAGAAAGCCGGTGGTGAGAAAGTTATCCAGCTGTAAGGTGTCGATTTGCTGGCGAGTGCGAGAGTTGCGGACAGGCTGCCAATGAACATCATGGCAAAGCTTTAGCGGCTGGACATCTTCCATGGCGTCGAGAAACAGTGATTTTTCGTCAAGATTCATATGAGCTCCCCGTAACAACTGACCGATACTATAGCCGCGTGGCGCGACTCGCTCAATGCGTTTTGCCTGACGGTTAAATAAGCGCCACTTGAGATATTTTCATCTTAATGTATTTTCTGAATGAATAAATTCACTGCCGCTTAACGATAATAAATCCTTATTTAACGGTTATTGGCTATTTTCGTTAATTGAGGTAAATCACTTAGATTTATCTGGAAAATACACCAACTGCCGTTATAAATAGTATTACCCGCTGTGCGGAGCAAAATGTGGGAAAGGGAACGGATACAACTTTGTGGTTGCTGCGGGGTCTGGCGATGTCGACAGACCCCGTTTTTTATATTCGATCATTGATTAACCTTATTTTTATAAGGTTATACGTTTGAGGTATAGAGCAGGCATCTCATTGCGTGATAAGGTGCCAGGCACGATATTTTGTCTTAAAGAATGAGAATGCGCATGTTGACGTTGCTCGAAGATAAAATTGCCACTCCGCTTGGGCCGCTGTGGATCCTTTGTGATGAAAATTACCATCTCCGCGCCGTGGAGTGGGAAGAGCACAGCGACCGAATGGAACAATTGCTGGATATCCATTATCGCGCCGAAGGGTATGCCAGAGTCGCGTCCCGCAATCCGGGCGGGTTGAGCCAGCAATTAGCAAACTACTTTGAGGGCGACCTGGCCATTATTGAATCGCTACCCACCGCCACCGCGGGAACCTCTTTCCAGCGTGAAGTCTGGCAGGCCCTGCGTTCAATACCCTGCGGACAGGTGATGCATTATGGTCAGCTTGCCGAACAGTTAGGACGCCCTGGTGCAGCGCGCGCGGTGGGTGCGGCGAATGGTTCCAATCCTGTGAGTATTGTGGTGCCCTGCCATCGCGTCATTGGTCGCAACGGCACAATGACCGGTTATGCGGGCGGCGTGCAGCGTAAAGAGTGGCTTTTACGCCATGAAGGCTACCTGCTACTTTGATGTTCTGTGCCCTTTTCACCCTGGCCTGACGCGCGGGTCAGGGCTCTTAACTAAAATTTTTTGATATATATCAAATGCATATATTTCAAAAAAGCATATCCCTTTTTAATCTTAGGTGAATCCCCGCGCCGAGACTTACTTGCTCACCAAAAAGATGTTAAAATTGACTAATATCAATTACGGCTTGAGCAAACCTATGATCCCGGAAAAGAGAATTATACGACGCATTCAGTCTGGCGGTTGCGCTATCCATTGTCAGGATTGCAGCATCAGTCAGCTTTGCATCCCGTTCACTCTTAATGAGCATGAGCTTGATCAGCTGGATAATATTATCGAGCGTAAAAAGCCCATTCAGAAAGGGCAAACCCTGTTCAAAGCCGGTGATGAACTGAAATCTCTGTATGCGATTCGCTCCGGCACCATTAAGAGCTATACCATCACCGAGCAAGGTGATGAGCAAATTACCGGTTTCCACCTGGCGGGTGATTTAGTGGGCTTCGATGCTATCGGCACCGGACACCACCCAAGCTTCGCACAGGCGCTGGAAACATCCATGGTCTGTGAAATCCCGTTTGAAACGCTGGATGACCTTTCCGGTAAGATGCCTAACCTGCGTCAGCAAATGATGCGTCTGATGAGCGGTGAGATCAAAGGCGACCAGGATATGATCCTGCTGCTGTCGAAGAAAAATGCTGAAGAGCGTCTTGCGGCCTTTATTTACAACCTCTCGCGCCGTTTTGCACAGCGTGGTTTCTCTCCGCGAGAATTCCGTCTGACGATGACGCGTGGTGATATCGGTAACTACCTCGGTCTTACCGTTGAGACCATTAGCCGTCTGTTAGGCCGTTTCCAGAAAAGCGGCATGCTGGCGGTGAAGGGTAAATATATCACTATCGAAAATAGCGATGCGCTGGCCGTTCTGGCGGGACATTCCCGTAACGTTGCCTGATGACATGCGTTTGCTGTTAGTTTTGAATAAACCCCGATACGTCGGGGTTTTTTATTGCCAGAAAAGCGCGTGGCTAAGATTCTCGTCCCTTTCACCTCTCCTTTGCATTTCACCTCGCCACTTCAACTGATTCAGCTCAATGAGAATTTATCCTGATTTATTGATCTGGCAATGATTCCCCCCTGTTTCAATCGCTGTATATGAGTTATCTTTTACTGACAAACTGTGGTTACAGCTGTAAGGAGACCCTGTATGGCCAAGTATCAGAACATGCTCGTTGCTATCGATCCTAATCAGGACGATCAGCCCGCGCTGCGACGCGCTGTTTATCTACATCAACGGATTGGCGGTCGCATTAAAGCCTTTTTACCCATTTATGACTTTTCTTATGAGATGACAACCCTTCTGTCTCCTGACGAGCGCACCGCTATGCGTCAGGGGGTTATTAGCCAGCGTACCGCATGGATCCGCGAGCAGGCGAAATACTATCTGGATGCCGGTGTGCCGCTTGAGATAAAAGTGGTCTGGCACAATCGTCCTTTTGAAGCCATCATTCAGGAAGTGATCAGCGGCGGTCATGATTTACTGCTGAAGATGGCACACCAGCACGACAAGCTGGAGTCGGTAATCTTTACCCCCACCGACTGGCATCTGCTGCGTAAATGCCCGTGCCCGGTGTGGATGGTGAAAGACCAGCCATGGCCGGAAGGCGGTAAGGCGCTGGTTGCGGTTAACCTTGCCAGCGAAGAAACCTATCATAATGCGTTGAATGAAAAACTGGTCAAAGAGACGCTGGAGCTTGCCGAACAGGTCAACCATACCGAAGTTCACCTGATTGGTGCTTACCCGGTTACGCCAATCAACATTGCCATTGAGCTGCCTGATTTTGATCCTAGTGTTTATAACGATGCTATTCGCGGGCAGCATCTGCTGGCGATGAAGTCACTACGTCAACAATTCGGTATCGACGAGAAATTTACCCACGTTGAAAAAGGCCTGCCGGAAGAGGTTATCCCCGACCTCGCGGCGCACCTTGAGGCAGGTATTGTCGTATTAGGAACCGTTGGCCGCACCGGGATTTCTGCGGCATTCCTGGGCAATACGGCAGAACAGGTGGTTGATCATCTGCGCTGTGACCTGCTGGTCATTAAGCCAAATGATTACCAGACGCCTGTTGAGATGGACGACGAAGAGGACGACTGATTTAAAGCTCGTCACTCAGTCAGTTATTACAACGCCCCATTCGGGGCGTTTTTAATGAATAAAACTGACGATTTATGCTCCTGCCAAACGGCTTAATCTATATATCGTTATTATTAATAAAATAGCACCGGTCGCAGCCCCTGTGACAATTAACACGACGATCAATAACAAACAAAGCTAAATTTCAGGCTCGCACTGCTCCCTCTCCCTTATCTGTCTCTTATACACATATTCGTGGTGACAGTGATCAGATAAGGGGCGATATATTCAGGTTTATCAATCTGTTGCGCTCTCTTCCAATGCCAGCCATATAAATTGCACTAGCGCAGAGAGCGCGCAAGGGGCGGCCAGTCGCCGCCGCCCCCTGCACCCCCGGGCTCTGGCGGCAAAATCGCCGCTACGCGGTTCCCTCAGCTTATCCCTTCCGGCTCCGGGTCGGGCGCGAGGCAACGTCCCTGTAAACCGCGCCCTCAGCCCACATCCCTGTGGGCTGCCCCGGCCTCCAGGGAACGCTTCGGCGATTTAGACGCCACCAGAAACCGTGCGGCCTTTGAGTTAACAGCAAAAACGAATGTCGCTGGAACGGCGGAGTCCCCGCTGGAAATCGGCGAACCGGAGAATGGAAGACAAGGTCAGGACGCCATGGATGGCGGACTGAGGCGAAGCGAGACAGGAGGTCGAGTTTCGCCGTGCCGCAGGCTGGAGTTCGCAGGCGAGCGCAGTGCGAAGCACCGATTTCCCTGCGGGGCCGCGGGGATTGCTAAGGGGTGCGCGGCCGCATCCCTTAGCCCGTTCACCGGTGACGGGACTTCATATTCTGCCTGATGTAAAGTGAACGGAACCCCTCACCAGACTTATATACATTCAGTTCTGTCCCACGAATTTGTGTATAAGAGACAGCTCCCTTATAAGGGAGAGGGCCGGGGTGAGGGTTAATGCACCGCTGCCCCCGCCAACGCGCTCAACTGTTATTACTTAATAGTGCCCGACTGTCTCTCCACCCAACCTTTCACGCCACTTAAAATCAGACCGAGTTTTCATCTCTACGGAGTTTGCATGTTAGGTCTCGATGCGTTTCACCTCGCAAGAATTCAGTTTGCGTTTACCGTTTCATTCCACATTATCTTCCCCGCTATCACCATCGGCCTTGCCAGCTATCTGGCGGTGCTGGAAGGGTTATGGTTAAAAACGCGCAACCCGGTCTGGCGTTCTTTATACCAGTTCTGGTCGAAGATTTTTGCCGTCAACTTTGGTATGGGCGTGGTCTCGGGCCTGGTCATGGCCTATCAGTTTGGCACCAACTGGAGCGGTTTCTCCCAGTTTGCCGGGAGTATTACCGGCCCACTGTTAACCTATGAAGTACTGACCGCCTTCTTCCTTGAAGCCGGCTTCCTTGGCGTTATGCTCTTTGGCTGGAATCGCGTCGGGCCGGGGCTGCATTTCTTCGCCACCTGTATGGTCGCGCTGGGCACAATTATTTCAACGTTCTGGATCCTTGCCTCAAATAGCTGGATGCAGACGCCTCAAGGCTATGAAATTGTTGGCGGACAGGTGGTGCCCGTCGACTGGTTTGCCGTGGTGTTTAACCCCTCATTCCCCTACCGCTTGATGCACATGTCTATCGCCGCATTTTTGAGTAGCGCACTGTTTGTTGGTGCATCGGCAGCATGGCATCTCCTGCGCGGTAATCAGAGTCCCGCCGTACGCATCATGTTCTCAATGTCGCTATGGATGACGCTGATTGTCGCGCCTATTCAGGCGCTGGTTGGCGATATGCACGGTCTGAATACCTTAAAACACCAGCCCGCAAAAATAGCGGCGATTGAGGGACACTGGGAAAATAAGCCAGGCGAACCGACACCGTTACTGCTGTTCGGCTGGCCGGATATGGCGCAGGAACGCACGCGCTATGGACTTGAGATCCCGGCCCTTGGCAGCCTTATTCTTACACACAGTCTGGATAAGCAGGTTCCGGCGTTAAAAGAGTTCGCGAAGGAAGACCGCCCGAACTCCACCGTTGTTTTCTGGTCATTTCGCATTATGGCGGGGCTAGGCATGCTGATGCTGCTGCTTGGCGCGATAGCGCTATGGCTACGCGTTCGACAAACGCTGTACACCTCTCGCCCATTCCTGTGGTTTGCGTTGCTGATGGGCCCCTCGGGACTGGTGGCGATCCTCGCCGGTTGGGTCACAACAGAAGTCGGTCGACAACCCTGGGTGGTCTACGGTCTTCAGCGTACAGTAGATGCGGTATCGGCCCATGGTTCTTTGCATATGAGCATCAGTTTGCTCACGTTTTTCGTGGTTTACACCTCGGTGTTTGGCGTGGGTTACAGCTATATGGTTCGCCTGATCCGCAAAGGCCCGCAGCCCTTCACGCCGCCACCGCACGGCACGCCTTCCCGCCCGTTGTCAGCGGCAATCACCCCGAATGAGCAGCTGGAGAACCGCCCATGACTTTCGATTTATCCATTATCTGGTTTGTTATTATCATATTCGCCACGTTGATGTATATCGTGATGGACGGTTTTGATTTAGGCATAGGTATTCTGTTTCCCTTAACCCGCAGCGCACACGAACGGGATCTGATGGTCAACAGCGTCGCTCCGGTCTGGGACGGTAATGAAACCTGGCTGGTGCTGGGCGGCGCCGGGCTTTTTGGCGCGTTCCCACTGGCCTACGCCGTCATTATTGATGCGCTGACGATCCCACTCACCTTAATGCTGGTCGGCCTGATTTTCCGTGGCGTCGCCTTTGAGTTTCGTTTCAACGCGACACCATCGCATCGTCCATTCTGGGATAAGGCCTTTATGGGCGGTTCAATCCTGGCGACCTTCTGCCAGGGTATCGTGGTGGGCGCGGTGATTAATGGATTCGACGTCCAGGGGCGCAGTTTTAGCGGCGGCGCATTGGATTGGCTCACGCCATTTACCCTGTTTTGCGGCGTGGGGTTGGTTATCGCTTATGCGCTACTGGGGGCGACATGGCTGGTGATGAAAAGCGAATCGGCGCTGCAAAATGCGATGCGCAAAAATGCCCGTTATCTATTGGTGGCGCTGTTAGCGAGTATTGCCGCAATCAGCCTATGGACGCCGCTGCTTCATGCCCAGATTGCATCGCGCTGGTTTAGTCTGCCGAATTTCTATTATTTGCTTCCCGTTCCACTGCTGGTTGTCGCCACCAGTGCACTGCTTTGGCGGCATCTGGGGCGTACAACAAGCCACGTTCAGCCATTTATCCTGACGCTGGTGCTGGTGTTCATTGGCTTTAGTGGATTAGGGATCAGCATCTGGCCGGCGATTATTCCGCCCTCCATCACCCTCTGGCAAGCCGCAGCTCCGGCGCAAAGCCAGGAGTTCATGCTGGTTGGCGCGCTGTTTATCATCCCGGTGATTCTGGTTTACACCTTCTGGAGCTACTACGTTTTTCGCGGCAAAGTTGCGCAAGATGAGGGGTATCACTGATGAAAAATATCTGGCTATCACGCCTGATGTGGCTGGTCATCTTATGGGGTAGCAGCGTGCTGGCGCTGACGCTGGTAGGAAGTCTGTTTCGGGTATTAATGACTGCCGCTGGATTTAAATCCTGAGCGTAAAAAGCACCTGCCGAAAAGCACCATGCTTTCCGGCAGGTTTTCGCTGCTCTTAGCCTCGACGCTTTGGCAGCGTCTTCACTAAATCATCCGGGCTGACCGAGGCCACCACGCTTCCCGGCAGCGGCATCTTCAAAATATGATTTTTCATTTTGCCAATCACGTGCATTTCGCACGGCCGACAATCAAATTTCAGCGTCAGCACCTCATCACCGTTAATTAACTGCATCGGCGTGGCTTTCCAGCTTTTAATCGACCCTTTCGCCTGTTTCGGGCAGAGATTAAAAGCAAAGCGCAGGCAGTGCTTGGTGATCATCACCGGCACATCGCCCTTTTCCTGATGCGCTTCATAGGCCGCGTCAATCAACTGCACGCCATAACGATGGTAGAACTCGCGCGCTTTATGGTTGTAAACGTTGGCGAGGAAGCTCAAATGGCTATCCGGGTAGACCGGCGCAGGGTCAGATACCGCTTTCCGGCTACCGCGCTGATAGCCCGCAAGCCGCGCCTCGCTTAGCAGCTCAACCGTTTCACGGCGTAGCTGATTCAGCATACTATTGGGCACAAACAGCGCTTGTGGCAATAGCACCTCGACGTTTCGGGCGTAATACAGCGTTTGCCCCAGTTTGGCGATACCTTCATGCAACTGGCTTAGCGCTTTTTCGGCATTGTTGGCCGCGGCAAAGTCGCCCTCTAAGGTGTGAGTCACACAAACGCCATCTTCACTGGTCATCGTCAGCACGAGCTGTTCTTGCCAGCCGGACAGCGTGATGTCGACGGCAATCCGCCGCTCGCTGGAGGTTTTCAGTAACGCTTGCTGCCAGTTGTGGTCGAGGTTACGGTTTAACACCTGATTCGGGCGAACTTTGTGCAGGTCGGCAGGCATCTCATTAGGCGTGATGCGGTAACGATTTTTACCAATCACCTCAACCGTATTGGCGCGAAAGCCCACAATTTCGCGCTTAATTAATACATTCAACCCATCGCCGTTGGCAAGCCGCTCGCTGGATTCAACATCGAGAGTCTCTTTGCCCACCTTCAACACTTCACCGACCGGAAGGCCGATAAATTTGGGTGAATCAAACGCGCCGATATTCATCTGCCGCTGATTAACAAAATAGTCGGTACTGCCGCGATGGAAGGTTTTGTCGGTGGAGGGAATAAAGAAATGTTCGGTACGCCCTGCGGATGCCCGCGCCAGATTCCCGCGTTCTTCAATCAGCCCGTCAAGCAGCTGACGGTAATGCGCGGTGATATTTTTCACATAGCTCATGTCTTTGTAACGCCCTTCAATCTTGAAGGAGCGGACACCTGCGTCGATAAGCGCACCGAGATTAGCGCTCTGGTCGTTATCTTTCATCGACAACAGGTGTTTTTCAAAAGCCACCACGCGCCCCTTATCATCTTTAAGGGTATATGGCAGTCGGCAAGCCTGCGAGCAGTCGCCGCGGTTGGCGCTGCGTCCGGTCTGCGCGTGGGAAATATTGCACTGCCCGGAATAGGCCACGCATAAAGCACCATGAATAAAGAATTCAATGGTGGCATCCGTGGCGTCGTGAATGGCTTTGATTTGCGATAAATTCAGCTCGCGCGCCAGCACAATCTGGCTGAATCCCACGTCGGAGAGAAATTTGGCTTTTTCTACGCTACGAATATCGCACTGAGTACTGGCATGCAGTTCGATTGGCGGAATATCCAGCTGCAAGATTCCCATATCCTGCACAATCAGCGCATCGACACCGGTTTCATAGAGGTTGGTTATCAGCTTTTGCGCGGGTTCAAGCTCATCATCATGCAAAATGGTATTGAGGGTGATGAAGATTTTTGCGCCATAGCGGTGAGCAAACGGCACCAGTTCGGCAATATCCTGCAAGCTATTGCTGGCGTTATGACGGGCACCAAAACCCGGGCCACCAATGTAAATAGCATCGGCACCGTGGAGAATGGCTTCGCGGGCAATAGCCGTATCACGAGCCGGACTAAGAAGTTCAAGATGAGTGTTCTGCTGGCGCATACTATCGGGATTATCCAGTAGGATCACAAAAGGTGTGGCTATTGTATCCAGAAGCCACGGCGGACGAAATCTTTTCCCCCCAACACGCCATGAATAGCTTATTTTCAACAACCTATTGCCGAAATGAGCATTTCGCCTGTCGATAAGACTGCGATAGAGTCAGCCTCGTATTCCGGACTTCCTCGTAACGACGACGTTATGAATCATTGTCGTGATTTGCCGCAGGCTTGCCTGCGGCTTTTTCTTTGGGGTAATGGATAATAGAGTGAAAATGCACGGTCTGCTCGCCGCTATTGCGGTAAGCGTGAGCCAGATCGCCTGCAAAGCGTAGCCCTTCTCCCGGCGCGAGCGACTGCCATACTCCCTTAACCCACATATCGAGCGTTCCGCTGATGACCACCACATGTTCAATAACCCCTTTTTCATGCGGCGTGGATTCGCTTAAAGCACCAGGTGCTAGCGTAATAGAAAAGTGATCAAAGCACAGTTCTGAATCCCACGGAAAAACCGGGGTGACCACCATCGCCTGTTGTTGCGGATCAAAAGCCAGCTCATCGCCGGGTTCCGGCGGAGTGATAAACAGCGAAAATGGCACGTTGAGACCCGTGGCGATTTTCCAGAGCGTGGCCACGGTTGGGCTTGATTCATGACGTTCGATTTGCCCCAGCATAGCTTTGGAAACGCCGGTCTCTTCCGCCAGTTTCGACAAGCTCCAGCCACGCTGCTGACGCTGCATTTTCAGCGTCTGGGCCAGATGTTGCGCAATATTCATTCCACCTCCGTTCAGCGACTTGCGGTCAGTATACCCCACTGGCTGCCCGACGCTTAACAAATGCCGGGGAGTTGTGCGCTATAGCGCACAATGATAAAGTGCACGGACGTTATAACGCACAAGAGACACCTATGCGATCTTCACTTCTCCCTTTCCCGACCGTTCTGGCCGGTTTTGTCGCCGTGCTGGTTGGCTACGCAAGCTCTGCGGCGATCATCTGGCAAGCCGCGGCAGCGGCTGGCGCCAGCGCCATTCAGATATCCGGCTGGATGACCGCTCTGGGCCTGGCGATGGGCGTCAGTACGCTGGTGCTGACGCTGTGGCGTAAAGTGCCCATTTTAACCGCGTGGTCGACTCCTGGCGCGGCCCTATTGGTCGGCAGCTTACAGGGCGCGACGCTAAATGATGCGGTAGGTATTTTTATCTTTGCCAACGCTTTAATTGTTCTGTGCGGCCTGACGGGCTGGTTCGCCCGATTAATGAAAATGATCCCCCATTCGCTGGCCGCCGCCATGCTGGCAGGCATTTTGTTACGTTTTGGCCTACAGGCTTTTAGTACGCTTGAAGGGCATCTGCTGTTATGCGGAAGTATGCTGGTCAGCTGGTTGCTGTTCAAAGCGATGGCGCCACGCTATGCGGTGGTCGCCGCGCTGGCAGTCGGGATGGTGGTCGCCGCTCTAAAAGGTGACGTTGTCACGCAATCGCTCAGTATGGCGATCGTTATGCCGCAGTTTATTGCTCCGCATTTCTCGCTCACGGCCTTACTCAGCATCGGCATTCCCTTCTTTTTGGTGACAATGGCCTCGCAAAATGCCCCTGGCCTTGCCACCTTACAGGCTTCCGGTTATCGGGTTCCCGTCTCGCCGCTGATTGTCATTAGCGGTGCGTTCGGGCTGCTACTCGCCCCGTTTGGCGTCTATTCAGTGTGTATTGCGGCGATTACCGCGGCGATTTGCCAAAGCCCTGATGCTCACCCGGATCCCGCTAAGCGCTGGCTTGCCGCTGCCGCCGCCGGGATTTTCTATCTGCTTGCCGGAGTCTTTGGCGGCTCGATTACCGCATTGATGTCTGCCTTACCGGCAGTCTGGATCCAGATGCTGGCGGGGCTGGCGCTGCTCGGAACCTTGGGCGGCAGCCTGTTCCAGTCCTTAAACGTCGCGGGCGAACGCGATGCGGCAATGGTGACGTTTCTGGTGACCGCCAGCGGTATTACGCTGGCAGGAGTCGGTTCCGCATTCTGGGGATTAGTGATTGGCGGGGCTAGCTTCGTGCTGCTATCGCGGAAGGCTCGCACGTAGCTGTGACGGAGTAGTGCCTAAAGCGGCCTTGAAGCGATTGCTAAAGTGGCTGGCCGAGCTGAAACCGCAGGCAAGCGCAATCTCGGTGAGCGGCAACGGGCTGTGTCGTACCAGGTGCTGGGCTTTATCCATCCGGCGCTGCATCACATACTGATGCGGCGCTAAACCCACCGACTGACGAAACATGCGTGCAAAGTGATACTCGCTCAGGCTCGCTTGCGCTGCCAGTTCAGCCAGCGTCAGCGGTTGTGCCAGATGCTCATCGATATAGTCTAACGCGTGCTTTAACACTGACGGCGATAAACCGCCGGTTACCGTCGGCAACCGCCACTGCACGTTGGAATAGTGCTGCAACAAATGGGTCAATAACAGCGTGCTGGCACTGCTCAACGTCAGCTGATTTGCCGGTTGCTGCCAGTCATAGCCGAGCAGAAACTGGCGATAGAGCAGCGTAATTTTTTCATCATTGCCGAATATTTGCTCATCCAGCGTCAGGGATGCCGGGCTGCGGTCCCATATCTGTTCCCCCACCTTACGTAAATGCGCTTCGGTGCAGTAGAGATGGACAAAGGAGAGGTCACCGCGAATGTCCCACGTTGATTCGCTGTCCTGCGGCATCAGGCAGAAACGGTCAGGCCCGCCGCCGTTTTTCCAGCCGTGCGGCGTTTTCTGGTAGCTTTCATAGCCATCGGCCACGTACAGGCTCAGCGTGTGGTGATCGCTTTGCACCGTCAGGGTATCGCACTTATTGTACCAGGAGGCGAGCTGGATCCCGGAATTAAGCGCCACGGTTCCCCTCAGCACGGCATTCTGGCTTTGTAATCTTTCGAAGGTCGCGTAGGTTTGAGTCATTAACATCTCAGCCACAATGATCAATGCCTCAGTCTAGAGTTTGTCAGCATCCGATTCCAGTCGTCCAGGCGCTGCGGTAATGAAAAACCGCAAGAATATGCAAGTCGTTGGCAATCTCGTGCAAGCGCCGCCGTCACCAACACCGCACACTAAAGCCTTTTACGATGAGGGGTAAGAGGCTCTATGAACGCACTGCTTTATGCGCTGGTTGTGGTTATCTGGGGAACAACATGGATTGCCATTTTTTTACAACAAGGGCCTGTGCCGGAGGCGGTGTCTATTTTCTGGCGTTTTGCCATTGCCAGCATTGCGATGTTAACGATATTGCTGTGCTTACGCCGCCTGCGACCGCTTTCCCTTCGCGATCATCTGTTTTGCGTTCTACAGGGTTGCTGCGTATTTGGCTTTAATTTTTTGTGTTTCTACACCGCGGCAAAATGGATTAATACCGGGCTGGAATCGGTTATTTTCTCGATGGCGGTATTATTTAACGCGATCAATAGCTTTTTGTTTTATCGGCAGACGCCGCCGAAGCGTTTCTATTTTGCCGCCCTTCTGGGGCTCGGCGGGATCGTCACGTTGTTCTGGCAGGATTTACGCGCCGTTGGGCTTAGCAGTACGCTGCTGGCGGGGATCTTGCTTAGCGCACTGGGCACATATGGCTTTTCGTTGGGGAATATGCTCAGTCTGCGCCACCAGCGCCGGGGGCTCGAAACGCTGACCACCAACACCTGGGCAATGCTCTATGGCACCGTGATTATCGGTATTATCGCCTTGGTGCGCGGCGATGATTTTACTGTGCAGTGGACGCTTAGCTATATGGGCGCGCTATTCTATCTGGCGATTTTCGGCTCGGTGATTGCGTTTGGCGTCTACTTTACCCTGGTCGGGCGCATCGGGGCCAGCAATGCGGCTTACAGTACCCTGCTCTTTCCGCTGGTCGCCTTAACCCTATCGACGGTTTATGAAGGTTATCAGTGGCACACAAATGCCATTATTGGGCTGGTGTTGATTCTGCTGGGTAATTTAGTGATGTTCGCTAAACCGCAACAATGGCGAATATTTTTAACCAGTCGCGCGTAATCCATAAATAAAGGGTGGCACCTGCGCGTCACCCTTTATTTTATAATGTTATTAATTTATTTCTGCGACGGATCAAATTTAACCGCGTCAATAGCCATATCATCAATAACCTGTTTCAACGTATCCAGCGTCAGCTGCGCATTAGAGTTGGACAAATCTTTGCCCTCTCCCTTACGGACAACCTTAATCACCGGTTTATTCGTCGCGGCATCAATCAGTTCACCTTCAAAATACAGATTGGTGTTCATCGTGCGATGACCCGTTGCGGCCTCGGTACCCGCCACAACCATGGCAATTGGGATAACCTCGTAGAACTGTAACCCTTGTTTACTGGAGTCAACCGCCGTGATAGCGCCACGGAAGATCAGGCTGCGCGGGCCAGCCGTAGTCGCCAGCGTTTTACGCTCGCTAATGGCTTTCTTCACTTCGGTATTGGTGTAATTGAGGATATCCGCCAGCGCTTTTTTGCCCACCTGAGTGGTCGGTTTCGGCACCGGATAGTAGGTTATTGGGTTGTAGACGATGTTGTCGTAATTAGCCGGTTTATAGTCTGGAGAGATCCAGCGCAGTTCCGTTTTTCCCGACGCCGTGGTGGCTTCCTGCAGACCGGAATAATCTTTTAAAAATCCTGAATACTGTTCTGGGGTAGTGGTCTTCGATGCACAGCCTGCTAATGCCAGAACGCCCACAAGGGCAGCCGCTTTGAAAAACGCTTGAGTACGCATAAGAATAATCCCTGATAAATGCACAAATGCCAGTAAGTTATAGCAAATGTATCAGGAGTTTGTCGCGGCAAATATGGAGCCTGCTCTCATTATTTATATAAATGATTCACCAAATAACGGGCTTTCGCCCGTTATATAAATAGCAGTTATGATTCTTTGCGCGCAAGCAGTGTCGCAAAGCGTAATTTAATGCGATTGCCGTTTTCGTCGGTACGATGCAGTTCGCCCACATCTTCGTTATATTTCTGCAAATCCCAGCCTTGATAATAGTTTTTCAACTCCCCGGCTTTGAAGGCAAACGGGAAACCTACCGTACAAGGGAAATCTTCGGTATCCATCGCCGCGACGATCAGGTTATAACCACCGGGTTTGGTGCAACGCTGCATGTTAGCAATCAGCCCCGGAATGGTTTTCGCCTCAAGGAACATCATCACCACGGTAGAGAGGATAAAATCATACTCACCGTCAAAGCTTAGCGCGTTAAGATCTTTCACTTCCGCCTGCAGGTTTTCCAGCCCTTCCGCGTCGCGGACGGACAGCAGGTTTTTGATGCTCATCGGGTTCTTGTCCCACGCGGTCACCTCATAACCATTCGCCGCCAGATACAGGCTGTTACGACCATTGCCGCAGCCAAGGTCGAGCGTTTTACCCGGTTTCAACAACGTGGCGGCATGCAGCACGTCAGAATGGGTACGGGTCAGGCCGTATTTTTCAGTGAAATAGTTTTCATCACGAGTGGTCATTATTCATCCTTCGGTTTCATCAGTGTCGACGGGGCAACACGGGTCAAAAGTTTACCCTGAATGAGCAGGTGCAACGTTTTTAGCAGCAGCAGGCCAATCACGATATTGGTAAAAATAAACAGCGGCATCGCCAGATGATGGAAAAAACCCGCGTTACTGGCGTGACCAAGATGCAGCCCGGTCGACGCCAGAGCGGAAATGCCGAACGAGAAGCTCCAGAACGAGGCGTTAAAGGCCTGACGCGAGTACCATGGCATCAGGCGCAACATAAACAGCAGTTGCAGCAAACCATAGCCAAACAGCATTTTGGCGAACACATCCGCATGCCCCCCGTTCACGCTAAGCCAGGCATTACAGGCCACAAGCGCAGGTGCCAGCTGAATACCCAGCGAGGTTCGTAGCGGCACCGACAGAGCGCCGCCGCTGCGTAAGCGCTGGACAATCGACGGTTCCAGAGTAAGCCACGAGATAACCCCCGCGCCGAGAAATACCAGCCCGGCATCGTTGAAGCCCAGCGCACCGCAGGCCATCGCGCTAATAAAGTTATTGGCTACGGTCGGCAAATAGAGTCCGGGCGTCGTGGCATCAGCCGGATGCTCGCCGCGCCATAGCCCGGCGGTTTGCCAGGCGGCATAGCTTAATTGCAGCGCCACCCCAATGCCAAACAGCACCAGCGCCAGCGGACGCAACCACGGCGTGAAGCCAATTGCCACCAGCATGGTGGTGGCGGGAAACAGACTGACAAAGCTGCTGGCAATGGGATGATGCATCTCCTGCCAGACGCTGTAAGGGAAACGCACCGCGCGCGTGAGAAACGCCAGCGTCAGCAGTGACCACATGACGATAGCCAGGACAACCAGCGCATCACCAATAACATGACTGACCGGTAAAATGGTGCTGGCATAGCGCCAGGCAAACCCCATGCCGATAGTCCCCAGTACCATGCCGAAATAGCCCGCCGGAAGATTCAGAACGCGGACGCCGTCATTTTCTTTGTGCATTTTTTTGATTTATTAAAAATTAGTTAAGTTGCATTTTAAATGATTCTTTGAGCCTGCGCTAGGGGAAAACGCGGTCCAAAGACGCGATGTTGCCAGCATGGCAGGGTACATAGTTTGCACATGTTGATTACCCCGGTAAGCATCACATGTTATAGCGCAGAAACGCCCGATAAGTTCAGCTTTTGCTACAGTTAACGGTAACTGTCTGGTCAGGGGCCGCCATGAAAAAGTTCCGTCTGAGCGATGAGAGTCGTACCGTGCATACTGGCCCGCCCGGGGCAAAAGAGAGCCTTTGCGTGCGGCAAATTATCGCCCTGCATGATTTTTCCGACATTACCGCCGGGACGCGCGGCGGCTGGCTTGACGATGAGCAGGCGTTAAGTCAGGACGGCGACTGTTGGGTTTATGATGAAAATAGCCTGGTGTATGCCGGTGCGCGTATTGAAGATAACGCCCGGGTCACCCACGCCTGCGAGATAAGCCATCAGGCGTTGATTGGCGGTAATGCCTGGGTTGATGAGAGCAACATCAGCCATCTTGCCCGCCTCACCGGTGATGTGACCGTTCGCCATTCGCAGGTGCACGGCGTTTGCCACCTGTTCGGCCATGCCCATATCAGCGAGCACTGCCAGATCATTGCGGCCAAAGGCTTAACCGCCGAGCAAGACCGCGAGCTGCAAATTTATGACCACGCTCGTCTTAGCCAGTGCCGAATCGTCCATCAGGCGCAAATCTACGGAAACGCACGGTTGCATCACGCTTTTGTCGAACACCGGGCAGAGGTTTACGATAACGCGCGGCTGGAAGGCAATGAAGAGAATAACGTCTGGGTCTGTGATTGCGCCAAGGTCTATGGCTACGCGAGAATTATCGCCGGGTTCGGTGAAGATGAGATCCCCACCTTACGCTACAGCGCCCAGGTGGCGGAAAATGCCCGCATTGAAGGAAACTGTGTGTTAAAGCACCATGTTATGGTCGGCGGTAATGCCCAGCTGCGCGGCGGCCCTATTTTGCTCGACGATCACGTCCTGATACAGGGCGATGCGCAGATTATGGGCGATGTGCTGATCGAGTATCACATTGATATTAGCGACAATGCGGTCGTTGAAGCATTGGCTGGGGAAGCCATTTCTCTGCGAGGCCGTAAGACCATCAACGGGACGCAAAACATTACCCGCACCCCGCTGTTTGGCGGTCTATAGCGCGGTGTTATCAATAATACGCGCGTAGATATTCTGGTCGTGGAATTTATCGTTGAGAAACTCGGCCTGACGTAAACAGCCTTCAAGCTGAAAACCGTTGCGCTGCGCCACCCGATTGCTGCGTAAATTATCCACCCGACATTTGATCACAAAGCGACGGACCTCGCCGCTTTGTGCGTAGTAGTGCATAAACGCCTGCAATGACGTGGATAAAATGCCCTTTCCCTGCGCCGATTCATCCAGCCAATAACCGATATAGCCCGTTTTGTTTGAGGGTTCTATCTGGTTAAACGAGAGCACGCCAACCATTTTATCGTCGGCAAATATCAGGAACATTTTAGCGATACCGCGCTGATGCAACATCATATTGCCCTGCACGTTCTGGCGAGTTTCCTGCTCACTTTTAACGAACTGCGGCCAGTTCAGGGTTTGTTGCAGCCACAATTTATTGCGCAGAACTAATTGATGCAGTTCGCTGATATGGCTTTCGTTAACGGCCTGGAGATTGAGCGTATCGGTGACGATAATCGTTTCTGCGGGAGTCATATTCAGGCATCCAGTCAGGAGCAGAACCCGGCGTCGCTGTGCTCGGCCGGGATACGCAAGAGTTACTTCATGATTCGGTCGTCAACGTATTGACGTTTATCCGGTGCCGGTGGGAAGTATTGATACAGCCACGTTTCGCTGATGGCATCGCCCTGGCAGCGCAGGAACAGGCGCATGTCTACCGGGTCGGTCGAGTCAGAGGTTGGATACCAGTCGAACAATATTCGATAGCCGTCGAACGGTTCAACGTAGAGGATCTCTATCTGCTTCGCTTCACCGCTGGAGAGCGTGATCACCGGTTCAATACCTTTCGGGGCAGCGGCTTTCAAATCACCGCCGACGAAATCAATCGCAAACCGGCGTGACCATTTCTCTGGATAATGTTCGCCCGGTGCCCAGCCTTCCGGGAAACTGCCCATGCCGGTACGGGTCGCCAGCACGCGGGCGAGCGGAGAGCGAATCGGCGGCATCGCGCTCCAGTACAAACGGTAGCTGAAGTTCAGCGTATCGCCTGCTTTCATCGGTTTTTCTGGCTGCCAGAAGCAGACAATGTTATCCAGCGTTTCACCGGTGGTTGGAATCTCCATCAGGCTAACCGCCCCTTTCCCCCAGTGGTTACGCGGCTCTACCCAGAGGCTTGGGCGCTTGTTGTACCAGCCCATCACATCCTGATAGTGGGTAAAATCACGATCCAGTTGCAGCAGACCAAAGCCTTTCGGGTTTTTATCCTGATAGGCGTTGAACTGCAACTTTTGCGGGTTATTCAGCGGACGACAGATCCACTCGCCGTTGCCCAGCCACATCGCCAGACGATCGGAGTCGTGAATTTGCGGGTGAATGGTGTCGCAGACGCGGCGCTCATTGTTGCCGCAGCTGAACATACTGGTCATCGGCGCAATGCCTAACTGTTTGATATCTTTGCGCGCGTAGATGTGATTTTCCACATCCATGATCACCTGCGCTTTTTCACAGTGCACCACGAATTTATAGGCACCGGTCACGCTTGGGCTGTCGAGCAGCGCATAAACGGTGAAGCTGGTCGCGCCCGGTTTGGCTGTTTCAAACCAGAACGAGGTAAAGTCCGGGAACTCTTCCACACTGTCGGTATAGGTGTCGACGGCAAGGCCGCGTGCGGAGAGGCCATACTGATAGGTGCTATCAACCGCGCGGAAGTAGCTTGCGCCGAGGAATGAAACAATATCACGGCGAGCAAGCTCTGGCGCTTTAAAGACGCGGAAGCCAGCAAACCCGAGGTCGGTCTGCCCTTCGAGCTGTTTGGTGTCAACGCCCGCATCGTTGTACTGGAATAATTCAGGACGGAAATGGATCTCACGCGCCTGCTGATTTGCCGGATCCAGGGAGAACATGCGCACGCGGCGACGAAAGCCCATGCCAACGTGGAAGAACTGCACGTCGAGCTGGCGCTCTTTAACGTTGTTCCAGAGCGACTGGGAGGCATCGTACTGAATACTGTTGTAAGCCTGCGGCGTCAGGTTGGCTAGCGTATCGGGCAGCGCGCGCGGTGCGCCACTCCACGGCTGACGCGATAAATCGTGCGCCATTGATTGCAGTACGCCGAAATCAAAGCGACGCGTCTGACCGTCAGCAATATCGGACTCCTGCGCCATCGCGGCCTGGGAGAAAAGCGATGCAAAACCAGTGGTTCCGCACACGGTGGCAACGGCCATGGATGATTTGATGAAATGTCTGCGATTCATGCCTGGCAAAGCGTCCTTTTAAAGTCGGAAATTGCAAAATATAGATGGCTTTAATCACGCCCACTCTAGACAAAATTGATTGAGAATCCAATTGCTCCCACAATAAAATCTCTTAATCCAGGCTGACATGGTGTTTCATCACGCGTTTGAATAACGCCATCCGCGCGCGCATAAAGCGGTTCTCCACGTGAAAACCGGCGCCCTTTTGCAAACCAATGCGTAATAATCGGTCGCGGCCACGCACCGCCGCGGGCCAACGCAGTGGCCCGGACAACGTAGTATGGTTAACGCTGGCGTCGCGCGCGAAGCTCACCCAGTAGTCCGCGACCAGCCGGGCAAAGTCGAGATCGCTTGCGCTGGCATAGTCGCGCGACGGTGAAATCTGCCCAAGGGTGTCAAAAACATACGGCACTTCGTTGCCATGCCATGCGCCGTGTAAATAGGTGTCATGCTCGGCCTCCGCCACATAATCAAACCAGTATCGCCAGCAGGGTTGATTGATGCGCTGTTGCGCCTGCATCACCACATACCCGAGGGTGGTAAATGCCATATCGCGGCACACTTGTCGCCCCAGTTCAACATCGTCCTTCACGCCCGGATACAGCAATTTAATCAGCCCCAATCCCAGCCGACGCTCACGGCGTAATTTTTGAATCTGGCCAGCAAGGTCGATGCCAAAGACCGCCATCACGCTGGCTTCATCACTGTTAGAGCCGACCATGACCGGCATCGCATGCTGCTTGCCAGCAAAGAAAACATCCAGCATCGGTTGCGGCAGCACCGCGTCACCTGCAATCGGCGCCGGGCCAGTGTTATAAGGGGCCGGTAACGACCAGAACACCTCAGCCGGAATTTCACGCAGCCTGTCCGCTGAAGCGTTGGGGAGATTGAGATGGGCGGCAAGCTGTTCACCCCGCGTTAGCGCTGTTTCACGCGGCAGGTCGGGCAACGTATAGCCGCTCTGGATTATCGCCTTATGGAATAATCCCGCAGCTTTAGGAGACGCCATCAGTGACAGTACGCTACGCGCCCCGGCGGACTCACCAAATAACGTGACGTTGTCACAATCGCCACCAAAGGCCGCGATGTTCTCCTGCACCCAACGTAACGCCGCAATTTGATCCAACAACCCGAAGTTATAAATCCGCTCGCCGTCTTCCTCATCCAGTGCCGGATGGGCAAAGAAACCCAGATGTCCAAGACGGTAATTAAGCGTAACCACTACCGCGCCCCGCCTCGCCAGCGCCTTGCCGTCATAAGGCGGCAGGCCACCCGCGCCGATGGTGAAACCACCGCCGTGAAGCCAGACCATCACCGGCAATGCCGTGGTGCGTTTGGCAGGAGACCAGATATTGAGATAGAGGCAATCTTCAGAAAAGCGGCCCGGGTCGCCGCCGCCCAGCGTCTGACAATACTCGCTGCTTTGCCAGCTGGAGGCTGAGAACGTGTCCGCCTGGCGGACGCCGCGCCACGAGGATGGCGGCTGCGGTGCGCGCCAGCGTAGCGAACCTATTGGTGCGCTCGCATAGGGTATACCGCGCCAGAGATGAATATCCTCGTCCACAAGTCCTGATAACGTTCCTTGTTGGGTTTCGACACGGGTTGAGGGGGTCTGCATGGTGTTCTTCCTTTTAAACTGATTCCCATGCAGAGTACCTGTTTCAGAGCAGACCGCAACGCCGTTTGCTGCGCATTTCGGCTTCCTCATAAAGACTGAATTCATTAAGAACGCTGCGCCCTAATGCCTGTTCAAAGGCTTCCCGGCTGGCATTGCCATGGCTTAACGCATGAGCATCGCCGCCAAGATTGGACTGAAAAATACCCGCGGCGCTAACCGGCAGAAAATCTTCGTAGGTAATCGGCTGGGCTTCAATCCAGCCACGTTCAATAAAAGGCTGCGGATCGTCGCCGGGATGAATGGCCTGACGATGCGCGTCGCCTGCGGGCGTCAGGCGATAGCGAAACCATGCCAACCCCTGTTGACGCAGCAGAAACTCGCTGTCCGGGAAGGCTTTAAACACCGTCTGTAGATGATGCTGGTGCGTCAGGTTGTCTTTCCCAACGCCCGCTTCGGCAAGCAGCTGGTCATATAAGGCGCGTCCTTTTGGCGTCAGCGCCGCCCCGCGCTGTTCAATTTCACCAAAACGCGCGGTATGCGTGCCGCTCATCTCTCCGGCAAACTGCACCGGTTCCTCGAGCGCCTTAAAACTGGTCTGACGCAATAGCAGCGGCACCGCGCGACGCGGCGGGCCTTCAATCACCGCTTTGGGCTCAATGCCGTACTTCGACATTAATGACTGAACCTGGTCGATATCGAGGGTGCGCGGCGTTAAGTGATTGATGTGGCAGCCGGGAAAGCAGACAACATCAGCAATAAGTCGATGCTGCTGGTGCAGCGCTTGATAGGTTTCTTTGTCCACCGTGGTATGGCGATGCCAGCGAAAGGTTTCCAGCGCTTCGTGCACAAACTCCTGCGCCTGTGGCTGCGTAAAATGGCCCTGCTCGTCGTGAATTTTCATCAACGCGCGGCAGCGCGGCGTAAAGATATCGCGCCGGGCAAGAATTTTGGCGGCTTTTTGCCGTAGCGTCGGGGAATCAATAAGTTCCAGACGCAGCAACGAGGTAAACACGCGGAAGGGATTGCGTTGCAATGCCGCATCATCCACGGGACGAAAAGCCGTTGAATGAACCGGTACGCCCGCGACCGAGAGATCGTAATACCCGACGGGGTGCATACCCATGATGGCGAACATCCGGCATAAGGTGGCCAGTTCGTCCGCCGTCCCCACGCGAATGGCGCCATGTCGTTCAACATTAAGACGCGCCAGTTCATCGGCGTTGGCCAGTTGCTCGTGTAAGCGCGTGTTGTTTTCCAGCACTGCCAGGTTTACATCAGCAACTAATGCCAACAAGGTTCCATATTGCGGGACTTCTTGCTGGTACATTGCCGACATTGCTTGTGAAAATTCTTCCCGGATATCATCCGCCGAAAGGGTGTGCGCCATGATGTCATATCTCCTGTGACTGTATTTGCAGTGTAGGAAAGCCCATGATGCTGTGCGGTAAGAATTTACAAAGTGTGATCCCGGCAACTGAGTTGATTTATAGCTTAAATAATTCGCGGGCAGCCAATGCCCTCACCTTGGATGTATGACGTGTTTAACCAGAGAATCGGTTGTTTGCATAACTACAGGTTATTCAAACAACACCTTAAATTCACTTTAAATTAACAAAACATTTACACACACTGTGTGCGGCAATAATAAAATACCCTACACGGAGCCGCCCATGAGCACAAAATGGTCACCGCAAGAAGTCATCCATCGGGATTACAACAATCACCCGCCAGCGTTAGCACCGGGCTATAAAACCAGCGTTCTACGCTCGCCGCGCAATGCCCTTATTTCACTGCAAAATTCGCTGTCAGAGATTACCGGGCCGGTATTTTCCGCCCGCGATCTCGGCCCGCAGGATAATGATCTGATCCTTAACTACGCCAAAGACGGCCTGCCGATTGGCGAACGAATTATTGTTCACGGCTATGTCCGCGACGGCTTTGGACGTCCGCTGAAAAACACCCTGGTTGAAGTCTGGCAGGCGAACGCCGGAGGCCGCTATCGTCACAAGAAAGATCAGTATCTGGCGCCTATCGACCCTAACTTTGGCGGCTGTGGGCGCGTGATGACCGATGAAAATGGCTACTATTTTTTCCGTACCATCAAGCCGGGCCCTTATCCGTGGCGTAATCAGGCTAGCGACTGGCGTCCATCGCATATCCATTTCTCCCTCTTTGGTGAGGCCTTCGCGCAGCGTCTGATAACCCAGATGTATTTTGAAGGGGATCCGCTGATTAAGCAGTGCCCTATCGTGAAAGCAATCAATAATGACGATGCCATCCGCACGCTGATCGCCGAACTCGATACCCATGCCGCCGTGCCGCTGGATTGTCTGGCGTATCGTTTCGATTTAGTGCTGCGCGGACAGCGCGCCACATTATTTGAAAATCGTACTCAGGGGGCTGCACGATGAAAGATTATTTACCGGAAACCGCATCGCAAACCGCCGGGCCTTATGTGCACATCGGTCTGGCTCCTGATGCTGCGGGCTTTCATATTTTCGAGAAAAATTTTGGTTCGACGCTCGTCAACAGTCATACGCCAGGTGAGCGCATCGCGATTGAAGGCCGGGTGTTTGATGGCTCCGGTACGCCGGTGCGGGATGTGCTGATTGAGATTTGGCAGGCCAACGCCGATGGCCGCTACAATCATGTCGCCGACCAGCAGCAGGAAACGCCTGTGGATGATGATTTTCGCGGCTGGGGTCGTGCTTGTTCCAATTTCGACAGCGGGGTCTGGCGATTTGATACCATCAAGCCTGGGCAGGTCATGGGCCGCGATGGCCGGATGATGGCTCCCCACGTGAATCTGTGGATTGTGGCGCGGGGGATCAATATTGGCCTGAATACGCGGATGTATTTTTCCGATGAGCAGGACGCGAACGCCAGGGATCCGGTGCTCAATATTATTGAGTGGGAAGTTCGCCGTCAGACGCTGATAGGTCGCAGAGAAACGCGGGGTAATGAAACCGTTTATTGTTTCGATATTTATCTACAGGGCGAGAAAGAGACTGTCTTCTTCGACGTTTAGCACCTTAACGGTAGGCCGGATAAGGCGGTGACGCCGCCATCCGGCAACCTGTCGCCTCACCTGATGACGCCCAGTATTAAGACCTACCTGTGTGAAACCGAATAACACTTCCACATTTAAATTACTTGTCTGTTAAACCCCGAGAATGTTAATAATATTTTGCTAGCAAGTTATCAAATTTAAACAACCACACTTGTCACTGATGCCGCTGTGTTTTTAACATTGCCTATGGAAAAAAACGTTCTCTTCAGTCAGCGCATTCGTCTGCGCCATCTTCACACTTTCGTGGCCGTCGCCCAGCAAGGAACTTTGGGGCGAGCGGCTGAAACCCTTAATTTAAGCCAGCCTGCGCTTTCCAAGACCTTAAACGAACTTGAGCAATTGACCGGCACCCGCCTGTTTGAACGCGGCCGTCTGGGGGCGCAACTGACGCTCACCGGCGAGCAGTTTTTAACCCATGCCGTAAAGGTTCTGGACGCATTAAACACCGCAGGTCAGGCGCTCATTCGTAAAGAAGGTGTTAATAATGATGTCGTGCGCATCGGCGCATTGCCGACGGCAGCTTTAGGCGTACTGCCCGCCGTGATTGGCCCTTTCCACCAGTTGCAAAAAGACGTGACGTTGCAGGTTGCGACCATGAATAACACCATGCTTCTGGCGGCGTTGAAATCCGGCGATATCGATCTGGGAATTGGGCGGATGTCCGACCCGGAGCTGATGACAGGTTTAAACTACGAGTTGCTGTTTCTTGAATCACTGAAGCTTGTGGTACGCCCGGACCATCCGTTATTACAAGAAAACATTACCCTAAGCCGCGTGCTGGAATGGCCGGTCGTGGTGTCGCCTAAAGGGACCGTGCCACGGCAAAATGCCGAAACGCTGCTACAGGGCCAGGGTTGCAAAATGCCGCCGGGTTGCATAGAAACGCTCTCCGCGTCGCTATCGCGCCAGCTTACGGTGGATTTTAACTACATCTGGTTTGTGCCTTCCGGCGCGGTAAAAGATGATTTGCGGCGCGGCACGCTGACCGCCCTGCCAATCGCCACCCAGGGTCAGGGCGAACCGATTGGTATCCTGACCCGCGTCGATACCCCACTGTCAACGGGGGCACAAATTCTGCTCAGTTCAATACGTAAATCGATGCCAGCATAATGTGGCTGCGGCCCATCCGGGCCGCAGCAGCAATGACTCAGGCCAAATGATGAAGATCCTCCCAGCTCATTTTCGGAAATGCCTCTATTGCACTTTCTGGTGACAAATTGACCACCTGAATATTGTGCGCCTGACAATAGGCCTGGGCTGCTAAAAATGAATGCGTAATATTGTCAAAATCAAGATTCAGGCGAGTCCCTAATTTATCCTCGCTGGTTTCATAAAAGCGGGGCGTATTAAAATTATTCATATCCAGCCCGACAATGTAAATTTGCTTGTAGCCCAAAAGACAGGCTATCTGGAGCGCGGGATAGGTGACGGTGCCATAATCAAATAGCGCTTCTTCAATTTTATCGGAGAAACCGAAATTTTGATGCCAATGAAAATGTTCATTGCTACGGTTTATTTGACATCTTGATAACAGAAAACGATTAACTTGCGTACTTGATGCGGTTTCAAAAATTTTTATCCGGCAACGAACGTTTTCAAATGCAATATTCGAAAAAATAGAGTCCAGGCTATTATACGTACAAAATAGGATAAGGTCTTCCCGAGAAACAATCTCTTTAACGAGCGCAAGTCTTTCGCGCACAAAGTCTCTATCAATAATTACGTACCAGTCAAAATGTACGTTTCTCATTGAAAATGCGCCATTTACGCCAAGATAGTCAAACCTATCATCGAAGAAAAGCTTATCAATATGCTTAACTGATGGCCCTGTAGCCATAATCACCAGCGGTTTGTTTTTCTCGCTGATATGAAGCTCAATGTTAGTGATTTTATTGCGTTTAAAATAAGCATTCCCAAGCTGCCCGGAGGCATTTCGTTCAACCTTAAAGAATGGCCAAATATTTTTATTGTGATGATATTTTTCACTGTGAGTATTGCGATAAATGGTTTTACAAATCCATTTTGTAAACTTATCAATCCCTGGCATTTAAATTAATTCCGCAAATTATATTGTTGTAAATGATGTGTCCTACAGGCCTATAAAAGCCATATCTCCTGTGTTTGCAAAGTCAAACTATTTCGCGATGGTTGTGGAGGTAATATTAACCCCGACAAGTTTACGTCGAAGATTCGGATCAACCTATTATCAATTAATAAAATCAGAATATTGCCCGAATGCATCAATGCCGTCGTTCACCGCCGCGACCTGAGTACAGGTATCCCACCCCGTACTGGATCCTGGAGAACAGCGCAAGCGGACGCAAAGCGCTATTAAGACAAATTTCCTACGCAATAAATGCGATATTATTTTTTAACAATTGCGCAATGCAATTTAACAGCTTTATCATACCCATAAGTTAACCAAATGGTTCGCACCATGTTACATGCGTGAACTAAATGACTTGGTTAGAAGCTAAATCGCATTTCATTCAAAACAACAACACGGAAACGATGGCTCACCTGGTTCATCCGTGTGCTTTTTTTGCTGTCGCAAGGAGAACAGTATGGCAACTGGCAACGTGCCACGAGGATTCCCACGAGTCCTGCAGTGGCTTCTTATCGGCCTGATGTTGATTATCGGTCTGGCTATTGGTGCTCTGGGGGCGAAGCTTGCCACCGTTGGCGGCACCTGGTTCTTTGCCCTGATGGGGCTGGTTATGGTGGTTAGCGCCATCCTGATCGCGCGTAACCGCCGCGGCGGGATCGTGCTCTATAGCCTGGCGTTTATCGTCGCTATCATCTGGTCCATCAGCGATGCTGGCTGGGAATACTGGCCGCTTTTCTCACGTCTGTTCGCGTTCGGCGTACTGGCGATGTTGAGCGCGCTGGTATGGCCTTATATGTCCACTCCTGCGGTTGCGAAGAAAGGCACGGCATGGGGGCTGGCGGCGGTCATGGCGGTAATTCTTCTGGCAAGCCTTGGCTGGATGTTCAAGCCTCAGACGCTGGTGTCAGCCACTGAAGCGGTTCCGGTCAAACCGGTCGCGGCAGGCGAAGAACAGAAGAATTGGGAACACTGGGGGAATACTACCCACGGCGATCGTTTCGCCGCGCTTGATCAAATCAACAAGCAAAACATCGATAAGTTGCAGGTTGCCTGGGTTGCCCACACCGGCGATATCCCCGTGAGCAACGGTTCAGGGGCTGAAGATCAAAACACCCCGTTGCAGGTCGGCGATACCCTGTTCGTCTGTACGCCTTACAGTAAAGTGCTGGCCCTGGATGTGGATAGCGGCAAAGAGAAATGGCGCTATGATTCAAAAGCCACCGCCCCTAACTGGCAGCGCTGCCGTGGTCTTGGCTATTTTGAAGACACTCAGGCTCTCAAAACGCCGGCGTCATCAACCTCACCTGCCGCCTGCCCACGTCGGCTGTTCCTGGCTACGACCGATGCTCGCCTTATCGCTATCAATGCCGATAACGGCAAGCTGTGTGACGATTTTGGTGACCACGGCATCGTGGACCTGAGCGTTGGCATGGGTGAAATCAAACCGGGCTATTACCAGCAGACCTCCACGCCGTTGGTGGCTGGCAACGTGGTGGTAGTCGGTGGTCGCGTCGCGGATAACTTCTCCACCGGTGAACCTCCGGGCGTAGTGCGTGCCTATGACGTTCGTACCGGTAAGCTCGCCTGGGCGTGGGATCCGGGTAACCCGAATCTGACCGGCCTGCCGCCTGAAGGACAAACCTATACCCGCGGTACGCCAAACGTCTGGTCAGCCATGTCTTACGATGCGAAGCTGAATCTGGTGTACCTGCCAACCGGCAACGCCACGCCAGACTTCTGGGCCGGTGAACGTACCGCGCTTGATGATAAATACAGCTCATCTATTATTGCCGTTGATGCCACCACGGGTAAAGTACGCTGGCATTATCAAACCACGCACCACGATTTGTGGGACTTTGACCTCCCGTCTCAACCGCTACTGTATGATTTACCCGATGGTAAAGGCGGCACTACTCCGGTGCTGGTGCAGACCAGTAAGCAGGGCATGATCTTTATGCTCAACCGTGAAACAGGTCAGCCAGTCGCCAAAGTCGAAGAGCGTCCGGTGCCGAAAGGCAATGTCGAGGGCGAGCGTTATTCACCAACGCAGCCGTACTCGGTGGGTATGCCGATGATCGGCAATGAAACGCTCAAAGAGTCCGACATGTGGGGCGCGACTCCCGTTGACCTGCTGTTGTGCCGCATTCAGTTTAAAGAGATGCGCCACCAGGGGATCTTCACGCCACCGGGCACCGACCGTTCCCTGCAATATCCGGGATCGCTTGGCGGTATGAACTGGGGCAGCGTTTCTGTTGACCCGAACAATAGCCTGATGTTCGTCAACGATATGCGTCTGGGGCTGGCAAACTACATGGTGCCACGAGCGCATGTCGCTAAAGACGCCAGCGGTATTGAGATGGGGATTGTGCCAATGGACGGTACGCCGTTCGGCGCGATGCGCGAGCGTTTCCTGTCACCGCTGGGCATTCCGTGCCAGAAACCACCGTTTGGTACGATGTCGGCGGTTGATTTGAAATCGGGCAAGATTGTCTGGCAGGTGCCGGTAGGAACCGTTGAGGACACTGGCCCGCTGGGAATCCGCATGCACATGCCAATTCCTATCGGTATGCCAACGCTTGGCGCGTCGCTGTCAACTCAGTCAGGCTTACTGTTCTTTGCCGGTACCCAGGATTTCTATCTACGCGCGTTTGATACCGCGACCGGTAAAGAGATCTGGAAAGACCGTCTGCCGGTGGGCAGCCAGTCCGGCCCGATGACCTATGTGTCACCGAAAACCGGTAAGCAGTACATCGTGATTAATGCCGGTGGCGCACGCCAGTCGCCGGATCGCGGTGATTACATTATCGCTTACGCGCTACCTGACGCGAAGTAAGCAAACACGCCCGTAACCGCTGGTTACGGGCGTTTTCTTACCTAAAATGTTTCCCAGTTTTCCGTCCCCGCTACCGCCGGACGACTCGGCGTAAAGGTCGGCTCAACGCTCTCTTTCACTGTTTCAACACGCTGAGTGCCCTGAAGACGGAATGTGCCGACCGCCTGCGTCAGGCGTGCTGCCTGCTCTTCAAGCGAAGCCGCCGCCGCGGAGGCTTCCTCCACCAGCGAGGCGTTTTGCTGAGTCACATTATCCATTTCGGTCACCGCCTGACTCACCTGTTGAATACCGCGATTCTGTTCATCAGATGCTGCTGCAATCTCCAGCATAATGTCGGTCACCCGTTTTACCGCCAGGACGATATCGGTCATGGTGGATCCCGCACGCACCACCTCGCTGGAACCGCGCTCAATCAAGGTGACCGATTCACTGATCAGCCCCTCAATCTCCTTCGCCGCCTGCGCGCTGCGGCTTGCCAGAGTGCGAACTTCACTGGCGACAACCGCAAACCCGCGCCCCTGCTCCCCTGCACGCGCCGCTTCCACCGCCGCATTCAGCGCCAGAATATTGGTCTGGAAGGCAATACTGTTAATCACCGAAGTAATTTCTGAGATTTTTTTCGAGCTACTGGAAATACTGCCCATCGTCGTAACCACGCCCGACACCAGCTGTCCGCCGCGCGTCGCTTTGCCAGACGCGTCTTCCGCCAGTTTACTGGCATGATGCGCGTTATCCGCATTCTGTTTCACCGTGGCGGTCAGCTGCTCCATGCTGGCCGCCGTCTGTTCAATAGCCGCCGCCTGCTGCTCGGTGCGCGAGGAAAGGTCGGTATTGCCCATGGAGATTTCACTGGTGCCGCGATAAATTTCTTCCGCCCCCTGCCGTACCGTTCCCACGGTCTGCACCAGGGCGTGCTGCATTTTTTGCAGGTTCGCAATAAGTTGACCAATTTCGCTACGTCCTACCGGCTCCTCGCTCATGGTCAAATCTCCGCTGGCAATCTGCGCGATACGCGCACCCGCGCGCTGCAACGGCAGGATCACTACCCGGCGCAGCGTGGTGAAGGTGATGATTGTCATCACGACTGCCAGAATAAACGCACCGATCATAAACATAACGCCCAGCTTGGTTCGGCTATGCGCAAGTTCGGTCAGCTGATTGGCCCGCGCTGCGCGGATATCAATGACCTTCTGGCGTACGGCGTTATAGGCATCATCAAGGGTACGCGCCTGCTCGGTTTCATAGTTAAGGATCGCCTCAAACATGCCGTTTTGGGCGAATTTCAACATCGGCTTCATGCCTTCCAGATAGGCGTTGTAGCGCTGGTTCATTTCGTTATCCAGCGCCCTATCTGCCGCCGTTTTGACGCCTCTGTCGGTATAGACTTTAAAGCCCTCCTGCGAACGTTTAATCCACGTTTGCGCGGCGGTCAGGTTCTTTTTCATGCTGTCCATTTCCGCAATACGGCTGTCGGCACCGGCATGGATCATCATCAGGCGCGCTTCGCGCAGGTAGTTTGCGCTGTCGGAAAGCCCTACGCGCACCTGTAGCTCGTGGGTGACCTCCCGCTGGTCAACATCGGCTTTCCACATAAAATAACCGGCAAGACCCGCGCTCAGCGCAAATAACAGCAAAACGCCGCCCAGCACGGAGCCGAAAAATGGCACCAGACGAATGTGGTGTAAAAAACTGATTTTTGGCAAGCGACCCGACTGTGCGGATGTTTTTTCCATGAGTTAACTCTCTGTGTACTTGAGGTAAGTCATAGAGTCATCGGCCATCGCCGCTAATTACTTATCAGGAAAGGTTAAAAACGCCGTGCGGGTCACAAATCAAAATACCAGCGGGAGGGTGCCCGCTGGTTGAGGGGATTATTTATCGCCGAAATGAATCACGGTGCGGATTGATTTGCCTTCATGCATCAAATCAAACGCCTCGTTAATTTGCGCCAGCGGCAAACGGTGAGTGATAAACGGATCGAGCTGAATTTTGCCCGTCATCGCGTCTTCAACCATGCCCGGCAACTGAGTACGGCCCTTCACGCCGCCAAAGGCAGAACCGCGCCAGACGCGCCCGGTAACCAGCTGGAACGGACGGGTTTTAATTTCCTGACCTGCACCCGCCACGCCGATGATGATGCTCTCACCCCAGCCTTTATGGCAGCATTCCAGCGCAGAGCGCATGACGTTCACGTTGCCAATACATTCAAAGCTGAAATCAACGCCGCCGTCGGTCATTTCAACAATGACATCCTGAACCGGCTTATCGAACTCTTTCGGGTTGATAAAGTCGGTAGCGCCCATTTCCGCCGCCAGTTTGAATTTCTCGGGATTAGTATCGACCGCCAGAATACGTCCGGCTTTCGCCTGTACCGCGCCCTGAATCACCGCCAGACCAATACCGCCGAGGCCAAACACCGCCACGGTATCGCCCTCTTTTACTTTTGCCGTGTTGTGCACCGCGCCGATACCGGTGGTGACGCCACAGCCCAGCAGACACACTTTATCCAGCGGTGCCTGTGGGTTGACCTTGGCCAGCGAAATTTCTGCCACTACGGTGTATTCGCTGAAGGTACTGGTGCCCATGTAGTGATAAATCGGCTCACCGTTATAGGAGAAGCGCGTCGTTCCATCAGGCATCAGACCTTTACCCTGCGTGGCGCGCACGGCCTGACAAAGGTTGGTTTTACCCGATTTACAGAATTTACACTCACCGCATTCTGCGGTGTATAACGGAATAACATGATCACCGGCTTTCAGGCTGGTGACGCCTTCACCGACTTCCACCACCACACCGCCGCCTTCATGGCCGAGCACCGCGGGGAAAACGCCCTCGGGATCGTCGCCAGACAGAGTAAAGGCATCGGTATGGCAAACGCCGGTATGGGTGATTTTGACCAGCACTTCCCCTTTTTTAGGTGGTGCGACGTCAATTTCAACAATTTTCAGCGGCTGACCGGGGCCAAACGCAACTGCAGCACGTGATTTCATAGCTGTCTCTTCCGTTGTGATGTTTATTTTAAATAGGATCGTAGCAGATGACCGACTTCCGTCATGCGCAGCGCACGTTGGTCGGGCGTGGTTTCACCACTCACCAGCTCATCTTTGAGATGCATTTCAACCATTTCGCCCATCAGGCCGTTGGCCGCACCGCGAATAGAGGCGATCTGTTGCAGGATGGTCAGGCAGGATTCACCTGATTCGAGCGCGCGTTCAAGCGCCTCGACCTGCCCCTTGATACGGCGAACGCGGGTAAGCGCGCGTTTTTTGTCTTCAGGTGAATGTGGCATAACGCCTCCTTTAGTATAGGGGGGTATACTATATAAAAAATCAGAATTTGTAAAATTGATGTTGCATTAAGGGGGGATTATTATCGAAGGAGCGTTCAACTAGGCCGGATAAGCGCAGCGCCATCCGGCATCACAACTCAGGACTGCAATGTCGCCAGTCGGGCGGCAAAACCGACAAACACCAAGCCAATCAAGCTATTACCAATCTTCGCCAGTTTCTTACGCGTTTTCACATAGCGCGTCACCAGAGAACCCGACACGATAAGGAAGCTCAGATAGGTAAAACTCACCAGCTCCAGCGTCAGCGCCAGAATGAAGAATGCCAGTCCCGGCGTTTTGGCATGAACATCGATAAACTGCACGAAGAACGACACGTAAAACAAGATAGCTTTCGGATTAGTCAGGCTCAGCGTCAGCGCGCGCTTAAAGATCGCATGACCCGGCTCAGGCTCATCTTCCTGACCGGTCGTTTTACGCTTCAACGTGCTATAGAGCATCTTGCCGCCGAGATACAGCAGATAGAGCGCGCCAAGATAACGCACAATATTAAACAGCAACGGCGTGGTTTTAATCAGCGTTGCCACGCCGGCAAAAGAAAGCGTCATCAATACGGCATCGCCGATAAAGACCGCCAGCGCGGCCATGTAACCCTTACGAATGCCGTGCGAGACGCCGGTTTTCAGTACGAAGAAGGTATTTGGCCCCGGTACCAGAATGATAAAAATCGCGCCGAGTAAATAGGTCCAGTAATTCAGTACGCCAAAATCTGCGAACACCCTGTTCTCCTTCATACAGATAGATTAAAAATATAAGCCGTATGGTAACGCAGAGACCAGGGAGTTTAAAGGTTTGTTAACGCTTGCGCGGCATCATGCGTAAGAGCGTGTTGTCCTTCCAGAAATAGTGATGCGCCAGCGCGGCAAGTGCGTGCAGACCAATCAGCCAGTAGCCCAGGTTCGCCAGCAAAATATGGTAATGCTTAAGGGTATCCACCAGCTCGAAATTGCCCTCGGCGGCATGCGGCATGACGATACCAAAGGCCAGCCACGGGTTGCCACGGTTGTACATCATCACCAGACCGATTATTGGCAGGGCAATGAACAGCAGATAAATCGCCAGGTGCCCAAGATGGGCCATGCCGGTCATCATTGGTTTCGGCTTAGGTACAATCGGCGGTGCCGGGCGTTTTAGCCGCACCAGCAGGCGCGTGACCATAAGCACCAGAATAGTGATGCCGCAGGAAACATGCACCATGTTAATCAGCGGTCGGTCGCTGCGGGGGAAGAATCCCCGTAGTTCCATCGCCGCGTAAGCCACCACCACCAGCAGGAAAACCAGCCAGTGAATGGCAATTTGTAAGCGGGAATATTTGTCGTTCATCGCCTGAGCACTCTAATAACCAACATGAGAAAGCAAAGTATCTATCTTTCATTAAAAATTCATTAACTTTTTCATATCGATACAAATTAACCTGGCACCATGGCATTGCCCTTCCCCGCTGGCTGAACTATGCCTGGACAGGTGACAATAAAATTCTGATGTTTTTAACGCATGTGCTATTGGGTTCGCGCCCATCACTGACAGGAGAGCACCATGAGTAAGATTGGCATTAACGGGTTTGGACGTATCGGCCGTCTGGTTTTGCGCCGTTTACTGGAAGTGTCCAGCAGTCATGAAGTGGTCGCGATTAACGACCTGACCTCACCGAAAGTTCTGGCATATTTACTGAAGTACGATTCCAACTACGGGCCGTTCCCGTGGAGCGTAGATTTTACGGATAGCGCGTTAATTGTGAACGGGAAAACCATTAACGTTTTCGCCGAAAAAGAGGCGAAAAATATTCCGTGGGCGGCGCAAGGCGCAGAGATTATCGTCGAATGCACCGGCTTCTACACCTCTAGCGAAAAATCGCAGGCGCATCTGGATGCGGGCGCGAAAAAAGTGCTGGTCTCCGCTCCGGCCGGTGAGATGAAAACGGTGGTCTTTAACGTTAACGACGATACGCTTAACGCCAGCGATAAAATTATCTCCGTCGCCTCCTGTACCACTAACTGCCTGGCGCCAATGGCCAAAGCGCTCAACGATGCGTTTGGCATAAAAGTGGGCACCATGACGACAATCCACGCCTACACCGGCACGCAGTCGCTGGTCGACGGCCCGCGAGGAAAAGATCTCCGCGCGTCTCGTGCAGCGGCGGAGAATATTATTCCGCATACCACGGGAGCGGCAAAAGCCATTGGCCTTGTGATCCCTGCACTCAGCGGCAAGCTGAAAGGTCACGCCCAGCGCGTACCAACCAAAACCGGTTCGGTCACCGAACTGGTTTCAATCCTCAGCCAAAAAGTCACCGCTGACGAAGTGAACCTGGTGATGAAAAACGCCGCGCAGAATAATGAATCTTTTGGCTATACCGAGGATGAGATTGTTTCATCCGATATCATCGGCAGCCATTTTGGTTCCGTGTTTGATGCAACGCAGACAGAAGTCAGCGAAGCGGGCGACCTGCAATTAGTGAAAACGGTCTCCTGGTACGACAACGAGTACGGTTTTGTGACTCAGTTAATTCGCGTGCTGGAGAAGTTCGCCAAAATGTAATCCTGCGGCGGGGGGCTCCCCCCGCCATTTCGCGCCCAAAACGTTAGGTATGCCCATTTTTACGCTTATCGGCGCGAGTATAGTGTTCACCCTTGCAGCTCATTTATTAAGGACATTATCACCATGGACGACCGGGACACACTGACTTCCCGCATGGCGCGGGCCGCTCAGACCGCCACAACCTTCCCCATCTGGCCCGACGGCGATGCGCCGGGTGCGCGTCATAGCCCGGTATCACTGTTACTGGAAAGCGACCACACCGGAAACAGCGCTTTTGACCGGGCAGTTACCGGCATTCGCGCGCCCGAAATCACGGTTTACCCGCCTGAAAAATCTAACGGTATCGGTATTCTGGTGACGCCCGGCGGCTCTTACAAACGGGTAGTTCTCGATAAAGAAGGTACCGCGCTGGCACCGGACTTTACCGCGCGCGGCTATACGCTCTTTGTCATGACCTATCGCCTGCCCGGCGACGGACATGAAGAAGCCGCTAATGCGCCGCTGGCAGATGTGCAGCGCGCCATGCGTACCGTGCGCCATCAGGCCGCTAAATGGCAGTTAAACCCTGACAAAATCGGGGTGCTGGGGTTTTCCTCCGGCGGGCACGTCGCGGCAAGTCTCGGGACTCGTTACGATGAGCGGGTCTACTCCCCCCAGGATACGATTGATACTCACTCTTCACGCCCGGATTTTATGGCGCTGGTCTATCCGGTTATCAGCATGGATGAGGGGTTTGGTCATGCGGGCTCACGACGGGAACTGATTGGTACAACGCCTGATAGCGCGCAGCGTAAACACTACACGCTGGAAAAACGGGTCGACCACAACACGCCGCCGACATTTTTATTGCATGCGGTTGATGATCCGGCGGTGAAAGTGGAGAACAGTCTGGCGATGTTTAACGCCCTGCACGCCCATCAGATTCCTGTCGAAATGCACCTGTTTGAGCAGGGTCGCCACGGTTTTGGCATCCGTGATGCGCAGGGATTGCCGGTGGCTGAATGGCCACGGCTATTAATGAACTGGATTGAGAGCAAAACGTCGAGACGGTGAACGTCTGCCACACGTAGGCCGGATAAGCAGAGCGCCATCCGGCATTCAGCGCGATTGTGCCGGATGGCGCGAAGCTTATCCGGCCTACACTAATCGATATCATGGCGGATTACCGCCGCACACCGCATCAACTCAGATGACGACTCGCCAGTATCGGCTTCAGACGAGGGTCCGCACTTAGCAATTGCCACGCCGCTTCTATTTCATCTGGAATATCAACGTGGGCAATAAATCCCTTACCGAGGGGGCCGTAGCCCTGTGCATTATCACGCAGTCGCGGCAGCTCACCGACAATCAGCGCCAGGTAACGCGCAATTGGCCATAATCCCTCAACCGGCAGCCGCCAGCTCACGCCGTTGGGCGTATTCTCCAGCACCGGCTGATAGCCTGGGTAGCTTAGCCATTCCGGCGGATTTGAAACGCCTTGCCACACGCGGGCGAACGTCGCCATGGTGCGCCGCTGCATGGTGGGATCCTGAACGACCGTCGCCCGCACGGCATGAATACCCTTTTCTTCCAGCACCCGGCGAGTAAACCACGCGTTCTCGCCGCAGTTGGTCGACCGATCCTCCACCACAATACGCTCGCGCGGTATGTGCCAGAATTGATGGGCGATCTCGGCGAGCAGCTGAGCTTCGGGCTGTTCATCAACTCGCAGCGTACAATAGCGCGGATGCTCGGCGATAGCCTGGTAAAGGAACCCGGTGGAATGACCGATACCGCCGCTTACCAGCAAGGTGCCGCCGCTCTCATTGGCTAAACGACAGGCCGCGTCGATGGTCGGCATGACCGCATTTCCTGCCATGACCACAAGCTGGGTATCCTGCTTACCCGGTTGTCCGGCGAAATCATTCTGCGCCAGCCAGGCCCCGAGTTGATTCGCCGCCGTCAGTACTTCTTCAGGTAAATTTGACATGTCCATCACTCTCTCCTTCCTTGCCCTGGCAACCACGCAGAACATTTGCGCAGCCAACCAATTTGTAACATTTTTGAAATAACCAGAAACGTCTAAAAACAGCGCGGTTGCACCTGAATTATATGCCAGTCAACGATAATACTTCGGCATCATTAACCATTAAATAACGACAAATTAGTTATAAATAACAAAAAAGAGACGCAATCTCACTCACAAATTGTCATCCCGCACTTGCCAAACATCTTATGGCTCTCTAGTTTGCTTAACAAATGCACAACCTTTTTAACCCATTCCGGTTGCACCAAACGTTAAAAAAGTGGCACCCAATTTAATCCAATGTGGCGGGAGTTATTCTTCATGACAATACAAGAAAGCAGCACCACAATCCTGAAAAAGAATAAAAGGGTTCTGATTGCTAGCCTGACCGGCAGTTCTATTGAATGGTTTGACTATTTTCTCTACGGTACGGCCGCCGCGTTGGTCTTTAACAAGATCTTTTTCCCGATGGTTGACCCGGTTATTGGGCTGATTCTCTCTTATCTCTCCTTCTCGCTCACCTTCTTCATCCGGCCAATTGGCGGCGTAATTTTCGCCCACATTGGCGATCGTATCGGTCGTAAAAAGACGCTGGTACTGACACTCTCACTGATGGGGAGTGCAACCGTGATGATTGGTCTGTTGCCAACCTATGATCAGATTGGGATATGGGCTCCCATCCTGTTGATTCTGATGCGCATTATTCAAGGCATTGGCATCGGTGGCGAATGGGGCGGCGCGTTGCTTCTGGCCTACGAATATGCGCCCGAAAAACGCAAAGGTTTCTTCGGCAGTATCCCCCAGGCGGGCGTTACCATCGGTATGCTGATGGCGACCTTTATTGTCTCCCTGATGACCCTGTTTAGCGAAGAACAGTTCCTCTCCTGGGGCTGGCGTATACCGTTTTTGATGAGCGCCGTGCTGGTACTGGTAGGGCTGTGGATCCGTAAAGATATTGATGAAACCCCAGAATTTAAGAAGGTGAAAGAGTCCGGCCTGGTTGCCAAAGCGCCGCTGCGTGAGACCCTGACTCATCACTGGCGTGAAGTGATCATCGCCGCTGGGCTGAAAGTGGTGGAAACCGCACCGTTCTATATCTTTTCGACCTTCGTGGTCAGCTATGCCACCACAACGCTTACCTATCAAAAATCGCAGGTGCTGGAAGCCGTGACGCTCGGCGCCCTGGTATCAACGGTGATGATTCCATTAATGGGGCTGTTATCCGATAAAATTGGTCGCCAGCGTATGTATACCATCAGCGTGGTGCTGCTCGGCCTGTTTATCGTGCCGTGGTTCCTGCTTCTGAATACCGGCACCACCTGGGGCATTATGCTCGCGACGGTCATTACCTTCGGTATCCTGTGGTCACCGATTACCGCCGTGCTGGGGACGCTGTGCTCTGAGATTTTCAGCGCCAACGTTCGTTATACCGGCATCACGCTAGGCTATCAGATTGGCGCCGCGCTCGCGGGCGGTACCGCCCCGCTAATCGCCACCGGCCTGTTAGCGAAGTACAACGGCGATTGGGTTCCCGTCGCCTGGTATCTGGCGGTGACGGTCGCAATCTCACTCACGGCGATTTTCTTCGCCAGCCGCAGCAAACGTCACAACGCGGTGATTAACGCGCAAACTAGCCGGGTGTAATCGGCTCGTTTTGGCGCTCTCCCTTTCTAAGGGAGAGCGCTGTGACAATGGGCTTAAACATGACGCGGCGTAAATCCGAGCCGCTGACCACCTAAACGATTCATCTCAGACTCTACTTATTTTTTATATATTCACTTGAATTATTATTTGCGACGAGCATAAACTCATTAGAGCTCTAATGATTATGAAAGTGTCGCTATGGATAACCGTCAGTTAAATTTCTCCCACCTACTCTACCTCACCGCGCATCACTGGCGGCTGGCGGTCGATCGTCGGTTAAAAGACCTCGGCATGAGTCAGGCGACATGGGTTGCCGTCGCCGCCATTGCGCGCAACGAACAGCCGCTGTCGCAATCTGAGCTGGCGCAAGAACTCGGCGTGGAAAGCGCCACCGTTGTACCGCTCATCAATAAACTGGTCGAGCAAGGATTGGTGGAACGCATCCTCACCGAGCGGGATAAGCGCAAGCGTCTACTCATCGCCACCGACAAAGGAATGGCGGTCTTTCATCAGGTCAAAAAGGTCGCCGATGAGCTGCGTGAAGAGATCCTGACGGCGATTACCCCGCAAGAACAGCAGCAAACCTATGATGTGCTGACAAAATTACTGCGCGAAGTGGAGAAGAAATAATGTCGCCACCGCGTCATGACCCTTACGCCCCGCATGATTGGGCGCCACATGAAAAACCGGCTATTCTCGGTTCGCCATCGACGCCTATCCATAGCGCCCCACGCCGGGTGGCTTATGGTCTGGTCGGGCTGCTGGTCTGTTTGACCGGCGCTTTGGGTAACGCAGTTGTCACCGCGAATCTGCAAAACCTGCAAGGTTCCTTTGCGGCCTGGTCAACGGAGATCGCCTGGCTTCCGGCGGTCTATGTGATGACCAACGTCTCAATAAACCTTCTGCTGGTAAAATTCCGCCAGCAGTTCGGCCTGCGGGCGTTCACCGAAGGCTTTCTGGTGCTGTATGTGCTGGTCACCTTCTTCCACCTGTTCGTCAACGATCTCAGCTCCGCGCTCATGGTGCGCGCCGCTCACGGCATGGTGGCGGCAGCGCTCAGCTCGCTGGGGATTTACTACCAGGTGCAGGCGTGGCCGGCAAAACATCGCCTGAAAGCGCTGACTATCGGCATCACCGGCTCGTCGCTGGCCATCCCTCTCGCCCGACTGTTCTCCACTGAACTGCTGCAAATTGACGAGTGGCGCGGCCTTTATTTCTTCGAATTAGGTCTGGCGTTAGTGTCGCTGGCGTGCGTGATCGCCTTAAAACTGCCGCCTAGCGACCGGCAGAAAGTTTTTGAAAAGAAAGACTTTATTACCTTTATTTTACTTGCGCCCGGCATGGGGCTTATCTGCGCGGTACTGTCACTGGGGCGTCTGGATTGGTGGTTTGAAGCGCCGTGGATAGGTTGGGCGCTGGCCGGTGCCATCGTGCTGATTGTCAGTGCTATCGTGTTTGAACATAACCGCCGCAATCCGCTATTGAATACTCGCTGGTTATCAAGCGGTAGCATTTTGCGTCTGGGATTGATTATGGTGCTGATCCGCATTGTGCTCGCGGAACAGAATACCGGCGTCATTGGCTGGCTACAGTATGTCGGACTACAAAACGAGCAGATGACGACGCTGGCATGGTCAATTTTCGCCGGAATAGTCTGCGGAATTATCGCCAGCTGTCTGACGTTTAACCCAGCCCGCTTATACTGGCCTATCGCCACCGCATTGACGCTGATTATGATAGCCTCGCTGCTCGACAGCCAGTCCACCAGCCTGACCCGCCCGGATCAGCTGATGTTCAGCCAATTTCTGCTTGGCTTTGGCAGCGCCTTTTTCCTGGCCCCCGCCATGATCGCCGGGATTGGGGGAGTGATAGCCGATCAGCGTAATTTAGTCAGCTTCTCGGTACTGTTTGGCATGAGCCAGAACGTCGGCGGTCTGCTGGGTTCGGCCATTCTGGGGACATTCCAGACCTGGCGGGAAAAGTTTCACTCAAGCCAGCTTGCTGATCAGATTACCAGCTTAAATCCGCTGATTACCGAACGCTTGCAGCAGTACGCGCAACAATATCAAAGTCAGATTGGCGACAGCACGCTGCTAAACGTGCAGGCCAACGTGACGCTGCAAAACGCCTCGACGCTGCAGGCCAATATTCTCGCCTACAATGATACTTACCTGCTGACGGCAGCCATCTCCGCTGCCACTCTGCTATGGGTATTCTGGCGAATAATCAGACTGCGTATTACCGCCCGCGTCGCGCTTAAACGCGCGACGGGTAGCAAATAATAACAAGAGATCTGGAGTCGTTATGAGTCAGCAGGACGCGGCCAAACAACAGGCCAATACCCGCAACAACATCCGTGTGGTATCCATTTTCACCGCGGCCGCCATCGGTCTTGTGGGCGTGCTGGTCATCCTGTATGCCTGGCAATTACCGCCGTTTACCCGTCACAGCCAATATACGGATAACGCCTATGTTCGCGGGCAAACGACGTTTATTAGCCCACAGGTCAGCGGATACGTTACCGGCGTTAATGTGCAGGACTTCAACCAGGTTAAGAAAGGCCAGGTTTTGTTTCAGATTGACGACCGAATCTATAAGCAGCGCGTTCATCAGGCTCAGGCGCAGTTATTAATGAAAGAAGCGGCGCTGAAAAATAACCTCCAGCAGCGCAAAAGCGCCGAGGCGGTGATTGTCCGCAACGCTGCGGCGCTGCAAAACGCCCGCGCCCAGAATCTGAAAACCCAGGCCGATTTAAAGCGTGTACAGGAGCTGACCGCCGACGGTTCGTTATCAATCCGTGAACGTGACTCCGCTCGCGCCAGCGCTGCACAGGGCACCGCCGATATTGAACAGGCGAAAGCCACGCTTGAGATGTCGCGTCAGGATCTGCAATCCACCATCGTCAATCGTGACTCCCTCGAAGCGGATGTCGCCAGCGCGAAAGCCGCCCTCGAACTGGCTGAAATCGATCTGCAAAATACGCAGATAATCGCCCCCACCGACGGCCAACTCGGGCAAATTGCCGTGCGTCTTGGTGCGTATGTGACTGCCGGTACGCATCTGACACCGCTGGTGCCGCCGCACCATTGGGTTATCGCTAACCTCAAAGAAACTCAGCTTGCCACGGTGCGCGTGGGTCAATCGGTGACCTTTAGCGTTGATGCGTTAAATAGCGAGAAATTCAAAGGCACGGTGGAGAGCATTTCCCCGGCCACCGGTGTGGAATTCAGCGCCATTTCACCGGATAACGCCACCGGGAACTTTGTCAAAATCGCCCAGCGTATTCCGGTGCGAATTGCGGTCGATGACGGGCAAAAGAATAGCCAGCGCCTGCGTCCGGGGATGTCGGTACAGGTGACGATAGATACCCTTTCGGAGGCGAAGCAATGATCCGCCCGGTCGCTATTGCGCTGACGCTGGCCCTCGTCGGTTGCCAATCGGCAGATATTCAACGCGCCCAGCCCACGCTGGTGATACCTGCCGCCTGGCGAGCGGATATTGGGCCCACAAGCCCGGTTGAGGCCGTCTGGTGGCGCAACTTTCATGACAGCGCGCTCAATCAATACGTTGATCAGGCGCTGCGATATAACAGCGATGTGCTGATTGCCCGCGAGCGAGTGAACGAGTATCAAGCGCGGGTTTATGCAACCGATGGCAGCCTTTTTCCATCGCTGGATGCGAGTTTAAGCGGCACCCGCGCCCGCGCTCAATCGGCGGCCACCGGTCAGCCGATTCATAGCACGTTGTACAAAGGCGGGCTGACCGCCAGCTATGACGTCGACCTGTGGGGCGCGAATCGTAGCGCCTCAGATGCCGCCGAAGCGAGCCTGGAGGCGCAAAAAGCCGCCGCCTCCGCGGCCAATCTTACGGTTGCGACCTCGGTATCGGTCGGTTACATCACGCTGTTATCGTTAGATGAACAACTTCGCGTCACCGAGCAGACGCTAAAATCCCGGGAAGACGCCTTCAATCTGGCGAAGCGGCAGTTTGAGACGGGCTATACTTCGCGGCTGGAACTGATGCAGGCAGACTCTGAGCTGCGCTCTACCCGAGCGCAAGTGCCGCTACTAGGCCATCAAATAGCCCAGCAGGAGAACGCTTTAAGCGTGCTGCTGGGCAATAATCCCGGCGCGGTGAAACGTAATGAATTTGAGCATCTGACGCCGCTTTCGCTGCCATCACAGCTTCCGTCGTCGCTGCTAAACCGTCGTCCCGATATCGTACAGGCGCAGCGCCAGTTAGTTGCCGCCGATGCCACGCTCGCCTCTTCACAGGCGCAGCTGCTGCCCTCGATAAACCTCACCGCAACGGGCAGTTTTCAGGACCGCACCCTGCCCGATTTACTCGACAACCCGCTGCGTTTATGGAGCATTGGCGGCAGTATTCTTGCGCCGCTATTGAACCGTCAGGCGCTGAATGCGCAGGTTGATATCTCGATGGCGCAGCGTAATCAAGCGCTCTACGGCTATGAGAAAACGGTGCGTAGCGCATTCCAGGAGGTGAACGATAGCCTCGATGCCATTACCCGCTATGGCGAGCAGTTGACCGAATTGCAGGAACAGGAAGCCGTCGCGCAGGAGACGCTGCGTATCGCACAAAACCGTTACCGCAACGGATACTCCTCCTATCTGGATGTGCTGGATGCGCAGCGCACCTTGTTCTCAACGCAAATTAGCGTGGTACAGGTGAAAAATAACCTGCTGCTGGCCCAGATAGACCTTTACCGCGCAATGGGCGGCGGCTGGTCTTAACCGGTAGGCCGGATAAGGCAAAGCCGCCATCCGGCAATAGGCTCAGGAATGCCCGATGGCGCTGCGCTTATCGGGCCTACATGACACGGCACCGTCATCACGCAACGACCAGCTCCATAGCCTGCAAAACACGTGGCCTGTAGGCCGGATAAGGCAAAGCCGCCATCCGGCTATAGGCTCGGGAGTGCCCGATGGCGCTGCGCTTATCGGGCCTACATGACACGGCACCGCCTTCACGCAACGACCTGCTCCATAGCCTGCAAAACACGCGGCCTGTAGGCCGGATAAGGCGGAGATGCCATCCGGCAATAGGCTCGGAATGCCCGATGGCGCTGCGCTTATCGGGCCTACATGACACGGCACCGCCATCACGCAACGACCTGCTCCATAGCCTGCAAAACACGCGGCCCGTAGGCCGGATAAGGCAAAGCCGCCATCCTGCAATAGGCTCGGAGTGCCCGATGGCGCTGCGCTTATCGGGCCTACATGACACGGCACTGTCATCACGCAACGACCTGCTCCATAGCCTGCAAAACACGCGGCCTGTAGGCCGGATAAGGCAAAGCCGCCATCCGGCAATAGGCTCGGGAGTGCCCGATGGCGCTGCGCTTATCGGGCCTACGTGTCGCTGCACCGCCATCACGCAACGACCTGCTCCATAGCCTGCAAGATTCGCTTATCTGAAATCGGATACGGCGTCCCCAATTGCTGAGCAAAGAAGCTGACTCGCAGCTCTTCAATCATCCAGCGGATCTCTTTCACGTCTTCATCTTCACGGCGCGCAGGCGGCAGTTTGTTGAGCCACTGCTGCCACGCTTGCTGCACGCTTTCGACTTTCAACATTTGCGCACGGTCGCGGTGCGGGTCGACGGCCATTTTCTCCAGCCGTTTTTCGATGGCCTGTAAATAGCGCAGCGTGTCGCCCAAACGGCGGAAGCCGTTGCCGGTGACAAAACCGCGATACACCAGCCCGCTCATCTGCGACTTGATGTCCGACAGCCCCAGTGCCATGGTCATATCCACGCGCCCTTTCAGCCGTTTGTTAATGTTGAATACCGCCGTCAGGATCTGCTCAACCTGTTTGGCAATGTCCACTACCGTTTCGTTGAGATCGGCGCGCACCTTTTCTTGCAAGGCATTAAAGCCCGCTTCCGTCCATACCGGGCCGCCGGCTTCATCAATCAGCTTGTCGACACCACAGGAGATGCAGTCGTCAATCAGATCCAACACCTTGCCATACGGGTTGAAGTAGAGCCCCAGCTTGGCTTTATTCGGCAGTTTTTCGTGCAGATATTTAATCGGCGACGGGATGTTCAGCAGCAGCAAACGGCGCAGGCCGCGCCACATCATCTGTTGCTGCTCAAGCTCGTTATCAAACAATTTGATGGCCACGCTATCACGTTCATCCACCAGCGCAGGCCAGGCTTTCACCTTATAGTTGCCGCGCTTTTGTTCGTAACGTTCCGGCAGATCGCCAAAGCTCCAGATGTGTAGCCCATTTTGCTCAATACCGTCGTCGGCTACCGCCGAGAGCGTCTCCTGAACTTTGCCTTTCAGCGCATCCTTCAGATCCTGTAAAACGCGCCCTTCCTGCAATTTCTTGTTTTTGTCATCCACCACGCGGAAGCTGATTTTAAGGTGATCGGGCACCTGATCCCATTGCCAGGCTTCGCGGTCTACGGTGACGCCGGTCATACGACGCAGCTCGCGTTCAAGCGAATCAAGCAACGGCATCTCCAGCGGCGTTACGCGCCCGAGGAACGCTTCGGCATAGTTTGGCGCCGGGACGAAGTTACGACGCACCGGTTTTGGCAACGATTTAATGAGCGCAATAATCAGTTCACGACGCAGCCCTGGAATTTGCCATTCAAACCCGGCGTCATCCACCTGGTTTAACAGCGGCAGCGGGATATGCACCGTGACGCCGTCCGCATCCGTACCGGGCTCAAACTGATAGGTCAGACGCAGCTTGAGATTGCCCTGATGCCAGAAGTTCGGGTAGTCCAGTTTACTGACCTGTTCCGCCCCTTCTTTAATCAGCATGCTCTTCTCAAAGTTGAGCAAATCCGGTGTTTCGCGGCTGGCCTGTTTCCACCACTTATCAAAATGCCGCGAAGAGACAACATCGTGGCTGATACGCTGGTCATAAAATTCGAACATCGTCTCGTCATCCACCAGGATGTCGCGACGGCGCGATTTGTGTTCCAGTTCCTCGATTTCCTTACGCAGTCTGGCGTTTTCGCGGAAGAACGCATGACGCGTTTGCCAGTCGCCCTCCACCAGCGCGTGGCGGATAAACAGTTCGCGGCACAGCGCCGGGTCAATCTGGCTGTAGTTGACCTTGCGCGCCGCCACGATAGGCAGACCGTAAACGGTGACTTTTTCAGTCGCCATGACCGCACCTTGCGCGCGTTCCCAGTGCGGCTCACTGTAGGAACGCTTAATCAGATGCTGTGCCACCGGCTCCACCCATTCGGGGTCGATTCGCGCGGCGATGCGGCCCCACAGGCGGCTGGTTTCCACCAGTTCGGCAACCATCGTCCATTTTGGCGGCTTCTTAAATAAACCTGAGCCCGGGAAAATGGCAAAACGGGCGTTACGGGCACCGGTAAACTCCTGCTTATCGGTGTCTTTCATACCAATATGCGACAGCAGGCCGGTCAGCAGCGCGATATGTATCTCGCGGTATTCCGCCGGTTCGCTGTTCACCGGAATGCCGAGCTCCTTCACCACCTGACGCAATTGCGTGTAAACATCCTGCCACTCGCGCACGCGCAGGTAGTTCAGGAAATCGAGCTTACACTGGCGACGGAACTGGTTCGACGACAGCGCTTTTTGCTGCTCGCCGAGGTAGTTCCACAGATTCACAAAGGCCAGGAAGTCTGACTCTTTATCGTGGAAACGGCGGTGTTTTTCATCGGACGCCTGCTGTTTATCCATCGGGCGTTCGCGGGGATCCTGGATGGAGAGCGCCGAGGTGATGATCATCGCTTCACGCACGCAGCCATGCTTCTGCGCTTCCAGCACCATCCGCGCCAGTCGCGGGTCGACCGGCAACTGGCTGAGCTGGCGGCCCATCGGCGTCAGCTTATAGGCGGTTTGCTGTTCATCGGTGGTAATCGCGCTCAGCTCTTCGAGCAGGCGCACGCCATCCTGAATATTGCGTTTATCCGGCGCTTCAACGAACGGAAACGCGGCGATATCGCCAAGCCCCAGTGCCGTCATTTGCAGGATAACCGAGGCCAGGTTGGTACGCAGAATTTCCGGGTCGGTAAATTCCGGGCGCGACAGGAAGTCGTCTTCCGAATACAGACGAATACAGATCCCTTCCGACACACGTCCGCAGCGGCCTTTACGCTGGTTAGCAGAGGCCTGGGAGATAGGCTCGATAGGCAGTCGCTGCACCTTAGTGCGGTAGCTGTAGCGGCTGATTCGCGCGGTGCCCGGATCAATCACATACTTAATGCCTGGCACAGTTAGCGAGGTTTCAGCGACGTTGGTTGCGAGCACAATGCGGCGGCCGCTATGCGACTGGAAGACGCGGTTCTGTTCACTGTTCGAGAGTCGTGCATACAGCGGCAAAATTTCGGTATGCCGCAGATCGCGCTTGCTCAGCGCATCGGCGGTGTCACGGATTTCACGCTCACCGCTCATAAAGATCAGGATATCGCCCGCGCTTTCCCGTCCCAATTCATCAACGGCATCGAAAATCGCCTGAAGCTGATCGCGGTCGACATCGTCGGCCTCTTCCACAATCGGTCGATAACGAACTTCAACCGGATACGTGCGACCGGACACTTCGATAATGGGTGCATTATTAAAGTGGCGCGAGAAACGTTCCGGGTCGATGGTCGCCGAGGTAATGATAATTTTCAGGTCGGGACGACGCGGCAACAGCTCGCGCAGATAGCCGAGCAGGAAGTCGATGTTCAGACTGCGTTCGTGCGCTTCATCAATAATGATGGTGTCGTACTGCATCAACAGGCGGTCCTGCTGGATTTCCGCCAGCAGAATACCGTCGGTCATCAGCTTGACCATGGTGTTGTCGCTGACGTGATCGCTAAAGCGCACCTTGTAGCCGATACAGCCGCCCGGCTCGGTTTTCAGCTCTTCCGCAATACGGTTCGCCACGGTTCGCGCCGCCAGACGACGCGGTTGGGTATGGCCGATAAGACCTTTAACCCCGCGCCCCAGCTCCATGCAGATTTTCGGTAACTGGGTGGTTTTGCCCGAGCCGGTTTCCCCCGCCACAATCACTACCTGGTGGTCGCGTATGGCGTTGAGGATGTCTTGTTTCTTCTGGCTGACCGGCAGATTTTCCGGGTAATCAATCACCGGACGTGACGCTTCACGCAGCACGACTTTACCGGCAGCCTGTTCAATTTCTTGCGCCATCTCCTGAAGAATGGCCTGTTGAGCATCAGGATTTTTAACCTTTTTAACGCCGTGTAAACGGCGAGCAAACCGCTGTTTGTCCCGCAGCATCAGCGTTTCAAGGCGCTGGCTTAGCATAGCAAAGGTGATTTTTTGTTGTTCAGTCATAATGTTATCGGGCAGCGTACTGCCGGAAAAAAGCTCTTATAAAGTATGGTCCTAGCGTACCACATTCGCGCATTTCTTGCCTTGTTCAAAAAAACTGACAATAGAATTCGATATATTGCGCTATCCCTGTGTCAGGATTGTGAATAAAGTGTCAGCAAGCAACAGGGCACCGCCCGTCAATCAAATATAAGGAATTACCCATGAGCAAAGTATTGGTTCTGAAATCCAGCATCCTGGCAGGCTACTCTCAATCAAGTCAGCTGTCCGACTATTTTGTTGAACAGTGGCGTGAAAAGCACTCTGCTGATGAAATCACCGTGCGTGATCTGGCGGCAAATCCTATTCCGGTGCTGGATGGCGAACTGGTTGGTGCTTTGCGTCCAAGCGATGCGCCGCTGACTCCGCGTCAGCAGGAAGCGCTGGCGCTGTCTGACGAGCTGATTGCTGAACTGAAAGCGCACGACGTGATTGTGATTGCTGCGCCGATGTACAACTTCAACATCCCTACGCAGCTGAAAAACTACTTCGACCTGATTGCGCGTGCAGGCGTCACCTTCCGTTACACCGAAAAAGGCCCAGAAGGTCTGGTGACCGGCAAACGTGCTATCGTGCTGAGCAGCCGTGGCGGTATCCACAAAGATACTCCAACCGACCTGATCACCCCGTACCTGAACGTATTCTTAGGCTTCATCGGCATCACCGATGTGAATGTGGTCTTCGCGGAAGGTATCGCTTATGGCCCAGAAGTGGCAACCAAAGCGACCGCCGATGCTAAACAAGTGATCGACAGCCTGATCGCATAATCGCGCTCCCGCATGATCAAAGCCCTGCGCTCACACGCAGGGCTTTTTGCTATGTAGCCCGGCAAAGTGCAGCGCCGCCGGGAATCACTCGATTTCACCTTTTACACCGAGCCACCCCGGAGTCGGCGTAAACGCCTCGTCCGGGCTACTTACCAGCGGCTCTACACGTAGCCCGGCCAAGCGCAGCGCCGCCGGGAACCGCTCGGTTTCACATTTTACTCCGAGCCACCCCGGAGTCGGCGTAAACGCCTCGTCCGGGCTACTAATCCACCAACGACTCTACATGTAGCCCGGCCAAGCGCAGCGCCGCCGGGAACTGCTAGGTCTCACATTTTACTCCGAGCCACCCGGAACCAGCGTAAACGCCTCGTCCGGGCTACTTTTTGTCGTATCGCAAATACCCGACGATTCCACCGCCGCCACCGTCTTTGGGATGGCTTACCCCATCGTGAACCTCAACGCAGGCAAAATCGAACGGTGATACGCCTTCAATACACGCGACGTTAACGCCATATTGCTGCGGGTTAGAACGGCGCTGGTGAAAGGTATAAATTCCGCACACTGAGCAAAAATAATGCACGGCCTGCCCGGTATTAAAGCGATACTCGGTCAGCTTCTCCTTACCACGTATTATCGTTATCCCACTGAGCGGTGCCGAAACCGCGACCGCTCCACGCATCCGACAGTACGAGCAGTTGCAGCGGCGGGCGGTATTAAACCCATCGCTAAGCTCAACGGTGAAAGCCACCGCGCCACAGTGGCATTGAGCCGCACGTTTTTCAGTCATATGCCCCCCGTCAGGCGTTATCGACAATGCCATCAAGCGTCGCCAGTACATCAGATGACAATTTCAGCTCTGCCGCCGCCATATTTTCCCGAAGATGCGCAACCGACGAGGTGCCCGGGATCAACAAGATATTCGGCGAACGGTGCAACAACCAGGCCAGCGCGACCTGCATTGGAGTTGCCTCAAGCGAGCTGGCAACCTCATTCAGTGCTGAGGATTGCAGCGGAGAAAAACCGCCCAGCGGGAAGAACGGTACGTAGGCAATACCATCACGCGCTAATGCATTAATAAGCGCATCATCACCGCGATGGGCAATATTGTATTCATTTTGCACACAGACAATATCCACGATCTTACGCGCTTCTATTACCTGTGCGGTGGTGACATTACTGAGCCCGATGTGCTTCACCAGTCCTTGCTGCTGCAATTCAGCCAGTACGCAAATAGGTTCTTCAATAGAGCCTTCACAAGGGCCATGTCCGTCACCTAACATCATGCGCATATTAACCACATCCAGCGCGTCCACCCCCAAATTTCTCAGGTTATCGTGTACCGCCTGATTCAACTCTTCAGGCGAACATGCCGGAATCCAGGAGGCATCGTCACCGCGGCGAGCACCAATTTTGGTGACAATCACCAGATCGTCGGCGTAAGGATGCAGCGCTTCACGGATAATCTGGTTGGTGACGTGTGGGCCGTAAAAGTCACTGGTATCAATGTGATTCACGCCAAGCGCCAGCGCTTCACTCAGAACGGTAATCGCGGCATGACGATCTTTTGGCGGGCCAAACACGCCGGGGCCGGCTAATTGCATCGCCCCGTAACCGAGGCGATTTACGAAGTGGGAACCGAGGGAAAACGTGCTGTACTGGGTCATAACGTCCTGCCTGTATCATCATGATGAATGTGAAGACAGTATAGAAAGCCTGAGAGAGAAGATACTGTGCCTTTTATGCCATTTTGTAACCCGTGTGAAAATCCTCGTGATGAATGCCCCACCGCCGCAAGTGTTTACTACTCTATCTCACTGGACTTCGCATTGCGCTTCATCAGCCAGAACACCGCCACGCCCGCCAGCACTATTCCCGGCGCAGAGGCAGCCATCACCCCCACCGTGCCGGTGCCCAGCGCCAGCATTTTTCCAGCCAATAGCGGGCCGCTCATCGCCCCCAATCGCCCTACTGCCACCGCCGTGCCCACGCCGGTGGCGCGGATTTCAGTGCGATAAAATAACGGTGCCAGCGCGTATAAGACGCTTTGACCGCCGGTGGCGAACATTCCAGCCACAAAACCGGAAATCATCATGGTGAGAAATGAGTTCGCCGCTCCTAGCGCAATCAACGACACCAGCATGCCACAATAAATCAGCAGCGACATTTTCATTGGGCTGAGTTTATCCATTAACGCCCCGAGAATAAGCGTGCCGAGCGCCGCGCCAATTTGCAGCGCAAACATAACGCCTGAAGCCTGAGAAGCGCTAAATCCCTGATCAACCAGCAGCATCGGCAACCAGTTGATCAGCATATAAACGACCAGCAGCGTAAAGAAGTAACACAGCCACAGCAGCAAGGTTGAGGAGGCCGTACCGGAGGCGAAAATCGCCTTTAGCGGTGCAGGAGCCGCCTGCTGTTGCGCATTGAAAGCCTGCGATTCAGGCAAGCGGCGCATAAGCAGCGGCACCAGCAGCAGCGGTACAATGCCGCCGACCCAAAACACAGTTTGCCATGCCTGCGCCAGCCCGCTAAACCCCATCGCCGCCGCCAGCGCAGCGCCAATCGGTACTCCGCAGTACATCAAGCTCACCGCCGTGCCGCGAAAACGTGGCCCGGCGGCTTCAGAGGTCAACGCAATCAGGTTGGGCAGAGCGGCACCCAGGCCTGCGCCGGTCATCAGACGAGCAAAGACCAGTGACGGGTAGTCCCAGGCAAGCGCAGTCACAATCGAGAACAAGCCGAATAACGCAACTGATCCCAGCAGAACCTTTTTACGCCCGTAGCGGTCGGCCAGCATACCGCCGCCAAGCGCGCCGGGTAATAAACCGATGATCCCGGCGCTAAAGACCCAGCCCATCTGCATTTTATCCAGCCCAAATGCCTGGGCAATACCCACGGCAGCGATACCGGCTGCTTGTAAATCCAGCCCTTCCATCAGGGCAACTAAAAAGCAAAGCCCGACGGTAAGCATCAGGCGTGAAGTGTTCGGGGGAGAGGAAACCTGAGAGATATTCGACATAATGCGACCTTTTGTAGAGTGCAGGTAAAAAAGTGGCCGATACGTTGCCGGCCACATTGTTTTTTCATTTTCGTTCGCCCGGTCAGTGCATTGCCGACCGGCTTTTTCTAGGCCCGTGCGTTGGCTTTGAGATCGAGCGCTACGTCAACGATCATATCTTCCTGGCCGCCCACCATCCGGCGTTTACCCAGTTCAACCAGAATATCGACCGCGCTCAGTCCGTAACGTGCAGCGGCCACTTCACTGTGGCGCAGGAAGCTTGAGTAGACTCCGGCATAGCCCAGCGCCAGCGTTTCGCGGTCAACGCGTACCGGTCGGTCTTGTAGCGGACGCACCAGGTCATCAGCCGCCGCCATCAGCGCGTATAAATCCGTCCCGTGGTGCCAGCCCTGCTTGTCAGCGGCGGCAATAAACACTTCCAGCGGCGCGTTACCCGCGCCCGCGCCCATTCCGGCAAGGCTGGCATCGATACGATCGCAGCCCTCTTCAACCGCCACCAGCGAGTTGGCAACGCCGAGGCTTAAGTTGTGGTGAGCGTGCATCCCGGTCTGCGTCTCAGGGTTGAGAACGTCTTTTAGCGCGCGGAAACGGTCGCGAATGTCGTTCATGTTCATCGCGCCACCGGAGTCCACGACATAGATACAGGTTGCCCCGTAGCCTTCCATCAGCTTCGCCTGACTCGCCAGATTTTGCGGAGTGGTCATATGACTCATCATCAGGAAACCGACGGTGTCCATGCCCAGCTCGCGGGCACAGGCAATGTGCTGCGCCGACACGTCCGCTTCCGTACAGTGCGTGGCAACGCGTACCACGCGCGCACCGGCCTGATACGCATTTTTCAGGTCATGCAGCGTCCCAATACCCGGGATCAGCAAGGTCGCAATTTTGCTGTGGGTGACCACTTCCGCGGCCGCCGCAATCCATTCAATGTCGCTGTGTGCGCCAAAACCGTAGTTAAAGCTTGAACCCTGCAAACCATCGCCATGCGCCACTTCAATGGAATCGACACGCGCATCGTCCAGCGCTTTGGCAATTTGACGCACGTTGTCGAGCGTGTACTGATGGCGGATAGCATGCATTCCGTCACGTAAGGTCACATCCGAGATATAGAGTTTTTTACCGTTCATGCGACTTCTCCTGCCACTTTCGTAAGCGTCTGCGCCATTTTTTCTGCGGTCGACATTGCCGCAGAAGTCATGATGTCGAGGTTTCCGGCATAGGCGGGCAGATAGTGTGCGGCCCCTTCCACTTCCAGATAGACCGCGGTTTTCAGTCCTGAGAACTGACCTACGCCGGGGATGTTGACCGGTTTATCCTCCGGGATCACCTCAAACTGGACCTTCTGTTTCAGACGATATCCCGGCACATACGCCTGTACCGCTGCGGCCATCTGTTCGATCGAGGCTTCAATTTCTGCCTGCGAAGCCGCTTCGCTCAGCACGTAGACGGTATCGCGCATCATCACCGGCGGCTCAGCCGGGTTGAGAATAATAATGGCTTTGCCTTTTGCCGCCCCGCCGACTACTTCAATCGCCTGCGAAGTGGTTTCGGTAAATTCGTCGATATTGGCACGTGTTCCCGGGCCCGCCGATTTACTCGAAATCGAGGCGATAATTTCGGCATAGTGCACTTTGGCAACGCGCGATACCGCAGCCACCATCGGGATGGTGGCCTGTCCGCCGCATGTCACCATATTGACGTTGCCCTGAGAAAGATTTTTATCCAGGTTGACCACCGGCACGCAGTACGGCCCGATAGCCGCCGGGGTCAGATCGATAAGCCTGATGCCCGGTTTGGCCTTACGCAGCAACGCATCATTTTTCACGTGTGCACTGGCGCTTGTGGCATCAAAGACGATGTCGATATCATTGAATTCAGGCATCGCTATCAGCCCGTTCACCCCTTCATGCGTGGTCGCAACCCCCATACGCGCAGCACGAGCAAGACCATCGGAATTCGGGTCAATCCCGACCATCACCGCCATTTCAAGGTGTTTGCCGTGACGCAGAATTTTAATCATCAGATCGGTACCGATATTGCCGGAACCGATGATGGCGACTTTACATTGACTCATGACTGACTTCCTTCTTGCACAGAAAACGTGGTAGATACCGAGCCAATTCCCTCGATAACCGCCTCAAAACGATCGCCCGGATTGACCGCGACCATTGGCCCCAACGCCCCGGTGAGGACGATATCGCCCGCGCGCAGCGGTTCGCCGAGCGTGGCCATTTTGCGAGCCAGCCAGACCGCGGCGTTTAACGGATGCCCCAGGCATTCGCTACCGCGTCCGCTGGATACATCTTCGTCATTGCGTGTCATTTTCATGACGCAGTTTTTCAGATCCAACGCCGCCGGGCGCTGTGCCGGGCCACCGACAACATACACGCCGCAGGAGGCGTTATCCGCTACCGTATCCACGAACTTAATTGACCAGTCACGCACGCGGCTACCGACCACTTCGAGGGCTGGAACCACCCATTCAATGGCGTTAAACAGTTCATCAAACGTGGTGTCTGCGTGAGGCAGGTCGCGGTTTAAAACCAGCGCAATTTCGGCCTCAATTTTCGGTTGCAGCACGTGCGTAAACGGAATGGTTTCGTTATCGCCGTAGCACATGTCGGCAAACAGCGTGCCGAAATCAGGCTGGTCAACCCCCAACTGCTGCTGCACCTTAGGGTGCGTTAACCCCACCTTACGACCGACGATGCGCCGCCCTTGCGCCACGCCGTGCTGGACGTTAATGCGTTGAATCGCGTAGGCCGCCTCGGCATTTTCAACCCCGATAACTTCGCGCAGCGGTTCGATAGCGACACCGCTTTTTTCCGCCTCGCGCAACGCCAGCGCCAGCGTTTCCAGAGTGTGATTCGACATAAATGCTCCTTAGGTGCGGTCGAGGAAATTCAGAACCAGTTGGTTAAACGCATTCGCGTGCTCCCACTGGGCCCAGTGACCGCAGTCGCGGTAAATATGCAGTTCGGAACCCGTAATCCCGGAAAGCAGACGCAGCCCCGCGTCCATCGGCACAAAGCGATCGTTACGTCCCCAGACCACCAGGGTTTGCGCCTTAATTTCACCAAGCCTTGCGCCAAAGTCAGGGAACTGTTTGGGATTGGCTTCGAGGCTTTTGATAAAGTTTTCCAGATGATCGCGGCGCGACAGCATGTTATTGAGGCGCGCTTCAAATAACGCCTCGGTCAGGTCGCTGGTGTCATAGACGAAAATGTTCATCATCTTTTTGAGGTTTTCGATGGTCGGCTCGCGGTACAACGCGTTCAGCAGTTTGATGCCTTCAGTTGGCATTGGGGTAAACAGGCTCATACCGCCCGTTCCGCCCCCCATCAACACCAGTTTGCCTGTGCGTTCGGGCCACGTCAGAGTAAACGCCACCGCGCTATGACCGCCCATTGAGTTACCCAGCAGATGAACTTTTTCAATATCCAGTTGGTCGACTACGCTTTTCAGAATGCGGGCGTTGAGGTCAGAACGGGAACCGGTGCTGACGATGGAATCACTTTTCCCCCAGCCCGGGCAGTCCAGCAGCAGTACGCGGTAACCGGCTTCCACCAGTGGGTCGATGTTGCGACTAAAATTCGCCCAGCCGGTAGCGCCGGGGCCAGAGCCGTGCAGCAATACCACGGTTTCATCGCCCTGGCCGCAGTCGTTGTAGTGAATTTTTAGCGTCTGACCGCCTTCTTCGACGTTGAGAAAACGGCTGGTTGCGGCTTCGCTTTGTGGTTGATAGCTCATCATATTCTCCTGCTTAATCAATTTGTTGTGTGCGCGCTGAGGGAGCCAAATCCGGCAATCCATTCCGGGATCGGGCGATAATAACGGCCCTCGGTGCGGTAGCCGCCCATTGCCGATATCGTGGCGAACGCGGCGGCCCAGGTTTTCACTTCATGCGTCGATTTACCGGCAACGGCGGAAAGTTCTTCATTACTGATGGCATCGAGTTCGGATAACCGGCCCTGCTCAAGCAATGACATAAACTGGTTGTCCCAGATAGGATTCAGCGGGTGTAGCGTTTTCTGGTCTTCAACAAAGCGCTCAGCGGCTTCAATCACCCGGCGCTGACGCAGTTCGCGCTCGTCTGCCGGCAGTTGCTTGCCGCTTCCCAGCATGCGATCGCGCATATGGGCATCCACCTTTGCCAGCTCCGGCACCGGCGGCTGATGTGACAGTCCGCCAGAGCCCAGAATCAGCACGCGTTTATTCAGCGTCGACAAAAAACGCCCCATCGCTTCGCCTAACATACGGGTGCGCTGAAAGCCCGGTAACGGCGTGGCAACGCCGTTGATAAATATCGGTAGCACCGGCACCTTGTCTAAGCCACCTAAGAGCAATTCCAGCGGCTGGGCAAAACCGTGATCCACCTGCATACAGTAAGAGATGGCGAGATCGATTCCGCTTTTCATCACCGAATGGGCACAGGCTTCTGCCAGCTCTGTCGGCACTGGCAGATCACCGGCGCTGCTGGAGAAATCACCGATAGAAGTCGCGCCAATCCCTAAACAAAACGGCGGCATCACATCATAGAAAAAGCCGTTGTAATGGTCGGGGGCATAGAGCACCACCAGTTCCGGATCAAAGGCGGCGATGCGCTCGCTCGCGCTGGCAATAACGCCGTTGACTTCATCAAGTACCGCTTTTTCCGGGTCGACATATCCCACTAACGGTGTGTGGGAGAGACAGTGGAGGTAAGCATTCATCTCAAGCCACCTTTTCAATATGCAGGTCTGAATCGACGCGTGTGAGCGCCATGACGCCCGCCAACTGGTCGAGGGTTTTGCTAAGGGTCTGCGGAATAGCCAGTGCCGCAACAAAACGGTCAGGCCGAATCACCACAATCGCGGTATCCTGCGCGGCAAACCAGGTTTTCAGTCGGTTCTGGGTATCGCCAATGCGCACCACGCCGTCGACATTGTCCTGCGGGGTACGAATCTGGACGTCAGGCACCACCTGGATAAAGCAGGTGCCCAGCGCTCGCCATGTCTCACTTTGTTGTGGGGTCATGCCCCAAAGTGGGTTGCAGCCCCAGGCTATCACCGCAAACTTCGCGCCAATCACGTCATCCAATAACTGCACGTCGCCGTTCTCGCGCGTCACTTTGGGTTGAATGAACATCGTTCCGATCGGGGATTTTTTCTTGTGGTCACTAGCCAGTAGCGCACCCTCACGATACTGCGGCATTGGTTTAAAGCGCATTTCCAGAAAGTAACGTTTAACCGGCGGGAGGTAGTTCAATAACCATGAGATGCCGTCACGCGCCGTGCCGTGCCAGCGTTTTGTCGGGGCGAGGACATTTCCGGCGGTGACCGAAAGATCGATCATCGCTTTTGCATGGTCGCGACGTTCCTGCTGATAGGTATCCAGCAACCTCTCACCCGCTTTCCCGTTCACCACCAGCGCCAGTTTCCACGCCAGGTTAAAGGCATCGCGCATACCGCTGTTGTAGCCTTGCCCCTGCCAGACCGGCATGATGTGCGCCGCATCGCCAGCGAGCAGTACCCGGTCGATGCGAAAACGTGCCGCAAGGCGGGCGTTGTGCGTATAAACGCGCTGACGGATAAGCTCGACGTTGTCCGGGTCCGGTAACACCTGACTTAACAGCCGACGCATATTATCCGGCTCGCTAAGCTGCGCCTCGGTTTCCCCTGGCATCACCATAAATTCAAAGCGCCGTACGCCATGCGGGAGCGCCGCAGAAACATAGGGGCGCACCGGATCGCAGCACAGGTAGATGTGTGGCGTGGCGAGCGGGTCGTTGGCAATATCCACCACAATCCACTGGTTTGGCGCTGTTTTCCCTTCAAACGGCACGTTCAGGGTTCGCCGTATCACACTCGCGCCGCCGTCACAGGCCACTAGCCAGTCGGCTTTAATCGTTTCGCGCTCCCCTTGCGGCCCCTTGAGACTTAACGTGACACTGTCACCGTCCTGACTAAAGGCATCGAGTTCCCGGGAGAACAGACAGCGGACATTGGGGAAGCGTGCCAGCCCCTGATACATCACCTCATCCACCTGCGGTTGGATAAAAGCGTTACGACGTGACCAGCCAAATTCATCGGTCATCGGCTGAATATCAGCAAAGCAGCGGCCCTTTGGCGTCAGGAAACGCATGGCGTGCCACGGGGTCGTGTGCGGCAGAACTTTATCGACCAGATTAACGGCCTGCATGGTGCGCAGCGCCTCGTCGTCGATACCGATAGCGCGGGGATAGTCGATCAGTTTGTCCAGCTTTTCGACCACCAGCACCTGAATGCCCATCTGCCCCAGGTAATTCGCCATCATCAGACCAACGGGACCGGCGCCAGCGATGGCGACCTGGACATGGTGTTGTACTGCGGGTTGGATATCCGGATTGGACGTTGTCATTTTCATACCTCACTTCTCGGACCAAACGGTTATGCCTCGGGAATCGCAAACCACTTGTTAAATTGATGTAAAAATATTTTTATTGTGGAGGCAGTATAGGTTGCGGCTTTTAGGCTACAATCGAAAAAAGCTGTTTTGTGCACCAGGTGCACATCCCTGTTTTAATTGAATTAATGGTGGGTTTAATGAAAAGTAATGACACCACAGATTACAAAACAGTACGTGGATTAACGCGTGGGCTGTTGTTGCTGAACTTGTTAAATAAATTCGATGGAGGGGCGTCAACGGCGACGCTGGCGGAGTTTAGCGGTCTGCATCGCACCACCGTGCGAAGGCTGCTAGAAACCCTCCAGCAAGAGGGATATGTCCGCCGTAGCCTGTCAGACGATAGTTTTCGTTTAACCCTCAAAGTTCGACAGCTCAGTGAAGGATTTCGTGATGAACATTGGATTTCTGCGCTTGCAACGCCATTACTTGGTGAATTATTGCGCGAGGTCATTTGGCCAACCGATTTAACGACGCTTGACGTGGATGCCATGGTCGTTCGCGAAACCACCCACCGTTTCAGCCGACTCTCTTTTCACCGTTCGATGGTTGGCCGCCGCCTGCCGCTACTGCTTACCGCTTCAGGCCTCACGTGGCTTGCCTTCTCACCCGAAGCGGAACGTCAGCCAATCATTGAGATGCTAGCCGGACGCCCGGAAGCTGAGTACCAGCTCGCGCGCGAACCGGAAAAACTCAATGCCATCCTCGAACGGACGCGCCAGAACGGCTACGGCGAAAATTTTCAGGGCTGGCAGCGGGAGGAGAAAATTGCCTCCATCGCCGTGCCGGTGCGAAGCCATGGGCGCGTGATCGGCTGCCTGAACCTCGTTTATATCGCCAAAGCGATGACCATTGAACAAGCGGCTGAGAAACATCTGGCGGCACTGCAACGCGTCACCCAGCAAATTGAGGAGCGGATGGAAGAACAAGAGATCGTCTATGACCATCGATGATTAAGCGTATTTTCGTGATTTGCGTATAAGACTTATCGCCTGCGCCCTATTTTTCCCCTCACTGGTTACGCCTAACATTCGGTATTCCAGACAATACCCGGAGACATCATGAAAGCATTTGCCATTACCCGCGCCGCCACCGACGGCAGCAACATTCCGTTTATCACTGAGATTGAGCTGCCCGTGCCACAGGCGAAAGGTCACGATATCCTGGTGGAAATTAAGGCCATTTCCGTAAACCCGGTCGACACGAAAGTTCGCGCGGGCTTCGCCTCCGATACCCCGCGCGTGCTGGGCTGGGATGCGGTGGGCGTGGTGAAAGTCATAGGTGACAACGTCACGTTATTTACGCCTGGTGATGAGGTTTGGTACGCCGGTGCATTGGGACGCCCGGGCAGCAACAGTGAGTTTCAACTGGTAGACGAGCGCATCGTTTCCTTAAAACCCCGCACGCTGGATAATGCTGCGGCTGCGGCATTACCGCTGACCGCTATCACCGCCTGGGAGTTGCTTTTTGACCGGCTGGGGGTGCAGCGTGAAGGTAATGCAGGCGATACGTTGCTGATCGTCGGTGCAGCCGGCGGCGTCGGTTCTATCCTGACGCAGCTTGCCAGTAAGTTAACCAAAATGACGGTTATCGGTACCGCTTCGCGTCCTGAAAGCCAGAAATGGGTGCGCGATGCCGGCGCTCATCACGTTATCGATCATAGTAAACCACTCACCGAAGAGCTGGCGCGTATTGGCATTAATGAAGTCACGCATGTTGCCAGCCTGAATAATACCGAGGCGCACTATCTGCAACTGATTGCCGCCCTGGCCCCGCAGGGGAAACTGGCGTTGATTGACGACCCGCATAGCCTGGACGTGGTGCCGCTGAAGCATAAAAGTATTTCGCTTCACTGGGAGTTTATGTTTACTCGCTCGATGTTTGAAACCCACGATATCAGCGCTCAGCATCACTTATTGAGCGAAGTCGCGACGCTGATTGATAACCAGACCATTCAGACGACGCTTGGCCAGCATTACGGCGTCATCAGTGCCGTGAATTTACAAAAAGCCCATACGCAGCTGGAAACCGGCCGTGCGGTCGGCAAAATCGTCCTCGAGGGATTTTAAGATGATTTCAATTATTGCGGTATTGAAGGCGAAAACGGGAAAAACAGAGGAATTGCGTGAAGCGCTCAAAGCGCTGCTGTTGCCTACGCGTAAGGAACCCGGCAATACCGACTACACCCTGTTTCAGTTGCGCGATGAGCCAGACGTATTTTATATGCGGGAGTCCTGGCGCGATCAGGCAGCGCTGGAAGAGCATATTTCCTTGCCCCATTTTCAGGCCTTTATCGGACAGATGGACAGCTTGCTGGCAGAGCCGATAAGACTGGATTATTTAACGCCGGTAGAGGCGGAGTAACACCCGGCGGCGCTGCGCTTGGCCAGGCTACGGGACCGTTCGCTGCTTTCGTGTCTCTATATTGCCAGGGTTAACCGTTTAGCCACTTCAGGTAATGGGCGGGCCATTGCGTTGTTTGTGTCCCTGGCCGGCCCATGGCAAAACCATGCCCGCCTGTTGGATAGCGGTAGAAGGTCACAGGGACTTGTGCCCTGACGCAGGCGGCCTGCATGATGAGCGTGTTGTGCGGATCGGACACCGTATCGTTTTCCGCCTGAACCAGAAAGACCGGCGGCGTCTGGGTCGTCACATAATTTTGCACTGACCATGCCGCGTTCTGCGCATCCGTTGCCCTATTCCCCACCAGCATCTTATGCGTTGAGCTGTGATTATAGGGTTTCTCAAGAGTGATAATAGGGTAAATCAGCGCCGCGCGGTCAGCATACGCAGGTTGCTCATCGAGCCGATCCAAAATGGGATAACTGCGGTAATCGGTTCGTGTCGCGGCCAACCCCAGCAGATGCCCACCGGCAGAGAACCCGAGCACGCTCACCTTTTTTTCACGCTCACGCACGATTCTCAGCGCGCGTTGTGCATCCTGTAACGCGACCTTATTTCCATCATGCCAGCCTTCTCCCGGTAAGCGATAACTCAGTATATAAGCCGTGAGTCCCCGCTCAACCAGCCAGCGTGCCGCAGGCCAGGCTTCCATCGCCATTTCTATCCGTTTATAGCCTCCTCCCGCCGCAATCAGCACAGCATGACCTTTGGGCGATGGTGGCTCAATAACGGTGAGATACGGCGCGGCAATATGGCTTTGTGCCCCTTTTTCACTCACGTGAATCTCACCGACGGGCCCACCGCCACCGGGCGCTGTACCCGTCCACAATGACAGCATATAGGGTGTTTTTTGCCGCGGAGAAGCCAGCGCGACACCCGACGTTGCGCTTAAGGCCAGCGCGGAGAAATGAATAAGAAACTGTCGACGATCCATAAAAATGCTCGGCGAGTAGGAAGACGGTCAGTTAAGCCACATCCAGGCAGTAGCAGACGTTTAACGGCAAAACCACGGCTACTGGGAATCTACTTTAATAAAGTCAATAAACGCCCTTAGCGCTGGCGGAACCAGCTTACGGCCGGGGTAGTAAAGATAAGGCCCGGGGAATGGCAACCACCAGGGTTCCAGGATGGGTTCAAGGGCACCGCTGTCCAGATGGGGCCGCAGCCATTCTTCAAACAGATAGATAACGCCCAAGCCTGAAATTGCGGCCGCCACCCCAAGATCGGCGGCACCGCCAGCGCTATAAATCAGGGGGCCTCGCGGTTCTATCCGGCAATACTCCTCTCCCCGCTGATATTCCCAGAGTTCAATGTTCCCTTTGCTGAACCGCCCGGCCAGACAGTCCAGCTTGAGCAGTTCATCAGGATGTTCAGGCCGACCATGACGGTTCAGATAATCGGGAGAAGCGGCAGTGGCAAAGCGCTGTTCACGAGGGCCGATACGGGTGGCAATCATGTCCTGCTCTAAGCCTTCATCATAACGGATCCCGGCATCACAGCCGGCCGCAAGAATATCCACCAATCCACTCTGGCCGACAATTTCCACGTTTATTTCAGGATAAGCCTGTAAAAAACGCGGCAGGATATCGGGCAGGATCAGGCGAGCAACATTCACTGGCACATTAAGCCGCAAAGTCCCCACGGGCCGGTCTGCGCTGACCGCCGCCGCTTGCAGCGCGTTATCCAGTTCTTCAAGAGCGGGTAGCGCGTGCTCCAGCAGACGTTGCCCCTGTTCAGTCGGAGAAATACTTCGGGTGGTTCGATTCAATAAACGCACACCCAGGCGACTTTCAAGCCGCCGTACGGCATCACTGAGCCCGGATGGGCTGGCATGCAGTAACCGGGCGGCTTCGCGAAACCCACCTGAACTGGCTACTGTGGCAAAAATCTTGAGCGCATTAAGCTCCTCACCCGCTCTTTTGTTCAATCAATACTCCGGTCTATATCGATGGGGGTTAGCAACATTGTGCCTGTAAATATTTTCTGAATCATTATTCGCACGGTGAAACCCTAACTCGGATGAACCCCATTAGCGATCTGTATTGTACGTTTTAACGAACAACGTGTACGTGCCTCGCTGGATTATCAACTGCGGGAGATACCGCTACTATTATTTCGCTGGTTAAGACGTACTACAACTCAACAGGAAATATAGCTATGAACACAACGCAATCTCTCGCCTTGGTCACCGGAGCATCTTCTGGCATCGGGAGGGTCTATGCCCGTGAATTACTGAAACAAGGGTTTGATGTCATAGCCGTTGGCCGCCGTAAAGAGCGTCTGGAAGAGCTGGCTGCTGAATTTCCGCATCGCCGGGTAGACACCGTCGTGGCGGATTTAAGCACCGTGGAAGGGGTAGAAACCCTGTCCGACATCTGCCGTACACAACCGCTAACATTATTAGTCAACAACGCCGGGGTCTCCCACTATATGAGCTTTGTTGATTTGCCGGTTGAGAAAGCGCGAGAACTAATGAACATTAAAGTTCTGGCTCCTACTCTGCTGGCTCATGCAGCGTTGCCCGGTATGCTTAAACGTGGCAAAGGTACCATCGTTAATGTGGCCGGTATGCTGGCCTTTGGTGCGACCGCACCGCTCGGCAAAGCCGCAGGTCGCGCAACGTATGTTTCCACGCTGGCGCACCTGGTTAATTTAACCCTGGCGCTGCATGAAGAGTTCCAGAATAGCGGCGTGAAATTCCAGGTTCTTTGCCCAGGCGTGGTGGCGACTGAATTCCATGAACGTCAGGGCATGGATTTAAGCGCCTTCCCACGCATGACGCCAGAAAAAGTCGTCGAAGCCAGCCTGAAGTCCCTGCAACAAGATGAAGTGGTTTGTGCACCGGGCGTGGAAGAGGATCAGCTTATTACTGAAGCGCTGAAAGCCTCTCTGGCCGCCTTCCAGGGCCAGTCTCCCGAACTGGCAAGTCGCTACCGGTAATTCCCTCAGGCCGTGACACTGACGGCCATTCCCCACGCTTTGCTGGAGGTGAGCGCATGACGCACACTGATATTCAAACGGTTGGATTTATTGGTCTAGGCGATCAAGGTCTGCCAATGGCACAGGCTATCGCCCAGGCTGGTTTTGTACTTCACGTATGGGCGCGCAGGCCCTCCAGTCTGGAGGCGCTGGGCGATACCGCATACATTTCGCAATCGTCAGTAGAGGCTCTGGCCCGGCAATGCGATGTGATTTGTCTGTGCGTACGCAGCGATAACGATATTTTCGAATTGCTGGGTAAGGGCCTTCTGGCCCAAATCCGCCCCGGTACCGTTGTCATTAACCACGGCACCGGCACCCCTGCCAATGCACTTAAGCTGGCGCAATTATGTCAGTCAGCCGGGGCATTAACGCTTGACGTGCCGGTCAGCGGGGGGCGAATTGCGGCGCAAGCACGCACATTGACCGTATTAGTGGGAGGCAATGAAGATACCTTTATACGTTGCAAACCGGTACTCGAAAGTTTTTCCCGTGATACTCACTATATGGGGCCAACGGGCGCGGGGCAGTACGCAAAATTATTTAATAATGCCCTACTGGTTCAGAATTTTGCCTCTATAGCCCGTACGCTGGAACTCGCCGTGTTATGTGGCCTTAACCCACGTCAAACGCTTGAAGGGCTTAAGTCTGGTAGTGCTTTTAGCAATGCGATGAGTTACCTCAACACCATGATAACGCCCGCCAATGTTGCACATCATGTGGCAGTTCTGGGAGAAGATATGGCCTTGTTTGCTGACGCAATGGGTGCCACTGGCCAGCCCTGGCAGGCGGTTTACGAGCAGGGTATCGCAGGTATTCGCGCGTTACCGCAATTGATTGCGGCTCTGAATGCTGAGGAGGAAAAGCATGAATAACGACATCATAGAAGTGACCCAATCTGTACTGGCAGAAAGACAGAATCGTGACAGGGGATGGTGGCAGGCCTGGGAAGATGGCTTTACCTCTGATGCTTTTATTAATATGAGCTGGATTAATGATACTGCCGCCGAGTTTGTCAGGCGCACAAAGGCCTTATCCACCGATAAGATCTGGGGGCACCACCGCCTGTCGCCACCGACGGTGCGGGTTAATGGCAACCGGGCCATCGCCGAGCTGCCGCTGGGCATCGAGTTCCGTATCCTCGTAGAAGATGTGGAAGCGGATTTAGCCTCTTTTTGCCGTTCGCAATATCGGCTGGTAAAACAAGATGGTGTCTGGAAAATAGCCGGCATTACTTCAATTTATGAGTATGACACGATTACCCCAGCCCTACCCGGTGAACACCTGGCTATAAAGGCGCATGATCTCAAGCAATATCGGCCATCCTACCGCTGCCTGGCCTGGTATCTGGCAAAACAGGGAAATCCACTTACCCGCGAGCTGCCCGGTGATGACCGCCCGGACTTAAGCCGCCCTATTTATCAGGCTGAATGGGCGTGGCTCAATGGTGACAATAATTAACGGATGACTGCAAAAAGGCTAGCTAACCGGGCCACAGGGGCAACTTTGTGGCCTTTTTCGTTTTCATTCGGGTCAAATTCCGAAAAACAAACATCTGGATATACAAACAGTATCCGGGTGCTATAGGCTCCTCTCAATCCCGATTTCCGGGAGAGGCGCAATGTTGCGGGGGCTTGATCCCCGGCGGCAGGTGTTGCTGGAAAGAGAAAACCCCCGCACGTTGTTTGGGATAAACCTGGCAACATAACGGGGGCTAAACTTGAAACCGCAACTCAAGAATAGCCGCGAACCGTTGCCATTGCAATCAGGATGGCGGTATGACGCTAACGCAATGGGGTTTTATGTTCTGGCACGATCTGGGCGCTCCGCTCATGGTCAGCGTGCTCGCCGGTCTGATTTTAGGCTGGTGGCATAACCGGAAGTAAACTCCGGGCGTCGGTGCCGCCGTAATGGCAGCATGCGCCCGAACCAGGCCGCAGGGGGCAACTCTGCGGCCTTTTTCGTTCTCATCCGGGTCAAATTCCGAAAAACAAACATCTGGATATACAAACAGTATCCGGCTGCTATAGGCTCCTCTCAATCCCGATTTCCGGGAGAGGCGCAATGTTGCGGGGGCTTGATCCCCGGCGGCAGGTGTTGCTGGAAAGAGAAAACCCCCGCACGTTGTTTAGGATAAACCTGGCAACATAACGGGGGCTAAACTTGACATCGCAACTCAAGAATAGCCGCGAACCGTTGCCATTGCAATCAGGATGGCGGTATGACGCTAACGCAATGGGGTTTTATGTTCTGGCACGATCTGGGCGCTCCGCTCATGGTCAGCGTGCTCGCCGGTCTGATTTTGGGCTGGTGGCATAACCGGAAGTAAACTCCGGGCGTCAGTGCCGCCGTAATGGCAGCATGCGCCCGAACCGGGCCGCAGGGGCAACTCTGCGGCCTTTTTCGTTCTCATCCGGGTCAAATTCCGAAAAACAAACATCTGGATATACAAACAGTTTCCGGGATAGGCGCAATGTTGCGGGGGCTTGATCCCCGGCGGCAGCTGTTGCTGGAAAGAGAAAACCCCCGCACGTTGTTTAGGATAAACCTGGCAACATAACGGGGGCTAACTTGTCTCTAAGCAATTCAAGAATAGCCGCGAACCGTTGCCATTGCAATCAGGATGGCGGTATGACGCTAACGCAATGGGGTTTTATGTTCTGGCACGATCTGGGCGCTCCGCTCATGGTCAGCGTGCTTGCCGGTCTGATTTTGAGCTGGTGGCATAACCGGAAGTAAACTCCGGGCGTCAGTGCCGCCGTAATGGCAGCATGCGCCCGAACCGGGCCGCAGGGGGCAACTCTGCGGCCTTTTTCGTGTTCAGAGGTACTGTTTGTGGAAAATTAGGGGTAATAAGCTTAGACGGTTTGCATTTGCTTTCGTTATATAATCAAATACACATCGTTTATTGACTCCTGACTGAGCATCTCATGTCCACATTACATCATTTATTCCTGAGTCTGGCGTTAGTCTGCGCCAGTCTGACTGTTATCTCGCCTGCACAAGCTGACCGTATTGTCACCGATCAGCTTGGCCGCCAGGTCACACTGCCTGATACCGTTAACCGCGTGGTTGTCCTCCAGCATCAAACGCTCAACCTTCTTGTTCAACTCAATGCAGCTGACGATATTGTCGGCGTGCTCAATAGCTGGAAAAAGCAGCTTGGCCCAGCGTTTGCTCGCTTCATGCCGACCATTGAAAAAATGCCGATGCCCGGCGACCTGACGCAGGTTAACATTGAGAGCCTGTTGGCACTGCATCCGCAGGTGGTTTTTGTCGCAAACTACGCGCCTTCTGAGATGATTCAGCAGATTCAGAATGCGGGGATCCCGGTTGTGGCTATTTCGCTTCGTGAAGATGCTGCCGGTGAAAAGAATAAGATGAACCCATCGATGGGCGATGAGGAACGCGCTTACAACGAGGGGCTTAAGCAAGGTATCCGCCTGATTGGCGAGGTGGTTAACCGCCAGAACGAAGCGAATGCCTTGATTGACTACACGTTTGCTGCCCGTGCGAAATTCAATGCCCCGGTTGCCGCTATCCCGCAAGCTGAAAAAGTGCGCGTATATATGGCTAACCCCGATCTCAATACCTATGGTTCAGGTAAATATACCGGCCTGATGATGCAGCATGCCGGGGCGATGAACGTCGCTGCCGCCACGGTCAAAGGCGCTCGGCAGGTTTCTCTGGAACAGGTACTGCAATGGAATCCACAGGTGATTTTCGTCCAGGATCGCTACCCGGATGTGGTACAGCAAATTACAACCGATCCCCAGTGGCAAGGTATTGATGCGGTAAAAAATCATCGCGTCTGGTTGATGCCGGAATACGCCAAGGCCTGGGGCTATCCAATGCCAGAAGCGCTGGCGATTGGCGAGCTGTGGATGGCGAAAAAACTGTATCCGCAACGCTACAAAAACGTCGATGTCGATAAGCAGGCACAGGACTATTATCACCGCTTCTACCGTACTGATTGGCACGCGAATGCTCATCAGTAGTCACCCTAAAATGGTTCAGGGTGGGTTGATATTGCTCACCCTGTTGGTCGCGTTGGTCTCGCTGTGTTTTGGGCAGTACGGCTTGTCGATTGGCGACGTAGTGACCGCGCTAAGCCATCCCCATCACACCGCCGATATTGCCCATCAAATCGTCTGGTCCGTTCGCCTGCCCCGCGTTCTCATGGCGCTGCTGGCCGGAGGTGCGTTAGGGCTCTGCGGGGCCACCTTGCAAGGCGTATTCCAGAATCCCCTTGTTGATCCGCATATTATCGGCGTCACCTCCGGCTCCGCCTTTGGCGGCACGCTAGCGATCCTGCTTGGACTCAGTATGCCGATGATGATGGGAACCACCTTCTTCTTCGGTTTGCTGGCGCTAACGCTGGTCTATCTGTTGGCGTCACTGCAAAAGCGGGAAAGCACGCTGGTACTGATCCTCGCCGGTATTATCCTCAGCGGATTTTTTGCAGCGCTGGTCAGTTTGATGCAATACATGGCGGATACCGAAGAGGTGCTACCGAATATTGTTTTCTGGCTGCTGGGCAGTTTTGCCACCGCTAACTGGACCAAGGTGCTGCTGCTGGCAGCTCCCGTCACGGTGTCTGCATTGATTCTGTATAAGCTACGCTGGCGTATCAACCTGCTGTCACTTGATGATAAAGATGCTCGCGCGTTGGGTGTTCGGGTGAGCGCGTTGCGCCGTGGTGTCCTGCTGTGCTGTGCCCTGCTGGTTGCCGCACAGGTGGCCGTTAGCGGCAGTATTGCGTGGGTGGGTCTGGTGATCCCGCATTTGGCCCGTATGCTGACCGGTGCCGATCATCGCCGTCTCCTTCCGTGTGCATTCTGGCTGGGAGCCAGTTTTATGATACTGGTTGACGATATTGCCCGCACGCTCACCGCCGCCGAAATTCCCATAGGGATCATCACCGCATTGGTAGGGGCCCCTATTTTTGCCGTCATGTTGATACGCGCTAACCGTAGAGGAATGCTCAGATGACTCCGACGCTCACGCTTTCCCATCTGGAATATGGACACAAAAAAGCGCTATTTACGCCATTGAGCCTGCATTGCCAGCCCGGCGAGGTTTGGGCCGTACTGGGCGCGAATGGGCGCGGAAAAAGTACACTTTTAGATACGATAACCGGTGTGCTTCCGGCGCTTGCCGGGGAGATGGTCGTCACCGGCGGCGTGGGCATCGTACCGCAGTCGTTTCGCCCCGCTTTCGCCTGGCGGGTCAAAGAGGTCGTGTTAATGGGCCGCGCGCGCCACATCGGCCTCTTCGCCCAACCGCAAGCAGAAGATGAACGGCAGGTGTTGGATGCTCTGGCATTGCTGAATATTACATCGCTTGCCGACACGCTATTTAGCACCCTTTCCGGTGGGCAACAGCAACTGGTCATGATTGCCCGCGCGCTGGTCAGCGCCAGTCAGAATATCCTGCTGGATGAACCCTGCTCGGCGCTGGATTTAGGCAATCAGGAAACGGTGTTGCAGCTTATCAGTAAGCTGGCGCATGCCCAGTCACGCACGGTGATGTTTACCACCCACGATCCCACCCATGCGCTACAGGTCGCCAGCCACACGCTGCTGCTGTTACCCGAAGGTCAGTGGCTTGCGGGAACCACGGCGGAGGTGGTGCAAGAAGCTAATCTGCAGCGGGCATACGGGGTCGCGGTACGCAAAATTCAGCTGGCGGATTACCCAACGGCGGTGGTCACTCCGCTGTTTAATCTTCGTCGCTAACGGCAAGAAAACCCGCGTCACGCAGGCAACGCTGTCCTTCGTCCGCCAGTATAAACTGGCAAAATTGCCGTGCAGCGTCGCTTTCATCCAACATCGCCAGATAATATTCGCAGCGAATATTCCACGGTTGGGGAATGGTGATGTTGCGGATAGCCCTCTCCCCATCCAGTGCGCGGGCGTAATGGGCATAGCCAATAAACAAATCGGTCAGACCTTGTTGTATCAGCCAACGACTCGCTATCTCGCCCGGTGGAACGCTAAGCGAATGGCGCCCACCCACTAACGGTATGGCTCGCTGTTTTAAGGACGCGCCAAGGCCTGGATAGTCGACATCGAGGCTGTCAAATAGCTGCCAGGTATAGTCTCCAGACGGGTCACACAGCGGTGTCGATGTCCCTAGCCGCAGCGAGGTATCACTTAATAATGCCAGCCAATCCTTTGCTGCCGTCTCGGGCGTGTTTTTGACCGTTAAGATAAGCTGATTTCGCGCAAAAGGTTGCAGACCGTGCGCACGCCCGGCGTCGCTTAACGCTTGCGGATGCTGACGATTAGCCGAGGCAAACACGGAACATGCCGCGCCATTTTCAATGCGTTCACGCAGCAGCCCCGCGGGGCCGAAAACCATATCAACCGCGATGCCCGTTTGTTGGGTAAATTTCGCCTGTAATGGGATAAATGCGCGGCGTAGACTCCCAGCCGCGAGTAATGTCAGAGTAGATTTCATAAAGATACGCAATAGCCCTGGATGAGCGTTATATTACTCGGGCTATTACGTTAATGACCAGCGCTTAGTAGCGAATCTCTGCCAGCGCCTGCAACTGCTCGGGCGTTGCGACCGGCAGATGGAAAAAGTCCAGATAAGCCGGGATCATTTCAAACAGCATATCGGTGCCGCGCTGCACCTGGCATCCTCGCGCCATCGCCGCTTGCAGAAACGGCGTAAATTCCTGCTTCATGACGACTTCGCCAACAAAAGTCCCGGGGTCAATCCGCGCGACATCCATCGGTAGCGGATCGCCGGGTGACATGCCCAGCGGCGTGGCGTTAACCACCAGCGAGTGTCCGGCCGGATCGTTGGACTTAAGCGTCAGCTTTAGTCGCGGATAATGCGTTTGTAGGCGGTGTGCCAGCGCCTGTGCCGTCGCTTCCTGAGTATCAAACAACGTGAGATGACTCACCCCCGCCGCGGCAAGAGATGCCGCAATCGCCGACCCTACGCCCCCGCTCCCTACTACCAACGCACGTGCGCCGAGAGTGCGGAAACCTTTGCGTTGAATGCCGCGCACAAAACCGTCGCCGTCGAACATGTCTCCGGTTAGCGTGCCGTCATTTTCCCGACGGATAGCATTACAGGCCCCGGCAATTTGCGCGGTCGGGCTAAGCCTGTCCACCAGTTCACAGGTTGCCACTTTATGCGGCATCGTCACCAGGGCGCCGGTGATATTGGTCAGGGAAAACAAGGCCGGAAGCAGTGCGGCATAATCTTGCGGTTTCACCCCCATCGGCACTACTTTCACATCAACGCCTTGATTTTCAAACCAGGGGTTATAAATCATGGGGGCTTTAAAGCTGGCGGTTGGATATCCCAGGTGCGCAATCAACCGTGTGTGTCCGCTAATCTGCATGGGCACTCTCCGTAGTCAGATCCAGCTCAATGCGTTTCACGTCACCGAGGATAAATACATAGGCGATAACGCCAAGCAGCGCGGCGCCACCAATATAGATAAGGGCATAGAAAAAATTACCGTAGGCAGCGACGATAAAGCCAATCACCAGCGGTGTCAGGATCCCTGCGAGGTTGGCACAAAAGTTAAATAGCCCGGCGGTGACTCCCCCTAACCCTTTTGGCGCCATATCGGAGATGAGCGTCCAGCCCAAGCCGACCATGCCCTGACCAAAGAATGCAAACGACATCACCAGAATGACCGCCGTGTCACTGGTCAGCCAGTTGGCGCTAATAATGCAGCTCGCCATCAGCAGGCCGGCGATAATCGGCAATTTACGCCCCAGATTGGCATTACCAGTGGCCTTGAGTAATTTATCCGATACCCAACCACCAAACATCACGCCGCCTGCCGCCGCCAGGAACGGCAGAATGGCAAAGAAGCCCACCTTCAGCCACGGCATATGTCGTTCGGTCGCCAGATAGGTTGGAAACCAGGTCAGGAAGAAGACCAGAACCGTATTACCCGCAAACTGACCAATGCTGGCGCCGACGATCTGGCGCTTGCTCAGCAGCTGTTTCATCAGCGGCCAGCTAAAGACTTTACGCTGTTCAGCACCGGAACTCATGCCGCCGCCCGCGGTGATATAGTCGCGCTCCTGTTCGCTAAGGCTGACATCGTCATGCGGCTCGCGATAGTGTCGCCACCACACCAGCGCAAAGAGGATGCCTATAACGCCAACGCTGATAAACAGCGCGCGCCAGCCAAAACCCTCCATAATCCAGAACAGAAGCGGCGCAAAACAGGCCAGTCCAAGATATTCCCCTACCGTGTACACCGCCGTCGCTTTCGCCCGCTCATGCTGCGGGAACCAGGCGCTTACCACCCGACTGTTCACCGGAAAACAAGGCGCTTCACTCACTCCCAGCCCGAAACGGCACAATAGCAGCGTTTTTAAGCCAACGGCGAAGCCGTGAAATAACGTAAAAAGCGACCAGAAACTCAACGCCAGGAAATAGGTAATTTTATTGCCGAAGCGGTCAAGAAACATGCCGCCGGGAATTTGTGCTAAGGCGTAGGTCCAGGCAAAAGCGGAAAAGACGATCCCCATCATCGCCGCGCCGATACCCAATTCCTGAGTCAACTGCGGGGCAGCAATACCCAGCACAGTCCGGTCGAGATAGTTGATCATGGTGCCTACTGCCAGCAACGCCAGTATACCAATGCGTCGCCGGGAGCGAGGAACAGCGTTGACCGCCCGAGCGGTCGCCACGCGATTATGGCCGAGTGTGTTCATAGTGTTTACCTGTCATTGTCGGGTGCAGATGAATATTATTTTTATGTTCTATCCGGGGTACTGACGTACCGGGTGGTACATTTTGATTCAACGGTACTGCATTGCGGAAAGCCGCACGGCGGCATTTACCGCGCCGTATTGCGCGTATCCATGACGTCTTTGCGTCAATTCAAAGAAGAAGCGTCCTTCACTAAACGGCCAGGTGTAGCGATGCAAAAATTCATCGCCCGAACTATCGCGGTCGTAGAGGATTTGCAGGCGCTGGAGAATATCGGCATGCACACCATTGCCGAAACGCGCCACCAGGTCTTCATAATAGTTAGCGGGCACCGGCAGTGAGAGCGATGCATCCAGCGGCTGACTCTCCAGCAGCGCCGGAAGATCGTGACAGGCAAAAGCCGCGTGCTGCAATCCCGCCCCTTGATAGCAAGCTACCGAACGCGCAATTTGCGTGGCGCGACTTTGTGAAATATTCAGCGCAAGACGAATATTTCCCTGCGGACTCTGTACTGCCAGGCTGCGAACCAACCCGTAGGGATCGGGCATGGTTTGTTCATGCTCGAGCGCGAAGCCGAGCACCGTACGGCAGAACATCACCCAGTTATCCCGGCTATCAGCATCCATCCCTAATGCCAGATGATCGATACCCAGCAGATTGCCGCCGTGACTGTCCGCCGTCAGATTGAAATCTTGTGCGTAGATATTCTGATGGTCATCAACCAGATAAATCAGACTGCCATCCGGTGCGCAAACCGCGGGGATCGTGCTTTCATTCGGCCCGGCATCCCCCTGCCAGGTGGCGTATCCGTAGGCTTTCGCTCGGTCAACGATGGGCGCGCTCTCGCTAACCCTTAACGCCATAGCACACAGCGACGTGCCGTGACGCTGATAAAAATGATCGGCCCAGCTGTGGGGCTGAGAGTTGATAATCACCCGCGCACCGCCGTTACTCCAGAGTGCGACCTGTTTTGTCCGGTGCTGGCCCGCCTGCCGAAACCCCATGCCGCTTAGCATCGCGCTAAGTTTTTTGGCCTCTGCGGGGCTGGCGGCAAATTCAATAAATTCGGTGCCGTTAAAGGTCGGCAGAGCGGCTGTCACGAATAAATCCGCATCGGTATGGCCCAGCGCCCGGTGAGTCTGCTCTTCCAGCCACAGCAGCGAGCGGTAGCCATCTTTCGCCGTCGCCCCATTGGGCGAAGCGCGAAAACCATCGTTAAAAATTTCCAGCGACCACGGCCCGCGGTAACCGTGTTGCGTGAGCTGACGGGCAAACTCCACCAGCGGTAATTCACCTTGCCCAGGGAAGCAGCGGAAATGACGGCTCCATTCCAGGACATCCATTTTCATGAGCGGCGCATCAGCCAGCTGCAGGAAGGTGATTTTTTCCACCGGGACTTCATGCAAACGATGCAAATCATCGCCTAGTGACAGGATATGGAAACTGTCGAGCACGATGCCCAGCGCCGGGCTATCCACGGCCTTCACCCGCTCCCAGGCCTGATACCAGCGATTGACGTGCGTACCCCACGCCAGCGCCTCGTAACCTACCCGGATATTCTCTTGTTCTGCCAGCGTCGCCAGCGCACGCAGGTCGGCAACTTGTTGTTCAAAATCAGCGGAGCAATCGGCCTGTACGTTGCTGCACAGCAGCATCGTGTCGCAGCCTAGCTCATGCATCAGCGCAAATTTGCGTTTTGCCCGCGCCAGGTTGGCGGCAAATTGCTCGCGCGTAGCGCCTTCAAAATCACGAAATGGCTGAAACAGCGTGATTTTAAGTCCTAAATCGTCAGCCATATTACGGACATCTGCCGGCGTACCGGTATAATAGAGCAAATCATTTTCGAAAATTTCAACGCCCTGGTAACCGGCCGCTGCAATCGCGCTCAGTTTTTCAGGCAGGGTTCCAGAAATTGATACGGTAGCAATCGAACGCAACATAGTTTCACCTGACTTAAGCGGTAACAGTTGCATCGAATATGAACCATTTGGTTAAAGCGCGCCAGATTTGGTTGCCAAATTGTGATCATAGTGTGTATTTTTTGTTCCCTTGGAATTGTTAACAGGAGTTGTTATGTCCGCCATTGCTCACGATGAAGCCCAATCGCTCAAGACGCGTATTTTTACCGCTGCGATCGCCGTTTTTGCCGAACATGGGCTGGCAGGCGCCAGAATGGAACAGATAGCCGGAGAGGCGCAAACCACCAAGCGCATGGTGGTCTACTACTTTAAAACCAAAGAGTTACTGTACCAGGCGGTACTGCAATATGTTTACACGCGCATCCGGGAAACTGAGCAGCAGCTGGGGCTTGAGAATCTACCGCCGGTAGAGGCATTGGTGCAATTAGTGAAGTGGAGTGTGCGTTATCACGTAGAGCATGCCGATTTTATGCGGATTATCTGTATGGAGAATATGCAGCGCGGCAAATGGCTGCTGGCGTCCGGGGATATGAAGCAGTTAAACAAGAGCGCCCTCTCGCTGCTGGAACACATTCTGCACCGTGGGCAAGAACAGGGAATTTTTCAGCCGGCGCTGGAAGCTCGGGATGTGCATCGGTTGATCAGCAGCTTTAGTTTCTATCAGGTGTCTAACTTCTACAGCTTTAATAGCCTCTATCTGGATGGTCCACTTCCGGACATCGATGACGAAGCGCTTATCACCCACCACAGCGAGCTCGCGGTAAAAGCTATTTTGCGCTTCGTCATCGCCTGATTATTGATATTTGTCGGTTAGGGTTGACCGGATAGCGCTGTCACCACCTTTTGCATCGCATCGCGCGTCAACTCTGAGCGCTGGATCTTGCTATTCGCCAGCGCCGTTCGCACCACACCCGCAATCACCATATGCTTTGGCTCCTGGCCTAAATCCCGCATTTCCAGGACAACCTTACCCACAACGCGACACATCTCCTGGTATAAAACATCGTCTTTTGCTTGATTACCCATATGTTCGCACTCGCTATTTTCCATTAATAATCAGTTCATTATTGTTTTCTTCTACCGATAAAGCAAATCAGCGCGCAACCCAGGCTCCTCTGAGCTTGCACGTTGCGCATTGCAACTGTTACTTTTTAACAAGATATTCGTTTTTATTTTGTTAATGAGTGACTTTTGATTTTGAAACGGCGTTTTTATTTTCTTTTTTGCGTATTACATCGTATAATCTGCCGCGTTTCTTTCTTGAATGGTTTCAGCTCATTGGACTGCATTAATAAACGATTAAAACATCGCCTATTTCACTATGCTGAACCTCTAGCACACTTTCCTCTGCACGCTTTTTTTATGTCACCTATCCTTATGGCGTGGCATAGCAACTTTCGTAATACAGCTTTAGCTCTGTGGCCATGTGGACATGGAGCGAAAATTCAAAATCCCAATCCTTCTCAATCTCAACCTAAAAGACTAAGACTGTCATGAAAAAGACCAAAATTGTTTGCACCATCGGACCAAAAACTGAATCCGAAGAGATGTTAGGCAAAATGCTTGACGCTGGCATGAACGTAATGCGTCTGAACTTCTCCCACGGTGATTACGCAGAACACGGCCAGCGCATCAAGAACCTGCGCAACGTGATGAGCAAAACCGGTAAGAAAGCCGCTATCCTGCTGGATACCAAAGGCCCAGAAATTCGTACCATTAAGCTGGAAGGCGGTAACGACGTTTCCCTGAAAGCTGGCCAGACCTTCACTTTCACCACCGACAAATCTGTTGTGGGTAACAGCGAAATCGTTGCTGTAACTTACGAAGGCTTCACCACCGACCTGACCGTAGGCAACACCGTACTGGTTGACGATGGTCTGATCGGCATGGAAGTTACCGCTATCGAAGGTAACAAAGTTATCTGTAAAGTGCTGAACAACGGTGATCTGGGCGAAAACAAAGGCGTTAACCTGCCAGGCGTTTCTATCGCTCTGCCAGCACTGGCTGAGAAAGACAAACAGGATCTGATCTTTGGTTGCGAGCAAGGCGTTGACTTCGTTGCTGCATCCTTTATCCGTAAACGTTCTGACGTTGTTGAAATCCGCGAGCACCTGAAAGCGCACGGCGGCGAAAACATCCAGATCATCTCCAAGATCGAAAACCAGGAAGGCCTGAACAACTTCGACGAAATCCTCGAAGCATCTGACGGTATCATGGTTGCTCGTGGCGATATGGGCGTTGAAATCCCAGTTGAAGAAGTTATCTTCGCTCAGAAAATGATCATCGAAAAATGTATCCGTGCGCGCAAAGTGGTTATCACTGCGACCCAGATGCTGGACTCCATGATTAAAAACCCACGCCCTACCCGTGCAGAAGCTGGCGACGTTGCTAACGCCATCCTTGATGGTACCGATGCCGTTATGCTGTCCGGTGAATCCGCTAAAGGTAAATACCCGCTGGAAGCTGTGACCATCATGGCAACCATCTGCGAACGTACTGACCGCGTGATGACCAGCCGTCTGGACTTCAACAACGACAGCCGTAAACTGCGCATCACCGAAGCCGTTTGCCGTGGCGCGGTTGAAACTGCAGAAAAACTGGACGCTCCGCTGATCGTGGTTGCGACTCAGGGCGGTAAATCTGCTCGCGCTATCCGTAAATACTTCCCGGATGCCACCATCCTGGCCCTGACCACCAACGAAACTACCGCGCGTCAGCTGGTGCTGAGCAAAGGCGTTGTTGCACAGGTCGTTAAAGAAATCAGCTCTACCGATGATTTCTACCGTCTGGGTAAAGAAGTTGCAGTAGAAAGCGGTCTGGCTCAGAAAGGTGACGTGGTCGTTATGGTTTCCGGTGCCCTGGTACCGAGCGGAACAACCAACACTGCATCTGTGCACGTACTGTAATAATTCACATACTTATTATAGTTTGCTTAAAAAAGCGCCCGCTGGGCGCTTTTTTTATACATACAGATAACATTGCTGAATAAAAATCAAATAGGCTGGCACTATTTAAAACGCGATTATCTAAGAGGAATCCGATGGAAGTTACCTGTTTTCACAGACTTTTTCGCTAAAAAAGCCGCGAGTCGATGCTTCTTTGAGCGAACGATCAAAAATAAGGGAAAACGAATAAAAATATCTTCTCAATATAAAAAAGTTTGTGTAATACTTGTAACGCTACATGGAGATTAACTCAATCTAGAGGGTATTTATAATGAATCGTACTAAACTGGTACTGGGCGCGGTAATCCTGGGTTCTACTCTGCTGGCAGGTTGCTCCAGCAATGCTAAAATCGATCAGCTGTCTTCTGACGTTCAGACTCTGAACGCTAAAGTTGACCAGCTGAGCAACGACGTGAACGCAGTGCGTTCCGACGTTCAGGCTGCTAAAGACGACGCAGCACGCGCTAACCAGCGTCTGGATAACGCAGCTACTAAATACCGTAAGTAATAGTATCTGTGTAATGAAAATGGCGCATTTCATGCGCCATTTTTTTTGCACATATAACCACACTTTTTATAAGGATATTCTCATGAATCGTACTAACAAACTGGTATTAGGCGCCATCATTCTGGGTTCTACCCTGCTGGCAGGTTGCTCCAGCAACGCGAAAATCGATCAGCTCTCTTCTGACGTTCAGACCCTGAGCGCAAAAGTTGACCAGCTGAGCAATGATGTTAACGCCATCCGCGCTGACGTTCAGGCTGCTAAAGATGACGCCGCACGCGCTAACCAGCGTCTGGATAACCGCGTGACCCACATTCGTAAATAATTCGAATCAGATATAATAATGGCGCACATTGTGCGCCATTTTTTTTGCCTGCAATCCGACAAGCTTACTGCGTCATTTGATTTGACGATGACTCTGCGTTTTGTGCGGAGAGTACCGACGACGTTGCTGCGGCCGTTGAATCTGAAACCATCATCGGGTATCCGGCACGACGCGTCAGGCTTTTCTTCACCAGCGCCTCGCTCACACCCTTCTGCTCAGCAAACTGCTTAAATTCCGGCGACAGTGTAATCTTCATAGTTTGTGTATCCTGCGCTTCGTTCGGCGACAGCGGACGGTGAACTTCCAGATAGTGTGCGCCATTCGGCTCCACGGAATATTTTACCGGTTCGTTAATCACTCTGACCGTCGTCCCGCTGCGAACCTGGGCAAACAGCGCTTTGATATCCGGCGCATTCATACGAATACAACCGGAACTGACACGAAGCCCGACGCTATCCGGCGCGTTAGTGCCGTGAATAAGATATTCGCCGTTACCGTAAGCCAGACGCAGCGCAAACAGCCCCAGCGGATTACCTGGGCCCGCAGGAATCACGGCAGGTAAAGTCACCCCGCGTTCGAGCGAACGGGCGCGAATGCCCGCCGTCGGTGTCCACGTTGGATTTGGGATCTTCTGTCCAACCCGCGTGGTCATCTCAGGCGTCTCAAGCCCCTGTTGACCGATGCCAATCGGGAACACCTGCACTATCTGCTCGCCCGGAGGAAAATAGTACAGCCGCAGCTCAGCAAGGTTTACGACGATCCCGTCACGCGGCACGTCCGGTAATAGCATTTGCGAAGGAATGGTGACCACCGTTCCCGGCATGGGTGAGGAGGCGATAGTATTATTGGCCTCGAGAATCAGCATCGCCGCCGTATCATAACGTCGGGCAATGGCCTGTAGGTTCTTATCCCCCTCCTGAACGGTGTAGATTTGATTGTGACCGATTAAACGGCTATTGGCAGGGGGTAACGGGTAGTCGACGGCCCAGGCGCTGGAAAACGCGCTGAGGGCGCTTAAAATGCTGAGTGTGATAAGAGACGCGCGCTTCATATCTGGATTCCTTATTCATATTCACTGACAACATGCCAGAAAGCTGAACCACCAGTGAGGCGGACATACAGCCCGCCTTGCTTCTTAACAGATTGGAAGCTGTCTTTTCTATAGTAGCTAAATTAGTGGGACCTCGCCGCCGCACGCGCGCGAATTGCACGGATCATTGCTTCCAGTCCCTGAGTTCGTGACGGCGTCAGGTGCTGTGCCAGCGCCATCCGTTCAAACCAGGGGCGAACGTCAAAGGTTTCAACGTCCGCGGCGGTCATTTCATCGTAGAGGATAAACACCACGGCAATCAACCCTTTAACGATTGCCGCATCGCTATCGCCCCGTAAAGTCATGCGCCCTTGCTCATCGGTACCCATGACTATCCATACCTGGCTTTGACAGCCCTGAATGCTGTTCTGCGCGCTGTGCTCTTCCGGGGTTAGCGGCGGCAGCCGTTGACCCAGTTCGATGATATAGAGATATTTCTCTTCCCAGTTGGCGCAGCGATTGAAGTTGCGCAATAGCTTGTCTTTATCCGGTAAAGCCGCCATCGTTGGCTCCCTGTTATCCCAGTAAACGTTGAATACGCTGTAGACCGGCCACCAGACGATCCACCTCTTCCACCGTGTTATACATCGCCAGTGACGCCCGGCACATGGCCGGCACCTGATAAAATTCCATCAGCGGCATGGCACAGTGATGCCCGGTGCGAACGGCAATACCGTAGTTATCGAGGAAGCTGCCCACATCGTAGGCGTGGTGTTTGCCGAGGTTAAACGCGATAACGCCCAGACGGTCGGCGGGGCCATACAGATGTAGATCAGGAACCTGGGATAACGAATCAAGTGCATAACGCATCAGCGTTTGCTCATATTCTCCGATTTGCGCAAGCCCCAGCTCGCTGACGTAATCCAGCGCCGCCCCCAGCCCGATAATGCCGCCGGTATTCGGCGTTCCGGCCTCAAATCGCCACGGCGCGTTTGCCCAGGTGTTGCCCTGCGTCAGACTGACGGTCGCAATCATTGAACCGCCCCCTTCCCACGGCGGCATATCTTTTAGGATCCCGGCTTTGACATACAGCGCGCCAATTCCGGTTGGCCCATAGAGTTTATGGCCGGAAAAAGCGTAGAAATCACAATCCAGCGCCTTTACATCCACCGCGTGGTGCATCACCGCCTGCGCGCCATCCACCAGCGTTTTTGCGCCGTGCTGATGCGCCAGGGCTATCAATTCACTCAGCGGATTTTCGGTGCCCAATACGTTTGATACCTGCGTCACCGCCAGCAGGCGAGTCCGTTCATCAAACAATGAAGGTGCAGCGGCCATCTGCAACGTCCCGTCCGCATTGAGGGGGATAACGCGCAGTTGTGCGCCGCTTCTAGCGCAGAGCATCTGCCAGGGAACAATATTGGCATGATGCTCCATGGCGGTAATGACGATATTATCGCCCGCCTTGACGTTGCTGCTGCCCCAGCTATTGGCCACCAGATTGATGGCCTCCGTCGTGCCGCGCACAAAAACGATCTCTTCAGCGCTCGCGGCGTGAAGGAAATGGGCAACCTTCTGCCGAACCTCTTCCATTCGCTGCGTGGCTTCGGCGCTTAACGTGTGAATACCCCGGTGCACGGCGGCATAGCCATGACGATAAAAGTCGGCTTCAGCGTGGATCACCTGCTCGGGTTTCTGCGCGCTGGCGGCGGAGTCAAGATAGGCCAGCGGCTGACCATTGACTTCGCGAGCGAGCACCGGAAAATCACTACGTACCTGTTGCACGGAAAAGGTCATTGCTTACCTCCCACCAGACGTTGCCCAATGCGCGCCAGAACGTGTTGCTTGAGCGGTTCCAGGGTAATTGCATCCGTAAGCCCAGCGGCGAAGGCATACAGAATGATCTTTCTGGCCTCATCTGATGCGATACCGCGTGAGCGCAGATAAAAGAGTTGTTCATCGTCAATCCGACCGACCGTGGCTCCGTGGCTGCATTTCACGTCATCCGCATAAATTTCCAGCTGCGGTTTCGTGTCCACTTCCGCCAGGCGGCCCAGCAGCAGATTATTGTTGGTCATCTGCCCATCGGTTTTAACGGCATTCGGCGCGACGGTAATCACGCCGTTAAATACCGCGCGCCCTTTGTCACTGACGATCGTTTTATGCAGTTGACGACTATTGCAGTAGCCTTGGTTGTGCTCAAGCCAGGTGCGGGTGTCGCACACTTCCGTGTTAATCGGCATCGACAGGCTGTTAACCCTTAAGGTGCTGTTTTCACCATTTAACTGTGTGCTGGTGTGATGACGCGTCACCGCTGCGCCCAGCAAGAAGCTGTGGCTGAACGCCGCAGCATCGCGCCCCAGTCTGAGGTCGTTATGGGCAAAGTGATAGCTGTGCGCATTTTCAAACCCCAGCTTGAGGTGATGAAGCTGGGCGTTATCCGCAAGCTCCGCCGTCAACCGCGCGCCGGTGAAGTGGCGTGATTCATTAAGGCTGACATACTGCTCAATCACCGTTGCCTGCGCCCCTTCTTCCATATGCAGATGGTGGCGATAGTGCGCGGTGTTCATTTCATCGCTTTCCAGCCCCCGGGTAATGTGTAACAGCAGCAAGGGTTTTGCCGGATGTTGGTTACGTCGAACCTGAATGCGCGTGACGTTAGTCGCCAGGCTTTCCGTCAGATGCAAAAATACCTCACCGTGAACCGCTTCCGGCAGCGATTGCCGCTGGTTATCTACCGTCACCTCAAAACCGCTGCCCGTGAGAGAGTCGCTTAAGCCGGGCTCAAAATGTCCGTCAACGAACACCAGCCGCCAGGCATCCAGCGCGAGCGCATGGGCGTCGCGTTCCGCCGCCGTTAATGCCGGTAAAGCAGGCGCCACGAAAGTGCTCGCCAGCAGTTTATCGAGCGAGGTGTATTTCCAGTCCTCATCTTTACGCGACGGCAGCCCCAACCGTTGCACCTGCTGCAGGTGCTGCTGTGCCTGTGGCGAAGTCTGTCCGCCGCGCGCCTGGAACAGCGCATGCCACTGTTGTAATGCGCTACTGTTGTTCGCTAAGCCAGCCATAGCCCTGCTCCTCCAGTTGCTTCACCAACGTAAAGTCACCCGATTTCACGATGCGCCCCTGATAAAGCACGTGCACCACATCCGGTTTGATATAGTCGAGAATACGTTGATAGTGGGTGACGATAATAAATGCACGCTTACCGTCACGCAGGGAGTTAACACCGTCGGAAACCACTTTGAGAGCATCGATATCCAGCCCGGAATCCGTTTCGTCCAGAATGCACAGTGATGGCTCAAGCACCGCCATCTGTAGAATATCGTTGCGCTTTTTCTCCCCGCCAGAGAAACCGACGTTCACCGAGCGGGTAAGCAGATCGGCGGGCATTTTCAACAGATCGATTTTCTCTTCCATCAGATCCTGAAAATCAAAACGATCCAGCGGCTCCTGTCCACGATGCCCGCGCACCGCATTCAGCGCGGTTTGCAGGAAGAACTGATTGCTGACGCCCGGGATCTCAACCGGATACTGAAACGCCATAAAAATGCCTTCACCGGCGCGTTCTTCCGGTGACATGGCCAACAGATCATTATTGTTAAAGCGAACTTCGCCGCCGGTCACGGTATAGTCTTCACGTCCGGCAAGCGTGGCTGAGAGCGTACTTTTCCCCGAACCGTTTGGGCCCATGATGGCGTGAACTTCGCCAGGGCGCACCTCAAGGCTGACGCCCCGCAGAATCGCTTTATCATCAACCGAGACCTGCAAATCTTTGATACTCAACATAACTTATCCCTTAATCTTTAGAGCCTGTCCCAACAGGCGAATAAAATAGCCTGATGGGATAGGCTCTTAACCGACGCTGTGTTCAAGGCTAATAGCCAGCAGTTTTTGCGCTTCCACGGCGAACTCCAGCGGCAACTCAGAGAAAACGTCCTTACAAAATCCGTTGACGATCATCGAGATGGCATCGTCTTCGCTGATGCCCCGTTGCAGGCAGTAAAACAGCTGATCCTCGCCAATGCGTGAGGTTGTCGCTTCATGTTCCAGCTGGGCGCTATTGTTCCGGCATTCGACGTAGGGGAACGTGTGGGCTCCACAGTCCGGCCCAATCAGCATGGAGTCACACTGGGTAAAGTTGCGCGCATTGGTCGCCGTTGGCATGATTTTGACTAATCCGCGATAGCTGTTCTGGCTGTGACCGGCAGAGATCCCCTTCGAGATAATGGTTGATCGGGTGTTCTTACCGATGTGGATCATCTTGGTGCCGGTATCCGCCTGCTGATGACCGCTAGTCAGCGCCACCGAGAAGAACTCACCTACGGAGTTATCGCCGCGCAGGATACAGCTTGGGTATTTCCAGGTGATGGCTGAACCGGTTTCCGATTGCGTCCACGACATTTTGCTGTTTTCACCTTCGCACAGCGCGCGTTTAGTGACGAAATTCAGGATCCCGCCGCTGTTGTTGTCGCCGGGGAACCAGTTCTGCACGGTGGAATATTTCACCTCCGCATCCTTATGGATGATCACCTCGACGACCGCCGCATGCAGTTGATAGCTGTCGCGTACCGGCGCCGAGCAGCCTTCGATATAGCTGACATAGCTGCCTTCATCCGCTATCAGGATTGTGCGTTCAAACTGGCCGGTTTTTTCCGCATTGATACGAAAATAGGTCGACAGCTCCATCGGACAACGCACACCTTTCGGGATATAGATAAAGGTTCCGTCCGATGCCACTGCGGCGTTTAACGCGGCAAAGAAGTTATCGTTTTCCGGCACAACCGTGCCGAGATAGCGTTTTACCAGTTCAGCATGGTCATGAATGGCTTCACCAAAGGAGCAGAAAATAATGCCCTGTTCCGCCAATTTTTCCCGGTAGGTGGTAGCGACTGAAACGGAGTCAAAAATAGCGTCAACCGCCACTTCCCGGCCTTCACGCACCGGTACGCCAAGCTGGTTAAACGCCGCTTCAACTTCGTCGGTTAAAAAACTGGCCGTGCCGGTTTGCTGCTGTGCGCCGGGCTCAGAGGCACAGCTATCATCACAGTTACCGCACGATGGCGCGGAGTAATAGCTGTAATCCTGGTAGTTAAGCCCCTCATAGTGCGCTTTTAACCAGTGCGGTTCTTCCATTAAAATCCAGGCACGATAAGCCTTGAGGCGGAATTCCAGCATCCATTCGGGCTCGTTACGACGAGCAGAGATTGCCCGCACCACCTCTTCGTTGATGCCTTGCGCCAGTTCATCTGTTTTAAGTTGGGTAAAGAACCCTTCTTTATAATTGAGCGGGCCGCCCGCCCACGTCTGGACATCGTCAGTTGCTTCAGTATTGCGCGTCATTATGTACCGCCTATACCCCGAAACTTTCGCCGCAGCCACATTCGTTCTGCGCCTTCGGGTTATGATATTTGAACAGCTGGTTCAAGCCTTCGCGCACGTAGTCCACTTCGGTACCGTCGATAAACGGCATCGCGCGTAAAGGCACCCACAGCTTCGCGCCGTCGGATTCAAACAACAGATCGTCTTTATCCGGCTCGCTGACCGCGTCCAGCACGTAACCAAACCCTGCACAGCCGGTTTGTTTTACGCCAAGCCTTACGCCTTGAATCCCCGGCTGCTGTTTTACCAGCGCCCGGATATGCGCCGCTGCGGAAGGCGTCAGCGTGACGCCGTGCCAGGCTGCGTCATTAGGGTCAAAGGTTCCAGAATGCAATTCCATAGGTCTACCTCATCAATGAAGCTACATAAGCGTTAACACCATGTTAGTGATAATGATTATCACTTCAACCCCTGCCGGGTGGGGGTATTCCGCGCTTATCTTTGCCACGGGGTCTTTTTATAAGCATAGACCCTGCTGTCTGGGGTGATTGATATAGATCTATTTATGCAATGCTTTGAAAAATAATGGATTTGCTTTGATTGATAGGTGATGAGCGCGGTAGCGCAAAAGATGTATAGATAATGCCTATTTATTTGATTGGTTTTGGTGCTTTCTGTTGATTTAGCCCGTCAAGGCATTATGAAAAGGTAAAAGACATCTCTGTAGCGGGCACACGCCGTCTCTTACTGCGGGAAAATGCCTGGCAGCTTTTTATTCTGGCCATCACAAATCGATGGCCAGGATTTATTCTTTCATAAATTCGGTTAACTCATCCAGAGGCTGATGCGCGTTTACCGAATAGCCCTGTTCACGCCAGTGCTGTAATAGTTCCTGCTGTCTTCTCGTTAACACGCTGCCTGTCCAGACAAACAAGATTTGTCCTGGGAAAAACTCTGGGCGAGGCGAGGCCACCGGTTCTGGCAAGACCGTGATATGCCAGGATGCTTGCGACAGGCGCCAAGCTTCTAGCCATAGACGCGCCCTATCCTCAACCTCCCAGGCAATGAGTAACGCATCTCTGCCCGGTTTGCGCCGCGATTCATACAAGCACATTGAGACATGCTCAATCAGCACACCGTCCAGAAAACTGCACATAATATTAGAGGTGTTTTGATCTAGCTTTAATCGCTGGCGCACCGGGAACAATATGTGATCGATCAGTTCATCGACGGTACATTCTCTGGTCAGGGATTGTACTTTTGCCCGCAATTTTGAAGGAGAAACCTGTCTGAGCACCAGAAGTAGCTCTTCCTGCCAGACGAGCCATCTCCCTTTTTCATTGGTTTGCGCAATGGTCGGTGTTTCCAGCAGCGCTTTAACCTTGCTAACGGGCGTGCCTTGCTTAATCCAGTTTTTAATTTCCTCAATACGCAGTATGTCTTCTTCATCAAACTGTCGATGACCGCCCTCACTGCGTTGAGGCTTCAGTAAGCCGTACCGTCTCTGCCACGCACGAAGGGTAACTGGGTTTATACCGCAACGTTCTGCAACATCTCCTATGCTGTAAAAAGCCATATTTACTCCTTCTGTAGCCATACTTCTCTTGCAGATTGATCCAGCCTCGATGGCTGTACAACTCAATCATAATTATACAAGGTAAATATTGATACTAACAAAAATAGGAGAAATTACGCCAGCATAGGTTGTCACTTAGATCATATTATTCATAAATAAATTACCAATGCGTTGTTTAGAAGGGAGTTTTTTTCTCCGGCCAGGCAATCGCAGGTAACCCATTTAGAGAGGCTGGGGCAAAAAGATTACCCTGGAAATATTCGATACCCGCGGATTCTAGCCACATCCACTCCTCTATTTTTTCTACCCCAACAACCGAAATCTGAATTTCCAGCAGTCGGCAGCACTGAATAATGGACAGTAGAATGGATTGTTGCGGGCCACTTTTATGAATATTTTCAATCAGATCGCGATTAATCTTAATTCTATCTGGCTGGAATCGAGACAGTAACAGGAGTCCGCCGCCGCCAGCACCAAAATGGTCGATCGCGACGTTAATTCCGGCATACTTTAATGCTTTAACGGCCGCAGAAAATTCATCAAAATTCGATATGACGGCATTTTCAGTAAATTCTACGATCACCTGTTCAGGGACAATCTGGTTTGCGGCAAGGTCTTTCAATAAAATATCAACCGCGCCAGGAATTTTAACCAGCGTCATTGGCATCAAATTTATCGATAAAAGCTTATTTTTCAACGGCAACATGCGTGCCATTTCAAAAGCGGTTCGCTTACTCTCCAAATCGGCCTTATATACACAATCGCCTTCAAAGGCACTGAAAAATTCTTCAGGAGAGCGCCCACTCAGGGTTCTCACCAATGCCTCATACGCGATGACCTCTCCTGCCAGAGGATCAATAATCGGTTGAAACGCAAAAGTACACTCGCCATGCGGCTGAGAAAGCGAGACCGAAGACTCATCTTTAACAAAAAGCCAGGATTCTGCCGGCGGAATTTCGAAATAGTTGGCGTTATAGGTGCCCATCACGAATGAACGAAAGAACTGAAGCGCTCGGTCGTTATAAGTCAGCTGATATCTGGTTGTACCTTGATTCAGAACGGCTTGCAGGACTTTCTCTTCTGAATATTCCCGCAGATCGAACAATTCCATACCCGTTTTGCCAAAGTGTCGCGCAGGGGCGTAATCACAAAGGAGTTCAACGACATTGTAATGACGCTCATCCTCACAGATAGCGCTATAAATTTCTTTAACAATCTTTTCAGGGCCTTCAAGTAACTGAAAAAAATGAATACCGTTGAACAATAGAATGCCGGTTACATTTTTTAGTTCATTGTTTTTATTCGCTTTAGCAACCATGCTTTCAATTTCCTTGAATGCAACACTGTTACACAGACGACTACGGTAGATGATGGTTGTGAGCATTTTTAATCCAAAGCAGGTTGTTGAGCGCCTACAGTAACAGAAAACATTTATTACTTCGCATGATAAGTTACTATTTTAACAAATATTTATCACTTCACAGATTTGCTCTTACCTCCCGGAATTCACATCCCAACTATGTACATGTTACAGAAAGCATGTACAACTCCAACTAACTGATTTTAAAGAGTTAGCATTTTTTGCTAAAAAATAAAAGGCATTTTTGTACACGTTTTGCGTACAAGTTTGCTAGTTTTAGTTAACTTCAATTTTACAGTTAACTGAGACACCGGAGCGATCATGCAGCAGAATATTTCAGTACCAGATTCCGCAAATGCCATTACTCGTTACTTTGCAAAAGTTGAACAGCCGACACAGCAGGAGACGCTGGGGGAAATTGTTAAAGAGATCCTCATGGATGGCAGAAATCTTAATCGTAAGGCCCTGTGTACCAAATTGCTCAAACGACTAGAGCGCGCTTCTGATAAAGAAGAAGAGCATCACTATAACCAGCTCATCAGCATGCTGTTTGACTGAAAGTTTTAGATTCTATTTTTGCTTACAGATGATTCTGAACATATAGACCCTACAAGTCTTGTTGTTCCTTTGGGGCCGCTAACACCGGCAATATAATTTCACTAACAAATGTTTTCCATCGAGGTTTAAAATGCCACAGCAATCCAACTTTAATTCTTTTCTTGCCGATAAATCATTAAATGCATATTTTCAATCGGCGGGTGACCGACTCGAAGAAGAATCACAGGTATTGGATCTGGCGATCAAATCAATGATCAGTGACGGACAACATATTAATAATAAAAGTATCATTTCAAACTTAATTCATACTTTAGAGTGTACTGATGATATTGGTATGGCGCATGTCGTCCGTAACACCCTTGAAATTGTTGTCAACCATACCGTTGACGATATTTAATCACGCAGCTACACATGCACACACCCTGCCCTTGTCAGGGTATTAAAAGACCGGGAAACTCACGGTGCTATTAGCATCTTAGCCACCCGCCCCGAGTGTACTCATAAGTCTTAAAGAAGGTAAACTGTTATGCTACCAGTACGCACTGGAAATATTGATTTCTGGATTGATGATAGTTTCCTTCAATTAGGACTCGAAAGAACCATCCATAAATCACGCGCAGTCGATCCAGATATTCGTTTGGTTTTTTTTACCATTGACCAATACAACATGGTAAAAAAACAACGTTACAGTTCAACTGAGCATCGGCTTATTCTGCTCACTGAAGGGCATATGTATAATTTTCTCGATGATGCAGGCATTTATCGGATGCAAAAAAAATCATCTTTTACCGAGATGGAGAAAATTATAGAGAACGCAACTCAGCGTCGCGGCAAAGCGGCAAAAGCCGAGTTCCAGGGTATCGTTCTTAGTGAGCGAGATAAAACCTTGTTAAATTACTTCTGCGAAGGTAAGAAAATTAACGAAATTGCGGAACTGATGCAGCTCCATTTCAAAACAATTTATCTTATTCGTAAAAACCTGATCAATAAGCTTGGTTGTTCAGGGGTGATTGATTTCCTGCATACGCTCAGAAAAGATGTTTTCAAGACCTGGTTGATGCAGACCCCGTCGCAAATGAACTAACGTTTTCCTCTGTTAGCAGCCCATTTTTGGCCGCTTGTTATCCGCCCACAAGGCCCCTCACGATGTTTTTTGATGCCAGTTCCGCTACTGGCATCAACGTTTTTTCATTAGTCATCTTCTGCACAGTAAGCTATCTTAGTTGCCCATCGCATAGCGGAGTCTCCGTGAAAAGCCATCGTCGTTTCAAGTTTTACTCTTTTTGCTACATGACGCTCTCCTACGCGCTGATGGTCTTCTTTCTTCTGGTATTTATCGACCTTGCTATCGGAGATTCCACTGAGGATGTCTGGAGTGGCCGTTTATCCATCACAGGGTATCTTCTCTCTCACGCCCCCTTCTTTCTGACGATGGCCGGTTTGGGCGCGGGGCTAGGGTTCATACTCTGGTGTATCACCTATCGTAAATCCTAATCTCCCCTTTAGCGTCAATCCTCAGTACATCGAACATTTTCAACGCACAGCGACAGCCATTTTCTCCCTTGAAATTCCGGTAATGACCCCTATTTAAAAATCGTCTGTTTGTCAGGGGGGCAATACACCCTTTTGTCACGATTTTAGTTATCCGTGAAAATCCAGCCTAAGTGAAAGGAGGAAACGATGAAAACCTACGATCGTAACCGTAACGCTATCACAATTGGTAGCCATGTCATGATTGCCAGCAATGGCGCCTCGGGCGTGATTCGCGCTATCCGCGGCGAAGGTAAAACGGCAGAGCAACTTCGGCGCTCTGACTGTGTTGAAATTGACGGTTGTGATGGCGTGTACTGCCCGCTGGAGCTGATTCGCCTCGGTTTTAATTGATTGTGAAAATAGTTAAGGCCACGGCGGTGGCCTTAACTGGCTTATTCGACTGCGATAAACGCTCATCTCATTATTCCCACAATTTTCGCTTGATCTGCTGAAGCCCATAGAATACTGTATTTACATACAGTATATTTTAGGGCGGCAACCATGTTGTTTTATCTTTCCACACTGCTGCGTCACTGCAACGGAAATCTCACATTCAGCGCGGTATGTCTCGCGCCTGCGAGCCGCCTATGTTTGTCCTCTGCGATGTGAACACCTTCTACGCGTCCTGCGAAACGGTCTTTCGCCCGGATCTCGCAGGACGGCCGGTCGTCGTGCTGTCTAATAACGACGGCTGCGTCATTTCACGTAACGCTCAGGCGAAGCCTTTCGTGAAAATGGGCGCGCCCTATTTTCAGCAAAAAGATCTCTTCAGGCAGCACGGCGTCGTCTGCTTTAGCAGCAATTATGAGCTCTATGCAGATATGTCCAACCGGGTCATGACCACGCTCGAGGAAATATTACCGCGTTGCGAAATCTACTCCATTGATGAAGTGTTTGGCGATATTAGCGGCATCTGCCGGTATCGCGATTTGACCGAATTTGGTCGTGAAATCAAAGATAAGGTACGCATGCGTACGCATCTGACCGTCGGGGTCGGCATCGCGCAAACGAAAACCCTGGCCAAGCTTGCAAACTATGCGGCGAAGCACTGGCCACAGCAGACCCAAGGCGTGGTTGATTTGTCCAACCTCGAAAGACAAAGAAAGCTGATGGCGGCCCTGCCGGTTGAAGAAGTGTGGGGAATTGGTCGACGCATTGCGAAGACGCTGGAGTCGATGGGAATCAAGACCGTGTTACAACTGGCAGAGACCGATATCCGGTTTATCAGAAAGCATTTCAGCGTGGTGCTGGAAAGAACCGTTCGCGAACTGCGCGGTGAACCATGCCTTGAACTCGAAGAATTTGCCCCGCTCAAACAAGAGATTATCTGCTCACGCTCCTTTGGTGAACGCATCACAGAGTATGATGCCATGCGGCAAGCCATCTGCAGCTATGCGGCCCGGGCGGCGGAAAAACTGCGACAGGAACATCAATACTGCCGTTTTATTTCCGCGTTTGTGAAAACCTCACCGTTTACCCCGAGCGCCCCATATTACGCGAATAGTGCCTCCGTGAAGTTAATCACCCCCACGCAGGACAGCAGAGATATCATCGCGGCGACCATGCGCTGCCTGGAGGCTATCTGGAAAGAGGGTTATCGCTATCAAAAAGCCGGTGTCATGCTCGGCGATTTTTATAGCCGGGGTGTCGCTCAGCTCGATCTGTTCGATGAAAATACCCCACGAAGGGATAGCCAGAAGTTAATGGCGGTACTGGATACACTCAACGCAAAGGAGGGGCGCGGCACACTCTATTTTGCCGGACAAGGTATTCAACAACACTGGCAGATGAAGCGGGAAATGCTCTCGCCGCGCTACACCACACGCTATACCGATTTGCCGATCGTAAAGGCATAGCGTGTGCAAAAGACTTTTGAGGACGTTAGTATTTGGCAGACTCAGTAAGATAGACGTCGCCCAAAGGCGACATCTAGGACGTTCCTGATTAAGGCGTAACCATGTTAAACCAGAACTCAAATTTATCCATATAGCTGAGCAATTCATCAAGTTTGGCGTGATTACCGGTGATGCGAACATCCCCTTGTTGTTCAGCCTGCTGCAATGTTTCTTCTTTGAGGATAATTTTGTTCAGGGTTTCACGGTTTAATATGATAGAGGCATCCGCATCGCTGGCCTGAACGTTGGCACTGTGATTGAGCACGCCATTTTCCAGCTCCAGCTTATACTTGCCGCCATCGCTGCCTAAATCAACGTTGAATACCGCTTTGGCATTTGCGGCTTTTTCACCATTAATATGCACGGCCAGATAGTCAAAGAACATTTCCGGCGACATCGCTTTGACCGTATCCGGGCTGGCGGTATTTGGCGTTGGCCCTTTCACTACGCCATTACGCAGTTCCTGCGCGCCAGTCAGGTAGAAGTTACGCCATGGGCCAGACTCTGCCTGATAGCCTAACTGCTCTAGCGCATCGGCTTCCAGGTCTCGTGCCGCCTTATTCGCGGGATCGGCAAACACAATTTTATTGGTTACCTGGGCCACCCAACGATAATTCCCTTGGGCATAGTCCATTTTGGCCTTTTGCATAATGGCATCGGCGCCGCCCATATAATCGACATACTTCTTCGCCGCATCGACCGGTGGTAATTCGTCCAACGTGGCTGGATTGCCGTTAAACCACCCGAGGTAAAATACGTAGGTTGCTTTCACATCATGGCTAACCGAACCGTAGTAACCTCGGCTAGCCCAGGAGCTTGCCAGACCTGGTGGCAGCGTGAAGTTGGCAGCAATTTCATCGCGCGTCAGGCCGTGGTTAGCCATACGCAAAGTCTGATCGTTAATATAACGGTACATATCGCGCTGGCTTTTCATCAGCTTCACTACATTCTCATTGCCCCAGGTTGGCCAGTGGTGTTGCGCGATGATGATCTGTGCTTTGCCACCCCAACGATCGATTACGTCATTAACATATTTTGACCATGCCAGAGGGTCGCGAATTTTCGCGCCACGAAGCGAATAGGTATTATGCAGGGTATGAGTGACATCCTCAGCCGCTTCAATCATTCCTTTTTCTTCGACATACCACAGCATTTCGGAAGGTGCTTCCGAACCCGGGGCCATCATAAAATCATAGGTCAGGCCATCAATGACCTCTTTCTGACCGGTATGCGTAATATAATCGGTAGGTTCGATGAGCGTTACGGTGCCCGCCGATGTGGTCGTGCCCAGACCTGCACCCACCTGACCTTTAGCATCAGGTTTAAGTAAGTTGCCGTACATATAGCTGGCACGACGGCTCATCGCATTCCCGGCCATAATATTTTCAGAGACCGCTTCTTTCATAAAACCGGCTGGTGCATAGACTTTCACCTTCCCGGATTTTACATCGGCTTCATCCACCACCCCACGGACACCACCGTAGTGGTCAACATGGCTATGGGTATAAATCACCGCGACGACCGGTTTTTTACCACGATTTTTATAATAGAGATCCATCCCCACTTTAGCCGTTTCAGCCGAAACCAGAGGATCAATAACCGTAATCCCTTCTTTCCCTTCCATAATAGTCATGTTTGAAAGATCCAGATTACGAATCTGATACACTCCATCGGTAACCTGGAACAGACCACCAATATTGATTAACTGCGACTGGCGCCACAGGCTCGGGTTTACCGTATCCGGTGCCTTTTCGCCTTCTTTAATAAAGTCATATTGCCGTGGATTCCAGACGATATTACCCTGTGCACCTTTAATAAGCTCTGGTGGTAGCGCGGCAATAAGACCTTTGTGTGCATTCATGAAATCAGTTTGGTCAGAGAAGGGAAGCTTTTTATATAGCGCTTCATTGGCCTCTTTGGTATGTGCGGTGGCGTCATTATTCATCTCCTGCGCCATCGCAGGCAAAGAAAGAAATATAGTGGAAAAAATGCCCACGACCGCCATACCACTCACTATTTTATTAAGCTTCATAGATTCTCACTTTATGATTTAATGCCGCAGCCCTCCCATTGCGTTCATGGTCTATTACCGAGGGTTGTGCAAAGAGTAACTGATGGAAAAATCATACCACTCGCTTATTTAAAAAAATAAGGCTAAAAAGTTTAATTCTGGATTTTGAGAAGCCTTATTTTTTTATAAACAAAAATGGCATGCCCTTGCCTTGCACAATATGCTAATTGCCAAATAAAAATCCCCCTCATTGGCTAATAAGGGGGATAGAATTGGCGAGAATGTTAGTGCTTGTCTGAAATCTCAACCACGACATGACGGTCTGGTGCAAGACACTGAATCAACTGGCTGCCGGATTGCCCATCACATTGAGAACCCGTCACGGAGTCAGTCGCCCCGCGCCCATCGGTCGAGATATTTTCAGCCGGCATCCCCAGCATCACTAATTCATCGGCCACGGCTTGCGCACGTTGTGCGGAGAGTTGCTGATTGTACTCGGCGGCACCAATTCGGTCACTGTAACCAATCACTACCGTCGTTTTATCTTTCGCAGGCTGCAAGCCCGGGTTTTGGTAAAGCTGCGCAATTGCGGCTTTACCTTCCGGGGTCAATGTCGCTGAATCATAGCTAAACATGACATCAGATTTTAAATTAAAACGCTGTGGCGCGGGGGCTGGCACTGGGGCAGTGACTGGGGCCGAAGCAACCGGGCTGTCATCATGTTGACCAAAGCGATAAGAAAGACCGGCCGTCACGGAACTGACATCGCTTGAGACGCCAATCTGGTTTTCATTGCCCACATTGCTCACCCACTGATATTCAACGCGCCCGGCCCAGTTTTTGTTAAAGGCATATTCCGTACCCACTGCAACAACCGGGCGGACACCGGTATCAAAGCGGTTATGCCCTTTAATATCGGACTCTGCGCGATATCCCATCGCTCCAGCACGCCCATAAAGATCCCAGCTATCCGTCAGACCATAGCTGGCTTTCAGCGACAGTTGCAGGCCCTGACTCTTCATTTGCGAACCCGAAGCCCCGTTCTTACCATTGAACTGCATATTACCTAAATAATCGTAGCCGCCTTCCACTGCCAGCCAGGGAGTAATCTGGTAGCCCGTAAATACGCCGCCGCCCACATTATCGCTATCAAATCTGACATCCCCATACTTTTGCCCCTCAGTATTGGACTGCTGGGACGCGCTGGTATCGAAATAATGTGACCAGCCAAATTTCCCCCCGGTATACCAGGTACCGGCATCGGCGGCGGCAAATGCGGTAGTGGCGGTTAATGCGTTCGCAATAATCAGTGTAATAAGCGTCTTCTTCATGATTTTCCTATTATAGACTTGCCATTAGTCGTTACATGCTACTAAGTGGCGCTACAATAAATTTTTTCGCTGGCGCTGATAACCGATTGTTTATTTATTTCTGGACAGTTCTAGAATCGCTCCGGGAGATTTTTTACTGTAGTAAGATAACCACCCCGCTGATAATCAATGTAGTCACCTTTTTTCAATGCCGATATCACATTCAAGACGCTACTGCGGGACAGGTGCGTGCGCTCCTGAATATAATCAAGAATCGACACTCGCATTCTCGACTCTTCCGGCAGTAAATTCATCTCGACCAGGTGATTACGGATAACGGAATAGGTTTTTTGCTGCACGACAAGCGCATCACGATAGAACAGATAAGCCGTGTGGTATGACAATAAGGACGCGACATCTTCCCACAGCCCTTGCTGACGAAAAACGTCCATCGCCGTTTGCGCATCGACTCGCAGTATTGTCGACTCTGTTTCAGCTCGTAATAAATGCCCTCTTACTGGCTGAATCATCTCTGCAATACCAAACAGATGCGGCTCATATACGGTAACAATCAGTAATCCATCAGAGGCCCTGAGAATAGAGAGTTCACCTTCGAGAAACAGATACAATTGCGGCTGATTTTTATAGGTCCACAGCATCCGTTTTCTCGGTACAACTTTAACTTTCTCGGCTATTGGCGTCAGAACTTCGGTTAATCGCTGTATACTGAGTTCGGGACGCACCGGTGGTAAGATTTGCATAGTTAACCTTGTAAAATCTCGATAGTAATGATTGTTCGCTGAGGCGGAGTTATTGATATCAGTCACGTGGTCCGCTCACGTAGAAATACGATAAATAAAAAAACTGCCCGTAGGCAGTTTTTTTGGCACAGAATATTACGGTGTAACAATATTGAACCAGAACTCGAATTTATCCATATAACCGAGCATCTCATCGAGCTTCGCACCGTTACCGCTAATTTTCACCTCACCCTTATCTTCAGCTTGTTTGAGGGTTTCCTCTTTCAAGATGATCTTATTCAGGGTTGCGCGATCGAGCGTCAGCGTGGCATCTGCGTCCTTCGCCTCCGCATTTGCGGTATGGTTCAGGACGCCATTTTCCAGTTCCAGCTTGTACTTACCGCCATCGTTGCCTAGATCAATGTTAAATACCGCTTTCGCTGTACCCGCTTTTTCACCGTTAATATGCACGGCCAGATAGTCAAAGAACATTTCCGGCGTCATCGCTTTTACCGTATCCGGGCTGGCGGTATTTGGCGTTGGCCCTTTCACTACACCATTACGCAGTTCCTGTGCGCCCGTCAGGTAGAAGTTACGCCATGGCCCAGATTCGGCTTGATAACCCAACTGTTCCAGAGCATCGGCTTCCAGATTACGTGCATCCTGATTTTGAGGATCGGCAAAGACAATCTTGCTGACAACTTGCGCCACCCAGCGGTAATTCCCCTGTGCGAAATCTTCTTTTGCCTTCGTCATAATGGCATCGGCACCGCCCATATATTCCACGAATTTCTTCGCCGCTTCTTCTGGTGGCAGCTCGTCGAGGGTTGCCGGGTTACCATCGAACCAGCCAAGGTACAGCACATAAGTGGCCTTCACGTCATGGCTGACGGAACCATAGTAACCACGGTTAGCCCAGGTATGGGCAAGGCTGTCAGGTAACTTAAAGTTAGCGGCGATCTCGTCGCGCGTCAGACCTTCGTTGGCCATACGCAGCGTCTGGTCGTTAATATAACGATAGAGGTCGCGTTGGGTTTTCAACAAGTTAACGACATTGTCATTACCCCAGGTCGGCCAGTGGTGCTGAGCCATGATGATTTCAGCTTTATCCCCCCAACGCACGATCGCTTCGTTGATATACTTCGACCACGGCAGCGGTTCACGGATCTTCGCGCCACGCAGCGAATAGGTGTTATGCAGGGTATGAGTCACATCTTCTGCGGACTCAATCAGTTTTTTCTCTTCGATGTACCACAGCATTTCAGACGGCGCTTCTGAACCCGGCGCCAGCATAAAGTCATAGGTCAGACCATCAATCACCTCTTTCTGACCGTCTTTCTCAATGATATTGGTTGGGGCAATCAAGGTCACGGTTCCCGCTGACGTTGTCGTACCAAGACCCGCGCCAACCTGACCTTTCGCATCAGGTTTCAACAAGTTGCCATACATATAGCTGGCACGGCGGCTCATTACGTTACCGGCCATAATATTTTCAGCGACGGCGGCTTCCATAAAACCGGCAGGCGCGTAAATTTTCACTTTTCCGGCTTTTACATCGGCTTCATCGACAACGCCGCGCACGCCACCATAGTGGTCAACGTGGCTGTGCGTGTAGATGACGGCAACCACCGGTTTTTTACCCCTATTCTGGAAATAGAGATCCATCCCAACCTTTGCGGTCTCGGCGGAGACCAACGGATCTACGACGGTCACCCCTTCTTTACCTTCGATGATAGTCATGTTGGAGAGGTCGAGATTACGGATTTGGTAGACCCCGTCGGTAACTTCAAACAGGCCGCTGATATTGATCAACTGAGACTGGCGCCAGAGGCTTGGATTGACCGTCGCTGGCGATTTTTCACCCTCTTTTATAAAGGCATATTGCTGCGGGTTCCAGATAACATTCCCCTGCTCACCTTTAATCACATCGGTAGGCAGTGCCGCGATGAAACCTTTGTGGGCATTAGTGAAATCGGTATTGTCAGAGAAAGGTAATTGATTGTAGAGCGCATCGTTGGCTTTTTGAGTGGTGTCAGTGGCTTCTTTTGGTGACACCTCCGCATAAGCCGGAAGGATAATTGTCGACATCAGCCCGGCTAACGCCAGGCTTTTGACGATAAGCTTTCGTTTCATTATGCCCCTCTTTATTTATCTGGACCGTTTAAAAGCTCCGGTCTGTGTTTAGCATTCAGGTACATATAAAGAGTAGGCAGTGCTCGGCAAACAACAACTTATTTTTTTACATTTTGCAACAGTGGCAATAACACCATACAACGCGCTTTTCCATCAAAATTAAAATGATAGTGCACTGTGCTGCTCCACTTATTCAATAATAAATCTTAGGCTATCGCACTAACGTCTCATTTTTATAATACCCGTCACTACCCCAAAAATATCGAGGATACCGTCGCTGCCGATAATAATCGGGCTATAGGCATCGTTCATTGGATTAAGTTGAATAACAGGCCGCAGCTGTAGCTGCTTAACGGTAAACTCTCCGTCCACCGCCGCAATCACAATATCACCGTGCTTTGCCGTCACGGCGCTGTCGACCACCAGCAGGTCGCCGGTGCTAATCCCACCGTCAATCATGCTGTCACCGGAGGCCTTAACAAAATAGGTGGCCGAAGGATGCTGGACAAGCAACTCATTGAGGTCGATTCGCTGTTCAACATAGTCCTGCGCGGGGCTGGGAAAACCGCACGAAACAGAGGTTGAAAACAACGGCAGCGCAACGACTTCGCGCAGTTCAGAAAAAGTAAAAAAACGCATGATAACCGCCAAACCAAGATACTGTATTTATATACAGTATACATATAATGCGTAGCTATCAAGCGCCCACAGAAGCGGGAAACGAAGATACCGCAACAAAATCGACCTGTTTTAAGGGGTTATCAGCGATAAAAAATATTGCCAGTGACACCGCGTTACTCGTGAAAACTACCCGCAATAATGACTCACGAAATAATTACCAGTGTTAATTGTTTTCACGGTAACAGTGGCTGTGATTAAACATCCATCACTTAGCGCAGATAAATCTGATAATGCTGCGGATACGTATTTAAATCATCAAAACATGACGTAAGTAAAAACCCCTTGTGCTGTTTAGGCTCCCCTTTCTTTAATCGAAAGTTACAAATTACCTTCCATTTATCGTCAAGCGGTTTTGAAATAACCTGTCAACTTAATGACTTGTTATCAATGACATTATCTGTAAACTGTTTCTCCAGTTCACCTGAAAATTGATATTTCTACGGTATCATTACGATCGCCATTATCGTGATGGACTGGAATCTGATAATAAAAAATAATACTCACGTGGTTTAATGTTACAAATGAAAAGAAACTCAACAGAAAAGAAAAATAAAGACTCATTTATTACATCTCGTTACATAATACTCTGTGTGGGTATTCTATTTTGTCTTGCTGTTTTATTAGTTCGGGTGGCCGATTTGCAGTTTTTGAACCACCCCATGCTGGCGCGTGAGGCCGATCAGCGTTCGTTACGAACGGTAGTGCTGCCAACAAACCGTGGCACGCTGGTCGACCGTAACGGCGAAGCGCTCGCCATGAGCGTGCCATCGCGGGATATCGTGGCCGATCCGATGAAAATTGTGGCAGCCAGCCCTAACTTCCACGATCCCAAATGGCAGTATCTTGCCTCCGCGCTCAATACCACCGCCGATCAAATCGCCAACAAAATTTATGAAAATGGACATCGCCATTTTCTATTTCTTGGGCGCAAAATCGAACTCGGTATCGCTAAAGATATTGCGAATCTGCATATGAAAGGAATTAGCGAAGTTTATGATGACAGCCGCTATTACCCGATGGGGGAATCCGCCGCACCGTTAATTGGCATCGTGGGTGCTGATAATATCGGGCTGAATGGCGTCGAAAAAGGCTACGACAATATTCTGCAAGGGGAACCGGGAAAAGAGATTTATCGTAAGGATGGCTCCGGCGGTATTATCAGTGTATTAAATTATGATGCACCAAAACAGGCACCGACCGTACAGCTGAGTATCGATAAATTCGACCAGTACACGTTGTACAGCAAACTGCGTGACGGCGTGTTATTGAATAAAGCGGATTCTGGTGCGGCGGTGCTGGTAAAGATTGATACCGGCGAGATCCTCGCGATGGCCTCTTACCCATCTTATAACCCGAACAACTTTGATAATGCCACCCAGACCCAGATGCGCGATGTGGCAATTAACGATAGCTTCGAGCCCGGATCAACGGTCAAACCGCTGGTGATCATTGAAGGGCTGGAGCGAAATATCATCCAGCCTAATACGTTGCTAAATACCACTCCGTATCGCGTCAATGGGCACCTGATCCGCGATGTGGGTCATTGGCCTCAACTGACGCCGACCGGTATTTTGCAAAAATCGAGCGATATTGGTGTTTCCCATATTGCGCTCGCCATGCCTGCACAGGCGCTTGTGGATACCTATCAGGCATTTGGTCTCGGTAAGCCTACTGAGCTTGGGCTAAGCGGTGAAAGCGTGGGCTATTTCCCGCTTCATCGCCAGCAGTGGGCCGACATCGAACGCGCCACCTTCTCTTTCGGCTACGGTCTGCGCGTGACGCCGCTACAGATTGCCCGAGAATACGCCACCATGGGGTCGTATGGTATTTATCGTCCGTTGTCGATAACCAAAGTGACGCCGCCCGTGCTGGGGCAGCAGATTGCCGACCCGGAAATTGTAAAAACGGTCGTGAGAATGATGGAGAGCGACGTTCTCCCCGGAGGGAGCGGCGTGCGCGCGGCGGTGCCGGGATACCGGTTGGCCACCAAAACCGGTACGGCAGAAAAGCTTGGCGATAGCGGAAAATATGATGGTGGTTACGTGAACTATACCGCAGGCGTTGCCCCGGTCAGCCACCCGGAAGTGGCGTTGGTGGTGGTAGTCAATAATCCGACGGCAGGCACGCACTTTGGCGGTTCGGTTGCGGCACCGATATTCGGCAACATCATGGGGCCGGTGTTGAAAAATATGAATATTGCGCCGGATGCGTTGCAATAACGGTGGTGCCGGTGCGGTCCCGGCGGCGCTGCGCTTGGCCGGGCTACGGGCTGATGAATTTGAATGTTGTGCCAGATGGGTTGCAATAATGGTGGTGCCGGTGCGGTTCCCGGCGGCGCTGCGCTTGGCCGGGCTACGGGCTGATGAATTTGAATGTTGTGCCAGATGGGTTGCAATAATGGTGGTGCCGGAGCGGTTCCCGGCGGCGCTGACGCTTGGCCGGGCTACGGGCTGATGAATTTGGATATTGTGCTGGATGGGTTGTAATAACGGTGGTGCCGGAGCGGTTCCCGGCGGCGCTGACGCTTGGCCGGGCTACTTATTGCTGTAGGCCGGATAAGGCGTAGCCGCCATCCGGCAATCTATCCTAACTCACCACGGCGGTCGTCAGACGCGATGAGCAGCATAAGCGTTCCTGCTCATCGAAGATCTCAATCTGCCAGACCTGATGCCGACGTCCAACGTGCAAAGCCTTGCAAACGCCGCGCACTCGCCCGCTGCGTGCAGAGCGAATATGGTTAGCGTTCACCTCAAGCCCCACCACCCGCTCTTCACCTTCGGTACACAAATATCCGGCAACCGATCCCAGAGTCTCCGCCAGTACCACCGATGCGCCACCGTGCAGCAGGCCAAAGGGTTGATGCGTTCGGCTATCGACCGGCATGGTCGCCTCGAGTGAATCCTCAGCAATACGTTCGAACTGAATATCCAGTAAGCCAACCATATTGCCTTCCCCCATCGCGTTGAGGGCAGCCAGCGTCGTTTGTCGTTTCCAGATCATCCCATTATCTCCAGTAAAGCCTGCAATGGATGGCGAACGCCGTTACCCTCAATCCGCTTCACCTGACTACGGCAAGAGTAGCCCGTCGCCAGACAGCGGTTACGCGGCAGCCTCTGCATCGCCTGATGCCAGGAAAGCTCATAGATGCCGAGCGAATGCGCATGGTTTTTCACTTCGTGACCGTAGGTACCCGCCATGCCGCAGCAGCCTACGCTGACGTTTTCAAGCGTCGCCCCGAAGCTCGCAAAGATAGCGGCCCACTGTTTTGTCGCCGTCGGCAGTGCCGTCACTTCCGTACAGTGACCAAACAGATACCACGGCTCGCCCGCAGCTTGTGAAGACGCCGAGCTTTCCAGTACCTGTGGCAACCATTCATGAACCAGCATCACGTTGAAATCGCCGCGTTTATCGCCCAGAACCTGTTTATATTCATCGCGATAACACAGCACCAGCGCCGGATCGACGCCCACCATCGGCATTCCCAACGCAGCCACCCGATTCAAATAATCTGACGTTTTTTGCGCTGTTTTCATAAAACGATTGACGAAGCCTTTGATATGCTGCGCCTTACCATTCGGTGAGAACGGTAACAACACCGGCTGATAACCCAGTTTATCGATCAAGCGGACAAAATCTGCCACTACCTGCGCATCGTAATAGCTGGTAAACGGATCTTGTACCACCAGCACGGTCTGCGCCTTCTGCTCAGGCGTCAGCGTTTCCAGTTGTTCAAGCGTGAGGTTCGCCGAGCGGTGCGCCACCATCTGTTTTTGCAACGACGGCGCGGACAGCATCGGTAAATCGACCATGCCAATATGCTTTTCTGACAGCCTGCGCATCCACGGTTGGCTCATGAAGAAGTTAAAGGTCTTCGGCGCTCGCGCCATCAATGGCGCATAGCTCTCGACCGTTGCCACCAGATGGTCGCGCACTGGCCGCAAATAGCGAGTGTGATACAGCTGTAAGAAGCGAGAACGGAATTCCGGCACATCGATTTTAATCGGACATTGAGTAGAGCAGGCTTTGCAAGCCAGGCAGCCGGACATCGCCTCTTTCACTTCATGCGAGAAATCATATTCGCCTCTGCGGGCATGCCAGCTATTGCGCGTGCGCTCGACCAGCGCGCGCAGGCTAAGACGTTTTTCCGACAGCTCTTTTTCCAGCTGTTCAGGTGAAACGCCGCGGTCGGCCAGCAAACGTAACCACTCACGCACCAGCGTCGCGCGCCCTTTCGGGGAGTGCATACGGTTATTGGTGATCTTCATCGATGGGCACATCGGGCTGTTTACATCGAAGTTAAAGCACAAACCGTTGCCATTGCACTCCATCGCGCCGCGCCAGGATGCGCGTACCGCAATCGGAATCTGCCGGTCGTAAGTGCCGCGCTTCACCGCATCAACCTTCATCATCGGTGCATCAATCCCTTCCGGTGGACAGATTTTCCCCGGATTAAGGCGATTGTGCGGATCGAATGCCGCTTTGACTTTGCGCAGTTCACTGTACAACTGCTCGCCAAAGAAGGCCGGGCTATACTCGGCGCGGAAACCTTTGCCGTGTTCTCCCCACAGCAGGCCGCCGTATTTGGCGGTCAGCGCCACCACATCGTCGGAGATCTTTTTCATCAGGATCTCCTGCTGCGGGTCGCACATATCCAACGCAGGACGAACGTGCAGCACGCCTGCGTCAACGTGACCAAACATCCCGTAGCTTAGACCGTGGCTATCAAGCAGCGCGCGGAACTCCACGATGTAATCCGCCAGATGCTCCGGCGGCACGCAGGTATCTTCGGCAAAAGGAATCGGTTTCGCCGCGCCTTTTGCATTGCCCAGCAGGCCCACCGCTTTTTTCCGCATCGCGTAAATACGTTCGATACCCTCTAATGCATCGCAGCGCTGCCAGCCGATGACCCCGCCTTCTTGCTGGGCTATCCGTTCATCAAGACGTTGGCACAGCGCGGCAACCTGACTTTCAATCAGCGCCTCGTCGTCCCCGGCAAATTCGACGATATTGAGCCCGAGCATCTCTTTATCGGCAACATCGGTAATCAATTCGCTGACCGAATGCCAGACAATATCTTCCCGCGCCAGATTCAGCACCTTCGAATCCACGGTTTCAACCGACATGGCCCGGGCTTCAACCATAAACGGCGCATTGCGTAGTGCGGAATCAAAGGAGTCATATTTGATGTTGACCAACCGACGTACCTTCGGGAGCCGCGTGATATCCAGGCGCGCCTCGGTAATAAAGGCCAGCGTCCCTTCGGAGCCGGTCAGAATCCGCGTGAGGTCAAACTCGGTCATTTCGTCGTTAAAGACATGGCGAAGGTCATAGCCGGTCAGGAAACGGTTAAGTTTTGGGAATTTATCGATGATTAACTGGCGATTATCACGACAGCGTTCAAAAACGGTGCGGTAAATTCGCCCCGCCGCCGACTGCTCTTTGGCCAGCATTTCAGCCAGCGTCACAGGCACAGGCTGGGTATCGAGGATATCGCCCCCCATCAGGACGGCGCGTACGCCCAGGACGTGGTCTGAGGTTTTACCATACACCAGCGAACCTTGCCCGGAGGCATCGGTATTGATCATCCCCCCCAGCGTCGCACGGTTACTGGTCGACAGTTCAGGGGCAAAAAAATAGCCGTAGGGTTTTAAATACTGGTTAAGCTGATCTTTGATAACGCCCGCTTCTACGCGCACCCAACCCTCTTCCGGGTTAATTTCGATGATGCGGTTCATATAGCGCGACATATCAATAATAATGCCCTGATTTAACGCCTGGCCATTGGTGCCAGTCCCGCCGCCGCGCGGCGTAAAAATCAAGGATTGAAAACGTTCTTCGGCCGCAATACGTGCCAGCAACGCCACATCGGCCGTGGAGCGCGGGAAAACAACTGCATCGGGAAGAAGCTGGTAGATACTGTTATCCGTCGCCATCGTCAGCCTGTCGGCGTAGCGCGTCGCGGTATCGCCGGTAAAGCCTTGTTGCTCCAGTGCTTTTAAATAATTCAATACCAGCGGTATTTCGCCGGGTGCCTGGGAAATCAGTGGGATCATTAGGTTTGACCCTTTCTTGAATGTTGTGTTGTACGCACAAAATCTTCCCGACTCGTATGAATACGACAAACGGCAAAGATAGTGTGTATAAATGATTAATCGTTTGCGTCGTGCCATTATCGTTTTATCACATTTTTTTCTTATGCGCCCGGTAGATTTTGCCGCAGAATCAGCAGCGGGAATTTATTGATATTATTATCAATGAACGGATTTTCGCGACGTCAACGCTCTGGCGCGCAACAGAAGGTAACGCTTATTTATGAACACGGTTCTTAAGCCACGGGATATTCCGCAAATACTGCTATCAGTGGTGTTTATTACACTGATGATCATCGCTTGTTTATGGATTGTTCAGCCGTTTATTCTGGGCTTCGCCTGGGCCTCTACAATCGTTATTGCCACCTGGCCGGTTTTGATTAAACTTCAGCGCCTTCTTTTTGGCCGCCGCTCTCTCGCCGTGCTGGTCATGACGCTGCTGCTTTTTTTGCTGTTCGTCATTCCTATCGCCCTGCTGGTCAATAGCCTGGTGGACGGTAGCGCGCCGCTGATTCACGCTATCACCAGTGGAACACTCACGCTGCCCGATTTTGGTTGGCTGAACGGAATTCCGTTTGTTGGCGCGAAGCTGTATAGCGGCTGGCACAGCCTGCTCGACATGGGTGGCAGCGCATTAATGGCAAAAGTTCGTCCTTACCTCGGCACCACCACCACCTGGTTTGTCGGTCAGGCCGCACACGTTGGGCGTTTCCTGCTGCACAGCGGCTTGATGCTGCTCTTTAGCGCCTTGTTGTACTGGCAAGGTGAGAAAGTCGCTTTTGGTATGCGTTATTTCGCCACCCGTCTGGCAGCGAAACGCGGTGATGCCGCAGTGCTATTAGCAGGCCAGGCGATTCGCGCCGTGGCGCTGGGCGTGGTGGTGACGGCGCTTGTGCAGGCCGTGCTTGGCGGAATTGGTCTGGGGATTTCAGGCGTACCTTATGCAACGCTGTTGACCGTGGTGATGATCTTCTCCTGTCTGGTGCAGTTGGGGCCGCTTATCGTATTGGTTCCCTGCATTATCTGGCTCTACTGGACGGGAGACACCACCTGGGGCACGGTGCTGTTGGTGTGGAGCGTGGTTGTCGGTACGATGGATAACGTGATTCGACCAATGTTAATTCGTATGGGCGCCGACTTGCCGATGATCCTGATCCTCTCCGGCGTTATCGGGGGACTGGTGGCATTCGGCATGATTGGTCTGTTTATCGGCCCGGTTTTGCTGGCCGTCTCCTGGCGTCTGTTTGATGCCTGGCTGCATGAGGTTCCACCGCCGTCCACCGACCCGGACCAGGTTCTGGAAGAACTCGCGGAGCTAGAGCAGAATAACTACCCGAAACAGTAAGATAACGAAAGGCGGGTTACCCCGCCTTTTAGTTAAGAAAAACTGTTCATTCCCTTACGGCACACCCACGATCCCGCTCTCAAATCACGTCATGCCTCGGAAATTATTCACATTTATTTAACTATTGGGATGAATCCGATCGACGCAAAAAACTCACATGCCTACTATTAGTCACAAGGTAGTAAATCAACCCCTTGATTTATATATCCCCTGAGAGAAACACCGAATTGCTGTGTGTAGTCTTTGCCCATCTCCCACGATGGGCTTTTTTTTGTCTATCGCACGCTCCTCTTTGGGAACGGGTACGAGCGATCATCACCGGAAGTTTTCTCCCGTTAACTCACTTCGCAGTGACTCATCATTCGCCAGTCTGATGGCAACGTACGAGTTTCCCCACTCACCAGTACGGTAACACGACCGCAAATATCCGCCGATGAACGGCCTATCTGGAGTTCAAACTCTCCAGGCTCAACGATGCGCTGCCCCTCATAACTGGTGAAATTCAGCATATCGACTGGCAGGGTGAAGGTTAGCGTTTTCCGCTCGCCAGGTGACAACGTCACGCGTTTAAAGGCTTTTAGCTCCTGCAACGGACGCACCATAGAGGCAACGTTATCGCGGACATAGACCTGCACAACTTCACTGCCACTACGCTCACCGACATTAGTTACCGTTACGCTCACGCCAATTTCCCCGTCGATAGCCACCTGAGTCTGCGCAAGCTGCGGTGCATCAAAGCGAAAATCGCCCCAACCTATGCCGTAGCCAAACGGATACAGCGCGCCGAAATGGAAAGCGAACGGCGTACCGCCGCTTTTCAGCTTATGGTTGTAGTAAAACGGCATCGCCCCTGCACTCTTCGGTACGCTGACGACCAGCCTGCCCTGAGGTTCAGCACGGCCGGTTAATACGTCGGCAATCGCCCAACCGCCTTCCTGACCGGGTGCCCAGGCCAGCATTAACGCCGCGACTTTAGACTCAAGCCCTTGTAAATTATACGGACGCCCGCCGGTCATCACGACCACCACCGGTTTCCCCGTCTCCACCAGCGCCTGTAATAGCTGCTGCTGAACGCCCGGCAGATTGAGGCTGTCGGTATCAGAGCCTTCCCCCACGGTGCCGCTCTGGAATAAACCCGCAAGATCGCCCACGCAGGCCACAACCACGTCGCTGTCCTGTGCGGCACGAACGGCGTCTGGAATCAGGCTGAGATCGCAGGAGACCGGTGAACACTGCATCGGTTTACCGGAGCTGTCTCCCGGGAACACCGGCGCGCCTGCCATACGCTGTTCGATAATATGACAACCTTTAGCATAGCGAACCTGGCTATCGCCGAGAAAATGACGCAAGGCCGCAAGCGGTGTCGTCACCTGGGTGGTCTTTTCCAACATATCGCTGATGATCAGATGCACCGGGAAACTGTAGCCGCTTAACAGTGCCAGCGGATCGTCGGCCGTTGGCCCCACCAGCGCCACGCGGGGTTTACCGGTGAGCGGCAGCGCACCGCGATTCTCCAGCAGCGTTATCGATTGAGTCGCCACTTGTCGTGCAACCTGACGCGTGGCATCGGATTGCAGGGAAATCGAATTTTCATCGGTATAAGGATGTTCAAACAGCCCAAGGCGGAATTTCTCCGTCAACGTGCGTCCGACAATTTCATCAATTTTCGCTGTAGTGATCAGGCCGCGTTCAACCGCTTCTGCAAGATGGCGAGCACAGTCATCCTTAGGCAATTCCACATCCAGACCCGCGTTAAAGGCCAGCGCCGCTGATTGCGCCGCATCCTGGGCAACGCCATGATGCTGATGCAACAGGCTGACGCCGCCGTAGTCTGCAACCACAATGCCATCAAAGCCCCAACGTTCACGCAGTACCGTGGTCAATAAGAAGCTGTCGCTGTGTCCGGGTTGATTATCAATGTCGTGGTAGGCGGGCATGACCGAACCCGCATTTGCCTGTTTTACCGCCATTTCAAACGGCAGCAGAAAAGTATCATTCAGCTCCCGGAAACCCAGATGTACCGGAGCATGGTTGCGCGCACCTTCGCTGAAGGAATGTCCGACGTAATGTTTAAGAGTCGCCAGCACATCGCGCTTCTCCCCCTGCAAACCTTCGACATACGCGCAAGCCATCACCCCCACCAGCCACGGGTCTTCGCCAAACGTCTCCTCGGTACGCCCCCAGCGCACATCGCGAGAGACATCCAGTACAGGAGCCAGCCCCTGCTTGCAGCCGGTGGAACGAGCCTCTTCACCAATTTGCTGCGCCGCACGTTTCACCAATTCAGGATCCCAGGTGGAGCCGTAGTTCAGCGACGAAGGAAGCAGCGTCGCATCTTTGCACAATAACCCCACCAGACATTCCTCATGGAACAGCGCCGGAATGCCCAGCCGCGTCTCTTCCATCATCATTTTTTGCAGACGGTTAGCCGCTCGCACGCCGGTTTTTGCCTCAACAATATGCGTTCCCAGCGGGCGGGTAATCTGCCCCACGCCCAGTTTCAGCCGCTCACTCAGCGCAGCCTGCTCGCTAACGCCGGCAAATTCATCGCTCATGTCCGTGCGTTCGCGATGCTGACCATCTTCCGATAACACCAGCCACCAGGCGTGCATCTGGGCATATTTCTCTTCCGGCGTCATCCGCGCCAATAAGTCGCTTACGCGTTCGTGAATCGGGCGTTGGGGATCTTTATAAATCGGGGTCATAGCCATTCTCCTGAGTCGCTGTTAGCTCCCCGAAATCATTCGTTTATGAAGACGGGTAGTGGCAATTGCGAATCAGTATTCAAAAGTGACGGGCGGGGAACAATTGTAGAAATTGCTAGCAGATTTATGATTTTTGGTTTCTTTGCGGAAGTGTGATCGACCGCAACACAAGATGGGCAAAAAAAATCCCGGACACGCGCCCGGGATTTTAACAAGAGAACAAATTATTTATTCAGTTCAGCCAGGCTAAGCCAGGTTTGCACCACGGTATCCGGGTTCAGAGACAGACTGTCGATCCCTTCTTCCATCAACCAGGCCGCGAAATCTTCATGGTCAGATGGACCCTGACCACAAATCCCCACGTATTTCCCCTGTTTCTTTGCCGCGCGAATCGCCATCGACAGCAGCGCTTTCACCGCCTCGTTACGCTCGTCAAACAGTGCCGAAACGACACCGGAGTCACGGTCAAGGCCCAGCGCCAGCTGCGTCATGTCGTTCGAACCGATAGAGAAACCGTCGAAATGTTCAAGGAACTGTTCTGCCAACAAGGCATTGGACGGAATTTCACACATCATGATGATCTTCAGCCCGTTCTCGCCGCGCTTAAGTCCCTGACGCGCCAATTCATCCACTACCGCTTTCGCCTGCTCAACGGTGCGGACAAACGGCACCATAATCTCAACGTTGGTCAGCCCCATGTCGTTGCGAACACGTTTTACCGCATCGCACTCCAGCGCAAAGCAATCGCGGAAGCTGTCGGCAACGTAACGCCCCGCACCGCGGAAGCCCAGCATTGGGTTCTCTTCTTCCGGCTCGTAGCGCGTACCGCCCACCAGGTTGGCGTACTCGTTAGATTTAAAGTCAGACAGACGGACAATCACGCGTTTCGGATAGAATGCAGCACCCAACGTTGCGATCCCTTCGGTCAGACGGCCAACGTAAAACTCTTTTGGCGAGTCAAAACCTTTCATCATTTCGCGGATTTCGTTTTGCAGCTTCGGTTCCTGGTCATCAAATTCCAGCAACGCCCGCGGGTGAACGCCGATCATACGGTTGATGATGAATTCAAGACGCGCCAGACCAACGCCTTCGTTTGGCAGGCAGGCGAAGTCAAATGCACGGTCAGGGTTACCGACGTTCATCATGATTTTCAGCGGCAGATCCGGCATGGTATCCACGGTAGAGCTGTTGACGCTGAAGTCCAGCAGGTCGGCGTAGACGTAGCCGGTGTCGCCTTCGGCACAGGAAACGGTGACTTTTTCGTTATCTTTCATGCGTTCGGTGGCATCACCACAGCCCACGACGGCCGGGATGCCCAGCTCACGCGCGATAATCGCCGCATGGCAGGTACGACCGCCACGGTTGGTGACAATCGCCGCCGCTTTTTTCATGATCGGTTCCCAGTCCGGGTCGGTCATATCGGTGACCAGAACGTCACCCGGCTCAATACGATTCATTTCACTGATATCGTGAATCACCTTCACGCTACCGGCACCGATGCGGTGGCCGATGGCGCGGCCTTCAGAAACAATTCGTCCCTGGGAATGCAGCGTGTAACGCTCCATGACCTGCCCACGGGAACGCACGGTTTCCGGGCGCGCCTGAACGATATACAGTTTGCCCGTGTGGCCGTCTTTTGCCCACTCGATGTCCATCGGGCGACCGTAGTGTTTTTCAATCTGCACGGCCTGTTTGGCCAGCTCCTGCACTTCATCGTCGGTCAACGAGAAGATATCGCGCTGTGCTTGCGGCACGTCTTCGATACGAACCTGCTTCCCATGCTCCTGCGTCGGCGCGTAGACCATACGGATCTTTTTCGATCCCATCGTGCGGCGCACGATAGACGGACGACCGGCTGCCAGCGTCGGTTTGTGCACGTAGAACTCATCAGGGTTCACCGCGCCTTGCACCACCATCTCACCCAGACCCCAGGCAGAGGTGATAAACACCACCTGGTCGAAACCGGATTCGGTATCAATGGAGAACAGTACGCCTGAGGAGGCCAGATCTGAGCGCACCATCAGCTGTACGCCTGCGGAAAGCGCGACGCCACGATGGTCGTAACCCTGGTGAACACGATAGGAGATAGCGCGATCGTTGAACAGTGAGGCAAACACGTGCTTCACCGCCACCAGTACGGCGTCAAAGCCGTGGACGTTGAGGAAGGTCTCCTGCTGCCCGGCGAAAGACGCGTCCGGCATATCTTCTGCGGTTGCGGATGAACGCACGGCAAAAGATGCATTGGCGTTATCTGCAGCCAACTGGTCATACGCTTCGTGAATAGCCTGTTCCAGTTCGCTCTGGAAAGGAGTGTCGATAATCCACTGACGAATCTGCGCGCCGGCTTTCGCCAGGGCGGTAACATCGTCAATATCGGTGTCATCCAACAGTTGATAAATCTGCTGGTTCACGCCGCTCTGGTCGAGGAACTGATTAAACGCATCGGCGGTAGTGGCAAATCCGTTAGGGACGCTAACGCCCATGCCGGAGAGATTCGTAATCATTTCACCCAAGGAGGCATTTTTGCCTCCAACTCTGTCTACATCATTCATGCCGAGTTGGTTATACCAAAGCACCAGCGGTGACGAGCCATTGTTGGACATCGAGACAATCCTTTTTTGATTAAAGAAGCAGTGATAAGTAACGACTGACTACTTAAAATATCCTCGCATATTTAAACGGCTGAAAAAAACGGTGAATCGAGTAAGCAAATTATTTTTTTACTTTTTAGGATTGATCCCCTCTTATTCATAAACTACTGATTAGGCTAAAAAGGCACAATTACATACGGTCTATTTCCGGTCTTCGAAAAATGAAATGGGTAGTTCATTAAAAATAAAAATAGCGTTTCATTTTTATTTTTAAGACAAAGGCTGCGGGGTTGTGTTTAAATTTAATTTACGCTTTCAGGCAATTAACGGGGAAATAGATTATGGAAAACGCAGTCGATCGTCAGGTGTTTTATATTTCCGATGGCACCGCGATTACAGCAGAAGTGCTTGGCCATGCGGTGATGTCTCAGTTTCCGGTGGCGATAAACAGCATTACGCTACCGTTTATTGAAAGTGAAAGCCGGGCGAAGGCGGTGAAGGAACAGATCGATGCTATTTATCAGCAAACCGGCGTGCGTCCACTGGTTTTCTACTCCATTGTTATTCCCGAAATTCGCGACATTATTTTGCAATGTGAAGGATTTTGTCAGGATATCGTGCAAGCGCTGGTTGCTCCGTTACAAGAAGAACTCAAACTCGATCCGACCCCGATTGCACATCGAACTCACGGCTTAACCCCCGGCAATCTCACCAAATATGATGCGCGAATCGCCGCTATCGATTACACCCTGGCGCATGATGATGGCATCTCACTGCGCAATCTCGATCAGGCGCAGGTCATTTTACTGGGGGTTTCACGCTGTGGAAAAACCCCTACTAGCCTCTATCTCGCCATGCAGTTTGGCATTCGTGCCGCCAACTACCCGTTTATTGCCGACGATATGGATAACCTGATCTTGCCGGCCTCGTTAAAACCGCTGCAACACAAGCTGTTTGGCTTGACCATTAACCCGGAACGTCTGGCCGCCATCCGCGAGGAAAGGCGTGAGAATAGCCGTTATGCCTCCCTGCGGCAGTGTCGTATGGAAGTTGCCGAGGTTGAAGCGTTATACCGGAGGAATCAGATCCCGTGGATCAACAGCACCAATTATTCCGTTGAGGAAATTGCTACTAAAATCATGGACATCATGGGATTAAGCCGCAGAATGTACTAATACACTAGTACGATACAGCGAATTTGTTTATCATAGCAGTGTGATTGAGCGCACATTACGCTCCGTGCTTGAAATCAGCGGAGATTGGTTTATCGTGATGTGCATCACTTCCCAGCATATTGACTGGCGAAGCAACAAATTTCTGAGACCCCCATGAATAAGACCGATGAATTGCGTACGGCCAGAATTGAGAGCCTGATTACGCCTGCTGAACTTGCCGAACGTCACCCGGTATCACCGGACGTTGCGGCGCATGTTACCGCTTCCCGCCACCGTATCGAGAAAATTCTCAACGGTGAAGATCGCCGATTGCTGGCGATTGTAGGCCCCTGCTCGATTCACGATCTTGATGCCGCCATGGACTACGCCCGCCGTTTACAGGTGCTGCGCGAAAAACACCAGGGCGAGCTGGAAATCGTTATGCGCACCTACTTTGAAAAACCACGCACCGTGGTCGGCTGGAAAGGATTAATTTCTGACCCCGATCTTAACGGCAGCTATCGGGTGAATCACGGTATTGAGCAGGCGCGTAAATTATTACTGCAAGTCAATACATTGGGTGTTCCTACCGCTACCGAGTTTCTCGATATGGTGACCGGTCAGTTTATCGCCGATCTCATTAGCTGGGGCGCCATTGGTGCACGTACCACCGAAAGCCAAATCCACCGCGAAATGGCCTCCGCGCTCTCCTGCCCGGTCGGTTTTAAAAACGGAACGGATGGGAATACGCGCATTGCGGTTGATGCGATTCGTGCCGCCCGCGCCAGCCACATGTTCCTGTCGCCGGATAAGAGCGGTCAGATGACCATCTACCAGACCAGCGGCAACCCGTATGGTCACATCATTATGCGTGGCGGTAAAAAACCGAACTATCATGCGGATGATATTGCCGTCGCTTGCGATACGCTGCATGAGTTCGACTTACCTGAACATTTGGTTGTCGATTTCAGCCACGGTAACTGTCAGAAACAGCATCGCCGTCAGCTGGAAGTGTGTGACGATATCTGCCAGCAGATCCGCAACGGTTCTTCCGCCATTGCCGGCATCATGGCGGAAAGCTTCCTGCGCGAGGGCACGCAGAAAATCGTCGCCGGTCAACCGCTCACCTACGGCCAGTCCATTACTGACCCTTGCCTGAGCTGGGAAGACACCGAGATCCTGTTGGAAAAACTCGCCGCCGCCGTCGCAACCCGCCTGTAATCTCCCCGCCCGCCTTTCAAGGCGGGCGATTTTCGCCCCCACAAAATATAAAAAATACTTGCGGTTAATCAGCGCATTACTGATAATGGTTATCATTGTTAAATTGATTTTCATTATGAAAGACGCTAATGGATACCTGCGCAGAACTGGAACATCCCAAGGATAATACCCCTCGCCCCCTCCCAAGCGATCGGCGGATTGACAGCCAGACGCTGCTGGGTCAGGAAGGTCGAGTGATTATTGAACACGGGGAACAGCAATACCTGCTGCGTCAAACCCAGGCTGGCAAACTCATTTTAACGAAGTAATTGCGCCGCCAGTCGGCGACGCAATCACGAAGACATTAGCTCGAGCAGCTCACTTCCAGATCTTTACCCCAGTCCGGTGGACGGCGAGCGTAATCATCATGACGTTCAGACCAGGGGTCGCGAAGCGCTTCATGCAGACGGTGTAACTCGTGATAATCACCCTTTTCTGCTTGCTCGATTGCCCGTTGTGCCAGCCAGTTACGCAATACCACCGCCGGATTCGCGAGCTTCATCGCCTGTTGACGCGCCGAGTCCTCAACCTGTTCATGCTGTAAGCGTGTGCGATATTGCGTAAACCAGTCATCAAACGCCGCGCGGTCGATAAACTCATCGCGCAGCGGCGACGCCGAACTTTTTTGCTCGGTCTGGCTTAATAAGCGAAACGTCAGAGTGTAATCGCTCTTCTCACGCTCCATCAGCGCATAAAGACCGTTAAGCAGGTCATTATCGCCAGTCTCATCACTAAACAAGCCCAGCTTTTTACGCATCCGCTGACCATATTCACGGAAGAGAATTGACTGATAGCTATCCAGCGCGGCATTGAGCGCATCGGTGGTCATCAGCGGCGACAGCGTCTGTGCCAGACACTGTAAGTTCCACAAACCTACCGCCGGTTGATTATCAAACCGGTAGCGCCCCTGATAGTCAGAATGGTTGCAGATATACTGCGGTTTATAATCGTCAAGGAACCCGAACGGACCATAATCCATCGTCAGGCCAAGAATCGACATATTGTCCGTATTCATCACGCCATGAGCGAAACCGACCGTTTGCCAGCGGGCTATCATCTGTGCCGTTCGGGTGACGACATCCTGAAACCACAGCACATACCGGTTAGCGTCGTCGACTAGATGCGGCCAGTGGTGACGGATAGTGTAATCCGCCAGCTTACGCACATTGTCGATATCTCGACGGTAATAAAAATGTTCGAAATGACCAAAGCGGATATGGCTTTCGGCAATACGCATCAGCATCGCCCCCGTCTCGACGGTTTCGCGCTGAATTGGCGTATCGCTAGCAACGATTGACAGCGCACGGGTGCCGGGGATCCCCAGATAATGCATCGCCTCTGATGCCAGGCTTTCTCGCAATGTTGAACGCAGAACCGCGCGGCCATCTCCCATCCGCGAATACGGCGTGAGTCCGGCCCCTTTCAGGTGCCAGTCGACGCTCTTACCATTGGGTAATTGCTGCTCGCCGAGTAAAATTCCACGCCCATCGCCAAGCTTTCCGGCCCAATTGCCAAACTGATGGCCGCTGTAAACCTGTGCCAGGGGTGACATGCCCGGAAGCAGGGCTTCACCGCCCCAGACGCCTGCGCCATGCTCAGGAGTAAAGAGCGCTTCGGGAATAGCTAATTCCTGCGCTAGCGGCTCGTTATGCCAGACAAGACGGGCATTGTGTAAAGGCGTCGGCCGAAGTGCCGTGTAAAACTCTGGCAACTCATCGCGCCAGCGGGTGTTAAATGACAGGTTCATGGTTCCTCCTGTCCGTAGTGTATTGGGTTACTGTAGGTTAAACACCCGGGTAAGTGCAGGGTTATTGTTGCACTAATGTTATTAGCGATGATTCGGACACGACCGGCCACAAACTCCCTAACATGCCACTAAAGCCAAACGGTTCTACGCGCTGCCGGGTGGATTCATCATCCACACCAGAGATCATAATTGCCTGACAACAAGGCTGGATCTGGCTCACAATCGCCCGCATAAACGGCTCAAAAGAGGCTGACTTGAGCTGGCGTTGGACAAAATTTCTATCCAGCACCACGCGGCTAAAAAGCCCAGCGAATACGGCTTTTGTCGAGGCTTCCCCGGAACCAAAATCACTGAGTACCAGCGGGAAACGTTGAGATAATTGGGCTAGTGGATGCTGTTCATTTATCTCATCAAGCCCAGGGAAACTTTCGCTAACGGCTAATTCAAGGAAAGGAAAACGTAGGGCTTCCGCCGCAAGGTCATCCTGGGTGAGTAAGGCATCAACAACGCCAGGAGGAATGGCGATCCACGCTTTAAGCCCATGCTGTAAGAAAAAAAACTGATAGGTCATCAGGAGAGCGAGTTTTTCCTGAAATAACGTTATTTCTTCTTGTGGTGTTAAACGCGGCAACACCAAACTGGTTGGGATGCGCACGTGATTATTAAGGTCGCTGAAATGACTGACCACTTTCAAACCAACCAGTTGCTCCTCACTATTTCTGGCGGGGAGAAAAAACAACTGAGAACAATATGTATTATCCAGCGATATAATCATTGCGACTGCCCTTCACTAAAAGTCATGTCCGGGTTCCTGACGTCACAAAGCGAAAACCTACGGTAATGGGTGCCATGCTTATTCCGTTCATCGGTTCCTTTTTAATTCATTGGTCCGTCACTGGATCGTAATGATTGTAATCGAAACTAATGGATTAGCACAATCAACCTTAAGTTCCATGATCTCGCCCGACTAAATGCGTATTCCGATTATGGTTTTATTTAATTTTTATCAATACGATAAAAAAGGAGGCATTGCGCCTCCCTTACCCTATTTTTTTAAATTCTCCGGGCCTGCCAGAAATTTTTTCGCCAGTATACATTGTTCAACGATGAGCGAGTGACGCCCTGGCTTGTGGAGGCGTGGATAAATTTATTATCGGTGTCATAGATTCCAACGTGCAGACCACTTTCACCGGAGCCGGTTTTGAAGAACACCAAATCGCCGGGCAGCAGATCTTCTTTATCTATTTCCGTGCCAAGTTTAGCCTGCTGGCGCGTTTCTCTGGGTAACTGCATTTCGAACTTATCGCGGAATGTCATCAGAACAAACGCTGAGCAATCTACACCCCGACGGCTCATTCCGCCATAGCGATAAGGCGTACCATGCCAATGGTGCAGCTGGTCGTTTAAATTGGCGATCACGGTAATTGAATCCGCAAGCCGAGGATTCGGCGGTGGCGGACGATGGCTGCTACAGCCAGCCAAAATGAATGCTAAAAGAAAAATAGCCCAGAAACGCATATCCCGCGCATCCTCTGTTTTTTAATCTGCTAACAAATTATATCGATAAGCAATTGGCTGGCAAGCCATGCACCCTCAGCAAGACCGAATATGGATTATTTTTATCACCTTTCATCGTAAATGAGCATTTGATGACCGGCTATTTCTAACTTCTGGAAAGTCATATTATACGCGGTGGCTAAATGTTCCGGTTGCAGCACAGCCTCGGTGCTACCGCTGGCAATCAGTTTGCCGCCACATAATAACCAGACCTGGCCCGCGTGGCGCAAAGTATAGTTGAGATCATGACTGCTCATCACTATTGTCACGCCGGCCGTGCTAAGCTCGCCAAGCAGTTTATCCAACGCGGCCTGCTGAGCAACGTCAAGGCTATTCATGGGTTCATCAAGCAACAACAGCTGCCCCTGCGGATTATCCTCAGGATGAATCTGCAAAATCACCGCGGCCAGCCGCACGCGTTGCCATTCTCCCCCCGATAGCTGACTAACATTGCGCCCCAGCTTGTTGTCCAAACCCAGCGCATGCGTCACATGCACCGCCAGGGCTGAAGAATGAGGAGTTTGTTGATGCAGCATCAGGAACTGCCAGACCGGCATGGCAAAAGGCGGCGATTGGTGTTGGGAAAGATAGGCCCGATGACGAGCAAGTGCAGATGACGACCACGACGCTAACGGCTGGTCGTTTAATGTCACAATGCCCTTCCCCTGACTGAGCCCTGCCATTCTTGCCAATAACGTACTTTTTCCGGCGCCGTTGGGGCCAACCAGATGGATTATCTCGCCGTGACCAACATCAGCGCTTATTCCCTGAAGCCGAGTGTTTTCACTCAGATCCCGAAGCTGCATCAACGGCATCATGACTGAGCGAGAGCCTGTTTAATCGCCGCGACCAGCTGCGGATCGTCTGGCGTCATATCCGGTGAAAATCGATTGATCACCTCACCATGACGGCCAATTAAGAATTTCTCAAAGTTCCACAGAATATCGCCGGGATGCGCAGGTGCGCGCCCTTTGCTCGCCATCCGCTCATAGAATCCACTCCCTTCCGGTGCGAGAGCTTTCGGTGCAATGCGCTTTAATTGCGCATAGAGAGGATGGCTGTTTTCACCATTCACCTCAATTTTGCTAAACAGCGGGAACGTCACACCATAGGTCATGCTGCAAAACGTTTTGATTTCATCAGCACTGCCCGGCTCTTGCCCCAGAAACTGGTTACAAGGGAATCCAAGAACGGTGAATCCTTGGTCCTGTAAAGATTCCTGTAACGCTTCCAGCTGTTCGTACTGTGGCGTAAGCCCGCATTTAGACGCGACATTAACAATCAGCAGCACCTTGCCCTGATATTCTTCCAGGGTGGTATTTTCACCGTCAATGGTCGTGACCGGCGTGTTCAGAATGGTGGTTTGCATAGCATCCTCTTTTCAGGTTAAGCCGGGTCTAACGCCCGGACTTTAATAGTAACCAGATAAATACCGGCGCGCCTAGCGTTGCCGTGACAACGCCTATCGGCAATTCAGCCGCTGACAGCGCCAGCCGCGCCACAATATCAGCAAATAGCAATACACTCGCGCCCGCCAAAGCGCTGGCAGGAAGCAGCACGCGATGATCTGTTAAACCACACAGCCGCAGCATATGCGGTACGACCAGCCCAACAAAACCAATCGCACCGGCGAGTGCCACGCTCACGCCCACCAGCCAGCCTGTCGCCATGACCAGCAGTTTTCGCCACAGCGCAATAGGCACACCGAGCTGGCGCGCGGAGGTATCGCCTAAGGCTAACAAATTGAGCGGTTGCGATTGCAGGCAGACCCAGAAAATCACCGGCAAAAGCGCAATCATAAGCCACAGTTGCTGCCAGTCTACGCCACCAAATCCGCCCATCATCCAGTACATTAACTGACGCAGGTCGAAAGAGGTTGAGAAATAGACCGCCCAGGTCATCAACGCGCTACAGATGATACCAAGCGCCACGCCTGCCAATAGCAGTCGGCTGGTGGACAAATGTCGACGCGCAAAACGCATCAGGATGGCGGTAATAAACAGTGCGCCAGCTATAGCAGCCAGCCCCGGAGCCCAACCGGGTAAGGCCCCTTGTCCGAGCATAATCACGGCGATAAGCCCGACGCCTGCGCCATTAGAAACGCCCAGAAGCCCAGGTTCAGCCAGCGGATTTTCAAACAATGCCTGCATCACCGCACCGGAAAGCGCTAGCGCTGCGCCAACCAGTAGCACCGCCAGCGTGCGCGGAAGGCGAATTTGCCAGATAAAGAGCTGCCCTTTTGCAGTGAACCACTCCATCGGGGAAATCCATTGGTCACCCGCACACAGGCCAATAACCAGCATGACAACCAGTACCAGCGTAAGCGCGGTAAGCCAGCAACGGTTTCGCCGCTGCTGTTGATGTACATAGACCTGCATAATGCTCCAGGAGCTTGCTAAGAAGCATTTAATTTTACGGTGGAAGAGCCTGTTAAGAAAAGAAAAAGGCCGCATAAGCGGCCTTTTTAGTTAGTTCAGATTACTCTTCTTTGGGTGTTGCATTCTCGACCCGACTTTTTAACTTCTGTCCTGGTCTGAAGGTCACCACACGCCGGGCTGTAATGGGAATATCTTCACCCGTTTTTGGGTTACGTCCCGGGCGTTGATTTTTATCACGCAGATCAAAGTTCCCAAAACCGGAAAGCTTGACCTGCTCGCCATTTTCCAGAGCACGACGGATCTCTTCGAAAAATAGCTCTACCAGCTCTTTGGCATCCCGTTTGCTAAGCCCAAGCTTATCAAACAGATATTCTGACATTTCAGCTTTTGTAAGCGCCATAGGTTCAATCCCTCAGTGATGCCTGGAATCGCTCTTTTAATGCCTCTACACATTTGGCGACGGTAGCGGCAATCTCCTCTTCTTCGAGTGTACGGCTGGTATCTTGTAAAATCAGGCTGATAGCAAGGCTCTTGAAGCCCTCCGCAACACCCTTACCACGGTACACGTCAAACAAGTTTACGCCAACTATCTGATTTACGCCAACTTTCTTACATTCGTTTAAAATATCAGCCGCGGGTACATTTTCAGCAACCACAACGGCGATATCACGGCGGTTAGCCGGGAAGCGTGAAACGTCCTGCGCCTCTGGAACGACGCGGTCTGCAAGCTTGTTCCACTCCAGTTCGAAGGCCAGCGTGCGACCATTCAGATCCAGTTTACGCTCAAGTTCAGGATGAATAACACCAATGAAACCAATGCGTTCATCTTTCAGATAAATCGCCGCAGACTGCCCCGGATGCAGCGCTGGATTCGCTTCTGCTTTGAACTGAATTTCAGATAATTTACCGGTCAGTTCAAGAACGGACTCCAAATCACCCTTCAAATCATAGAAATCAACGGACTCTTTTGCCAGATTCCAGTGCTCTTCATAGCGGTTGCCACAAATCACGCCACCCAGCATCACATCCTGACGGATACCCAGCGGCGCTTGCGTGTCTGGCACAAAACGTAAGCCGGTTTCAAAAATGCGCACGCGGTTCTGCTGACGATTTTGGTTATACACTACCGTTGACAGCAGGCCGGTCAGCAGCGACAGACGCATCGCCGACATTTCGCTGGAAATTGGGCTTGGCAGAATCAGCGCTTCATCGCCAGGATGTACCCATTGCTGGATTTTCGGATCCACGAAACTATAGGTAATGACTTCCTGATAGCCTTTGTCATTCAGCATGGTTTTCACACGCTTAAGCGACAAGTTAGCTTCTTTATGGCTTCCCATAATCAGGCCAGCTTGAACCGGTTCGTTCGGAATACTGTTGTAGCCGTAAACACGTGCCACTTCTTCGACCAGATCCTCTTCGATCTCCATATCGAAACGCCAGGTTGGCGCAACGGCCTGCCATTGGTCATTACCGACGGTCACTTCACAACCCAGGCGAGTCAGAATATCGGTCACTTGCTCATCAGCAATATGGTGGCCGATGAGGCGATCCAGTTTGCTACGGCGCAGGGTGATGGTCGCACGTTTCGGCAGTGCTGCTTCGTGGGTCACATCAATGATTGGGCCCGCTTCACCGCCGCACAGTTCAATCAGCAGACCGGTCGCACGTTCCATTGCTTTGTATTGCAGGGCCGGATCAACACCACGCTCATAGCGATGGGATGCATCAGTGTGCAGACCATGGCGGCGAGCCCGTCCGGTGATGGACAGTGGGCTAAAGAATGCCGATTCCAGCAGGACATTTTGGGTTTCATCGTTAACACCAGAGTGCTCACCGCCAAAGATACCCGCCATCGCTAGCGCTTTGTTGTGGTCAGCAATCACCAGCGTGTCGGCGCTAAGCTTCGCTTCGTTACCGTCAAGCAGAACCAGCGTTTCGCCCTCTTTTGCCATGCGAACTTTAATCCCGCCTTCGATACGATCTTTATCGAACGCGTGCATCGGCTGACCCAGTTCCAGCAGAACATAGTTGGTCACATCTACAACGGCATCAATAGAACGGATGCCGCAACGACGCAGTTTCTCTTTCATCCACAGCGGGGTCGGTGCTTTGACGTTAATCCCTTTCACCACACGGCCCAGGTAACGTGGGCAAGCGTCGGCGGCTTCCACATCAATAGGCAACACATCGGAGATAGTCGCCGCGACAGGCGCGATTTCTGGCGCATTCAACGGCAGCTTGTTGAGTACCGCCACGTCGCGAGCAACGCCAATAATGCCTAAGCAGTCTGCACGGTTCGGCGTGACGCTGATTTCGATGGTGTTGTCATCAAGTTTCAGATATTCACGGATATCCGTTCCCAGCGGCGCATCGGCAGGTAGTTCAATAATACCGGTGTGATCGTCGGAAATACCCAGTTCAGAGAAGGAGCACAGCATCCCTTCTGAAGGTTCACCGCGCAGTTTGGCGGCTTTAATTTTAAAATCGCCCGGCAGGACGGCACCGATAGTCGCCACGGCAACTTTGAGCCCCTGACGGCAGTTTGGTGCGCCGCAGACGATGTCCAGCAGACGTTCACCACCCACGTTCACTTTTGTGACGCGCAGCTTGTCAGCGTTTGGATGCTGAGCGCATTCCACGACTTCACCCACGACAACACCATGGAAGCTACCGGCAACAGCGTCAACGCCGTCAACTTCCAGGCCTGCCATGGTGATCTGCCCTGACAGCGCTTCGCTATCAATAGCCGGGTTAACCCATTCGCGTAACCACAGTTCACTGAATTTCATTGTTTTATCCTGCCCTTATTTAAACTGTTTGAGGAAACGCAGATCGTTTTCGAAGAACGCACGCAAATCGGTGACACCGTAACGCAGCATGGTTAAACGCTCCATACCCATGCCAAATGCGAAGCCGGAGTAAACCTCTGGATCAATACCGACATTACGCAGCACGTTCGGGTGCACCATACCGCAACCCAGTACTTCCAGCCATTTGCCATTCTTGCCCATAACATCAACTTCAGCGGATGGCTCAGTGAACGGGAAATAGGACGGACGGAAACGAATCTGCAAATCTTCCTCAAAGAAGTTGCGCAGGAAGTCGTGCAGCGTCCCTTTCAGGTTGGTGAAACTAATGTTTTTATCAACAATCAGACCTTCCATCTGATGGAACATCGGGGTGTGCGTCTGGTCGTAGTCGTTACGATATACGCGGCCCGGCGCGATAATACGGATTGGCGGCTGTTGATCCTTCATGGTACGGATCTGTACGCCGGACGTCTGAGTACGCAGCAGACGAGTCGCATCAAACCAGAAAGTGTCGTGGTCAGCGCGTGCTGGGTGGTGCGTTGGGATATTCAGCGCATCGAAGTTGTGGTAGTCGTCTTCAATTTCTGGGCCCGTTGCAACGGTAAAACCGAGCTCACCGAAGAAACTTTCAATACGGTCGATGGTTCGTGTCACCGGGTGCAGACCACCATTTTCAATGCGGCGTCCCGGCAGAGAGATATCGATAGTCTCTGCGGCCAGGCGAGCATTTAACGCAGCGCTTTCCAGGTCAGCTTTGCGCGCATTCAGCACCTGCTGTACCTGCTCTTTGGCTTCGTTAATCACCGCACCCGCTGCTGGACGCTCTTCCGGCGGCAGCTCACGCAGGGTAGTCATTTGAAGGGTCAGATGCCCTTTCTTGCCCAAATATTCGACGCGGACATTGTCTAACGCGGCAACATCTGAAGCCTGGTTAATGGCGGCTGTTGCACTGGCAACCAGCTCTGCGAGATGTGACATGGTTTTCCTCGTTATGTGGCGATATTCATAAGCGACATATACATTTTATCTTTCAAGCTGCCTTACAAAGCCCGCGAAAGCGTGTTGTGATGCAACTTGAAAATTATGTGTATAAACAAAAAAAAAGCCTCCATCAGGAGGCTTTCTGGCGCTGTTTTCCGTTTCTTCTTTCACGCGCGAGCCCCCTGTATTCAGGTGCTAAAGTAAAAGAAGAAGCGGAAAATAGCAGCATTCATGCTTGCGTTACCTTGTGTGGTAGAAAATGTAGAGCCTTTATTGAAAGGGCTACAGGAATAAATGTCAATGCGCTGAAGCAGTTAAAATGAAAAGAGGGAGACAAGCTCCCTCTTCCAACTGGCTTACGCCAGTGCTGCTTTCGCTTTTTCAACTAACGCGGTGAACGCGATTTTGTCGAATACTGCGATGTCAGCCAGGATCTTACGGTCGATTTCAACAGAGGCTTTTTTCAGGCCGTTGATGAATTTGCTGTAAGAAATACCGTTCTGACGTGCTGCTGCGTTGATACGCGCAATCCACAGTTGACGGAACTGACGCTTTTTCTGACGACGGTCACGATAAGCGTACTGACCTGCTTTGATAACAGCCTGGAAGGCAACGCGGTATACGCGAGAACGCGCACCGTAGTAGCCTTTAGCTTGTTTCAAAATTTTCTTGTGACGTGCACGGGCAACTACACCACGTTTTACGCGAGCCATATGTGCTCTCCTGTATCTATTCTAATTAAAAAGTTAAAAGGGTTAACGACTTATGCGTACGGCAGGCACGCGATTACCAGGCCCAGATCGCCTTTAGAAACCATGGCTTTTGGACGCAGGTGACGTTTACGCTTGGTAGCTTTTTTGGTCAGAATGTGACGCAGGTTTGCGCGTTTGTGCTTAAAACCACCTTTACCGGTTTTTTTGAAGCGCTTAGCAGCACCGCGTACGGTCTTAATTTTTGGCATTTTAATAACTTCCACTTCGCATTGTTAATAAACGAAACGTAGGCGAACAATACTCGTGAAGCCCAAAGGCTTCACGAACGTTGTTACTTGAAGGCCTTACTGTTTCTTCTTAGGGGCAAGCACCATGATCATCTGGCGGCCTTCGATCTTCGTAGGGAAGGATTCGACCACTGCCAGTTCACTCAGATCGTCACGGACGCGCGTAAGCACTTCCATACCAATCTGCTGGTGAGCCATTTCACGACCGCGGAAACGCAGCGTGATTTTAGCTTTATCACCCTCTTCGAGAAAGCGAACCAGGCTGCGGAGTTTTACCTGGTAGTCGCCATCATCGGTACCAGGACGGAATTTGATTTCCTTAACCTGGATAACTTTTTGTTTCTTCTTCTGTTCCTTAGAAGACTTACTTTTTTCATAAAGGAACTTGCCGTAGTCCATGATACGACAAACTGGCGGTTCGGCGTTAGGGCTGATTTCAACTAAATCTACTCCAGCTTCTTCAGCTTTTTCGATAGCTTCTCTCAGACTCACAATACCCAAAGCTTCGCCTTCAAGACCTGTTAAGCGAACTTCCAGGGCGCGAATCTCGCCATTGATACGATTCGGACGTGCCGTTTGAACTCGTTTTCCGCCTTTAATACCTTATTCCTCCAGTTGTTTTAGACTGCGGCTGCGAATCTCTTGTTGCAGCTTCTCGATAACTTCATTTACGTCCAGGCTGCCCAAGTCTTTGCCACGACGGGTACGCACGGCAACTTTGCCTGCTTCTACCTCTTTGTCGCCACAGACCAACATGTAAGGGACACGACGTAAAGTGTGCTCGCGGATTTTAAAGCCAATCTTCTCATTTCTCAAGTCTGCTTTTACACGAATGCCTGCATTTTGCAATTTACGGGTCAATTCGTTGACATATTCAGCTTGAGAATCAGTGATATTCATGACCACAACCTGCACTGGTGCAATCCAGGTTGGGAAGAAACCGGCGAACTCTTCGGTCAGGATGCCAATGAAGCGCTCCAGTGAACCGAGAATTGCACGGTGAATCATCACCGGTACCTGACGCTCGTTGCTTTCGCCAATATAAGAGGCGCTTAGACGAGACGGCAGAGAGAAGTCTAACTGTACAGTACCGCACTGCCATGCACGATCGAGGCAGTCATAAAGGGTAAATTCAATTTTTGGACCGTAGAATGCGCCCTCACCCAGTTGATACTCAAACGGGATGTTGTTTTCTTCCAGCGCTACGGCCAGATCCGCTTCCGCACGATCCCACGTTTCATCGCTACCGATACGTTTCTCAGGGCGCGTTGAAAGTTTGACGACGATTTTCTCGAAGCCGAAAGTGCTGTACATATCATAGACTAAACGAATGCACGCGTTAACTTCATCACGCACCTGTTCTTCAGTACAGAAGATGTGGGCGTCATCCTGAGTAAAGCCGCGTACACGCATCAGTCCATGCAGAGCACCTGATGGTTCGTTACGGTGGCAGCTACCGAACTCCGCCATACGCAGCGGCAGATCGCGGTAAGATTTCAGACCCTGGTTAAAGATCTGCACGTGCCCCGGGCAGTTCATCGGCTTGATGCAGTATTCACGGTTCTCAGAAGAGGTGGTGAACATCGCATCTTTATAGTTGTCCCAGTGGCCGGTTTTTTCCCACAGCACACGGTCCATCATGAACGGGCCTTTCACTTCCTGATACTGGTATTCTTTGAGCTTAGAGCGCACGAAAGTTTCCAGTTCACGGAAGATTGTCCAGCCATCGTTATGCCAGAATACCATACCCGGCGCTTCTTCCTGCATGTGATACAGGTCAAGCTGCTTACCAATTTTACGGTGATCGCGCTTCGCCGCTTCTTCAAGACGCAACAGGTAGGCATTGAGGGCTTTTTTGTCCGTCCATGCGGTACCATAAATACGTTGCAGCATCTTGTTGTCGCTATCGCCGCGCCAGTAAGCGCCAGCGGTTTTCATCAACTTGAAGTAGTGACAGAAACGCATGTTCGGCACGTGCGGACCACGGCACATGTCGACGTATTCTTCGTGATGATACAAGCCAGGCTTGTCATCGTGCGAAATATTCTCATCAAGAATGGCGACTTTGTAGTTTTCACCACGTTTCACGAAGGTTTCGCGAGCTTCATGCCAGCTAACTTTCTTCTTGATGACATCATAGTTTTTCTCGGCGAGCTCATGCATACGTTTTTCGAGCGCGTCGATGTCTTCCTGGGTCAGCGTATGGTCTAGATCAACGTCATAATAGAAGCCGTTGTCGATAACCGGGCCGATGGCCATTTTAGTGTTTGGCCAAAGCTGTTTGATAGCATGACCAAGTAGGTGTGCACACGAGTGACGAATGATCTCCAGACCTTCTTCATCTTTTGCAGTGATGAGCGAAAGTGTGGCGTCGTTTTCGATCAAATCGGAAGCATCAACCAGTTCACCGTTAACGCGCCCAGCGATGGTGGCTTTTGCCAGACCGGGGCCGATGTCCAGTGCGACATCCATAGGGCTAACGGCGTTGTCGTAATGGCGTTGGCTGCCATCAGGAAGAGTAATTACAGGCATTTAATGTCCTTATTTGCAGTGGTGCCCCACACGAAAGAGCACATACAAAACTATATGATTAAATTTATCAACACGTTAAGGACTGATTTCCGCTTCACTCTGCGAAAAATGAGCAATGAGTACACAGCACCCAGAACCACCTACATCCACTTGTTGATAATACCGTGGGTTAGTTTACACATCATCTGTACGGGATAAAAGGCGCAATTACCCTTCCCTGTATGCATTGCTATTTTTAACAGCGATTCTGATACACTGACTCAAAGTTGATATAAGAAAAGGACGTGGCGATGCCAGGCGACCGATTTGCAAAAAAACACTGGAAAATGGTACTGGTGCTAATAGCCATCTGCGGGGCGATGCTTTTGCTCCGGTGGGCTGCGATGATTTGGGGGGATTAAGGTGTGATTCACGTTGCAGAGGTCGTCATGAGTTATACATTTTCTACAGCGTGGCCAGGGAATTAAATTATATACAAAAAATGCGCTTCACGAATATTATTTGACAATAAATGCGAATTAATACAATTGATACTGACAAATCAAATACAAAAATGACAATTCCTAATTTGCTGAAAACAGCAGCAAGAAAAACCGGTACCACTCTACCCGGTTTTCTCTGCCGGAATTAATAATCAATAAAAAATCAAATTATTACAGCACAGAAATATTAGGACCAGCCGCCTGCAACCAGGGTATGCACGTTAAACGCGTCATCCATGGACTGACCGGTAGACTGAGAGCCTGGGGCGATGTTGGAGCCTGCTTCAACGTCATATGCGCTGGAGATACCAACGTGCTGAGCAGTGGTTACGGTAGTGGAACTGGCTGGCTGTGTTGCAGGTTCAGCGGCAAATACGCCAAAAGAAAGTGCAGACAGCAAAATAGCTGCAGATGCGATTTTGATATTTTTCATAATGTTTATTCTCTTACTTGATTAAGACTTTGAAACGCTGAGGCATCATATTGCCCATGAACACAGTGTAGATCCAGATCACACTTTTGGCTAGTCAAAATATTTAGCCATTCGTGTCAAATTTATTGAATATATGTCTGAAGAGGCAAATATGGAGATATTATGGAGAACCTGTATTTTTAATTAAATAAAACAACGGTTGGATTAAATAATAACACAAAACGATAAATATCAGAACACAGGCCGGGTATTTCCCGGCCTGAAAAATGATTACATGGTATAGCCTAACGTCAACGAAGTACGACGGTCGGTATGATTGGGCGCCGAAGCCGGTGGCTCTGAGTTCCAGGTCACGTTATAAGCAACCTTCAGACCGAAGTGGGCATTAATTGCCACATTCAATGCGGTTTCGGAGTTAACGGTTGTGTCGTCAGCGCCGAGAACCGATACACCTTGCGTGAATTTAGCGGTATCAGTCATCTGCCAGGCATAAGCACCTGAAGCATAGCCGAGCGCTTGCGTTTCGGTATTACCGTCGGTGAACTCGTCATAACGAACGCCTGGACCAAATTCAAACCGGAGGGTATGGATAGGCCCGGTCAGGAATTGGTAGCCGTAACCTGCGGTGAAAACGTCACGCTCATGATAACCATTGTAACGGTCGGTTAACCAGCTAGCCTGGCCAAACAGATAGTCGATGCTGGTCATATTGTAGCGGCTACGCCCGCCGACCGAATATTTCTCAGAGGAACGATCATCATTTGCTGAGGTATTACTGGCTGCGCCCCACAAAGACCAGGCGGTGGAATCACCGTACCAGGTGAGCGTGGAATCAGCGGTCGCTGAGGTACTTTTGGTATTACCTGATTGCGACAGGTAGCCCGCATTAACACTACCTTCAAAAGGCTTCGTCGCGGTGGTTGGGTCATCCATGACAGTAAAAACGGTATCACTGGCGGAAGCATACGTAGACGCAAAGGCGCCCCCCAGCAGCACAACCGCTACCGGTACTGTCTTCAAAAGCTTCATTTCGTTTCTCTAAAAGATACTTGGTTTAACGTGGTGTTTTGCAGTGTGCGATTAGACTCTCAGAAGTTGAAAACTTCAATAGATGTTGAGGGGCGAACGAAGAAATATTTCACACAACCTTACGACCTGTAATGCCTTTACAGGGTGTTACATTGGCCTCAGCAAGCCTTAATCTAAATCAGCACACCTTATTGCGCGTAGCCTGGCCGCTGATTTGAATATAAAAACAGAGACTCGTTTACATTTTCCTATAAAAATCATGTTGTTGCTTCTTTCATTATTTCGCCACAAGTGCCAGACTGAAAGCGATGTTTTTTCGAACAGTCAATCTGTTCATAAAAGGAGGTTATCAGTATGGTTAAAATATACACACTTACGCTTGCTCCTTCTCTCGACAGTGCGACTCAAACGCCGCAAATATATCCCGAAGGTAAACTCCGCTGTAGCGCCCCTGTGTTCGAACCCGGCGGCGGCGGTATTAACGTGGCCCGCGCCATAACATTTCTGGGCGGCACGGCCAGCGCAATATTTCCCTCCGGTGGTGCCACCGGTGAACATCTGGTCGCCCTACTTCAAGCGGAAAATGTTCCGGTTGAAAATATTGAGACCCGCGAGTGGACGCGTCAGAACCTCCATGTTCACGTAGAGGCCAGCGGCGAGCAGTATCGCTTCGTGATGCCGGGGGCGACGCTTCACGCAGATGAGCTGCAACGCTTGCAGGAAAAAGTACTCGAGATTGAAGCCGGATCGCTGCTGGTTATCAGCGGTAGCTTGCCGCCGGGTGTCGCACTCAGTGCGTTTGTTTCCCTGATTAAGGCCGCTCAAGCGAAAGGTGTACGTTGTATTATTGATAGTTCAGGCGATGCGCTGGCGGCGGCCCTGGAGATTGGTGAGATTGAACTGGTGAAGCCGAATCAGAAAGAACTCAGCGCGCTGGTTGCCCGTGAACTTATCCAGCCTGACGATGTGCGTAAGGCGGCTCAGGAAATTGTGCGCAGCGGCAAAGCGCTCCGTGTTGTGGTGTCGTTAGGCGCGCAGGGGGCGCTGGCCGTTGATGCAAACAGCTGTGTGCAGGTTGTCCCGCCGCCTATCAAAAGTCAGAGCACTGTCGGTGCTGGCGATAGTATGGTCGGGGCGATGACATTAAAACTGGCTGAAAATGCCAGCCTTGAGACACTGGTACGCTATGGCGTTGCCGCCGGGAGCGCGGCGACCATTAATCAAGGAACGCGCCTGTGTTCGAGCGAAAACACGCAGAAAATATTCGATTATTTGCAACAGCACTAATTGCTCACGATATCCGGCTCATGGCTCGTCCATGAGTCGCGAAATTAGCGTGATCGACTATGCTAACAAAAGTCCATTGTTAACAATGGGGTGCGAAATGGTCATAGACTCATCATCGTTATGGATGAACGACCATATAGCTATCTTAGAGAGCCAGCGCCTTTACCTCTGTTTTGTATACTCTTTTTATCCGATGTGCGGTGTAGCTCGTATTTTTACCCAGTATTTGTGCGCTAACCTTATGATATGGCGGAAAACATGGGGAGAGATATCATGTGGCAAACGATCGGTAGCCTGTTAAGCGAACAACTTGGACGTGGCGAAATCGAACAGCGCACGGAGTTGCCTGGCGGAGAGATACATGCCGCATGGCACCTGAAGTTCGCGGGTCGAGACTTTTTCGTTAAATGCGATGAACGAGAACTACTGCCTATCTTTACTGCGGAGGCCGACCAGCTCGAATTGCTCTCCCGCAGCCGTACCGTGACCGTCCCGGAGGTTTTCGTCGTCGGAGCAGACCGCGACTCCAGTTTCCTGGTCATGGAATACCTGCCGCCGCGTCCGCTAGATGCACATAACGCCTTTTTATTGGGGCAACAGCTGGCGCATCTCCATCAATGGAGCGACCAGCCACAGTTTGGCCTCGACTTTGATAACGATCTCTCAACGACCCCACAACCGAACGCCTGGCAACGCCGCTGGTCGAATTTTTTTGCGGAGCAGCGTATCGGCTGGCAGCTTGAGCTTGCGGCTGAAAAAGGCATGAAGTTTGGTGAGATAGACTCGATTGTCGAACACGTCCAACAGCGTCTGAGCTCGCATCAACCTCAGCCGTCGTTACTGCACGGCGACCTGTGGTCGAACAACTGTGCTCTGGGGCCAGACGGGCCATACATTTTTGATCCTGCCTGCTACTGGGGAGATCGTGAATGCGACCTGGCAATGCTACCGCTTCATCCCGATCAGCCACCGCAGATATACGATGGCTATCAATCCGTTTCGCCCCTCCCCGCTGATTTTCTCGAGCGCCAGCCGGTCTATCAACTTTATACATTGATTAACCGCGCTATTTTGTTCGGTGGGCAACATTTGGTTCAGGCTCAAAAAGCGCTGGATAAGATGTTAGCGGCGTAAAAAAAAGCCCCTTCCGGGGCTTTTTTTAGTTCATCTGCACGCCTTTCAGGCGGAATTCAATATTCATGATAAGGCCGGTGCCCGGTTTACCCGCTTCATAGCGCCATTTGCGCATCGCGGTTTTGACGTCACGTTCAAACATGTTAGATGGCTGGGCAGACAGAATCTGGACGTTATCAACACGACCATCGGCAGTCACATCAAATTTCACCCGCACTTTCCCTTCTATGCGCAACGCCTGCGCGCGGGTCGGATAGCCCGGCTGCTGGCGAGTCAACGCACGTGGCCCGGTAGGAGCATTAACCGACGGCGCGCTGGCCCCTGGCTGATTGTTTGCCACAGAGCGTGCTGGCGGAGCATCACGGTTAACCGTCGATAAAGGACGTTGTTCAACCGGCTTCACTTCTGGCTTCGGCTGTTCAACCTTTTTCACCGGCTTCGGTTTTGGCTTAGGCTTTGGTTTCGGTTTGTGGATAACAACCGGCGCCTTCGGTACCTCTGGAATAGGCTCCGGCTCAGGTTCTGGTTCCGGCTCAACGACAGGTTGCGGCTGTGCTACGGCCTGAGGCGGTTCTAAGTCTTCAGGTGCAACCATCGTGATAGTGATTGGTTGAGCAGGTGCGGGCAGCTCAATAACCTGATGTACCGAGGTATAAAGTAGACCGGCCACAACGGCAACGTGGATACCAACAGAGAGTAACGTCGGCCACGGGAAGCGGCGAGGTAAATCAAGGGTCATTGCAGTCATAGTCGTTACAGTTGAAAAATGAGAACTCGATTTTAAATGCAAATAGCAATCATATTCAATAAGACATCTTATCCACGGTCAACTTTCTCCCGCAGTTGACCAAAAAAAACGCGCAAGTTCGCGACTTTAAGGCCATGGAAAACTTTGCATTGCAGTCAAAGACGCTTTGCCTTACCGTGATCCGCAAATTATTTAAACAGGAGTTCCGCCCGTGCTTTACGTCATTTATGCCCAGGATATCGCCGACTCTCTTGAAAAACGTCTTTCCGTACGCCCCGCTCATCTGGCACGTCTGCAATTGTTGCATGATGAAGGCCGACTGCTAACCGCAGGCCCGATGCCTGCCGTAGACAGCAACGAGCCGGGTGCCGCAGGGTTTAGTGGATCGACCGTGATTGCTGAATTTGCATCTCTGGAAGCGGCTCAGTCCTGGGCACAGGACGATCCGTATGTCGCGGCAGGGGTTTACCAGCAGGTTTGGGTGAAACCGTTTAAAAAAGTATTCTAATCGGCACTGAAGGCTTCAGGCCTGGCAGAAAAACTGAGGGCACCATTGACGGTGCCCTTTTTCATTATCAGAGATCGTAAATTGCATAAAGCAGGCAATTTCGCTGCCGGCTGCCAAGATACTTTCTGATAGAATGGATGCGCATATTTCGGCGAGACTGGGACTCCAGCCAACGCGATTTACGGCGGTTTGCCTGTCTCAGCATCCGCCAGCGCCCCACTTCGGGTCTACTACGCTTCATTTCTAATGCTCTTTCTAAAAAAAGACGCCTCATTATAGCCCCTTGCTTTAGGCTGACCAGTGCTTTCTCAATGCGTTTTTATTTGCCAGATGCCGCCTGATGCGTAAACTCTTAACAACTGGCTTTCAAAAGGATTTTCGAAATATGACAACCGTCTACACCGTTGTAAGTTGGATGGCTATTCTGGGGTATTGGTTGTTAATCGCCGGGGTAACATTACGCATCTTGATGAAACGCCGTGCGGTTCCTTCTGCCATGGCCTGGTTGCTTATTATTTACATTCTGCCGTTAGTCGGCATCATCGCCTATCTCTCTTTAGGTGAGCTCCATTTAGGAAAGCGCCGCGCCGAGCGTGCGCGTGCTATGTGGCCTTCGACCGCAAAATGGCTTAACGACCTTAAGTCCTGCGAACATATTTTCGCCGAGGATAACAGCCAGGTAGCCTCCTCGCTCTTTAAACTCTGTGAGCGTCGCCAGGGCATTGCCGGGCTGAAAGGCAATCAACTGCAGTTGCTCACCGAAACTGACGATGTCATGCAGGCTATCATTCGCGATATCCAGCTGGCGCGGCACAATATTGAGATGGTCTTCTATATCTGGCAACCCGGCGGTATGGCCGATCAGGTGGCGGAATCGCTGATGGCCGCTGCACGTCGAGGTGTCCATTGCCGCTTGATGCTGGACTCAGCCGGTAGCGTTGCCTTTTTCCGCAGCCCCTGGGCGGCGATGATGCGCAATGCGGGCGTTGAGGTTGTCGAGGCGCTTAAAGTTAATTTAATGCGTGTGTTTTTACGCCGCATGGATTTACGTCAGCACCGTAAAATGATCATGGTGGATAATTATATTGCCTACACCGGCAGTATGAATATGGTCGACCCACGCTTCTTTAAACAAGATTCCGGTGTCGGCCAGTGGATTGACCTGATGGCGCGTATGGAAGGCCCTATCGCCACCGGTATGGGTATCGTGTATTCCTGTGATTGGGAAATTGAGACCGGCAAACGTATTTTACCGCCGACGCCGGATCTCAATATTATGCCGTTTGAAGAAGCAAGCGGGCACACGATTCAGACAATTGCCTCAGGCCCCGGCTTCCCGGAAGATTTGATTCATCAGGCGTTGCTGACCGCCGCCTATTCCGCGCGCGAATACCTGATTATGACCACGCCTTACTTTGTGCCGAGTGATGATTTACTGCATGCCATCTGCACCGCAGCCCAGCGCGGCGTCGATGTGAGTATTATTATGCCGCGTAAAAATGACTCCGTTCTGGTGGGCTGGGCAAGTCGGGCGTTCTTTACTGAGCTGCTCGAGGCGGGGGTCAAAATTTACCAGTTTGAAGGCGGCCTGTTACACACCAAGAGCGTATTGGTTGACGGCGAACTGAGTCTTGTTGGCACCGTTAATCTCGATATGCGCAGTTTGTGGCTTAACTTTGAAATTACCCTGGTTATCGACGATGCCGGATTTGGTGCCGATCTCGCCGCTGTACAGGACGATTATATCTCCCGTTCTCGCTTACTCGACGCGCGGTTGTGGGTAAAACGTCCCTTCTGGCACCGTCTTGCAGAGCGACTGTTTTACTTCTTCAGTCCGTTGCTGTAAAACGTGCCCAACAGTATTTAACAGGTAGTCATCATGGATATGGATTTAAATAATCGCCTGACCGAAGACGAAACACTCGAGCAGGCTTATGACATTTTTCTTGAGCTGGCGGGCGACAATCTCGACCCTGCTGATATCATTCTGTTCAACCTGCAGTTTGAGGAGCGCGGCGGCGCCGAGCTTTTCGACCCAGCAGAAGACTGGCAGGAACACGTCGATTTCGACCTGAACCCTGACTTCTTCGCAGAAGTGGTGATTGGTCTTGCGGACACCGACGGCGGTGAGCTGAACGATATCTTCGCGCGCGTGCTGCTGTGCCGTGAAAAAGATCACAAACTCTGCCACATCTTGTGGCGTGAATAAGTTAGAGAGTGCTAAAAGGGCCGCGTTAAGCGGCCCTTTTTTATGTCAACGCGCCGCCTTTATTCGTGAGGAAGCGCGGTACCGCAAGTGTTGCAATAGTGTGCCTTAAGATCGTGATCGCGCTGTTTACAGTGCGGACACACGCGTTCATGGCGGCGTTTTTCAAACTCATTGGTCATCTGGGCGGTGATAATTCCGGTCGGGATGGCAATCACCGAGTAACCGATTAAGATAAGTATCGACGCCACCGCTCTGCCCGGTGCGGTATGCGGCGTAATGTCGCCATAGCCCACCGTCGTCACCGTCACAATCGCCCAATACACCGACGTGCTCAGCGTGGTAAATCCATTGACCGGCCCTTCTATGCCATACATCAATGCACCCGCGACAACCATCACAATCCCGATAAAGGCATAGAACAGAATAAGCTGATGTCGGGAATTAACGATAGCGCGCCAGAGACTGTTCAGCGCAGGCATCAGGCGCAGCAGTTTAAGAATACGGAATACGCGGATTACGCGCATTGCTCGCCAGGCGAACAAATATTCCACGCCAATTTCTGGCCACAGTAAAATAACGTACAGCGGCAGAATGGTCGCGAGATCGATAAATCCCCAGAAGCTGAATACATAGTTCGCAGGTTTCGGCCAGCAAAATACCCGCAATAAATACTCCAGCGTAAACATCAGGGTAAAGCCGGCTTCCAGTATCACGAACGCATGCCATTCGTCGAAAGTCAGATGGTAGGTTGTGCCAATCCCTGATTCGATAAAAATAACGATAACGCTTAAAAGCGCAAACAGTCCGCATAACGCTTCAAACCGCCGGCCAGTACGTGTACGTTGATCGAATAAGAAATAATAAAGACGATGGCGCAAAGCGCTAATAGCCGCCACGTTTTCTCCTCGTCAAAAAAAGGGCTGGCAACTTGCCAGCCCTGACGATTATAACGGGTCAACCTTGAGACAGGAAACCGCGTGTCGGAAACTTCCTTCCAAAAGAGGACGCGTTTGCGCACATTCTGGCCCGGCCAGCGGACAGCGTGTACGGAATACGCAGCCTGACGGCGGGTTAATAGGCGAAGGCAGCTCACCTTCGAGCAACTGAATGGTTTTGTTTTTCTCCCGATCCGGGTCGGGAACCGGGACGGCGGACATCAGCGCTTTGGTATAAGGGTGCAATGGGTTGTTGTACACCTCATCATAAGTGCCAAGCTCGACCGCATGCCCAAGATACATCACCAGTACACGGTCAGAAATATGCTTCACCACCGCTAGGTCGTGGGCGATAAAGATAAGCGATAAGCCCATCTCACGCTGTAACTGCTGGAGTAAGTTGACCACCTGAGCCTGAATTGACACATCCAGCGCGGAAACAGGTTCATCGCAGATAATCAGCTTAGGTTCAAGAATAAGCGCTCGGGCAATACCGATACGTTGACACTGGCCGCCGGAAAACTCATGCGGATAGCGGTTAACGAGGTTGGGCAGCAACCCCACCTTCATCATCATGGTCTTCACTTTGTCACGGACTTCCTGACGTGACATTTTTGGGTAATAGGTCCGCAGGGGTTCGGCAATAATTTCGCCGATGGTCATACGTGGGTTAAGTGACGCCAGCGGATCCTGAAAAATCATCTGAATATCGCTGCGCACTTCACGCCATTCGTTTGGCTTCATCCCCAGTAAATCTTTACCCAGCCACGCTACTTTACCGTCCGTCGCTTTGACCAGCCCAATAATCGCCCGGGCAAACGTCGACTTGCCGCAGCCAGACTCGCCCACCACGCCCAGGGTTTCCCCCTCATATAAACGCAGGGTGACGCCATCGACCGCTTTCAGCGATTTCGGCGGCTGCCAGAACCACTGCTTGCCATCTTTAATCTCGAAGTGGACTTTTAAATCCGCAATCTCAAGCAGAATTTTTCTTTCGTCGATCACAGCGCTCATACCAGCTCCCCCACGGTTCTAAAGCAGGCACGCAAACGGCCTGGCGCAAACTCTTCCAGCGGCGGCGCGCTATTGCAGACGTCCATCGCATGCGGACAACGAGGCTGGAATGGGCAACCCGCAGGCAGTCGCAGGAGATTGGGTGGATTCCCGGGGATCGTCAGCAAAGATTCACCTTCAGCATCAAGACGCGGTACGGCATTGAGCAGGCCGATAGAGTAAGGATGCGCCGGTTGATAGAAAACATCCCGTGCATTCCCGTATTCCATTGTCCGCCCCGCGTACATCACCAGCACTTTATCGCAGATACCGGCAACCACTCCCAGGTCGTGGGTGATCATGATAATGGCGGTGTTAAACTCACGTTTAAGCTCGTTCAACAGCGTCATGATCTGTGCCTGAACCGTCACATCGAGCGCGGTCGTCGGCTCATCGGCAATCAACAGTTTTGGACGACACAGCAGCGCCATTGCGATCATCACGCGCTGACGCATACCGCCGGAGAACTCATGCGGGTACATCTTCATGCGTTTGCGCGCTTCCGGCATTTTGACCGCATCCAGCATTCTGACCGACTCTTCAAACGCCTCAGCCTTCCCCATGCCTTTGTGCAGCATCAGAACTTCCATCAGCTGTTCGCCAACCCGCATATAGGGGTTAAGCGAAGTCATCGGGTCCTGGAAAATCATCGAAATTTGTTCAGCGCGCAAGGTGTTCAGCTCACGCTCAGGAAGGTTCAGGATCTGCTTACCGTTAAACAGCGCCGAACCACCGATCCGCCCATTGCTGGCCAGAAGCCCCATCAGCGCAAATGCGGTCTGCGACTTACCAGAACCCGACTCACCAACAATTCCCAAGGTTTCGCCCGCGCGCAGGCTAAAGTTGAGATCATTTACGGCAGTCACGTCGCCGTCTGGCGTTTTGAAGGTTACGCGCAGATCTTTTACATCCAACAGTCGCTGCGATGCTGTTGCCGTTTCAATTATGCTCATGGCAACACTCCTTAACGGTCTTTCGGGTCGAGGGCATCACGCAGGCCATCGCCGATAAAGTTGAAACAAAACAGCGTCACGACCAGGAAACCGGCCGGGAACAGCAGCAGCCACGCCGACACTTCCATCGAGTTCGCGCCATCGCTCAACAGCGCACCCCAGCTACTGAGCGGCTCTTGCGTACCCAGCCCCAGGAAGCTCAGGAAGGATTCGAACAGAATCATGCTTGGCACGAGCAGCGAGGCGTAAACCACCACCACGCCTAAAACGTTAGGCACAATATGGCGAACCACAATGTTAAAGGTAGAGACACCGCCTACCTGCGCGGCTTCAATGAACTCTTTACGTTTTAAGCTCAACGTCTGGCCGCGCACAATACGCGCCATATCCAGCCAGGATACCATCCCAATCGCCACGAAAATCAGCAGGATATTTTGCCCAAAGAAGGTCACCAGCAAAATAACGAAGAACATAAATGGGAAGGAGTTGAGGATTTCCAGAATACGCATCATCACTGAATCGACTTTGCCGCCCAGATATCCTGACAGAGACCCATAAAGCGTCCCGACCACCACGGCCACCAGCGCCGCTGCAATCCCTACCATCAAGGAGATTCGTCCACCAATCGCAACACGTACCAGCAGGTCACGTCCTGATGAATCGGTACCAAAATAGTGACCGGACTCCATATCCGGTGGGTTTGACATCATGCCCCAGTCGGTATCGAAGTAGGAGAATTGCGACACCATCGGCGCCAGGGTTACAAACAGAGCAATCAGCACCAGAACAATGAGACTGGTTACCGCCGCACGGTTATGCATAAAGCGTCGACGCGCATCCTGCCAGAGGCTACGTCCTTCGACTTCTAGCTTCTCGCTGAAGTTTTCCAGCGCCTCGCTGTTTTTCTTACTTAACATCATGGCGAACTCCAGCCTTAGTAGCGAATTTTCGGGTCAATCACGGCATAGAGAACGTCTACTACCGCGTTAAACAGGATCGTCAACGCGCCAACCAGAATCGTCAGGCTCAGCACCAGGGAATAATCGCGGTTAAGCGCCCCGTTGACGAACAGCTGTCCAATCCCCGGCAAACCGTAGATCGTCTCAATGACCATCGAACCGGTAATGATACCGACGAAGGCAGGCCCCATATAAGAAAGCACAGGCAGAAGTGCGGGTTTTAATGCGTGGCGGAAAATTATCCGGCGCATCGGCAAACCTTTAGCGCGAGCGGTGCGAATAAAGTTGGAGTGTAAAACTTCAATCATTGAGCCACGCGTAATACGCGCAATGCTGGCGATATAAGCCAGAGAGAGCGCGACCATCGGCAGGATCATAAATTTAAGCGCCCCGCCGTTCCAGCCGCCACCGGGCAGCCAATGCAGCGTAATGGCAAAAATCATCACCAATAGCGGCGCAACAACGAAGCTGGGTATGACGACGCCGGTCATTGCCACCCCCATAACCGCATAATCCCACCTGGTGTTTTGTTTTAATGCCGCAATAACCCCGGCCGTTACGCCCAGTATCACCGCGAGGAAGAAAGCTGCAGCGCCGAGTTTGGCCGATACCGGGAAACTGACGGCGACCAGATCGTTAACCGTATAGTCTTTATATTTAAATGAAGGGCCGAAATCACCGTGGGCTAATTGCTTAAGGTAATTACCGTACTGAAGCAGAATAGGATCGTTTAAATGGTATTTCGCTTCGATATTCGCCATGACTTCCGGCGGCAGCGCGCGTTCACTGGTAAACGGACTTCCCGGCGCAAGGCGCATCATAAAGAATGAAATAGTAATAAGAATAAATAGCGTCGGAATCGCTTCCAGACAGCGACGTAGTATAAATTTTAACATTGCCCGTACCTTCTGGCATGTGCCTTTGCACTGCTCTTAAAAATAAGACACGATGGGGCGAATCAGCGTTCGCCCCACGTATTGCCATTAATGCTTGATAACGTAAAGGTCTTTAGTATAAACGTTATCCATCGGGTCTTTACCGGTATATCCGCCAACCCATGGTTTCACCAGACGGGCGTTAACGTAGTAATAAACCGGTACAATTGCCGTATCTTTATCCAGCTGTTGTTCAGCCTTCGCATAGGCAGCGGTACGATCCGCATCACTTGACGCTTTCACCGACTCAGCCATGATTTTGTCAAACGCTTCACTCTTATAGTGTGCGGTGTTCATTGAGCTGCCTGACAGCATGGTATTCAGGAAAGAGGTCGGTTCGTTGTAGTCCGCACACCAGCCAGCACGCGCAACGTCGTAGGTTCCCTGGTGACGAGTATCGAGGAAGGTTTTCCACTCCTGGTTCACCAGCTTCACTTCAACGCCGAGGTTTTTACGCCACAGTGATGCCGCCGCGATAGCAAGTTTCTTGTGCAGATCGGAAGTGTTATACAGGAGGTTGAAGGTCAGTGGCTTATCGGCGGTATAGCCCGCTTCCGCCAGCAGTTTTTTACCTTCTTCGTTACGCTTATCTTGTGACCATTTGAACCATTCTGGCTCGGTCAACTTAGCACCATCGGTATAAGGTGGGGTGTAGCCGTAGGCTGGCAAATCGCCCTGACCTTTTACTTTATTCGCGATGATATCGCGATCCAGACCTAACTTCAGCGCGGTACGCACACGGGCATCGGTAAACGGTGCTTTCTGGTTGTTAATTTCGTAGTAATAGGTACATAGATACGGATCAACGTGAACTTCGTTCGGGATCTCTTTTTTGAGTTTCTGGAACAGTTCAATCGGCAGCTGGTTATAGGTCATATCCAGCTCGCCGCTGCGATAACGGTTAACATAGGTCACTTCTGAAGAGGTTGGCAGCCAGGTCACTTCATCAACAACCGTTTTCTTGTTATCCCAGTACTGCGGGTTGCGCGTCATCACAATACGTTCGTTTACCACCCAATCTTTCAGGGTGTAAGCGCCGTTGGTGACAATGTTACCCGGCTGAGTCCACTTCTCTCCAAACTTATCAATCGCCTGTTTGTAGACAGGAGACATTGCTGGGTTAACCAGCAGTTTGTAGAAATACGGTACTGGCTCGCTGAGCGTAACTTCCAGAGTGTGGTCATCCAGCGCTTTCACGCCTAGCTCGCTTGGGGCCTTTTTACCGTCGATAATCTCATCAACGTTAACAATGTGGCCGTATTGAGGATAACTGGCATAGGGGGAGGCGGTTTTCGGATCCACCAGACGCTGCCAGCTATAAACGAAATCTTGTGCGGTAACCGGTTCACCGTTTGACCATTTAGCATCTTTACGCAGATGGAATGTCCAGACCTTAAAGTCTTTATTATCCCAGCTCTCCGCAACGCCCGGGACCGGGTGACCGTCTTTTGGTGAGGTATTTAGCAGACCTTCAAACAGGTCACGACTAATATTCGCCTCGGGAACCCCTTCAATTTTATTGGGATCGAGGGATTGTGGTTCTGCGCCGCTGTTACGTACCAGCGTTTGTTTGCTCGCCAACTCAGTACCTGCAGGAACATCTGCAGCCATCGCATTCCCTGCAATCAGTGCGGTAAGGATCCCAGCCGCAACCAGGCTTTTTTTTGTGATGATGGACATTGTGTTGATACTCCGTTCATTATTATTACTGACTGATGTCAGCTGTTTAGTCCCCTTGCGGGTTCCTGTGCAGCGCAGGAGATTTTTGCGTCTGCCAGGTCATTTACTGCCTGCTATCACCGACTTTTTTATTACGGCCGCTCTATGGCAACCTGACGTCGATTCTTGTAAAAGCTCCCCCCTGTCGGGAGCCTTTTTGAATATTCTGTTCACAACCGTTTACAACTTGAAACGGTTACCCTCTACGGCTCTAAATCTTGCAAAATAACTTAGGCCGGAAAGTACCAAATGCCCGACACTGCCGCCAATATAATTTGCAAATTTGTTAAGCAATTCTCTTTTGATCAATAACTCGCCCCTTTGGCGACAGATTAATCACAATAAGAGAACGAATAAAATAAATATTTATCAATTAGATATGAGGAAAAAGCTGTCCAGCTTACGTCTCGGCTCATTAGCGCTTGTTTTTTGCACAAAAAATTAACAGTTGTTCATTTCTTAGCACATAACTCTGTGAGCAAACTGAAATTACTAATATCATTTCGATTATCTAACAGCAAGCACCAGAGTATTGTGTGAAGAAAATAACATTTGAGATAACGAGGAATGCGATGGGGGAAGAGTCCATCTGAATGATTTTAATGGATTTTTATATCCATCGGAATTGTTTATCGCTGGAGGATGAACGTGCAGCTAAGATAGTTTTTTCTGATATTCACGGCGGCAGCAAGGAGATTGTTCCCCCCTGCTACCGCCAGACAATTATCCAACCAGACCGGGGAAAATCGATTTGATACCGGTGACAATAAATTCGATACCCAACGCCATCAATAAAAGCCCCATGATTCGCGTCACAACGTTAATGCCCGTTTGCCCAAGCATACGAACAAGCCAGGGAGCAAGACGGAAAATTCCCCAACAGCATGCGGCAAACAGCGCAATAGAGAGCGAAAAACCTAATAGATAAGTCAGAGAGTGATAACGCGTCCCCCAGACAATAGTAGAACTTATCGCCCCCGGCCCCGCCATCAGCGGCAGAGCTAACGGCACCACGCCAAGACTTTCACGTACAGCAGTTTCTGACTTTTCCTGTTTATTCTGCTTATCTTCTCCCAGCTTTCCGCTGATCATCGACATCGCAATGGTGACAACCAGAATCCCCCCGGCGATACGGAAAGAATCAATGGAAATGCCGAACAGTTGCAGAATCAAATCACCGAGGAACAGTGAGGTCAGCAAAATAATCGCCACCGACAGACTGGCGGTCATGTTGGTTTTATTGCGTACTACCGCCGTTTGATAGCTGGTGAGACTGATAAAAACGGGGATCAATCCCACCGGATTGACTAACGCAAAGAGTCCGATAAAAAACTTAAAGAAGATTGGAAAATCAAACAGCGCTTGAGTCACATTCACCCCAGTGGACCATGAAAAGTTGTAGTTGACGAACATAAAACCGTGAAATGCGCTGACAATACCCTTTTTATTAGCCGCCTTCATTAGAATTATCCATAAAAGAAGGGATAAAACAGGGTGTTAAGTATTTGTATAAATTATGCTAATGTCTCCATCATCACCACTCACGATTGATTAACAGTTTCTCTGTTTTACTAAAGGCACCCTGCTGAAAGGTGTCAGCTTCGACTAAACTTGATTTAGATCACGTAAATCGTACTCAGAAGTGGGTAATCTGCCTACACCGGAAGTGAAGTAGCTTAATAAAAAAGGCGTACTTCAGACGGTAAGCTCCTTGGCTAAATCGAAGCTCTTTTAGTAAATCAGTGAATCAGCACGTGAGTAACTTATTGTTTTATTTGCTTTTTCACCAGCTGCAGGTGATTTGTCTATAATGACTTGTCGAGCAGATGATTCACTAAAAAAGTTTAACATTATCAGGAGAGCATTATGGCTGTTACTAATGTCGCTGAACTTAACGCACTTGTAGAGCGCGTAAAAAAAGCCCAGCGTGAATATGCCAGTTTCACTCAAGAGCAAGTTGACAAAATCTTCCGCGCCGCCGCCCTGGCCGCTGCAGATGCTCGAATCCCTCTCGCAAAAATGGCCGTTGCCGAATCAGGCATGGGTATTGTTGAAGACAAAGTGATTAAAAACCACTTCGCGTCTGAATATATCTACAACGCCTATAAAGATGAAAAGACCTGTGGTGTCCTCGATGAAGACCACACTTTTGGTACGATCACCATTGCTGAACCTATCGGCATCATCTGCGGTATCGTTCCAACCACTAACCCAACTTCTACCGCAATCTTCAAATCGCTGATCAGCCTGAAGACGCGTAACGCCATCATCTTCTCTCCGCACCCACGTGCGAAAGATGCAACCAATAAAGCAGCAGATATCGTTCTGCAGGCTGCTATTGCCGCTGGCGCACCTAAAGATCTGATTGGCTGGATTGACCAACCTTCCGTTGAGCTGTCTAACGCGCTGATGCATCACCCGGATATCAACCTGATCCTTGCGACCGGTGGTCCAGGCATGGTTAAAGCAGCATATAGCTCCGGTAAACCAGCCATCGGCGTTGGCGCAGGTAACACTCCAGTTGTTATCGACGAAACGGCTGATATCAAACGTGCCGTTGCTTCTGTACTGATGTCTAAAACCTTCGATAACGGCGTAATCTGTGCTTCTGAACAGTCTGTTGTCGTTGTTGACTCTGTATACGACGCAGTTCGCGAGCGTTTTGCAAGCCACGGCGGTTACTTGCTGCAAGGCAAAGAACTGAAAGCCGTTCAGGACATCATCCTGAAGAATGGCGGTCTGAACGCAGCTATCGTTGGTCAGCCAGCGCATAAAATCGCTGAACTGGCAGGTTTCACCGTACCAGCAAGCACCAAGATCCTGATTGGCGAAGTCACCGTTGTTGACGAAAGCGAGCCATTTGCACACGAAAAACTGTCTCCAACTCTGGCAATGTACCGTGCAAAAGATTTCGAAGACGCTGTTGATAAAGCTGAAAAATTGGTGGCAATGGGCGGTATCGGTCATACCTCTTGTCTGTACACCGACCAGGACAACCAGCCAGAACGCGTCGCTTACTTCGGTCAGCTGATGAAAACCGCGCGTATCCTGATTAACACCCCTGCTTCTCAGGGTGGTATCGGTGACCTGTATAACTTCAAACTCGCACCTTCCCTGACTCTGGGTTGTGGTTCATGGGGTGGTAACTCCATCTCTGAAAACGTTGGTCCTAAGCACCTGATCAACAAGAAAACCGTTGCTAAGCGAGCTGAAAACATGTTGTGGCACAAACTTCCGAAATCTATCTACTTCCGTCGTGGCTCTCTGCCAATCGCGTTAGATGAGCTGATTACCGATGGCCACAAACGTGCGCTGATCGTGACTGACCGCTTCCTGTTCAACAACGGTTATGCCGATCAGATCACTTCCGTACTGAAAGCAGCTGGCGTTGAAACTGACGTGTTCTTTGAAGTTGAAGCTGACCCAACCCTGACCATCGTTCGTAAAGGTGCAGAGCTGGCAAACTCCTTCAAACCAGACGTTATTATCGCGCTGGGCGGCGGCTCCCCAATGGATGCTGCTAAAATCATGTGGGTTATGTACGAGCACCCAGAAACGCACTTCGAAGAACTGGCGCTGCGCTTTATGGACATCCGTAAACGTATCTACAAGTTCCCGAAAATGGGCGTGAAAGCAAAAATGGTTGCGATCACTACCACTTCCGGTACCGGTTCTGAAGTCACACCGTTTGCGGTTGTAACCGACGATGCGACTGGCCAGAAATACCCACTGGCTGACTACGCGCTGACTCCAGATATGGCTATCGTTGATGCTAACCTGGTTATGGATATGCCGAAGTCACTGTGTGCATTCGGTGGTCTGGATGCCGTTACTCACGCTCTGGAAGCTTACGTTTCTGTACTGGCGTCTGAGTTCTCTGACGGTCAGGCTCTGCAAGCGCTGAAACTGCTGAAAGAAAACCTGCCAGCGTCCTACCATGAAGGTTCTAAGAACCCGGTAGCTCGTGAACGCGTTCACAGTGCAGCCACCATCGCGGGTATCGCGTTTGCGAACGCCTTCCTGGGTGTATGTCACTCCATGGCGCACAAGCTGGGCTCTCAGTTCCACATTCCTCACGGTCTGGCGAACGCCCTGCTGATCAGCAACGTTATTCGTTATAACGCGAACGACAACCCAACTAAACAGACTGCATTCAGCCAGTACGACCGTCCACAGGCTCGTCGTCGCTACGCTGAAATCGCAGATCACCTGGGTCTGTCTGCACCGGGCGACCGTACCGCAGCGAAAATCGAGAAACTGCTGGGCTGGTTGGACGAAATCAAAGCGGATCTGGGTATTCCTAAGTCTATCCGTGAAGCTGGCGTTCAGGAATCTGACTTCCTGGCACACGTTGACAAACTGTCTGAAGATGCGTTTGACGACCAGTGTACTGGTGCTAACCCACGTTATCCGCTGATTGCTGAACTGAAACAGATCCTGATGGATACCTTCTACGGTCGTAACTACGTTGAAGGCGCATCTGAAGTGAAGCAAGAAGTTGTGCATGCTAAAGCTGAGAAAAAAGCGAAGAAATAATTCGTTTTAACTCCGACTGAAAAGCAAAGCCCCATCAATGATGGGGTTTTTTTTGTTACTGATAAAAAGATGACAACCCCTTACGGTTCCCCTGCCCCTGTGAGAGCAGGAGACGCATTCTGAGAGGATTAGCCAGGCTGACGGCTATGGATGTGTCTATCCTGGATAACAGCCAGAGAGCCCTTTTCCAGCGCTTCTTTATAATGTTTACGGCATACGGAAACGTAGCGTTCATTGCCACCGATAACGACCTGCTCACCTTCATTGTACGGCCGTCCTTCCTGATCGAGACGGAGTACCATGCTGGCTTTACGCCCACAGAAACAAATCGTTTTTAATTCCACCAGCTTGTCTGACAGCGCCAATAAATACTGGCTACCGCCAAATAACTCACCCCGGAAATCCGTTCTCAGCCCGTAGCACAAAACCGGGATATCCAGATTATCAACCACGTCAGACAACGCGTAGACCTGCTCACGCGTCAGGAACTGGCATTCATCAACCAGCACGCAGTTAACAGGCTCTCGTGCGTTCTCAGCGCTAATTTCAGCGAATAAATTACTGCTTTGATTAAACAGCTTTGCCGGGGAAGAGAGACCAATACGCGAGCTCACCTTACCGGCGCCATAACGGTCGTCTATTTCAGCGGTATAAACGACGGTACGCATACCGCGTTCCTGGTAATTGTAGGACGACTGTAACAGCGCCGTCGACTTCCCCGCATTCATCGCTGAGTAGTAGAAATAAAGTTGTGCCATGGGCCAAAAGATCCTAATCGATGCGTTTTTTAAACGGGCCGCAGTGTAACATATTTTGCCTTTCGGCTTCCCGCGTCATCCTGCCAATTTGTATCAGCGCACACAAAGATAACCAGCCGGGACGAAACTCTGTTAACCGCAAGTTAATGATAATATTTGCTAACATCATCCAAACAGTTATATTCATCACGCTTACATGGGTAACATCATCATAATACTACGATATTTTACGCGCCGTCTGGCTACGAAGCGCTACCTTCAGGCATCTAATATGGAAATAGGTAGCAGGGTTAATAGTTGATACTATTAATGAGTCCGCACCAAAAATGTGACTCCCCGCAATTTGTATGCTGAAAGACAGTCCACGGTTATCCGGGAATTAACGCGGTCTTCGTTGAAATAACATCGCCATAACTAAGGGCTTGTTGCATGCGCTGCCGCATTTTAAGTCCACTATTGCCATCACCAAACATTGAACGCTTTTATCATAGGAAAACAATGCCGCAACACGCCTGGCTGGCTAATAGTCTTATAGCTGACGTGATAAGCAAGGCATGAACACTGGTAAGACAAGCACTGGTTAAGCGAAGCAGTCCTTTTTACAACTAAAAAAATAATGCACAAAATTGATGCATGCCGGGTAATACATAAGGTTGATATTTATCCACACGGAGTATATTTCACGGTAAAAACCGCCTGCACCCCGCGTGTAATCCCGTCAGGCGGCCGGACAATAAGTACGGTTACCGTGTACATGCCCCCTGGCAATTTAACTTATAAATATTAAAGACAGCACCAAATAACACGTTATTTTGAATTCCTTACATTCTTACCTATTGCACAACTGAATTTATCGCTCTATTATTACTTCAACAAACCACCCCACAATATAAGTTTGAGATTACTACAATGAGCGAAGCACTTAAAATTTTGAACAACATCCGTACTCTTCGTGCGCAGGCAAGAGAATGCACCCTTGAAACGCTTGAAGAAATGCTGGAAAAATTAGAAGTTGTTGTTAACGAACGCCGTGAAGAAGATAACGCTGCAGCTGCAGAAATCGAAGAACGCACTCGTAAACTGCAACAATATCGTGAAATGCTGATTGCTGATGGTATTGATCCTAACGAACTGCTGAATAGCATGGCTGCTGCTAAAACTGGCACCAAAGCTAAACGTGCTGCACGTCCGGCCAAATACAGCTACGTTGACGAAAACGGCGAAACCAAAACCTGGACTGGCCAGGGCCGTACTCCAGCAGTAATCAAAAAAGCAATGGATGAGCAGGGTAAATCTCTGGACGATTTCCTGATCAAAGGTTAATCCTTACGCTTTGTGAAAATCCCGCTACGGCGGGATTTTTTATATCCAGCGTCTGAATTTCTTATGTTATCTACCGCCAATATTCGCTTTTTTTTATCCATTCGTGTTATCTGGATATAAAAAAACCGGGTTTCCCCGGTTTTTAACAGTCATTGCCAAATTACTTAGCGATGTCCAGAGTCTCTTTCAGCCAGGTTTTAAAATCTTCACCCAGCGTATTGTGACGGACGCCGTATTCTACAAACGCCTGCATATAACCCAGTTTATTACCGCAGTCATGGCTCTTGCCTTTCATGTGGTACGCTTCAACCGTCTCTTTTTCAATAAGCATGTCGATAGCGTCAGTTAACTGAATCTCGTCACCCGCTCCTGGAGGCGTTTTCGCTAGCAGTGGCCAGATTTCCGCACTCAGGACATAACGACCTACCACAGCGAGGTTAGACGGCGCGACATTGGCTTTTGGTTTCTCAACGACACCAACCATCGGTACGCTGTCACCAGGGTTCAGAGTTGCACCTTTGCAGTCTACAACGCCATAAGCGGTAACATCAGCGACTGGCTCAACCATAATCTGGCTTGCGCCCGTCTCATCAAAACGAGTAATCATTTCAGCCAGGTTATCGCGGCTCAGATCGGATTCATACTCATCCAGAATCACGTCCGGCAGAATAACGGCAACCGGCTCATCACCAACCACAGGATGCGCGCACAATACAGCGTGTCCCAGGCCTTTAGCCAGACCCTGACGTACCTGCATAATAGTGACGTGTGGTGGGCAAATAGACTGCACTTCTTCAAGAAGCTGACGTTTTACGCGCTTCTCCAGCATGGCTTCAAGCTCAAAGCTGGTATCAAAGTGGTTTTCGATGGAATTCTTGGAAGAATGGGTAACCAGTACAATTTCAGTGATACCAGCTGCAATACACTCGTTCACAACATACTGAATTAAAGGCTTATCCACCAGCGGCAGCATCTCTTTAGGAATTGCTTTCGTTGCTGGCAACATCCTTGTACCTAATCCCGCAACCGGGATCACAGCCTTTGTTACTTTCGAATTTAGGGCAGCCATTCAAATCTCCTGAACTGTTCAAACTTTGAACTTGCTCGTTAATTAATTACGCGTTGAGTATATCATCACAGGCTCATAAGGCTGCTCTGAAAAGGACGCGCTGACCTTGAATTAAGATTAATACCGTAAGACATGGTACTGATGATAATGAACATGCCAGATACGCATGCCTGACGCTGGACACGACGACTAAAGATAATAGGTCAGCCCGGAGTACCCGACGAGTATATCCATATCAATTTGCAGATAGTATCACTGCGAAAGATAAGCCGTTAAAACTATCCCTGTAAAAAAATGCGTTTGCTCATTCCGCAGACAACATTAAGCGTAATCGGCCGCCATTTCCCCAAATCTGACATTGCCATGAAGTACAGCGCTGGCTTATTTGATTGAGATACGCGCTACCCAACGTCCCTAGCGGTACGCCATTACTTATTTGAATCTGGTGTTCACCGGTATTTAAAGTCCCGTTCAAACCTGCGGATACCAGGATAAGGTTGTTTAACCCGCTGTGATAATATCCGACCAGTAATGGAAATTGTCCGGGCAGATTAGCCTGGCGCAGTAGCTGATTGACCTGCTTTAACAGCGCGCCTAATTCAGGGAGGCGCTGCCCCTGATGGGAAAGCTGTTCTTGCAGCAGACCGTTAAATAGCACGCGCAATAACAACGCAGCGAGTACGCCATTATCCCCTGCCCTTGTGACATCAAGACAATAAAAAGCCAGATCGTGCTCGGATAAAGGCGCAATATCTAAAACCAGCCCCGGCGCGTCTACCGCCATGAGCTGGCGATAATTTATCCGGCAATGTGAGATATGTTGCTGCACCGGCGGCTGTAACTCTTGTAGCAGCTTAGCGGCCGCCGCAGGATTGTTTACCAGCGCATCCCAATCTTCGAATAAACGTTCTTCTTCCTCGACCCGCGAATTAAACATATTGGGATAGAGGCAAGCCAGCACGGTTTCCCGCAGACGGTTGAGGTCTTTAACCGGTTTTAATAATACATCCTGAACGCCAAGCCGAAGCGCTTTAGCGATATCAGCCATATTCTCGGTGGCTGAGATGACAAGAATGGGCAATGAATGGCCTGCATTACGCACACGTTCGACCAACTCTAAGCCATTCATGCGTGGCATAGCGAGATCGCAGATCATCAGGTCTGGAGATTCGTTCGCCATTTGCGTCAGCGCTTCCACCCCATCCTGAGCCAGCAGAGTCTTCGCACCGAGTGACGAAAGCCATGAATCGATGAGTGAGCGGAAAACAGGCTCGTCTTCGACAATCAATATTTGTTTTCCCGCCAATGGCTGCGTCATGTTCTCTCCCCTGCCCGACGATAAGTAAATAGTGGCATGCTATTGTGGTAATCGCCTTTCAGATTTTGCTGAAGTAGTCGAAAAAAAATGCCTTAAAGCGAACTTTGCACCAAAGGCAGAAGCTCATCTGTCTTTTTTTCTACCGCTTGTTGACCGGCGGCTATTGCAGATGAAGCCCGATGAAAATCCAGAGTCGAAATCTGGGGACAAAACGGCTGTAATAAAATGTCCGGTGGATCGCCTGCCATACGGTTACGTTTAAGCCGGTTTTCCAGAACTTGTATCGAGGTGGTCATAATTTCCATCGCCGTCGGCGCCACCACCGAACGACGACTCGCCACGCGACCCAGACGCGTTCGCAGGCGTTCACGCCATGATAATGCATCTGCCGATGCATTTATCTCTTCATCACTGTGAATATTGACGGACAGGAGATCCTGCTGCATGAGATGTGCGTCATGTTGCAAATCGACAGCAATAACAATGTCGGCACCCAGCGCTCGTGTGAGTGAAACCGGCACCGGATTGACGACGGCACCATCAACTAACCAATAACCATTGTGCAATACGGGCGCCATCAGGCCCGGAATGCTACAGGATGCGCGCACAGCCATGTGCAAATCGCCGTCAGTAAACCACAGCTCCCGCCCGGTGCTCAGATTCGTCGCGACGGTCGCGAAACGGCGTTCACAGTGCTCAATCTTTTCCACCGGCATAATCTGTCGGTACTGGTTAAACACCCGTTCGCCACGCAGCAAGCCCCCACGACGCCATGAGAGGTCCATCAAGCGCAGAACATCCCAGTAGCTAAATGAGCACACCCACTTTTCCAGTTCGGGAAGACGGTTACTGGCATAAGCGGCGCCGACCAGCGAGCCGATGGAGCATCCCGCAACGATATCGACTTCTATTCCCATTTTCTGAAGCGCTTTAATTACGCCTATATGCGACCAACCTCGCGCAGCCCCTGAACCTAACGCCAGGCCGATTTTAACTTTTCTCATTGTTACCGCTCGATATCCTCTTGCTTCGGGCGTGGCATCATTGCCACCGCTCGGTTACCATAGTGCCATCAGGCGCTACGCCACCATAAATATGTCAATTCAGGGAGACATCTTTGTCCGAACTTTGCCCTTGTGGCAGCGCTCTGGAGTATAGCCTATGTTGCCAGCGTTATCTGTCAGGCAACGAATGCGCTCCAGACCCGTCACATCTTATGCGTTCACGCTACTGTGCCTTCGTGAAGAAGGATGCTGATTATTTGGTGAAAACCTGGCATCCCTCCTGCCAGGCTGACACATTCCGTGACAATATCCGCAGCGGATTTGCCGATACTCAATGGCTAGGACTCACCGTCTTTGCCACCGAAGAGGGTCGCAATCCAGATGAAGGCTTTGTCAGTTTTGTTGCCCGCTTTAATGAAGGTAACAAGAATGGCGCCATCATTGAGCGTTCACGATTCTTAAAAGAAAACGGACAGTGGTATTATATCGACGGTACACGGCCAGTAATTGGCAGAAATGATCTTTGCCCATGCGGCTCAGGTAGGAAATTTAAAAAATGCTGCGGGCAATAGACCCGGAAGCTTCGCAAACATTATCAACAGGATCCACCCGGCAATGCATTCCATTCAACGAAAAGTTTTACGTACAATCTGTCCTGACCAAAAGGGCCTTATCGCGCGCATCACCAACATCTGCTACAAACATGAACTCAATATTGTGCAGAACAATGAGTTTGTCGATCACCGCACCGGTCGTTTCTTTATGCGCACCGAGCTTGAGGGGATCTTTAACGACACCACGCTACTTGCGGATTTAGACAGCGCGTTACCAGAAGGTTCCGTGCGCGAACTAAACCCGGCTGGACGTCGTCGAATTGTGATTCTGGTGACGAAAGAGGCCCACTGTCTGGGCGATCTGCTGATGAAAGCCAACTATGGCGGGCTGGACGTTGAGATTGCAGCCGTTATTGGTAACCATGAAACACTACGTTCTCTGGTTGAGCGCTTCGACATCCCGTTCCAGCTCGTCAGCCATGAAGGCCTGGCGCGCGAAGAGCATGATAAGCAGATGGCCGATGCCATTGAAGCCCTGCAGCCAGACTACGTCGTACTGGCCAAGTACATGCGCGTATTAACGCCTGAGTTTGTGAGTCGTTTCCCAAATAAAATTATCAATATTCACCACTCGTTCCTGCCGGCGTTTATCGGTGCACGTCCCTACCATCAGGCTTATGAACGCGGCGTGAAGATTGTCGGCGCAACGGCGCACTATGTTAACGATAATCTGGATGAAGGCCCAATCATCATGCAGGACGTCATTCACGTCGACCACACCTATACGGCAGAAGATATGATGCGTGCCGGGCGTGACGTTGAGAAAAACGTTCTGAGTCGTGCGCTGTACCAGGTACTGGCGCAGCGTGTGTTTGTTTACGGCAATCGGACGATTATTCTTTAATCGTTAGCGAAATGAATTGATTAGCTTTAATCCGTTACGGATGAAAAGTACGCAAACAGTTCATTTTCGACAAAGGAATGCTTTACAGCGGCGCGTCATTTGATATGATGCGCCCCGCTTCCCGAGAAGGAAGCAGGCCAGTAAAACCAAGCATTACCCCGTGGTGGGGTTCCCGAGCGGCCAAAGGGAGCAGACTGTAAATCTGCCGTCATCGACTTCGAAGGTTCGAATCCTTCCCCCACCACCATCTCAAAGCTTTATCTCTACAATATGAATTACCCCTGGTGGGGTTCCCGAGCGGCCAAAGGGAGCAGACTGTAAATCTGCCGTCATCGACTTCGAAGGTTCGAATCCTTCCCCCACCACCATCTTCTCTCGGTAGTCACTCCTCTAACTAAATATCCAAATCTGCCTTAATTATCTCTTTGAGTTTTCTCATTCTATTTTGTCTCTCTGCCATATATATCCCGGCGGCGCTGCGCTTGGCCGGGCTACAAATGCGTTGATGTTCTTGTAGCCCGGCCAAGCGCAGCGCCGCCGGGAAAGCCCCAATGCTCAGATATAAAAAAACCCCGCCGAAGCGGGGTTTAGAGCGTTATAGGACGTTATCAGTGACGCGCGCGAACAATCTGATACTTGCGGGTCAGATACTCGACCGGCACGCTCCAGATGTGAACCAGACGCGAGAACGGGAACAGCAGGAACAGCGTCATCCCCAGCACCAGGTGCATACGGTAGATAAACGCCACACCGTCCAGGTGTGCGGAAGCGCCACCGTGGAAGGTCACCACGGACTGCGCCCAACCCACCAGTTTCATCATCTCGCTACCGTCCATATGCTGAGCAGAAAATGGAATCGTCAGCAGACCCAGCGCACACTGGATAACCAGAATAGACAGCACCAGAATATCAGCACCCGTCGTCGTGGCACGCACGCGAGGGCTGAATAGACGGCGTTTTAAAAGCAGCACACCGCCGACCAGACACATCAAGCCAGCCGCGCCACCGCCAAACATCGCCATCTTCTGTTTTACTTCCAGCGGCAACCACGCTTCATACATCCAGTGCGGGGTTAACATACCCAGGAAGTGACCGGCGAACACCCCCAGGATCCCAATATGGAACAGGTTAGACGCCAGGTTCATCCCCTTACGATCCAGCATCTGGCTGGATGCCGCGCGCCAGGTGTACTGACCGTAGTCGTAGCGCAGCCAGCTGCCAATCAGGAAGACAGCACCCGCAATGTACGGATAGATGTCGAAGAAGAACATATTCAGGAAGTGCATTATTGCTGTCCTCCGTTAGAGATATTCAAATATTGCGGGGCAACGGCTCCGGCAAAACGACGCTGGTGATTCGAAATTTCCGACTCACCGCAGCCCTGGTCAGCAAAGAATTTGACCTGCTCTTCTTCCCAGACCGCATCGAGCGCCTGTGGCGTATCATCACGGGCTTCATCCGCAATTTTTTCCGCCACCTTCGCTTCATCAACCGCGCTATTGGCAAGCTTCAGCAACTGCTCAAACAGCACCGCATAACGGCTCTCACGCTGTTGCAGACGGGCACAGAGCAACGCCAGAATCGGCGCGATATCCTGCAAACCGCCAATCGCTTCGCTCTCCGGCAGCTGCGCCAGATATTCCAGATACAGCGGCAGGTGATCCGGCAGCTCGCGGCTGTCGAGCACCAGACCGTGCTGCTCATACTGGTTCAGCAGATCGACCATCGCCTGACCGCGGTCACGAGACTCGCCGTGAACGTGTTCGAACAGCAGCAGTGAGGTTGCACGGCCACGGTCAAACAGTTCGCTGTAGGCGGCCTGTGCATCCAGCGGATCCTGCGCGATTAATTCGCGCAGGAACATGCCCAGCATCTGGGCATCCCCTTTATCCAGTTTCTCTGATGAGGCCAGAACGTCGAAGAGTTCGTCCTGATGCTCCCACAAGGCAGCATCAGGGTACTCAAGCAAACGTGACACAATCACGAGTTCAATCATGCGTGCGGCTCCGTTTTGCTGCTCACATCCACAGAATCAATACGGCGGCTGTTGAACAGATTAAACTTAGTATCCGAACCGTGGCAGCCATCACCGAAGCTAAAACCACAACCGTTTTTCTCCGGGAACGCATCGCGCGCCTGCTCGCGGTGACTGCTTGGCACCACGAAACGGTCTTCGTAGTTAGCAATCGCCAGATAGCGGTACATTTCCTGCGCCTGTGCTTCGGTCAGACCGACCTCTTCCAGCGCACGGGTATCGATAACGCCATCGACGGTTTCGGTACGTTTGAAATGACGCATCGCCAGCATACGTTTGAGCGCCAGTACCACCGGCTGCGTGTCGCCTGCGGTCAGCAGGTTCGCCAGGTACTGAACCGGGATACGCAGACTTTCAACGTCCGGCAGGATACCGTTGCTGCCCAGCTCGCCCGCATCGGCTGCGGACTGAATCGGAGACAGCGGCGGCACATACCAGACCATTGGCAGCGTGCGGTATTCCGGGTGCAGCGGCAGCGCCAGCTTCCAGTCCATCGCCATTTTGTAGACCGGCGATTTTTGGGCTGCGTCAATCACGCTCAGTGGAATACCGTCTTTCTGCGCCTGCTCAATCACTTTCGGATCGTTTGGATCGAGGAACACGTCGAGCTGACGCTGATACAGGTCTTTCTCGTTCTCGGTGCTAGCTGCAGTTTCAATCGCATCCGCGTCGTACAGCAGCACGCCGAGGTAACGAATACGACCTACGCAGGTTTCTGAACACACGGTCGGCTGACCCGCTTCGATACGCGGATAGCAGAAGATGCATTTTTCAGACTTGCCGCTCTTCCAGTTGAAGTAGATTTTTTTGTACGGGCAGCCGGTGATGCACATACGCCAGCCACGACATTTATCCTGATCGATCAGCACAATGCCGTCTTCTTCACGTTTGTAGATGGCGCCGCTCGGGCAAGTCGCCACACACGCCGGGTTCAGACAGTGCTCGCACAGGCGTGGCAGATACATCATGAAGGTGTTTTCGAACTGGCCGTACATCGCCTTCTGCATGTTTTCGAAGTTTTTGTCTTTCGACAGCTTCTCAAACTCGCCACCCAGATCGTCTTCCCAGTTCGGGCCTTTGGTGATCTTGTCCATACGCTTGCCGGTAATCAGCGAGCGTGGACGGGCAATCGGCTGTGCTTTGCTATCAGCCGGTGCGTTGTGCAGCGTCTGATAGTCAAAATCAAACGGCTCGTAGTAATCATCCAGACCCGGCAGATGCGGGTTAGCGAAGATTTTACCCAGCAGCAGCGCTTTGTTACCCATGCGCGGCACCAGTTTACCGTTGATCTTACGGATCCAACCGCCTTTGTATTTCTCCTGGTCTTCCCAGTCGGTCGGGAAACCGGTACCCGGTTTGGTTTCAACGTTGTTGAACCATGCGTACTCGGTCCCTTCACGGCTGGTCCAGACGTTTTTACAGGTGACCGAGCAGGTGTGGCAACCGATGCATTTATCGAGATTCAGCACCATGCCGACTTGTGAACGAATTTTCATTTTACGCTCTCCTGTACCTGGTCATTGCCTTCGCCGTCCAACCAGTCAATGTTCTTCATCTTACGTACCACCACAAACTCATCACGGTTCGACCCTACGGTACCGTAGTAGTTAAAGCTGTAGGCCAGGTGCGCATAGCCGCCGATCATGTGAGTCGGTTTAGGCGTAATGCGGGTCACCGAGTTATGGATACCGCCGCGTTGACCGGTAATTTCTGAACCCGGCAGGTTAACGATACGTTCCTGCGCGTGGTACATCATGGTCATCCCGGCCGGTACACGCTGGCTTACTACCGCACGCGCGGTCAGTGCACCGTTGTTGTTGAAGACTTCAATCCAGTCGTTGTCTTCAATGCCGATCTCTTTGGCGTCTTCTTCGCTCATCCACACGACCGGGCCACCGCGACCTAAGGTCAGCATCAGCAGGTTATCGCTATAGGTTGAGTGAATGCCCCATTTCTGGTGCGGCGTCAGGAAGTTCAGCGCCTTCTCTGGGTTGCCGTTTGATTTCTTGCCCATCACCTCTTTCACCGAACGGGTGTCGATAGGTGGGCGGTAAACCAGCAGGCTTTCACCGAAGTCACGCATCCACTGGTGGTCCTGATACAAGGACTGACGACCAGACAGCGTACGCCATGGGATCAGCTCATGAACGTTGGTATAACCCGCGTTGTAGGAGACGTGTTCATCTTCCAGACCTGACCAGGTCGGGCTCGAGATAATCTTGCGCGGCTGCGCCTGAATATCACGGAAGCGAATTTTCTCGTCTTCTTTATTGAGCGCCAGATGCGTGTGATCGCGACCGGTAAACTCGCTCAGCGCCGCCCAGGCTTTCACCGCCACCTGACCGTTGGTCTCCGGCGCCAGGGTGAGGATCATTTCTGCCGCATCAATCGCGGTATCCAGCATCGGCTGGCCTTTTGCCGGGCCTTCCGCTTTGGTGTAGTTAAGCTTACGCAGCAGATCCATTTCGCTCTGGGTGTTCCAGGCAATACCTTTACCGCCGTTACCGATTTTTTCCATCAATGGCCCGATGGAGGTAAAGCGCTCGTAGGTTGCCGGGTAATCACGCTCAACCGGAATAATATGCGGTGCGGTTTTACCTGGGATCAGGTCACATTCGCCTTTTTTCCAGTCCTTCACGTCTAACGGCTGCGCCAGTTCGGCCGCCGAGTCATGCTGGATTGGCAGCGTAACAATGTCCGTTTCCTGACCGAGGTGTCCCACGCAGACTTCAGAGAATTTCTTCGCGATGCCTTTGTAGATTTCCCAGTCGCTTTTCGATTCCCATGCTGGGTCGACAGCGGCAGACAGCGGGTGAATAAACGGATGCATATCCGAGGTATTCATGTCGTCTTTTTCGTACCAGGTTGCCGTTGGCAGCACGATATCGGAATACAGGCAGGTGCTCGACAGACGGAAGTCCAGCGTTACAACCAGATCCAGTTTGCCGTCGAGACCGTTATCCTGCCATTCCACTTCTTCAGGCTTCAGACCGCCCTGCTTGCCGAGATCCATCCCCTGAATACCGTGCTCGGTACCCAGCAGATATTTCAGCATGTATTCGTGACCTTTACCGGAAGAACCCAGCAGGTTAGAACGCCAGATGAACAGGTTGCGTGGGTGGTTTTTACCGTTTTCCGGCTGTTCAGCCGCGAAACGGATGGTGCCTTCTTTCAGCGCCTTAACGGTATAGTCAACCGGAGTCATGCCGGCTTTCTTCGCATCATCGGCAATGCGCAGCGGGTTAGTGCCTAACTGCGGTGCAGACGGCAGCCAGCCCATACGTTCAGCACGGACGTTGAAGTCCAGCAGATGGCCGGTATAGCGGGATTTGTCCGCCATCGGTGACAGCAGTTCCTGCGCGGTAACCGACTCATAACGCCATTGGCTGGAGTGGTTATAGAAGTAGGAAGTACTGTTCATGTGACGCGCTGGACGCTGCCAGTCAAGGCCAAACGCCAGTGGCTGCCAGCCGGTCTGCGGACGCAGTTTTTCCTGACCAACATAGTGGGCCCAACCGCCGCCGCTCTGACCGATACAGCCGCAGAACACCAGCATATTGATAAGACCACGATAGTTCATATCGAGGTGATACCAGTGGTTCAGGCCAGCACCGACGATGATCATTGAACGACCGTGCGTTTTATCGGCGTTATCGGCAAATTCACGAGCAATACGAATAATCTGCGCGCGTGGGACACCGGTAATTTTCTCAGCCCAGGCAGGCGTATACGCTTTGATATCATCGTAGCTGGTTGCGCAGTTTTCATCATTCAGACCGCGATCCAGGCCGTAGTTAGCCATGTTCAGGTCATAAACGGTGGTCACCAGCGCGGTGGTGCCGTCGGCCAGTTGCAGACGTTTCACCGGCAGTTTGTGCAGCAGGATATTTTCCAGCTCGACGCTGGTGAAGTGCTCGGTGCCGTCGCCGCCAAAGTACGGGAAGCCTACCTGCGCGATATCGTCGTGATTACCCAGCAGGCTTAGCTGCAATTCGGTTTCATCACCGGATTTGCCGTCGCGTTGCTCAAGGTTCCATTTACCTTTTTCGCCCCAACGGAAACCGATAGAACCGTTCGGTGCCACCATCTCGCCATCGGTATTCACCGCGACGGTTTTCCATTCAGGGTTATTTTCCTGCCCCAGTGAGTCAACCAGGTCAGCAGCGCGCAGCATACGGCCCGCAGCATAATAACCGTCACGCTCCTCGAGCATCACCAGCATCGGGAAGTCGGTATAGCGACGTACGTAGTCGGTGAAGTACTGGCTTGGTTTGTCGAGGTGGAATTCACGCAACATCACGTGGCCCATCGCCAGCGCCATTGCCGCATCGGTACCCTGTTTCGGAGCCAGCCACAGATCGCACAGCTTAGCGATTTCAGCGTAGTCCGGGGTAATTGCAACGGTTTTGGTGCCTTTGTAGCGAACTTCCGTAAAGAAGTGCGCATCTGGCGTACGGGTCTGTGGAACGTTAGAGCCCCAGGCGATGATATAGCTGGAGTTGTACCAGTCGGCAGATTCTGGAACGTCGGTCTGCTCACCCCAGGTTTGCGGAGAAGCTGGCGGTAAGTCACAGTACCAGTCGTAGAAGCTCAGGCAGGTGCCGCCGATAAGCGACAGATAACGTGCGCCGGAAGCGTAAGAAACCATCGACATTGCCGGAATTGGCGAGAAGCCAGCGACACGGTCAGGGCCGTAGGTTTTGACGGTATAGACGTTAGAGGCGGCAATCAGTTCATTCACTTCCTGCCAGGAAGAACGCACGAAGCCACCGCGACCACGCGCTTGTTTAAAGCTCTTGGCTTTGTCTGCGTCTTCAATAATAGAAGCCCAGGCATCAACCGGATCGCTGTGCAGTTTTTTCGCTTCACGCCACATTTTCATCAGGCGTTTGCGCATCAGCGGATATTTCAAACGGTTGGCGCTATAGAGGTACCAGGAATAACTCGCCCCGCGCGGGCAGCCGCGTGGTTCGTGGTTTGGCAGATCCGGGCGGGTGCGCGGATAGTCGGTCTGCTGGGTTTCCCAGGTGACCAGGCCATTTTTGACATAAATCTTCCAGCTACAAGAACCGGTGCAGTTAACGCCGTGCGTAGAGCGCACGACTTTATCGTGCTGCCAGCGTTGGCGGTATCCATCTTCCCAATCCCGGTTGGTATCTAGAATCTGTCCGTGCCCATCGGCAAATGTTTCACCCTTTTGTTTAAAGTAGCGAAACCGGTCCAGGAATTTACTCATCGGGTCTCTCCTGTTTGGAGCCTGGCGGCTCTCTGATAAATCGACATTGCTGAATTTGCACAGAAGGTAACGCGCTGAAACATGGGGGGAATTGATAACGATCAAGATGGTCGGTCTTAAAAATCCTTCTCAAAAAGCAATCTACCACCTTAGGGGTATTAATTTTTATTTTTTAACTTATTGTAAAATAAAGCTTTTTGTTTAAATTTAGATATTACAAACTGTAAAAAACGCGGATGTCGGTATTAAGGGGTAGAGCCTTTTCTTCTACTACTAAGCTTCTACGCGCACGATGCCGATGGTGTATTCTGCGCTTAGAGTATGTTGTAACTAAATAGGTCGTAAAATAAAGGCGCGAACCCTCGCGCCTTTATTCAGAAATAACGTCTCGCGTTATTTTTTCGCTTTACGTCCGTATACCGCCCACGTTACCACCACGCAGACAATATAGAACACGAGGAACACTTTCATTGCGCCAGCCGGAGAACCGGTTAACTCAAGGGAGGTGCCGAACGCTTTCGGAATGAAGAAACCGCCAATAGCGCCAATCGCTGAAATAAAGCCCAGCGCCGCCGCTGTATCGGTTGCGGCTTCACGCATTGCTTTCTCTTCAGAACCGCCTTCTGCTTTCACGCGGTCCATCGTCAGCTTACGGAAAATCACCGAAATCATCTGGAAGGTTGAACCGCTACCCAGACCGGCCGTCATAAACAGCGCCAGGAATACCACGTAGAAAGCGATAAAGTTGCCGCCCTCGCCGTTGGTTGGCAAGGTCATGAACAGCAGTGCGCTGAACAGCGCCATCAGGATAAAGTTCACCAGCGTCACGCGAGTACCGCCCAGACGGTCAGAGATCGCGCCGCCCGCAGAGCGTGCCAGTGCGCCGATAAACGGCCCGAAGAACGCATAATGCAGGATTTGAATATCCGGGAACTGGGTTTTTGAGAGCATCGCAAAACCGGCAGAGAAGCCGATGAACGAGCCGAACGTTGCCAGATACAGCAGGCTCATGATCCACAGGTGACCGCGTTTAAGCACTGGCAACTGCTCTTTTAATGACGCTTTGGAGGTAGCCAGCTCATTCATGCCAAACCAGGCAGCGATGGTGAAGATAGCCAGGAACGGCACCCAAATCCACGCGGCATTGGCCAGATACAGCTCAGTACCATCTGGCTGAGTCACACCCTGGCTGCCGAAGGCTGCAAAAATAGACAGCGACACGGCCAGTGGTGCTACCAGCTGCATCACGCTCACGCCCATGTTGCCCAGGCCACCGTTTAAGCCCAGCGCGCCGCCCTGCTTCTGTTTCGGGAAGAAGAAGCTGATGTTCGCCATGCTCGAGGCAAAGTTCGCACCGGCAAAGCCGCACAACAGTGAAATGATGATGAAGGTGCTAAACGGCGTGGAAGTATCCTGAACGGCAAAGCCCAGCCATACGCACGGAATGATAAGGATCCCGGTGCTGAACGCCGTCCAGCGACGTCCACCAAACATAGGAACCATAAAGGAATACGGTACGCGTAATAACGCCCCGGACACCGACGGCAGCGCGGTCAGCATAAAGAGCTGGTCTGTCGTAAACTGGAAGCCCACTTTGGGTAAATTGACCGCTACGGCACTGAACAGCATCCATACGCAGAACGCCAGTAGCAAACACGGTACGGAAATCCACAGGTTCCGGCTTGCAACGCGATGGCCGCGCTCCTGCCAGAAGGCCGGATCTTCCGGACGCCAGTCGGTAATGACAGCGCCGGTTGCCCTTTCGGGGGCAGTGGAGTGACTCATAGACACCTCTGATTATTAATATTAACCCTGCCACAGTAGGGTTTACTCAGCGCAGTAAGTTGATATAAATCAAAGGAAAAGTCGGCTATATCTTGCTTAAAAAAACATCATGACTCTTTATGGGTAGGGTTTTATTGATAAAAAAACCTGTTTTTTCACGTGGCTGTTACGCTGCTACTCCTCTACTCCCTACCTCTTTACTATTATGGAAATAAAGGAGTACCTCTTTAGGGGTATGGGTATACTCCAGACGATAGCCGAAAATAACGCCACTCGCCGGAGAGCCTTCCGCCAGGAGCCACATCGAATAATGTTTAGACGTTTTTTTACACCACTGACGCTCGTGAATCAACTTGCGCTGATCGTACTTCTCTCCACTCTCATTGGCGTGGCAAGTATGATGATTTCCGCACGCCTGATAAACGGCGTCCAGGGCAGCGCGCACGCCATTAACCAGGCCGGTTCACTGCGTATGCAGAGCTACCGACTGCTGGCGGCCATTCCGGTGAAAGACAGCGACCAGCCGCTGTTTGATGAAATGCAAAAAACCGTCTTTAGCCCTGAGCTTGTCCTCGCCGCCGAACGCGACGGACAGGTTAAGCAGCTTGCCTCCCTGCAACAGTACTGGCTCACGTATCTGGCGCCCGACATTCGTCAAGCGCAGAGCCAAAGCGCCGTCGCAAGCGATCTTACCGGTTTTGTTAGCCGCATTAATCAACTGGTGACGGTGTTTGATCACACCACGGAAGAACGTATTTCTCATGTAGTGTGGATGCACAGGTTGATGGCAGTATTCATGGCACTGCTGTTTATCTTCACCGTCTTCTGGCTCCGCACCCGTCTGCTGCACCCATGGCGACAACTGCTAAGAATGGCGGAAGCCATTAGCCATCGCGACTTCACCTACCGCGCACAAATCAGCGGGCGTAATGAAATGGCGACGCTGGGCATGGCGCTCAACGACATGTCCGCCGAACTGGCGGAAAGCTATTCCTCCCTTGAGCGCCGGGTGCAGGAGAAAACCGCCGGTTTAGAGCAAAAAAATGCCATCCTCTCCTTCTTGTGGCAAGCCAACCGCCGACTGCACGCCAGCGCTCCGCTGTGCGAACGAATCTCTCCGGTGCTAAACGGCCTGCAAGAACTCACCCCGCTACGTGAGATTGAAGTGCGGGTTTACGATATTGAAGATGAAGAAAATCATCAGGAGTTTAGCTGCCATTCGGGTTGGGAGTGCGATGATAAGGGCTGCTATCTTTGCCCACGCGATGTTGATATGAGCGCCCCCGACGGGGTGACGCTGAAATGGCGGCTGACCGACCCGCATAACCAATATGGTATTTTGCTCGCGACGTTGCCGCATGGCCGCGAGTTAAGCCATGACCAGCAACAGTTGGTGGATACCCTGCTCGAACAGCTGACCTCCACGCTAGCGCTGGATAAACAGCTGGAGCGTCAGCAGCAGCTTATCGTCATGGAAGAGCGCGCCACCATTGCCCGCGAGCTTCACGACTCCATCGCCCAGTCTTTATCCTGCATGAAAATGCAGGTCAGTTGCCTGCAGATGATGCAAAACGAGCACTCCTCTGCGGAAAGCCGCGAACTATTGGGCCAGGTACGCAATGAGTTAAACAATTCGTGGGCCCAGCTGCGTGAGCTTCTCACCACTTTCCGCCTACGTCTGACCGAATCCGGGCTGCGTCCGGCGCTGGAGTCCAGCTGTCAGGAATACAGCAACCACTTTGGTTTCCCGATTGAATTAGATTATCAGCTGCCTCCACGCTACGTGCCGTCACATCAGGCAATTCATGTGCTGCAAATTGCGCGTGAAGCGTTAAGTAACGCCTTAAAACATTCTCAGGCAAGCGAAGTGAAGGTAAGCGTTACCCAACAGGGTAACCAGGTAAAAATGGTGGTCGCAGATAACGGCTGTGGCGTACCGCAGCATGCTGAACGCAGCAACCATTATGGTCTTATTATTATGCGTGACCGCGCGCAGAGCCTGCGTGGCGATTGCCAGGTTCGACGCCGTGAAACCGGCGGTACAGAAGTCGTGGTTACGTTTGTCCCCGAACAATCGCTTTCAACTCCCCAAGGAGAAATCCATGAGTAATCAGGAACGGGCTACTATCCTGCTAATTGACGATCATCCAATGCTGCGCACTGGCGTCAAACAGCTGGTTAGCATGGCATCGGATATTCAGGTTGTGGGCGAAGCCAGCAACGGTGAGCAAGGTATTGAGCTTGCGGAAGCGCTCGATCCCGATCTGATCCTGCTTGACCTTAATATGCCCGGCATGAACGGTCTGGAAACGCTGGATAAACTGCGTGAAAAATCCCTCTCCGGGCGCGTGGTGGTCTTTAGCGTATCTAATCATGAAGAAGATGTGGTCACGGCGCTTAAGCGCGGCGCTGACGGCTATCTGCTAAAAGATATGGAACCAGAAGATCTGCTGAAGGCGCTACAGCAAGCCGCCGCCGGTGAAATGGTACTGAGCGAAGCGCTAACGCCGGTTTTAGCCGCCAGCCTGCGCGCCAACCGGGCGACCTCCGACCGTGATATCAATCAGCTCACGCCGCGCGAGCGCGATATTCTGAAACTTATCGCACAAGGCCTGCCGAACAAAATGATCGCCCGTCGTCTGGACATCACAGAAAGCACGGTAAAAGTCCACGTTAAACATATGCTGAAGAAAATGAAGCTCAAATCCCGCGTTGAAGCGGCGGTATGGGTACATCAGGATCGTATTTTCTGATACACCAAACTTAATTGTCGTGACAGGGCCGTCGCGCACAATTAAGGCGTAAGTTCAGACCACCCATACTGATTTGGCGCAAAGCTGACGACCGGTTCGGTTAACGCCAGCGTGATTTCATTCGAGGTGACGCGCTGCCCTTTCTTATCTTCAACAATCACCGACAGATGCCACATGTTGCTGGCCCCTTCACTGTAGTCCCAGGCCGGCATAATAATGGTCCAGCCTTCGGTCATGTTGTCAGAGGACGGCGGCGTCAAACTCAATGCGGTGGTATCGCCCTGCCAGTTAATCGATTTCACGCCATACTCATCGCGCACCTGGAGCTTTAACTCAACCGTTTCATTACTGGTCAGATCCCACGGCGGCGTCGCCAGATAAACGCTCAGGCTTTTGCGCTGCCGCATCTCCATCACCGGCAGATTATTGCGCTCTGGCGCATCGTAACGACTTCCGCGCAACGTCCGCGTCTGGGCGACCTCATCGGCGGCGAGCTGTTTTTTTAGCGGTACGCCAAACCGATAGTTAACCTTCATCCCAAGATTATTCTGGTTCACCCCGCTCTCGCCCTGCTTATGCTGAGCGCTAAACGTCAGCAAAGGCACCGGGGTATAATTCAGCCCCAGCGATACCGCCACCGGATTATGGTAGCCGGTACCGCTACGGAACAGGTCGACACTTTCGCCGAAATACTGCTCAACGCTCAGACTGGTATTAATATGGTTATAAGCGGGGATCCACGCCTGTGCGGTAATATCGTAACCGCGCGCCATTCGCTGCTGGAGGGTGGTGCCGGTATTTTTCCAGTCGCTAAGCGGCTGATAGTAGTTTGCGGAAAAGCGTAGGTTTTCGCCCCAGGCTTCAGCACCCAGGCCACCACGATTGAGATTATCGGAGAGCAGGCTGTCATAAAAAGTGTTATATCCCAACAGCCAATGCCCGGCGACCCAACGTTGCCCCACGCCCACATTGCCCACCAGCCCTTCTTCTTGCTGGGTAACGCCCAACTGACTCCAGGTGAGATAATCCGTGTTGTCATCAAGCGGGATGAACCAGCTACCGTGGCTACCGGTAAATTTACCGTCGCCATCGACCAGAAACTTAATATTGGCATTGCCCCAGGGGGAGAACCAGCTATCGAGCTGTCGGTTCATTTGACCGTTGAGCCTGTCCTGAAGCTGCGTCAGGGCAAACAGTCTCGCTTGCTCACCGGTATCGAGGCCGTTATCGGTCATGCTGGCTTCACCGAATGATTTTGCCATCTCAGCAAGATGTTTTTCGGCGTCATGGTTTTCCGGTGCAATATCGAGATCCGGTAAATTATCGAAAGGATGCGCGGCCTCTTCGACAAACGACGACTGCGCGCGTGCGCTGCCACCGGCCAGAATCATCAACAATACATAAAACCCGTAAAAACGCGAAGACACCACCCACGACCTCATAGCAAGCTAAACAAGAGGAGCTGAATTGCCGCCCCTGAATAACTAGTCTAACGTCTTTAGGCACAGGCTTCAGCCTGGGAGACTGATTTCAGGAATAGACTGATAGGTCATAAAATCATCGTCTTGCGTTAACCGCAACTGCGCATCGATTTCGGTTAAGGCTGGCTTAAGCCGCACGCTGTGCCGTGTTTCAGCCTGGCACCTGACGCAGGGACACAAACACAAGCGCATTTTTTACTCGCTGCAATGCTGTTTTTTTCACCCGCGCTGTAACAGGTGCAAACAATTTTCCCGTGCGCCTAACCTGATGTTGGATGCCCTCGGCTCACGCGGTAACATATGCACGACCTGGCTTAACAGGCTATCCAAAGGAGTTCAGATGCAACGTATCGTTATTATCGCCAACGGGGCTGCTTACGGCAGCGAATCTCTGTTTAACAGTCTGCGTTTAGCTATTGCCTTGCGTGAGCAGCAAGACGACCTGCAGCTACAGCTTTTTTTAATGTCTGATGCGGTCACCGCTGGCCTGCGCGGGCAGAAACCGGCCGAAGGCTACAACATTCAGCAGATGCTGGAGATACTCACTGCCCAGGGCGTGCCGGTGAAGCTGTGCAAGACCTGCACCGACGGGCGCGGCATTAGCGCACTGCCGCTGATTGACGGGGTGGAAATTGGCACGCTGGTTGAGCTGGCGCAATGGACCTTGGCAGCAGATAAAGTCCTGACCTTCTGATTGGCCCCGTATTAGTTAAGCAAACTAAAACCATCGCCATTTTAAGAATATTATTTCACCCCTACGTGAATATAACTACGAATCTCACGCACGCTGAATGGGTTCAGGGATATTGTCATTTTTGTTGAAGTGTTGCGGTTTTTTTTGATCAAAATCAGCATCCATGTTCATCGGGTTTGGTGTTATGCCATGAGTGATTTGTGAACAACATCACAGGCAGAAGTCAGGATTCGATCGCAGGAAGCGGGTTGACTCATAGGCAGCGGGGTAGATGGGGATGGTTAAGGCAAGTTTGACATTATTTGGCGGGGATACGGTGGTGGTACGCTGCTCTGAGCGTTGCCATATTCATTTGATGAGCACACAGAAGAATACCGGGCGCCATAATACCGATATTTTGAGCGTGCAGAACGAAGAAAAAGCCTATTTAACGGTTCCCTACAGCGGAACGTGGAACGTACTGATTGATAGTCACAGTCAGTCGCTGGAACATTCTATCAGCTACGTTGCCGCATAATGCCCTCCCCGGAAGCACGCACTTCCGGGGTTCTATTCGCGCTTATGCGCCGCCCACCAGATGACGGACTTTCCCAATCAGTTCATTCAGCCCTTCATCCGGCATGCCCAGCTTTTGCAACTCTTGTTCTAGCGAAAACAGATATTGCGCATTAGTACCGAGCGGCCCGCTGGCGCGCGCGATAAGCGGTGCGATCGCCTGCACGCTGGTATCGGACTCATAAAGGGGATGTCGCGGATCCATAATAAACACCAGCGCCGTCACCGTCCGTCCATCGTCAAGATCGAGCTGACACCAGGTTGGCAGATAGCAGCCGGTTATCATTTCACGCTTCCACAGCAGCGACAGTTCACTTTCAACTTCATCATCCGGCAGACGATAGGCAACGCCCGTGGTGCGTCCGCCCTCTTTAAGGGCTAGCATTCGCCCTGGCTGACAGGCGCTGCCGCGTCCGGCCGTTAAGCGTAAACAAAATGCTCTGTGCCAGCCCACCAGCGTGCCGGTCACCGATTCGCAATAATTCAGCGCCGGATTCCACATCAGCGATCCGTAGCCAAAAATCCACACCGGGCCATTATCAGTCCGACAGGCGAGCATGGCGGCCTGCGACGCCGCGCGTTGTTCAGCAGACCAGAGCAACGACTCCTCAATGGCACCAAATGCCGTTGTACAATCCGCCCGCATTAAGAAATCACGTGTTAACACTCTTAACCTCCACCACCACTTCTCTTCCCTGCAACACATGCGTTCTTAAGGGAACGAATGGCGACCTCCGGCGCTGTCATTGACGAAATATTATCCAGTTTTATATCGCAAGATGCAATTTGTCTGCATCGCCAGCATCGATATTTACCCTATACTATTTCGAGAAAAATAGGAAAATCACAAGCAACAATGCGCTGTTATTTATAATTAATTTAGCTGATATTTAATATTATAGACATCTAAACCCGAAAAAGAGGTTATGGGTAAATTTTAGTAAATATTCATATCCTGCGTCGAAAAATTTGTTAATTTATACTGCTTATTTTTTTCTATAATTATAAATACCTGCATTGATGGAGACAAACATGACCCACGCACATGAGGCGGTGAAAACTCGCCATAAGGAGTCGTCGCTTATTTTCCCGATAGCGGCCCTGGCAATCCTGTTCTTCTGGGGGAACAGCGCGTCATTGCCAGTGGTTATTGCGATTAACGCAATGGCGCTTGTCGGTATTCTCAGCAGTGCCTTTAGCGTTGTACGACACGCGGATGTATTAGCACACCGCCTGGGTGAACCTTACGGTTCTCTGATTTTAAGCCTTTCCGTGGTTATCCTTGAGGTTAGCCTGATATCTGCATTAATGGCGACAGGTGACGCTGCGCCAACCCTAATGCGCGATACGCTCTACTCCATTATTATGATCGTCACCGGCGGTTTAGTCGGTTTCTCGTTATTGCTCGGCGGTCGTAAATTCGCAACGCAATATATGAATCTGTTCGGTATTAAACAGTATTTAATAGCGCTTTTTCCGCTGGCTATCATTGTGCTGGTGTTCCCGACCGCTTTGCCGGGTGCAAACTTTACCATTGGCCAGTCGTTGCTGGTCGCCCTTATTTCCGCCGCCATGTACGGCGTATTTTTGCTGATTCAGACAAAAACACACCAGAGTTTATTTATCTACGAGCATGAAGACGACGGCGACGATGATGACCCGCATCATGGCAAACCGTCCGCTCACAGCAGCGTCTGGCACGCGGCGTGGCTGATTGTGCATCTTGTTGCGGTAATCGCCGTAACCAAAATGAACGCCAATCCATTAGAGACGTTGCTCACCAGTATGAACGCGCCTGTCGCCTTTACCGGCTTCCTGGTCGCCTTACTGATTCTGTCCCCGGAAGGGCTTGGCGCACTCAAAGCCGTGCTGAATAACCAGGTACAGCGCGCGATGAACCTGTTCTTTGGTTCAGTGCTGGCAACCATCTCCCTGACCGTTCCGGTGGTGACGCTGATTGCCTTTATGACGGGTAATGATTTGATGTTTGGTCTGGGGATGCCGGAAATGATTGTGATGGTCGCCTCACTGGTGCTGTGCCACATCTCCTTCTCTACCGGACGTACCAACGTGCTGAACGGTGCTGCGCATCTGGCGCTGTTTGCGGCCTATCTGATGACGATATTTGCCTGAGTAAGAGTGACTGCCGGATGGCGACGCTTTGCGTCTTATCCGGCCTACGTGAGCATCTGTAGGCCAGATAAGGCAACGCCGCCATCCGGCTTAGCCCATAAAAAAAGCCGACCCTTGGGTCGGCTTTTTCATGCATCAGCAAAACTTATTTGCTGGTGTCGAGCTCATCAAAGCCTTTGACCAGGTCGTCGATGGCTTTCATTTGCTTCAGGAATGGTTCTAGTTTATCCAGCGGCAGCGCAGACGGGCCGTCGCAACGCGCGTGGTCCGGGTCGGGATGCGCTTCAATAAACAGACCGGCAATACCGACCGCCATACCCGCACGGGCCAGCTCAGCAACCTGCGCACGACGACCGCCGCTCGCAGCACCAAACGGGTCACGGCACTGTAATGCGTGGGTCACGTCGAAGATAACCGGGGAGTTGTTAGACGCTTTTTTCATCACGCCAAAGCCCAGCATATCAACAACCAGGTTGTCATAACCAAAGTTTGCGCCACGATCGCACAAAATCACCTGGTCGTTACCGCCTTCAATAAACTTGTCGACGATATTCCCCATCTGGCCAGGGCTTACGAACTGTGGTTTCTTAACGTTAATGACCGCGCCAGTTTTCGCCATTGCTTCAACCAGGTCAGTCTGGCGAGCCAGGAACGCAGGCAGCTGGATAACGTCAACCACGTCGGCAACCGGCTGCGCCTGGCTGGCTTCATGAACGTCGGTGATGATTTTCACGCCGAAGGTCTGCTTCAGTTCCTGGAAAATTTTCATCCCCTCTTCCAGGCCTGGGCCACGGTAAGAGTGGATAGAGGAACGGTTGGCTTTATCAAATGAGGCTTTGAATACGTAAGGGATACCCAGCTTCTGGGTCACGGTCACGTAGTGCTCGCAAATACGCATCGCCAGGTCGCGAGACTCCAGCACGTTCATGCCGCCAAACAAAACAAACGGCAGATCGTTTGCTACTTTGATGTCACCAATGCTAACCACTTTTTCTTTCATAAGAGCGCCTTGTTAAGGTATTTCCGCGATTATAACCGCAATAATGACCAATTAGTGAAGCGTAATTTGCTTGTGCGAGATAGTGTTAATCTGCGCACGGATCATTTCGCTTATCGGATCTTCGGGACATTGCTCTACGAAATAATTTAAATCGTTCAGGGCAATGTGCTCACATTCAAGCTGTGCATAGATAAGCCCGCGATCGCGAATTTCATACGGATCTTCCGGGTTAAACTGCAACAACGTCTGGCTGGCACCCAACGCCAGCTCCATCTGACGTTCTTCCATCAGCGCCGACTTCAATGTATCGAGCAGTTTACGAATAACCTCGGCGTTATCCGCCTCATCAAGGTCTTCATTAAACAGCTCGGCCATCGGGCTGACGTTGCCTTTAAGCCAGACTTCCAGCGTATGTTCGTCGAGGGTGTCGCCGTTAAAGGGATTAATAAGCCACAGCTCCTCGTCATCCACATCGGCTCGCAAAAGCAGCTGGGTCGGGAAAATCACCGGCACAACGGGAATATCAAGCTGGCTGGCAATACACAGCACTACAGCGCCCAGCGCCACCGCGCTGCCCTGACGATTTTTCAAGACCTGATCCAGCCACAGGGCGTCCGATAAACGGTACACGCCGGAGGAGTCGCCGAAATTCCATTCATGATAAAACAGCTCAATCAGACGCTCCATCTGGCGCGTCAGCGTCCAGGAAGGGCTTATCTCTTCGCGCGCCAGTGCCACCAGGCACTCAAGCTGCTCGCGCACCTTCTGCGAAGGGAAATCATCACGAATCATTTCAGAAATAAGGATCATGCCATCGCATAACGGCGCTTTATTAAATTCAAAATCAGCCAGTGACTTCATACCCTACCCCAACAGCGGAACTTTAGTGATGGCGAGTTTAACGATGATGCACAACACCACCAGCGCCAGCAGAAAGGCGATAAATCCGCTCTGCTGACTGCGTGGACGACGACGTCCCAACGCGACAAACCCCAAAAAGATGTAAATGATAACGCCAAACAGTTTTTCCGTCAGCCATGTCCCCTCTTCGGTGAAGGGAAAATAGCGCGTCATTACCATCAGTGCGACGCCGCTTAGCAGCAGGATGCTGTCAACGGCGTGCGGTAATACACGCACCCAGCGCACATCAAGCAAGGCATTCTGGTGATGTTTCCACCAAAAGCGTAACGCAAAAAAGGTGACGGAAAAAATGGCTGACCCAATATGTAAATAGAGCACCCACAAAAACAAACTCATCTGCAAACCTCTGGCTTATCCAACCATTGCGCCAGCGTCAGGCGATCGTTATCGCCGTAGTCACGGCAGGTTTGTGCATGCTGATATCCCGCGGCGCTGAACAGTTCACGCACCGCCGCACCCTGCTTCCAGCCGTGTTCCAGCAGCATAAATCCGCCTGACTCCAGATAATGGCGACCCACATTGATGATATGCGCCAGATCGGCCAAACCGTTGTCGGCCGCCACCAGTGCGGTTTTCGGTTCAAAACGCACGTCGCCCTGGGCGAGATGTTCATCTTGTTCGTCAATATACGGCGGATTACTCACAATCATCGCAAAACGCTGTCCGTCCAGCGCGCTGAACCAGTCGCTTTGCAAAAGCGTAATATTCGTGATGCCAAGATTAGCCGCATTACGCTTAGCCAGCGCCACCGCATCGGCAATAAAATCAACCGCGGTGAGCTGGCAATCAGGCCGTTCACTGGCCAACGCAAGCGCCACCGCGCCAGTGCCGGTGCCTAAATCTAGGATCTGACAGGCGCTTGACGGCAGACGTGCCAGCGCTTGTTCAACCAGACATTCGGTATCGGGGCGCGGAAGAAGCGTCACAGGAGAGACAAACAGCGGCAGTGACCAGAATTCACGCGTCCCCACCAGGTGCGCCACCGGCTCACCGTTGACTCGACGAGCTAATAGCCCCGCCAGCGTCTCCAGCTGCGAGGCACTCAGCGGTGTCTCATCAAAGGCCAGAATATAGGTGCGCGCCTTACCGGTCACATGTTCCAGCAGGATTTCGGCGTCACGTTTCGGGCTTTCGCTCGATACCAGCGCTGATACAGCCTGCTGTAACCACTGTCGAAAAGTCATCATTCCGTGTCGGACAACGCCGCCAATTGATCGGCCTGATATTCCTGAACGATAGGCTCAATCAGCATATCCAGCTTACCTTCCATCACTTCATCCAGGCGATACAACGTCACGTTGATGCGGTGATCGGTAACGCGCCCCTGCGGGAAGTTGTAGGTACGATTGCGATCGCTACGATCGCCGCTCCCCAGCAGGTTACGGCGTTCAGAGGCTTCAGCCTGTTGGCGACGCGCAATTTCAGCCGCACGGATACGCGAACCCAGCACCGACATCGCTTTCGCTTTGTTTTTATGCTGTGAACGTTCGTCCTGGCACTCCACCACAATACCGGTTGGCAAGTGGGTAATACGGATTGCCGAGTCGGTGGTGTTAACGTGCTGACCACCGGCACCGGAGGAACGGAAAGTATCAATACGCAGGTCTGCCGGGTTGATATCCGGCAGTTCCGCTTCCGGGACTTCTGGCAGTACCGCGACGGTACAGGCAGAGGTGTGGATACGGCCCTGCGATTCGGTTGCCGGCACGCGCTGCACGCGATGGCCACCGGATTCAAATTTCAGTCGACCGTAAACGCCTTCGCCGCTGATTTTGGCAATCACTTCTTTAAAGCCACCATGCTCGCCTTCGTTAGCGCTCATGATTTCAACACGCCAGCGGCGGGATTCCGCATAGCGGGTGTACATACGGAACAGATCGCCAGCAAACAGGGCCGCTTCATCCCCGCCGGTACCGGCACGGACTTCGACAAACGCATTGCGTTCATCGTCCGGGTCACGCGGCAGCAGCAGTACCTGTAACTGTTGTTCCAGCTGCTCTTCGCGAGCTTTGGCTTCCTGTAATTCTTCCTGCGCCATTTCGCGCATTTCAGGATCGTCGAGCATCATCTGCGCGGTTTCAATATCTTCCTGAACCTGGCGCCAGTCGGTATAACAACGAGAAACGTCGCCCAACTGCGCGTACTCACGCGACAGCGCCCGGAAACGGTCTTGATCGGCGATAGTCGCCGCATCTCCAAGCAGCGCCTGAACTTCTTCATGGCGCTCGTAGAGAGCTTCCAGTTTAGCAACAATAGAAGGCTTCATTGGCGTAAATGCACCTTGTAATAAAAAGAGTTGTGCTACTCCAGCCCGAGGCTGTTGCGCAGAATATGCAGGCGTTCATCATCCCCGTCACGGGCGGCCTGCTGAAGAGATTTGGTTGGCGTGTGGATTAAGCGGTTGGTTAACTTACGCGCCAGATCCTGCATGATAGCCTGTGGATCACCGCCGTTTTCCAGCGCAGACATCGCTTTTGCGGTAAGTTCTTCACGCACGCTTTCAGCCTGAGCGCGATATTCACGAATGGTATCACTGGCGCTTTGCGCGCGCAGCCAGGCCATGAATTCGCTCGCTTCCTGCTCCACAATGGTTTCAGCCTGCACCGCGGCGGCTTTACGCTGCGCGAGGTTGTGCTGGATGATATTTTGCAGGTCATCGACGCTGTAGAGGTAGGCGTTAGCAAGCTTGCCCACTTCCGGCTCAACGTCGCGCGGTACGGCAATATCCACCAGCAGCATCGGCTGGTTACGTCGTGCTTTGAGCGCGCGCTCGACCATCCCTTTACCAATAATCGGCAGCGGGCTGGCGGTAGAACTGATAATAATGTCGGCTTCTTTCAGCCGTTCGTCGACGTCGCTCAGGGCGATGACTTCTGCCCCGACTTCATCTGCCAGCACCTGCGCGCGTTCACGCGTGCGGTTGGCAATCAGCATTTTTTGTACATGGTGCTCGCGCAGATGGCGCGCCACCAGCTCAATGGTCTCCCCTGCGCCAACCAGCAGCACGGTGACCGTTGAGAGAGATTCAAAAATCTGTCGTGCAAGCGTACAGGCGGCAAACGCCACCGACACCGCACTGGCGCCGATATCCGTTTCGGTACGCACACGTTTTGCAACAGAGAACGATTTCTGGAACATGCGTTCCAGCGAGCTGGCATTAAGATGCCCACGGCTGGAATCGGCAAAGGCTTTTTTGACCTGACCTAAGATTTGCGGTTCACCCAATACCAGCGAATCCAGCCCACTGGCAACGCGCATCAGATGGCTGACGGCATCGTTGTCCTGGTGCCAGTACAGGCTCTGGCGCAGTTCTTCTTCATTCAACCCGTGATAATCACACAGCCAGCGGACGATAGCCTCGTGGAGGTTATCCTGCTCTTCTACGCTTAGGTAAAGTTCAGTGCGGTTACAGGTCGACAGGACCACGCCTCCCTGGACCATTGGCTGAGCCAGCAGGCTCTCCAGCGCCTGGTCAAGCGAATCCGGCGAAAACGTCACTCGTTCTCGCAGCGCTACCGGGGCTGTTTTGTGGTTAATGCCAAGAGCTAAAAGGGTCATTGTGCGGGAATAGTACCAGCGTTGATAAGGTTAGTCTGAGCGCATCATACAGGATGCGCGAGATCAATAAAAGGGAGGCTCCCCTTTTGGAGTAATAGCCGAGCTCGGTTAATTTTATGATTTAAGACAACTTGAGCGTAGACGCTGCCCCCCGGCAACGCTAGCATTAAGCGTAATAACTGCAACGCATTTCAAGGATTGTCATCATTATGACCCTGTCTGATTTCCGCACGTTTCGTTTACTGCCGCTGGCAGCCCTGGTGCTTACCGGCTGTACCCTTACCGCTCCACAAGGCCCCGGTAAAAGCCCAACCTCACCTCAATGGCAGCAGCACCAGCAGGACGTGCGTAAGCTAAGCCAATACCAGACGCGCGGCGCATTCGCGTATCTTTCCGACCAGCAGAAAGTTTACGCCCGCTTCTTCTGGCAACAGACCGGTCAGGATAATTACCGCCTGCTGCTGACCAATCCACTGGGCAGCACCGAGCTTGAGCTGATTGGCAAGCCGGGCTCCGCGCAGCTGACGGATAATAAAGGCCAGCACTATACCGCCGCCGATGGTGAAGAGATGATAGGCAAACTGACCGGTATGCCGATTCCGCTTAACAGCCTGCGTCAGTGGATCCTCGGTCTGCCGGGCGATGCGACGGATTATAAGCTTGACGATCAATATCGTCTGAGCGAACTCAATTACACCCAGAACGGGAAAACCTGGAAAGTCGTCTACAGCGGCTACGACACTAAAACGCAGCCTGCCCTGCCTTCTAATATGGAACTGACGCAGGATTCTCAGCGCATTAAGCTGAAAATGGACAACTGGATCGTGAAATGATGACCCGCTGGCCTTCTCCCGCAAAGCTGAACCTGTTCTTGTACATCACCGGCCAGCGCCCGGATGGTTACCACACTTTACAGACGCTGTTTCAGTTTCTCGACTACGGCGACACGATTACGATTGTTCCCCGCCGTGACGGGCAATTACGTTTGCTGACGCCGGTTGCCGGTGTGCCCGATGAAGATAATCTGATCGTGCGCGCGGCGCGGCTACTCATGAAATCGGCTGCCGAAAGCCATCGGCTACCTGAAGGCAGCGGTGCCGATATCAGTATCGACAAGCGTTTACCGATGGGTGGAGGTCTGGGCGGCGGTTCGTCGAACGCCGCCACCATACTGGTTGCACTCAATCATCTTTGGCAATGTCAACTGTCCGAAGATGAACTGGCAGCGATCGGTTTAACCCTCGGGGCGGATGTGCCGGTATTCGTGCGCGGTCACGCGGCCTTTGCTGAAGGCGTAGGTGAGATACTGACGCCGGTTGATGTGGCGGAAAAATGGTATCTGGTTGCCCATCCCGGTGTCAGTATCCCCACGCCGATCATTTTTGGCGATCCCGAACTGCCGCGAAATACCCCTGTCAGGTCAATAGAGACGTTATTAAATGGTGAATTCGCTAATGATTGCGAGGTTATCGCAAGAAAACGTTTTCGCGAGGTTGATGATGTGCTTTCCTGGCTGTTAGAATACGCGCCGTCGCGCCTGACTGGAACAGGAGCCTGTGTCTTTGCTGAATTCGACACAGAACTCGCTGCCCGCCAGGTGCTTGAGCAAGCCCCGGAATGGTTGCAAGGCTTTGTGGCGAAAGGTGTCAACCGTTCGCCATTGAAGCAAGCCCTACTCTGAATCATTCGGATTTCCGCCAGTTTTGCTGACGAACGAAGAATGTGAATGCGTAAACCCTGCCGGGCAAACTGAGCTCCGGTGACAACGTCACCCCGTTCCAGACGTTGCATCGTGCTCTTTAATACACCGCCTGGATGAAATCGCGCCTGGCCCGCACAGTTTTTGGCCCGTTTCATCCACCACTGGACGCATGCCTGAGGTTCTTCTCGTGCCTGATATGAAGCTTTTTGCTGGTAACGCCACCCCGGAACTAGCACAACGTATTGCCAACCGCCTGTACACTTCTCTCGGCGACGCCGCTGTAGGTCGCTTTAGCGACGGCGAAGTCAGCGTACAAATCAACGAAAACGTACGCGGTGGTGATATTTTCATCATCCAGTCCACTTGTGCCCCTACTAACGACAACCTGATGGAATTGGTTGTTATGGTAGATGCCCTGCGTCGTGCTTCCGCAGGCCGTATCACTGCCGTTATCCCTTACTTCGGCTATGCCCGTCAGGATCGTCGCGTACGTTCTGCGCGTGTACCTATCACCGCTAAAGTTGTCGCTGACTTCCTGTCAAGCGTTGGCGTTGACCGTGTACTGACCGTTGATCTGCACGCTGAGCAGATTCAGGGCTTCTTCGATGTTCCGGTTGATAACGTGTTTGGTAGCCCGATTCTGCTCGAAGATATGCTGCAGCTGAACCTGGAAAACCCAATCGTGGTTTCTCCAGACATCGGCGGCGTAGTTCGCGCACGTGCTATTGCTAAACTGCTGAACGATACCGACATGGCTATCATCGACAAACGTCGCCCGCGTGCGAACGTTTCCCAGGTTATGCATATCATCGGTGATGTTGCCGGTCGTGACTGCATTCTGGTCGATGACATGATCGATACCGGCGGCACGCTGTGTAAAGCGGCTGAAGCATTAAAAGAACGTGGTGCGAAACGCGTATTCGCCTACGCCACCCACCCGATCTTCTCTGGTAATGCGGTGAATAACCTGCGTAACTCCGTCATTGATGAAGTTATCGTATGCGATACCATCCCATTAAGTGATGAGATCAAAGCGCTGCCAAACGTCCGTACCCTGACGCTGTCCGGGATGCTGGCAGAAGCGATTCGTCGTATCAGCAACGAAGAATCTATCTCTGCCATGTTCGAGCATTAATCGGATTTGGTTAAAAAACCCGCTGCGGCGGGTTTTTTTGTCTATAGTGTTTATTTGTATGATTTATGCCAACTTCACTGCCATTCACCTGACAGATGATGCGCTCATGGATGAAACAGTATTGTGAATAAATTATTCTCCCCTGATGTGATGCCTTTCCGCGCACTGATTGACGCCTGCTGGAAAGAGAAATATTCCACCACTCGCTTTATGCGTGACCTGATTGCCGGGATAACCGTCGGTATCATTGCCATTCCACTGGCGATGGCGCTGGCCATTGGCAGCGGCGTCGCGCCACAGTATGGTCTGTACACCTCTGCCGTCGCTGGGATTATTATTGCCCTGAGCGGTGGCTCCCGTTTTAGCGTCTCCGGGCCGACTGCCGCTTTTGTGGTGATCTTGTATCCGGTCTCGCAACAATTTGGCCTCGCCGGTTTACTGGTCGCCACGCTGATGTCCGGCCTGTTTTTGATCCTCTTTGGCCTTGCCCGTTTTGGTCGCCTGATTGAATACATTCCGCTGTCGGTCACCCTCGGTTTCACCTCAGGGATCGGCATCACCATCGGGACCATGCAGATTAAAGACTTTCTTGGCCTGCAATTAACGCACGTCCCGGAACACTATTTACAGAAAGTTGGCGCACTGGTGATGGCGCTGCCAACCATTAATTTTGGCGATGCTGCCATCGGTATTGCCACACTCGCCACGCTGATCCTCTGGCCGCGCCTTGGTCTGCGCCTGCCGGGCCACCTGCCGGCACTCATTGCCGGTTGCCTGGTGATGGTGATTGTTAATCTGCTCGGGGCCCACGTTGCGACCATCGGCTCGCAGTTCCATTACATTCTGGCCGACGGCTCACAGGGCAACGGGATCCCACAACTGTTACCGCAGTTTGTTCTGCCGTGGGACTTACCCGGTTCGACGTTCACGCTCAGCTGGGCATCGCTGCACGCCCTGCTGCCCGCCGCCTTCTCGATGGCGATGCTCGGAGCAATTGAATCACTGCTGTGCGCGGTGGTACTTGACGGCATGACCGGCACCAAACATAAAGCCAACAGCGAACTGATTGGTCAGGGGCTTGGCAATATCGTTGCGCCGTTCTTTGGCGGCATTACCGCCACCGCTGCGATTGCCCGTTCCGCCGCGAACGTACGCGCGGGCGCAACCTCCCCGGTTTCCGCCGTGATCCACGCCATTCTGGTGATTCTGGCGCTGCTGATTCTGGCACCGGTACTCTCCTGGTTACCGCTGTCGGCGATGGCCGCCCTGCTGCTGATGGTGGCATGGAACATGAGCGAAGCACACAAAGTGGTGTACCTGCTGCGTAAAGCGCCAAAAGACGACATCATCGTGATGCTGATCTGTATGTCGCTGACCGTCTTGTTCGATATGGTTATCGCCATTAGCGTGGGTATCGTGCTTGCGTCGTTACTGTTTATGCGCCGTATCGCCCGCATGACGCGCCTGTCCGCGGTAAACGTTAGCGTGCCGGATGATGTGCTTGTGCTGCGCGTAATAGGCCCGCTGTTCTTTGCCGCCGCCGAAGGATTATTTACCGATCTGGAAACGCGTATTGAAGGCAAACGGATTGTAGTGCTGAAGTGGGATGCGGTGCCGGTGCTGGATGCCGGTGGTCTGGATGCCTTCCAGCGCTTCGTGAAGAAACTGCCAGAAGGCTGCGAACTGCGCGTTTCTAATCTCGAATTCCAGCCGCTGCGCACCATGGCGCGCGCCGGTATTCAGCCAATCCCTGGCCGTCTGGCATTCTTCCCGAATAAAGATGCCGCATTAGCCGATATCATTTAAACCGTATCCCCGTAACCCGGCCAAGCGAAGCGCCGCCGGGGAGGTTACGGAGCTTTTCCCGGCGGCGCTTCGCTTGGCCGGGCTACAGACTACAGACAAAAAAATGGCTCCCGAAGGAGCCATTTTTATCACGGGCAAATGCTTACGCTTTCAACAACTGTTCAGCGGTCGCTTTCACGCTTGCCAGCAGAGTTTTCACATCGTCCAGGCATACCGTTGGGTTCAGCAGCGTCAGTTTCAGGCAGGTTACGCCATCGGCTTCCGTTACGCCCACGTTCGCACTGCCGGATGCCAGAAGCACGTCGCCAATACGCTGGTTCAACAGCGCAACAAAGGCCATATCGGTGCTATCTGGACGGAAGCGGAACAGCACGCTCGCCAGCTGCGGTTGCATCACCAGCTCAAGAGACGGCTGAGATTCAACGTATTGCGCCACTTCGCGCGCCAGCGTAACGCCGTTATCAATGATTTCGGCATACTGCTTTTTACCCAGCGCTTCGAGGCCCATCCACAATTTCAACGCATCAAAACGACGGGTCGTTTGCAGAGACTTCGACACCAGGTTCGGCACGCCGTGCTCTTCATCAAAGTCAGAGTTCAGATAAGCGGCCTGGTAACGCATCAGTTCATAATGGCGAGCGTCTTTTAGCAAGAACGCGCCACAGCTGATGGTCTGGAAGAACTGCTTATGGAAGTCCAGCGTGACGGAATCAGCCAGCTCAAGTCCGTTAAGGAAATGACGATACTTCTCAGACAGCAGTAACGCCCCGCCCCATGCCGCATCGACGTGCATCCAGATCTGATGCTCTGCGGCCAGTGCGGCGATTTCCGTCAGCGGATCGATAGCGCCCGCATCGGTTGTACCGGCGGTTGCCACAATCGCCATGACCTGCTCACCGTTGGCTTGCGCCTGCGCCAGCTTCTCTTGCAGATCGTTAAGATCCATACGAGAGAAAGCGTCAGTTTTCACAAGCGTCACAGAACGGTAGCCCAACCCCATCAGTGCCATATTTTTTTGCACAGAGAAGTGAGCATTTTCAGAGCAGAACACTTTGATCTTACTCAGATCACCGGTTAGACCATCCTGCTGGATAGAGTGCCCAAGACGCGCGAAATACGCATCACGCGCCAGCATCAGCCCCATCAAATTGCTCTGGGTACCGCCACTGGTGAAGACGCCCGCGTCGCCAGCCCCGTAACCCACCTGCTCGCGCAGCCATTCAATGAGCTTAATCTCAATGATGGTGGCAGAAGGACTCTGATCCCACGAGTCCATACTCTGGTTCGTGGCGTTAATCAGCACTTCCGCCGCCTGGCTAATCACCAGACTTGGGCAATGCAAATGCGCCACGCACTGGGCATGGTGAACAGACAAGCTGTCTTTTAAGAAATACTCAACCGCACGCTCAATAGCGGCCTGGTTGCCCAGGCCCCCGGAGGTGAAATTCAGGCTGATACGAGAACGCAGCTGTTCAACGGTTTTGCCCTGATACATCTCAGGCTGCTTTAACCATTCGACAACGGCTTGAGTACTCTGCTCGATAGCGTCCTGATAGGCAGCAATGCTTTGCGGCGAACCGGACAGAATCGGGTTTACATCAGACATTCGATCCACTCCGTTAAACCGGCTTCACGCCAGCGCCCAGCAAGGCGTTTTCGAATTTATCGAGGAAGATTTCCAACTCAGCGTTGGTGATAAGCAGCGATGGCAGTAAGCGCAGTACGCAACCGTCGCGACCGCCGCGCTCCAGAATCAGCCCATTTTCGAAGCATTTTTTCTGCAGCAATGCAGAAAGCGCGCCATCGGCCGGGTAGCAGCCCATGTGATCCTGAGCTTCATTTGGCTTCACAATTTCAAGACCGATCATCAGACCTAAACCACGCACCTGGCCAATCACCGGATAACGTTTTTGCAGGTCAGCCAGCTTCCCTTTCAGCCACTCGCCCTGGGCGGCAACTTTATCGGCAATCTTATCGTCTTTGAGGATTTTCAGCGTCGTCAGACCGGTGGCCATCGCCAACTGGTTGCCGCGGAAAGTCCCGGTGTGGTGGCCTGGAGACCATGCGTCGAACTGCTTTTTGATACCCAGCACGGCCAGCGGCAGACCGCCACCGACAGCTTTGGACATCACGATGATGTCCGGCTCGATACCCGCGTGTTCGAAGGCAAACAGCTTACCGGTACGGGCGAAACCAGCCTGTACTTCATCAATGATAAGCAGAATACCGTGTTCCTGGGTGACTTTACGAATACGCTGCAACCACTCAACCGGAGCCGGGTTAACGCCGCCTTCGCCCTGAACGGCTTCAAGGATCACCGCCGCAGGTTTACGCACGCCACTTTCAACGTCGTTAATCAGGTTTTCGAAGTAGTAGGACAACGCCTTCACGCCCGCTTCGCCGCCGATACCCAGTGGGCAGCGGTACTGGTGCGGATACGGCATAAACTGCACTTCGGCCATCATGTTGCTGACGGCTTCTTTTGGCGACAGGTTACCGGTGACGGACAAGGCACCGTGGGTCATCCCATGATAGCCGCCGGAGAAACTTATCACGCTGGAACGGCCGGTCACTTTTTTCGCCAGCTTCAGCGCAGCTTCCACCGCATCGGCGCCGGATGGGCCGGTGAATTGCAGGCAATACTCTTTGCCTTCGCCCGGTAACAGGGAGAGCAAATAAGATGAAAATTCATCTTTTAATGGGGTAGTCAAATCGAGCGTATGTAACGGTAAGCCGCTGGTGATGACACTTTGAATACTTTGAAGCACATCGGGATGATTATGACCAAGCGCCAGGGTTCCAGCACCTGCCAGACAATCAAGATATTGATTATTTTCTACATCAGTTATCCAGACGCCCTGCGCTTTGGCGATAGCCAATGGCAGTTTACGCGGATAGCTCCTGACGTTAGATTCAAACTCGGCTTGTCTTGCTAAAAAGGTATCATTGGTTTGTGTTAATGAATTAGCACGTAAAGTATCAATACGGACTTTATCCGTCATCATATCACTCCTACAACCAGGTGTAGTTTAACGCCTGATTGAATAAAGGGTTTAAGGATTACCTATAAAAAAGCGCGGCTAATATATGTTGTTTTAGCGAAGGGCTCAATCATTTATTTTTAGCCAATTAAAAAAACACATCAACCCTTTTAATATCAACCACTAACAACACCACAAACTGAGCCGACCACTTCGCTTTTGTTACCTTTTATCGCTAAAATCCACACTTAGATACATGAACAACAATGCAATGAAGTCCATCAGATTTTCAGGGTTTTATTATTTATTTACACGTTTTTACCGTTAATAACACGGCGTACTTTCGTTTAAAGGACGATCATTCACTGTTTGCCGATAAATAAAATAAAACAGTCGATTCATAAGAATAAATCACTTAGTATGGCGCGCTTATTTACACCGGCTGTAAATAAAGAGCGCAAGTGCATTACCGGTAACGATTGGCAGGCAAAACACGTTATCGACAACAGGATTGATTCCTGGGTTGTCATCAGAAATGTCCGCGGGCGGATGTTTCGTAAGGCGAAGACTCTTCCCTTATGCCGAGAATGAAAATTTTCTAGCCATCATGTGATGGCGCCCTGATATGAGATTGTTATGACTCGCATTTATCCACAATTCATCGTTGCCAAATTTGGCGGCACAAGCGTCGCTGATTTTGATGCGATGAACCGTAGCGCCAGCATTGTTCTTGCTGATCCCAACGTTCGTTTAGTCGTTTTGTCTGCATCTGCAGGCGTTACAAACTTGCTGGTTGAACTTTCAGAAGGTCTGGAAAGTCCTCAACAATTAGACAAGCTTGAGACTTTACGCACCATCCAGTACAACATTATTTCTCGTTTAAAGCAGCCATCCGTTATTCGCGCGGAGATAGATAATCTTCTCGATAATATTGGTCAACTGGCTAAAAGCGCAATGACATCTCCCTCCACCGCGTTAAGCGATGAATTGGTGAGTCATGGAGAATTAATGTCCAGCCTGCTGTTCACCGAGGTTTTGCGTGAGCGTCAGGTTGAGGCCAGTTGGTTTGATGCACGAAGCGTGATGCGAACCGATGCGAATTACGGCTGCGCAGAACCCGATGTCAACGCGCTGGCGGAGTTAGCGGAGCTGCATCTTCGTCCACGGATTGAACAAGCGGTCATGGTAACCCAGGGCTTTATTGGTCGGGATAATGCCGGTCATACCACAACGCTTGGACGCGGCGGCAGCGATTACACCGCCTCATTGCTGGGTGAAGCGCTTCACGCGGCGCGTGTGGATATCTGGACCGATGTTGCGGGGATCTACACGACCGATCCACGCATCACCCCTACCGCCAAACGCATCGACAGCATCTCATTCTCTGAAGCCAGCGATATGGCCGCCTACGGGGCAAAAGTTCTCCACCCAGCGACCCTGCTGCCTGCCATGCGCAAAAATATTCCGGTTTTTGTCGGCTCCAGCAAAGATACCGCCGCCGGAGGAACGCTTGTGTGCTGCACAACGGAAAACCCTCCGCGTTACCGTGCAGTTGCGGTGCGTCGTAAGCAGACGCTGCTGCGTTTGCACAGCCTGGACGCCCAGCCAACCCACCGTTTTCTGGCGCAGATATTTGCCATTCTGGCGCAGCATGCGGTTGCCGTTGATCTGATAACCACCTCAGAAAACAGCGTTGCGCTGGCGCTCGACTCCACGCATGCCACCTCTGGTGATGAGGGAGCGCTGACCAGCGCGTTATTTACCGCACTCTCATCACATTGCCGCGTAGAAGCGGAAACCGGGCTGGCGCTGATAACGTTAGTGGGTAACCAGCTCACTCACGCGGCCGGTGTTTGTCAGGATGTGTTCAGCCGTCTCGAAGAACAGGCGGTACGCATGATCTGTCACGGTGCCTCTAACAATAATCTTTGTTTCCTGCTGCCAGGCGACGTCGCAGACAGCGCGGTTAGCGCATTACATCGCCGTTTATTCGAATAAATGGCGCAGTAATAGAAAAACAAAGCCCTGGTCTTATTGGCCAGGGCTTTATTCTTTGTGAACCACGATGAAAACGCGGTGCGGCTTAACTATGATTGTGATTACCGTTGCGACGGCAGCGTTTGTCATAATGGCGAACCCACCAGTATCTGTCACAAACCTGCTCACGTCCGCCTACGCGCGCGCCGGTTAACCAGAGAACAGCACCGACAAAAATGCTGAGAATGGCACCATGAGCAAAGAACTGCGGCAGATTAAGCTGCGGCAACTGGTTTAAAATTGAGTAACCAACGCCGACGACCATAACGGCCAGACCTAATCCCATGAGCACATTACCGAGTAACGAAGCGTTTTTGCGTTTCATAGTGTCACCTCCGTAGATTGGCTTGGGTTTCGGGTTATCGACTCTCTGGATTGCGCGTTGCAGGAAGGCAGTGAACGAATACGGCCAATGTATCTGCAACGAGAAACACGTTGAGTATATCCCTATTCCTTATGTGTAAAGTATAGACAACACCGCCAGGTATAATTGCGTGAGCGATCACAAATGGACACTTATGGTGAACAAAACTTTACATTTAAGTTACTGAAATACATTAAATCCACATTATATCGCTGTTGAACTATTCGGTTTTCACCGCTTTCGGCGCTTATTTTTGTCAACAGCGTCATCACGACGTAAACTAGCCGCCGTTAAGATTGACCACTCAGGAATAAATACGTGACGATTAAACTGATTGTCGGCCTGGCGAATCCCGGCGCAGAGTATGCGGGAACGCGCCATAACGCTGGCGCCTGGTATGTCGATTTGCTGGCAGAACGTTTTCGCGCGCCTTTGCGTGAAGAGAGCAAATTTTTTGGCTACACCTCCCGCATCAATCTTGCAGGAGAAGACATTCGTCTACTGGTGCCAACCACCTTTATGAACCTCAGCGGTAAAGCCGTTGCGGCGCTGGCAACCTTCTATCGTATTAATCCAGATGAAATTCTGGTGGCTCACGATGAGCTCGACCTGCCGCCAGGGGTAGCTAAATTTAAACTCGGCGGCGGTCATGGTGGCCACAACGGGTTAAAAGATATCATTAGTAAATTGGGCAATAACCCTAATTTTCATCGCTTACGTATCGGAATCGGTCATCCGGGCGATAAAAGCAAGGTTGTCGGTTTTGTATTAGGTAAGCCCCAGTCGGCCGAGCAGAAGCTCATTGATGATGCGGTAGACGAAGCGGCGCGCTGTACCGAGGTCTGGCTAAAAGACGGCCTAACCAAAGCGACCAACCGTTTACACGCCTTTAAAGCACAATAAGTGCTCAGGTATCCGTTAGCCTACCCTGTTTCAGCGGGAAGGATGACGTGCATACGGTAATTTTTCCGTATCACGTGTATAATAGGCAAAGTTATTTACTTTTCTACAATCTGTTTTATATAACAGGTTGAAAATCAAAAGATTAAGGTGATTTAAACATGGGATTCAAATGCGGTATCGTTGGTTTGCCAAACGTAGGCAAATCCACCCTGTTCAACGCGCTCACCAAAGCGGGTATTGAAGCGGCAAACTTCCCGTTCTGTACTATCGAGCCGAACACGGGTGTTGTCCCGATGCCCGATCCGCGTCTGGATCAGCTGGCTGAAATCGTCAAACCACAGCGTATCCTGCCAACCACCATGGAATTCGTTGATATCGCGGGCCTGGTTAAAGGTGCATCGAAAGGTGAAGGTCTGGGTAACCAGTTCCTGACCAACATCCGTGAGACCGAAGCGATCGGCCACGTTGTTCGTTGCTTTGAAAACGACAACATCATCCACGTAAATAACAAAGTGGATCCGGCTGACGATATCGAGGTTATCAATACCGAGCTGGCGCTGTCCGACCTTGATACCTGCGAACGTGCTATCCACCGCGTACAGAAGAAAGCCAAAGGCGGTGACAAAGACGCTAAAGCTGAGCTGACCGCGCTGGAAAAATGCCTGCCACACCTGGAAAACGCCGGGATGCTGCGTTCTTTAACTACGTTGACCGATGAAGACAAAGCCGCCATCAAATACCTGAGCTTCCTGACGCTGAAGCCGACCATGTATATCGCCAACGTCAACGAAGACGGTTTCGAAAATAACCCGTATCTCGACAAAGTGCGTGAAATCGCAGCTAAAGAAGGTTCCGTAGTGGTAGCCGTTTGCGCCGCCGTGGAATCTGATATCGCCGAACTCGACGATGCCGACCGTGACGAATTTATGGCTGAGCTGGGTCTTGAAGAACCGGGCCTGAACCGCGTTATCCGCGCCGGTTATGAGCTGCTGAACCTGCAAACTTACTTCACCGCTGGCGTGAAAGAAGTCCGTGCATGGACTATTCCTGTTGGCGCTACCGCACCACAGGCAGCCGGTAAAATCCACACTGATTTCGAAAAAGGCTTTATCCGTGCTCAGACCATCGCGTTTGAAGACTTTATTACTTATAAAGGTGAGCAAGGCGCGAAAGAAGCCGGCAAAATGCGTGCGGAAGGGAAAGATTATGTCGTTAAAGATGGCGATATTATGAACTTCTTGTTCAACGTCTAAATATCCGTTCTCTCATGAGATTTCACGCAATCTCATGAAAACAAAAAATCCACGCTAATGCGTGGATTTTTTTATACCCCCGATAACCGCGAAACAGAGTCTCTGCGTCTGGTTTGAGAATATGTATATTTAGCCTCAGGCTTTAGCTCTGGACGAATGCAAGGCCAGTACTCTTTCCATGCCTGTATCAGCGAATGAAGTAAATTAATATTCCTGGCCCCAAGCTTACGTAAAGCATTAACCTTATGCGCACTGAACGTTTTTCTGTTAATACACATCAGCACTTTCAATTCGTCTTCATTAGGTTCGCCAAACATTATCTTAATTACCCATTCATCTTTGGGGCTTAAACGCAGGCTTAATGTTTTATTGATACGTTGGGTTGACAGGCATTTAATATATTCATTTATGGATGCATCACGCGCAATACGATAATCACAACAGTACAACATGGCACGATAGGGATCTGATATCCTGTACTTTTGTAATTCACTGGCGTAAAAGATATAAACATAATGCTGCCCAGCATCAAAAACGATAAGATCATCAGCATTAATAATAGATATCTGCTTAGTAAGGGATTCCATCGCAGAGATAAAGTAATTATCCTTAGAAATAATCTTCACACACCCATCCATTTTTGAATACAAAAAGTCGACATCCTTGTCCGTTCAAAAGCAATTTCCCACGCTACATGAGTGATTACCACTTTCTGGAGGTAATTTGATAACAAAAGTTATCAATCTTCCTACGCAATCCTTGCTCAGAATTTAGCATAGAGCAATGAACACTCTCTATCAAAAAACGCCACTCACTCTATTAGTACTGTGTCAAAATTAAAGTAGCTGAGGCAGTAAATGCCCCCGTTGAAACATCCTCAAAACTTAATGAGGCCGGTTTAACGGGAGTAAAACTTAATGGTACGGTAGCGCTACCGTTGGTCACACTCAGCCTCTGGCTGGCGCCGTTGCTGACCGCCTGGCCATTCCAGAGCATTTCTACGCCCAGATTATCATTGCTGGTTTTAATCGCCTTATTATTCCATGAGGGCGATACCAGACTCATTTTGACATCAAAATCCACCGCATGTGCAGCATCGCAAATAATATTGAAATCCTTAACTATCGTTTGCGATGATGTGCCACCGGAGACAATATCCCCGCGCTCTATCTGCCCCAAATTCACATTGAAGGTTGAGCCTGATAAAACACTACAAGTCGAGGTATTAATATCCGCGTCATTTGCCGCAAAGAACGTCCACGTATAGTCGCGTCGATCACCGTGGTTATTCGTTTGTACAAATCGTATGCTGCCAAGATTATCACCCGCTTTGATATGAATTTCCTCCCCTAATGAGGTCAATTCAAAGTAAAGCACCACCGGTAATTGCCGTGATTCACCGTCGTCTAAATCAAAAATCTTTGTCTCAGATACCGGAGCAAGATGATCAGTGCCCGAAATCGTCACGCCATATTTAAGGTTTTTAAAAATACTGCTATTCAGCTTTACCCCATCGTTCGCCAGCCACATGGTATCTATCCATCCTCCCTGCCCCGCCGTATTTTTACAGGTAATTTGCGGAGCCAGATCGACAATTCTATTTTTCCCAGTGCTGACATCTGAGCTAATATTAACGTTGATATCGGCATTTCCACCTTGCCAGTCAATAGACGCACATTCATAGGCCGACGCGGTCATGCTTTGCAGCAGCAGAATCGTCAGCCACGGCCATTTCATCTTCATGTGATTTCCTAAGGATAATTAAGCTCGAAAGTCGCCAGCGCACTAAAAGTTCCGCGACGTAAGGTATGGTTTGCTAACGCACTCGGTTCCCCCATCACGTAGCCATTAAGTTCCAGGACGCTATCGCCGCTTTGCAATGAGAACGCGGGCACCGTCTTATTAAAAGGCAAAGGCGTGCCGTCCGGCAGCGACATGCCAATAGCCAGCCCGCTGTTGGCAGGAGAAGTCACGGCTAACAGGCCGGTAAGCTCCGTGCTTTCGGCCCCCTTAAACGTCACTTCCACCTGGGAACCCAGCGTGAGGTCGCACTCTTTGAGTTTGATAACAAAGGGCTGTGCATGGGTACGGGTATGCAAATAAAGATAGGTGTCTATCACCGTGCCAAAATCGAGGGTTATCGCACTTGAGGTGGGGTCGAGTTCGCAAGGATCGGCAACCAGTTGCCCGTCAAAGTGCAGATTATTGCTAACCTCTTTTACTGTACCTCCCACCGCTTGGGTCGCTTGCGCCGCCATAAGCAGTAATAGGCCCAACGCAACGCGTCGCTTGCTGATGGTATTCATGCCGCTCTCCTTATAGATATTCCGCCAGCAACGTCGCGGTGGCGCTGAACGCACCTTCCCCCAGCTCGCTGACATTGGGATCTTTCACCGGCACCGCTTCAAGCGTGGGTGGATTTTGATAGGTGATATCCAGCGCTTTGTTAATCTCAAACGGTTGGCCATTCTGGAGAATCTGGATAGCCAGTCCCGTGGCGTTGGTACTGAGCGCGCTGGTATCAAACGAGGCGGCATTGCCTTTCACGATCATGGTTAACCGCCAGGTCGGGTCGATATCATCGCAGACCAGCTGATAGCTAATGGTCTGTTTATAACGCTGCCCATCGACCTTATGGACGCCAACATTATCGAAATGAATACTCAGATCACGGTCGTTATTGATATGACAGGGGTGGATTTTCAAGGTGCCATGAAATGCGATGTCGCTGCTGTCTCCCGTGGCCACGGCAAGCGCTGGCCCCGCGCTGCTCAGGGCCAATACAAAAAGTGCACCGCGCAGAGACCGTCGATTGATGATGGTGTTGTTCATCTGTTCGCCTCAGTTATAGGCCACTTTCAGGGTTGCAGTCGCGTTAAACTCTTGACCATCCTGAAACCGGGCGCCGTTTTGTTTAACCAGTACCGCATACAACGAAGGCGGACTCGCATTATTAAAATCAAACCACTGGTTAAGCTGCAGGGGCGCACTGCCATTTTGCAATTGTATGGTCAGTCCGCTGACATCCGTTATAAGCTTGCTGTTATCTCCGCTCGCTGCGGTACCAGCCATCTGCATCTGTATGGTTTTTCCATCCGGGTCGCCCTTACAGCTCACCTGATAAGGGATCATCTGGCGATAGGCCGTCCCGACGATCTCATTGATGTAAACATCGCCAAATTCGACCTTAATAGGATCGCCGTTTGAGAAAGTGCAGGACGCTGTGGCGATGACCTCACCGGTCAGGCTAATAGTGACATTGCTGGCCCCCGGCCCGGCAACCGCGTTTGTGGCCGCCAGCAGCATCAACATGGCCGTGCTGTGGGAAAGGGACTTCATAAACCGTTCCTTAGTCATAATTAAGTTCGAACCCCACCGTTGCGCGCCATTCGCCCGAGGTTAATGCTTGCGCCGTGCGTTCCGGCTGCACGCGGTAGATCAACGCATCGTTACCCGGGACAGCGAATTGCGGCGCACCGCGCTGCCCGAGACGAATATCGCGGCCAGAACTGTCGCTGATACGCAGCCCCATCCCGGTGATGCCCTCCACCTTAATCAGCTCAGGCGTATCCGCATCTGCGGGGGCGATAAACGTCACACTGACCATGGGTTGATAACGGTCCCAGAGGTGATTGCCCGTGCGTTGATCGAGCATATCGCCACCGATATGAACGCAATCACGCAGACGCAGGACGAAGGTTTTTGCCTCACCTCGTGAACCAACCTTGCTAAGAACCTGTGTCGGGACCCGCCCAAGCGTGACTTCCTGATTTTGCGAAGCCATATCAAGGCGGCACGCCCCCTCTACGAACTCGCCGTATACGTACAGCTCGCCATGCTCCCCTTCCACATTCCAGTTGTCCGGGTCAGCACAGGCCACTGAGGGCAGCCCCATGGCGCAGGTGATAAGCAGCGCCGCAATCCCTTTTCCCGGCCTCACCCTCCGGTGTCCTTTACCATTAATCGTTTCGATCATCGTCATCGCGCTTATCCGGCCTTACTGTCCGCAACACGGCACACGCTCTGCTGGCAGCTAAATATCAACTTTGGCCGGCCGCCATAATCGTTAATCCAGGTCAAAACCGGCTTATCACCGAGCGTTCCTGCCTTCACGCTGAGCGGTGATTCGCTGAACGGCGCAATCATCACCGGATCGAATCCGGTCACCGGTTTACCGCCGAGTTGGGTGTAAGCGGCGGCCAGCGTCACATAATAGGGACTGGGATTACTGACGCGATAACCATCACTCTTGCGGGTTAAAAGCAGTTTTTTCTGCCATAGATCCTGGGCGTTACCGCGACTGAGCTGGAGCGCGGCAGGACGATAGAAAAGTTTAATTCGCGTTTGCAGCGCTATCTGAAGGGTATTGGCTTTGCTGCTCTTAGGTGGAATTTCCCTTAAGTTAAAATAAAAAATTGACTCTCTATCCTGCGGCAAGGACTTTGCATCATCGGTAAGCTGCAGTTTTACCTGGCCTTTAGCCAAGGATTCCACCCGCTGTAATGGCGGTAACGCCGCGATCGGCCCGTTGATTTTGTTACCTGATTCATCTTCAATCCATGCCTGCGCCAGATAAGGCAACGCTTTGTTTTGGTTGGTGATGTTCAGACTCATCGATTTGTTCCCGCCGTCAAAAACCGCACGCGTGCGATCGAGCGTAACGGCAGCTTGAGAACCGTGGCTTACCAGTGCGCAGCTCAGGGCCGCGCCTGCCATTTTGGGCAATAAATGATATTTCATACAGAGATACTCACTATTATTGGCCCGCCGAAAATACGCCGGGCCACTTGTTGTCTCCACGGTTGCGGAGAGTTGAGGTGTTATATTTGCGGCGCGCAGGTTAACGGCATAATACGGTTACCTGTTGGTAAAGGTTTTGGCAGCACGATTGCGCACTGCGTTTGCCCATCCCATATCACCTTCATGCTGTCTCCGGCCACCATCCCCGTTAGCCATACCAGTCCATCGTCGTCAACGATCCCCGCCTGACTATCGTGGCGGCTGACCACAGCCGCGCCAAATGGCACTGCGCTGCCATCCGGTAGACGCAATCGCACCATCGCCTTTTGTCCGGCGATCATGCCAAAACGGCGGAATCCGATAGCCCCTTCCGTGAGCGTTCCCTGCACAACCGAACGGGTGGCTTCAACGTCATCAGCAAGATCGTTAACATCTACGCTGACGCTGCTGCGATAGCCATTGCTGATGTCCGCCACTACCGCCTTACCGAAACGGTTGGTCTGGGTGCCCGCGCCATATCCGCGGATGGGTACCCCGGCTATGCCGCCGGTATCGACCATCATGCGCGTCCCGCCCATACTGCTGACCCGATGCATCGCCACACCTTCTGCCGTCGCCGTGAGCCCTCCCTGGATAGCGCCCCCCAATGAACGGTAGCGCCCCTGTTCATAGGTGGTATTGACTGTGAGTTCCGCGACGTCACCTTTATGGGTAAAGTACCCGCTACTGGTTCCCCGTCCCTGCGGGGCTACACCGGCTTTAAGTCGATAACTGTTGTTCAGATCGATGCTGTCGAAATAACCGACCGTTGCGCCATTACCAGAACTTCCCGCCTGACCATCGACGCTAAATGTTCCGCTATTCCCCCACGGCACCGTGAGGCTAAGATAAGCGCCATCGTCACGAGTATGGTTATAGAAGGTGCGATAGGCCGATAAATTCAGGCCGAGATTTTTCAATCGTCCCACATCAAAAAAGCGGGATACCGAAAAGTTGTAGGTTTCGTTATCCGGTCGGTCCCAGTAGGTCTGATGGCTATAGTTCATGTAGGCACTTAGCCCGAGCTGACGAAACTGTTTATTGAAGGCAATGGTGTACAGCTCCTTATTGTTATTACCTGCAATACCGTGATAACGCGCGTTGAGAAACTCAGACATATTCATAAAATTACGCTGCGAAAAGCGATAACCCGCAAAGGTGACCTGGCTGTCATATTCATCAAAGCGTTTGGAGTAGCTAAGACGCCATGAGCCGCCGGTTTTACTACCATCGCGTGGCAGCACGGCGCGCGATTCCGTCAAATCAAATGAGACCGCGCCGAGCGCCAGCAGATCGCGCCCGATCCCTGCAGACAGCGCATTATATTCATCTGCCAACAGGCTGCCGCCGTACAGTGACCAGCCGTTATTCACGCCCCATGAAAATTCACCCGTCACAAATCCCGGTCCAAGGCTGTTGTGGCGGTAGTCAGACGGTTTACCCATTGCCAGCTTGTAACGCACCATTCCCGGTCGGGTTAAATAGGGAATATTGCGGTATCCACCTGGAAACGGCGAACGGTGCCATCTTGTTCCTCAATGGCGACATCCAGCGTCCCTGAGACCGCCGTATTCAGATCCTGAATACGAAACGGCCCTGCCGCGACGGTGGTTTCATGAAGGATCCGTCCCTGCTGGCTGATAGTGACTTTGGCGTTGGTTCTGGCGACACCCACCACCTCCGGCGCATAGCCGCGGAGGTTGGGCGGCAGCATGGTGTCATCCGATTCCAGGCTGCCTCCCGTATAGCGAAAACTGTCAAACAGACCGGAGCTGAGATAGTTTTCGCCAAGCATCAGTTTCGCCTTCAGCGCAGGCAGCGCGCGCCAGGCGTAATATCGACTCCACGCCCACTCTCGCTGCTCCTCCTTATAGGTTCCATCGCTATGGCTATAGCGTCCCTGCCAGTCGGCACGTACCCGCCAGCCACCGAGGTTGAAGCCGGTCGTTCCATTTCCGGTCAGCGACTTCATCTCACGACGATTTCCCGTCGCATAACGAGAGGATTGTCCGTTGAGGTTATAATCGAAAATCGCCCCACCGATGCCCTCATCCCAACTCCCCGGTGGATCCCAGTTCTCGGCGGTGTACTCGAGATACGCCTGGGGAATACTCAAGTAAAGCGTGTTACTGCCAAGATCCGCGCGCGCACTCGCTCCAGGCAGACTGGCCAATATTAGACAGGTATCCTGGTGCCACCACGTCAGCGAGTTCTGCACGGATGATTTAAGTCCAAACTGCAAAACCAGTTCAGGAGTCAGGCAAATTTCACTGCCCTTTGGGTCATCATCAGGGGCCAGAAAGGTCAACGGCTGTTCCGGCAACTCTGTTTTATTCAGGCGCACGACCATCTGGTACTTTCCCGGCATAATAAAACCCGCGCGAGAAAACTGACTCAGATCGATTTTCGCCCGATCGCCCACATCCAGTACGTCGGTATTGAACTGGATAGCTTCAGCTGCGCTTGCTGTGCCAGACACGCCCTGTACAGCAAGCGCGACCAGCATCGCAATGCCCGAATAGTTAAAAACTTGCCTCATCAAAAATAATCCAGTTTGAAGCGCACCGTCGTCTGATAGGCTCCAGCCCGCAGCTTTTGATGGTTGCCCACCAGACGTAGACTGTAATCAAGACGCATGGTGCCCGGCTGTATCAGTCCCTCAGAAGAGGCGATACCCGGTTGTATGCGGTTGCCCGCTGCATCCATAATTTCCAGGCCAATACCCCGAGCTTCTCCGCGTAGCGCGAACAACGAACCATCGGTGATAGCCCCATCGAATGTGACGCGAAAATGTGACCAGTCAGGATGGTTTGGCAACATCGGCTCCAGCGCGCAGTTCTCGAGATGAATGCTGAACGTTTTGGATGGCCCAACGCCGGTACTGATAATTTGATCCAGCGGCAGCGTGATAAGATCAATAACTTGATCGCGGCTATCGACCTTAATGGCACAGGGCGTATCAATAATTGCCCCCTGCATGCTGACCTTTCCATGCCCCTGATCGCCAACATCGGCCGCCAGTGTGCTTACGGAGAAAAAAGACAGCGTCAGCCACAACAGCCGCAAAGGCGTGACAAATGAAGCACTACGATTCATAGATATCCCGCGTGTAAAATCGTACCGAAAATGCGTAAGGCCAGACTCGGCTTACTGGTAGGCCAGGGTAAAGTTAGCCACCGAGCTAAAGTCGCCCGGCACTACGGAGGCGGAAGCGCCGTTTCCTTGCAAATAGGCGGCATAGGTCAGAGTGTTATCACCCTGCTGTGTTTTCGTGGCGGAACTCGGTGTCCCAAGCGGAATATTGGTACCTTCATCATTGGTAATAGCGATTGCCGCACCTTTAGCTGTACCAATCAGCGCCAGGTATCCCGGCTGGGCGGTGGACTCTGGTCCGGTGAAGGTGATCGTGACCGTTTTATCTGTGAGGCCAGAGAGATCGCAGCTTTCCAGTTTGATATCAAAGGTTCGTGGACGAGACTTCCCGCCATTCATCAGTGCCTTATTAGAAATTTCGCCAAGCTCAACTGTTTGCTCTATGGTCTCAGGGGTAATTGAACACGGGGCATCAATAATTGCTCCGGTAAATGTGATGTTGCCATGCCCCTGGTCTCCCGCTTGTACATGACCGGCAAGCACTGTGGTCGTAAGGCCAACAGCTAAAGCCCATTTGGTTAATTGCATCTTTGTTCATTCCAGCAAAAGTAAATAGATATCACTAATACTTGCCTCGTCCGCATAGCATTAGTGACCCATATAGAATTATGTGGGCTTAATCTACTTAATTTTTAAAACCACAACTTTCAAAAAACGATACCAATAATATATCTTCACTTGGTAAAAATCGTTTTTTACAAGAGATACCCAGGATTTTTCATTTTATAATTCAGGGCCTGGCCAGGTGATAACAAGAGACAAACTGCAATAACGCCATACTAATATGGCTCACCATACAACAATTGGGATGACAATCTTGATAAACGTCGAGAAGATAATACTGGAATTGTTTTAAAGAAAGGAGGGCAAGAGAATACATTGTGCTAAAGCACAGTCGGTATACTTTGGTTTTGTAACCTTTTTTCAGCGCTTCCGCTGTCTTCTGGCATGCGTAAGTAAAAGAGGAGCCGTTTTAACCAATTCCTTTTGACAACAGCCGTCAGAAGGAGAACTAATGGTTTAATATCTAAGTATCTTTATGTGTTTATGAGGCCTCAAAATTATTGAGACCCCATAAATAACATAGTATCATTTATACATTGTAAATAGAATTAATCGAAATTTTTAGTTCTCTCTTTTACAGTGCCAACTATAAATACATCTAATATTATTATGAATAACCTCTAACTCAACCAATATAATGGCAGTCTGCTTTATAATATGTCAAGCTTAACGACAACCAACATGAAGTTGAATGTTAATTATATAGAGGGACAAGCATCATCATTCATAATTATAAATTCACATCATCACGATACCATCATAATAACATTGAGAAATTAATAATCATTATAGGTTACAAGCAATGAATTTAATTTCCTGAGGTTTTCTCTCCACTGCATTAGGTATATGTACTGGGCGATTATCATTCAATGTTGACTGAACCTCATCATAGCAGTAAGCAATAAAATCACACTCCCCCTTCATTTTTTCAAAGGTATGAGTAAAATTCTGAGCTTTTTTTAGCTCCCCTCTGCTGACATAAATTAAAGCGAGTACGCCCTTCACAATTGATGTAAAGCAAGAACGTGTCAACAATAGTCTATCACCAATTTCAAAAACATTAGAATAGTCACCCATCAGATAATAAATAATAAGTGATAATATCTTCGCAGAAGAGGACGTCTTGTTTAGGTCAATACAGATATTATTCATGCGCAATGCATTATAATAATCACCATTGATGGCAAGATAACAGGCGTAATAGTAATAGACCTCCGCCATCCCCGGGTATAGTAGCAGCGCGAGTTTGAATTTTTCCGCAGCCGTATCCCTATCGTCAAGCACTCCCTGCAATGCTAAAGCAATAGCTTTATTTGGCTCCCGGGATGCCATCTCCTTAAAAATATAGTTTATCTCATCACGTAAATACGAATATTTTATAATTCCAAGATTAGCAATTGAGAAGTAAATTGCAATGGCCTCATGAAAATTATTTACATATTGCTTTCGATGCCCATCATCCTGACAGATAATATCCAGATGTTTTCTCAACAGATGAGTGGAGTATTGCTGCTGCATTTCTCCTGCTATTATTTCACTGCCGATGTCAGATGCAGGAGTTGGGATATTGTCATCTTTTATTACTATACCAATCTCGGAGAGCAGAATGGTGATCATCTTAAAGATAGCGTGAAAATTAAGATGATGATCCCCTGTCAGCGTGACGCCCTCACGACCCAACACAGAATGATCGTGAGCTCTGACGAGTTCCAGTCTGATAATACAGTTATCATCAGAATAGACTTCTGCACCTGTGATGTAAAAATCGGCATTTGATTTTTCAATAGCTAATAAAAAATCACTATAGTCCCGATAAGCTCGTGTAACGAATGATGAAATCACATGCATTGATGCAGAACTGTCCATTTTTATTCGTTGTAATCTTTCTACCAGCATATCATGAAGCGATATAGATAATTTATTATTCTCCATTTCAAATGGAAATAACGCAATACTGGGGTTACCTGAATTATCAGCTCTTGGCACTGGCGCAGGTGCGTCATCGTAGCAGGCATCATCATCAACTACCTGCACATCAGCGACAAAACGATATCCTTTGCCATAGACTGTCTCAATAAAACGTTTGCTATCAGAGTGCCCTAAAATGCGTCGCAGAACATAAATACAGCGTGTCAGTGACTCATCAGAAACAATCCCCCCTTTCCATACCAGCTGAACGAAATCCTCCTTAGTGACAATATCATTCGCACGTTCCAGCATTAGCCTTAGCACCGCACTCTCCTTTGGGGCCAGGGTAATCTCATTCATTTCATTGTTGATAAGACGTCCATATCGAAACTTAAACCCTTCAAATTTGTAACATACAGAATCCATAAAAATTCCTTTTACTGTGAAGATAAAAATCCCAATATAGTCTAAAGTTAATCTAAAAAGATTTGATTGAAACAATAACTCTCGTTATTACAAGCGTTTTATAACAGATAAAAGGACAGCTCAATTCGTCATGTGTGTTGTTTTTTAACATACCCATATAATAAAAGAAAGGGAAGAAACACATTAAATGATAAAACTTGAGTCAATATTTAAGAATTCCGTGTAATTATGGAGTATAGATATCAGGCGATTTCTCGCTCCCGCAGCCAACATATGAATAAACGGCTTTTTCCCAGTTCTTCGCTATTGGAAAGCCTCTCTCTGCATCCTTAGAAGCAGAAAGCAGCATATAATCTGGCCGATAGGTTGGAGCACCAGAGGCAATGAGAACCTCACATAATTTTTTCTTTTTAGCAGCATCTGACATAGTAGCCTGAAGGTGCCGCCAGAAATTATTTCGTTGGTTATTATCAAGTGCATCAATACTTTCTTTGAGCAATCGGCTGTGCATAGAACGCGCATACTGCGTTTCAACCTGAACAGCATCATACCATGTTGAACTCCCTGCCCGAGCGTATAGATATATCGCATCACTCCATGATTCCCTGGCAATGCAAGTATTCATATTCTCATACAGGGCCGCCGGCAATACGCTATTAATTTCCCCTTCACTGCTGACGCAACGATATACCGGGACAACAATTTTTTTCTGATGCTTATCTGTTAGCGTTCTATTGTGTGAGAGTGATTGACAGCCGCCCAACAAAATAACACTAGCAGCAATACTGAGTCTTATACACCACAATTTACCATTCGGCATTTTCATCTTCATTAATTCCATCGGATAAGAGAATGCTTTGTTTCCACTCTTCATACATCATCAGGAAGCCGAGATTCATGTCAGTCTTCGACTCACCCATCGTTTCATCGAGGCTTTTAATTTGCTCGGCGTAGCTTTGCAACTCCACTCCTTTGTTGTTACTACTAATTCCATTAATATTGTTCATCTGATAATTCCTCCAAATCTTCTTCGGGTAACGATGGATATAATAAACTCAACTGCTCATGGAGATACCTGACGGCTTCATTAGATATTTCACGTGTTCGCTCAGCAAGTGTATATTTTGATGTCAGCGTCTCAATAGTGTCATTAACAAACTCTTCAGGATAAAACTCTGCCAGTCTGTTATTATATTTAAATACAAACCGAGGTTCTTCGTGAAATTCAAAAATCACGGCCCCGGAGTACTGTTTTTTAATCGCCTGTGCAAACCTCTCCTTTAGTCTTCGATTGGCGTAAGGCATAAGTATATGCAATGGTAAAGATTGATCACTTTTATCAATCCCTTCGGCCCAATGCTCAACCACTTTAATATTAAAGTCATCTTCACTGATGATGTCAGATAAAAGTGTTCTTAAATCATTTCGTAACTTAATCTCCATTTCATGAGCATTTTGTTCACTGTTATCAATGTATTGACAAACCGAACCAAGAGACATCACGAGCCCCTGTTCGAAGCCCGCCATGTATGATTCACGGCGAATCCGTTCGCATTCCGCTTCAGCCTCTTTAATTATCCTGCTGGCATTATTTTTTGCCTGCGCAATAATGTCACGTGACCGTTTGATCAAGGATAATTTAGCTGCAGGCAATAACACTCCTTCAGCAACATCTCGAAAAATAATATCATGCGGCTCGTTTTGCATGCTGAATAGCCATCCTTAATAGCAGTTCATCACTTTCGTTATAAATTTCATAATCTGAAGTCGACGGTGAGGAAGAAAAAAGCAATGGGATCCTTTCACGTATTGATAACGATAATGAACAACTGAATTTCATTGCTTCCTGGCAGGCCAATTGGGCTAACTCCTCACCAGTTAATCTCTCATGACCATGACTTTCTGACTCGGTAAGGCAAGACAACGCAAATTGCTGAGTCACCTTATCCAGTTTTGCAATCAAACCACTACGCGCCAGCTTTGCCCGATGACGATGGCAGGCAGCCATTAATGCCGCACCGGGCAACAACGCCCAGTGCGAAATAATAAAACGTTCACGGCTATTATTAAGATCGACACAACCCGTCGATAACTTAAACTCCTTTAAAAGTATGTCATTCAATACAGATTGACATCTCACCGACGAAAAATTCTCTATTGCCGGAAATCGATGGGGATTAATCCAGGATACAGGGTCATAAAGTATCCGCTGTGCTTCAGCGTACATTTTCCTTCCCTTCAGCCCTTGAAGACGTTTGTTCTGAAACCGCTACAGCGCTCTGAGCTTCGGGGTTTACTTTAGCCTGCTTTCCACCAGTTTCCTGATGCTCGCCTCTATTCCCATTGAGCATAGAATGCTTGCCTAAAGCCGAGGCCAACGTATGACCTTTCCTTTTGAACATCAACGCAGCAATTAATACAAAACTCACTGCCAGCATGGCCACGATAAATAACCAGGATATCAATGATGGCGAGCGATCGGGCGCAATGCCCGGCGCTATCCGTTGAACGCTATCGACCTTAGATAAAATGACCGAAATATTATCGTATTCCACATCTTCGAAGCTGTTCTTCAAAAAACGTTTCACATCCCCAACTAAAAGCGAGGTATCCGTGATCTGATCATCGTAATTGAGCAAAGACGATAAATGGATAGGTTTTTTCCTGCTATTTCCCTCCCCTGCGTCGATATCATAGCTAACGTGGACCCGGGCTGAAACCACTCCTCTAATGGCTAACAGCGACTGGGCCAGACGTTGCTCAATCCCAGAATACAGTCTGACCTTTTCCGCTCGCGGAGACGACACAAGAGAATCAGCAGGGAACATCTGTGCAATTTCGATCTCCGGTTGTCTGGGCAGACCATACATTGCCATAAGATCAACTGCCGCTGCGAAATCCCGAGCATTTACAGAAACGGTAAACCCCTCTTTGGCCGTGCTGATTTTATCCGCCATAATATTATTACGCTGTAATAGAGCAATAACCTCATTAGCCTGATTCTGCTCAAGGCCTTTGAGTAATTGCTCATCCTTACAACCTGTAAGAAGCAAGACTGTTAATGGCAAAAACAAATATGATTTTTTCATTATCAAGAACGCAGTAGAGTCTCAACCGCGCTAACGCCTTTGCGAGTTAAGGTGCTGATCATAGAAACCTGCAGGTTATAATCTGATGTCCGCTGCTGTAGCCTGAATAACTCTGCAGGATCTGATGTCACTTTCGATTGCTGTAGTTGGTTAATCACATCATTTTGTTCATTTTCAAATGTCGTTGACGTTTTTGCATAGGCTTGAATCATCCGAGCTTCCAATGTCACAGATGTCGGATCCGACATAGAAATATCTTTTGATTGTCCAGCGAAAGCCTCGATAGGATTAACAGTGATGCTCATAACATTAATCTCTTATTAACGGAAGTTAGTAATAATTGCTGAAGCGACATCTTTATATACTTTAACCACGTTGGACTGAGCATTACGATAAAGTGTATACTCTGACAAGCGTGACTGATATTTCGCCAACAGTTCAGGGTTTGACGGATCGCCAGTCAGGTTTTTAAGCGCTTCGTCCAGTTCAGTATTCAGATTAATTACGCCGGTATCAAACGTCCCTGACATGTCGGATAAAAAGCCATCCCAGTTGGTAACCGGATTTACATCACTCATTTCATAGTTCCTTTTTTATATTACGTGGAAAATACCAATGCCCTGGAGATAACTTAACATAGCCGCGATCTCCATATTTGTATGACTTGCCTTTAAGCCAGTCATCTTTAAGCTCCATAGCAAACTGTACATACTCCCCTTTCCATATTTGAGAGTAGTGGGTGATAAATATTTTTAATCTTTCAAATTCGCCATCGTCGAGCGCTCCACGAATAACCAGCGTCACACTATTGCTATTTTTAACTTCCGTAAAGGAGAGCGATAATTTTTCCAGACCATCGATGGCGAGGCGGCGAATGCTTTGATCTGAAATACTATTAACTGAAACACCAGTAGCATAATTAATATTTTTGGCAATTGAATCAGTAAACCTTTTCATTTCTGCTGGCGACAGTTTCGTTCGCTCCGCGCTCACCTCTACAATAGGATGTTCGGGATTATCAAGTCTGACACGATGGATCTTGACCTGTGGCCAGTTGCTTTCTATCCATTTACCGATACGTTGTGCTTCATTATCAGTAGTCAGAATCTTAGTGCGATACGGCGAAGGTGTTCGAATCATACTCTGAATGGCCCATTGTGCGGCACTTTCGCTTTCAGAGAGGATATAGATGATATTGTCCTTGCCATAAATAATATGATAGTCACCTATCTTATTATCTAAAAATTCAGCGACGGAAGTAATTTGACGCTGAGTTTCGTTAAGATAAGAATATCCGGCAGCAGAGACGCAGCCAATAATGACTAAAGCCGCAGCCAGTTTCCACCAAGGGCTTTTGCCGTTGGTTATTTTGACATCATCTTTTTGGGTATCATCATCATCGTGAGACTGTTGGTGCGTATAATCTGTTAACAGCTCGTCGGCAAAAATATCCTTTTCATCTCTCCAGCATACCTTTTGCTCACCGATAACAATCAGTTTATTCGCAGAAATTTCTTTTTCAGTCGTACCTTCAGCCTCTAATGTATGTAAAATTAAGGGCTTATCTTTATCCTCTGGTACAAAGATCTCAAAATTTGGCGATGGCACACTACACGGGATATAAATCGTGTTGTCGGGGGTAATGGTTCCCTGATGTTGCTGCTTAATATCATCTGCAGGACAGACGATGAATATAGTTCTCCCCGTCGTGAGTGTGAACTCACAGCCACGTAGAGAACCATTAATCAAACGAACTACAACTTTTCGCGCAGAAATATCGTTTTGTTTTTTTTCCAGCATAATAAGTTTTTATGACCCTGTGAAAAATGACAGGCAACTAACCCATCAATCATGTCACGATAGTACTGTGAGAACCCATAAACATCATGATTCAATTGTGATGGAAACATAATCAAATAACGATAAATACGATCATTTTTTCATAAAAAAAGGCACTATGCAGAACTGCCATAGTGCCTTTTGATTACGCGATAAAATATAATTACAAAGCTGTCTTAGATATTTTTTCGCCTTCTGACAGTGTAACCACGATGACGTCCTTTAAGTAAAGCTCGTCTACCGTACTGGAAAGGTAAATAATACGTCAATAAATGGCTTTCAACTCCGGAAACCGACCGAATGACAGGTATCACGTGCAGTAGCTTTTCTTTGCGTAATGGCGGAAGCGCATGCTCATCGATAAGTTCATCATCATCTATCTTATAATTAACCAGATTCTGATAATCACATACGTTCTTCCTGAACATATTAGTAGGAATCCCTCCTTTTACGCTTTCTAATTGCGTCAAAAAATACCGACACGAATACGAAAAAACATTCACTGAGCTGTGATAGCGATAATCGGCAGAGGTGACTGCATTGATATTCATCCTCCCCCCTATTTAAACGTTAGCACTCACAAAACGATATATATCTTCCACGCGTTCTACTTTGCTAATGTCTTCTTCTGTATACGCAATGGAATAGGTCTGTTCAATTGCAACAAAGATATCAAGCATTGATAATGAGTCGGCCAAAAGGTCATAATACATATCTTTATCTTTAGTCACCTGATCAATATCGCAACATAATGCTTGCGCAATAATATTATTGACAGTACCTACAACGTCTTGTTCAATTTTCATAGTTGTCTCTTTCAAAATGGCGCGAAGTGAACTATTTTTTCACCGTGGTTTTTGAAACCCCGTTGAAATTTGGCATCGCCTGCGAGGAACCGCGACTCCCTATAAACGATGACGAATTGTTCATCTTCTCAGGAGTCATTTTGCTAGCCTGTTTTCCATCCAGACCCTGCCAGTACGTACCCTGACGATTCAGCTGGCCTGGTACATCCTGATTTGAACGGCGAACTTCCGTCGGATTCGCGGGATCAATCGAGGATCCAGCCCCACCGATAGACGAAGAGCGTGTAGTCGCCGATGGTGCAGAATTAGTCGTCACACCGCGAGTTTGCTCACCAGCTATGCCCCGCTGCAAACTCAGATCGTTCATTGTTTCTGAACCATCTGGAGCCGTGCGAGGCGATTTGGTAGCGGCTGTCTGCATGCTGTTACCCCGCAACGCGGCCCCAGCTATCCGTCCACCGTTCATCCCCTGGAATGGTGTCCCCAGGCTGTTCAGCGCTCCCGGGCCACTCTGTGTCGTACGTCGGGCCTGTGCCGGGTTAGCACGTGCGCCAGAGGATCCTGGCCCGCCAATAAATGGCGATCCCGAAGATACGGAAGGTGCAGCGCGCGCGGACACGCCACGGGCCTGTTTGCTATCAGTTCCACGTGACGATGCGTTCTCACGGTTTTGCGTCGTTTTTCCAACCGGAGCCGTGTGTGTTCCGACTCTCTGCGACGCACCAGATGTACCCGCTGACACCGGAGTACCACTTGGCCGACCACCGTTCATCCCCTGGAACAGCGTTCCCTGGCTGTTCAGTGCCCCCGGACTCCGCTGCGACATGCGTTGGGCCTCAGCCGGATTTGCGCGTGCCCCCGAAGAGCCAGGTCCACCAATATAAGACGAGGCTGGAGTGGCGGAACGCATAGCGCTCCCTGTCACCCCGCGAGCCTGTCCGCCAACGGAGCCCTGAGATGGGCCTTCGGTGCCCGTAGCGCGCGATGTCCCGCCTGCGACCGTATTGCTACCGCCGCTCTGTGACGAACCCGGAGTCGTATTGATTGCGATGCCCTGTGACGAGCGCGAAGCACTGGTAAACGCGGGAGTCCCAGTCGTCTGGCCACCGTTCATCCCCTGGAACGGTGTCCCCTGGCTGTTCAGTGCCCCAGTACCCTTCTGTGCCGTACGTCGGGCCTCAGCCGGGTTCGCGCGGGCGCCCGAAGAGCCCGGACCGCCAATATACGATGAAGCTGTAGAGGCAGAAGGTGCAGCCTCCCCTGTCACACCGCGGGCCTGTCCGCTATCGGAGCCCTGAGACAATGTGCGATCAGGGTTTTGTGACCCCGTACTGCGCGATGTCCCACCCGGAGCCGTATTGATTCCGACACCCTGCGACGAGCGCGAAGTACTGGTAGACGCCGGAGTCCCGGTCGTCTGGCCACCGTTCATCCCCTGGAACGGTGTCCCCTGGCTGTTCAGTATCCCCGGACCACCCTGTGCCGTACGTCGGGCCTCCGCCGGGTTCGCGCGTGCACCTGAAGATCCCGGACCGCCGATATACGATGAGGCCGGAGAAGCAGAAGGTACTGTTTCTTCCTTCACGCCGCGGGCCTGTCCACGATCAGGGCTCTGAGATAAGTCCTCGGTGCCCGTTCCGCGCGATGTCACGCCCGCAGCCGTATTGCTACCGCCGCTTTGTGACGAGCCCGGAGCGGTATTGATTCCGGCACCCTGTGACGAACCCGGAGCCGTATTGATTCCGACGCCCTGTGACGAGCCCACAGCCGTATTGATTCCGACACCCTCCGACGAGCGCGAAGTACTGGTAGACACGGGAGTCCCGGTCGTCTGGCCACTGTTCATCACCTGGAACGGTGTCCCCTGGCTGTTCAGTGCCCCCGGACCACTCTGCGCCGTACGTCGTGCCTCCGCCGGGTTCGCGCGGGCGCCAGAAGATCCCGGACCACCAATATACGATGAGGTCGGAGAAGCGGAAGATGCAGCGCCCCCTGTCACACCGCGAGCCCGTCCGTTATCGACTCCCGGTGATGAGGTGCGTTCAGGGTTTTGTGTCCCCGTTCTGCGCGATGCCCCGCCTGCAGTCGTATTGCTACCGCCGCTCTGTGACGAAATCGAAGGCGTATTATTTCCGACGCCCTGCGACGAGTCCGTAGTACCGGTTGACGCCGGCGTCCCCGTCGTCTGGCCACCGTTCATCCCCTGGAACGGTGTCCCCTGGCTGTTCAGTATCCCCGGACCACCCTGTGCCGTACGTCGGGCCTCCGCCGGGTTCGCGCGTGCACCTGAAGATCCCGGACCGCCGATATACGATGAGGCCGGAGAAGCAGAAGGTACTGTTTCTTCCTTCACGCCGCGGGCCTGTCCACGATCAGGGCTCTGAGATAAGTCCTCGGTGCCCGTTCCGCGCGATGTCACGCCCGCAGCCGTATTGCTACCGCCGCTTTGTGACGAGCCCGGAGCGGTATTGATTCCGGCACCCTGTGACGAACCCGGAGCCGTATTGATTCCGACGCCCTGTGACGAGCCCACAGCCGTATTGATTCCGACACCCTCCGACGAGCGCGAAGTACTGGTAGACACGGGAGTCCCGGTCGTCTGGCCACTGTTCATCACCTGGAACGGTGTCCCCTGGCTGTTCAGTGCCCCCGGACCACTCTGCGCCGTACGTCGTGCCTCCGCCGGGTTCGCGCGGGCGCCAGAAGATCCCGGACCACCAATATACGATGAGGTCGGAGAAGCGGAAGATGCAGCGCCCCCTGTCACACCGCGAGCCCGTCCGTTATCGACTCCCGGTGATGAGGTGCGTTCAGGGTTTTGTGTCCCCGTTCTGCGCGATGCCCCGCCTGCAGTCGTATTGCTACCGCCGCTCTGTGACGAAATCGAAGGCGTATTATTTCCGACGCCCTGCGACGAGTCCGTAGTACCGGCCGACGCCGGCGTCCCCGTCGTCTGGCCACCGTTCATCCCCTGGAACGGTGTCCCCTGGCTGTTCAGTGCCCCCGGACCACCCTGCGCCGTACGTCGTGCCTCAGCCGGGTTCGCACGAGCGCCCGAGGAGCCCGGTCCGCCGATATACGATGAGGCCGGAGAGGCAGAAGATGCAGCCCCCCCTGTCACACCGCGGGCCTGTCCGTTATCGACTCCCGGTGATGAGGTGCGCTCAGGGTTTTGTGACCCCGTACTGCGCGATGTCCCGCCCGCAGCCATATTGCTACCGCCGTTCTGTGACGAGCCCGGAGCCGTATTGAGTCCGACACCCTGTGACGAGTCCGTAGTACCGGTAGACGCCGGCGTCCCGGTCGTCTGGCCACCGTTCATCCCCTGGAACGGTGTCCCCTGGCTGTTCAGTGCCCCAGTACCACCCTGTGCCGTGCGCCACGCCTCAGCCGGGTTCGCGCGGGCGCCCGAGGAGCCCGGACCGCCGATATACGATGAGGCCGGAGAAGCAGAAGGTACTGTTTCTTCCATCACGCCCCGTGCCCGTCCACGATCAGGGCTCTGAGATAAGTCCTCGGTGCCCGTTCCGCGCGATGTCCCGCCCGCAGCCGTATTGCTAGCACCGTTCTGTGACGAGCCCGGAGCCATATTGATTTCGACACCCTGCGACAAGCGCGAAGTACCGGTTAACGCCGGTGTCCCGGTCGTCTGGCCACCGTTCATCCCCTGGAACGGTGTCCCCTGACTGTTCAGTGCCCCCGGACCACCCTGCGCCGTACGTCGTGCCTCAGCCGGGTTCGCACGAGCGCCCGAGGAGCCCGGTCCGCCGATATACGATGAGGCCGGAGAGGCAGAAGATGCAGCCCCCCCTGTCACACCGCGGGCCTGTCCGTTATCGACTCCCGGTGATGAGGTGCGCTCAGGGTTTTGTGACCCCGTACTGCGCGATGTCCCGCCCGCAGCCGTATTGCTACCGCCGTTCTGTGACGAGCCCGGAGCCGTATTGATTCCGACACCCTCCGACGAGCGCGAATTACTGGTAGACGCCGGCGTCCCGGTCGTCTGGCCACCGTTCATCCCCTGGAACGGTGTCCCCTGACTGTTCAGTGCCCCCGGACCACCCTGCGCCGTACGTCGTGCCTCCGCCGGGTTCGCGCGGGCGCCCGAAGATCCCGGGCCACCGATATACGATGAGGCCGGAGAGGCAGAAGGTGCAGTGCCCCCTGTCACACCGCGAGCCTGTCCATTATCGACTCCCGGTGATGAGGTGCGCTCAGGGTTTTGTGACCCCGTACCGCGCGGTGTCCCGCCCGTAGCGGTATTACTACCGCCGCTCTGTGACGAAACCGAAGGCGTATTATTTCCGACGCCCTGCGACGAGTCCGTAGTACCGGTTGACGCCGGCGTCCCGGTCGTCTGGCCACTGTTCATCCCCTGGAACGGTGTCCCCTGGCTGTTCAGTGCCCCCGGCCCCTCCTGCGCCGTACGTCGTGCCTCCGCCGGGTTCGCGCGGGCGCCCGAAGATCCCGGACCGCCGATATACGATGAGGCCGGAGAAGCTGAAGGGGCTGCCCCCCCTTTCACACCGCGGGCCTGTCCGCTATCGGAGCCCTGAGACAATGTGCGATCAGGGTTTTGTGACCCCGTACTGCGCGATGTCCCGCCCGTAGCTGTATTACTACCGCCGCTCTGTGACGAAACCGAAGGCATATTGTTTCCGACGCCCTGTGGCGAGTCCGTAGTACCGGTTGACGCCGGCGTCCCGGTCGTCTGGCCACCGTTCATCCCCTGGAACGGTGTCCCCTGGCTGTTCAGTGCCCCCGGACCACCCTGCGCCGTACGTCGTGCCTCCGCCGGGTTCGCGCGGGCGCCCGAAGATCCCGGACCACCGATATACGATGAGGCCGGAGAAGCAGAAGGTACTGTTTCGTTCTTCACGCCGCGGGCCTGTCCACGATCAGGGCTCTGAGATAAGTCCTCGGTGCCCGTTCCGCGCGATGTCCCGCCCGCAGCCATATTGCTACCGCCGTTCTGTGACGAGCCCGGAGCCGTATTGATTCCGACGCCCTGTGACGAGCCCGGGGTCGTATTGAGTCCGACATTCTGCGACGAGCCCGAGGTACCGGCCGACGCCGGCGTCCCGGTCGTCTGGCCACTGTTCATCCCCTGGAACGGTGTCCCCTGGCTGTTCAGTGCCCCCGGACCACCCTGCGCCGTACGTCGGGCCTCAGCCGGGTTCGCGCGTGCACCAGAAGAACCCGGACCGCCGATATACGATGAGGCCGGAGAGGTAGAAGGTGTAGCGCCCCCTGTCACACCGCGGGCCTGTCCACGATCAGGGCTCTGAGATAAGTCCTCGGTGCCCGTTCCGCGCGATGTCCCGCCCGCAGCCGTATTGCTACCACCGTTCTGTGACGAGCCCGGAGCCATATTGCTACCGCCGTTCTGTGACGAGCCCGGAGCCGTATTGATTCCGACGCCCTGTGACGAGCCCGGAGCCATATTGATTCCGACACCCTGCGACGAGCGCGAAGTACTGGTAGACGCCGGAGTCCCGGTCGTCTGGCCACCGTTCATCCCCTGGAACGGTGTCCCCTGACTGTTCAGTGCCCCCGGACCACCCTGTGCCGTACGTCGGGCCTCCGCCGGGTTCGCGCGTGCACCTGAAGATCCCGGACCGCCGATATACGATGAGGCCGGAGAAGCAGAAGGTACTGTTTCTTCCATCACGCCGCGTGCCTGTCCACGATCAGGGCCCTGAGATAAGTCCTCGGTGCCCGTTCCGCGCGATGTCCCGCCCGCAGCCGTATTGCTACCGCCGCTTTGTGACGAGCCCGGAGCCGTATTGATTCCGGCGCCCTGTGACGAGTCCGTAGTACCGGTTGACGCCGGCGTCCCGGTCGTCTGGCCACCGTTCATCCCCTGGAACGGTGTACCCTGGCTGTTCAGTGCCCCCGGCCCCTCCTGCGCCGTACGTCGTGCTTCCGCCGGGTTCGCGCGGGCGCCAGAAGATCCCGGACCACCAATATACGATGAGGTCGGAGAAGCGGAAGATGCAGCGCCCCCTGTCACACCGCGAGCCCGTCCGTTATCGACTCCCGGTGATGAGGTGCGTTCAGGGTTTTGTGCCCCCGTTCCGCGCGATGTCCCGCCCGCAGCCATATTGCTACCGCCGTTCTGTGACGAGCCCGGAGCCGTATTGATTCCGACGCCCTGTGACGAGCCCGGGGTCGTATTGAGTCCGACATTCTGCGACGAGCCTGAGGTACCGGCCGACGCCGGCGTCCCGGTCTTCTGGCCACCGTTCATCCCCTGGAACGGTGTCCCCTGGCTGTTCAGTGCCCCCGGACCACCCTGCGCCGTACGTCGTGCCTCCGCCGGGTTCGCGCGGGCGCTCGAAGATCCCGGACCACCGATATACGATGAGGCCGGAGAAGCAGAAGGTACTGTTTCTTCCTTCACGCCGCGGGCCTGTCCACGATCAGGGCTCTGAGATAAGTCCTCGGTGCCCGTTCCGCGCGATGTCACGCCCGCAGCCGTATTGCTACCGCCGCTTTGTGACGAGCCCGGAGCGGTATTGATTCCGGCACCCTGTGACGAACCCGGAGCCGTATTGATTCCGACGCCCTGTGACGAGCCCACAGCCGTATTGATTCCGACACCCTCCGACGAGCGCGAAGTACCGGTTGACGCCGGCGTTCCGGTCGTCTGGCCACCGTTCATCCCCTGGAACTGCGTCCCCTGGCTGTTCAGTGCCCCCGGACCACCCTGCGCCGTACGTCGTGCCTCCGCCGGGTTCGCGCGGGCGCCCGAAGATCCCGGACCACCGATATACGATGAGGCCGGAGAAGCAGAAGGTACTGTTTCTTCCATCACGCCGCGTGCCTGTCCACGACCAGGGTTCTGAGATAAATCCTCGGTGCCCGCTCCGCGCGATGTCCCGCTCGCAGCCGTATTGCTACCGCCGTTCTGTGACGAGCCCGGAGTTGTATTGATTCCGACGCCCTGTGACGAGCCCGGAGCCGTATTGATTCCGACACCCTCCGACGAGCGCGAAGTACTGGTAAACGCGGGAGTCCCGGTCGTCTGGCTACCGTTCATCCCCTGGAACTGTGTCCCCTGGCTGTTCAGCACTCTCGCGCCACTCTGCGCTGTACGGCGGGCTTCTGCCGGATTCGTGCGTGCGCTTGAGGAGCCTGGTCCGCCGATATACGACGAGGTCGGTGAGGCGGAAGGTACAGTGTCCTCTGCCACTCCACGTACCTGCCCGCTACCGGTTCCCCTTGAAGATGTGCGCTCAGGATTGTGCGTCCCGGTACCAACCGATGCCACGCCTGGAGCCGTACGGGTCCCAACGCCCTGTGACACACCCGAAGTACCCATTGATGCCGGAGTCCCACTCGTCTGGCCACCGTTCATGCCCTGGAACTGCGTCCCCTGGCTATTCAGAACTCTCACGCCACTCTGCGCCGTACGGCGGGCCTCTGCCGGATTCGTGCGTGCGCTTGAGGAGCCTGGTCCGCCGATATACGAAGATACAGGAGACCGGACTAATGTAGGATTGCCATCCGTACCGCTCGCCTGGTCAGTACGATCGGTAGAGACGGTGTTCTGTTCATCTTGACGCATAGATTCAACGGCGGGTCCCGTCGCCGAATCTATAACATCGTGCCGCAGTTCATTCCCAACATCGCCAATATCACCCGAATCACGGCTAACTGATTGGCGCGGGGATTCCACGGCTGATGTTGTCTGACTCTCCTGCTCAGAATGATCGGGCGTATGCTGTAGCGAACTTTCAGAAACATTCGCCATCGCACGACGTTGAGGATTTTGTAGCGGGTGAGCAGGTAAATCCATTTCCTCAGGCAATGCTCCAACCCCTACTGCCGCTAATTGCGGAGCAATAGGATCATCAATCTGGGTGGTATCAGGAGTTGCCATAAAGGCAGGTTGACTTTCAGAGGCCGTGCCCGGGCTCTCACTCCCCTTGTTGCCTTCATGGTAGGTGAAATTAAACGGAGCATTAATCGTAACGTGGACACCCGGTTCTTTCGAAGGCTCTACTTTAACCTCCGGGCCTGGGCCTGAATCGGCAGCATCATCCGCTTTGGGTTTCGCAATATCCGCTAGCGCATTTTTAAGCAGATCAAATGTTATTGACTCCTGGCCGAGTCGGGTCTGAGTCTGCTCAAAAGAGGATAAATGATTGCTACGATTAATAGTGCTTAGGATAGAATCGTTTTCCTCAATTGAATCCCTGAAAAGGTTGTTAGCGCTAGCCATCACCTCAGCACATTCATCTTGCGTCAAACCCGCCTTTATTAGTGATTCACCAATACGATTGGCTATTTCGACATTGTAACTCAGGGCGGAAGATTGCTTATCAAGTGCAATAAGTTTACTGCAGATTTGCTTATGTTTATTTAAGGCATCTGCATGTTTACTCGACCCAGCCGCTGGGGAGTTTACTCCCACACCGTTCTTAACAATGCTGGAGATAAAGGACCGAGTCACTTTATTAAGTTCTGTAAGCGTCTTACTATCGTCTGGTGACAGGCGTGACTTAATCTCATGACGAATAGTCATAAAATCTTCAACAGATTTTAAAGCCTTTGAATTGCCCATACCGCTATTATTTTCAACAAGAGACTTGAATTTCGCTAGCGTTTTTTCTGACAATATGAAAGTAGATGGGGATTCTTTTATTTCATTAAACAGCGCATCCTTTGCCGTAGTCGCTTTATGAACAACAAATTGCTCACCGGTGGGCAAGCTCTTTAATGCATTTACAATTTTCTCGTTTAGCGGGATACCTCCCTCAGCACGAGAGTTCAGCAAGACCTCGGCGTGATTCTCCACCGATGCCTGACTTAGCTCGCCGCTTGCTGGATTTTCGGTTCTTTTCGCCGAATCCGTTTCGCTTTTACCTATTACACTCTGCACTAGTGATCCTGCATGAGTTATAAGATTAGAAACAGATTGATAGTGAACGCCAGACTGTTTCACGGCATCTTCAAACACAAGCTTCAGATTGCTATTAGAAACGCCAGTCAGGTCCCTAAATGGTCCCCGTGCGGAAGAAGTAGAGTTATTGAATGATAAACGAAATGATGCGGCCGCCGCGCTTGAAGAAGGTATCATAACGACTCCCAATTAAATATTAAAGAAGGACTTGTCAGACTCTAAAAGCTGAGAAATAGTGCTGCTCAATATTTTGACTAAATTATCAAATGTCGAGTTTGCATTTGAATATTTCTGTGTCAGAGACTGCATGCCTGTTTGCACAGAATCCTTAACAATATCGACACTACTTTGGTATGCTGCCCACTGCGCCGAGTTAAGTTTTTTATTGTTGTAATCGTTATAAGAGCTATTTTTCAGATTTTTAACTGATGATAAATCAATTCGAACATTATTCCCATCGACGCACTTATCAGGGTCCAACCCCATCTCTTTAGCCCAGGCTTTTGCCTCCTCAGGGGAGGAACCGCTAAATAAGATTCCAGCATCACCGCTGTACTTATCAATTACAGTTTGTAATTCGGCAGCAAAACCTCGACCATCAAATTTAATATCTTCATCATCAACCGTGATGTATTTTTTCAGGTTCGCCATCACCTCTGAGAAATCAGCGTAAAAGCTGGCATAGGCTTCCACCGCTTCCTGAAAAATATCAAGATAGCTTTCGCCCATTGCGGCAATGGCATCAGCCACCGCATCGCAAATCTCTTTGCTGCTTGAGGTTGAATATTCACTTTCCTTAACCACATCATTGAATACGCTGATAAGATCTTCAGACTCTGCGGCCGAAGTATCATCAGCAGATTCCTCTGCAACCGGAAGCGTGGAACGGGTGAAGGCAGCGGCCGTCCTGGCGGACTTGAGGAAATCTTGATCAGCAGAGGTCAAAACCGCTGGCGTTTCATCATTCGTACTGGTCTCAGCTGCGTTAACGGGCGAAGACAGCCCTGCCGCGACACCCGCTAACAGTGCTTTCTTCTGCTCAACAGCCAGCTTTGTCATGGCATTTTTTGCCTTGATGACTTCAATCGTTTGCTGAAAATCTGAAATTTGTCCGTTTTCAACCAACTTACTCAGTTTTGCGACATCATCAGCGGTTGATGGCGTTGGTTTTAAAAGTGCCCGGACAACGGAATCCGGCAACTGGCTTTTAAGAGTGGTGGGGGGCAACGGCGCCGTATCATCTGTCGATGTTAGGTTTTGGTTATTTTCAACAGACGATTCACCTTCCAGCGTTTTGTTCAATAACCAAGCCGGAGTAATGGGGTTCGAAGTAATATGATCAATTGGCATTTTTACTCACAAAAGCCCCCTTAAACAGGGGGCTGGGCTGAATGATAACTGGAGGGCTAGCCTTTCAGGTTAGCGGTCATGGCTCTAACGGTGCCCGCACGGTTGGCAAGGATCTGATTAAGCAACTGCATCAGTTCGGCCTTAAACTGACCAATGGCCTGCTGTTCGCGCTCATCAGATTCTTTACGTGAGGTAAAGACGTTTTCATCTGTTTTCAGAATCTGTGCGTGCGCTTCAGCATTTGCTTTATCAACATAGCCATTAGAAGAAGCCAGGCCGGCGACCGACTGTCCGCCCTGACCTAACATCATCCCCTGCATTTGCAGTTTGTTTGCATCGTTCGCGCGCAGTTGCTGCTGCATGCTTTCTTCTGAAGAGTCATGTTTCAGTCGATTAGACTCTTTCTTCAGCAGCTTAATATCAGAGGCATCCTGAGAGGTCATCTTATCCAGTCGCGCACGTTTGCCTGGCGTTGCATTGGCACTCATGGAGTCGGATTGACGTTTAAGGTCATTAGATTTAAAACCGTGTGTCTTAATAGCCTTGTTTGAATTATTGAGCGCCTTGCCCTGAATAGCGCCGGAGACTGCCGTCGACGCTAACGAAATGCCGGCCTGTTTATCCACCATCGTTTTGTTTTCGATACCGGCCTGAATAGTTTGCTTAGAGCTCATCTCACCCAAGCTGCGCGCCATGATATTATTTGCACTAGACTGTTCACGCATAATCGACTGGTTATATTGCGCAGCCAGGCAAATCGTTTGCAGAACCTCTGCGGCCTTACCACTGAAGCCATTAGCGATAGTCGAAATATCGAAACCGCTCTTATTCGCCAGCACAACCAATGAATCGTTCATTTGCTCCATGGCTATCGAGGCTTCAGACTGGGTGAGATTAGAAATAGAACTTAATGCCTGTGAAACCTGTTTAGTGAAGGCCTCTGGGTCGGCCTGCACTGGGCTAGGTACAATATCAGGAGCGGTGTTTTTAAGCGATTCTGCGGTCACCACATCTTTTGCTGCGCTGTCAACAAATACAGGCGTAGCCGTACTTTGCGCAATCTCCTGCGATTTTAACGGCGCCGACTCGGCCTTCTTGATATAGGTATTATTATCGAGATTAGTTAGCGGACGCTGTGATACAACAGAGTTAGAAATAGTAGTCATAATATATCCCGAGTAAAATTAAGCTTTCATATTTTTAATAACAGAAGCACCGGCCGCAGCCTGGTTTTGCAGCATATCAGAGAGCGTTAGCCCCATTTTCTGCACTTGCTCCTGTTCTTGTTTGAAACGTGACAAATAACTGGAGAGAATATCACTCAGTATCTTCACATCCGTTTGCGCGAGCTGGAAACTAGCTAATGCTTTCTGAGCTTCAAGTTGAATATTCGCGATATTCATTTGCATGCCAGACTGAATAATGCCATTAGAGGTATTAACGCCGACATTCGCCATCATGATATGGTTCATATTAATCTTGCTAAGATTATTCAGAACGGCCGAGTCACTGTTCTTAAGGAAGCCAGAAATATTTTTAGTGACGCTCTCGCTAACATTTTGAATGGTTTTTGAAATCTGCGCACTCACCGCTCTCGCAGCAGTTGCACCCTGCTTCGCCGCATTTTTTACCAGCGTCGGAATGAGCTTATTTATCGCTTTAGCGATAGCCGCCTTCACCGTTTGAACAATCGCAGAGGTCATCGCCTGCGACATTTTCTCAATCAGGAATTTTGCCGCACTTTTGGCGACGAAGGCCACTGCCACAATGGCGGCAATCGCTACCGCCGCGGTTACCACAGTGTGGATCGTGTCCATCATGTTAGCGCCGGTGGCTTTATCAATAGCATTCAATAGCAGCCCCAGCGGTGTCATATCAAAGATCTTGCTGACAATATCACCGAGAACATTCATTAGCGGCATAAGAACATGTTCCATAAGAGGATCCATGATCATGCCAGTCAGCGATTGACCGGTAATCGCTTCAACAATTGGGTCGGCAACCATCAGGGCGATACCAATGGCCATCAGCGCAGCGCCGCCGCCGCCAAAAATGGTCGTAATCGCGCCGAAAGCAATAGCCAGGCCACCTAAAATTTTGCCGATACATCCTGCCGTTTTTTGCGCTTCCTCGGCTTTACGTACCTGCTCTTCATATTCATCAGATTTACGCTTCATTTCGGCCTGACGGGCCTGCGTTTGCATCTTGTTGATCTCAAGATCATTTTTAAGCTTTTCAGAAGAAACATCATCCATCTTCATGATGAACTCGGTAATCAATTGGATCATGATTGCCGTGCGGGTGAGTGCCTGTTCTGAATGCTGTGCTGCTGTAGAGCTCGCGGTATCGTTAACCTGAACATTGCTATATTTAGCGTTCATCTCTGCCGTTTTGGCGTTGATGGTATTGAGTATCTTTTGTCCAGCGTCCAGCGCTTTATCGAGCTTACTCTGGGCAGTAGACATGGCTTGCGAAGCCTGAGTTAACCCCTGCTGGGCTTCAGCAACGGCCTTTTTCGCTTTTTCAATGTCTTCGCTTTTCGCATCTGGGTCGTCGAGTAAGTTATTCAATGTATTTTGCGCATCGGTTAACTTACTGTTAGCTTTCCCCCAATCCGATTTCGCCGAATCAAACACATCCTGCGCGTTATTAATCACGTCAGACTGGGCATCAAACTCATCCGTTAACTTGTCAAGTTCGGAGGATAATTCCTGCGCCTTCTGAATATTGGCATTGGCCTGTGCATTAAAAACAGCTGCCGCGTTAGCCAGCTGACTCTCATTCATCGAGTTACTGATCGAGTGATAACGCAACATTGTCAACAGCATCTGAGATTTATTGGTCAACTTATTCTCAGACTGCCGAATAGCGGGTCGGTCAATCTCAGCTTCGATCTCCTGAGCAATTTCATCAGAAACACCCGTCGCAATTTCATCCATGCTCTTTTGCTGCGCGATAGAATTAAGGCGCGAGCCTTGAGTGCTGGAAATATGCGTTTTGTGACGAATGCCTTCGCTAGAGACAGTGGTATTGACCACCTTCCCAGCAGAGACATTATTAGATAAATTTAAACTCATATAATTTCCTTATAACTTATTAGCTTTCAGCACATAAATAGATACTATACAATTACTCCTCCACCTCCTGAGTCTCCTCAATATTTTCTTGTTCAAAACGATTACTACGAATGGTTTCCATATACACCTTCGCTTTTTTAACCAAGGCCTCGTCTGGACAACGCTTACAAATAATCTCAAAGCTTTGTAGAGCTTTGACGAAATTGCCCATTAATAACTGGCACTGCCCTGAGTAAAAGACCGGGTTGAAATTATTATCAGCCATCACATACGCCAGCGCGTAAAAATCGCAAGCTTTAGTGTAATTTTTTTTCAACTGGTTGACGGCCCCTAACCCAATGAAATAGTCGGGGTTCTTAAGATCATACATACAGAGAAAGTTGAAAAAGCTCTCTGCTTCGTCCAATCGCCCTTCCTTATAATACTGGTAAGCATGGGCATAAATGTTTTCCATGGTATTATCAGGGATACCATGAATCTCTTTTAACGTAGCACCATGCTCCAGGGTAGCTGTAAGAACTAAGGACGCTTCTTGCTCGGTAATATCTTTTTTGATCATTTATATACTCTCAGATTACGTCATCACCGACTGATGACAGCATTACAACATAAGGATTTAAGGCGTACGCATAAAGAACGCTCATTCACGTTCAGGAGGGGTAACGTGTTCACTCTTCCAGGCATTCTCAACCTGTTCAAGCCAGATTAAAACTTCAATAACTTCATCAAGTTCCTCGAGGCTAACAAAGGAATATCGACGGTGCGTTTTGAATATGCGCCGGGCAAGATGGATGTTTTCTACAACCGGTACACCCACTTTCTCCGCATAGGCGCGGACGGCCAGGGCGCGTTGGTTGGTCTCCAGTACAGAGATAAATGGAATCCCAACCACTTCAAGGTTGACGTAAATACCGACCGCAATGTGGGTTGGGTTAGCGACTATAACCTTGGAGTTTTCAATATCAGATTTCACCTGGTCGGAGAGCAGTTCCATATGCAGTTCTTTGCGCTTAGATTTAATCTCAGGATCGCCATCCTGCTCTTTGTGCTCTCTTTTCACCTCTTGCTTATCCATTTTCAGATCTTTTATGTGCAGAAAATATTCAGCAAGCGCATCGAGAATTAACACCAGTAATGCGCAACCCAGGCACAGATAAACCAACGCACCAAATAATTGGGCCCATATTGGGAACATATTGATGGTATGTGTATTTACCTGAGCGAAAACTGTAACTTTATTTTTATCCCAAAACATGATGGCTGCGCATACAAAGCTGACCAAAAACAATAATGATTTGATGACATCTTTTACGGTTCTCAAGCTAAATAATTTCTTAAAGCCATTCACCGGGTTAAGCGCTGAAAAATTAAGTTTAAGAGCCTTGCTGGCAAGCAAGAACCCCGTTTGCAGGAGCGCAGGTAGCGCCGATGCCACGATGCAGAGCAATAAAAAAGGTAGAAATATCTTGATACCGGTCCAGAAAACGGCTTTAGCATACCCCTCCATGTCATTAGCAAAGCCGTTTTCAATGACCCTGCGTAGCAGGGTCATAAATTCCACAGCGTCATGCGTATTAATGAGGTATTGCACACCAAGGAGTATTAAGCAGGAGATGATTAGGTCTTTGCTTTTAAAAGATTGCCCTTTTTCGGCGGCTTCTTTTTTCTTCTTCGGTGTTGGCTTTTCAGTTTTACTTCCTGACATTTACCCCTCGACTGGTTACTTAATAAATTGTTTTAACTGACCATCCATTTAAAATATCCGGGGCTAATTGTAGCGACATGATTTTCCCTGGAATGATTGGCGTGAAGTACAGAAGCAGAAGGAAGAATGCGATGATGCTTTTCACAGTCAAAGCTAATGCAAAGGCATTAAGCTGTGGTGCAAATCGAGCAAGTAGGCCAAGACAAAGCTCGGTAAGCAAAAACATGATGATTAACGGACTGGCAAGTACAATCGCATGGCTAATGACCAGGGTAATAAATTTAACCACCAACATAAAACCCGGCATTTCCATTTGATAAGGGCCCCACAGAATATAGCTCCTTTCAAAAACTTCCAGCAGCAGTAGAAGTCCGCCATTTTGTAACACAACCACGGCCGCAAATAAGTTAAAGAAATTAGCTAGCTCAGAGGTATCAACACCAGAAAGGGGATCAATAGAACTACTTAACGTCGCCCCGCGCTGATTATCGATAAAACTGCCGGTTGCATGAAGCACCCAGCATGGCAAGCACAAAAAAAAGGCGATGATCAGCCCTAGCATTAGCTCCTTAGCAATAAGAATCAAAAACCAGACATTGTCAAAACCGGCGATCGGTGAACCAGCATAAGGCCACAGAGAAACGCCAACTAGCATGGCCACCGGCATACGAATAGCTCCCGTCAGGGTGCTGGAGTTAAAAAAGGGCAATAAGATAAAGGCCGGCATAACTCTCGCCGAGGCCATTGCCATCTCATATAACCATCGATGCACATCGAAAAAAAGTAGCGTGTGCATCGTTAGCTTACCATTGCCATACGGATCACCTCTTTAGCAAACCCGACCAGCACATCGCCATACCAGCCTGTAACCAGGAACAGGCACAATGCCACGCTTAATAGTTTCAGGCCGAAGGGTAATGTTTGCTCCTGCAACTGCGTTACTGTTTGAAAAAGACCGACCAGCAGGCCAACAACCGTTGCCACAATAATTGGGAGCGCCGATAGTATCAGGATCAGATACAACGCTTTATTACCCGCGTATGCGATTTCATTCATTGTTATAAAGACCTATGAAGTGGCCAGATTTATATATTGCAAAACCAGACCCTTAGATAATAATGTCCAACCATCCATGACCACGAAAAGCACCAGCTTTATGGGTACCGATATTGTCACCGGACTCATCATCATCATCCCAAGAGCCAGCAAAATACTGGATACCAATAAATCAATAACCACGAAAGGCAAATAGATATAGAACCCTATCTTAAAAGCACTTTTTATTTCGCTGAGGGCATAGGAAGGCAGCAACGATATTATTGACGGTTTTTCCTCTTCCTCTGCGGCGCCCATTGCGTCTTTATCTCTTTGCAACTGAACGCGTTCAAAAAATTGCGTAAGTTCAGGATCAGAATATTTTTGCAGATAGTCTCGGTAGCTATCCAGGCCATGCTCAATAAAATACGCCACTGATTCTGGATTACTGGTATCCATATCAGAACGTTTATATTCTTCATAACCTCCCTTAACCACTGGCATCATTACAAAGAAAGATAATGCCAAAGCGATACCGTTTAGCGTCATATTCGACGGGATTTGTTGCAGACCGAGGGCGTTGCGTACCATCACAAATACGATCGAGAATTTGATATAGCAGGTCCCACAGGCAATGATAAACGGCAGCAGCGTGGAGAAAGCCAGAATGGCAATCAACGAAATATCATTACCTTGGATCATCATTGACCTCATGGCACAACTCTTTAATTTCTACGCCAAATCGCTCATCGAACCATACCAACTCTCCTCTCGCTACAACTGCACCGTTGGCTGTAATCTCAATGCTTTTCTCAGCATCAAGGTTACAAGGCAAAATTTCACCTTGGTAAAAACCTTCAAGTTCCTGAAGACTGACGGTGCTGGTTTGTAAAACAAAACCAAGTTGTATCTTGACCTTATTTACAGGCACTAATCCTTTTTTTTCAGCCGAACTTGATGATTCGTCGGCAACGACAAAGTCGGCGTTTTCGCTGTATTCATGGCTATCTTCAATATCAAACATAAAACCTTCCTCATTGCGGACAAATTTAGCGAGAGACTCACCGTTAACTTTCATTTTGTTTTCAACATGGTTCACCAGCAAAACATCGCCACGACGAATTTTTTTCAACAGCTGATAGCTGATAAAACTATGCCCTATTTCAAAAAACAACGTGATGGGAACACGGGTAATATCCAGTGTCCTTTCACGCTCAGGCGGAGAAATAGCGTCCGGTCGTTTACCGTTTAACCACATTCGGCCATGCGGAAGTACACATGAAAACAAAGCCGCAATGGTTTTCGAGTTTTCCACCAGACCCAGACTTTCAACGCGTTGATATTCAAGCCCTGGGGGCAACCCCACTAACGGTTCAGTGCAGTTGAGAAACAATGTTTTCAGCTGTTCGACAGTGCAGGATATGCTGGCCATACGAGCCTGCTGCGGCATAAAACTGGCATACCAGTCCCGAAGATCAATAAAGCCTTCCCAACGGCTATCGGTAATGAAATGCAAAAGTGGCCCTTGCGCTTCAATACCTTGCTCAAATTGGTAACCCTGAGAATTCCAGTAGGCAATATATTGACTCCAGGCGCGTTCTTCACTGGAATAGCGCCGCAAATGTTCTTTGATCACACTGGTTCCTCAGCATATTTTGGCGGTTTATTGCCACGGGATTGCTGCTGATCTTGTTCCTCCTGGAATACCCACAGCGGCTGATCGCGCCCATCCTGGCCCCCCTGATCGGCAAGGCGATCCTGGACAAGGTTATCCGATGGGTTGAGCACTAACGGCAAACCCTGCTGGGCAGAGAGTTGCACATTGACACGATGGCCACTTCCCCATTCCGAAAAATTGTAAGTCAGGTTGCTGCTGCCCTTAACGGGTTCGGTCGCTACTGTGCGGCCAGCATCAACGCCCTCAGCATTGCGTAAGAGCGTCTGCGGAGTCCCTCTTTTCAACACTGCGCTCTCTTTCATCTCAACGTGACGTGCACCGTGCTGCATCGATTGCGGCGGTGTAAGTGTCACATCATTTCTCTGAGTGAGCGGCTTATCCGATACATCGCTATGATCCTGCTCAACCGTCGGTCTGCTATCAGCTTGTCTGGCGACTTTGATGCTCTCCACTACGGCCACTGGCGTCGTGACACGACTCTCAGAATGGGTTCTGGCCCCTTCGCTAACCGCAATTTTTGCCAAAGCTGGTTCTTTAGCAGCCTTTTTAACCTCTACGTTATCTTTCGGTTCCGCTGGTTTATCAATTTTTAAACCCTGCTCCACGGCAGGCTTTTCGCTGACAGGCAGACGCCCCGTCATCACTTTAGCGATGGCGGTTGGCGCAACAGCATGTGCTTTAGGACTCCGCTCCGTGGGCTTTTCATCATGCCCACGCAAAGCAATTGAAAGGCGCAGCAATGAATTCTGCTGCATCATGCCGCCAATTAACGCAGTGGGTAATCCCAGCGGGACATCTTTATCCTCAACTTTCTTCTTTCGAACAATATCATCGAGCTTTTTGGATTCACCTGAAACAGGATTGGCCTGCGAATTTTTGGGATAATTATTTACGTTATTTATCGTTGCCATGACACCCTCTCTTCAATTTCTGACTCTTCTATTCGCACATCACGTAGCCGCCTTTCCCGGCGTTCCCTTACTCTTAGAAAATCATATTTGTCAATTTTCTTAAGAAACAGTTTCTTTTTTTCACAGAGCGTTTCCTTATCTTTTTCACAACGCTCTTTTTCTAAAAGAACCTGGGATACCTGCATTTTCATATCAGCAAGCTTTCGTTTTAAAACGCCCTGACGACGCTGAATTGCCAGCAGTTTTTCTTTATTAAGAACGCCCTGTGGATATAGACTCTGGCTAAGCGACTTCACCGCATTCATATCCTGATGGATATCCGATATTTTGCTGACGAGGCTCTTGTGCTTACTCTCATTTTTTGCGATCAGAAAATCATTCTGTTGTAACTTAAATTCCGAACGCACAATCAATGAATTTATTTTACGACGCAAAATGTCTCATCTCCTGGAGGATGTGATTAAAACTGGCATGCTCATCACCGCGTTGACGAAGCCACGCTAATAGCGAATCGCGCAGCTCCATTGCGCGATCGTTCTCCGCATTCTCACCGGGCTGATATTCCCCGAGATCGACGAATATTTGCAGCTCTTCTATTTTGGCCAAAATACGTCGTACGGCGCCGGCCAGCTGTAGGTGTTCAGCGTCACAAACCTGGCTTGAAACCCTACTGACGCTATTGAGAATATCAATGGCCGGATAGTGGTTTTTGGCGGCAAGCTTACGGCTCAAATACAGATGCCCATCAAGGATCGAGCGAATTTCATCAGCGATAGGATCCGGCTCATCATCGCTTTCCAGCAAAATGGTATACCAAGCGGTAATACTGCCATCACGGGTACAACCAGGCCGCTCAAGCAGCTTCGGTAGCGCATCAAACACCGAAGCCGGATAGCCCCTTCGCGCCGGTGACTCGCCGGAGGCAAGCGCGACATCACGCAGTGCACGGGCATAGCGGGTCATCGAATCCAGAAACAGCACAACATTCATTCCTGAATCGCGGAAATATTCGGCGACGGTCGTGGCAACCAACGCGGCATTGCAGCGATCCAGTGACGAATAGTCTGAGGTGGCATAAACCAGAATGCATTTATGCCGATGCTCAGATTGGCGCAAGGCTTCTGAGAATTCGGTCACCTCCCTGCCACGCTCGCCAATTAAAGCGATAATGAAGACATCCGCCTCGGACTGTTCAATCAGCATATGCATTAACGTAGTCTTGCCGCAGCCAGCGGCGGCAAAGATTCCCAGTCGCTGACCAATGCCACAGGTCATAAGCCCGTCAATTGCACGTACGCCCGTTAAAAATGGCTCACGGATACCGACGCGGTCCTGATAGGACGGCGGAGCGGTATCAACCGGGCGAACCTGCCTGGCAGAGCTTACATTCTGCTCACCAAATCGCTCGACAATATTTCCGGCCGGGTCGAGTACACAACCCAGCAATTCATGACTTACGGTAACTGAGAGCCCCGCTCCGGTCGGGCTAATCACAGCATCCCGCGATAAGCCCTGAGCGGTGCCGATCAAACTGAGGATGGTTCGATCGGCGTGGAATCCTAGTACCTGCGCTCTGGCCACAACTTCCGGTTCATCCCAGCTACGGCGAATTTCACAAAGCTCTCCCACTTTTACCCCGGGTAAAAGTGCTTCGATCAAAGGGCCAGACAAACGCAGAGGATGGGCCTGCTGCCGTAATAGCATTCCAATGGTCATTAGCGAATAAGCCCCAGAAAATCTTCCTGGTGGCTAAAGAATTCGTCCAGCGCATCAGCAAAACGCTGGCTGCTCTCAAGGTAGCCAGGATGTACCATTCCGCGAAGCTCGAGGTAGCCATCATTTTGCGTTAACTGGAGCTGTCCTGTGATTGAAAACTGGCAGCCGCTCATGATCTTTTCCAGAATCGCACTGGCGCTATGATGCAAAAGGCTGTCATGAGCCTCACAAATTTTTGACCAGATCCAGACACTGTCATCCACCATGCTAATTAACAGACTTGGCGAGTTCTCAAAATCGAGAGAAATCGTCGAGTGGGCATCAAAATCCCCCAGTAGCGATTCATCGCAGCCACTTTCAATGAGTGCAACGCGAACTAAAGAAACAATATCAATATTCATTACTGTTAACTCCTGTTAAATCGTTTTTATGACATTTATAGATACGCTGTCACTTATTTCACCGAATGACATAACTTCCAGATCTTTGAAACGTGTTTCAATAAAACGCTTTAAGAAACGACGAATATCAACTGAAGTCAGGACCACCAAATCACGGCAGGAAATAGTTACTCCATCCATGGCCAGAGCGAATTTATCCATTAGCTCATCCGACACGGCGGGGTCGAGATTTAGAAAAGTACCCGCCGATGTATTACGAATTCCTGTCCTTATGCGCTCCTCAAACTCACCGGATAGCATGATCACCTGTAAACTGTTCGAGTGTGCAAATTTATGGCAAATATAACGGGACATGGCGCCACGAATATGTTCAACCAGTGAGATCACATCCTTTTCTCTGGGGGCCCAAAGGGCTATAGCTTCCATTATGAGCTTCATATTACGCACCGAAATTTTTTCACCTAAAAGTCTTTGCAGAACTTCAGAGATCCTTTGCACGGTGGCATGACGCATAACTTCTTTCATCAAGTCTGGATATTTTGCCTCAAGCTTATCGAGCATATTTTTGGTTTCCTGAACGCCAAAATATTCATTAATATGGCGAATAAGAATAGCCGCGAGCGTATGGTAAACCTCGTCTATGCTGTTTCTGAGCTGGTAGCCTAATTGAGTTAACGTCTTACGTTGACGCTCATCGACCCATACCAGATTATCAATAAGGACAAATGGGATGCCCATTTTCTCGATCTCTGGTGAACTATTTACCACATGATAATGGTTAAATTTGGTTCGGAATTGTTCCGCCTTAATTTCATTAATAAGCAACGTTACGGTATCGGGTTCAATATTGACCGATGATTTCAAGGTGAACTCAGGCAAATTAATGCCATAGTCGATAAAGAACTGGCTGCGATAGCGCTGTGCAAGCTTATCCTTTTCGAATAGTTCGAGATCCTTCTCATTAAGCAGAATAATCAGGGGCACCGTTTCCGAGGCGATGCTATCAAGATCGGTAAGCATGCCCAGCGAGCTTCCTGATTCATCGGGTTGAGCATCAGGGTCAAAACTGCTGACAGGCGTCGAGTCCGTGGCGGTGCTGCTGCCCTTTTTCTCTTGTTGAAGCTGATAATAAAACATGCCAGCCAGTGCGAGTGCCAATATAACGAATACGGCAAGCGGAAAGCCTGGCAGACTACCAATACCAAGCGCGATAATTGCGCCAATCAGCAGCACCGTTGAATTTTTAAATAACTGCCCAACGATAGTACGGCCCATATTATCGGCCTCGCCATTCACGCGAGTAACGATAAAGCCCGCGCCAATGGCGATAAGTAATGCTGGAATCTGAGCAACTAAACCATCACCGATAGTCAGCATGGTGTAGGTAGACAGAGCGGTGGACATATCCATACCGTGCTGCGAAACACCGACGCTGATGCCGCCAATAAGGTTAATAAAGATAACAATAATGCCCGCGATGGCATCGCCTTTAATAAACTTCATTGCACCATCAAAGGAGCCATAGAGTTGGCTTTCGCGCTCAACGACACTGCGCCGCTCTTTTGCGTCATCAGCGTCAATTGACCCCGCACGTAAATCAGCATCAATGCTCATTTGCTTGCCAGGCATACCGTCAAGCGAGAAACGAGCCGCTACCTCCGCAACGCGTTCGGCCCCTTTTGTAATCACCATGAACTGCACGATGGTAACGATCGCGAAGATAACGAAACCAACGACTAAGTTATCGCCGATAACAAATTCACCAAAGGTGGCGATAATATCACCGGCATCTGCATCATTGAGGATCAAACGGCTGGTGCTAACCGATAAAGCCAGGCGAAATAATGTCGTAATTAATAGCACCGAAGGAAACGTTGAAAAATTAAGAATACGATCAACGTAAAATGATGCCAGAAACACGAGTATCGACAACACCATATTCAAGCCGATCAAAAAATCGACAAGATAGGTCGGCAGAGGTATCACCAGCATTGAGATGATGACAACAATCAGAACCAGAATAAATAGTTCCGGGTGTCGTCTTATCTGATGTAAAAACTTATTCATTATTATTCATGCTCTTTAAAGATTTGTGCATCAGCGGCGTTACGCCTTTCAACATTCTCATTGTGTAGTGCTTTATCAATGAGTTTTTCAAAATACATCAGCAAATCATTTCTTTCATCAAGCGATGTAAATGCTTCACAAGGCAGTTTTTTACAATTGGTATAGACAGATTGTAAAAAACGCGCCTGTTCTGAACGTTTTACAAAACGCAGATAATCACCCACGGTTAAAGTCAGGAGCTCATTAATATCCTGTGGGCCACGTAATATGCCAAACATAAAGAACAACCACGACCGTACATCATGATTAACCTCTGTGACGGACGGATCGCTAAGCACATTCTTAATAAAAAGCTCATCACATGAACGGATTGTTTTTATTTGTCCGATACGCCCGAGCAAATAGCTGAACTCAACATGGCTGCAACTGGGGTCGGCGGAATCAATATCTGAAAGAACCGCATCCTCCATAAAATTAACCACGATGCTGCGAGGTTCGACGCCAAAAGTCGTAACCCAATCTTGATATACCTCAATTTCGTGATCTTCACTCTCCAGAAAGCTGCGATAGCTTTCGCGCATTATTGCCGGATTCATGTTCAGCGTCTTGCCAAACAAACGTGCTTTCAATGCGACGTTGATACCCGCTTTAAGCCGCTTAGGATCGGCTTCCTTTTCAACCTGGCTTAATAATTTCTTCAGGCGTTTGCGTACAACTTCATCAAGCTCTCGGCGACGAAGCGTTTCACGTAACACCAAAACCAGATCACTATCATCAGGGAAAAGTGAACGTGCATGGCGCAGCATATTTTCAATATTTGCGCCCTTCTCCCCTTTCATAATTTTGACAAGCTGATCGGCTTTTGGGAAAACATCCTCATCCAGTACCTGGTCAAAACTACTTTCTGCCGATGCCCCCGTTTTTTTATCGTAATCACGACGGCTGCGGAATTGTGACATAGCCGCAGACATTTCATCCGTGGCGCTGGCAAAACGCTGTAATAGAGCCGCTGGCGATTCGTCCTCGACTATCGCCCCATCGTCACTGGCTAGCGCGTTTTTAATTTCATTCTGATCCGAAAGCGTCTGCTTTTCCGTCGACAGTTTGTCCCTGCGCTGCATATATATTTGCAGCGACGGGCTGTTATTGTTAATTCCTAACGCCATTTTTGGCTATCCAGGTAGTTTGTCATCCAGTTTTGTAAATCATCGCGTGAGAAGTCCTTCTTCATCTCAGCAATTTGGCTATGAGCATCCGGTGCTAATGGCCCATCAATTTCACGCGGCTGTATCAGAAACACGCGCACCATATTTGAGCCACGGTCACGCTTATAGCTAAATAACTGCCCTAACCAGGGGATATCGCCGAGCAGTGGGATTTTCCCTTCTACTTTTGATTCTTCATCCCGCGTATAACCGCCAATAAGCAGACTTTTCCCCTTCGGAACCCTGGCCACGGTGCTGATCTTAGTTCTGCCTACTTCAGGCAGATCGTCGGTGCCGGTGCGGGCATTATCAAATTGATTGCCATCCTCAACGTTGAGCATCATTTCTATCTCTCCGTTTTCAGTAAATCGCGGCAGTACGCTTACTAGCGTTCCGTAGGTCACATTTTCCAACTGAGCCGTGCGTTCACCGACGAGTTTTGAATAGAACGTTCTGCTGTTATCGAAGATCGCCGGAATATTTTCCTGTGTCAGAATCATGGGTCTGGAAACGATATTGGCTTTATTTTTTTCGCTTAGCGCTAAGGCCGCAGCCATAAAACTCGCACCATCAATGGTGCTGGATCCGCCATTTAGCGACAGTCCAAAACTGTTGCCGACATTAATGCTGCCTGACCACTCAACGCCAAGATTGTTGAAGGCTTCCTTTTGCAGATCGACTATCCATACTGAAAGCTCAACGTGTCGCTTAGGGATATCTAAGGAATTAACCAAATTACGGATATAAGAAACTTGCTCAGCGCTACCCCGGACCAAAAGACTATTGGTTCCAGGGTCGGCGATAATACTCATACCATGGCCGGTCGGCAGTGCTTTCGTTTCGGTATCCACGTGTCTGATTTCACCGGCGTCAGATTCATTGGTATCGCCGGGAAATGAATTAAGCAACAGCGGTTCATCCTCTTTGCGCGGGCTCGTTTGCACCACGCCACCGGGTACATCTCCGTTAGACATCACACGGTTCACCACGCTGGCAATGCCAGGAATGGTAATTTTATCGCTACGGTAGGTGTATTCACGGTCGTCAACGAAAGTATTGAACAATGGGATAACCGCTAGGTTTTCCCGCCCATCGAAACCATCACTTTTGCGATCCAGAAATTTTGCCGTGTTACCAATTAAGTCGATATAAATAGGTGGGCCAGACACGTAAAATGTCTGACTACGATTATCAGCTCGGATTGGGTAGCGAGTATCATAGAGCCCTGAGGATTTCAAAAAATTAACCACTACGTTCAGTGAGGTATTTTTCAACACGATAACCGCATTGCGAATTTCCGAGGAATCATAGATATAAATAGCCTGATTATCGTTATACCAGATGAGACTCAGTTGATTAGCCACGGCATCGACCACCTGCTCAGGACGTGACATATCAAATTCACCGCTTATTTTCTTGCGTGCGGCAATTTTACTGATAACAATAGGCTTGTGCATGGCCGAAGATAGGGCATCAAAAATGCCTTTTATCCCCTCATTGCGTGCAACATATCCTTGCTCAGCGGGTGTATTTGCCATGCCCGTATTCGGTATTATTGTCGTCATCAAAGCTGCGATCAAAATGCAGGCATTGGGGTATTTGTTAAATGTCATCATTAATCAGCTCACGTGTAAAACTTTTTTTAAATTTCTCGGCGATACGCCAAATGCCTCTTTGACCTCATTGGAAAAGTGAGACAGCGATGAGTAGCCATGATTCATCGCAATAGTAGTCAGGTTATGGTTTCCTTCCAACATATCAAATAAAGCTCGAACTAATCGCCAATCACGCAATTCAACTTTCGCAGTTTTGCCCAAAGCAGTTCTGGCCAGCCGTCTGAAATGAGAGGCGGATAAGCCATAACGCTCGCACATTAATCGCAAGTGTTGGGTGTTATTACCGCAAGACTCATCAAGTAAAAATTCGACCAGGTTATACCATTCATTATGTTGTAATATACTGGAGAACTGACTAACTCCATCAGTATTCATAAATATTTGGTTTAAAAACCAGTACTCCACTTTTCTCATTGAGGGACGAGCCCCTAGCTCTGCCGGTAAATAACCATAGGAGCTGAATTCATCGTAGCTTTTTTTATGATTACGAGCCCGGTCAATAAAAACCTGTAATTTTACAAGAAACGGAAACTTAACGCTGCTGTAATATAATAGCCCGGACTCAATAGTCAAAGTACACGGTTTCAGGACCAGCATCCCTTGCTGGTTTTCACCGATAAATTTAACCGACTCCTGCGCGCGAGAGGATATAGTAAGATTGCAACCATCACTTCCGGTGGCGATATAAAGCAAAGAATGCCCTACAAAGGTAATCTCATCCCCAGCAGCCAATCTATTGTTACGGATAGCAATTTTCATCATAAGTTCTTTTGCGAAGAAAGATATAATCACTATAGTGTTTCGGAGCACCATAATCATGACGAAATTATGATGGTAAAATCATTAATCTTAAAACCTCTCATTATATTTAAATCGTAATTCAGTCATAAATGTATTCGACGATGAAATTCCTGTAGGGGAATTTTAAGACGTTCGCCAACGGGCCGTTGATAAATCTGCCATACCTGCCGCGCATACTTCATTCGCATGTTGTAGCGCCCCTTGGCAGCTCCAGCGTTATAGGCCCCCACAGCTTCCCAACCGTAACCATAGATATTCACCATATCTTTCAGAATGGATGCCCCAACTAATAATGAGACACAGGGGTCATTCACCAGCATTGACTCGCTGATGCCCTTTTTACTTAGTCGATTAAGGTGAATACTATTGATTTGCATTAATCCATAATCATGAGTGCCATTTTTGTTTTTGCCAATCGATGCCGGATCCATTCTTGACTCTACCTGTGCAATGGACTGCAGAAGCCTGACCTCAATATTGAATCGTTTAGCGGTAAAATCCCAGCAATCAGCATGAACATGACGAATGAACGGCACAGTAAGAACAACTGCCATGATCAATTTCATCTCTTTGCTAACTCTCTCTTACATCCAGTCGATACTATTGCGTATTTTAAGGGGGTGATAAGATACTTCTTTAAGTTCATTTAAACGGGTATTGAGTAACTGTTTATGCCTGCCACGCAGAGTATTACGCTTATCCTTAGCATAAACATGATAGGTTTCATCAGAAATATCATCCAAAGCTATATCGTCAACCGAAATCTCCTGTAAGCTGTTTTCCGGAGCTTCGTTTTCTAAGAGCTGCTGGCTCTGAATTTTATGTTTCAAAAACTGAACGCGGCCTTTAAAAGCAGATGACTGACTCAGTTTTTGTACTTCATCAAGAAAAACCCTATATTGCCCTTTGACAAAAAAATGCAACGCATAATAATAGATGACAAAATCATCATCCGGCGCTAGATAATTGGCCTGAGCAAAATAATGATGAGAGCGCTCACCCTCTTTATCAATGCTTTTCACTACCCCCATCAAAGCCAGCGCTCTGGCATTAAATGGGTCAACCATCAGCAGTCCATCAATGATCTTTTTTACCTTATAAATCAATTTATAAACATTGCTATCACCAGACAAAATGAAGCCTAGATAACACTCTGCAAGCTTTATAATTCCATCAATTTGATGAGTTGCACAGTTTGCATTTTTGAGCAATACATTAACCGTAGTGGTAAGGCTGGAATGGCTGTAATCATCAATCAGATAATTGACTAAAGAGTGATGCAAATGCGTTTCTTCTGGAAAATCTGTACGTTCAAACGTCTGATGATCATCATTACTGCAGAATTTTTTTCTGAAATAGCGCTGCATGCGGTGTTTGAAATAAGTATAGTTGCGTTCTTTTAGATGCGAACTCTCCAGTGTTATCCAGACTAGCTGGCCACCGTTCACGCGGTTGTCGATGCTAAAGTTAATTATTTTTTCATTATGATCAACATCGGTAAGTGTGTAATAGACAACATACATTGGATTATGATGTTTTATAAACTTCTCAAAATCCACAGGGTTTCGACATTTGCTCAATAAAGCATAGGGGTAAATATTGACATCTTGAGGCAGGATCTCAGAAAACATCTCGTAGACATCAATAAATGCCAACTCGGAAAATATCCCGGAAGGAAAAACCGCCAACATATCCTGGGTATTATTTTTAACACCGGGGCTCAAAGATACCGCAGAAGCGAATGCATAACCTTTACCATATATCGTTTCTATAAAACAAGAGTTATCATCCTTATCTAAAATTTTCCTTAATGAGTAGATGCATCGGGTTAGTGATTCATCGCTCACAATGCCGCCGTTCCAGACCGTCTTGATTAAAAACTCTTTACTTAGAAGCCGTCCTGCATTTGCCGCAAGAAGACTCAGAATGTGTAACTCTTTTGGTGGAATAGGTATCACACGACCATTTTTTAACAAAACCTCGTTGAATTTAAGACAGTAGTCACCAAAGTAGTATTCAGCTGGAAATTGCTTCTCCCATTCATTATCGAACATTTATGACCTCCTTTTGTGGCTGGGAATCCTGAGTTTGACCGATAAAAAGGCTGAACACATACGTATTCAACCATGTCTATTCTTAGTGCCAGATTTGTACTATTCCATTTTTCCCACACCACATGTAGCCAGTGAGGAGATTATGTTTTTTATTTTCATTTCTTAGCCATGCCAACCAGAAGCAACACATTAAAAATTATTTTATTATTCATTTTGATGTCCCCCACTGATTACGAAACATCCGTTAATAAAATGCCTTTTCTTTTCATCACCATTTATTTATTTGCATCGGCTATATTTCATGCTGTGTTTTGTTTAGTTCTTCCCGCAAAATGTTAATTACTCTTCTGTATCTTTATTTGCTTCAGCAAACCACTGTTCTGGTTTTTGCTAACATGCTTTTCAATATCAGCTCCAGCAACTTCCGTTTGAATCGCATGAATATTTAAGAATTATTTTTGGAGTGAGCATGCATATTATTATCCTTTGTTGCATCAAACTATTAAACTTAGAGTCTTGTAAGTTATAATAATTACCAATACCCGACTACCAAATTGCGCTCATTTGGTTCATAACCAGTCATGGCGAAAATCGTTTTTTTAAAGTTATCGGTACAAAGAACAATGATACTCATAAATTACATTTTTATAAGGAGATGCAATATACCTGGTATCAGTACTCGTATTAGTGCTTTTTTCGGTAATGGCAGTGCTAATCTTAATATATCTGATTTTTATTACACCAGGAATGAACTAACCAAAGCGGATAAATTATGCCGTAGAGCTGAGTCAATTATTGGCAAAGATTTAAAGAAAGCATATAATAGTTCAACCAGCTTTGACATTGCCAAAACTAATAAACTTCATGATTTAAACAAGCAGGCAATTTACCGCAGAAAAGATCTGGATAAACGTCTTGACGCTTTAAAACCATCTGGCATCGATAATAATAAAGCTACCGTTAAAACAAAATCATCTTCCGTGTCAGGGGAGCAAAAAAAACTTACGATCGAAGAACATAATCAGCAAGCAATGGCTATTAAGGATTTGGCTAAAAGTCCTGAACACATCAAGTTTATTAAAGACAATATGATTATGCTCTGTGATAAAATTGTCCATACGCAAAACCTTGAAGATGGGCAAGCACGTCGAGTGGTTACCGGTTTAAAAAACTTTAAACATCTGGATACCAACCCTCCTCACCCCGTTCATTCTTACACGGCTTTACTTGCAGAAAAATTTGATGGCGTCACCTTTAAGGATCTTGGAAACGAGGAATTTTTAACCCACGATCAGAAGCAAGCGATCATTAACTTTTTGCCACGCATTAAAACGTTCGTAGAATCTTCTTGCTAGAGCGGCTGGTAAGCCTGTGAAGGCCGGTTACCATTACAACGAAAAATCCACGCAATTGCGTGGATTTTTATTCCTCACCCGACTCTCACGATGAGATTTTATAGGCATTAAGCTGCCGCGTTTATGCCGAAAAACCGACAATAAATTCCTGCAAATCATCCCCCTTAATGGGTTCAGAAATATAGTTCCCCTGGTAAAACGTAATACCAGATTCACTTAATATCTTCGTTTTCTCAAGGCTATCGACCCCTTCTGCAATACAGTAACGGTTAGTCAGCGAGCAGTAATAAGACAGGCTTTTCACCAACGCCAATGCCTCTTCATCCTGGTTCAATAGATCAACTACGCTCATATCCAGCTTGTAGCCGTCGAACTGAAATTTTCTCACCGGGAAAATAACGCTATTAGTTGAGTAGCAATCATCAAGTACAATGCTGAATCCTTCCTCCTGCAAATGCGCAAGATTCTGTATGGATTGCGTATTTTGATAAAGATCGTTACGCTCGTTAATCTCCAGCACAAATTTTTTCACCCAGTCTGGTGAGTGTAGCTGCTTTTTTGCCGTCTCCAGCATTCTGACAAGCCCCTCGTTCTCAATCGTTGAGGATTCAATATTGATTGAGAAGAAGTACCTGCCTTCGTATAAATTGATACAGCTCACCGTCTTTTGAATGAGAAAGGCAGTCAGGATTATCCACACATAGGTCGAGTGTAATCTTGGTAAAAATTCATCTGGCTTTAAAATCTGGCCTTTGCTATACCAGCGTATTAAGATTTCAAACCCTTCCAGCTGATGAATGCCTTTGGTGACTGGCTGGAAGACAACAAAAAGCTCATTACAGTATAAAGCATGTGCAAACTCCCTTTCAAAGGCAGAAAGCTTATTCAACATAGTCATCTCTCCTGTCGCCATGTCCGTTTTATCCCGGGAGCTTGAAAGCATAAATGGCAGCACCCCCGCCATTTTCTTGATACCTGAAAGCCGCTGGTTATAAAGAGTCTTTTTACTGACCCCCACAGCAACGGCCTGTGCTGCTATGTCACAGCCATAAAAAGAGTCGATTAACACCTGCATTTCCTTTTTTGATAATCCATCCTTTTTGTTGTCATACTGGATATTGCCATATTTACCGAGAAAGAAATTCTCTGTCGCCGCTACCTGCTTTAGATAAGGACAATAACGTTTTTCGGACAAGAGAAGCTCCGCGAGCTTGTCACATGGCAGATCCGATGGCGCAGAATAAATAACTAAACGCTCAACTTTATTTTTAACCACTTGTGCTCTTATTACACTCCATAGCCATGATGCAGGGATACGGCTGATGATCAGCACCCAGAAAATATGGCTTGAGTTATTGAATAGTGAAATCAAATAACGCAGCGTTGATAACATCCAATAAGGATCATTGGGAATATAAACCACCACGCGTTCACCCTCCCCAATTATAACGTTCGGGATGTTTTCTTGATTTTCGACATCCAACACCTCTACATTATTTTTTTCATCTAGCATGGCAAGCAGGCCATTGGTGGTCATAGAACATGGTGACAAAATATAGTCGACACATCTATTCGGGGAGTCACTTACATTCTTAGAATACATCCTTGCCTCATTCATTCTATGAGAATCAATTTCACCTGGCTCAGTCGTATTGAAAACAGCACTTTCATGGATTATTTTATAAAATGCGTTAATCCACTTCTCGCTAATTTAAAATAACAAACAAAACTTTAATGATATTTAAATAATTCCTGACTCAAGATATTAGTTTGAGATAATACTAATGGCGTAATTAAACGCAGCGAAACAGGACCTGGCTGATAAGATTTTTCCTGGATATTGCTTCTCTGGAGAAGGCGCCCCTTCAGCAGTAACATGACCTCCCCAACTTCGCAACGCAAAGAGACATCATTAACCAGATTATAAAAAAACCATAAGTCATTGTATTTATTAACATAACATTTAACTATTATGAGCAACAAATAGAAAATAACAAACTTTATAGTGGCATTCATATGTTTTAGGATTTTTCCCAAAGAATCTTTAATGCTCGAAGTTTTTTGGGACGAATCTGATTTTATGTAAAAAATATGAAAATATTAAAGTTATCGGAAAGTTAGACTTATCATAAATCGCGCAGCTTTTAAGCAACCTCGTTATAACCAAACATACGGAAATGACTTAATGCAGGATATTAAAAAGGAGAGAATGAATATCATTGTCATAAATAAACCGCTCAAGTTACAACAACAAATTTAAATGATGATGGTTGTTTAAAACCATGCATCAAGTTTCACATAGCACCAGCTGCTGTAAACAACACAGTCTAACCTAGGAAAAATTATGCAAACCAAACTCCTGACGCTTTCACTTGCTATTATTTCGGCGTCTGCCATGGCAGCCTCTAGCAATACCGTACAGTTTCGCGGTGAAGTTAACTCACAAACATGTTCAGTCAATATTAACGGGAACCCAACAACGCCCGTAGTATTACTACCAACCGTGTCAACGGCGAGCCTCGGTACTGCTCAGGCTACGGCAGGTGCAACCAAATTTACCGTTAACGTGACCGGATGCAATTCGACTTCGGCGGCGACAATCAAAACCGTTTTCGCGGGGAATAATATCTCCAGCGCCGGGAACCTGGCAAACACTGGCGGCACTGCGACAGGTGTCTCTATTCAGATACTGGATAGCGATGGCTCCACCCCATTGAATTTTGTGAATGGCTCAACGGTTCAAACCTCCTCGTTTACCAAGGCGTCAAGTGATACCACCGCCTCACAGGACCTGACCGCACGCTACTATGCAGAAACGGCCAGCGTCACCGCAGGAACCGTTATTGCTTCAGCGCAATATTCTATCACCTACCAATAAATCCACGGGCACATAGCAATATGTGCCTGACAAGAAGGTTAAGATGTTTTTTAAGACTCTCATTTCAATTCTGTGTGTCTGCGCGACGGCTTTTCCCGCCGCGGCCAGCGTCGTGATGCAGGGTAATCGCGTCATTTATGATGCGTCTTGGTCACAAAAAACCGTTAAATTCACCAACAATGACGATTTTCCCTACATTGTCCAGGTTTGGGCTTCGGCTTCTGAAGATAAGCAACCTGTCGCCAATGAGAATATTCCCTTTGCTGTCTCTCCGGGTATTTTTAAGATACAGGCCAAACAGGATCAGAACATTAGCCTGCTTTACACTAATGCCAATCAAAAAATAGACAAAGAACAGGTCTATTACCTTCACTTTACTCAGGTGCCGTCAATCATCGCCGGTGAGCGTGATAAAAACAAACTGGTTCTCATTGTAAATAGTGTGGTGAAGATTTTCCTGCGCCCAACGGATCTGGCAATTTCTTACGATAAAATGTTTGATCACATTCGTTATACCATGTCACCTACCACGGCTGGCTGTGATGTAATTATCGATAATCGTTCTCCCTATTATTTAAATAGTATTCAGCTTACGACCAAGCAGAATTCAATGACGAATAATACGGCAATGAAAATGATTGCCCCTTTATCCACCTACACCCTGCACACTACCTGTAATCATTCAGGGGCAAAACCAGAATTCAGCATTAATTTTATCAATGACTATGGTGTTGTGCAAAAGCAAACACTAAAAGAAAAGTGATAAGCATCGATGAAGAGCATGTCAAAACAAGCTGTGTTAATTATTGTCACGTATCCGCTATCGCTTTTCGCGAATGCGGATACCAATAAGCCAAACACAAATGAAAATGACTATGTTTTTGATGCTACGCTCCTTAAAGGCAGCGGTCTCCCGGTTGATGATATTGTTAACTATCTCGCCAACGATAAAATTAAGCCCGGCACATACTCTATGGATGTGCAGCTTAATGGTGTTTTTTTATTCCACGATAATGTTATTTTCCAGGCGAAGGGAAATGACACATTACCCTGTTTTTCTACACGACAACTCTCACAGTTGCCTTTAAAAGAGCAAATACCCGAAAACGCTATTGATGGTTGCGTTGCGCTACAAGACTATGTCCCTAAGGCAGGCTTAACGACGGACATGCGCAAAATGTTAGTTGAAATCAGCCTGCCCGAAACCGAACTTAAAACGCTGCCTCGGGGCTACGTTAATCCTGAAGATCTTAACGTCGGAGAGACAATGTTTCTCTCTAACTACAGCCTTAACCAGTATTATTCCCGTTTTAATACCTCAGGGGCCAGCAATTATTCGTCTTCCTGGGTTGGACTCAATAACGCTATCAATTTGGGTTCCTGGCAGTTCCACCAGCAAGGCTCATGGTCACATAGCAACCCGGGACGCACTATTTGGTCTACCAATCGCGCTTATGTGCAAAAGGCGATTGTACCCCTCAAAAGCAATTTAGTGATTGGGGATAGCTACTCAACCACCAATCTGTTCTCCGGTATTGCGTTTCGCGGCGTGGCACTGAGCTCTGACGATCGCATGTTGCCGCAATCACAGCAAGGATACGCCCCGGTTATTCGCGGCGTCGCAAAGAGCAACGCGAAGGTAACGGTAAGCCAGGGTCAGGCCATCATTTATGAGAGCACCGTCCCGCCCGGCGCATTTGAGATTAACGATCTCTACCCGGTCTCCTACTCCGGCGACCTGGTCGTGGTAATAAAAGAGGCGGACGGCACCGCGAACACCTTTACGGTTCCCTACGCCGCGGGCCCGGAATCCGTTCGCCAGGGCATGTTTAAATATTCGACGATCCTCGGACAGTCACGTTATGTCGGTGACGACGATCCCTTTGCTGAATTAAGCGCACAGTACGGTATTAGCAATACGATCACCGCCAATATGGCCAGTCGGGTTGCGCAAGGATATGTGTCCGGCGTTATCGGCACCGTGTATTCATCCTCATTCGGGGCCTTTGGCCTCGACTCTACCTTTTCTCAGGCCAGCTTGCCTGATGGCGATCAAAGCGGATGGATGTTCCATGCCAGTTACAGCAAGAGAATTGTCCCCACTAACACCACCATAGCGATCGCGGGCTACCGTTATTCCACCTCGGGCTATCGCGATCTCTCCGATGTGCTTGGGATACGTCACTCATGGAATGAGGATAATGCGCAAAATTGGATCTCGACCACGCTAAACCAATCTTCCCGCTTTGAAGTGTCGATAACTCAGGACCTTGACGCGCTGGGCAGCGTCTGGCTTTCAGGATCGTCTCAGGAATACCGGGATGGGCGAAATAGCGATCGGCAATATCAGTTCGGTTACAACAAGCAGTTTGCTAATGGCGTCACGGTAAACGCCTCCATTGCGCGTACCCGATACAGCGAAGCGTCAAGCACGGCGATTGATGGCTCGATTGGCTATGACAACTACATCAACAACTATTATACCGCCAATCAGCAGACCCTAACTTCGCTGTCTATTTCGATTCCATTCGGTGTAAGCCGCCAGCATACGTTGAGCAGCACCTACACCCAGCAAAAAGGGCTTGGTTCATCGCTACAATCGACGTTATCAGGCGTCACCGAGAGTGAGCAGCCTATCAGCTATGGTCTAACCTACTCGCGGGATTACACGCACAGTAATGCCGTTGGGGGAACGTTGCAAACCTCCACCAGCATAGGCTCACTTCAGGGCACGTTGTCACACGCAAAAAGTTATTCTCAGGGTTCCGCAGGGTTACAGGGGGCGCTGGTCATCCACAAGGATGGCATTACCGCCGGGCCGTATCTTGGCGAGACCTTCGCCTTAATTGAAGCGAAAGGCGCGAGTGGCGCGAAAATTTCCGGCAGCCAGAATACGACGGTTGATAGATTTGGATTTGCCTTAAGTCCGTCCGTCGCCCCTTATCAGTACAACAATATTGCACTGGATTCTGCGAATATTAATTCGAATGCGGAAATTGTCTCAGGCAGTCAGCGCATCGCGCCGCTGGCGGGTGCCATGGTACGCGTGAAATTCAGCGTGCTGCATGGTTATCCGATGCTGATTAACATCCGTTATGTCGACAATATTCCTATCGGCGCGACGGTCTACAACAAAGAAAATAATCCTGTCGGCACCGTGGGCCAGAATAATCAGGCGTGGGTCCGTAACGACAAACTTATCGATAATTTGACCGTTAAATGGGGAAGCAATCAATCCTGTACTCTCCATTACGCTATTTCTGAGCCGGAAGAAAACGCCGCTATTATCAAGACTCGTGGAGAATGCAAATAATGACGTCCCTAAGACCCTCCCTCCTGCTCGGGATAGTGATTATCCTCTTATTAACCCTGACGCAGGCGCAGGCCACTTGTACCCGTAAATCCTCTATTGATGCCGGTTGCGATAGCTGCGGTGTGGGAATTGGCCTGGGCAATGTCAACATTACCAGCGCTTATTTACAGCCTACGGGAACCCCTTTAGGCAGTACGGTATTTAGCATTACGACGGCAACGCGTTACAGCAGTAGCGGCGCAGGCGATCTGGTGCTCTATGAATGTGATGCCACCGATGCCGGGAATATTTATGAGGTCTTCGCCACCAATGGCGACGATCGCGTCGGAGGGTATTACGACCTGGGCGCGACGGACGGCAATCCCAATTACTATGCCACCTATTTCCCCTATGTCGGTATCAAGCTCACGCACATTAATTCAGGACTGCCTTTTACCCGCTACTGGCAGCAGTACCCTATCACCCAATATGCGACGGTCGGCAGTAAGATTCAGATACGCGTAAAAGATTTTAGCGCCATTCGCGCCGACCTTATCAGAATCAGCACCTTGCCCGGTGCCGGGAAAAGCTACTACTGCGGTGCCTACAGCGCCAGCAATCCTTATGCCGGTATGGCCTCAGCCACGGGTACATCGAGCTATAGCTGTATTCAGCCCAATGGTTATGTCACCTTTAAAGGCCCCGGCATTGCCACTGATACCATTGGCTCAGACTCTGCTGATAACTACTCAACCTGGGGCACCGGGCGCTGGATAGCCATGGGCATGGGGACATCACCGGTTTCAACGCTGACGCATACCGCCACCTGTGTCGCCCGTAACGTCACGCCCTTAGTGCTATTACCCACCATCAGCATTCAGTCGCTGGAAAATGGCGGCGTGTCGCAATCCAATTTCACCGTCTCTATTGAATGCGATAATTCCGCCGTCTCGGGCGTTTCATCAGGGGGCACGGCGCTGGGGCTCCAGGTGCCTTACGAGAGTTACTTAACGGCCAAAAATCTGGGCTTAGTGAATGCCTCTGGCGGCGTCAGTTACCTACTATCCGATGGCTACGGCACCGACGCCACTATCGCTACAGGCGTCGGCATCGCATTGGGCAATGCGGCAACCGGCACCACGATGAATTTTTTAGGCTGGGGAGTGTGCACGTCACTGGGTTGCCCAAGCGGTAATGATGTGGGTTGGTATTCGGTGCTAAGCGGCGCCTCTTCCTCAGGCAGCCTGGCTTCCGGGTACACCAGCTATAACACCGTTCTCACCGCAACATTGAAAAAATTACCGGGACAAACCGTCACCACCGGGAAAGTCAGCGCTAAGGCCTACGTTTGGGTAAGGGTTCAATAATGTTCAAAATCGTCTGGTTCAGTCTGCTGCTGGTGACGCTCAACGGTTATGCCGGAATGTTGGTAGATAAAACCCGCGTTATCTTCCCCGAGGGCGAGGTGACGCAAAGCATGAATATCATGAACGTTAATAACTACCCATCTTTCGTTCAGCTTTGGGTCGACTCCGGTGAAATTAATAATTTCAAGCAGAGCGATGACGCCCCATTTTTGCTTATTCCCCCAATTTTTAACCTGCGGGCCAATGAAATTAAGTCAGTTAAAGTGATTTATAACGGTAATCCCCTCCCGTCGGACAGGGAGAGTCTTTACTGGATCAATATCTATGAAGTACCGGCGGTCAAAGAGACGTTAAGCCAGGAGCAATTTCTGTTGATGTCGATGAAAACGCAGATGAAAGTGATTTACCGTCCAGCATCGCTTAAGGCGAATGTTGATAAGGCTTCGCAATCCGTTTCCTGTTCAGTTCAGCATGCCGATGTCCTTTCCCTGGCGTGTCGCAATAACTCGGGATATTTTTTATCCTATAAAGACATCCATGTCATTGCTGACCACCGGGTCTACAAGGCAACGACCGACCTCGACTTAATGCTAAAACCGTTCTCAGAAAATCATTTTACGCTGGTGGAAATCCCCGTTTCTGCGGCTGGAAAAAACAATCAGATAGACTTCTTTTTGATTAACGATAAAGGCGAAGTGAATACCCTCAGCCAAAAGTTGTCGCCTTGAGTGACGGGTTAATCTTTTATTCTCAGCGCGTCTTTTACAACCAAACCATTGTCGATACGCATTTTTGTATTCCAGCGTCGTCTGGCAAAAGTTATTATCCTGAAAAATAGATAACAGGATAGCAAGATGTTAACAGACACGGCGGCCTCACCACGCAATGAGGCCAGGACAGCATTTCGCTCGGGTATTATGGCCTGCTTGCCGACCATTCCCGGTTACTGGAGTATCGGTTTTGCCGCCGGAGCTATCGGGACGCTCGCAGGCTTCACTACCCTTCAGACCGCCCTGCTCGCCACGTTTTTATACGCGGGCTCGGCGCAGTTCTTATTTTACTCACTGTGGGCGGCCGGTGCAGAAACGATCTCCGTGGTGCTGAGCGTACTGCTGGTGAATTTACGCTACCTGCTGATGAGCTCCGCGATGAGCGTCTATTTCCGTGAGCAAACCACATGGCAAAAAGTCATCAGCGGCCTGCTGTTAACCGATGAAACCTTTGGCGTTGCGGTGCAGCACGGAAGCCCGGAAAGTAAAGTCTCTTTTGCCTGGATGCTGGGTTTAAACGTTGCCGCCTGGCTGAACTGGATCCTGGCCTGCATCATCGGCGCGGGACTGGCGTCAGCCCTCCCCCCGGCGCTGATGGAGGGACTCAGTTTCAGCCTGGTATCGATGTTTATTGGCCTGGTGCTGATGATGTGGTTTGCCAGCCGCCGCAAGTTGCTGGAGTCATTCAGTATTGCTATCGCGGTGATTATCACGCTTAGCCTGTCAGGGCATACGGATACCAGTATTGTGGTGATCGTTGCAGCCTCCGTCTCCGCAAGCCTTGCCACGCTGGGTCTGCGGTGCTTTGCGAAAAAGGAGCGCTAGCATGGGGAGAAATATTCTGTTGGCGATTCTGGCCTCAGCCACGGTTACCGCTTTAATGCGCGTCGTTCCCGTGCTCCTGCTGTCGCGCTTTCGTATGCCGCCTGCGCTACAACAGTGGCTTAGCTTCATTCCTACCGCCATTATGGCCGCGATTATTGCCGCAGAACTACTGGGGAAACCGGCACTCACCTCGGGCGGTATCAGCATTTCCTTACTAGCCGCCGCCATCGCCACGGTAGTTGGGATCCTAAGCCGCAGTCTGTTTGCCACCGTGATAGCCGGTATGGTGGCGTTTACCGGGCTTAGCTATCTGCTGATGTAATGGTCAGGCCCGGGGTTAACCGGGCCTGCGCTTATTCTGCCGCTACCGGCTTCACGCGCACTCCGGCAAACACCACCAGCATGGCCACCACCAGTAACACTCCGCTGGCGGTAAAGACGCCGCTGGCCCCGTTCATATCAAAGACCAGCCCGCCGCCTGCCGCTCCGGCGCTTATCGCCAATTGAATGGAGGCAACCAGCAGCCCACCCGCGCTTTCCGCCTCGTCTGATACCGTGGTCGCAAGCCAGGTTGACCAGCCCACCGGCACCAGGCCAAAGGCAAATCCCCACAACGTCACTAATAGACCATCAATCAGCGCCAGATGCCCAAAAGTCACCATCAGCAGCGCCAGCACGCCCATCGCAAACGGCACTAAGGCCAGGGTTAAGCGCAGATTCCGCGCCAGCAGATGTCCGGCAATCGAAGTGCCGATAAAGTTTGCCACCCCGAATCCCAGCAGGATCAGCGAAACGGTTTCTACGCTTGCCTGGCCTACCGTTTCCAGGAAAGGACGCAGATAGGTGAAGAATGCGAAATGGCCGCTGAAAATAAAAATGGTCGCCAGCAGGCCGCCAATCATTCCCGGACGGCGCAGTACACGCAATAGCGTACTCAGACTGCCGCTATTTTCCGGCCGCATGGACGGTAAAACCCACAGTTGCCACAGCAGCGCCAGCGCTCCGGGCACAACGCCCAGAATAAACACATTACGCCAGCCAATCAGACTGCCGAGGTAACTGCCTAACGGTGCTGCCACCACGGTCGCAATCGACACGCCGGCGAAGATAATCGACAGCGCTTTCGGCACGTCTTTTGCCGGTACGAGGCGTATGGCCGTCGCCGTCGACATCGCCCAGAATCCCCCGATAGCCACGCCCAGCAGCAGTCGGCCTATCAATAAAACGTGCAATGAGGGAGCAAAGGCCACCAGCAAACTCGAAATGATTTGTAGCAGCGTAAAGAACATCAACACCCAGCGGCGGTCGATACTTTTGGTGGCGGAGGTAATCAGTAACCCGGTCACCAATGCCACTAATGCTGTCGCCGTCACCGTCTGGCCCGCAAGCCCTTCGCTTACTCCCAGACTTTGCGCCATAGGAGTGAGAAGGCTTGCCGGTAAAAATTCAGCCGTAATCAGGCCAAAAACCCCCAGAGCCAGCGACCAGACGGCTTTCCAGGCCGGTTTTGCAGGTGCCAATGGCCCGCTTGTTGCGGCATACGAATTCATTTGTGACTCTCCAGTTATCAAAGTGTGATATACATCGCAAAGCATAGAAAGTTCTGACTGGACGATCTATGATGGATAATCTTCAATGTTTGATAATTCGTCCGGAGTTAAGCCGATGGCCCTCAATCCCCCCGATATGATAAGCGAGCTGCTGCGTGGTATGCGTCTTTCCGGCGTGAGCTATCGGCGGTTTGAAGCCAGCGCCCCGTTTGGTGTCGCATTCGGTGATGTGCCCGGCAAAGCCCAGTTCCATTTCGTCAGTCGTGGCCCGGCTATTTTGCGGATGCAAAGCGGCGCACAATTTACCTTAAACGGCGGCGATGCGGTCTTTATTCCTCATGGCGAGTCCCATGCCTTAGTTTCAGATGAGGCGGCGACGGTGACGCCAATAACCGATTTCCCCAGCGAACCTATCTGCAATCAGGTGCAGGATATTCACTGTCAGGGCTGCCCAGATAATGCCAAGGTGGTTATCTTCACCGGCTGTATGGATTTCGAGCTTGGTGGAATGCAGCCGCTGGTCAAAGCCATGCCGGAGGTGATGATGGTCAGTAGCCTGATGTCTACTCTGCCGGAAATACAGCCGCTGCTGGCGGCGATGGAACGTGAGTCGCTAAATCGTCAGGTCGGTTTTGCCGGGATCCTCGCCCGTCTGGCCGATGTGGTCGCCGCGCTTATCGTCCGCGGCTGGGTCGAAAATGGCTGCGGCAAAGGCACCGGCTGGATTCAGGTGTTGCGCGATCCGCGACTAAGCCAGGCCATCTACGCCATGCACCAGCGGCCCGGCGTAAACTGGAGCGTCGCGGATCTCGCTAAAGAAGCCGGAACCTCGCGCTCCGTCTTTGCCGAGCGTTTTCAAAGCGCCACCGGAACGACACCGGCAAAATATTTAGGCGAGCTGCGCATGCGGCTGGCTATCCAGTATATCGGCCAGGAGCAGCAGGCTATTGAAACCGTCGCACTGCGTCTTGGCTATGGATCGGTCGCCGCGTTTAGTCGGGCATTTAAGCGCGTGGTCGGACATTCACCCGGCACGCTGCGGGACGTTAGACAGGAGGCATAACCGCCAGGCTCAAATAGGCGGCGACTGCCGGATTAGGCTCCTGCTCACGGCAAACGCGCATCAGATTGGCATTCAACTCTTCATCCTCCAGGCGTCGGTACACCAATCCGGGAATGGCAACCTGCTGCAGCGGAGCGGGTACAAGCGCCAGCCCCAGGCCGGTTGCGGCCATCGCCAGAACGCTGAGCGTACTGCCCGAACGGTGCGCAACGTGAAGATGGTCACCCAGCTTTTGGCTGAGCTTCAGGAATAGTTGCTCTTCCCCATCATGCGCTTCATACAGAATCAGCGGCTGCGCTGCCAGCATCTCGACGCGAAGACTTGATTTCGCCGCCAGCGGGTGCCCATCATGTAAAGCGACAAACATTTCCCATTGGCCCAGCCGTTGCACCACCATGCCCGCAGTATTGATATCGCTGGTTTGTGGCAGATAGCCAATATCCAGTTGTCCCGAGGCGATGGCTGCAAGCTGCTGCTGAGGGGCGAATTCGTTGATAACCAGCACCGCATCGGGATAGGCCTGATGAAAGCGGCGTAAATCTGCCGTCAATTGACCGCTGAAAATCGCATTCCCGGCAAATCCTACCCGTACACGGCCAGTTTCACCACGCATCGCTCGGCCGACGGTCAGTCTGGCATGTTCAGCCTGCGCCAGCGTCCGCTGCGCTTCTGCCTGCATCAGCCTTCCGGCATCCGTCAGTACAACCCGTCGGCTGGTGCGGACAAAAAGCGGCCCGCCAAGCTCTTCCTCAAGCGCTTTAATCTGCATACTCAGCGCCGGCTGGACAATATTAAGACGCTTCGCCGCACGACCAAAATGCCCCTCTTCGGCGACCGCCAGGAAATATCGCAGATGTCGGAGTTCCATATCGCCTTTAACCAATCAATAAAAATGATTATTCAGTAAGATCAATATATTTGAATTAATCGCTTTTGGCGACCAGACTCTCTGTTATCCATAGACAGGAGATTGAAAATGCCAACTACCGATAATGACCGCCAGCAGTTAAACGACCTGATGAATGGCTGGATCCACCGTGACTTAGGGGAGTGGGATCAGCTGCGCAATGTGTTTCACCCGGACGGGACGATTGAGATTACCTGGTTTGAGGGGCTGGCCAGTGATTTTGTCGACGGTTCGATGCGCATGGGCGCTTCCGATCTGCGCACCAAACACCTTATCGCCTCACCCTGCGTGACCTTTAATAGCGCGGGAAATAAAGCGCTGCTGGAAACCAACGCGATGATTATTGCCGAGAACGTAAAGCTGAATCTGGGATGCGAGTGCCATAACCGTTTTTACGATCTGGCTGAAAAGAGAGAGGGTCAGTGGAAGCTTTTTCATCGTCAAAGCATCTACGATATGGGCACCTTTACCTTTCCACAGGGTATTGTGGAGATAGACCCGGTCACGGTCGCAAAATATCCGCGAGAGTATGCGGCGTTGGCATATTTACTGGAAAAAAGCGGTTTTCCACTTGGTCGGGTGTTTGCTACCCGCGGTAGTGACCTTGAGAAAGAGATGAAAGCCGCCGCGCAACGTTGGCTTGCGCGCTAAGGCTATTTAGCGCAGACAGCCTACGTCATCGCCATGCGAGGTAGACTGTCTGAAGGCGTTCGTGTTCTGCCACCCACTCAGAGATAGCTAATAGTCACTTCCTGTAATTCTGGGTGGCCGGGCAATGAACGCTGGCTTACCTTCGCAATATTTTGCAGCGAAAACTCAGCGCTGTCTGGATTAACGGTGACACGCTGGGTACTTTGCGAACCATTTCGATAACAAGAGAACTGCAGCTGCGAACGCTGTATTGTGGCACCGCAAGCTCCTTCAACAATCTCACCGACAAAATGTATCGTTCCTGAGTTTGATTGAGTTTTTGCCTGGGCTACGGTGCTCAACATCAGACCGATAGCGGTGATACACATAATTGATACTATTTTCATATTTCGACCCCACATCCTGTGAGAATTATTAACATCCGCAATATTGCTGGTGCTTCACTTACGTCGCTCTCGTTGTACCATGAAATAAAACGAGATTTCCGTCACTATATCGGCCAGCCTGGGTCACTGCTATCCGACATTCTTCGTATTCGCCTGCATTTATTATGCTAAAAATCAATTAAAATTAAGAATAAACTTATTATGTAAATAATGCGCAGCGGCTTGTCAGGAAATATTTAGGATTGTCATCGGAGCTCAGTGTGATAGGGTAAAGTATCACTGCTAATACTCAGGAAATTATTTGCCAAAACGCTTCTGTTTTACCCTTTTTTCATCGCAAAAATAACCTACCAATTCTCGCTTAACACGTAAAAATAATAAGGTTACTACTATGCAAACACCGACGATAATCGCCATCACACTGGCAGCATTACTCACCTCACCCGCCACTTTTGCAGCTGACCTGCCCGGCAAGGGCATTACCGTTCACCCCGTGCAGAGTCCCTTACCGGAAGAAACCTTTCAGACTGAAATAATCAACCGCGCGCTAAAGCAGCTTGGCTACGATGTCGCACCGATTGAAGAGGTGGAGTATAACGTCGCCTATACGGCTATTGCCTCGGGTGATGCCACCTATATGGCGGTTAACTGGATGCCGCTGCAACAGGATATGTATAGCTCGAGCGGCGGTGATAAGAAATTCTACCGTCAGGGGACTTATATTAGCGGCGCGGCGCAAGGTTATTTGATCGATAAAAAAACAGCCGACAAATATCACATTACGGATATTTCACAGCTTAAAGATCCCAAACTTGCCAAATTATTTGACGCCAACGGCGATGGTAAGGCAGACCTCGCCGGGTGTAACCCCGGCTGGGTTTGCGGGTCAGTCATTGATACGCAAATTAAAGCGTATGGCCTGACGAATACGGTGACGCAAAATCAGGGCAATTATTCAGCGATTATTGCCGATACCCTCACCCGTTATAAAGCCGGTAAGCCGGTGCTGTATTGGACCTGGACACCGTATTGGGTCAGCGATGAATTAAAACCGGGTAAAGACGTGGTGTGGTTAACGGTGCCATTCTCGGCAAATCCGGGGTCGCTTAAGGATCTGAATACCGAATTACCGAACGGCAAAAACTACGGTTTTGCGGTGAACAACGAGTATATCGTCGCCAATAAAGAGTGGGCCGCGAAAAACCCGGCGGCGGCGAAGCTGTTTGCGGTAGCAAAATTGCCGCTGGCCGATGTTAACGCGCAGAACCAGCTGATGCATAAAGGTGAGTCCAGTGCCGAGAACATCCAGCAGCATGTTGATGGCTGGATTCATGCGCACCAGGAGACGTTTGACGGCTGGATTAAACAGGCGCTGGCGGCAAAGTAAGGTGAATTCCCGGCGGCGCTGCGCTTGGCCGGGCTACATGACAACATCCAGGTTGGTAGCCCGGGCAAGGCGTTTACGCCGACCCCGGGAAGTGAAGCCAGTGCCGGGATGATGGCGGGAGCCATTCGCATCAGAAGACCTTTGACGGCTGGATTAAACAGGCGCTGGCGGCAAAGTAAGGTGAATTCCCGGCGGCGCTGCGCTTGGCCGGGCTACATGACAACATCCAGGTTGGTAGCCCGGGCAAGGCGTTTACGCCGACCCCGGGGTTGCACAGGCTATCGTTTATTCCATCACGCGGGCGCGTTTAATGCGCGTCTCTTCCTCGCTATGCGTGGCGTCCACCAGCGTAAAGTTAAAGCTTACCTCGGTATGCGGCTGGTTAATTTTGCGTTCCTGCGAAAGCGTGTCGTCGGTGATTTTTATCGGGTCGGCAATCAATTCTTCGCGGGTTGCAAAGGCGAAATCGTCCCACAGGTAGGCATCACCGTTCAGGTTAATTTGCGTGGTCAGATGCTTGTAACCGGGAGCAGAAACGAAGAAATGCACATGCGCGGGACGATTACCGTGGCGGCCTAAAGCGGTCAGCAATTTCTGCGTCGGGCCATCCGGTGGGCAGCCATAACCGCACGGCACGATGCTGCGCACCGCGTAACGCCCATCAGCCCCAGTTTCAATCCGGCGGCGTAAATGGTATTCACTTTGAGACGGGTCGAAGAAGGAGTAGCCGCCGAGCGTATTGGCGTGCCAGATATCGACAATGGCACCGGCGACCGGATTACCCTGCAAATCCGTTACCTGGCCGTGTAACCACATCGGTTCTCCCGGCTCCTGGCCGTCGTCCATCCGCGCATACTGCTGGCTCAGCGGCGCCCCCGCCACGTACAGCGGCCCTTCAATGGTGCGCGGCGTCCCTACCTCATTGCCGGCCGCGGCCTCTTTTTCATCGGCGCGGATATCCAGATAGTGCTCAAGCCCCAGACCCGCCGCCAGCAGCGCAGACTCTTTACGCTCGCCCAGCTCGTTTAAGTAATTAACCGCCAGCCAGAACTCTTCATCGCTGATATCAAATTTCTTAATCGTCTGGCACAGGTCGCTCAGTACCTGATGCATAATCGCTTTAAAACGATCGTTGCCCTGTTCGGAATTTAAGCCACTGCTGATGGCCAATAAAGATTCCAGTTCGGTTTGTTTGGTCGGATTCACTGACATTGCGTGTTCCTCTTTTTTTGTAGGGTAAGGGTTATTGTTGTTAGTTCACGGACGAGGGATGGCGGCACAGCGGCTGCACTGAAATCGCCATAAAGGGATACAGCGGCAGCGCGGTCAAAATGTCGTGCAGTTCCTGATTGTCGGCGACATCAAAAATGCTGACGTTGGCGTAAAGCCCCGCCACGCGCCAGATATGCAGCCATTTACCTTCACGTTGCAGGCGCTGGGAGTAGGCCTTTTCTTCAGCCTTAATCGCGTCGGCCTGCTCTTTGGGCAGCGAGGCCGGGATATTGACGGTCATTTCAACTTTAAACAGCATGCAGATGTCCTCTATTTTCGGGTGTAAAAACGCAACTTGTCGCAGTCAATCTCAACGCCTAGCCCCGGCCCCTGCGGTAACGAGACCTGCCCCTCGCGGAAGTTAAGCGGCGTGGCGACGATGTCGTCTTTTAGCAGCAGCGGGCCGAACATCTCGGTTCCCCACTGCATGTTGACCGTTGACCAGGCATGCAGTGAGGCCACCGTCCCCAGCGTGCCTTCGAGCATGGTGCCGCCATACAGCGCCACGCCTGCCGCCTGCGCAACGTGCGCCAGTTTTAGCGCCTGTGCCGGGCCGCCCGCTTTGGCAATCTTCAGCGCATAGGCACCGCGAAAACCGCCGCTTGCCAGCGCATAGCCGTCAGAGCTGGTGGAAACCGCTTCATCGGCAAGAATGGGCACGCTGAAACGCTGGCTCAGGGCAATAAGGCCCTGCCGGTCCCACAGCGGAATCGGCTGCTCAATAAGATCGATACCGCCTTCCTCCAGTGCGCTCATCCCTTTCATTGCCGTGGTGAAATCCCAGGCCTGATTAACGTCAACGCGCACGCTGACCTCCTCGCCCAGCGCCGCTTTAATCGCCAGCGCATGGCGCACATCGGCGTCCAGCGTTCGCGCGCCGATTTTCAATTTGAAGGCGTGGTGACGGCCTTGCGCCAGCAGACGTTTCCCTTCGTCGATATCCTGCTGGGTATCACCGCTCGCCAGCGTCCACAGCACGGGAAGCTGCGTCGAGATGGCCCCGCCCAGCAGCGCACTGACCGGCAGCCCTAACGCTTTGCCCTGCGCATCAAGAAAGGCCGTTTCCAGCGCCGATTTAGCGAAAGTATTGCCCTTGACGCTGGCGTTCATCGCCTCGGCTAATGCCGCTACGCCGCTAAAGGTCTGGCCGCACAGCAGCGGTGACAGGTAGTTTTCAATCGCGAGTTTCATCGCCTCCGGGCTTTCCGCACCGTAGCTCAGGCCGCCGATAGTGGTGCCCTCGCCCCAGCCGATGACGCCTTCAGCACACTGCATACGCACCATCATCAGGGTCTGGCAGCCCATCGTCGCCATCGACAACTTGTGTGGACGGACGGTGGGGATATCCACCAGCCAACAGGCCAGTGATTCAATCGTTAACATCTGTTGCTCCTGCTTTTATCGATTTGGAGGGAGTTGGCGGCAGGCTTCTGAGCGCAAGCCACGCCAGCAAGGCGTAGACGATAAGCAGCAGCGACACCGGCCACGAAGCGTCAAAGGCCATCAGTAGCGCCACCGCCAGCATCGGCCCAAGGCCGCCGGAGAATATCGAGCCCACTTCATGCCCCAGCGCCAGCCCGGAGTAGCGCACGCGCACCGGAAAAAGATCGCTCATAATGCACGGCTGGGTACCGGTCATGGCACCGTGGCAAACCGGCAGTCCGAGGAACATCGCCAGCATAATGAAGCCGAACTGGCCGGTGGACAGTAGCCAGAAGAACGGAAACGCCATGACCAACAGGCCAATCACGCCGATGTAATAGACCGGTTTCAGGCCAATACGATCGGAAACCGCGCCCCAGAAGAGGATAGAGAAGAACTCAATCAGCATCGCCAGCGTCACCGCGCTGATAATCTCCCCGGTCGCGATACCGACGTGTTTGGCGTAGACCACCGAGAAGGTGAAGAAAATATAAGATGCGCCGTTTTCCGGCAGACGCAGCGCAATGGCCTGTAGCAGCGCCTTAGGATGTTCACGCACAAGGACAAGCAGCGGGATGTTTTCGTGCTTGTCCTCCGGCTTCGCCCTGGCAAACACCTGGCTCTCACGGATATTTTTACGGATGTAAACGCCCACGAGGAAGATAACGATGCTCAGCAAAAACGGCACGCGCCATCCCCAGCGCATGAAATCATCGTCCGGCAGCTGTTGCACCAGATAGAAGGCGAACGCCGACAGGACAAATCCTCCCGCCACGCCCATCTGACTCCAGGCGGTATAGAAGCCACGACGCGACGCTGGCGCATTTTCACTGAGCATCAGTACGCCACCGCCCCACTCGCCGCCGGAGGCCACGCCTTGTAAAAATCGCAACGTAATTAGCGACACCGGCGCCCACAGGCCAATCTGCGCATAGGTGGGTAGCAGACCAATCACAAAAGTGGTGGCGCCCATGAGCGTCAGGGTCATGATTAGCGTCATTTTGCGGCTATAGCGATCGCCTATATGCCCAAACACGATGCCGCCGAGCGGCCGGGCGAGGAAACCGACCGCGAAACCGGAAAACGCCAGTAATGTCCCCTGGAGCGGGTCACCGCCCACCGGGAAGAACAGCGGGCCAAACACCAGCGCCGCCGCGGTGCCATAGAGAAAAAAGTCGTACCATTCCAGCGCATTGCCCAGCACAGAGGCCACCACCAGCTTGCGCATTTGCTGGGCATCCTGACGGTTTTCGCCCGTTGCGACGACGGTTTCAGAAACGACATTGCTCATCTGTCAGTCATCTTCTTAGCGTCAGGCTTCATGACCGACGGCGTGGTAGCCACGATTGAAATAGACCAACCCGCGCGCCCGCTCGCTGATGCGCAAAGCCTGCACACGACAATAAAAGACCGAGTGGCTGCCAACCTCATGGCAGTCGCTAATCAAACAGTCAAAGCTGGCAACCGACGAACTGAGCACCGGCGCACCGCTGGCTAAAACCTGCCAGTTGTCATGGCAAAATCGCTCTTCCGAACGCAGGCTGGCGTTCGCAAATACGCCGGAGAGCGCCTGGTGATCGCTTGACAGCACGTTGACGCACAGCACGCCGTTTTGCTTAAAATGCGCGTGGGCGAACGAGTTGCGGTTCATGCATACCAGCAGGGTTGGCGGCTGGTCGGTCACGCTACAAACGGCGGAGGCGGTAAAGCCAAACTTGCCCGCCGGGCCGTCGGTGGTAATCACAGAGACCGCGCTACCTAGCTGCGCCATCGCATTACGGAATTCGGTTTGCAGAGTCATAAAGGATCCTCAAAGATCGATAATCAGACGGGCGCTTTTGGCCCGCGAGCAACACAGCAGGATCTGATCGCCATCGGCCTTCTCTTCGTCGGTCAAATAGTGGTCGCGATGATCCGGCTCACCTTCCAGCACATCGGTCAGACAGCTGCCGCAAATGCCCTGCTTACAGGAGACGCAGACCTTCAGCCCTGCCTGCGCCAGCGCCTCGACGATGGTCTGGTTGGCCGCCACCTGGACGGTGATACCGCTGGCAGCGGCCACCACCTCAAAGGGTTGCCCGCCGGTTTCCACCTCTGCGCTAAAGCACTCCTGGTGGATTTGTTCAGGCGAGTAACCGTGCGCTTTGGCCCGGTCGCTGACCGCCTCCATCAATCGTGACGGGCCGCAGGTATAGACGTGCGAACCCTCCGGCACATCGCACAGCACCGCATCCAGATTTATCCGCTGCTCATCGCTAAAGTGCAGGTGCACCTGTGGCGCATAGGCGCACGCTGCAAGCTGCGGCAAGAATGCCGCCAGGTCGCGGGTGCGCGCGCAGTAATGCAGGGAAAACGAACGCCCGGCGCGGTGCAGTTCTGCCGCCATCGCCAGCATGGGCGTGATACCGATGCCGCCGCCTATCAGCAGGCTATGTGCGCTATGTTCCGCCAGCGCAAAAAGATTGCGCGGTTCACTAACCTGAACCACATCGCCTTCACGCAGCGCATGGGCTGCCAGCGATCCGCCTTTCGATTGACTGTCTTTGAGTATGCCAAGCTGATAGTGATGGCTGTCCTGCGGGTCGCCGCATAGCGAGTAAGGACGAATCAGTTCGCCGGGTAAATACACGTCGAGATGCGCCCCGGCCTGAAACGCGGGCAGCGTAAGACCGTCCGGGTGTGCCAGCGTCAGTAGCACCACTTCCCCCTGCAATTCGCGACGGATAATTTTGAGTGTCAGCATTTCGCCCCCTTAACGCATAAACAGCCCGCCGTTAATGTCCCAGGTTGCCCCGGTGACAAACGACGCGTGTTGAGAGGCCAGCAGCGCGACGGCGTGGGCGACAAACTCGGCCTCGCCAAGCTGGCCCACGGGGATCATTTGCAGTAGCCCGGCCATTTTGTCTTCCGGCACCAGTGCATGAACGGTCGGCAAATCCATCGGGCCCGGGGCGATGGCATTCACCGTGACGCCGGATTTCGCCAGTTCGCGGGCGAACACTTTGGTGAGCGTCAGGATCCCGCCTTTCGACGCGGCGTAGTGCGCGCCGGAGGCCGTGCCGCCGTTTTGTCCGGCAAGCGAAGCAAGATTGATAATGCGACCGTAGCCGCAGCGCGCGAAGTAGCGCCCCATCGTCTGGCAGCCGACAAAGGTACCTCGCAGGTTAGTGGAGATAACCCGGTCAAATTCATCAACGCTAATGTCCATCACCGGGGTTGCCAGGGTTAGCGCGGCGTTATTCACCAGCACCTGTAGGCTGCCAAAGCGTTCAAGGGTAGCGGCCAGCGCACGGTCAAAATCTTGCGGTTGACGAATATCCAGCGCGAGTGCCAGCACGCGCTCGCTATCACAATGCGCGGCGGCAGCCTTTACGCGGTCGGCGTCAACGTCGGTGAATACCACCTGGTCACCCTGTGCCAGAAGGTGTGTGGCGATGACATTCCCCAGCCCGGATGCCGCCCCGGTGACTAATACGGTTTGCGTCATAAATGACTCCTCAGAGGATGTAGCCGATGCTGTGCAGCACATCGTCGCTATTGACCAGACGGATAACCTTTTGGCTGATTCGCCAACCGCTGGCCTGCGGTTGCAGATGCCAGGTGATATCGGCGGCATAGTGGCGGCTATGGCCTTTGCGGTGTTCCCACAACGACTGCGCGCCCCGCACGACCACTTCATTTTCGCTGGCTTCCAGCAGCCGAAAGCGCGACAGCGTGCGCAGCGTTCTGGCGCGCGGTGTGGTGGAAATAGATTCGCCGCTGTACAGGCGTTTCACCCGCTTAGCGCGCATTTCGTGGTCGTCACAGGCGTAGTTGAGCGTATTTTTAAAATCGGTTTCCTGCGGGTCGATAGGCACCACGTACAGGCCATCGTGCAGCCAGAGATCGAGCCACGCGTTAAACTCCCCCTGGTCCAGCAGATCGCCTTCGAGGTTTATCACCGCAATGGCGTTAAACAGTACAGATTCTGCGGTCGTCATTTATTCCATCTCCGTCATCAGTTTTTTCCACTGCTGATAAGCCGCGCGCATGCCGGTTTCGGCGCTGACGTCGCTGCGCAGGCCATCATCGGTACGGTATTCACCCGCCAGACCGCGGTTTAACATGATCCACAGGTCATTGCCTGAGGTGGCCCCGCGCTGAACGCGCTCCCACGCCTCGGAATCGTCCGGCGTGCCAAAGCCCATCGGCCCCTGGAAGTGTTCATGCAGACGTAAACGTGCCTGGTTAGCGATTTCCGGGCCGCCGTCCATGGTGATCACCGCATGATGAATTTCGGTTTCGTTGACCGACAGCGGTTGCAGCACGCGGAAGAACGCCATCGAGCAGGCGATGTTGGGGAAAATATTGAGGTTAAAGCCGGAACCGCCGACGGCGCGTACAATGCGGCGAACCTTCTCTTCGTCGTGTTCTGCGCGCAACGCGTCAGCCAGTTCAGTGAAACGCTCGGGGATCGGCGCATCGAGATTGGCCTCCAGATCCACCAGTTCCGGGATCATCACCATTACGCTGTGGCCGTTACCGAGGTCCTCGACGTAGCCGCTGCCGTCAACAAAGTTGAGCATCTCTTCGGTCTGCTTATCGACCGAGCTTAAAAACGAACGGTGCACCACCGGGAAGTGATAGCCGTCAGTGGTATTCTCAAGCTGAATTTTCCAGTTGCCGGGGAAGCGGAATCGGTGTGCCGGGCCGGTTTTGATCGGATATCCCGCGCCCTGCTTCATAAACAGATCCATCCACTTTTTCGCCGCGCCGAGGAAATCTTCCAGCGGCTCAATGCGATCGTTGAAGGTGGCGAAGATCATTCCCGCATACTGTTCGGTCCGCAGGGACACCAGCCCCAGCTCACCCTTTTCTAACTGGTCGGCATAGCTTTCCGGGTGTGGCACGCCGCGCAGGCTGCCGTCCAGCGCGTAGCCCCAGCCGTGATACGGGCAGACAAAGCTGTTGGTTTTGCCGCTGCGGTGTTCACACACGGTGGCGGCGCGGTGACGGCAGCGGTTGAGTAGCGTATGGACGGTGCCTTTACGGTCACGCACCACAATCACCGGCTGGGTGGCAATCTCGGTGGTTTTGAAACTGCCGGTTTCCGGTATCTCGCTGGCATGCGCTACCCATACCCAGGTTTTGCCAAATACCCGTTCCAGCTCGAGGGCAAACAGCTCCTCTGAGGTGTAAAGCGAGGTATGTACGCGGTCGTGTTGCACCAGCGACGCAATCTCGTCGCGGCCTGGCGCGGCGGGCGTGGTGGTGTCGATATTTTTCACATTAATGGTGCTGTCACACTGCATGTCCATTCTCCTGGCCGTCTTTGACGGTCTGATGGTTTTCTGGCACCGGGAGTAAATCCTCGGCGTGCCAGTGGCTAACGGGGCGACTAAACAGGTTGCGGGTGGTGAAATGGTGCATCACCATCTCACCCGCTTCGCGACGGAAAGAGACGTTGAGTTCGGCGGCATTGAGGTGCGCCCCGCCCGCGCTAAAGGCGGAGGTTTGCAGCATCAGCCAGCGACCTTGTAGCTCACCGCTCGCCGCGTGTCTCAACGACTCGGAACACAAGAAGTGCGCGTTCATGGCGAAATGCGCGGGCTTGCGAACGTATCCAGTCATCATGGCCACAATGGCTTCACGCCCCAGATGACGCCCCAGCCGCGCGGCGTAAGGTTCGCCAACGCCTTCCCAGCAGGCATCCGCGCTGAACAGTTCGCCAATCGCGCGCACCGTTTCGGCATCATCTAGCCGGTCGCACAGGTGCATGTAGTCGCTAATGCAAACGCGTGCGGCCTGCTGGTCTTCAAGCTGCTGTAAACGCAGGGCATCCTGAGAGGTCATGGCGCGCTCCGTTAGCCCTGAATGATCAGTTCACGCCCGACGCGGGCTTCGATTTTGCAGTACTTCCACAGCTTGCTGCCGCCATCGCCCACCGGCGTGGTACGGAACAGGTTGCAAACCGCGGCGACGTTTTCCAGCGCCTGCGCGTCGGCCAGGACGTAGGTCGTCCACGGTGCGGTTGTCGAGGGGCCGACCATCAACTGGTCGTCATCCATATTGCCAATCACCGTGATCCCTGGGGTTTCATCGATGCCTTTCATCATCACGCCGAAAGCGGCCCATACCTGCTTCGCTTCCGCCGCGCTGGCGTCGAAAAAATTCTGGTTCACGCCGATACAAAACAGCACGCGTAAGGTTTTTAACTGGCTCATGTAGTGCTCCTTAAGGAAAAAATCACAGATAACCGGGCTGCGGTTTGCCGCCAAAAAAGACGGTGCCCGCGTTGAGATAAGAGAGATCGCCCATAAAGGCGTGTTGGGTAATGACCATGGTGTCGCGGACATAGCGCTGTAGCGGGCTGGTCATGGTGACGCCGCCCATACCATTCAGCGCCAGCGCCTGACGGGCCACCTCGGCGGCCACGCGCGTGACGTGAGTTGACGACAGGCGTAAGGCGTTAATCTGTTCGCAGCTGGGATCGTCACCGCTTAGCAAGCGCTGCCAGACATCATCAATAGCGTCGTAGAACCAGGCGCGTGCCGAGCGCAGGTCGGCTTCACAGCGGGCAATTTGCATCTGCGCCTGCGGCCGTTCGGCCAGACGCGGTGCGCCGGTCACCGACTGCTGGCGGTGGGCAATCGCATAGATTTCGTTGAGTGCGGCACGCGCCACGCCGAGCGCCACGACCGACAGCACCTGGGTCGCCAATGACAGCACCGGATAGCGGTATAGCGGCCCTTCGAGATTGAGCACGCCGCCGCGAATAAAGGTCCACTCGTGCGGCACAAATACGTCGTCCACCAGCAAATCGTGGCTGCCGGTACCCGCAAGCCCGACCGTATTCCATACCGGGTCGATCTGTACGCTGGCGCGCGGCAATACCGCCATACGCGGCAGCGGCTGTTCACCGTCAGGCAAGATGCCAACACCTAATACCGATGCGCCCATGCTGCCGCTGGCAAAGCTCCAGCGTCCGCTAACGCGGTAGCCGCCGTCGGCCTGACGGGCCTTTTGGGTGGGGAAAATGCCGCCGGCAAAAACCACGTCCGGGCCGTTTCGATAGAGTTCTTTTAAGGTGTCAACGGGCAGCGCGCCGAGGTAAAACGGGCTCATGCCGAAGCTTGCCACCCAGCCTGCGGAGCCGTCCGCCGTAGCAATCTGCTCGATCAACTCGCAAAACTGCGCCGGGGAACATTCGTCACCGCCGTAGATTTTCGGCACCAGCGCACGGTAGACGCCAACCTGCTGAAAACGGCTAATGATGTCGTCAGAAATATGACGTTGATGTTCAAAATCTTCGCTTCGCGACGCAACTTCACTCAACAGCGGCGCTAGAGCTTCACGGATTAAGACGGCAGACATGGCGTTCTCCGGGTAGTGGTGGCGACCGGTCGCAGGGCGAGCGCAGCCGCAATGAGTCGAACTCACTGAGTCATTAGGAACCAGGCAAAGAAAGAGTGTGTGGTTAGCGTCGTCGTCGCGACAAAAGCCACTCGGCGGCCTGCACCAGTAAGCCTTCGGCGCCTTTGCGGGCCACCAGCTGGAGGGCTATCGGACGACCTTTTCGCTCACCTGCGGGCAGGGTTATCGCCGGATGGCCGCTGAGGTTGAACGGGCGCACCAGTCGGGTCAGGCTGACGACGCTTAGCGGGTCACTGGCCTCAACCAGCGTGGGCGGCAGTTCGGGTAAGGTGGCCAGCGCCAGCAGCGGCGTTTTCGCCAGCAGCGCATCAACATCGGCGGTGAAGCGCTGCCGCACGCGCTCTGCGTCATCAAGCGCTTGTGGAGTAACCGCTTCACCGGCGCGAATGCGGGTCGCCACATCATCAGAGACGGCGCCGGTGGCTAACAGCGGATTGAGCGCCAGCCAATTTTCGCGGCTGATAAGAGCAATTCCGGCCTGATGAGCATCGACCAGGGTAACCAGTTCACCACGATGAGGGTAAACGTGCGCATCGGCGAGAAACGCCAGCAGCTGCGCGTCTATTTCAGGCAGTGCTGCGGCGATAAAGGTCATTTCTGGTAGCGTGTCCAGCGGCGCATCGACCGGGAGATCGAGACGCTTCAGCACCTGACGCAGTACATCCGCCTGCCGCGCAAAAAGGCCCACGCAGTCCAGCGAACTGTCAGCGGGCATCACGCCCCGGCGGCTTAAAACACCATAGCCGGGTTTGAGCCCCAGAATACCGCAGCAGGCGGCGGGCATACGCACCGATCCTCCGGTGTCGGTTCCCAGCGAAAAATCGACCTCACCGGAGGCGACAACCGCCGCCGAACCGCTTGAGGATCCGCCGGGGATCAGCGCAGGATACAGAGGGTTGATCGGCGTTCCGCCCCAGGCGTTGATCCCGGTGACGCCAAACGCCAGTTCGTGAAGCGTGGTTTTCCCGCGCAACGTGCAGCCGTTTTCCAGTAGCTTTGCGACCACGCTTGCATGTTGTCGCGCAGCCGGGCTTTCCGCCAGCGCCGGGCACCCGGCCAGGGTGCGGTATCCCGCCACGTCCAGCGTATCTTTAACGGCAAAACTCAGGTCGCCCTCGCCGAGGGTAAACCGTTCGACAAACCCATCGCTCTCATAAACTGGCTGCATGATTAACACCTTAACCAGAAATAATGAATCATATTCAGGCAAGCAGTCGATGCTGCTTTTTTGTCCTGACTAACGTTTAATCAATACTGGCAAATTTAGATGAATATTCAAGTAATATTTCACGTTATTTTTACCGAGCCGCAACAAGTTATTAACCATGAGCATGGAAGGGTTACTCATGCAGTTTGATGAAATATAAAGCAAAATTCGGCATAAAGGCAGGTACAGTCGCCGGGTAACGAACCGGCGACAGATGTCAGAAAGGTTTTTATTTACAGAGGGTTAAGATAAAAATCTACGCAAGTCACAATTTTGTCATTGTGTCCTGCTGGCTCATAATTCATTGAGGTTATCGAGCACTTTCGCCAGCGACTGGTTCATTTTTTCGACCTGGCTTACGCTCATTCCCTTAAAACCTTTGTCGAAAATTTTGCCCACTAACGGCATCGCTTCGGCCACTTTCTGCTTGCCGGCGTCCGTAAGCATCACCACCGTCACCCGGGCGTCACGCTCGCTGCTGCTGGTGGTAACCAGACCATCATCGCGCAGGCGGCCAACGATTTTGGTGACCGTCGGCATTTTCGCCAGCGCATATTCGGAGATTTGTGAAATGCTCGCTTCACCGTACTGGTGAGTGATCATCAGTACGCGAAAGCGCGATACGTCGAGGGCAATCTTTTTCAGGGCGATTTCGACGGTTTGGGTATAACGCGCATAGACGTTGACAATCCAGTAGAACGGAAAATCTTCACGGTGAAATTCGTTCTCGTCAGGCAGGCCTTCCGATATTTTTTTTGTATGACGCATGCGTTTCCTTACCCCAATCTGCAACAGATTTTTCGATTATACCCTGTGTCTGAACGCCCGTCCTGAAGCGCTTTTCCGCCACATGCTCCACAGTGCCTGATTTACGCGACACAGATCGCATTATGATTCACAAACGACGAATGCATAACAATTTCGTATCATTTTTGACACATAAAGTTGACAGCCATTGTGGCTATTTTCTATACGTTAGCAGCCTGTCTGATACTCATACTAATAAACACAATGTGGAGCTTTTCATGAACGATAGCCCTTCTACGGAGCACAATCGCTCCGGGCCTCAAGCCCCAATGCCTCTCAATCCTCGCCAGCAGGCGGTGATCAATAAACTTTTTCGCCGCTTAGTCGTTTTTTTATTCATTCTGTTTGTTTTTTCCTACCTCGACCGGATCAACATCGGCTTTGCCGGCCTGACAATGGGCAAAGATTTAGGCTTAACCAGCACCATGTTTGGCCTGGCCACCACGCTTTTTTATGTGATGTACGTGGTGTGCGGTATTCCAAGTAACGTGATGCTGACTATCGTCGGCGCGCGGCGCTGGATTGCGATATTGATGATTGTGTGGGGAATTGCCTCCACCGCGACCCTGTTTGCAACCGGGCCGAAAAGTCTGTATGCCCTGAGAATGCTCGTCGGGATTGCGGAAGCCGGTTTCCTGCCCGGCTTGTTGTATTACATGACCTACTGGTTTCCGGCACACTATCGCGCCCGCGCCAATGCGCTGTTTATGATTGCCATGCCGGTGACCATGGCGCTGGGGTCGCTCGCTTCGGGTTATATTTTAAATATGGACGGCCTGCTTAATCTGAAAGGCTGGCAGTGGCTGTTCTTGCTGGAAGGATTTCCGTCGGTATTGCTGGGACTGGTCGTGTGGTTCTGGCTTGATGACAGCCCGTCTACCGCAAAATGGTTGACCGAGGAGGATAAAGCCTGCCTGAACGAGATGCTGGAAGCGGACAAGCAGAGCGCATTGCAGACGCAAAGTGCGATTGCCGCGGCGTCTGTCGGGCAAAAAAGCATCTTTCGTGAGTTATTCACGCCGGTGATTATTCTCTACACCCTCGCCTATTTCTGTCTGACCAATACGCTAAGCGCTTTGAGCGTCTGGACTCCGCTTATTCTGCGCAGTTTTAATGCGGATAGCAGCAATGTGACCATTGGTTTACTGAGCGCCATTCCGCAGGTGTGTACCATTATCGGGATGATTTGGTGGAGTAAGCGTTCCGACCGCCACAATGAACGCAAGCTGCACACCCTGCTGCCGTATTTGTTTGCCTCCGTCGGCTGGATGTTGACCGCCACCAGCGTGAATCCGCAACTACAATTTACCGGTATCGTGATGGCATCGATGGGGGCATTTGCGGCGATGGTGATCTTCTGGACGACGCCGGACAGAGTGATGTCGCTGCGTGCCCGAGCGCTGGGAATCGCGGTGATAAACGGCACCGGCATGACCGGCGCGGCGCTGGGGCCGCTGCTGATGGGCTGGATGAAAGATGTCACCGGCAGCTTTAACGCGGGCATCTATATGGTGGCCGGGTTCCTGGTGCTGGGGGCGATTATTGTGGCGTTTATTCCGATGAAAGCGGTCGTGAAGCCGATTGCTCGCACCGGCGCTTCACCGGAGTCGGCGTAATGACTCTTTAATACCAATTGTAGGCCGGATAAGCGCAGCGCCATCCGGCGTCGTGCGGCACCTTGCCGGATGGCGCTGCGCTTATCCGGCCTACAGGGGTATTACCCGCTTATTAGAAGGTGTAACTTGCTCCAACCTGCACCGTACGGTCACGGCCAATCCAGCAGTTGGTGCTGTCATAGCAGGTTAAGGTCTCTTTGTTGGTCAGGTTCTGAGCGCTGGCTTTGAGCACCAGTCCGTTCAGGCTGCTGTCCACGGCAGACATATCGTATGAAACCGACATATCATACTGCGTGGTGCCACCCAGTTTCCCTTCATCATTATTCGGTGAAATCTCCATCGGCCCGGTATAACGCACCCCGGCTCCGACCGTCAGCCCACGCACCAGACTCTGGTCAAAGGTATAATCCCCCCACAGGTTGAAGGCATTTTCCGGCACCTGCGTCGGGCGTTTACCCTGATAGCTTTCATCTTTGGTATTGATGGCATGCGTGTAGGCATAATTCGCGATCAGGTTGATGTTGTCGGTCGGACGGCTGATAGCCGACAGCTCCGCACCCTTCGACTCAATCTCCCCGGTCTGACGATAGGTAAAGCTTGGGTCCGTACTCAACACGTTTTTCTGCCGAATATTAAACACCGACGCGGTAAAGGTGGTCGCATAATCGGCCAGCAGATATTTCACCCCGCCTTCCACCTGCTTGCTGGTGGTGGGTTTCACCTGTTCTGCCGTCAGCCCGCGCGCGGGTGAGACCGGTTTGAAGCCTTCGGAGTAGCTGATAAATGGCGATATTCCGTTGTCAAAAGCATACAGCGCACCCAGTCGCTTGGTGACGCGGTCTTGCGAAATCCACTCTTTTTTATCGCTATTAAGATAATCAGTGGTGCCGGACTGGTAATCGTCATAGCGCAGGCTGGCGAGGATATTCAGGCCACCGTAGGCGACCTGATCCTGCAAGTAGTACCCTTTCTGATTATAGGAAAGACGGTTTTTCTGCGCGGTATAAAGCCCCAGCGCATCTTCATTCACTAATCCGTAATTCGGGTTACGCATATCGATGCCAGGTGTTGCCGATGCATAATCATAATCGTAATGTGAATTGAGTTTCTGATAGTCAAACCCGGCCAATAGGTGATGCTGCCAGTCGCCCAAAGCGACGGTACGTGTCACCTGGTTATCAATGTTGAAACTGTGCAGATCCTCATTGGTGGTATAGGCAAAACGGTTGAGCTCATAAACCGGGTTTCCCGCGTTACCGGTGGAGTAGATACTTTGCTGATGGGTATCAATATCAAAGTAACGCGCTTTCTGGGTGATCCCCCAGCCGCTATCAAATTCATGTTCGAAGCTGTAGCCGATCATCCATTGACGCTGCTTAAAACCGCTCCATTTGTCACCCGCAAAATCGCGCTTGTTGGCATAACTGGAGCGCAAATATGAAAGCGGCAGGGGGTTCGACGGCGTCAGGCTTGGCGTGTTTTGTGCCAGCGCATCGAGGGTTAAGCGCGTTTTATCGCTCGGCTGCCAGGTGACGCTTGGCGCCACCAGATAATCCTCATAGCGAGTGGTGTGCGGTTGATCATCGCCTTCCGTCGCTTTGCCCAATAGACGATAGCTCCAGTCGCTGTCGCTAATCTGGCCGGTAGAGTCGAGATACCCCTCTTTGAGGTTGCGCGTGCCGGTATTGAAGCCCATTTCCGTGCGCGGCGTGGTCTGCGGTTTTTTACCCTGAATATTCACCAGCCCGCCCGGCGAGCCGTTGCCATAGAGCACGGAAGATGGCCCTTTCAGGATATCGACGCTGTCAATCAACAGCGGGTCGATACGCGCTTTGGTATTCCCGGTCACGTTATACGGCAGCTGCAGGCCATTGTAGAATTCGTTGTCGACGGTGAAGCCGCGAATTTTATATTCGCTCATATAGCTCGTGCTACCGCGCGTCTCGGTTGAAACGCCCGGCGCATAACGAAGCACTTCGTTGATTGAGGTGGCGTGACGCTGGCTGATTTCATGCTGGCTTAGGGTGTTTATCACCTGTGGCGTTTTACTTTCCGCCACCGCCGATTTAGTCGCGCTGTTGGTCCAGCCCGCTAGCTCACTGCCCTCGCCCGATGCGGTAACCACCATCGTGGACTCTTGGGCATGCCCCTGCGTGGAAAGCGCTAACGCAATCATCCCGGAAAGCGTACAAACGCGAAAACCTGTTTTTTTCATTATGGTTGTGCTCAATGCAAATCAGAGAACGATAATTATTATCATTGCTGTTTGCAATTCAACACCAAAATAAGAAGGGGTATAAAAATGTGATGGAGTTAACGCTTTTGAGAAAGTGAAACGGCCCCGGACGGGGCCGTCTGAAACATTTAATCGCGGCGAATTAAGCGGAATACCGCCAGCACCACAATTGCGCCGACAACGGCGACGAGGAAGCTGTGCAGGTTAAAACCACTGACGCTGCCGCCCAGACCAAATGTGGTCGCCAGCCAGCCGCCTACTACCGCACCAACAATCCCGAGGATACAGGTGAGAAAGAAGCCCCCCCCATCACGTCCCGGCATCAGCATTTTCGCAATCACACCGGCAATAAGACCAAAAATAATCCACGCAATAATACCCATTTTCCCACCTCTTAGTTCCATTAACATCAATAAATAGCGCCGTCATTCTGCGCCGCTAATGTTTCAAGTATAGGTAATTGTTCTTAAAATACCTGGTAAGACGATGATATTTTATGCGGAAAAATACGAATTTTGACATAAGCACTGTCTTAAGCGCCACAAACTACCGAAAGCAGTAGGCGTGCCAGGTTTTTTCGCTAAGGTGCTGAAGTTCTTTTATTCGACGCCGATAGTGATTTAAGAATCTGCCATTCTGGAGCCCTTGCCGGTGAGTGAGCACAACGCACAATTTCTTAAGCAAAATCCGTTAGCGGTATTAAATGTCCTTCGCGATCTGCAACACAATAACGCGGCACTGCGCGTGAGTTGGGCATCGAGGCAGTTTATTAGCCGTATTCTGGAAGTGACCCAGCAGCGTCTGGTTATCGACTTTGGTAGCCGTGAAGATGATAACAACGCGGCGGTAACGGCGAGGAATATCGCTATGGTCGCCGAGACGAACGGCGCAAAAATTGAGTTTACGGTGCCGCACATGCAGATCGAGAATTATCAAGGTCTGCCCGCCTTTGTGATGCCCACACCGCCCGCGGTATGGTGCATCCAGCGCCGCGAATATTTCCGCATTTCCGCGCCGCTGCATCCCCCCTATTTTGGCAAAGCCACGCTGGCAGATAAAAGCACGCTGCGCTTCCGGCTGTTTGATTTATCTTTAGGCGGTATGGGCGCGCTGCTGGATGCCCCGCCGGCAGAAAGCCTGGTGCCGGGTTTACAGCTTAAAGAGATTGAGCTTGATATGGGGCAATGGGGAAGATTTCGCTGCGATGTTGAGCTACTCGCCATTAGCGAGCGTAAAGTGGTGGATAGTAAAGGCGAAACGATTGCCACTCCGCGTCTAAGCTTTCGTTTTCTGCATATGAATCCGGTGCTTGAGCGCACGCTCCAGCGAATTATTTTCTCGCTGGAGCGTGAGGCGCGGGAACGGGCGAATAATGTCCGCTGATTACATCGCGTCCATCGCTTTCTTCACTTTCCAGATATAGCGCGGAGCCTGAGGTGCGGGATGATTTCTCACCACATGGTCGAAGAACTCATCCGCGTCCAGATCGTTAATCTCTTCTATCGCCTTTTTCCGATTTGATGAGAAGGTTCGTAACAGCGCCCCCGCTCCGTTTGCATAGGAGACCATCAGCGCATATTGCATCACCTCAGGATCGTTAATTCCCGCAAGCGATCCGTGTTCCAGAATGCTCAGGTAAGCGGCCCCCATGGAAATATTACGCTCCGGGTTTTTCAGCTCACTGGTGGAGGGTTGTCCGCTCCAGCCCATATGACGATATACATCCAGCCCGGATGTTGAGGCTTTTAACTGCATCAACCCTACCGCGTTAGATTTGCTGACAAGGTTCGGGTTACCGCCGGATTCAACGGCAATAATGGCGGTGATAAGACGCGGACTGACTCCCCATGCCGTACCGGCTTTTTCAGAAATAGGCATCCACTGCATCGCACGCTTCACCGGAACCTCTGGGTTCCACGGCGGATCGCGGTAATCCGATTTAGAGCTACACCCTGCAAGCAATACAATTAAAAAAGCAAACCATCTCAATTTCACGCTTCTATCCTTTTAGCTGAACTTTTGCTGCTGCTAATGACAACCACCGGCTCAGGCGGCATGATACCCGTTTCATTATCAGCAAGGAAATGCCATGTCTTCGTTTCATCTCATCGCCCCTTCCGGCTACTGCATCAACCAAACGGCCGCGCGTCTAGGCGTCGCGCGATTAGAAGAGGCAGGACATCAGGTAACCCAGACCAACATTATTCAACGCCGCCATCAGCGATTTGCCGGCAGTGAGGCTGAAAGGCTGGCCGATATTAATGACCTGGCTTTGCTTAGCGGCAAAAACCAGATTGTGATGCCGGTGCGTGGCGGTTACGGTGCAAGCCGTCTGCTGGCGGATATCGATTGGTCAGCGCTTATCGCGCGTCAGCAACACGATCCGCTGTTAATTTGCGGTCACAGCGATTTCACCGCCATCCAGTTTGGGCTTTTAGCCAAAGGTAACGTGATCACCTTTAGCGGCCCAATGCTCGCGGGGAATTTCGGTGCGCCAACGCTCGATAGTTTTACCGAAGAACACTTCTGGCGCGCGCTACGAAACGCCACCTACACCGTCGAATGGAAGGGGGACGGGCCGGATTGCGTCGCGGAAGGTACGCTGTGGGGCGGCAATCTGGCGATGATCAACTCTCTTATCGGTACTCCGTGGATGCCTGAGATTGAGGGCGGCATTCTGGTGCTCGAAGACATTAACGAACATCCGTTCCGCGTGGAACGGATGCTGCTACAGCTGCTGCACGCTGGCATTTTGCCACGCCAGCGCGCCATCGTATTGGGCAGCTTTAGCGGCGCGCAAACGAATGACTATGATGCCGGTTACTGTCTTAATACCATGTATGATTACCTGCGTTCGCGGCTGTCGATCCCGGTCATAAGCGGTCTGGATTTCGGCCATGAACAGCGCACCGTCACGCTGGCGCTGGGCGCAAAAGCGCGGCTTACCCATCAGGTTGCGCATTCAACGTTAACCCTGAGCGGTCACCCGGTAATAAACGAATAAAAAACGATTGTTGCTGCTTATTAATCCAATGTTTATGTGCTAACTATGGTAACGTTTTGTCACGAGTTAGTCCGTTACGGGGAGTGCGTGAACATTGGACGCCACGGCAGTCATTAGTCTTTTTATTTTGGGTTCGGTCTTAGTAACCTGCAGTATTCTATTAAGCTCATTTTCTTCTCGCCTCGGCATCCCGATTCTGGTGATTTTTTTAGCCATAGGCATGCTGGCAGGGGTCGATGGCATCGGCGGTATTCCCTTCGATAACTACCCTTTCGCCTACATGGTCAGTAACCTCGCGCTGGCGGTGATCCTGCTTGATGGTGGTATGCGTACCCAGGCCAGTTCCTTTCGCGTCGCTCTTGGCCCGGCGCTGTCGTTAGCCACCGTTGGCGTGCTGATTACCTCCGGGTTAACGGGGATGATGGCGGCCTGGCTTTTTAAGCTGGACATCATGGAAGGCATGTTGATTGGCGCGATTGTTGGCTCAACGGACGCCGCCGCGGTCTTTTCGCTATTGGGCGGTAAAGGGCTTAATGAACGTGTCGGTTCAACGCTCGAAATTGAGTCCGGTAGCAACGATCCGATGGCGGTATTTCTGACCATCACGTTAATTGAGATGATCCAACAGCACGAAACCGGGCTGAGCTGGATGTTCCTCGTACACATTATTCAACAGTTTGGATTAGGCATTGTCATCGGCCTCGGCGGCGGTTATCTGCTGCTGCAAATGATAAACCGCATCTCGCTACCCGCGGGTCTTTATCCGCTGCTGGCATTGAGCGGCGGGATCATGATTTTCGCCGTCACCACCACGCTTGATGGTAGCGGTATTCTGGCGGTATACCTGTGCGGCTTCCTGCTTGGCAATCGCCCCATTCGCAACCGCTTTGGCATTCTGCAAAACTTCGATGGGCTGGCGTGGCTTGCGCAAATCGCTATGTTCCTCGTGCTGGGGCTGCTGGTGACGCCGTCGGATCTGCTGCCCATTGCCATTCCGGCGCTGCTGCTTTCAATGTGGATGATCTTTATCGCCCGTCCGCTGTCCGTATTCGCCGGGCTGCTGCCGTTTCGCGGCTTTAATCTCCGCGAGCGGACATTTATCAGTTGGGTGGGGCTGCGCGGCGCGGTGCCGATCATCCTCGCCGTCTTCCCGATGATGGCCGGGCTTGAAAATGCGCGACTGTTCTTTAACGTGGCCTTCTTTGTGGTGCTGGTTTCTTTGCTGTTACAGGGCACCTCGCTTGGCTGGGCGGCGAAAAAAGCGCGGGTCGTGGTGCCACCGGTCGGCTGGCCGATTTCTCGCGTCGGGTTGGATATTCACCCCGATAATCCGTGGGAGCAGTTTGTGTATCAGTTGAGCGCCGATAAATGGTGCGTGGGCGCAGCGCTTCGCGACCTGCATATGCCGCAGGAAACACGCATTGCCGCGTTGTTCCGCGATAATGTGCTGCTGCATCCCACCGGCAGCACGCGTCTGCGCGAAAACGATATCCTGTGCGTTATTGGTCGCGAGCGTGACCTGCCGTCGCTGGGAAAAATGTTTAGCCAGTCTCCGCCGGTGGCGTTGGACCAAAGTTTCTTCGGCGATTTTATTCTGGAAGCGGAAGCAAAATTTGCCGACGTGGCGCTGATATACGGGCTGGACGGTGGCGAAGAGTTCCGCGATAACCAGCAGTCGCTGGGCGATCTTGTTGAACATCTGTTAGGCGCAACGCCGGTGGTCGGTGACCAGGTAGAGTTTGCCGGAATGGTGTGGACGGTCGCTGAGAAAGAAGAAAATCAGGTGCTGAAAGTCGGCGTGCGCGTGGCGGAAGAAGAAGTCGAGTAGTCTGAGGTTGCCGGATGGCGCAAGCTTATCCGGCCTGTAGTAGGCCCGGTAAGCTCACGCCACCGGGCAATATGTTACACCGTCACAACTGGTACACGCGGCGCTACGGCACACATCAATTCATAACCGATAGTCCCGGCGCTTGCGGCCACCTCATCAATTTTAATCTCCTTACCCCACAGCTCAACCGGTGTGCCAATACCGGCGTGGGGGCATGGCGTTAAATCCACGGCCAGCATATCCATGGAAATGGCGCCGACGGTGCCGGTGCGAATACCGTCGACCAGGATCGGCGTTCCATTGGCGGCAATGCGCGGATAACCATCCGCATAGCCACAGGCAACGATGCCAATCCGCTGCTCTTGCGACGTCCGATAACGGCTGCCGTAACCGACCGCATCGCCCGGTTTCAGATTCTGAATACCAATAATCTCGCTGCTTAGCGTCATCACCGGTTTCAGGCCGCTGTTGGCGATATCCTGCCACTGGCCGGACGGCGACGCGCCATACAGCACAATGCCCGGCCGCACCCAGTCAAAATGAGTCTCCGGGTGCCATAATGTGGCGGCCGAGTTTGCCAGCGAACGCGGGCAGTCCAGACCTTCCGCAGCCTGTTCAATTTGCCGCATTGGCGCCGCAACGCCATCGGCGTTTTCCGCCTCGGCAAAATGAGACATCAGCGTCATCGAGCCGACGTTACTCATCCCCCGCAGCTGCTGCCAGACGCTGTTCACCTTGTCCGGGGCGAATCCCAGACGGTTCATGCCGCTGTTCACTTTGACGTAGACATCTATCGGCGCATGTACCCGCGCATTTTGCAGCGCTTTAAGCTGCCAGTTGCTGTGGATGCTGGTGGTTAAACGGTACTTATCAAACAGCTCCAGTTCATCGGCATGGAAAAAACCTTCGAGCAGTAAAATCGGTCCCTTCCAGCCCCGTTCCCGCAGCAAGATGGCCTCTTCCAGGTTAAGCATCGCGAAACCATCGGTCTCGCGCAGGGCATTCCACACCCTATCCAATCCGTGACCATAGGCGTTAGCCTTGACCACAGACCAAATTCGGGCGCCACCTGCCGCCCGGCGAACAATCGCTAAATTATTACGTAACGCCTGTAAATCGAGGCTGGCGAGCACGGGACGTGACATGCCTTCTCCTTATTGATGTGCGCCATGCAAATGCTGCGCGCGCGCCGGAGTGAATCCCGGAGAATAGCGAGCAACGCTAAGATCATCATAGGGGATAGCAGGCGTTCTGCCAGACATCAGGTCGCTAAGCAGTTGTCCTGAACCACAGGACATCGTCCAGCCCAGCGTGCCATGTCCGGTATTAAGCCAGAGGTTTTTGAAAGTCGTCTTGCCGACAACCGGCGTACCATCAGGGGTCATCGGACGCAGCCCGGTCCAGAAAGTAGCCTCAGAAATCTTGCCACCGCGTGGGAATAAATCGCCCACCACCATCTCCAGCGTTTCGCGGCGAGGTTGCAACAGTTCGGTGTTGAAGCCGACGATTTCAGCCATGCCTCCCACGCGGATACGATTATCAAAGCGGGTAATGGCAATTTTGTACGTTTCATCAAGGATGGTCGACACCGGCGCACCGCTCTCTTCGACTATCGGAATGGTCAACGAGTAGCCTTTTAACGGATAGACCGGAATGTCCACCAGCCCTTTGAGCATCGACGTAGAATAGGAGCCGAAGGCCATCACGTAAGCATCGGCTTTCACCACTTCATCGCCGCATTTCACGCCAACGATACGCCCACCGTCTTCAATCAGGCTATCGACCGGGGTATTAAAGCGGAACTGTACCCCCGCCTGCTCGGCCATTTTCGCCAGTCGTTGGGTAAAGAGCTGGCAATCGCCGGTTTCATCATTGGGTAAGCGCAGCCCGCCGGTCAACTTGTGGGCAACGTCGGCAAGCGCCGGTTCCACTTCAGCAAGACGTGAGGCTTCCAGCAGCTGATACGGAACGCCAGCATCCTCAAGAACGGCGATGTCACGGGTGGCGTTCTCATACTGTTGCGCGGTGCGAAAGAGCTGTAAAGTGCCGCCCTGGCGACCTTCATAGCTGATTCCGGTGGTGTCACGCAGGGTTTTCAGGCAGTCACGGCTGTATTCCGCCAGGCGCACCATGCGGCCTTTATTCTCCATATAGTGGCGCGTGTCGCAGTTTCGCAGCATCTGCCACATCCATTTGAGCTGAAAACCGGTGCCATCCAGTCGAATTGCCAACGGCGCATGACGCTGGAACATCCATTTGATCGCTTTTAACGGTACGCCCGGTGCCGCCCACGGCGCGGCATAACCCGGCGAAATTTGCCCGGCGTTAGCCGCGCTGGTTTCGAGCGCCGGTCCCGCTTCACGGTCAATCACCGTCACCTGATGCCCTGCCTGACTTAAATACCAGGCGCTGGTCACGCCCACTACGCCACTTCCCAGTATGACAACGTGCATAGCCACTCCAGAATCAGTAAAAGAACAATCATCTAATTACAAATTGATAACCTAGATGAAAATATTATTCAACATACGCTTTTTTTATGGTGACTGAAGTCACAGAGCGCCCATTTGGCGGGGAGGGATAGAAATTGATATCTCCTGCTGTCCGATATTTTTTGTCAGCATAAAATCCTGCGAACACGGCAAATATTCCTCCGTAATATGAATAAATCATGTCGAAAAAAAATGGCGGTTGTTACAGATTTTCTGCGGTGTTCTATTCTTTATTTGAGGCTCTCCGCACAGAGAGGGTCGCCAACAATGAGGGCGCGCTAATGGCTACGATTGACTCGATGAATCAGGACACGACTCGTCTGAGCGATGGACCCGACTGGACGTTTTCGCTACTGGAAACCTACCTGGCTGAAATTGACCGGGTGGCGAAGCTGTACCGACTCGACACCTATCCGCATCAAATCGAGGTCATTACTTCCGAGCAGATGATGGATGCCTATTCCAGCGTCGGGATGCCGATTAACTATCCGCACTGGTCATTTGGCAAAAAGTTTATTGAGACCGAGCGCCAATATAAGCACGGACAGCAGGGGCTGGCTTACGAGATAGTGATCAACTCCAATCCGTGTATCGCCTATCTGATGGAAGAGAACACCATCACCATGCAGGCGCTGGTTATGGCGCATGCCTGCTATGGTCATAACTCTTTCTTTAAAAACAATTACCTGTTCCGCAGCTGGACCGATGCCAGTTCTATCGTCGATTATCTGCTATTCGCACGTAAGTACATTACCGACTGCGAGGAGCGCTATGGCGTTGATGAAGTGGAAAGATTGCTCGACTCCTGCCACGCATTGATGAACTACGGTGTGGATCGTTACAAACGTCCGCAGAAGATTTCGTTGCAGGAGGAGAAAGCGCGGCAGAAAAGCCGTGAGGAGTATTTGCAAAGCCAGGTCAACACCTTGTGGCGCACCTTACCAAAACGCGACGAGGAGAAAGCCGTTGAGTCTGCTCGCCGTTATCCATCAGAGCCGCAGGAAAACCTGCTGTACTTTATGGAGAAGAACGCACCGCTGCTGGAGCCGTGGCAGCGTGAGATCCTGCGCATTGTGCGTAAAGTAAGCCAGTATTTTTATCCGCAAAAGCAGACCCAGGTGATGAACGAGGGGTGGGCCACGTTCTGGCACTATACCATCCTCAACCATCTGTACGACGAAGGTAAAGTTACCGAGCGTTTTATGATGGAGTTTCTGCACAGCCATACCAACGTGGTATTCCAGCCGCCGTATAACAGCCCCTGGTACAGTGGGATTAACCCCTATGCGCTGGGTTTTGCCATGTTCCAGGATATTAAACGCATTTGTCAGAATCCGACGGATGAGGATAAATACTGGTTCCCGGATATCGCCGGTTCCGATTGGCTGACCACCCTCCACTTCGCCATGCGTGATTTTAAGGACGAGAGCTTTATTAGTCAGTTCCTGTCGCCAAAAATTATGCGTGATTTCCGTTTGTTTACCGTGCTTGATGACGATCAGCATAACTATCTGGAAATATCGGCCATCCATAATGAAGAGGGTTATCGGGAGATTCGGGCGCAGCTTTCTTCGCAATATAACCTGAGCAATCTGGAGCCCAATATTCAGGTGTGGAACGTTGATTTGCGTGGCGATCGTTCGCTAACGCTGCGCTATGTCCCGCATAATCGCGCGCCGCTGGATAAAGGACGTCGTGAGGTGTTAAAGCACGTGCATCGTCTGTGGGGATTTGATGTACATCTGGAGCAGCAGAATGCGGACGGTAGCGTTGAGCTACTGGAACGCTGCCCACCGCGGCCAAATGCGCTCTGATATCTGCTCGAGGATGTGAGCGCGGTATTGCCGGATGGCGGCTTCGCCTTATCCGGCCTACATAACCGGTAGCCCGGACGAGGTGTTGACGCCGACTCCGGGATGGCGGCTTCGCCTCATCCGGCCTACATAACCGGTAGCCCGGACGAGGTGTTGACGCCGACTTTGGGATGGCGGCTTTGCCTTATCCGGCCTACATAATCGGTAGCCCGGACGAGGCGTTGACGCCGACTCCGGGTGAGCTCGGTGCTAATCCCGGCGTCGCGTTGCTCGGCCGGGCTACAAGGGTATTAACGGCCGTGGATTGCCAGGTCGCCCGGCAGATTTTTCTGCATACCGTGCCAGATTTCGCCACTCTCATGACCATAGCGGCGCACCGTCTCATACACCTTATCGTGATCGCCCTGCTGACAAAGCTCAGCAAGACGGTGATAGAAACCCAGTGCCAGGCTGCGCGCTTCGGGGCTTGAGAAGTAATGGCGACCCAGTCGGGTATACAGCCCTTTCATGCCGTTTAAAATCAGCCCGTAGATCGGGTTACCAGAGGCAAACGCCAGGCCACGGAAAATACTGTAATCCAGCTCGGCAAACGCGTCAGCGTAGTCTTCCACCTCGCGGGCGGTCGCCAGAACTTCCAGCGCTTTATCCGGGTGCTGACGGAACGCGGTACGGATATAAATCGTCGCGATATTGGTGCGGACAGAAAGCAGATTATCAATAAGCTGCGGCACGCTATCGTGATCGAGGCGCGCCAGCGTTTCCAGGATATTCAACCCGGAGGTTTCCCAGAAATTGTTTACTTTAGTGGGCTTACCGTGCTGAATGGTCAACCAACCATCGCGCGCCAGACGTTGCAACACTTCACGTAAGGTGGTGCGAGTGACGCCAATCAGTTCAGAGAGTTCACGTTCAGCAGGGAGAATTGAGCCAGGGGGAAAACGGTTATTCCAGATGCTCTCAACAATATACTCTTCAGCGAAACCCGCTGGGCTTTGCGCCTTAATGACCATAGTAAAAATTCCATTACACAGCGTTGCAATTACACTCATCATACCAGAGGCAACATACAGCAGATAGCCAGGGTATTAATAAAAAAGGGATCGCCGTTTCATTTTTTACATTTATTTTTAATATAGGAAATAAATCTTCCTGCGGGGCGTTTTCTGGTAGTCACCGCGAATAAATGGTAAAAAATGACATCTTTTCAGGAGGAAGACGATTGTCATGGAAATCTCTTACGGTCGCGCCTTGTGGCGTAACTTTCTTGGTCAGTCCCCAGACTGGTATAAACTGCTGCTGATTATTTTCTTAATCATCAATCCGTTAGTCTTTTTAATTAATCCTTTTGTCGCCGGGTGGCTATTGGTGGTGGAGTTCATTTTCACCCTGGCGATGGCGTTAAAATGTTATCCACTCATTCCGGGTGGCCTGCTGGCGATAGAGTCAGTCTTTGTCGGCATGACGTCAGCCAACCACGTGCGCGATGAGATTGCCGCCAACCTGGAAGTCTTGTTACTGCTGATCTTTATGGTCGCGGGCATCTATTTTATGAAACAGCTGCTGCTGTTCATCTTTACCCGCCTGCTCCTTAACATCCGCAGTAAACGGCTGCTGTCGATGGCCTTTTGTCTCGCCGCCGCGTTCCTCTCCGCCTTCCTTGACGCGCTGACGGTCGTCGCGGTCATTATCAGCGTCGCGGTGGGTTTCTACAGCATCTACCATCGCGTCGTCACCTCAAGAACTGACGATGACGATATGCTCGACGATAGCCACATCGACAAACATAACCGTGAAGTGCTCGAACAGTTCCGGGCCTTTTTACGCAGCCTGATGATGCATGCGGGCGTGGGTACTGCGCTTGGCGGCGTGATGACCATGGTTGGTGAACCGCAGAACCTGATTATCGCCAAAGTCGCTGGCTGGCATTTCGGGGAATTCTTCCTGCGTATGGCACCGGTGACGCTGCCGGTCTTCGTTTGTGGGATCCTGACCTGCTTCCTGCTGGAAAAATGCAAAGCCTTTGGTTACGGCGCTGAATTGCCGGAGCCCGTGCGTAAGATCCTCCATGACTTTGACCAACGCAGCCGCAAACAGCGTTCGCGTCAGGAGACCCTGCGTCTTATCGTTCAGGGGATCATTGGCGTTTGGCTGGTGCTGGCCCTGGCGCTGCATCTGGCGGAAGTGGGCCTGATTGGTTTGTCTGTGATTATTTTTGCCACGTCATTAACCGGCGTGACCGACGAACATGCCATCGGCAAAGCCTTCACCGAAGCGTTACCGTTTACCGCCCTGCTAACGGTCTTTTTCGCCGTCGTGGCGGTGATTATCGACCAGCATTTATTTGCCCCAATTATCGATTTCGTCCTTCAGGCATCGCCTCATGCGCAGCGTTCGCTGTTCTATCTGTTTAACGGCGTGCTGTCATCGATATCGGATAACGTGTTTGTCGGTACGGTGTATATTAATGAAGCGAAAGCGGCGTTGGATAACGGCGCGATTAGCCTGCCGCAGTTTGAGCTGCTGGCGGTCGCTATCAATACCGGAACCAACCTCCCCTCGGTTGCCACCCCTAACGGTCAGGCCGCGTTCCTGTTCCTGCTGACCTCTGCGCTGGCACCGTTAATCCGTCTCTCTTATGGCCGAATGGTGTGGATGGCGCTGCCCTACACCCTCGTGCTAACGCTGGTCGGCCTGGTGTGCGTTGAGTTCACTCTTCAGCCAGCCGTCGACTGGATGATGAATCACGGTTTTCTGACGCTACCCGCTATGGCCCACTCCTGACTCTGAGTCGATTCATGCCCGGCGAATTTGGCCGGGCATAAATTATCCATTTATGAATAATTACGTATAGCCAGATGGCAGGGCTAACGTTTTGGTTTACACTGCGTTTTCTACGCTCGTTCCAGGGAAATGATTATGTTGCGATATTTAAACCAGAGCTCACGTGGCCGCAGTGCCTGGTTATTAATGGCGTTAACCGCTTTTGCGCTTGAGTTGGTGGCACTATGGTTCCAGCATGTGATGCTGTTAAAGCCATGCGTACTGTGTATTTATGAGCGTTGTGCGCTGTTTGGCATTATGGGGGCGGGTTTAGTGGGTGCGATTGCGCCTAAAAGTCCTCTGCGTTATGTCGCCATTGTTATCTGGATTTACAGCGCATTCCGCGGTTTGCAACTGGCGTGGGAACACACCATGATCCAATTGCATCCATCGCCGTTTATGACCTGTGACTTTATGGCCCGCTTCCCAAGCTGGCTGCCGCTGGATAAATGGCTGCCGCAGGTGTTTGTCGCTTCCGGCGATTGCGCAGTGCGTCAGTGGGAATTTTTATCGCTGGAGATGCCGCAATGGCTGGTCGGCGTATTCGCCGCCTATCTGATTGTGGCGCTTCTGGTGCTGATTGCCCAACCGTTCAAACCGAAAAGACGCGACCTGTTCGGCCGCTAATTATGTTCAACTGCCAGCGGCATATTCTTTGGCGCTGGCAGGTATTCTTACCGCTTTGGTGCCTTAGTGACCCAGTGGCTTGTGCCGTGTAAAAGCCTCCAGCCAATCATATTTCTTACGGGTGCCCACTTCCTTTTCACCCTCTTCAAGCTTAATGATTAGCCGTCGCTTATTAATATCTTCCTGATTAAAGAAATAGGCAGCCAGTCTTAATGAAAGCGCGTCGTACATAGCCTGAGCAATATCTTCACCCGTTTCGGGATCATATTTATCATACTCATTCTTGATATCCTGAAAATCCTGATTCATACGTGCTCCACCAGCAAATTAAGTTTCAGTATGATTTAGAGGCTAAGGATTTTCCACCGTCTATGCTCAGTGACGCATCAATCCGCCCACTCGGGTTTGTTTAAAATATGATCCTGCCAATCGTGCACTTCGGACTCTTTCACCGCAATATGGCGCACGGAAATACGCTCGCCGTGCATCGCGGCTTTGGAACCGGCAATCAGCGGATGCCACTGGGGTAGCGGCTGCCCTTCCGCCAGCAAACGGTAGGCGCAGGTATGCGGCAACCATTCAAAGGTTGGCAGATTGTCACGCGTGAGCTTGATGCAGTCCGGTTCATATTCAAAACGGCGCTCGTAGTTACGGCACTGACAGGTTTTGATGTTCAGCTGTTTACAGGCAACGTTGGTGAAATAGATTTCATCGGTGTCTTCATCCATCAGCTTGTGCAAGCAACACTGCCCGCAGCCGTCACACAGCGACTCCCATTCGGCGTCAGTCATGTCGTCAAGGGTTTTGCTCTGCCAGAAAGGTAATTCGCTCATCAGGATGTCCACATCAAAAATCAGGTTGCACCTTATAACCAGTCTGGCACAGGGATGCAAGTTTTGCCGCCCGATAAAGGCGGCAAGAAGGGGTTACAGTACGCGGGTAGTGAGAGACAAACCGTTAAACTGGACATCCAGTTCATCACCGCTGTGCAGCGGGCCAACGCCTTCTGGCGTACCGGTGAGCACCACGTCACCCGGTTTTAAGGTAAAGAAGCGGCTCATATAGGCAATCAGCGGGACGATTTTGTGGATCATATCCGCCGTGGTGCCCTGCTGGCGAATATCGCCATTTACCATCAGGCTGAGCGTGGTATTTTGCGGGTCGCCTTCAAACGCGGCCACCGGGATAAAACCGGAGATCGGACATGAATTATCGAATCCTTTGGCCTTTTCCCACGGCTGGCCGGCTTTTTTCATTTTGCCCTGCACATCGCGCAAGGTGAGATCGAGCGCCACGCCGTAGCCCGCAATGGCTTGCTGCACGTGATCCGGCGTCGCCTGGCGCAACGTCGCGCCAATTAACACCGCCAGCTCAACTTCATGGTGTACCGACCCAAGCCCCTGCGGCAGAATCAGCGGCTGACGTAAATCGCACAGCGCCGTTTCTGGTTTAATAAACAAAACGGGTTCTTCCGGCGTGGCGCTGCCCATTTCCTGGATGTGTTTTGCATAATTACTGCCAACACAGACAACTTTGCTTACCGGGTAATCCAGCAGAGCACCCTGCCAGTTATGATGCTGATACATGCTTTTCCCTTACTCGTTGTTCAACCATGGACAAACATTGGCCGGAAGTCAGTTCGCTACTCGCCTTTATTTTGCGCGGCGGCCAGATGCTGTTTTAACAAATTTTCGGGCGGTGGCGGGATCTGCAAATAATATCCCTGCTCGACCAGCGCCTTTTTCACTTTTTCCCAATCGGCATTGACCGGTTTCTTGCGACCGTCCAGCGGTAGCACCATAGCCAGCTGCGGCTGACCGAAGCCTTGCATAAGCTCTGCCGGTACGCGGGAGAAATCGTCTCTTTTTTCGACATACAAATAGGTCTGGTCGCGCTTAGAACTACGATAAATCACACAAAACATACTTTATACTCGGAATTAGGACTGAGGTTACTTGCTTGAATATATTAGTGACTATAACATGACTGACAGTCTTCGGAATATCATCGTGCGCGGTGCGATGGTAAATAGCAAATTGAGTAAGGCCAGGATGTCAAACACGCCAATCGAACTTAAAGGCAGTAGCTTCACCTTATCAGTGGTTCATTTGCATGATGCAAAACCCGAGGTTATTCGTCAGGCGTTAGAAGACAAGGTTGCCCAAGCTCCGGCCTTTTTCCGTCATGCCCCTGTCGTCGTTAACGTCAGCCACCTTGAGGAATTCACCCAATGGCGCGCAATTCAGCAAGCGATTATGGCTGCGGGTTTGCGTATCGTTGGCGTCAGCGGCTGTAAGAACCCCCAATTTAAGGCTGCCATCGATCAGTCCGGTCTTCCTTTACTGACTGAAGGTAAAGAAAAAGTGGCTCGCGCACAGCCCGTTGAAGTTCCGCTGCCCGTTGAGCCTGAGCCAACTGTTAATTCGATCACAAAAACGCGAATGATTGATACGCCGGTACGTTCCGGTCAGCGCATTTATGCGCCAAACTGTGATCTGATTGTTACAAGCCACGTAAGCGCAGGCGCGGAACTTATCGCCGATGGTAACATTCATGTGTATGGCATGATGCGGGGTCGCGTTCTGGCGGGTGCGAGCGGCGACCGGGAAGCGCAAGTATTTTGTACCCACCTTGCCGCAGAGCTAGTCTCTATCGCAGGGGAATATTGGCTGAGCGACCAGATCCCAGCCGAATTTTATGGCAAAGCGGCGCGTCTGTATTTAGATGAAGCCGCTTTGACTATTCAACCGTTAAATTAATCCCTTTTTAACAAGGAATTTTTATGGCACGCATTATTGTTGTGACTTCAGGTAAAGGGGGCGTGGGTAAAACCACCTCCAGCGCGGCCATCGCGACTGGTTTGGCGCAGAAGGGAAAGAAAACGGTCGTTATTGATTTTGATATCGGTCTGCGTAACCTTGACCTGATCATGGGTTGCGAACGTCGCGTTGTTTATGATTTCGTTAACGTTATTCAGGGTGACGCCACCCTGAATCAGGCACTCATCAAAGATAAACGCACCGACAATCTTTATATCCTTCCTGCTTCTCAGACTCGCGATAAAGATGCGCTGACTCGCGAAGGCGTCGAGAAAGTTCTCGATGAGCTGAAAAAAATGGAGTTCGATTTCGTGGTCTGTGACTCCCCGGCGGGGATTGAAACGGGCGCGCTGATGGCTCTCTATTTCGCCGACGAAGCGATTATCACCACCAACCCTGAAGTGTCGTCCGTACGTGACTCCGACCGTATTCTTGGCATCCTGGCGTCAAAATCACGCCGCGCGGAAAATGGTCAGGAGCCAATCAAAGAGCACCTGTTGTTAACGCGCTATAACCCAGGCCGCGTCAACAAAGGCGATATGCTGAGCATGGAAGATGTGCTGGAGATCCTGCGCATTAAACTGGTCGGCGTGATTCCAGAAGATCAGTCCGTGCTGCGCGCTTCAAACCAGGGCGAACCGGTCATCCTGGATGCGGCGTCTGACGCGGGCAAAGCCTACGCTGACACGGTAGATCGTCTGTTGGGAGAAGAACGTCCTTTCCGCTTCATTGAAGAAGAGAAGAAAGGTTTCCTCAAACGCCTGTTCGGAGGATAACTCATGGCATTACTCGACTTTTTTCTCTCACGGAAAAAGGCAACCGCCAACATTGCTAAAGAACGCCTGCAGATCATTGTCGCGGAACGCCGCCGCAGTGATGCAGAACCGCACTATCTGCCGCAGTTAAGGAAAGACATTCTGGAAGTGATCTGTCGATATGTACAGATTGACCCAGAAATGGTCACGGTGCAGTTAGAGCAAAAAGACGGGGATATTTCGATTCTGGAACTCAACGTCACGCTACCGGAAGCTGAAGAATCTAAATCCTGATTCTGGTGGTGAAGAAAAGGCGCTAATGATAGCGCCTTTTTTGTTTTGCGACGGTGGTGTGATCCCGGGGTCGCTTGCGCTCGCCCGGACTACATAGGTCGGTAGGCCTGATAAGCGAAGCGCCATCAGGCAGATTCAGCGCGCCATTGCCGGATGGCGGCGTAGCCTTACCCGGCCTACGGATAGTGTGTCATCACGGGGTCGCTTGCGCTCGCCCGGGCTACATAGGTCGGTAGGCCTGATAAGCGAAGCGCCATCAGGCAGATTCAGCGCGCCATTGCCGGATGGCGGCGTGGCCGGATAGTGTGTCATCCTGGGATCGCTTGCGCTCGCCCGGGCTACATAGGCCGGTAGGCCTGATAAGCGGAGCGCCATCAGGCAGATTCAGTGCACCATTGCCGGATGCGGGGATTTAACGCGGGTATTGCGCTAACAGCTTATCCAGACGCCCCGCCAGCAGCTCGCCGCGCCAGCCGGAGATCATTTCCGGTGCGGTGGTGCGTGGTTTTAATTGCCAATGCCAGTTCAACAACTGGTTAATCTGACGGCGTGACGCCAGCATTTCAGCACTCATTCCGCTCTCCTGCCCTACTTCCTGCACCAGCGCCTTAATCTCTTTAAACGCTTTACGATAACCGGGCATATCCATCAGGTTCAGCAGAGGTTCCGGCAGCGCCTCTTCTGGAAGCGCCTGCGCTTTCTCGACAAGACTGAGCAAGGTTTTACCGTGGAAGCGGATTTCACTGCCAGACAGCCCCAGGCTATCGAGCTCACCCAGGCTACCCGGCATATAGCGCGCAACGCTCCAGAGGTGTTCTTCGCGAACAACAAAATTCACCGCCATATCGCGATCACGCGCCTTACGCAAGCGCCATTCAGCTAACAGCTGCAGACAGGCTAACTGACGGGTACGCAGTTGGCTGGCGTTGGTAATGTCGCGCCAGGCATCACTCGGGTCGACAATCTCCTGACGGCGCTGCTGCATAAGCTGGCATTCATCAAGTGCCCAGGCAAGACGTCCCGTCTGCTCGGTCTCTATCATCAGTTTGTGGGCAATCGGCAGCAGATACCACACATCCGCGGCTGCGTATTCGCACTGGCGCGCGGTCAACGGGCGCGCCAGCCAGTCGGTGCGGGATTCGCTTTTATCCAGCTCAACGCCGGTAAATTCGGCCACCATTGCGGCAAAACCCCAGGACATTGGACGGCCGCAGAAAGCCGCCAGAACCTGCGTGTCGATAAGCGGCTGCGGCATCGAGCCGAAGGTGTTCATGAAAACTTCCAGATCTTCACTTCCGGCATGCAGGAATTTAGTGATATTGCGGTCTTGCATAATCGCCTGGAGCGGCGACCAGTCGGTAATATCCAGAGGATCAATCAGCGCCGTGCGCTCACCGTCAAACAGCTGAATGAGCCCCAGCTGTGGATAGTAGGTACGGGTACGGACAAATTCGGTATCCAGCGCCACGGCGTTAGTTTGACGAACCGCGTCGCACAGGGTGCTGAGCGCGTCGTTGGTGGTGATCATCTGATAGTTCAAATCATACTCTCTTATATTGCGCCAAAAAAAACGCCAGCAGAGCTGGCGTTGGGCATCATGACTCGTGACTTATGCCTTATTGTCCACTTTGGCACGGGCTTCGTCACGTAATTCTCGACGTAAAATTTTGCCGACATTGGACTTCGGCAATTCTTCACGGAATTCAACCTGTTTCGGGACTTTGTAACCGGTAAGCTGGCGACGGCAGAAAGTGATCAACGCCTCTTCGGTGAGCGCGGCGTCTTTTTTCACCACAAAAATCTTCACCGCTTCACCGCTGTTACCGGACGGCACGCCGACGGCCGCCACTTCCAGGACGCCGGAATGCTGCATCACCACGTCTTCAATCTCATTAGGATAGACGTTGAAACCGGAGACCAGAATCATATCTTTTTTGCGGTCAACGATTCGCAGGAAGCCCTCGGCATCCATCACCGCAATATCGCCGGTATGCAGCCAGCCGTCTTTGATGATTTCATCGGTCGCGTCCTGGCGTTGCCAGTAACCTTCCATCACCTGCGGTCCCTTGACGCAAAGCTCTCCCGGTTCACCGGGCGGTACTTCGTTATCGTCATCGTCCACCAGCTTCACCTCGGTTGACGGCACCGGCAGACCAATGCTGCCGCTGTGGTAGTCGATGTCATGCGGGTTGACGCTGACCAATGGCGCACATTCGGTCAGGCCATAGCCTTCTAGCAGATACTGGCCGGTGAGTTTTACCCAACGATCGGCAACCGACTGGTTCACCGGCATCCCACCGCCCGCAGACAGATGCAGGGTTGAAAAATCGAGCTGCTGGAAATCTTTGTTATTAAGGAGCGCATTGAACAGCGTGTTGACGCCGGTCATTGCTGTAAACGGATATTTCGCCAGCTCCTTCACAAGCCCGGGGATATCACGCGGGTTGGTGATAAGAATATTTTTGCCGCCCAACTCGATAAACAGCAGACAGTTCATGGTCAGCGCGAAGATGTGGTAAAGCGGCAGCGCGGTGATGACGACCTCTTTGCCTTCATGCAGCAGCGGCCCGTAGGTCGCTTTTACCTGCTCAAGGTTGGCAAGCATATTGCGGTGGCTTAGCATCGCCCCTTTAGCCACGCCCGTGGTGCCGCCGGTATATTGCAGGAAGGCAATATCCTCCGCCTTCACAACCGGCTTCACATACTGTAAGCGGTAACCCGTGTGCAGCGCGCGGCGAAAAGAGATGGCATCCGGCAGATGGTATTTTGGCACCAGCCGTTTGATGTATTTCACCACGAAGTTCACCAGCGTGCCCTTGGCGGTGGAGAGCTGATCGCCCATGCGCGTGAGAATCACATGCTTGACCGAGGTCTTATCGACCACTTTTTCCAGCGTATGGGCAAAATTGGAGACGATAACGATCGCTTGTGCGCCGCTATCGTTAAGCTGATGCTCCAGTTCGCGGGGGGTATACAGCGGGTTGACGTTAACAACGATCATGCCCGCGCGCAAAATACCAAATAGCGCCACCGGGTATTGCAACAGGTTAGGCATCATCAAGGCAACGCGATCTCCCTGTTTAAGCCCCAGGCCCTGCTGGAGATAGGCGGCGAAAGCACGGCTGCGTTCTTCAAGTTTACGGAAAGTCATCACCTCGCCCATATTGACGAAGCCAGGCTGGTCCGCATAGCGCGTGCTCGCCTGTTCAAACAGTTCTACCAGGGATTGATAACGGTCAGGATTGATCTCTGCCGGAACATCAGCAGGATAACGGTTGAGCCAAACCTTTTTCAAAGCATCACCTCTAAAATACGTATTCGTCGTCATCACAACCCCAAATGATAAACTTTCATTAACATAATATTAACTCAGCGTACCAGTTTGAAAAATACTCAGAATTCAGGTTGCGAAGCGCGTCACTCTTTATTTTTTTTATATCCATTACAAAGAAGAAACAGCGGTCGAGCCGCTGTTTCTTTTTGTCTGTATCACAACATACTTTATTCCGTGACGACGTTACGAACCTCTGCGGGGCCGGTGTTATACCAGCCCCAACCGCCGTAACCGTAGCGCCATGGATGTGGGCCAAAGCCCCACGGGTCGATAGGCTGTGGCGGCATGACCACCTGCTGGGCAACATGCCAGCGTTTGTAGCCCGTCGCCTGAACGTGCAGGAAGGTGTATTTCGTCCCTCCCACTTTGCCTTCCAGCGTACCGACAATTGGGCCGACGACCGTCACCAGCTGTCCACGGAAATCAACCGGATCGAGGAAGCCGTTGATGTCGGCAAAGATTCGCCCGCGTGAAGCTTCACCCAGCGTTGGCCGTGCGCCGCTGTCCAGTGGGACGGTGGCTATCTCCAGACGAGTATGGCCCTGCTGGTTTTCAATTCCCACGACCGTCCCGCCAAAGCGAGACTCCTGGCCCACGTACAACTGCGGCGCAGACATCACGCGCACCAAATCCTGCTGCGGTGTCGGGCTGCTACCCTGAATGGCATCCGGTACGGTGACGCAGCCGCTTAACGCGAGCGCAATAAGCCCAGCGATAGCCCCGCGAAAGACCCTTTTATTACCCGCCATGATGCTGCTCCTGTTCTCAATAATTGTGTATCTATCTACTGAGATTCATTCACGGCCAGGAAGTTTCTTCCACGCAACTTCATTTCGCAAATAAACCGGCTCCGCTTTGTCCACGGCGACCGTTTTACCCTGTTCGAGCAGTTGGCAAGCTATCGGCAACATATCTTCGGCTTCAGGTAACGTGACGTTACCGTCGGTCAGCGTGACGTTTGCGCCCTGCACCATGTCCGGCCACGCGGCCCAGCCGGTGCCAACCATCGCCCATTCGCCTTCAAGCTCGGTGAGGCGCTGCTGTACCGCTTCCGGTTTCATTACCGCTTCGCTGGCTTCGCCCTGCCAGACACCCTGCGCATCGCGCTGGTATTCTGCCCAATAAACCTCGCCCATTCGCGCATCGATAGCGGCGAGGACGCGCGTTGCGCCCTGCTTGCGCCATGCGCCTTGCGCCATGGTGGCAAGCGTCGACACACCGATCATCGGCAGCTCGGCCCCCAGCGCCAGCCCCTGTGCAATACCAATACCGATGCGCACGCCGGTAAAGCTGCCCGGCCCACGGCCAAACGCCAGCGCGTCGAGATCGGTCAGGCTAACGCCGCCTTCGGTGAGGATATCCTGCACGATAGGCAGGATACGTTGGGTGTGTTCCCGAGGACAAAGCTCGAAGTGAGCACAGGTAGTACCGTCATTCCACAGGGCAGCCGAACAGGCTTCCGTGGCGGTGTCGATGGCCAGAATTCGCATGATTAGTCGCGCTCTCGCAGTTACGGATCAATAAAATGGCGCGCATCTTATCACATTCCGACGCACATTACCGCGCCGATGGCACCGCCAAAAAACGTACCGCACGGCGAATGTCACGGGTGCGCGGCGCGGGCGGCAGGCTCGCCAGGAAGGTGGCGCCGTAAGGACGCATCACCAGACGGTTGTCGCAAATCACCAGTACGCCGCGATCGGTGACGTCACGAATCAGACGACCCACCCCCTGCTTAAGGGTAATGACCGCATCCGGGAGCTGCACGTCGTCAAACGGATCGCCACCGCGCAGGCGGCAATCCTCCATGCGCGCTTTTAGCAGCGGGTCGTCCGGCGAGGTGAACGGCAGCTTGTCGATAATCACTAATGACAACGCGTCGCCGCGCACGTCAACCCCTTCCCAGAAGCTGCTGGTTGCCACCAGTAAGGCGTTACCGGCGCTGACAAATTGCTGTAGCAGCTGGCCTTTACTGGTTTCCCCTTGCAGCAAAACCGGCAGCGTCATGGTGGCGCGGAACTGTTCCGCCAGGTCACGCATCATGGCGTGCGAGGTGCACAGCATAAAGCAGCGACCGTTGTTCGCCTCAATCAGCGGACGAAGCATCGCCGCTAAATGACGCGCCGCGCCCGGCTGATTAGGCAATGGCAGGTTACGCGGTACGCACAACAGCGCTTGCGTGGCGTAGTCAAAGGGGCTGGGCAGTAACATCGACTCGGCTGATTCAATGCCTAGTCGTTCGGTAAAGTGATGGAGGTCGTCGTTTACCGACAGCGTGGCGGAGGTAAAGATCCAGCTTCCCGGCTTTGCCGCCATCACTTCTTTAAATTTATCGGCCACCGTCAGCGGCGTGAGCGCCAGCGTAAAGTGGCGGGAGTTGCATTCGTACCAGTAGCTGTATCCCGGCGTGTTGATCTCTTTTAACCGCTTTAGCCGCGCGCGGTAAAGGGTGGCGCGTTCGAAAGCGACATCCAGTAAAGCCGAGCGGCCGAGGGAGAGTTTTGCCACGTCGTAGCAAAGCTCGAGGGCATCATCGAGCAACAGTAGCGCGCGTTGCACGTTATTATCCGCCAGCAATTCGCGCAGATTGCCGCGATAGCCGGGGTCACCAACTTGTAAGCGAAAATCCTGCGTCGCCTGCGCCAGGCGGTCGGCGCATTTTTGCAGCTGCTGGGTATCTTTCACTTCCGTGCGATACGCGATGGTGACATCTTTCGCCAGATCCAGTAGCTGACGGCTGGAGAGCGACTGGCCGAAATACTGGCTGGCGATGTCCGGGAGCTGATGGGCTTCATCGAAGATCATCACCTCAGCTTCGGGGATAAGCTCACCAAAACCGCCCTCTTTGACCACCATATCGGCAAGGAACAGGTGATGGTTAACCACCACCACGTCAGAGTCCATCGCCTTTTTACGCGCTTTGACCACAAAGCAATCCTGATACAGCGGGCAGTCGCTGCCCAGACAGTTGTCATTGGTGCTGGTCACCAGCGGCCACGCCTGGGAGTCTTCCGCTACGCTCGCACAGGTGCTGATATCGCCATCCGTTGTGTGGTTGGCCCAGCTGCGCAGCATAATGACGTCACTTAACGTCTGCACCGGCAGGTCACCGCCCGCCAGCGCCTGCTGCTCCAGACGTTCCAGACACAGATAGTTTGAGCGTCCTTTGAGTAACGCCATTTTGCCGGTAAAGGCTAACGCTTTGGCGACGGTGGGCAAGTCGCGACTGTAGAGCTGATCCTGCAACGCCTTCGAGCCGGTTGAGATGATCACTTTTTTGCCTGCGCGTAACGCAGGCGCCAGGTAGGCGTAGGTTTTACCGGTTCCCGTTCCGGCTTCTACCACCAGCGGTTGCCCGTCTGTAATCGCCTTCATGACGGCGTGCGCCATCTGGCGCTGCGGTTCACGCGGTTTAAAGCCGGTTATCGCCTGCGCAAGCTGGCCGTCTGCTGCAAAATCGTCGGTCACATTACCCCCTGGAAAAATTCCCAGTGATTATGTCAGGCGAATCCCGCTTATGCCAGCCGAAGTCGTGACGCCGCGTCGACAATGTGGCAGTCTTAGCGCGTTTACGTGATCTTAAAAGGAAAATGAAATGACAATTATACGTATTGATGCCGAAGCGCGTTGGTCTGACGTGGTGATACATAACAACACGTTGTACTACACCGGCGTGCCGGAAAACCTGGACGCCGACGCTTTTGAGCAGACGGCGAATACGCTGGCGCAGATTGATGCGGTGCTGGAAAAACAGGGCAGCAACAAGTCGCGTATTCTCGACGCCACCATTTTCCTGCCGAACGGCGAGGATTTCGCCGCCATGAACAAAGCGTGGGATGCGTGGGTGGTGGCCGGTCATGCGCCGGTGCGCTGCACGGTGCAGGCGAAGCTGATGAACCCGCGTTATAAAGTTGAGATTAAGATTATCGCGGCGGTGTAAACGCCTCGCCCGGGCTACTGGCCCCTGTAGGCCGGATAAGGCGGCACGCCGCCATCCGGCAACGTGCGCCTGACGCCTGATGGCGCTACGCTTATCAGGCCTACATGTGCTGATATGTAGCCCGGCCAAGCGTAGCGCCGCCGGGAATGCACCGGGTTATAACCCCGGGCACCACATCAACTGTTCTTTTAGCTGCAACGTCTCCTGCGGCAAGCATTTCAGCGCATCACGGTAACTTGCCGACTGTTTCGGATACCCGCGCACCGACTGCAACAACACCCGCAGCGCGCTATCCCAGACGATCCCCTGTAAATCGCTGTACGGCCACAGGTCGGGTTCGCGCACAAACGGCACCAGATAATCAATCCCCTGCTTTACGCCGCGCCCGTCGCGAATGGTATTCCAGCGGTCGAACTCAACGTGCTCGGCGTAGCGGTTAAGAAGCAAATGCGCCTCCAGGTTAAACAGCGAGTAGTGGAACGGAATGGTGCGCTCCAGCTCCATCGTCTGCTTACCGTCCTGGTCGATTTGCGCCGCCATCCGCTGGGTAATGCCCTGCTCGATGATGCGCGCCGCCAGCCCTTTATCGCCATAAAATAGCGCGTTCACCGTGCGCTGCGCGTCGTACCATGTACCGTGGTTGTTGTGCCACACATATTCGGAATGACCGATTTCGCTGTAGTACATCCAGTGGTTAAAATCGCGGAACCACTGATGCAGGCCGATAATGTCGTCAGTATCCAGCACGCTGGCGGCATTAATCAGCCCGATGGTATCGACCACCATCCACAACAGCCGCGTATCGATAAGCCCGGTACCGCGCCCGGAGACAATTCCCGGGATCGCCTGACCGTAGTTCAGATGCGGATTCATCCGCGTCTCACCATCGAGGAACCAGCAGCGGATTTGCACCGCCGCCGCCTGCGCATACTGACGCTGGCCGGTGAAGTACCACGCCAGCCCCAGCGTCAGGCAGCGCTCGCACATGCGGATAATACGCGAGGTATCGGTGTCGTTGTTTTCGCACTGCGGGTTGATATGCCCGTCGCGGCGAATGTACGGCAGCCCGTTGGGCCGCCGTGGGTTTGGCCACCAGTAGGTGCCCAGGCTGTAGTAATCGTGCGCGTCGCCGCTCGCCGGACGCAGCTTCTTATGCACCACGCTTTCCGGCGGCTCACGCTTAAGCGTATCCGCCTCCGCTACCAGCTTGCTGAGCGCTAGCTGTAGCGGGGAGAAGGGCTGCTTCAGCCCCGCGCGCGCATTTTCCAGACAGGTTTCATCAAGGGTGTACAGCTTCATCGCCACCTTATTCTTCCTCCAAACACGCCACGCGCAGACCGCTTTGCGCGTCAAACAAATGCACGCCGGAGAGTTTTGGTTGCAGCCAGATGGTGTCACCCTCTTTAACCGGCAGACGCTGTTTGAACACCGAGGTGAAGGCACCGCCGCCGGTATCGCAGAACAGCTGCATATCCGAGCCGGTATTCTCCACCGCCGTCACTTTCGCCGCCAGCGCATCGTCACGGGCTTCATGCACCACGTTCACCTGCTCCGGGCGAATGGCATACACCACCTGTTGACCGTTTTTCACCTGCATTCCGGGCGGCAGCGCCAGCAGCGAACCATCTTTCAGGCGCAGGCTGGTGGCGTTTGCGCTCAATACCACCTCACCCGGTAGCTGATTGATTTCCGGCGAACCGATAAATCCTGCGACAAACAGGTTAGCCGGCTGGTCGTACAGCTCAAGCGGCGTTCCCGCCTGCTCAATGCATCCATCGCGCAGCACGACGATCATCTGCCCCATGGTCATTGCTTCAATCTGATCGTGAGTCACGTACACCGAGGTAGTTTTCAGGCGGCGATGCAGCTCGCGGATTTCGCCGCGCACCTGGGTACGCAGCTTGGCATCGAGGTTCGATAACGGTTCGTCGAACAGGAATACCTGCGGTTTACGCACGATAGCCCGCCCCATCGCCACACGCTGGCGCTGGCCGCCGGAGAGATCTTTTGGCAGACGCTCCAGCAACGGTTCCAGCCCTAGCAGCCCCGCCGCTTCGTTGACCTTCTGGTTAATTTCCGCTTTCGGTAATTTAGCCATCTTCAGGGCAAAGCCCATGTTTTCGCGTACCGTCATTTGCGGATACAGCGCGTAGCTCTGGAACACCATCGCGATATCGCGCAGTTTCGGCTCAACCTCAGTGACGTTACGTTCGTTAATGTGCACTTCACCGCCGGAAATTTCCTCAAGCCCCGCAATCATGCGCAGCAGCGTAGATTTACCGCAGCCGCTGGGGCCGACGAGAACGCAAAATTCACCGTCCGGGATAGTCAGCGACACATCTTTAATCACGTGTGCATCACCGTATGACTTGCGCACGTTATTCAATACAACAGATCCCATCGGTAACCCCTTATCCTTTGACCGCGCCGGACATAATCCCGCGATTGAAATGTTTTTGCAGACCCAGATAGACGATGATGCTTGGCAGCATCGCCAGTAGCGTAATGGCGATAAATATGTTCGGCGTGATGCTCTCATCGGTACGCAGCGTGCCGAGGATCACCGGAATGGTGTTCAGGCTGTCCTGGTTAAC